>Ga0163216_100009_pt1 | contig 843075 bp, 726 predicted proteins | sample SynspAceP_FD_167610 | JGI IMG/M metagenome (GOLD analysis project Ga0163216, IMG submission 167610) | Saline lake microbial communities from Ace Lake in Antarctica - Synechococcus sp. Ace-P (Illumina Assembly) | ecosystem: Environmental > Aquatic > Non-marine Saline and Alkaline > Saline ...
TGCATACCTCACGGTAAACCACCTTGCCACTTGCTTGGCTTCGGGTAACGACTCCCGCGCTTAAGGGACTTTCACCCGTTGGAACGACCATCTTTTTGGTCTATATTCACCATTCAAGGCACACACATCGGCTATAGCAAATGCGGGCTGACTGCTTATAAATGAAGATATTGCAACTAAATAAAATTCGGTCTGCGGACAAAGATTCGGTTTTAAAATCCCGCACTTGCCATAGCCAGGGCCGGTTGGGCTTCATTAGTATCAACCTGACTATACTAAATTTAGTTATACTGGCACTTCACTTAATTAAAACTATATAGCTATCATCAATCAATAAAATATGAAACAAAGTTTAATCTTATTCTTTCTTATCCTCCTCGCTTGTGGCTGCAAAGAGGAAACTTCAAAAGGGAATACATCAGATGTAATTTCAATTGATACGATTTTTGAAGATTATTATAAATTCAAGGATCGTATAAATCCCATTGAAGCAACAAAAGGCGGCAATTATGAATACAATGATTTTATAGCGAATTACATTTCTGATGACTATCAAGAAGACTTGAGAAAGAATTACAGGCACTTTTTGACCTTGTTGAATCAATTAGATACCACAGAACTATCAGAAGCGGACCTATTGAGCATGAAAGTGATGAAATGGGACTGTGAGGTGAAGTTGGAGGGCCTGAATAATGCCATTGTAACCATGGCATCCCCGATTTATAACTTACCTAGTTTTGAATTGATGCCCTTATTTCAAATCCAGTCCTTGCATTTATATGTCGCGCAATTAGCAGCAGGAGGAAGTGTTCAGCCTTTTAAAACCGTTGAAGATTATGACAATTGGTTGAAAAGAGTAGATGACTACCTTATTTTTCTGGACACTTCTATTGCGATGATGAAAGAAGGGATGTCTAAAAACATTGTACTACCAAAAGCACTTGCTCAAAAAATAATTCCTCAATTGGATGAATTCATCACAAACCCGGTCGATGTGCATTTATTTTACAAGCCAATCGGATCAATGCCAGAAAGCATTAATGAGGCCGAGAAAAGTCGCATTTCTGGGGAATATAGCGCTATGATTACTGACAAGTTGAAGCCAAAATACACAGAACTTAAGCAGTTTTTGGTTGATGAATATTTGCCAGCCTGTAGAGAAACTTCAGGAATTGGAGCTTTGCCAAATGGAACAGAAACTTACAATTATTTGATAAAGCTGCATACCACCACCAACATGACCGCTGATGCCATTCACGAACTTGGGCAACGTGAGGTGGCTCGAATTTTAATTGAAATGGAGGAGGCGAAAAATAAAATTGGTTTTAAAGGTGACATCAAAGCGTTTTTTGAGTCAGTCCGCAACAGTCCAGAACAAATGCCTTTTACTGATCCGCAACAAGTCATTGACAATTTTAACAGCATTAAGGAAAGAATTGATGGTACACTTAATCAGGTTTTTGAATTGAAACCTAAAGCAGATTTTGTGGTGAAACGGACAGAAGCATTTCGCGAAGCCTCAGCAAGTGCTGAATATGTTCCTGGGACTAAAGACGCTTCACGATCAGGAATTTTTTATGTCCCCATACCTGATGTGAGAAAATATAATAAATATTCAGATGAAGCACTTTTCCTACATGAAGCTATTCCTGGACATCATTATCAATTATCCCTACAACAAGAAAATACAGAGTTGCCAGAATTTTTACATCCAGAAAGCATGGGCGTCTTTGTGGAAGGCTGGGCTTTGTATGCAGAATCATTAGGCGCTGAACTTGGCCTTTACGAAGACCCTATTCAGTATTTTGGAATGCTAAGTATGGAAATGCATCGTGCGATTCGTTTAGTAGTGGACACTGGAATACATAGTAAAGGATGGACACGTGAGCAAGCCATTCAATATTCGTTAGACAACGAGGCAGAATCTGAAGAATCGGTTATTGCTGAAATTGAACGCTATATGGCCACTCCAGGCCAAGCTTTGTCCTATAAAATCGGACAATTAAAAATCAGAGAATTGAGAACTAAGGCCGAAACCAAGTTGGGTAGTAAGTTTAGTATTAGAGCCTTTCACAACCAAGTGCTAAATTCTGGAAGTTTGCCTTTAGTGTTATTAGAAGAAAAAATTGATAATTGGATTAACTCACAAATTTAGATAAATTCCAAGGATAGTAGTCAAACATATAAGTGTAATATTTAGATCCACAGTGATGCCAGTGACTTCTTTTTCTTCGCTTATTGGGAGCGAAGACACCTGCCTGCCAGTGGGCAGGGAAGACCTAAACGAATATTTATCAAGTTTTTGCCAATTATATTCCTTTCTCCTAAGCCTACTGGCAAAGTAGGGGATAATCATAAATAACAATTTAAATTTTTCAGTATGGAAGGCTTAATAATGAATTATCCCCTCACGACTACTACTATTCTTGAGTATGGTAATAGCGTTTATCACCATAAAAAGATCATCACCTATTTACCAGATGGAACTCGGCATGAGTATCTCTTTGGTGACATGTATAAACGATGTAAAAAGTTAGCCAATGCTTTGACTCAAAAATTAGGAATCACTAAAGCTGATATGGTGGGTACTTTTGCCTGGAATCATGGTCCTCATGTGGAATTATACTATGGAATTTCAGGCATTGGAGCTATTTGTCATACGATCAACATCAGGTTATCAAGCCAACAAACAGAATATATAATCAACAATTCTGAAGACAAAGTCATTTTTGTGGATGCTACACTTGTTCCCCTTTTGGAAAAAATTGCCCCATTACTCGAAACGGTTGAATATTATGTGATACTGAATGGGCCTAAGGATTTTACAACCACTTTACCGAATACGCTGCACTATGAAGATTTGCTGGCAGATCAATCCGAGGTCTTTGAATGGCCAGCTCTTAATGAAAATGATGCAAGCGCCATGTCTTATACTAGCGGAACAACTGGCTTGCCAAAGGGAGTTCTGTACTCGCATCGGTCAACATTTTTACATGCATCTACAATTATTTCACCAAATGCGGCAAATTTAGGTAATAGAGATACTGTTTTATTGATTGTACCACAGTTTCATGTCATGGCATGGGGATTCCCATATGTATGTCTCTTATCTGGATCAAACATGGTACTTCCCTCTTCTAATCTACAGCCAGAAGCAATTATTAAAATTCTGATCGCAGAGAAAGTTACTAAGGCCAATGGAGTTCCTACTATTTGGCTAGGCGTTTATCATGCCTTGAAGAAGAACCCTCCAACCGAAAAATTAGCGCTTGAAGAATATCTTGTAGCCGGTTCTGCAGTTGCAAAGAGTCTTCTTGAAGGTTTAGAAAAGGATTTTGGAATAAAAGGTGTTCAGGCTTGGGGCATGACAGAAACATCTCCACTTGGAACCGTAAGTAGAATACAGCCAAAGCATGACCAGCTATCCGCTAGCGAAAAACTTAACATTCGCGCCAAACAAGGTATTGCCTTTCCGGGTGTGGAATTGCGGATTGTAACAGATGATGGGGCTTTGGCTCCAACAGATGGCAAAACCATGGGGGAACTGCAGATAAAAGGAGCATGGACGATAAGCTCCTATTTTAAAACGAATAATTCTGAAAGTTTTACAGAAGATGGTTGGTTTAAAACTGGTGATGTGAGCACTATCGATGCAGATGGCTATATGGAGATCAAGGATAGAACCAAGGACCTTATAAAAAGTGGTGGCGAATGGATCTCCAGTGTAGCGCTGGAATCTGCATTAATGGCACATCCTAAAATTAGAGAAGTTGCTGTAATTGCGATACCTGACGATAAATGGGTAGAAAAACCTTTGGCTTCAATCGTCTTGATGAATAGTGAAGATAAAATTCCCGATGAAGAATTAATTGAATTTTTGTCGAGAGACTTTGTGAAATATCAGATCCCCAAAGACTATGTGTACATCAATGAAGTACCAAAAACAAGCGTTGGCAAATTTGATAAAAAAGAAATTAGAAGACTTTTTGCCGAAGGAAAGCTTACTTAAATAGAATAGCTGGGGCTGGAAAAACAAGTGCCCGCAATGGTTAAAGATACTTGCTGGCTTACGAAAGCTATCAAAATCATGATCACTTCTAGCTTGGTGTGCACTTGCCGAATTTAGTATTGAGACAGACAAAACTCAAAGCCCAATTGTTAGGAAGAATCCCCTCCGCCATTTCTCTCAGGAAACCAATACGAGACACTACGTGAAAACAAAATTTATTCTTTTAGTATCAACCCTCTTCCTGACTTGGTCTTGCACGCCTTCGACTGACGAAACCGTTGATTTAAATGCTCAAAATTGGATTCATGGTTCTGAAAACTGCGAGGAAAATACTGACCCACCTATTCAGGTAATTCAGTACACTAGCAATACGTGGATTTTGCGTCAAAACAAATGCACCAATTACGAAGCTCCTTTCCTGTTTTTATTCATCGGTGATGAAAAAGCATTATTAATGGATACTGGCGCCACTGAAGAAGAAGACATCTTCCCTCTTTATGAAACAGTCAACGGGATACTTAATGAATGGGAAGTAAAAAATGGAAAAGTTGAATTAATAGTGGCGCATACCCATAAGCATGGTGATCACTATGCGGCAGATGGTCAGTTTGAAGAAAAGGCCAACACAACGATCGTGGGCTTGGAAGTAGAAGATGTAAAGGAATTTTTTAAGCTATCCAATTGGCCTAACGGAATTGTAAATTTTGATCTTGGCAACCGTTTGATGAAAATCATCCCAATTCCTGGACATCAAGCTTCTTCAATTGCAGTATACGATTCCTCAACGAAAATTCTTTTAACCGGTGACACGTTCTACCCAGGAAGGTTATATGTGAAAGATTGGGGCGCTTTTAAGAAGAGTATTGAACGACTTGCCGAGTTCACAACACACCATGAAATCTCCTATATTCTTGGAAACCATATTGAGATGACTCAAACTCCTGGAGTAGACTACCCAACTGGAACAATTTACCAACCGAATGAACATCGGCTCCCTTTAAGCATTAATCAATTAATAGCCCTTTCCGAAGCGCTAAACAAACTAGGAGAAATCCCCACAAGGGCGGTCCATGATAGTTTCATTATTTTTCCAGTTGACTGAATCGAAATTAGCTCGAGCATACTGCAAAAAATAATTTCCCCTTCGTCAGTTCACCTCTTGCTATGGCCGATCGTTCTTACAAACTCCTGAGGGCGTTCCCTCCATCCTTAAATTAATCGTATCTTTGCAAACTAATTTATCCCAATCTAATTGAGGGGCTTTTTTCCATTGCAAGTGGATATTGAAAAGCGCCGAAAAAAGACCAAACATGTCCAAATTACCAGTAGCGTATAAGTTCCTTGATTTATCGGATTATGGAAGACCAGGAGCTAGATGGATTGCCAACTCGCTAAAAGAAACTTGGGTCACTCCGATACATATTACTTCTTGGTTTATTGTGTCTGGACTTTTAGCCATTTTTTGTATCCTAATGCAGTTTTATGCTGCAGCAGCCTTTTTTCTGATCCTTAAATCCATCTTGGATGCCGCAGATGGCGAGCTTTCCCGATTGAAAAATACTCCCTCTTACATTGGAAGATATTACGATTCGATTGCTGATATCCTATTGAATTTCCTCTTCTTTCTTGCTTTTTGGCATATTACCGATGGTAAAATTGGGTATATGCTTTTGGCATTTATAGGGGTCCAACTTCAAGGCACGCTTTACAATTACTATTACGTTATCCTAAGAAATACCGTGAATGGAGACTCTACCAGTAGAATTTTTGAGGATGCCGCACCGATTGCCATGAAAGGTGAGAAGCAAAGTACCGTCAATAAGTTCTACAAAGTATATGACATGCTCTACATCACATTTGACAAAACGATCTATTACCTCGATCGCAATGCCATGAATAGTGAGCCATTCCCCAGATGGTTTATGACCATGCTTTCAACTTTTGGGCTGGGTTTTCAGCTCCTGATCATGGCTATTATGTTGGCACTACATTTAGAAGCTTATGTCATCCCATTTTTCATTGGGTATTCCGCTTTGATTTTGGTCTTTGTAGCCATCCGAAAAATCGTTTTGAGAATTTCTTAATCATCCCGAGATCATTCTTACAAGAACTGAAGTGTCGCTTGCCTAGATTCATCATGAAAGATGGGATGATCCAATTCCTACTTGGCAATTCTTGATTTAAAGAATGGCTAACCAATTTGAATTCAATCCCTGCACCCTTTACTTTTTTGAAACCAAGGCATGGGACTCAAGCTTCCTAGACTATTTTTTGAAATACTAGCAGCAAGTAATTTCAAAACTACCTCGCTATAATCCTTTATATTTAAAGGAATTCAACCTATTTGAAACCTTTATCAAAACCCAAAAAAATGATCTCACTCCTAAGAACGGTACTAATTCTATTTCTGATTTTAACCATTGCTCCGGCAAAAAGCCAGACCAAAATCGGGGTATTTGATAATCATCTTGATGTAGGCGAGCCTAAGAATAAAGGATTTGCCTACTACCAAGAGGAAGATCAAACTTATCTAATCGGGGGAAGCGGTAATAACATGTGGTTTGACCAAGATCAGTTTCAATATTTATGGACTACCGTCCAAGGTGACTTTATCTTAAGAGCTGAGTTTGAATTTATGGGCGATGGAGTGGATCCTCATCGTAAAGTAGGTTGGATTATAAAAAACGATCTAAATGATGAAACCCCACACGTCAATGCCTCCACGCACGGGGACGGATTGACCTCCTTGCAATATCGAAAAACCATCGGTGGTGATACCGAAGAAATAGTTTCGAAAAACACGGCTCCCGAAGTGATTCAGCTCGAACGGAGAGGAGATGTTTTCATCATGTCCACCGCAAAATTTGGTGAGCCATTCGTTGAAGTTCAACTGGAAAATATGCCTGTAAAAAACCAGGTTTTTGTCGGGCTTTATGTTTGCTCACACAACGCAGACATCGTGGAAGTTGCCAAGTTTAGAAATGTCAGAATAATCCAACCTGCCGCACCTGATTTTCAACCCTATCGAGACTATTTAGGAAGTCGGCTTGAAGTGATGGATGTATCAACCGGGCACAGGAAAGTACTGTTTACCACGACCAATTCTATTCAGGCACCTAACTGGACTCCTGATGGAACGCAACTTATCTATAATTCTGAAGGCAGACTTTTCAACTATCATCTCCCTGATAGAAGTATTAGCCCAATGAATACAGGTTTTGCCGTCAACAATAACAATGATCATGTCCTGTCATTTGATGGCTCCTTAATGGGTCTCAGCAATCATAACCCCGCGGATAACAATAATTCAACGCTGTATTATCTTCCTTCTGAGGGCGACTCCAGCCCCGTTGTCGTGACGAAGCCTGGCCTTGGAGCATCCTACCTGCATGGCTGGTCACCGGACAATACTCAAATGCTATTTACCGGACAGCGAAATGGACAGTATGACATTTATTCGGTGGATGTGAAAACAGGCCTGGAAAAGCAATTGACCAACCTGAAGACACTTGATGATGGTCCAGAATATAGCCCTGATGGAAAGCATATTTTCTTTAATTCGGTACGAACTGGCAAAATGAAACTTTGGAGAATGGATCCAGATGGAAGAAATCAAGCTCAATTGACCTTTGATGAATACAATGACTGGTTTCCACATGTTAGCCCCGATGGAAAATGGATCGCATTTATTTCCTTTCCGAAGGACATTGACCCAAGCGACCATCCGTTTTACAAGCATTGTTTGCTGCGAATTATGCCTTTTGAAGGTGGAACTCCTCGAATTATCGGTTACATCTATGGTGGACAAGGCTCGATAAATGTTCCGAGTTGGTCACCTGACAGTAAGTCGATTTCTTTTGTCACTAATTCTAAATTATAGGGATAACGGGCCGAGAAATCGTCGACTATTTACCCGATTATTACCCGTTTGAGATAGCTTAATTTGTAAGAAAATGGAATCGTTTCGATAGTCAGAAATGGAACGAAAAATTTTGAAATCCAAGAAAAAGGAAGAAAGGCCGATTCCTGATTTTGAAAAATAATCAACCGGTAGACATTTCAAATAGGCGATCATTTTGCAGCTGATGTCGGGAGGTCTCCTTGGACTTAACCCTAAGAAATTCGAAAAGCAAGGCCTTAATGCTTCAAAAAAATTGACCGCCGATAGATTTCTGGAGGGAGTAGAAAGGAACCGTTTAAAAAGATTTAAAGGCAGTTCAGATTCAATTCTCCTAATTTTACCTCAGGTAATTGATGATTTTTCCCCTAAAAAAGACTTTGACAATTGAAAAATAAGAGAATTGCAATCCTAGGAGCTGGAGGATTAGGTGTTTGTACAGCTTTGGAGCTCGCTAATCGAGGCTATCTAGTTGATCTTTATGAAGAAAATAATGCTCCCGTAAAAAAGGCTAGTTATGTCCAAGAGGGGAAAATTCACCTTGGGCTAATTTATGCTATGGATCGAGACCTCCACACGGCTAAGGAAATGATCAATGGGGCATTACATTTCATCTCCTATCTTAAAAGATGGATTGAAATCAATCCTGAAGACATCATTTCCACACCCTTTTACTATGGGGTTCATACTGGTTCATTGATGAGCCCGGAAGAAGTATCCGTGCATTATCAGCGTTGTAGTGAATATTTTACTACGGCTAGAAACCATTTCAAAAAAGACTACCTCGATCTTTTTGAATCTTTGGAAGTCTCAAGACTACCAAACTCCCAAATCGGAGATATTGCAAATCCGGAATACATGTCTGCGGTTTTTCAGACTTCCGAATACGCGGTTGAGCCAAGGATTATTTCAGAAAAACTCACAGAAGCGGTTACCTCCCATCCAAATGTCAACCTATTCCTCAACACCAAAATCACTGCCGTTTCGGATCATGGTAATAGTCTAAAAGTTCATTTTCTTCGTGATTCCATTCCAGATTCGGAGCGCTATCCGGAAGTGATCAATGCTACTTGGAACGGATTACTGGCCATTGATAAGACTATGGGAATCGAACCCCCTCAAAAATGGTCACACCGTTACAAGTTTGGCAATAAAGTCTTCATCCCATTAAAACCGGATGATTTACCATCGCTAACCATTGTACAAGGTCCTTTTGGAGATACAGTAAATTTCAAGGACAGAGGTCTTTTTATGTCTTGGTATCCAGTCGGAAGAACAGGCTGGTCCGAAGATTATCGGGCTCCCGAGTGGGATTCTCACTATTCTGAAGAGGAGCGAATGGAGGTATTCGAAAAAAGCTTGGCTGAAATCGCACTTCGTATTCCCGCTTTAAACAAGCTCAAATTCGAGCCTCAAGACATCAGTCCAGTGGGTGGCGTGATCTATGCCCATGGCAATAAAGATGTAGATTCAGCAGAAAGTAAATTACATACCAGGTTTGAGGTGGGCATGCGCTCTTTTGGTAATTACCACACTGTGAACACCGGGAAGTACACCATTATTCCTGTGCTGGCAGTTAACATTGCGAACCAGATTTCCGGAAAACCGCTTAATTAAATCCCATTGAAAAGTCCACTCATATCCATCATAGTCGCCACATATAATTCCAGCCACGTGCTTCGCTATGCGCTCCAAAGTGTGCTGGATTCAGATTATCAAAACTGGGAAATGACCGTGATCGGGGATTGCTGTACAGATGATACAGAAGCAGTGGTTCTTGGATTTGAAGACCCTCGGATTTCCTTTTCAAATTTGGATCAAAATAGCGGTCAGCAAGCAAAGCCTACCAATGTGGCACTAAGAAAAATAAAAGGAGAATACATTACTTTTTTAAATCAGGATGACCTCTACTTTAAAGACCATCTAAGTAAATGTGTTGCAGAAATCCGGGAATCGCAAGCTGAGTTTTTGGTTATTCCAGGAATAAAAATTTCTCCTTCGACTCCCAAAGATCTGGAAAATAATTCCTTTGCTGCCGAAATGTATGCGGTGCATCCTCAAGGGAAATTTTCACCGCACATTTTTAGTATTGCCTCCACTTGGTTTATTCATCATTCTGTTCCTAAAAAAATTGGAGATTGGAAAATGGAGAAAGATTTATTTGTGACTCCTTCGCAAGAGTGGCTTTTCCGTGCCCATTCTAAAAAAATTGCTTTCCATTTTCCACAGCGGGTAGGAGTTATCATTATTCATAGTGCAGAGCGAAAAGGGTTTTACACCGAGAATAAAAGCTTCGAACACGATTATTTCTTTGCCCGATTAAATGACCCGGGATTTAAACTAAGCTTATTAGAAAAAGCCGCGGTGAAAAGTTCGAGTGACTATAATCATCTAGTTTTCAAAAATCGAAGTACCCTGATTCGAAGAATGATCGCCACGCCTTTCCATGGCATTTTAAAGACCTTAGGTGTTCACCCAACTTCTTTTCGGATCTACTTGAAATGGAAAAAAAGAGGGGAATTCATAGCCCATCTAAAGAATATTGCAGAGCAACCTAAGGCGGATCATAAGAAAAATTAGTCATAGAGGACTGCTAAAAATAATAAAATAGTCCTTGACCATTTAAAAGACGCTTTCTTTCTGGTACTGGCAGTTTATTTTAACTTTAAAAAACTAAGACCCAAGCCAAGCAGTGATAAATACCCTATTCCGTATTTCCGTCTATTCTCTAGTGATTTTTCTTTTTTCATGCCAATCAAAATCTCTTGAAAAACGGCTTAATGTCATCCTCATTCTTACCGATGATCAGGGCTTCGGCGACCTTCGAATTCATGGGAATGACTCCATAAATACGCCAGTCTTGGATCAATTGGGAATGGAATCTGCTCGCTTTGATCGCTTCTATGTGAGCCCACTCTGCGCCCCGACGCGAGCAAGTATCTTAACAGGTCGCTACCATTTGCGCACCGGGACAGTTTCAGTTTCGAATGGCTTGGAGACCATGGATGCGGCCGAATATACACTGGCAGAACTTTTTAAAGACAACGACTACCAAACAGGAATCTTTGGCAAGTGGCACAATGGGCAGCATTATCCCAATCATCCACTCGCTCAGGGGTTTGATGAATTTACCGGCTTTTTAGCTGGTCATTGGTCCAATTATTTCGATACGCATGTGGAAAAAAATGGAAAAGTGTACGAAGCCGAAGGCTACCTTCCAGATGTGTTGACGGATGAAGCAATTGCCTTTATAACGGAAAATAAAGCGCAGCCATTCTTCACTTACCTTGCCTACAATACCCCGCATAGCCCACATCAAGTCCCGGATGAATACTTTGACACCTATAAAAAAATGGGGCTCTCGGATGAGCTGGCGGCGATTCACGGAATGGTGAGTAATATCGATGCAAATATAGGCCGACTACTCGCTAGGGTGAAGGAAATGGGCCTTGAGGAAAACACACTTATTATCTTCCTGACTGATAACGGCCCGAATGGACAGCGATTCAATGCTGATATGAAAGGCATCAAGGGCAGTATCAATGAAGGAGGAGTTCGCGTTCCTTCCTTTTGGAAATTACCGGGAAAAATAGTCCCTGGACTGAAGGAAATCCCAGGTGCTCATATTGACATCTTGCCCACTTTGGTGGATTTGTTAGGGTTAAATTTTGAAGAAAAGCTTCCCCTAGATGGTATTTCGCTGGCTCCAACACTCCGCGGAGAAACACAGCAGGTTTCCAGACCGATCTTTTCGCATGTCGCATTTCTCGACAAGGTTTTGAACTCCCGACCGGGAGCAATCCGCAAAGACTCTTTGCTTTTGACACTTTTGCCAACTGGCATTGAACTGTATGATTTAAAAAATGATCCTGGACAGCAAAAAGACCTCGCTTCGGTTTTACCTGTTCAAACACTTTCGCTTACCAATGAGTATCAAGCTTGGTGGCAAGATGCTACAAAAGGAATAGAAATGAATCGGCCAATTCCCATCTCGAATCAAAGCCCTCAAATCGTTCTTTCAGGTTATGAAGCGACATTCTCAGGTGAAATCCGATTCTTTGAAGGTCATGGCTGGGCGCAGGATTGGGTGACAAATTGGAAAAATATCGCCGACAGTATTTCTTGGGAATTGAACGTATTGGACTCTGGCCGCTACGAAGTCTTTTTGGAATATACAGCCGAAGATGATCAAGTAGGATCTGACTTATTGCTTCGAATTGGAAATTCAGAAATCCCTTTCAAAATAACTCAAGCCTTTGAGGGGCAACTTATCCCAAGTCCAGACCGCATCATCAGGAAAGAAGCTCCTGAAAAGACCTGGAAAACTATCCCAATCGGGATCCTAGATTTAAAAAAAGGAGGGGATACGCTTGTCTTGAAGTCAAAAAAAATAGCCCCAGGAGGAATTGGAGATATCTTTAGCATTCGGCTAATTCCAACGAAATCGAACTAATCAAAAATAGAAATGAAAAATACCAAGAACCTGACGCTGGACCCTGAGAATTGGGATGAAATCCGCCAGTTGGGACACCAGATGATTGACGATTTGGTCGATTATTGGAAAGGAATCCGAGAAGAACCCATCTGGAAGCCAATCCCTGAGGAGGTGAAGGCTACATTTAATTCTCCAATCCCTAAAACCGGACAAAGTCCGACTAAAGTATATCAGGAGTTCAAGGAGACCATTTTTGCCTATAATAAGGGAAATGTACATCCTCGGTTTTTTGCTTGGATCCAAGGAACAGGAAATCCCATGGGCGTCTGGGGCGACCTGCTTGCTTCTGGAATGAATCCAAATGTGGCGATAGGGGAACATGCGCCAATGTATGTGGATCGGCAAGTGGTGGACTGGTGCAAGGCGATGATGGGGTTTCCCGAAGGTTCCTCAGGAATGTTGGTTAGCGGTGGAAGTATGGCAAACATTACCGCACTGACGGTGGCTAGAAACTCCTTTAAAACCCTAAATATCCGAAAGAAAGGACTTCATGAGACAGCCGAAAAACTCCTTATTTATTGCTCCGTGGAGACGCATAGTTGCATTGAGAAAGCAGCAGAAATTATTGGTCTTGGAACAGATTCTATACGAAAAATTGGAGTAAATGATCGATTTGAAATGATCTCTGAAGAATTAGAAACTCAGATTCAAGCGGACTTGGAAGCTGGATTTAGCCCATTTTGTATTGTGGGCACATCTGGTACGGTAAATACCGGTGCTATAGATCCTATGGACGAGTTGCTAAAGCTTAGCCGAAAATACCACCTTTGGTTTCATGTGGACGGCGCTTATGGAGCACTTTGCAAGTTGGATCCAATATATTCGGATCGACTAAAGGCCATAGAAGAAGCCGACAGCTTGGCCTTTGATCTTCATAAATGGCTTTATGTCCCTTATGAAATCGGCTGCACGCTGATCCGAGACAAGCAAAAACATCGAGATTCGTTTTCTATTACGCCCAATTACCTCCTTCCGGAGGCCCGAGGATTGGCAGGAGGATTGGATTCACTGAATAACTATGGCTTTGAGCTTTCCCGAGGATTCAAGGCGCTCAAAGTATGGATGTCACTGAAAGAACAAGGGTTGGAGAAATATCAAAAGATGATTGCTCAGAATAATCGCCAAGCGGAATACCTCGCTGAATTGGTGACTTCAGCGCCTCAATTGGAATTAACCGCTCCGGTATCGATGAGTATTACTTGCTTCCGAATGATCCATCCAGATTACACCGAGGAAGAGCTTCGGGAGTTGAATCGGGAAATTTTGCTACGGCTACAAGAGGAGGGAATCGCTTCACCAAGCTCGACCATTCTCAATGGAAAGTTTACACTTCGGATCGCCAATGTCAATCAACGAACTCGATTTGAGGATATGGATCTACTGGTAAAAGAAGTTTTGAGAATTGGCAATACCCTACTTTAAATGAAATAAAGGTAGATTTAAGGTTAAAAATTCCTTTATGTGAAAAATAGAAATCTTACATTTGTGCTAAATAAACTATTCTTTAAAATGAAACAAATCAAAATTCTGGCGATTCTTATCGTTCTCACATTAAGTTCTCTTTCGGCTCTTCAGGCTCAGGAAGTGGGTATCAGATTTGGAAATGTAAATGGTAATAATGTCGCATTAGACGCTGTTTTTGCATTGGGTGATTTTAGTAGGATCCATGCTGACCTTAGTTTTGGTAACGGAGGTGTCGGTATAGATGCGCTCTGGAATCCAATTTATAGACCCATCGCTGACTCTGATTTCAATTACTATTTGGGATTTGGTCCTTCGTTATTTCTGGGTGATCCTTTCCGACTAAGTGCTGCTGGGGAAATAGGCGCCGAATATGCCTTCGCTGATGTTCCTATCGTGATCGGATTGGACTGGAGACCATACTTTATTTTAATAGAAAACACGAATTTTGATGCGGGAGGCTTCGGCCTCAACATCCGCTGGAGATTTAATTAAACTGAATTATAAAAGAGCAGGACACAATTCCTGCTCTTTTTTTGTCCAATAGTATGGAGCTCATCTTAGAAGGGGATTTTTACGTGGAGCGATTTGCCGGCAAGGGAGGATGGACTTTTGTCAGACTTCCTTTTGAAATTTTTTCAAATGGCAAAGCCTTTGGAATGTTGACGGTCTCAGGAAAAGTTGATTCCTATACCTTTGAAGGAAAGCATCTCATGCCTATCGGAGATGGGTCGCTTTTTCTCCCACTAGCAAAGCCAATCCGGGCTTTTATCAAAAAGGAGGAAGGAGATCGCGTTCACTTGAAACTTTATCGCGATGCTATTCCCACAGAAGCCCCAGCTGAGCTCATCGATTGCCTGAATGACGATCCCGGTAAACTTCAGCTTTTTCAAAAACTCCCGAAGGCTAATCAAACCAATTGGGTTGAATACATTTATGGAACGAGTTCACTCGAAGCTAAAACCGAACGAATCCTCAAACTTTTAACCGAGTTAGAAAAGCGTTAAAACTCAATGATAATCCCTATCGTCGGTAGTAGCGTCCCTGCAGTGTTTTCCAAAAATCGGAGTTGATAGCGCGTAGGATCAGTCGGATCGATTAGGATCTCTCCCGCAGGATCTCTCACCGGCACCAATAAGGATGGCTGCTCTGCTTGGAAATTATAGGCATTTTGAATATCCACGTACCAATTGAAATTCCAGTTTTTGAAGTAATACTTTTTATCTAATCGCAAGTCAAGCTGATGAAAAGCCGGTAACCTAATGGCATTAATTTGGGTAAAATCGAAAATTGGTTGGCCTCTTAAATCCCAATTGCTGATCAAAGCAGATTCTTCTGCGTCGAAAGGGGTATAAGGTGTGCCTCCCAAAAACCTCCATCTCGCACCAATTTCCCAGTTATTCCCAAATCGCTTTCCCGCAGTCAAACTCACGATAAACTTATTATCCCAAGAGGAGGGGATAAATCCTTCGGTATTCGGATTGGTAAATTCACTTCTGACCAAAGTCACCGCTGCGATTCCATAGAAATTATTAAACAATCGCTGCTGAGCCAAGAACTCAATTCCATAAGCCCTCCCTTCGGCATTGGATGCCACTGGCTCATTTCCGATTACGCCAAAGTCCGCGCCTAAATTTGCCAAGGCAATACCATTTCGGATTGACGAAGGATAGTTATTGTAGCGTTTGTAAAATGCCTCTGCCGTAAATCGTCTGTTTTTCTCCGGAACGACAAATTCAATTCCAGCGATTAGTTGGGAGTTTCTGATGAATCGAACATCATTTTCACGATTGACTAGCACTCCCTCGTTATCCTGAAATCCAAGTACTGTATAAGCTGGCTTTTGATAATAAATCCCAGCATTTGCTGTCGCAAATAGATTTGGCTTTATCTGATAAGAAAAGGAAACTCGTGGAGAAATCTGGTTCAATGGGTTAGAAGCTGTTTCTGCAAAATCAGCTCCATCCATTCGAACTCCTCCTGTCACCAATAAGCGATCCTCATAAAAGTTTTTGGAACCGGAAATAAATGCACCATACTGGTTAAAATTCGAAGTCGATTCTACATCGATCACCTGACCTGAGGAAGCAAGTGCAGCGCGATCAAAGTTGTTGATGAAATACCTTGAATATTGGTAGTTGACTCCGTATTTGAGAGTATAGCCTTTTCCAAAAATACTGTTCTCGGCTCTAAATTTGTTTTCTGACTCCTGGGAGATGTATCTAAACAGCAGGTTTGCCTCGTTACTCTCGTCATTGCCGGCATATTTATAGGACTCATTATTGAGCATATTTCTACTCAGTACAAAAGTCCAAAATCCATTTTCCCGGAATCGCTTCAATTTTAATCCGGTGGTATAATTCCACTGACTTTGGATTGGTAGCACATCTAGCAAATACAATCGGTCGGCACGCTCATCCTCAGTTTCCTCGTCAGGCACATCCTGATTCAATACAAAATTGTCAATTGCGCCTACACCTATAAATGTCAACTCAGTTTTATCATTGAGTTTGGTGGTAGTCTTCACCTGGAAATCATTGAAAGTCGGAAGAAAAGGCAAGCCAATTAATCTGAAAAGTCCCTGCAAATAGGATCTTCGCGCTGATACCAGATAGGTTGTTTTTTCGCCAATCGGTCCTTCATTCGATAGCGTCAACTCGGATGCTCCTAGTGTCAATTGGGTAGCCATTTTATCCCGTCTTCCTTCTTTTAAGGTAAACTCAAAAAAGGAACTCATTGCATCCATTCTGTTTGCAGGAAATCCGCCCGCGATCAAATCCACATTCTTGATCAGATTCACATTTAGAATCCCCACAGGACCTCCTGAGGAACCCTGAGTGGCAAAGTGGTTGATCACTGGTACTTCGATCTCATCTACGAAAAACTTGTTCTCATTGGGAGCTCCACCACGGATGATAATGTCATTTCTGAAACTTGCCGTACTGGCTACTCCAGGCAAGGATTGGATTACCCGTGAGATATCTCGATTCCCACCAGGATATCGTTCGATCTCATTGGAATTCAATTTTCTTACCGAAAGCGGTGTTTCTTCCGATCTCGAAAATTCAGAACTAACCACAACCTCCGATAACTCTGACGCATCTTCTACCAATTCGAAATCCAACTGGACAGCTTTTGCTAAATTCACTTGAACTTCGTAGGCTGTCGAAGTCTTAAATCCTACGAAACTGGCCCGCACGTTATATAAGCCCGGAGGCACATTTACGATTTCGTAAAAACCATCTTCGTTAGAAATCGCTCCAAGCTCAGTCTCCATCACTAGAACGTTGGCAAAAGGAACCGCTTGATTATTTACCGGATTGACTATTCGACCACGAATTATTCCCTGTGAGAATGCTGAAAGTGAGAGGGCAAATACTACTAAAAGGATATAAGTAAACTTCATAATTGGATTGTATTACCTAGAAAATCAATTCAACCCAAAAAAGTTTGGATACGTTGGATATTTCGACAAAAATCATCGAAATCATGCTGTTTGTTTTTCTTTTTCTCTCCAAAGCCTCCACCAAGGAGTGCCTGGCGAATCATGATGCTCGAAGTGATAGCCGAAAAAGTAACAAGAAATAAAAGCCCAAAGATGGTTTTTTGATTGACTTGCAGAATGATGTGAATTTTCACTTTCGCCTCGGTGCGGAAGGTAAGTGCCAAAGTAAAAAAGCTGAAACGTGGAAAGGATTGCTGGAAGCATCCAGAAGACAATCAAGTTTTCTGTGGGGAGAAAAAGCTTCAAGATATTAAAGGTAACAGCCATCAACAAGATCTGCCAAACGGTCACATACTGTTTCACGAAACTGAAATACCAGATGAGGAAATTATCAGAACTGTGATAATCGGGATCTTTATCCGTGGCGACAAAGCGATGATGCTCATGGTGCTTTGGGAAAAGCTTCCAGTAGAAATTATAAGAAAAGAGTATGGCGGAAAACCATCCTAAGGCATGATTAACTTTTTTATTCGAAGAGACCAAGCCATGCATAGCATCGTGAGAAGTGATGAATAAGCCCGTATACAAATGGGTTTGAATAAAAACGCCAAGGTAAATCAGCGGATTAGTCCAATCGATCTCAACTTGAAGCAACAAAAAAAGGGAAGTTGCCCAAAGCAAAATAATTGAAGAAGCTATAATCACTCCCTTCGGATCGATGGATGATATTGATTTCGCCGAATTCATGAATGTAATTTCGGAATGTTTTTTTAAAATGTAAGGATTCGCTCTCTTACGTGCTCCATGAGCCACAATGGGGTAGAAGTCGCGCCGCAAATTCCTACTTTGTCATTTTCGCCAAACCAATCAGATTCGATTTGATCAGCATTTGACACGAAATAGGTGTTTTCATTCTTCTCCTTACAAACATTGTAAAGGACTTTTCCATTTGAAGATTTTGTGCCACTCACGAAGACGATTCGATCAAATTTCTCTGCAAAGGACCTTAATTCCTTGTCTCTGTTTGAGACCTGACGACAGATGGTATCATTGGTATTTACCGTGATGCCATTTTGCCTTAAAATCTCATTGATCTCATAAAATTTATCTGTGCTTTTGGTAGTCTGACTGTAGAGCGTAATGTTCTTTGGAAGATTAGGCAAGTCGAGTTCGGAGATGTCTTGGAAGACTACAGCTTTGTTACTGGTTTGACCCAATAAACCAATCACTTCAGCATGACCATGCTTGCCGTAAATATAAATCGTCTCATCCTTATCAAATGAATTTTTGATCCGATACTGAAGTTTTAAAACGACTGGGCAACTGGCATCGATCAGCGTTAAATTATTCTTGATCGAAAGCTCATAAGTCGAAGGTGGCTCACCATGTGCTCTGATCAACACTCGCTCATTAGTCAACTCTTTTAGCTCAGTATGATCGATAATTCTCAATCCTTTTCGCGTCAAGCGACTTACTTCCTCATCGTTGTGCACAATATCTCCCAAACAGTAGAGATAACCTTGCTCATCTAAAATTTCTTCAGCCATTTCGATGGCATACACTACTCCAAAGCAAAAGCCAGAATGATCATCTATTTGAACTTGAAGATTTTTCATAGCCTTTAAACTTTAAATAGGTTGAATTGTTTTTTGGCTTTAGACATACTCGAATATAATCACTGTCTTCAGTAAAAGCGAAAATTTATAGATTATATGCTCAAGTAATAAAGCACAGATTCTGTTTCCAAGATTCTCAACACTAGTATAAATTAAGACAAACATCCAGAACGATTTCGAAAGAATCGCCATTCCTTGAGCAACAAATAGACGTAGTATATTTCTATGATCTATCGGGGATTAAATCCCTAAACTCATAAAATATAAAGCCAGTATTCTCAGATCAGAAAGATTGAGCTGGAAATGAAATGGCAGAGAGATTTATTCCTAGGTAATGGAAATTTCCAAAGCTAGTTGATTCCTAGTTTTGAGCCAAAATAGGTGCCGAGGAGCAACGTGATCTTTTTGGAATTTGGAATTCGAATACGCTCTTGAGTAATAGTCTCAGCAGGCAAGCCTTTGATCTTATCGAATAACTTCTGATAGTATAAATAAGCTACTTTCACTCCCAACTTAGCTCCAGCAGGAAGGGCTTCGATTCCGACTAGCGAATCATCGAAGTCTTTTTGAATATCTTCTTCAATCAACTCTTTGGCTGATTTGTCGAAAGCTTCAAAATCCACCCCGGGGAAGTAAACTCTTCCACGCTCCTCAAAGTCGCTTTTGATATCCCGAAGAAAATTGACTTTCTGAAAAGCCGCACCCAGCTTGCAAGCGGGTTCTCTCAGTCGATCATACATTGCCTGATCTCCTTCTACAAATATTTTCAAGCACATAAGTCCTACCACCTCAGCAGAACCATAGATGTATTCTTGGTATTTGCTGTCATTGTAGAGCTGATAGTCCAAGTCCATTTCCATACTATGGAGAAAGGCTTCGATCAGCTCAACATCAATTTTATAGTGGTTGACAATCAGTTGAAATGCGTGTAAGACTGGATTTAGCGAGAGCTTTATTTCAATCGCTTCATAGGTGTCTTTTTTGAATCTCGCCAAAAGACCCGCTTTGTCCTGATCATGAAACGTATCCACAATTTCATCTGCGTAGCGCACAAAACCATACACCGCATAGATCGGCAAATGGAACTTCTTGGCCAGAGTTTTAATACCAAGGGTAAAACTCGTACTGTACCGCTGTGTGATCAGCCGGCTACATTCAAGTGTCGTTTGGTCAAAAAGTTCAATAGCATTCATATAACTGAATATACCTTTTTATTTATGAATTGTTTTCCTTCATCACTTCTTTGGCTACCACATAGCCAGAAATTAAGGATGGAGGAACACCCGGACCAGGCACAGTTAATTGCCCAGTATAATACAAATTTTTAACCTTTTTGCTCTTGAGTGATGGTTTCAAGATCGCAGTTTGTGTCAAGGTGTTTGCCAATCCATAAGCGTTCCCTTTGAATGCATGATAGTCTGATTTGAAATCACTGTGTGCGTAGGATCGCTTGTAGACCACATGAGAACGAATCTCTTGACCAGATATTCGCTCCAGTCGCTCCATGATCATGTCATAATACTTTTCACGAGTCTCCTCGCTATCCTCCAGATCGGGCGCCAATGGAATCAATAAAAATAGATTTTCCATGCCTTCAGGTGCTACCGTCGGATCCGTGATCGAAGGCACAGATGCATAGAACAATGGCTTTTCTGGCCAGCGTGGATTCTTATAGATTGCGTCAGCATGCGGACCCAGCGGCTCATCAAAGAATAAATTATGATGCCTGAGGTTCTTCAGACGCTTATTTATTCCCATATAAAATAATAAGCTTGATGGAGCCATGACGCGCTTATCCCAATATTCCTCAGAGTAATTGCTGTATTTTGGATTGATTAAGTGGCGGTCTACATGATGGTAATCCGCTCCTGCCACTACAATATCTGCTTTGATGCGTTCGCCAGATTTCAATCTTACGGAGTGAGCGATGCCATTTTCGATCTCGATCTCTTCCACTTCAGCATCGTATTTGATCTGAACTCCCTTTTCTTCGGCGAGCTTGACCATGCCTTTGATGATTTCATGCATGCCGCCTTTGGGGTACCAAGTACCTAACGCGATGTCCGCATAGTTCATCAAACTGTAAAGAGCCGGAATATTGTCAGCAGTTTCTCCTAAGAAAAGGACTGGGAATTCCATCAAACGGATTATTTTATCCGATTTGAAAAACTTCCGCACATGCTTTGACATCGACTGGAAAATATCCATTCGAAGCATATCCATCAGTAATCTAGGAGAAGTAAATTCGAAAAGGGAACGACTTGGCTTTTTGACCAGATCATGAATCCCCACTTGATATTTGTATTTGGCTTGCGCTAAAAATTTATCCAACTGAGCTCCAGCACCTGGTTCGATTCCTTCAAGCATTGCTTTAAATTCATCCAGATTGGCAGGAATATCCAGTGTATCTTCTTCGCCATAAATGACAGCATAAGATGGATCAAGTCGGATTAGGTCGTAGTAGTCTGTCACCTTCTTTCCAAAATGGTCGAAATAATCATCAAATACATCCGGCATCCAATACCAGCTGGGACCCATATCAAAAACAAACCCCTGATGTTCGAACTTTCTAGCTCTACCACCAGGGGATCCGTTTTTTTCAAGAAGGGTGACTGAACAACTAGATGCTGCAAGGTGTGTGGCTGCGGATAATCCAGCAAAGCCAGAACCGATAACCACAACATGTTTTTTACTCATTTATTAATTAGTATGCTTGTAAACCATTAGGTCCTCTTTCAAAAACTTACGAGCAATATGAATCCTATTTTTTACAGTTCCAATAGGAATCTGAAGCTTATCTGCAATCTCGTGGTATTTGAATCCTCGGAAATGCATCATAAAAGGAGTTTTGTATACATCGTCAAGACTGTCAATAGCTTCATTGATGTCATCCATTGCGAAGTTCCCGAATACACCGTTTTCAATTAGTGAACCGCTGGAATTGATGAAGTGAAGATTATCAGTTGTATCTACAAATGTTCCTCTTCTTATCATTCGCTGATAATTGGTAATGAAGGTATTCTTCATTATTGTATAGAGCCAAGCCTTGAGGTTTGTTCCCTCGGTGAACTTGTCTTTGTTAGTGAATGCTTTTACCATTGTATCTTGTAAAAGATCATTGGCGTCATCCATATCCCGAGTCAACTTTAACGCAAAAGGTTTCAGTGTACTGGATAACTGGTTTAATGAGTAGCTAAATTCTAGAGTCGTCATGGCTTTTGGTTTTTGTTTAATCAAATGTAGCAATCATTAAACAGAATCCAAACATTTTGTTGAATTATTTTACCTCATGATTAAACAAAAATAATAAAATCCCTATTCAAGCAACTGAGTGATAGATTTTGATTTTAGGGGGCAAAAAAAAAGCACTTTTCCGAAAAGCGCTTTTGTTTAAGATGCATGAAACAATGATAAACTACCTCTCTTGGGGTACTACTTCCACCTCTTCTAGGAAATCTTTGATATCGCGGATATAGTTTAATTGTCGCACGTTGGTGTTAAACTTAAGGTCCTGACCGATTACTTGATAGCCTGTTACTAATAACTGGGAATCTTTAAATAGATCTGCCAATCCGTTAACATAGTCTTGCGCAAATTCCGAAGAAGGCGATGTGGTAATCACTGTCAACAAAAATTCGGGATTGTGAATATCATAGACCTGATTGAGGTCTTCAGTTGGAGTATTTTGACCAAGGTAAATTACTTTATGGCCTTTATTCTTGATTAAAAAAGAAGCGAAAAGAATAGATACTTCATGAAGCTCACCTTCTGGGAGGAATAACAAAAACTTCCTTCCGGTATTTGTGTGGATTTGACCATCGATCGCAACGATCAATTTTTGCCGCACCAGATTGGAAATGAAATGCTCTTGCGCTGGATTAATTGCGCCCGTTTGCCAGAGTACTCCTATTTTGGACATGAAGGGATAGATAATATTCATCATGGTCTGCTCAAAGCCGAGCTTATGAATATTAGTAGAAAGGATTTTGTCAAATCGCTCCTCATCCATCTCTATCATGCTAATAGTTAATGCATGAATCTGGTCGTCATGTGTGAGGGAGCGCTCGGTGAGTCGCATGACTTCCTCCCGCATTTCAGGGCGTTCCATTGACACAATCTTACTAATCTTAAAACCATTGTCATTTAACAAAGCCACATTTAAGATTAATTTCAAGTCATCGTCATCGTAAAAACGAATATTAGTGTCGGTCCGCTTTGGACTTAACAACTTGTAGCGCTGCTCCCAGATCCGAAGTGTATGTGCTTTGATCCCGGAAAGTTGCTCTAAGTCCTTTATTGAATATGTGCTCACAGATCCTTCTCTTTAAAATATTCTTTTGGTACTACAAATAAGCCAAATGACACCGCATCCTCCTTCTCATTTGTGCGATGATGTGCTTGATGAGCTCTGAAAATTCCTTTCAGAAACCCATTTTTTGGTTTTTGAAACCATTTCATTCGACGATGAATCAATACATCATGAAGAAAGAAATACAGCATACCGTACGAACTTATACCAACTCCCATCCAAAACCGATAATCGAAACCAGACACTCCTTTGATGATCAACACCACAGCAATACTTCCAAACAGCAACGAAAACAGATCATTCAATTCGAAGAAAAACTTCGAGTGCTGGTGGTGCGTCTTATGTATAGACCAAAGTGGCCCATGCATGAGGTATTTGTGGATCGCCCACCCAAATGCTTCCATCAGGATAAAACCTAGTGCGATAAATCCAATTGCGTTGATCATCTGCTATATAACCCGTCCATCGGGTGTATTGTTATATCCTCGTTTATTACCGTTTTGTTTAAACATCCCTGTAAAAAATTATATCTGTAGGGTGAAATTTAAAACTGCGAAAAACAAGATCATGCAGATCAAAAGAAGATTTGCGATTGAATTGCCTTTGTCAAAGTTTGCCTTTCTGAAAATCAATTGGATCAAAAAGGCTATAATAAACCAACCGGCATAATTACTCAGCGGAATAATCTCAAACTTCCAGTACCACATATCCAATGCTACAGCCACCGGCTCCATGATGTAGTCAATGGCAGTCATAGCCGTAGCCCCGAGTAGCGCAGCATAATAATCATTGGTGACTTTGTGAAATATCGTCCCTGTGAGGTAAACCAAAATAAACCAATTCACACCGATAATGATCGGGACCTCCCACAGCTTTGGCCCCAAAGTAGGTCCATAAACATAGTCTCCGTAGAGATAGCCAGTATGAATCCCGATCAGCTCAGACCCAAAACCAATCCAAAAAGCCGCCGCTGCGAAAATCGGGAACACCTCTGACCAACCTCTATGAAAAGCCAAAATCAAAAAAAGACTGCTCAATAGCTGTAACGGCGTCAATCGCAAAAATAAATCCCGATACTCAGGAATACTCAAGCCGATAATCCCCACCACATGAAGGGCAATCACCAGGACTTTGGCGATCAAAAGCTTCAGGTTTTTGGATGGAATATCGTCGTTCAGGACTTTGTGCATAGGGAATTGAAGAATGCGAGGGAGGAAATTCAGAATATCAAGTTGGGATTCCTAACTTTGCCTCGCTACAATTGTTGGCAAAAAAAGCGAATTTCGATCAAAATCCATCCTTATGATACTCTATAATATTACTTACACCGTTGCTACAGACATCGAAGATGATTTTGTGAGTTGGATGAAATTGACTCATATCCCGGATGTTTTTGCAACCGGATTATTTACGGAGCACCGATTTTACCGCCTGATGAACAGCACCAATGACGGCTTTACGAATTATAGTATTCAATTTTTTGCAGAATCTACAGCCAAGCTGATCGAATATGAAAATCGATTTGCCAACGCCCTGCGCTATGAGACTCAGGCTCGCTACGGAGAAAAGGCGATGGCTTTCCGAAGTCTTTTGGAGTCAGTGGATTAATTTCAATTAATTTAACAGTACGAGGTTTTCGTTTTTCATAGAAATCGTTTAGTTTCATAAACTAAGTAGAACGATCTATGAAAAAACTTTTATTTATCTGCCTTGTAGGCGGCCTTTTTTCCTGCGGCGAAAATTCATCTCAAGAATCTTCCTCAGGAGGAAATATCCTTGAAAACCTAACTTTCTCCATTGATACCCTTATCGTTGATCCAGGTGAAGAGATTATCAATTTGGCTTTTGGTTTAAGACTTTCTGATCTTTCCCCAGACCAAAAAAAGCTCTACCTGCTCAATGAAGTAAATCAAAGCTTGGCGGTGATCGATCTGGATCAGCTTAAACTTGTGGATCAGTACCAGTTTGAAAAGGAAGGGCCAAATGGAATCGGGGAATATATCTCAGGTGTCCAAGTCATCAATCAGGAACAGTTCGCATTCACCAGCTATCGCGGTTCGGGCATTTTCAATCGATCCGGTGAAAAGGTCTTGGATTTGAAATTCACTTCAAAAGATATTGAGGGAATCGATATGGACGACGAAATGCCCATGAACCATGAGCTGACGATAAGTCTGGACAATGGGCTTGCTTTTTCCCTACCTGGAGATTTTTTTAAAGGAACCCGTGATTTAGCTGTAGTGGATCCGGTGAAAAAGACTGGTCAGTTGATTGATATCCCGGCGATGGACAAAGCCAGTGAGTTTAGGATCGTTTTGAAAAGTAAGGACATGATGTCCATTTACTTAGAAGAACTTGGCTTGAGCCTAATCGAAAACAAGCTCTATATCACCAATTCGGCCTGCACTGATATCTATCGCTACGATTATGCGAACGATTCGCTCCAGCTATTTAGCTTCCAACCCTCTCTTTTTCCAAATGCTAAATCCGGTCCTGTCCAAAACGAAGTCTCTTCCGAATCAGATTGGAAAATTGAGATGGAAAAACTAACCACCCAAATCGGATTTGAAAAATTGCTTTGGGATGAGAAAAGTCAGCGATTCTACCGATTTGCCAGAAAAAAATACCCGAAAGAAAACCCTGATGACACCTCAAGAGCAGATGTTTATTTGATGGCATTTGACAAGGACTTGAATCTCATCGGGGAGACGCAATTGGATGAGTTGAGGTCAACACCTTCCTATCCCTTCTTCAAAGACGGCAAGCTTTGGAGCTATGTCAATGTGGAGGATGAGCTGGGCTTTGCGGTGTTTACTTTTGATTTTTAAACCCACCATCATGAAAAAGCTAATCCCATTCCTGTCGCTTATCCTCCTTGCTTCCTGCGGAGAAAAAGGCAGTTCTGAAAATGCTACATCAGAGAATATCCTCGAAAACCTTACGTATTCGGTCGATACGGTGGTGGTTGATTCGGGTGAGGATTTCATCAATCTAAAATTCGGTGCGCTCTTTTCCTTTTTGAATCCAGATCATAAGCACTTTTACAAATATGATGTTTCGAGCATGCAACTTAAAGAAGTTGATTTAGATAAGTTGGCACTTACGAACAGCTATTCATTTGAAAGAGAAGGCCCTAATGGCGTTGAAGTCTTTGGAAGGACTATAGCTTCATTGAGTAATGGCAATTTTATTTTTTCTGGATCAAAAAAGATAGGAGCGTTTTCGAAATCAGGTGAACTATTACCCTCCTTTGAGTATGAGTTGAATGACTTGATTGACCAAAGCCAATCCCAAGGAGATAACTATAGTCAGTTTACTTATAGTGAGGAAAGTGAAATGGGATTCTTCTTGGAAACCCATTACTCTGATCCTGTGTTCAATTTGATTTCTATCAATTTTCAAAAAGAGAGCTCAAAAGTGATCGATTTGCCAGAGATGGACAGAACCAACGATTTTAGAGTAGTCTCAAAAGAGCCTGGCTTTACATTGAATTGGGCGCAGGTGTTAACTCTTCAAGCCTTAGCTTCAAAAATATACATCACTACACCTGTTCACAATGGAATATACCGCTACAACCCGGTGACCGACAGTCTAGATTACATCACATTTCCTCTTACCCTGACTCCCACAGAAAAGAAAAAAGAAATCAAAAATGAAGTCTCTTCTGAAGGAGCAAGAAATGAGCAAATAGATATAATAAATTCGGAAATTAGATTTTACGAGCTGCTTTGGGATAAGCAATCCAATCGATTTTATCGCTTCAGCTCCATCCTAATCCCCAGTAATTCTTCAGAGCCAAGCAAAAAAAGTAAAATATTCCTCTCTGCTTTTGATTCAGATTTGAACTTAATCGGTGAGAAACATTTAGAAGAACTTACAACTATACCTATATCCCCCTTCTTCAAAGACGGCAAGCTCTGGAGCTATGTGAATGTGGAAGATGAGCTGGGTTTTGCGGTGTTTACGTTTGATTTTTAGGCAACTATGAAAAAACTACTTATCATTTCATTTCTCAGCCTTCTTTCTGCTTGCGGAGGCAAAGAGCCTGAATCAACTGAACAGAAAAATATCCTAGAAAATCTAACCTATTCAGTCGATACTGTTGTGGTGGATTCAGGAGAGGACTTTCTTGCCATATCTAATGAATTTCAACTTGAAACTTCATCAAGTCTCGATCAAAACCACAGGCTCTTTTACCTCTTCAGTAATAAAGATTTTACGATGGCCGTGGTTGATCTTGATCAGCTGAAACTTCTCGAATTCCTACCTTTTGAAAAAGAAGGGCCGAATGGAGTGGGTGACTATGTCCAAGGATTGCAGGTGTTGGGTGAAGGGAATTTTTTAATCACCAATTTTCAGGCTTCGGGTGTCTTTAATAGGGAAGGAAAAAAACTCGAAAACTACAGGTTAAGCGCTGATGAATTTGACGGCCTTGACATCAACTCTCCAATTAGTACACAACTACAAAAGAGCTCAGATCAAAATTGGTTTTTTTCATTAACAGGATTTTTTAACGAAGGATCAAAGGATTTAATCAAGTTAAACCCCTCGCAAAAAACAGGGGAAAGTATCGATCTTCCTGCTTTTGATATGGCTGATAATTTCAGTGTCACTTTGAATAGTCCAGAGGGAACAATGAGTTCTACACCACAAACAACCCTTCAGGATATAAATGGCAAACTCTTTATTTCGAATGAAGTAACCTCTTCAATCTATCGCTATGATTACCAGTCGGATTCGCTTAGGCTAATCACTTTTCAACACAAACTCGTAGCCAATGAGAAAACAGGAACGATACGAGATAAGGTTGCTAGCCGAGAAGAACTCTTCTCAGAAATGGAAAAATCATCTACACAAGTCGGATTCAAAAAATTGCTTTGGGATGAAAGCAGACAGCTTTTCTTCCGCCTAGGGAGCAAAATTGTGCCTACTTCTAACGAAAGTGATGATTCCTTTGATTCTGAAATTTATTTATTCGCCTATGATGCGGATCTAAACTTACTGGGCGAAATACTACTTCAAAACCTAGCTACTATACCAAGATTTTACTTTTTCAAAGACGGCAAGCTCTGGAGCTATGTCAATGTGAATGATGAGCTGGGCTTTGCAGTATTCACTTTTAACTTTTAGACAATTATGAAAACATTAACAATCATCATTTTAGCTTCTCTCTGCTTTTCCTGTGGCGGGTTCACAGAAGGAGAAGAGGATAAGGATTTTGACTTTTCTTACTCTATAGATACCGTGATGGTAGATGCGGGGGACGAGCTTATCTTCCACCAAATAGGGTTGAGTCATTCAGATATTTCAAACGATCAAAAACAGCTATTCAACTTTTCACCCAAAAGTGAACTGGAAGTTATTGATTTGGATAGCCTGAAGTTGCTCCGCAAGATTGTCACAGAGAAGGAAGGCCCACTCGGTACCGGCTGGCCCTATGCCATCCAAATCGATCAAACTGGAAAAATGGTTTTTTACGGGTTTGAGGAAGTGAGATTTTTTAGTTCGGACTTGAGCTCCATGACGCGCTATCAGCTTACTCCTGATGCTTTGCCGGGGCTTGAACCTGAAGTATTATCAGCGTTTAACCCAAAGGTCGCCGATAGAGAATTCCTATATTCCATCTATGAGAACTATGACCAAGTTCCTCAAGGGGTAGCGACTATTTCTTTCGAAGAAATGATTGTAAAAAAGGTTCCGCTAGCTCTGGCTAGTAGAATCGTGCCGTTTACCTATTCACTTTTTATACAAGGAAAATTGAGTAATCGAGGATATGAGCCCATCAACTTGGTGTTGGTTGACAAGCTACTAATTCTATCCACAGCCTACGTCAATGAAGTGTTTATTTTGGATTTGCAAAGTGATTCGGTAACTGTGAAAACTTTTCACTCTGAATTGACAGCTGACAAAAAGATGATTCCTCCCAAAACAACTGCTGAAACCATCAATGAATTAGAAGAGCTAAGGAGGGAAGGAAAGAAAAGCGTCAAATTTGGAGGCTTCCGTTACGACAAAACTCATCGGAGATTTATAAGATTTTCACAAGATCTGGACAGAGAAATTGGAGATTCTTTAGTCTTCAAAAATGTGCTGACGGTCTTTGATGAAAACCTAAATCAGCTCGGAGAGAAAATAGTTCCGATCGATCCATTTTCAAAGAAATTCTTCAAAGACGGCAAGCTCTGGAGCTATGTCAATGTGGAGGATGAGCTGGGCTTTGCGGTGTTTACGTTTGATTTCTAACTGATAAAATCATGAAAAAACTAACTCCTTTTCTTTTCCTTATCCTTCTCGCATCCTGCGGGGAAAATGGAGATGCTACAAACTCTGAACCCATCAATATCCTGGAAAATCTGAGCTACTCGGTGGATACCGTCGTGGTGGATCCGGGAGATGACCTATTTGTGATTCCTTATGGACTTGGCTTTATGGGATTCAGTCAGGACAAGGGGAGGCTATGGTTTTTTGAAGAGGAACCGCTGAAACTCACGGAAGTGGATTTGAAGGAATTGAAATTGATCGGCAAAACGGAATTTCAAAAAGAAGGACCGAATGGCATTGGCCCCTATATTTCAGATTTTCGAATGGGGCCAACTGATGAGCTAGCTATTCAGAGCTACGTCAGCTTTGGCAAATTCAATACCGCTGGAGAAAAAACCGAAAACCTAAAAGTGATCCCAGAGGGGATCGCTTCAGAACTGGCAAATGACTATCAAAAATTGTATCAACGGGCAGTTTATGATTTTCAAAACAACAAGATTTATACGCAACCCTATAAGGAAGGCAATGCAGAAAAGGAGCTTTTTCTACTAGATCCACTCAGCAAGACAGTAAGCTCACACCCTATCCCGAAAATGAAATCTGTAAACGATTTTAGCAGAACCTATGTGGCCGAATCGGGTGAAAACAGCATGATTTACTTTTTTGCAGCCTATGATTTTGCAGAAATCGAAAACGGGATGCTGTTGATTTCCGCCGCTCCTATGAGTGGGTTTTACCGGTTGGATCCTGAGAATGCTGGCATTGAATTCGTTGATATCCAGCATACGACCGTGCCAAATAATTGGAATATCACCCTAAGGAATGAGTATAGCGATCCAGCATCATTCATGGAAGATAGCCGGAAGGTCAATGAGCAACTTAACTTCATGGCCATCCGATGGGACGAATCGAGGGAAATGTATTTGAGACTTGGCATCAAGACCTATTTAGCTGAAAATCCCAGAGACCCTTCCACGCATGCCGTCTACCTATTTGCTTACGATAAGGATTTCAAGGTCTTGGGTGAAACCAAAATCGAAGGGTTGGACCAATTCAATTACTCCTACTTCTGGAAAGACGGTAAGCTCTGGAGCTATGTCAATGTGGAAGATGAGCTGGGTTTTGCAGTATTCACTTTTGATTTTTAAGAAACTATGAAAAAACTACTCCCATTACTCGCAATCTCACTTCTTTTTTCTTGTGGGGAAAGCTCGGGTTCCGGGTCTCACTTGGACGAAGGGGTTGAATTTTCTTACAGTTTGGATACGGTAAAAGTTGATTCTGGAGATTTACTTCTGGCAGTGGATCGAGGTATTTCGACGATGGCTCTTTCACCGGATAAAAATTCCCTCTACTTCTACAATAGCACCGAATTGCGGCTGGATCAGATTGACTTGAATACTTATAAGGTGACTCGCTCCATTCAATTTACTCAAGAAGGCCCAACTGGCATTGGGGGCCTTTCGCCTTACGAGTTTCACATCACCGAAAACGAGGAGGTATTTATTTCCTCTTCAGATGGCATTCGCAAGATGGACCGAGAAGGAAATCGAATTACTATGTTCAATTGGGAGAATCTTGAAACAGACCTAGTTCCAGAAAACACGATTCTGAGTTTCTCAGGAGATTTTGATGATTCGGGAAATCGCTTTTTTGGAACCTATGGAAAAACTCGAGGAGGTAATTCTTCAGGGGAAGGTATTGCCATTGTTGACCTTAAGAGCGATCAGCTAACCACGAAAAAAATCCCTTTGCTCGATGCCTTGGCAGAATTTGAAATCCGTCTTGAGGCCGAAATTTCAACAATTAATACCGACCGATTTTATCTTCATCACAGGGATAATCAGGTTTTGATCAGCACCAACGGGGTCAATGGATTGACAATCTATAATTATCAGGAAGATTCACTGACCGAGAAAATCTATAAAACCCAACTCTTGCCTGAAAAGCGTCCGGGAACCTTTGCCCGCAGAGTCAACTCCATGGAAGCCTTGGAGGAAGCAATCAAGGCAAAATACAAGGAACCCACTTTTGGTCCTTTCATATACGATAATCAAAAGTCCTATTTCTACCGATTCAGTACCTTCAGTGCAGTTTCAGCGACGGACGGAGAAAAACTGAGTGTAGTCTTAAGCATTTTTGATCATGAGTTTAATATGATCTACGAGGAGCGGAATTTGCCTGAATTTACGGGAAACGTATTTTTCAGAAATGGGCTGCTACACAAAGCGATAAACCAAAATGATGAATTATTTTTTGTGCGACTAAAACCAAATCTCAAAAATCTATGAAAAAATTAACACTCTTACTTCCAATCGTTCTATTCTTCTCTTGCGGAGAAAGTTCGGATTCGAAGTCAGCTGAAGCGGTTAATATTTCTTACACCATCGACACCGTGATGATCGATTCCAAAGATCATTTTCTTTATTTATCAGAAGCGCTAGGCAGGTCTTTCTTGGCTAAAGATGGAAAGACACTCTATAACCTGAATCAAAAACTCCCGCAACTTGAGGTTATTGACCTGAGCTTGATGACTCTTGTCGATACCATTCCATTGGAGCGCGAAGGACCTTCAGGCATTGGTGCTTACGATTTTTATGATGGCATACAGGTATTAGAAAATGGGGAGATTTTCATTTTTGCATGGGAGGAAATTGTCAAGCTTTCAGCAGATAGAAAGTCTGTTGAAAAGTTTCGATTTACCACAGCAAATCTTACGGGAGATTCCTTAAAGCAGGATGAGGAAATCAGATATGAAGGACTAATCTCTGATGATGGATCTCAATATTTCACTTTTTATGGAAATTCGGCTGAGTCTAGTTCTAGGTTGGGATTGGCTATAATTAACCTTGAAGAAATGAGTCTCAAGAAGGTCGAGTTACCACTTTTTGAAGAGCTTATCCAATTCGAGATCCAAACTGAGACAAATACTGAATATCCATATGTCTATGTAGAGCCTATTTACTTTACGCTGTCATCCGATCAGCTTTTAGTTTCATCCTCTCCCATTAATGAAGTTTACATAGTTGACATCTCAACAGGAAACTACTCCAAGGCTACCTTTTCTTCATCGCTCACCGCTAACCGAGTAGATGTCACCTATCCAACAGCAGCCAAGTCAAGAGGTAGTAATAAGGAATCACCTCGGGAACGGTGGAAGCAAGTTTCATTTTATGGAATGAATTGGGATCAGGAAACACAGCTATTTTGGAGAATCACTAATCAAACTGAGGTTTTTGAGGAAAAAGAAAATACCAACAAGGTAACATTGACTTTTTTTAACAGTGACCTAAATCAAATAGGGGAAGTCAACTTACCGGAAAACTGGAAGATTACGGGAGCTCCATTCATCTCTCAAGGAATGTATTGGCAGTTTATGAATCAAAAGGATGAGGCAGCTTTTGTGCGACTAAAACCAAATCTCAAAAATCTATGAAAAAATTAACACTCTTACTTCCAATCGTTCTATTCTTCTCCTGCGGAGAAAGCTCGGATTCGGATTCTAAGTCAGCTGAAGCAATTGATTTTTCTTATAGCCTAGATACAGTCAGGATCGATGCCAAGGGTGAGTTTCTATTTCTGAATATGGGTCTTTTTATGTCAGACTACGACCCAAAGACCGATTTGCTCTACAATCTTAATCCAGAATCCAGCCGGATGGAAATGATCGATATGAATAAGCTTGCACTACATAAGTTGATCCAATACGATCAGGATGGGCCAAATGCAGTAAAGGAAATGTTCACCTCTGGAATCAAAATCACCGAATCGGGGGAGAAGTGGTTTACAGATTATTACTCCATAATTCAGATGGATACTGCATGTCAAAAAACAGCAACTCTTCGCCTCGATAATGAAAATTTTCCTGGGGATACTCTTCCCCCTGAGTTTAAAATCAATGGAATGGGGAGAATCAGTCGCTCAGGACGGTACTTCGTCAATCACTATGGAGATTTTTTACTTGACGGAGTTGGGATTCAGGGATTAGCAATACTAAATCTTGCGGATCGCACCAAGAGATTATTGAAATTGGATGTCTTTCAAGAGTTGGATAAGTACACTTTGACTTCTCCAGATGGTGAACGAGCGGGAGCAAGAGCTGGCGAACAGAATTATATTTTGCTTACGGACACCAAAATTTTGCATTCCAATTCAGCCCAAAACAAGTTGCTTATCGTCAATCTGCCTTCCGCTGAGCCTAGGGAAGTCGTACTAAAAAGCGAATTGGTTCTTGATGAGAAGCCTGGAAATTATCCCAAAAAGGCAAATTCAATTGAGCAGTTTGAAGAATACAACGTCTTGAAAAATCAAGAATTGATGTTTGGGCCTTGGATACACGATTCTGAGCGGGACTACTTTTGGCGAATTAGCCGGCAGAAAAAAGAAGGAACCTAAGAGAAGCCAATCTTTTCTTTTGTCATTACTATTTTAGATACGAATTTAAATCAGATTTCGGAAACTGAAGTTGCACAAGGTGAGGTACTGTTATCACATAGCTTTTTCCGAAAAGGAGAGCTGTATATGTTTTTGAATATCGACGATGAAATGGCTTTCCTAAGACTCAGACCTAATTTTGAAAAACTATGAGGAATCTCCTCCCTCTACTCGCGCTCACATTTCTTTTCTCCTGCGGAGAAAGCTCGGATTCGGATTCTAAGTCAGCTGAAGCAATTGATTTCTCCTATAAGCTAGACACAGTCAAGATCGATTCTGGAGAAGACTTTATCCATCTTAATTGGGGTTTGACCAGTTCGGATCTCTCTACTGACGAAAAGTATTTCTACAATTTCAAAACTGGAGCGGAGAAGCTAGGACTAGAAGTCATTGATCTGGAAAATTTGACTCTCGAACGGGTCATTCCCATGAGCCTAGACGGACCCAATTCCGTTCGATCTCCCTATATCACCCGAGTATATTTACTTCCCGATGATACGTATTATCTCTCGGACAATTATGAAGTTTACCATTTTGATCAAGAAGGAAACAAGCTGTCCACGATGTCTTATGCCAAGCAGGAATTTGAAGGGGAAAAACCTCCTGATGATAAACGGATTTGGCTGGATGAGAACTTATCCCCAGATGGGAAAACATTAGTGGCGCTTTATGGAGGTCAACAAATGGATGAGCCTTCGGAAGGGGTAGCGATTTTTGATTTGAAGAATAAACGAGTAAGCTACAAGGCAACCGAGCTATTTAAAGAGCGATCCAACTATCAAACCACATTGTATTATGAAGGTGTACAGCCTATGGGAGCTTCTGGAGCAGCAAGCCACCTAGCGCTGACGGGGGATACGCTAGTGTACTCCATTTCTGCACAAAACAGAATTCACTTTTATAATCTCCAGACAGATTCTATTAGCTCAAAATCCTTTACGAGCAAGTACACCAGCTTGGAAGCAAAATCCAATTACCCCAGCCGTACGGATTCTGAGGAGGAGTTTCAAGAAATCTCCAAAGAGAAAAGTAAAGAAGTCAACTACGGCAACTTCTTTTTTGATGATCAAAATGCCGTCTATTGGAGATTCACCAAAGAAATGGATCGGATGAAAGGAGATACCACCCTATTCAAAACAGTCCTTACCGCTTTTGACTCTGATTTCAATCAGCTTCATGAGGAACTGCTACCTTCAGATTTTGTCCTTCCTTATAAATATTTTGCCCGAAAAGGGATGATTTATCTATTCCTGAATATCGAGGACGAACTGGCTTTTGTGCGGTTGAAGCCAAATTTCAAGAACCCATGAAGAAATTAACGCTCTTACTTCCAATCGTTCTATTCTTCTCTTGCGGAGAAAGTTCGGATTCGGATTCTAAGTCAGCTCAAGCAATTGATTTTTCTTATAGCCTAGATACTGTCCGCGTAGATTCGGGAGAAGACTTTGTTTTTCTCAACTGGGATTTGGATGTATCAAAAACCTCCCCGGACGTTAACTACCTCTATAATTTTGATCAGATCAAAATGGCTATCCAATTTATTAATCTGGAAGATTTAGTTTTAGAAAAAACACTGCCTTTAGAAATAGAAGGTCCCAATGGAATAGGGACTGATAGAGTATATAATATTTATACTACCGAAAGCGATAAACTAGTCCTGACCGATAATTACAATGTCGTTGTAATAGATCAGGACGGTAAAAGGTCTTTAGGATTTCAATATGTTAACCATGATTTCAAAGGAGAAAAGTTACCAGAAGCGTTGCGAATTACTTATGATGAATTTATTTCCATGGATGGAAAAACCTTGATTATCTCCTACGGGGACCAAGAAATGAATAAATCACCTGTAGGATTGGCATTTTTTGATCTAGAAAATAAAGTTGTTAGTTATAAATCTTTTCCCACTTTCGCCGAACTTGATCCCTATGTATTCAAGTATTACTTCGACGGACGACCAGCTGGATTTGACAATGCTAACATCCATCTAATCATGAAAAATGATTCGCTGATCTTTTCCACTAGTGTTTTCAATAAAGTCTATTTCTATAACTTTTCAACAGATTCGACCACCTCTAAAAACTTCCAAAGTAAACATACCACTCAGACCGCTCCCGGTAACTACCCTAATCGAACAGATACGCAACAAGAATTACTGAAAGTCGCCCAAGCGATTGAAAAAGAAGTCAACTACGGCAACTTCTTTTTTGATGATCAAAATGCCGTCTATTGGAGATTCACCAAAGAAATGGATCGGATGAAAGGCGATACGATCGTCTTCAAAACTGTCCTGACGGCATTTGATCTGGCATTCAATCAGCTTCATGAGGAATTGCTTCCTGAAGATTTTACCCTTCCACGTAAGTATTTTGCCCGAGAAGGAATGATTTATACGTTTTTGAATATTGAAGATGAACTTAATTTTGTACGAATTAAACCAACACTACGTGAAAACTAAAGCTAGAATTTTATTGACCCTTGCTGGTGCTTTTGCACTCTATTCCTGTGGAGAAAACTCCAACTCTGAGTCTGCTGCTGAGGCGAATTTTGAATTTTCCTATACCATCGATACCGTGATGGTGGATGCTGGGGAGCATTTTTTCTTTTTGAATTGGGGTTTAGGACTATCGGATGTGAGTGCAGATTCCAAGTTCTTATATAATCTGAACCCCGATGCACTGCAAATCGAAGTGGTGGATTTGGAAAGTTTGAAACTGGCCGAAGTGGTCCAATTAGAAAAAGAAGGCCCAAATGGAGTAGGAGGAGGATATATCTCACAAATGGAAGTTTTAGGAAATGGCAATATCCTACTGTTTGATTATAATAAAATCTCCGAAATAACTCAGCAAGGAGAATTAGTCAGAACGTACGAATTTGATAAATCAAGCTTATCTGGATACGAATTTAAAGCGGAGGATAAAATCGGCGGTATGGGTGTCTTTACTCCCGATGCCAAAGTATATGCGGCCCCCATGGAAGATGATGATTTCCGAAAGCCTGCATCGGGACTTGCCATCATCAACACCGAAACGAACAACATCACATTCAAGACCAGCGATGCTTTCTCCAAGTTGGATGAGTTTCGGATTCTCCTTCAAATGGACGGCAACGCCATGATGTCCACAGGGGAAACGAGTTTTATGGACTTTATCGGTGAGGAACTTATCCTCAGCAATACCGCATTCAACGAGGTTTATCGCTATAATCTGAAAACAGACAGCTTAAGCCATAAAACGTTCACGGCAAAACTTACTGGAAATGAACGGATCAAGAACTTTCAGACGGAGGTGGATTCGCAAGAGAGGCTATTCGAGGTAGCTAAGGAGAAAAATAAGCAAGTGAGATTTGGGCCCATGATCCCATTACCGAAGGAAAACCTAATCTGGAGAATAAGCCAGGATTTGGATCGAATGATCGCAGATTCTGTCATTCAAAAAACTGTCTTGACGATTTTCGATGCGGACTTCGCAATGCTCAAAGAGCTAAAACTTGAGAATTTTACCCCTTCCGGAAAATCATTCTTTAAAGACGGAATGCTTTACAACTTCTTAAATGTGGATGATGAACTTGCTTTTGTGCGGTTGAAGCCAGTGATTGGGCGGTAAGTGCCAACCTTTGCGGTGTCATCTCGACGTTAGGAGATATCTCCTCGGAGGGGGTGAATATCCTTGGGAAATCTATTTCTTTTTTCCCAAAGATTCCCGCTGATCTATTTCTATTCTCATCAAAAAATCTGCGAAGATCTGCGGGAGCTGTTTTGTTTTCCCGCAGATAAACGCGGAAAACTTTCGCTGATTTCCGCTGATCTATTTTTGCTCTATTTAAAAAATCTGCGAGCATCTGCGCACAACAATCCGCGTCGATCTGCGGGAAAGTGTTTTCAGCTTTCTCACTTTAGATTTTTGATTTATCACCAAATTAAGACCTTCGAGGTTCAACAGAAACCTCAAAGGACTGGAGTTTTTCAGCTTTTACACTTCAACTTTCTGACTTCCTATCCCAGTGTCGGCAGGCTCAACTTATACTTCATCGAGATCAGTCGAATACTAATAATCAGAGACATCGAAATCAGCATATTGTAATCTCGGGGAACTCCATAATAATTCAGTACCAAATACAAAATCGCTCCTGCCAGGCAGGCTGAAGCATAGACTTCTTTTCGGAAAAGAACTGGAATTTCGTTGGTCAAGGTGTCCCGAATTACTCCTCCCATTACCGCCGAAAACATACCCATAATCGCCGCAATCTCCGGGCGGACGCCGAGGCTCAAGGCTTTTTCCACTCCCAGGACCGTAAAGAATCCTATTCCCAGCGTGTCAAAAAGAAAAAAGGTTTTGCGAAGCCGGCTCAGAAAACGGGGGAAGATAAAGGCAGTCAAGATCCCCAAAAGGATCGCATACAAAAACCAAATATCACTAATCCAAACTAGCGGATAGCTGTCCAATAAAATATCTCGCAGTGTACCGCCCCCGATTGCAGTAATAAAACCGGTAAACCCAGCTCCAAAAAGATCATGTTCTCGTTCTCGAATTGCAAGCGAACCCGAGATTGCAAAAACAAATGATCCGGTCAGTTCGAGTGCGTATTGTAATTCCATTTAGAAATGTTTAATCAATTCATAAAGTTACATTCTGCAAAAATTCATCCAAATAAAACAGCCAATTGTCCAAATTGACCTTTGAAATAAATATTTTTCAAGAACCCCTAAAAAAAAATTATATAATATTGTTACTAATTAAGCCTTTCTTTTCAAGGATCAGGATTTTGCCCAAAGGAATTATTTTATCCCCAGCTCAACTATGAATACCCTGTTACACTATGATCTATTAAGGCTAGAAGCATTTCAAAACAATGTATCTGTTCGTAACGCTATTGCGATCAACGATACAGGTGAGTTGACTCTTCTAAAATTCAAACCCATCAACTATTTTAATTATTGCATTGGCAAAGTTAACAGCCTCGAAGCATTGGACTATGTCAAAAAATTTTATGCTGATATAACAGGAAATAAACATCAGATTCTAATTGATTCAGAGGATTACTTATCTAAAAAAATCGTCCAGCAATCCCCCAATTACAGCCTCGAGGAAAGGATTTCAATTATGAAATTAATTCCGGAAGGTTTTGCCGGGTATGCTATCCATCAAGAGCTGGAACTAGTCCCTGTCAGCGAGCAAAATATCAAAGCATTTGCTTGGCTTTACCTGTCTTGTTTTGAAGCAGAAAATAGACACGAAGAATCGGTTGAGGAAAATTTTAGATTGAAACTAAACATAGATGGCCTTCAATTATTTTTTATCCGCTATAAAAACAAGCCCGTTGGGATTACAGGATTATATTTTCATCCACAGTTCACCATTTTATCCTTTGGTGCGGTATTAAAAGAGTACCGGTTTTTAGGGATTCACAAATCGACACTTTCCTGGAGAATTCAAAGATCTGAAGCAACACAGGGCACTAAACCTATTTATTCTTGGGCTTATACCGATAGCATAAGCTATCAAAATATGGTGAAAACAGGTATGACAGTTTCTCAGGAATTATTGGTTTTTCAACATGCTGGATAAACTTCTTTTCCAAGCCAATCAATTTCCAGATCGAATAGCTATCAAAGCTGAAGACATTTCAATATCCTATGGAGAATTGATGAATCAGGCTTCAGCCATTGCTTCAGGGATTCAAAACCAAGGACTAAACGGATATTGTGTAGGTATTTCATTAAAAAACAAAACGCATGAGGTGATTGCTAGCATTGGAATATTGCTATCGAACAATCACTTTTTTTTCATTCCCGAGGGAATAAATGATATTTGGTGGGAGCAGGTGCCTGTAAACCTCTTACTAACTGATCGAGACCAAATAAGAAATTCAGGTCTTCTATCGGTTGATTTTGATGAATTAATAACCTCAATCCCGATCGCCCTAAATCCATGGTGGGAGCATGAAGCAATAGCAAAAAAGCTCTTTTGTGTCTACTGCACCTCTGGAAGTACAAGTAATCCCAAGTATGTCGTCCATGACTACCAATCCATCATAGAGGATACCAATAGACAAGTTGAAGAAAATAGAATCACAGCTTTGGATACGCTGGATTTTATTTTTGCGGCTTCATTCAGTTCATCATTAGCAAGTATTTTCCCTGCTTTAATCACCGGAGCAAGTATTGCGATTTTCGATTTAAGCCCAGAAAATCTAAAAGAAATTCCACAGTTTTGGCAAAAGCAGCAGGTGACATTTGCTACACTGACCAGTTCAGCATTTAGAACTTTGGCACGAATCAGCTCCTTAAAATTAACCGATTACACTGAATCTATCCGGTTTTTATGTTTGGCAGGAGAACCTATTTTAGCAAGTGATCTTCAGCTTTTTGGGATCCTATTTCCGGAAAACTCTGAAATCCAACTAGCCTATGCCAGTACGGAGACCAGAACCTTAAGCCAATTGCGAATCAATCAAAACACCAAACATGAATTGGTTCACGATGGATTCCCGGTTCGGAATAAAACTATCATTATTCTAGATGAACAAGGAAATGAATGCCCTGCTGATCAGGAAGGCGAGCTGGTGATTCACTCACCATTCATCAGTCTTGGATATTACGTCAAAGGAAGGCTGAACCTACATGAGCAAGTTGGCTCCAACAGAATATACAGGACTGGGGATAGGGGTTTTTTTTCTAATGAAGGAACTCTCAAGCTTACAGGAAGAGTCCATTCACTTCAAAAAGTAAATGGGAAATGGATTGATTTCAGTGAACTTGAGAAAAGGATATGCTTAGCTAGCAAATGCGGAAACTGTAAAATCCTCTTGAACAAGGATGAAAATGGATATGATTATTTAATTGCTTGCTTGGAAGTAAATGAAGTCGACCATGATTTTTCGATTGGCGAATCCATAAATCGGCAAATTAACTTGGATATTAAACCGAGATATTACGTTCAGTTCAAAAACTTCCCCCTAAATGCAAATGGGAAAATCGATAAAAATACGTTGCTGAAGATGATCAAGGAAAGGGAGTTGTCCACACTTTCCGTTCAGATAAAAGATCCTATTATCCAACAGGTACATCAGATTTGGTGTCGCCATCTAGGGGTGAGTATTTCTAATTTAGATGCGGACTTTTTTACGGACCTGGGAGGCAGCTCCCTTCTGAGCGTCTTTGTAGTAGATGAATTAGCCAAGAAATTCAAACAAGACCTTCAAAGTCATGCGTTGTTTCAATACCGGAGCATCCGCAAACTTGCGCAATTCTTGAAAAACGTAAACGAGGAAGAGCAATTACCTTGTATTCAATGGATTAGTTCTGAGCAAAAAGTTCATTTACCAAACTTCTTTTTGATTGAAACAGGTCATCATCATTCATTTAAAGCCCTATTGAAACCACCGATTTCTTCTGACTTTTTTAACCTGGCATTTCTAAGAATCGATCCATTTAAGGTTTTGCAAGGCCAACATCCTGAAAAAATCATCGCCGAGCTGGTCAACTTGCTGAGACCATTTCCTAGGCCGATTCTTCTTGCTACAAGTTTCAATGGATTCGTTGCCGCTAAGATCAACCAAAGACTGGGAGGAGCCTTGATATTATTCGATTCACCTTGGTATAGGAAAGAAGCGAATGGAAAAATTCCTCTCCAAAACCGACTTTCACCTATTTATCATCGATTTCGATCATTGCCTCTGCGCCGCGCGTCTCTTCAAGTTGGAGCCTTGGCTTTAGGGTATATGTTGAAAAAAATAAACCCAAAAAAGGAATTTGTGAGTCCTTTTGAAAGGAGTATTCAACTCTTTATATCACTGGGAGAACCTGCAGTACAAATTTCCCACCTCTTGTACTTTTATTCAATTGGATCAGCAATGACTTCAAAAAAAGATGTTGAAAACTGGAGAAAAATCACGGATCAAAGCTTTTTTGCTGAAGACATATCAGGCGATCACTTAGATGCTTTATCAGAGGCCAACAGTGACTTCGTTGTTCAGAAGATAAATGATTTTCTTTTGAGGAATTATTCTTATTGAAAAAAGCTAAGATAATTTCTGAATTCCTTTTGAAAACTTATTTTAGAACCTTCTCCAATACAAAAACCCCCATTTCTCGCTGGCCAAGTACTAATACAGTTTTTGGAGCTTCGAGGAATTCATAGCCCATTTCCAATAGTCGGTCCAGCTGCTTTTGCCTCAACACAAATCGCTCCGAACCATCTGGCATAAGATATCTGCCAGCTCCCAAATCTTCACTCTGTTCCAGAATTCCTCCAAAACCCGTGCACATCCGAAACCAAAGAATTCCCCCAGGCTTCAACACCCGATCTATTTCCTTGATCATCTCCCAGAAATTGTCCTCACTTTTTGCAAAATGAAGCACTGCTGAGCAAATCACTGCATCAAATGCTCCAGCGTGGAAGGGGACATCCTCGAGCTGACCTACCTGAAATCGATGGGAATCATAGCTTTGATTTAAGCTTTTAGCCACAAATCGTACGTACTGAATAGCCAACTCCTCTTGATCGATTCCAAAAATCTGAAAGCCCGAATTCAGAAAATAAACTGCATTTCTACCTTCCCCGCATCCTGCATCCAGGATTTTCATGGTGGTGGAAAAGCGGTTTTTGAGAATCTGATCCAGTAGATAAAGATCAATATTTCCGAGCAGTCGGTTCAGTTCAATTGGCTGCATCCTCAAGCTTGTTTAGTGCGTTCGTCATCTTGATTCTGCCAATCTCTACCAATTCAGCCGCCCGATAAAACTCCATCGTACTCGCTTGCTTCTTACTGATTTCGATGAGAATATCCGCAGGATGCTTTTCCAGTGTCAAATACGATACTCGATCATGGAGCAATTCCATGGATCGATTCAAAAGATCTAAGGATCCTAAGCTTTTAATTTTTGGAGATTTTTCCTCGCTCTCAAAATAACCGCTCATCTTTTTTTGATAATCCTTCATCCATCCGGGCATTTTTATCAGGCTTTTTCCATCATGATCTTTCTTTGGCGGGTCGAGATAGCTATCGCCCAGGGCATTGAGATTGACGGCAATCACCAGATTTTCTTTTGGGTTTTTTAGAAGATCCAATGGCAATGGATTGAGCACGCCACCATCGATATATTCGATCGAATCTATAACCGCTGGCTGCACCAAAGTAGGAATACTGGATGAGGCTCGAATAGCAGCGAATAAACTTCCTCGCTCAAAAATTCGCTCTGTTCCTTCGAGATAATCGACTGCATTGCAGCGAAACGGGAGTTCCAAATCCTCAATGAGACATTCTCCTATGATTTTTTTGAGCTCCAAAAAGACCTTTTCCCCTTTGATAAATCCCCTTCCAGAAAATGAAAAATCCATCAACCCAAAAACATCTACACGTCCCAAATCACAAATCCAATCTTTGAATTGAGGCAAATTTCCCTTGGCATATATCCCGCCTACCAGTGCCCCAACCGAGCTTCCGGCAATCTCATCGATACGGTATCCTCGCTCCACCAGCACTTCGATCACACCGATATGCGCCATTCCTCTAGCGCCACCACTGCCTAATACCAGTGAAACAGATTTTTTTGAGCTCATTTTATGATCTTTTTAATCCTAAATTTGGTAGCATTAAAATCCCCACTAATTTAGCAATATGAGCGAATTTAAACCTTTTCACTTGGCTTTCCCTATTCGAGAGATCGAAGAGACTAGAGCATTCTACGGCGATTTATTAGGCTGCGATATCGGAAGAAGTACCGATAAATGGATCGATTTCAACTTCTTTGGACACCAGCTATCCGCCCACATCAAGCCCGAAGAATTGGCGCTCGCGAAGACCAACGCGGTGGATGGAAAGAATGTGCCCGTTCGTCACTTTGGAGCAATTCTACCTTGGGAAGAATGGCACGACTTGGCTGATAAGCTTAAAGCACATGGAATCGAGTTTGTGATCGAACCTTATATTCGATTCAAGGGCGAGGTAGGAGAGCAGGCCACCATGTTCTTCTTAGATCCTTGCGGCAACGCACTTGAGTTCAAATCATTCCAAGATCCATCACAGATCTTCGCCAAGTAATTCCACCTACCTTGAACATCTTCAATCTGGAGCAAAAAATCGATCGAATTATTCTTCACCACGGGAAGCGTTACCGCTACTTCAGCGGAACTTCTTACTTAGGGATGGGGATGGATCTGGCGTTTCAGGAAAAGGTTATTGAGGGTGTCAGACGCTATGGTTTGAATCATGGGCAAAGCCGCGGAAATAATGTTCGATTGGCAGTCTATGATGAATTTGAAGCATTTTTTGCAAATTCTGCCCAGTCAGAAGCCGCCTTGGTCATGAGTTCTGGCTATTTGGCTGGTACTGCGGCCTTGCGACATTTGCAGGCGGATGCCTCTGAGATTTGGATTGCACCAGATACTCATCCGGCCATCTTACCAAACGAGTTAGCCCCCGATCCGAGGCAAAGTTTTGAAGATTGGAAGGCATCATGTCTTGAAAAGAGTAAGCAACTTTCCCCACAAAGAATTCTAATCTTAGGAAATGCAGTAAACCCACTTCGAAGCCGGATCCATGACTATTCTTGGTTGACTGAAATTGGCAAAAAACATGAATTAAGCCTTTTGATTGATGACAGTCATGCCTTTGGGGTCATAGGAAATGGGCTCTTTGGAACCTATGCGAACTTGAAAAAGCTTCCTGCTAAAGTACTCGTGTCAGGATCCATCGGAAAAGGACTTGGACTTCCGGCCGGGATTATTCTCTGTAAAAAATCGACCAAAGCCAAAATCTTACAATTGCCGATTTATGGCGGGGCTTCCCCTTGTCCTCCGGGATATTTGCAGGCTTTCTTAGAGAGCCAAGACATTTATCTGATCCAAAAAGAGAAGTTATCCACAAACTGTAAAATCTTCAATCATCTGATAGCTGATTTTAAGGGAATTTCAGGAAATGCAGCCTTTCCCGTGTTCAACTATTCAGATGACTCTTGGGTGGAAAAATTGGAGCTAAACGGTTTTATTACTTCCTCATTTCCCTATCCCACGGCAAATGATCCGCAAGTAAACCGGATTATTATTTCGGGTTTTCATCTGAAAGCCGACCTAGACCTTCTTGCCGAAAAATTAATTGAATTGTCATCTGCTAAATCCTAAAACATGCGCTCAATTCTTTCCACCTCACTTTTTGTGCTTTTATTTTCCGCTTGCCAACCCAGAGACATTATCCCTTTTGAGGATGGGTTGGAAGATTTTCCGATTCTGAAGGAGGTGCTGGAAAACAAGGATAAATATCAAATTCAGATTCTCTATACCCAGATTGAGCGCAATGAACATGGAAATCCGCTGATGACGGATTATGGCTTTAACCTAAATGATGAGAGCTACTTCTATCCGGCAAGCACTGTAAAATTGCCCGTTGCGATCTTGGCGTTGGAATGGCTGGAAGAGCAAAATATTCCAGGTTTGGATGAGAATACCATCATGTTGACGGATTCGATTCATCCTTCTCAGGTGCCGGCATTTGTGGATAACTCAGCTATTGATTCCCTTCCAAGCATTGCTCAGTACATCAAAAAAATCTTGCTCGTGTCTGATAATGACGCTTTCAACAGACTTTATGAATTGCTAGGTCAAGACTACATTAATCAGAAGCTTGCAACCAAAGGCATGAGTCATACGATAATTAATCATCGTTTGAGTTTCCCTACAAATGCCGAAGAAAACCGAATGTTTAACCCAATTCGATTTGTGGATAAGTCGGGAAATGTGATTTATGAAATCCCTTCAAGAACTACCAAATCGATTTATTCCAATCCTGAAAATCCAGTAATTGGAAAATCTTATTACAGTGGCGATTCATTAATTGAGCAGGGAATGGACTTTACTTTCAAAAACAAGTTTGCACTTTCTGATCTGCATGGAGTGGTTCAGCGCATCACTTTCCCGATGGCATTTCCAGATGCTGAACGATTTAATCTGAATGAGGCCCACCAAAATCTGATTCTGAAATACATGAGTATGCTTCCTGGAGAGAGTGATTATCCGAGTTATCCACAATCAGAATACTGGGATTCCTATTCGAAGTTTTATCTCGACGGGAATGATAAAAGTCCTACCCGGAAAACGCTACGCCTCTTCAATAAAACAGGTGAAGCCTATGGGCATTTGTTAGACGGAAGCTATTATGTGGATTTCGAGAGTGGAGTTGAGTTTTTTGTGACCGCAGTAATCTATGTCAATGCTGACGAAACAATCAATGATGATGATTACGAATATGACTCGATTGGCTTTCCCTTCTTTGCTCAGTTGGGAGAATATTTGTACCAGATCGAATCAAAACGAGAAAAATTGATTCCAGGGGATTTGAGCAAGTTTCGATTTGAATACTAATGTTTTTGCCCGCAGATTTTCGCAGATTTTAAAAGCGCAGATCTCCACAGAACAACTCTATGTATTTTGATTTAACATGTATAGAACTAATCAGAAGTTATTGACCTTCCGAAAAATAGCTTCTGATATATTGGCAGTGTTGAAATTTACTAGTATGCTAACTTTCAACCCCGACAATCTTAAGTAAGTCAAAATCTGTTTATGATAAACATCTGCTAAATTCTCCACAGATTTTATTTCAACAATCACCTTGTTCTCAACAAGTAGATCAATTCGATAGCCCACATCTAAATTTAAACCGTCATATATTAAAGGTAAACCAACTTGATGCTTCACTATCAATCCTTCTTTCGTAAGCTCATGCCCTAATGTAGCTTCATAACTGGATTCTAAAAGTCCTGGCCCAAGAGCATTATAAATCTTAAAAATTGCTCCTCGGATGATATAGGTTATTTCATTTTCGGTCATAAAAATTGATATTTTACATTTAACTATATATTGAAAAAAATCTGAATGAATTTAACTTTATAAAATGTAAACTAAAAAAAATTCTTTCAATTTTATAAAATCAATAGTGATCTGCGTATTTTTCTGTGATAATCTGCGGGAAAAATAATTAACCAAAAAATGAAACTTGTTGAGCCGAAACTATTTCTGAGAACCTTTTGGTGGTCCATCATTCTGTATGCAATAGGATCGGTGATTCTGTCAGATGGATATGTGGGATTAAAGCAAGGATTTGATTGGAGTTTTATTGGTGAGCCAGGGTCCTACTTCAAACTGATATGGAATATCCTCACTTGGTCAGCGTTTTCTTACTTTATTTTCTGGCGATGGAACCTAGTTTTTAGAGATAAAATGATGGAAAAATTCGAAAAGAAAAGTTGATTTATCCCTCCAAAGTCAATTTCTGGCTAAAAATCTCTTGTGCCTGGGTGAGTTCCTTACATTACTTTTTTAAACTAAAAATAAATCGTTCGTATCTCAAGAACGTTGGCTAAAATAGTAAAATAACTTTCTGAAAAAATTATATTTCAGCGTTTCGTGGAGACACGAACCGAGGCAAAGTGTCTCATGATCTGTGACCAAAATGGTAAAAAGACTTTGTGAAAGAAAGTAAATAATGTCGTTTCGTGAGGACACGAACCGTGGCAAAGCCTTTCTGAATTTAGACCTTGGCGTACTCCGTGTAAACCTTGGCGCACCTTGAGCTTAAACAAAAGACTCTAAACCCACTTCTCCATCTCCACCATTGAATGTGGATAAGTCTTGCCTAATTCGATTTTTAACTCTTTGAGTTTTGCTGTGGATAACTCCTCAGGCTGATGGATATCAAAGCCTTTAATTGCAGCTAACTCAGGAATCCACGCCCGAACGTAATCCCCATTTTTGTCGTAATTTTTACCTTGACGAAGAATATTGAAATACCGGTTTTCTCTCGGATCATTTCCTACGCCACCCACATACATCCAATTTCCCCAGTTGGAGCACACATCGTAATCGATCAATTTGCTTTCAAAATAACTGGCACCCCAAGTCCAATCGATCCCCAAATCATTCACCAAGAAACTTGCAACATTCTGCCGACCTCTATTTGACATAAAACCGGTGCGGTTCAACTCGCGCATATTGGCATCAACAAATGGGACTCCTGTCTCCCCCTCACACCAGCGCTGAAAATCTGCACTATCCCTGCGCCAGGAGTCCATTTGATTTTTGATGCCGGCGATGTGGAAAACTTTATCGCCATGTTTTTTACAGATAAACCTGAAATAATCTCTCCAGATCAATTCGAAGATTAGCCAATACGTGCTCTCGTTTTTCTTCCGCTCTTTTTCGTAGCGTTTCACTTCTTCGTAGATCATTCTTGGCGAAAGACATCCTAATGCGAGCCAAGCAGAAAACTTAGAGCTGTAATCAAATCCCAGCAATCCATTTCTGGTTTCTTTATATATTTTTAGTAGATCTCTATCCCAAAAATAGGACTGAATTCGCCTGAGACCAGCATCTTCACCACCAACCAACTCCAAATAACCAGACGCTGGCTCAGGCTCCTTCAATCCATATTGTTCTAAATCCGGGATTTGTCCACTGCTAAAAATTTTAGTAGTACCGGGATAATTTATTTTAATCGGAACTGGAAAAGTTGCCCTGATTTGAACCATTTTTTCCAAACCCTTTCTAAACTGCGTAAATACTTCAGGAACCTGAGTGATCGGAAAAGATAAATCATCGATGTGGTAGAGCGTACTTTGCCACAAACTTTCTGTTCCTATCCCTTTGGCCCAAGCGGCACTCTCCACTAATTTCTCCACGTTTCGCTCCTCTGAAGTCACTTCCTGACTAAAGAAAATCGCCTGAACTTGATGGTTTTCTGCCAATCGAATCAGTTCCTCTTCGGGCATTCCCTGAACTACGATTAAATCAGCGCCAAGCTCTCTTAGATTATTTCTCAATACACTGACTGAATCTCTTAGAAATTTGGCTCGATAAAGTCCTGTCTTCTGAAATCCAAGTTCAGTCTTCGCAAACATTCTCGGATCAAAGCAATAAACTGGCAAAACTTCTTCCGCAGACTGGATTGCTTTCACCAAGTTCTCATTGTCATGAACGCGGAGATCATTTCGAAACCATACGATTGCACGTTTAAATTTCATATCCTGCTAACAGGCTGTTGAATTCAAGTGTTTGAGGGAGTTAAGAAAAAATATTTCTTCAAAATTGCCTACTTTGAATTTCAAATAGCCCCTCCATGAAAAAGATATTCCTCATTCTACTTTTTTTATCATTTATCCCTGATTTTGTCTTTTCCCAAAACCTAGCTGAAAAGCTTGGATACCCAAAAGATGCCAAGCTTCTTATCATTCACGGAGACGATGTGGGCGTCTCACATTCACAGACCAAAGCGACTTTTGATGCCATGAAAAAAGGCTTAGTTACCTCTACGAGCATGATGGTACCTACTGGATGGTCTGCGGAAGTAGGGGAAATGGCTAAAGAAATGCCCAATGCAGATATTGGGATTCATATTACCCTGACAAATGAATGGCTGAATTTCAACTGGGGACCTGAAGCAGGTAAAACGGCTGTACCCGGTTTGGCAAATGAAAAAGGACACATGTATCCTGATTGTGCACAGGTGGCCGCTAATGCAAGTCCTGAGGAAGTAGAAAAGGAAATTCGTGCACAGATCCAAGCGGCCAATCAAATGGGAATCACCCCCACGCATTTAGATTCTCATATGGGATGCATCTTCTATGGTCGCCCAGAATACTTTCGCTCTTATCTGAAAATTGCCCAAGAGCTCAAAATCCCTGCTATGGTCAACACCCAGATGATGGAAGGCCTAATAAAGCCAAATCAGAGTCTTTTTGAAGAAATTGATCTCGCTAGAATTCCTGTGATCGATGAAGTGATCATGGCAATTCCAGAGGATTACGAAAAAGGAATGGATCAATTCTACACTAACACAATTCAAAATTTAAAGCCTGGTGTGCATGTCCTTTTAATCCATCTGGCATTTGATGATGAAGAAATGAATGCAGTCACAAAGGATCATGACACCTACCATGCCCCATGGAGACAGGCTGATTACGATTTTTTCACGAGCGAAAAAGCAAAAGACCTTATCGAAAAAAATAACATCAAATTGATTACCTGGAGAGAAATCGGGCAAATCTTCAACTAGTAAAACCATTTATGTCTAAATCCTACACAGCATTTTCCCTCTTATGCGCAGTAATTTTTTCTTGCTCCAGTCCAAAATCTCCAAATGATCGACTCTGGGAAGGCCTTAATGAACTCCCTCAACTTACCGGTAAATCAGCTTATTTGAAAAGTCCATTTACAGCGGCAGGAGATCGCCTGTATCTAATCGGTAATCAAGACGGCAGTTTCCCAGATTTGGGTTGGCATGTGGAAGGTGAAATGGGTGGAATCTGGATGCATCCCATCAAATTGATGGATGGATTTACGGCATCTCTCAGCTCAGAAGGAAAAAAAATCTGCCTGGATCAAGGCACTTCCTTTACGAATTATTCTATGGCTAGCGGAATCAAATTTGAGGTGAGCGAAATGGGATTGGAAGTCGATCGACTCCATTTTGTACCGGATGGAAATCCTGGAATAGTCATTTTTTATGAGGTCAAAAATGTGGATAAGTCCGAAAAATCGATCCAATTCGTGTTTAATGCTTATGTGGATTTGATGCCCGTTTGGCTTGGAGAGCGAAGTGGAATGGTCGATAGCACAGATGTAATTTCTTTTGATGCGCAAACCCAAACCTTTACCGGAAAAGACCTGGGGAATAATTGGTTTACGGTCTGGGGAAGCAGCAATGAGTTTCCTCTGAATCCTACTGAAATCAGTTGCAAAATGAATCCAAAAGGTAAAGGAGCTGCCGCAGGTTCGGCAATTGACTTGATAATCCCGGCCGGGCAATCAGTTCAGATCCCCATTTTTATCGCAGGCTCAGATCAGAGCAATCTGGAAGCACTGGAGACCTTTGCAGATTTAAAGTCTACCTATGTTGAAGACTTCTTTTCGAAAAAATCTCGATTTGAGAAACTGCAGCAAACCGCAGAAATTCAAATTCCTGATCCAGCCTTGCAACAAGCTTATGAGTGGATCAAATACAACACCGATTGGCTAGTCCGTGACGTTCCAGGAATCGGACGTGGTTTTGGCGCTGGATTGCAGGATTACCCTTGGTGGTTTGGTGTGGATAGCGAGTACACCATTCAAGGATTGATCGCTACGGGCCGAAAAGACTTGGTGTATTCTACTATCGAATTGATTCATTCCCTTTCGGAAAAAGAAAATGGAAATGGTCGGATCGTTCATGAAGTAAGCACTAATGGTGTCGTCTTCAATCGCGGTAATATTAATGAAACTCCTCAATGGGCCTCCACAATTTGGGAAGTCTATCGCTGGACTGGAGATCGGGAATTTCTAAAAACCTATTTTCCCGGAATCAAAAAAGGATTGAATTGGCTACTCGCTGAAAACGACAAAGATGGAAATCTCTTACCCGATGGGTATGGCATGATGGAGATTCATGGCTTGGAATCTGAGATGATCGATGTGGCTGCTTACAGTCAAAAGGCGTTTGCAGATGCTGCTCAGATGGCTGAAATACTAGGGGAAATTGAGCTTGCAAAAAGTTATCAACAGACGGCCGATGCCTTGGCAGAAAAGATCAATACCGATTTTTGGGTTCCCGAATTCGGTTCATATGCCGATTTTATAGGGACAGCAGAAGAAGCCCTTCACTTAATTGATGGTGCAATAATCCGGGCTGATACCTTGAAAAAACCTTGGGCAGTGGCGGAATTACAGGCAACCAAAGCAAAGTTATCCACATTGCCAAAAGACCAGAAACAGGGTTTTGTACTCTATCACAATTGGGTAGTCAACACGCCAATGGAAACAGGGATTGCTGATCGAGAGAAGGCAAAAATTGCTTTGGCCACCGGGCAAAAATATACTAACCCGTTTGGGGTTTTTGTGACTGGAATCGATCGGGATGAACAGGCAGCCAATGAGGATGGTACTTTTTCTGGAAGCAAAATCTTCTCCTACACCGGCGCGGTGATGACTTTGCCGACAGGCGTGCAAGCCATCGCAGAAAATAAGTATGGGAACCCAGATGCAGCTTTGGATTACCTGAAGCGGATGACCCGAAGCTTTGGTTTTGCCTTACCAGGTTCGATTTATGAGGTTTCTCCGGATTACGGCATGTTTACCCAAGCTTGGAACATGTACAGTTTTGCAGTGCCCATCATCACTCAGTTTTTTGGCATTCAGCCTGATGCTGGCAATCGAGTAATCTATATTCGCCCACAGATGCCTACCGATTGGGAGAATGCAAGTATTCAAAAGGTACTCATTGGGGACAATGAAATATCGATGAGGTATGAAAAGTCGGGCGATGAACTCTCAATCGAAGTCAGTCAAACCGAGAAAAAATGGGGAATCTCGATCGAGATCCCTGAGGCTTATACCAAAGTGAAAGTCTTGGGTAAAGAGGTGAGTTCGGATACCAAAGATGGCTATAGAAGGATCTTGATGACGGGGGCAAAAGCGAGGGTGGAAGCTTCGAAAAACTAAACCTTAGTTTGACTGGTTACGTTTCTATGGAAAAAGTTATCAAATGAGGAAATTTAGCCTATTATTGTTCGTAGCTACTTTTAGTTATTCCAGCTTGCTTGCACAAGAGTCCTATTTGGAATTACAGTTTGAGCCAGAAGAACCGAAAAAGAGTGAGATCATCGCAGTCTCCTTAAAAGGTAAAAATACCCTTTTGGACTTCCGATTTAATCGACAGCGAATTCCAATTACGGGTTTAGACGGGCCAGGATTATTGCGCGTAGAGTTAATTAAAGGGACTAAGGGAATTGATGAGCGATTTTTTTGGATTGGGCCCGGTTCCTTGAAATTAACTGGAAAATACAATTCTCCTGAAAGCTGGAGAGTATCACCTAGCCATCCTTACCAGGAAATTTTTGATCAAATTGAAAGTACCTCAGGAGATACCAAGAAAAAAGAGATTACAAAAAACCTTGATAATCCAGTTGGTCTAGAGCGTCTATATTTCTACTCAGATTTGTATTCTAACCAAGAACTCTTGAATGAACTAGCTCTAGTGCCTGAAAGGCTTTTGGAAGACATGAATTATGGATTGCTAGAGGGTATTTTGGCAAAAAAAACAGCCACAAAGTTGAAAGAAGGGCAGCAATTTTTGGATTTTGTATTAGAGAATAGGTCCGGAAAGGTTACTCAGATTTCTGAATTATCTGGCAAATTTATTTTACTAGACTTTGCTAGTAGCAACTGTTTCCCTTGCTTTAAGGCGCTTCCAGAACTAGCTAAGATTTATGACGAATTCTCTGATCAGTTAGAGATTGTTTCGATTTGGTTTGACCCAAATAAAAAAGTATGGCTCGAGAATTCTAAAAAATTAAAAGATCAGATCTCATGGATAGATCTTTGGGATCCCACTGGAAAGATTCACAGCCAATATGGCGCAGTTGTTTTACCGTATTATACTTTGATTAATCCGAAAGGGGAGATCTTACACATTTGGAATAGCTATACGGCCGGTAGAATTGAAAGAAAGGTGAAGTCCTTTTTATCAACTGCCGAAAATTCAAATTAAAGATTCAACCAATAATTCAACTTCAAGACTAAGCTACGTTGCTTTGGCATAAAGTCTCCCGGGAAATAATTGTCCGTGTAGACTAAGAAAAAATCTGAAACTGGAGCAAATCTCCATTGCAGACGGGTGTTGATATTCAAGTTGTCAATTTGATTATTGTATTGAATAAAGGACGTCCAAAATAGACTCTTAGTGAATGTAATGTCAATCCGTGGGCCGATTAGGAATAAATCAGCGTCGTTTTGCGGCTCCGGTAATTCTATTTTGTTGTAGCTGAAATTCATGGAAATATTGGCAGTGTAACCCATCCGAATTCCCATTTCTCCCCTGAAACTCGCTATGGAACCTGTAAAATATTCCCCAAACTCTGACCTTAAGTTCACATTAAATGCTTTTCTCGGATTACTTTGAAACTGAAACTCTACGGTATTATTATAGTAGTCAGTCCCTGCTAATAATGGTTCGCCACCAGTTCTAGTAGGATCAAAGTCATTAAACAAATAGATGTACTTGTTCTTCTGAGTTACAGTAAATTGAGCCAAAGATTGGAATCTCACCTCATATCCTGCACTAAAATCCCGATCTGTTGTACCTAGCGTTTCATTCCATCGTAATTCGTATTCAATCTTAGGTCCATGACGGTTGATTAGTTGCGATTTTGGGAAAAAGCTATAAGCGATATCAGGATTGAGACGCTTATAATCCACCCTTGGAACGAATCCCACCACAGGATTGTAGCTTTCGCCAATATCCAGATAGCTGACACTCCATCTCCAATGCAGGTCATTATAAAGGATGTAGGCATTGAAAGTTCCCGGTTTTTTCCCAAGATCCTTTTCAAAAGTCCGATGGTAAAATGCCTTTCCAGTCCATCGGTTATCGGCTGAAGCCAAATTGTATTCCAATCCCAAAAGGCGATTGTATGCAGTAGGGTCAAATAAACTTTGGTATTCATCCAAAGCCAAGGACTCTCGATCCACAAAGATCAACCCGATATTTGAGCGATTGAAGACCTTCTTTTGCAAGGCCAAAACGCTAAAGTTTTTACCAGCAATTCCAGCTTCCTCATCTGAGGCTGTCTGCATATTCATCATCCCCACGCGCCAGTCATCGGTGACTTTTCCCGAAAGCCTAGCTCCATAAATGATTTTATTCTGAATATTTTGACCGGTATTCTCATCACGGTCTACCCCGATTCTTCTCGAGAAAAACGGCCTCGCCAGCGGATGGCCGAAACTGGCAAATAGGTCTCCATTCTCGAGGAAGAACTGCCGACGTTCCGGAAAGAAAATCTCAAAACGATCCAGATTGGTTACCTGCTCATCTACTTCTACCTGAGAGAAGTCAGGGTTAATCGTCAGGTCCAAATTCAACGCTGGTCCAATTCCAATTTTTGCATCACCTCCCACTGCGGGGGTAAGATCTTCTTTCGTTCGCTCTAAAAAATTTTTTGACGTCCGACCGGCGATATAGGGGATCAGGGAAATATTTGCTGAGTTCTTTTTCAGGGGCTCCTCGAATATCAATGTTCTACTAAAGGCAAGCGATATAATCGAAAAATTACGTGGTATAGGAGACCAAGTACTTCGTTCAGGCAAATGACTATCTATTCGATAGAAATTTACATTCCAGTTTTGAGCGCCATCTTGAAATCGAAGTGTGGAAAGTGGAATAATCGCTTCAACTACCCAGCGATCTTCGAGGATAGTCGCTTCAGCAAACCATTTATTATCCCAAGCCAAACTCAGGTCTTCGGATCTTGATCCTCCATTGGAAAGTAGCCCTTCCCGTTGCACACCATATGGATTTACTCCAAACTGAAATGCATTCGTCTTGTCATTAAATGTATCAAAAACAAAGGTCACCCCGTCATTGGCCTCGCCTCGGTAATCTCTCCGCAGAGAGGTAGAGATGTAATCCCGATCCTCATTGTTTTCCATGATTGCAGCCAAGTAGATATTGTTGTCATCAAAGGCGACTTTTACTCTGGTTTTTATTTTTGATCTAGAAGTATCAGACGGGAAATATTGCATAAAATCCCCATTCCATCCTTCTGTATCCATCCAAATTGCCTCATCCAGAACCCCGTCTAATTGAATCGGTTCTTTTAGCTTGAAGGCAAATGCATTAGGCTGCTCAGAAACTGGCTTCTTTTGAGCAAAAGAAGCGGAAATAAAAAATGAAAGAAATAAGGTATAAACTAGGGTTCTCATAGGTTGGGGGTACATCGCAAAGTTATTCTCCTCCCTTACCAATTCACTGCCTTTTATATCAATGGTCAATTCTGCTGATAATCTCTACAATAATTTGACTCTCAAATTCCATAAGCAGTCAAAATCAAAGTCCTGCCACTTGCAGCTCGGCGAAATTCACACAAATAAATCCCTTGCCAGATTCCCAGATTAAGTTTTCCACCGGTTATGGGGATTTGAAGGCTGCTGCCAAAAAAACTGGCCTTTATGTGTGCAGGCATATCATCCGGACCCTCATCAGTGTGGATAAATCTTGGATAAGATTCTGGAATTAATTCATTTACAAAGGTTTGGAAGTCCTTACGAACGGTAGGATCCGCATTTTCATTGATGGTAAGTGCAGCTGAGGTGTGCTGAATGAAAATCTGAAGAAATCCGATTTTGATGGTTTTGATCTCGGGAAAATTAGCTACTACTTGAGCGGTGATTAGATGGTAGCCCGATTGGAACGCTGGCAGCCTTAGCGATTTTTGATAAAATTTGGTCATTGCCCAAAGATAAAAGGCAGAATCTTAAATAGGTCAAGATCTTCCTTTGCTCTTTTTGGCCAAGGGATTAAACGCAAGTGAAAGATCCACCCAAAACTCCAAATCCTCTTCCAAATCATAGCCTTCTGGATAAATGAATACAAAGTCTTTCATGGGTCGGCCGGTAAACTCCATTGGTCGGCAGCCTTCCCTATTCTCGTGTTTAATTTGAGCTTCCCCTCCGATCCGAGCCATGATCCGATCTTCATTGGTTTTTCTATCTCTGACTATGCCAATACACATTTTATCCTCTACCATAAAAACCAGCCCCCCCATCATGGTCTTTTGGTAAAAAGATGCTTTTCGATCGGATAAGATCCGCTCTATTCGCTCGGCGAGGTAAAGGTCGTAGGCCATGGAGATTTTGTTTTTTCTAAGGTGGGCTTATTTCTTTCAAACCTTACTATCCATTTTATTTATCGGGTTTGATGGGGTCGCAAAGTTTTACAGCTACAAGAAGTTGGCGATTTCGAAGCACTTTTCTGTCGACCCGAAATGAACTTTGATAAGAAGTTAAATCCTAGTTGTTGGCAGTAGTTTTACTAGAATTATTTAAATTCACCTTATAACTTTTCAAAAACAGTTTATACTTAATCATCATAAGTTTTAAACTCCTCCAAGTGCTTTGCAGCTTCTTCCAAATCCATAATTAGGAAACCGAAACCAACGCCTGGTTCTGTATTATCTTTTCCTATCTGAAAACATAAAAATTTTCCGTCGTCTGATATTACTCCTTGATTGGCCTTGTATCCCTTATAGTCAGTGAAATAAGTCAATCTTTGCATTTCGCCTGACCCATCTAATTTCAATTTATACAGATCAAGCAATGGCCAGGCATTTTTGTCGGAGGGTCCATGTTCGACCAGAGTGTGTAGACCATCAGGGAATATTCCTTCCGGCTCATCATAGCAGCAGGGAGAATTGGTGATAGTTCTATATTCTCCGGTTTCGCTATCTACCAAATAAACATCGGTATTATTTCCGTTATTAATAGTATATACAGCAAACGTTACTTTTACGTCTTCCGGCGGAACAAGACTTTGTGTTTCAAGACTGGCATGACCTAGTGAAAAAGGTAATTGCTTTGAATCAAAAATCTCTCTTTTATTAGCTAACATGGGTATGCCATCTTGATAAATTATTTCGGCCATTAATAACTTTGCCCTATTTTTTCCCAACTCAGGTAATTGGCGATCTCGATGTGTCCAGGCTATTCTCATCTTATTTCTAGAAACAGCTGGCCCTTCAGCGCAAAGGGTATTTAAAGGAACCGGGGGCGTTTCACCACTTTTATCCATTACGTACAACCAGGTAAGGTCACGTGCTTTATCTCTTTCTTCATTATCAGTAGGATCAAAAAGCTCATTTGGTCCCGAAAGCAGAATGTCACCATTAGATAGATACATGGCTCTTGTAAAACCGTAATGATTAAAATGTCTGGTTTTTGGCCGTATAATTCCGGTTGCCACCTCTAACTCAAACACTTCACCCATCGGCTTATCTAAAAAAAGTATGAACTGCCCATCATGAGACCAATCGGGACGTTCTCCAAAACCACTTACAAGTTTTATGTATGATGGTAAATCATCTATTGGACTACCGTTTTTTAAACCAAATTCTGTTTTTACATTACCTTGTCCAAAAACACTAATTGTCTGTAGCAGTATGTATAAAAGAAGTAGTTGTTCTTTTCGAATAGCCTTTTTTATTATTTTCATATTTTATGTTTTAAAACTGTTCTAGATGAAATTTCGTCTGAAATTACCTCCAACATTTTGCTTCACGCAACTATTGCGCTATGTATGCCATATGGAGTACATAGCGCAATAGTTGCGGACATATTTGAATTAAATTCTCCCCACCACATTCTCCAGCACCCCGATCCCTTCAATGCTGATCTTTACCTGATCGCCTTCTGCCAAAGTAAATCCATCCGGTACGATTCCTGTCCCGGTCATCATCAGACAACCGATGGGAAATGTATTTGCTCGGTAAAGCCATTCGGCCAATTCGGTTGGCTTGCGCTTGAGTTGAGTCAGATCGGTCTCACCGCTTGCGGCTACTTTTCCTCCACGATGAATTTCGAGATTTATTTTGGTGCTTTCGCTGATTTCATCTTGGATCAGAATGCAGGGTCCAATTGCCGCACAACCTTCATATACTTTCGCCTGTGGTAAATAGAGTGGGTTTTCTCCCTCGATACTTCTGCTGCTCATATCATTTCCAATGGTAAAGCCCTGAATTTTCCCTTTTGGCGAAATCACCAAAGTCAGCTCGGGTTCAGGCACATCCCAAGTGGAGTCTTTACGGATATTTACGATTCCTCCGGGAGCAGAAACCCGTGATGCCGTGGCTTTAAAGAATAACTCGGGGCGATCGGCATTGTATACTTTATCATAAAAAGTCGCTCCTCCTGAATCTTCGGACTCTTCCATTCGGGCAGTTCGGCTTCGGTAGTAGGTCACCCCAGCAGCCCAGACTTCTTGATTCCCCATAGGAGCAAGCAACTCCGATTGAATTAATTTTTGAGCATCTACTTCCTCGATAGATTTCCAATTTTTAGAGGCCTCTTCCAAAAAACTGCCCAAATCTTCTCTCCCCAAAAGCTCATCCCAATCGTATATCGGGCCCAATTTGAAGGAGGAACTATGGGTGAGAAGTGTGCCAGATTTCAGTTTGTAAAGTTTCATAGGTTTTTAGGTTTAAACAGGAAGTTAGCCAATTTCCGCTGAGAGGAAAATGGAATTTTTGAAGAAGATTCTTGATTTCAAACTTTTCGCACCTACATTTACCTTCAGATCATAGGGGGTGCCTTAACAAAACGGGCTGAGATCATACCCATACTACCTGATCCGGGTAATGCCGGCGAAGGGAAATGAACCAGTAGAATGAATTTTATCAAACAATCCGAGGCGGTACCCTTCGGTATTTTAGATTTTTATTCTGCAAAGCGGGTAAACAACCAAGGAAAGCTTCCCTAGAGTTTTCTCATGTTTCACTCAAATCATCCTGAAAGGGAATAGTTACCATGAATAAATTTTATATCTGCTGGGCACTTTGCCTCGCAAGTTTTTCCTGCTGGGCGCAAGAAAGTCTCAGTGGAAAAGTGCTTGATGCACAAACAAATGAACCGCTTATCGGAGCTTCCGTATGGACGACCAAAGCCGGAAGAGGTACTGTAACGGATCAAAATGGCGATTTTACAATCTCCAAATTACCTGCTGAGATCATAATTCTCAAAGCATCTTACTTAGGCTATGAGTCCCTAGAGCAAGAGCTCAAAATCCCCTATGCTGGGGAATTGATCCTACGATTAAACTCCAAGGACATCCTCACAGAGGAATTTATAGTGTCGGCTACTCGAGCATCTGAGACCACGCCGACGACATTTTCCACGGTGACCAAAGAAGAAATCGCCAAGCGAAATCTTGGTCAGGATCTTCCAATTCTCCTCAATTTCACCCCTTCGGTGGTTTCTCACTCCGATGCAGGAGGTGGTGTGGGCTATACGGGACTTCGGATCCGCGGCACGGACCAAACTCGAATCAATGCGACGGTCAATGGAATCCCACTCAATGATGCGGAGTCCCATGGCGTCTTTTGGGTGAATATGCCTGACTTTGCTTCCTCAGTTGAAAATATCCAAATCCAACGTGGCGTCGGAACTTCAACCAATGGTGCGGCTACTTTTGGCGCAAGCCTCAACTTCCAAACGGATACCCGCCGGGACGAGGCCTATGCAGAAATCGGCAGTGGTTTTGGCTCTTTCAATACCTTTCGAAATAGCGTGAAAGCCGGAACAGGACTCCTCAATAATCGCTTTGCGGTGGATGCACGCCTCTCCAAAATCACTTCAGATGGCTTCGTAGATCGAGCTTTTTCCGATTTGAAAAGCTTCTTTGTATCGGCAGGTTATTATGGGGAAAATGCGGTGATCAAATTCAATGTGTTTTCCGGTCAAGAGCAAACGTATCAAAGCTGGAATGGTCTCCCTGAATCGAAATTGAAAACAAACCGAACGGATAATTTCTACACCTACGATAATGAAACTGACAACTACCAGCAGGATCATTATCAGCTAATCTACACCGGCAAAGTGGGGACAAACTGGAAGACCAATCTGGCGCTCCATTACACTTACGGTCGGGGCTACTATGAGCAATTCCGGGAAAATGATCGCTTGTCTAGATATGGCTTGCCTAATGTGGTGATTGGTGGAGAGACCATTTCCAGAACTGACATCATCCGGAGAAGATGGCTGGACAATGATTTCTTTGGATTTGTAGGTTCGGTGAATTATATCTCTGATGACGGAAAATGGGATGTGATTCTAGGTGGTGGTGCCAATCGCTACGATGGAAATCATTTCGGAGAAATTATTTGGGCACGAGTTGCTGGAGCTGCCAACATTCGGGATCGCTACTACGACAACAATGCGGTAAAAGATGACCGAAATATCTACGCTAAAGCGACCTATGAAATCTCGTCAGGGTTGAATCTCTTTGGTGATCTTCAAGTGAGAGGCATTGATTATACCTTCTTTGGAGTGAATGACGACCGCCGAATCGTAGATGGTCAGGAGTCTTATACCTTCTTCAATCCAAAATTTGGATTCAGCTATGAAAAAGCCGGAAAAACCTGGTATGCGAGCTATGCCGTGGCCAATCGGGAACCAACTCGATCTGACTTTACGGATAACCCAATCACAGAAATACCAAAGCCCGAGCGATTGAATAACATCGAAGCGGGAGTTCGTGCCAAAGCTGGAAGATTCAATTACAATGCGAACTTTTATTATATGGACTACAAAGATCAATTGATCTTGACTGGTCAAATCAATGATGTCGGAGCGTATATTCGAGAAAACGTAGCCAATTCTTACCGAGCTGGAATTGAGCTAGACGGAGCTTTTCAAGCTTCCAAAAAATGGACTTTGGGAGGAAACATCGCGTTCAGCCAGAATAAGATTGCCGAATTCACCGAGTATATCGATGATTACAGCGTGACGGATTTTGTCCAGGAAGCAATCAGCTACACGGATACTGACATCGGTTTTTCGCCTAATGTAGTCGGATCGGCTATTATTGAATACAAGCCGATCAAAAATCTATCTGTCAACTGGTTGAGTAAGTATGTAGGCAAGCAATACCTCGACAATACCGCCAATGATGCCCGATCACTTGACGCATTCTTTACCAATGATTTGCGCATCTCTTTTCAGATGCAGCCACGATTCTTCAAAAGTTTGGAGCTGAATCTGATGGTCAATAACGTCTTCAATGAATTATATGAGCCGAATGGCTACACCTTCAGCTACTTCGTGCCAGGCGAAACTTCCGGTCGTGAATTGGTGACGGAGAACTTCTACTACCCTCAGGCCGGGACTAATTTCCTATTTGGCTTGGTGATGAAATTTTAAGAAAAACTTAAACTTAGAAAAACCCTTGAGAAAATTTTATTTAAGCACATCGCGCGTATGCGCGATGTGCTTTTTTTAGTCTTTACGGATACAATGAATCAATAGATCTTGAAATCCACCTACTTGATCAAACTCTCCACGGATATTGTAAGTGAATCCATTTGCTTCAAAATATTGCAGAAATTTACTTAGCTTTTCGTCTATTTCTGGAAGGTTGAGATGGAATTCGATCAGATACTGACGAGATTTTCTCAGACTTCCTGACTCGATCAAATCATTCAAGATTTTCCATTCGGCTCCTTCTACATCAATTTTTATAAGATCAACTTCGGCATGTGATTTTAAGAAATCTGACAATCTTCTAGCTTTCACCTGTACCTGTTTGGCTCCACCTCTCGAAGAGTTGATGGAACCCAAAAGACTTTCATTGCTTTCACCAGTATAAAAAGTTATTTCAGTGTTTTGATCATATAAGGCAAGATGATGAACTTCTACTCCCTTGAGATTCATTCCTGACACGTTTTTATTGAGAATTTCAAAAACTTCAGGACTAGCCTCAAAACCAATAATTTTAGCATTTGGATAAAGGGTTTTGAAAAAAAGTATTCCCATCCCAATGTTACTTCCACAGTCGAATATTATCGGCTCATTATTTTGACTTTCAAAAAAATATTCCCCTTTGAGAAAAATTTCATTGTATAAATAATTCAAAGAGGATTGATCTACACCAGAGATTTTCTTGTCAAATAATTTTATCTCATTCGTTCTCTTGGCTCCACCCAAGAACTGTACTTTTATCGAAGCCCAATTCTTAAAAAGAGATGATTTAGAAATTCCCTGAGTCTTGGGATTGAGCAATAGCGATAATAGGTTGAAAAAGATACGTTTCATTTATTAAATCATGTAGATTGGTCTAATTTGGAGCTTTATTACCTAAGAATTAGAAGTGTTACGTGAAAACTTCAATACTTATGTTTAGTATGGTTATCCGAAATCATGCCAGTTACCACCTTTTCTTTGCTCATCTGGCCAGAAGACAGATTCAAACCGATAATGAGGAAATCATTGAGGCTTTCAAAAAGCTTGCGAAAGCCTTCAAGGTCGATTTCTCAGAAAAAGAATACGCTAAAAACGATTCCAATCCATCTCCCAGTAAAGACCCTTATTTCGAAAAACCAGAAAATCTCGCTGATATAGATGCAGGAATACTTGATTTGAAGGAAGGAAGGGTAGTAAAATTAGATCGGGCGGAGCGAAAGAAGCAGTTTCAATCATGACTTTTGAGATTTTTTTGACAGAGAAATCGCTCAAGGATATTGAAAAAATAAGAAAGACTGGCAATAAAAAGCTGATAGCAAAACTAGAAGCCTTGCTAAACGCAACTTGAAGAACATCCCTGTTCGGGAACAGGAAAACCAGAACTGCTGAAGAATAATTATGCTGGTTTATGGTCAAGAAGGCTAAACTTGGAACATCGATTAATCTACTCAGTTGACGGTAAAATGATTACAGTTACTCTTATATCCACTTTTGGGCATTACAAATAAAGATTTAATCTGGTAAAGGAGGTTTCTATTAATCGTAATAAGTGGTCTGTGCCTCCACAGATCAATTTTTCTCCCAAAACCCTATCTTATCAATCCTCGAATCTGCTCCATCGCCTTAACTGCTGCTTTTTCCTGGGTGAAGTCCAAGGTTAATTCAACTTGGTCCAAGGAAACCAAGACCACTTTATAAATCAAATGTTTTGACGAAAAAGTCGGTGAGATACCGTTTGGGATATTTTGACTGGTATAGGAATGCTGGACCACTTCCATTTTCTCAATTGGTGGGAGCGTTTCCCATTGCCCCGATGTAAAACCTAAGATGGAATCATAGTGTCGATAGCGCCTCATTTTTATATCTAGTGCAATTCCGCTTGATATAGTCATGAGAATGAAGCCAAAGAAGAAGGCACCTAAGCCTACCCAAATCGTTTTCAAAAAGGCACTATCCTCCACAAAAAACAGAGAACCAAAGGCTAGCATTCCCGCTACGAAAAGCATCAAACCGAGTAGGTTGGGGCCATTGGAAAGAAAACGTTGTTTGCGGAAATGGATCATGTTTTATTTCAGTTCTTTCGTAAACTAATCGTCAACTTTCTTAAGAGATCGAAGTCAACAATCGATAAAGCTTCTCATTCACATAGTAATTCCCCGTGCCGAGTCGCTCTTTGCGAAGCACTCCATCTTCAGCGAGTTTGTTAAGATAATTCGCCGCCGTGATGCGCGAAACTCCCAGATCTCTAACGATAAATTCAATCTTGGTGTAGGGATGTTTGAAGAGATTATTCAACAACTTCTGAGAGTAAAACTTGTAATTGTCACGGAGCAGAATCTTCATTTCCGCCATGAGGATTTTCAGGTTTTCGATCAGCACAATCGTCTCCCGAGCGGTATTTTCCACTCCAGCGATCATGTACGTCAGCCAGCTTTCCCAATCTCCATTCTCACGGACGCCTTGAAGCAATCTATAATAGTCAGTTTTGTTTCGAATGATATGGCTACTGAGATACAGAATCGGAAGCTTTTGCAGACCACAAAGGATTAGGTAGAGGATATTGATGATTCGGCCTGTACGCCCATTTCCATCATAGAATGGGTGGATGCTTTCAAACTGAAAGTGAACGACCGCCATCTTCACCAACGGGTCCAACTCACTCAGGCCTGGACGATTGATAAATTGCTCCAAATTGGACATCAGGTCAAGGATCTCATTCGGATCTTGAGGCGGTAGATAGACGGTATCTCCTGTCTGAGCATTTTTCAGCACCGTGCCGGGAAGTTTGCGAAAGCCCGCATTATTTCCCTCCAGCGTCTCCTGAATCTCCAAAATGATCTGATTGGTCAACATTCCCTTGGTTGATACCAATTCAAAGCCACGCTTCATCGCCGCTACATAATTCTGAACTTCCTTGATCGCAGGCGACATGGATTCAAACTCCAAGTCCGACTTGAAAAGCTCGTCATGTGTGGTGATGATATTTTCCACGGCAGAACTGTCCTTCGCTTCTTGGATAGCTAGCGTATTGAGCAAAATCTCATAGTTGGGAATGGAATACACCAATCCCTTCAACTCCGCCAAAGCCGCATGTGCAGCTGGAAGCTGCTTGAGAATAGCTCGTGTTTCGAATTCATCCCCGTATGGTAAAGGGATCAGCGACCAAGTCATATGTATAGATTTTTCGATTTTCTTTACAAAGGTAAAGTCTTATGTAAAGAAAGCAAGCGTTTTCTTTACATATGGAAAGATATATGTATAGATTTTTCGATTTTCTTTACATATAGAAGGTGATATGTAAAGCGGCTTTACCTACGGGGTTTGAAAAAATATTGGCATTTAGGGGTGAATCATCATTCGCCCCAAAATCCAATTCATCTATGCGTATCATCATTCGCCCTTTCCAATGTTGAGATTCCATCTGGGGAAATATTGATTCGCCCCTACCGACAACCCAAAATATCTGCGAAAATCTGCGTTTTTAATCCGCGAAGATCTGCGGGAAAATCGATAATATCCTCAATCCGGAAATAAGGTCTTATCCATTCCCGGCACGATCCGAAGGGCATTTTTGTAATAGACTTTTTTCAACACCTCATCTGCAAGTCCCAAACCGTACATCGCCCAATAGGCATGGTATTTTTTGTAGTAAGGAAAATATTCGTCCTGAGTTTCCAACACTCGGAAGTAGGTATAAAACTCCTCCTTATTGTAAGCATCTTTTCCAAAAAGCAAACGATCTTGATACTTGGTGAAAAATTCATTGGCCCGTCTCGGCTGTCTTCCAAACTCAGCGATTACAGCTCCGATTCCGAAATTCACATTTGGATATTTATCTAAATGCGCTCCAGCCTTATCCAGATCATTAGCCATCCAACCCATGTGTGCATTGATGAATGTCGTCTTGGGATGCTTCGCAAAAACATGATGCTGCTCGGCCATAATCTGCTCAAAAGGCGCTGGATCGTTGTCTGATCGCTTTCGGTTTGGATTAAGTTTCAGCTCCAACCAACGCTCATTATTGGCGTCCATTGGCTCCCAAAACTGGGATGGATCCGCCGAATGGATAATCACCGGAATGCCTAATTCACCTGCTTTGGCCCACACAGGATCCAAGTCAGGATGATCTACAGGAACTCGGTTTCCTTGGACATCTTTCACGGAGAAGCCCAGACTTTTATAGATTTTCAGACCAACAGCGCCTGCCGCTACATCCTCTTCTAACTCTTTAACGGCTATTCGACTCCAATTCTCATCACCAATACCTGCAAAATTGATATTGGTAAAAACCATAAATCGACCAGGCGCATGCGTCTCAAACTCTTTTAACATTCCTTTAATGTATTCTTGCTGCGTATTACTGTCGCCTCTGCCAAATCCTCTCCCGCTCAGATTGACCATCACTCCCATGTTGATTTCGTTCATCTCACCAAGTAATTGATCAATTCGAGTTTCATTTATTCCACCCTGATGACTGTGAATATCTACGAAAGGAAACTTGGCCCGAGTGACTCTGTGCTCTGGAACTTTAAGTGTGGAGGGTGGATTGTACTCCTCAAAACTCATCTCTTGGGCAAAAATTGGATTTGAAATGGAAAAAAGGACGAGTACAATAACTGGTAATTTCATGAGCATTGGTTAAGTCTTACTGGATTTAAAGTAGAAAAACAAAGGCCTCTTAGGTTAAGAAGCCTTTATTGAATTATCGGGCTGTTCCCCCGTCGATTACTTGACCAAAGAAAATCGCGTTGGCATATATTTTATTTGTCCCAAACCAGAATGCTCGGAAGTTCATATTGTCTGCAAATCCAATTATTCTTCCTTGACCGACTCCGGAGATCCGCACTACTCCTCCATTTTTCAGCCCTTCCACATTTGATGGATGAAGGTAGCCTGAAGCAAGCGGAGAGTCCGTGTAAACTACAGGATTTGCATATGGATTCTCGGAAGGCTCCATAAACAGGTTATCATTGCGAAAGGTGTGGATCGCCGAACTTTCGTAGCCATAACCGATCGGGTGAGTAATGTCTAGTTTGGCATTGAAGATGGCTCCACCGGTTACTTTGGCACCTGTCGTGTTTTCATATTCTGCATAGCTTTTTTGCAAGCCCGTCTCTGGTGCAGCTCCTTCTCGGAAGGTAAAATTACCTACCTCATTTTGAGCAAGAAAACGTAGCGCTCCGCCTTTGGCGATTAGTGTTCCTCCTTCAGAGACCCAAGATTTTAGCGTTGCTGCTCCAGCTTTGCCCAAGGAATTATAACGTCCGTCTGGCATCAAGATCACATTATATCGGTCTAAGGTATTTCCGCCGATCGCATCCATAGGAAGTAAAGTCACTGGCATCTCGTAGCGCTGATCAAGCAAGTGCCAGATTTCACCTGCTTCATAGCTATCCACTCCGCCATCTACCAAAAGCGCAATCTTAGGAATCTTTAAAGGAGAAATCGTAGTCGATCCCAAATTTGCTCCAGTGGTATAACCGCTCGCTAGCGCATAGATATCCACATGCGCGGCTTCAGCGATTTGAGTTAATTTTTGATGCATTTGCTGCGCATCCATTTTGCTTTCGCCAGTACCAATCAAAAGTGTTCCTCGACCAAATTCTTTCCCTTCAGGCACTCCAAAACCAGCATGTGAAACGCGAACCAAGAATCCTGCTTCCATCAAATCATACGCGGCTTTTGGCGCATAGTAATCAGCCCATTCCATCGCATATTGATACGCTCCAGGATTTCCGATTACTTTACCGGCTGCTAGCTTCAGCGAAGATTTCGATACTTCAGTTACATTGGCAAGATTCAGAATCTTACTGTTCAGCGCCATGTAATCCAAGTTGAAAGCCATCGGATAAGTCCAAGCAGAAATATCATAGAATAAACTATCCTGGAAAGTCGTCCGTGTCTCAAACATCGCCTTGATCAATCGATATTGGGGCTGATCTGCGGGTACGATATAGGAATTTTTGCCTTTAAACTCTTTTCCGTTTACCGTGATGTCCTCATTAAGACTAAATACTTTGATGTTGTGTTGAATAATTAAATCTGCCAAGTGAAAGCTTCTCGCGTCATCATCCTTGCTCCCAAAAATGTAGGCCTTATTCACATCAGCAGCAGTCTCTGTGGCAATACCTTTATAGAAATCTTTCATCCACTGATTCAGCTCCACTCGCATTTCGTTGGCTGCTTTGTAGGAAGAAAGGTTGGCGGTGAATTGATTTCGGATCGTGAAAGGAAAGCTCAACATTCCGTTTGCGCTTTCCTGCAAGTGACCTCTGGAACTCGCCTGCTCAAAAAGAATCCCTATTGATCCTTGCACGTCAGGATAAGTTGATCCTTTGCCATAATAGAAGTCATCGTATCCTTCTTGATTGTAATACAAAGAGCCGATTTGATCTAATGCTTCGGCATGATAGGTTCCGATTTTTTCGGTCAGTTCAAAGTTCTTGGTTGGAGTCAAAGGGTGCACTCTGGAAGGAACTCCAGGCTGAAAGAAGAAAGTGCTATTAGTCCCCATTTCGTGAAAATCCAAATGAATGTTTGGAAGCCATTCCTGAAAAACCTTCACTCGATTTCTTGATTCAGGATGCTGTACCGGAAGCCAATCCCGATTGAGGTCAAACCAATAATGGTTAGTTCGCCCTCTTGGCCATGCTTCATTGTATTCAATGCCATTAGGATCGCCATTCATATTATACGCTTTATGCGAATTCACCCAAGAGGCAAAGCGATTCAATCCATCCGGATTGATTGCCGGGTCAAGTAATAGAACGATATTTTCCAATTCGCCTGCAATTTCATTTGCTGCAGCAAAATGATAAGCCGCAAGTAAAGATGCATTGGCTCCGCTCGGCTCATTGCCATGTACAGAATAGCCCATAAACATCACCACGGGCATTTTTTCAATATCCAGAGAAGAATTTGGATTGCGTAGCTTCACTCGATCTGCCTTGATCTGATCGAGTTTTGCCAGGTTGGCTGGAGAGCTGATCGTCAAGACTACCTGAGGTCGCTTTTCATACGTCCGACCAGTTTCCTCGATAATCACGCGATCAGATGCTGCTGCGACAGCTTTCATGTACATCACGAGTTGGTCGTGTGTCACATGCCAATCTCCGACTTGGTACCCCAGCACTTGTTCTGGGGTTGGAATAGCAGGGTTGTAAGTAAATCCCTTTGGGAGGTAATAGGAAAGATCCACCTGAGCAAAGCCCGTAAGGGTCAAGAAAGATAAAATCGTAGAAAACAGAATTCGCTTCATAGAAATAAATAGTTAAACTTTTCCTAAATTCTTATAATTTTTCGATCCAATCACTTAATTTAGGTTCAATGGTAAAAATAATTGAAGAACAGAAATGGATTTAGTGACTCCGGGATATTGGCTGATTTTCTGGCAAGCTGCTGGCTTAGCCTATATCGGGTTTTGGATATATGCGATATTGAACCTGGTGAACTCTGAATTCAGGGATCAACATATGAAACTGATCTGGGCATTGATCATCATTTTGATCCCTTTTGGAGCCTTTCTTTACTTGGCAAATTCAAGACGGGGAAAAAAACGAGGTTTTAGCCCTGACTTTTCAAAAATTTCTAAAACTGAAAAAATATGATGCTGCCTTTTATTCAAAATCTTGGAGGTCGGTTTTTGCTGATAGCAGGAGCTTTAAGCGCTATTTATTTTATTTTGATGATCTATTGCATAATAGATGTGATAAAATCTGAGTTTAAAGATCCTAACATGAAGCTGATCTGGATCATCATCATCTTATTTGCCCAATTGATCGGGACACTAGTCTATTTGATTTTGGGAAAAAGTACTAAATCTTTAACCTATTGATATGTTTGGAATTGGAATATTTGGATTATTAATTTATGCCTACACGATATACGATGTCGTGATTAGCAAATTTGCAAGCGATACCGATAAGCTAATCTGGGTCCTGATTGTGGTCTTGGTCCCGTTTTTGGGAACGATTCTATGGTTTGTAATAGGAAGAGGAAAACGAATCAGCTGATTTTTACTTGAAAATATCTTTTACCGCTCCTTCCAATTCCGGAAACTCAAACTCGAAGCCTGCTTTTTGAATCTTTTGTGAGGAGACTCTATTTCCGCCGAGGACCATGGCTGCCATCTCTCCTAAAACTAATTTCAATGCAAAACCAGGCACTCCAATTCCAACAAAAGGTTTTCCTTTCGCTTTAGCCGCCACTTTTGTCAGTTGATAGTTTGTGGCCGGATTAGGTCCCACGGCATTATAAATACCTTGCAGTGTGGTTTTTTCCACAGCAAAGACGAACAGTTTAGCAAGGTCTTGGATATGAATCCAACTCATCCATTGATCGCCAGAACCTAAAGGGGCTGCTACAGGTGGCTTGAGCATTTCTCCCAAAGCACCCCCTTCAGCGTCTAGTACGATTCCGATTCGAAGCATCACGGTGCGAAGATGAAGCTCCTCTATTTTTTTTACCTCTTTTTCCCAAGCGACCACAACCTGAGCCAAAAAATCAGTTCCCGGTTTGCCTGTCTCATCCACCAATGCAGTTCCTGTATTGAAGCCATAGTATCCCACAGCAGAAGCTGAAATGAATACATCGGGCTTGGAGTTCGCCATTGCGATATGCTCATGGAGTAATTGGGTGCTGTACGTACGGGAATCCAAAATTTGCTTTTTACGATCGTCTGTCCATCGCTTATCTGCAACACCTGCTCCTGCTAGATGAATGATGCAATCTGCCCATTCGATACTTTCCTGATCGAGCTGTTTTTTGGCTACATCCCACAAGAAAGATTGCTGTTGTGACTGGCTACTTCGACTCAGCCAAGCCACTTGATAACCTTTTTGCTCAAGTAAGGCTGTAATTTGCTTGCCTACGAGCCCAGATCCTCCTGTTATTAAGATATTTTTCATGGTTTCCAGATTCGGGGTAATAACTTCTTAAAAGGGAAAAGGTTAGTCAAATCATTTGTTCACTTCCATTCCCATTTTGATGAATTCCAATTTCTATTCCTAATTTGTCTCAAACTTTTAAAAATAGGTATTGAATATCCAACTTCTAATTAAATATTTCTTGCGCTGGATTGGTTTGGGCGGGCTCGTGGGTCTTCTTTCAGGATCTGCGTCTGCTGTTTTTTTGATTGGGTTAGATTGGGCGACAAATTACCGGGACAATCATCTTTGGATTATCGCCTTCCTTCCCATAGCAGGTTTTGTAATCGGCTGGACGTACTTCCAATATGGAGAAAAATCAGTGAAGGGAAATAATCTTTTGCTTGAAGAATTATACCAAAGCCAAACTCCAATTCCGCTTAGAATGACCCCATTGGTGCTTTTTGGGACCATCTTCACTCATCTATTTGGAGGATCAGCAGGCCGTGAAGGTACTGCGGTACAGATGGGAGGATCGCTAGCGGACCAATTGACCAAGGTTTTTTCTCTTACCGAAACCGACAGACGACTTATTTTAATCGCCGGTGTTGCAGGCGGATTCGCCTCAGTTTTTGGAACGCCGATCGCTGGGGCAATTTTCGCATTAGAATGGATGCTTCATCGTAAATTTAATTGGAAATCCCTGTTTCCAGCACTCTGGACTGCTTTTGTTGCCCATTGGATTTGTATGTATGTATGGGGAGTGGGGCATACCGTCTATTCGATCCCAGAAGTCGCGCCTCATACCTTAACTAATTTACTTTGGATTATTCCTGCCGGTATTGCCTTTGGATTATCGGGGAGATTATTTGCCCAAACTACCCACTTTTTTTCTCATCAGTTTTCAAAATGGATTTCTTATCCACCACTTAGACCAGTCATTGGCGGACTATTAATTGCGCTATTTGTCTGGTTTTCGGACAATACAACCTATCTCGGACTGGGAGTTCCAAGAATTCTTGAAGCTTTTGAAACTCCTCTTCCCTGGTACGACTGGCTTGCAAAGACAGGCTTGACTGGCTTTACATTGGGAGCTGGATTCAAAGGTGGGGAAGTGACTCCACTTTTCTTCACTGGGGCTACTCTCGGCAATGCTTTAGCTGGCTGGATTCCTTTGCCTTTAGCATTAATGGCTGGAATGGGCTTTGTGGCTGTTTTCTCTGGCGCTACTAATACACCCTTAGCTTGTACCATCATGGGAATGGAATTATTTGGATATGAATCTGGAATATTCTTGGGGATTTCTTGCCTGATTGCATATTTTTTCAGCGGTAAATCAAGTATTTACAACTCACAAAATATAGAAAGTAAATTCCTACTTTTTCCGGAAAAGAACTACATTTCGGCCTTGAAAACGCACTTTAAGCGGGCAAAATGAGAAAAATCATCTTTGTCTCCCGCAAAGAACCGAATGAAAAGAGTCTTTCAAATTTTATCTAATCCCGATAAGAATCTAATTCTTAACAGAAGAATAAAGAATCTCCTTGAGCCGCTGATCCGATATCTGTGTTTCGGTACATTTGGACTATTTGTCTATCATCTCGGTTACTCTCCAAGCAAAGAAAGCTTAGAGATAACTTCCAAGATTTTCTCTCTTTTATTATTTTTTCTTGGCGTTTTATTGACTCTCAAATTACTAATGTCAACTGAGTCAATTAAAAACCGAAGGGCCATTTTTGAGCTAGCGATTGCTTTTTTTTTAATTATCATGGCCTTTGTCCGTTGGGAAATTTTTGGAGGAGATCTTTCTGGTGGTGCTCTCAATATTTCCAAACGTTTTTTTATTCTAAACATCGTTATCATCATCCTTTTTTTCATAGAGCTCGGAAAGCTAAGTTTGATGGTAAATAAACTGAAAATCAGCCCTTCCGTAGTTTTTATCCTTAGTTTCATCCTCTTAATCTTCATAGGTGCTGCTTTGCTTAGCCTTCCCAAATCGACAACCGTACCGATTACTTTTATTGATGCCCTTTTTACATCTACTAGTGCGGTTTGCGTGACAGGCTTGATAGTCGTCGATACCTCTTCTGTTTATACCGTGTTTGGTCAAACACTCATCATGACCCTGTTCCAAATTGGAGGTCTGGGAATGATGACGTTTACCAGCTTCTTCGGATTTTTTTTCAAAGGCAGTTTGTCAATAGAAAATAGCCTCTATCTGAAAGATTACATCAATGAAAACAATGTCGGGATTATCGGGTCGACCCTTGTAAAGATTATCATTTTTACAATTGTCATCGAATTGATAGGCGCCATATTAGTGTATCAATTAACCAATCCGGAATTATTTACAACTAACACCTCTCGCTTTTTCTTTGCTCTTTTCCATTCAATTTCAGCTTTTTGCAATGCTGGTTTTTCCACGCTTTACAACGGACTTTATGAGCCCGGATTTCGTGAACTTTACACCATGCATTTGGTTATTGCTGTTTCAATTATTCTGGGAGGGATCGGCTTTCCTGTATTCATTAGCTACTACGAGTATCTAAAGCGAGTAATAGTTGGCGGCACCAGACAAATCGAAGGAATTGAAAAATATAAGCACGCCCCGAGAGTCTCCAACATCAACACGAGGCTTGCGGTAAACACCACCAGTTTACTGTTAGTAGTTGGATTTCTTGTCTATTGGTTTTTTGAGCAGGAAAACTCACTGAAAGGATTAAGCACTTATGGAAAAATCGTCACCTCTTTTTTTGGGTCTGTGACCCCAAGAACAGCAGGGTTCAATACAATAGATATGACTACTTTGGCTGTACCTACTGTTCTTTTTTACCTGATCCTGATGTGGATAGGCGCTTCCCCAGGCTCTACGGGAGGAGGATTAAAAACGACAACTTTTGCTGTGGCTATTCTCAATACTTGGAGCGTGGCAACCGGAAAGAAGCGCGTCGAAGTTTTCGGAAGAGAAATAAGCAGTGAAACCCTCCGAAAATCTTTTGCAGCTATTGTACTTTCATTTCTGGTGATAGGCTTGGGTGTGTTTTTAATTATGATTTTCAATCCTGAACTGGAGCTTATTGATGTCGCTTTTGAAGTGTTTAGCGCTTTTTCAACTGTTGGCCTAAGTCTGGGCATCACTGCAAAACTCAGCACGGCAAGTAAAATTGTTATTATGCTCGTTATGTTTTTGGGTAGAGTCGGGACGATCACCATTTTGGTTGCTATTTCCCGAAAAATAGGAGAGCAGCGGTATCGATACCCAGAAGAATCAGTAATCGTTTCTTAATTAAATCAACATGAAATATACGATCGTAGGAATGGGAAACTTCGGCGCTTTTCTCGCACAGAGATTAACCGAATTAGGACATGAAGTAATCGGTGTCGATAGTAGTCCAAACAGAATCGAGTTGATTCAAGACAAAATAACTCATGCAGTAGTTTTGGATGCGACAGACCTTCAAGCCGTGAAAACTCTTCCCATGAAAGATTGCGACGTGGTCATTATCGCCATTGGAGAAGATGTGGGGGCATCTATTATGACGACTGCTATTTTCAAACAAATGAACCCTAAACGGATTATTGGCCGCGCAATAAATGCGCTTCATGAGACCGTAATCCGTGCTATCGGAGTGGATGAGATTATCCATCCTGAGGAGGAAACGGCTCAGCGGCTTGCGACAAGACTTGAACTGAAAGGAGTATTGGACTCTCTTGAGATTTCGGACGACTACAATATCGTAGAAGTAAAATTGCCCAAAAGGTATATTGGACTTACCATAGTCGAATCGAATATCCGGGATGAATTCTCCCTCAACATTCTTTCCACTATCAAAATGAAAGAAAAGTCAAATCTCCTAGGAATTAAGTCCCTGAAAAAGGAGGTTGAAGGAGTGATCAAGCCAGACTACATATTTGCACAAGAGGACATCCTATTAATTTTTGGAACAGTCAAAGACATTCGCAGATTCCTGGATTTGGAGAGTTAATCGAACTTCGTCCCACAATTTTTACAAAAATTATCTTGAGAATCTAACCCCTCTTTCCCACAAAATGTACAGATTCTTAAATTTTCTACCTTTTTAGGAGATGCGTTTTTTGCCATTTCGGAGGTTACGATTCCAGTTGGTACCGCAATAATCGCATAGCCCAATAACATAATGAGCGAACTCACAAACTGGCCCAAAGGTGTGACTGGGTAAATGTCTCCGAAGCCCACCGTCGTAAGCGTAACAATCGCCCAATACATGCCTACGGGAATACTGGTAAACCCATTTTCTGGGCCTTCTATGATAAACATCAGCGTGCCCATGATCAAAACAATGGTCATAACAAATCCGATAAAAATTAAGATTTTATGAAAACTGGCTTTCAATGAGCGGGTAAGGAATTCTGCTTCAACTACATACCTGCCCAGCTTCAATATTCGGATCACACGTAGTAATCTAAGCGCCCTTACGACAGAGAGCAACTGAGAATTTAGCACAAAGAAACTCAAGTATGAAGGCAGGATGGCCAGTAAATCAACCATACCAAAAAAGCTGAAAATATATCCTTTGGGCTTTCTGGAAAGCCAGATCCGCAATAAATACTCAATAGTAAAAAGTGCTGTGGATATCCACTCCAGAGTCAAAAACAATGGCCCGTATTCTGCGCGAAGGCTTGCCACCGAGTCTAAAATCACGATCAGAATACTGCCAAAAATCAATATCAGTAATACGATATCAAAAGTCCGTGATGCCCAATCATCTGATTCAAATACGATATGGGCTAGTCGTTTTTTGGTGATTTTCATGTTTTAATTTAGAAAATATTATCCTTTCTGCTAATCCAGGTAATAGACTCGCTTCACCCTCGTGCTAATATTGGTAAGCAACTCATATGGAATAGTGCCTATTCGATCCGCCAAATCCTTGAGCGAAATATCTGGCCCATAGATAATCGCTTCATCTCCTGCCTGAGCTTCGATTTCAGAAATGTCGACCATCACCATGTCCATACAGACATTGCCGATTACCGGGGCCTTCTTACCCTGAATCAAAACATAACCCTTTCCATTACTAAATCGCCGATCATACCCATCTGCGTATCCGATCGAGAGAGTTGCTATTTTGCCTCCATTTGGCATACTCCCTTTTCGAGAGTATCCAACTGTCTCCCCAGCCGCTAAGGTTTTAACCTGAGAGATCGTAGTCTTTAAAATTGATATCGATTGAAGTGCTGTTCCAAATCGGCCCGTAACTTCCACACCATAGAGTCCAATTCCCAATCGAACCATATCGAACTGAAATTGTGGAAAAGCGATTATTCCAGCCGAGTTCAACGTATGGCAAAGAGGCGTATAGGTAAGCAGTTCAAGGATTTTTTCCTTCATTAAATTAAAAATCTCGAACTGTCTCAAACTGAAATCATGGTGAACCAGCTCATCAGCCCCCACTAAATGCGTGTACATGGAGGCAATTTCCAATTTGGGATAAGACCGAATCAATTCGATTAGCTCAGGCAAATCTTTTGATTCAAATCCCAAGCGATGCATCCCTGTATCCAAGTCCAAATGAATTTTAAGCCAGGCATTTTGTCTGTCACACCAAGTAGCCAGATTTTGGAAAAAAGTGAGCGAAAATACCACAGGCTCCAAATTAAACTCTTGACACAATGAGAATGACTCTTCAGCAGGATTCAGAACCATAATTGGCAGATGAATACCTTCTTTTCTTAGTGATACTCCCTCATCGGTAAATGCTACGGCCAGGTAATCTGCCCCTAAAGTCTGCAGGTGATTGGCGATCTCCGCCGCCCCTCCTCCGTAGGCAAATGCCTTTACCATAACCATGACTTTCGTGGTGGGGTTAAGCTTTCGCTTATAAAAATTGAAATTATGAGTAAGCGCATTAAGATTGATTTCCAAAGAAGTCCCGTGAATTCGTTGCTGTAGACGGTTCACGATCCGTTCAAAACCAAAGGATCTAGCTCCAGTGATCAGAATTAAATCATTGATAAATGAATTTGGGTCTAGCTCAGAAAGTAGCCCTTCTGTGGAATTGAAAAAGCGAAATTTTGAGCCGAGCCCTTTTTCCAAAAGCTTTATTTCAGTCCCCACGCCATAGATTTCATCAAATTGATAGCGATCGATCAAGGCCAAAACTTCTTGATACAGCGATTCTGGATTGCCTTGCTGAAGCATGTCCGACAAGATCATAACTCTTTTATGCTTGGGGCGTTGCTGCTGCATAAAGTCAAGCGCCACTTTCAATCCTGCCAAATCATTGGTGTAAGTATCATCGATAATCAAGGAATCATTGATGCCGGGCTTCAAAGTTAGACGCATATCCACAGGCTTGAGGTGACTAATCCCGGATTGAATTAATGCAGGGTCTTGTCCTAAGGTAAGTGCTGCGATAATTACATGAGTAATGTTTTCAACAGATGCCACATCAGAAAAGGGCAAATTGAAAGTATACGTACTCAAGTCTTGTTTTATTAGAATCATCCGGGAGTTACCTATTCCCAACTTTAAAGATCTGGTAAATGTGGCTCCAGGAAGGTCTGACCAAGCTATTCTTCGGTCAGAAGGAAAATTCTCCTCTATTTGCTGCCTGACTAGTTCTTGGTCTTCACAATAAATAATCAAATCTGTAGACTGAAAAAGGGATAATTTTTCGTTTAGCTTGGACTTCAAATCAGAAAACCCCTCTTGATGAGCAGTTCCGATATTAGTGAAAATCCCAAGATTTGGTTGGATCATCCTAGCCAATGCGTCCATTTCTCCCAAATGGGAAATACCAGCTTCTAGTATGGCCACTTGATGCACAGTTTTGATTCCAAATATTGAAAGAGGTACGCCGACTTGTGAGTTATAGCTTTTTGGGCTTTTTGCTACCGCAAGGGTTTGACTTAATATTTGCGCTAGCCACTCCTTAACAATAGTCTTTCCATTACTTCCGGTGATCCCAACGACGGGTGCTTTGAATTGCTCCCGCATGTATTTTGCGATTTGTTGAAGAGCCTTTCTTGTGTCCGGCACACCAATAAAGGATGCCTTTTCAAAGGTTTCTGCCAGTTTAGCTAACGCTCCTATCGGTACCAAATAGACTTCTACACCCGATTCAACCAAAGCTGGAATAAAGCTTTCTCCTTTTGCTTTTGCTCCTTGAAGTGCAACAAAGAGCGTTTTACCAGGATTATAAATCTGTCTCGAATCAATACTGATTTGATCGATCCATAGATTTTTACCACTATTGACTAGCTTCCCTCCGGTGATTTTTACAAGTTGATCGACACTAAGATAATCGAGCATCAGGGGTTGATTTTTTTTTCTTTTTTTTGAAAAAGACCTGTTTAATCCATCTAGGCAGGAACACTGCTCCTAAAATCAAGTACGGATAATAGGAGAGCAATCGCCAAAGGATACTGGTAATAAAGGTGTAGCCTTCTAAGAACTGAGTGAAGAACTGGGCGAAGAAAAACTCAGCAGTCCCACTACTTCCAGGTGTCGGTGAGATCATCATCACGATCCACATGATCACCTGTCTAGCAAAAACGATTATGTTTTGTTCAATGCTGAGTGGTACAAAAGCTGAAATTAAGGCATTCAACATAAAATACCTTGATGACCAAATCAATATCGTAGCCAGAATTAGAGGGACCCACCAGCGCAGGCTTTTTCCTGATAATTCTTTCGCTGCCTCTATAATTTGATTTCCATATTCGTCTGCATCATGCTTCCATTTTCTAAGAAATTTGATGGAAAAAATCTTCATCAAAATCCATTTGAAAACGCGCGGTCGATAAAAAAGCGCCAAAGCCATGATCAAACTATAGGAGGCATAAAGCGCATAGCTTATCCAAAAAATAGCCTCTAAGCTATTCTGAAGCTGAGATTCTAATACTTTACCGGTAGGGAAAATATTCCCTTGTGCGAAAAAGAGAATAATCGGCGCCCCAATCACAAAGAAAAGATTGTCCAAAATCGCAGTGACCATTACATACGCGATCGCACGACCAAGCTTGATTCCTTCTTTATTAAGAATAAACATTGCTACTGCAGTCCCTCCTACGACAGAGGGCGTAACTGCTGACGCAAACTCCCAGAGAATAATGACATAGATGGCCCTAGTCCAAGTAAGTTGCTTACCAGTAATCTCACGAATCCGAAAGACATATCCAGCGTCTCTAATCAGGATAAATAACGCTGCAACAATAATCCAGGCAATGGAAGCATCCTGAATGACTTTGAGGCTATTGGCATTAATGGCAGGGTCGAAGTAAAACATCGCAAATACAATTGCGAGTCCAATTATAACAGGTACCCAAACCTTATTCGGATTGAGTGTTTGAAAGATTTTTTTATTGTCCAACTTCATACCTAAGCAATCGCCAACGGTTCAGTCTTTTCTACCCAAAAATTATTAAATCCTTCACCGATCACAATGGTAACCAATTCAAGTTGAAGCAGCTCGAGAATTGCCAAAAAAGTATAGATCACAAATATTTTGTCGGCCTTGTACGCGATGAAATCAGTAAAAGGGACTTGCTTTTTGAAGCTTATTTTTTCCAAAACAAAGTCTTTTTGTTGAGTTATGGTATAAGGATATTGGATCACAGTGTGGGTAGTCTGGTCTTCTCTCGAAGCCAATTTGGCTATCGTACGCTGGAAAACCTTCAGCAATTTATACAAATCCACATGCTGCATCTCTGCATCTACATCTTCTACTTTGGTCAATGCATGAAGCTCCGCGGCAATGTTTCCTCGCTTTTCTTTGGAAAGGCGCTCCCATTCCAACGTAGCTAAATCCCCAACTACAGATTTATATTTTTTGTACTCCAACAGATTTCTAATCAATTCCTCACGAGGATCAACCTCCTCACCCGTTTCATTGAGCTCGGGTCTCGGAAGGAGCATGCGGGACTTTATCTTCATTAGCGTAGCTGCAAAGAGGATAAAGTCGCTTGCAACTTCAATTTCCATTTTCTCCAAATGATGAATATAATCCAGAAAATCATTGGTAATCTTGGAGATAGGAATGTCATAAATATCCAATTCATCCCGCTCGATAAAGAACAGCATCAAGTCGAAAGGACCTTCAAAGAGAGGTAATTTGATTTCGAAACTCAAAGGATATTTAAATTAATGGTTAATTTTGTCACGTGATAGTCAAAGATATCGAATAAAGGTAAAAATTCTTTGGAATGACTGTTGTAAGAGCAAAGACTCTGGATGATTACACTGACGGGAAAACAAAGACCCAATAGTTATGTTATATTTTTGTGAAATTGAAAATTAAGAATGCTGATCCAACCAGGAGAATTATTAGCTCAAATCAATAGCCCCGCTGACCTTAAGAAATTTGATAAGGATAAGTTGGTTCAAATTTGTGACGAATTGCGACAGTTTATTGTTGACAACGTTTCCGTCTACGGAGGACATTTTGGAGCAAGTTTGGGAGTAGTAGAATTGACAGTTGCGCTTCATTACATATTAAATACCCCCGAAGATCAAATCGTTTGGGACGTTGGCCATCAGGCATACGGACACAAAATCCTTACAGGTAGAAGAGATCAATTCCATACCAATCGGGTCTATGGTGGGCTTTCTGGTTTTCCCAAGCGGAAAGAAAGCGATTACGATACTTTTGGAGTAGGTCACTCCAGCACCTCTATATCAGCAGCCTTAGGAATGGCTGTAGCTTCCAAATACAAAAAAATAGGAATCCAGCATGTCGCAGTGATTGGAGATGGATCTATGACGGGTGGAATGGCCTTCGAAGCGATGAATCATGCCGGTGTCAGCGATACCAATCTACTGATCATTCTCAATGATAATTGCATGTCCATCGACCCTAATGTGGGTGCTTTGAAGGACTATTTAACAGACATCACTACCTCACACACTTATAACAAAGTCAAAGATGAAGTGTGGAAAATCTTGGGCAAATTCAGCAAGTTTGGCAGTAGCGCCCAAGAAGTTATTTCCAAAGTAGAAGGAGGAATCAAATCTGCCTTACTCAATCAGAGCAACCTTTTTGAATCGTTGAATTTGCGCTATTTCGGTCCTGTTGATGGACACGATGTAAATCATTTGGCGGAAATTTTGAAAGACCTAAAGGATATTCCTGGTCCCAAAATCCTTCATTGCGTCACTGTAAAAGGTAAGGGCTACGCACCTGCCGAAAACGGAAATAAAACTACCTGGCACGCTCCAGGAACTTTCGATAAAGTAACGGGAGAAATTTTCAAGAAAATTCCAAGTAAACCACAAGCACCAAAATATCAGGATGTCTTTGGTCATACCCTGGTAGAGCTAGCGGAAATGAATGATAAAATCATGGGAGTAACTCCTGCGATGCCATCTGGTTCGTCTATGAACATCATGATGAAGGCGATGCCTGATCGTGCTTTTGACGTAGGTATAGCTGAACAACATGCTGTGACTTTTTCGGCAGGTTTGGCCACGCAGGGATTAATTCCATTTTGTAATATCTATTCTACGTTCATGCAGCGGGCCTATGACCAGGTTGTCCATGATGTTTGCCTTCAAAATCTACCCGTGGTGCTTTGCCTAGATCGGGCGGGATTTGCTGGAGCTGATGGACCAACGCATCACGGAGCTTACGATATCGCTTATTTTAGATGCATTCCGAATCTAGTAGTAGCTGCTCCGATGAACGAAGAAGAGCTCAGAAACATGATGTATTCTGGTTCGCTTCACCAAGGACCTTATTCGATCCGTTATCCAAGGGGAGCCGGAGTGATGCCAGAGTGGCGAACTCCATTTGAGCAGATTCCTACAGGACAAGGTCGAATAGTGAAAGAAGGTGAAGGGGTTGCTGTTTTGACGATTGGACACATTGGTAATTATGTGGTAGAAGCGTGTGAAACTCTTGAAAAAGAGGCTTTAAATCCAGCACACTATGATATGCGCTTCGTCAAACCTTTGGATGGAGAATTGCTTCATGAGATTTTTGGCAAATTCAAAAAAGTAATCACTGTAGAGGATGGTTGTCTGATGGGTGGATTTGGTTCTGCGGTAATTGAGTGGATGACCGATCACGGCTATCAAGCTCAGGTGAAAAGACTTGGTATTCCGGATGAAGTCATCGAGCATGGTGAGCAGATTGAATTACATCATGAATGTGGGTTTGATCCAGAAGGAATCGCAGATGCAGTCAGAAGCCTAGCGGAAGTATCCAAAATAGCCTAATTTAAATTTCATAGATGTCCGTAATTCATTTTTCTGAAAAAGGGAAGGGGAATCCTGTTGTCTTTATTCACGGGTTTTGCGAAATCGGAGCCATGTGGGATGACATTGCATTCGCACTTGCATCAGATTTTCATGTTTTTTATCCTGATTTGCCGGGATTTGGCAAAACCCCAATTCCCTCAAATCACATTACCTTGGAAGAAGTTGCTGTCCAACTTGAAGAATGGATGGAGGAGCAAAAAATTGAAAATCCTGTTGTAATCGGCCATTCCTTAGGTGGGTATGTAGCGTTGGCACTTTTAGAACTTATGGGTAATCGAATTAAAGGAATCGGTTTGATCCATTCGACAGCTTTTGATGACGATGAAGAGAAAAAGCATTCTCGAAACAAAACCATCACCTTTATCAAAAAGCAAGGAGTTGACAAATTCGTAACCGCCTTCGTCCCGCAACTTTTTACGGCATCTACTCGAGCTCAATTTGAAAAGAAAATAGATTTAGCGGTGACCCAATCCAAAGAATCTAGCCTTGTAGGTTTGATAGCACTCTCAGAAGCCATGCGTGATCGAAAATCACGACTTCATGTTCTTGAAGATTATAAAGGTCCAAAATTATTGATTGCAGGAACCGAGGATGGTGCTGTAAAGATCGAAGCAAGCCGCCTTCAGAAGGAGGCTTTCACAGCATATCATGAATTAGAAGATATTGGCCATATGGGTCAGGTAGAGCGAAAAGAACAGGTAATTGAGATTTTGAGCAAATTTATGACTCAGACGTTTCAATAATCACCTTTACTGGTTCCAATAAATCAGCTACTTTTTCTAGGTAAGGGAAAAAACGTTTATTGTTCAATGTCAAAAAGTTCTTTCTAGCACCGCTATCAACCTCTCTAAAAACTCCTGATCTACCGAATCAAAATCATCCAGCTGATCACTGTCCACATCCAAGACCATTATCACTTCGCCTTCTTTGAAAACAGGAATTACAATCTCGGACTTAGAAGCCGCACTGCACGCAATATGCCCGGGAAAAGCCTCAACATCAGGCACCAATTGCGTTTTCTTTTCTACCCAAGCTGTTCCACAGACACCTTTGCCCGGGTTGATTCGAGTGCAAGCTATCGGGCCTTGAAAGGGTCCAAGCACCAATTGATCTCCTTTTACGAGGTAAAAACCCACCCAGAAAAACCCAAAAGCTTCCTTCAAGGCAGCAGAAATATTTGCAAGGTTTGCATAGAGATCGGGCTCTCCAGAAATCAGCGCCTCGATTTGTGGAAGGATGACTTCGTATTTCTCTGATTTGCTAGCAGAAACAGGGATATAAAGGTTTTCAGACATGGTAATGGATATGGAGTAAATCCGATTGGATTTGATAGGATTCAGTACTGATTTGATTCAGTTTTGGGGCAGGGATCCCTGCCTCAAACTTATTTTGACTTGTAAACACACGAGCCTCATCCCAAAGTTCGGCCGCTATAAATTTAGAAAGAAGAAAACTTCCTCCCTCCACGATAATGCTTTGAATAGTTCGATTAGATAGCTCATCGAGCAGTGTAGAAATCTCAAAACCCTCCCTAAGGATGACATATTCCAAATTTTCTTGCTTTTCTGACTTCAGGGTATTAAAGCAAATAGTAGGAATGGTTTGATCAAAAAGTTTGAGATTTTGGGGTAATTCCAGTCTAGAATCAACGACCAAACGTATTGGATTTTTACCCACCCATTCTCTGACATTCAAGGAAGGGTCATCGTAGATTGCTGTATTTTTCCCAACCAAAATCCCATCTTCTTCTGCCCTCCACTTATGGACCAATTGCCTGCTTGATGGATTACTGATCCATTTGGAAGAAAAATCAGATCTGGCCACAAAACCATCAGAAGTCTGTGCCCACTTCAATATCACATAGGGTCTCTTTTTTTCAATCTGGGTAAAAAATCGCTTGTTTTGAACTCGAGCCTCTTTTTCTAAAACTCCTGAGATCACAGTTATTCCTGCAGCTTCTAGAATTTTAATTCCTTTTCCCCCCACCAAAGGATTGGAATCTACGGTAGCAATCACTATTCGGGCTATATTTTTTTCAACCAAAAGATTTGCACAAGGAGGAGTTTTTCCCCAGTGGGCACAAGGCTCCAAGGTCACATAGACCGTAGCATTTCGAAGCAACGATTGATCTTCAACGGCATTTATTGCATTGACTTCTGCGTGTGCTTCTCCGTATTTTTGATGGTATCCTTCTCCAATGATTTGATCATCATGGACGATCACACAGCCCACCATGGGATTTGGACTAACGCTCCCTAATCCCATCGCTGCAAGCTCTAGCGCTCGCTGCATGTATCGCTCATCAATACGACTCATGGCTTGATTTTGAAGGTATGGACTGGAACATCTGTAGTTTTACCCTCTTCTATTACCACGTTAGTGACCATCTCGCCCACATATCTAATGTCTTTTGGGTCGAAATAAAGCGAATAATTTCCTGGTTCTACTCTGAATAAATACCCTCCAGAGGTATTCGGATGAGTACTGGTGGAATCAGTACCTTGAATTAAATAGATTGCTGGTTTCAACGTCAATGGAGAGACAGTTCCCTGAAGTTCTCCTGATGAAGCACCTTCCACAAGAGTAAAGAAGGGGGCTAATTGAAAAGTTAATGGAGATGTAGGTTTCTGGAGGATTGATTTTTCTAAGTCCATATCCAAGATCACATCATAGGCGATTCCAGCTTCCAGATCCAGTTCTGCTACTAGCGGGAAAAAAACATTGTTCGGATCCACCAAGGGCATTGAAAAACCCTTATTTTCTTGATAAAGCATATGATTCTTGCCCATCTGAACCCTGATTCCAATTACTTTTCCTGCAGGAAGTTCTTCTCTGCCGATGATTAAACCTTGGCCTCCTATGAGGTCGCTAACCCTAATCTGCTTGTCTCCAGTTTTATATTCAAGGAAAAAAATCTGACTCTCGGTTTCTCTTCCCTGAACCAAAATTTCTAATTCTACTCCTTCAATCTCTACGAGAACAGAGTCCCATTTTGCAGGAGTATCTACCAAAATCAAATTGACCAAGGATTTAGGCCCTGAATCCGCTTGTTGGCAGGAATAGATTAGACAGATTCCAAAAAGCAAAAAGAGTAAAATGGTTTTATTCACAGCCACAAATTTAGCCCAAAAAATAAGGCAAAAAAAAGCCGGTCGAAACCGGCTTTAAATTTACTTCTTAGGTAAGAGGGTAATCGGATCAATTGTCTTAGTTTTTCCTTCTTCCACAAGGATTCCGCTTTTTGTGACAGCGGTAAATGCTGAATTAGGAGTAAAGGTCAGAGCATATAACCCATCATCCATTCCCTGGATTTTAAAATTACCATTTTCATCTACAAACGTGTTGTATTCAAGGTCTCCTTTGATTGCTTTAACAGCTATAGGTTGGGCTTCTTTTGGAAATACCTGACCCCTAATGCCTGCTGCCACTTCGGCCACATAAGCTCTTAATACAGGCTTTAGAATAATATTGCCTGAATTTCCTGCCACCACGATGGACTTTTCCACGTCGAAGTCTATTACGATATCATAAGACTTTCCTCCTTCGATAGACTCATTTAATTTAATCTTCAGGCCACTTTGCTGTGCACTTGGAGTTTTCAGCTCTGAGCGCTTCCCGTCTTTGACTACATAATTATCATCGCCTAATACTAATCTCAGCTGATCGATTTCACCTTCGGGAAAAATCTCTGATCCTAAAAACTGCGAATTCTCTCCTGTCAAATCCAAAAGGTTGACATATCTACTTCCCTCTTCAAATGGAATCTCCACCCATGAGGATTCATCAGAATCGTCTTCAAGGTCATTGTCATTAGTTGGATCATCGTCATCAGCTTTAATGCGCAGAGCAATGACTTCGATCCAGACTTCATCGAAATCTCCCGGAGCATCTACTAGGTAGAAATTAACTTTTGCAGATCCAGCATCAAGTTCATCATCAGTATTGCAGGAAAACCCAACAACCGCGATGAGTGCCAGCATAAAATAACTCAAAATAATCTTCATAGAAATAGTTGGTTTAGTCCACTATAGTATAGGCAAGCACCATGCCATCATGAATATTCTCCATAATAAGGGATAATGCCAGGACCTTCTTATTTTTGGGGATGATGAAATGGGAATACCTCCTCACCAAGGGGAGATTTGGTGATGCTCCGAACAAACAACAGCCTCAAGACACGCGAAGTGAATTTGAAGTAGATTACGATCGAATTATTTTTTCGGCGCCCTTCCGAAATCTTCAGGATAAAACTCAGGTTTTTCCCCTTCCAGAACAGGCTTTTGTCCACACTAGACTCACGCATAGTCTTGAAGTGTCAAGCGTAGGCAGATCTCTGGGGAAAATAGCCGGGGAGTTTTTACTTAAAAAATATCCCAGCCTGAGTAATAGAGGGATTACTGCTTATGATATTGGTGCCATCGTAGCTGCTGCTGCCTTAACGCATGACATTGGAAATCCACCATTTGGACATGCTGGAGAAGAAGCAATCTCCGACTTTTTCAAATTTCACCCAGCCGGAAAATATTGGGAATCTCATATCCGTCCAGAGCAATTATTCGATCTCTGCAATTTTGAAGGAAATGCACAGGGCTTTCGAATGTTGACTTCCAAGCAATTTGGCTTAAAACTCACCTATGCTGCATTGGCAGCTTTTACCAAATACCCAAGACCAAGTTTGATCCAACAGCGTGATTTTGCCCGACGGAGTCAAAAGAAGTACGGCTTTTTTGCAAATCAAACTACAGATTTTGAGCAGCTTGCTTCAGTACTAGGCATGGAGCGATCCAGTTCAGAATGCTGGTTTAGACACCCTTTGGCATTTTTGGTTGAGGCGGCAGACGATATTTGCTACAGCATCATCGACTTGGAAGATGGATGCACCCTTGGCTTGGTTGGATTTGAGGAAACGGTAAAGCTCCTTGCGCCAATTTTGAAAGACAAGTTTGACCGCAAAAAGATGGAGGGACGAAGTAATGCCCAAAATCTTGGAGCCCTTCGCGCCCTGGCGATAGGCGAATTAATTCAAGAGACGGTGGAAGTGTTTGCCCAGTATGAGGAAAGCATGTGCAAGGGAAATTTTGATAAGTCTCTTACCGATATTATTCCTTCGGCAAAAGCTTTACAAAAGATAACGGAAGTCTCAGTCCAGCGGATTTATCGATCAAAGATTGTATTGGAAAAAGAAGCTGCAGGGTTTCAGGTCTTGGAAGGATTGCTTTCGGTGTTTTCAAAAGCTCTTTATCATCAATTCTACCTCCCAGAGCGTTTTTCTGGGCAGGATAAAAGCATTTTGAGGCTACTTCCAGAGGATTTTCCACTTAAAGGTTGGGGGTCTGAAGTAAATCCTTACCCAATACTTCGCGCATTAGTTGATTTCATTTCTGGAATGACGGACAAGTATGCCCTCAATCTTTACCGAAGAGTGAATGGAATCTCATTTCCAGGTTCATAAAATTTGGCCTTGAGTCTTCGAAAAACTAAGAATTGACATTTTTCTTGAACGGAAATGCTACAATTTCGGCTTAAATCTTGTTAGTAAATAAGTCCTAAGTCTTAAATCCTGCGTAGATATTCAACAAGCTCCACGTTGATCGAAATAATTACAGTTCCATTCTCAAATGGCTTCAAATCACATATTCATGAAAAAAACAGTTCTAATCCTATTCGGAATTATCGGCTTCCTTTTGATCTCAGCAATTGCTTTGCCTTTTATATTCAAAGACAAAATCGCTGCACGAATCGATCAGGAAATATCCAAGTCCATCAATGCCCAGGTTATTTATGATTTGGATAATATTAGTCTCAGCTTCTTCAGAAGATTTCCCAATATTTCTGCGAGTGTGGAAGATTTCACAATTGTAGGGAATGCACCTTTCGAAGGCGATACATTGCTCGCTCTAAATGAACTTCAGATCGACTTTAATCTGAAATCGGTTCTATTTGACGAGTATCCCACATTAACAGGGATTCACCTGAATGGGGGAAGCCTTTATGTCAAAGTTTTAGAAGATGGTCGCGCTAATTATGACATTACTTTTCCAACAGAGGAAGCGGCGGTAACTGAAGAGAGCAACTTGAAAATTGCTGCAAATCTCATCGAGATTAATGGGCTAAACTTAGTGTATGACGATCGACAATTAGCCTATTTTATGGCTTTGGGTGGAATTGAAGCCTCCGGATCTGGTGAGTTTACAAGTAGTGTTTATGACCTTCCAATTAAATTAAGTGCGACTATTGCAGACCTCAGCTATGAAGGTATCAGCTATCTCAGCAATAAAGCCTTCAATGGAGAAACGCTCCTTCAAGTCGATATGGATAAGATGAAATTCTCTTTTGATGAGGGTAATTTCCAACTCAATGATTTTATTTTCGGCCTAAAAGGATACGTCGCAATGCCTGCCGATGATATTGAGCTGGATTTGACTTTTGAGGGTAAAGAGAATTCGTTTAAAAGTCTTCTTTCCTTGGTTCCTGGGATTTATACCGAGAGCTTTTCTAGCTTGGAGACCTCTGGCACAATGACCTTTCAAGGGTTCGTCAAAGGGATTTACAACGATGAAAAATTCCCCGCCTTCGACATTGCAATGACCATCAGCGATGGGATGTTCAAATATCCTGATCTCCCTCGTCCTGTGAAAAATGTTAATCTTGACTTTCAGGCAAAAAATGAGACCAGTAGCTTGGACAATACTTCAATCAGCATTCCTACGTTCAAGTTGGATTTTGGTAGCAATCCGATTTCAGGGAAATTTTTTCTGGAGGATTTGATCAGCTACACTATGGACGGGACTTTGAAAGGTGAATTAAACCTCGAGGAACTCACCACTATTTTTCCGATTGAAGGACTTGCACTAAAGGGCAATCTAGCAGTGGATGCTTCATCTAAAGGAAGATATGATTCGGTAGCAAAAGTTATCCCGGCTATTGAAGCCAAGCTCTTACTGACTAATGGCTATGCGAAAAGTGCGGATTATCCCGCTCCAATGGAGCAGATGAATATCACAGCAAGTATTCAAAATCCCAGTGGAAAAATGAATGATTTTATAGTTGATCTGAGCCAGTTCGGCTTCGAGCTAGAGGAAGAAAAGATCAGCGGAAAATTGAAAATCCGAGATTTTGATCAACTCATCTGGGATGGGGAAATCATAGGAGCAGTAGATTTGAAAAAGATCTTGGCAATTTTCCCAATGGAAGATATTCAAATGGAAGGCCGGATTCAGGCCGACTTACTGTCCAAAGGTTCTTATGCGGCAGTTGAAGCTAAGAAATATAATCAATTGGAGACTCGTGGAGATATGGCGATTGACCAGTTTAAGTTCTCTTCGCCGGACGTGCCTCAAGGGGTTGTCATCTCAAAAGCGCGGGCAACTTTTACCCCCGAAGTGATTCAACTAACAGAATTTGATTCCAAACTCGGCGAAAGCCCGGTCCAAGCGAGTGGTACATTATCGAACTACATGAATTATTTCCTCTCTGATGAGGGAACACTTCGAGGACTACTGACGGTAAAAAGTCCTCGTTTCAATGCAAATGAATGGATGACAGAAAGCGCAACCACAGACACTACTTCCAAGCTTAGTGTAATTGAGCTTCCAAAAAATATCGATTTCACCCTTGCGGCATCTTCCGATGAGGTACTTTATGAAAAGTTAATCTTAAAGGAAATTCAGGGTAAAATTATTTTACGCGAAGGCGTTTTGACTTTCTCAGAAGCAAGCATGAAAACCCTTGGGGGCACTATTGGAATGAATGGCAGCTATGACCCGAGAGATCTGATCAACCCGATATTTGACTTTGATCTGAATATTGCAGACCTCAGTATTGCAGAATCTTTCAAGGCATTCAATACCGTCAAAGCTTTTGCACCAATCGCTCAAAACCTCACTGGTAAATTCAATACCAACCTGAAGCTTTCAGGAAAATTAGGGCAGGATATGATGCCGATACTGGCTAGCTTAGATGCGAAGGGGCTTTTGAAAGTTGCTGAAACAGCTCTAAGAGACAGTAAAATATTAGAGGGTATCACCAATTTAACCCGACTTAAAGATATCAACACCCTTCAATTTAAGAATGTTGCTATTCCTATTTCAATCGAGAATGGCGTAATGGATGTCCGTCCATTCGATGTCAAACTGTGGGATTATCAAGCAACTATTCAAGGTAGCGGAGGTTTTGACGGCTCCTTAAATTACCTAATTAATATGCTTGTACCAGCTGGTAAGTTTGGAGCACAAGCGAATGCAATCTTGGCTACTATTTCAGGAACGCAAGTGGATGAAAACTCAATGATTCCTTTGGCAATAAATCTGACAGGAAATTATAATTCTCCGAAAATCGCTTTGGCTGGAGGAAATAGTATGGAGACTCTATTGAGCAATGCGCTCAAGGCCCGGATATCCGGCGAAACGCAAGCGCTACAATCAAAAGCTACCGAGCAGTTCAATATTGCACAGGATAGCATCAAGCAAGAGCTCAAACTTAAAGCTGAATTGATCCAGGATAGTGTAAAAAAAGAACTCCAGCAGCAAGTGAGTGGATCTAAAGATAAAGCCGTAGAAGAAGCTAAAAAATTATTCAAAGGGTTCCTGCCCAAAACCAAAACCCCAACAAAGCCGGATACCACTATAATAAAAGAAAATTAGGCGAAAAAAAATCTCAGACCGAATGATCTGAGATTTTTTTTGGTTTACACTCCTTATTCTTCAAGAATCTATCCGCTCAAAACAAACTCCAACGGGACTAAATTCAAATTTATTGAAACTAGTTTTTGAATTGAATTTCATTGACAGAAACCAAGATTTCCTCGGCTTTCGCCTTTGGGTTTTTGAAGACAAAGTAAATATCATGTTTCCCGCTTACTGCTGATAACGAAGCCAATAATTTTGCAGAATTTTGTCTTCTCCACTCTAATCTTGAGACAGCAGCAGACGGTTTAAAACCCCCATTTGGAGCTTCAGTAACTTTGTCAGTCTGACCAATTAATTTGCCGGTAGGGGAGTCCAATCGAATTTCAACCGAAGCTCCTTTAGCTCCATCTCGGTCATTCATTCCTAGATAGAGCATGATTTCTTTGATACCTGTCATATCAATATCTTTAAAACCAATGTAAGATGGATCTCCCACCATAAAGAAATTGAAGCTAGGAGTTGTCTCTATTTGAACGCCTTTCCGTATTTCAGCTAGCTGAGGATCTAGGTATGGATTTCTCAAAGCCACAAAATCTTCTCCGGATAGAGAGGTTACATTTCCTGATCCTTTATCTGAATAATACGCTCTGAGTAAATATCCCCCCTCACCATCTTCTCCTTCTGGTACCTCGGGGTAAACTTTTCCTTCCAATGGAAGTGATGATACGGTAGACTGATCCTCGTTTAAGCTAAATATATATTTCACCATACGCTTTACATCTGCTTCAGAAAGCTGTGGGTGGGCACTCATAGCATAGTTTCCCCAAACTCCACTTCCCCCATTTATTATCTTTTTTACCAACATATCGACATTTGAAGGGATGTTAGGATACTTTTTGGCAACTGCAGCATAGCTTGGACCGACGGAAGTCGAATCAAATTGATGACAAGACGTACAATGACTTGATTCAATGAGATTTCGTCCAATATTTAGAACAGCATTTGTTTCAGCTCCACTATGTTTTGATGCCAGCTCGATTGGATCAAAACCAGCAGGAACGTAATCAAAAGTTACCGCTACTTCCTCTTTCTTGATAGAGCCATTGGTTGTACTACCATCTTCTTTGTCAGTCACCATTACCTGATAATCAAATAACTTCTCTCCAAAATAGAAGGTCTTGTTTTTCCCTTTGAAATCAATTTTTACCTCTGGCTGATCATTTCCCGCTACTAAATCAAGGCTCGCAGAATTAGATTTCCCTTTAGTATCTGTAACTGTAAGAGTCGCTTTATAAGATCCTGGTGTCTTAAAGGTATAAGAGGCATCCGCCCCCTTAAGATTTACAGTAGTTCCATTACCAGAAGTAATCTCCCAGCTATAAGTAAGCTTTCCCTTATCATAGTTATCTTCATCTGTGGTGCCCTCTGAGGACAAGTTTACTGTAAATGGAATGGCCCCAGCTAATTTATCAGCACTTACAGTCACATTTGGCCTTCTATTTCCTCTATTGTATTCGATCTTCACTATTCGAGAATCGCGGTTTCTTTTGAACCAACCTTCGCCATATTCCAGAATATACAGCGCCCCGTCCGGACCAAAATCCATATCAATGACAGCGCTAAATGTCTCCTCTGGAAGGAATCTCTCCATAGATTTATAATCTCCATTTTCATCCATGCTCACTGACATTATCCAGCTTCGCATAAAATCTACGATTAACCATTTTCCCTCATAATATGCTGGAAAAACATAGGGAGCTTCTTTATCAAAATCTTTCCTTCTGAAAACCGGACCACCCGTGGCGCTTCTTGAAGAGCTTCCTAACAATGGAAATTCCTCAGACACATCATAAGGATACCAAATCATGGCAGGTACTACGGGAGTTGGCAGCTCTCTCAAACCAGTATTGTTGACAGATTCATTCGCTGGATTATTCACATCAAATGGTTCACCAAATGTGCCTTTTTCATAGTCATGTCTAGTATAGGCCTGATTATCACCAATGAAATATGGCCATCCAAAAAAGCCCGGGCCTTTGGCCTGATTAAATTCATCATATCCTTGAGGTCCCCCAATCGAATCAACATTAGCATCGGGCCCTATTTCTCCCCAATACATATATCCTGTTTCACTATCCAAAGAAACCCTCCAAGGGTTTCTATGACCCATGGTATAAATTTCAGGTCTCGTCTTTTCAGTGCCTTCGGGAAATAAATTCCCTTTTGGAATCGTATAAGTTCCATCGTCTTCAGGATGGATTCTTAGAATTTTGCCTCTCAAATCATTGGTATTCCCAGCAGATCTTTGATCATCGGCATTTTCAAATCCTGGTCTTTCATCCAAGCTGGAAGTTCCTGACATTGGGTTTATCGTATTATTTCCTACGGTTAAGTAAAGATTTCCTTCTTGATCGAAAACCATTCCTCCACCTGTATGATTAACACCTCTTTGTATAGGAACAACCAAAAGAATTTTTTTTGATGCCACATCCAAAGTACTCCCATTTAGGTCATATCTCGCCAACACATGTTGAGGTTCTGTAGGGTCTGCATAATAGATATACACCCAAGGATTTTTTTCAAAATCTGGACCAACGACCACTCCCATTAGTCCTTCTTCAGATTCAATTACGACTCCCTCTTTATTGGTGTATTTGGTGCTAACTGGAATCGTTGCAGCCAGCCTGATTTTTCTGGTTTTTTGATCCAAAATATTCACGTCTCCTTTTCTTTCCACAAAAAGAATTCGATTATCTGGAAGAAATGTCATTGCCATTGGCTCATCCATTCCTTCTATCAAGACCACTTTTGAAAATCCCTCTGATTTTTGACAAGCACTTACTACGACTATTACGAAAATGAAGGATAGGATCCTTATTATACTCACCAGATGGTTCATAAAAAATAGGTATTAAATTGATAATGTATTATTGAAAATAAAGTTATTACTAATTTGTCAGTGAATGATGTCAATTCCGCAAAACCACTCTAAAAGAATTTGATACAGGATGGATGATGATTTTTAAGAGATTCAATTATGCGCTATTCTGTTTAAATTTTTCATATATCCAATCTTGTCTATAATAATCACTCCTCTTTCATTTTGGTCAAAATCAAAGCGAATCTCAAACAATGAAGTGGGTTGAAACTTCTCATTGAGTACATTCAATTTTTCCAGGTCAAAAAAGAATGTCTGAAAGATATTTTCCGAATGATCTTTATCCTCCAAGAAATCGATTTTCAAAACCCTAGATTTAATTTGCCGCTGTAAGTAGGAAAACTCTGAAAGTAAGAAGGAGATTTGTTCCCCATTCGAATCCGTCAGTGTAATGTTAAAATCTAGTGGAGCATCTGGAGTTTTCTCTTTTTCTTCTTCTTCTGATATGGCTTCCTCATTTTCTGTTTCAGTATTATTGGCTAACTCATTTTTATTCGAGTTGTTAACTTCATTCACATTGTTATTCTTCCATTTTCCCTCAGACTTTGGATTAGCGCTTTCTGTAGATTCCGCTAAAGAAAAAACCAATACAGAAGTAGAGTCGGCTCTAAAGCTCGTCGAATCCAGACGAATCGTATAGCTCGCCAAAATTGAATCTGGAAGAATTGGCTTTGCTCCAGCCTTCCAAAGCGTATCGACTTCTTCATTCAATTTCTCGTAATTCCAACCAAGATAAACCGCTCTACTTCCCTTCTTCCCATACTCCATGTCGATTTCACCTTCTCGCCACACCGATAGGTTATTTGCCTCGACTTGGCCTCCCCCTGAAATGGTCTTGACTTCAAAATCTTCCTCATAATCAGCCCAAAACTTACTGTTAGAATCTTCAAACTGTGTCAAATAAATCGACTCCGGAAGCCATTCTTTTCCTTTTCTCGAATCAGTAAACAACGGAAGATACTCAGAACGATTATTCAAGCTCGCTTCTAAGAATGCTCCGATGTAGACTTTGGCAACCTGCTGCTGCGCCTCAGCAGGCATCAATTGGCCAAGATTAAGAATTCCTTTAAAGGTCACTCCATGATCATTGTCTCCCCATGAAGTGTTGAATTGGCCATGATTTGCTCCAGAGATATAAACCGAAGATTTGAAATGATAGGTACTGTCTGTGAACTTGATTCGCTCATATTGCATGGCTCCGGCAAAGGAAGTTACATCAGCATCTTGGGCACCATGAAAAGTCAGGTAATCTACATTTTCGAATTTTGTTCCTGACCCTCCCGGTTTGTATTGTCCATCAACTGGGGCGATGGCTACAATGCCTTTGATATTAAAATGATAACCCAACTTGATTGAAGCATCATCGGGATAATAATCCAAAGCGTTCAGCATGGCCGCATGACCAACTGCTTCGCCTCCACGGGAATGTCCCATCAGTGCAATTTTGTCCATATCAGCCTTGCCAAAAAGTGGATGAGATGCATCCTTATTCCAACTTTCCCAGACTCGCAAATGCTCCAAAAGCAACCAACCTCGAGCATCATTCTCTTTTTCCAATCGACCAAAAAGATCCGTCCAAGATGCATTGATAAAATTCTCATCCACAGAGGCTAGAATCATTCCGCGAGATGCTAAAAATTCACCTAAATAATCATAGCCTGGATCTGAAAAGTCCTGCATGGAATGATTTCCATGAACCACCAAAACCAAGGGAAATGGACCTTTGCCCTCAGGCATCCAAACTCGTGCATTCAGCGGTAATTCCTTTGCACCAAAACCCCAATACCACTTACGCCACCAGCCACCAAGTTTTTTCCAATTATCAAGAAAGGCACGTCCATCCACCGATTCAGTGATGTATTTGGCCCCTTCAGCAAACTCTTCCCGCCTGATGTCTTTTCCCGATCCATAGGTGAATGTGGTAATCGCAAAGCTTCCATTTTCTCCTGGAGATGCTGCCGAAATTGGATCGATCCGATCCTGTGTTAGTTTTGCCGCATTGATCTGCTCTTCCATTTCCAATCCACGGATGCTTCCAAAGTAGATCAAAATTCCGATTCCAGCGACTCCAACCAATCCTCCCAAAACGGATATTATCTTTTTTGGAGTAGTTAGTTTCTTAAAATGCCCTTTCCAAAACATGGCTATTCCAGCGCCAAAAAGAGAAAAAACCAAGACCAGAAAAATCGCAAATCGCTCATCGTTCAGCCGAACTAGCGAAAGCAGAATCGCACAGGAAATCAAGGCAAGTTTGTAGATTCTTGGAATCTCAAAAATCAACTTAATCAGCTTCACTGAAAGAAAAGCAATCAGGGTGACAGCAACCAAAATCAATAATGCAAATACTAGAATCCAGGAATCCTTCCAGTTGACACTCATTCCTACCACCTCGATGACAAAAACGATCAAGGATAATACCAGAAGTCCAATGGCTGCGCCTTTGATCGCAAAAGCTCCCGGTTTGATCAGATTAAGCTTGGCTTTGATCCAAAGCCCTATTTTCTTAAAAAATTTCTTCATGATAATTTAGTTTTTTATTGAGCAGAATTAACAGCTATTTTCCCATATACTGCATCTCTAAAGTTTTTATGCAGTCCAATCCCATCGTAAGGGAATAATTGAACAAAAAGTACGGCGACCAATTCATTTTTAGGATCTACCCAAAACAAGGTACTCGCAGCGCCGTCCCAAAAGAATTCACCAACAGTACCATTCATTTCATCTGGTCCAGCCGGCGGGTCTGTACGTACGGCAAAATCAATCCCAAAACCTACTCGCCCTTTACTTGGTAGCCAAGCTCGCTCAGTAACTGAGTCTGGAAGCTGATTTGTCGCCATCAGTTTTACGGTTTCTGGTTTCAGAATTGTAGTACCATTGATGGTGCCTTCATTGACGAGCATCCTAGCAAAGGTCATGTAATCATCCAAAGTGGAAGTCAAGCCAAAACCTCCAGGGCTCAATGGCCACTTTTTTAGATTAAAGGCATGAGCCGAAGAATCTGGCATTTGTGTCAATTCCCCCTCACCTGTTCGCTGATAAGCTGCAGAAAACCTATTTAAATCTTCGGCTGGTACGACATAGCGGGTAGTGATCAATTTCAAAGGACCCAAAACATGTTCTTGGACATATTCAGCATAAGGTACACCTGAGATTCTCTCTACCAAAAAAGCCTGAACATCCACGGATTGGCCATATTCCCATTGTGTTCCAGGCTGAAACCAAAGCGGTGTACTCCCTATCTTTTCTGCCATTTGAGTTAAGGTGTTTTCATAGCTTCGAGCATCTTTTTCAGCCATCAACTCACTCAGTCCTGGGATATCATTTCGATTTGGAAAACCTGCGGTATGGCGAGTGATGTCCCGAATAGAGATTGGTCGATCTGCACCAACTAAAATCATATTCCCTTTTTCATCCACTCCTTGGTACACCTTCATGTTGGCAAATTCTGGAGCGTATTTTTCTAAAGGATCATCCAACTGAAATTTTCCCTCCTCCCAAAGTGTCATTAGCGCTGTTCCAGTGATTGGTTTGGTCATAGAATAAATCTGTGCTATGGTATTCCGATCCATTGGGATTTGCTTTTCCACATTGGCAAAGCCAAATGCATTGAAATAAACTTCCTGATCTTTTTCAAAAATCAAGGCAGAGATTCCAGCCACATTTCCTGAGTTCACATAGCTCTGAAGTGTCGAATCTAATCTGGAAATTGCATTTTCATTGACGACAAACTCCACTTTTTCTTTTTCCTGTTGGCAGGAAGCAAATAAAAAAACTAACCCAAAAGCGATTGGTGAAAGGGATTTCAAAGACTTATTCATAACGTGTGGATGATTTTATAGATTTTACCCTGATTCTTACTCATGATGTAAACTTGCTTTTCAGCGTCAATTCCAAACTTCAAATCCACTCGTCCTCCGACTAGCTCCTCCATGGTTGTTGCTTTTCCTTCGAAGATAACTTTGAAGCTTTTCACTTCCGAACTTGGCTTCTGATTCAAATCCGCAAAGAACAATCTGCCTGTTGGAATATCTCCAAACAAGAATTTGCCTTTAAGCTGGCCTGCCGCCATAAAATATCCTCCGATAATAGCTACCGTTTCATCATGCTCTAGCTGAATCAATGGGTAGGTAACTCCAAGCTTGTCGTCATCTTTTGGCAAGGGATAAAGGGCGCGGAAACTTCCAAAAGGATTAATCATAAACCGTCCCTCTCGGATCGGCCAACCGTAAAATTTCCCAGGTTCGATCAGATTAATCTCTTCTATACTGTGCTGACCGATATCTGTAGCGAATAAGTTTCCCTTTTCATCCCAAAAGATTCGGTTGGGATTTCGGAATCCATAGGCCAAAACTTCCCCGGCTTTTCCGGGAACACCAGCAAAGGGATTGATTTTTGGAATTCCATAGTTTCCGTTGACGCCATCTTTCCCCGCTGGATCAATTCTCAAAATGCTACTGTAAACTCCTGCTCCACCGTGGTTAGCTATATGAGCAAATCGGTTTTCTGCCGTACCTCCATCGCCGTATCCTATGTAGAGTAGGCCGAAGTCAGGATCTCCTTTTTTAGAATTGAGATTGAAGGTAAGCTCTTGCATCCCGTGAGCCTGAGAGGAATTATCGATCCGAAAGATTTCGCGGTCAGTTCCTTTATAGATTTTGGCATTTGGATTATCGGCCTTCCATTCAGTAAGTACCCACTGCATGAAGACTTTCAAGCTGTCGGTATAGCCGAAATCCGAAGGTTGTGTCCCTCCTGGTTCAGTATGGGCAGTATAGAAAAGACCATTCTTTTCAAATTCAGGATGAAAAGCAAAACTGCCAAGACCAGTACCCCATCCTGGTTTGCTCACCATATCTGGTCTTTGTTGTTTCAGATCTAGGTATAGTTGCGGTTTTTGATTAATCAATTCATAGATCCCGATACGCTGGTCATTAATCATCAGGCGGTTTGTCCCTGGAATCGGCTCCATTTTAGTCATTTTGGCTAAAGCGGGCGTAGTGTCCGATGCGGGTAATTGGGCAAAAAACTCCAGTTCTAGACGGATGCCCGAGTCTTGGATTTTTTCAGGGATAAGATTGGAGGTAGTATCCCCCAAAATTTCAATTGGAAGCGACTCGAAGGTATGCAGGTAACTGAGGATGGAATTAAGATCTGAATCCGAAAAGTTAGGATTAGCCGGCATTTCGGTTTTGTAAATAGCCAAAAGTCTCAAGGCTCTTTCATCTTGAGTGGAGATTAACTCCGAAGGGTTTTTGATGAATTTTCTAATCCAATCTGTTTCTATCTGACGAGTCAAACCGCTCAAATTTGGACCTATTGCATTCTCATTGAAGTTATGACAGGTGGAACAATTTTGTTCAAAAAGGGTACGACCAATTCGAATCTGATCAGAAGAAGTAGAAATATCCTCGCCGAATTTTATCTCCACTTTGGAAGAGCAGGCAGAGAACATAAGTAGCAGTAGGAAAGCAAAAGTGGGACGAGAATTCATGCAGAATAAGGTAAAAGCCCAAGATTAATGAGGAATATTAGCTGATAATATCCGAATTCTTCTTGGGATTGGGAAACCAGCAAATAATTAAAATCTAAAGAAAGAATCCGCGGTAAGTGATTTTGAATTTAAATCCCATTTTTTTCATCTCATCGAAGGATACTGTCCATTCATCGAAAAAATTCTTGGATATAACGGCTAATGATTTGATTTGCATTAATATCGGAATAGTTATGCCCTCTTAAATATAGCCCTTTTGAGCACTGAACAATTTGATGATTTCCCCAGCTTCTCTATTGACCGATATCGGATTCTAGTAGAACAGGCTCATGATATTATCTATGAGACTGATTTAGGCGGTTTTTTCACTTTTGGAAATGTTTGCGCCCAAGAAATTCTTGAATACTCCAGAGCAAGACTTTTGGAAATGAGGTACACCGAATTGGTGCACCCCGATCATGTGGCTAGGGTTAGAAATTTCTATAAAAAACAATTTGAAGGTAAAACTAAGATCACTTATCTTGAGTTTCCTGTAATCTCCGCAACTGGTCAAACGATTTGGCTGGGCCAGAATGTCCAGTTAATCTACAAGGGAAATGAAATAAAAGGCTCCATGGCGGTGGCAAGAATCATCACAGAAAAGTATCTTGCCACAGATATGTTGATTCAATCCGAAGAAAAATACCGAGGAATCATCCAAAACCTCCAGTTTGGACTGATCGAAGTGGACCAAGACGAGCGCATTATCTATATCAATGACGCCATGTGCGAAATCACGGGATATGCTCGAGAAGAACTGATGGGAAAAGTTGCTTCGCAAATCCTCACCAATGCTGAAATGCGTGCTGAAATCAAAAAGCAGCATGAGCTTAGAAAAAAAAATAAATCCAGTGTTTACGAAGCACAAATCCTTACAAAAAGCGGTGAGGCGATCTATGCATTGATTTCCGGTGCTCCTACCTTCGATTCCAATGGAAATCAAACTGGCTCCATTGGAATTCATGTGGATATCTCAGGTCGTAAACAAAAGGAAATAGAATTATTTGAAAGCCAGCAATTTCTTTCTTCAATCAATCAGTTTGTAACCCGCTTATTGGAAGTAGATACCGTTGTTGGAGTAGCTTCCGAGATCGCATCTCACATAGTCAATTCGTTTGGCTTTGATAATTCAGAAATTTATATCCTCAATGAGGACAAGCAAATTCTAGAATTGAAGGCAAGTCTTTACAAAGATTGGGACTCCATAGAAATTCTGGAAAGCCTAAAGTTTGGCGAAGGTATTATTGGCTCAGTGGCCGAATCTGGCAAACCTGAAATCGTTGAAAACACTGCTCTAGATAATAGATATATTGCTCAGAAAGCCACTTACGGTTCAGAGATCGCTCTTCCGATCAAAATCGAAAATAAAGTCATCGGAGTTATCAACTGTGAACATCCAGAAATTGGTTTCTTCACTTCGAAGCACCTTAAAACGCTTCAAACCATCGCAAATCTCTCTGCCTCGCGAATCAAAAGTGCAAAAGCGAAACGAAGACAGGAAGCTGCAGAACTTGAGCTACGAGAAAACGAAAAGAAGCTTCGAACGATAATTGAATCAGCTCTTGATGCTATCATTACTGTCGATGAGCAAGGAATAATCCAAGAATGGAATCCACGGGCGGAGGAGATCTTTGGATGGACAGCTCAAGAATCAATCGGAAAGAATCTTACGTCAAACATTATACCTAACCAACATCACACATCCCACGAAAAAGGGATGAAAAAATACCTAAAAACGGGTGTAGGGCCTGTGCTCAATCAACGGATTGAAGTCACCGCAATGCGCAGATCAGGTGAAGAGTTTCCGATAGAGCTCAGCATTATCCCAATCCTAAGAGGTAAAAAACACTCTTTTACTGCCTTCATCCGCGACATTACTTTGGCTAAGCGAACCAAAGATGAAATGGAGAAATCTTTAATAAAAGAACGCGAGCTCAATGAACTCAAATCCAGATTTGTCTCCATGACTTCTCATGAATTCCGGACTCCATTGACCACGATCAAGCAAAATGTCGACTTAATTGGCTATCAGTTAGAAGCCTCCTTACCGAATGCAAAAGAGAATTTTAACCGATATTTTCAACGTATCGATTCTGAGATTGGTAGGGTCACCAATCTTATGAATGATATTCTTTTGCTAGGAAAAATCGAAGCTGGGAAGGTAGAAATCTCTAAGCGAAATGAAGATTTGGTCCAACTTGCAAATCAGTGTATTCAGAAAATCTGTCAAGGAAGATTGGACCAGCGAGGAATCAAATTAGAAACAAAAGGTATAGAGCGCCCTGTTCAAATAGACCTGCAGCTCATGGAGCATGTTCTGACGAATATCATGTCCAACTCTTTGAAATATTCTCCAGATGAAAAAGACCCAGAACTAACCATCTCATTCCGTTCGCTTTCTGAAGTGATTATTTCTTGCAAAGACCAGGGAATAGGAATTCCCAAAAAGGATCAGAAGGGGCTTTTCTCCTCGTTCTATCGCGCTACCAACGTGAAGAATATTCAAGGAACAGGCTTAGGACTTTCCATTGTAAAAGAATTTGTGGTCATGCATGGCGGAACAATCGAAGTCGTCAGCGACACCAACCAAGGAGCTACTTTCATTATTTCTATTCCGACTACCTAGACTTTTTGGCATTTCTGCATTTTAATTTGTTCATTTAAATAATGGAAATGAGCCAACTTAAAGTGCTAATCGTCGAAGATGATCTTTTGATCTCTGAGAGTTTGAAGGATATCCTTAGAATATTAAATCACAAAGTTGTCGGTGTCGCAGATAATGCTGACACAGCCATCGAGCTTTGCAACAAAGACCTTCCTGACTTGGCACTTCTTGATATTCAGATCAGCGGAGACATTGATGGCGTGGAGTTGGCAGAAATTATTCGGGATCAGTTCGACATTCCTTTCATTTTTACTACAGCCTACGCAGACAATGAGACCGTGCTCCGAGCCCGTGACAAAGGTCCTTTCGGATACTTAGTGAAACCGTATGGTATAAAGGAAGTCAATGCGGCGATTCAAATCGCAAAAGCGTCTTTTGACCGATTAAAAACCGCAGAGAAAGCTGCCGTCAACATGTCCAAAATCGTGGACAACAGCCTTTTTCTAAAAGTAGACAGCAAACTTATCAAAGTGAAAATTGAGGATATTCTCTTCGTGGAAGCAAAAGGCGACTATGCACTCTTCAAGACCAAATCGAAAGGCTACATCGTCCATACTACGATAAAGAATGCCGAGGAGCGACTAATCAACTATAACTTTCAAAAAGTCCACCGATCCTACATTGTCAATATCTCAAAAATCGTAGATATCGAAGAGTCTAACCTGCTTATTGAAGACAAGGTAATCCCGATATCCAGAGCGAATAAAGAGGCCTTGATCAACCGACTGAATTTGCTTTAAGCTTTAGATGTCTGAAATTCTGGCACAGCTCTAATTGACTTCTCCCAAGTTACAGACTGCTTACCTTTCCAATATCTAATCCAACCTTTGACCACGCAAATGTGCATAAAGGTGAAATAGAATGGGATGTGGAAGTACTTTATTGAGGTGATCTGATTTCTTTTGAAATAACCCACCAAAGCAAAGCTGTAGAATAAGGCTTGAGCTAAAAATACCAATGTATAAATTCCTCCTTTGTCCAAAAGCCCTACCGAGGAGATCATGGCAATAATCAAAGCAACTGGCATTAGGGTCCATCGAAGCACTCGGTGTGAAATGTATTGGAATGTTAAGCCTGGGTGTTTTAACCAATTCATTAACTCAGGAAGTCGATTTATCGCTTGAATTCCCCCTGCCGAGATTCGGATCTTTCGTTTCTCCTCTTCCTCCACATTGGCAGAACCCGTCTCAGCAGCGATCGCTTGAGGTTCGTAAGCCACTCGAAAACCTTGGGCAGCCAATCGTACTGTCATCACAAAATCCTCGATAATCGTGTCTTCCTCTGGTGCCTCATATAAATTGGTTCGAATCGCAACTAATTCGCCGGCAGATCCTACTAGTGTATTCCATTCGGCATCTTTCTTTTTGAGATAGGATTCATATTTCCAGTAAAATCCCTCTCCGGAAGCACTTGCTGCATCTGATTTGGCTGATTGTACTACTTTTTCACCAGAAACTGCAGCGACAAGGTTAGATTGAAAGTGATGAACCAAGTTGCGAATCGCCCCAGGATTAAGCATCACATTCGCATCGGTAAAGATGGTTATAGGTGAATCGACCTCAGGCATGACCCGGTTAATTGCAGCGATTTTCCCTTTGCGCGCCGGGCTGTGATTGATCTTCACTTCAGGATACTTCGATAGTAGCTTCAAGCTACCATCTGAAGTTCCATCCGTGATAAAGGTGATTATCAACTTTTCTTTAGGGTAATCTGATGCTAGGGAATTCTGAATTTTATCCACCAGAATCTCTTCTTCATTATATGCAGCGATCAGGAGGGAAACCTCAGGTAGGTCTTCATCTTCCAGAATTGGGTAGGCTTTTTTCTTCTTTTTCAAAAAGGCTAAAATCGTAATCACCAATCCATATCCTAAAAAGGTGTACAAAACAATACTGCTCGAAATCCAAAATAGTAGTTCCATGTCTTTTGATTTTTTATAAAAGTAGCTGCTGAATTTTAGTCCTTTTTTTGAATTTGATTACTGGCCAAAAACCTTCGCCCAGCGACCGATTGAGTCGATAAAAACTTAAGCTGCAATTAGAATTTTTGGGTCAATAGGTCCAAAACGATTCTCAATCAGGGCATGACGCCAGCCCAGATTGAATGCTTTCAAATGAGATTTTTGCTTTTTGAAGAAAAAGCTGAGTGTATTTTTTGGCAGACTGATCAAGCAAAAAAACAGAAGGAAAACCCACGCGTTAGTAAAGTTCCTCCGCATGAAATGCACCCGGTTTCGAGTTTGGTAATAGACCTTCAAGGGTGAGTTTTTTCCGGTACTGATCGACTCTTTATGTAGCACTTGAGTCGATTTTAATACTTTCAATTGATAGCCTGCTTCTCTGATTCGCTGAGACCAGTCCAGTTCTTCATAATACAGGAAATACTCTTCAGGCATTTCTCCCACTACATCCAAAACAGTCCTTGGAATCATCACTGCTGCCCCATGGAAGTAAGGCGTTTCTGCCAAAGTTGGGGCTGACAAGCTTTTCAATGGAGAGTTTCTTCCAGTTAGCGGATGTATTGACGTGTAGCCAGCAAACTGAATTTTCTCAGGGTTTTCCGAATAGCGAAGCACGGGAGATACTGCGCCGACTTTAGGAGAATCAAAAGCCTTGAGCAATTTTTCGATTACGCCGTTTTCCAGCTCGGTATCGTTGTTCAGAAAGAAAACGAATTCCCCCGATGCCGCCTTTATTCCCAGATTATTCGCACCGGCAAATCCCAGGTTCTTTGGAGAATTGATCACTTTGATCCCTGGGAAGAGCTGTCCATAGAACCCTTCGTCAGAAAAGTGTTGCTCGTTATCCACAAGGATGACTTCCAATGCTGAATAAGATAGACGCGCGAGGCTTTTCAACAGCTCGCCAGTTACGGCGGGCTGTTTATAATTCACAGTGACGATACTGACCAGAGGAGCACTCATTAAGGATATACTTTTCTTCCAATAACCTGAATTGCATTTCCATCTTTTTTATTGTGGAAAATTCGATCCAAGTGAATCAATCCTTTTGCAATAGGAAGGCTAAGTAATTGGGTGATTACTCCTGCTTTTTTACCTAAATAAGCAAGCTCCCAAGCAAGCCGAGATATAATCCCATCAGAATAAGACGCGTGAACGATTTCAAATCCCTCTGCTTCAAATCGTGCTTTCAGCCCATCAAGATTATAAACTTGACCCACGTGCTCTTCTTCCAACCAATCCTGATGTTCCTCAAAAAAGCGTTCCGGGAAAATGGTTTTCTGGGTCACATTAGGGATTTTCACTAGAAAATGTCCTCCCGGCTTGAGTTTTTCATGGACGGTTTTGAAGGGCATTTGGGCTGGCAAAATATGTTCAAAAACATCTACCGAGAACACAAAATCCAAATCACAGATTGCCGTGTTTTCCAAGAAGGCATGATGCGTTCGGATATTCGGAATTCGAGATTTGCTGATCGCTTGATTCACCGTAGCCACTCTATCTCCATCAATATCCAAGGCGTGGACTATGGCTGCTGGTAACGCTTTAGCTAAGCTGATAGCATATTCTCCATAACCAGTCCCTAGGTCGAGGATTTCAGGCTTCTCAGAAAAAGGGATTTCTTGGATCAGCTTCTTGAAAATGGTGAATCTGGCGTAGTTACCAACATTAGTATAGCCGAAAATTTGATTGAATAACTTTGATAGAACCGGAGATTGATTCATTCTAGGGCTTGTAAAAACCTGTGCTTGTCCGAAGGTTAAATTCATGATATTTTTAATTTAAAGTTTTGAGTAAGTGTCTGTTTTGCAAAATGGATTAGCGCCATTCCAGAATTAACTTCCAAATATTTTTTGATTCGAATCTGTCCGAGAATGATCGTTGCTACGATGCTGATGCTAGTCGCTGCCGCTGCGCCGATCAAGCCAAAAGCTTGAATCAAAATGAAATTCAGGATGATATTGACCGTCAAGCTGAATCCCAACATTTGAAAGTTAACCTGCGGTTTTCCTACTGCGTCCAGCGCCAACCCAAAGACTCTTCCCCAAGGTTTGATCAAAGTGGCCGGAACCAAAATCATCAAAAGTGGGACAGTCCCTAGGTATTCTTCCGAACTCAGCAGGGTCACTATCGGGCTTGCAAAAAACAAAACCACTAGTGCTGCAGGAGCTAACAGTACAAATAAAAGCAGGATTCCTCGGGCATATTCTGCGTTTAGTTGAGTGACATCATTTGATCGGTGAGTAGCCGCCAATCGAGGATAAATTGTCTGGCTCAATGCTGAAAGTGGAAGCTCGATGTATTGAATAATCTTGGTTGCCAGGTGGAATAAACCCACGGCTGCAGGGTTCAAAAAGTAGCCAATCATGAAGATATCAGCCTTTTGAAAGAGGAGCGAAAATAGATTGGTACCTGCGATGTACTTCCCGTATTGCAGCAATTCTCTGATCCAATGCAGCGTAGGAAAACCAAATTTTCCCAAAACAAAGAACCTGGATAAACCCAAAGGGAAAAGAAAAGAGAAACCTTGTACCCAAAGGATATTCGAAAGGCTTAGCTCACCATTCCAATAAATCAACCCAAGACCCAACACAAAAGCGCTCAAATAGCTCAAGTTAAGTAGGAGGTAAGCACCACTTTTACCTTTTGCGAAGCAAAGCACAGAAAGACCCTGAATCGTACCAATACTCATCAAAGGGAGAAAAGAGAGCTTCAGCAACTCTTCCATCTCAGACATATTCCAAAACTGAGCAATCGGTCCGGCAAAAGCTGCGAGAAGTGCAGAAGCAAAAGCAATATAAATGAGATGAAGAAAAAGTCCTGCTCCGAGAATTTGCTTTTCAGAAACTGGATCGATGATCAAATAGCGCGTCAATCCATTTTGCAAAAGCCCCTGTCGCAAACCGTCAAGCAATGCAATGATCGTCAGATACAGTCCCCATACTCCGAAATCAGCTTGAGAAAACTCTCGAACCACCACAAGGAATAAGATCATATTACTCATCAGGAAGGCTGCCTGCCCACCAAGCGCTAAGACAGTACCGGATAAAAGTTTACTTTTTAACAGCGCTTTCATTAACTGGCAATTTGCTGGTAAAGGGCGATAGTTTGATCTGCTATTGTATTCCATGAATAATCCTGTATGACTCGAGCTTTTCCTTGAAGACCCATTTTTTTAGCCAAAATTGGATTGTCAAGAAGGTAGACCATAGCGGCAGTGAAAGTCTCAGACTGTGCGGGATCGCAAAGAATTCCGTTGAAACCAGCAGTTACACTTTCACGGATTGAAGCGATGTCTGAAGCAATCACTGGAATTCCCTGAAGGTTTGCTTCCAACAAGACAATCCCCTGTGATTCATAGATCGATGGAAGCACCAAGCCTTTATAGTGAGGAAGTAAATGCTGGATCGTAGAATTTTCAAATGCTCCAAGAAAACGAACCTGAAGCTGCAAATTCAAACTGTTTACTAGTTCTTCCAATTGCTTTCTTTGAGGACCTTCGCCGATAATATCCAAATAAATTTTAGACTCCAACTTGGCAATGGCGCTAATCAATGGCGCTAGACCTTTGACTGGATGAAGTCTTCCAACGAACACAAATCGATTAACTACTTGATTATATCCTTTTTTAGAGTTTTGGATCAACTGACCCACACCATTTGGAATGACGTTGATTTTGCCTCCTAGTGATTTGCTTTTTTGGATTACAGAGGATTTCAAATCTTCGCTCACAGTGATCGCTTTTCTGGATACTTGAAGCAGTTTGTTTTCCCAACGCTCCGCAAAGAAACTATGAAGTCGCGTGTTCAAATTTTGATTGGAATCAGTTTTTGATTCGATGCCTGTCATACCATGAATGGTCTGAATGATCTTGGCATGAAGTGCTGGGTTTTGATAAAGTAAATACCCACTTCTTCCCTGAGCGTGAATGATGTCAAAGGCAATATGATTCGCATTCACCCAAACTTTCACCTGCTGATTAAAAGCAAACTCTTCTGCTAAAAAAGGAATAAAAGGAACATATCTGCCCGGGAAATACGGGAGGTCCACGATGGTAATTCCATCGCGCTGTTCTACTTTTTCTTTTTGGAAGAATGAGCCACCGGTAAGAATCGTCACCTCATTTCCTTTTTGTTGCAAGGCTTGCGCAAGATCCCAAGTGTGGGTTTGAATACCTCCTTTGAATCTCCAGGGAAGTGATTTGACGATGAGAAGTATAGCTAATTTTGATTTCATGATTTCTTAGATTTTTTGCTTTTTTTGACTTTCAAAGCGGCTTCTGCCAGCTCAGTACGACTATTCCGAACTCCCCAAACCAAGAATAAAATGGCAAGAGGAAGTAGAATGATCCAAGGCACTCCTTCCACCATCATGAGTTGATGGATTTATGGGCGGTGTGCAAAAACTCTTTTTTTGATCGCTTCATCCAAGTCAGGGATTTGATACCTGCTGCAAAAAGTCCAGGAATCGCTTTTAGAATAATCGCTGATTGCGCCAACCACATAGACTGAGGCAAGACAATCACATATGATCCTAACAAGATTACTAGCGTAACTAGGCTTCCCAAGGCCAAGATCGAAAGGCCAAAAACCAGGTTGATCAGCATAAGGACCACTAAAGCAACCGGTGCAATAACTCGTGGCGGAAGTGCCAACTGCAGACTCTTGTGCAGGTAGTCAAAATTTCCAGCAAACAGCTGCATGAATGCTGGGCCTATAGATTTTTTGAAGAAGGTATACTGACTTTCTAACCATCGGCCTCGCTGCTTCGCAAAGTCTTCCGTAGTGCTCACTTTCTCATCATAGACTGCAAGCTCAGGTGCATACTGAATCCAAATTCCCTTGGAAGTAAGAAGCAGCTCCAGTTCCTTGTCAAATCCTCCGATCGCATTCAGCTGAGGAATAAATTCAACAAACACTTCGTACTCAAAAGCCATTGCTGAACCTGTTAATTTGCTGGAAAGGCCAAGTTGATTCGCTCCTTTGCAGAGCATTTCCTGATTTGCCTTTTCAGACAAGCCATCCAAAATCGCCACCCCTGTGTTTTGATTCGCTGGCAAACGCTCTCCCTGAATTACTTGGTATCCAGCAGCTCGATTGGAAACAATCGCCTGATAAAAATCTGGATGAAGAACATTATCCGCATCTAATATCAAGACGGACTCATAAGCCGATCCATTTGACAAATGATCAATTGCCGCTTTTAGCGATTTCACTTTGGTACTTTTTTCAAACCCAACTTCTAATACTTGCGCGCCTAATCTGCGAAGGGAAAGCTGTGTCTCGGGCTGAAGCGAATCAGCAATCACCAAGTAGCTGATGTTTTGATTTGCCATACAAAGCGCAAGGTTTGCTTTCGTGGATTCGATTATCGTATCGTCAGCCTTATAGCTTGGAACGAGAATCAGCAAAGATTTTTCGGCTTCAGCCACTGAAAAGACTCTTTTTTTATACGTCTTTGATGCGAAAGCAAGGATCAATTGGTAAAGCGCGCTCAAGAAAAGATAGCTAACTATAGCTGCTGAAAGGATGGAGAATAGTGTTTCCATTTTAGTGATTTTTTGTCCATTTGGGAATGAGAAATAAGAAGGGAATAGCCAAGTTCATGATCATTCCGGTAGGCATTTGCCCAAAAACCTGATTGCCATAACTGGAGAAAACCACTCCGACAATACAGGCGTAGATAGCCATCGCGTAGGTTTTTTGTTTTTTATCTTTCAGATTCATACTAATATGACCTCCTCTACCGAGCACATATCCTAGAAAACTGAGGTGGATTGCAAGACCAACTATTCCAGTCTCAGCCCAGATTTTGACATACCAGCTATCGGTAGCAGTATTGGCCATCAATGAATTGGGATTGAATCGAGCGCCCCAAAAACCTGCCGTACCCACACCTCCACCAAAAGGCTTATTGGCTAAATATCTTCCGAAGGTTCGTTGGTTTTCCAATCGGACTTGTAGTGAAGGATTTTCAGGATCAAGCGCTGAACGCATTCTTCTCACTTGCTCCACACCTTGAAACATGAACGTGTATTTTAGAATAAAGAAGACTAGTAACATTGCACTGACACCTCCTATGAGAATTTTGAAATTTCGCGTAGTGATCAAATAGGCCAGGCCTCCAAAAAGTGGAACCGCTAAAGCTCCTCGGGTACCTGAAATCGCAAAACCTAGGAAGAAAATAACAGCTAAAATAGCATACCAAATCCGCTTTCCTGCTGGGAATGGACCCATTGCCAAAATCCCCATTAGCATCGCCATCATCGCCTGAGATGCTCCAAACTGACCTGCATCGGAGTAAAAAGAAAAAACTCGGAGCACCCCGTGAAGGATATGCTCATCCTGGTGATTTTCGTCCCAAAGCCAGCGATACTCTGCCGCATCCACTCCAAAAATCTGTTGCTTGAAGCCCCAAATAGTGCCCGCTAGCGAAAGGATAATCAGGATATTCAAGAAGGTGTGGAAGTCCTTTTCTTGTCTAAACATTAAGTAGACTAGCGGAATGGCCATCGCTTGGTAAAAACCAATCCCACGCATCGCGTAAAACCAGGCTTCAAATCCATTTCCTGCTGGATTGAAAAGCTCCAAAAACAAATAGCCCATCCAAACCAAAGAGAAGATGACTAAATCCGTTTTGGCAAGGTTCCAGTTAATCTTGATCGCTTTATTGATAAAAACCACCACCAAAGCCAGAAAAAGAAGAATGTCGATAGACAGTCCCCAGGGAGCATTCACATATCTACCGAAACCGGAAATCAAAAAGCCCATGATCAAACTGATCCAAACTGCAGCTTTTGGTCTGCTCCATAGGTAAGCTAAAAGTGCCACTAAGAAAGGCATTCCCAAAAGCACAATAGCTCCAGTGAGTCCGAGAAATTTGATCATCGAAAGACCAAGCACCCAAAACCCAACTAATATCAGGATTCCCAATCCGCTGCCGAATTGTGTAGCTCCGTATTTTTTGAATGTAAAGTGGCTTGCGTCCATTTGTTTGATTTCTTTGATGCTGTAAAATTACCCCTCCACACTCCTTTGTGGGTCTTATTCCGATGAGTGACCGGTATGTCAGGACGAATGACAAGCGATCCCCGATAAATGAAAAAGCCTCCAATTAGGAGGCTAAGGCTTGAAGAAATTGGGCTGTTCGGGTTTCCCAACTGTTCTGTCGGGCAAATGCAATCCGTTTGCTAATCTTAAGTCGATTGTTGTAGCGGATTTCTTTTGCGATTCCTTCAATGAAGTCTTTATGCGAAGTACATACTTTCACCATCCCTTTGAAATCTTCCAAATCTGCAAAGTCTGTACTGATGACAGGTTTGCCAGCTGCGAGGTATTCATTAATCTTCAGGGGATAAATGGTCTTCGTGAATTCATTTTTTACAAAAGGAATCAACCCCACGTCCCATTCTTGCATGATCTGATTCAATTGTTCTTGAGGTCTAGCTCCCAAAAATTTGACATTTGAAGGAAGATTCTCCAAAGCAATTTTTTGATCCCCCAGGATCTCAAAAGTATAATCGGGGTAAGCATTCGCTGCCTCTTCCATGAGGTGGGTATCTATGCGATCGTCAAAAGCACCTAAGTATCCAATCTTCTTTTTCTGAGTTTTTTCAGCATTCACTTTGCTGTAGTTGACCAAATTAACTCCGTTTTTGACACATTTGATTTTCGAATGTTTTCCCTGAAACTTGTCCAATAAGCCTTTGGAACTGACGATGACCTGATCCGCTTTTTCCAGAAATTTTCCTTCAAACTCCTTTCCCCATTTTCCTGCCCACGCAGTCGCTTCCAAGTTGTCATAAGAATAATAAGTCGTCGGCATATCCTTCCAATACTTCGCTGTGAAATAGCCATAGACTGGATTGAAAGCATTGATCAATCTGGTCTGAGCTGGGTCTACTGATTTCAATATGCGCTTGATCGTAAATGATTGAATGATAGCATTGATTCCCATGACCACCTTAAAGAGCGTAGGATTATTGATCCAATTCACCGGAATCATAGGACGGGAATTATAAACTTCAATCTTACCAAAATCTGTATTCATGATCCGTTTTCCGCCAGATTTTCCAAGCAAAGCCGACTTCGGTGCGTACTCATTTCGGATCAGATCCTTGATCGTATAGGGATAGTCCAGAAAGATTACCCTGTTCGTCTCCGCCATTCGGGTGATAAGTTCCAAGGTGGATTTCACATATGGAGTATCCCAAGCGGGAAAGCTTTGACAGATGATCGTCTGCATAAATTTGATATTAACTTAAAAGTGATTTGATTTTAGCACGTACCCAGCTTCTTGTTCTTGGTACTTCTCCAGTGACATCTTCCATGATGTCGGTACGGACACGATTCAAAAGTAAAAGCGGTTTTTTACCAACAAACTTTTTATACACTTTCAATGCATGCTGATCGGCTTCGGTCCACTTCCGGTCTGCTCGACAAGCCAAAAGATGAATATGCGCTTCTTGGATTTTATCGTTCGCATAGGGGTTATTCAATAGCGAAGGGATCTCTCTAAACTCAAAGGAGTCCAAATCTGATGGGCAGTATTCAGCAATAAAGGCTTCAATCTTCTCGATGATTGTTGACTTTCCCTCCAAAGGGTGAATGCTACAAACAGAAATGATACTTCTTCCTGATTCAGCTCTAGACGCTACCTTCAACTCCTGAAGGAAAAGATTCATGGCTTGTCGATCCAAGGTGTCAAAGTCCACTGGGCTTTTGTGTTTCTTTTTTGGATAAAGTGGAAGTAATCCTGCAACAGAAAGTCCTGTTTGATCTTTGGCATTTTTTGGGCTTTTCAAGCTGCCATCCATTACTTCCGCACCAATCAACACTCCGCTGGGCACCACTAACCCAACGATGAATGATAAAACCAACATCATCAATGCTTTTGACTTTTCTGCCTGGGCTGGATAGAACGGCTTATCGATCACCTTCAGATTGCTTGACATTTCCATGTTGTATTTATGCAGTCTAGCCTGGTTGAATGAGTGCAGGTTTTCGAGGTATTCACGCTCTGCCACGTCGATTTCACTTTCTAATCTTTTCAGAGTCGATCCTAGCGGTGCAAAGCGATCATAGATCTGATCGTATTCTTTCATCCGCTGATCCATCACCTTGATTTTTGCGGTAGATTCTTCCTTTGTGATTACTGAACTCAACCATTGGGAAAGCAAATTCTGGGTAGGTAATCCATCAGATGTTTGGCTGACATCGACTACAGCGTAGGTTGCCCCCATTACCTCCGCACGAAGCGAAGAAATCTTACCTTGAAGATCTTGGCGGAGGCCCTGGTTAGGATCTTCTTTTTGCTTGTCGTCGATGAGATCAAGTTCCATCAGTGCAAAATTGTAATCGGCAAGTTTCCCTTGATTTACTGCAATTTGGTTTTGGAGCGAGGAGAGCACACGTTTGTCTTTAATTTCTAAATTGACTCGGTTCAATGCAGATTCTGAAGCCGCTTTAATTCTCAGTTGCTCCTGATATTCCTTTTCTAATTCCTCACGATTACCTGCAATAAATCTGGTCTGCTCATAGTAGTTGATGATTTGATTCGATACTCTAAACTTCAAGAGTTCATCTTCAGCACCCTGAAGTCTGGAGAGGGTTTTCTGAGTTGCTTCTTCGAAGAAATTGATGACTGAATCAGTCTGACCTTCCTTGATGCTTTGTTGCTTGAATATGAAAATATTGGTCAAAAGGCTCAACATCTGCTGGCTGAGATAAGGGTCAATAGAAGCATATTCGATCCGGATCATATCCGAACTTCCTTCACGTGACACTTTCAAATTCTCCAGCTGCTCCAAGCCCATGAATGGATTTTTGGAGTGCATCAATTTGTAAATCGAATTTTCCTTATCTGCCTCTGCGATAGCAATGATCTGCTGGTATACCAACTCAGGATCATCTGTTTTATCGATTTCCAGAGGAATTACTTCTAGGAGCTTGTACCATTCAGGTAAGTTATCAGCTAAGAGCACTTTCTTCCCGTTAGCCTGTGCCAGCATCAAGTCGGCAAGAATACGAGCGGAAAGTTCCATGTTGGTTTCAAAAGAACTCGCAATATTGATGAGATTCTCCATCTCATTATTTGTAAATGCGTAGTCAATTCGGTCGCCTTTATTACTCTCGATGTTGTAGCCTGAGATCAACCCAGTATTCAAGAGTGTGTGACTTTTGTATTCTTTTTTAGAATTCATCGTCATCAGGAAGGTCACTCCAGCCATAATAAAGGCCGAGATCAAAATATAAGGTGCAAAGCGCACCAGCAGTCGGATAATTTGGATAAAGCTCATTTCTTAGTTTAAGATAGGTGCACCAACAATTTCTTCTAGCGTACGCTTATAGAACCAAGCATCACTTTTTGTTTTTTCCAACTCGATCTTTGCGGTTGTTAGAATATCCAGCGCCATTCGGTATTGGTCGATATCAGCAGTTCCAGATTTAAAATAGGTTTCTGTTACTTGTACTGCAGCTTCATCTGATTCTACTTTAAGTGCTTGGAGCTTGATTGTGGTGAGTGCCCGCTCGAGGGAATTGTATCGCTTGATGACTTCTTCAGTGATTACATTTCGCAAGTCTTCTTTTTGGTATTCGAGTTCTTCGATAGCAAGCTGGTGGATCTTTACCTTATTTTTCTGAGTGGTAAACTCGGAGAAGGGAAGTCTAAGTGAAACTCCCACACTATAGGAGGCAAAAGTGCTGGTGCGAAAAACTGCCTGAGTATCTGTAGGGGAAGAAAGATTGTCAGCAACGACTCCATTTCCGTAATTGTAGCCACCCGTAAGCGCAATGTGCTGAGTCCATGCTTTGCGGTTCAGGATGATTTCCTGTTCCTTTTGGGCTTGGCCTTTGCTCAGACGATTGATCAGCGGAGCATTTACCAGCGCATCTTGGATCAAGACGTCAAGAGGACGAAGTCGCTCCATCGTAATCCCCTGAAAATCCTGGGCCGAAGCGAATGTGGTGATGACTAAAAAGAAAAGAAGGAAGCTAATATATTTCATGAGTTCGCAGTTTGCGCTTCTCGTGGATTCTGGAGTTTTGAAAGAAAATCTGACTTTTTAGACTTTTCGACCTTCTTCATAAACGGCTGCTCGATCCACTGATAAGCAATGATGCTACAAATAAAGATCAGCAGCAGCCCAATGCTGAGCGTTATCGATAACTGACCAAAATAGCCTGACCACTGACCGAATCTACCGATGAATGAATAGAAGCCTTCGAGGATTGGGAGGTGAATCAAATAGATGGTGTAACACATGCCACCGATAATGGCAATCCAAGAAATAGACAGAAAGCGGTGCGTAAGTCGACCATAAAAGGCGGTCAGGAATATACCAAGCAAGGCAAATTCAAAGACCATGGACTTCAGCAATTCATCTGTCCAGGTAAAAGCCATCAATAAGGCAAACACTGGAAATAGTAAATCCCAAAACTTGAAGTTCTGAAAAATTTTAACCGGATATCGGTATAGATCTGCGGCAAGCATCCCAATCAAGAAGTGTGGCAAATGCCCTAAAAGACTCGCTTTAAAAGGTGCGATATGCCAACCCATCGCATGCTGAATCAGAATCCAACCTAAGATAATTGCAATCAATCCTGCTCTGCGCATTCCCAGGTTCTGAAAGCGGAAATAAGCACCAGCGATAAATGGCGCTAAGAGGTAAAACTGAATTTCCACTTCCAATGACCAAGCCACCGGATTGATGATCGAGTACTCCTGATAGAAAAGCTGATGGGTATAAGTGATAGAGGCAAGAAAATGCTTGAGCAATTCGATCGGAGAATAATTGCCCATTACTAAAAGAACCATCGCTAAGATGCTCATCCAGAAAAGGAATGGCGGTTCAATTCGGTATAGTCTTCGCTTCAAGTATTCCCCATAAGGTCCTTGCTTTCCGGACTTAGCAATTGGCATACTAAGCACAAAACCACTGATCGCAAAAAATAAGAATACACCAACTGTACCTCTGGAAATCAGAAATGAAAACTGCTCTTCAATTGGCCCTAAATCAGGGAGCTCAGCATATTTGAAAAGCCGCTCGTTGGCATGTTGAAAAATGACAGGAACGATTGCCAAAAATCGAAGTCCATCTATAAAAGGAATAAATTTCCCATTAGCTGGCTTTCGAGTCAAGCTGGAAGTAAGGGTTTGAAAAAAGCGCATCATTAAACGTTTTCTTGTTGAATAGCTGCAAGAGGAGTCTTGATAAGGATTTCGAGATCCATCCAAAAGTTGTGATTCTGTGCATAGAAGATGTCCAAGTTGCAACGGGACGCGGCATCTACTCCTTTTTTGCCTCGCTCAGTGACTTGCCAAAGTCCGGTCAAGCCAGCTGGTCCCATGAATCTGCCAATGGCTTCATCTGAAGTCAATTGCTCAGCTTCATATAGCGGAAGTGGCCTATTACCTACCAGAGACATATCACCGATCAAAATATTGACCAGCTGAGGAAGCTCGTCAATGCTAAGGTTCCGAATCCATTTTCCCACTTTGGTGATGCGAGGATCATTGCTGAATTTGATGAAAGCCTGGGTAGATGCCTGACCCTTGATTGCTTCATAGGTTTCTTCTGCGATTACTCCAGCGTCTTTCACCCGAATTGATTCTGCTGATGTCGAAACTATCAGGCTACGGTTTAAAGGAGACCACTCCGAATCAGTTTCTTCAGATTTACTGTAAGCATTCAGATGTTTCATTTTATCAACCAATTGATCTGCATCCGTACGCATGGATCTAAATTTGTAGAATTTGAACGTGTGATAATTCATACCCACCCGGTAGGCATAGTAGAAAATAGGTCCTCTAGATTCAAATCTTATCAGCAAAGCCACCAAGAAAAATAATGGACTTAAAAGGATCAATAACGATCCAGAAACTAGGATATCAAATGTTCTTTTGGCAAAAGGGACTCTTGGTCTTGCATTCATCTTTTCTAGTATTTTATTAGGATTCAAAACTAGCTTTTGGGTCTCGCGAAAATCCGATTATACGGTGAATGGCCGGCTTTTCCCGACCAATGGATTGATACTTTCGATAAGCTAAAAAAGCCCTCTAGATCCTGAATTCAATACTTTTATAACTGAAAACAAAAAACCCTAACCAAATGGTCAGGGTAAGAAAACTAAAAAACAGTAGTCTTATTTCTTGAATATTTTTTCTGTATTTCGGTAACCTGTTTGCGGTCGATACCAATCCATATAGGAGTATCCAGAGCTGTTTGCCCAGTCGCCAAACCGTAAGTGAGCAGATCGAATATCAGACTTTTCAAAAGGGTATTCAAAACTCTCCGGCAGGTGGATTACCCAGGGTAAACTTGTCTTCGAAACATAATATCTAGAAAGGTTCAAATTCGTGTTATCATCACCTGTTCCAAAGTAACCCCTATCGGCGAGACTCGTCGGCGAATAGCCAGGAAGGTGTACTTCTCTTCCTCTATCTTGAGAAATAATTAAGAAGGGATTGTATGGCGCGTTTCCGAGAGCAGCTAAAGCTGTAGGATTTGCCAATCTGATTTTAAGGATAACCTCTTTAGGGTTCATTTTGACACCAGTCTCCTGTGTATTGACAAAGGTACTGGAGCCAAAAAGCTGATGTACATTATCTGCTACAATGAAAACTGCTTTGGACTGATTTAGCTCGGTTCCATTAGCCCCATTTTTGATAAGATTAGGTCCAAGAAAGCTACCTGTGGCACTTTGGATCGCGCTGGGACTGACATTCATTTCGAAGCCAAACCCATTTCTAAAACCTGCCCCAATCGCTCGAAACACAAACTTTGATTCAACATTGGTGACTTTATTGCCACTGTTTAGGGTATGTTTGAATTGGTAATCGACAACCAAGTCATTGAAATCATAGTCTCCCATTTCTGGCCAATTGTCTTCGAAAGCAAAACTACCAAAACCAGTTGCTGAAGGGTAATAGCTATCGTAAGCCTTGTCCTTATCATCTGGGTATTCGTCTAGGTTGTCATTGATGCCATCGCCATCGCGATCCAAAGTTCCTGGCTTATCCACTGGACTTACGTTTACAGTCGAAATGGCTCTCACTGGATTACTTGACACAAAAATTATTGCATCATTGAAATCCTGATCACATTTAAACGGTATATCATCTCTTCTCACATCCTCAAACCCAAGGAGAAAAAGCTTATTTTCCTCATCCCAAAGCAAAACATTATGCTGCTTAAGGAGATTGTTTGGTTCTGGATTAAGCTTCTTATCAGCAAATACTTTGTGATAATATCCAGAAACTTTTGAACCATCCCAGCCATTTGCCAAGAGTACAATACCGATAGAAACTCCAGGTTGGAATCTTCCCAAGTTAACTTTATGCCCTGATAATAATGATCCACCACTTCCCACTTTGGAAAGGTTTGGAAAGAGAATCGTTAGCTCTTTAATATCATCCAAAGTTTGGGGAGGTGAGTTGGTAGGATAAGTATAAAATCCCAATGAATTTCTCCATCCTGCCCCTTCATGAACAAACGTAAACCATACATCCGCTACCTCTACAATATCTAAGGTGGTCTTTTTACCTTCTGCCAAATAGGTAGGATGAAAAGTAGGTACCGGTTGGGATTCGGGCAGCGAAGCATTGATGTATGCAAGCATCGTCGCTGATATATAATCTAGATTTTTTTCCAGATTAGCTGGAAGTCCTTGTGAGTTATATGTCGAAGCATATTTGATTATTGGCTCTCCGGCAACTCTCGCATTCACGTATCTTCCATTCACCAATTTATTGTCTACCTCGTAGGGCAATATTTGAGCAGGATTTACATCACCAGCATACGCCAGCTTTATTTCATGGTTTGAGATAGGCACTAAAAGCATATTTGGAATTCCGATGTAATGCGCTTCCAAAAACACTTTATCAAGATTTTGAGGAAGATTTACAGGACTTTGAAGAATTCCGTTTTTATCTGTGAATCCCTTAAAAAGGATTGTTCTCGTCTCAGGATCCAAGACTTCGATTTTGATTCCAGCAAATGGAACTCCCTTTGCATCAGTAAAACTTAAATTAAGTTTTGTTTCGCTAACAGTGGAAAAGTTAAAATCTCCATACTGATTAGTTGTTTCAACGGGTTTGATTGGATTTTTGACAAAGTCGGGTTCAGCTACACATCCTCCTAAGGCTATCCCAAAAACGATTAGTGATTTTTTCATGATGATGATTTAGGCTACTGGTCTAAACTGTCTTGCAAATGTTAGACTAACAGGTAGTTGAGATTGGATTCGAAGCTTCAATTCCACAGGATTAAAGGGTTTGCTTAAGCAATCCTTTGCTCCCCATTGCAGCGCTTTGATTCGTTGCTCGCTTTTATCTTGATCCGTCAGGACTACCAGACTCGTCAGTGAACCCTGAATTTGATCCTGAAGTCGATTCATCTCTAATGAGTCTTCATTTTTAGGAAAATCTGCTAAAATCAAATCAGCGTGTTGATATTTAATCCAAGCATTCGCTTCCTTGATGGTAGCAACGCTGATCACTTCATATTCTGAGTTTAGATAGTTGACCAGAAATAATCTCATCAACTCATGGTCTTCTATTAATAATATTGTTTTCATCGGGGTGTGTTTTTAATTACTGCTTCAAAACTACCACTAGATGATTTCTATGGGCTTTTTATAAGACCAATGAGGATTTTAAACAGGTAAGCTGTTAGAAATTCCCGATGAATGGATTCCTTTTTTTTATTAAAAAATTCAGAGTTGGACTCTTTATATAAAAAAAGGGAAGCTTTTGACTTCCCTGGAATACTACTTGATTTTAATAATTCTTCTTACTCTCTTTTTTTGCAGCTTTATCAGCTCTTTTTTCTTTCAGTGTTTTGGTAGCCTTAGATTTATCGTCCTTAGGTTTACCTTCTGGTTGCTTTGCCATGAGTTCGGAATTTAATGATTGAGGATAAAATTATCCGTTTTATTCTCTTACGGATTAAAAGAAAGTTAGTAATAAAATCTAGGAAAAAACTTCCTTACAGCTTAAGATTGGAAATAAAAAAGCCTCCGATCAAAAAATCAGAGACTTGATTATTCTATCTATCAATTCTTCCTAATTTGGAAGGTCTCCATGCTGGAACCATCAAGTCAAGCTCTTACTCCATCTCATTATCCACTAAAAAACCCTTCTTATTCTACGAGGTTTATGTATCATAAATCCACAGATCTCCCACACATCAAACCAAAAAGACAACTTGCTTTTTTAGAGCTCTCTTTTACTGGACATTAGATCAAGATAAAATTGATTAGCTGTTATTGGCGGAATTTCTGATGCCAAAAATTAATGTGTATGAGACTTCGCATAATGCTCCCTAATTAAGTCTCTTCCAAAATCACCTTCAAAATCCCTCCAAACGGTATGAATATGATTGGCGTTATTCTGAGAATTGTCAAACTCGATCAAGAATGTTTTCGCTTGAATTCGGTAATAATGAGCTGCTCCCAGAGATTTAGCCCCAACCCACCCAAAATAGAGGTTTGATAAATCTTCTGACATGACTTGCTTTCTTCTTTCGTTGGCAACTTTGCTTGGCATATTTGACAAATACTGATCGATGATCTGAATAACCTGCTTTTGCTGGGCTGGATTTAGCTCAGCGTACTGAATTCCAACTGGATCCAAAGGATTTATTTCTGGCAAGTTGAGCGATACAATATCTTTGAATGACTCCTCCTGAAAAATTGCCTTTTGTAGCTGCTCCGAATTCATCGAATTGATCAAGGCAAAGCCTAAGTCTTCTTCTTCATCCAAAGTTCGATCCCCTTTTCTTGGACCTTCAGGAATCATGGCAGGATTCGCTCCTAGGAATCTTGGTGAAGCAACTATTTCATCACCAGAGATTGTAAAATTCAATGAAATATGGTGTCCTTCGAAAGACATCGAGTACAATTCATCAGACAAGGGATCCCCATAAAAGGCTATAAAATACTTTTCCGAATCGCGCATGACCGAATCTTGACCAAAACTCCTCAGGACATTTTCAAGCTCCATTATTTCTAGGGTTTTCTCATAGCCAGATTTGGAGAGAAGCGTTTTCAAAACTGAATGCGCAAGTTCCCGTTGGGCAGAAGTCATCTCTTTGATCGAAACTCCCTCACGATTGAACATGGTGCTAGGGAAAAAATGCCAGTCCGTTTTCTTCGGATCATCCAAGGCATAAATGGCCTTTGCCTTTTGCTCGGCAGTAAATGAGTTTACTAAATCTTTGATTGGCTCAGGTTTCAAAAGCTGCATAGCTACCACAACTCCAAGTAATCCAAGTACAATCAGGGCATAGACTTTCTTCATTTCTGTCGGATTTTTATATCTTAGTTCTTAGGTCTTGACTTTCAAGATTTTATGTATGAAATAAGTTACACATTTTTACATAAAAAAGCCTCCCTACACTTTCGTGCAGAGAGGCCTTCATTGCTCCGTTAATCTATAAGTTTAGAAAGGATATTTACCCTGCTCAATTATATAGTCAGCGATTTGTCTTCTTAGCGTCTTAGTATCTACCAAGTCGGCCTTAGTATATCGCTTCAATCCCATTAACATGACTTTCTGCTCATCGCCTTTGGTAAAACTTCCAATTGCTTCTTTTGCAGCAATTGCAATTTTATCTACTGCTTCAGAGAGGTAGACTTGTGCCATCGCAATTTGATTTTTACAAGCAGCCTCCCCTTTCATTCCTACCAGCTTTTCAGCACGAAGAATAGCCGATTCTGCAGCATAGATTTCAATCATCACATCCGCCAAATTCATCATTACTTCTTGTTCATCTTCAATTTTATCCTGAAGTGCCATAGCAGCTTTTCCTCCTACCATAAGGAATACCTTCTTTAGCTTTTTAAGAACGTCTTTTTCTGCAGCGAAAAGCTCTGAAGTATCTACTGTCTCAAATGAAGGGACTCCTGTTAATTCTGCTGAAACAGCCATTGCGGGTCCAAAAAGATCGATTTCACCTTTCATCGCTCGCTTTAGAAGCATTCCGACCATAAGCATTCTGTTAATCTCATTCGTGCCCTCATAGATTCGAGAAATACGAGCATCACGATAGGCTCTTTCCATAGGAGCATCTGCTGAATATCCCATTCCACCATAAACCTGAACGCCCTGATCGACTACATAATCCAATACTTCAGAACCATGGATTTTAGCAATCGCACACTCAATCGCAAATGCCTCTACTCCCTTAAGTTTTGCTTCTGTCTCGTCCATGCCTCCTTCGATCAAAGAATTGATTTGATCTTCAATATCTTGTCCAGCTCGGTAGCACAGGGATTCAGACACAAACGTTCGGGTGGCCATTTCGGCCAGCTTGGCTTTCACGGCACCGAAAGTATTGATGCTTACACCAAATTGCTTTCGATCTGTAGAGTACTGCGTCGCAAGTGTGATAACTGTACGAACTCCACCAAGTACACCGGCACCGAGCTTCACTCGACCTATATTTAGGATATTTACAGCGATCTTAAATCCGTTTTGACGGTCAGAAAGCATATTCTCAACTGGTACTGGACAATCGTTAAAGAATACCTGACGGGTAGATGATCCTTTGATCCCCATCTTTTTTTCTTCCTCATTCATCGTAATTCCACCGAAGGTTTTCTCCACGATAAATGCGGTCAAATTCTTATCGTCTTCAATTTTAGCGAAAACGATGAATAAATCTGCAAAACCCGCATTGGAGATCCACATCTTCTGACCATTGAGCATATAGGTCTTGCCATCTGCTGACAAAGTTGCTTTGGTCTTTCCGCTATTCGCATCAGATCCAGCATCTGGCTCAGTCAAACAATAACATGCCGCCCACTCACCTGTCGCTAGTTTTGGAAGATACTTTGATTTTTGAGCTTCATCTCCATAATACAAAATCGGTAGCGTACCGATTCCAGTATGGGCACCATAAGTAGTAGAAAAAGAACCTGCAGCTCCAATAATATCAGCGATCAACATTGACGTGTTGAAGCTCATGCCCATTCCTCCGTACTGCTCAGGAACGGTGATTCCCAATAGACCTAATTCTCCAGCCTTCTTGAAGATGGATGGGACTAGTTCTGGATGCTTCATGCTGTCAATCTGCTCGATATTTGGAGTGATCTCCGTATCGATAAAATCCTGACATGCCTGAGCCATCATCCGCTGCTCTTCAGTGAATTGCTCTGGGATAAAGATGTCACTCGCGTGGACATCCTTGATGAGGTATTCTCCTCCTTGTGTTGATTTTGTTAGCGTTGCCATTTTTTAAAGATTTAAGATTGTTTTTTCTTCATTATTCATTATTCATCATTCAATATTAAAAATTTAAATAATTCAGAATGTAGAATTGAGAACTCTGAATTTTGAATGATGAAGTATGTCTGAGTTCCTATTTAAGCAACTCGTAAACTCCTGCCACCCCTTGACCTCCACCTACACAGGCAGTGACCATTCCGTATTTCTTATTTTGTCTTCTCAGTTCGTTGAAAATCTGAACCGAAAGCTTTGCCCCGGTACAACCCAGCGGATGTCCCAAAGCAACTGCACCACCGTTGACATTAACGATATCAGGATTCATGTCCAGCGCTTTCATTACTGAAAGTCCCTGCGCAGCAAAAGCCTCATTTAATTCGATCAGATCGATGTCGTTAAGAGTCAAGCCTGCCTGCTTCAATGCTTTTGGTACTGCTACCTTTGGTCCGATTCCCATAATTCGAGGATCTACTCCAGCCACACTATAAGACATCATTCTTGCAATTGGCTCGAGATTCAATTCCTTTACCATTCGCTCTGACATGACCACCACAAAGGAAGCTCCATCAGAAGTCTGAGAAGAATTACCTGCTGTCACCTGACCACCATTCTTGAAAGCTGGTCGTAATCCCGCCAACGCTTCCATAGTAGTGCCCGGCCGAGGTCCTTCATCTGTATCAACAATGTATTTCCGTGTCTTTTTCTTTCCTTTTTCATCCACATAGGTTTCTTCTACTTCGACAGGTACGATCTCATCTTTGAATTTCCCAGCTGCGATTGCTGCTAAAGCTTTCTCATGAGACTTTACAGAAAATGCATCTGCTTGTTCTCTTGTGATTTCATATTCTCTTGCCAATTCCTCCGCTGTCAATCCCATGCTGAGGTAATAAGAAGGATGATCTTTTGCGATCTTCCAGTTCAATGCCGTCTTGTAGCCCATCATTGGCACCATAGACATGGACTCTGTTCCGCCTGCAATGATGCAATCGGCCATTCCAGCTTTGATTTTACCTACTGCCAAAGCGATTGCTTCTAGGCCAGATCCGCAATAGCGGTTAATGATAAATCCAGGGTTATCAATTCCAAGAGCCAAAAGTGAAATCATTCGACCCATCTGCATGCCTTGTTCCGCCTCGGGAACAGCATTCCCTACAATGAGATCATCGACCATTTTAGCCTCTAGGCCTGGCGTATGTGCCATCAAATGCTTGATCACATCAGACGCCAAATCATCTGGACGATAAAATCGGAAACCTCCTTTTTTTGATTTTCCTACCGCTGATCTATATCCGTTTACTATATATGCTTCCATTGTTAATTTCGAGTTATTGGTTTTTTGATTACTTGGTACATGGTACTCAGTACTTAGGACATTAGTTTCTTAGCGGTTTTCCTTTGAACAAAATGCTATGAATTCGTTCCAGCGTTTTCTTTTCACCAGTCAAACTCAAGAATGCTTCTCGTTCTAGATCCAATAAGTATTGCTCAGATACCAAAGTGGGTGAAGATAAATCTCCTCCAGACATCACCCATGCAAGTTTCTTAGCGATCAAAGCATCATGCTCTGAAATGTAAGCTCCATATCTCATTCCAGTAATTCCTGCTTCGAATAATGCCAAAGAGGTTTTTCCCAAAACTTTGATATTCGTTTGCTGTAAGGGTTGAATATAACCTGCTGCATACAATTCTAACACTTTCGCTTTTGCATCAGCTAACTGCCGTTTTCTATTGATGCTAATCCCATCATCTTTTCTCAAATAACCCAATCCTTTTGCCTCAGCTGCGGAAGTAGATACTTTAGCAGTAGCGATATTCATGAAGTACTCCTGAAGCTGATTAACTTCAACGTCTCCATCAATTATTCTATTTGAAGATCTAAGGGTCATTTCCTTCGTACCTCCACCCGCTGGTATCAATCCAACCCCAACTTCGACCAATCCCATATACAATTCGGCATGGGCCTGAATGTGGTCTGAATGGAGTGACAGCTCGCAACCGCCTCCAAGAGCCATATTGTGCGGAGCAACAACTACTGGAACAGATGAAAAACGAGCACGCATCATGGTATTCTGGAATTGAGCAATCATCATATTGATTTCATCATACTCCTGATCCCCAGCAAACATGTATAGCATTGCCAAATTGGCTCCAGCAGAGAAATTTCCACCTTCATTACCTATGACTAATCCTTTGTAAGATTTTTCGGCCATACTAATGGCTGTGTTGATTCCTTCGATCACTTCTTGGCCCATGGAATTCATTTTGGAATGGAATTCCAACCCGATCACCTCGTCGCCCATGTCATAGACAGATGCTCCAGCATTGCCCCAGATTTTCTTTCCTGCTGCATTTAACGTATCAAGAATGATGAAATCTTCGATTCCAGGGATTTCTACAAATGACTTGCTCGGAATATCATAATAGAGCTTTTTGCCTCCGTCCACTTTGTAAAATGACTCATGACCTCCATCCAGCATTTCGTGAACCCATTTTGCAGCAGGCTCTCCAGCAGCTTCCATCTTAGTCACTGTATCACGAACGCCCAAGGCATCCCAAGTCTCGAATGGACCTAGTTCCCATCCAAATCCTGCACTTACTGCCTGATCTATTCGATAAAGTTCATCAGAGATTTCTGGGATTCGGTGCGAGCAATATTTAAACAAATCATAGAATGATGCTCTATAAAATTCACCCGCCCGATCATCGAAGTTTACTAGAAACTTGATCCGCTTTTTCAAGTCATCGATTTCCTTGGAAGCTTCAAGCGCTTTGAATTTTGGCTTTTCCACCGGCTTGTATTCATAGGTATTAAAGTCGAGTTCTTTCAGTTCTTTTGTTCCATCCTGATGACGGATCATTTTGAAATAGCCTTGACCAGTCTTATCTCCGAACCACTTATTGTTATAAAGTACCTCTACAATCTTTGGAAGCTTAAACTTGTCTCGGGATTCATCATGGGGTAAAGCCTTGTATAGATTGTTGGCAACATTCACCGTGGTATCCAATCCGACCACATCCATCGTACGGAAAGTTGCTGACTTCGCTCTTCCGATCACTGGACCGGTCAATTTATCAACTTCTGAAACTCCAAAGCCCATTTTTTCAATAGCATGCATTCCAGAAATTATCGCATAAACTCCGATTCTATTCGCTATAAATGCAGGCGTATCCTTACAAAGCACAGTCTCTTTACCAAGGAATTTGTCACCATATTCCATCAAGAATTCAATGATTGTTGGGTCCGTTTTTGGCCCTGGGATGATTTCTAACAATCTCAAATAACGCGGAGGGTTGAAAAAATGTGTTCCTGCAAAATTGACTTGGAAATCTTCGCTTCTACCTTCGCACATCAAATGCATCGGAATGCCTGATGTGTTTGAAGTAATTAACGTACCTGGCTTTCGATATTTTTCTACTTTTTCGAAAAGCTGCTGCTTGATATCCAATCGCTCTACGACTACTTCTACTACCCAATCGTACTCTTTGATTTTAGGAAGATCATCATCAAAATTTCCAGTAGTAATTCTGGCTGCGAAAGCCTTATCATAAATCGCTGAGGGATTCGTTTTCAAGGTGGTTTGCAGTGCTGTTTCAACTATCCTGTTTCGCACCAAAGGACTTTCTTTTGTCAGTCCTTTCTTTTGCTCCTGCTCAGTAAGCTCAAATGGAACGATATCCAGTAAAAGTACCTGCACGCCAATATTAGCGAAATGACAGGCTATTCTGGACCCCATTACTCCTGAACCTAAAATGGCTACTTTTTTAATAGTTCTTTTCATTTTTTTGGGTTTTGGTAGTCTATGGCTGGTTGCCTTTTATTTAAAATTCAATTATTGCTTTCTGAAGGCCAACCTCTTTCTCTGATTGAACCTGATCGATTACGCCTTGGATCTTCTCGAATACCGAAAAGAATACGTCTAATTCTTCTTGCGCTACTACTGTTCTAACCTGCTCGTTAAACTCACGGATTGTTGTTATGGAAATTTCCTTTTTTCGCTTTCCTTCTTCTGTGAGATAAATTCGAACTGATCGCTTATCTACTAGATCTGGCTTTTTGAAAATCAATCCCTTTTCTTCCATCGTCTTTAGCATTCGAGTAAGGCTTCTAGTTTCCAATCCTATCTGGGGAGCTATTTTGGTCGCGGGTGTACCCTCTTTCGAGTTAATATTGATTAGCACAAAGCCTACCGCTGTCGTAAAATCCTCAAGCGCTGCTTGTTGGTTGTACATGCGTGAAATGGCGTGCCATGAACTCTTAATATGATAATCGACTGTTTCTTCCCGCTTCATTACGTGATAATCCTCAGATTTTAAGGAGACTAATTTAAAAAAAATATTGTATGCATGCATACTAATTATAAAAAAAGTTATGCATGCATCACAAATTAAAAACTGGAAAATTCCAAAAAACAGAATACTCTCCTTCCAAGGTCTTTGGATAAGAGAGTATTCAGAATAAATTGAAGATAATTCCAGAAAATCAGAATAAACTATTTGTTTTGATTCTTATCAAAAAGAGTTGCTCACTGATTTTTCATTTAATCTGCTTTCCTATACCTTATAAATTCCTTCTATTTCTGACTCATATTTTTTATGAATCACTTTTCGTTTCAACTTCATCGTCGGAGTCAGCTCACCAGTTTCAATACCCCATGAGTTTCCGAGTAGCTTATAACGCTTCACCTGTTCCCATTTTGCAAAAAACTTATTCGCTGTTTCTATTTCTCGATCATATTTCTCAATGATTTCTGATTTAGAAATCATTTCCGCGTCGCTGGTATATGGAATCCCCTTGTGTTTGCAATATTCCTTGAGTGCTTCAAAGTTAGGTACAATCAATGCTGCTGGATAATTTTTATTTTCTCCAACGACCACCAATTGATCAATTAAGCTTGACTCTTTAAACTTATTTTCCATCACCTGTGGCGCTACATATTTTCCGCCTGAAGTTTTAAACATTTCTTTCTTTCGATCTGTAATCCTCAAGTAGGTTCCATCAAGTTCGCCAATATCACCAGTATGGAACCATCCATCTTTCAATGCTTCCGCGGTCTGCTCTGGCTCTCTATAATAGCCTAGCATCACATTGGGCCCTTTGACCAAGATTTCACCATCAGAAGCGATTTTTACTTGGACATCCTGAATTAATTTTCCAACCCACCCGATTCTGATTTCTTCAAAATTACATATAGAGGCCGAAATTACTGGAGATGTTTCCGTCAATCCATAACCCTCGCAGACTTTTATTCCAGCAGCCCAAAAAACTCGTGACAATCGTGGTTGAAGTGCTGAAGCTCCAGAATTAATTTGTAATACTTCACCTCCAAGGGCTTCTCTCCATTTGCTAAAAATTATCTTATTAGCCAATTTTAATTGAAAATCATACCAACCTCCCATTGACTTAGCAGGATCGTATCTCAATCCAAGATCCAATGCCCAGAAAAATAAAGTCTTTTTTACTCCAGTTAATTCATAGCCTTTTGCTACAATTTTATCGTAGATTTTCTCAAGTAATCTTGGTACTGTATTAAATAAGTGTGGTTTTACTTCCTTCAGGTTATCCCCAATAGCTTCCATGCTTTCGGCATAGTAAACTGAATACCCCATGAACAAGAAAGAAAAAGAAGCAGATCGCTCATAAATATGACAAAGTGGCAAAAAACTCAATACTCTGGAAGCACCCATTTCAGGTGTGAAAATTTTACCCACCTGAAGCACGTTGGAAAGCACATTATGATGCGTCAGCATGACTCCTTTTGGTCTTCCTGTGGTTCCACTAGTGTAGATTATAGTAAACAGGTCTTCAGGCTTAATGCCGTCTTTAAGCTTTTCTAGATCCATCAAATCTGAATTATCACCTTTGGATAAAAAGTCATTGAATCTAATAACCCCTTCTATGTCATCAAAAGAAACAATTGATCGATCCCCTGATACAACTTTTGCCTTGTCGTAGATGGTTTGATCTCCAACAAAAATCATTTTTACTGAGGCATGGTCAAATATGTATTCATAATCAGAAGAAGTGATAGTAGGGTACATTGGAACTGATATCGCCCCAATTTGCTGTAATGCTAGATCAACGAAATTCCATTCCGGACAATTATTAGAAATAATGGCCACTTTGTCTCCTGGTTGAATCGCAGAATTTAAAAAGGCTAAACTCAACTGATCAGCAATCTCTTTGACTTTTCTTGAAGAAAAAGTAGTCCAAAATCCGTTCTCTTTTTTTGCTAAGGCAATTTCTTTGTCAAAATTGGCTATTTGATAAGGTATGAGATCAAATAATCGAGTTAATTCCATGGATTAGATATTTTGGGTTGATACCTAATATTACCAAAATCAACTTTGAAAAACAATGGTTTATCCACAGCTTCTTTCTTATAGTAATTGAAATAAGTAATTTTTAAAAAAATCTTTCTAAGGTTATTAAGGCTGTGGATTTGTTGAAAACTTATAATAATTAACTTCTTAACGTATTGCTCCTACTTAATACATGCCTATTAACAGGTTATCCCTTTCTTATCCACATCTAAGTTCTTGAAAGTCTGTAGCCAAATTGAATCCAGTAATTTTGGTGGATTAGTTCAGGAAAAATCAATGTTAAGAATTACGCTGTGGATTAGCTTGGCCTTGGTAGTGGATAAGTGATCGGTTATCCCCATAATTTGGTAAAACCGATAAGTGCACCGATTGAAATGTTTGTAAGTCTTCTTTTCCTACTTCTAAACCCTTGTTTATCCACACTGGTTTATACCTTTATCCACTCAATTCTAATCCTATTTTATTCCTGTTTGAGGGGTTGAATTGATTTGCTGAGAAGGCACGGTCCAACCGGCTCGGATGGTAATGTCTCTGCTTTTATCTTCGTCTTCAAAATAGAATACTTGTTCTGCTAGACGTCTTTGAGCAAAATTTCCTGGATCCCATCTTTTATTCTTGTTTCGGTCCGCAATGACCCTAATTTGATACTCTCCAGCTTCTACTAGTGTGAAAGAAAACGTATTTCCTGTTTGAATATATTGTTCTCGTTTAACCTCATTTTTGGTTATTAATTGTACGATGTAAGGCCCAGGAGTTCCTACAACTGTTCCAGAGATCTCGTCAGCTAAAGTTTCACGTTTTAATTTTTTATAGTTTGCTTTTAGAGCTTCCTTGTTGAATATATTTTCAATATCCCGAAAAGTAGAATCTCTTGCATTGAGCGTGAAAATGTCCTGAGGAATGGAATCTGATATGGTTAGATTTATAAATAGCCTGTCTCTTCTAGATGAGTCTCCAAAGAACATCATGTCGCGTCTGATAGGGATCACTGACGCTGTGTCAAAAGAGATGTAGAGCGAATCAGTATTTATTTCTAGAACTGGCTTATTGAATGTGAGTTCAATTTGTAATTTCTGATAAAAGCTCTTACCTGAATTCGCCTGAATTGTAAGTTCTTCCTTCTTCCTGTCCGAAGTTTCGAATTTTGTCCATACCAATGAATCTAGACTATTTCCAACGGAATCTAATAGCATAACTTTGGTTGAGATACTATCAGTTTCTGGGTTTATAGAATAAAGTCTAACCCGCTTATCTGCCTCAGTATAATAGATAGTTTTCCCCAGTTTTTCAGATTCTAGTTTTACATCTACAGGATTTTTGTTAAGTATCAGGTCATAGGCCGTACCAAAGGTAGAAGATCGTAATAAACGAATAGGCGTTTGATCGCCTTTGGCCAAATTGAAAATAACCTCCGATACATTTCCAGTAATAGTTAGGGTATCCGAAATGAAATCGAATAATTCAGATTTATATTCGGCTTTTAGTGTGTTGTTCTCATCCTTCCAAGAATAAGCCCGATATTTTCCTGCCTTGATATTGCTTATTGTGAAGTTTCCAACGCTATCTGCCTGGGATATATAATAAGGTGTGGATGTAAATAAGTCTGTGGTGTCATTTGCTTCGTATAATCCAACTAAGATATTTTCGAATGGTGCCCGAGAATCTGGGAAGTAGGTATTCACGCTTCCTGATAGTTCCAAACTATCAATACTTGGGCCTGTTGAAAAGACTAATTTTAGATTATCTGCGGGATTACTTTCAGATAGATCCTGAATTGATTTCTGAAAGTTGAAAACATAAGTGGTACTATCCTCTAATTCTTGGTTCAGTTCAATGATTACCAAATTCTTTAATGCGGTAATGATTAGCTCATCTTTTTTTACCCTGGGGGTGATAATTATATTTTTGGTGGCATTATCAAGCTTGACGTACTCATCAAATTCGAGTCTTATTTCCGCAGGCTTTGTATTCAAGCTCTTATCTTCAGGATAAATACTTATAATCTTTGGAGGATCGAGATCCCTTGGACCACCCATTGGGGTGCTTTGTTTAGCACATCCGGACATGAGAATTAATAGGAACACAATCAGATTTCTCACTTTACTTTTTTTTAAATAAGTAGATGTTGCTTGAGTAATTGGCAGCTTTTCCCTTAGCTGATTTATTGGAGTTAAAACCTGACCAGATTGCGTTCCAATAGTTAAGCAACTTGGAAGCCTTTGGGTTTTTATAAGATTCTGAAAGCAAGGATACGTAATAGCTATCAAAAGGCATTTTTTTCAAATCTATTAGATCTAAGTCAAAGATCTCCTGAAAGGATTTCATTGCATCTGAATTAAAATGATAGAGGTGTCTTGGCACATCCCATCCTGCCCATGCTTCGCCATATTTTTTAGCGTCAAAACTTTCTGGATTAGGAACGGCTATTAATAAGTAACCTCCTGATTTTAAAGACTTTAACAATGATTTTATTGATTTTCTTAGCTTGTGGACATGCTCTAGCACATGAAAAAGAGTTATCACATCAAAGTTTTGATTAGAATCTAAATCATCCTGTTCTGAGGAAATCTTTTTTGATATTTTTTCTTCAGCTAAGGTTCTCGCTTTCTGATTAGGCTCAAAGCCAGATACATTCCAACCTTCAAGTTTTGCCTGATTAAGCAATTCGCCTGTTCCGCATCCATAGTCTAGTAAGTTCCCTGGTTCTTGTACTAAAGAGTTTATTAATGCTAGTTTTCTTCTAATTGCTATTTTTCTAATGGTTTGGTAAAGTAGCTGAGTAAGATTTTTCGCGGAATCATCGTGCGAATAATATTCCGGAAAATCATAGTATTTACCTATGCGATCAGGCTTTGGACGCGGGTTGGTGAATTGAACTTTACAGTTGGTACACTTGCAGATAATAAACAGCTCTTTACTTACAGCATGGTCCTTTACTTCTAGTGCATTGAGAAAAAGCCCACTTTTACAAAGTGGGCATTTAGAAAGTCTTTCAATGGTTTTATCGTCCAAGGTATACAGTGATTATCGACAAGTCTGCGGGTGATACACCACTTATTCGTGACGCTTGTCCTAAAGTTTCTGGTCTTACTTTGCTTAGCTTCTGTTTTCCTTCGGCGGAGAGTGCGGTGATTGCTTTATAATCAAATTGGAGCGGAATCTTATAATTTTCCATGTTGCTGATTTTCTCAACCATCTGTTGTTCCTTTTCAATATAGCTATCGTATTTGATTTGAATCTCAGCTTGCTCTAATACGTCTTTTGCGTATCTTTTAAAATAATCCGCATTTTCCGGATCGATTTTAATTAATTCTTGAATCCCAATTTGTGGCCGTTTTAAAAGTTTTTCTAATGATACTTTTTCTTTTATGGTTGCAGAGTCTATTGCATCTAAACCTGAATTTACTTGGACAGGATCTGCTTTCTTTTGTTTTAGATCATTTATCAGTTTTGCAGTCTCTTCCCTCTTTTTGGTGACTTTCTGTAGACGCTCGTCATCGGCTAGTCCAATTTGATTGCCCATTGGCGTGAGTCGAAGATCTGCATTATCCTGTCTAAGTAGCAGTCGAAACTCTGCTCTGGAAGTAAACATTCTATAGGGTTCGTCTGTACCTTTATTGATTAAGTCATCGATTAATACTCCTATATAAGCATCTGATCGTTTTAATAGAAATGGATCCTTTTCTTGTGTTTTCAAGGAAGCGTTAACTCCGGCAATCAATCCCTGTGATGCTGCTTCTTCATAACCGGTTGTACCATTTATTTGTCCTGCGAAGTATAGGTTTTCAATTAGTTGGGTTTCTAACGTAAGCCTCAGCTGTGTTGGTGGAAAGTAATCATACTCTATAGCATATCCAGGCCGGAACATTTTTGCATTTTCAAACCCTGCTATTTTCCGTATGGCTTTATATTGAATATCCTCTGGTAATGATGTTGAGAATCCATTGATGTACATTTCAACAGTGTTCCATCCTTCAGGTTCGACAAAGATCTGATGACGATCACGCTCTGCAAATCGATTTATCTTATCTTCTATGGAAGGACAATACCGAGGTCCAAGGCCTTGGATTCTTCCATTGAACATTGGAGACCGATCAAATCCTTCTTCTAAAGTGGAGTGAACATCTTTATTGGTATAGGTTATCCAGCAAGTTCGCTGCTCTGTTAGTGAAGTTGTTTGGTCAGAATAGCTAAACTTTTCTGGGTTTTCATCTCCATATTGAATTTCCATTTTGCTGTAATCTAGACTTCTCCCATCTACTCTCGGAGGTGTTCCAGTCTTCATTCTTCCAGCCTCAAAGCCAAGTCCCACCAACTGTTCTGTGATTCCTTTAGCTGCAGACTCTCCTGTTCTACCACCTCCAAATTGTTTTTCTCCGATATGGATAATACCGTTTAGAAATGTACCATTGGTCAGAACGACGGATTTTGATTGAATTTCAATACCAATACTTGTTCTAACTCCAGTTATTCTACCCTGATGGGTCGTGATTCCTGTGATCATTTCTTGCCAGAAATCTACATTTGGAGTTTGTTCTAATGCTAATCGCCATTCTTCGGCAAACTTCATACGATCATTCTGGCTACGCGGAGACCACATAGCTGGACCTTTAGATCGGTTTAGCATTCGGAATTGAATCATTGATTTGTCCGATATGATTCCAGACATTCCCCCTAGAGCATCTATTTCTCGAATAATCTGCCCTTTTGCCACTCCACCCATAGCGGGGTTACATGACATTTGTGCGATGGTATTCATATTCATAGTACAAAGAAGGACCTTGGAGCCCATCTTTGCAGCAGCATGCGCGGCCTCACAACCAGCGTGTCCTGCCCCTACTACTATGACATCATATATTGGAAACATTGTGTTTTTATATTAAGTGTTCCACGTGGAACGTGACATTAAAGCCTGTTACCTACTCGACTGTTTCACGTGGAACTTTTATATTTCACTAAATAATTTTATAGCAAATTCCTCCTTTGCCCTCATTAGATCAATCTCATTTTTCTTCTTGTCCTTATAGCCCACTAAGTGAAAAAGACCATGACTTATTACTCTACTCAATTCTGCCGACTGATCAACTTTGTGTTTTTCAGCATTTTCATTTACACGATCAATGCTGATGAAAATGTCTCCTGACAGTTCTTTTTCTTCTTCTGAGTTATCAAAAGTGATGATATCGGTGAATGTGTCGTGCTCTAGATAATTTAGATTCATTTGATGTAAATACTCATCTGAGCAGAATATGTAATTCAGCTCTGAAATCTTAAAAGATTCATTCTTGGCTATTTCTCTTAGCCATGTTTTCCGCTTTTGTTTTTCTGGAAGTTTAAATTGAGTTTCCTCTGTAAAGAAATTAATAGCCATTGTTAATTCATGTAAAATGACAAAATGGTTTTCTTGCCATTCTCTTCAAATTTTACATCATCACTCAAGTGCTTAATTAGAAATATTCCACGACCGCCAGTTTTTTCTATGTTTTCTGGAGCAGTTGGATCTTTTAATTCTGTTTGATCAAATCCGCTTCCTTCGTCCTCAATGGTAAACCGTAGGATATTGTCTTCAACAGTTAGGTCTAAGTGTACTAGCTTCTCTTTGTTATTCTTATTGCCATGAATAATGGCATTGCTGATACATTCGGTTACAGATATCATAATGTTCCCATAGATATCATCATTAATTTCAAAGCTTTCTTTAGCATTATCGATGAAGCTTTCAATAATTTTAATGTTCTCAATTAGAGAAGGAATTGAAATTTTTATGGTTTTCATTATGATTTTGTTCAAAGAATGTGTTCTTATTGTCTAATTCTTAATTTAATTCCAAAACAATCGGGCAATGATCTGAATGTATTGCGTTTGGTAAAATTACGGAGCTTTTCAGTTTATCCTGCAATTCATTGGTTACCATATGATAATCAATTCGCCAGCCCAAATTTTTGCTTCGAGAACCAGCTCTATAACTCCACCAAGTGTAATGATGTGGATCAGGATTGAAATGTCGAAAGCTGTCTATAAACCCAGACTCTGTAAACTTATCCATCCAAGCTCGCTCTTCTGGCAAAAAACCAGAGCTGTTTTTATTGGAGACAGGATTATGAATATCTATCGCTTTGTGGCAAATGTTATAATCACCACTTAAGATGAGTGATGGGTTCTCTTTTTTCAAATCCAGTATATATCCGGAAACATCATCAAGAAATTCATATTTGAAGCTTTGACGGATATCGCCTGTAGTACCTGACGGGAAGTATGCCGAGATAAAACTAAATCCATCAAAATTAGCTTGAAGCATTCTTCCTTCGTCGTCATATTTTGATAAACCCATCCCGTATTTAACAGAATTTGGCTTAATCTTGGTCAATATAGCTACCCCACTGTAGCCTTTTTTTACCGCCGGATACCAATAGATTTCATAGCCTAAATCTTCAAAAATCGCCGGATTTATTTGGGATAATTCCGCCTTAACCTCCTGTAAACCAATTATATCTGGGTTTTCAGACACAAGCCAATCTATGAACCCTTTGTTCATTGCAGCACGAATTCCGTTGACGTTATAGGATATGATTTTCACTGATTAATTGATTTCGATTTGATATTCTTTTTCAAAGTATTCTAAAACTTGGATTTTGAGAAACTTTTCCTGTTCAAGTATATCGAAGCTAGGAAGTTCTTTAATTAATTTCCAGTGAGGCCATCCATCTTGATCTATAAAATCAATCTCATAAAACCCAACAAAACTCAAAACCTTACAGATCGCAATGTGTATCAAATCCTGCTTTTGTTCTTTACTGAATACTTTCTTGCCTTGCCCGAGCTCCTGAACTCCAATAAGGAAGAGAACGCCATTTAAGTCCGCAGGTTTTTTTCCGATGGTTTCTTTTAATCCATCTAACAGTTTTGACCAACGCTTGTCGAGCTCTAGATCTCTTTTCATATTAAGCTTGCTTTTCTAATTCCTCCCAATACTCAGTTGCTCTTCTCATATGTGGAATCACAATCGATCCGCCGATAAGTGTCGCAATTGAGAAAACCTCAAATATTTCAGCCTTGGTCAAGTTCACTTCATAGCACTTACCCAAATGATATTTGATGCAGTCATCACATCTCAAAACCATAGAACAGGCTAGCCCAATCATTTCTTTTGTTTTTACATCTATTTCACCAGGCGCATAGGCGTTAGTATCTAGGTTGAAAAAACGTTTAATGACTTTATTATCCGCAGCGAGAATACTTTCATTCATTTTGCTACGATAGTCATTGAATTCTTCTATCGGATTCATTAAATTAACAGTTTAGGAAACAAAGGGATACAAATATACCATGAATATATACTTAGGAGTTTACAACAAGGCTTTTTAGCGATGCGTTTATTTTTTGTCAAAGATTTTTTGGATTTAATTTTTCCGCGAAACTGTGAGCTGTGTGGACGGACACTTTTTGATGGAGAAAACTCTCTCTGTTCTATTTGTGTCGGGACGCTTCCCGTCACAAGTTATCATCTCCGAGCTATGGACAACGATCTTACTGATAAAATTAGAGGCTTAAGTGAAATAGGGAAAGCTATGGCTTATTTGAAGTTTACCAAAGAAGGGAAAAGTCAAAAAATCCTGCACAAGTTGAAATATAAAAATAAGCCTCAGCTGGCTCAGGAGCTAGGAATTCTTTACGGGAGATTATTGATCGAAAGTAATTGTCTTCTGGATTGGACATTGATTGTTCCTGTCCCGCTACATCCACTGAAGCTTAAACGACGAGGATATAATCAAAGTGAAAAGTTCGGTTTGGGCTTAAGCGAAGTGCTTTCTATTCCTCTCGAAAATGCATTGGAACGAAAAAAATTTACCGAAACACAAACTAATAAAACCAGATTGGAGCGAATGTCAAATGTAGAGGAGGTTTTCCAAATTTCTCCATTGATTTCTGTGGATAGCCATCATATCATGCTTGTAGATGATATCCTCACCACAGGAGCCACCATGTGTGCTTGTGCAAATGTCTTATTGGCAAATAAGGCAAAAACTGTAGATTTGGTCACATTAGCAGCCGGAGGCAAATAAAATCATGATAGACATCGAACACTTAAAATTTCCCATTGGACGATTTGTTGTCCCAGAATCAATCGATTCTGTCCAGATCCAAGAAGCAGTCTCCTACCTTATAAAATTTTCAAGTTATTTGGAAACTGCTCTGGTGGGAAAAGATGAAACTTACCTAGATACTCCTTATAGGCCTGGAGGTTGGACGATCAAGCAAGTCATCCATCATCTTGCGGATAGCCATATGAATGCTTTCATTCGGTTTAAACTGGCGCTGACAGAAGAAAATCCCACTGTCAAGGGCTATGATGAGGCTGCTTGGGCAAACTTACCGGACGCAGTGATGGGAATTGAGTCTTCCGTGGCGATCATTAAGGCGGTGCATGAAAAGTGGGGAGTTCTCCTTTCTGCAATGACCGAAGCTGATTTTCGGAAAACATTTTTTCACTCTGAAAAACAGCGAAGCCAATCCTTAGCGGAAGTTGCATTAATATATGCTTGGCATGGGATGCATCATTTGGCACATGTTCAGTTACCAAATCTACAGCAGGTTAAACTTTAAAACCGAGGTATTAACTGTGCAAAAAAAGCACGTTGAAACTTTCAATATTTACTGCCCAAAACTCAATCTAATTCTGTTTGCGAATGAATATTTCTTTAAAAAATCAGACAATTATTGTTACTGGGGCTTCTAGAGGCATTGGGAGAGCGATTGCAAAGCAACTTTCAGACTCTGGTGCTACCGTCATTATTCACTTTAATAAGAATATAAAAGAAGCTGAATCTCTTCTTAACGAGCTTGTAAATCCAGCTTTTCTTGAGTCTTGTGATCTATCTAACACCGAAGAAGTGATGGGGTATATCCCGAGATTAGTAGCTAAATATGGGCCGATTACATCCTTGGTGAATAATGCAGGAATTGCAAAATCTGCACCTGACACCTTGGAAACCAAAATATGGGTTAAAATCTGGGATGAAACACTCGCTGTTAACACTACTGCCCTAGCGATTCTTTGTAAGGAATTTGTAGATCAAGCGCTCCCAAATCAGCAAGGAAGAATCATCAATATTTCCTCAAGAGCAGCATTTAGAGGAGACACGACAGATTATATCGCCTATGCCGCTTCTAAAGGGGCTATTGTAAGCATCACTCGTACGATTGCGCGGCATTATGGCAAACAAGGAATAAAGGCATTTTTGATTGCTCCAGGGTTTACTAGAACGGATATGGCAGAGGAGATTCTGTCGGAATATGGAGAAGGATTTGCCTTGAATGATATTGCACTTCCGGAGCTTACCAAGCCGGAGGATATTTCTCCGATGGTCACTTTACTTTGTTCTGGATTGGCAGATCACGCCACTGGAGCCACTATTGATATTAATGCAGGCTCATACGTTCATTAAATACCTATGGAAAAATCAGAATTCAGACAACGAGCCCATGAGTTAGTCGATTGGATGGCCGATTATTTGGAGCAAAAAGAAAATTATCGAGTTACTCCTGGAGTAGCCCCTCGAGAGATCATCAACCAGCTTCCGCTTAATCCACCTGAAAAAGGCGAGTCCTTTGATCAGATCATGCAGGACTTTAAAGAAATAATCGTCCCTGGGATGACCCATTGGCAACACCCTGCTTTTTTTGCCTATTTCCCGGCGAATAACTCTGAGCCATCCATCCTTGCGGAGATGCTGATGTCTACTATGGGCGCACAATGCATGTCCTGGCTCACCTCTCCTGCTGCAACAGAACTTGAAGAACGGGTCTGCGATTGGATTAGAGACGCCAAAGGAATTAATTCGTCCTGGAAGGGCTGCATCCACGACACGGCAAGTACGGCGACGCTTAGCGCATTGCTGACTGCTCGAGAAAAAGCGACAAATTACGAGATTAATGAAAATGGTTTTTCTAAGCGTGAGGTATTTCGAGTTTATTCCTCGGCCCATGTACATTCTTCAATTGATAAAGCACTGAAAATCGCAGGAATTGGGGCTGCTAACTTGGTCCGTATTGCTGTTGATAAAAACTTTGCAATGATTCCTAGTGCTTTGGAGCAAGCAATTAGAGAAGACTTAGAAAATGGATTTCGACCACTCTGTGTGATTTCAGCCTTAGGGACGACCAGTTCAACGGCTGTAGATCCCATTCGAGAAATTTCTGAAGTCTGCCGTGAGTTTGATATTTGGCATCACATCGATGCTGCTTTTGCTGGAACAGCACTTCTTCTGCCCGAATATCAGGAACTAATCGAAGGTCATGAATTGGCGGACAGCTATGTGTTTAATCCACACAAATGGATGTTTACCAACTTTGATTGTACCATCATGTACCTCAAAGAACCGCGCTATTTGGTCAATACTTTTTCCATGACTCCAGAATATCTTAAAACTGATCTCGATGAAGAAGTGAATAACTACCGGGATTGGGGAATTCCGTTGGGGCGAAGATTCAGAGCATTGAAGCTCTGGTTTGTGATTAGATCTTATGGATTGGAAGGAATTCGCCAAAAATTGAGAAATCATATTTCTTTAGCCAAAAATACCGAAAAGCTCATTTTGGCTCATGCTGAATTGGAAATTTTGGCTCCGGTAAACTTCAACACCATTTGCTTTCGATTTTCTACAGAAAAACTAGGGCTTGATGACACAAACAGATTTAATGAGAGCTGGATGAATAGCGTCAATGCCACAGGTCTTGCGTTTTTCTCACATACCAAATTGGATGGAAAATATGTTATCAGATGGGTAATTGGACAGACTGACGTCACCGAAAAACATATTCAAAATGCTTGGAGTTTACTACTTGAAAAGCTCGAAGAAACTAAAAAAGAATTCTCTTAAAATTCATGGCAAAGCCGATCAAATCGGATTCTACTCTCACACCCGAACTTGTTAAAATCATTAAAGTATTTGGACTAGTATCCATTGCTTTGGTCATTTTCTTTTCATTTTTTAATGACCGGAGAGCAAATAATACTGGTCAAGACGAGACTTTTCGCATGAGTAGCTCTGCCAGAATGTATTTCAGCAATGTTCGGGGGATCAGTTATGACCGAGAAGTCAGAAGAGATGCAGGAATGCAGATTTTTCGAAACAAGACATTTAGCAATGAAGATGAAGATCCAAACTTAGGTCTGATTCTAATTCTCAACCCTGGGAAAGATGAAGCCTATATTTACCTCGAACCTATAAATTTGGACTGGCCTATAGCTGTTAGACTCACATCTGAGAACGACGGTTTGATTAACCATTCGTTCGAAAATGGAAACAAATCAGATCACTTCAGGTATTTTGAAATTTTAAAACCTGCAATTGAAAGTTCTGAGCTGATTGAATTGCAAACAGCTAAAGGGTGGATACCGATATGGACTTCCCCAAAAGAAAAAGAAGCCATAAAGGCAATTTTAGAGGACTACAAAAATTTAACACAATAATTACTTGATTATGCGTGAGAAACAGAATTCACAATTGACATTTTTTCAAAAAATGATTGGCAAAGAGCTGACCAACACTCCTTCTCCAGCGGGAAATTGGCTAGCAGGGACGCTTTTGGAAATGGAATATGGGTATGCAAAGGTGGAATATAAAGTAAGAGAGGAATTCTGCAATCCAGGAAGAATTCTGCACGGTGGAGTCTCTTCATTGATGCTGGACGATGTGATCGGAATGGCAAACTTTACGATGGGCTCAGAATATCTGATGAGCTCGATCAATTTGAATGTGGATTTTCTAGCCTCCGCTAAATTTGGAGAGAAAGTACAGGTCGAGGCAAAATTAATCCGCTCCGGAGCAAACCTAAATCATTGGGAGGCCGTAATAAAAAAAGACGCTGGAAAAATAGTCGCTAAGGCGTCAAGTAATATGATTAAAACTCATGTCAAGTTGAGCGATTTAGGATTCTAATATATTTCACACAATAAACTTTTATACAAATGAAAAAAATTCTTCTCATTGCCTTATTTGGACTATTATCTATTTCCGCTTATTCACAGACCACTGTATCTTTTCACCAAAGCAACCTCCCTTTCATTGGAGTGAATTATCAGTTTGGCGAACGATTTATCCCTGAATTTAGAGTGGGAACAGATCAATTCTTTGATGATATATCTTTGGAATTAGCTGGAAATTATATTCTCAAAAATGAGGAGAGGTATGAGTTTTATGCAGGATTGGGACTTAGAGTTGGAGCTCTTGAAGGGTTAGTAATTCCGGTAGGATTGAATATCTATCCTTTTGAGCAAAAAGATTTTGGTTTTCATATTGAAGGAGCCCCAATAATCGGCTTTAATGACAGCGCCTTATTTAGAGGTTCTTTTGGAATAAGGTACCGATTCGCAAAGAACTAAAACTGCTTCATTTTCACCATCAGATCCCAAACGGCTATTCCTAAAGAAACGGAGATATTCAAGGAGTGTTTGGTGCCTAATTGAGGGATTTCCAGTACATGGTCACAGGATTCTAAGACCTCATCTTCGACTCCAAAAACCTCGTTTCCAAAGATCAAGGCATATTTCGCTCCCTCTTTAACTTCAAATTCATTGAGCATCACTGATCGATCCACTTGCTCAAGGGCACAAATGGTATAGCCTTCGGATTTAAGTTTTTCTATGGCAAGAGTGGTATTGATTAAATATTCCCACTCCACTGATTCAGTAGCTCCAAGGGCCGTTTTCTGAATATCCCGATGAGGTGGTGTCCCAGTAATTCCACAGAGGTAAATTTTTTCGACTCGAAAGGCATCACCAGTTCGAAACGCAGACCCGACATTATTCAAGCTTCGCACATTGTCCAAAACAAGTACGATTGGTGATTTTTCAACTTCTTTATATTGTTCTACGGAGAGTCTTTCAAGCTCTTCCATACTTAATTTTTTCATCCCTTTTTGTACTCCTTTTTGATTACGTTAATTTGAGCCCTGAATCACCTGAATTTTTCCCAGAAATAAAAGCTAAACCCCACTCATGAGTAAGTCAAAAGACGGAAATGAAACTCCATTAATGAAGCAATTCAACGCAATCAAAGCGAAGCATCCTGGTGCCTTGTTACTTTTTCGAGTGGGAGATTTCTACGAGACTTTTGGGGATGATGCCATCAAAGCAAGCAAAATATTGGATATCGTGCTAACTAAGCGGGCTAATGGCGCAGCTTCTCACATCGAATTGGCAGGATTCCCTTATCATTCTCTAGACACGTATTTGCCAAAGCTGGTCAGAGCCGGTAATCGAGTTGCGATTTGTGACCAATTAGAAGATCCGAAGTCGGTTAAGGGTATTGTCAAAAGAGGAGTTACCGAACTGGTTACTCCAGGACTTTCATTCAATGATCAGGTACTGGATACTAGAAAGAACAATTATCTCGCAGCCATTCATTTTGGAAAGGATATGCACGGGATTGCTTTTCTAGATCTTTCTACTGGAGAATTTATGTGTGCAGAAGGGAAGATTTCCTATCTGCAAAAATTGATTCAAAGCTTTGCCCCCTCAGAAATAATCTATTCCAAAGCCTCCAAAAAAGTAGCTGCAGATTTATTGAAAGATGAATACATCACTTTTCATTGCGAGGACTGGGTCTTTCAAAAGGATTTCACCTATGATAAACTGAAGGGACATTTTGGAACGGCAAATCTTAAAGGATTTGGAATCGAAGAATTAGATTCTGGGATTATAGCAGCTGGAGCTATTTTATATTACCTCGAAGAAACAGAGCATAAGGAAATCCAACATATTTCTTCGATCTCAAGAATCGCTGAGGAGAAATATGTCTGGCTCGATAAGTTTACGATTAGAAATTTAGAGCTAGTATTTGCGCAGCATGAAGGGGGCGTTCCGTTGATTACTATTCTTGATAAAACGGTCACTCCGATGGGTTCACGGATGATGAAAAAGTGGTTAGTGCTTCCATTGAAAGAGAAAAATTTGATTGAAGAGCGATTGAATGTGGTTGATTTCTTTTTTCAAAATCCAACGTTAATTGAGGAAATTTTAGGCTCTATGAAATTGATCGGAGATCTGGAGCGATTGATTTCCAAAGTGGTCGTGGGTCGTGCTAATCCAAGAGAAGTCAATCAAATTAAAAAGGCGCTAATGGTCACAAAGCCAATCAAGGAACTGCTCAAAACCCAAAAAAATCCGACGCTAAAAAAGCTTTCTGATCAATTGCACCTCTGTGAGTTTTTGCTGGAGAAAATCGATACAGAATTGAAAGAAGATGCCCCTATGCTCACACACCAAGGAGGCATTATTAGAGATGGTGTGGATCCTGAACTGGATGAGTACCGAGGATTGGCTACTTCAGGCAAGGATTTTCTGATCCGAATCCAAAAAAGAGAAATTGAAAATACGGGGATCACTTCTTTAAAAATTGCATTTAACAAGGTGTTTGGTTATTTCTTGGAAGTCACGCATGCGCACAAAGACAAGGTTCCACAGGAATGGATCAGAAAGCAGACCTTAGTAAATGCTGAGCGCTACATCACACCGGAACTAAAGGAATACGAGGAAAAGATTCTCAACGCAGAGGAAAAAATGGTGGGGATCGAGCAGCGGTATTTCCAGGAATTAGTAGAAGTGGCTGCTCAGTATGTCATCCAAATTCAGCAGAATGCGAGAGTTTTGGGGACTTTGGATGCGTTGCTCTCGTTTGCAATGGTAGCTAATGCAAATAATTATTGCCGACCAAAGATCTCCGATACAGAAACCCTCGAAATCAAAGAAGGTCGTCATCCCGTCATCGAGAGGCAGTTGGCACACGGTGAACAATATGTGCCAAATGACATCTATTTAGATAATGATACCCAACAGATCATCATTATTACCGGGCCAAATATGGCGGGAAAGTCAGCACTGCTTAGGCAGACAGCATTGATTGTCTTGATGGCCCAAATGGGCTCTTTCGTGCCGGCCTCCTTTGCTCGAATTGGAATAATTGACAAAGTTTTCACTCGAGTGGGGGCATCAGATAATTTGTCCAAAGGGGAATCGACTTTTATGGTTGAAATGACCGAAACAGCGAGTATTCTAAATAATCTATCAGATCGAAGTTTGGTATTGATGGATGAAATCGGACGAGGAACTTCGACTTACGATGGGGTTTCTATAGCTTGGTCCATCGTAGAATACCTTCACAATCATCCGACTTTCAAAGCAAAGACTCTTTTTGCTACCCATTATCATGAGTTGAATCAACTTGCCGCTGATTTTCCAAAGATCAAAAACTTCAATGTGTCGGTAAAAGAGGTAGGAGATAAAGTGATTTTTATGAGAAAATTGAAGCCAGGAGGAAGCGAACACAGTTTTGGAATTCATGTGGCACAAATGGCCGGAATGCCGAATCCAATTGTGTTGCGAGCAGCCGAAATAATGACACATTTGGAGCAGGATAAATCTGTGAAAAAAGGAAAGGAAAACCTGAAGTCAATCCCTAAAAACAATTATCAGCTGAGCATGTTTGAACTTGACCCGAAGTTTAAAGAAGCTAAGGAAATGATCGAAAAAATCGATATTAATTCGATTTCACCAATAGAAGCTTTACTTAAGCTACATGAGATCAAAAGTAAGATTGAGGCCTAGATGCTGTATTTATCGTATATTTAAATGACTAACACAACAACGGATTGATTTTTGATGGACAAAGTACTTTTAAAAAATTTACGGAGGCAGGATAAATATTCTAAGTTTTTTAAGGACTGGCAGCAGCAAGAATTTAAAAAATGTCCAGATGAGGCAAAAATGCTTAAGGAATTAGAGACCTTGAGTAAAAATATTGGTATGCGTGAAGGACTTATCATCGCATGTTTTGATTATCGGAATTTAAGTCTTGCATTTTTTACCGGTGAGCTAGAGTCTGTTTCAGGATATCCAGAGTCTATTTTTCGAGAAAAGGGAATGGAAGCCTCTTTCACAATGATTCATCCGGAAGATCGGGAAGAGCTTTTCAGATTTCAAAAAATAGTATTTGATTCGTTTCATAAACTTTCGATAGAGGAGAAGCATACCTTTGAATTTACCTACACTACGCGATGGGTTCATCGAATTACCCAAGAAATTATCTGGGTAACTGGACGAGCTAAACCTTTTATTATTGATTCACAGGGAAATTTTGCCGTAGATCTACATATCATCTTGCAACTCCAAAATCTTCCGTCTGTGAAGTCGTATGATTGGACTTATTCCTACCAAAATAAGGATGGTAAGCGTATTTTAGTGAGTAAAACTACTCCCGAAAAGCATACGATTAATCTTACTAAGAAAGAAAAAGAAATAGCCAAAATGATTCTTGATGGGAAAGAGTCAAAAGAAATAGGGGAAGAGCTTAATATTTCAATAAATACTGTGGGAACGCACCGAAAGAATATTTTAAAGAAGGTTAATGCGAGGAATCTGGGGGAAATGATAAAAATTCTTTCATCCTATGACTTTTGATAGTGCATTGAAAATCAGCTTAAAGGCAAATTTAAAGTCTCGTTGAAAAAAAATTAAAGCACGAACTCTTGTAAATTTATTTCTGACGCTTACCTTTGCATCCACAATACGCTTAGATCACGTTCTAAGTTAATTAAGCGAGAGTAGCTCAGCTGGTAGAGCACGACCTTGCCAAGGTCGGGGTCGCGAGTTCGAATCTCGTCTCCCGCTCAAAAAAGCCCTTGATTCAAGGGCTTTCTTGTTTAGGATCAATAAGTAGCTTGGTCACGTCCAATAGAAGCAGGTATAGTGGGCCTGATAGCTATAGGGAGTGGACATGTAAGATTAAAATCTATGTTGAAGAATATAGATTAAGCCGGGATGGTGGAATAGGTAGACACGCAAGACTTAAAATCTTGTGAGAGCAATCTCGTGCGGGTTCGATTCCCGCTCCTGGTACAAAAGCCTCGTAGAGATACGGGGCTTTTTGTTTTGAAATCCTATTTCATTTCTGATCCGAAAGCATAAGACTTGATTTTTTCTTAAATTCCTGACTATGGAAGAGATTCTTAATTTTTTTGATACAGATTGGCAGACGATTCGTCATGGCTTAATTCTAGTTGGACTATCAGTTGCAGTTCTGATGGTGTTTGTATTTCTAGCCCGCCAATCCAAAACATTTCTTAGTAGAAGATTGTCAAAGCGGATGCAAGATCCTCTTCTTGCAAATTTCTTAGCTACAATTTTGAAGTCTCTTGTGATCTTAGTCGGGTTACTTTTGATTTTTAGAATTATAGGCCTAACAGGAGTTGTCACAGGACTATTAACAGGAGCTGGAATCTCAGCCTTTATAATCGGTTTTGCGCTAAAGGATATAGGCGAGAATTTTCTTGCGGGTATTTTGCTTGCATTTAAGCGACCTTTTCGGATTGGGGATGTGGTCGACATAAATGGGATTAAAGGGCAAATTCTTACCTTAAATCTCAGAGATACGCAGATTAAAACAGTCGATGGGAAGGATGTTTTTATTCCTAATGCTACCATCATAAAAAACCCTCTTGTGAACTTTACTATAGATGGTTTTTTACGATATGATTTTATAATAGGACTTGATTATGGCTCCGATTACAGTGCTGCTATGGAGTTAATACTAAAAACTATATCGAAAGTACCGGGAGTACTTGGGGACCAGAAATCTCCCAATGTTTGGGTGTCTGATCTTGCTGAGAGTACACTGAATATTCAGGTCACTTTTTGGGTGGACACTTTCGATCTTAAGATTTTGGATGCTGTTATTAAAAGCAATGTGATCTTGGAAGTATTGACAGCGTTGGAAAAAGCCGGATTTAATTTACCTGCTAAAATCCTAGAACTGAAAAACCATCAAGGCTTATCGTTGAAGACTTCCTAGTTATTTCTCGAGTATCCCTTTTAAACCTGCCGGAGAATAATTTACCGATTTCAAAGTCTTTCGGTCACCTTCTCGGAAGACTAAATACAAATCGCCCTCTTTTTCATAGAAACAAGGCGTTCCTTTAGCCTCATAATGGGTCACTGTAGCTTTGGCTACGTCTTCGGTTTCGCAGGCCTTACTCATATTGGAGCGTTGTACTTCGTCAAACAACGATTTGAATTTCTCTCCTAAGCCAAACTCTAGAATGGCACCCGATAGTACATATTGAAGATCACAAAGCGCATCTGCGATTTCAACCAAATCATTGTTCTCAATGGCCTCTTCGAGTTCTTTTAATTCCTCTGCGAGAAGTGAAACACGAAGATCGCACCTTTTCTGTGAAGGGATAGTTGGCGAGGGCAACACGGGATGCTTAAATGTTTCGTGAAATAGTGCGACTGAAGTAAGTGATTTTGGATCTTGCATGGCTTCTGTTTTGAATGTTTGAAATAAATGAAAAAGACCGGGAAAACCGGTCTTTCTTAGAGTCAATATTTTGAAAATTATAGAGAAGACGCTACAAATCGCTGATTTACAGTGTTCCAGTCAACCACATTCCAGAAAGCAGAAACGTAGTCAGGACGTTTGTTTTGGTAATTCAAATAATAGGCATGTTCCCAAACATCCAATCCCAGAAGAGGAACTCCTTTGAAATCGGAAATATCCATCAATGGGTTATCTTGATTTGCAGTTGAGCCGACTGCCAGCTTTTTATCATCGCCTACTACTAACCAAGCCCAGCCGGAACCAAAACGAGTTTTTGCTGCGGTTTCAAACTCGGCTACAAAAGCATCATAACTTCCAAAGGAGGAATCGATAGCTGCAGCTAAATCGCCTTCAGGTTTTCCTCCCCCTGTTGGGCTCATCACTTTCCAGAATAGCTCGTGATTGTAATGACCTCCTGCATTATTTCTCATTTTAGTCGAATAGCTACCAATCTTCGCTAAGACATCTTCCAATGGCATATTCACATCTACTTGCTCCTCGGAAACGGCCTCTCCAAGGTTTTTTGCATAGCCAGCCGCATGCTTAGTATAGTGGATCTCCATCGTCATCGCATCGATATTCGGAACGAGGGCATTAAAATCGAAGGCTAATGGAGTCTGGGTAAAACTCGTAGTAAGTATTGCTTTTTCTTGGCCTACGGCATTACCAGCACATGCGCTTAAAATTCCTGTGCCCGCCAAACCTAAAGCAATACTTGCTTTAGAGCTGTTGGCTAAAAATACTCTTCTGGAAATCATGGTTTCAAAAGGTTTCATTATCTATATAGTTTATAAGTTGAGTCTAATTACAAATTGAAATTAATCATTATATACTAGGATTTGAAATTGAGAATCAGACAATAAGTCTGATTTTGCGACAAGATGGTTAAGTTTGTAAACACAGATTGCCTTGGATAGGTTTTTGACTATTTTCAGACTCACAATACTATGGAACTAATCTTTTATAAATATCAGGGGACAGGGAATGATTTTGTGATGATCGATGATAGAAAAAAGTTGATCGATAATACTAACCTTGCTTTGATTTCTAGGCTTTGCGACAGACGATTTGGGATCGGGGCAGATGGGTTGATTTTGATCAGAAATGATTCTGATTACGATTTTGAGATGATTTATTTCAACGCAGATGGCAGCCAAAGTATGTGTGGAAATGGCGCAAGGTGTGCCGTGGCTTTCGCAGCGTTTCTTGGAATTATAAAAGGTAAAACTCATTTTCTGGCAATTGACGGTCCCCATGAGGCGGCGATTGAAAGGGGTCTAGTTCATCTAAAGATGGCGGATTCCAGCAAAGTCCAGAATAGTGGGGCGGACTATTTTCTCAATACTGGTTCTCCACATCACATTCGATTTGTAGAAAACGCCTCGACTTATCCTGTATTCGAAGAAGGGAAACGTATCCGCTACGGCGAGGCCTACTCTCCAAAAGGTACAAATGTTAATTTTGTTGAAAAAATCAGTGGAGATCAGATCTTTGTTCGAACCTACGAACGTGGAGTTGAAGATGAAACACTTTCCTGTGGAACAGGCGTTACTGCCGCTGCTTTGGCATTTGCTGGAGATCAGCCAACAGCTTACATCAAAATAAATACCCTAGGAGGGCAATTATCCGTAAAATTTGACTCAAATCCCGATGGAAGCTTCAGTGAAATTTGGCTGATTGGTCCTGCAGAGCAAGTGTATCAAGGAAAAATTATTTTCTAAAAGAGTAATATGAAGTCTTTCATACGCAAGACTTCATTATCAATTATAATAAAAAGGGCTTAATTTTAACCCACAGTTTGAGAATTACAAATAGCAAAAATGTTAGATTTTATAGCAAAAGGACTTGCAAAGGTTTTTGGTACCAAGTCCGATAGAGATATCAAGGAATTACTACCACTAGTAAAGGACATCAATGTCGAATTTGATGGCTTAAAAGGACTAAGTGATGATGACCTTCGGGGGAAAACCCAAGAAATCAAGGATCAGATCAATGAGCATCTGAAAAGCTTTGATGATAAAATTATCAGCATCAAATCCAGTGTAGATGAATTGGCTGCCACAGCCATTCATGAAAAGGATCAGCTTTTCAATCAAGTCGATCAGATCGAAAAAGATCGGGACCAGGCATTAGAAGAAATCCTGATGAAAGTACTTCCTAAAGCTTTTGCGGTAGTGAAAGAAACTGCGCGAAGATTCAAAGAACTGGGCGGACTGAAAGTTACAGCTAATCAGAGAGATCGAGAGATTGCTGCTACAAAGCAAAATGTAGAAATCCAAGGGGATGAAGCAATCTGGCATAGCAAATGGCTAGCTGCTGGTACTGAAGTTATTTGGGATATGGTTCATTACGATGTGCAGCTTATCGGAGGTATGGTGCTCCACAAAGGGAACATTGCCGAGATGGCGACAGGTGAAGGGAAAACATTGGTTTCTACACTTCCTGCTTACCTTAATGCTCTTGCGGGAAGAGGAGTCCACATCGTCACCGTAAACGACTACCTAGCCAAGCGTGACTCCGAATGGAATGCGCCACTTTTTGAATTCCACGGCTTGACTGTCGATTGTATCGATAAATACACTCCCAATTCTGCAGGAAGAAAGAAAGCATACGCAAGTGATATCGTTTACGGAACCAATAACGAGTTTGGCTTCGATTACCTCCGAGACAATATGGCTCGTGAAGCAGGGGATTTAGTCCAAGGGAAGCATCATTTTGCCATGATTGATGAAGTCGATTCAGTATTGATTGATGATGCAAGAACTCCTTTGATCATCTCAGGACCGGTACCGAAGGGTGATGTACATGAGTTTGATGACATGAAGCCCCGGGTGTCTACCCTAGTAGATGAGCAACGTAAATTGGTTCAGGGATTTTTGTCTTCTTCCAAGAAATTGATTGCTGATGGCAATGAAAAAGAAGGGGGTTTGGCACTTTTTAGGGCATTCAGAGGAATACCTAAATATAAGCCATTGATCAAATACCTTTCTGAACCAGGTATTCGAGTGGTTTTGCAAAAAACAGAAAACTTCTACCTTCAAGACAATAAGCGTAACATGCCTGAGGCAGACGAGCCGCTTTTGTTTACGATTGACGAAAAGACTAATGTAGTAGACCTGACGGATCGTGGAATAGAAACCATGACTACCAAGAATGAAAATCCTGAATTTTTCATTTTACCAGACATCGGGATTGTTATCGCAGATTTGGAAAAATCTGAAGAAATAGACGACAAAGAGAAATTGATCCGCAAAGAAGAGGCGATCAAAGATTATAGCGTCAAAGCTCAGCGAATCCATACCGTAAATCAATTGCTCAAGGCATATTGTATGTTTGAACGTGATACTGAGTACATCTTAGTGGATGGAAAAGTAAAAATCGTCGATGAGCAAACTGGTCGTGTGATGGAAGGTCGCCGTTACTCGGATGGACTTCATCAAGCGATTGAAGCTAAAGAAAATGTGAAGGTTGAGGATGCTACGCAGACTTACGCCACGATTACACTCCAGAATTACTTCCGAATGTATCATAAGCTTTCCGGTATGACTGGAACAGCGGAGACCGAAGCAGGTGAATTCTGGGAAATCTATAAACTTGACGTAGTTGTGATCCCGACAAACCGGGTGATCCAGCGTGATGATCGTGAGGATAAAGTTTTCAAAACTGTCCGAGAGAAATTTAACGCGGTGGTAGACGAAATCAACGAATTAGTAGCACTTGGGCGACCAGTCTTGGTGGGTACTACTTCGGTAGAAATCTCCGAAGTACTCAGCCGAATGTTGACGTTGAAAAAGATCCCGCATCAGGTATTGAATGCCAAGCAGCATGCTAGAGAAGCAGACGTGGTCGCGGCAGCAGGTCAAAGCGGTACAGTTACGATTGCCACTAACATGGCTGGGCGAGGTACAGATATCAAACTTTCGCCAGAATCTAAGAAGTCTGGTGGTTTGGCTATCATCGGTACTGAGCGTCACGAATCACGTCGTGTCGATCGTCAGCTAAGAGGACGATCAGGTCGTCAAGGAGACGTGGGTTCTTCACAGTTCTTTGTTTCCCTCGAGGATAGCTTAATGCGTCTTTTTGGGTCAGAGCGAATAGCCAAATTAATGGATCGAATGGGTCTGGAAGAAGGCGAAGTGATTCAGCATAGCATGATTACTAAGTCAATTGAGCGAGCGCAGCGAAAAGTGGAGGAAAATAACTTTGGTACTAGAAAGCGACTGCTCGAGTATGATGATGTGATGAACTCACAGCGTGAAGTGGTCTATAAGCGACGAAGAAATGCACTGAAAGGGGAGCGTCTTGAGCTAGATATTCTCAACATCATTTATGATGTATCCGAGAGCCTTATCGATATGGCCAAGTCCACGGAAGATGTGGAAAACCTTCGGATGAATGCTTTCAGTACACTTGGGGTTGATTATTCAATTAATGAAAACGAACTTAAATCTAAGGACTTAACCACCCTGACTCGGGAGTTATACACCTTGTCGTTTGAGACTTATCAAAAGAAAAATGATAAGATCATGGAGACAGCCTTACCGATTTTCACCCGAGTCCAAGAGGAGCGAGGAGCTACTGTTAAAGATATCATGGTACCGATTTCTGATGGAATGAAGCAAATCGGAGTAGTGGTGAATTTGGAATCTATGCTTGCCAATGATGGCAGAGAGTTAGTGAGATCTTTAGAGAAAAATGTAACGCTAGCAATCATCGATCAAAACTGGAAAGAACATCTTCGAGACATGGATGATTTGAAGCAATCCGTTCAAAATGCCGTTTATGAGCAGAAAGATCCATTGTTGATCTATAAGTTTGAAGCCTTTGAGATGTTTAAGCGCTTTATAGGCAAGTTGAACGAAGATATGGTGTCTTTCGTGACTAGAGCAGACTTACCAAAACAAGATCCTGCTCAAGTAAATGCTGCTCAGCCTCGAAGACAAGCAGAACCTCAGGGTCAAGCTTCAAAAGCAGAGGCCGGAAGTACCTTGAATCCTGGAGCAAATCGTGCAGCGATCGCAGCTTCCAATGCAGGACGACCAGCTGCACAGGTAGTAGCTCCACGCAAATCGGATAAAGCTTACGGAAGAAATGATAAAGTAACAGTCCAATATTCTAACGGGACGACTAAGTCGGATGTGAAATACAAGAGTGTTGAGCAGGATGTTTTAGATGGAAATTGTGTAATCATCGATAATTAATTAAAGACCATGAGAATTCTTTGGATTGTTGTTGTACTGTTAATTCTAGTCGGTTGTAAAACCAATAAGACTACAAGTGATTCCAAGAATTCCTATTCGAATTACCAAGAAGAAATTAGAGTAAGCTCTTTGCCTCAATATCCAGATTATAAAGCTCAGACTAGTCCGTCCTCAGGATCAATCACCTCCAAATCTGACCAATCTATTGATAGTGAATTGCAGCGGGTAAGCGATAGAATGATAGAAAAGAATAATTCCGAAGCGTACTTTTCAGGATATACTATTTTGGTATATTCTGGCATTGACCGGGATAAAGCGTTTAAGACTCAAGGAGAACTCCGTATGTATTTCCCTGATATGAACGTCGAAATGCAGTACCAACAGCCTCGGTACCTAGTCAAAGTGGGGAGGTACAATTTCAAAATAGAATCGCAGAAAAACTTTGCCTTAATCAAACCGCAATTTCCAACGGCTCGGATCATTCAGGATCGTTTTCAGCGGGAAGGTTTTGTCACCACACCGGAGAAAGATAATGCTGAAGGAGAAAATTAAATCGCTTGCAAAAGCATATAAAGAAGAAGTAATAGCCACAAGAAGACACCTTCATGCTAATCCAGAGCTGTCTTATGTGGAATATAAAACGGCTGCATTTGTCAAAGAGCGATTAGAAAATCTAGGCATAACTCATATCGAACAGAAGGCAACCACCGGCTGGTCAGCTTTGATTGAAGGAAAAAATCCCACCAAAAAAGTTGTAGCACTGAGAGCGGATATGGATGCATTACCGATTATTGAGGCAAATGATGTTCCTTATAAATCCCAAAACCCCGGAGTCATGCATGCCTGTGGGCATGATGCACATACCGCGTCATTACTTGGGGCCGCAAAGATTTTGAATGAATTAAAGGACCAATTTGAAGGTACAATCAAGTTAATTTTTCAACCTGGAGAAGAAGTGGCGCCTGGCGGAGCTTCTTTTATGATTAAAGATGGTGTTTTGGAAAATCCCCGACCTCAAGGAATTATTGGCCAGCACGTGATGCCATTTATCCCGGTAGGTAAAGTAGGGTTCCGACAAGGACTATATATGGCCTCTGCTGATGAATTATACATCACAGTCAAAGGCAAAGGAGGACATGCAGCGATGCCAGAGACCTTGATTGATCCAGTCTTGATAGCTTCCCACATGATCGTTGCACTTCAGCAAGTAGTTAGTAGAGCGGCAAGTCCAAAGATTCCTTCCGTACTTTCTTTTGGTAGAGTGGAAGCGTTGGGAGCAACAAACGTAATTCCCAATGAGGTGAAAATCCAAGGGACTTTCCGAACATTGAATGAAGACTGGCGTGCTAAAGCGCATCAAAAGATGCTTCAAATCGCACACGGAATCGCGGAAGGAATGGGCGGAGAGCTCGATTTTGAGATCCGGAAGGGTTATCCTTTTCTTCAAAATGATCCTGAAATGACCGCGCGGGCGACTGAGGCAGCTAAAGCTTATTTGGGGGAGGATAACGTACTTGACCTAGACATCTGGATGGCTGCAGAAGATTTTGCGTATTATTCTCAGGTGATTGATGGTTGCTTTTATCGACTTGGCACCAGAAACGAAGCAAAGGGAATCATCTCTGGAGTGCATACACCAACTTTTGATATTGATGAGGATGCTTTGGAGATCGGAGCTGGACTGATGGCTTGGCTCGCAGTTTCCGAATTAGAACAAGCTTAATCATCCGCAATCACCAATCCCTTTTATTCCCGTATTTTCGCAACAGAAATCTAATTCCAACTATGAAAAAATCATTGCTTTTTGTATTCGTACTTGCTTTTTCTGTACAGCATGCATCAGCTTGGGGACAGCTAGGTCATTACTTAATTGGCTACATGGCCGAGCAACAAATGAAAAAGAAAGTCCGCAGAAAGGTGGAAAAAGTACTTTTTCCAATGTCAATCGGAAGAAGCGGAACTTGGATGGATGAGATCAAGTCAGATAATTCATTTGATTATGCCAATTCTTGGCACTACATGACCAGTAAAAATGGAGAATATGACGAGTCCATTCAAGAGAAAGGTGGAAATGTATATGCCGAGATCAATCGAATAAAAAATGAACTAAAGGCTGGAAATCTTGATCCAACGAAAGAAGCTGAATTGTTAAAAATGCTGATCCATCTGGTAGAGGATATTCACCAGCCACTTCATGTAGGGAATGGGGATGATCGAGGTGGAAATGATGTGAAACTCGAATACTTTGGCAGATCGACTAACCTTCATGCCGTTTGGGATAGTGGAATTCTAGATGGGAAAGCTATGAGCTACACAGAGATTGGGGATGAACTTTCCCGAAGAATAACTAAAGATGTGATCGCTGGATATCGTACGGGCACTATGGATAATTGGCTTTCTGAAGCTGTGGCCTCCAGACCAGCAGTTTATAATTTTCCAGAAAGTAAAAAAATCTCCTATGGGTATGGCTATGAAAATATGCCACTTTTAGAAGAGCGATTGATAGCTGCAAGTGTGAGATTAGCTCAGATTCTAGAAGAAATCTACGGCTAAATTCGTGATAATTTTAAAATTTCTTAAAAAAAGCATTTCGGAGAAAGCCATTTTTTATATTTAAAGGTGCGTGTTTCATACCCTTTATGTTTCGAAGTTTTACCCTATTTCTAGGAGCTTTATTCTGTATTTCTTTTTCCTATGCCCAGTCTTTGAGAGACAGATTGGGGAGGTCCGTACTTAATAGGGATTCTGCGGCTATTATTTTTGAACTGGAAAAAAAGAACCTTCAAACAACAAGTGATTCAGGACTCTATTTTTACTTCCTAGCAGATCGGTTTTATTCTCAATCAGCTTTTGATAGTGCCGCTTTTTATTTTGAAAAGACCACTCAGATGTTAGACCCTAAGATAGAGCCGAGCTTGAAAAGCATGGCTTACATCTCGCTAACACGGATTAATAGTTTTGATGGAAATTGGGATAAGGCGCTTTTCTTTTCTCAAGATTCTTACAATCACGCACTCAGCGTTTCGGATTCCAACTATATGGCATTTGCGCTGTTCGATATTTCTGTGATTTATCATGACATGGAGCAGTTTGACAAAGGGGTGACATACGGGAAAGAAGCGCTCCAGATTTTGGAAGATTATCCAAAAGCCAAACCACTTTTTCGGGCCTACGCCCTCAATGCGATTGCAATCAACTTTGACGATTGGGATAAGCCGGACAGCGCTCTATTCTACCATTACAAAGTAGTCGAGGACCTGAAAAATCTAGATAGTACCAGTGTAGCACACACCTTCAACAATATTGGAAATACGCTTTTAAAACAAAAGAAATACACTGAGGCTAAGAAATGGATCAATGTTTCGCTTTCTCTGAATACAAAAGCTAAAAATAAAACCCGCCTTGCCACTAATTATACTAATCTAGGCACCATTGCTTATAGTCTAGGCAACTATCTTGATGCGGAAATTATGCTTGATTCCGCAGCAAAATATGTGGAATTGAGTCAATCCACTGAGAAAAAACGAGATTATCTTCAAGAGCAATACCGTTATAATAAATTGCGGGGCCGGATGGCCCAAGCGATTACGTTCTTGGAAGAATACAGCACGCTTAAAGATTCGATTTTTAAAGAGGAGCGGGTGAAGTTGATGGCTGATCTCGAAGCCAAGTATAAGATGGAATCTAAAGAGCGAGAGTTAGCAGAATCAAGAGCTGCTTTGGCAGAAAATGAATTGACTGTAGAGAACAGGAATAATCAATTGCTGTTGACCCTGATCTTTTCACTCACCTTGCTGGGCCTGGGCTTTTTCATCTATTACCGGCAAAAGACCAAGAACAGGCACTTAGAACAAGAAGCTAAACTTCAGGCGATCTATACGGAGCAGGAAACCCAAAAGCGACTGAATGAGCAGCGTAATAGGATATCTTCTGATCTGCATGATAATATCGGAGCGCAGTTGACTTTTATTGTATCTTCTTTGGATAACCTCAAGTCCATGGATCTCTCCGCCGAGAAAATGGCTGGAAAAATTGATCAGATTTCTGGATTTACTGTGGAGACTGTTGGGGAATTGCGGGATACCATTTGGGCAATGAATAAAGAAAATGTAAGTCTAGCTGATCTTCAAGGTAGAGTAGCAAATCTGATTGCTAAAGCAACAACTGCCTGTCCCTCGATTGATTTTGAGTTGGTAATGGATAAGAATTTGGATCAAGACTTCTTGCTGAATTCACTGGAAGGCATCAACTATTTTAGAGTTACCCAAGAGGCGCTCAACAATGCAATTAAACATGCCCGCGCTTCTAAAATCAGTATCACCTTTACAAAAGAAAAAGATTCAATTCGAGTTTGTGTCCAAGATAATGGCAAAGGTATTCAAGCAGACTCCTTTGGAAATGGTTTGGGAAATATGCGGAATCGTGCTGAACGAATCAGTAAAAGATTGGAGATCGAGTCAGAAGCGCTCAATGGAACACAGGTTTGTATGTATTAAATTTTGAAAGAACCACTATGGCAATTAAGCTAGCAATCGCAGAAGACAATAATTTTTTATTAAAAGCTATTTTGGAAAAACTCTCATTTTTCGAAGATATGGAAGTGAAGTTCCACGGCTATAATGGGCTAGAACTATTGGAAAAATTGGAACAGGATTCTAATGTTCAACTGATCCTGATGGATATCGAGATGCCAAAAATGAATGGGATTGAAGCCGCTGCCGAGGTAAGCAATAAATATCCCCAGATCAAAATTATCATGATCACAGTTTTCGATGACGATGAGAATATTTTTAGAGCCATTCAGGCAGGTGCTGATGGATACCTGCTAAAGGAAGTAGATGCACAATCCCTGCATCAGGGAATTTTAGACACGCTCGAAGGTGGTGCTGTGATGACTCCATCAGTAGCGATGAAAGCCTTGAAATTCCTTCGGAATCCACCAAATTTCGAGGAACCAAAAGAGGAAATCAATCTGACCACCCGAGAAATTCAAATTTTAGAACAAACTTCCAAAGGACTTAACTACAATCAAATCGGGGAAAACTTATTCATTTCTCCCAAGACCGTCCGAAAGCATATTGAAAATATCTACGGCAAACTGCAAGTTCACTCTAAACTTGAGGCAGTACAAAAGGCGCTAAAGAATAGAATTATTGAAAGATGAAAATGTAGAAACGGGAGATTAAGAACGATGAATTGATCTAATCTCTCTTAATTCTTCATTTCAAAATTAGTCTTAGCCCCATCCAAAAACTCTAGAAATTTCTGAATATTCGTTTCATAGCCGCGAGGAGAGGCTAATAGATTTTCCTCGTGATCCAAAATCACATAATAAGGCTGGGCATTGTTATTGAATCGGGTGATTTGGAAATCGGCGTTTTGCTTGCCGAGGGTCTTTTTTATTTTCCCATCGAAGCTGGAAGTGTACCACTTGCTTTCCGGAAGTTCTAGGCGCTCATCAATGTACAACGCCACCATTACGTAGTCATTTTTCAATCTAGCCAAGACCTGTGGATCAGACCAAACATTTTCTTCCATCTTGCGGCAATTCACACAGCCGTGTCCGGTAAAGTCAATCAAAAGTGGCTTTTCTTGTGCTTTCGCAGCAGCTAATGCTTCCTGATAGTCAAAGTAACCTTGGATGCCGAAAGGAATTTCAAGCAAATCCCCATATTTTACCGGCGCTCTTTCTGGTTCAGCATTCGAATATCCTTCCCCTATTTTGAATTGTTGCGTAGTGAGTGGAGGTAAATATCCGCTGAGGTATTTGAGCGGTGCGCCCCAAAGTCCAGGAATCATATACATCACAAACATAAATGTAAGAAGAGCTAATAATAGTCTCGGAACTCCTATGTGGTCCATCGGAGAATCATGCGGTAATCTGATTTTTCCTAAAAGGTAAAGTCCCAAAGCTGCGAAAATCACAATCCAGACTACAAGGAAAATATCCCGATCCAAAATGCCCCAATGATATACCTGGTCTGCAATGGAAAGGAATTTGAATGCTAATGCTAACTCTAGAAATCCTAAAACAACTTTCACTGAATTAAGCCAGCCGCCAGATTTAGGCAAGCGATTCATCCACTCTGGGAAAATCGCGAAAAGGGTAAATGGAATTGCAAAGGCCAAAGAGAAAGCAAACATTCCCAGCACTGGCTTGACCAATTCACCGCCCGCGGAGCTGATCAGAATCGAACCTACAATCGGCCCAGTACAGGAGAAAGAAACTAATACCAAGGTAAAGGCCATAAAGAAAACTCCTATTAAACCCCCTTTCTCTGCTTTTTCATCCACTTTATTGACTAAGCTGGAAGGAAGCGTAATCTCAAACTTCCCTAAAAAAGCCAAGGCAAAGAAGATGAAAACCCCGAAGAAAAAGAGATTAGGTGCCCAATGTGTCGCTAGCCAATTCGCAAACTCAGGCCCTTGGATTGCTGCTACAGCAGTCCCGGCAATGGTATAAATGGCAATAATAGACAAGCCATAGATAAATGCATTTCGAATTCCTGTTGCCTTGCTATTTGCCCGACCGGTAAAAAAGCTGACCGTCATCGGGATCATTGGAAATACACAAGGAGTAAGCAGTGCCGCCAAGCCCGCCAAAAAGGCCAAGATCATAAATCCCCAAAGAGACTCTTGGGCTACTTCAGTACCATACTCAGTTGCGATCGGTTTAGGTGCTAATTCGGCCTTCGCCCCATCATCTTTTGAAAGAGTGAATGGGGATTCTGAAATAGCTGAATCAGCGATGGGATCAGAAGCAATGGTTTCTGGATTCTCCACTACTGGAATGGATGGTTCTTGAGATTGTTGACTCGGACTTGCTTTAAAATTGATTTCTACATCTTCCTCATAGTTTACACATTGTCCAGTGAGGTCGGAGCACATTTGATAGCTTAGGACACCTTTAATCAGCCCTGAGCCAGATCTGATCATCAAAGGCTGTTCGAATCTTCCTTTCCCCAAAAAGTAGGTGACATCTCCTTCCCAAATCTCATCAAATTTCTTCTTTGGATTAATGGCTTTCAGATTTCCATTGGTGGAAGAAGCGCTTGATTTTTCAAGTTCAAATGTGGTTAGAATCGGCCCAAGATCTTTTGCAAAATCATTGGAATACACATACCAACCCATTGGAATTTCTGCTTCCATCACCAAATTAGCAGGACTCCCCACTTGGAGTTCTGTGGGCGTTAAGGTAAATGTCCACTTCGGAGGCTTTACCAATTGAGCTTGAGCAATAAGGGAAAGCAACAAGAGTAATGGCATCATCAAAATCCAAAATTTGGTGCTTGGAAAAGGGGTAATTCTAGTATTGGTCAACTCAAGTCTTTGCAAGATGAAATCAATTTTGAAAGTAATGGACTTGGGAAAAGCTAGTGCTTTCTCAAGTCCATAAAGGGTTATTACTGGCTGAGTTTTCTAAAATGCTTGAAGAAAGCTGCAATCGTTTCTATACCGATAAAATAGTTCTTCACCCCATAATGTTCATTTGGTGAGTGAAGCGCATCTGTATCCAGTCCAAAGCCAAACAAAATTGGATCCGATCCTAGTTCCTTTTGGAACAAAGCAACAATCGGGATAGAGCCTCCTTCGCGTGTTGGGATAGGACGCTTGCCGAAGGTTTCCTCCATTGCAGCCTCTGCAGCCTGATATCCTAGTGAGGAATCTGAAACTACTGCTGGAGCACCGCCATGATGCGCTTTCACCTTTACTTTGACAGAAGCTGGAGCGATGGATTTGAAATGATCCTCAAAAATCTTTGCTATTTCTTTCCAGTCCTGATCGGGAACTAGACGCATGGAGATTTTAGCAGAAGCTTTGGATGGCAAGACTGTCTTAGCGCCTTCGCCTATATAGCCGCCCCAGATTCCATTCACATCTAAAGTTGGGCGGATTCCGATTCGCTCAATAGTAGTATAGCCTTTTTCGCCTTCCACATCAGCTATATCAAGTTTCTCTTTGTATTCATTTAAGCTAAAAGGAGCTTCATTTAATCTGGCTCGTTGAGCTGAAGTAACTTCTTGTACTTTGTCATAAAAGCCCGGAATGGTGATGTGGTTGTTTTCATCTTTCATTGAAGCGATCATGTCACAAAGGATATTGATTGGATTAGCCACTGCTCCACCATAAGTCCCAGAGTGAAGATCACGATTGGCTCCAGTCACTTCCACTTCCATGTAGGCCATGCCACGAAGACCAACAGTAATCGATGGGTTCTTCATGGAGATCATGTGTGTATCTGAGATCAGGATCACATCGGCTTTTAGTCGCTCTTTATTTTCAATGACGAACTTGTCTAAATTATCTGAACCGACTTCTTCTTCTCCCTCGATCATGAATTTCACATTACAAGGCAAGTCATTTTCTGCCATCATGGCTTCAAAAGCCTTTATGTGCATGTAAAACTGACCTTTATCATCTGCTGATCCTCTGGCGAAAATTGCCCCCTCAGGATGGATTTTAGTGTTCTTGATTACTGGCTCAAATGGTGGAGAATCCCAAAGTTCATAGGGATCAGCCGGCTGTACATCGTAATGGCCATATACCAACACCGTCGGTAAAGCAGGGTCAATGATTTTTTCCCCGTACACAATTGGATAACCTGCTGTTTGACAGATTTCTACCCTATCAGCGCCTGCTTTCTCAAGAGAATTTTTGACAAATTCTGCAGCAGCAAAGACATCGGCTTTGAATTTAGGATCCGCACTTACGGAAGGAATGCGGAGTAAATCGAGTAATTCGTTGAGAAATCGGTCTTTATTGGAATGGATAAAATCGTTGACAGCCATAAATGGGTTTTGTATTTTAGTAAAGACCTCAAAATTATCCTTTTCGGAAGTAAATGCCTAGGAGATTTGATTTTTTAGGCCACAAAGTCACTAAGTTTTGGTTTACTCGCCAAGAGGTATCGATGACCCGAAGTTTTGGGGTTTAAAAAAAGATTATCCTATTTTTACTTAAGAGCCTTCGAGGCATAAACCAATTACTATGAAAGCAATACTTTGCCAAGAATTCGGCCTTCCAGAAAATCTTGTTTTAAAGGATATTCTGGATCCTTTGCCGGGGCCAAGCCAAATCTTGATAGCTGTAGCCGCTTGTGGGGTTAATTTTCCAGATGCTTTGATCATTCAAAATAAGTATCAATTCAAACCCGACCTTCCCTTTTCACCAGGTGGAGAGGTGGCGGGGAAAGTTATCGCCTTAGGTCCAGGAGTAACCCAATTCCAAGTCGGGCAATCCGTATTGGCACTTTGTGGCTGGGGAGGCTTTGCAGAAAAAGTGGCGGTAGATATTGATCGAGTTTTTGCTATGCCTTCGGGATTAACTCCAGAGATTGCCGCGACTACATTATATACTTATGGCACTTCATTTTATGGTCTTAAAGATCGCGCAAATCTCCAGCCTGGAGAAACTTTGTTAGTATTAGGAGCTGCGGGTGGAGTTGGATTAGCAGCTGTGGAATTAGGAAAAGTGATGGGGGCCAAAGTCATTGCTGCGGCTTCTTCTGATGAAAAACTTGCGCTTTGCCGTGAAAAAGGAGCTAGTGAAACGATCAATTATTCCACTGAAGACCTGAAGACTCGGATCAAAGAGTTGACTGCAGGAAAAGGGGTGGATGTAATTTACGATCCAATAGGTGGAGATTATACAGAAGCTGCATTGCGAGGAATCGCCTGGAAAGGGCGTTACCTGATTGTTGGCTTTGCAAATGGGGAAATCCCAAAAATCCCAATGAATCTGCCTTTGCTAAAAGGCTGTGCCATTATGGGCGTCTTTTGGGGCCAGTTTTCCAAACTTGAATCCAAACAAAGCTTTCAAAATATAGGGCAACTTGTTCAGTGGATTAAGGAAGGAAAAATTCAGCAGCATATTAGCAAGCAGTATTCGTTAGCCGAAGCTCCGGATGCTTTACAGGCATTATTAGATCGGAAAATGTTGGGAAAAGGAGTAGTGGTAATTTGATATATCCAATTTACTTAAACTTTGACCGCTGAATTAGCATTGAAAATCTGATCAGTGCATTACTAGACATACGCCAGATTCTATCAAGTTTTTAGACTTGAGCTAGATGAAATAAAGAAGGCTAGGATTTTCCTAGCCTTCTTTATTTCATACTAATTATAGTTAGGCTACTGCTTTCACATTCACTTCGATATTTCCTCGAGTAGCTTTTGAGTATGGGCAAACTTGATGTGCGGCATCAACTAATTTTTGGGCCTCTTCCAAGGATGCGGCATGAGGAATTTTTACCTCGATATCCACAGCTAATCCAAATGATCCTGGAGCATAATTTCCAAGATGAACTTTTGCTTTTATCTCAGAATCTCGCAAACTGACTTTGCCTGCAACAGCGCCCAAAGCACCACCAAAACAAGCCGCATATCCAGCCGCAAAAAGTTGTTCTGGATTGGTTTTTCCACCTTCTCCACCAATCTCTTTTGGCATAGCGACTTCAAAATCTATTAAACCATCATCCGTTTTCACGTGTCCTTTTCTTCCTCCTGTATTTGTCGCAACTGCAGTGTAATCGATATTAAGTTTTTCCATTATCTGAATTTTTTAATGATTTCAGACTTTCTAACAACTCAGCGAGGTTTTGGTTTAGGGAATCTAGGGCGAGATCAGGAAATCCTTGAAGCAATTCATCAAAACTGGTCAAGCCAGCCCTTACTTTACTTTGAAGGGATTTACCCGGATAGGTTAATTCTGCTGTGACGGTTCGCTCGTCGGCTTCACCCCGTTGTCTTTTCACAAAGTTCATTGCTTCGAGTTTTTTTAGGAGAGGAGTCAACGTTCCAGAATCCAGTTCAAGTCTTTTACCTATTTCATTGACACGTAAACCGTCTTCTTTCCATAACACTTCCAAAACCAAATACTGTGGATAAGTCAATCCAAATTCATTTAATCTGCTTTGGATCAATTGGATTAGAATTCTTGAACTAGTGTAAAGATGGAGCGAAAGGCTTTGAGTTGGATTCATATCACGAATTTTTAGATTTAACACAATCTAATGGAATAGGATTAAAAAAAGGCATCAAAATTCAAGTTTGATGCCTTTCGATTCTAGAAGTTAATTGAAATTAAAGCGAAAGCCCATTTTCATAATTGTAATGCAGTCGAGAGTTTGCTTCGGCATCTCCAATAAATACCTGGGCAATTGGATCCCACTTTAATGATCTGCCTAAATCATGGGCAATATTTCCAATCGTACAGACTGAGCAAGTACTATGGCCCACTTCTACCGGTACAATCGGGTCCTTTCTCATCAAGACTGAATCTATGAAGTCCACGTGGTGAGCAGAAAAACCAAGCTGCTCTTGAGTGAATTTCATTTCCGCCTCTTTTACAGAAGTATCATAGTTTCCGCGGGAAACCGTAATCCAACCCTTATCTCCAATGAATTTTACCCCCTGCCGTGTGGAACCATCGAAAGGAGCGACAATCATCTCGATCCCATTTGCATAGCGGTATTTCATCGGCTCTTCCCCTTTATCCACAATTACTTCCACTGGACCATTTCGATCCATACCAATTCCCCACTGAGCGATATCAAACATGTGAGCTCCCCAATCAGTCATCAATCCGCCACCGGTTTTTTTGTACCAGCGCCAAGCACCCCAAGCTTTCTCATTCTCCTCAGGATTAAGACTAATCGGAGGATTGAGATCTGGGAAATAGGGAACTGCCGGAATTGGTCCATTCCATGTTTTCCAATCCAATCCTGCAGGAACAGCCTGTGTCTCAAAATCAATTTCCTTTGGAAATGGAGGTGTGCCCACATTTGCATAGACTGTTGAAATCTTACCTAAATAGCCTTTCTGAACCATTCGAACTGCGTGTTGGAAATTAGCTCCACCACGTTGCATACTTCCAACGCCTAAGACAATTCCATTGGATCGAACGGCTTTCACTAATTCCTGACCCTCTTTGATTGTGAATGTCAGTGGCTTTTCCAAATAAATATCTTTTCCTGCTTTACAAGCATGGATAGCCATCAAGGCATGCCAATGATCCGGAGAAGCGATCACCACTGCGTCTACATCGCTTCTTTTTAGGAGATCTTGGTAATCTGCATAAAGGCCGATTTCTCCTGCTTTGCCCCCTCGATCGGCATAAAGTTTTTCTGTTCGGATTTTGAACCGATCTAGTTTGATTTTATACACATCCGCGGCAGCTATAACTTCCACATTGGTATTTTTCATAAAATTCCCCAATAAGCCCATTGCTTGCCGACCTACTCCAATGAATCCTAAGCGAACCTTTGAGGTGTCTCTAAATTTTAATGCGTCAGTGCTGGCTCCAAAGGAAAGCTGCGGCAGTGCGCCAAGTCCGGCTGTAGTAAGCAGGGAAGTGGCGAGGAATTTTCTTCTTGAAAAGGAGGACTTGCTCATGATTTTAGGTTTAATGAATTGAGTGGGAATAAATTACAGCTTTTCTCCTGTTTTGAGAAATTAAGGTTGAGGTATTTGACAAGTGGAGAAAGTCGGCTAGTGGAAACTCTTTTGGTATTTTGATACTTTAGAATGTATGACCATTCAACAACTCGAATACCTAATCGCGGTGGACAAGTATAGGCACTTTGGAAATGCCGCAGAAAGCTGCTTCGTCACTCAACCTACACTAAGTGCTCAATTGAGTAAACTGGAGCGGGATTTGGGCGTGATTCTTTTTGATCGAAGCAAAATGCCAGTTATTCCTACGGAGATTGGGGTTCAAATTGTAGCCCAAGCAAAGCGGGTTTTATCGGAAAGCAAGGGTATTTTCGAGCTCGTTGCCCATCTGAAGGGTGATATTTCTGGCGTAGTCAAACTAGGTATTATCCCGACGCTAGCACCTTACTTACTTCACCTTTTTATTCGAAATTTTGTCGAAAAATATCCCAAAGTAAATCTCGTGGTCCAGGAAATGGTCACAGAAGAAGTGGTCAAAAAGCTTAAAAATGATGAGTTGGATTTGGGGATCGTGGTCACTCCGTTGGAAGAAACGGGGATTTTGGAGAAACCTATGTTTTATGAGAAATTTTATGCCTACCTATCCCAAGACCATCCTTTGTTGCGAGAAGAATTTTTTGATCCTGCAAAAGTGAAAAAAGAAGATTTTTGGGTGTTACAGCAAGGGCATTGCTTCCGAGATCAGGTACTCAATCTTTGCGATCAAACTATGAGCGGGCCAAAAAATTTTCACTATGAAAGCGGATCTTTGGAAGGCTTGAAAAACATGGTCAATCGCTACCAAGGGGTGACTTTACTGCCGGAATTAGCAACCTTGGAGCTATCAAAAGAAGAAAGAGCCAGGTTGAGACCTTTCAAAGGCACAGCCCCTATCCGAGAGGTGAGTATCATATTGAACCGAAGCTTTCTGAAGCAAAAATTAGTAGAACTACTTTTCAATCAAATTACCGCTGTGGTTCCCAAGGAAATGACTTCCAAAGCTCATGGAAAAATCGTTCGTTTTAAATAATCAAAGCGATTTGGTCAAAACATAATGGTCTGCTAAGGCTCCAGTGATTATTTCTCCATTTACATCTAGATGCCAAATCCGGTTTTCTCCTATTTTATATTGGTTGGGACCGGAGTTGATATTGGTTAAAGTGATAATAGATCCATCCTCATTCCAAGCGAATTTTCCTTTTTTCTCTTGCTCTAAAGCGTCATTTCTTCCTAAATAATTGGTCACTAAGACGTAGCTAAAATCAGAGTTTAGGGTTAAGATTGTCTCAATACCTTCACAACTCGCACAAGGTAAAATGCCTTTATAGGTACCATTCCAATCCAGGGAATTCATAGAGTTGTGGGAATCGGGTTTCACTGTAGACTCCTCTGAAGTAATCTCAACTTCAGATAGATTAGTGCTGCCACTTGGGTTGGAACATGAGACTAGTATGCTACAAAGTAAAAGGAGGAATAAAGAGAGTTTCGAATTTTTCATAGCAGTCTTGGATTGAAATTAAAAGGATATGGGTACCCCCGATCTTGTACGTCCAAAGGCAAAAATTTCGACGCTGGACAAGAACTCTTTTTTCAAGTATTTGGCCCGAAGGTAATCTTTTTGCGCATTTTCAACTTCCCCCAAATTTGTATAAATCTCCCATCGAAGCTCAAAGGTTTCGGCTACATAGGGGTTTTCTGCCAAAAGTTCATTCAATAGTTTTAAAGCCTTATCGTATTTTTCTTTTCTGATTAGGTTTTTAGCATGGTCCCTCAATTCAGAGGGATTACGCTCATTGAGAAAGGCGTCAAATTTGAAAAACAATAAATAGCTTCGTGATCGGGGTTTTTCTTCGAGAAGATCAGGGTACCAATTTGACTCTAAGTACGCTAGTGCTCTAAGCGCCTCAGCTTGGAAAATCTCGTCCGATGATTCTAAAATTATTAAGCTATCAAACATCCCGGCTTCATTGATTTTGATTGAAAATAAAACTTGCCCTTATTTTTGAGTTTGTAAACCCTTTGAAGGATAGCGGACATTTTCGGACAGAATTTGGGTAATAGATGCTTTTGGACCAACTATATTAAATGGGCTGGCTACTTGAGCTTGAATTTGAAAGCAAGCAAGCCAGCACAAAAAGAAAAGGGGGTAGATAGGAGGTAATCTCAAAAGAAAGGTGTGATTTTAAAAAACTAATATTTAAAAAATTCCCCTGAACTCAAAAACTTACTTGGGATTTCTATCAGTATGCTTTTGTAAGGGATAGTGAAAAGCTTCGTTAGTAGCAAAGTGTGTCGAACCAACTTGAATAAAATGATTTGCATTGATTAGACGATAGCTGTCCGAAAGTTAACGCTAGAAGCAAAGAAAAAGGGGAAGAAAATTGCTTGGACTTTCTTCCCCAAAATGATAAACGTGGGACACAGTATTGTGGATTATTCCACTGCTGATAAGCTCTTATCCTTCACTTCATATCCAACTATCACTAGTTGAGTCAGCATCTTATTTTGGAAATAGTCGGCAAGGATCAAATCTTTTTCAGCTAATACCGGCAAGTTTAAGGTCGAATACAATTCTGCCCGCGCCTCATATAATTTGAAATTGTAGGGATTGGCTTCAAGACCGCTTGTCAATTGTTTTTCGTCGCTTTCCGCCAGAAGTGACTGATCTTTTAAAGGGACAATTTGATGAATTTGAGTAGGAGATCGGTCTTTTGAAATTTTAAATTGAAAACTTAGCAGATAAGATTCACCTTTATTTCTGTCCCCTAGATATTCTGGTTTCCAGTTTTCAGTCAATGCCGAAATGGTACGCATTACTTCTGCAGAGAGCAATTCATCACCAGAGATCACTGTAGTAGTAAGTGGGAAACCAAGCTCGTCAAAAGTAGCTTGAAGAATAATCGTGCCTTGTATACCATTTGATCTTGCTTCGGTTGGGTATCTCAAGTTTTTTGACAAAAACTGGTTCATTTCATCTGCGACATCCGCACTCTCTTGTGCAAAAATGGTGGAGGTTGAAATAAGTCCGAGGAAAAGTAAAGCTAGGAGCGTTTTCATAGTGTAGAAAGATTAAGTTATAAGGGACTAACGGGCTACTGTCTATAAAGTTAGAAAAAACTAAGATTTAAAAACACCAAAGTGCCAAAGAATGCCAGATGGATCATGGAGAAAGAATTCATCTCCCCAGTCCTTTAGAATCAAAAGCTGCCACTAACTCGACGTACGGTAGTGGTGGTATATGTGTATATGGCGAATGCGAATAATACATTTTTTTTTAATCCTTCGGCTTTTTGCATATTCTCCACGAACTTTTCTTGATTCCCAGAGACCAAGTAAACTTTTGCCCTTAGGTCATATAATTTTGAATTATATGGCTTATCATCAATTGCATTATTTAAGACCTTGATTGCTTTTTCATATTTTTTTTCCGACATCAGTTTTTGAGCGGTGACGAGGGGATTACTTGCTGTTGGTTTCACTTTGTTAAAACCAAAAGTGATTAAAAAGCGCTCAGCTTCAGGAGATTTTGCTAAAAGATCAGGCGTCCAAAGCTCCATAGACTTTTCTAGGGATTCTAAGACGGCATCTTTGAAAGGCTTTCTAGAATCATGAACAATAAGTATCGAGTCTATAGCTCCTTCTGAAGTAAGTTTCAATTCTACAACTACAGTTCCTTCTAGTCCAGATGTAAGAGCAGAACTTGGATATTTTAAAGTTTTTTGAATGTTGATTTCCCAAAGAGATATTTCTAAAGGAGTTTGTTCCTGCGCTTTTAAATCGATGAAAAAAGTAAATAATAAAATTATGGAAATAGATAAACGAAGATTCATTGACAACTTTAATTTTAATCTAAGTTATCTTCTTTGGAAAAGAATCCAAAATCTTTTTCAGAAAATTATGATTTAAAGACACCAAAGTGCCAAAGAATGCCAGATGGATCATGGAGAAAGAATTCATCTCCCCAGTCCTTACGGTTAATCTCTGAAATCCGAACTCCTGCAAATTTGTCAGGAAGCCCCAGAACCTTAACAGCTTCCCAATGATGCTGTAAATCTTCAACCTCTAGGAAAATCATAGTGTTATCCACCCAATCCTTGACATAGGCATTCTGGAGATAAAATGAGAGGTCCTCATTTACGCTTACCACAGACATCTGCGAACCGAGGGAATGAACTTGAAATCCCAAAGCCGTATAAAACCGAATGCTTTCTTGGTAATTTTTCGCACCAATAAATGGTCGGATTGATTTTGCTGGATGGTTCATACGCCGAATTGGGTTAAGTGATGATCAAGGTGTTTATAGAAAAGATTATTCCATTCTCCAGCACTCATCGGACCAAAGGAAAGTGACTCTTTTCCTTCAAAATGCTGAGATCCTAAATCTTTTGTTTGCTCCAAGTAACTGATTAATCGGCTTTTTTCTTTCTCAAAATTGCGATGATCAGAAATGATAAAGGCCGGGGCTGTCCTTGAATTTTTTGGATAGGGAGTTTCATTGACCACTCCATTTTTTACAAATGTCTTGAGCATAAATCGCATGAAGGCATTTGGCTTTGGGTACTTATCCGTGTAGGCCATATCATATGCGACTATACTATGTGCGAGCATCTGGTCAACGGTCATCTTCCCCCAACGTGCTGGAGTATCAGGATTTAATGCATTGATTCGTGCGATTAACTCATTTGTTGTTTTCGGGTCGAAAATATTTTTCATAGGAAGGACTCCTTTGTTTTAGGCATAGAATATAAAAAATTAATAGGAAAATACCTTTGTAAATAGCTCCGAAATTAAGGGGAGATAATTTTTTAAAAAAAATACTCGTAAATTGGTTTATATCGTAAACCAATTTATATTTGTCCCATAAAGAATGCCGTAAATCATAAAATCATGGAAAAAGAACTGAGTAGCAAAGAGTCTTTGGAGCTCATCACGCAGATGATCAGCAAAGCGAAAAGAGAAGCCGCAGGAGATGGAAGTTTCCAATTGCTGCTATGGGGCTGGGTGGTTGCGATCTGCAACTTTGGGCACTACACGTTGGAAAAAATTGGATACGAGACTCCCCAAATTGTGTGGTTGCTAATCATCCCTGCGACTGGGGTCAGCATCTGGGATAGTATTCGTAAGCGAAATAGAGCTCGGGTAAAAACCCATCTGGATGATATGCTCGGTGGAATTTGGATTTCAGTTTTTGTGGGTATGTTGATCACGCTAAGTTTTATGTCTACGCTAAGTTTTCAGCAAAACCCGATCATTTTGATTCTTGCCGGAATTGGGGTGATCAGTACAGGGATTCTTGTTCGGGTTAATGTGATTCGAAATTGTGGAATACTTCTGATGGCAGGAGCTGTGATTGCCTTTTTATTGCCAGTCAACGATCAGTACCTGATAGCAGGAATTGCGATGATTTTAGGATATTTGGTGCCTGGTTATTACCTGAAAACAACCTATCGTGAGCGAGTTTAAGCCTTTAGATCCCCTTTTACATTCCCAATTGCGCCTGGCAGTGATGTCATTACTCATCAGTGTGGAGGAAGCCGAATTTACTTTTCTCAAAGAAAAAACCGAATCAACTGCGGGTAACCTCAGTGTTCAATTGGATAAACTTGAAAAGGCTGGCTATATCGGCATCGAGAAATCCTTTCGTGGAAAAAGACCGCTTACCACTTGCAGAATCCTACCTGAAGGCTTAAAAGCATTCGAGGATTATGTAGAAACACTCAAGAAGTACATCGAATAAGCAAAAAATTTTTCTTAATATAGTTTATAAAATAAACCAGTTTACAAATATGAAAACCTACTCTAAATCTCTAATCCTACCCTTAACGTTTGTCTTGCTTGCTATGGGAATTCCTCAGGAATTAAAGCAAATGAACTACCTCGCCTATTTGAAATCTGACAAATCTGCTTGGAAGAAAAATGTGGCATTCGCCATGAAACTGTATCAAGACCAACCATCGGCTGATACTGAATTCCAACTTGCATTTACCGAATATGGTCTGCTCAATGTCTCCATGGTGGATATGGACAAAAAGCTTTTTGAAAGCTATGTGGAAGAATGTGAAAATCGATTGGAAAAACTCGCCGCCGGCAAAAAGTATGGAGCTGATGCCAAGGCCCTTTTATCGGGTTTGTATGGCTATAAGATTGCGCATTCTCCATTAAAAGCGATGTTACTAGGCAGCAAAAGCTCTGGCCTTCTAGAACTAGCCATGAAGCAAAATCCAGAATCTTCTATTGTCTTAAAGATGTATGCGTCTAATCAATATTTCACTCCGGAGATGTGGGGCGGGGATAAAGAGCTTGCTTTAAAAGCCTTTGAAAAGTCCACTCAGAAACTTCTCGGTACTGATCTAGAAAAAAGTTGGATTCATCTCGATAATCTAGCCTGGACGGGGATCCTTCAGAAGGAAATGGGGGATCAGGTGAAGGCCAAAGCTACTTGGGAAAAAGCCTTGGAGATCGAACCGGAATTTTATTGGGTAAGCAAAAGCCTACTCCCAAGTTTGAATTGACGAAAAAGGTTGTTTAGCAGAAAGGGCAAGAATGGGTATTCTTGCCTTTTTTTGATCAATCCTTACAATAGCCATTTGATCCGTGCTGCTTCAAAATTTACTTTGCATCACATTCAAACTGATTAATTATGAAAGGGTTCTTTTTCTTAAGCATTCTAGTGATTTTCCAATTTTCAGCTTTTGCACAACAAAATGAAGATGAAGAAAGCAAAGCTGAGGAAAGTAGACATAGTATCTCCTTTGTTATTGGCCATGCTCGAATCGGCCAAGGCAGAAATGCTGCTGGCGACAAAGAGTTTTTAGCTGTTCCTTCAGTTGCAATTGATTATAATTATTGGATCAGTGAACGGTGGGGTCTAGGTATTCATAGCGATTTTTTAAATGAAAATTTTTTTATCGAAAATGAAGATGGGGAAATCCTAGAGCGGGAAAGGCCAATAGCACCTGCGCTGATGGGAGTATTCAAACCTGGGGAACATTGGACTTTTTCGCTGGGCATCGGAAAAGAATTTGCCGGGAAGGAAAATTTTACACTGACTCGTATTTCAATTGAATATGGTGTTGAGATCCAGAAAGGCTGGGAAGTATTTGGCGTACTAAGTCAGGATTTCCGTTGGTCTGCTTATAACGTGACCACGATAGGATTGGGATTATCCAAAAAATTATAAAAAGAGGGCGAGTAATGCACTAGCCCTCTTTTTAGTTAATCTAAAATTACTTTTTCACGCTTAGGATATTTGACCTCATAGCCAAACTTCAGTGCCTTCTGCTCTCCAGGTTGCAGTTTCACTTCCCATTCGATTAGACCAGTTTGAGGATTGAGGGTTCCTCCGGAAAGTTCTTTTGATTCTACCAGAATGTCTGAGTTTACTGAGATCGGGATTTGATCCGTTACGTTCAAACTGACAGGCTGTGATTTGTTATTCCGAATCAGGATTTCATATTGGCGGGTCTCGGTGATATTGGAGCCGATATTTCGCTTTTGAGAAAATTCCTCATTCTTCTTTCGCTCGATTACAATGCTTCGATCTCTTCCCATGGAGATCGCCAAAGTATCTTGAAGTGAAGTGGCGTCCAAAATAGATTTGCCTACAAAGCCATCTTCGAAGTATAGATTACTTTCGCCTTCCAATAAGCTATACTTGCTCCAGTCGCTGATCTGAGCAATCAGAAAGGCATCTTTTTCCAATTTAGGAATAGCCGAATATTGATACGTTGCAGGAATTTGATAAACTTTCAAATCAATTAACATTCGCTCACCGTTGGTTTTGATGGTATAAGGCTCATCCACCTCGATCTCTACCGTAGTTTGATTTTCTTGGAAAGTAGTTTGGATGATTTGGGCTTCTGGAGCATTGGAGTTAACGCTGGCTGTGGAAAAAGACCTTTTCTCAGAACTTCTATACCCAGTAACAACTACTTCTGAGAGGGATTGGCTGTCTTCAAAAAGTTGCACATTCATCAAGGAAGAGTTGATCATTCGCTCCTCGGGATTCATTCCGATAAAGGAATAAATTAACTGTTGACTTCGAGCGGGTACCGTGATGGAGTACTTTCCATCTCCGCCTGTGCTCGTTCCGATCGTAGTTCCTTTGACGAGTACAGTGACTCCGGGTAGTCCTTCACCTTGCTGATCAGTCACTTTTCCACTGACAATTCCTGAAAATGGGACGGTTCCTCTGGCTTGGATTCGTGTCAATCGCGCATAGTTCAACTCCCACTTATCCAAGTCTGGCGCCTGACCTCCTTGATTCGGAGTTCCGTTGGAGAATCGCAGCTTTACATTATTCCAATCGACACCAGTATTTTGATTGACCTCAGCCTTGTAATTGATGCCTAAAGGGCTGTTCACATCTTTGACCCGAATATCATATTTGGGATACCAGCTTGCATTAGCTACCAGATAGTTCAAATCGAAACTTGCACTTCCGGGGGCAGTTGCCTTGATTTTAATTCGGATTTCCGAAGTGGATTTATTTTCTGAAGCTTGAAGACTTGCCAATTGATTTCTAAGTGAATTTAGTTTTGCATTTTCTTCCTGCAGGTTGGCTTTGATCTTTAGTTCTTCCTTTTTGAGCGTGGTCAATTCCGTATCATAAAAGTCCAAGGCTTGCTTCAAATTTGCTATGGATGTCGTGCTTTGGCTTCCTCCAAGATTTTTATTGGCATTGAGTAGCGAACTTTTTTCGCCTAAAATCTCCAATCTGCCCAATTCAATACTTTGATTTCGTAAGATCGCATCCAGTTGTTCCTCTAGCTTTTTCACTTCCTCTTCGCTACTTTTTGCAGAGAGGTAGTCTAGTCTCCGATTGACAGCTTGGATTATAAAATTGCCTTGACCTTTGACCTGAATACTTTTTTCATCGAGGTAGGGAGATAGTCCCTTGATCACTATGACCGACTCTCCTGACGGAAAATTACCAACGGCAGATTCAAAAACCTGTGCGCCACTCAAGAAAACGGTGACTGATTTGATCTCGGATTTAAAAGGACTTTCTTTTCCTTCTTGAGCATTGGCTATAAAAGTCAAGCAAAACAACAGTAGTGAAAGGGCGGATTTTTTCATAGGAGGAATTTTGATTAGGAAGCTAAAAAGGTACGGTAGATTTCATCTTTCAAACGAAGAAATTAACTAAAATTAATTTTCATTTCAAAATTTACCTGAAAGCCCGGAAGCTTTTATTTTCCTTTGAATGGGATTATTACCTTTGCGACTAGAACTAGCTAATACCCATGACTCTTTTCCAATCCATCATAATAGCCATCATAGAGGGCCTTACCGAATTTTTGCCAATCTCATCTACAGGGCACATGATTTTAGCTTCGGCGGCAATGAATATCCACGAGGATGAATTTGTCAAAACTTTTGAAATCGGGATTCAACTTGGGGCGATTCTAGCGATTGCGCTGATGTACATCAAGCGGTTTTTTAGAGGATGGACAATTTATTTCAAGTTGCTGGCGGCATTTATTCCCACAGCGATTGTTGGGCTTTTGGCTTATGACTACATCAAAGCCTACCTCTTTAACCCAATCGTTGTATCAGTATCACTCATTTTGGGAGGAATCGTCTTGATTTTTATTGATAAAAAAGTAGTCAATTCTGAATCTGACCTTGTTGAAGTGGAGGATCTTTCCTACAAAAACGCCTTTTTTATCGGCCTTTTCCAGTGTCTGTCCATGGTGCCTGGTACTTCTAGAGCAGCGGCAACGATCATTGGAGGGGTATTTAATGGCTTGGATAAGAAGCAGGCTATGGAATTTTCTTTTCTTTTGGCAGTCCCAACGATGATAGCGGCAACCGGATATGATTTGTTGAAAAGTGATTTGACGATGACCAATGAGCAAATTTCATTTATGGGAATCGGTCTGGTAGTCGCTTTTATTACTGCTTGGATTGCCGTTAAGCTATTTTTGAAATATGTATCCAATCATGGTTTTATGGCATTTGGTTACTATCGAATTGCCCTTGGTATTTTATTTTTGATCTTTATGTGGGGTACTGATTTGGGTTAATCCCAATTTCCCGTGCTAGGAAAGTGTAAAATTGATTTGATATAATTTTCCACTTTTTATAAAATAGATTTAACAAATCAGGCATGATTTAAAGACAGATTTAAAACCAAAAACCCCTTCTGAATAAGCCCAGAAGGGGTTTTGGTTTGGGGTCTATTTTGATTTATCAATCACATTCTTATTCTTCACATACTTTTCTAGCCAGGTATCCATTTCCCAAAGTGTGTGGAGGATGGACTCTTGAGCAGCATAGCCATGACTTTCATTCGGTAGGAAAACCAATCTAGCTGTAGCGCCGTGACCCTTCAATGCATTGTAGTAGCGCTCTGATTGGATCGGGAAAGTACCCGAATTATTATCCGCTTCTCCGTGGATCATGAGTATAGGAGTTTTCACTTTGTGTGCAAAAGAGAAAGGAGACATATTAAAATAAACCTCAGGAGCTTCCCAATAGGTTCGCTGCTCGTATTGAAAGCCAAATGGGGTCAGCGTACGATTATATGCTCCGCTTCGTGCAATTCCAGCAGCAAACAAGTCGGTATGGGAAAGCAGGTTTGCAGTCATAAATGCGCCATATGAATGACCACCAACTGCGATACGCATGCGATCACCAATACCCATATCTACAATTTTGTCTATTGCAGCCTCTGCGTTCCAAACTAACTGTTCTAAGAAATAGTCATTTGGTTCTTTGTCACCTTCCCCTACGATAGGCATTTCAGTTTGATCCATAATTGCATAGCCACGAGTCACCCAATAGATCGGAGATCCCCAGCTCAGACGAGTAAAGGCATATTTAGAACCCCTAACCTGAGCAGCAACTTCTTTGGATTTATATTCTCGTGGATAAGCCCACATTAAAACTGGAAGCGTACCGTCTTTCGCCGGGTCATAGCCTACAGGGGTATAGATTACTGCCGAGAGATTTAATCCATCCTTTCTGCTATAGGTCACTTGCTGCTTTTGGATTCCTTTCAGGGATTCGTAAGGGTGGACAAAATTCGTCACCTGAATCGGTGCCATTCGCTTTTTAATATTCACCAACCAATAGTTGGGTTGGATATCTGTGCTTTCTTTCAAAGTGATAAATTCCGAACCTGACTCATCGAGGACTTTTACCACTCGTTCGTAATATGGAGCCTGAGATCTCCAAAGTATATTTTCTTCCTTTGTTTTAATATCAAAAGTAGAAAGGAAAGGCATATTCCCATCGGGAGATCCTCCCTGACTGGTCATGTACACTAAATCTCCATTTCTTAGGAGTACATTTTTTCCGAATTGATTTTCTACAAAAAGTGGATCTCCTGGATCATTGTAAATATCATCCGAAGACCGCTCAATGATTATTCGTTTAGCTTGATTAAAGTTGGACGGATTGATAACAGATCTCATTTCTTTCCGACTGGCTGACCAACGCTCATTCATGATCGCAAAGTTGTCATCTGACCAGGCAATGCCAGCGAAACGATATGGCGTGGTAGCTAACTTTTTCTTCTCGCCAGCAAAAGGGGCGTCCAGAGTGTAGACGATCTCCCGATCTTTCACGTCGTTTCTAGGATCACCTTCGTCTTGCGCCTCAACCCAGTAAAGCATTGCGCCTTTATCAGCTCTCCAGCTTATATTTCTTGGGCCAGTTACAGTCGCATCGAATCCAGTAGGTCGATTTTCATCCAAAGGAATCTGTGCTACTGTCTTCACTTTTTTTCCAGCTTTGTCCCAAACTTCTACATCATAAGGGAATCTAGAAGCTGGCACCAAGTAGGAAAATGGCTTTTTAATGAGATCAACCATCAGGTATTTTCCGTCAGGAGAAAGATCCATGGACTTAATCATTCCAGAAGGACCAATTGGCTTTTTATCTCCATTTAGATCGACAAGCATGATTTGAGAATCTATGAAAAAGGCGAATAATTTTTCGTCATAAGGATTGCTCAATAAATCCTGATAAGTTCTATTTGGGGAAGCTTCCCCTGTAGATTCTTGAATAATTGGACCCGCTGGTGCGGAAGGTTTTTGAGGAATATTCCCGCGGCTTGGATTTACTGCTTTGATGAGGATTTCATTCTCAGGAGTCCAAGCCATTGCATTACCATAGACTTCATTCAGAATGGTATCGGTCAGTTTTTTGGCTTCAAATGAAGTCATATCCACTACCCAAAGGCTAATTCCATTGGCTTCAGTCTGAGTGAAAGCAAGGAATTTTTCATCTTTTGAAAGTGCAAATCCCCCCATACTTGGGTTGGCTGGTAATCCCTTGATTTGGATCTCTTCACCCCCGCGAGTCATTTTAATTTTGACATTTTCAACTCCTCGGCCACGGCTTGGTCCTGAGGTTGCTGGATTGATTCGAAGGCCGGCAATTCTGAGTTCGGGCTGTGAAAGCTCTTCAATGCTTGGATTGTCAGCACGCTCGAGGAGCATCATCCAATCTCCACTTTTGCTAAAGCTTACAGAAGGAGTGCCCGGAGCATTCACCAGGTCAGCAATAGCTTTTGGTGGAGTTTGATAAGTAGTTTGGGCAATTACGGAAAGGTGGGAGAACCCAACCAATAAAAGCGCTGATAGGACTATTCGATAAAATTGTTTCATTTAAGATTGGTTTATTTCGAAGGGAATATAAAACCAAGCACGCAGAAAGCTTACTAAAATTCATAAGTGGCATGGATTTTAATTAAGTTCGGTTAGATTTTAGGATAAACGACTAGTCGATGAGGATTTCTAACAGATCATTGTAGCACGCAACTTTTGTTTAGGACCTTTTATTACCTATTTATTAGAACCAAAACTTAGAACACATGAAAAATTTATTCCTAATTATATTATTAAGCATCGGATTGGGGCAGGTATGCGTGAGCCAAACCATCAAGCCAGGAGTTGGGCTTAACTTTACAGATGTAGTGGGAAATGGGGATGGAACAGCGAGTGGTAGAACTGGCTGGCAGTTTGGAGCAAGTGTCGCTTTTGGAAAGAAAATTTATGTAGAGCCAGGGATTTTTTATCAGAGCAAATCTGCAAATTTCTCCTCATCTGATCAGTTGAGCGACCCAGATTTGAAGGCAGATTTCAAAGGAATCAGAGTTCCTTTTGCGCTTGGTTATAATTTGATTGGAAATTCAGAATCTAAAGCATCTTTTCGACTTTTTGGAGGGCCTTCTGGGTTTTTTGTGATCGATACCGGTGATAATATCAATAAGGATGACATCAACTCACCAGCATGGGGTGTATTTGCTGGAGCAGGATTGGATATTTGGATTTTGTTCGTTGATGTCAGCTATGAATGGTCTGTTACTGATGTTCAGACGAGTTTTACCAATATCGATTTTGGGAAGACAAATGGCTTATTTGCTAATGCTGGAGTTAGAATTAGACTGTAGTTTAACGAGTAGAGGGTCTATTATAAGCCCTTAGGATTTTGCGCTGAATCGAATTATTTCGGTAATTTAGAGCGGATTAAGAATTTGAAATGGAGACTTACGGAAAGATATTATTGATCGCCATGCCAGCATTTCTGGTTTTGGTTTTATTGGAGAAGTGGTATGGGTGGTATAGAAAAAACGATACGGTTCCCCTGAATGATATGCTTTCCAGTTTGAGCTCCGGAATTACCAATGTTACCAAAGATGTCTTGGGACTGAGTGTTGCGATTATTTCCTACGGATGGATCGTGGATCAGGTGGCCCTAACTCATGTTGGTGCAAGTTGGCTCACCTTTCTGATTGCTTTTATTGCATTAGATTTTTCAGGGTATTGGGTTCACCGAATCAATCATGAGTACAATATTTTTTGGAACAATCACATCATACATCACAGCAGCGAGGAGTTCAATTTGGCCTGTGCCTTACGCCAAAGCATCTCCTCATTTGTAAGAATATTCACTGTTTTTCTTTTACCGGCAGCCCTTCTTGGAGTACCAACTGAGGTGATAGCGGTCGTTGGCCCTATTCATCTTTTTGCCCAGTTTTGGTATCATACCCAACACATCAAGCGGATGGGTTGGCTCGAATACATCATTGTGACCCCGGCTCATCATCGGGTTCATCATGCGATCAATCCAATTTATCTGGATAAGAACTATGGGCAAATCTTTATTTTCTGGGATAAGCTTTTTGGGACCTTTCAAGAAGAGCTAGCTGACGTGCCTGCAGTGTACGGAGTCACTAGGCCCGTAAGAACTTGGAACCCCATCAAGATCAATTTCATGCATCTATGGTTCTTGATCAAGGATGCATGGCGTGCGTCGAAGTGGGAGGATAAATTCAAAATCTGGTTTATGCCATTGGGATGGCGACCAGCTGATGTGGAGGAAAAATATCCCGTTGAGAAGATTGAGGATGTCTATCACTTCGAAAAATATAGCCCTTTACTTTCTCCGAATTTGATGCGTTGGAGCGTTTTTCAATTTTTGATGCTCGTGTTTTATGTATTCTATATGTTTGGAAATATCGCAATTATCGGTATCCCCGAAATTTTTATTTATGGGGCGTTCGTCTTTTTGACTGTCTATGCATATACCGAATTGATGGACAAAAATTCCAAATCGTGGATCTGGGAAAGTCTTAAAAGCATTGCTGGTTTGGCAATTATTTTAAGTACGGGAGATTGGTTTGGTTTAAACAACTTGGTTCCGTTTGGATCTTTTATGCTTATGATAATTCTGGTCGTCTCACCATTTGTTGTGATCTGGTTTTGCAAAACTGAAATACAAGAAGTTCAAAATCAAAAGGAAATGATCACAATTTAAGAGCAATTGAGTTTTTATCAAGCCAACAAAGGGGACAAATCTTTTGAGAAAACGCCGCATTAGAGCCAATCAGCTATGGCAAAGTATTGGTGTAAAATCTCAATTTTGACAAATTTCTATTGCTGTGCAGTGATTAAGCAGATTGATTTAAAACCGGCATTCAAAAATGGAATAAGAACAAGACTTAGTTCGAGTTGGCTTTACACCCTAGCTTGAGTAAATCAAATTTAGAGAATAAGGGAATAGCGGTAGATAGATTTATAAGGAGTCATGTCCTCAAAAAATTCCGGTGAGCCGGAACATGTGTTTTGGTATCCTTGGTATTTGTGGAAAGCTTCAAGTGTAAGAAGGGATCTTATTATACATTAGACACAAAAAAACCTTGAACATTACTGATCAAGGTTTTTTTTATGTGTTATGAAAATTACTTTCCTTTTTCTCCAATTGAAATCATCGCACATCTGAAACCAATATCATTGGTGGCAGAGTCCTGATGCATAAATCTTCGTGTACCAGGAGCTAACCAATAGGTAACATCTCTCCAAGAACCGCCTTTATAAACGCGAAGCTCATCTGTAAGTACTGAGGTCTCATACGTATCAGCTTCATCAAAAACCCCTGTATTTCTAACTGGGTTTAGATCGTCAAAGTCTTGGAATGAAAGTGGACGATAAATATCCTGAACCCACTCGTTCATATTTCCCGCCATGTGGTAAAGGCCAAAGTCATTTGGAGCCATATCATACACGTTAGTAGGAATGATTTCTCCATCATTTCGCTGATTACCGGCAATTCCACCGTAGTCACCACGTCCTCTTTTGAAGTTTGCTAGCAAGTCACCTTGCTTGCCTTTACGCTTTACATTGTATGGATTTCTCACTCCTCGTCCATCCCATGGATAGATTCGACCGTATTCCTGATTTTCATCCAAGTATTGGGTACCAATCATTGCTTTAGCGGCATATTCCCATTCAGCTTCAGTAGGGAGTCGGTAATCAGCCAAAGCTACACCTCGCTCAATTAACTGAGTTTTGGAAAATGTGGAATCGATTCCTCTTTCCTTTCTCACCAGCTCCTGAACAAATTCAGTTCTCCAGTTTGAATAAGTCTTTGCTTGGCTCCAAGAAACACCTGCTACTGGATAGAAATTGAAACCAGGGAATCTGAAATAATAAGACTGGTACATGTCATTGAACGACATCGCACCTTTCCATACATTTTCAGAAGGCTCTAATTTCTTCAATGAATCCGCACTTACTTTCTTTTTCATGTCAAAAAGAAATTCGCGGTAATCATTGTTGGTTATTTCTGTCTCATCCAAGTAGAAGTTAGAAACCGTAACTGTCCGCTCCTGATTATCTCGGAATGCCATGATGTCTTCTTCCTGCGAACCTAAAACCGCTCTACCACCTTGGATAAATCTCAAGTTTGGACCGGGAATTTGCTCCGCATTTTTGGCAACAAAAAAGTTTGTCGAATCATTTTCTTCAAAAGAAAAATCTTGACCAGTTGTGGCACTTTTTTTACCCGGGTTATTTGCAGATCTTCTGCCATATCCAGGTGTTTTGTTACAAGAGGTTAAGATAGAGCTTCCGACGATCGCGAAAGTTGCTACCCACATTCCCCATGATTTGTTACTCAGACGCATATAAGTATTCGTTTAGGTCTAGTTTAATGCTGCAATATAAATGCATTGTCAGCGACTTCCAATATTTGGTGAGGAGGATCTAAACTCAAAAAAGCTCAAATAAACCTCTAATCGATAGTTACTGACAGAATAAGTATGCAAAACTGCAATATTTATGCCAGTAAAATATTTAATAAAATCAAGAATTTACCATTTCATTTAGCTTAACCTGGGCTTTTGAAATACTTGAAACACCTGATAAGGTAAGAATCAAACGGTTTTTGTATTCCTTTATTTTACAATTCTTTGAGTTGAATTGCGCAAAGCGCATAATTTTTTGGAAAACAGCAGATGAATAAAAGTCATCTCGAGAAGCCGGCAGCAAATAACATTTCATTTGGTTGCCCTTCAAAGTAAGTTTTTCAACTCCCAATTTTTCTGCTTTCCACCGAAGGCGTACTGTCTCCAATAAGTCTTCCACTTCTGTTGGAAGCGGACCAAATCGATCCAAAAGATTGGTAGAAAACTTACTGAGCCCCTCCTCATCTTTTATACCATCCAGTTTGGAGTAAAGCCCTAGCCGCTCACTGATGTTGGCCACATATTCCTCAGGGATTAATAACTCTAAGTCGGTTTCTATAGTACAATCCTGAACAAGAACTTTGACTTTCTCAGCTAGATCCACTTCGAAGAGCGATGCGAATTCATTTTCCTTTAACTCTTGAACGGCCTCATCAAGAATTTTATGATACATCTCGAAACCAAGATCAGTGATAAATCCACTTTGCTCCGCTCCTAATAAATTTCCGGCACCTCTGATGTCCAGATCTTTCATCGCCACTTTGAAGCCATCTCCCAAATCGGAAAATTCTTCCAAGGTCTGCAATCGCTTCCTTGCTTCCGCAGTCAGCCCTGACATTGGGCTGGTGAGCAGGTAGCAAAATGCTTTTTTATTACTTCTACCCACACGACCTCGCATCTGGTGCAAATCACTCAAACCGAACATGTGCGCTCGATTAATTAATATCGTGTTGGCATTTGGAATGTCAAGACCTGATTCAATGATATTAGTCGAGACCAAAACATCGTATTCATGATTGATAAAATCAACCATGATTTTTTCTAATTTTTTACCATCCATTTGTCCATGTGCTGCGGCCACTCTAGCATCTGGGACAAGCTTCATAATCAAATTCGCAATGGAATCGATCTCTCCCACTCGATTGTGGACAAAGAAAACCTGCCCTCCCCGTCGCAATTCATAAGCAATCGCATCTCGGATTACTTCCTCTTGAAAGGTTTGTACTTCAGTGGTGACCGGTTGTCGATTCGGTGGAGGCGTTGCAATGATAGATAAGTCTCTAGCTCCCATCAAGGAAAAATGTAAGGTCCTTGGAATGGGCGTTGCGGTCAAGGTCAATACATCGACATTAACCCGAAGGTTTTTGAGCTGATCCTTTACTTTGACCCCAAACTTCTGCTCTTCATCAATGATCAATAATCCGAGATCTTTGAACACGATGTCTTTGTTGACAATCTTATGAGTGCCTATCAGAATATCGATTTCCCCAGTTTTTACCTGAGCTACGATTTCTTTGATTTCCTTCGCGGTGCGAAAGCGGTTGATGTAATCTACTTTTAATGGCAAATCGCCAAGTCTCTCTTTGAAAGTATGGAAATGCTGCATCGCCAAAATGGTTGTTGGCACCAATACAGCGACCTGCTTTCGATCATTGACTGCTTTGAATGCTGCTCGAATCGCAACTTCAGTTTTACCAAAACCCACATCACCGCAGACAAGTCGATCCATTGGATAGGATTTTTCCATATCTGATTTGACGTCTTGAGTAGCGATAGCCTGGTCTGGAGTATCCTCATAGATGAAGGAGGACTCGAGTTCGATTTGCAAAACCGAATCTCTGGTGAATGAGAATCCAGATGCAGACCTTCGCTTCGCATAGAGCGCAATAAGGTCCTTAGCAATGTCTCTTACTTGTTTTTTGGCGCGGCTTTTTTTGTTTTCCCATTCTGGAGAACCCAGTTTGGACATGGCTGGGGCGGTTCCCTCCTGTCCTGAATATTTGGAGATCTTGTGAAGGGAATGGATGTTCACATAGAGCAGATCATCATCTCGAAAAATCAAACGCACAGCCTCTTGCTTTTTCCCTGAGACATCTACTTTTTCTAATCCGGCAAACCTTCCCACTCCGTAATCCACATGAACTATGTAGTCCCCAGGATGAAGAGCTTTGAGCTCTTTTATAGTGAGGGCTTTTGATTTGCTGGATTTTGCGCGGGTTTTATATCTGTGAAATCGCTCGAAGAGCTGGTGATCAGTAAAGCAGGCGATTTTTGATTGACGATCCTCAAATCCCTCACGTAATCCAAGAAGCATACTTTGGATTTGAATCGTTGGATCCAATTCCTTGAATATTCCGATGAGTCGGTCAATCTGTTTCTCATTTTCAGCAGTCAGGATATTTACGTAGCCGCGTTTTTCATTTTCAGCCAAATGAGTGACTAATAAGTCAAAATTCTTGTTGAATGAGGGCTGAGGCTGACTTTCCCAGAGAAAAGATTTGGAAGATTTGAGGTAAAATTGTCGTCCAAACTCAATTCTTGAGAAATTTTCGGACTGCTGAGCGAAATCAGCTCCAGTTTCGAAAAGATCAGCTGGTTGGAGAACCAGTTTATCATTTTTTGTTTTTCTTACAATCTGATCAAATTCTTGAGTGGCTTTATGAAAGCACTCATCCATCACATCTTTGGTCAGCTGGAAGTCTTTGATCCAGATTTTGGTGTCTTCTGGTAGAAAACCTAAAAATGATTGCCGCACTTCTTGGAGAAGCCTGGTTTGAATATTTGGGATCAGTGAAATCTGAGTTACAATTTCGATGGAAAGTTGTGACTCAGGATCAAAGGTCCTGATGCTTTCTATTTCTTTACCAAAAAGCTCTAATCGGTAGGGATGCTCATTTGAAAATGAAAAAACATCTAAAATTCCACCTCTAATGGCGAACTGCCCGGGCTCATAGACAAAGTCGGTTCGCTCAAAGTCATAGCTCTGAAGCAGCTCCGACACAAATTCCATATCGACTTTCTCACCGACTTTCGCTACAAAAGTATTTTCAATTAATGAGCGTTTATTGATGACCCGCTCATATAGCGCTTCGGGGTAAGTAACGATGACATGAGATTGATCTCGCTCGGTCAAGATTCGATTCAGCAGCTCCGCTCGGATTAGGACATTTGCATTGTCTACTTCCTCATAGTGATAAGCCTTCTTAAAACTAGATGGGAAAATCATGTGCTCCTCTGTTTGAAGCAAATTCTGAAGATCCGAATTGAGGTATGCTGCTTCTTCTTTATCCTGTGCGATGAGCAGGTGAATTCCCCCGCTTTGCTGGTATAAAGTACTGAAGAGGACCATGTCTAGACTTCCTGAAAGGCCTTTGACTTGTACGCAAGTTGTTTTGCCCTGCTGCATGATCTCATGCGCAATAGATTGGAAAACAGGGTCAGCTTGATAGATAGAAAGAAAGTCTTGGCGATCCAAGGGAGATAGGCTTTTGAGAAAATATTTTGGCCAAAGTTAGGGCTTTATTGAATTAAGGGAACTTCATTCATCTAGAATTACTTTTTTCTGAACCTATGCTCCTTAAAAATGTTTTCCATCATATGGATAAATTGAGCACAAAATTGAGTTGGTTTCAACGACTGGAGCGAATGCATCCATACGAGACGATGCTTTACTTGGGAATGGTCGGAAGTGGGCTAATCTTCCTTTTTCTGGCGGTGGCTTTTCTGTTTTCGGGATTAAATCAATTGGCCGGACTCAACCAACATATTCCTGCGGCCTTTCTGATTTCTACTTTTCTGTTGATTTTGAGTGGTTATACTGCTACCAAAATGCGGTTGCATTTTCAAGAGGAGCGTACGGACCTGTTAATTGCCTCACTTAGAAATACCCTAATCCTAGGAGGTGTTTTCACCCTACTCCAGCTAGCTGGATGGTATGAGCTAGACAGGATGGGGATTGATTTCAAAGGAATTCCAAGCGGGAGTTTTCTTTATTTGCTTTCTGGAATCCATATCTTTCACTTGCTTGGGGCGATGATTTTCGCGGCGATTTTATTGAATCAGATGCAAAAGCGAAAGGACGATGAGATCCAACATCTAATCATGATCACCAACCCTTTCGAAAAGATGAGAATCAGACTATTTACATTCTATTGGCATTTCATGGATTTGATCTGGTTGATTCTTTTTGTTCTTTTTGTGATTAGTTTCTGATATTTGAAATATGAAAATAACTATCGAAACCCCCGTAAATCAGGATTATCTTCAAGTAAAAGAGGGGTTTAATGAGACACTTTTTAAAAAACTAAGTCCTCCCTTTCCTCCAGTGAAACTACTTCGGTTCGATGGTTCCACCAAGGGTGACTTAGTTACCCTTGAGCTGAATTTTATTTTTTTCAAGCAAAAATGGACCAGCGAAATCATGGAAGATCTGACGACCGACAAGGAGTTTTATTTTATTGATAAGGGAATCGAGCTCCCCTTTTTCCTTAAAAAATGGACGCACAAACATCGAATTGTCAAGGACGGAGAAAATTCAATGATTCGGGATGAAATAGACTATCAGGCACCTTTTTGGGTATTAACTTGGCTGCTTTATCCAGCAATGCTTCTTCAATTTGCCTATCGAAAGCCCATTTACAAAAAGATATTTTCCTAGTTGCTGGTTAAATTTTCACAGTTTTTGATTTTGCAATCACCATACAAGACCAGAGAATGACTCCGAATAGCGGATTCAAAAGCTTTACCAATCGCTTCTTTGATTTCACTGATTTTAGGATCAGAAAATTCCCGAATCTTTCTGCACTGGTTGCAAACATGATGATCGTGATGCTTATAAGTGAGTGCTTGTTCATAGAGCGCAACTTTATCCTTGAACTGGTGTTTCACTGCCAAGCCGCTTTCAACCAATAGATCCAAAGTATTGTAAATCGTGGCCCTACTGATCGTATAGCCCTTGTTTCGCATACTCAAGAAAAGTCCTTCCACGTCCATGTGTTCATCCTCGGGGAGAGAATAAAGTTCGTCAATTACTGAAAAGCGCTCAGGAGTTTTTCGACTTCCTTGTTTGAGTAGAAAGTTCTCAAAAATCTTTTTTGCCTTTTCGATCAGTGCTTTGTCTGCCATAGTTTTGATTCTCGTTGAATTAAAGATGACCGTTTCTTTATTTTTTGTCAAACTGTGAATCCAAACTGGCGTAATTTGGTTTCAGTCTAAACAAGATCGGGATGTCTCAAAATTGATCAGAATTTTTCCAAACAATAAGAGGGTAATTCTGATTTGAAATGAATAAGAAGAAAAACTGTATCTTGAAATAGGCCAAAATCGTACTAAATTAATGTCTAAAAGGATTTCTTTCTTATGGTTACTGCTGATTACTCTACAAAGCTCAGGAGTGGCTCAGGTACCTGGATTTTTTTTAAAGGAAGATCAGCGGAAAGCTACTATTCCCTTTTATTCTTCCAATAGTCTGATCATTCTCCCCGTATCCATCAACGGTAATCCTCCAGTAAATTTTTTGGTTGACACGGGGGTACGAACAAATATTTTATTTAGTAAAACGCTAGGCGATGAGCTCGGACTGACTTACACCAGGCGTTTGAGTCTGGTAGGAGCGGATGGTATTTCCAATCTTATGGCTTCAGTATCGCCGATTAATGAATTGGACCTCGGTCCAATAAAAGGAAATTTTCAAAATTTATTAGTTCTGGAGGAGGATTTTTTGGAGTTGGAATCTGTGATTGGAGTTCCCGTCTATGGGATTATTGGCTACGAGTTTTTTAAATTCAATCCCATCCGAATTGATTTTGACAATGGAAAATTGGACTTTTTTCAAACCAAAGCAATGAAATGGAGGCCTCTATTTTATAAAAAGCTGAGTTTGTCCATCGAAGATAGCAAGCCTTATATAGAGGCTAAAGTGAAGCAAAAAAGTGGAAAGATCATCTACCCCAAACTGCTGATTGACACTGGAGCGAATCATGGCCTCCTGCTCAACCGTGAGACTACGGATGACATTGAGATGCCGCCCTTATTTATCGAGTCCGAGATAGGTCAAAGTCTTGGAGGCTTACTTTTTGGATACATTGGAAGAGTGGAATATCTCAAACTAAATAAACTCAAATTCGACGACGTCCTCACATCTTATCCCGATGAGACGGCATTTAGCTACGTTATTAAAGATTCAGGCCGCCAAGGAAGTCTTGGGGCGGAGGTTTTAGGCCGTACCAAAGTAATTATTGACTATCCAAGGGAGCGATTATTTATCAAAAAAGCCGATAATTTTTATTCGCCTTTCGAATTCGATATGAGTGGCTTGGCTTTTAAAAAAATCCCAGCTGACCAAACCAGGATATTTATATCCAATGTCAGAGAAGGTTCTCCGGGTGAAATGGTTGGAGTGTTACCTTTCGATGAAATTGTGTCAATCAATAAAATTCCAATTTTCATCTGGGAACTTGTCGAAGTCAACAAACTATTCCGATCAGAGGAAGGAAGAGTGATCGAATTGGAGTTGAGAAGATATGATGCAGTAGACCGTAAAAAGTGGGAAAATATCAGACTGAGGGTCAAGCTTCAAAAACAGATTTGAGACTATTGCCTTCCAATTAATTTAAAAAGGATAATTTTGAATTGTCGGAAGCGAATAAAACTTCTTGGTAATCTATTTCGTCCTATCAACGATTTCAAAACCCAATCACATGAAAAAATTATTAATCCCAATCCTGGTTTTAGGTGTAATAGGTATTTTCATCTACACCAAAGCGGTAGGATCGTACAATCAATTTGTCACCCAAGATGAAGTAGTAAACGGAACTTGGGCTGAAGTAGAGACTCAATATCAGCGACGTGCAGACTTGATTCCAAACTTAGTAAGTACAGTAAAAGGCTATGCAGAGTTTGAGCAAGAGACCCTGACGGGTGTGATCGAAGCCAGATCAAAAGCTACTTCAATGACTATTGACCCTTCTAATCTTACCCCAGAAAACTTAGCTCAGTTCCAACAGGCTCAAGATCAACTTTCAGGAGCTTTGAGCAGATTGCTGGTGACCGTAGAGCGCTATCCTGATCTGAAAGCAAACCAAAACTTCTTGGAGCTTCAAGCTCAGCTCGAGGGAACTGAAAATAGAATTGCGGTAGCCCGAAGAAACTTTAATGAGTCTGTAGTGACTTACAATCAGAATATCCGCACCTTCCCAAACAACATCTTTGCGGGATGGTATGGATTTGAGGCAAAAGGTACGTTCAAAGCGTCCGAAGGTGCCGAGAACGCACCAACCGTTCAATTTTAATATAAAATCATGGCTGAGAAATTATTCTCACCAGCTGATCGGGAAGCAATAAAAGCTGCGATCCGATCTGCTGAACTACGTACCTCAGGAGAAATCCAAGTTCACATCGAAAATCGTTGCAAAGGTGATTTGATGGATCGGGCAGCTGAGCTGTTTGAGACCTTGAAAATGTACCAGACCAAGGATCGAAATGGGGTGCTCTTCTACCTCGCGGTAGTGGATCATAAGTTTGCGATCCTTGGAGATGCTGGAATCAATCAAGTGGTCGAAAAAGATTTTTGGGAAAACACCAAAGAGAAAATGGCCAGCTATTATAAGAATGGCCAATTTACACAAGGACTCATCGAAGGAATTTTGATGGCTGGAGAAAAACTCCGCAATCACTTCCCATACGATGAAGATTCCGATCAAAACGAATTACCTGATGAAATTTCTTTTGGAAAATAAGGGCGTAACCCTTTTCCTCATTGCCTTTTTTCTTTTTTCTAACACGTCGCTTTTTGCGCAGGAATTCCCTCCTGTACCAAATCCTCCGAGATTAGTCAACGATTTCACCCAGACACTCAGTAGCGCTGAGATCTCACAGTTAGAAAGCAAACTTGTTGCTTACAATGATAGCACTTCAACTCAGATAGCGATTGTCATGATGAAGTCGGTGGGTCAATACGATATTTCTGATTATGCATTTCAACTTGGAGAAAAGTGGGGAATCGGTGGATCCAAAGACAATGGAATTCTGATTCTGGCAGCTATGGAAGATCGGGATGTATTCATCGCCACTGGATATGGAATGGAAGGAGCAGTACCTGATGCATTGGCTAAGCGGATCGTTACCAGTCTGATTATTCCCAATTTTAAGACAGGGGAATATTACAAAGGGTTTGATCAGGCCACAGATATGATCTTCAAGCTGGCTTCAGGAGAATATACTGCTGAGGATGTACAGGAAAATGGGAATAGTGGAGGTGCTTTATTTTTGCTATTTATTTTCATCTTCTTCTTTGTGATTTTGCCATTGCTTCGCAATCGAAACGACAATAATAATCACATGGGCGGTAAAAGTGGAGGAGTTGATCTTCTGACTACGATCATGCTAGGCAGTTTGCTCGGTAGAGGAAATGGTGGAAAATTCGGAGACTTTTCCTCCGGTCGTGGATCTTTTGGCGGCGGTGGAGGTGGAGGCTTCGGTGGCTTCGGCGGTGGATCCTTCGGCGGTGGCGGAGCTGGTGGAAGCTGGTAATCGAATCGAAAATCTTTAGAAAAAACAGGTCGCATTATCAAAAAAAGGCGACCTGTTTTTTTTGTGCCCAGCCCCTGAAATAAATCTGATTTCAAATCCCGACTTGTTTGATTAGGTTAGTAAAATGATTTCAGTTTCAGAAGCCCTGGCCCTTGTGGACCAGCATACCCAAACCCAATCAGTAGAAATGATTCCACTTGATTTGGCAATGGGGAGTACTTTGGGGTCGAATATTTACGCCCCGATTAATTTACCATCCTTCCGGCAATCCTCCATGGATGGCTACGCTTTTATCCATGATGGCCAAGCTGGATTAAAACTCATCGGGGAGTCGAAGGCAGGAGATTTTCAAAATTTCTCGATAAAAGAAGGAGAAGCAGTACGGATTTTTACTGGAGCGCTTGTTCCTGATGAGGCTGATACAGTGGTCATGCAAGAGCATGTCGAGCAAACTGAAAATGGAATTAGAATTCTGAAAATGCCTCCGAAAAACTTTAATGTTCGGCCAATCGGAGAGCAGATCAAATCAGGACACATCGCTCTAAAATCAGGAACTCGAATCAATGTTCCCATTATCGGGTTTTTGGGAGGATTTGGGCTAAAAGAGATTCCTGTAATCCGAAAACCTAGTGTTTCGATTTTGGTCACTGGGAATGAAATTCAATCGGGGCAGCATCAATTAGAAGCGGGGAAAATTTTTGAAAGTAATTCGCTGATGCTGAAGTTAGCGTTAGAATCAATGGGAATTGTAGTCAAACAAGTGCTTACTGCTTCCGATAACCAAGCCGAGACGAAGAAAGCCATTGAAACCGGTTTGGATTCAGATGTTTTGATTATCTCGGGAGGGATTTCTGTCGGAGACTATGATTTTGTCAAAGAGGGGTTGGAACACAACGAGGTCAAAGAAGTCTTTTATAAAGTAAATCAGAAGCCAGGGAAACCTTTTTGGTTTGGCAAAAAGGGTCAGAAGTACGTTTTTGCTTTGCCCGGAAATCCTGCCTCTACTTTGATGTGTTTTTTAGTCTACGTCGCTCCTTCAATTCAAAAAATGCACTCTGGAATGCCAATTGGCCTTTCTCTTCAACAAGGTACATTAGCAACAACTATCCAAAATAATTTCGGAAAGACACTTTTCCTGTTGGCAAAAGAAGATAACGGAGCTATCGAACTATTGCCTAAACAAGCCTCGAGCATGTTGATTTCCTTTAGTATGAGCAATGCTATTCTTGTCTTTCCTGCGGAATTAGAGGAGTTGAAACAAGGTGAATCTGTCCACTATTTTCCAATTAACAGAAGCTAATATGTCAATGGCGGATCCTTTTTTTATGATTTCGTTTTCACTGATTCTGGCAGTTGTCGCCTTTCTCTATGGAAGTGTGGGCCATGGCGGAGCCAGTGGCTACCTTGCTTTGATGGCACTGTTTGGGTTTTCCCTTTTGGTGATGAAGCCGACCGCTTTGATTCTGAATATCTTCGTATCTGGGATTTCATTTTACTTCTTCCGGGCTAATAAATTCTTCAATTGGAAGCTCTTCTATCCTTTTGCCATCACATCCATTCCAGCGGCATTTATTGGCGGAGGCATTCCAATCAATCCCACGCTATACAAGCAGATTCTCGGTGTATTTCTGTTTTTGGCTATTCTCAGGATTTTAGGATTATTTGGAAAAGCACCTCTAAAGGAAAATCAGAAAGTAAATATTCCACTGGCATTGGCAGTAGGACTAGGAATCGGGTTTTTCTCAGGAATGATTGGAATCGGAGGTGGGATTATTCTCAGTCCGGTGATTTTGCTTTTGGGCTGGGGAAATTTGAAAGAATCGGCAGCGGTTTCAGCCTTGTTTATCTTTGTCAATTCGGTCTCAGGGGCACTGGGTTTTGTGGTGGGGGGAGGTGAAATTCCTAATGAAGCCTTTTATTTGATCCCGGCGGCACTTATTGGAGGTACTTTAGGTTCCTATTACGGCAGTAGCAAGTTTTCCTTCCCAGTATTGAAATACATCCTGTCGGCGGTGCTTTTCATCGCATTTATTAAATTGATGACCGTTTAGGTTTGAAAATCCTATCTTAAAGAAAATCTCAACAGCTTTCAATAATTAACATGCCCAAAGTCAAATATTTTGGAATACTAGCAGAGACCGTAAATCAAGCGGAGGAAGAAGTAAGGGTTGATTCAGAGAATTTGGGAGAACTTGTAGCTCAGCTGAAGGAAAAGCATTCGCTGGAAGCACATGATTTCCAGATCGCAGTAAACCGAAAAATCATCTCGGACTTGGGTGCCTTCCAGGTGAAGGATTCTGACGAAATCGCTTTTTTACCTGCATTTGCAGGAGGATAAATGGATTACAGCAGACAAACGATATTGCCACAATGGGGAGAAGCCGCACAGCAAAAACTACGGGATTCCAAGATTCTTGTAGTGGGAGCAGGTGGTTTAGGAGCTGCAATCCTTCCCTATTTGGCAGCAGCTGGAGCGGGACAGCTAGGAATCATCGACGGGGATCGGATCGAAGCATCCAATCTTCCCCGACAGGTGATTTATTCTGAATCTCAAATCGGAAGTCTAAAGGCTGAGGTTGCATCTGCTTATTTGAAAAGCAGGCATTCGGAACTGAGCCTTGTGAGTTATACTAGCTTCCTAAATGAAACTAATGCTTTTGAGATTATCCAAAATTTTGATTTGCTTATCGATGCTACGGATGATATTCCCACGCGTTATTTGATTGATGAGGTCTGCCTAGCAGCTGAAATTCCATGGGTTTATGGCTCTATCCATCAGTTTGAAGGTCAGGTTTCTGTTTTCAATTTCAATAACGGCCCCACCTATCGTGATTTATTCCCGACCCAAAGCCTATCCGCTATCACGTGCTCCGAAGCAGGAGTCTTGGGACCGACGGTTGGTTTGATAGGAATGCTGCAGGCCAATGAAGCGCTGAAAATAATAGCCGGTATTGGGACGTCCCTATCCGGAAAATTGCTGATTTATAACCTCCTTACTAACAGTCAGGATATTTTCGAACTTGGTAAAAGGCAAGCAAATCCTTCCAAAGAGCATAAGTTTAGACCAAGTTTGATTTCAATAGCCGAAGCCCTTCAATCTCAAGCAATCCTCTTGGACGTACGGTCTGTTGGTGAACTGCCTGAAGTCAGTCCTAAGCGAACTATTCAAATTCCACTCGCTGAACTTGCGGATCGCTGGCAAAATCTAGACCTTGAACGAGAATTGGTGATCTTTTGCCAAAGTGGCGCTCGCAGTGCTCAGGCCGCAGAACTATTAAATGGACTCGGTTTTCGAAAAATCAAATTAATCAAAGGCGGAGCCAAAGAATTAGCAGAAAAATTGACCTATGAAAAAGACATTTCTTGAAGGCGCGATTTCCTCCAATTTCATTGGGGATTCAATAGCCAAGCATCAGGGTAAGCATAGTATCGGTGCGCATAATATTTTTTTGGGCCAAGTACGGGCGGATGAAATTGATGGGCAAAAAGTGGTGGCCATCGACTACACAGCTTACGAAGAGATGGCCAATGAAAAACTTCATGAGATTCGTGAAGCTGCGTTTGAAAAATATGACTTGACTTGCTTACATATTTATCATAGCCTTGGTAAAGTTGCGGTGGGCGAAATATGCTTTTTTGTTTTTGTCTCTGCCAAAAGGAGAAAGCAAGTCTATGAAGCCACCGAGTACCTTGTGAATCAAGTGAAGGAGCAAGTGCCAATCTTCGGAAAGGAGATTTTTGAGAATGAAGATTTCCAATGGAAAATAAATAGCTAAGAAATGGTCGACATTACCCATAAAATAACCACCCTACGAGTAGCTACCGCAAAGGCGATCGTAAATGTGAGTAGTCAAGAGACTATTTTGGCAGTCATAGAAAATCGTGTGCCCAAGGGAAATGTCTTTGAGATGGCTAAAGTTGCCGGACTCTTTGCGGTGAAAAATACGCATTTGACTATTCCTGACTGTCACCCTCTTCCTATCGAGTATACTGCTGTGGAATATCAGATCGAAGGACTTGAAATTCATATTTTCATTACTGTAAAGACCATCTATAAAACAGGCGTGGAAGTTGAAGCGATGCATGGTGCATCGGTCATCGCATTGACGATTTATGACATGCTGAAGCCGATCGATAAAGGAATCGTGATTCGGGAAATAGGCTTAGTTGAGAAAACGGGAGGAAAAAGCAGTTTCAAAAGACAGGATCCGAGTACCATTACGGCAGGAGTAATAGTCTGCTCAGACTCGATCTCGGCTGGAGAAAAAGAAGATGGGGCTGGAAAAGCGATCATTGAAAAGCTAAAATCTCAGGGTGTAGAAATCAAACATTATTCGGTTGTTCCGGATGAAATTTATAAAATAAGAACACTAGCGATCGATCTCAGTGATCAGGTGCAGCTTTTGATTTTTACAGGAGGAACAGGGCTTTCGCCAAGGGATGTGACGCCGGAAGCCTTGGAGCCAATTCTTGAAAGACGAATTCCAGGAATCGAGGAGGCAATTCGCAGCTATGGACAGCAAATCATGCCCTATGCAATGCTATCCAGATCTGTGGTGGGCACGATCGGGAATTGCCTGATTTTGGCTTTACCCGGATCAACAAAAGGAGCTTTGGAATCCATGGATGCTGTTTTCCCGTATTTGCTCCACGTATTCAAAGTTTTAAAGGGAACAACCCACTCTGCAAATGACTGATCAGCGCAAAGAATTAATCGATCAATTTGGCAGGAAGCATGACTACCTCCGGATCTCCTTGATCGAAAAGTGTAATCTAAGGTGCACGTATTGTATGCCCGAGCATGGAATTCCACTTTCACCGGCAAAGGAATTAATGACAGCGGAAGAAATCGGCAAATTTGCCGAGATTTTTGTGGGGTTTGGAGTGAAAAAGATTCGGCTAACCGGAGGTGAACCTTTACTTCGGAAAGACTTTGCCGATATCGCCCGACTGTTGGCAGCTTTCCCTGTAGAAATATCCATAACCACGAACGGGATGCTACTCGATCGAAATATTGAGCTCTTGCAAGGTCTCGGAATCAAGCATCTGAATTTCAGTTTGGATACCTTGAAGGAAACCAGATTTGTGGAAATGACCCGTCGTACCGGTTTCCAGAAAACTATGGAAAATTTTCATTTGGCAATCGAGGAACAATTCCAGCTGAAAATCAACTGTGTTTTGATGAAGGGAGAAAATGACGATGAGATCGTAGACTTCATCCGATTGACCAAAGATTTACCTATTTCTGTCAGATTTATTGAATTTATGCCTTTCGATGGGAATAAATGGAATAAATCCAAGCTGGTCTCTGAGGCTGAAATATTGTCTCAAGTCGAGTTGGAATTTGGCAAAACTAATCTGATTGCGTTGCCTGATGAAAAGAATCTTACTGCTAGAAAATTCAAAATTGAAGGTTTTCAGGGTGAATTTGGAATCATCAGTTCGGTGACTAATCCTTTTTGCGGCACATGTAACCGAATTCGACTTACAGCCAATGGCCGAATAAAAAATTGTTTGTTTTCCAACAGAGAGACTGACTTGCTAAAAGTGATGCGTGAAGGAGGAAATGTGGAGGAGTTGATTGTGGAATCCATCTACCATAAAAAAGCGGTTCGATCCGGAATGGATAATTTGGAAAAACTTTCGGATCCTGAGCTGCATAGCCAGAATCGAAGTATGATTGCGATTGGGGGATGATTTTATGAATATTTTTTAGCCACAATGGACGCAAAGGCTTTTTAGAGTGACAAAAAAGTACCCATGAGAAAGTGGAGGATTTCTCTCCCACTGTTTGAAATCTCTGTGATCAGATCTTGGTGTTTAACCCTTTTCAGTTAGGAGAGGATGTTTAAAAAGTAGGGAAGACTATTTTCTCAATTGATCAAAATCAAAAAAAGCACCCCGTTTGGAGTGCTTTTATGGGTTTAGCAATTGTGCGATTAAAGTACGCGCTCAGTCTGAGCAAAATAGAATGCGCCTTCAATAGCTGCGTTTTCGTCAGAATCTGAACCATGAACTGCGTTAGCTTCGATAGAGGTTGCAAATATTTTTCTGATGGTACCTTCAGCTGCATTTGCAGGATTCGTTGCGCCGATCAAAGTTCTGAAATCTTCGACTGCGTTGTCTTTCTCAAGAATTACAGCGATGATTGGTCCAGAAGACATATAAGCGCAAAGATCATTGTAAAAAGGTCTCTCTTGGTGTACCTCGTAAAATTTACCAGCTTGTGCAGGAGTCAATTGAGTAGCTTTCATGGCCACGATTTTGAAACCAGCGGCTTCGATCATTTTCAAAATAGCGCCAGAGTTGCCAGCTTTGAAAGCATCTGGCTTAATCATGGTAAATGTTCTGTTTGTTGCCATGGGTTTTATATTTTCATTGGTTTAAATCGGAGGCAAAAATAGGGGAATAAAAGGCATTCTCCGAAAAACTTCGAGATTTATACCATAGCCACTTAATTTTCAGGCAAATGGCTTACTTGGGATTTGTCAAAAAAATATTCACCTTTGCATCCCACAAAAGCCAAAGTGCCGCTAAATATCTATGAAGGAAGCTTTAGCCTTATTTGCAAAAGAGATATCCTCCCCCAAGAAAATATTTATCACCACCCATGTGAAGCCTGATGCAGATGCGTTGGGTTCATCTCTTGGATTGGCTAATTACCTCATCAAGAAAGGCCATGATGTATCCGTTGTCACTCCTTCGGATTACCCTAGTTTTCTAAACTGGATGGAAGGAAATGAATCCGTGATTGATTTCAGCAATCCGGATCACGTTGATCAAGCCAAGAAGAAGTTGGAAGAGGCAGAAGTTATCTTTTGCCTTGATTTCTCGGTTTTGAATCGCGTCAACGAATTGGGAGAGCTGATCAGAGCAGCTGATGCTTTCGTTGTGAATATTGATCATCACCAAGATCCTGAGGATTTTGCGGATTTCAGAATCTGGAGTACCAAAGCAGCGGCTACCTGTGAGCTGGTCTATGAAATGATTGTAGACCTGGGAGATAAAGACTTAATCGATAAAGGAATCGCTGAGTGCCTCTACGCAGGTATTATGACTGATACTGGAGGGTTTCGTCATCCCAATACGACAAAAAACGTACATCTTGTAGTTGCAGAATTATTGGAACTAGGAGCAGATACCTCACAGATAGCTAACTGGATTTATGATTCAAACTCTGTAAACAGACTGAAGTTTATTGGTTTTGCGATCTCTCGTCGACTCATAGTGCGTGAAGATTTGCATTTGGCTTATTTTGCGATTAGCAAAAAAGATCTTAAAAAATATCAAAGCCAAACTGGAGACACCGAAGGTTTGGTCAATTATGCTTTATCTTTGGAAGGAATTAAGGTTGCCGCTTTGTTTTCTGAGCGCGAAGACGGCATCAAAATTTCCTTTCGATCATGTACAGATGTAGCTGTTAATAAATTTGCTGCAGCCTATTTCAATGGTGGAGGTCATAAAAATGCTGCCGGAGGAAAATCTGAATTAGGTCTAAAAGAAACTGTACAATTATTTGAGTCGCTCATTGAGGAGCATCAGGAAGAACTATATCACCCAAAACCTGTTTCAGCCTAAATCCCTTTCCTTAGAATTACCTTGAACAATCACATAACCTTTATGAAAAACACAAAAAGCCTTTTGGCACTTGTTGTTGTCCTATTAGGAGCGACAACTATTTCCTCTTGTCAAAAAACAAAAACGACAGAGAAAGATGGAATAGAATATACGTATATCAAAGAAGGATCCGAAAAAGCACCAAACGGACATTTCTTGCTTTACAATCTTCAAATTACGAACGGATCTGACTCAGTAATCTACACTACTGAAGGTCAGCCAATGCCAGGCTATTTAATGGCTAACGATTCTATGCCTGCAACTAACGGTATGGATGAGATTTTCCTTCACCTAAGAAAAGGGGATAGCATCGTTTTCCAATCTACTGCTAAAACGATCTTTGGTCAGAATGTTCCTCCTTTCTTAAAGGAAGACGAAACTGTAAAAGTGAATCTTGGTGCATTTGAGGTAATGGACGAGACGGCTATTCAAGCCTATTTTGAGAAAATGATGTCTGCTGAAGACTCGAAAAAAGCCGAAAGAGCTGTTTCCATGCTTGCTGATGAAGCAAAGGTAATCGAAGATTATGCTACCGAGAAAGGCCTGAGTGTACAGAAGACAGCCAATGGGTTGTACTATGTGATTGAGCAAGAAGGAACTGGTGAGGCGATTACTCCTGGAACTACGATGTATGTCAACTACGCGGGTTACTTACTAGACGGAACTCTTTTCGACACCTCATACCCTGAGATCGCAAAAGCTAATAACATGTTCAACGAAGGCAGAGAGTACGGTCCACTTCCTGTGAATGTAGGAATGGGTCAAGTAATCCCAGGATGGGACGAAGGCTTGATGTTATTGAAGAATGGCGCAAAAGCTAAATTTTTGATCCCATCCCCTTTAGGTTATGGAGAAGCTGGAGCCGGAGGAATGATCGGACCAAACTCAATTCTAGTATTTGACGTAGAAGTTACAGACGTCCAAAAATAAGCTTACCAAAAAATCCAGTATGAAAATCAAACCAGCAAACATTCTTTTTCTATTCCTTATTTCAATGCTTTCTTTTTCCTGCATTGATAAAGGCCAAACCGTTGATGCGCTCTTTGAGAAAGACATAAAAGCAATAGCAGAATACGTCGAAAGCAGCGATATGGTCAATGTGAAGGAGCTCAAAGATCCTGTGACTGGAATTTCTGTAATTTGGCAAGAGGTATCAAATAGTGGAATTAAAATAACTAGAGGAGATACTATATCTACTGATTATACCGGGAGACTATTAAATGACGTGGTATTTGATAGCTCTATTGAGGCTATTGCCAAGGCGAATAATATTTTCAATTCTCAGCGTAGGTATGTACCACTGAGGTTTCCAACTAGTGTTGGGAATTTTCGACCAGTTGTAATTCCAGGATTTGAATTCGGATTAATTCAGTTGGAGCGAGGAGATAAAGCTACTATTCTTTTGCCTTCGGAACAGGGCTATGGCGGTAATCCTCCAGCTGGAATACCATTGAATGCACCGCTAATCTTTGAAGTAAATTTGATTGAAGTTAAAGCAGGACCAAATTCCTAATGAAACAAAAAAGCTATCTCATTATTCTTTCTGCATTCCTACTGGGGCTGGCGAGTTGCCAACCGACTAATCCGTTTGCAACGGGTCCTACCTATGATGCCGCTGCTAACTTGGAGATCGATCGGAAACTGATTGATACCTATTTGGCTACCGCTGATATAGACAGCCTTTATCGGATTCATGATCCAAGCGGAGTGGTGCTGATTGTACAGGAAGAAGGAAGCGGATCAAGGCCCAAAACGAATACTGTTGTTTATACGGACTATACAGGCTCATTAATGAGCGATGGTTCTATTTTCGATACCAGTTTCGAAGATGTCGCCAGAGACAATAATATATTTGTGGAAAGTAGGGTCTATTCAATATTCAGCTTCGTGATTGGTACAGGAGGAGTAATTCAAGGCTGGGAGATTGGTTTTAGAAGATTAAGACCAGGCGCTAAAGCTAAATTAATCATCCCCTCTCCTTTCGGCTACAGTGCAGCAACAAATAACTCCAGAATTCCACCAAATTCAGTTTTGATTTTTGATGTGGATTTTAAAGGAATAGATTAATAAAGAGGGCTCCTGCCCTCTTTTTTTTTAAAGCCAGATAACTGCCGAGGTCATAAAGGTTTCGCGGAGGACGGCAATGCAAAAGACTAGTTTACACTTCGCAGTCGAATAGTTAGCTTTTTAAGCTCAAAGTTCAATTTATTCTGATTCTCCAAACGTTGGCTTCGCCTATTCTTTCATCCTAGTTTTTGAGGCCACAGTTCATGAATGTTTTTTTAGATCCAGGGGAAGAATGGCGGGACCTTTTCTTGATATTCCCTATAAGACTGACCGTATAAGGCAATCAAGTTTTTTTCTTCAAAATAGATTCCTACCGGAATATAAAGTGCCAAGCAGATCAAATGGACTGCCGCAGCAGCTGTCCCTGCAAACAAAAAGTAACCTATAAAAATAAGTACCAGACCTGCGTAAAGGGGGTGCCTTATCTTGGAATACAGCCCAGAAACCACCAACTCATCCACTTGCTCTGAACTGGAAGAGATTCCAAGAAATCGAGAAAGAGAAATCTGTTTGGTAGATTTGACCATAATTATCGTTCCGAACCCAGCAAAGACATAAGCCAAGTATTCAGTGATGGAGCCTTTGGTGAGGATTTGGTAAGTCGGAATCAATGCAGACTGGAAGAGGATTCCAAGGAAGAAAAGACTTGAGCCAATAGAATAAATAAGCCGATACCAATTAATTGTCAATCCAATTTTTCCCCGAAAAAATCTTTTTAACTTCGATCCTGCAAAGCTGGAATGGAGCGTGTAAAATAGAGCCCAACTTAAGGCTAGAAGTAAATAATCCATTGATTTAGTTTTGATCCATTGACATTCAACTTATGAAAATCGGAATAATCCGCGAAGGAAAAAATCCTCCAGACAAGCGAGTAGCTTTTACTCCATCCCAGCTCAAAGAAATTCAGGCCAGTTATGGAGATGCGATTCGCTTTGAGGTACAATCTAGTGAAGTCAGAACGATTGTGGATCAAGAGTATTTAGATCAGGGAATAGCTGTGGTAGAGAATGTTTCGACTTGTGATGTTCTGTTCGGGGTGAAAGAAGTTAGGATCGATCAGTTAATTCCTGAAAAGACTTATTTTTTCTTTTCTCATACCATGAAAAAACAGCCCTATAATCGAAAATTACTTCAGGCCGTTTTGAAAAAAAATATCCGATTGATTGACTACGAAGTGCTGAAGGACGAATCCGGAAACCGAGTAGTTGCTTTTGGACGCTGGGCAGGAATTGTAGGTTCGTACAATGCTTTTTGGACCTATGGTAAAAAAACTGCGCTCTTTGACTTGAAGCGCGCTCATGAATGCTATGATTTGGATGAGCTGGACCAAGAGCTAACCAAAGTACAATTGCCCCCGATAAAAATAGCCATCACCGGAACGGGAAGAGTTGCTAAAGGGGCGGCAGAAGTTTTGGAAAAGCTTCAAATCAAGCAAGTCTCCATCGAAGAGTTTTTGTTTCACTATTATGAGGAGCCTGTTTTTGTGATGTTGAAAACCGAGGATTACAACCGGAGAAAATCAGACGGGGCATATGATCGGCAGGAGTTTTATGACTACCCTGAACGCTATGAAAGTCATTTTCAAAAGTTTTCTGAAGTGGCTGAGATTCTGATCGCTGCGGCTTATTGGGATCCAGGTGCGCCGCGATTGTTTGAACTAGCTGATATCGCCAGTGATGATTTTCAGATCTCAGTCATTGCTGATATTTCCTGTGATGTGAATGGATCCGTACCTACGACAATCAAGTCTTCTACGATTATTGACCCTGTTTTTGATATTGATCGTCAAACAGGAACTGCCATTCCAGCTTTTGGTAGTCAGACAAGTATTTCCATGATGGCAATTGATAATTTGCCTTGTGAGCTTCCTCGAGAGGCAAGTCGTGAGTTTGGGCAACAGTTGAGTAAGTGGATTATTCCTGAATTAGTGAAGGAAAGTTCAGCCATGCTAGAGCGAGCGACCATTGCAAGAGATGGGGATTTGACCTTGGAATTCATGTATCTGTCGGATTTTGTACGAGAGGATGACTAACCTCAATCGATTTCTGGAGGCAGAGCTTCTTCATCCGCGAATGAATGCAAGTGAGGTGGAAACATTTATTCAGGAAGCAATAGAGAATCGTGTGGTTTCCTGTCTGATTCCCTCTTTTTGGTTGAAAAAAGTAACTCGGGAATTACAAGAAAGTGGGGTGCAAGTTTCTGCTTATGTAGGCTATCCCTTCGGTTTTCAGGATACCGCCACAAAAGCCTTTGAAGCCAAAGAGGCAATCCGCCAAGGCGCAGATGAGATTGATCTGGTCTGGTCGCAAACGGCCTTCCACAGCGGTATGAATTGGACGAAAATTGAAATTGCGCAGCAAGCAAAAATTTGTCATGAGGAGGGGAAACTGCTAAAAGTAACGATTGAGGCAGATTTCTTATCGGAGCCACAACTTCAAGAAGCTTGTTTGATCTGTCAAGATGCTGGAGCGGATTTTATCAAGACGACTACTGGAATCTCTAATCAAAAAACGAATGCCCATCAACTTGTACAAATGAGAGCGATTCTTTCCTCTAATGTGGGGCTGATCGCTGCTGGATCAGCAGATTTAGAAGAAAGCCTGTCCTTGATCAAAGCCGGAGCTGATCGGGTTTGCACTGTTTCAGCTTTCCTGCAACTCAAAAATTGGAGCGGCAAAACTGCTTAGTCTTTGCTGAAATAAATCAGTAAGAAAGGAATAATAAAAAAGGTAAGCAGGATGTAAGCAAAACCCACAAATCTACTTTCTACAGATTTTTTACCCATCCAAATAGCAAGTTTGACAGGAATGTTCCTTACCAATGGGAAGGGCATAAAAATCAGTGCTCCGAACAGATTAAATAGAAAATGCACCAATGCTAGCGCGATGGCGGCTTCTGTTTTGTAGATCGCAGCAATGGCAGCGGTAATCGTGGTTCCGATATTTGCTCCGATTATGAAAGGGAAGGATTTTGGAAGTGACACTTTTTTATTGGCTACTAAAGGCACCACCAGCGAGGTAGTTACTGTGCTAGACTGCACTGCTGCGGTAAAAAATGTTCCATAGATCAACGCCATGTAAGGATTCTTGAAAACGAAATCACGAATCTCATTGAATGAGTCCACTACAAAAGCTTTATAGACGGAAGTGGAAAGTAATTTGATTGCTCCAAAAACCATAAAAATGGCTAGAAGCATTGTCAAGAATGGGATATTGATCGTTTGGGTAATTAAATCTGTAAGAGGTCGGGTGAAAACCTTGTTGTAAACAATTGGTCCCAAATAGCTTTCATCCGGAGCAAGAAGGTGGGCAATGGACATTGCCATTTTTGACAAGAAGCCGAATGAAATCTCTAAAGGAAGGAGAATCAATACGGTAAAAATATTGAAAATATCATGCAGAATTCCAGCTGAGAGGGCTCGCTTGAATTGCTTCCGATCCATAATGTAAGAGAGTGAAACCAGCGTAGAGGTCAGGGTAGTACCGATATTGGCACCCATTACCATAGGGACCGCTTGTTCCAAGGAGAGATTCCCTGCCGCCACCACTGCTACGATGCTTGCGGTTACAGTGGAGCTGCTTTGGATCAATGCAGTCATCAATAAACCAATAAATAAGCTGACGAAGGGATTCCGGGTAGCGAGCAGAATATCTTCAGCGACACCATTATTGAGTTGGCTCATCGCTACCGTGAGCAAGTCAATAGCAAAAATAAATAATAGCAAAGCTAGAAGCATGATAATATAGCTTCTGATCTTACTTGTTTTGTTTTTTTGCGATTCTAATGTTTCCATCTTAATTCAAAAAAGACCTTCTATTAATTATGAGGTGATTTGGAAGGCTTTTTGGAAATCGATTATTGGTGACTCCTTATTAGTTTGAATAAATTGAGTAGTAAAAGTTGAAATTATTTTTCGGAAAACAAGGTCGTCAACTTCAAAACTCTGTAATTAGGGGTTCCTTAACAATTTGTTAATATGAAGGCCGAATTATCTTTTCTAATTTTAGCCCACCAAATAACACTTGCCTCATGGCAAAAAAAACAATAGACCAAAATATTAATCAGGATAAGCTCTCCAAAAGTGCCTATTCACTTTTTGATTTCACTAAGAAAGAAAAGCCATTCCTGATTGTAATTTGTATCCTAGTCTCGATTGCAGGCTTGATTACTCCTTACACCTATGCCGCCATGTGGTTTGGCTTTGCCTTGGCTGCGTATTCCGCCATTGCTAATGACAGCATACAGACCATAGGTACCTTCATCGCTTCCAATCAAGATAGAAAATGGTATTGGCTGTGGCTGTTTATGGGGTTGATCTTTGTCGCTACGGTCACTTACAGCTGGTTTACCTTCAATGGAGACGTAAGCTATGAGCGATTGAGTGTCCCGGGATTAGAAAAAGCTCCTGAGAGTTTCGTGTTTCTTCAACTTGCTGCACCGATCGTACTCTTGATTATGACCAGGCTAAGGATGCCGGTGTCAACCACATTTTTGCTACTAAATGTATTTACCTACAAGGCGGGTACCATTATAGAAGTAATGAAAAAAAGCTTTTTGGGATACCTCTTAGCTTTTTTTGTCGCTATAATCGTCTGGTACGCCATCGAGCGTTTGGTCAAAGATTACCTCAAAGGGGAAGCAAAGCCATATTGGACCGTCCTTCAGTGGATCACTTCAGGTACACTCTGGGCAGTTTGGATCATGCAGGATGCTGCTAATATTGCGGTATTCCTCCCGAGACAATTATCCGTGGTGGAATTCATCGCCTATGCAGGTTTTGTATTTATAGGGATAGGCTTCCTTTTTTACCTGAAAGGAGATAAAATACAAGCAATCGTTAATGAGAAGTCTAATGTGACTGATGTTCGTGCAGCCACCATTGTTGACTTTGTCTATGCGATTATATTGTTCTATTTCAAGATCTACAGCAATGTACCGATGAGCACGACGTGGGTATTTATAGGCTTGCTCGGCGGCAGAGAGTTGGCTATTGCTTTAGGGAAAATAGGAAAGGAAAAAAAGCGAAAAGAGCTGGTGACTCGAGCTTACCGACTAGCTAAAAATGATGTAGTAAAGGCATTCATAGGACTTGTAGTTTCTTTGATCCTTGCTGTGGTCATCAATGAAGGCGTGAGAAATGAAATTCTTGCCATGCTAAACTTTTAACTTTGGAGCTCTTTAGCCATGAATATTTCATGAATGAAGCCTTGAAACAGGCTCAATATGCCTTCGAAGAAGGAGAAATTCCAGTTGGAGCGGTGATTGTCTCTAAGAATCGAGTCATTGCTAAAGGCTATAATCAAACTGAAAAGTTAAATGATGTCACCGCCCATGCTGAAATGCTTGCTATCACCTCGGCGGCGAATTACTTGGGAGCAAAGTATCTGATCGACTGTAGGCTCTATGTCACGTTGGAGCCATGCATGATGTGCGGAGGAGCACTTTTTTGGTCTCAAATTGGAGAGGTTCACTACGCTGCTTCAGATCCTAAAAGAGGATGTATGAAAAATGAATCTCCAATACTCCACCCAAAGACGAAAATTTTCGCAGGAACGCTCGCTCAGGAAGCGGAGTCGCTCTTAAATTTATTTTTCAAAAAACTTAGAAATTAAACGAAATTTCAGTCTATCAGAACCTTTTTGCAAAATGATGGGTTTTTAAGACAGATTATTTGAATCATTTTAACTCATTTTATAACCTCTAAATTTTAAGAAAATGGCTTTTGAACTACCAGCTCTCCCTTACGCAACTAATGCACTGGAACCTAATATCGACGCAAGAACGATGGAGATTCACCACGGGAAGCACCATAACGGTTATGTGACCAACTTGAACAATGCCATCGCAGGCACTGAGCTTGAAGGTAAAACCCTTGAAGAACTTTTAAAAGTAGCCGGCTCAAATACCGCAGTTCGCAACAATGGCGGTGGACATTACAACCATAGCCTTTTCTGGACCATCCTATCTCCAACTGGTGGAGGAGCTCCAACCGGTGAACTAGCTGCCGCTATCGATGCAAAGTTTGGTTCTTTTGATGCCCTTAAAGAGACATTCAATAAAGCTGCCGCGACTCGATTCGGATCAGGTTGGGCTTGGCTTTGTGTAGATACTAAAAAGGAGCTTTGTGTTTGCTCTTCTCCTAATCAGGATAATCCATTGATGGATATCTCTGAATGTCCAGGAACTCCTGTCATGGGATTGGATGTATGGGAGCATGCCTATTATTTGAATTACCAAAACAGACGACCTGATTACATTTCCGCATTTTGGAATATGATCAACTGGGACGAAGTGAGTAAAAACTACGCAGCAGCGAAGTAATCTCTCCCTGAAAAGGAAAATCATTGATTTTGAATCCCCAACCCGAAAGGCTTGGGGATTTTTTTGTGCTAAAACCGTACGCAAAAAGTGTACGGTTCCGAAACAGCGCTTTTGGAAATAATCTGGAAAATCCTCCTTTTTAGCGATTTTTGGCTGATTTTAAGGCTTGGCATTTTCTTTTCATAAGCTGGTCTGAAAATATGACCAACTACTATTGAAATGAAAACTACCAACATTATCTTTTTTACATCTTTATTTTATTTGCTAGGGATAAGCTCTCTAGCGGCAAAAGAAGTCAGCAAAATTTCTGGCAAAATACAGGATCAAAATGGTGAGGCAGTGCCTTATGCCAATGTGGCCTTGATCGACCTATCCGGAGGAGGATTAGTGGATGGTGCAGTATCCAACGAGTTTGGAGAATTCCTGATTGAAACTATAAAAACTGGCGAGGTCAAGCTCGTCATTTCCTCCATAGGCTTCCAAAGCTTTGAGTCCACTGCCTTTGAGTTGACTTCAGGATTGATCAAGGACATGGGCGCCCTGAATATTGTGGATGAAATGACTGGACTGGGCGAAGTGACCGTTCGCTCGACTCGACCCGAAATTATCATCGAGCCTGATAAGACGATTATCAATGTAGAAGGAACGGTCATGGCAGAAGGATCTAATGTGCTTGATGTCATCGGAAGATCCCCGGGAATCTATGTGGATCAGGATGGAATCATCAATCTCAATGGCCGTGCAGGAGTAGTGGTGATGATCAATGATCGCCAAACGTACATGAGCGCAACAGACTTAGCCAATTTCCTCCGAGCCATGCCTGCGGATAACATCAAGAGTCTGGAAGTCATCACTAATCCTTCGGCTCGATTTGATGCCGAAGGATCAGCAGGAGTGATCAATATTATTTTGAAAAAGAACACTGTGGATGGGGTTTTTGGCAACGTCCAAATGGGGGGGCAGTTTAATGGCCTTTGGGCACCGATTGCCGGGGTAGCTTTGAATGTCAAAAAAGGAAAGTGGACGACTAATGCGAATCTAAACTTCAATGAATACGCGATCTACAATGATCTTGAAATTGAACGAAATTTCACGCTCCCTGAAGGAATCTCAAATTTCAGTCAAGAATCAAGAATTAAGTCAAGAGATAAAAACTTGTTTTTCAGCGGAGCGGCTAATTATGAAATCAATGCAAATCATAACTTAGGCTTGAATGTGCAAGCATCGAATTCCAATGGTCTAAATACGAATAGGTCTACCACAGAAATTACCAGCCCAACAATGGCAGAAAATAGCTACCTAGATTCGGATAACCGTGCGACAGAACACAGTGATCGAGTTTTTGCAAATCTACATTATGAGGGAAAACTCGATACGATGGGCACCAAAATCACTTCGGATGTTGACTTTACCCGCATGAACTCAGATAGTCAGGCGCTCCTTTCTAACCTTTCTTGGACTGGACAAGATGAGCTAACTGGAATGCGTGATCGAATCTTGACGCTGAATGATATGTATTACAATATCTTGACCGCCAAAATGGATTTTGTAAAACCCCTAAAAAATGGAAGCACTTTCGAGACAGGTTTGAAAGGATCTTGGGTAAAGTCGGACAATAATCTAGATCTGAGCCGATCCAATGAAGATGGTCCATTTACAGCTGATGCTAGCAGTAATAAGTTTATCTACCATGAAAATGTACTGGCAGCTTATGCTTCATACAAAGGTGAATTTTCGGAGAAAGTTTCCTTTCAAGCTGGTTTGAGAGGTGAATACTCAGATATTGAAGGCAACTCGGTGGCTTTGGAACAGGTGAATACGCAGAACTATTTCAATCTCTTCCCAAGTGCATTTATCCAGCACAAAGTCAGTGAAAACTACCAGATCGTATATACAGCAAATCGTCGAATCACTCGACCGAATTATAGACTGTTGAATCCCTTTGTGTATTACATTGATCCGTTGACTTCTGAGACAGGCAACCCAAATCTAAAACCACAGTATTCGACTAATTTCGAGATGAATCATGTGGTGAAAGGCATGTATCAGTTCACGGTAGGATATTCAGAGACGGAAGATGCATTTATGCAGGTTTTCATCCAAAATCAAGAAAACCGTACGACCACAACCTTTACGGATAATTTTGACAAGACGAGAAATGCCAATTTTCGAGCGATCGTGCCGCTGCAAATCAAAGAATGGTGGGGGACATCCAATATGGTGCAGGTGAATTATAACCGGTTCAAATCCATGATTGGAGATGACCTGCTAGATAATGCTCAAACTTCATTCATGGTCAGATCGCAACATAACTTCAACTTACCAAAAGGATTCAAACTGGAAGTAATGGGAATGTATCTCGGTCCACAAATTTGGGGACAGGGTTCAATCGAAGGTTTTGGTTGGGTGGATGCCGGAGTGACCAAGTCAATTATGAAAGACAAATTGACGATCGCGGTCAATGGAACAGATCTTTTTCGTACCCAGATCATCCGTGCAAATGTTGATTTTGCAGATATCGATACCTCTTTTAGGCAATATCGAAGTAACCAGGGAGTTCGATTTACCCTTCGGTATCGTTTTTCTAAAGGCGATAGCTTCCGGGTAGATAATAACTCTGGAAGTGATGAGGAAAGGAATCGACTGAATTAAGTCTTGCTGTAATGCAAAAAAAAGCCGAAGTGAAAACTTCGGTTTTTTCAATCTAATTGGTCTCAGAGTTTTTGCAAAGGAAAGAATATAAATTGCAAATTTTGTTCAGGCCTGCCTAGTGTAGGTGGGCCTTCGGAACTGGATTTTAGCTTTTATAATCGAAAAATTTAGCCCAATCCGCAAGAAGTCGGACTTGGTTTATCCGTCTATTCCCATTTGAGATTCCTAATTGATCAAGTTTTTTTGGAGAAAATAGATTAGGATTCGAAGTGATATAAGAATATCATCGTTCCTGCGAAGGCAGGCTTTTTCTGACCTTTAATTTCAAGTTTGACTTCTACTTCAGCTTTTATTGTGCCGCGAAGATTTGCCAGAGATTTGAGCTTAGCTACGAGCCGAACCTCGCTATCTACCAATACAGGATTTGCAAATCGAAGCGATTCGATCCCATAGTTTATCATCATTTTAAGGTTTCGCACATCCACGATTTGCTCCCATAGATAAGGCACAATACTTAAGGTCAGGTATCCGTGGGCGATGGTGTTTCCAAAGGCCCCTTCAACCTTGGCACGCTCCGGATCTGTATGGATCCATTGATGGTCGTGAGTAGCTGTCGCAAAGCGGTTGATTTGTTCTTGGGTAATTTTGAAATAATCCGAAGCTCCCAATTCTTGTCCATTGTACTGCTGAAAATCCGCAAAACTTCCTATGATAACTGGCGACATCTAAATTTAATTTGGTAAAAACCTAAAATAGGTGAGATTATTTGGGAATTACAAGTTGAAAAAGCAGGAATGTAATCCAGATTTTTTGATTTAAACTTCTATTTAAAATAGCTGATAATCTACACTCAAGTTGAATTATAAGAATGTGTAATTCATGTAGTTGAAATTTTCCAGTTATACATTGTGGATAAATGCGTACAATTAGTAATCCTGCAAAAGAAACAGCGCTGGCTAAGCAGATACGTTATTCTAGCGATTTTTCTTATTTTTAACGAAAGCTTAGAAATGTCATATTTACACGGATTCATCCCAGAAGAGCAGCAGCGCCTCTTAGATCAAGCCAATTTTTTAGAGTCTAAAATTTATCCTAGGATAGATTTCACCGGCTGTAAAAACCTTCTTGAAATTGGCTCCGGAGTAGGCGCTCAGACTCAGATGTTGCTCAAACTTTGGCCCGAGCTTACGATTACATGTGTTGATTATTCTGAAGTTCAGATTGAGCAGGCCAAGAGGAATTTAGCTTTTGCAGGTGATCGGGTAAGGTTTTTTTGCCAAGATGCACGGAAGTTGGAGCTTGAGGATCGATTTGATTCAGTATTTATTTGTTGGGCACTGGAGCATATCTCAGAACCTACTAAGGTGTTGGAATTAACCGCCCAATTCCTGCTTCCGGGAGCAAAAGTCTGGATCACGGAAGTGTTTAATTCGAGCTTTTATTTTGCTCCGGAACTCCCAAATCTGAAATTGTACTATGAGCGATTCAATCAGCTTCAACGTACACTTGGAGGAGATCCTGACGTAGGAGCACAGCTTGGTAATATGCTTTTCAAAGCTGGATTTAAAAATATAGCACTTTTTCATGGAGATTTTCACCTCGATCAATCCAAATCGGAAGACCTCAAGAAAATGCTGAGTTTCTGGAAGATTTTAATGAAAAGTGGGAGTTCTGGCTTACTTGAGTCAGGCTTGATCAATGAAGCTGAGATTCAGGCGATGGAGGAAGATCTAAATATTATTGCAATGAGTGAAAATGCTGTCTTTTTCTATCAATTTGTGCAGACCTTTGCGACTTACTAATACCGTGCTATGAAAATTTTGAAATGGGTTTGGAAATTTATCTGGAAATCAATGCTCTGGTTTTTTATCCTATCCATTGGGCTCACGATTCTTTACCGCTTTGTACCTATTCCAATTACACCGCTGATGGTGATTCGATTAGTGGAGCAAGCTACCGACGAAAAAAAGGAGATGAGATTATACAAGGATTGGGTACCAATGAGTGAAATTTCTAAAAATGCCCCACAAGCTGTGTATGCTTCCGAAGATCAAAAATTTCTGGATCACAATGGATTCGATTTAGAAGCAATGAATAAAGCTTGGGAAGGAAATAAAAAAGGAAAGCGAATCAAGGGGGCGAGTACAATTACCCAACAAACAGTCAAAAACGTTTTTTTATGGCCAGCCAGAAGCTATGTCCGTAAAGGCTTGGAGGCATATTTTACGGTCTTAGTGGAGCTTATTTGGTCCAAAGAGCGGATTATGGAAGTGTACCTAAATGTTATTGAAATGGGAGAGGGAATCTATGGAATTGAAGCCGCTGCTCAGACCTATTACAATAAGCCCGCTGCAAAGCTCAATAGAAGTCAATCTGCAATGATCGCAGCGGTCTTACCTAACCCAAGAAGATGGACTCCTGCAAGACCAACGCCTTACATCGTAGGGCGGCAAGGATGGATCCTACGTCAGATGAATAATCTGGAGCCTTTGGGCTATGGGATCTAATTTGAATTTAGGCTGTTAAAATAAGATAATTCTAAGGGCCATGAATTTCTTTGATTTACTTTTCTTAAGTCTTGTAAAGTCAAACTCAAATTTTTTCCCGAACCAAATTTTCTTTCAAAAATGATCAAATCTAGCTTTTGATTTTTAAAATATTTTCGAGTTCAAAGGAAAAATACAATTGTCAAAAAAGCCCGTTTTTGAGCCAATTTAAGGGATTAAAAAATGCAAGTTTTTTTTATCCACAAAATCAATAATTTATCCACATTGTTTTTTTTAGGCTGATCAAATCACTAGATATCAATTTGTTATATAGCCTATTTGAAAGTGAATTATGTGGATAATAGTACGTAACTCAATTATTTACACCCCAAAAAGTGAAGCAAAAGGTGGATAATCTTTTCTCCAAATTTTATTCTAAAATTGTTTAATCTTGGCGTTCTCTGATTAGCCTTTTTCGATATGCATTGAAGATTCTCGACTTGGAGACAAAACCTATATAGCGACCCTCGGCGATTACAGGGAGATTCCACGCACCTGAATGTTCAAATTTCTCCATCGCCTTTTGCATATTTTCAGTGTCCAATAGGATTTCTGGCGGACTATGCATGAGTTGACTGACCGAGATTTTTTCCTGTTTTTCTCGATCAAACATAATATCCCGAATATCATCCAGTGTGATAATCCCTCTGAGTGCCCCATCGTCAGCTACGACAGGGAAGATATTTCGCTTTGATATTTTGACCAAATCGATCAAATCACGGAGCTTGGCATCGGGATGAATTGGGATCAAGTCCCGCTCGATCACATGTGTAATGGTGATTAAATCCAGAAGCTCCTGATCTTTGGATTCAGGAAGTTGACGCCCCTTTTCTTTGAGTTGCATCACGTACAAGCTGTCTTTTTGGAAATAAGTGGTCGTGATGTAGGATATGGCCGAAACGAACATTAAAGGGACAAACAATTCATATCCTCCTGTAAGCTCTGCAATCAGGAAGATTGCCGATAAAGGAGCATGCTGCACGCCAGCCATTACGCCGCACATGGCTACTAGTGTGAAATGTGCGAGTGGAAGAGGAATATGGAACCCAAGCATATTTTTAGAATAGGCAAAAACGAAACCTACAATACCTCCAACATAAAGCGACGGCGCAAAAATTCCTCCGCTTCCTCCACTTCCTAGAGTTAATGCTGATGCAATTGGCTTTACCAAAATAATCAGTAATAGAAAAATGATAATCAAATAGGGATTATTTGTGGAGGAGAAAAATGGACTTTTATCGAGCAACTGATCTGAGTTGCCATTGATCAAAAGGTTCAGAAAATCATACCCTTCCCCGTAAATCGGCGGGAAGAAAAAAACCATGAAGCCAATAAGCGCTCCTCCATAGAGCAGCTTTAATAGCTGAGAATCGAGGCCTTCCATGAGGCGTTCGGTAGTTCGGACAGCACTACTGAAATAGAGGGATACTACTCCGCAAACCATGCCAAGTAATAAATAATAAGGCATGTGGCTGGCCGAGAATGACCCAACGAGATCGAAGGTAAAAACTGGATCTTTGCCAATTAGAATCATCGAAGTCAATGATCCAGTTACAGAGGCAATCAGTAAAGGGATGAATGAAGCGGTACTGATCTCCATTAAAATAACTTCAATAGCAAATATCACTGCGCCAATTGGAGCACCGAAAATAGCTGAAATAGCTCCTGCGGCTCCACACCCGATTAACAGGGTTCGTTTCTTAGCATTAAGGTGGACCAGAAGTCCAACATTTGAGCCAATTGCAGATCCTGTGACTAGCATCGGTGCTTCCAAGCCAACTGAACCACCGAAACCCACTGTCAATGCTGAGGTCAATATTCGGCTATAGGTTTTGACCCGAGGAATTATACTCTGTTTTTTTGAAATGGTAAATAATACATCCGGAATCCCATGTCCCCCCGTATCCTTAAATAAATATTTTCCGACCAGATAGGCTGCTGTTATTCCAATAATGGGATAAAGGATATATAAAAAATTGGCATATTCAGTATAGAAATCTTCTGTAAGAAAACGCTGTATAGCATGGACGGCTTCTTTAAGAATGACGGCAGCCAAGCCTGACATTATCCCTATTATCCCACTGAGGATCAGGATAAAGTTTTGGTTGCTCATGTGGCGAAGCCTCCAAATGAGCAGCTTGGTAATGAAGTCTGATTTAGCCAATAGTGTTGGGGAGTGTAAGATGAATCTTTTCTAAATTAGTCAAGATCAAACCAAATAGAAATTTTTTACTCATTCTTTTGGTAATTTCTGATCTAGAGCCAAGGTACATTTCAAGATCAAATTCACCGCATTTATATAAAAACTCGGCTCTATATTCTCAAACTCGTCACTAGGTTGATGATAATCTTCATGGTCTTCGACAGCAAAGTAGATGTGCATGATTTTTTCATCAAAAAATGGTCCTTGGTCTGAGGATTGTGTCCAGTTTTCGCGGCCAGAATTAGGTTGATCATGACCAAATTTCAGGCTTGGCTGTAAATCCGCCGCCGCTTGCTCAAGAATGGGCTTCAATTCCGGATAATAATGTGTCCCAGAAGCGTATAACTCGTTTTTCTCATTTCTACTAATCATATCCATGTTGATGTTCATGAGGATATTGTCCAAAGGAAAGGGGAAATCTTTCAATAGCGCCTTAGCACCTTGAAGTCCCATTTCTTCGCCATCTAGGGCAGCAAACATGATCGGATGTTGCGGTTGATTTTGTGAAAAATACGCTGCTAAAGCCAAAAGAGCCGCTGTTCCTGAGGCATTGTCATCCGCTCCATTATATATGGAATCGCCTTTCGAATTTTTCCTACCTACGCCCACATGATCATAATGGGCCGTAATCACAATGATCTTCCTAGAGTCCAAACCCGGTAAAAAACCTATGACATTGACCGCATCTTCATATTTTTTATTTTCTCTTCGATTTTCGAAGGAAAAAGACTGAAGATATTCCGTGTATTGTGTTTTCAACCCTATTCGTTGAAACTCAGATTGAATGTATTTTCTGGCTTTGCTATTTCCTTCACTGAGTGTTTTTCGACCTTTCAACTCATCAGCGGAGAGCAGTTTTAGGTCTGAAAGCAATTTCTTTTCATCAATGGATTGAGCAAAGCCTACGGAAATAAATAGAAAGAAGAAAAAGCTGAAAATTGATTTGCTTGGAGTTACCATCTCAGGAAGTATTTTGCGTTATGTATATTCGTAAAATTAATAAGCTCAGCCAATCTACGTTCTGAATAGATGAAATATATAGGTACTTTATTTTTATTCATTTCTTTAATTTCTGTAAGTCCAGCGCAGGGAACGCTTCCGGAATCTTTTTTTGATGGTAAAGCCGTAGTGTTAATCTCTTCAGACCCTGGGACTAGGCCAATTTTGACTTGGAAACAGTTGGCAGATAGTGTTCATACTAGTCTTGTAGCTGCAGGAGCAGATCCAGTTGCCTATTTTGAACTCGAACAAGTCACCGTTTCAGAGGAGGTTCAAGCCGATTATGCAAAAGTGTTTAGTGCCCGCCAAGTTAAGAACATTATTTTAGTGACTCGGCAAAAGAATCAAACGAGCATCCACGTAGGCCCTTTTTCCAATAATGGACAAATGATTCCAAGTACCGCTTTATTTGGGAAAGTGGGTCAGACCTACACTGAGACCATCAGTCAATTTGCTACGATCGGAGAAGGCCTAAAATCAAAAAATCTATTGGTCCTGGATGTACCTGAGTTTCTGAACATCAGCGCTCAGGAAGCGACAGCCACGCTGAAGTTTTTACCCAGAAATCCACTGAATCTTGATGTATTCAAATTGGGAATTCCTATCGAAGGGTCCTCCGCTCAATCAGGCTTATTAAGTTATTTCAAATACGATAATTACGGAAAGTCTCAGGAAACTATTCTTGCAGAGCAAGCAAATCAAAAGTCTGGAATTGAGGAGGTTTTAAAGCAGGAATATCCTTTCCAAGTAGAGTGGCTTACTGAAGCGAAGACAAATCAGGAAATGATTGCGGATCGTGTCCAGTTTATTTTGATGAAAGTCGAGGGAAGAGAGGCCGATTTGATGCAAAGTATGGGCTTAGAACTGAGTCCCTCAACTGACTTGAATCGCACCGTGGTTAAATACTATATCAAACTACTTGTCAGAGATGAATTATACATCGGTCCGGAATGGGACGCTGATCCTGATTGGAGGGTAGCACTTCGGAATTTTTTAAATAACTTAAAAAAATAGGCCTCCCGAGGGAGACCTATCGTTACTTAGGGGTTTGGGTGATTTAAGCAACTATTATTGAGGGTTATATCTTTTTAGATCTATTTTGAAAACTGATTCCTTAAAGAAAAAGAATTATTTGAAATTTGACAACTAATTTTAAAAAATTTTTTAAAATCGGGCACTTATCCTATTTTTTTATGCATCAAATCAAGAACGATACAGTTTCTCATTTATAAACGGGATCAAAGAAAGAATTATTGCTTGATGGTAATATGCCGTCCGATCCAGAACGCCATGCGTAAGAATCCCTACAGATCCTCCTTCATGCTTTGAATTTTCCTGTGTGAAGAATTGGTCATCGGCATGTCCAAGTTCCATCCCCGATCTGACGAGCTTAGCCACGCCTTCGGGAATGTAAAAGATCCCTGTTTTTGCTTTTCCACTTAGGCCTGCCTTGTTTTCTACATAAACCCATGCAAAAGCATTCATTCCTAATTCATCTTCAGCGATTCCTCCTTCTATCCCAACCCAATAGTCTGCCTCAGGAAAGCTTGATTTTGAGTTGCGCGCTCGGTTTTTTGCGCCTTCGAAAGTTTCTTTATCACCTTTCGGCTGATCTGAAACGAGCGAACTAGCATTGATTCCATTTACTAGAAAAGGCTGTTTGAATACCTCCGAGAATGCACTTTCAGTGCAGGCTATTTTTACCGGGTTTTTACTCCCCACTATGATTAGGGATTTTTCGGTGGTCTGGTAATTTTGTCTTTTTGGAAAATTCATGTTGGTTGGTCAAAGCCGCAGCTTAGGCCATGTTAGTAAATATTTGATTGACATCCTCATCTTCTTCCATCTTCTCGATCATTTTGTGGATGATCTCTTCTTGTTCTTCAGTCAGTTCGGTCAAAGTAGTGGGGAATCTTTGAAAATCTGCACTTATGATATCTATGCTTTTTTCTTCTAATATTTTCTGCATCGTACCAAAATCTTCAAACTCGGTGTAAACGTAGATCTCACCATCATTTTCATCGATGTCTACCAATCCAAAGTCGATCAATTCAAACTCTAATTCCTCCAAATCAAAGGCTGCTTTTTCAAATCTGAAAACTGCTTTTCGGTCAAACATAAAACTTACCGAGCCTGATGTGCCGAGTGAGCCACTTGCTTTAGAAAAATAACTTCTGACGTTGGCTACTGTCCGGTTGATGTTATCAGTGGAAGTTTCGATGATTACTGCGACACCAAATGGGCCGTAGCCCTCATACACCATTTCTTCAAAGTCCTTCTCATCCTTATTCGAGGCACGATTAATCGCTGCCTCGATTCTATCCTTAGGCATCTGGGCACCTTTGGCATTCTGCATGATAGTCCGAAGGCGTGGATTTGAGGCAGGATCTGGTCCTCCTGATTTCACGGCCATCACGATTTCCTTACCCAGTCGGGTAAAGACCTTGGACATTTTGTCCCATCGTTTGAATTTTCGCTCTTTTCTGAATTCAAATGCTCTTCCCATGCGTCTCTTTTATTTGGTAGGTAAAAATAGCAAATCTTTTGATCTAGGTAGAAGTGCTTCTGATCAATGGTGTTTTTATAAAGCCTATTAACCGCAATGATCATAGACACTTCAAGAAGAAGCGCAAGTTAAATTAAATCGGAAGGACTTATTCATTCTTCATTTTTGGACCTTTATTTCTCCAGGGAAGTTTTAATGGCTAGAGGTGGACTCCCAGATTTTTTCAATCCAATTTTTGAAGATCTAATTCATAGATGGTCTTTAGAAAATAACAATTTCAATAATGACTAAATTTTTTTTATTAAATCAAATTGAAATTACCTTTCACTTTACCGTCTTTTTAACATAAATCACCGTTAACTTTTGTAAACAGATGCAGATATGAATTCTATTGATAGTCAGCAAATTCCAAATATTCCTACTTCCAATCATCCCAAAGTAGTAATAGTGGGAGCAGGATTTGCCGGGCTGAAGCTAGCTCGAAAATTAATGAAGAAAGATTTTCAGGTAATTCTCCTCGACAAGAATAATTACCATCAGTTTCAGCCACTTTTCTACCAAGTAGCCACTGCCGGATTAGAGCCTAGCGCGATTTCTTTTCCGCTCCGCAAAATTTTTCACCACTCTAAAAATGTGGTTTTCAGGATGGCGGAAGTGCAGCGCATTGATGTAAATCAAAACCGACTTTTCACTGACATCGGTCATATAGACTACGATCACCTCGTTTTGGCGATGGGTGGCGATACCAATTATTTCGGTTCCAAGTCCATCGAGTATTACGCAGCACCAATGAAAACCGTATCGGAGGCGCTTTACATCAGAAATAAAGTAATTTCTAACTACGAGCGGGCCATTAATATCGAGAAGGTTGAGCATCGCAAATATCTCATGAACGTAGTCATTGTCGGTGGCGGACCCACCGGAGTAGAACTTGCCGGAGCGATGGCCGAACTTCGAAATAATGTGCTGCCGATTGACTACCCTGAGCTCAATTTCCATAATATGAAAGTGGTCTTGATTGAGGGAGGTCCAGAACTACTTGGCCCCATGTCTCCCGAATCTAAAAGTCATGCATTGAAGTACCTACAAGAACTCGGTGTAGAGGTGATGCTTAATACCCAAGTAAAAGACTATGATGGGCAAATCGTAACCCTCAGCGACGATGTCTTTTTAGAAACTCAGACACTACTTTGGGCAGCAGGCATCAAGCCCAACCGAATCGAGGGTCTGTCTCCGGAACATTATGCTCCAAATGGGCGGATTTATGTGGATTCCTATTCTCAAATCATCGACTGTCCAGGCGTTTATGCTTTGGGAGATGTGAGTCTACTTACGGAAGAAAAATACCCTAAGGGGCATCCACAAGTAGCACAGGTCGCTTTGCAGCAGGCAGAAAGCCTCGCCAACAATCTGATAGATGCTCAAAAGGGAAAAACTTTGAAAGCATTTCGATATAAGGACTTGGGATCCATGGCAACCATTGGCAAAAAGCGTGCAGTGGTAGATCTTCCGTTTATCAAATTTCAAGGTCTATTTGCCTGGCTCACTTGGTTATTTGTCCACTTGATGGCTATACTCGGGGTAAAAAATCGACTCTTTGTATTTTTAAACTGGTCCTGGAATTACCTCAGCTTTGACCCAAGTCTTCGTCTTTTGATCAAGCCCAAATATGTGCGAGAAAGTGAACGCAAAGAACTGATCGAGCAAAAGTAGACTAGTATCAGGAGAGTAGAATAAAGATTTTAACTAATCGGGCCTCAGGGTTCTAGCGAGTCAATCTTTTGTTATCACAACCTTTCACTCTCCAGTATTCCCAATCTCTTCTACCGTCAATCTTCAATTCTCTCAATCTCTATTAACTTGAATTAACATCTCAATTATCAAGTCTAGTTAAACTCCAATCTATTTGGGCGGTCTAAAATGCAAAACAAACCAATAGATAAAATGAAAAAATGGATTTTAGCTTCAGGATTGGTCGTGATGATCAGCCTAAGCAGCATTGCACAACAAAGAAGTGGAGAGCGAATGACTCCCGAGCAACAAGCTACAAGAATGACTGAGAAAATGGCAGAGCAACTAAGCCTAACTGCCGATCAGAAAAAGCAAGTCCTTGCCATCAATATGGAGCAAGCGAAAAAACGTGATCAAGACCGTGTGGAGCACCAAAAAGAAAGCGAAGCTAGAAAAGCTGAAATGGAAGCTAAAAAAGGCGAAATGAAAAAGCAAGATGAATTAATCAAAGCTATCCTAACTGAAGAGCAACGTACCAAGTGGGAAGAAATAAAGCTGAGCCAAAAGGATCGTGGAAGAAGACCAGGAGCACAGATCGAGGATCGGGATGAGTTTCGGAAACGAAGAGGTGGAGGGAATTAAAAATTTCTCCTTGTGGTAACCAAAAATGCCCCCAGAATATGTTCTGGGGGCATTTTTGGTTTTAGAGTTTTACCAAACGAGGTAAAGGTTCTCTTTAACTTCCACTTGGAATTTCTTCCTCCACGTGGAAGAATGATTCATCTTTTTGTGGGAGGCTGGAAGTTCCCATCAAGAACTCATCAACTTTTACTGCGGCTTCCCTTCCTTCAGATATTGCCCATACAACTAAGGATTGGCCTCTGCGCATATCTCCAGCAAGGAAAACTTTGGAATTTGTACTTTGATAGTTTTTGGATTTTGGGAGTGTATTTTCCATTAATTCTGTTCCAAAGGCTTCCAAAAGGCCATTCTGTGCAGGGCCGGTATAGCCGACAGCAATAAATGCTAAATCACAAGGCACAACTCGCTCGGTACCGTCAATTTCCTCAAATCCCATTTTTCCACCTCTATCCATCCATTCCAAATCTACTAATTTCAATCCGGTGACTTCACCAACATCGTTGCCTATAAACTCCTTGGTCAAAATGGAAAAGACACGATCCACACCTTCCTCGTGTGAGCTGGAAGTTCTGAGTGTCATTGGCCATTCTGGCCATGGATTAAGGGTGTTTCGTAGCTGTGGAGGTTTAGGTAAAAGCTCCAATTGGGTGATCGAGGCAGCTCCATGTCGATTGGATGTACCGATACAATCACTTCCGGTATCTCCGCCACCAATTACGAGTACATTTTTCCCAGTTGCGGAAATAGGGTTTTCGGAAATTTCCCCATTGATTACCTGATTTTGCTTACCTAAAAACTCCATCGCAAAATGAACACCTTTGAGCTCATCCCCCTTAATGTTTAAGGCTCTTGGATGAGCAGCTCCGGTGGAAAGCACTACCGCATCAAAATTTCGAAGGATATTCTCTGCTTTGATGTTAAATCCTACTTCTGTGTCGCAACTGAAAATCACCCCTTCTTGGATCATGAGTTTGATTCTACGATCAATGACCCATTTCTCTAATTTGAAATCCGGAATCCCATAGCGGAGTAATCCTCCTGGTTTAGCGTCTTTTTCAAAAATTGTAACCTCGTGTCCAGCCTGATTCAATTGATCAGCTGCGGCTAATCCTGCAGGTCCTGATCCGATTACTGCAATTGATTTTCCGGTTCTGATCTTCGGAGGGTTTGCTTTGATCAAACCAAGTTCATAGGCTCTTTCAGCAATATTTTTTTCGATCAATTCGATAGCCACTGGATCTTTGTTGATCCCCAATACACAGCTTGCTTCACAAGGTGCAGGACAAATTCTTCCTGTAAACTCCGGGAAATTATTGGTGCTCCGAAGTATGGTGATTGCTTCTTCCCAAGATTGATTGTACACCGCATCATTGAATTCCGGAATTGCATTACCTAGTGGGCATCCGCTATGGCAAAATGGAACGCCACAATCCATGCATCGAGCAGCCTGATGATTCAGCTTTTCATCAGCAAACGGCTCATATATTTCCTTGTAGTCCCCAACCCGCTCCTTTGGATCACGGGTGAGAGGTGTCTCTCTTTTAAACTGAATAAATCCTTCTTTCGCTCCCATCTTACACCAGTGTTTTACTTTGTTCTATTGCTCTTTTCTGTAAGACCGCTTTGTAGTCTCGCGGAATTACTTTGATAAATTTCACTTTATATTGATCCCAATTCGCTAAGAATCGAATACCAAGTCCCGATCGGGTCAGTTTGACATGCCGCTTGAGATAGGTCTTGATTGTATGGAAATCTTCCTCATCCAATGGATCGACATCTACAAGTTCAGGATTGATCTCGGTGATGTAGTCGTTCAAGACGTAGGCAATTCCCCCACTCATTCCTGCTGCGAAGTTTCTTCCGATTTCTCCTAGGCTGATCACCAAGCCCCCAGTCATGTATTCACAGCCATGATCACCAATTCCTTCGATGACAGCATTAACGCCAGAGTTACGCACACAGAATCTTTCGCCACCTTGTCCATTGATATAGGCTTCTCCAGAAGTAGCTCCGTAGAAAGCAACATTACCAATGATGATATTATCTTCTGGTACGAATCGCGAATTGCGACTTGGATAGACAATTAGTTTTCCGCCGGAAAGTCCTTTTCCGAAATAATCATTTGCTTCTCCTTCCAATTCAAAATTCACTCCTTTGGCTAAAAATCCACCAAAGGTCTGTCCAGCTGATCCATGGAATTTGAAATTTATGGTGTCCTCAGGAAGCCCGACACTGCCATAGATTTTGGATATTTCGTTTGATAGCATTGCCCCAACGGAACGGTCCGTATTTTTTATAGGGAAATTGCCTTCACTAGCCATGGCTTGCTCTAATGATGGATGCGCTGCTTTGATTAACTGACGATCCAAAACATTTTTCAAGTCAAACTCCTGATCAATTTGTTTGTGAATACCAACATGATCCGGTACTTCCACCTTGTGGAAAATTGGGCTCAAATCTACTTTATCCCATTTCCAATGATTTAAATGTCCGGAGGCCTGTAATACACTGCTCTGTCCTACCATCTCATCGATTGTGCGGAATCCTAGCGAAGACATGATTTCCCTGAGATCCTGAACCAAGAAATAGAAGTAGTTCACTACATGATCTGGATCACCCGTGAAAAGCTTTCTCAGGTCTTCATTCTGAGTGGCGATTCCGACGGGGCAAGTATTTAAATGACACTTCCGCATCATGATACAACCTTCCACTACAAGTGCTGCGGTGGAAATGCCCCACTCCTCAGCACCTAGCAAAGTCGCTATAGCCAAGTCTCGTCCTGTTCGGAGCTGACCGTCTGTCTGAAGTGTTACTCTACTTCGGAGATTATTCTTGACCAATGTCTGGTGTGCCTCTGATAATCCAAGCTCCCAAGGAAGGCCTGCATGTCGAATCGAACTGAGCGGAGAAGCACCCGTGCCTCCATCTGCTCCGGAGATCAAGATAACATCTGCCATGGCTTTTGCCACTCCAGCGGCGACTGTTCCCACACCAGCTTGAGAAACCAATTTTACATTGATTCTTGCTTTTCGATTTGCATTTTTCAAGTCAAAGATGAGCTGAGCTAAGTCTTCAATCGAATAAATATCGTGATGTGGAGGTGGGGAAATCAATCCTACACCAGGGGTGGAATGACGTACTCTACCGATCCAGTCATCTACTTTGTGACCAGGTAGCTGCCCGCCTTCGCCAGGTTTTGCACCTTGCGCCATTTTAATCTGAAGCTCAGCAGCATTCGTCAGGTAATTGCTCGTCACGCCAAATCTGCCTGAGGCGACTTGTTTAATTGCTGACCGTTCCCAGTCACCATTTTCTTTTCGGGCAAATCGCATTTCATCTTCTCCTCCTTCTCCGGAATTACTTTTGGCACCAATTCGATTCATTGCTATCGCTAAAGTCGAATGAGCTTCGTGCGAAATCGATCCGAAAGACATGGCTCCTGTTGCAAAGCGGCGCATAATGTCAGCTGCGGGTTCTACCTCCTCAATTGGTACAGCGATTCGTTTTTTGAATTCAAAAAGCCCACGAAGGGTCAATGCATCTCGGCTTTGATCATTGATTTTAGCGGCAAATTTTTTGTACATGCTAAAATCATTCAATCGAGTTGACTTTTGCAATAAATGGATGGTCTCTGGATTGAACAAGTGTTTTTCACCTCGACGTTTCCATTGATAAATACCTCCAGCATCCAACGTTGGGGAGCTGATATTATAAGCAGTTCTGTGACGAATCAATACTTCTTCTGCCAGCTCATCGAATGAAATTCCACTGATTCTGGAGATCGTTCCTTTGAAACAGCGATCGATGACCTCAGGGCCTAGCCCAATCGCTTCAAAGATCTGGGCTCCCTGGTAGGATTGAAGCGTACTGATTCCCATTTTGGAGAGGACTTTCAGCAACCCTTTACCGATGGCATCCTGGTAATTAGAAAATAGCTTCTTTCGGTCTTTGATTTCCGGAAACTGACCCTTTTCCCACATTTCAAGCAAGGATTCCAATGCTAGGTAAGGGTTAATCGCCGAGACTCCGTAGCCAATCGCTGTGGCAAAGTGGTGTGTTTCTCGAATATCACCAGACTCTAATACTAGACCGGCACTAGTTCTTATTTTTTTCTTTACTAAATGATGGTGTACAGCTCCAATTGCAAGTAGGGATGGAATAGGAGCAAGTTCTTCATTACTATTTCGATCAGAGATAATTAGGATATTTCTCCCTTCATTGATCGCTTTCTCTGCCTCATCACAAAGCAAATCCAAAGCTTCCAAAAGCCTTCCTGGCTTATGATCTGCTTTGAAATGACTTTCAAGGGTCTTGCATCGATACCCCTGACCTTCCATATTTTTGATTTTCTCAAGGCTTTCATTGAAGAGAACTGGCTGAGAAATATGGATTTGTCGGGTATGTTTAGGGCTTTCTTCTAAGATGTTTTGACCATTTCCCAGACGCGTAAATAAGGACATCACCATTCGCTCACGGATCGGATCGATCGGCGGGTTACTGACTTGAGCAAAAAGTTGCTTAAAATAGTTAGCGATATGTTGACTTTGCTTTGAAAGTACTGCTAGCGGTGTATCTGCTCCCATCGAGCCAATCGCCTCATATCCAGTACCGCCCATAGGTGCTAAAACAACCTTCAACTCTTCTGAAGTATAGCCAAATACCGTCTGGCATTTTTTGATATTCTCAGTAGAATAAGGGTGGGAAAGTGTCTCCGGATCATCCTCTAGACGAAGTTTGATTCGTTGGTTGTCTACCCATTGCTCATAAGGCTGTTTTTTACAGATCTCGCTTTTGACTTCTTCATCAAATAGGACTCTGCCTTTTTCTAGATCTGCCCAAAGCATTCTGCCTGGACTAATTCTCCCTTTTCGCTCGATCGTCGCCTCCCGAATAGGAAGTGCTCCTGCCTCAGAGGAAAGGATCAATCGCTTGTCTTTGGTAATGAAATAACGTAATGGCCTCAAGCCATTTCTATCCAAGGTTGCCCCTACAGATTTACCGTCAGTGAAGAGTAAAGCAGCAGGTCCATCCCAAGGCTCGACGAGTGAGGCGTGAAATTTATAAAATGCCTTTCGGTCTCGGTCCATGACTTCGTTATCCTGCCAAGCTTCCGGTACGAGCATCATCATCGCATGTGGTAGACTTCTTCCACTTAGCGAAAGCAGCTCGGCCATCGCATCCAAATTCGCTGAATCGGAATTCATCTTATTGGTGATCGGCATAAGCATTTGCAACTCCTCATCGGAGAAAAACTTTGATTTCATCAAGTTTTCCTTCGATTTCATTTTATTCAAATTACCTCGAATGGTATTTATTTCACCGTTATGAGAGAGGCAACGGAAAGGCTGTGCAAGTCTCCAATTTGGGAAAGTGTTCGTCGAGAATCTTGAGTGGATTATCGCAAAAGCGGACTCGATCTTTGGGTTTTGTAAATCTTTATAAAATGGTAAAACCTGATCGGTACGGAGTTGCCCTTTGTAAATCAAGGTCTGGCTGCTCAAGCTGGCAAAATAAAAGGAATGGTTTACCCCAGGAATTTTGGTGTTGATCTCTGAGCTGGAAAAGTTTCTGAGGATATAAAGCTTACGCTCCAGCTCAATCCCAGTGAGCCCTTTTTTATGTTTCACGAAGAGTTGCTCAATATTCGGCATCACCTCAAGCGCTCCTGATCCAGGTACAGTCTCATCCACAGGCACTGTACGATAGCCGATGAGCTCAAAGTCGAGTTGCTCAATAATTTGATTGAGGAGCTCCTTAGATTTTTTGAAAAGCTGCTTGTTCTTAGGGAAAAAGGTCATTCCTACGCCGTATGATCCAGCCTCGGGAAGATTGATTTCAGTTCTTGCAGTGATATCTTTTAAGAATTGATGCGGGACTTGAATCAATATCCCTGCACCATCTCCGGTTTTAGGATCGGATCCACGACCTCCACGGTGCTCCATATTGCTCAGCATATAGAGCGCATCACTAATCGTCTCGTGTGAGGGTTCTGCACTTAAGTCGACCACTGCACCAATACCACAGGAGTCATGCTCAAACTCCGAGCGATATAATCCTTCTTGCATTATTTTGGAATTTAATAGGTTCAAATTTTCCAAAAAATACAAAATATTTTTATCCTATTAAAATTATTGCAATGAAACAGCCCGATTGATGCCGTATTAATTATTTGAATTCAGTTTTTTAATTTTTCCATAAACTGGTTTTAGCTTTATTTTTAAGCTCTTTGTAAGGGGTATGTCGGACTTTTGATAAAAATTAGGTTGGAAAAATTCATAAACCTGAAGCAATTCAAGTAATTTTTCAGGCTTTAGGAGATAAAAAAATCTTAAAAGATTTTAATATTATATTTTTATTTATCCCATGAGGTATTTAAAAAGTGAGAAATAGTGGAAAATCCCAAAGATTATTGGTTTTGAAAATGATTTTCCCAAATAAGAAAGATTAATCTGTATAGGAACTGATCCCGTCCTTATCCTGAGATTTCAAATGAACTTTTACTTTTTTGATTTTGCGTAGATCCACCGCTAGGACAGTGAATTCAAAATCTTCGAATACAATTTTTGCTCCGTTTTTAGGAAGTTTTGAGTTAATCTCTAGTAGTAGCCCCCCTAAAGATTCGCTTTCACCTTTGACATCATCGAATATCTGGATATCCAACTCTAGCCGTTTACAGAAATCATTGAGGGAAACCTTTCCTTCGAAAATGTAGGTACTCGGGTCGATTTCTTGAAAAAAGAAGTCGTCTCGATCATCGAATTCATCATTGATCTCTCCGATAATTTCTTCAATCAGATCCTCCAAGGTGACTAATCCAGACGTCCCACCATATTCATCGACGACGATCGCCATATGAACGCGCTTTTGCTGAAAGTCCTTTAAAAGTGTATCCACTTTCTTATTCTCAGGGACAAAAAAACTCTTTCGGATCAGTTCTTTCCAAGCAAAATCCTCATCCTTTTCGATAAATGGTAATAAGTCTTTGATGTAAAGTATGCCCAGGATATTATCTATGGTCTCTTCATAAACAGGGATTCTGGAATAGCCACTTTTATTGATTCGATCCATCAATTCATGGAAGTCTATCTCCACATCTATCGCAGTGATATCCATTCTGCTTTGCATTACTTGCTTCACTGTCAGTGTCCCAAAGTTTACGATTCCCCTTAGAATATCTTTTTCTTCGGAGGGAGTATCTTCTGTACTTAGGTCTAGGGCTTGATTTAGCTCATTTACAGAAAGAGAATAGCCTTTTTTCTCAATTCTTTTTTCCAAGAGATTACTGAAGGCCATCAGGAAATAGGAGATTGGCTGGAGAATGATGGAAAAAAACGAGATGGATGGCGCCATGATGAGGCTGAATTCACGTTTGGCTTTATTGGCGTATACTTTTGGAACGATCTCTCCGAAGAATACAATGGCGAAAGTAACGCCGATGGTCTGAACCAAAATAATTACGATTCCTGTAGCATTCGTCCCATATATGGACCATGCCACAAAGGTCGTTAAGGTCACAATACCGATGTTAATCAGATTATTTAGGATAAGAATCGTACTTAGAAGCTTTTTTGGAGAGTCGACTAATTCGATTACTTTTTTCGCATTTGGGCTAGATGAATCTTCCAATTCTTCGAGGTCCTCATTTGAGAGAGAAAAAAAAGCAACCTCTGAGCCTGATACTAATGCAGAACAAATTAAAAGTAAAATAAAAATCAAGCCATTTAAAATCAGATAGCTTGAGGATGGAGTGGTTATCTGTGCTAGAAAATAAAGACTCGGGTAGGGATCGTCCATGAATAAACCGCAATGGTTGATGCAAAATTAAAAAAATCCCCTGAAACAAATTCAGGGGACCTAGGATATTAAAATGGAAGATCGTCATCTCCGGGATCTTCTTCCATCACGGGAGCATTCTGGACGGGTGCCGAAGCAGTTGCTTTTGGAGGCGCATTATGCGACTGCTGACTTGGAGGGCCCATTGGGCTACCTTCAGGTTTACCTCCGAGCATGGTAAAACTAAGTACTCGAATTCTTACTTTTTTTCTGTTTTGGCCCTGCTCATCCGTCCATTTATCGGACTTTATTTTCCCCTCGACATAGATTTGGCTTCCTTTCTTAAGGTATTGCTCAGCTATTTTGGCCTGCTGACCCCAAAGTTCCAAGTCATGCCATTCGGTTTGCTCGACTCGGTTTCCACTTCGATCCTTATATGCTTCGGTAGTTGCAAGGCTTATATTTGCGACCACATTATCTCCTTCTAAGTATTTTACTTCTGGATCTGCACCAAGATTACCTACAAGGATTACTTTATTTACTCCTGCCATAATGATTACTATTATTTTGATTCAAAAATTACTTGATGAAGATACTTAAATCTCCGCATCGTTCAAAAAGTTAACGATTAACTTTGGCTTGGCCAGCTGATCTATTTTTTCTTCTGCTACCAGCAGATAACCCTCATTTTCACACCATTCGGCAAGATTTTGATAGTTTTTTTCGGGGACTTGAAGCTCGGAAAACTGCACATTGAGTTTTTGATGAGACAGTATATGTCGGTATTTTTTTGGAAAGGTGGCTATAGGATCGTGAATAGCTTCACTTTGGCCTGCAAGTTTGAGTACTTCCTGAGGAAAATCGTGAAGACCTTCCCAGATGTCTCCAGCAGTCCGTTTATTCCAAACCCAGTGTCTCCCGCATTTAATTACATAGTAATGGATATCCCGCTCCTTGACTTTAGTTTTATTTACCTTTACGGGAAGTTCTTTAACAAGTCCCTTGTTGAATGCGAAACATGAATTTTGTACGGGGCAGTCGGTACAGTTAGGGTTTTTCGGAACGCATAATCTTGCTCCAAAGTCCATCATTGCCTGATTGAATGTGGCCGGTTCTTCTTTCGGGATAAGTTGATTGGCTAGGATTTCAAATTCTTTTTTCCCCTTTCCGCTTGCGATATCGGTGTCTATACCGAAAAAACGGGCCAGCACGCGAAAAACATTTCCATCTACCACAGCATTTACTTCACCGAATGCAAAACTTGAAATGGCCGCCGCAGTATAGGTACCTACCCCTTTTAATGTAAGGAGCTCTTTGTAGGTACCGGGAAATTTACCTCCAAGGTCAAACCAAATCATTTTGGCACAAAAATGTAGGTTTCGTGCCCTGCTGTAATAGCCCAATCCTTGCCAAAGTCTCAGAACTTCTTCCTCTGGGGCAAGAGCCAAGTCCATCACGGTAGGATAAGCTTCCGTAAAGGCATTGTAATAAGGTAAGCCTTGAGCCACCCTAGTCTGCTGTAAAATGATCTCTGAGAGCCAAATTTTATACGGATCTTTAGTATTTCTCCAAGGTAATTCTCTTGGATTAGCTTTATACCACTTAATTATTTGATAAGAAAATAGCTGATAATCAGTAGTATTAGGGTTCATAGGCGAATAAAATATATACTACAAACCAAGCTAATTTTTTTGTAATTGTTTTTTAATTGCATTGATTCATGTACATTTGCAGTCCCAAAAACACTTGGCTAATAGGTTGTTAAGCTTATTTCAACATTTCTAAATTAAATTCAAAGTGACTAAAGCAGAAGTAATCACCAAGATTTCAGACAAAACCGGAATCCAGAAAGATGATGTAACACAGACAGTTGAGGCGTTCTTCAAAGTAGTGAAGGAGTCCATGGCAGACGGTGACAATATCTATGTGAGAGGTTTTGGCAGCTTCATCAATAAGAAGAGAGCTAAGAAAATCGCCCGAAACATTTCAAAAAATACTGCGATCGTAATCGAGGAGCATTACATCCCAGCATTTAAGCCGTCTAAGGTTTTCATCGAGAAAATCAAGAGCAGCAAAAAGATTAAAGAATTAGCTCATCAGGACTAAGCCTGTAGAGTATTTGACATGAAAAGATCTCAGCTCATATTGGTGGTAATAGGGATCGTTGCAATCGTAGGATTGTATGCGCTACCTAAGGTGGTGGTGGATAATGAGGATGGTGCGACGGGAATTTCTCAAGGAGATTCTACATCACCATCCGAGGCTGCTGACCCCCTGGCTATGCATGATGTTGAGATCTCTCCTGTTCAAGTTGAAGAGATTGTATCTTTGAAGCTGAAGATTTCAAATAATTCCTCAGAAAAAGAGTTCATCTCGGCTTCGGAGCGACTAGGAGAGGTCTACAGAGAATTGTCAAAGTATGATAGTGCTGGATATTTTCTAAGTTTGGCAGCGGATAAGTATCCCAGCCAAGAATTATCCGAGAAAACGGGGAACGCTTTTTATGAGGCCTTCGGATTTGCATTGGATACTGATAAGGTTTCCTTTACCGCAGATCAAACTCGAAATTACTTAGGACAGGTGTTGGATAAAGATCCCACCAGATTAGATTTGAAAACAAAAATAGCGATGACCTATGTGTCCTCGTCCAATCCCATGCAAGGAATTACGATGTTAAGAGAAGTCTTGGCGGAAGAACCTACCAATGAGGATGGACTGTTCAATATGGGAATCCTATCCATGCAATCCGGCCAATATAAAAGAGCCACTGAGCGATTTGAGGAATTGATCCAGTATCATCCCAATAATCTTCAGGGACAGTTTTACTTGGGCGTAAGCTATTTTGAAGCCAATCAAAAGAATAAAGCAAAAGCTCAGTTTGAGAAAGTGAAGGAAATGACTCAGGATGAAATGATCCTAGGAAGTATCCAAAGCTATCTTGATAAGCTATAAATTAATATATCACAACTAAATCCAAAGACTATGCCTTGCGGAAAAAAAAGAAAAAGACATAAGATCGCTACGCACAAGCGTAAGAAAAGATTAAGAAAAAATAGACATAAGAAGAAGTAATACACTTCTTCTTATTCTCATTTTAGTATAACGTTCATTTACATTATTAATAAGAGACTTTGAGTACAGAATTGTTAATCGATTCAGCTCAAAACGGAAGTCGTATTGCCCTCCTTCAAGATAAAAGTTTGATTGAGTTGCACTCCGAAGGGATGGACAACCAGTTTAAAGTTGGAGATATTTACCTCGGTACGGTCAAAAAAATCGTCAATGGGCTTAACGCCGCATTTATTGACGTAGGATACGAAAAGGATGCATTCCTTCACTATCAAGACCTGGGGCCAAATTTCAACAGCTTGACTAAGTTCACCAAGCAAGTTCGCAACAACAATTACAGCAGTTACATGCTGAAGGGCTTCGAAAACGAACCTGAGATAGACAAGATTGGAAAAATTTCTAATCCGCTATCCAAAAACCAGCAAATACTGGTTCAGATCGTCAAAGAGCCTATATCTACTAAGGGACCCCGACTTTCCTGTGAGCTCTCTCTACCCGGTCGTTACCTCGTGCTGGTACCTTTTTCGGATTCGGTCAACGTATCCAAGAAGATCCGAAGCGGCGAGGAAAGAAAGCGCCTCTTGAGACTCATCAACTCCATCAAACCTGCCAACTTCGGAGTAATCATCCGGACAGTAGCTGAAGGCCAATCCGTAACGGAATTGGATAAAGACCTTCGAAATCTTCTCACCAGTTGGGAAGAGGGAATGGGGAAATTGATGAAGGCAAGGAATCGCGATAAGATCATCGGAGAGATGAGTATGGCTTCCTCACTTGTGAGAGACCTGCTCAATGAATCATTCGACGCAATCACTGTAGAAGAAGAATCCACTTACGATCAGATCAAATCCTACATCAGGACTATAGCCCCTGAAAAAGAAAAAATTGTCAAGCTTTACAACGGTAAAGCCAAGTTATTTGAAAGTTTTGGAATAGAAAAGCAGATCAAAAGCCTGTTTGGACAGACGGTCAGCCTCCCGCAGGGAGGATATGTGATCATCGAGCATACCGAAGCCCTTCATGTCATCGACGTGAATAGCGGAAATAAATCCAACCAGGAAAGTGACCAAGAATCAACAGCATTGAAGACAAACTTGGCCTCGGTAAAAGAAATTGCCAGACAACTACGCCTCCGAGATATGGGGGGAATCATCGTCGTCGATTTTATCGACATGAAACGGGCCGAGAATAAAAAGGTCATATTCGAAGCGATGAATTCAGAAATGAAGTCTGACAGATCCAAGCATACTGTTTTGCCATTGAGCAAGTTTGGGCTGATGCAAATCACCCGACAGCGAGTAAGGCCTGAGGTTAATATTATAACCAAAGAAACCTGCCCGTCTTGTAACGGTACCGGCAAAATCCAAGCCTCCATAATGGTGGCGGATAAGCTGGAAAAGGATCTGGAGCATATGGCTACTATTCAAAACGTGGACAAAATCCAAATCGGGCTGCATCCCTATCTGCACGCATACTTCACCACTGGCATGATAAGCCAGCGAATGAGGTGGTTTTTCAAGTATTACAAATGGATTAAACTGATCAAAGATTCTTCCCTACCGGTGACGGAATACAGATTCCTAGACGAATCTGGAGAGGAAATCGAACTAATAGTAAAAAGCGAGACTGACTAGTCTCGCTTTTTTTTATGCGTTGATTTTCGTCACTATCCGATTTCCTGTTCAGCGTAGCTAATGAACTTATTTCTTCACAAAAGAAAAAACAGACCAATCTTCACGAAGGCGGATTTCTGGTTTATTATCAATAATTCCATATACCAATAATAATTTCTCCACTCGTATTTCATGAATGCCCTCCTCAAGATGACTGATATTAAAGCCAGCTTGATATACTTTTTGTCCACTGATAGCCATTCGATTTTTACCCCATGCGTCAATCTGAATTAACGAATCGTCTAAATAAATACGATGCAAGTCACCAGAGTTTTCTAGTTTTTTCCAACCCAAACTATCCAATGAGCCTTTGAATTGATTATTCAAATCTTGAATTACTTGATGATCATCTCCGTATCGGGCTATGCCAAGCCGCAGAAAATTATCCGAGATTTCTTCCTTCGAAATAAAACCACGAGGGAAACGCTTTGAAGGATCGTGTTGATCTTCATAATGGTGATTTTTTGCTGGCCATTCTTTTTCAAAATCATTCAATCCTCTTTCGTTTGCGAAGAGCGAAAAGTCACGAACATCTGAAATTATGATAGGTGTAGCGAGCACAAAAATGGCTGCTCCATAAAATAATACATACCACTTTCCAAGATTGCTTTGATAAATTGCTCCGATGGAACTTATAATGGATTGAGAAAACCAAGCCTTGAATTTTGACTTTGTTTTGATCATCATCATTCCAGAAAAAAGTAAAAGTGAACCCATAAAAATCAAATAAATCACTAAAAAATTGAGGTCAAACCATACGTAAAGTCCGATCAAGAAGCCCAAATAAATGGTAAAAATCATAAAGATAATCACTAGGGAAATCGGAAAAGCAAAGGTCATACTACAGATCTTTTCCAACCGGAGCACCATTTCTGATGGTTTTTGGTAGTTGTATGTTTGACCTACTTTGAAAAGTTTTTCATTGATGACTCCTCCGGGAAAAGCATAACTTAAACCCAAAAGCCCTGCCCAGATAAACCGTAACCCGAGATGAACCACGAAGAATATTTTGAAGACGCTGATTATTGCGGTAATGTAATAGATCAACACAAGGCTAAAGATAAATCCCACCCCCACTTCCTGATTCAAATAGGCGCAGAACTCATAGATCTTGCTGGGAAAGGCAAATAGGAAGGCGAGCGTAATACCCGAAATAATGACCTCAGGTTCCCAGCTATTTCGCTGGAGATTTTCCAACCAGGTGAGTTGCTCTTGTTTTCGATCGGAGTCTAACTTGTTCTCATCCATAGTTTAATAATTAGCCATCAAGCCAGGTTTTAAAGTCAGCTGTTTTTTCCCTGCTTACAATAATGTCTTCGTCGGAGCAATTATTGAGCTTCACTTTTAGCCTGCTATTGGAATAGGTGAAGATATCTGAAATCGAAGGGAAAGCACATAGGTATTTTCGATTTAATCTGAAAAAGGAAATAGGATCTACTTGGCTTTCGACTTGCTCCAATGTCTGATCGAGCACAAATTGTTTTCCTTCTGTAGTCTGTAAAAATGTTACTCTAGCTTCGCTAAAGAAAAACGCAACTTCCTCAATTGCGATGCTTTGAATCTTTTCCCCAAACTTCACCAGAAACCGACTTTTGAATGCTGATGCTTTTGAGCCGAGCAACATTTTGATCGCTTCAAAGTCTAAATTAGGCTTAAGTTGATTGGTCTTGAATTTTGCGATGGATCGAGCTAAATCTTCTGGATCTACTGGCTTGAGTAAGTAGTCAATCGCATTTACCTGGAATGCTTTGATCGCATAGTGGTCGTAGGCGGTTGTAAAAATAATGGGTGTGGATAACGTTACTTTTTCGAAGATTTCGAAGCTGATTCCATCGGCAAGTTGTATGTCGCAAAAGATTAAATCAGGGGCCTGATTTTCTGAAAACCATTTAATGGCTTTTTTAACGGAATCAATATCTTGAATTATCTCTGCATGTTCAAAATGGCCACCTATTAACCTTATCAGTCGATTTGCGGCTTGTCTTTCATCTTCAATAATCAAAATCTTCATGTGGATAACTTTAATAAAGGCAGTCGAACCAAGAATTCATCAGCGGTTTGGATTACATTAATCTGACGATCACTTAAGATGTGATAGCGCTTTTTGATATTAGCAAGTCCAATTCCTGTGGATGGTTCGGATTGGTTGGATTTTGGCTGATAGGTATTACTTATCCACAATTCGTCCTGCTTAAAATCGATCCGAATGAAAAGGGGATTTTCCTGACTAGCTTCATTGTGTTTGATGGCATTTTCCAACAAAAGTTGTAATGAAAGTGGGGGTAAATAAAAGTTCTGAGCAGCGTTCACTTTGATTGAAAATACAAGATTTTCTTCAAAACGGATTTTTTGCAGTTCGAGGTAATTTCGTGCAAAGTCTAGTTCTTTTTCTAAGGGGACTAATTCTTCCTGCTGCACCTCTAAAACATAGCGGTAGATCTTGGACAGCTTCAAAATAAATTCAGCTGATCGATCTGCATCTTCATAGACAAGATTGGAAAGGACATTTAGGGAGTTAAATAAAAAATGGGGATTCAATTGATCCTTCAGACTTTGATATTGACTTGCCAACATCTCCGATCGAAGCTTTTCTGCTTCCGTGGCTGATTTTTTCCATTCTAAAAGCCAAGATCTAGTGGTAAAAAGAGACATAAAAATGAAAGCAATAATCATTGGTAGCTTGGTAGAATTGACCAAATACGTCAACTGAACATTCCCTAAGTTGAAATACCCAAAAAACCATCCAATGAAAAATGCGATAATGAATGTGGCCACAAAGCAGTAGACCATGTAAGTGACTATGGTTAGGATTAAGCGTTTGACAGGTTGCTTGATCCAGGAGATTCTTGGCTCAAAAAAGTCTTCTACTCTACTCCCTCCAAAGCTTAACACCGAGGAAATGAGAAAAGAAAACATGAAATCTTCACGAATCGATAATAATCCCTCCCATGTCAGCAGACAACTTGGGCAAAAGAAAACCGTCAAAATAGTGGCAATTAATAAATTAATTGCCACGAATTTCGGTAGGCTAGTCCAAATTCCATTTTCGGGTTGTATTTCTTTTTTCTCTAGGGTAATCGGCATAGCTTGGAAGATAAATAAAAACAAGCAAATCCCTTCAAAAGTAATTGATGAAAGGATTTGTCTTGAAATATAGATTGTGAACAATTAAATGAAAATTAATTACAATTCTTCATTAAGGCTACCATTTGATCCTTTCCCCATGTAGGAAGAATATAGGTCTCTGAGATTTTTGCTTCTTCCTGCTTATATAGGTCAATACTCATTCTTGCCATTCCACATGCTTTATCAGGACCGGACCCAAAGAATCTGGACATCCCTAGTTCCATCTGGGACATCAAGTTAACTGCTCTTGGGTTTGACCTGTCTTGAGCGATCGCCTTTCCAAAAAGCTCCATTACCTGTGGACTTAGACTTTGACCTCGACTTCCAGGATCGACGCTTACTTTACCCATTAAGATGTAGCCATGCAAAGCAGTAATTTCAGAGTTAGCAGGAGAGATTTTAGCTGCTTGCTTCGTAATCTCAATTGCTTGATCAAAATACTGATCCTTGTTCACATCGAATCGAAATGCAGTTTCAGTTTGAGTCAATGCAGCATAGTAAAGCGGTAACCATTCAGCCTCATTAGCGCCTGCGATTCGCATAAAGCCGTTGATTACTGCTTGGGCATCTTCTGAGTTTTGGATTTGATTCTTTTCCTGAATTTGCTTGAGCATAGCTTCTTCAAATGCAGAAGATGAGGCTAGAGCAAGAGTTATCCACATTAGAGATAAGGCGATTGTTAAGATGTACTTTTTCATGATTCTTTGATTTAAAGGTTGTTTAATTGATTTGCTGTTTTGTCTTTAGAAAGTGTTAGGAATATGCCCAGAAATAGAAATCTTGGCGCAATCTGTCCCTGAGGAATTGATTCGAATATGCCTTCGGTATTTGCCTTTGGGCTGAAGGAGTAGCCAAAAACATTGTCTCGGCCCAGCACATTGGTGCAGGCTAAATGGATAATTACATTTGGCTTTGGTAGGTAACTCCAGGATAAACTTAGATTTTGAAAGCTCTTGGTTTTGGCATTCATTTCGGACTTATCCACATTTGGATTGGTGAAAGAATAACCGTCATTGTAAGCGAATGAAGCTCCGATTAATGATTTGAGCGATGGGACAAAATGCTTGATAACCACCGAAAGATTATGTTTCGGAGCAAAGCTTGGCTGGACTTCAGTTTGATAGTGGTTAAAGCTCCGCTTGCTATCCACAAAGCTGTAGGTAATCCAATAGTCAGTATCCTTAACTGTCTTTCGATCTCTGAAGAAGAAGTCAATTCCTTTGGCATAGCCCGAACCACCATTTTCTAGGCCAGTAGGATTATCTAAAGCACCTTCAAAAGTGACCAACTGATCATATGACTTATAGAAGGTCTCTGCTCGGAAAGTGAAGCCATCTTTGGTAAAGAGGTAGTTTAAGATTAAGTGATTCGATTCCGAATTTTGAAGATTTGGGTTCAGCACCCGAAAGTTTTCCACAGGTAATTGATGAAAGCTTCCCGCTGCAAACGACAATTGACCCTTATCTTTTAATTGGTAGGCAACTGAGAACCTTGGGTCTAGCCACTCTTCTTCAGATACGGCACTTTTTCCACCTCTCAAGCCTCCTCTAAAAACCAGATCTTTATTGAGGTAGAAATCCCATTCGGTAAAAAGGTAGGTTTCTCGATCGTCGAATTCCCTAATCCAGCCTTTTCGGACTAGTTTTTCTGAATAAGGATGCATAAAATGCTCCACTCCAAATTTTGCGGAAAGCCGATCAGAAAAGTCCTTTATGGCAGTTCCTTTAATGTGGATAAGTTCATTTCTTCGCTCAATCATCAAGCTATCGTAAGCGACTTTATCCAGGTTTTTAGAATAGGAAATACCGGTGAAAACCGTCCAATCCTTTTTCAGGGCCGTTCTCCAATTTGCTTGAACATAGCTGTAATCATTTTTTAGATCCACCAAAACCTTCCGGTCTGTTCCAGGTAACGGTTGCCACAGGCTCATTCCTCCTGATTCAGTTCGGGCCATTACTTTCAGTAGACCATTTTCTCCTGTTTTCTTTTGGGCTGCAACTTCCACATCCCAAGCATTTGGAGCAGCTTCAAAGTCAATTTCTTGCTTGATCAAACCTTGATAAGGAGCAAGGTTGAAATAGTTGGCACTTGCCGTAATGCTTTGTTTTTCATTGGCGAGCGTGTGTGAATAACCTCCTCCAACGGACATGATACTCAAGTCGCCTTGACTACGGATAGACAAATCTTTGGTGTTGAGTGCCAAAGCAGAAGAAAGCGCCTGTCCATATTCTGCTGAATATCCACCAGTACTGAAAAACGTGCCTTTGAATAAGTTCGGGTTGAATCGGGTCCGAGTTGGGACATTACCAGCGGTGGTTCCATAGGCATTACCTACTCGCATGCCATCGATATAGATGCCCACTTCGCTGGCATCGCCGCCTCGGACAAATAAACGACCGTCATTTCCAACCGTACTGGTACCTGGAAGCGTCTGAAATGCGCCCATGATATCGCCCATCGCGCTCGGCGTAGTGACGATATCCAACGGTTTTAACACCACGGATTTCCCTTGATCTGAGGCTTCCATAGCACCAGCAGAGATAGTCACCGAATTCATTTCTGTGATTTCTTCTACAAGCGTGATCGTTGGAATTTCAAGCAGTTTTTCTGATAGTGTGACTGCGAGTTCCTTTGTTTTGAAGCCTAAAAATTTAAAGACAATAATTTGAATTTCTGTTTCCTCAGTGCTGAATATATAGCTTCCAACTGCATTGCTCGTAGCACCGTCGTAGCTGCCTTTGATAAAAATATTAACTCCTGGAAGGGGCAATCCTTTTTCATCAATCACCTTTCCGCTAAGCTCAGTTTGGCCAAAAGCTGTTGCGCTGATGAGGAGTAAGTAGAAAAATATAATTGCCTTGGTTTTCATTTCGATTCGTATTTGAATCAAAAGTGCTGAACCAGAACATTTTTAAAAATTAAACCTGAATGAAGTGTAGGATTTCGTGACTGAAGTGAAAAATAGGGGGCCTGAGTTTATTTCACATTAGGGTAAAATGGAGTTCAAGCCTTATTGAGCTTTGTTTTAAAGAATATTTAATTCTGTTAAAGTGCACCTTTTGGACACTAACCCTTTTACTTATCGAAAGGCTTGTATCATCATCTCATATTCTTGCTGCCTGAAGTAAATAAATAGAATCACAGTGATAGACCTTTGATGGACAGCTGAATTTTGCAGGCATCAAGCAGGAATAGCTCAGCAGCTATGAATTGTATAAGGCGCTCGGTGGGGGATGGTAGAGGATTGGTTATCTTGGAAGATATACACTTAGTCAAAGCTAAAAACGATGTAGTTGGTGATGATGTATCTCTAGGCTGCAAGCATTATTTTTGGAGTAATTAGAGCTTAGGTAATAAATGAATAGGATGATACGGAATCGTACCAGAAGCCAAAATAAATTCTTTTATACCTCGACAAGCTCGGAGTCCGAAGATATTAACTCATAATGTGGGGAGTGGAAAGTCGAGGCCGTCCTTGCTATACTATTCTATTGGCAGAGAAGCGTAATTTCATTAATGAGTCTTAAATTCTATCCTAGAACCCAAGAATACTGATTCGCATCATGAAGGAACAACAAAAAATATCTATTCGTTTTTTCGATGACCGTGAAGTGCGCGCCCTTTGGGATGCGCAAAATTCCAAATGGTGGTTTTCGGTATTGGATATCATCGCAGTACTTACCGACCAAGATGACTATGCGAAAACCCGAAATTACTGGAAGTACCTAAAAGCTAAACTCAAGAAAGAAAATGAGCAGTTGGTTAGTACCACTACCCAACTGAAATTAACCGCTGCCGACGGTAAAAAATATAAATCTGACATGCTCGATTACGCTGGAATTATTGCATTAGGCAAAACTTTTCCAGGCACCAAGGCCAATAGATTTATCGAATGGTTTACCTACACTGATGAGACTATAGATGGGAAAAGTAAAACCAAGGCTTATGCCCTTTTTGAGAGCTCCTTTATTGCAAATATCGAAGTAGGTACTATCAACGGCTTGCAACAAATACATGCGTACCTCTTTGGTGGTTTGTATGATTTTGCGGGGCAAATCAGACAAAAGAACATTTCGAAAGGTGGTTTTCAATTTGCTATGGCTCGATTTCTTGCTGATACCTTAGCGAGAATAGATCAAATGCCTGAAAGTACAATAGCCGAGATTGTGGAAAAGTATGTAGAAATGAATATTGCTCACCCTTTTATGGAAGGCAATGGCAGAAGCACTCGAATTTGGCTGGATTTGATCTTGAAGAGGAGTCTTAAAAAATGCATAGACTGGAGTAGAATAGGGAAATCTGAGTATATGAATGCCATGGTGCAAAGCTCAGTGGACAGCAGTAAATTAATGCAATTGCTCAAAAATGCCCTAACTGACCAAATCGACAGTCGAGAAATGTATATGAAAGGAATTGACCACTCCTATTACTACGAGGAGATTGAGTAAGTAAGAAGTACCGCTGATGTTCTTTTTTATTTGGAGGTTGAGCCGGGTATTTTATGAGACTTTCGAAAAATATAAGGTAGACGAAAGTAGATATTTACTTAAATGGAATTACTAAATATCGGCAGCAAAGCTAATTTGCTGCCCTTAATTTGATAAGATTATTTGCAAAAATTCAAGATAAAGTAAAGGTGTAGAATGCCTGATCTACAAATACATAGAGAGAATACCAGTTCCCAGTGGTTTCCAATTTTGACATCTTCCAGACGAAATATAGTAAGCTGAAAAGAGCAAGTGGTGTGTCGGGATTTCCGACAGATCCTACCAAAAAAGCTGATCTCATTCAAGGCTAGCTTTGCAAAGCCTCAAAACTTAAATTGCGAGTGATTATGGAAAATACCCCACAAACGCTATTAAAGAACGTTTTTGGCTACGATGAATTTCGGCCTTTACAACAAGAAATCATCGACCGCACACTAGCAGGCAAAGACAGTTTTGTACTCATGCCAACTGGTGGGGGCAAATCGATGTGTTTTCAGATTCCAGCCTTGTGTTTTGATGGAATTACGATTGTTGTCTCGCCTCTCATTTCATTAATGAAAGATCAGGTGCAGGCATTGCAAGCCAACGGAATAAAATCAGATTTTTTTAATAGCTCTATTTCTCCACAGGCAGAAAATGACGTGATCGCACGAGCTAAGAATGGCGAAATTAAGCTGCTGTATTTATCGCCAGAGAAATTGATTTCGGTGAGCAACACTTGGTTGAAAAGCTTGAATATAAAACTAGTTGCCATTGACGAGGCACATTGTGTAAGCATGTGGGGACATGATTTTAGACCAGAATATACGCAGCTCAAAGCATTCCGAAATTCCCTACCCGAAGTTCCGTTTATGGCTTTGACTGCCACTGCGGACAAGTCTGCCAGAGCAGATATTGAAATGCAATTGGGATTGAAAGACTCCAAGTTATTTATTTCCTCTTTTGACAGAAAAAACCTGAGTATCGAGGTAAGAGGACAAGTTTCCAAGAATAAAAAGTTGCAAGAAATTGCGCAGTTTGTGAAACGGAAAAAGAATGAAAGTGGAATTATCTATTGCCTGAGCAGGAAGAATACGGAGGAAGTTGCTGATTATTTGAAGGGGGAAGGACATTCGGTGGCATTTTATCACGCAGGAATGAACCCCGAGGAAAGGGAGCGGGTGCAAACAGCTTTTATACATGACGACACCAAAATAATCGTGGCTACGATTGCTTTTGGGATGGGCATTGACAAATCGAATGTACGTTGGGTGATTCATTATAATCTCCCCAAAAACTTAGAGGGATATTACCAAGAAATAGGAAGGGCAGGTCGTGACGGATTGCCTTCTGAAACAAGGTTGTATTATAATATGAGTGATTTTGTGTTGTATAGTCAGTTTGCGGATGGCGGGGCAAATTCAGCTATGCAAAAGGATAAACTGAGCCGGATGTTGCAATTTGCTGAGGCAAAATCGTGCAGGCGAAAAATACTGCTTTCCTATTTTGGAGAGCATTTGACCAAAGATTGTGGGAATTGTGATGTATGTGACAATCCACCCAAAGACTTTGACGGCACCGTGTTGGCTCAGAAAGCACTTTCTGGCATTGCCAGGATGAAAGAGAAGGAAGGGATTACGATGTTGATCAATGTATTGCGAGGCTCTAATAATGCGGAGGTACATGCTGGCGGCTATTCCCAACTCAAAACCTATGGCGTGGGAAAAGAGGTAAGTTTTATTGATTGGCGAGATTACATCATTCAGTTAGCTAATCAAGGCTTGATCGAGATTATGTATAGCGAAGGTTCGGCCTTAAAGATTTCACCCATTGGATGGAACGTACTGAAAGGTGAACAAGCTATAAAATTGACTTTGCCGGTAGTTCCTGAAGCGAAGAATAAGATGAAGCCAACCTCCATGAAAATGGCAGATGAGGGAGAAGTGAATACTGATTTATTTACTGCTCTGAAGCAGCTGAGGTATTCGATTTCCCAAGAAGAAAATTTCCCAGCCTATCTTATTTTCAGTGACAAATCATTGAAAGAAATGGCGGTTGATATGCCGGTCACAGAAAATCAGTTCTTGGCTATTTCCGGTGTGGGGATGAACAAGATGGAAAAATACGGCGAAGAATTTATGCGGGTGATTCGCAAATTTAGTTCTTCCCCAAAACCAAAAAAAACGCCAACTACTCTGGAGACTTTTGTGCTATATAAAGAGGGACTTAACCCCGCAGAGATCGCAGCGAAAAGAGATCTACAGATTACCACAGTTTATTCCCATCTATCGCAATTATATACCGAGGGAAAAGGCGTAGAATTAGAGAAACTCGTAGAGAAAGTGGTGGTGGATAAGGTAAGGGTCGCGTTCAATGAATTGGATAGAGAAATAGCACTGAAACCCATTTTTGAAAAACTGAATGAGGAAGTCTCTTATGGAGAAATACGGATGAGTTTGACTTTGATCCTTAAGAATGAGTGACGTTGAGGTCGTTCTAGAAAACTTAAATCTAACCTCGCTTACTAATTTCGGGGAAAATGAAGGCAGGAAAAATGCTTAGGCTTGTTTTTTTATTCGGAGATTGAGAAGGATATTGAGGAGCATTAATAGTTGCTCAAAATAAATTTTTAAATCATTAAAGTAAAAAATGCTGGAAGAAATCACAAAGTTCACATTTTCAGGGCATGACTCCTTTCATTGCCGTCAACTTTGGCTGAAAAAAGGATTTGATTTTGTAGAGGAAAGGAGGAATTTCAATGACGAAAATGCGGTCATTCAACTTGGGGTTGGAAAAAATATGGTTTCATCTATTCGATTTTGGTTAAAGGCTTTCAATATTATTGACCAAAAAGAAAATGTAACTGACTTTGGGAAAAGATTATTTGATGATGAAAATGGGTATGACCCATTTTTAGAGGACGAAGCTAGTTTATGGCTGTTGCACTATCAGTTGGTCAAAACTGGTTTAGTTTCCATTTACAGTTTGGTTTTCGATGAGTTTAGAAAAGAGAAACTTTTTTTTGACAGTAGCTCTTTTGTTAATTATGTGAAAAGAATTGGGGAGAGTAATTCAAATTAGAATATGTTTGACAATATTGTTTTCGTTGGAGGCATTCACGGAGTTGGTAAAAGTACTATTTGCCAACATATTTGTCGTGAGTTGAATATGGAATACTTATCGGCAAGTGAACTTTTAAAATGGGAAGAAATAAATGATGATGCCAAGAATAAAAAAGTCAAAAATATTCCTTTTACTCAAAATAGATTAATTACTGGTTTATCAAATACCATTCAAAAAGGGCATTATTATTTGCTAGAGGGACATTATTGTTTGTTAAATGAAAAGGCTGAGGTCGAAAAGATTTCAATCGATATTTTTATTCAGATAAATCCTAATGCTCTAGGTCTCATATTAGGAGATATTAGAGAAGTTAAATCAAGACTTGATTTGAGAGATAATAAAAACTATGATTTTGGAATTTTAGCACAACTACAAGACAGCGAATTGGTTTATGCAAAGGAGTTATCGGCAGCATTAAAAATTCCTTTATATATTGAAGAAAGTAATGATGCTATGAATTTATCTAATCACTTAAGTAAAATTTACAATCAAAAATAAAATGGATAATTCATTCTTTATATATACCGATAAGGCAAACACTATCCTCATAGAGAGGTTTCATATGTGTACTTGGGAATTTAGCAATAATAGTTCATTGGTTGAGTTTGGTTTTGAAATGAATAAGGAATCAATTGTAGAAGATATAATGATAATACAGTTGTATGTCCCTTGGGTGTCACAGAAATGTGAGACAAAGGATTTGTACGAAAAACTTAGTAATGCTGAAAACAGCAGATTTATTTTTAATGATTCAATAAATAACACCAAATACTTAAAAGACAACACAAATAAACTTGGCGTAATTCACTCTTTTAGTGGGAGAAATGAGCTTTGTGTTATACCTGCAATATTAAATATAAATGATGATAAAACGGTTTCCGTTTCCTTAAATCTTAAAAATTATATAGAGTATCAACAAGATGAAAAACCAAACATTTACTTTAGATTTTGGATAAAACCCGAATCACCTTTTATCTCAATGAGAAAAAAAGGTATAAGTAAATCAACGATTATTTATGATATAAAAATAAACGAACGTAGGAATATTCCATCAGATAAAATTGATTATTTCAGCGATAAGGTTTTTTGTAAAATTCGTTATTGCTTCTCGTTTAATATACTTCCAAACAAATATGACATTGTTTTTTTTGATAATGGCTCATTAAAAAATGTAAGGACATTAGAGTATGACTCATTTAACAAATACTTAGGCGATAAGCGAGTAAAAAAAGATGAACTCATTGTAGTCTTTAACAAGAAAGAAGTGGATCAATTTGACAAAAAGAAGGCGGCTGAATCTTTCTCATTCTTTTCTATTTATACAATGGAAAGAATTGGACCAGGACAATTTGCTTTAGCTATACTAATCAACATTGTTTGTGGTGTGCTGTTATTCATTCCTGCATATAGAAAAACATTTGTCCCTGAAGTTTCACTTTTACAAGTTTGGGTCGTTTTACCTTCTGAGATTTTTATTGCATTGGGAATTGCTGTGGCTACTCTCATATATTTCACTTTACCCTTGATTATTTCCAAATTGGAAAAGGGTTGGTTGTGGGTATTAACTAAAATTGGATACAAAAAATGAGATGTATTTTTTGTAAGAATGATAGCACCAACTCTAAATCTGTAGAGCATATTATACCTGAAAGTTTGGGAAACAAATCACACATATTGGAGAAAGGAATCGTATGCGATGGTTGCAACAATTATTTCGCACGTAAAGTTGAGAAAATGGTTTTAGAAAAACCATACTTTAAAAATGTTCGCCACAGAAATTTCATTACAACAAAAAAGGGAAGATTAGTTCCTGACAAAACCCTTTTTCCGCATAAAGAGGGTGGCTGGGCTAATGTTTGGCTTGACGAAAGCGGAATTATATTTGACTCAAAAGACAATCACATAATCAATCTAATAAAGGAAGGTAAAATCAACAAACTGATATCGCCTATTATTAGTCATCCCGATGAAAATGATTATGATGTTTCTCGATTCATTGCGAAGGCTGCACTTGAATTTCTCACTTTCAGAATTAAAGAAGATAGTGATTGGATTGACGAAATAATATCAAAACCTGAACTAGACCCAATTAGAGACTGGGCACGATTAGGCAAAGGCAATTTTTGGAAGTATCATCAAAGGCGGATTTACAGTGAAGAAACAAGATTCACTGACCCAATTTATCATCCGGAACCATATGAAATTCTTCACGAAATGGATATTCTATATACAGAAGACAAAGTAATGTATTTCATACTTGTAATAATGGGAATTGAGTTTGCAATTAATTTGGCTCATTCAGAAACTGATTACTACTTGGAGTGGCTTAATATAAACAATAACGAATCACCTGTTAGAAGATATTCTGAAAGGATGATAATGAAAAACAGAATTTGACATATGAAAGCACTCTTAGACACAAATATTATCATTCACAGAGAAGCATCAAGAGTTTTAAATCAAGATGTAGGTATTTTGTATCGTTGGCTTGAAAGAGCAAAATATACAAAATGTGTTCATTCTTTAACTGTTTCGGAGATTGAAAAGTATAAAAACCAACAAACGGTTGAATCGTTTCAAATCAAATTAGACAGTTATGAGAGAATAGATATTCCATCCCCACTTCAACCAGAATTAAAATCGGTATCAGAAAAAGTTGATGTAAACGAAAATGACATAGTTGACACTCATCTTTTAAATGAAGTGTTTGTTGGTAGAGTGGATATTTTAATTACCGAAGATAAAAAACTCAGAAGAAAAGCTGATACGTTGGGAATATCTGATAAGGTATTTACAATAGATTCTTTTTTGGAAAAAACCTTTGCAGAACACCCAGATTTAGTGAATTACAAGGTTCTAAATGTTCAAAAGCTAAAATTTGGCAGAATAAATCTTGATGATGATTTTTTCACAAGTCTTAAAGAAGATTATCTCAGTTTTGATAAATGGTTTATTAAAAAGTATGATGAAGAAGCATACATAACGGTAAACTCCAACAATGGTTTATTGCTGTCGTTTTTATATTTAAAACTTGAAGACAAAGACGAAAAGTACTTAGACATTAGCCCATCATTTACGTCCAAAAAGAGGTTAAAAGTCGGCACATTTAAAGTTATCAATAATGGATTTAGACTTGGTGAGCGATTTATGAAAATCATTTTTGATAACGCTCTAAAAAATAAGGTTGATGAAATATATGTAACAATATTTGACAAAAGAGATGAACAAAAGAGGTTGATTGATTTACTTGAGCAATGGGGGTTTGTTTTGTGGGGTAATAAAAATGAGGAACTTGTCTATGTCAGAGATTTTACAGAAAAAATCGATTTGAGTAATTTGAAATTATCCTATCCCTTTATTTCAAGTGATAAGGATTGTTTTATTGTGCCAATTTACCCCGATTATCACACAGAGTTATTGCCCGATTCTATTTTGAATAACGAGTCTCCAGAAGAATTTATTGAAGATTTCCCTCATAGAAACGGAATTAATAAAGTGTACGTTTCCCGTGCTTTGGTTCCTCATCCAAAGACTGGTGACATTCTAGTTTTTTATAGAACTGGTGGATATTATAAAAGTGTAGTTACCACAATCGGTGTTGCACAAGAAGCTAAATATGATTTTATAGATGAAGATGATTTTGTAGCTTATTGTCGAAAAAGTAGTGTTTTCCCCGAAGACCAACTTAAAGCAATGTGGAGTTACTCTTCGAACAGACCATTTGTAGTGAAATTTCTATATGTGTATTCCTTTCCGCATAGAATTAATATGAAAGAATTGATTGACCTACGAGTTTTAAACGGTGTTAATGATGCCCCAAGAGGGTTTAAACAAATTACAAAAGAACATTTTAGCAACATTTTAAAAGCAACAAAAAGTGATGAAAGTTTTATTATCGATTAAACCAGAGTTTGCTTTCAAAATATTTGAGGGCGAAAAGAAATTTGAGTTTCGAAAAGTTATATTTAAAAATTTAGACGTTAGGACTGTAATTGTTTATGCGTCCTCTCCAGTTCAACAAGTGATAGGTGAATTTGAAATAGATGATATATTTAGCTCTTCACCAAACGAAATTTGGGAATTAACAAAGAAACATTCAGGAATAACAGAATTGTTTTTCCACGAATATTTTGAAAATCGCACCGTAGCACATGCTATAAAGATAAAGAATACTAAAAAATATAAGAAACCTTTATCTCTAAAAGAAGACTTCAATGTGCTTCCTCCACAGTCGTATATGTATTTAAAAGAAGAATTAACATATTAATGAATAACGAAGTCTTTTATAATATCAGCAAAATCATTGAAAGGGACAGTAAGGCTACAACTTACAAATATGCTCTTTTGCGTGGCGTTATTGATATTATTCAAGATAATTCCCCCTTTATTTCGTTAGTGGGAAACCGTGTTCAAATACCGACTGGACTGCTTATCGAAAAGTGGTTAGTGTATTATTATCCAATTTTAGAATCTCTCACGACTATACCTCAAATAAACGGTAAAACCAACCTTGCGTTTGGTAACCAGTTGACAAAATTGATATCTGATTACAAAGCCCGTGGAGGATTTTCCGCGTTTTATAATGACTTAAATAACAAAGGAATCCCGAAAGATTTGCAAAATGAATTTTTTGAGCTTGCCAAAAAGCTTAGAAATACGATTACGAGAATGCCGATGAAGTATATCGGTAGTTCAATTGCTAATGACTATTACTCTATTTTCAATTTTCAGAATCAAACTATCAGAAGAAAATCAACCATAGACATTGAGACTTTAATCAATGATTTTGGTACGTTTTCAATTCCAATTGAATACTACGAAGCATTCAAAATTTTAGGCAGTTTTATAAGCGGGCAGGATTCCATCTTATTTAAATGGGCAGAATTTTCTGTAAATGCATCTGGGAATAATTTATCGATTGATAAGGTTCTTAATGAAGTTTTAAGGAGTCCGATCACGTTAAGAGAAATTAAGGAATCGAAAAAATTGTATAACGAGATACTTCAAAAAGAAGGAAAATTTTACTGCGTTTGGACGGGTAAAAAAATTACTTCATTAAGTGAAACTAATATCGATCACGTAATCCCATTTTCTGTTTGGAAAAATAATGACCTTTGGAATTTATTACCCTCCACACCTCCTGTAAATAGAGCCAAACGTGATAAAATCCCAACACCGGAGATTATCGAAAGGCAAAAAGATCTTATCATTAATTATTGGGGGATAATCCTTGAAAGTCAATCGAAACGATTTCAAAAAGAAATCCAGATTGCACTCTTAGGAAACCATTCATTTGATTCTTGGAAAAAACATGGGATTTCGCAGTTACAGAATAGTTGCAATTATTTAATTGAAAGCAGAGGTTTTGAAGGATGGAAAATTTAAGGTCAAACCCAAATAGCCACTTAACCGCCAAAGAAAGAGACAGCATTTCTTTCCCAGCCAGAATTCTTTTAGAGAAGAATTTACTGGTAGGTGATGTTTTGGACTTTGGTTGTGGATTTGGGACTGATGTTAAATTGCTCAAGGGAAAAGGGATTACGATTGAAGGCTACGATAAGCATTATGCTCCTGATTTTCCCAATAAAAAGTTTGACTCTATAATTTGCTTTTACGTCTTGAATGTTCTTCTACCAGAAGAGCAAGCTACTGTTTTGATGGAGCTTTCATCCTTGATAAAACCAACAGGAAAAGTCTATATCGCGGTACGGAGGGATTTGCAGTACGAAGGTTTTAGAATGCACAAAATTCATCAAAAACAGACGTATCAATGCAACGTAATTCTAAACTCAAAATCCTTTTTTAAGAATGAGAATTGCGAAATCTACCAGTATCAGCACTATAACCAACTAAAAAGGAATCAAAATCTGGATTGCCCTTTCTGTAATCCTGATTCAGGTAGAGAGCTCATTTTGGAGTCAGCAACCGCTTATGCCTTCTATGATAAGTTTCCAGTAAATGAAGGACATGCACTGATTATTCCAAAACGGCATTGTGCTGATTATTTCGCCTTGACCTTCAAAGAGCAATCAGCTTGTGTATTTATGTTGAATAAATTGAAAGAAGTTGTTTCTCAGAGGTTCAACCCAGATGGGTTTACTATAGGAATCAACAATGGAGAAAGTGCTGGACAAACCGTAAATCACGTTCACATTCATTTGATTCCTAGATATAAAGGTGATGTCGAAGATCCGAGTGGTGGAGTGAGAGGCGTAATTCCAACAAGGCAGAAATATTGATCATGAAGGATGTTTTTGGAAATAGGAAGCCAGTTCAAATTGAATCAAACGAATGGTGGTTCAATGGTCGGATCATCGTTGAACAAGATGATTTTAGGCTTCCAACTTGGATTTCTTTTTTAGACTCTGAAATTTCGAACAAAGCAACAATTCATTTAAGTAAAGGCGATGTAGTAAAATATGCTTTGGAAAATCCATTTTTAGAGCCAGACAATCGACCTGAAGATTACATGTTAGTCAATAAATCGATCTAGGGAAGTAGTTTTAATAGAATCGGTTTATATATTCAATATTTGATTCATATTCTCTTGGTGAGATTTTACCTTCCATCATTTCAAGGTTCCATAAGAACTTCCTTAGTTCCATAATTTCCTCCTTTGCATAAAACAGATTCTTAAATTTCATAAAAAGTTTCCCAGGACAATTTGAATATAAATATTCTTTATGACCTTTTGGATTTGGAATTCCGTATTTCCATCCCTCAGGATATTCCTTTAAATCAGTTTCTTCCCATTTTCTAACACAATCGATATATACTTTCCAAGCCTCTGGAAATCTTTCAGAATTACTCATGATCTAAATATTTAACCATAAGCAAGTTAAATAATTTTAGATGCTTTGTCATTTTTCTTCTGCGGAAAAATAACTTTTTCTTAATCAATATTTCTATTGAAATCCCTTCTGAATTTTTGAAAATAATATCGAAATATCGACCGCTCGAGATTTAATGACCCTCACCACTCCCTCCCCACTGGGATCACTTTCATTTATACAGCCTTAGCAGAGCACTACGGATTCACTGAGAAGGAAATGAATTTTATTATAAATTACGTCATCAAGTATAGAATAGGCGAGGAGCTGGAGGGAGAGGAGGATTAAGATTTTTGGCTAATTAATCAAAACAGATATGACTGCAGTAGTAGGTATTCTAAACAAACAAGCCGTCGCCCTGGCAGCTGATAGTGCTGTAACCATCGGTGGCACCAACGGACGCAAAATTTTTAACAAAGCCAATAAGGTTTTTACCCTATCCAAGCAGCATCCCGTAGGGATCATGATTTATAATTCTGCTTCTTTTATGGCAACTCCATGGGAGACCATCATCAAGGTGTACCGCAAGCAACTTGGAGAAAGGAGTTTTCCTACCCTGAAAGATTATGAGACAGATTTCATTGGTTTTCTACGCTCGAAGAATTTCTATACAAATGCAGAGATGCAAATTGCTTATTTGGAAAATTTTGCATGGGATATAATTAACTCGGTGATCACTGAGGTGGTCGAAAAAAATAGAGGATTGTTGGATAATCCATCAGACGAAAGTCAATCGGAATTTCTGGAGCTAATGGAAGAGAAGTTTGATATTATGATTGCTTTTTGGGAATCAAATCAAGAATGTTGCGCCGAATTCGAAGATTATACCTTCGAAATGTTTACGACTTATTCCAAAGAACTATTTGATCGCATTAACCAAGATCGCTTCGAGGAAAATGGAATTACGCTTTCGGAAGCACTATTGGGAAAAATGAAACTGTCTATCTATCATATTCTAAGGGCAAAGGAAGAACTATCAAGCTACACCGGTTTAATCTTCAGTGGATTTGGTGAGCAAGAGATATACCCACAACTCATTCCTGTCAATATATCGATGGTTGTGGATAATCGTTTGAGGTTTTATGAAAACGAAGATAGGGCGGCATCCATTTCAAACGAGAACAACGGTGCCATCTGTCCCTTTGCGCAAACTGACGTGATAGAAACGATTCTCACCGGAATAGATCCTTCGCTTGACAATATCTATTTAAACAATTTTGAGGCTATTTTCAAGAAATACAACGAGGAGATTTTAGAAAGCATAGGAGATTCCAATGACCTTCTAAAGGAGCAAATTGAAAACCTTAATCGTGCTGAACTAGTTGAAACATTTAATAGCATGAATCAGCAGATTAAAAGAGAGAATTATATTTCACCTTTGATGAGTGCGGTGAGTAATCTATCAAAAGATGACTTGGCGGAAATGGCCGAGAGTTTGATTTACTTGACTTATCTCAAGAGGAGGATTACATTTGCAGAAGAAAGTGTCGCAGGACCAGTAGATGTTGCGATTATTTCCAAAGGCGATGGCTTTGTATGGATCAAGCGAAAACACTACTTTAGACCCGAATTAAATCAGCATTTCTTTGATAACTATTTCAAACCCTAAAACCATGAGCAAACTAACGTTTAACCCAGATTTTTCAGTTAGTACAGCCTCTCACACAGATGTACTATCTGTTTTCAAACCTCATGCTGGTAAATCATTGACTATTCGGCATGGGATGTCTGTAAAAGAGATCTCTGAAGTTGTTTCAGAAAATGTAATTGCAGTAGTAAAGGAGCAATTTGAAGCGACAAAGCAACAATTTCAGGCAAAGCAAGAAGGGAAATAGCCCTTTTCTCATTATCTTATTAAAAGGTCGGTTAAGCCGGCCTTTACTTTTTAGAAAGATTTATGATTCATCAATTCGGTAATTCAGAACTTTTGAAGCTGCCCAAAACGGCTTTTTTATGCAGCCGAAAGGTCCCTGCATCGGCAGTATTGAAATGCTACGATTGGGCTATTGCACAGCGAGAGGCAGGCAATTGTGTGATTAGCGGCTTTCATAGCCAATTAGAAAAGGATGTATTTCATTATTTACTCAAAGGTAGTCAGCCCATTATCATTGCATTGGCGAGGGGTTTGAAAGAAAAGATAGAACCCGAATTTCAAAGACCCCTAGATCAGGGCAGGCTGCTTTTAATTAGCCCATTTGAAAAAAGTGTCAAGCGCATATCCGAAAAAACAGCCGCCGTGCGAAACAGAATGATGATTGATTTGGCTGATGAAATCACAATTGGCTTTGCTAGCCCTGGTGGAAACCTAGAGGAATTATTGGTAGGCGCAGAAAAGCGGGTATTTAAAATCGTATGAAGTTTACTCTATTGTCAGACTGTTTTTTATTTGATATCAGAATCTCTGTACTTCCTAGATAGATTGAGAATAATTTCCTTAGGCAGGAATTCTGATTGATATTTATCAGGCTTCATTTCAATTTTTCAAACTTCTCACTTCAAACTTTCTGCCTTCCCCTACCACTCCCTACCCACTGGGATCACTTTCCAGTTTTGATCATAGTAAGGTGTTTGTGCATAAAACCATTGATAGATCGCTCGGGGAGACTTGGCAAAGTTAGTGTCGCTGGTTTTTTTGGAATCAAATCTAGCTTTCAAGTCTGCATCTTCGGCAAGCATCTTTGCGATCAGGGGCTCCATGATGTAGGTTTCCATATATTCTGTTTGGGTGAAAATCGTATTAAAATAGCCCCACTGGAAAAAGCTATCTACAGACTCTGGTTCTAATAATATCACGACTAATTCTCCTAAAGCCTGATCAGTTTTCACTCGAACAGAACCCGGATTAAGGGATAGGGTCTTATATGTTCGATCCAGATCCGAAGATTGGACGCGCATCATTCCTTCATAAGGCTGATTACCCATTTTATAATTTTCCACTGTGGAAAACTCGAGTTTGAGCTCCTTTGCTTCGGTTAAAGTTTCGAGTTCGATCCCATGCTGTTTCATCTTTTCAATGAGATTTCCCCATTCTGCAGGAATCCAATAGGCTTTTGGAACGGAGACCGAAAGCTCAGGCACATCCATTAACAGACTTGGAACCACTTGTGTGATTGGTCGCCCTTCCCATTTTACATATTCTGCGCCGGTAATCTCGGAGGTAACTTTTGAAGAGGCGACACCAAGGAATTGCATGGAATCCGCGACGGTTTCCCTGAATTTGAATTTAACCGGAATACTTTCTTTCGGTTGATTGGAGTCAGATTTAACTGCCGACTGTAACCCCTCAAAATGATCTCCCAGCGAATTGATTGCTTGTTCTAAAAACACATAAGTACCTAAAACTCGCTGCTCGAACGGTTTCAAAGAGTGATTTTCGATTAGGATGGAAGCCATGTGTCGAATGTCTCCGTAGGTATGCGAAAATCGTGGGCTGAAGGAGAAAGCGATATTTCCTCCAGAAAAATCATCGCCATTGGCAGCAAACAGAAGAGGTCCGGGAACATGCCCCATAGCACTCAAAGCTTGATCGACTTCCGGCTGAAAGCTTGTGGATAACCAAGATGAAATTGCTGGCGAATATCCTCCAGTCGCTACATAACCATAGGTGATGTCATATTGATAATCTGCTCCATCAGTGACGTGCACATCAATGTAAAGGTCCGGGTCGTATCTAGTTATTATATCCGCTAGGACTTTAATTCCGACAGTTTCAAGCTTGGTGTAATCGCGATTCAGATTCAGATTTTTCGCATTGGTTCGCCAGCCCATTTCTACTGGTCCCCGCTGATTTACTCGACCAAATTCACTTCGACGCTCATGCCCGTCCACATTTAGGATTGGGATAAAGAGGATATTCGCTTTCGTGAGCAACTCTTTTTTATCACCCAAGGCTATATCCCGAAGTAGCATCATTCCAGCATCTTTGCCATCAATCTCGCCGGCATGAATTCCTGCTTGAATCAAAATCAGAGGCTTTCTGGATGTGGATAACTCAGAGGCGGAAAAATCTTGGTCTAAGGAAGCGATCACCAAATGGATCACTCGGCCCTGTTCGGAGATGCCTGCATTAGTCATCGTGAGGTAGGCAGATTCACTCGCTAGCTTTTCGAGCCAAGCCATAGTTTCTAAATAGGTTGGAGATTCTAAACCTTCAGATTTTTCAAAGGGAGTTGCCCACGGATCAGACTTATCCACAATTAATTCTCGACTTTTTCCATCCCAAGGAAGTGCTGGAGGCATGATGTCTTGGGCGATCAACTGCAAAGAAGACAAGGTTAAAAATAGAATTAGGAAAAAGGGTTTTGTGGTCTTCATGGAGTTGCTTTTACTGACAATACGATATGGTAAAATGGAATTGCGATTGATTTGGGATTATTTCTCCCCTTTCCGGACAGCTTTGATCAGATCATCCAAGTAGTCAGTTTGGATTTCTTGGATTTCAAGAAGCTTCTTGTTTTGATGGACGAGTAAGTGATCCATTTTTTCGCTCAGGAGTTTGATCTCTAGTTCTGCTTTCAGATTGATTTTATAATCGTGTTCGCTCCGTTGACGATCTTTAAATTCTTGACGATTTTGGCTCATCATAATGATCGGAGCTTGGATGGCCGCAAGACAGGAAAGAATCAGATTTAATAAAATAAATGGAAAAGGATCAAATGGTTGGGTAATCAGTATAAAAATATTGATCCCAATCCAGATTATAATGAAGCTAAAAAAGAAAATAATGAAAGTCCAGCTCCCCCCGAATGATGCGATATGATCGGCAAGTTTGTCCCCAAAACTCAGATTACCTTCGATTTCATCCTGAATATTTTCTGAAAGTATGGAGTTGGATTGAATTGCCAACATCACATCTTGATCTATTTTGGCAAGTTCTCCTCGCTCCTCGAGTATCAGAGAGGTGAGGTATTTTCTTCTGTAAAGATTCAATTCCTCTAATGAGATTACATTTCCCGTTCCGAACTCTGGATATTCAGAATTTATTAAGTTTTGAATTCCCTCACGGATCTCTCCAAATTTCACGCTTTCGGCAGATGAAATATCTTTTTTACTAATATGCGAAATCGCCATTGGGTAGATTTAGTTTTTTACAAATTACAAAAAAGCCCAGGCTTGGGATACAAACATGGGCTTTCATTTGAGTAAGAGATAGATTAAGAATTTCCTTAGCAATAAAGAGGCGAAGGACACAGGATTAGCAATACTCTAAGTTTTAGGCCACTTCGGTCAGCGGTCTTCGGTCTTTCACCGAGTAAATCAAAGAATCTATAGCTACCGGCATCATTCCAAATCGTCATGTTACCTTATCCGATATACATCTTCTGGTAATATTCTCTTGCCATTCTATTACTTTCAAATTCATCTGCCACATCCTTCATCCCCTTTTGTACAATTTTTCGCCAAGCGTCTGGCTGATCGTAGTAGGTCGGTAAGATCTCTTTCTCCAATACGTCGAAGAGGTTGTTCATATCGAATTCATCCTGATCCGGCACAGACATGGTCTTGTAGTCTACAGCAGGGACGATGAAACTGTTTTTGCCATGGTCCGCAAACTCACAAATCCATCCGTCAAATGTGGAAAAGTTGACCGAACCATTCATCGATGCGGTCATTCCGGAAGTACCCGAAGCTTCTCGAGGTACACGAGGATTATTCAACCAGACATCTGAGGCTTGTTTTAGCCGCTTGCTCAATGCTAATTCATACCCAACGCAAACAGCGATATTTGGATAGTTCTTGGACAAATGTACCAACTGGTTGAAAACAGAAATTGCACCATAATCCATAGGATAAGGCTTTCCTGCCCAAATTATTTGAACTGGGTGCTCCGTATTTTTCATCAAAGCATCAAATCGTGCCATATTTCGGGTCAATAAATCTGGACGCTTGTAACTCGCAAATCTCCGAGCCCATACAATGGTTAGCACAGTTGGATCGAGTAGTTTTCCGGTTTGGTCGGCGACAAGTTCAAAAGCACGCTTTTTCAAATAGTGCTTTCTGTCCTCAAACTTATCCACATCCCCGGCTTCCATGTGGCGGTAAATCTGCTTATCAGCCCAATACTTGAAATTCTGAGAATTGGTTACATGCGTGATCTCAGGAATATTTTCATAGTCTTTCCACATTTCTCGACTTACTTCGCCATGGAGTTTGCTGACTCCATTTGCCTTTCTGGCAAATCGTAAGGCAGCCAAGCTGTGGTTGAAAAGCTCCCCACGCATTCCTGTTAGTTTTTTAACATCTGGGATCGAATAGCCATTAAAATAACCCATGCGCTCGCAAAGGAAAATATCATGCTTTTCGTTTCCTGCTTCTTCGGGTGTGTGAGTTGTAAATACCACCCGCTTGGTGACTTCCTCTTTACTGCCAAATTTTTTCATGAGGTGAAAAACTGCACTGACTCCATGCGCTTCATTCAAATGATATACATCTGGATTGAAGTTTAGCTCGTCGATCAATTTTGCACCGCCAAGTCCGAGGAGCATAAACTGCGCAACTTTAGCTGCCGTATCTGAATCGTAAAGGCGATGGGTGATCGTTTGGCTGAGGTAGTCGTTTTCAGGCAAGTCTGTACTGAGCAAGAATAGTGGGGCAGAGTTGAAAGTCTCAGGCGCAAGGTACCAGGCCTTTACCCAGACAGGAGCGCCGTGAACTTTGATTTCAAATTTGATTCCTGTGTCTTCTAAGAAGGAGTGAGTCTTTTCGTACCATTCGGGCTTGAGGGTTTGATCTTGATTCCGACTTTGATCATAGTAGCCATACTTCCAAAGAATTCCGACTCCGATTAGATTTTGCTTTAATTCAAAAGCACTTCTAAGGTGCGATCCAGATAGAAAGCCGAGCCCTCCGGAATAAATTTTTAAAGGTTGATGTACTGCAAACTCCATTGAGAAGTAGGCTACTTTCTTGGAATATGAATCAGCAACCTGGTAAGGGACACTGTAATTTTTAAAATCAGTCATAAAATTGGTTTTGAAAGGGCCTAATTTATAGGATTTGATTGGGCATCGCCTATTCTCAAATTAAAAAAGAGTAGGAATTTTTTGGAAATCGGTTGAAATCAATAAAAACGAAAAAATCAATTCCCCTTTAATACTAATTAAGCATTTATTTATTGAAATAAGGTTTTGCAAAGTCTATGAAGTATGTCCAATTCGGTCCTTCAGTATGTCCTCCATCGTGCTGTCGGAATACTAAATCGCCATTTAAAAGTCCAAAATTCGTTCTAGGGTATTTGTCTGTTTCTAGTCCCTTTTTCCCTAAGAACTCATAAACAGGACTTGCTGCTACGGTCGTCTTGAACATGCCAACTGCATCTATCCAATGACCTTCCACCTCTGGATCCCCGCTAGAAATAAAGACAGGTCTCGGTGCACAAAGGGCCAGCATCTCGTGTGCATCCACCGGCAAATCCATCGGCGTTAAAGGGCCAGCATACTTGATGAAATTTGGGGTAAACCAATGATACTCTCCTGAGGAAGCAAGATTTTCTACTTGCTCCCCATAAACTCTTCTAAAGATCTTTGTGCCACCAGCACCAGATGAGGCAAAGAATCCTATTGCAAATCTAGGTTCGTCCACCATGGCCACAAGGGCTGCTTTTCCATAGCGAGACAATCCTTCAATTCCCACTTTTTTGGCATCTACCAATGGATCCGTTTCCAAATAATCTAACGCCCGACTAGCTCCCCAACCCCATGCGCGAAGCGTTCCCCAGTCGCCTAACTTTCTTGGTTCGCCTTTATTGACTAGCCCAATAATCCCTGCGCGTAAACCCGCACCATTGTCTGCTTGAAAACTGGTAGGAATTAGCATTGCAAAACCCCAGCCTTCCTTCAACATTTGTTCCTGCCAGCTTAGGCCTTCGGGTTTTGGACGGTTCATTCCTACTGGCCAAACCCAATTGAATTGCATGATTAATGGCACAGGGCGGTTGGTTTCCAAAGGTGTCGCCATCATCAATTCTAAATTTACTTCTAGATCTGGATAGGAAGAGTTATCCACATGTCCGATCAATTTTTTGAACCGAGCATTCACCTCCCCGAAAAGACTGTCCTTTTCCTCGATAATTTCCCAACTGACCCCGGGGATATTTTCAGGCATTCGACCATAAACTTCCCTTGCAAAATGTTCTTTCAATTCCTCACTTCTTTTCTCCCAGTCCTGCTGATTTTTAACACTACTTCCGTTATCAAAAATAAGTGGGTTTGGCAATGTAGAATAAGGAGTTGCTTTTGATTCGTCTGAGTTTGCCGCATTTGGTGCAGCAGGGTTACCTGATGGACCTGGTCTAAGTGCTGCTATTCCAAGTTTTTGTATCATCAATTGGTGATCCGCAGCACTTAGCTGTGCAATAGAATCTCGGCTTTGCTGTGAGATTTGCGCAAATGTGGATAAGTGGAAAAAGAGAAAAAGAATCCAAAATAAAGGAAAGCGATTTTTCATAGGTTCTTTGAATATGGAATAAACGGATACCACTATTTTAGAGCATCTTAGAATCTGGATTTAAGTAAACTAAAGAGTAATTGAATAATACGTTTAGACCAGTGAGATATAAAGTTATCCACATTAATAGCTATATTTTTTTCTCATTTGAGAATTAAATCCGCTGCCTTTTCGCCTATCATAATGCAAGCAGCATTCGTATTGCCTGATACTATGGTAGGCATGATGGATGCATCGGCTATCCGGAGGTTTTTGATTCCATGGACTTGAAGGCGATCATTGACCACAGCCAGCTCATCAGTGCCCATTTTGCAAGTACCAACCGGATGATAAATAGTTTCTACTGATTTTTTGATGTGGGCGATGATTCCTTCATCCGATTGATCAGGAGGAGTGATGATGGTCTTTCGATACGGTTCAAAGGCTGAAGATTGGAGTATTTCAATCGCTTTGCGAGTTCCGCGGATTAGGGTTTCCCAGTCTTCTTTTTCAGTGAGAAAATTTGGTTGGATCAATGGAGCCGCTTTCGGGTCAGTAGAACGGAGGCTGACATAGCCTCTACTTTTTGGCTTGATCAGACTGGGCAGAATGGAAAACCCATCGACTGTGGGGAATGTGGATAAGTCATGAAAATCTGTCTTATAATCTGATCCAATCTGCATTGGGGCAAAATGAAATTGGAAATCTACGCCAGCTTCTCCACGTGAATTGTAGAAAGCGACAGCTTCCAAAGGACTACAAGTCAGTGCACCTTTTTGGGTGAAGAACAGTTGGATCAAGCCTTTCACTTGAGGAATGATTGGAATATGGTGATTAAATCCTTCCTGCGTTTTACTTAAAGCTGCGCAATTGAAAAACAGATGATCTTGGAGGTTTTTACCTACACCCGGCAGATCGATTTTGGATTCAATGCCGAGGTTTTGAAGCTCATCTTTGTCTCCGATACCAGAGAGCATTAGAATTTGGGGAGATTGAAAAGCTCCAGCTGAAAGGATTATTTCTTTGTTTGCAAAAATCTGATCAACACCACCTTTTTTCTTTAATACCTCAACCCCAATTGCCCGATCATTTTCGAGTAAGATTTTACTGACTTGTGCGCTGGTTTGGATCGTTAAGTTAGGACGTTTTAAAATTGGCTTGAGAAATGCCGAAGCCGTGCTATGTCGAAGGCCATTTTTAATTGTAAACTGAAAAGGACTTGCTCCTTCTTGATTTTCTCCGTTGTAATCTGGATTGGCAGGAATTCCATTCTCTGCACAAGCTTCTACAAATGCGTCTGCAAATGGAGTTCTAAAACCTTTGGCAAAAGTGACGTTTAATGGCCCTGAGCTTCCATGAAAATCAGTGTGGATATCTTCGTTGTGCTCCGACTTTTTGAAATAGGGAAGGACCGATTCATAGTCCCAATGCCTATTGCCCAAACTTGCCCATTCATCATAGTCTGCTTTATTTCCTCGGACATAGGCCATGGCATTCGTAGAGGAGCTTCCACCTAGGGTCTTGCCTCTTGGAAGATAGAGTTTCCTCCCGTCCAATTGTTCCTGAGGTTCTGACCAAAAAGCCCAATCCACTTCCGAACGGTGAAGTTTTGAGTAGGCACCAGGGATTTTGATCTCCAGTTTTTTATCGGGATCACCGGCTTCCAATAGTAAAACTTGATTTGAAGGATTTTCTGAAAGACGGTTTGCTAAAACACAACCTGCCGAACCGGCACCAACTATGATGTAATCGTATTTTGACATTAATAGATCGGGTAAAAAACTGAAGTTAAGTTACAATAAACTTGAATACAAAAGCTTAATATAGAAAGCCAAAAGCCCAGAGCGGAAGGCTTTTTCCTGCAGGGTATTCAAGATCGTCTTTTACTATCCAGGTATCTAATTCTTTTACCTGTTTACGGGACTTGTTTTTTCCTCCTATTTCAAAATATAATTCATTATTGACTAGAAAATCGACAAAGTTCGAGGAATTAATGTGATGGCCAACTTTCATAATACTGTTGAAAAAAGTCTCTCTCACATTTCCTTTCTCTGGTTCTTTTTGACTCAGTGCGTAGAGATAATTAGTGTTATTGAGAAAAATCTTTTCGGGTTTCTGAAGGGTACTCACACTAATCCCAGCAGGATATTGAAGATCAATTAAACGAGCCTCTGCAAGATACAGCAAGTAATTTCCCATGGAATTTCTATGAATCTGAGTTTTTTCTGCCAAGGAGGATATATTAGGTTTGAAAGGAACCTGCTGGGCTATCAGATATAAGAGCTGTAGAATTTTCTTTCCATTCCGAATATCAAATCCTTGAATTTCGGCCATATCATATTCCACGATGGTTCGGGCAAGCTGCCTAAGCTTTTTATAATACATCTCCTTATTGGTACCAGAAAAGGGATAATATCCAGTTTGAAGGTAATTCTGAAAATACTGCAAAGGCTTGAAATGTTCGGGGAAAATTTGGTTTAGACTACTTGGTGAATTCAGGAGTAGTGAGAGTGAGATCACCGGCAGGTTTTCCTGATGGTATAGGTTCAAATACTCACGATAGGAGAGCCCATGTAATTCATGCATCACTGCCCGTCTGCTTAAATCACCTTTCTCTTTACTAATATCTACAATAGAGGAACCTGAGAATACGATTTGAATATCGGGATAGCGATCGTATAAGTTTTTTATTTCCCTAGACCAGTTTGGATATTTATGCACTTCATCTAGACCGATTATTTTCCCTCCGGATTGACAAAAAGATTTTGCTGCATCTACCAGATTATTTAAAAGAAAATAGAATTCATCTAAAGAAAAGTAAACCACATTGATTCCTTCCTCTTGCTTCTTTTTCAAGAATTGGAGAATTAAAGTTGTTTTTCCGGTTCCCCTAGCCCCCTTGATCCCAATTTATCTTTCCTCCCAATCTATTTGATCAAATAGGTATCGCTGAAAAGTATTGGAAGTCCCACGAATCAGGTGATTTGATATTTCAAATAGCTCGTCCATTTTGCACATTCATTTGTGCAAATAAGACTTAATTTATTTTTGATTAGCCTTATTTTACCTTTTGCTATTATCTTAAAATAGCGGCTGTCTCAAAAGGTGGGACAGCCGCTATTTCTATTGGGTAGGTATATGAGCCAAGTTTCTGCCAAATCTCAGGCTCTTGAATTGACTTATGTAGAGAGGATAACCGCAGTGTGATTAAGACGGCAAACTGGCCAAGCCAGTTCCGTCCGGTTTGTTTTTCACTTCAGGCTGATCATTCAAGATCATTGTTTCGCCATTTTCAGCAGAATACTTTGGCCAATTTGGAAGTTTGCTTCCATTTGGGTCTCCGGTTTTCATAAAAGAGATTAAGGAATTGGACATTTCATTCGATAAAGTCCGAGGTCGACTACCTCCTCCCGTATGCGTGTACATGCGATCGGTATTCGCATACCAAAAGCAAATATCAATACAATGAAAAGCCTTCATTCGACCAGAGTAAAGATTGGGTTCCCATCCAAACCAAGCCAAGTAAACCGGAGCAGATTGGGTGGATTTAGCATTGGCAGCTTTGATTGCATTTTGTCTATTGGACAGAATCATCGCCCAGATATCTGATGGGGAGGCATTGGGGAAGTCTTTCTGGTAAGCAGCCACAATGGCTTCAGATTGATCTCCAAAACGCTCCTTTATTTTCTCCACCACTCCAGGAATATCGATTTTTTCAAGCTCTGGGGAAGTACGCGTTGGATTCCACTCGTGGAAAGTGGTACAAATCATCAATGGTATTTCAGCAGCATGGGCGGCAGCTTCAGTGAAAAACTCTCCACTTGGAACATTCACATCATCAGCAACCGGACCAAAACCTCCTCGGAATCCCGGTTGTGGATTTTCCTTTCGCATTCGTGCTAATGCATTATTTGCAACATCTATATACTCCCTCCAGCTAAGATCTTGGAGTTTATCCACAGTTGCCGGAGTTAATCCTGCTTCCTCCAGTACATATTGCCCAAGCTTCTGACTGTAGCTTTGTTCGTTGGCGACAAGCATTGATCCGCTGAGCGCCACGCCTTTGTGGACAAGACCTTTAGAAGCTGGCATTGCCATGGTGCAAGTGACTTTGGCTCCACCACCGGATTGACCCATGATCGTGACGTTGTTAGGATCTCCTCCAAAATTTGAAATATTGTCTCTTACCCACTCCAACGCGGCTATGATATCCAATTGGCTGACATTGCCAGAGGCAGCATATTTTGCACCTCCAACTCCTGATAGATCTGTGAAACCCAAGGGACCTAATCGATGATTAATCGAAACGAAGACTAGATCCCCTTTTTTGGCAAAATTTTCTCCATGGTAGCCGTCTTGCTCGACCGCATTTCCATTGGTGAATCCGCCTCCATGAAGCCAAAGCATGACAGGACGTTTTTTCCCATCAGAAAGAGCGGGAGTCCAGACGTTCAGACGAAGACAATCTTCACTCAAGTCGTCGTAGTTCCAGTGATCAGCAAAGGAGTAATCCGCACTGGCATAGCGATTATCCATGATTTGCGGAGCTGTATTTCCCCACCAAATTGTGGGTTTGGTATCCGTCCAAGGTTCTGGTTTTTGGGGAGCCATAAACCGGTTTTTTCCTGAAGTGTCAGCTCCATAAGGTATGCCCAGATAGGTGTAAATATCATTCAAAATATAACCCCGTACTTTTCCAGAGCTTGTATTCGCGATGGCGATGTCGTCTCCAATTTTTAGAAACTGCTCGTCTGAAGGCGGAGCTTCTTTGGATTCTGAAGCACAGGAAGTAAATGGAATGGTGGAGGCTATTCCGATACCAGCAGTACCTACTCCGATCTTTTTGAAAAATTCTCTTCTATTGCTTTTCATAGTTTGTGGTTTAATGACAAGGGTTTGATTGATAGGAAAATATAAAGAAACTCTGCTGGGGGAATGTATCTAAAGTAAGTTTTCTCAAAGAGAATTATTTAAAAGGGTGATTATTGTTTCGAAATGAAATAATAGAGGAGGAATTCTTTGGAATAAAAAATGAATTTGGGTTTGGCACAAAAAAACCGGCTACTTCTCAGCAGCCGGTCAATCTTACATCTTATATCTAAAATCTCACATCTCTTACTGGCCTACCATAAAGATGGCATTGCTCAGCACCAACTTTCCAGATTCCCAGAATCCTCGAAAGATAGGGTTATCCACAAAGTAGATGATTTCCCCTCGGCCTTGGTTTTCAGTACCGATGGCTAATGATCCGCCCATGCTTGATTTGATTTTATAGCCGATGTAACCGGTACGGTAGGAATCATTTGACAGGATTTTTCCTGCATTTGCTCCTTCCGTCAGATAGGCATATTTGCTTGAGTTATTCTTCAAAGCATAGAATTTGCCACCCGTTCCATATCCAAGTGGGTGTGTTTCATCCATGGCAACTTGATAGATGGCGCCAGCAGCTCCACCTGAGATCGCCAATCGCTCACCTTCCGTGTAAGGGGCCAACCGCTCAGCTTTAGCAAGTGAGTCTGCAGCTTTCTCAGCGGCCTTTTTCTCCTCATCTGTGTCAAAATTCTTCAGTGCAAATCCTTCTTTGTTTGCAAAGAAATTCAACGCTCCGTCAATCGCGATCAGCTTTCCACCAGCTTTTACCCAGTCTGTCACCTTGTCCTGTGCGGCTTTGTTTAGGCCTCCTCCACGGGTTGATGGCATGATGATTACGTCGTATTTGTTGAGATCGTAGCGACCCATATCTTCCAGTTCCAAAGTACTTAAAGGGTAGTTTAAATCCTTTTCGAAAAAGTGCCAGATCTCTCCAAATCCAAGGGAATTGGTTCCATCACCACCCACAAGGGCAACCTTCGGCGCTTGGATCACACGAATATTCGGGGAGCCAAAGTCCTTACCTTCTTCCACGTAGCCGGTCATGGTCGTATCGAGTATTATGCCGAATTTATTGGCGGTATCCACTACTTTCTGATCAAAGTTGGATACATATTCATTTCCGCCTTTGGTGATTAATAAGGTTCCTGCCGGAAAGCTTTTGCCTTCAGTTTTAAAGGGAAATTCTGGATATTTCACACGGATTCCCTGATTCAACAATGACGATAGAAAAGCGGCATCTCGAGTTCCATTCCAGCCTGCGATGTAAGCCACTGGAGTTTTGCCAGCTACATTTGCTTTGAAAGGTGCTTTCTCATAAGCTCCTGTAGGATCCAATCGGGTTTCCAAGGCAAAGGCTTCTACATTGTAAGCGTACGGCATAGCCCAGCTTGTAATGTCGTAAGTAATGCTATCGTTGAGTTGTGGATTTGGCTCGAAAAATACCTGAGCCAACACAGACTTTGGCTGATAGGCCGAGATCACGATATCTTCAGCAGTTGTTGCAAAAGTTGCAGACTTTCCGCTTTGGTATTCAAATCCTTTTAAACCTGACTTTGCGCCAGCTTTGCCATAGCGAATTCCATTTTTGTCTAATAGTTCAAGCAATTTGGCTACTTGAGCAGGATTGCTTTCCCCTTTGATCACAAAGCTTTTGTATTTGCCTTTTGGGTTGGTGGAGTTGTCTTTGTAAAACTTGCTATACTCATCCAGCAATCGCTTGGCATTTTGGCTGGTGACTTCCGTTGCCGACATGGCTGCGGTGTAATGTCCCTCGATTCTATAGCTGAGCGTTACAGTATCGCCTACAGAATTGAACCCGCCACGGCCAGCCTGACCGCCGCCACCTTGCTCGATGGTCATTCCTATTGCTCCATTGAACATGGGGTAAGAATCTCCATAAGATGGATAAAGCAAATCAAAGCGCTCCTTGGTGAAATAGAATCTTCCCATATCGTCAAAATATTTTGCAGTATTCCGACCGAAAATATCCTGGAACTCATGTTGAAAAGGGCTTAACTGCTCATGCAAAGGCTCCGCTGCCGGCGCCATATAAAAAGGATTGTTGATCCCCTGCTCGTGAAAATCAAGGTGAAGCTGTGGCAACCATTGCTGGTACATCTTTAATCTAGCTTGAGATTCCACCTGTACTTGCCAAGCCCAATCGCGATTCAAGTCGAACAAATAATGATTCGCGCGACCTCCCGGCCAAGGCTCGCTATGCTCCATGGATTGTAGATCTGGCTGAAGCGTAGTGTTCATTTTCGTGTTGTACCAGTTGGAATAGCGATCCCTACCGTCCGGGTTGATTGCTGGATCAATGATAACCACCTGGTTTTTTAGCCATTCCTGGGATTTGGCATTGGCAGGATTTGCCAAGGTGTAGAAAGCAGAAATTGCTGCTTCCATACCTACGGACTCGTTGCCGTGCACATTGAAAGACATCCAGTTTACCGGAACGGCGTGAATCGGATTTCCTTCCATCAGACCAGCTCGCTTGAGGTTGTCTGTACGAATTTCTTCCAAGACCGCCATGTTTTCCGTGCTGGAAAAAATCGCCATAATCAGTGGTCGCTTTTCGTTGGTCTCCCCATACTGGATGAGTTTGACATTCGGATTATTTGCAGCGACATGCTCGAAATAATCCACCATACGATGGTGTGGCGTAAATCGATCTCCGGGCTTGTAACCGAGAAATTGTTCTGGTGTTTGGATCTGAGCTTGAGCTGAAACAATCAGCAAAAAAGCTATCAGAGAAAGGAGTAATTGTTTTTTCATTTGATCGGATTTCATTCAATGCCGAATTTAGGATTAAAAAGCAGTGTAGAAAAACCTAGAATGAAAATAAGAGGTATTGCTTTTTATCGGGAAAATTTCGCTAATGTGATAAAAGTTGCTGAGTATATGCTCTAGACTTCGGAATTTTGAGTTCAAATTAAAACCTAAAAACAAGAAATGTATTTTCAACACGTATATGACAAGTCTCTTGCGCAAGCAAGTTATTTCATTGGTTGCCAAGCTAAAAATGAAGCGATTGTAATCGATGCTCAGCGAGATATAGATGTTTATTTGGAGATCGCTAAGCGGAACAATATGAAAATCACACATATCACCGAGACGCATATTCACGCCGACTTTTTGTGTGGTTCTAGAGAATTGGCTGCTGTGACTGGTGCCAAAATGTATCTATCCAATGAAGGTCCTGCAGAATGGCAATATGAATTTGAACATGAAGGATTGCAGCATGGAGATAAAATCAGCGTAGGGAACTTGACTCTGGAAGTATTGCATACACCTGGACACACACCAGAGAGTATTAGTTTCTTGTTGACAGATCATCCAGCTACTGATCAACCTGTGATGGTATTTACAGGAGACTTTGTCTTCGTGGGAGATGTAGGTAGACCGGATTTATTGGAAAAAGCAGCTGGAATTGTGGGAACACAGGAAAAAGGGGCCAAGCAAATGTTTGATTCTATTCAGCGATTCTCTAAGCTTCCTGAATTTGTACAGGTTTGGCCTGGGCATGGTGCAGGTTCAGCCTGTGGAAAAGCTTTGGGCTCTGTACCAAGCTCGACAATTGGATATGAAAAAATTCGAAACTGGGCATTTAAGTTGGCAACTGATGAAAAGGCTTTTGTGGATTATCTTTTGGACGGCCAACCAGAACCACCCAAGTATTTCGCAACAATGAAGCACTTGAACAAGGTAGATAGACCTTTATTAGTGGAAGTTCCTAAGCACGCTAAATTGACAAAAGAGCAATTCCTAACCGCCTATAAGGATGGATTGAAAGTCATAGATACCAGAGACAAAGTGGATTTTGCTAATGGGTTTTTACCAGGAAGCATCAACATTCAAGGTAATAATTCCTTTTCTACTTGGGCAGGTTGGATCTTAAACTATCAGGAGCAATTTATCCTTGTGGCAGATAAAAGTCAGATGGAGGATTTAACCCGAAAATTGATGAGAATCGGCTTGGACAATATTTACGGATTTGTTGAGGATATCTCTGATTTGGGCTTGGACTTGCAAAAAGCTGATGTAATTGGTCTTGAAGAATTCAAGGTCTTGGCAGAAAAAGATGAGGTACAAGTAGTTGACTTAAGAAACACTACAGAATTTAATGATGGCCATGTGAAAGGAGCTGATCATGTTTTCGTAGGAACGATTGAAAATAATTTGGATAAGATCAGTAAAGAGAAACAAGTAGTAATTCACTGTCAAAGTGGGGATCGCGCTGCTATAGCGTATTCTTTATTGAGGAAAAATGGATTTAATCAGATCAAGAATTATTCAGGAGGATTGAAAGAATGGAAAGAGCGTGGAAATAATATTGTAACAAATAAATAAAAATAGATATGGGCTTTTTTTCAGCAATTTTCGGTGGAACAGATAATTCAAAGCTCACCGAAGCAATCAAAGATGGAGCATTTTTGGTGGACGTAAGATCTGCCGGTGAATTTGCTTCAGGGAGTGTCAAAGGGGCAGTGAATATTCCCCTGGATAGAATTGGAAGCCAGTTGGCAAAATTCAAAGGCAAGAAGAACATTGTGGTGTTTTGCAGGAGTGGCAATCGAAGTGGACAGGCGAAAAGCATTTTAGAACAGAATGGTTTTCAAAATGTCATTAACGGGGGCACATGGAATAATGTCAACCAATGTGTTTAATAAATTTGTCATCAGTGGAGAGTCAATTGACTCTCCACTTTTAGTATTTGGAATTTCGACATGAATTTTTGGGATCAGCGATACAGTCAAGCGGAATTTGCTTATGGTAAAGAGCCTAATGAATATCTAAAAGCTAAACTTTTGGATCTGCCTCCTGGACGGATTTTATTTCCTGCGGAAGGTGAAGGGAGAAATGCGGTATTTGCTGCTAAGTTAGGCTGGGATGTTTTTGCTTTTGATAGTAGTGCCGAAGGTAAAAAGAAAGCAGAAAAGCTTGCTTTGACCAATGGAGTTACGATTGACTATCGGGTCCAAGACTTGGAAGAAGTAGATTACCCAAGCAATTATTTTGATGCGATCGCATTTTCACATACTCATTTCCCGGAAGTCAAAAGGAGGATTTTTCATCAAAAATTAAGTGCATACCTAAAAAAGGGAGGTATTCTTATTTTAGAATGCTTTGGTAAAAAGCACCTTAATTATCAGAAAGATAATCCGAATGCTGGAGGTCCAAAAGATGAGTCAATGCTTTTTGATTTGGCAGAGCTAAAGGAGGATTTTAAAGGCTTTGATTTTTTGGAGGGGTATGAAACGGAAACAAAATTAACCGAAGGACTTTACCATGTAGGGAAGGCTTCCGTAGTTCGTCTGTTTGCTGTCAAGAAGTAATCTGGTAGTCAGAAATAAATTTATTGGATATTCATTTACTTTGAACTCAGTATCAACGTTGCTGTACTTAGTCTTCTAGTCTGGTTACACCATTATTCTGTTTTTTTTCAGTATGAAGATAAGAGTCTTTAGACTTGAATTATTTCAAACCAAGGATTGATAACTGGATGGCACAAGTCGGAAGACTCACGCCAAGGTCATCAGTAGATATAAAAAGAAAAGGCGCAAAACTATTCACGTCTTTGCGTCTTCTTAACAATTTTTATTAGGTCAAAGTCTTCAGACTTGGACTTAATTAGTTCCTGATTGCCATCGGGGGCTAACCTGCAGGGACCATATTTGTGGGACCTAAGGGATTCGAACCCATGACCTCTGCTCTGTCAAAGCAGCGCTCTAAACCAGCTGAGCTAAGATCCCATTGATGATTCGAAGATATGAAAAAATATTTGGGGAAATCAAGCTGAGAACATCACGCTTTATGCTTTCGTGAAGATAAATTAGTTCAAATAGATTGACTAATTCAAGGTCTTCTGACTTGTACTATCTCAAACCCAGAGATTGCTAAATGGATAGCATAAGTCCGAAGACTTGCGCCAATTGGGATAATAATAACCCTCCAAGGATTTGAAACCCTTGGAGGGTTGTTCGAATCACACGAAACTCTCCCTCAAATACTTCCCTGTAAAGTTCTCCGGCTCTTTGGCCAAGTCCTCGGGAGTTCCGGCAAAGGTCAGATGTCCACCTCTATTTCCTCCTTCGGGTCCCAAGTCAATCACCCAATCTGAGGATTTGATCACCTCAGTATTGTGCTCGATGATAATCACCGAATGTCCCTGATCGATCAAGGCATTGATGGAATGGAGCAGCTTTTTGATATCGTGAAAGTGGAGGCCCGTCGTAGGTTCGTCGAAGATAAACAGGATATGATCTCCAGATTTAGTACCGCCTTTTCCTAAGAAAGAAGCAAGCTTCACACGCTGCGCTTCCCCACCGGATAAGGTATTTGAACTTTGACCCATGCCTATATACCCTAGACCGACTTCTTGAAGTGGTTGCAATTTGTTGATGATTTGGGTTTTGCCTTTGAAATACGCTAAAGCTTCATCGATGGTCATATGGAGGACTTCGGAAATATCCTTGTCCTTGTACTTCACATCTAGAATCTCATTCTTAAACCGTTTGCCTTTACAGGATTCGCAGGTTAGGTGGATGTCTGCCATAAACTGCATTTCCACTGTGGTGATTCCTTCTCCGGAACAGTTTTCACAGCGACCGCCATCTACGTTGAAGGAGAAGAAAGCTGGTTTGTAACCCCGCTGCTTAGATACCGATTGATCTGCGAAAAGGGCCCGAATCGCATCATAGGCCTTCACATAGGTGACGGGGTTGGAGCGGGAGGATTTCCCGATTGGATTCTGATCTACAAATTCTACTTGGGTGATCTGTTTGTAATCCCCTTCAATACGATCGTATTTACCGCTTTCGTCAATGACCGTTCCTAGCATTTTCCCTAAAGCCGGGTAAAGCACTTTTTTGATAAGCGTGGATTTTCCCGAACCTGATACGCCTGTCACGGTAGTGAGAACATTCAGGGGAAATTTTACCGTCAGGTTTTTCAGGTTATTTTCCCGCGCACCTTTGACGATCAGGGAATCTTTCCATTTGCGGTTGCCGTCTTTTTTGAAAATTTGCTCTTCCCCGCGAAGGTATTTTGCAGTGTAAGTTTGACCGGATGTCATCAATTCTTCGATAGTACCTTGGAAAAGCAATTCGCCGCCATTGACTCCAGCGTCTGGTCCGATGTCAATAATCTGATCGGCAGCCTTCATGACTTTTTCCTCATGCTCGACTACAATCACGGTATTTCCCATATCTCGGAGGGACTTCAAGACCCCAACTAGTCGGTCAGTATCTCTTGGATGCAGTCCAATGCTTGGTTCGTCCAAAATATACATGGAACCCACCAACGCAGAACCCAAGGAAGTTGCGATTTTGATCCGTTGAAATTCACCGCCTGAGAGGGAGGAAGTCAAACGGTTTAAAGTCAAATATCCCAAGCCCACCTGATCCATAAATTCCAAGCGGCTGACGATTTCTTTGAGTAGTCGGTTGGCGATTTTTGCTTGGTGGGGAGCGAGTTCAATTTTTTCAAAGAATGGCAAAGCCTCATCAATGGGCAACAGCACAATATCTTGAATGGATTTCTCCGCAACTTTCACATAAGAAGCGTCTTTGCGCAAGCGAGTTCCCCGACAATCTGGACAAGTCGTTCGACCTCTGAATCGGGAGAGCATCACCCGATACTGAATCTTGTATGTTTTGGTTTCCAGATCTTCAAAAAATGCATTCAGCCCTTTAAAATATTTATTTCCAGTCCAAAGTAAGGCTTTCTCCTTTTCGCTGAGCTCATTGAAAGAGCGATGGATCGGAAAGTCAAACTCAATTCCTTTTTTTAGCAGCGGATCTAGCCATGACCTGGAAGATTCGCCTCGCCAAGGAGCTAGCGCACCTTCATAGACCGAAAGTTCCTTGTCCGGAATCACCAAATCGGGATCGATTCCGAGTACATTACCAAATCCTTCACAGGTTTTGCAGGCGCCAAATGGATTATTGAAGGAGAAGAAATTCACAGAGGGGAGTTCGAAAATCATCCCATCCAGCTCAAATCGATCTGAGAAAGTTTTTGTTTCTTGATCAGGAATGGTAATTTTCACATCTCCCAACCCTTCGAAAAGTGCAGTTTGTACGGAGTCTGCAATTCTGAATTGATTGTCCTCATCGTCTTTTTGGACACTCACTCGGTCGATCAGAACCTCATATTTTCCTTTGGCTACCTTCTTCTCTCCGATCAGGTCCTCGACAAAGTAGACTTCCCCATCAATCAGGATTCTGGTATAGCCTTTTTGCAAAAGCAACTCCAACTCCTGCTCAATTTTACGTCCACGCTCGATCTGAAGCGGGCAAGAGATCATCACTTTAGTGCCTTCGTCAAAGTTCTGGATGTAATTCACGATATCGGTAACCGTGTGATGCTTTACTTCTTTGCCTGAAATAGGCGAAATAGTCTTTCCCACTCGAGAAAAAAGAAGTTTCAGATAATCATAGATCTCGGTGGTCGTACCGACTGTGGATCTTGGATTCTTGTTATTTACTTTCTGTTGGATTGCGATGGCAGGAGCTACCCCTTTTATATACTCTACATCCGGTTTCTCCATCCTTCCAAGAAATTGACGGGCGTAGGAGCTGAGACTTTCTACGTACATCCGTTGGCCTTCGGCAAAAAGTGTATCAAATGCTAAGGAAGACTTACCTGAACCTGAAAGTCCAGTCACGACTACAAATTTATTTCTGGGAATGGCTACGCTCAGGCTTTTGAGGTTATTTACCCGGGCATTTTTAATGATGATGTATTTTCTGGGATCGAGGGAATCGATGTCGATTTTGGAGGATAGGGTACTCAAAGTCATAGCTGGCAATTTACAAAATGAACAGGGCAAAAGGGAGAAAAGTTATATTTCAAGTTGACAAATGAAATTTGCAAGCGCTCAAAGCATAAAAAAATCGCTTAAAATATCTTTTTAAAATTTTTCTTCAGGAGAAAAAAGAGAAGAGCTCAATCCTTTCCTAATGGTTTTGTACTTTAGAAGGATTAAACTTTCAGTTTCCGAAGATTAAGGAATAAAAGATTAAGTCTTATAGTTTTCTAACAAAAGTGGTTTTTGAATGTCAGGGATAAAGTATGCAATTCTCGATAAATTAAGCGAGAATTCTAGGTATATAGTATATAATGCAAATCGGATTGAGGATGAAAAGCCTGTCACGATTCAGGCGTTTCGCTCTCAGTATCCGACTTTCCGAGATCTGAACCAACTCAAACAGGAGTATTCGATTTTAAGTAAACTTTCTCATCCGAGCATTATTCATCCGATAGGTTTGGAGAATATTGAGAATCTACCCGTTTTGGTCAATGAAAAAGTAACGGGAATGACGTTGAAAGAATACTTATTCAACGGACTAATTCCGATCCCAGAATTTTTGACTACGGCAATCGAGATCACCAAAGCGATTCAATACCTGCATTCCAAGCATATTATTCATAAAAACGTCAACCCCTCCAGCATTTTTATCAACCCTGATACCAAAAAGGTGACTATTTGGGGTTTTGACTTTGCGATAGAGCGGGGACGAGATCTGAACTACTCGAATGTCACTGAAGCGATTGAGGTGGGTTTGACCTATATCTCTCCTGAGCAAACTGGACGGATGAATCGACCCATTGATCATCGGTCTGACCTATACTCGCTGGGTTCAGTTTTTTATGAAATCTTTACCGGCCGACCACCATTCATTGTAGCAGATCCGGTAGAGTTGATCCATGCCCATCTGGCGATCAAACCAGAAAATCCAGCTAATTACCGTGAGACGGAATCACCGGTTTTGGGAGAGATTATTTTGAAGCTTTTGCAAAAGAATGCTGAAGATCGCTACCAAAGTGCGACAGGTTTGATTTATGATTTGCAACTCTGCATCAACCAGTTTGAAAAGAATAGCCTCCGAGAGGAAATTCAATTAGGACAAAAAGATCATTCGGATCAGTTTCAAATCTCTGCAAAGCTTTATGGTCGGGAAGATGAACTTGCGAGAATGCACGAGGCATTTTTAAGTAGTAAAACGGGTGTGCCCGAGCTGCTTCTCGTCACTGGCTATTCGGGAGTTGGCAAGTCAAGTTTAGTACGGGAATTTGAAAAGCATGTAGAACTAGAGGGAGGGCTATTCATTTCCGGAAAATTTGAGCAATACAAAAAAAATCCTCCTTTAAGCTCGGTGCTTCTGGCACTCTCCGATCTCATCAATCAAGTTTTGATCAAGAGCGAGGAACAGCAGGAATATTGGAGAAATATCGCTTTGAAAGCGTTAGGCAATTCAGGTCAGATTCTGATTGAAATGATTCCTGAACTCGAGCAGTTGATAGGCCCGCAACCGGAATTGGCACAATTACCAGCTGCGGAAGCGAGCAATCGATTTGATCAGGTATTTAATAGTTTCATTCGTGCATTTGGCCGAAAGGATCACCCACTTTGCATTTTTCTGGACGATTTGCAATGGCTTGACTCTACCTCCAGAAGATGGCTTGAAAACACCCTAGATGATCCCAGCCTCAAGAATATACTAATCGTCGGCGCCTATCGGGAAAATGAAGTGAGTGCCTCGCACCCATTAATCATGATGCTGGACCGACTGAAGGCAGTCCACCTGAATACAAAATTGATTTCCCTCAAACCTTTGTCACAGGATTCTGTCGAGCAATTGGTCGCAGATTCGTTGATGATTTCGAGGGAAAAAAGTAAAGATCTGGCTCAGATTGTATTCAGAAAGACACTTGGCAATCCATTTTTCATGAGGCAATGCCTAATCACGCTGTTTGAAAGTGAGGCCATTTACCTCTCGTCCAATACTCAGGAGTGGACCTATAGTTCAGAAAAGGCCTATCGACTGAAAATCAGTGATAATGTCGTTGAGCTGATGACGGAACTCTTTTTCAGATTGCCTGACCAAGTACAAACTAATCTCAAATACGCTTCCTGTATTGGAAACACGTTTTCCCTGAAGACGCTTGCCGAACTGGTGAAAACAGATGAAGAGACGCTGGATATGCAACTCAAGCTTGCCGAAAAGCTTTGTATTATAGAGAATCTGAGTACGAAAGAGCGGGAAGGGGAAAATAATTATACTTTTCAGCATGACAAAATTCAGCAAGCTGCGTTAGGAATGCTTCAAGAGGGAGAGAAGAAACTGGTCAGGATGAATATTGCCAAAAGTATCCTCGCCAAAAATCATACGATCGAGTATTCCGATCTAGTCTATGCCGTGGTAGACCACCTCAACTTTGCGATTACGCTGATTCAGGATCGGGAATTACTTTTGGCACTGGTCAAATACAATCTCCACGCAAGTATCAGATCGAAGAATTCCAATGCTTACGATTACTCTTTGAGTTACGTGACTTTTGCAATGGATCTGGTGGAGGAGAAAAAATTGGAAACAGAGCTCGGATTACTCCGTGATTTGAATCTGCAGCGTGCAGAGGCAGAATACTTAGTGGGGAACAATGAGTCTGTGGATAAATATTTTGATTTGGCGATCCAGTACTCAAAAGATGCCCTGGAGAAGGCTAGAGTAGCGATCAGAAGGATTCAATTCTATAACAATGTCAGACGATTTGAGGACGCCTATCAGGTATGTTTTCAAATCGGCAAAGAGCTTGGAGTGAGTGTCCCGTCTAAATTTTCGCCCTTGGCACTATTCCTTGAATATGTAAAATATAAATCCAGAACTCGTAATAAATCAATCGAGCAACTCATCGACTTGCCTGAAATGAAAGATGAAAAGCTCAAAATGGCGATTATGGTCATGGCTGCAGCTGGTCAGTCTGCCTTTCAGATCAAGCCCGAGCTCTGTGTAGAAGTCTGTGCGATCATGGTCAATCTATCGCTTAAACACGGCAATTCGGATACTGGATTTATTGGCTTTTTGGGATTTGGTCCAGTTTTTCACAGCGGGATTCTTCACCAGACTAGGACTGGATATAAGATCGGTCAGCTGACCTTGGCACTCCAAGAAAAATATAACAATAGAAGCGCGGCACCGGAAATTCACTTCGTAACAGGGTATTTCGCGATTCCATGGGAAAAGCCAGCGATCGAAATGGAGAAGCAATGGCAACTAGCCTATGAGATCGGCTTGGAGGTAGGAGATCACTTCCATGCGAGCTGTGCCTGTAGCGGAACTACCCAGAGTCTTTTCATGCGTGGGGTTCGCTTTGATCAGATTGAATCAACCTTGAACTCCTACTTGGATTTTCTTTACCGCGTCCGAAATGAAGAGGCTATTTTAACCCTTCTAGGAATCCGACAAGTAATAAAAAACCTAAGAGGCAAAACGAATTCTTCGATTGATTTTTCAGATGAGTCTTTTGAAGAAAACAGTTACATCTCAAAACTGGAAAAATTTAACTCCCGTCACTTTGCTCATTTTTATTTTATAAATAAAATGTCCGCATTGTATCTCTGGGGAGAAAATGATGCCGCATTTGAGGCCTTGAAAATCTCAGAAAAATACCTCAATGACTCACCCGGGATGCTTCATACTGCGGAGCATTTCTTTTGGGAAGGAATGATCCTGGCTACGAAAATCAAGACAGCCGGAGCACTAGTAGGCTTTCAGATGACTAGAAGGCTAAAGAAAATTATCAAAAAATTTAAAAACTATAGTACTCAATGTGCCTCTAATTTTGAACATAAATACCAAGTCTTAAAGGCTGAATTGGAATGGCTAGCCAACCGACTGGATCTGGCTCAAGCTCACTATTACTTAGCTATTGAGGCTGCTAATGAATACGATTATCTTCAAATTCAAGCTCTGGCTAATCTGCGTCTTTTCAAATTGAATATGCAGCTGGGGATGAAGCGTATCGCCCTGATTCATTTGAATGATGCCGAATACCTATATGATTTTTTGGGTGCAAGCGGAATAGCACAGCAACTCTCTGGAAAACGGATCGAATATAAATTTTCAGAGAAAGACCTGCGGCTTAGAATGAAAAATAGCAGTGCCCCAACGCCGGTTAATTCATTTTCTGAGCAGGATTTAGATTTGGCTTCAGTGATCAAATCCTCCGAAGCAATCAGTAAGGAAATTCGCTTAAAAGACCTCTTGGATGTCATGATGCAGATTATTATCGAAAATGCAGGTGCGCAACGCATGGTATTCTTGGTAAAGAGTGAAAAGGGTTTTTTGGTACAGTCCGAAGCTTGCACCGAAAATAAAGAGCCCTTACTCTTCAAAAATCTCCTCTTGCGAGATTTTGATGGATTGGCCAAAAACGTGGTCAAAGAAGTCATCGATACCAAGGAAAGTGTCATTCTGGATAATGCGACTTTGGATAACAAGTTTAGCTTGGATAGCTATATCCAAAAAAATAAGCCTAAATCCATCCTCTGCGTTCCGCTGCTAAAGCAATCTGAATGTGTGGGAATCATGTATTTGGAAAATAATCTCACCGAAGGAGTTTTCATCTTAGAGCGGCTTGGCCTGATTAATATTCTCTCAGGTCAAATGGCTATCTCCCTCGAAAATGCCCTTCTATATGAAAATATGGAAGAAAAAATCCAACTACGAACTAAGCAGCTCAATCAGGAAATGAAGAAATCCGAGGAGCTACTTTTAAATATTCTCCCTCCGGATGTAGCTCAAGAACTCAAAAACCAGGGGCGATCCGAAGCCAAGAGCTTTGATCAAGTCACTGTGATGTTTACAGACATTGTGAATTTTTCGAAAATTTGCGAGGATCTGTCAGCAGAAGAACTCGTCTCTATGCTGAATCAATACTATTCTGAGTTTGACAGAATTGTAGAAATGAATGGTGTGGAGAAAATCAAAACGGTAGGGGACAGCTACATGTGCGCTGGAGGGATGAACAAAAAAGCGACTTTCGATCCAAAAAATATGATCAAGGCAGCATTTGAGATGAATGACTATATACTCGCTCAAAATGCTAAAAATCTTGAAAATGGAAAGCCTCCTATCGATATGCGAATTGGGATTCACACGGGTCCTGTCATTGCGGGGATCGTAGGACTTAAAAAGTTCGCCTACGACATCTGGGGCGATACGGTAAATATTGCTTCACGAATGGAAAGTTCGAGTGAGCCGGGTAAGGTGAATATCAGCGGGACGACGAAATTGCTGGTCGAAGACCAATTCAACTGCGTCTCTAGAGGTGAGATGGAGGTCAAAAATAAAGGCTTGGTAGACATGTATTTTGTATATGAAAATTAGGGAATTCAAAAGGAGCTGCGAGGCTCTTTTTGTTTTTTAGACATCACAATTAGCAGTGAACAGCTTTAAGCCATGAAGTTTGAACTGCCCGAACTTGATTTAAGCGGCAAAAGAAGCTTTATGGCGTATAGAAGGAAATCAATATTTTAATCAGTTTTTTCAATTTTAACAGCTTAACACATGAGTTATTTATCTTACCCAAGGATCAATTTTGGAGGCAGATTTTTTACGGATCCCTCCACGGTAAATAATGATCCTACCCATTACGAAGTTGGCAATACCAGGCCATCTCCATGGCAGAATCCAAATGGACTGCATCGATTTCAGCTGATCGATTGTGCTATTCGATCCGTGATCAATGCCAACGGTCAGACTTCTGATCCGCTTGTAGGCCAACCTGTCTCCACTACAGACAAGCCAAGCGCTGCCAAGATAGCTGACCTTGATGTGTATCAGCAAAACGTCCCCACCATCTATGGTATGCAGTTTTCGATTCCCATTGGTAACAATGCAGCTCTTGTAGGCACCGTAGATCCGGCTGTCCTGAATCATATTTGGTGGCTTTCGGTCTTAGCTACTCGAAGTTGGAGCGACTCTGACTATGGTCATAACAGCTTTGGAGGAGATATGAATGCTTGCGGAGTGTACCAATCAGTCATTCGAGTGGAAGAGTCGGCTTGGCCAGCAGTGGGAGCTTCACCTGCACTGGATGAGTTGAAGTCCAAAACCTTGTTAGAAAATGGTGCTTATTTACTCTCGCTACGATTTGTCGTAGATGGCTATCGCAATGTTCCTGAGGACAAAAATTATCAAACGGGCCGCTTGATCGGCTCTATAGGTCCTCTCGAAAAGTCAGAACCTCGGTATAATCCTGGTGCTCGTTGGCTGATTGGAAGGCCACAGGTCAAAACTGACCCTTGGTATTATCCCACGTTTTTCAAATGTCCATTTGTTATTGACCGTGAACGAAAACTTCTGGTTATAGATCTCGCAAATGGAATCTGTAGACAAACTGCTGGTGGAGGACCGGTGGATCTCGGCACTCTGATAGCCAAAGTTCAATATTCCAATCAACCGGAGGTAGAGCTGGGTGAAGTGGATTATTCAGAATTCAGCGTGGAGAATAATTCCCAGATCGCTGAGATCCCTCTGACTGATGAGCAAATTATTCTGGTGGAGAGCAATGGAATCAGTTTGTACACTTCACGAACTGATATTGGAGATCAGGAAGTATTTAAAGAACAACCGGAGACGGTAAATATAGAAGTTGAGATTCGACCCATTCGAATGACCGGCCAACCTGGCACCAAGACGCAGACGCGAGTTTTTGTCAGTAAAATGGGGATACCTCTTGCGGGAACTCAGTTGGCTTTGGAAGTAATTTCTGTTCATGGCGATACTCCGGGAGCAACAGTTCCTCCTTCCAATCCAGGAAACACACCACAAGCAGACGGGGCACTCAATGCAATAATCACGGAAACAGATGCCCAAGGATTTGCAATAGTAAATCTGGAAGTATTAAAAAATCCAGGCTTTCGAACTCCTCAGCTCGATGGTCAACTGTATTTTATTCAACTTTGGGATCCTAATCGACCGAAGCCCACTGATTTTTCTCAAGCAGCGATAATTTCCTGTCTGGTTTGGTCTGCTTATGTGGTGAATGAAAACCCGGCTTTCGAAGAAATTGAAAACTTGCTTTCTGGCTATGTCAAGCTCTTTCCCGGAATGACTGAAAAGATCAATTTGATCGATATTAAATCTTTTGAAGTTTTTGCAAAAAATCCCCCTTGGGAATTCTATGGAGTAGGTCCAGGACCGCTCGGTATCGCTAGCGGGGCCATTGGGTTTTTTATGACCAGAGATTTCAACGATACAAGATACATGCCGGTGACTCGAGATATGTCTCCTGAGAAGCAGCTAACCATTTTGCATTACATTAAAAATATTCAGAGCAGCCCGGCTCCAGAATCTAACTCTAATCCATCATGAAAAAATCAATAATAGCTCCAATACTATTCTTTGCAGGTAGTTTGCTCTTTTTATCGGCATGCGGAAATTCAGGAAATACGGAAACTGAAAACGCTAATCAAGAAGCTCTGGTAGAAGTAAATGAACCGATGGATCCGAATGTCCAACCAGACGTTTTGCCATATACTATTGAATTTGTCGAGCAGGTTTTTAAAGGTAAAAAGCCGCTTCCTGGTCTGCAATCCTATACCAAAGCAGTCAACAAAGCCGGTGAGATTTTAGTGATCGGAGGCCGAAAGCAAGGCCTACATACTTTCATGCCAGCTCCAGCGGATAATTTCCTTGCAGATAGTGCCAATAATCTTCTTTTTGTTATAGATCCTGCTTCAGGTGATTTTTGGTCTTTTGATCTAAATGGTCTCCCTGATGAGCTTTCTGCTCCGTTGCAATCCAATAATCTTCAAGGCTACCATGACCTGGCGACAGACGAAATGTACATAGTCGGCGGTTACGGTTGGAAAGCCGACGGTTCGGATATGAAGACATTTGGGACGATCATCCGTTTCAAAGTTGAACCCCTCACGCAAGCGATCAAAAGTGGAGCTTCGGCAAGTCAAATATCAAGTTTAATGGAGTTTGGGTCAGATGATAGGTTGGCCGTCACGGGAGGAGAATTATTCAATTTGAACGGTAATTTTTACCTGGTTTTCGGGCAGCGATTTGATGGACAATACAGAGCATTTGGAGGCACAGATTTTACTCAGAAGTATACGGAGGAAATCAGAATATTCACACTCAAGTCTGGTTCGTTGGATATCTTAAGCTATGGAGCTACCAAAACGGCTGATCCAGACCGACCTTTTCATCGGAGAGATGGGACGATATTGGAAGATATTGATCCAGTTACTGGAAGGGATCGAATTACAGCTTTGGGAGGTGTTTTTCTTCCGGGGATCATCGGTGGCTATGATTACCCGATTTATATCACAGGCCCTCAAAGTCCAGTAGTCAAAAAGGATGTTCATCAGAAATTCAGTCAGTATGAATGTCCTGTCATCTCGATCTATGATGATCAATCTGCTACCAAATCTATGTATTACACCATGTTTGGTGGAATCGGATTGTACTATTATTCTCAGACTCCGGAGCAAAAAAGAATTTATGATCTTGCCACTTCTCAAGGCAGAAATGATGGAATTCCTTTCGTGGCAGATATCAGCACGTTCCAAGAATCTGCTGATGGGGTGTATTCCGAATATATCAACTCAAAACCAATTCCTGGGAATAGGCTACTGGGTTCAAGTATCACATTTATAGCGAACCGATCTTTATTTGATTCAGGCAAAACGACTGAGAGTGGTATAGTCAAATTGAGTCAACTCCAAGTAGGAGAGAAAGTATTGGCAGGGTATATTCTAGGAGGAATCGAGGCAGCGGCTCCATTGCCGGAGATTCCCAACAAAGGGACATGGGCGAGCAATTCAATGTTTGCAGTTTATGTTACCAAAACGCCTTCAGGTGCTATCCCTTCTAGTTTTGCGATCAAGGCAGATCCGAATACGCGGTAAAAGCAAAAAATCTTTTAACCGCTAAGGACACTAAGGTTTCTCAAAGGACGCAAAGTGATTACTTGGGGTTAAATGGCTCAAGCCTTTCTCCAGTTGGATGATCTTTAGACATGGGCCTTAGGTTGATGTTCGTAACCTTTAATCTTTTACTGTTTTCTGAAATTCTATTTACAGTCAAGTCTGAAATAGCATCGCATTTTCGCCAAAGAAGGGGCATAAAGGTTAGTTAGAATCTCAAAAATCTGATTGACTTGTTGAGGTGCATAATCATTCATTTGTATTAGCTTCTCTATGCCCGTGCATTTTCAAGCTTATTTGCTTTATTTCGCCAATGGATTTTCAGTTTCTCCTAGACGGATTTCGAGAGGGAATGGCAACAATGACCTGGTTGGAAGCTGTGGCCGTGGTATTTGGGATAGCGTCAGTTTTCTACTCTATGCGTGAGCATATATGGGTGTATCCCACGGGGATCGTTTCCACCCTTATTTATGTCTGGATCTGCCTTCAGTATAAGCTCTATGCGGATATGGGGATCAATGCCTATTATTTTGGCATGTCGATTTTTGGTTGGTATGTTTGGACGCATCCGAAAGCGGGTGAGAAGGTCCTGCCAGTCACTTGGCTCAAGCCATCAGGTTGGCTGATATCAATCGGTATTTTTTTGCTTTCCTATGTCGTTTTATATCTTGTGCTTTCAAGATTTACCGATTCAGACGTCCCTTATTGGGATTCATTTACCACTGCTTCTGCCTTTGTAGGAATGTGGTTGATGGCCAAAAAGAAAGTGGAAAATTGGATTGCCTGGATTATTACTGATTTGGTTTCGGTTCCACTTTATTTCTACAAAGGATTAATCTTAACCTCCTTTCAATTTCTCTTTTTCACCGTTTTGGCTACCTTGGGACTGATCGCTTGGATCAAATCTGCAAAGCATTATGCCAATTAAAAAAATACTTATCCTAGGACCCGAATCGACGGGAAAAAGCACACTTGCCAAAGACTTATCCACTCATTTTTCAGAGCCATGGGCTCCAGAGTTTTCTAGAGAATATCTTGAAAAAATGGGAAATGACTATGATTTTGAAGACTTATCCACAATTGCTAAAGGTCAATTAAGAGCGGAGGATGATGCGGGTCAAACTGCCAAAGAATTCCTCTTCTGCGACACTGACTTGAGAGTTATCCACATTTGGTCAGCGCATCGTTTTGGAAAAACCAGCCCCTGGATATTGGAAGAAATCGAAGATAGGGTATATGATTTAATCTTGTTGACGGATATTGATATGGATTGGGAACCTGATCCTTTGCGCGAGCATCCAGAACCTGAAATGAGATTTTACTTTTTCAAAAAGTATTTGGAATTAGCTAAATCAAGTGGATTTCCATTTGAAATCATTAGTGGATCACGTGAAGAGCGACTTCAAAAAGCAATAGCTACGCTGCAGATTCAAAGTAAAATTTAACCTGATGAGATTCTTTCTTTTAGCTTCAATAGTGTGGATAAGTCTTTTTTCATGCAGTGAAAAAAAGGAAAGTCAAGTTTCTCGACCTAATATCGTTTTCATTCTAGCCGATGATCTTGGTTATGGAGAAGTAGGCTATCAAGGACAGGAAAAGATCAATACTCCAACTATCGATGCCTTGGCTGCAACAGGGAAGATTTTTACAAATCACTATACAGCGGCTCCAGTCTGCGCTCCGGCCCGTTGCATGTTGTTGACTGGAAAGCATGGCGGCCATGCATACATTCGAGGAAATGACGAATGGCGTGAACGAGGGGAAGTTTGGGACTATGCCAAAGCAGCGCAAGACCCCAGCCTTGAAGGTCAGCGGCCTCTTCCAGCCAATACGCAGACCTTGGCAAAATTACTTCAGAGTGCAGGTTATAAGACTGGAATTGTGGGTAAATGGGGCTTGGGAGCACCCTTAACAGAAAGTATTCCCACAAAAATGGGCTTCGATTATTTCTACGGCTACAATTGTCAGCGTCAGGCACATAATCTCTACCCTCCACATCTCTGGGAAAATGAAAATAAGATCCAGCTTAAAAATGAAATAATTGTTCCTCGTACTTTATTAGATTCTTTAGCTGACCCCAATGATCCTAAGAGTTATTCCAAGTATGAGCAGCAGGATTATGCCCCTGATTTGATGCATCAAAAAGCATTAGCATTTATAGAATCAAATAAGGATGAGCCATTCTTTCTGTATTATGCTTCTCCGCTTCCGCATGTACCCTTACAGATTCCAGCTAAAGATCGTGTAGAATATATAAATGATTTTGGAGAAGAGCTTCCTTATGACGGTTCGCAAGGTTATTTCCCAAATCAAAACCCTCGAGCTGCCTATGCTGCAATGATTACCAAGCTTGATGAGCAAATCGGCGAAATCAAGCAAAAACTAGATGATCTAGGTTTGATAGAAAATACCATTATTGTAATTACCTCAGACAATGGTCCTACCTATACTGGAGGGGTTGATTTTGATTTTTTTGAAAGTTCTAAACCCTTTACCAATGGCTATGGCAGAACCAAGGGCTTTGTCTATGAGGGTGGGATTCGAGTTCCAATGCTGGTTAACTGGCCAGGAAAAGTAGAAGCAGGAAGTAAAAGTGATCACATTTCGATCTTTTATGATTGGCTTCCTACCATCTGTGAACTGGTAGGAATTCCAATTCCAAGAGATATGGATGGGGAGAGTTTCTTGGCTGCGATTTTTGGAAAATCTCAAATAGCGCATGAGTACCTCTATTGGGAATATCCTGAATATGGTGGTCAGCAAGCGATTCGAATGGGGAAATGGAAAGCGATTCGGCAGAACATTGTGAAAGGTAATTCCCTTGAAATCGAGCTGTATGATTTGGAAAATGATCCCCAAGAACAAGTGAATCTAGCTTCTTCAAATGTGGATATTATCTCAAGAATGGAAGAAATCTTTAGCAAAGAGCATTCAAAAAGTGTTCTTGAACGCTTTCAAATGCCTGCATTGGGTGATTAATAATATTTTATACAATTGAATTTGTTACCATTTATATAGGGAAAGTGATGCTGCTTCTACGAGCTTGATCATATCTTTTTGTGCATTATTATTCAGTATGATGATGGTTTTATTTTCTTCAACATAACGTACTATGATGGTTTTATAGCCGGGGTTATCACCTGTATGGCTCACCATTTTCCCAAAAGGACTTCTGGGGTCGAGCTCCCATCCAAAACCATAATAACTTCGCGTTCCATCATTCAATCGATATGGGGTGAATGCCTCCTCGAGAGTTTTTGAGGAAAGCAGCTTTTCAGTATAAAGAGCTTGATCCCATTTTAATAAATCTGAAGCAGTACTACTTACTCTTCCGGGACCTTTTCGATTGCCCAGCCACACGGTGTAATCTGAAGCGTGAAATTTATTAGCATTCACATAATTTCCTGCTTCATCCTGCAGATGTCCGGCGGCAAAGTTGCTCACTTTAGCCTTTTCTTCAGGGGAGCGAATAGCGGTACTTTTCATTCCCAGCGGTTGAAAAATCCATTCATTGGCAAGAGCCACGAAATCTTTTCCAGAGGCTTTTTCCACAATACTTGCAAGCAGCACGTAACCAGTGTTGCTGTATTCGTATTTTTCTCCAGGCTCAAATAAAATGGGTGGAGCATAAGTCCTTAAGTATTCCAAAATTTCGGAATTCCCAGCCACTTTGCTTTTATCCCAATGAGTATCCATGATCGCCTGATAGTCTGGCAATCCGCTGGTATGAGTCAGAAGATGTCTTATACTCACTCCTGTGTAAGGTATTTTCAGATATTTTTCTAGCGGATCATCAAATTCGAGCAAGCCCTTTTCTTTGCACATCATCACCAGCATCGCTGTGAACTGCTTGGATACAGAAGCTAATTCGAAAACATCATCCTTTTTCAAAGGAATTCCATCTTCAAAATTTCTGTATCCAACGGCCTTTTCAAAAATGATTTTGCCATCATCAGCGACAAGGACAACACCTGAAAAGCCTTCTTGACTTGCCCGTTCAAAAGCCTCATCTAAAATTCTCTCCTGAGCAAAAAGGGAAAAATTTAAAATCAAAAATCCAAAAATGAGGGCTGCGCGGTAGGATAGGTTTTTCATAGTTGAGGCATTAGGTTGAAAAAGATACAAAAAAACAGCTAATTGAGGGATAATTCTTTATTAGCGAAATGTCCCTTAAATCTTTTCTGATTCTTATTCTGACGGTATTTTTAAGCAGTCATTCCTTTGTTGGTTTTGGGCAAAAGAAAGTTGTTTTTATAATTTTAGATGGAATTCCTGCAGATGTTTTAGAAAATACTTCTACACCCAATCTCGATGAAATAGCAAAGAAGGGAGGTTATTCAAGGGCTTATACAGGAGGCATTAAAGGTGGGTATTCTGAAACGCCCACCATCTCAGCAGTTGGGTACAATTCACTCTTGACAGGTACCTGGGCCAATAAGCATAATGTCTGGGGGAATGAGATCAAAGAGCCAAATTACAATTACTGGACGATATTTAGATTTCTAAAAGAAGCTAGGACAACCTCAAATATCGCGATTTTCTCGACTTGGCAAGACAATCGAACTAAACTGATTGGTGAAGGATTAGCCCAAACTGGGTTTTTGAAAATGGATTTTTCCTTTGATGGCTTTGAATTGGATACCCTGACTTATCCACATGATTCAGAGACGCAATACATTCAGAAAATAGACAATCTGGTCAGCTACGAGGCGGCTTATCAACTTAAAAAATCTGGACCTGATTTGTCTTGGGTTTATTTGGAGTATACAGATGATATGGGGCATCGCTATGGCGATAGCCCACAGTTATCCACAGCAGTGGCATTAGCAGATGAGCAAGTGGGGCGAATCTATAAATCGATCCGCTATCGGGAAGAAAAATTTGGCGAAGACTGGATGATTATTATCACTACAGATCATGGAAGGAAGGCTCCGGATGGGAAAGATCATGGCGGTCAATCTGATCGTGAGCGTGAAACTTGGATCGTCACAAATGCTCAAAATCCAAACGGATACTTCAAAAATGAAAAGCCTGCCATGGTGGATATTTTACCTACGATAGCCCGATTCATGGAAATAGACATCCCAATTACTGCGCTTAGGGAATTGGATGGCGTACCGATGATCGGTGAGTTATCCATTGGGCAAGTGAAAGCGGAAATTCAGGAGGACGTGGTGATCTTGACTTGGCTTCCGATGGAATCAACAGGAAAGGTTTCTATCAGTTATGCCAAAATGGACGAGTTTGGACAAGACGGGACTGTGGATAACTATCTTAAAATAGGCGAAACCGAGCTAGCCTTAGCTGAGTTTAAAATTCCTTTCAAAGATTTACCGATTGGTAAGTTGAAGTTTTGGATCCAGGGAGCTAAAAATGGCTTGGGAGTTTGGGCTCTCACGGGCATTTAAATGGCTCTGCCTGATTTTAGTCGACACTGTGTCCCTTCTGTCTGGTCAGTAAGGGCGAAATTTTTTTTTACCCTCAATCCAGATGACTGTAGAACTCTGCCAAAAGTGTAGCCCGCTAGTCCTATAAATATTCTCCCTGAAACCTCCGTGCTTTCGGCGTCTCTGTGTTGAAAAAGAATCACCATCCTTCCGTTTTGGCGACACACCAATTCACGATTGACGCCAATTCGGCCAAAACCCATAAACCTAATTATCTCTTTTCTATAAAGATGCCGCACCTCTGGTGCTATTGAAATCTTCTACATTCATGATTCTTAATTTTCCACGAAACCTCTTAGGCTCTGCTAAACCGTTGTGAACATTACGGTTAAAAAACTAACCACACAAAAAAAGCCGACTTTCGCCGGCTCTTTTTTTAATTAGAAATTTCTGTTTATCAATCCATTCCTCCCTTACGGGTAGGGGAGCGAACTGCCGGCCAAGCAGTAGGATTTCCAATCCGGTCAAGTGGAATCCGAATTTCCCGATTCACTTGCTCAGGCTCTTCACTTGCCATGTAAACCATTATTGCTGCCATGATCACATTGTTCTGGACATCGTCAAAAACGATTTTATCATAAGTATCCAAGTTGGTATGCCAAGTGTAATTGAAGTAAGACCAGTTCAAAGAGCTTAAGGAAAATGCCGGAACGCCAGCTGCTACAAAAGAGGCATAGTCAGATCCACCACCTCCTGGATTTCCAGGAAATGTAGTTTCAATATCTTTAGTGATATCGCGAGGCACTTTGTTCATCCATCGACCGAGGTATTCGTAGCTATCTACAAAGCCCTGACCGGACACATTCGCAACTCTGCCTGTTCCATTATCCTGATTGAAAAGCGCCTGAATTTTGTCCATCATCTCTGGATGATCTTCGACGAAAGCTCTTGATCCATTGAGACCTTGCTCCTCTGAACCCCAGTGTCCAACTATAATTGTGCGTTTTGGATTTGGATAGATCTCTTTCAACACGCGCATCACTTCCATCATCATGATGGTTCCTGTACCGTTGTCTGTAGCGCCAGTACCACCATCCCAAGAATCAAAGTGCGCAGATAGCATCACATACTCGTCAGGCTTTTCTGTTCCCTTAATTTCAGCAATGGTGTTGAAGGTAGGGACTACACCAGTTTCTTTGGATTGCGCATTTAAGTTGATCATTGGTTTTTTACCGCTTTCCACCAATCTGAAAAGCAAGCCATAATCTTCTAGTGAAATGTCTACAGTGGGCACTTTCTTAGTGGAGGCAGAGAAAATCTTGTTTGCTCCGAAGCCTTGAGACCAATAGGAAGTAATAATTCCCAATGCTCCGGCTTCCTCCAGTACAACTGGTAATTCTCTTCGTCCTTCACCAGTATTTCTTAATCGCTCACTCCAAGCATCATTCATCGCGGAGCGATCCGCTTTCATTTTTGCGAAAGACTCAGGAGTAGCGAACTCCTCCCAATTGTAATCTGGTCTTCCTGTGATCTGCGGCGCAGATATCATCACGTATTTCCCTTTTACAGAGGGAAGCCATTTTTTAAATGCTGCAGCATCTTCAAGCATTGGAATCATGACTACCTCACCCGCAGCTCCGCCTTTTGGAGAGGAAGGACTCCAAGCGAGTTGGGTTCCGGCCAATGATCTAGTCCAGGGTGCCACCATATCGATGTGCGTAATGCCACGCTCCCAGCCTCTCCATTCGCCCCATTTTTCATTGCGAGCCTCGATTCCCCAGCCTTTATACTTCTCTACCGCCCAATCATGCGCTTGCTGCATTTGAGGAGACCCTACCAATCGAGGACCAATTCCGTCCATCAATTCGTGACCGATTGCTTTCAACTGCGAATTTTCGCGAGCTTCTTTGATGATGTCATTGATGACTTGATCCTGCGCTTGTACTTTTGTGTTGAAAAGTAGTAACAGGCCCAAGCCTAATAAGTAACGTTTTTTCATAGCTTATTTCATTTAGATTTTAAAAATAGGATTTCAAGACAGTTTTTCTCAACCGTTTGTGGATTTGATCAGAAATGATTGGATTGATAAAAAGTTGCTTGCCTATTAAAGATGCTTTTTTCCGACCTGCTTTATGATACCGCCTTTCACTTCTTTGATGGTCTGCACGTAGAAAAATGCCTTTGGATCGATTTCAGTAATCGCCTTTTTGATTCGATGTACTTCTAACCTAGTGACCACAGCCATGATAATATCACAATCATGATGGATATGAAATGTCTCTGGTAGGTAGCCTCGTTCACCTTTATATACAGAGATGGCTTTTCCAAATTTTTTCACAATCAACTCTTTTACCAACTCATGCTCTTTGGAAATTACCGTCAGAGCCGTGTATTCTTCAAATCCCTCAACTACATAATCGGTCACTTTGATCGCGGTGAAATAGGTGAGTAAGGAATACATCGCCGGTTCAATACCAAAGAAAAATGCTGCTGCAAGCATAATCAAGGAGTTTAAAAACAAAGTGATTTCGCTTCCAGAGAAGGCTGAGTTCTTTTGAGTGAAATCGGTAATCACCTCAAAACCATCAATCAGTCCTCCGCCTCGAATAATGAAACCAATCCCAGTTCCCATTAGCATGCCACCAAAAACCGCAATTAAAACCTTATCGTTGGTCACCGGCTCCATGTGAATCACCTCCAAAACAGCGATGAGCAAAAAGACCGATATGGTAGACTGAATGGCAAAAGTCTTCCCGATTTTTTTGTACCCCATGACCAAAAATGGAATGTTGAGTACGAAAAGAAGTAAATTCAGATTGATCCCAAACTGTAGATTGATCAATATCGCAATACCTGTCACTCCTCCATCCAAAAACTTATTCGGAAGCATAAAAGCCTCTAAAGCAATGGCTGCAAGCGCAACACCGACAAGGTTATACACAATCGTGGTGGGTGAAAAAAAATGTTTCCAGTCAATCTTTTCAGCAGAAATATCCATTCAAGTAGTTTTTATTCGAAAGAACAGCAATTTTCAACTTGATTGAAAAGGCTAATTCACTTATTTATACAATAATTTAAAGAGTTTAAAATAGAGATTTTATTCTAAACAAGAGGTCAATCTTACTAAAGATCCTGATTTTTCAGAAGTCACAGCAAAGTGAGGATCCTACTGAAATTTCTAAGCACCGCTCTTCAATCAATTTCATTGAAATCATATAAATTGATTGAGTTTTTCTACTTTTTGGACTTAATTACATTAAATAATGGGCAACTAATTTGAATTGATTTATGGAAAGAGCGATTGAGAAATCCGAATTGTTTTACCAATTGCTTGCAGCAGGTGCAGATGAAAAGTCACTCAATTGGATCCGAATTCAAGGGGAGAGGATTGAAAAGTCTGGAGACTCCAACTCCTTGTATATCTCCTTTAGCCAAGCTTCACGATATTTCAAGAAAGTAAGTATTTCTCTTTCCGAAGATATGGAAGCGAGAATTCACTCAAATTATGCCAATCTGGAAGTGAGCTATTGGAACCTCTTACAAATCGCCAGAACTTATTTGGTCATGAAACTCCCTTTGGAGAAAGAAAAGTGGTTTAAGACAATCAATCAGCTTTTTGAGACAGGTGATCTTTATGAGCAGCAGGCTTTATTTGCAGCACTTCCGGTTTTACCCTTTCAAAATGAATTGATACCACGCGCCATCGATGGATTGCGAACAAATATCTCGGTGGTTTTTGATGCAATCGCCTTGAATAATCCTTTTCCATCCACGTATTTTCCAGAGGCAAATTGGAATCAGATGGTTCTGAAAGCAATTTTTATGCAAAGGCCACTCTTTCGAATTCAGAATTTGGAGAAGCGAAGTAATCTTGCATTGGCGGCAATAGCACGTGATTTTGCACATGAGCGATGGGCTGCTGGACGTGATGTGATGCCAGAGCTTTGGCGACTTATTACCCCATTTGTCGATGCATCTTTTCAAAAGGACTTAGAAAAGGTTTTGGCTACCGACGATACACTTCAGATGAAAGCAGCAATTCTTGCGATTCATGAATCAGACTTTGCGCCAGCAAAAAAACAGCTAGAAAAATACCCTGAAATGATCGAGGGTATTCAAAATGGCGAAATAAGCTGGGAATCCATCGGTTCAGAATTTCAGCGCACTCGTGTTTAATTAATTATTAATTTTCAATTTAAAATTCAACTCCATGTATATAGATCCACATATTCACGTCGTATCCCGAACCACTGATGATTACGAAGCCATGCGAAAAGCAGGCATTGTAGCCATCATCGAACCTGCTTTTTGGCTGGGTCAGCCGCGGACGGAAGTCGGAAGCTTCAAAGATTACTTTAGCACCCTAGTGGGTTGGGAGCGATTCCGTGCCAGCCAATTCGGGATTGTCCATTATTGTACCATGGGATTGAATTCGAAGGAAGCAAACAATATCCCCTTAGCTGAGCAGGTAATGGAGCTTTTGCCGCTATATGTGGGGAAAGAAGGAGTTGTGGCGATTGGTGAGATCGGTTACGATGATCAGACTGAAGCCGAGGATCGATTCTATAGACTTCAATTGGAGTTGGCTAAGGAAGTAGATCTTCCTGTCCTGATCCATACGCCGCATCGGGATAAGCGAAAAGGTACTATCCGAAGTATGGATGTAGCTGAGGAGCACGGACTAGATCCGAAAATGGTGATCGTGGATCATAACAATGAAGAGACTGTAAAGGAGGTTTTGGATCGAGGATATTATGCGGGATTTACGATTTATCCACACACCAAAATGGGTTCGGCGCGAATGGTAGAAATAGTGAAGCAATACGGACCAGAACGAATAATAGTCAATTCTGCGGCTGATTGGGGCATTTCTGATCCTTTAGCTGTTCCTAAAACTGCTGATTTGATGCGCAAATCAGGGATTCCGGAGGAGCATATCCGCTTGACTACTTATCAAAATGCATTAACTGCATTTGCTCAAAGTGGACAAATGGATGAGCAAGATTGGCTCAATGCAGCACCTTTGGATCAAACTAAAAAAATGAGCGGAAACTCTGTGCTTAGAGGAGGACAGACTCCTCGAGTAGAAGGCAGCTCTGATTTTGTGGAAAATTAATCCATGAAGGAATCTAAGTTATTTGCTTACCTCCAGCTTACGCGACCTGCAAATGTGGTGACAGCGATCGCAGATATTTGGGCCGGTTTTGCCGTGGCAGGTGGCTGGACCTATATGATGAGTGACTGGGAGCTAGGTGCAGCTACATTTTGGCAAAAATTAGCTTGGCTTTCATTGAGCACAATTGGATTGTATGCGGGAGGAGTGGCGTTTAATGATGTCTTTGATGCTGAATTAGATGCTGTGGAGCGACCCGAACGTCCCATTCCTAGCGGGAGAGTGTCCAAAACTTCCGCAGCATGGATGTCCTCCATTTTATTAATCATTGGAATCATAGCCGCTAGTCAGGTCAATGTGGTGGCGGCAGGTTTGGCGATTCTAGTAGCAGTGTTATCGGTCACTTACGATTATTGGGGAAAACATCAATTTTACTTTGGCCCAATCAATATGGGAATGTGCCGAGCGGGAAATTTACTTCTTGGAATCAGCGTCGCACCTGAATTGATTCATTCTCCGCTAAGTTTGATTGGCTTGATTCCCTTGATTTATGTGGCGGCAATTACGATGATCAGTCGTGGTGAAGTCCATGGAGAAAACAGAAAGGCACTTTTTTTCGGCGCTGGACTTTATGCTTTTATTATAGTCTGTATTTTATCAATGAGCTACCTCAATGGACCTGATTACTGGCAGACCATTCCTTTCCTCCTTGGATTAGCCTACATGATCTTTCCTCCTTTGATCAAGGCTATTCGTACACAGGACCCTAAATTGATCGGAAAGTCGGTGAAAGCTGCCGTAATTTCACTAATCATCCTAAATGCTTCAGTTGCAGCAGCCTTTTCAGGATGGAAGATTGGGGTAATTGTGTTATTCTTGCTTCCCGTTTCCCTTTGGTTGGCAAAGAAATTTGCGGTAACCTAGATTGGTTTCGAACCAAAGCCCTAACAAATTGTCTTAGCTTAATGGCTCCCATTAGACCCGAATGCAAGAATGAATACTATTATAGAACAACGTTTTTCAGTCCCCTTTAGCTATCAAGTTTGCTTTACAGAAGATCTTTTTGGTCTTGAAAATCCGCTTTTTGTCAACGCTTTGGAAAAAGGGAAAAGGCCAAAAGTTTTTTTTGTAATCGATTCTGGGGTTTCAGATACACATCCGAGCTTGATTGATCGGATTAAGTCCTATTCTGATAAGTATTCCGAGAGGTTTATTTTAGCTGCCGAGCCAATGATTGCTATTGGTGGGGAGGCTTGTAAAAATGACTTGTCAATTTATCAAAATGTGGTCGAGGCAACTCACCTATATGGCATTGATAGACATTCATACATTGCCGTGATCGGCGGCGGTGCGGTGTTGGATATGGCGGGTTTTGCGGCAGCGATTTCCCATCGTGGCATTCGGTTGATTCGAATTCCAACGACCGTTCTTTCTCAGAATGACTCTGCTGTTGGCGTAAAGAACAGTATTAATGCCTTTGGCAAAAAAAATTATTTGGGTACTTTCACTCCTGCGGTGGCCGTTTTGAATGATTTCAATTTCCTCAAAACCCTGGATGATCGGGATTGGCGAGCTGGTTTAGCGGAAGCCATAAAAGTTGCTTTGATCAAAGATCTGAGCTTTTTTATATGGCTTGAAGAAAATGCCGCAGCAATAGCTAAACGTGAAATGGAGCCTATGAAAATCCAAATAATCCGATCAGCTAAGATGCATATGGACCATATTGCAGGCAAAGATCCATTCGAGTTTGGTTCATCCAGACCATTGGATTTTGGGCATTGGGCGGCACATAAATTAGAACATTTGAGTGATTTCCGAATTCGACATGGCGAAGCTGTTGCCATTGGAATTGCATTGGATTCTGCGTATTCTTTTCTCCAAGGAAGAATCTCCAAAGCCGATCTTGATCGAATTTTCAACGTGATGCATACCTTGGGATTTGAGCTTTTCATCCCTGAATTGGAAGGTGCTAATTTGGTCAAAGGACTTCAGGAATTTCAAGAACACCTCGGTGGAGAATTGACAATTATGCTGTTAGAGTCGCTGGGTAAAGGTGTGGAAATACATGAAATGGACCATAAGCTTGTTTTTGAAGCGGTAGAGATGCTTTTGGAATTTCATAAGCAGCAAACTCTTAGAAAATAAAAATTTGAAATGAGGTTAAATAACTTCCATTTAAGCTATTGCAGTAATATTCATCCAGGCGAAAGTTGGGCTGCAACCTTCGAAAATCTAACCCTTTATATTCCCGAAGTTAGGAACAGGCTGGACGTCTCTGGAGCTTTCGGAATCGGTCTTCGATTGTCAAATGAGGCAAGTTTGATTCTGGAAAAGCCCGAAAAACTGAAAGAATTTCAAGATTGGTTGAAAGCTGAAAATGCCTATGTTTTTACGCTGAATGGATTTCCTTACGGAGATTTTCATCGGCAAGTGGTCAAGGAAAAGGTCCACTTTCCCGATTGGACCACGGATGATCGAAAGAATTATACCATTCGCTCGTTCCGTATTTTGGCCGAATTACTTCCCGAGGGAATTGATGGAGGGATTTCAACGTCCCCGATTTCGTATCGACATTGGTTCACGACAGAAGCGGAGATAACTAAAGCAGTAGATATTGCCACCAAAAATTTATTGGAAGTAGTAGTTGAGCTTGCCGCCATTGAAAAGGAGACGGGTAAGTTTTTGCACCTGGATATAGAACCCGAGCCAGATGGCATTCTTGAAAACTCGGATGAAATGATTTGGCTTTATACCGATTGGTTGCTTCCGATAGGTGTTCCAGTTTTAAAGCGACAATTGGGTATTTCAGAAGCTGATGCCACCCTATTAATCAAAAGGCATATTCAAGTTTGCTACGATGTATGCCATTTTGCAATTGTATATGAGGATCCAGCAGAGACCTTCGCAAAGTTTTCTGCGCAAGGAATCCAAATCGGGAAGATTCAGATTTCTGCCGCTCTAAAAATTTTAATCCCTGAAAGTGTTGCCGAGCGAATTGAAATTCTTCAAAAACTCCAACCTTTCGTAGAGTCTACCTATCTGCATCAAGTGGTAGGAAGAGGGACGAATCAAAAATTGACTTCGTATTCAGATTTGCCGCAGGCGATCGAAAAATTAGCCGAGACCGAAGATGAAGAATGGCGCATTCACTTTCACGTCCCTGTTTTCTTGGAAAATTACGGAACTCTATCTTCCACTCAGTCTGCTATAAAACTTGTACTCAATCAAATTTCAAACAATCCTGAAATTACCAATCACCTGGAAGTAGAAACCTACACTTGGGAAGTATTGCCAGAAGACACCAAATTGAGTTTGGGCGAATCGATCAGCAGAGAACTGGGATGGGTAATCGAAAATATGTCCTGATTTGAGATCGAGTAGGACTAAAACGCCACGCAGTGGAATGATTATCCTCATGCGAGATTCCTCCTGATGGCTACCGGGATGACCTTTAAAAAATAAGTATAGCAGATGAAAAAAACGGTAGTGATTAATGTTGTTGCACTTTCTTCACGGGTGATTGGGGAGCACACTCCGTTTTTAAAAAGTTGGATTGAAAAGCGGAATAAGTCTGTCATTGAGCCAGTACTTCCTGCGGTTACCTGCGCTGCACAATCGACCTACCTAACAGGAAAGTTACCCAGCGAAACCGGAATTGTGGGGAATGGCTGGTATTTTCGGGACGAGTGCGAGATCAAGTTTTGGCGCCAATCAAATCACTTGGTTCAATCCGAAAAGATCTGGGATGTACTTCGGAAAGAAGATTCAAGCTTCACCGTTGCCAATATGTTTTGGTGGTACAACATGTATTCCTCGTCGGATTTTGCAGTGACCCCAAGACCGCTATACCTTCAGGACGGCCGCAAAATGCCTGACTGCCATTCTCAGCCCATGGAGCTTCGAGATAGATTACAGAAGGAGCTGGGCACCTTTCCACTTTTTTCATTTTGGGGTCCAAATGCCAACATTGAATCCACCCGGTGGATAGCAAATGCTTCCAAGAAGGTTGACGAATGGTATAAGCCAAGCCTAAACTTGATTTATCTGCCGCATCTCGATTACGGTTTGCAGAAGTATGGGATTGATTTTGAAAAGATTGGCCCACTTCTCAAAGAAATTGATGCCGTTTGTGCTGATCTGATTACTTATTTTGAAAGTCAAGGAACTGAAGTGATTTTGCTATCAGAATACGGAATTACCTCTGTAAATAATCCAATTCACCTCAACCGAATATTTCGGGAAAAAGGCTGGATAGAAGTGAAAGATGAATTGGGAAAGGAAACCTTAGATGCCGGTACGTCCAAAGTTTTTGCAATTGCCGATCACCAGGTTGCACACATTCACGTTAATGATTTGAGTTTGCTGGCTGAAGTCAAAGCGCTTTTGGAGCAAACCTCAGGTGTGGAAAAAGTACTTGACCAATCCGGGAAAGCAAGCTATGGGTTGGATCATGAGCGGTCGGGAGAGCTAGTGGCGGTTGCGGATGCCAATTCCTGGTTTACGTATTATTTTTGGTTGGATGATGCCAAAGCTCCGGACTATGCCCGATGCGTAGACATCCATCGCAAACCTGGCTATGATCCAGTGGAACTGATTTTGGATCCTGCGATCAAGATTCCCTTACTGACGGTAGGAGCAAAAGTCCTAAAGAAAAAACTTGGGTTTCGCTACCTGATGGATGTAATCCCGCTCAATGCCAAATTAGTCAAGGGCGCCCACGGACGGATTCCAGAAAGCGATCTGGACAAGCCAATTTTTGTGAGTTCTAAATCAGTGGGAACGAATCTTGCTCCTACGTCCATTTTTGAGGAGATTTTGAAAGTGATTCGAGTTTGAGTGAAAGAAAGTTTTGATGCTACAAACGATCTGCTTGTAAATCTTCGTTCTTTGGGATAAATCTGAACCCTCTTTTTGACTAAAAACAGTTTCTTCATGCGAACCTCAAAGCTTCTTTTTTTATCCAGTTTGATCATTTTGACTTTTTCTTGCGGGAAAAAAGAAGCGATCTGTGAATTGGATGAAGCCATTTTGAACCAAGATATTACCCTTCAAATCACACGTCTAGAAGATGAGTTTTTTGGGGCAAAGACAGCGCAGGATTACAAATTCTTGATGGAGAAGCATCCCGAATTTGTCAAAGAATACTTGCAATTGGACCTTTATCCCAATCCCGATTCACTGATCTCAGAGCTCATGACCATTCACCAAGATTCCACTATGCGGACCTTGTACGATTCGGTCAAACTTGAATTTCAGGACTTTAGTAAAATCGAAAAAGATCTTGAAAATGCTTTTAAAGCCATTAAATATAATTTTCCAGAATTCCAGATTCCGAAAGTTTACACCTTCGTTTCTGGTTTTAATTCCGATTTGATCGTCACGGAAGAGTTAATTGTCATCGGCTTGGATTACTTTTTACCGGCAACCCATACTTTTCAGCCGGACCAACCACGCTACTTGGCTGATCGATATGAAGCCCCATACATCGTGCCCATGCTGGTGACGGTCATTTCTTCGCGATTCAATACGACTGATCCGGAGGACAACACCTTGCTGGCGGAGATGATTTACTATGGTAAATCTTACCATTTTACAAAGGCGATTTTACCCTGCACCTCGGATCAATACATCATCGGGTATACTCCTGAGGAGATCGCCGAGTCCTTTGACAATGAAGAATACATCTGGGCGCATTTTGTGGAAAATGAATTGCTCTACGAAACGAATCCTTTTGAGCTCCGAAAATACGTAGGCGAAGCTCCCTTTACAGATGCGATCAGCACCAAAGCTCCCGGAAGATTGGGGCGATGGTTAGGCTGGAATATCGTAGAAGATTATGTGGTGAACAACGAGACCTCACTTTCTGACTTGATGGCGGAGGCAGATGCCGAGAAGATTTTTAGGCAGTCAGGATATCGACCTCGTCCGCCTGCGCGCTAGGGTTGGCATCGGGATCTAGGGCGTGGACTAACCTGGAGACAGCTAATTCTTTTGAAAAATAACTTTTAGCCAGTCTGCGACTATTTTCGCCCATTTCTTGGATTTTTTCTGGATTATCAGCGAGGTTTTCCAGTTGTGCAAATGCCTTATCAAGCTTACTGGGTAGGCAGGAAATTCCCAAATGATTGGCTTTCATTAAGTCATAAACCCATCCTTTATGGTTGATGATCACTGGCTTCCCCGCTGCGATGGCATCAAAAAATTTGTTTGGACTGTTGGTCTTCAAGACCGGAAGATGAGCGAAAGAAATCCAGGCAAAATCTGCCAAGGATAGCACCTCATTCACACTAGCCTTATTTCCAAAAGGAATGAAAATGACGTTTTCAAGCCCTTTTTCCTCAGCGATTTGCGCTAAATATTCTCGATGGCTTCCTGCGCCCATAATAAGAAATTGCCAGTTTTTATTTTGTAGAAAGGCTAATTCTGCCAAATCGATCAATTCTTCTACGGCATTCACTTTCCCCAAAGCACCCGTATAAGCGATCGTGAAGTTCTCTTTTAAGCCATACTTTTTAAAGAGTGTATCAGATTTTGGCATGGGATGGAATTGCTCCAAATCTGAAAAATTTGGGATGAGGTGAAGCGTACTTTGTGGGCAGATCATACGAAGATGGTTGGCTATCCCTGGGGACAAAGCCACAAGGGACATTGCATTTTGATAGATTCTTGCCTCAAGTTTTTGAAGGTATCTGATCAATAGTGGGTTTCGAATCGCCCCAACCTCTATAGGAGCCCTTGGCCAAAGGTCACGTACTTCAAAAACATAAGGGATCGCCAGTTTCTTCTTTGCCCAAAGACCGATTAATCCAGTCGTCAAGGGGGTGGAACTGATATACAGTAAGTCCGGACGTTTGAGTTTTTTTAATAAAAGCTTACTTTTTTTGACAAAATCTAAAAAGGCCCAAATCCGCTTCAAATAGATGAATTTCTGATCATATTTTATCGGAAGATAATGCACCTTGATTCCGTCTATCCACCGCTGATCATAGGTGGGATTATTTCCGGTAGTGATGAGTTCTACGTCATGGCCTGCCCGAACAAGGCCTTTGGCAAGATGATAAGAGCGAACTGCTCCGCCTTCTTCTGGGGTTTTGAAATATTGATGAACATAGATGATCCTCATAGCTCATTCAATTTGGCCCAATCTGCCAAAAGGAACAAATTATAGAGTATTAAAAAATGAAGTTTGGCCGCTTGCTCTGGATTTTTTGATAGTTCTCGCATCTCGTGAGGCATGAATTCACCATGAGTCTTTTCGAAATTCTTTAATGTAGCAAAGACCCTTTTTGAAACCGGACCGTCAATCGAAAGCCATTCTTCGAGCGGTAGACCAAAGCCAAATTTTTTCCGCTTGGCGATCCAACCTAAGTCTAAGTCCTCCAAACAGCCCTTGATCCAGACTTTTCCTTTCAAATCCTCCTCGTTTGTGACTTGATTCCAAAGGTCAATCATCCCGGAATCTAAGTAGGGCGACCTGCCTTCAATCCCATGAGCCATTAGTGCGTTGTCTTGAATTCGAAGTACATCTTGGACTAAATAATTGTGGCGATCAAATGCCAAGGCATCCTTATACGAGAATTCCTTTTCTGGAAACAGTCGCTCATAATCGCCAAAAAGGTCTTTCGGCACAGGCATCAAGGAAGAAAAGTTAATAAATGTCCTTCGAGAATCCGGGTGAATAGCGCTGAAAAATTTAATCCATTGCCTGCTTAGCGGAAGTTTTTTTGCCAAGGTGTTTAGTTGGAGTAGCAATCCTTTTCTTTTGAGGTAAAAATCGAAAGCAGTATGTCGCTGATAACCTCCCCAAAGTTCGTCTGCTCCGGCACCGGAGATCAGTACTTTTACCTCTTTTCTTGCGGCTTTACCAATCATCCAAGTCAAGAATCCCGCAGAATCCCCCACAGGCAAGTCGATACTTTTCACATACTCATCCCAATTGGCTAGAAACTTCTCCTGATTCATGTTAATCAGGTGATGATCTGCGGGAAACTGCTGTAAAAATCGTTTGGCAGATTCACTGTCTGAATATTTCTTTTGATAAGTATCCTCTAGTCCGATGGTATATACTGGAAGTTTAGTACCTGTTTGTTTATACCAAAGGGCATATAACAAAGAACTATCAGCTCCGCCGCTGAGCTGAAGTCCCACAGGAACGTCTGCATGAAACTGATTTTGGACTGCTGATTCTAGTCGGGTTTTGAATTCTTCCGCATTTGGGGTCACTTTATTTTTCGTAGGACTCCCGATAGAATTCCAACGAAAGGTTGAATGCTGATAAATTGTACTCGATCGATCTGGCTTCCATTCTCGAATTCCTCTGAAAAATGTTTTGCCAGGCAAAGGGGCTCTCAAATAGAAATAATTGCTTAATTGTTCCGAATCCAATGCCGAAGGTTTCACTTTTCGGATTCCTCGAGTATCAGAGGAGATGATCAATCGATCGGGATCTTGTGCATAGAATAGCGGCTTTTCACCTGTTTTATCTCTAGCGACAAGAATTGATTTTTCGATGGTGCTCCCAAGAATAAGCGAGAACATACCCTCAAGTTTTTCTAATCCTTTGATTCCAAAAAGGCGAAGCCAATGCATCAAAACTTCCGTATCTGAATTGGTAATCAGGTCAATACCCATTTTTTGGAGTTGCCTTCCGAGATCTTTGTAATTATAGATCTCTCCATTCCAAATCAAAAAATAGTCGCCATCAGGTGACCAGAAAGGTTGATCCGCATCCGCTCCGGGATTGATTATTTTCAATCGATTTACCCCAACCCAGATTCCCGGCCAGGGGCTGAAAGCCGCTTCTTGGTCTGGTCCTCGATGTGCAGCGGGGCCCATTAGGTCTCCCATTGCAATTTTATTGGCGCCTTTGCCCCAAATAAGATGAATTCCGCACATGCTAATTAGCTGGTTTTTGGGCTGGATAGATTCTTTTTCTCAAAATATCTGCAGAAATGTGTGATCGTACATTCATCACATTTGGGAGTTCTGGCCAGACATACATAGCGTCCATGAAGGATTAGCCAATGATGCGCTACGTGGACATATTGTTTAGGGATGTGTCGGATCAGTTGTTTTTCCACTTCCAGGGGGGTTGTGGCCGTTTGCGTTACCAATCCAAGCCTTCTGGATACCCGAAATACATGCGTATCGACCGCCATATTCGGTTGGTTCCAGACTACCGAAGTGATCACATTAGCAGTTTTTCGGCCGACTCCCGGAAGTTTGACTAGTTCAGCTACCGTCGATGGGACTTCGCCACCGAAATCTTCGACCATCATTTTGCCTAAGCCGAGGAGATGCTTGGTTTTATTGTTTGGATAAGAGACAGATCTGATATAAGGAAAGAGCTCATCAAAATTGGAAGCTGCAAAATGTGCCGGAGTAGGAAAAGCCCGGAATAAAGCGGGGGTTACTTGATTAATCCGCTTGTCTGTACATTGTGCAGAAAGTACTACCGCGACCAACAGTTGAAATGGACTTTCGTACTGAAGTTCCGTCTCAGCAATAGGTTGATTTTCCGAAAAATGTTTAATAAATGCTTCGTACCGTTCTTTTTTAAGCATGTCAAAAGAGATTTCTTAATTGAGGCGGGAATATAAGGAAAATTTAAAAATTAGGTGTAATATTCTAGCTCTTCCTACATCATTTTACTTTCAAAAAAACGACATAACTTGAATCTGTTCTAAAACAGTTCCAATGAAAATCTTCCTTTCAACCCTATTTGTACTTCTATTGATGAATGAACAAGCCTTCTCACAAAGCCGACCTCGTGAATTGGGTGTCCCTTTTGGGATTCTCCCTACGGGAAAACTGAATGCAATTACCGATGTGGCTGGAGTTCAAGTGGGACAGTTTACAAAAATCGAGGGGAACTCAATTCGGACGGGAGTCACGGCAGTTATCCCACATCAAGGAAATCTTTTCCAGCAAAAAGTGCCAGCCGCTATCTTCGTGGGAAATGGTTTTGGGAAATTGGCTGGAGTGACTCAAGTCCAAGAACTCGGGAATCTTGAAAGTCCAATCATCTTGACCAACACGCTCAGCGTTGCGGCAGGAATCGAAGGAATCGTTCGCTACTCGCTTGGTCAGCAAGGAAATGAACACATCCAATCCGTCAATGCCCTAGTGGGAGAAACTAATGATGGCTACCTCAATGATATCCGAGGGATGCATCTTTCCCCGGAGGAAGTGATTAAGACCATCGAATCCGCAAAATCGGGATTGGTGCAGGAAGGTAATGTCGGTGCAGGTACCGGCACGGTCTGCTTTGGCTGGAAAGGTGGAATCGGCACCGCTTCGCGCAAGCTACCCGAAAGTCTGGGAGGCTATACCGTAGGAGTTTTGGTCCAAACCAATTTTGGAGGAAACCTCCAGATCGCGGGCGTACCTGTGGGGGAAAAATTAGGGAAGTATCCGTTCAAAGATGCGCTGGAAAAATCCGATGGCAGCTGCATGATTGTGATCGCTACTGATGCCCCAGTTCTTGATCGGAATCTGGAGCGAATGGCGCAGCGCGCGATGATGGGTTTGGCCAAAACTGGCGGAATCGCTTCCAATGGTAGCGGAGATTATGTGATTGCTTTCAGCACGGCGGAAGGTTTGCGGATACCTTATTCTGCCAAAAGCGGGACTTTGGAAAAATCCGAAAGCCTAAGAAATGACGACATGACTTCATTATTTTTGGCAGTGATAGAAGCCACTGAGGAAGCGATCATCAACTCACTTTTTGCTGCGGAATCGATGGATGGCAGGGATGGAAATTCGGTGGAGGCATTACCCAAGCAGGAAGTCCTAACTTTGATCAAAAACAACAAGTAGTTTATATTAATTTTTCATGGAAGATTCTCCGATCAAAAAGCAGCAGGACATGACTTGGCTCGAACACCTGCAAAAAAACAGCTGGGAACCAGAAGTCATTATATCAGGTATTTCTCTGGCATTTTTGTTTGTTATTCCCTCTCGATTGTTTGATTTCGCTGTGATCTTGATCCAAGACTATGGCTTAGAGTTGACTCCTGCCATGTTGGTCTTGGTGTATTTTTCGGTGATTATCTCCATGTTCAAGATTTTTCTAGTCACACATTTGGTGCTGAGGTTTGTCTGGGCGGGGATGTTGGGGATTACCTATGCCTTTCCGGATGGCATCGTGAAGGAAAAGCTTTTTAAGTATTCCCAATCCATGGAGTATAACGCACCGCAATACTATTTACTCAAGCTCGAGCGATGGTGCAGTATGCTTTACGGGGCACCAATCGGTGTCGCCATTCCGATTTTTTCTATTTCGCTGTATCTGATTGTTCTGATCGGAATTTATTTAGTTTTCAATCTGGACTTTCAGATAGTTTACTTGATTTTCATGTTATCAATGGTAGGTTTAATGGCCGCAGCTTTTTTCGGCAGTAAATCTAAAGTCAAAAATTCTATCGGGAAAAGCTTGAGCGGAATGGTCGGAGCGATCTATCAAAGCAACTTGGGGAAATGGTTCTTTGTGTCTGTTTCTTTGGGGATGTTGGTGCTCTCATTGCCGTTTATTGTCCAAGACCTTAGTGGATTTCCAGCTTACTATTCGAGTACAAATGTGGGTAATTCCGACTACGAATGGCCGGACGATCGGGGGTATTTTGAGGAGTATAATCCGGATCGAAAGCGCTTCGCTAGGATGTGGACGCCAAGCAAAAATATCGCAGGTGATGTGCTCAACCTCTACCTCGTACGCTATGAAAGGGAGGAAAATTCGATTCCAAAAATGAATAGTTTGCTACAGGAGAATGATACAATTGGCTGGCAAAAAGTAGAAACTTTGGTCGATCAGTACCGGATTTTCATCAATGACTCGCTCGTGAACAGTAAAAAATGGGTAAAGGTAAGAGCTGGACATGCTGGGCAAATGGCTTTGTTGGGTCAGATTCCGATTGATCATCTTGCCACAGGAATCCATGAGTTAAGACTGGAAAAGCTAGTCTATAAACCACCATTTTTGGGGAGTGGCAATGAGCTCATCCATCGTAAAAAATGGGCTAGGCTTGAATTTATCAAGGAGTAAAGATCATATTCTGGTTCTATTATATTAGGAGTAGAATGTTTGATTAAGCGTAGTCCGACAGTTGTACGGGAGCATGTACGCGTTCATATTTTTTATATGAATTTGTTATTCCATTTGTCCAAAAGTTCAACCCTTTCAGGGTTACCGTTTGCCATCATTGATTTCCTAAACCCCGCATTTCATACGGGGCTCCGCCACGGCGGGCAGGCATTTCAGGATCATAAAATGAACGATGAACATTTCCATTTATGAATATTGAAAGGATCGACCACGAAGTGGTCAAACCATGAATAACCATGGGTGCAACCCATGGTAAATGAATATCTTGTCAACCCAACGACCCCGAAGGTGGTCGAACTTTATATTATTAGCATCTTTCCGTTTTGGCGGACCCCTCTTTTCCCGATCGACATCCACTCTGCCAAAACCCGAAATTGTTATTGCATTTTATAACCACAGGTTAAAACCTGTGGCTACAAAAATTCCGCATCTATGATGCTTTGCCGAAGGAAAAGGTTTTGGAGTGGGTGGAATCCGCCAATGACTAATTAAATTACTACTGCAAAGCTGATTTCATCAAACTTGAAAAAACATATACTATGAAGCTCAACTCAAATAAAGAATCAGCTATATCCTTCTACCGCATGGCCTACGAAGGCAATCCAAAGGAAGCGGTAGAGCGCTTTGTGGGAACAGAATACATTCAACATAATCCCGCTGTAGCCAATGGAACTGCCGGATTTATAGACTACTTTGACCAAATGCAACAGGAATATCCAGACAAGTCTATCGAATTTGTCCGAGTGATTGCAGAGGATGATTTGGTAGCGCTACATACCCATCAGACATGGCCTGGAAATGATCAATATGTGACCATGGATTTTTTTCGTTTTGATGAAAATGGAAAAATCGTCGAGCATTGGGATTCCATTCAGCAGATCCCCAAAGAATCCGCAAATCCGAATACCATGTATTGAGGCGGAGGGTTGAAAAATTTGACCTCATCAAGGAACATTGGAGAACCATGAATAGCTCTGGTTGACGGATTTAAATCCGACTTTATTCCACATGCTGTGCCGCTAGGAGTGTCCTGATCATAGCAAAAAATGGCTATTGAAAAACGAATACCAAATACCATCCCTTGACCTCGAAGAGCCAGCCTGCGATGGCGGGGTATAGAACTAATTCTGAACGATTTATCAAATTGAGTTTTAAACGTTTTTGATTATTTTAATTGATCTCTGCCTAATCATTATGTTCAAAACACGTTTATATTTTTAGGAATTCTATTAACCAGGGAATCCAGCAGATCAATGTTTATAATTATTTTTGTGCTTTAGAATCGAATTCAAGACCCACTTTGCCATAAGAGATATTGTACTTGGAGCAATTTTTAAGGAATTTTGATTGAAATTACAGAAATGATAGTTTGAAGAACCATCGATATTATTATATTCAAAGTCTATTTAGTCCAAGATTTCTTTTTATAGTAATTTTTTTAATTATTGAAGTTGATTTCAGGATTGAAATTTTTGTTTGTAATTAAAATCAAAAGGTTATGAAATTAGTACAGATCCTAGATAGACTGAGCTCTATCGAAAAAAATTCTTTTATCAAAATTATTGACAACATTATCACTTCAAACAAGGAGAAAGCAAAGCAGGTTGAGAAAATTCTTGTTCCTGCTAATAAAGGGCTTAAATCAGTAGATAATCAAAATGTTGTAAAGATTTTTGAAATAACATCTGCTGAATTCACCGAACACATCAAAGAAGAATTTCAAGATACTTCTTCTCAATTAGACATTCTTATTGATATAATCATCAGAGATGGTAACTGTATCATGAGACAAGATTGGTTTTCAAGATTATACGATGCTGAATTGAAAAAATTAATCGTAAAGATTAAGAATTTGGCTTTTGAGTTTGAAAATGATAAATCAGATCTTAGTGAATCAAGAAAAAGGGATTATAGAATCTATCAATCTTGTTTGTCAACCGCATTTCAAAACGATTTAGCTAATAATAGAGAAGCAAAAATCACCTCTGATGAACTATCGATCATTTTGACATTGTCTAGAGAACTTGGCCTATCACAAGAAGAAATTAAGCTAATTAACTACTCAATTTTACCAGTCAAAAAGACAGAAATTCAGGATGTCGTAAATAATTTGAAAAATATTGGGGCTATTTTTTATTCCAAGAAAGAGAACACAATTTTTATTGCAGATGAAATGGTTCGTGTTCTCAGGAAGGTGAGAAAAAAAGAAGTTGCAGATAAATTCTATAGAAGAACTCTCAAGTTGGTTAGAGAACCGATTATAAATTCAATTGCTAAAAAGCATAATATTGACAGGAAACTTAGCATTTCAAAAAAGATTGAAGAAATCATCAAAGAAGGTGTACCGTACACAGATTTGTTGTTAAATGACATTTATAAAGAGGGAATAACCCTGACTGAGAAGAAAAAGACTTTAAATGAACTTTGTGAAAAGGGATTGATGATTCCAAATCTCAAAGGAAGTACGCTAAATGAAAAAATTCATGGCCTGATTCATTACTTTGAGGAAGTTGAAAAGGATGAAAAAGTAGGAATTTCAATAGATGGATATGAAAAGCTACTGACAGACCTTCACAAATCATTACCGGTTTTGAATAAGAGTATGAAAGAGCATTTTGAGTTGCAAGAGGAGTATGTTCTCAAGGCTGATTTTTTATTGGATTACAATATCAAACCCAGAGATATCCTTGATCTGATTGAAAAAGGAGATATAGACAAGTTTAAAAAGGATAATGCGGTAAAACAAAGAGGAGATGATATTCTAAATATTCTAGAACATTATAAGGATGTGGAAAATCTGTATTTAGAAAACTACGAGAATGTTGCTTATCGAAATTATAATCAGCTAAAAGATAACGGAATCCAAATTAGGGAGAGCGAGCTAGGACTCAAATTTGAAGAACTTACAAAAGTGATATTTAAAGGTCTTGGTTTTAATGTGGATGAAAAGCTAAAGCAAGAATTAAATACAACGAAGGATATGATGGATATCTTGATCAATCTAGGAAAGGGAGAGATCATTATTGTGGAATGTAAGACCAATAAGGAAAGTGGTTACAATAAATTCAGTTCTGTTTCTAGACAATTGAAGTCCTATCAAAATCTTGCCTTGAAGAATAATCTTAGAATTGTCAAAATTCTATTGGTGGCTCCTGAATTCAGTGATGATTTTGTGACAGACTGTGAAATGGACGTAGAAATGAATCTTTCTTTACTTACAGCCTCTACTTTAAGAAGTATTTTTGAAGCGTTTAAAGACTCAAAACACCAAGCATTTCCTCATGTTCTCTTTCGAGATATCGTGATCAATCAAGAGAGGATTATTAAAGCCTTAAGTAAGTAGACAATTGCTGAGAGGTCTTTCCCCCTTCAGTGTGTAGAGCGTTTGAATTGACTAGGTGTGGTTTCTAACTACAACTTTTTATTTTTCTGGATTTGTAATTCACTTTTCCTAAACAGTTCGACGGCTTCACCGTCGTGCAACTTTTCTGCTGATTCTTCACACCCCGCATTTCATACGGGGCTATTCATAGTTCGATCCTTTCAGGATCATAAAATGAACAATGAATTATCAACTCATTTTGATTCTTGATTTGTGACCACGAAGTGGTCAAACCATGAATAACTTGTCCGCCGTGGCGGAGCCATGGGTGCAACCCATGGAACGGATATTACATCAAACCGACCCACGACCCTGAAAGGGTCGAACCTTTTTGAATTGATACCTTTCGATAAAACCACCACATTTTATTATTTTCATCCTCCCTAGATTGGATCATATTTTTAACCTGATTTTTATGAGCACACACACCCAATTGATCTATCACATTGTTTATGGAACTTACAAAAGACAGCCAACAATGCTCTTGGACAATAAACGTCGCTTGTATGCATATATGAATGGCTTCCTTAAAAACAAAAATTGCCATCTCTATCGCATTAACGGAATGGAAGATCATCTTCATATTTTGACGCACATTCACCCGACGATTGCTTTGGCGACTTTGGTGAAGGACATCAAATTAGCCAGTATTGATTTCATCAAAGCAGAAGGGATATTCCCGAATTTTGAAGGCTGGCAAGATGGTTATGGTGCCTTTACCGTCTCCCATCGAGATAAAGATCAACTAATTAACTATATCAAAAATCAGGAGGAGCATCATAAAAAAGAAAATTTCTATGACGAATACAAAAGGCTGATTGAAGAAGAAGGGATTGAATTTGATCCGAAGTATTTGCTTTAATAGTTGTTCGACGGCTTCACCGTCGTGCAACTTTTCTGCTGATTCTTCACACCCCGCATTTCATACGGGGCTCCGCCACGGCGGACAAGTTATTCATGGTTTGACCACTTCGTGGTCGATCAATAATTATTTCCAGATTGATTTTGAAACCATTCATTTTATGATCCCAAGGGGATCGAACCATGAATAGCCATGGGTGAAACCCATGGTAAACGAATGCCACATCAACCCAACGACCCCGAAGGTGGTCGAACTCTATTTATTACCATCTTTCCGTTTTGGCGAACACTTCTTTTCTCGATTGACATCCACTCCGCCAAAACCTGAAAACGTTTTTACATTTTATCACTACAGGTTGAAACCTGTGGTTACAAAAATTCCACATCTATGATGCTTTTCTCGCCTCCCTTTAGATATTTTGAAATTGCTTCGAATTCAGTTCCGAACGGAGTAACTTGGCAGATGACCAAGGAGGAATAGTTCCTTCGGAGTCGAATCAAGCACTAGATTTAAATGAATATCGAAACCTCCCTTTTATTAGAAATTTTCAGGGACATTACTCTTCCAAAAGAAGCCTGTAACCTGATTGCAGCGGAATTTGAGAAAATCAATCTGAAAAAAGGAAATACACTATTACACGCTGATGAAGTAGTGCACAATCAATATTATGTGTATGATGGTTGTCTAAGAACGTTTTTCATAGATCAATCCGGTAAAGAACACACCTTACAGTTTGCTATTAAGGACTGGTGGATAAGTGATTATACCGCATTTTTTACTGCCTCGAAAGCCGTGATGACTATAGAATGTATTCAGGACGCTACTGTTTATAAAGTATCCCGATCAAGCTTGGAAGGTCTCTATGATGACATCCCTAAGTTGGAGACTTTCTTCAGAAAAAAAATGGAAAAGGCTTTTGCCGCTTTCCAACATAGAATCCTTTCTGGCCTTTCCCTCACAGCAAAAGAACGATACACGTCATTTATCAGCACCTATCCTACGATAGAACAAAGTGTAAAAAACTATCACATTGCATCCTATTTAGGTATCACTACGGAAAGCTTAAGCAGAATTCGAAAAGAAATTTCCCAGTAATTTTTTATTACCCTACATCAATTTTTTTGGTAGGTGATACGCCTAATTTTGCTTTTGTAATTATCACATGAATGAAAAAGCTATCCTTTCTACTAGAAGGAATTGCCTTACTGTCAGCAGGTGAAAATAACACAAACAACAGAAGAACAGTTGAATACGATATCATCACTAAACCACAAAACAACACAATTATGAAAAAGGTATTATTTGTATTGACCAGTCATGACGAATTGGGAAATACTGGAGAGAAAACAGGATTTTGGGTTGAAGAATTTGCAGCTCCATACTATTTGCTCAAGGATAAAGGAGTAGAAGTGACCATCGCTTCACCAAAAGGTGGTCAACCTCCTATCGATCCTAAAAGCACAACTCCAGACTCACAAACACCAGCTACAGTGAGGTATTATGGGGATAAAGAAACTCAAGACATTTTGTCAAAAACAATAAAACTAGCAACTGTTAATCAAGCTGATTACGATGCGGTATTTTATCCAGGAGGTCATGGCCCATTGTGGGATTTGGCAGAAGACAAAGACTCAATTGCACTAATTGAAGCATTCTACCAAAACAACAAACCTGTAAGTGCGGTATGTCATGCACCTGCTATTTTCAAGCATACAAAAAATGTAGATGGGACTCCTTTGGTACAAGGGAAAAAGGTAACTGGATTCACCAACAGTGAGGAAGATGCCGTACAATTAACAGATGTGGTTCCATTTTTAGTAGAAGATATGCTGAAAGCAGCCGGCGGAATTTACTCCAAAGGTGATGACTGGGCATCTTACGCTGTAGAAGATGGTTTGTTGATCACAGGACAAAACCCTGCCTCATCAGAGCTTGTAGCTGAAAAGCTTTTAGAAAGGTTGGAGAAATAAATTTTCAAAGGGTAAGAATCAAGATAGATTCTTACCCTTTTTTTATGTGTAGACAGGATTCAAACCCGCTAGGTGTAGAGTAGTTAGCTAAGCGTAGATTGCATCTACGCTTTAATATCTTCAGGAATTTATAATTCCCAGAAGGTGTTCGAACTCTTTATTATTGCCATCTCTTCGTTTTGGCGAATCCTCAGATCCCGATTGACATCGACTCGGCCAAAACCCGGAAACGTTATTTCATTTTATAACCACAGGTTGAAACCTGTGGCTACAAAAATTCCGCATCTACGATGCTTTTCTGATAATCCAGCTGTTCGATCCGCCGCTAGGTGTAGAGTAGTTAGCTAAGCGTAGATTGCATCTACGCTTTAATATCTTCAGGAATTTATAATTCCCAGAAGGTGGTCGAACTCTTTATTATTGCCATCTCTTCGTTTTGGCGAATCCTCAGATCCCGATTGACATCGACTCGGCCAAAACCCGGAAACGTTATTGCATTTTTTAACCACAGGTTGAAACCTGTGGTTACAAAAATTCCGCATCTACGATGCTTTTCTGATAATCCAGCTGTTCGATCCGCCGCTAGGTGTAGAGTAGTTAGCTAAGCGTAGATTGCATCTACGCTTTAATATCTTCAGGAATTTATAATTCCCAGAAGGTGGTCGAACCTTTTATTATTACCATCTCTACGTTTTGGCGAACTATCAAATCCCGATTGACATCGACTCGGCCAAAACCCGGAAACGTTATTTCATTTTATAACCACAGGTTGAAACCTGTGGCTACAAAAATTCCGCATCTACGATGCTTTTCTTCTGCCCGCAAGCTGTACTGGAGCAACTACGCTTTCATTTTTTAAGGAATTTGTAATTTATTGGCTTTAAAAAAATCATGTCGAATCTCTAGGTGTCCAACTAATCGTGACCTTTTGGCTTCCCCATTCTCGGGCTTTGGCCACATCTTTACCCATATAGATATCGATCTTTTTGGTGTGTCTCCGATGCATTTTATCCAAGACCACAAAGGTTCCTTCCAGTCCTTCTATGCGTACTTCTTTCCCATAAATCAGACCGGAGTCCAGTAAATCCCTGGAAATAGCAATAACCATCATACCGGGCTTTAAGGTATCGCCCCAGGCAGTGATATTTGAGTGCTTGTCTGTTTGAGCTTTCACAGAATTGAAAGCTGTAGCCGTCACTTGCATGGATCGAATTTCAGGACTGCCACAAGCAGTAAGCATGATTAGTAGTGTCGCAGCAAACAAACGGATGATTTTAACTGAACGGCACATATTTATTTAATAGCTATCACAGGAAAATATTAGTGAAAAGCAAACTACCCTAAGCTATGCGATTAGCCTTGACTGGGAATACTATGCTTGCTTAAACCTGATCCTGTAGTGAGGAAGAGCGCAAAATTCTACTTCAATTTCAATAAAAAAATCCAATTTGGCGTTCGGAGTTATTGCATTCCTCGAATGAGTATAGAATTTTATGGTTTCCTTTTACTTCCGATCATAAGTGAATATAGGACCGTCACATTCGGCCCAGGTATTTCTGAGTTGTTTGTTAACGCGGTAGACCATTAGTTCTTTTTCATAGCCATAACAGCTTCCTGCAATTTGATCTCCGTCAGTAAAGGTTAGGTTCAGGTAAAATCTGATGTCAGAATCGGGAGTCGGCTCCAGCTTATCAGTGGAATAGGTACCTGATGCCTGGAAGTTTCCATCTTCGTTCTGCTGAGTTTTAGTGAATTTTCCATCACGTCGAAACTGGTAAGTTTGTCTGTAATATAGATCCTCCCCTTCTATTTTTTCACCAGTCCAAGGGTTGACAGATGAGACTAATTCCCATTCTCCCACTATTAATTTATCCGGATCATTTTTCTCCGAGCAGGCAGTCAAGGCGAAAAGTAGGAGCAGTGCTAAAAGTAAATTTTTCATGGTATTTTAAAGGATTAAGATTTAGTACGTAAAAATATTTTTTTTGTGACAAAAGGATAAATTTTATTCCCCCGACTGGTTCTAGAATTCTAGCCTGACCGTAATCCGTAAAGCAGTCGGATGCAAAACGCTTTAATCTCGTAAGGAATTTGTAATCCTCTTTGTTTTGGAGACACACCAATTCCCGATTGAAATCAATTCGGCCAAAATTAAAAAACTGAATGACCTTTTCTCTACAAAGGTGTCGCAGCTCTGCTGCTTTACACGCGAGATACAGCTTCTTCAATCTTTGACATTCGGCTTTTGATATTTTATGCTTTGTGGTGGGGCTACGTCCACTTGGTGTTATGGGGTTATTAAATTAGGATCTCCCCTTGGTACATGGATAAAACCATTTCTATGGTTTGATACCCTAATTCTAATATTCCTCCTAAATTAGAGCTTCATTATTTCCTTCACCTATCTATGAACAAAGTCAACCTCAACGAAAAATTTGATCTGATCAAAGAACATTGGAGCCCAAAGATTATCGGCGAACTTAATGGTCAGGATGTCAAACTAGCTAAAGTCAAAGGAGAATTTGTTTGGCATGATCACAAGGGCGAAGACGAGCTATTCATGATTTTCAAAGGCACGTTGAGAATCGAGTTTCGAGACCGAAGTATTACCCTGAATGAGGGCGAAATGCTGATTATCCCCAGAGGAGTTGAGCATTATCCGATTGCAGAGGAGGAAGTTTGGCTCTTACTCTTCGAACCCCAAAGCACCAAGCATACTGGTGAGGTAATGACTGAGCGGACGGTGGAGAAATTTGAAAAGATTTAAGTTTAAACTAATTCAGCAACTATGAACAAACTGTTTCTTGCCTGTATTTCTCTTTTACTTTGCGTGGCCTGCCTTCCAGAAAAACCAGAAATCAACCTTGATTTTGAGGAACTTTCTATCAAGAAAATACACGAAATGTATGTCGATGGAAGCCTCACCTCTCAGGATCTAGTCGCTTCTTATTTGGCAAGGATCGACACCATTAATCCCCAAATAAATGCCCTCACGATCATCAATCCAAAAGCCCTTGAAATCGCCAAAGCTTTGGATGCCGAGTATAAGAAAACTGGAATCCTTCGTCCACTGCATGGAATTCCGATGATCGTCAAAGACAACATCAATACGATCGGAATGCCCACGACAGCCGGTTCGCTTGCGTTGGCCGATTTTTATCCTGAAACCGATGCCTTTATCATCCAAAAACTCGAAGCCGCTGGCGCAATTATCTTAGCCAAATCCAATATGGCGGAATGGGCTTTTTCGGCCATGCACTCCGAAAGCTCCACAGCCGGAACGACTAGAAACCCCTATAATCTGGACTATGTTCCAGCCGGATCGAGCGGAGGAACTGCTGCCGCAGTTGCCTCTAATCTGGGTACAATCGGCCTGGGAACAGACACTGGAAATTCCATTCGAGGCCCTTCCTCGCATAATGCTTTGGTAGGTTTTCGTAGCACCTTGGGCCTAGTCAGCCGAGAAGGAATCGTCCCGCTTTACCTCCGAAATGATGTCGTAGGCCCAATGGTCAAAAGTGTGGAAGATGCTACTAGAGTCCTGCAAGTCATGGTTGGAATCGACCCTAAAGATGGATTGACAGCCTATTCGGAAGGAAAAGCAGAAACTGATTATTTACAGTTTTTGGATAAAGATGGGCTGAAGGGAGCAAGAATCGGCGTATTTCGCACGCTGAGTGAAAAAGATCCTGACCCTGAGATTTCCGCACTTTTCAACCAAGCTTTAAAAGACATGGAAGCCTTAGGTGCTGTCCTTGTGGATTCTGTGGCTGTACCGAATTTTGAGGAATTGAGACAAGATCAATGGTGTCCTACTTTTCGAACTGATTTGGAAGATTTCCTCCAGACATATGTGAAGCGAGATACCATGAGCAGCTATGATGATGTAATTCGAGTTGGGACGAAGTCAGATTATACTCGCAATCGCATAGCATCTATGGCCGGAAATACCCAAAGAAGAGGTAACCCTGAAATTCCTTGTGGCAATGCTTATGAAGATGAGCGAAGAGTTGCTTACCGCGAGGCGATAGAAAGAACTATGGACTCACTTCAGTTAGATGCATTGGTTTATCCTTCTTGGAATAATCGCCCAGCCTTGATTGATAAATTCGAGGCTGAATATCGGGGGGATAATTCACAGATCATTGCACCTGCTACCGGTCAGCCAGCCTTCACGGTTCCTATGGGTTTCAGCTCAGGAAATCTACCAGCAGGGCTTCAGTTTTTGGGAAGAATGTATGCAGAACCGGCCTTGATCCGCTTGACTTATAGCTACGAGCAAGGGACGAAGCATCGGAGAGCGCCAAAATTATAATGCTTATGAAATTTGTTTCCATTTTATATCTAGCGCTATTGACCTTGACTTTTGGGACAATTTCCAAATCTCCAACGGAAGTAGAATTAACTACCAACTATGGAACGATCGTCCTTCGCCTCTATGACGAGACACCGCTCCATCGGGATAATTTTATCAAATTGGTGGAGTCAGGAACCTACGATAGTTTACTTTTCCATCGGGTCATCAAAGGGTTTATGATTCAAGGAGGGGACACCAAAAGTAAAAATGCCACTGATACAGTCGCCCTCGGAGGATCTGATTTGAATTATCAGATTCCGGCGGAAATTCGTCCGAATCTTTTCCACAAAAAAGGAGTGCTGGCTGCCGCAAGAACAGGAAATCCCGAGCGAGCTTCGAGTAGCACACAGTTCTACATCGTCCAGGGGATCATCCATACCGACAGTTCGCTGGATCATAATGAGGGTAGAATCAACAAAATGCTGGCGAGACACTATGCCGTAAATGATTCGAGCATTAAGCCACTTTTAGATTCGCTTGAAAAAGCAAGGACGATCAAGGATACTATCCAAGTAAAAACCCTCAATGATAGTCTGTCAAAAATTGTGGATAACTATACAAATTTTGAACGCTATGTGATCCCGGAATCGCATCGTCAAGTCTATAAGGAAATCGGAGGAACGCCCCATTTGGATCAGAATTATACGATTTATGGAGAAGTAGTTTCAGGCTTGGAAGTGGTAGATGCCATTGCTGCAGTGGAAACCAAAGGGCCGGATCGACCGATCACTGAAGTTCGGATCTTGAGCATGCGGCTGATTTCTAGATAATTTCTTTAAATTAATAGGCTAAACCCACAGCCTATGAAATCGATTTTTCCTCTTTTTGCACTGGTTCTTTTTGCTTTTTCCTGCCAAGAAAAGGAGGCCGAAGAATCAAAATCTACCTATCCCAATATTGTATACATCTTTACAGATGATTTGGGCTACGGTGATATTGGAGCCTTTGGGGCCACGGATATCAAGACTCCCAATATTGACCGAATCGCAAATGAAGGAATCAAATTCACCTCCTTTCTTTCCGCTTCACCTGTTTGTAGTCCTTCTCGAGCAGGTCTTTTGACGGGTAGAATGCCTCAGCGGATGGGAATTAATGCAGTATTTTTTCCAGAAAGCTTTACCGGAATGGATCCGGAAGAAATCACGTTTGCAGAAATCCTGAAAGGGAAAGGTTATCAAACTGCTGCTGTTGGCAAATGGCACCTTGGACATCTGGAGCGATTCCTGCCACTCAATCAAGGCTTCGATCAATATTTTGGGATTCCCTATTCCAATGACATGGCTTCTGTAGTCTACATGCGGGACAATGAAGTCGAAGAATTCAATCCCGATCAGACCTACACGACAAAAGTTTATACCGAGGAGTCTTTGAAATTTATCGATCAAACAGATCCAAATCAACCATTTCTGCTTTATCTCGCGCACAATCAACCCCACGTACCGATCTATGCTTCACCAGACTTTCAGGGCAAATCTGCTCGTGGACTTTATGGTGATGTGATCGAGGAGATTGATTGGAGTGTAGGTCAGATTTTAAAGAAATTGGAGGAAAAAGGAATACTGGAAAACACACTGATCGTCTTTTCCTCTGACAATGGTCCTTGGCTGGTGATGGAAGATCATGGAGGTTCGGCCGGTGAACTCAGAGAAGGCAAGCAATATACTTTCGAAGGTGGGGTTCGAGTGCCTACGGTCGCGATGTGGAAAGGGAAAATAGCGCCTGGTCAAGTGTATGAGGACTTGGCAACTCAAATGGATTGGTTTCCTACATTTTGCAAGCTAGTCGGGGCGGAAATTCCTTCCGATCGGGAAATAGATGGGAAGGACCTGTCGGCAGTTCTCTTTGAAAATGGCAATCGTGAAGGAGACACTTTTCTATACTACATGCTCTCAGATCAGCGAGGCTTTCGAGAAGGCGATTGGAAGATCAAGCGCCCTTATGGTGGCTATGCTGGAAGCAGAGGCATGAAAGCTGTTGAGGCCCACGATACTTTACTTTTTAACCTTAAAAATGATCCGGGTGAAACGACAAACCTTGCCAAAGAAAACCCCGAAAAAGTAGCCCAGATGATGCGGGCGATGGATTTGGCAGTAAAACAATTGGGGCCTTTACCGGAAAGCAAAGTGGTACGAAGTGGCGCTGACAATAGTCATTTTGAATACTTGGATAAGAAACATCAAGCAGACGGTAAGAATTAGTCTTGAACTTGAATTTATATTTTCAAAAAGAAGCAGAAAAAAAAGGCAGTGAAAACTGCCTTTTTTATTTTTGGATGCTTAATTCCCAGGATACCAATTTCTAAGTCTAACCTCTACTCCGGGTGCTTTGGAGTTGACTGTTGATTTGAATTTTTCCACATCAGCCAAACCGTCTCCACCTCTAAAGTGATACGGGTAGACAATGGCAGGTTTGAAGGCTGAAACTGCATCTGCAGCTTGATCTACATCCATGGTGTATGGGAGATTCATACAGACGAATGCCACATCGATTCCAGTTAAAGCACGCATTTCGGGAATATCTTCGGTATCTCCGGACAGGTAAACTTTCTTTCCTCCAAGTTCGAGGATGTAACCATTCCCTCTTCCTTTGGGGTGTCTGCTATCATCCGTTTCAGGCAGGTTGTACATAGGAATCGCTGAAATAGTCATCCCAGAAATCAATTCTGTCTGGCCATTATTCATGACTTGAATGGATTTTCCTGACCCAGCTGGAAGCAAATCCGCAACTGCCTTTGGAGCAACTATGATCGCATTACTTAGATCTAATCCATCGAGTGTTTCTTGGTTGTGATGATCGCCGTGGATATCTGTGATCAACACTAAGTCAGGTTTCTTCTGACCATCAAAAACAGATGCCCCACCATAAGGATCGACATAGATAGTTTTGCCTTGAAATTCGAGTACAAGCGTGCCGTGGAGAATTGGGGTTACTTTTATGTCTCCCGAGGATGAAGGAATCAAATCCTGTCCAAATGAGGAGAAAGAGTTTAATAAAAATAGGGTGATGAGTAGTTTTTTCATGATTGAATTATTTGCTAAGCTAACTTTGAATTTATACTTCTTGTTTCTAGAATTGAATTATTTCAAGAGACTTTAAATTATTTAAGTACATTATATGGCTGTAGACAGTATTACTTTTTAGATATTGTTTTACAAACCCAATACAACCATTCTATGAAAAATATCCTTTCAATTATTGTTTTGTACTTTCTGATTTCAATTGGCTACAGTCAATCCATTCAGGATCTTAAAAAATCAACCCTTGATCTGATTGAAACTTTAAACCAAGATCAAAAGAGCCAAGCGATGCTGACCTTCGCTGACTCTATGCGGACCAAATGGACGAATTTTCCGCTTGGCCTCGCCCCTAGACCCGGCTTACGTTTTGGAGATTTTTCGGAGAAAAGTAAAGTCAAATTTCATCGCTTGCTGACAACCATGTTCAGTTCACAGGGCTACCTCAAAACCTTTGCAATCTTACAATTGGATGATATCCTTCATGAGATTTTTGAAATCGGTTTTGAGCGAGGCGAGGTCAATGAAAACACGATTAAGATGGTTCGTGGCTTGAATTGGGACTATGGCAATTACTTTTTTGCCATCTGGGGAAATCCAGCTGAAGATGAGATTTGGGGATTAAAATTTGAAGGGCATCACCTATCTATCAACTTGTCGGTAGCGGGAGATAGCTACTCCATGACGCCGCTTTTCGTAGGGAGCGATCCGGGCGAAGTGGAAGTGACTCAGTATGCAGGATTACGACCGCTGAGCAAGGAGGAGGATTACGGGTTTTGGCTAGTAAATTTGCTTACTGAGGATCAGAAAAGTAAGGCTATTCTGAGCCGGAAGGTGCCTGGTGATATATTGACAGCTCCCGGAACCGAAGAGCGGTTGACTGAATATTGGGGGATCAAAGCATCGGAATTGGATTCAAAGCAAGAGAAAATCTTGCACTACATCATCGAAGAATATGTAGGAAATCTAGAGCACATGAAAGCCGAAACCTACCTTGCTCGTCTCCATGAAACTCCAAAAGACCAGATTTATTTTGCTTGGATCGGTGGGCTCGAACCGAGAACGGCTCATTATTATTTAATCCATACACCGGATTTTATCATCGAGTATGACAATGTCGGCTTTATGAATAATGGCAATCATATCCATGCCATTTTTAGAGAAAAAGCGAATGACTTTGGCGAGGATATCCTGAAGAAACATCGAATGGATCATGAGCACGAATAAAATGGGGAAAAGTTTTTCGTTTTCCTAAATTCTTAAATGCACAAAAAATGTTTTGCAGTCAGTTAGGAGTAGCAGTCAGTATGAGGCACGGTGAAGTTCCAATAGAATACTTTAGGCTATTCCGATCGGGTAGGCTCTTCCTCGACTTGACTTTTAAGGACAATTTCTGGGTAGAGCAAATAGCATGGCTATGATCATATAATTTCCACCTTGATTGATTGTCCTGCCCAAAAATTAGATTATATCAAGATTTTTCGTCTAAATTCTACAACCAAAACTCTTTTGCACTTCATGAAGCTTTGCCGATTCCCATTTTTAGTCTTTCTGATTTTTTGCGCTTGCGCCCCAAAACCTGCGGATCTTCCTAAAAAACCCAACATCCTCCTTATCGTCGCCGATGATCTTGGCTATGCGGACTTGGGAAGCTTCGGTGGAGATATCGATACACCAAACCTAGATGAATTGGCAAGACGAGGTATACGATTTAGTAGGTTTCATTCCTCTCCTTTTTGTGCGACCAGTCGGGCGATGTTCCTTTCGGGAAATGACAATCATATTGCAGGAATGGGTGTGCAGGGCTTAAATGCGGATACTACGGGTTATGAAGGATACCTTACAGACAGAATTGTACCTTTTCCTGCAGTACTACAAAAAGGAGGTTACTCCACCTTCATGGCAGGGAAATGGCATCTTGGCTTAAAACCTGAAAACAACCCTCATCACAAAGGATTCCAACATTCTTTTGCTTTATTGGAAAGCAGCGGCAACCATTATAGTTCAAAGGGAATATGGAAAAATAACCCTATTTCACCCTACACTGAAGACGGTATTGAAACTACGTGGAAAGAAGGAGAATATTCTACGGATGTGTACACGGATAAATTGATCTCCTATATCAGCCAAAGCCAAAATGAAAATCGCCCATTTTTCGGATTTGCTGCGTATACGGCTCCTCACTGGCCACTTCAGGTGGATGAGAAATATTGGAAAAAATACGAAGGGCGCTATGATGAAGGCTATGAGGCCTTAAAAGAAAAGCGTTTTGAAAGCTTGAAAAAAGCAGGAATGATCCCAGAAAATGCGGTCTTACCTGCTTCCCACCCCAACATCAAATCTTGGGAATCCCTTTCTCCGGAGGAGCAGAAAAAGGAAGCTCGGAAGATGGAGTTATACGCTGGCATGGTGGACAACTTGGATTACAACATAGGGCGATTGATCAATCATTTAAAAGAAATCGGAGAATATGACAATACGCTAATCGTCTTTATGTCGGATAACGGAGCCGCCGCAGAAGATTTTTACTACAACGAGAATTACGGCCCATTCCTTCGAGAGAATTACTCGGATGAATATGCTGATATGGGAAAAGTAAACTCTTATATCGCTTATGGGCCGCAATGGGCAGAGGCAGGAAGTTCTCCCTTCAAATATTACAAAGGCTTCACGACTGAAGGGGGAATGAATGTGCCGCTAATCATTGCAGGGCCCGGTGTGGCAAATCAAGAAAGCATCAATGATTCATTTTTTACTTTACTGGATCTTGCACCTACTTTTTATGAACGGGCCGCTACTAGCTATCCTGATAAATGGAATGGTAAAGACGTCAAGCCACTTCTCGGGGCTTCGCTAGTACCTGTTCTGACCGGTGAAAAGAAACAAGTTCACATGGACAATTATGTCTTTGGGATGGAGCATGCCGGCTATGCCATGCTGCGCAAAGGAGACTGGAAAATCACACAAATTGACCGTCCATTTGCTCTCGAAAATTTTAAATTATATGACCTTTCCAAAGATTTAGCAGAGCAAAATGATCTTCGAGAAGAATTCCCTGAAAAATATCAAGAAATGCTTTCCGAGTGGTCAAGCTGGTCTCAAAAAGTAGGGGTGATTTTGCCCACACCAAAATCCAATAAAATCGACTAATCTTCACTTCCAAATATGTTTTTAAAAAGACAAATTTTACACCGACTAGTCCTGTTTGGACTTTTATTCGGAGCCTTTAACACCTTACAAGCCCAGACCTATGGCAAAAATGGAATGGTAGTTTCCGACCATTATTTAAGCTCGGAGGTGGGAATAGCCATTTTGAAAAAAGGAGGAAATGCCATCGATGCGACAGTGGCGACAGCGCTATCGCTGGCGGTGACACATCCAGAGGCTGGTAACATCGGCGGCGGGGGATTCATTGTATTTATGAAGTCTGATGGAGAGGCGACTACATTTGATTTTCGGGAAAAAGCACCTTCGGCTGCAAGTCCCACCATGTTTTTGGATGAAAATGGAAAGATCAGAGACAATTCAAATCACAAAGGATTACTTTCTGTGGGTGTGCCGGGGACAGTAGCTGGACTCTATCAAGCCCACCAAAAATACGGAAAATTACCTTGGGCGGAACTGGTGCAACCTGCAATCGATCAGGCGAAAAATGGTTTTCCCATGTCATGGGGCCTCTATAATGTGGCAGTTCAGCGATCCAAAATGGATGCTTCCTATGACATCATGCAAAATTTCTTTCGCGGAGCGAATGGAGAAGTGGTCGCTCCAGGCGAACTTTGGAAGCAGCCCGCACTTGCCAAAACTTTGGAAGCTATTCGTGATCAAGGCAGAGATGGTTTTTACAAAGGAGCAGTAGCCGCTGAGATCGAATCTTACATGAAAGCCAATGGAGGAGTCATTACCCAGGAAGATTTAGCAAGCTATGAAGCAGTAGAACGAGCTCCATTGAAATCCACTTTCAAAGGATATGAGATCATCGCCATGCCTCCTCCAAGTTCGGGTGGTGCTGCCTTGATCGAGATGATGAATCTGATGGAGGTGGCTGATATCTCTAAGATTGAATTTAACTCCACTGCTTACGTCCATTTGGTGGCTGAAGCCATGCGCCGAGCTTTTGCCGATCGAGCAGAATTCTTGGGCGATCCAGATTTCAATCCAGAAATGCCCATCGAGCAATTGACTTCCAAGGAATTTGCAAAGCAACGGTTTGAAAATCTAGATTTGACGAAGGCTTCGATTAGTGACTCTTCGAAGTATGGCCAACTCTACGGTGGGGATCATACCACTCATTTTTCCATAACAGATTCGGAGGGAAATGCCATCTCGATGACTTACACCTTGGAAAATAGCTACGGCGTGGCAATGGGATCGGATAAGCTCGGTTTTATTTTCAACAATGAAATGGGTGACTTCAACCCTGTACCTGGGATGACTACTTCCTCGGGTCAAATTGGTTCTGATCCAAACTTGGTAGCTCCTGGCAAACGCATGCTTTCGAGCATGACCCCAACTATAGTAGCGAAAGATGGCAAGCCCTATTTAGTGATCGGAAGTCCTGGAGGACGCACGATTATCAATACCGTTTTTCAAACCGTCCTGAATGTCTTAGCCTATGACATGCGGATAGACCGTGCGATCGAAGCGATGAAAATTCACCACCAGTGGCTTCCCGATCAGATTCTATATGAGCGAAATTTACTTTCGCCTGATACGCGTGATGTGCTGGAAAAAATGGGCCACACCCTTCGGCCCACGACCAACATCGGTGTATTGATGGGAATCACCTATGATGCAAAGCTTGGAATATTTGTAGGAGCTGCCGATTCGGCGAGTGAAGATGGTGCGGCGAGAGGATACTAAAATTTTTAAAGGATAACATTCCAATGGATAATTTAAAAGAAACGGGTTTAAAAAGAGAAATCGGTGTTTGGGGACTCTCTGCTAATATCGTCAACATTATTGTAGGTGCAGGGATCTTTGTCCTACCGGCTATTGTGGCTGAGATCATGGGATCTTCGGGGATTATTGTATACCTGTTCTGTGGATTTTTGATCGCTTTAGTAATGCTTTGCTTTGCGGAGGCTGGCAGTAAAGTCACCCGTTCAGGAGGAGCATATGCCTATGTGGAAACTGCCTTTGGACCGTATACAGGATTTCTCGCAGCAATATTTATGGTTACCGGGAGTGTCTTTTCTGATGCAGCAGTAGCCAATGCATTGGTAGAATTAATCGGACTGGCCTTTCCTGTTTTTACTGCTCCAGTGAATAGATTCCTGTTGTTGTTTGTACTATTTTCAGGTTTGGCGTTCCTCAATGTCGTGGGTGTAAAACAAGGAATTGGACTGGTTAAAATAAACACTGTCGCAAAACTCACCCCAATTTTACTCTTGATATTTTTCAGTTGGAAGGATGTCTCTTTTTCTAATTTGTACTGGGAGACAGCCCCATCATTTAATCAATTCGGTCAAGCCTGCTTGATTTTGTTTTTCGCCTTTCAAGGCGGGGATGCAGGGCTTACGGTTGGAGGGGAGATCAAGGATCCTCAGAAGACCGTTCCAAAGGCGATTTTCTTTGGAATCCTGTTCGTCTTAATACTCTATGTTCTTATTCAAACCGTAGCTCAGGGAGTTCTAGGGGATCAATTATCAGGCTATAAAGAAGCTCCATTAGCTGCAGTGGCTAACGTTGTTTTTGGACCTATCGGGTATACCATATTATTGGTGGGGGCTGGGGTTTCTATGTTTGGTATGTTGAGCGGCGAGATATTGAATCTGCCAAGAGTTATTTTTGGGTTGGCGAGTGATCGGATCATCCCAATAGATAAATTGGCAGCGATCCATCCTCGATTCAAAACACCGTATTTGGCAATTTTGCTTTACGCTGGGCTTGGTTTTACGCTTGCTGCATTGGGTGGTTTTCGGCAGTTGGCGATCATTGCTTCGGCAAGTATGCTTTTGGTGTACTTTGGGGTATCTCTTTCAGTCATTTGGCTGAGGAAAAAACAGCAGCACAAGTCTGGAGATTTTAAAATACCTTTTGGCTATACCGTTCCGATTTTGTCTGCAGGGATTATCCTGTTTTTCCTTTCAAATCTGAATGGATATGAAAAAACTGGGCTGGTCATATTCTTTGTGGCACTGTCTGTAATCTACTTCTTAATGAAGGCGATAAAAAGTAAAAAATTACAAAAATGAAAGTAATATCCTTTGAACAAACCTTTCTCTTACCATGAAAAAACTTAATATTCTCCTTTTAATGCTTTTTACAGCATTTTCAAGCTTATATGCTCAGCAAAAAACAAACCTCCAACTCACCGATCTTTTTGATCTGGAATACATCTCCGATCCGCAGATTTCTCCGGATGGGACCAAGGTAATTTACACCCGAAACTTCAAGGATATCATGAGCGACCGGGACTATGGCAATCTCTGGATGGTCAACATCGATGGTTCCCAGAATCGTCCCTTGACTCAAGGAAATCAACGTGACTTTAGCCCAGTTTGGTCGCCAGACGGAACTAAAGTGGCCTATCGATCAAATCAGCAAGACGATAAAATGAAACTCTTTGTGTTGTATTTAGACACGAAAGTTTCTGTGGCGTTGACCAATTCGGCTAATGCTCCCGGATCTGTGACCTGGTCACCTGATGGACAAAGTTTAGCCTTTACTCAGTTTGTGCCCAAGGCAAAGAAATCCATGCTGACTATTCCGGGTAAGCCTCAAGGTGCCGAGTGGAATGAGCCGCCGATCTTCATTGACGAATTGCAATACCGAGGTGACGGTGCGGGTTATTTACCAAGCGGTAATACACAGATTTTCACCATTGGAACTGCCGGCGGTACAGCTAGACAGCGGACTTTTGATGATCAGAACTATGGCTCACCAATCTGGGCGAAAGATGGAAATTCTTTGATCTTTTCAGCAAATCTTCATGAAGACAATGAGCTCGAGCCAAATAATTCAGAAGTGTACCGACTAGACTTAACCTCAGGATCGATCAACCCATTGACCAGTCGTAAAGGACCTGATGGAGGCCCTACTCTTTCTCCTGACGGGAAAATGATCGCCTATACTGGCTTTGATGATACTTACCAAGGGTATCAAGTCAGAAACCTCTATGTGATGAATTCGGATGGCACAGGTGTAAAAAATCTTACAGCCGATCTTGATCGGGATGCTGCCGATCCGCAATGGGAAGCAAATGGAAAAGGAATCTATTTTCAATACGATGAAAAAGGCAGTACTAAAGTCGGACATGTGGCGCTGACTGGAAAGATCCGAACTGTGGTAGAAGGACTTGGTGGCTTGGATCTAGGCCGCCCTTACAATGCAGGTTCCTATTCAGTTTCTAGCAACAATCGATTTGCTTTCACTTTGGGTGGAGGAGATCATCCTGCTGATTTGGCGGTGTGGGTAGATGGCACGGTGATGCGAATCACCTCAGTGAATGATGATGTGTTTTCTTATCGGGAAATTGGCAAAGTAGAGGAAATTTGGTGGAAGTCTTCTTTTGATCAATTAGACGTGCAAGGCTGGATTGTAACTCCTCCTAATTTTGACCCAAGTAAAAAATACCCCTTCATACTCGAGATTCACGGCGGTCCTTTTGCGATGTATGGCAATTCCTTTTCCTACGAAGTTCAAGCTTACGCTGCGGCAGGTTATGTGGTACTTTATACCAACCCTCGTGGAAGTACAGGTTACGGACAGGAATTTGGCAACTCCATTCATCACGACTATCCAAATCACGACTATGACGACTTGATGTCTGGAGTAGATGCGGTGATCGAAAAAGGCTATATCGATACCAAAAATCTATTTGTAACTGGAGGCTCCGGTGGAGGGGTATTGACTGCATGGATTGTGGGCAAGACCAATCGCTTCAAAGCTGCTGTAGTGGCTAAGCCAGTAATCAATTGGACGAGTTTTGTCCTTCATGCAGATAATCCTGCATTTTTTGCCAAATATTGGTTTGGTGCAATGCCTTGGGAGGATCAAGAAAACTACTGGAGAAGATCGCCGCTTTCATTGGTGGGAAATGTAAAAACTCCAACAATGCTATTGACAGGTGAAAAAGATTTTAGAACACCGATTTCCGAGTCAGAGCAATATTATGCTGCTTTGAAACTGCAAGGAGTAGAATCGGCGATGGTTCGAATTCCCAATGCCTCACATGGATTAGTCAATCGACCAAGCATGCTGATGAGTAAGTCTGCGTCGATTTTGAGTTGGTTCAATCATTATCGGGATCGGCAGTAAGTCCATTATATTGCCGAAGAAAGGCTGTCTCTAACTTTATGAACTAGGTTGGAGGCAGCCTCTTTTTTTGGGACTTTATTAGCTTAGGATTTTTTTGGAGACATTGTAATTCCACTACGAAAGGAATGAATCCTATAAAATCTCCCTCCGAAAAGTATTCCAGTTGATTGGGAAAGTAATTCATGCATTTCGTCCTAGTAATAGAATGGGATAGTATCGTATTTTTTATCTTATCGTATTCTGAAATTTTAACCCGGATTATGCATTAGGTTTCGTTATGAGGGCAGTAAATGCAATAAAATCAGGCTGTTTGGAGACTGAGGCGTAGCAACGCTATGTTGAAGTCGAAAACAGCAACTTAGTGACTGAATTTGAAGCAATTACTGGCCGCAATAGAATTGCTAATGCATATTTCAGGTTTCTACTAATCTACCTCATCATGGAATCGAAATTCCCCAAGATTTTCTTATGTCTCCTTTTGACACTGTTCAGCGGCGAGATTCCAACTCGACCTTAGGTAGGGGACAAGTTATCGACTCTAAAACTCAAATTATAAAAACGTGAAAAAAGTAGGCATCATCGGAGGTTCAGGCTTTATTGGAAGCTACAACACTCAAAAATTCTTAAATGAAGGATACGCGGTAAAAGTATCTACCACAGACCTTTCCAAAAAAGAAAAGTATCAACATCTGCTCAGCCTCAAAAATGCTGAGCATCTGGAAATCGTTCAATTGGACGTTGAAAACAAATCAGAGCTGAGTGATTTTTTGAGAGACTGTGAAATTGTAATTCACGGAGGAACCCCTTTTCAATTGGACGTGAAAGACCTTCAGAAAGAATTGTTTGATCCGACCATTAAGGGGACTGAAAACTTTCTTGAGGCAGTTCTAAAAACTCCCGAAATTGAGAAAGTTATTTTCATAGCCTCTGTAGCGGCTTATAACACCAACTTCCCATTTTTACCCAAAGGCAAAACTGAGGAGGACCAAATCACAGAAAATGACGCGCCGTTTATGAGTGAAGAAGGTATTCCTTATGCCCAAGCAAAGTTTATCGCTAATCAGACCGTCAATACATTCATCGCCGACCATCCTAATCTGAGTTTTGAAATTACGTCTGTTTCTCCAACCGGTGTGATGGGTAAATCATTGTCAAATCGCGAAGATTCCACTTCAACGGGTATCCAATTTTTGTTTAAAAATAAAATTGCCCCCAACCCATTTATCCAAATGATCTATGATGTCGATGTTTTGTGGGCATTGGTGGATGTGGAAGATGTGGCTGAAGCGATTTACAAGGCGGCAACAACAAAGAACATCCATGGGAAAAACTACCTCGTGTCAAGCGAAAGTTACCGAGTATCGGATATCACATTGATGCTGAATAATCAACCTCCTGTAGGTAAGCCTGAGGTAGTTTACAGTTCTGATTTGGCACAAAAAGACTTAGGAATAAACTTCAAGCCTGTCAGCATTCCTTTGAATAACTATTCTTCTTAAGTACCATGAAAGACAATAATCCTATTGCTCGCAGAGATTTCATGAAATCAGCTGCGATCATTACCTCAGGAACATTTGGCCTATCCATGGTTTCTAACCCAATCTATGCCTCAGAATTTCCGGTGGAAGATCGAATCAATGTAATTGGGCCCAGAGACGGATTTTCGCCTCAAATCGGAACCTTGCTATCTATGATGACTTGGATGCGTGATGTGATTCTGAAGCCAGTACGAGGAATGAGCGTGGATCAGCTGGATTTTTTAGTGGATGATAACTCCAACTCCATTGGGTCGATGCTGCTTCATTTGGCTGCCACAGAGCGGTTTTATCAGGTCCATACCTTAGAAGGTAAGACTTGGGGGGATTGGAGCGAACAGGATAAAAGCCGCTTTGGTGTCGCGATGAAGCTCGGGGAGGATGCCCGCAAAAACATCAAAGGCAATAATCTGGATTTCTATCTAAGTGCCTTGGAAGAAGTCAGGGAAAATACCATCAAAGAGTTCAAAAAAAGAGACGACACTTGGCTGATGTCAGTCGATGAGGAATGGCCTTGGGGACCGACCAACAATTATTGCAAGTGGTTTCATGTGTGTGAGCATGAGTCCAACCACAATGGGCAATTCAAATACATCAAAAGTAGGCTTCCTGGAGTAAGTTGATTCCTTTTTAAAACAAACATCATGGACAATTTTGATTCTTTCCTGCCACCTGAAATCCAAAGACGCAGGTTTCTTGAGTGGATCGGATTATCAAGTTTAGCGCTTGCTTTCCCTATGATATCGGTGTCAGGATGCAAAACAATTCAGGACCAGGCAGAAGAAATACCTGACTTTAAAAATGTCTTTGACTTGGAGAAGTTGTCCCGAAAGGTAATGGGAGACGATGCCATCGAATACCTGAATGGAGGGGCAGATGATTTGAAAACAGTAAAAGCAAATCTTGCAGGTTATGATAAAATTCAAATCAGAGCAAGGAGATTAATTGATGTCAGTAACATTTCCACAAAAATCAACCTGTTTGGGCAAACCCTTGAAACTCCCATTATTCTTAGCCCGGTTGGTTTCCAAAAATTCTTCCATCAAGAAGGGGAAGTGGCAACAGCCAAAGCTGCGGCTTCCAAGAAACACCAACTTATGGTATCTACTGTTTCAAACTATTCAGTTTCGGAAGTAGCTGCTGCTTACGGACCCAATCTTTGGTTTCAACTATATCCCACTCCTGATAGAAAAATCACCAAAATACTTCTCGAAAAAGCTGAGCAAGCAGGTTGCCCTGTCTGTGCACTGACAGTGGATACACCGGTAGTAGGAAATCGGGAGACAAGTGCAACAACGCTGTTTAAACTGATCGAGGCAGGCGAGCTCATAATAGGAAACCTTGAAGGAATTCTGCCAAAAGGCATGAGTTTCACCGACCCGACGGTCACGTGGGATATGATTACCTGGCTTCGAGCAAACACCAAAATGAAAATTGTGATCAAAGGAATTGTCACGCGAGAAGATGCTGCCCTCGCGATTATTCATGGAGCAGATGGAATTATTGTCTCGAACCATGGCGGACGGCAATTGGAAAGTAATCGTGGAACCATTGAATGCTTACCTGAAATAGTGGACGAGATTAAAGGCAGAATTCCCGTTTTAATTGACGGAGGAATCCGAAGAGGCACCGATGTTTTCAAAGCTTTGGCTATGGGTGCAAATGCCGTATGCATTGGCAGACCTTTTTGTTGGGGATTAGGTGCTTTGGGTCAAGAAGGGGTTGAAATAGCTTTGGACATTCTTCAGGGGGAGTTGATCCGGGACATGCAACTCGCCGGGACAACTTCAATTGGTAATATCACGAGGGATTTTATAATTGAAAAAGAATAGCCCCAATGAGGTGACCTGGAATTAAAAGCAATACTATGAAATCAAGCATGACCAATAGCGACACACAGGGGTATGATTATAAGGCATGCGAAGATTCCATATGGCCTTTAAAAATCAAATTATAATCAGATGAAAAGATCAAACTCTCTTATTCTCTTTATCATCCTTTTTTCAATTTCCTCTTCAGCCTACGCCCAAAAACCCCGTGCAAGGGATTTAGGAGTTCCTTTCAATGGAACCACAGGCCAGTGGAATTCCATCACTGATGTAAAAGGAGTGGAAGTTGGATACAGCACCATCATCTCAGGTAGCGGCGAAAATATCGTCGGGAAAGGACCAGTCAGAACGGGTGTCACGGCCATTTTCCCACGAGGGAAAGCCAAAAAATTCAGTCCTGTTTTTGCCAATTGGTATAGCTTGAATGGAAATGGGGAAATGACCGGAACGACTTGGCTGACGGAATCAGGCTTTCTCGAAACCCCGATCATGATTACCAATACCAATAGTGTAGGAGTGGTAAGAGATGCGGTCCTGAAATGGTATGTGGATACGGATTGGTACAAAGGGGAAGAATGGTGGTACACTTATCCCGTAGTGGCAGAAACCTATGATGGGTTTTTGAATGACATCTATGGATTTCATGTCAAAGCAGAACATGTACTCGAAGCCATCAACAATGCTGCCTCTGGTAAAATCGCTGAAGGAAATGTCGGTGGAGGTACCGGAATGATGTGTTTGGGTTTCAAAGGTGGAACAGGAACCTCCTCTAGAATCGTGAAGATCAAAGAATCCAGCTACACAGTTGGGGCTTTGGTTCAGGCTAATTTTGGCAGGAAACCTTCTCTGACCATTGCTGGCGTTCCAGTTGGAAAGCAATTGATGGACACTCTAAATAATGAATTGAAACTGCCTCCCCAATCTTATCGCAAAGAAGGGGACGGTTCGATCATCGTGGTAGTAGCTACAGACGCACCTTTGCTTCCCCATCAATTGAAGCGGATTGCGAATCGGGTTCCAATCGGGATCGGACTCACAGGAGGAATCGGCACCAATGGTTCGGGAGATATCTTTATCGCATTTTCCACTGCCAATTCGGATGCTTTTCAGCGGGATGATTTCTCTGAAGTGGACATGCTGCCCAATGACCTGATCGATCCTTTGCTTGAAGCGACGGTGCAAGCTGTAGAAGAAGCCATCATCAATGCCATGATCGCCGCCGAAACCATGGAAGGAATCAATGGGAATAAATCCTATGCATTGCCACATGAATTGCTGGTGGACGTGCTGAGGAAATACAACAGGTTAAATAAATAGCCATTCGATTTACTGCCTATCCTGAAGCAGAATTTGGAGTCAGGCTAAGGCCCAGTTTTTAGAGAAGCAGCAAATCATGTAAAAACATTTTCCAGAACTAAGACACAACACAATGAAAAAAATCGATTCTATCCTTTCCTTCCTTTTCGTACTACTTGTTGCGGTTGGTCTTTCAAGTTGCGAAACGAAAACCGAAAATTCCTACGATTCGGCAACGCTCACTTCCACTCTCAGCAAATCAGAATTGGAAGATGAAGCTTGGCACATGGAAGAACTGTATTGGGAATATGTTCAGAATAGTGACACAGTCACTTATAAAACACTTTGGCATACCAATTTTATCGGTTACCCGAGTTTTGGGGATGGGGTATCAGACAAAAGCAAGATCGCAAGTTGGATCCCTGATTTGCACAAAGACCCGGATCTGAAATACAGCTATAAACTTCACAAAAAGGCTTCAAATGCTATTGAGGATGTGGTAATAGTGTTTTATGATACTGATTATTTTTGGACCAACAAGGAAAATCAAGTAGTCAGAAAAGAGACCTATAAGTTTACCCATACCTGGAAAAAAGTGGAGGGGAAATGGGTAATTCTGGGAGGCATGGCGGGGCAAAAAATTCCTGCTCAAAATTAAACATCAAGCCATATGAAGCTGACCAAATTAGTAGCAGTAGTATTATTGATAATAGCAATCCACTTTTTGCCTCAAAATTCATTTGCGCAGCAATCGGATGTCGATCTTATTCTTTCCCAACGAGCAGCTTCCAATGCCGCATTAAAGACTTTTGATGAGGAATTGAATAATACCTATATGACTGATGATGTCCTGATCACGACTGGTGCAGGGACTTTGATTTCGGGGAAAAAGGAGCTGAACAAGTACATCAAAAATGCAAAAGGCCCTCGGATGTATTGGATACGGACTGCAGGTGAGATTATCGTCAATTCTAAGACAAACTTAGCTTGGGAAACGGGAACTTGGAAAGGATTTTATGAAGATTCAGATGAAGCAGTAGTTGGAGGAAAGTACTCCGCCCAATGGACCAAAAAATCCGGGACTTGGCTGATCCAATCTCAATTATTTGTGACTTTAGAAAAAGAATAAATGGAAGAACAGCTTACTTCAGAAGACCAGCTTGACGGCTCCAACAAGGATGTCACTAGCTCGCTGAAAAAGAAAAACTGGAAATCCTATTTCAAAGAGTTCTTTATGCTCTTTCTAGCGGTGTTCTGTGGATTTCTGGCAGAAAATTACAGGGAATCTCTCAGTGTCCAAAAGATTGAAAAGGAATACATCCTTTCTCTGGTTGAAGACTTAAAGACTGACACAACCAATCTCAGCTTGTATATTTCTTTTCGAAAAGAAAAAAGTGTTCTGATGGATTCTCTGGCCGAAATGATTTTTTCCAATGAGCGTAACTTGATGGGCAATCAGATTTATTTTTTGGCTAGGCAGGTATTTAATGAACAGTCATTTTCCTCCTCCGATGGAACCATACAGCAACTAAAAAATGCCGGAAATCTAAGGCTTCTTAGAAAAAGAAACGTCGTCAATGCCTTGCTTAACTATGAGAAGAAAGTGAAGGTCTTGGAGGATTGGGATGAAAATGACAATAGAACAAAATCTACTTTTCGCGAGATGGGCGGTAAGGTTTTTAATTCTGCAGAATTGAATAAAACCATGGATTCAAATATGAGATTCATTATGCCCACCAACAACCCCCAATTGATTACCGATGATTTTACTTTGATCAACGAGATTGCTTTTCAAGTCTACTACCTATCCAAAATGACACGAGGAAATAGTCTCCGGGCAGAATCGCTGAAAGCGGATGCAGGCCGATTATTGGAACTGATACAGGCTGAATATAAATTGAACTAACCATGGAAAAACCGGCTGAAAATCAAGATCAGACTTCTGAAGCGCGCAATTCAAATGGAACGACGAGCTCTAAAACAAGAAATTGGGCCTCCTATTTCAAGGAGTTCTTTATGTTGTTTTTGGCAATTTCACTAGGATTTTTTGTCGAAAACCAGCGGGAATCCTACTTGGAAGAAAAGAGCGCTGACATTCTAGCTCAGTCGCTTATGGCAGACTTGATTAAGGATACCACCGCCTTACATTCTGCTTTGCAATTCAACATGGAAAAAGAAGTTGAAATTTTATCTCTAATGGAAATTCTCAATAGTTCCCAAAAAACTTGGGACACTTTGGCGATCTATCAGAAAATGACAGCAACTTTCGCGACTTTCCCCTTTTCTCCCACAGATGGCACATACACCCAAATGAAATCTTCTGGAACACTCCGATACTTTGAGCAAAGCCTAGTCAATCAAATGAATGCCTATGACAATCAACTCAGGAAAACACTATTTCGAGACGAACTGATTGAAAAAGCGGAGTGGGAGCTGGTCCCCGTAGGTGCTGAGATTCTCAATTTTGAAGTGACTGGAGAATTGCGATTCAACAAGTCCATTACTAAAGAAATGTATCTCAAAATCCCTGATAAACGAACCCTAGATATTTTCATCAATAAAATAGCTGTGGTTCGGACGATGATGGGTCGCTCGATACAAGAATATAAAGCGCAGCTCAGGCTTGGAGAAGAACTGATTCAAGCCTTGAAAGACCGATAAAAGACTACTAACCTCTAAATACAAAGACCGTGGGAATGTTTTGGGATTTAATCCAGCAAAGTGAAATCGAAGATCAAAAAGCGAAAGCAGATACCCTCGAAGCCCGAGTAGCCATCTTGGAGGAAGAGTTAACCAAAACCAAGACTTTACTGCTCAGAACACTACACATTTTGGAAGAGCGTAGTGGAAAAGATATTGATGGTGACGGGAAGTTGGGTTAAGAAGGAATTTAATTGAAACCATATGATCTGGACAGAATATGAAATTAAAGCTTTCTGGAAATGATAAGTTCATAAATCAAGAACTTCAATTCAAAAATGGAATGACAAACAGTTTAAAATCTCTGGTCCTTTTATCAGCTATATCGATATTCTCCTGTTCTGAGAAAATTGACTATAAAACTGCCGATGAGTATATCTTGCGATCTACCCAAGAATGGGCAGAGGCGATTAATGAGGGCGACTCTTTGGTAATAGATCGGATTATGGCAGAGGACTTTGTTGGGATAAGTTTAAGAGGGGATCAATATGACAAGCAAACTTTGATTCGTGAGTCAAAAATTAATGCCAATCGATTTTACAAGCCTAAGGTTTTTAATGTCAAAATCCGGTTTTATGGAAATGCTGCTGTGGCACAGGGAAATGAGACTTGGACAGAAGTATCAGATTCCAGCAGTACCACCAATGTTTGGACAGATACCTGGATATACCGGGATAAAAAGTGGCAGATTGTTGCTGCACAGGACTTAAAATTGAAAAAATGATCTCATTCTTCCGCAAAATCCGCCAAAGGCTTCTTCAAGAAAATCGGGCCTCGCGGTACTTGGTCTATGCCATTGGAGAAATTGCCTTAGTCATGGTTGGAATCCTTTTGGCACTCCAAGTAAATAACTGGAATGAAGACCGCAAAATCAGGATCGCTGAACAGCGCATTCTCCAAAACCTTCGGACCGAACTTATTTTGAACATTAAAAATCTTGAAACAGATATTTCCTACCACGAGCTGGCACATGCCTGTAGCTTCCAGCTCCTAAACCTTTTCGGAACGGACATATCCACAATTCCTTCCACTACTCTGGATACGTTACTTTTCAATGCCGAAACAGTGTACACCTTTGAAGTCAGAAATGGGTATATCAAATCTCTTATCGCCTCGGGTAATTTGGATTACCTTCGAAATGAGAAGTTAAAATCCAGGTTGACTTCCTTTGAAGGCGAAGTAGTCGATGGATTGGAGGAATTTGATGTAGTCAAAAGCCTAATAATCAATCGACTTTGGCCAACCATTGATGGTAAGATTAGTTCATCTAATCGAATCTTAGCAGATGGTGAGTACAAAGATTTTCCTAAAGGATTTTACACTTCCGATTACCATTGGTTTTTTGAGAACAGGGTCATAGAAGATATCATCAGCAATGTGGATTCCTGGAGGATTGATGGGATAAATGATGAAAAAGCCTTGTTGGATTTTTTCAATGAACTCCTGCAAATCATCGATGAGGAAATTGATTCCAATACAAAATCTTAACTTTTGATATGATCTCCTTCTTTAGAAAAATCCGCCAATCCCTCCTCTCCCAAAACCAGGTCACACGCTATCTAGTCTATGCACTCGGAGAAATCGCCTTAGTCATGGTAGGGATCCTTTTGGCACTCCAAGTGAATACCTGGAATGAAGCCAGAAAGGATAAAAAAAAGGAAGAGGCCTTTCTAAATCAAATTCATAATGAGTTTACCGACAACAAAGCCCAATTCGAGAGATTAACGGCACTCCATAGTAAATCCTTGAAAAGTTGCGATTGGATGCTTGAAAACCAACCCTTTACATCCGTCTCAATTGATTCGCTCAGATACCATTCCCTTTGGTCTCGGGTATCCTATACATTTGACCCCTCTTATAGTAGCATCGAGTCTTTGGTGAATTCAGGTGCTATAGATCTCATCCGGGATGTTGATCTTCGAAATGCATTGATTGGTTGGAAAGATCTACTGGTCGATTATTTGGAAGAAGAAAAGGAAATGAGGGAGTTCACTACAGCACATGTGATTCCCTTCACACTGGATAATTTTAAGCTCTATAATGAAGAAGAGCGTTTTGATGCAGTCCTGAGTTTTGATCAAAAACAACTGAATAAATACTTGAATCTTATTGCAAGAAAGAAACGAATTCTTCAAGCTATCTTATTTGGATTTGTGGAACAAGACCTAGTCGGAAGTACACAGTCGGAAGTTGAGAAAGTGGTAAGCACAATGGATTTAATCATCGAACGAACGAAACAAAACAAATGATCCCCCTCTTCCGAAAAATCCGCCAAAAACTCCTCGCCCAGAATCAAGTCACCCGATATTTGGCCTATGCTGTGGGAGAAATTGTTTTAGTCGTGGTCGGGATTTTGATTGCCTTGCAAATCAATACCTGGAATCAGAATCTTCAGAATCTAAAACAAGAACAGCAGCTCTTGGCCCAGCTCAATATCGAATACTCCAGCAATCTTGAACAGCTGAATGATAAGATTTTTATCAGAAATGGAATGCTTCAATCCTGCTTAGCACTCCTTTCCTATCGGAAAATTGACCCCTATTTGGTAAATGTAGATAGCTTAAATTTTCACCTTTCCAGAATGATCACACGACCTACCTTCAACCCCATGCTAGGGGTAACGAATGAGATCAGCAGCTCTGGAAAGTTGTACCTAATTAAGAATGGAGAATTGCGAAAGGAACTGGCTTCGTTCGAAGGCTACTTGGGTGACTTAACTGAAGAGGAGATGGTAATTTTTAATCTCACAGAAAATCTGATCCAACCATTTTTAGTGGAAAATTACCAAATGGGAAAGGTAAATATAGCGTTTCTTCAGGACGAAGACTTTATGAATATTTATTCACTTGGGGATGTGAATAAAAAAATTCCTTTGTCAGAATTATTTGAATCTGCCGACTACAAACCGTTATTGGGGCATCCAAACCTAGAGGATTATATCGGAATTGTATTAACTAATACGATCTATACCAATCAGCAATCTGAAGGTGTGAAAGAGAAGATTGAGTTAATTCTATCCCTAATCAAATCTGAAACGAAGTAAGATGATCTCAATTTTCCGAAAAATCCGCCAGAAACTTCTGCAGCAAAATCAATTCATCCGCTATCTAATCTATGCTATTGGCGAGATTTTTTTGGTGACGATAGGAATCTTGATAGCCCTGCAAGTGAATAATCGCAATGAATCTCGCAAGGCTAGACTTTCCGAGCATGCTGTTTTGAAAAACCTCGTTCAGGATTTAAAAGCAGATTCCGTCTCTTTCAGTGACAACCTTGCTATCCTAACTAAAGTAAATAAACTCCATCAAGTTTTATTTGAAATCGGAGTGAATCATAAGGACTTGGAAATAGAAAATCCTAACCTGATTCGATTCGTGATTTATTATAATCCTTTAGCCATTAAGAATGACCCTTTCATTGCCGGTAAAGTATCAGATGAAACGATCAGAAAAGAGATTCTTACGTACTCCCGGCTCTTAAAAGATCTAGATGATGCTTATGTTCAATATGCTGAATTGATCGAAAACAGAATCCGAGTTTTTTTGGCTGATGAAAAAGTCCACCAATTATCCAACTGGTTTGAAAACATAGAACATACTGATTCTAACCTAGCAGTATCTGTTGACTTTGTCGATAAGGCTGCTCTAGCTTTTCTTTCCAAAACACCGGAATTTCAGCAATTGCTTTTGGAACTATCCATAAAATCAAAAACCACAGAATTAAATATAAAAACAGTACTTGCTCAGGACGAAAGGCTAAAAGAAGTAATCCTCCAAGAATTAAATAAATAAGAAATTCACTCACCGTAGTTGTATGAAAAGAATCGTTCGCACCCTCAACAAAAAATGGCCTGAATATATCCTCGAGATTTTGGTGATCACGATCGGTATCCTAGGCGCTTTTGCGCTGAATAGTTGGAATGAAAACAACAACAGGAAGAAAGCCGAAACGGAAATTCTGAAAGAAATCAAGGCAAACTTGGAATTGGATTTAATCGATCTCAAAGAAAACAGAGGTGGACATTCTTTTAATTTGGAAAAATTGGATTCACTCAAAAAGGCTCAAGAATTTCAACTTTCCAAAGAGCAAATTGCTTTAAATATCTATAGCGCATTTCGTGATTACATCTACACGCCACAGCGAAGTGCTATTGAAACATTGACAGCAAAAGGGGTTGACTTGATCTCTGACGATTCCTTGCGGATCAACATCCTGAGATTATACGATTTCTATACTGCCTCTCTCGTCAAGATGCAAGAGGACTATCAGCCATCTCAATTCACAGATGATTATATATACATACAAAATAAGTACTACATACGGATGGACCTTTCGGCTGATTCCCTATATGTCCAACCAGTTTTTTCAGGGTATGAATGGTTGGAAAATCAAGATGTGAGCATCAGGATAGATCGTACCATGATGCAACGCAGTTGGATTTTGGATAGGTATGATGACTGTATTCAATTAGTCCAAGAGACAATTAACCACATCGACGAAAAATTGATAGATAAATGAAACGCATCCTATCCACCCTCAACCAAAAATGGCCGGAATACTTCTTCGAGATTTTGGTCCTGATTATCGGTATTTATGGCGCTTTTGAGCTGTCAAACTATGGAGAGAACAAAGCACGAAAACAAGCCGAAATCGAAATCCTCAAAGGCTGTAAAACAGAACTGATGACCGACTTGGTAGAAATCAATTTCAACATGAATGAGCTCAGGAAAAGCCAGGCCTCTTTGAATCTGATCCTTGAGGTTTTGGAAAATGACGGTTCCTACCATGATTCCCTAGCTTCTCACTTCATATATACACTTCTACCCATGCATTTCGTCCACTCGACCAGCTCCTTCGAAACTGCTAAATCAAGAGGATTGGACATCATTTCCAATACCGAAATCCGCAATAAGATGATCGCTGTCTATGATTCCCAATATGATTTTTTCCTAAAAGCGGAGGATGAGGAATTGGCTGAAGTGCAATACCACATGAGGCATATACTGCCGGGTCGGTTTAAATCAGGATATAATTTTGAGGGGAAGGATAATACTTTTGAGGGAAGCATGGTTCCCATAGACTTTGAATCCCTCAAAACTGATCAGGAGTACCATTATTTTATCAAAACCCAACAAAATCGCACCAGATCCTATATCGACTACTTTTACGAAAACCTGAGAAAATCGGTAGAGTCTTTGATTCGTGATTTGGAAAGCGAACTTAAACGACTCGAAAAATGAAAAGAATTGGCTCCATTCTCAAGCAAAAATGGCCGGAATATATCCTGGAAATCCTCGTGATTACCATCGGTATTCTGGGGGCTTTTGCGCTAAACAATTGGAATGAATCTCAAAAGTCGAATCGATTTGAACAAGAAATTCTAACGCTGATAAATGAAAATCTCACTCGAGATTCTGCGTCGATAACAGCCGAACTCAATTCTGCTATCCTCGCTATCCAACTAACCGATTCGATTTTAGATCGGGTAAATCAAAAAATCTATGATGAGCAACTGAATCTCTGGATGGGGAAGGTGATCAAATTTGAACGCTTTAGATCCCAGTCCAGCGGATTCGAAGTGCTAAAATCTAAAGGAATAGATATCCTTCAGGATAAGCAGCTTCAAGTGGATTTGATCACCTATTATGATGAGACTTTATTTTTACTCTATCAGGCGATCTTTGATGTGGAAGACGCGTTCGATGCGGATTGGATTCCGGTGGTCAAACGTGAATTTAACGACTTCGTTTTCAGGGTTCGATTGGAGCCCCGAGACTCCAGGGAGTTCTTCGAAAACTCCGAGCATATTGTGTTATTTAAGATGTACCAGGATAACCGCTCAGGAATAGTCTCCAGAGGGGAGGTAGCTTTAAAGGAAATATCCGACCTGAAGTCCCATATTAAAAAACAGCTCAAATGATCTCATTTTTCAAAAAAATTCGCCAAAAACTGCTTACTGAAAATAAGGTCACTCGCTACTTGCTTTATGCGTTAGGCGAAATATTGCTTGTGGTGATAGGGATATTAATAGCTATAAATATCAACGATTGGAATAACAGGCAGACTAAGATAGCTAATGAAAAAGTGCTCATAGCTTCACTTATAGAGGAACTTTCCAACCGTGAAATCAAACTCAAAGAGATTATTCAAAAGAGCCAAAAATATGCTGATTCAGAATTGATGGTTTTGTCCAAATTTGAAAATGAGGTTAAAAGCTTCTCACAACAGGAAATCAGTGATGCGTTCGACTATCAGTACTTTTTCAATGATTCCCCGATTTTGGATGAAATTATTATCAAAAATTCAGATGTTTTGGTTACAAAAAAACACATGATGGATGATTTCAGGACTTTGGCAAATGATTTCGGGAATTTAACTATTACTTCAAGATACTTGGATGATTTTTTTAGTTCGCAGATAACGCCATTTTTTATCACTTGTGGAATTATTTACGAACCCATTTCCAGTTCTGATTTGACCATTGACTTTAAGGAAATTATTTCTGCGGGCTATTCAAAAAAACAATTACAAGCTCTTATTAAATTCAAGATCAATTTGAATAAAATACGTTCCCTAGCAATAGATAAAGCCCTTATTAATACTCAACTAACACTGGAAAAATTACAAAATGAAAAATATCCGGATATTTTGGATTGAATCAGAATCAAGTCTCTTTCCAACTCCAACCCCAAGATTCTTATGATTAAATTCTTCCGAAAAATCCGTCAAAAACTCCTTTCCCAGAATCAGGTCACTCGATACCTAGTATATGCCATTGGTGAGATTCTTTTGGTGACCGTCGGGATTTTGATTGCATTGCAGATCAATACCTGGAATGACGAAAGGAAGGCAAGTTCTCAAGAAGTCTCCAACATGAAGGAAATCTTTGAGAACTTGGATTACGATATCAATAGATACCAAAATAACAGAAGTAGAAATCTAGAGCGATCATTGGGTCTAGATTCACTTAGAATAGCTGTTAGCAATGCTATTGGAGGAGCTGATGAAACAGTAAATATCTATTACTATGCTTTATTATATGGGCAAGAATACGCCATCGCGACACTAAATAGATCTGGCTATGACCAACTAATTAACTCCAAAACTATCCAACTGATAGATAATAGGCAATTGGCGCAAAATCTGACGGATTATTATGAACGAAATTCCATGGCTGCAATGAAATTTGAGCCGGTGACCAGTCTTAATTCTATTAAAACTATACACCGGAAATTCTTACAGCTCAGAGGACTTGATGATTATATCAGATCCTTTGACACGATTAGTGATAGCAGCTATTTGCCTGACTATGATTACGCTAAGATCCTAATGATGAAGGATCTCCAATTGCTAAACCCTGTTGGGCTGACGCTAGATGACTATCTCAATGAGATTGCACAATTTCAAATAGATTTAAAGAAATATAACTTTTATCTTTCTTGGGGGGAAGAAGCAGCTCAAAAACTCATCGTGGATTTAGAGAAAGAATACCGATTTGGTCAAGAGTAATTTTTTTAAAAAGCATAAGGACAAAAACCATGATCTCACTCTTCAGAAAAATCCGTCAAAAACTGCTTACCGAAAACAAGGTCACCCGGTATTTGATCTATGCCCTAGGAGAAATCCTACTGGTAACCATCGGGATTCTGATCGCCTTGCAAATGAATAGCTGGAAAGAACAAAAGCGAAATCAACTTAGCGAACAGACCTTCTACCAGACCATTTTGGATGATTTGCAGAATGATCAAAAAAAACTGGAGCAGCTTTCCACGTTTTACGAATCCCGAATAGATAATCTGGCCTGGTTGCTTGCTCATGTAAGAAGCCCAAGTCTTGGAGTGAGTCCCGCTGAATTTGGAATCCATACGGAGCCACTTTATTACGCTGAATCAGCGATCAGCTTCGATGCAACCTATGAAGCAGCCAAAAGTGGCGGAGCTTTTGATAATTTTTCTAATAAAGAGCTTCTTAAAAAACTCGTGGAATACTATTCCAATTTTAAGCAAATAGAAGATGTACTTACCTCTAGTCTTCGTTTCTTGGAATCATCCTTTGAGCCGTTGATCGCGTCTGTTCCTAATGATTTTTTAAATTCAACAACCTCTGGACAGGTAGTTTCCAGCGCAGGGAACAAAGGCTTTTATTCCTTGTTGGATTCCATCCCAAACCAACGGAAGCTAGATACGCAAAAGGAAATTGATGCCTTTTTACAAAAAACAGAGCTTGAATCCTATCTTATTGGAGATCTCGGCAGGTCATTCAATATGACCAACGAGTTGGAACTCCGCTCAGCGCAAATCAAGTCTCTTCAGGAGGAAATCAAATTCGTTATCCATGATTAGTTTTTATAGAAAAATCCGTCAATCCCTCCTCTCCCAGAATCAAGTCACTCGATATCTTATCTATGCCATCGGCGAGATCATCTTGGTGGTGATTGGGATTTTAATTGCCTTGGGGGTTAATAACCACAATGAAACCTTGCGCGAGGAAAATAGAGAACGACAAGTCGTCCTAGCTCTGCACAATGAATTTGAAGAAAACCAGACCTCCTTGAAATTTGAGATAGCTCGTATCCAAGGAATGATCGGAGCGCAAGAACTTCTCCTGAGCCTTTTTGGATCTAAAAATCTTCCAACTGACGATACTTTGGACAGCTTGATTAGTGTTTCATTTATTAACATAACTTGGAACCCAAGTTCCTATGTGCTCAATGATCTCAAGAATTCCGGTCAAATCTCAAAACTCTCCAACCCAAAATTGCAATCCTTACTCTTTGGATGGGAACGACATTACGAAGATGTCAATGAATTTACGGCAGATGACCTAAGGAGTAGTAATGACTTTATAAACTTTGTGAAGCGAAATGGCTCCCTGAGAAATGCCGATTCTCCATACCTGATACAAAAAGGAAAAAACTATTCGAAGTCAAGGTTTGACTTCAGTAATTCTGAATTATTCGACGATATAGGCTTCGAAAATGTGGTGGATGATAAATACGTAACCAGTATTTTGCTTCTCCAACAATATGAAGAAACGATTGGGAAAATGGATGAAATTTTAATCGCTACCGAACGCTGATATGATCTCACTCTTCCGCAAAATCCGTCAATCCCTCCTCTCCCAGAATCAAGTCACTCGATATCTTATCTATGCGCTAGGGGAGATCCTTTTGGTTACCATCGGAATTCTGATTGCATTGCAGATCAATAACTGGAATGAAAACAGGAAAAATCAACGAGAGGGTATAACTATCCTCAAAAATCTAAAATCCGAATTAACAGATGATTTTTCATTGATGGACGAAACCATAGAATTATTGGAGAAGAGAAAAGCATCTGCTGATTATCTGTCCCAACTTCTTACCATTGAGGCCGAAAGTGTTGCGCTGGACAGTGCTGCAATTGTTGAGGCTTTGATGCGCTGTGGTTACATACATAAGTTTGTCCCCTCTTTTGCGGTTTATAACGAAATTCAAAATTCCGGCAAACTCAATTTAGTTGAGTCAGATAGCATTAAAAAGCACCTTGCCAACTATAAATCAAGAGTTGAGGAAAATCTTCGAATAGAAAGTCCTTATGAAATAGAGTTAAAAAACTTTGAAAAAATGGCCGTCAATTTCCTTTCAGAAATTCCTTTATCTGAAAACAGAAAATTCACAGAACGCTACACCCTCGTAAACTTTAACCTAGTCAAAATTTCTCAAGACGAAGCATTTTTACCCATGCTTAAGCACATCAGTTATATCACATCGATTGAACTTAACTTGAAGAAAGATTTGCTTCTTCCTCAATTAAGAGCGCTAGAAGTCTTCATTGATAAAGAACTCCAAGAATGATCTCACTCTTCCGCAAAATCCGCCAAAAACTCCTCTCCCAGAATCAAGTTACTCGCTATTTGATCTATGCCATCGGCGAGATCATCTTGGTGGTGATCGGAATATTCATCGCCATCCAAGCCAATAATTGGAATGTCGCAAGAATACAGCAACGAGAGCTTGCTTTTGAACTCAAGAAACTGACCGAAAACTTGAAGCAGGATATCATCGAACTCGAATTCCTACTAGAAGACAACATTTCCATTGCTTCGGATTTGGATTCAAGTTTGATCATCTTAAAAAGCCCATCCGATTATACCAAAGCTCATTTTTTACAAAAATTCTTTCCTATCAATCAAACGGTAAACTTCAATTCCAGCAAAATCTCCTTCAACAATCTATCTGCTTCAGGCAAACTCCAAGCAATCAAAAACGAAGCATTGATAGATTCGCTGTTTCAATATTACAATTATGATAATTACATGTCGACCGAGGCGGCTATAGTCAACCATACCCGAGATGTGATCAGGCCTTATCTGATGGGATTTGACTTTTTAACCATCAATTCGGAACGGCTGAAAAACCATAATGAGGAAACCGCATTCAATTTCGAGCTAAAATCATTGGAGGACTATTCAGGAGAGGTACGAATAATCAATGGAATCCGATTTAAAATATTTCTGCATTCGCAGCTTAATAGACACTACCAATCCAAACTGTCGGAGGCAAAAAAGCTGATCGCTCAAATAAATGAGGAAATTAACTAGCGTAAATAAGTGAACCAATGATCTCATTTTTTAGAAAAATCCGTCAATCCCTCCCTGCCCAGAATCAATTCAAAGTCAGATTCAAGAATTTTTAGAAAGCTAGATTTTAAACAGGCTGGGTATGTAATTTAGATTGATGCTTAGAATCTCAATTCACCCCTAATCTATCATTAGCCTTTATTAATCAATCCCTTGTGTTAGGGCAGTTTCTAGGTTGATCTGATTTCTACATACAATTGCTCTTTCCAACTAGCTACAATAGCTATGGGAAATTTATGATAGTGCTGGGACATTTTTAGACCCTCTTCGTCCGAAAGGCGATTACCTTAATCTAAGAAAGAGATAGATTAATTGAACCGCTGAATATTTTTAACAAACCAAACAGTCTGGCGGAGAAAATTTTACATGAATCATACTACCGTAGCGGAGCTAACTCCGCACAAGCAATCCGAACGAATACTCTCTCTTGACGTCATGCGAGGCATTGTCCTCTTCGGCATTCTCTTGATGAATATCAATGGCTTCGGCCTGGGCTTTGGCTACAACGATCCCAGCGTCCAAGGTGGCGATACTGGCCTCAATCTATATACTTGGATGATGACCAACCTCTTTTTTGAGGGAACCATGCGAGCTTTATTCTCTCTACTTTTTGGAGTTGGGATGTTTATTTTTCTGGATCGACTCGTTAAAAAAGGGGCTGGAATTAAAGCTGCTGATGTCTATTTCCGCAGACTCATGTGGTTGTTGGTCTTTGGTTTGATTCATGGCTATCTATTGCTTTGGATTGGCGAAATCTTGTATGATTATGCTTTGATGGGCTTTTTAGTCTATTCGTTCCGATTGATGGTGCCAAAGAAATTAGTCCTTACTGCGCTCTTCCTTTTTTGTATCGGGACTACTTGGAATTACTTTGACTATGCCGGACAAAAGAAACTGGTCGGACAAGTTGAAGAAGCAAATACAATGACTGCCTCTGGGCAAGAGCTTTCCAAAGAACTGACAGCTGCCCAAGAAGCATGGGATGAACAAGTAAAGGAGCGCTCTCCTGAAGCCACCGAAGAGTTCAATGAGGGAGTGCGCCAAGGGTATTTTGGGGTAGTGGCTTTTTTGGCTCCAATTAATATGGAATTCGATATTGAACAGACCTACCGAACGGATGTCTGGGATGTGCTGAGCATGATGCTTTTTGGGATCGCCTTATTCAAGTGGGGATTTCTCACTGGTGAAAAACCCGCTTCTCTGTATTGGCTCATGGTGTTGGTCGGCTACGCGATCGGACTTGCGATCAATTACTATGAAATGCAGACCATCCTTGAAGCTAAATTTTCCATTTTATCCTTCAAGCAAGCTGATATCACCTACTACTGGGGACGATTCTTCATCTCCATCGGTCATATTGGTTTGATTATGCTTTTTTGTAAAGCTCCTTTTTTAGGTTGGTTGAAGGATGGCCTAGCTGCCGTGGGCAAAATGGCCCTAACCAATTATCTGATGCATTCGGTGATCTGTATGATCATTTTTACGGGTGTGGGTTTTGGCCTCATCGGAAAGCTGGAACGCTACGAATTGCTTTATGTGGTTTTTGGAATCTGGATCTTTCAGCTAATCGCCAGCCCGATTTGGCTTCGATACTTTCACTACGGACCGATGGAGTGGCTGTGGCGGAATTTGAGCTACATGAAAGTGCATGCGCTTCGAAAAGGGCCGCCACAAACGCTTTGATTTTAAATTCTTTCTAAACACTTATAAAACACAATTTTTATGAAAAAAGTAATTGTCACAGGATCTAGCAGAGGAATAGGCTTAGAAGTCGCTCTCGCATTTGGAAGGGCAGGTTTTCAAGTATTTGCCACCATGCGTACTCCGGCTAAAGCCACTGAATTGGCAGAAAAAATCAAAGCAGAATCACTTCCGATCACGCTTCATGCACTCGACGTAAATTCGGATGAATCGGTAAAGAACTGTTTTGGAGAAATCCTAAAATCCGGCCCAATCGATGTGCTCGTCAACAATGCCGGTATTGGCTTGAATGGTTCTATCGAGGAAATGCCCATTTCAGATTTTAAGGCAGTGATGGAAACCAACTTTTTTGGAGCTGTCCGCTGTATCCAAGGGGTCATTCCTTCGATGCGGGAGCGAAAAAGTGGTTGCATCATCAACGTCACTTCCGTTTCAGGGCGCTTGACTTCCTCTCCTTTGGGCTGTTATTCAGCAAGTAAATTTGCCCTAGAAGCAGTCAGTGAAGCACTGGCTCAAGAAGTCAAACCTTTCAATATACGAGTGGGAATCGTCGAGCCAGGAATTATTGATACCGATATGGCCCATGAAATCGAGCAGGAGCATGCTTCCATCTATCCGAGCTCAAAGCGGATGGCGGATCTATTCTTCGCTTCGCTAAAAAATCCAACACCTGCCACTTTGGTGGCTGACACTGTTGTAGAATTTGCTGCTGGAGATTCATGGATTCTTAGACATCCGGTTGGACCAGATGCCCTGCCATTCATTCAATGGAGAATGTCAATGACTGATGAGCAATGGACGGACCGAAATTCACTTTCCGATGAAGAATGGTATGATGCCGTAGAGCGGGAATTTGGGATGAATGCGAGGAGGTGAGGGGAAAAGTAGGGAGACGGAAGACGGGAGACAGAAGCTAGCATATGAAATAATTAGTATTCTTAAATTTTAACCCAAAAACCAATAAAAGCACCATGGAAAATCAACTCACACCTGAAAATATTATGAAAATCGGCACTGGGTTTTGGCCTTCCAAAATTCTTTTATCTGCCGTAAAATTTCAACTATTCACCTTGCTGGCAGAACGGAAATCCATGTCGGCAAAGGAAATCAAGAGCCATTTTGATTTTCAATGTACTGATCGAAATGTATTTGATTATTTGGATTCGCTTACTGCTTTTGGCTTTCTCAAACGCGATGGATTGTTGGAAACTGCGAGGTATTCCAATCAAGATGACACTGATTTATTCCTAGACAAAAATAAGCCAAGCTATATCGGGGGAATGTTGGAAATGCTCAACAATCGTCTTTATGGTTTCTGGGGTAATTTGGAAGAAGGACTAATGACCGGCAAGCCACAAAATGAAGCGAAGAGTGGAGGAGATTTGTTTGCAGCTATCTATTCAAGTACGGACAAATTAAGAGAGTTTACCCGTGCGATGGGAAGTATCCAAATGGGTAATTTCATGGCTTTTGCACAAGCTTTTGACTTTTCAAATGCTAAAACATTGGTTGATATCGGAGGCTCAGGAGCGATGCTTTCTCTGATGGTAGCCAAGCATCAGCAGCACATGAACTGTGTTACTTGGGATTTGCCTGCTATCGCACCCATTGCAAATGAAAACATCCAAAAGTTCCAACTACAAGATCGAGTAACAGTCGGTAGTGGTGATTTTTTCGCAGATTCCTTGCCTTCAGCGGACATTCTGGTGATGGGTAATATTTTGCACGATTGGGACGAAGAAACCAAGTTGATGTTGATGAAAAAGGCCTATGATGCCTTACCAAGTGGAGGAATATTCGTAGCGATTGAAAATATCATTGATGACGATCGAAGCAAGAATCCTTTTGGGCTAATGATGAGTATCAATATGCTAATTGAAACAGGAAAGGGCTTTGATTACACCTTTGCAGATTTTAATATTTGGGCAAAAACTGTTGGGTTTAAATCAACCAAGATCATGCCGCTAGCTGGACCAGCAAGTGCCGTGATCGCAATAAAATAGCAGCAATCCTTCCGATCGAGATCGAATTGGAGGTACATAAATGATGGAATTTTTAAAAACCAAATAAAATCAATTGACAAAACTTTTTAAATAATAGAACTATGAAAACTACAGACATGTCTATCATAGATGGACTTTACAAAGCATTTGCAGTCGGTGATATCCCGACAGTCCTAGGCAATATGGATTCCAAAATAGTTTGGAATGAAGCAGAAGGCAATTCCTATGCGGATGGAAACCCATACCTAGGACCTGAAGCAGTACTGAATGGCGTTTTTGGGCGGATAATGCAGGATCACGAGTATTTTAACTTGGTGGATATTGACCTGCACAAAATGTCAAATGATAAGGTATTGGCAACCTTACGCTATGATGCCAAACACAAAAACGGGAACAGTTACAATGCTCAAGTAGCCCATTTTTGGAAGTTAAAAGACGGGAAAGTTGTGTCCTTTCAACAGTATGTAGATACCAAAAAATTGCATGAGGCAACCGCTCATTAACTTAACAATCACCTTTGAATATCAGCATCTTACATTACATATTTTTAAAATTTCTCTTTTATTAACCAATTAACTAAACATTTTATGAAAACTTTAAAATTAAATCTGGCCTTCGCATTCATGTTAATGCTGACGCCTATTCTTTCGATGGCACAAGTAGTGACACTAGAATTTGCAAATGCAGCTACTGCTCTTGAAGTAGCACAGAATTACAGTAAAGCCTTACAGGCTGGAGATGTTGCCAAAATGGATGCTCAACTAGCATCAAATGCTATGGTTTATGGTTTGAATGGAGCCTTAGACTCCCTCACCAAAGCGGCTCATAAGGAATATTACACGACGAGTACAGGTACTTACAAACACACACTCACCAATGAGCTTTTCCTTCCTGTCAAAGTAACAGATAACTGGAATGAAGGTGAGTGGGTATTAGGCTGGGGCACGAACACCATTACGGATAAGACAACTGGGAAGACCCTTGAGGTTCCTTACCATACTGCCTCTTTGATCATGAATGGCAAAGTTGTCAGAATGAACTATTGGTATGATCGGGTAAATATCATGGCTATGCAGGGTTACCAAATGATACCGCCTTCGAAGTAATAGTCGATTTAAAACATTGATATCAAGAGTGAGTGAATTAATAACTAGCGTTAGTTCGCTCACTTTACTTTGTTATGTCTATCTCCTCTAACTTTTTTAAAACATGAACAACCTACTTCCAAAAACCGAACGGCTTCACGCCTTAGATTCCCTTCGCGCCATTATGATGCTGTTGGGTTTAGTCATTCATTCTTCTATCACTTATGGCCTCTTTGAATATGGAGGTGCATGGCCTTTGAAAGACCCCAGTTCCACTAGTATTCTGAATGATCATATCGTGTTTTTTATCCATTCCTTCCGGATGCAAATATTTTTTGTAGTCTCTGGATTTTTTGGAGCCATGTTATTTTATGAAAGAAAACCGCTAGCGATGATTAAGAATAGAGTTTCTCGAATCGTGTATCCCTTTATTGTATTTGTGATTTTACTTTGGCCCTTTATCGAATTTTCTTTTAGTTACACCAGATTTGTGTTTGCTGGTGAGCCAAATGCCTGGGCAGAGACATTGGCTACCATAGGAACTCCTTTATTTTTCATTCCTCAGAACACATGGCATCTATGGTTTCTGTACTATCTTGTCATGATCATAGGGGTTTCAATTCTGATTGCCTTTGCTATTAGAAAGACTCCCAGCTTGGCGCGCTCTTTCTCCAAGGCGTTTAGCTGGATTATTCAAAAGCCAGTTTTACGCGTATTCTTTTTTGCGGGGATCACCGGCTTGGTTTACCTGATTATGGGAGTTTCCTCAGTGGCCACTTCCACTTCATTCATACCTGATTTCAATACCTTTCTCTACTATTTCATCTTTTTTATTGTAGGATGGGTTTTGTTTAAATCTAAAGAGCATTTGGATAGCTTCAAGCGTTTGGATTGGGCATGCTCCATATTGGGAACTGTTCTCTTTTTCGGATACACACTAAATGCGCCATCCTTTAGTTTTGAAATGGCGATCCTTGTCAAGTCATTGGTCGTTTGGCTTTTAATCTTTGGATTTACGGGGCTGTTTCTCCGGTATGGAAGTGGACATTCGGCTCGGATGCGCTATATATCCGATGCATCCTATTGGGTTTATCTCGTTCACTTGCCTATCGCAGCTTTTATTCCTGCGCTTATTTACGAGTGGCAAGTGCCAGCTATGCTGAAATTTTTAACTGTACTATCAGGGACTTCAATCATCTGCTTTACTACTTATCATTTATTTGTGCGAAGCACCTTTATCGGGAAGTTTCTCAATGGTCGTAAATATTCGAGAAGTGTAGCAGATATCCAGCATGCTGAAGAAGCGAGGAAGGTGGCCGTTTCATTGAATTAGGAGGTTTTCTCTTGGAGTAAAAACCAATTCGAAGGCACTTTTCTCACAGAAAATAAAACCAAAAAGGCCATGGGAAATCACGAAACAACAGACCGATACAAATGGGTGGTGCTGGCAGTACTCACGATGGTCTATGTTTTCAATTTTATAGACCGTCAGGTTTTGGTGATTCTCCAAGAGCCCATCAAAGCAGAGCTTGGGCTATCCGATACGCAGTTGGGCCTGTTGACTGGGCTGACATTTGCGGCGTTATATGTCATTTTAGGAATCCCAATCGCACGATTGGCAGATAAAGGGAATCGAAAAAACATTATCGTAGCTAGTCTGGCATTATGGTCTTTGATGACAGCTTTATCAGGTGCGTCGAAGAACTTTTTACATTTATTTCTGGCCAGAATGGGCGTGGGAGTAGGTGAAGCAGGTGGAAGCCCACCCGCACACTCCATCATTTCAGATTACTTTCCATTAAAACAACGAGCCACGGCTTTGTCCATTTATTCAACTGGTATTTACATTGGGGTATTAATTGGCTTCGTGATTGGTGGGGTTTTAGCGAAAAATTTTGGTTGGAGGATCGCCTTTTATTCCCTTGGGATACCAGGGATTTTGTTTGCAATAGTACTATACTTTGTAGTAAAAGAACCCATCAAGGGGCGACTTGATGCGACGGATTTGAGTCAGGTAAACCCTACATTAAAGGAGGTTTTGAGTACAATTCTAAAAAAGAAAACTTTCATTTTTGTGGCACTGGCATCGGGCTTTCACACTTTTGGGCTCTATGGTTTTAATAACTTTTCTGCCTCCTTTTTATCAAGAGTCCACCAGATAGATTTGGCTACGGCGGGTATAGTGCTCGGATTGGCGATTGGAATTGGTGGGGGAATCGGTACTTTTTTCGGTGGTTACCTTTCGGACAAATTGAGCCATAAAGATATGCGTTGGTACATTTGGGTTCCGATGATAGCAGGAGCTTCCTCCATATTTTTCACCTATCTCGTAATTTTTAACGAGGCTGTTCCCGTAGTGTATTTTGGTATTTTAATGTGGAGCTTTTTGACTGCCTTTTATTTAGGCCCTACCATTGCCATTGCGCATAGTTTGGTCAATGCCAAGATGCGTGCGTTTTCCTCCGCTATCTTATTTTTTGTATTGAACCTCATCGGTTTGGGTGTAGGACCCTTGACAATTGGAATTCTTAGCGATTACTTTCAGCCAGAATATGGTGATTTGAGTCTCCGGTGGGCATTTTGTGCTACTTTCATAAGTGGAAGTATAGCTATAGGTTTCCAGTATATGGCCTCAAAAAACTATTTAAATGATTTAGAATCTTCAAAGTAACCTTAATTAAAATCATAAGCAGAGCAAGCGGAAAACTAACAGTAGATCCTGTACGATAGAATTTAAATGCAAAGTATCATCTCAAAAACCGCTCTGCGGCTCTTTGAGAAACCTCTGTCGACTTCGTGTCTCAATACCTTTTTGATGCTTATTCAATCCCAAACAAATCCTCCGGATTCCAAGTCGGTCGTGCTGAAGTATTGGCTACCGAATAGCTGATCAGAAAATTCAACTGCACATAAGTTTTGGCTGCAGCAAAATCAAAGATTCCATCCATCCCATCTGCTGATTGGTGGTAGTATTTGGCCCGCCAAGTTTTGATAAAAGCGTCCATATCAAAGCCTGGGATATCGCTTTTGTTGCCATACTTGATGTGTAAAGCCGGAATGCCATTTACAACGAAACTGTATTGATCGCTTCGCACAAAGCGGTTTTGCTCCGGCTCTGGATCGGCTTCAATCTCTAATCCAAGGTAGTTTGCCGCAAATTCTACATTGCCCATGATGCTGGAATGCTCCGCTCCAAGCGGCACGATGGAAAGCAAAGGAGCAATCACTGTGGGCATGTCGGTATTGACATTGGCGACGATAGCTGATTTGGGTACTGTCGGATAGGAAGCGAAATAAGAAGATCCTACCAAGCCCATTTCCTCTGCTGTCACCATCACGATCAGAATAGAGCGCTTGGGTTTAGCGTTTCCTTTGGCATAGATGCGGGCGATTTCAAGAAGCGACGCCACGCCTGAAGCGTTGTCATGTGCCCCATTGTAAATCGAGTCTCCGTTGACCACTCTCCCGATACCCACGTGATCCAAGTGTGCCGAATGCACCACATATTCATTTTTCAATTTTGGATCTGAGCCTGGAATCATTCCAATTACATTTTCACTTTCAAACTCCGAGTAGCTAGATGAATAGCTTGCAGCCAGCGAAAAAGGAAATTCAAAAGAGGAATTCTTTCCGGATTTAATAGCAGTCTTGGTAGCCTCTAGGGTTCTTCCTGAGTTCAGAAAGAGTTGGCTGAGAAAGGAATTATTCGAAGTCAAAGCGAATTTCATATTCCCATTGAATCCTCTTCCAAAGGCAGTGGTTTTTTCAGGATTCAAGGCCACGTTCGATTGAATAGTAGGATTTTGATTTGGAAATGCATTCGTCGGGCTAACCAAAATGGCTCCAATAGCCCCTTTTTCAGCAGCGGTATTTAGCTTATTTCCTGCACTTCCAAAATGCGAAACCAAAGTCGAGGCGGGCAATCCATCCGGCACGCCGGCTAGAAACACCACTACTTTTCCTTTGACATCAATGCCATCGTAATCCGAATAAAAACCAGGACCATCCACGCCATAACCCACGAAAACCAGCTTCCCATGTCCTGCGGCATTGGCCATCAGCGGATGGGCATAGGGAAGAAAATCTTGCCCAAAAGCCAAGGAATCCACATTCCCATTGGAATCAAACAGATAAGCCTTCGAACTTTTATTATCGACTTTGCTAGTTCTCAAAATCAACTTTTGAGTGAATTGTCCAGGATCTCCCGCTGGTTTTACCCCCATCTGTTTGAATTCATTGACCACATAGTCCACTGCCATCTGATAGCCTGCTGTTCCGGGCTTTCTACCTAGAAGTTTGTCATCTGCGAGATAGGCGATGTGATTGCGTATCGTCATCGTGTCAACCTGATCCATAGCTTTTTTGACCGAACCTGGGATAGAGATTTTTTGAGAAAAGGCTGTGAAACTGACTAGGAAGAGAAGGAGAAGAATCGCTTTTTTCATCGTAAAGTTTTTTGTGAGCTTAAAATTCATTGAAACTAGTTAGAAAATTCTTTGAACAAGAAAAAATGAAATGACCTTCGAAATAACTCAGGAAAAACTCACCCGTTCATTTTCGTAAAATTTTGAATTTGTCCTTCAATTTTGTAGCTTATAAAGCTGTCTAAATGAGCTTGTTACGAAAAGTTTAATTTAGAAAAGCCTTGGGATGCTTTTTAATTTTCTAGTTAATGACCAAGATTTTTTAGGCAGTGATTTGAATACCAAATTAAATTTTTAACCTAAACTTTTAAAATCATGAAAAAAATAACAGCAATTTTAGCCTTCGCGGCTATCCTGTATTCTTGTACAGAAAATGAGTCCCCGGACCAGTTAAATCTGGAGCAGCAAACATCAAGTATTGACGCAACAGGAAGCAATGGCAAGAATGTAATTCAAATTCCGTCTCAGGCCCCGAAAGGAAGCTCTGAGAATGCCATGATCATGGCTACTTTCACTCCTATCAATGATGTATCGGGAGATTATACGACTGAAACCACGCTTATTGATATTTCTGCAATTCCTTGCTTAGATCTCGTTGATGACGTAACAGACGGAACTTTAACCTTGGATTTTGATAAAACCATGGGCAAAAGGCAAGCAGATGTTTGCGGATGGGGTGCAGTTTGGGGATCATTTCCAGAAGTTGAAGGTCCAAATCCTCATATTCTATTCTCACAAGGGCAAAACTCAATTGCGATATCACTTTCTGAACCGGTAAAAACATTCGGGTTTGAAATGACGCCAAATCGCCAAGGGAGTGCTTGGGATTTCGAAGTAACCTTTTATAAAGATGGGGTTCCAATAGGTTCTATTATTAGATCAGTAACTACTTTAGAAACAGCAAAATTGTTCGCCGCAACATCAAATGCTAGTTTTGACTATGTTATGATATCAGCTAACACTCCAAGTGGATTTAGTTTGGGCCAATTCCGCTATGCAGAGGGAAAAAACCCATTCACAGTAGATGTGAAGCCAGATAGCTGTGAAAACCCAGTGAATGTCAATTCTCAGGGAGTGATTCCAGTAGGAATTTTGGCATCAATGGACTTGGATGTGAATGAAATCGATCTGTCAACTGTTCGTCTGAATGGGGTTGCTCCAAATAAGTCTTCTATTGCGGATCTGGGTGGATTCTATGAAAAAGAAGAGGCTTGTGATTGCGATCCTTCAGAATTTGATGGAATTATGGACCTGGATCTCAAGTTTGATACCCAAGCGGTAGTGTCTACCCTAGGTTGGGTTGCTGATGGTCAAAATGTCACTGTTTCCCTTTCTTTTAATACCATGGATGGCAAATCCTGGACTGGAGAGGATTGCATCAGGATCATCAAGAAAGGAAAAAAGTAATCCTAATTTCTAATCAAATAAATAAGAAAAGTATCCCAGCGCTTTTTGAAAGCAAATAATCTAAAACTGCTGAACTTATTAAGTTCAGCAGTTTTGTATTTATATGAAGGTAATCTTTGACTAAGGCAGACAAACTTTTGTATTTATCGTGCTTTGCGCAACCGCCGGTTTTTTGCCTTAAAATCATCCTGCTAAATCTACAATTGTGTCGCTCCTGCGGAGCCTAGATGAATCATCATTGTGGCTCATTTCTACAAAGGTGTCGCTCCATTGGAGCTAGATAAAGCATGAGACAAAGACTCCAAGACAAAAGCTCTTCTCATCAATTCTTCTCGACCTTATCCCATTCAGATAAAAAAATAATGACAGCAATATTTTTTGGATACAATCATAGCCAAAATTGGATAGGCCCAGCGGGCCGAAATCTTTGTAGCTCTAATGGTTATACGCGGTATTCAAAAGCCCCAGCGGGGCGACATCTTAAAATTCCTCTTTCTACAAAAGTGACGCTCCTCTGGAGCTAGATAAAGTATGCGACAAAGACTCCAAGACAAAAGCTCTTCTTATCAATTCTTCTCGATCTTATCCCATTCAGATAAAAAAATAATGACGGCAATATTTTTTGGATACAATCATAGCCAAAATTGGATAGGCCCAGCGGGCCGAAATCTTTGTAGCTCTAATGGTTATACGCGGTATTCAAAAGCCCCAGCGGGGCGACATCTTAAAATTCCTCTTTCTACAAAGGTGTCGCTCCTGCGGAGCTTGGATGAATCATCATTGTGGCTCATTTCTACAAAAGTGTCGCTCCATGGGAGCTAGATAAAGTATGCGACAAAGACTCCAAGACAAAAGCTCTTCTCATCAATTCTTCTCGATCTTATCCCATTCAGATAAAAAAATAATGACAGCAATATTTTTTGGATACAATCATAGCCAAAATTGGATAGGCCCAGCGGGCCGAAATCTTTGTAGCTCTAATGATTATACGCGGTATTCAAAAGCCCCAGCGGGGCGACATCTTAAAATTCCTCTTTCTACTACAAAGGTGTCGCTCCTGCGGAGCTTGGGTGAATCATCATTTTGGCTCATTTCTACAAAGGTGTCGCTCCTGTGGAGCTTGGGTGAATCATCATTTTGGCTCATTTCTACAAAGGTGTCGCTCCTGTGGAGCTTGGATGAATCATCATTTTTGCTCATTTCTACAAAAGTGACGCTCCATTGGAGCTAGATAAAGTATGCGACAAAGACTCCAAGACAAAAGCTCTTCTCATCAATTCTTCTCTACCTTATCCCATTCAGATAAAAAAATAATGACAGCAATATTTTTTGGATACAATCATAGCCAAAATTGGATAGGCCCAGCGGGCCGAAATCTTTGTAGCTCTAATGGTTATACGCGGTATTCAAAAGCCCCAGCGGGGCGACATCTTAAAATTCCTCTTTCTACAAAGGTGTCGCTCCTGCGGAGCTTGGATGAATCATCATTGTGGCTCATTTCTACAAAAGTGTCGCTCCATGGGAGCTAGATAAAGTATGCGACAAAGACTCCAAGACAAAAGCTCTTCTCATCAATTCTTCTCGATCTTATCCCATTCAGATAAAAAAATAATGACAGCAATATTTTTTGGATACAATCATAGCCAAAATTGGATAGGCCCAGCGGGCCGAAATCTTTGTAGCTCTAATGGTTATACGCGGTATTCAAAAGCCCCAGCGGGGCGACATCTTAAAATTCCTCTTTCTACAAAGGTGTCGCTCCTGCGGAGCTTGGATGAATCATCATTTTGGCTCATTTCTACAAAAGTGACGCTTATCTGAAGCTAGAAAAAAACCAAGCAAAGCACTACTAATCATATAGCCCGAAGAACGAAGAATATGCTTTAGAAAACCACTCCCTGAAACTTTGGAAACCTTTTTAACCTTTGCGTTTAAAACAAAAAAACCTGCTTTCGCAGGTCTTTTCAATCAATTCTTTCCATTCTTAAAACTCTTATCCGGATAAGCAGGCGGTTGAGGAACTGGTCGAGGATCGGCTTTGATTAATTCCCTCAAATATTCTATCGCGGCATCCAATTGCGCATCTTTTCCTTCAAAAGTCGCCTTTGGCATATTGATCACTTCAATGTCCGGAATAAATCCAATGCCTTCGATCAGCCACTCTACATCTTGGTTGCTGTCGCCTTGGTTAGTGTCTCCACTAACCAATTTCTCTCCATAAACCCCATTCATCGGCGCTCGGGCGATGCCATTGTCAGAAAGTGTATTTGAACCAGAGAGCCAAACTTCCCCGCCCCAAGTTCTTGCACCGATTGCTTTGCCCATGCCCAATCTTCGGAAGCCTTCGGCAAAAGCTTCTCCATCGGAAGCGGTGAATTCATCCACCAATAAGACTAAATGTCCTCGGAAGGCATAAGGCATATTCCAATACGGTTCGCCTGTTCTTCCTTTCCAATAGAAAAACACCTCCCGCATCAATTTCTCAAGGATAAAGGAGTCGATATTTCCACCACGGTTTTGGCGCACATCGATGACCAAGCCTTGCTTCTTAAACTGCGGATAAAAATCTCGGTACCATTGGTTGATATCCGTTTGAGTCATCGCACGAAGATGGACATAGCCCATGTCTCCACCTGATTTTTCCTCCACTTCCATTCTACGTGTCCACTCCCATTCGTTGTAACGAAGGTTGGCTTCTTCTCTGGAAGACATCGGCTTGAGGATGCGATCAGTTTTTGCTTTTCCGTCAGCTCCCAATAATGAAATCCGAACTTGATTTCCTGCTTTGTCACGCAAAAGCGAATAAATATCCGGCACTTCCATCACACCTACTCCATCAATATGTGTGATGACATCGCCTTCTGAAATGTTCACATCCGGGTGTGAAAGTGGTGACATTTCGTCTGGATAGTCTGGATCAGAACGATAGATATGCGCCACCGTGAAGCCCTTTAGTTTCTCATTTCGGGTCAACTGTGCTCCAAGCATTCCCATGCTAATATCGTCCGATCCATCGCGAAGGTCTCCGCCTCGTACGGCAGTGTGCAATACAGAAAGTTCACCCACCATCTCGCCGATCACATCCGAAAGTTCTGCCCGGGTAGTCACTCGATCCACTAGCGGTAAGTATTTTAAGCGCATTCCATCCCAATCCACGCCGTGCATTCCCGGATCGTAAAAGTAATCCCGCTCCATGCGCCAAGCATCGGTATAGATCTGCTTCCAGTCTTCTCGAGGATCGATGGAGAATTTCACAGAGGAGAAATCTACCTTCGTTTTAGATAAGTCAGAAACGGGAGAAGTCCCAAGTTCCACCACCGAATATGTGGATCCACTACGAACCAAGATGTATTTGTTGTTTTGAGAGACGGTATAGTTTCGCACGTTATCGATGAAGGCTTTTGGCTCCGGCTTATTGGAAATCGTTGCCATCATTAGCGGTGCTTTATCGCTTCCGCTCGCTCCTCCACCATAGAATACACCCATTCCCGGGCCAATTTCATGATAGTACAAGGCTTTGTCTGTAACAATTAGATTACTGTAATTTCCAGCAGGAACAGGCACTTCGCGCAGTCGATCCATCAGGCCAGTTTCTTCGATCGTCACTGAAACTTTCTCAGGCGTTTTTTCCTTTTCTGCTGCCAATTCATTGGCAAAGAAGAAAGGAGAAACTACCCCCGGCTTCAATCCAATCTGATAGATTTTCATCTGCTTTTCCCAGAAAGGCTCGGGCTGTCGCTGTCCCCATGGACTGCCAATGACCGTTTGAAAATTGCGATCCGAGAGAAAATACAACCAATTCCCATCCGGACTCCATTGTGGACTTAGACTGTTTGCCCGATCTGAAGTCATCGCGATTCGCTTTTTAGTATCCACATGGTAGGCGTGGATTTGGGAAAAAGTATTGCTTGCCGCTTGCGCGAAAGCGAGCCATTTGCCGTCAGGCGACCAGGACATACTTGACGTAATGTCTTCGTCCGAGACGGTAACTTTTGTTTGAGCTCCACTACTTTTATCCATGATCCAAATCACAGAATTCAAATCCCGATAGGCAATCTTTGTCCCGTCAGGCGAAGGGAGCATGTCAAATTTAAGCGTAGTTCCATCTTTGGAAAGTTGCTTTCCCTGATCCATTCCAAGGCTGTTGTATTCATGGATTTCAAATTCTGAGCTTTCATCCGAAAAAGTCAGGATCGATTTTCCGTCAGGAGAAAATATCGCATCTCGATAGCGTACGCCATCTTTTCGGCTCAGGCGAACGGTTCGGCCTTCCTTGGCTGGAACAGAAAATACCCGTCCTCGAGTAGTCAAAACAACTCGCTCCCCATCATTGCTGACCGCCATACCACTGAGGTTTTCCATGGGATTGTCCACCCATTTTTCGCGCAGCTGATCGAAGTCTGAGACCAGCGAAATCGCAAGCGTCTTGGCAGAATTTTCTCCAAGAGACATCAGCTTCAGGTCTGCGCCCACTCGGTAAACCAATTGATTTCCAGAAAGGGAAAACTCGCGTACGTCGAAGCTCGGCTCTTTGGTGATTTGGCTCATCGCTCCGCCAGTTTGATCCATCACCCAGACATTTACGATACCATCTCGGGAAGAGAGAAAATACACTTTGCCCTGATGGGCGACCGGATGATGATCCTCGCCTTTGTAGTCTTTGGTCAATTTAATTGCTTCTGACGATCCAGCTGTATATTTCCAGATTTGGCGCGCAGTACCGCCTTCATAGCGCTTGGTGACGTTGTTGTGGAAAGTTGGTCGGACGAAATAGTAAGTGCTTCCATCTTCAGAGAAGCTCCCTTCAGCCGCCATCTCCAGCGGAATCATGCTTTTCGCTCCAGTTTCCACATTGACGGTTAGGGTCATGAGTTTGGGAAGAGTCGCATATTGATTGGTGACGTAGGCGATTTCGGTCGCTGATTTCCAATCGGTTGGGATAGACGTCGCCGGTTCATAAGTCAAGCGCTTCGGCAAACCGCCAGCCATTGGCATCACATAGACTTCGGTGGGACCTTCATAGCTCGCAGCATAGGCGACCCATTTTCCATCCGGAGAAAGCTTGGGATCTGACTCATCCCCAGGATGAGAGGTAAGTCGGACGGCTTGTCCTCCTGAAGTGGCCACTTTCCAGATGTCCCCTTCGGACACGAAGACGATTTGATCCTGTTGGATGTCCGGATGCATGAAATAGCCAGGGATCGTTTGGCCCTGAAGCAAAGTGCTGGTACCTGCAAGAAGCAGGATTGCTACGGTTTTTTTAAAATTCATTTTCGTACGGTTTAGATTCAAAAAATACAATTTTTAAAGCATTTTGAATTGAAGTTCTTGTGTAATCCCTTATTTTCAAGGAATAAGGTTTTTATTGAAATAGTAAGATTTTTAGGTGCTATGCAAATTTTCTCAGAATCGCTTTTTATAAATTATGATTCTTTTATAAAACAAAGCAAATCCAAGCTACATCTGTTGGATTGTTTTTTCATCGGTTTAATTAAACAACCACCTGATTTGAATTTGCTTTTATTCTCAGGATATTCTTTTTTTCTTATCAAATTTTTGCTCCTATGAAAAATACAATCCTTGATATAATAGTCAATCTATTGAAGGATCTTTCTTATGACCCTATTTTCTGTAGTTCTGGAAATCTCAAGTTCCAAGAACTACGCTCTCCAAGTCATGGAAGTGGTACAGGGTAAGGTTACCAGTGAAATGACCCGATAAAACTCATAAACTATTAATAACCAAAGAAGTGAAAATGACTCTAAAAATTAGCTCCCCCCAGTATTTAAGGTTGATGGGTATTTTTATTCCTATACTTTTATCGCTGCACTTTAGTGCTCCCTCCCACGCTCAAATCAATACCTCCAAGGGCGTTCCTAGCTATACCAATTACACGGTGGGGGATATAAACTTAGCGGGGCAACAGGTCTGGAGTGTTAATCAAAATAAAGAAGGCTTTCTCTTTGTCGGGACAAGCTCAGGTTTGCAGAAATTCGATGGTAAAAATTGGGAGCTACTTGCCTCACCGACCACTGAATTCAACACCAATGTCCGATCCACTTTGCTTGCCTCAGACGGCACTTTTTACTTCGGTTCCTTAGGAGACTTTGGACTAGTCACTGCGGATTCCCTCGGTAGGACTGTTGAAAGATCACTTTTGGATGGTTTCCCTGCAGATATGGTTTTCAATGATGTTTGGTCTATCCGAGAGAGTCAAGGCAAAATTTACTTTCAGGCCCGCGAAGCGATTTTCATCTATACTCCTGGTACGGAGGAGCGGGCGAGCAACATGAAAGTATGGAAGCCGGACACGGAGTTTATGTATGGCTTTAGCTTAGATGACAGCTATTACACGCATCAGATGAATCTGGGCCTATTTAAAGAGCAAAACGGAACCTTAGAATTAATTCCGGGCAGTGAATTCTTGGGTGAGGAGCGGGTACAGGTTTTATTACCTTATCGGGGAACAGATGAATTCTTGGTTGGTGCTTTTGCTGGTGGGCTCTATCACTATGATGGGCAAAATTTTATCCCTTTTCTGACCGAAATAGACGAGCTGCTGCAAGAAAGAAGTTTGTATAAAGCGCTTGCCCTTCCAGATAGCACCTATGCACTTAGCGTTTTGGGACAAGGGTTTTTTATTATTGATCAAAAGGGAAAAGTTAAATCACACTTTGATATCAAAAATTCAATTACCGATCAAAGCGTCTATGCGTTTCACCTAGACAATACTTCAAATCTTTGGGTAGGAACCAATTCTGGGCTTACGAAAATTGAAATTTTCTCCCCTATCACCCAGCTTGGCTCTGAAGAGTATGAAATAGGGAGTCCCTTATCCCTTAATGCCTATAATGACAACTTATACATAGGCACTTCTACAGGCGTCCTTTATGTCGATAAAATAGATGGAATAGTCAAAGAAGTGGATGGAATACCAAGAACGCAGGTGTTTGGACTTACTGAGGATGATAATCAAGTACTGAGTACTGGGGTTGGAATTATTGAAATCAAGGGAGAAAAGGGCACTATGATCAATGGAACAGAGAGCTTTCAAACCTTACAAGTCGTTATTTCTGAGTTCCACCCCGGATATATTTTCATCAGTGGGGGCTTTGGTATTCAGGTGTTAAAAAGGGAGCTCGCTAGCAATGGACAATACGACTATGAAGTCATCGGCCCTATTTCAGGGGTGCAGCGGTCTGTGTATAGCTTAGCTGAAAACAAGGAAGGCGAACTCTGGGCTGGCACCCAAGCAGGAATTCTCTTTCGGATAATTTTCCAAGAAACGGCTTCTGGTAATCTGGATGTGCCCAATGCTCGGGTCGAAGAAATAAGTGAAAAAGACGGCGTACGAGGTTTGTCAGGACTGGTCGTGGGACCTGTCGAGGGAAAGGTGTACACCTCAGGAATAGAAGGTTTTTATTACTTCGATTCGAGCACTCAAGAATTTGAGCGAGACGCTGTATTTAGTTTCTCCGATGAAGTAGCCAATATCAATTTAGATACCTATGGGTTAGGTGTTGCGGAAACAGGGAATGTTTATTTGGATTTCAAGGGAGAAAAGCGCTTGGCTGTTCGTCAAGCCGACGGCACCTTTAAGCTACAATCCTATCCTTTCAATTTGATTACCTCTAGTAGAGTAGCATCGGCATTTACAGAGCAGAGTGGAGTGATTTGGTTTGGTACCGAAGAAGGATTGCTTAGACTTGACCCAAATAAGGAATACAAAACGGATCACCCGCTACCCATTTTTTTTACATCAGTGCTTGTAGGAGAAATGAACCTCGCCTTAACTGAGAAATTAGCCGGATCCACTCCAGAGATTCCCTTTAAAGGGAACTCCATTCGATTTGACTATGTGGCACCTTATTTTGTCAAGGAAAATCAGATTCGATATCAGACCTTTTTGGAAGGACTGGATGAGGATTGGGGTGCATGGGAAGATAAAGTGTATCGGGAGTTTTCTAATCTTCCTTTTGGCACCTACACTTTCCGGGTCAAAGCCAAAAATACCTTTGGCACCGTTTCAGATGAAATCGTCTATACCTTCGAGATTTTGCCTCCATGGTATGCCACTTGGTGGGCATATCTCCTGTATTTCTTGAGTTTTGGACTGATTGTCTATGGCGTGGTCAAACTACAGACAGGCCGAATTCTTGCTAAAGAGCGTGAGAAAAACCTCGTACGGGAATTGGCTCAATCCAAGGAAATAGAAAAGGCATACCAAGACCTCAAAGCCACCCAAGCCCAACTTATCCAGTCTGAGAAAATGGCTTCCCTTGGAGAACTTACCGCAGGTATCGCCCATGAGATTCAAAATCCCTTGAACTTCGTCAATAACTTCTCAGAAGTCAGCAATGAACTCATCGATGAACTCGAAGAAGAACGGGCAAAAAGTCCAGAGTCACGTGATGAAAAACTGATCAGCCAAACTTTAGCCGATCTCAAAGAAAATCTCACCAAGATTAAGCATCATGGCAAGCGGGCAGATTTCATCGTCAAAGGAATGCTTGAGCATAGCCGCACGAGTTCGGCGGATAAAAAACTCACCAATCTCAATGGACTTGCAGATGAATTTCTACGCCTGAGCTACCATGGACTCCGTGCAAAAGACAAAAGCTTCAATGCTGACTTTGAGACTGATCTCGATCCAAACCTTCCCAAAGTAAATGTAGTCGCACAGGATATCGGCCGGGTGGTCTTGAACCTGATCAACAATGCGTTTTATGCGGTGAATGAACAAAAAAGTAAACTTTCCCAAAGTTCCGAACTTTGGGAAAGTTATAAACCGATGGTCAAAGTGAGCACTCGCCTAGTGGACTTAGCGGGGGAAAGCGGCGTCGAAATCTGCATCGCCGACAACGGCGCAGGCATCCCAAAAGCCATCAAAGACAAGATCTTCCAGCCTTTCTTTACCACCAAACCTACGGGAAGCGGAACTGGTCTTGGCTTATCGCTTAGCTATGACATAATCAAAGCGCATGGTGGGGATTTGAGAGTGAAAAGTGTAGAGGGAGAGGGAACGGAGATGATTTTCTTTTTACCTCTTGTCTGAACCACTGATTTAAAAGGATTAATAGATTTCACGGATTTGAAAAATGGCAGACTTGAAGTATAAAGACATCACGGAGAAAATAATTGGGGCTTCATTTGAAGTACATTAGTTCTTGGGAAACGCCCGCCTGCCGGTCAGGCAGGGTTTTCAAGAAGTCATTTATCAAAGCATATGGTGGGGATTTGAGTGTCAAAAGTACGGAGGGCGAAGGCCTGCCTGCCGGCGAGGCAGGAACGGAGATGATTATTTTCTTACCAATAACTCCCTGAATCACGCCTGCCTGCCGCAGGCGGAGATTAAATGGATTATAAGATTTCACGGATTTGAAAAAATGGCGAAGCTAATAAAAAGCCGTAGGCTTGACAGATATTGTAACCACGGGTTTCAACCCGTGGATCAAGGATTAGACAGTGATAAAGAGAACCGTAGGTTCGGCACATAAAATATGAACCGAGCTTACAGCTTTCTATTTAGAAATCGATTCATTACAAAGGGTTGAAACCCCTTGAAATAAAATGATTCGAGCCTCCGGCTTTTGTCTTAGTAGCGACTAGAGTTGAAATAGAGCAATAGACTCGACCAATAAGTTAATCATGGGTCTCTTTAGCTAGCTGGATCAGAGAAAACAGTACCGAAAACCAAAATTAAAGAGATGATTTTTTTTTACCAACACAAAAATTATAGGATGATTAAGCATCAAAAGCAAGTATTCAAACTGACCCTGATCTGTCTCTTAGCCCTATTCGCGAGTATGGCTTTAGCGCAGCAAAGTAGGGTAGATTCGGTCATTGTGCTATTGAATAAAAGTATAATCAATGAGCAGTTGGACTCTGCCAATTTTTCGGTAGCGATCGATTTACTGCGCAATACTGATTTAACTGCGGCTCAGATAAAAGAAATTGAATCTACTACTGATCAGTTTCAAAAATGGGAGAAGGATGGCTGGCCATTAGAAGTTAAATATTTTCTTTTCGATGGTTTATTCACCGTCGATTTCGATGAGGCCATTACCTATGGAAAACTCCAGGTTGAAAAAATAGATCAGCTCAATACGCCAGAAGCGTCAGCGATGAGATGGATTTTTTTGACCAACCTTAGAATCCCTTTTCGGAATTCGAATAGGCTTGAAGATGGGTTAGTCTATTTCTCACAAAAACTAAATCAGTATAAATTAGAAAATGACTCGGTTTCAATTTCGATATGCTATTATGTTTTAGGGGGTTTTAATGATATCTCAGGGCTAACTGATCTAGCTATATACAATATGAAAAAGTCAATTAGTTATATTGACACAATGAGTAACAAATCTAGATGGGTGAATAATATAGGTGTTTTGGGAGCTTATTATTTATCAAAGAATGAGAAGACCGATGGATTAGAATTCTTGAAAATTGCCTTGGAGGAGAATTTGAAATTAGAAAGAGGGTATTTTTTTTCAGCTATAAACCTTGCAGCTATAAAGTTGCAAACCAATCAACTCGACAGCGCCGCCTATTACTTAGCGATTGCTGAGAAGGATCCCGAGCTCGAAAATCCCGGTCCTTTTGCTGCCTATTTACAAATACAAGCTTTGTATTTTATTCAGACAGGTAATTTAGATGCAGCAGAAAAAAACCTGATAGAACTCTGGGACTTAATCAGAGCTAGAAGTATTCCTGTTTCAGGTGGCACAGGCACTATTGCACCGGATTACTATTTGGCATTGATTCGGATCAAGCAAAATAAATTTGAGGAAGCGATTCAGTTACTCCAACTTGATATAGAGCGACTCAATAATAACCGTAAAGAAATCCTTCGGGACTACAAGCTTATGGCTGATCTGTATCAGCAAACTGGAAAAAGTGAGTTAGCGGCGGAAACTTTCACGCGCTTTATTGTTTTGCAGGATAGCCTATTGGCAGATCAAGATAAGTTTCGCTCGATAAGCTTTGAAGCCGAGCAGCAAATGAATGAAAATGCACTTGCTATTGAACGATTGGAAAGTCAGAATCAGTTATCCACAACGACAAGAAATTTTTCAATTGGGATCGTAGTCTTGCTGCTTATCCTGTCTGCGAGTATTTATTACCGCTTTCAGTCCAAGAAGAAAGCCAATGAAGCATTGAATAAAACACTCGCCAATCTCAAATCTACCCAAGCCCAACTCATCCAATCCGAAAAAATGGCTTCACTCGGTGAGCTCACCGCAGGCATTGCCCATGAGATTCAGAACCCGCTGAATTTCGTGAATAATTTCTCTGAAGTCAGTAGCGAACTTATTGATGAAATGAATGAAGAGCTTGATAAAGGAGACCTCGAAGAAGCCAAAGCCATTTCGTCTGACCTCAAACAAAACCTTGAGAAAATAAATCACCACGGCAAGCGTGCCGACGCCATCGTCAAGGGCATGCTCGCCCATAGTCGTTCAAGCTCCGGAGAAAAAGTCCCGACAGATCTCAATGCCTTGGCAGATGAATATTTGAGGCTTTCGTATCACGGTTTGAGGGCAAAAGACAGCAGTTTCAATGCGGATTTTAAGACGGACTTTGATCCTGATTTGCCAAAAGTGAATGTGGTTTCCCAAGACATCGGAAGGGTATTACTGAATCTGATCAATAATGCCTTTCAGGCTTGTGCTGAGCGAAGTCGAAGTGCCGTGGCTCAACCCTCCAAGGGTTTAGAACCCTTGGAGGGTAATACACCATTAGTCATCGTCTCCACCAAAAACCTAGGCGGCAAAATCGAAATTTGTGTCTCCGACAACGGCCCCGGTATCCCCGACTCCATCAAAGAAAAAATCTTCCAACCCTTCTTTACCACCAAGCCTACCGGACAGGGAACGGGGCTCGGCTTGTCGCTAAGCTACGATATTGTGAAGGCGCATGGTGGGGAGTTAAGAGTGGAGTCGAAAGAGGGCGAAGGGAGTGTTTTCGAAATCAAATTACCCATATCATGAATCCTAAATCCCTGCCTGCGGCAGGCAGGTGTGATTCAGACGAATTATGATATCGTAAAGGCACATGGTGGGGAAATTATAGTGGAGAGCCCATCCGGTGACAAGGAGGGAACCATTTTTACCATTCAAATACCAACAAAATGAAAACAGAAAAAATAGTATTTCTATTGTTATTCATCTTCATAATTCCTTGGCATTCTTATAGCCAACAAATTCCTGATGCCGATCCCGGTACTGACATGGGTGAAAAGCTCAAATTTGCTTTGCGCCATGCGGAGAATGATACCCTTAGAGCAGAGATTCTAAGCGGTCTTTCAATTTATTACATTGATGTGCAAAGGGACACAGCAATCTATTATAGTGAACAAACCATTGCAATGGGAAAAAAATTAAGGATGCCTGCCATGGTTTCAATTTTTTCTTCCGCAATGGGCTATGCAAAGCTAAAAAACGGAGCGTATGAAGAAGCTTTAAAGGATATAACAACAGGAAAGGCTATTGCGGAAGATCCTGATTTTATAAATAAAATAAATCCCTTTGTGATAAAGATACTGGGCCTTACTAATAAGGAACAGGTAAAGTCACTTACAAAAGCAGTGTACAAAAGACAGCTTGGTCATTTATATCTCTCAGTTGGTAATAATAAGTTAGCACTGACTAATTATTTAGCTGCAATGGCTGATTTTAAATTAGCTGGAAGGGCGCAGGATCTGGCAGAAATAAAAATAACTATAGGACATTACTATTATGCTGTTGACAGTCTTGATATAGCTATGAAATATTACAAAGAATCTCTCAGTGATTTTGAAAATGTAGCCGATAAAAAATATTTGGGCCTATTGCTATTTGATATAGCCGACATTTACGCCGCCGAAGGAAAAAATGAGCTTGCCAAATCCTATTATTCCAAAGCCATTGAGAATGATGAAAAAGCAGGAAATCAATCCAATTTAATTCAAACCAAATTACACTGGGGTAAATTACTGCTCAAAGAGGGAGATTACACTTCCGCCATGAACGAAGCCAACGAAGGCTTGGCAATGGCACAGAAAAACGGAATGCATAGTAAAATTTCAGAAGCTAACTTGTTGCTTTCTTCCTGCTACAGAGCCATAAAGGACTTTGAAAAAGCAGATTGGTATTCGCAAATCGGCAACGATATAGGAGACAGTATTCAAAGCGCGGGTCAAAAAAATATTACCAAATTCCACAATGCTATATTGGAAGAAAACCTTCGAAACAACGAGAAGGAACTGACGCAAATATCCATTCAAAACAGGCGCCGAAGTTATGCTTTCATCACCGGTTTGCTTTTGGTTTCCGTCATTGGGCTATTGCTGTATCGCAACAATCGCCAAAAACAAAAAGCAAATAAGGTGCTGGAAAAAACGCTTGGGGATCTCAAATCTACCCAAACCCAACTCATCCAATCCGAAAAAATGGCTTCACTCGGTGAGCTCACTGCAGGCATTGCCCACGAAATTCAGAATCCGCTGAATTTTGTCAATAACTTCTCAGAAGTAAGCAGCGAACTTATTGATGAAATGAATGAAGAGCTTGATAAAGGAGACCTCGAAGAAGCCAAAGCCATTTCGTCTGACCTCAAACAAAACCTTGAGAAAATAAACCATCACGGCAAACGAGCGGATGCGATCGTCAAGGGTATGCTTGCGCATAGCCGCAAAAGCACAGGAGAAAAAGTACCGACGGATCTCAATGCCTTAGCAGATGAGTATTTGAAACTTTCCTATCACGGTTTACGAGCAAAGGATAAGAGTTTCAATGCAGACTTTGAATTAAACCTCGATCCTAATCTTCCAAAAGTAGCAGTCATTCCACAGGACATCGGAAGGGTGTTGTTGAATGTGATTAATAATGCCTTCTACGCAGTGAATGAATCCTCCAAGGGTTTCGAACCCTTGGAGGGTTTCATCCCAAAAGTCATCCTCTCCACCAAAAACCTTGGCGACAAAATCCAAATCTCCGTCTCAGACAACGGATCCGGCATCCCCGATTCCATCAAAGACAAAATCTTCCAACCATTCTTTACCACCAAGCCGACTGGCCAAGGAACAGGATTGGGATTAAGCTTAAGCTATGATATTGTTAAAGCGCATGGGGGAGAATTGAAAGTAGAAAGGAATATGGGTTCGGGTACAATTTTTAGCATCATCTTAACAACAGGAAATTGAAATGGTAAAAAAGCATTTATTAGGACTTATCGGAATATTAGGCAGTATGATTCTTGCATCTTGTGCACAGCAGCAAGAGCATCCAACAGCCACCTCTTTGACGGAGGTGACAGGTATAGTGGTGAACGACACGCTCCCCGCCCCGGTAGTTACCTACTTGTCTGATTTTGAGCCTCCAACTGTAATCAAAGCCGCAGCGCCTATTTATGACTCACTCTCTACTTCATTTGGCGAGGGAATTCCTGATATCACACGATATACCACACTGGATGGCTTACCTCAAAGTATCACCTATCGTGTATTACAAGGATCCGATGGTACGATGTGGTTTCTGTCCGTTGAAAACCTCAGCAAATTCGATGGGACTAGCTTTACCACGTATAACCGGGCAAACGGGCTTCTGGAAGATGCGTATGCAAATGAATTTTTACTGGATAGTCAAGGCAATATCTGGATTAGCAATGATGGTATAACGGTTTTTGATGGTAGGTCTTTTACTACTTACACCACGGATGCAGAAGGAAACGAACTGGGAGGGGTAGAATCAATTATTGAGGATAAGGATGGATCTCTATGGATGGGTTCTGCAGAAAACGGCTTATTTCGTTATGAAAATAACCAGATCATTCGATTCACTACGGATGACGGATTAAAAAGCAATCAGATCGAAGATCTATTAGTGGATAAGGAGGGGCTTTTGCTCATCACGACTAAGGAGGGAATTTCTCAATATGACGGGACAAGTATTACTTCCTATAAAGCTATACCTGAAGAAAATGAGGCAGAAGGCAACCATCTCTTGTTTACAGATTCTAAAGGTAATATTTGGTTCCATTCCCATACGGAATCTGCTAAAATCGGCAAATATGATGGCTCCGATATCACTTTTTATACAATTAAAGAATTGGATAAAGATGTAAACATTACGGATGTCATAGAAGATGAACAAGGTTATATCTGGTTCTCATCTTCTAATGGCATTACTTACTTTGATGGATCTAAATTCTTTCATTACTCCAACGCTAATCTGGGTATAAGTAATACTTCTACCGTAAACTCCATTGCCTTTGACCGGGAAGGAAGTTTATGGGCCGTTATCCCAAGAGAAGGAGTACTCAAAATAAATCGCAATTTAAGTTTTCCTGAATTACCAGATGGAGGCGCTGCTTTTAACGTAATTCCTGATCCATCCGGAGATATTTGGGTTCAAACCCAAAAAGGGTTCGGTAAATACCTGGAAAACCGGATAGCTTTCTACGGTCATGAATTACTTGCCGATAAAAATTACAGAGGTATTCAAGACCCCATATTTGATGGGAATGGCACCCTCTGGTTTATGCTGATAAACAAACGCATTGAGGGAAGGAAGTTGGTTAGCTTTGATGGCAGCCGTTATACCTTTTATGGTTCGGAACAGGGATTGAAGCTAGATCTTTCAAGTAGAATTCGTGGTATTAACAATAACACGCAGCTTTTAATTAGTTCTGAAAATTCAACAATTGAGTTTGATGGGGAAAAAATAACACGACAGGACTTTCCCCCGGATGTTACACTTCGTGCTTTTTTTGTAGATACCAAGGGTAACCGCTGGTATGGAACGGAAGATGACGGACTCTATAAATTTGATGGAGAACAGCTTTCTCAATTAAGCACAAAAACAGGATTGGTAAGTAATAAAATCAATCGAATATTAGAAGATCCTCTGGGAAATATCTGGGTAACCATAGACTATGGTAACGCCCGAATAACGAATACTACGTTGAGTTCTTTTGATGCCCAGGATGGCTTGGCAAATTTAGTAGGAGTCATTAATCCTGATACCGTCAATAATGTACTTTGGTTTGGTACGATATCCGGTTTGGTTTCTCTAGATTTTGCTCAGCTCAATGATGAAAATCCAGGGTTTCTACAGTATAATTATTTAACCGGTTTTTCTATAGGTCCAGTTGTTGAGCCTATACCCGACATTAAAGGTAGGGTCTGGGGTAGTGCTCCGGTTTTATTTCTTTTTAATTACCCGGCCTTAAGCGATATACCAGAGACTACCCCCTATATAAAAAATATCCAAATCAATAATCAGTCGGTAAGCTGGCTTAGCCTTTCCCCTTCCTGGGCTAAAACAGACAGTATGGCTACCATTAATGAAATGGGATTAAAGTTTAAGGAACGGCTTAGTGGCGAACAACTTGAAGTCCAATTTGACACCTTTGGAGAGCTTAGCTTCGACTCAGTTCCTGCTCCTGATTTTGTACCTGTCAATCTAAGCCTTCCGTATACAAACAACACGATCAGCTTTGAATTTGCCAGTGTTTCGCCTACCTATGGAAAGTCGATAAGATATCAATACAGGCTGGAAGGCTATAATGATCGATGGAGTCCCTTAAGCACTAAAAAAGAGGCCAACTTCGGTAACCTGCCGGAGGGCCGCTATACTTTTCAGTTGAAAGCTTTGAATACCGGAGGCAACTGGAGCGAGATCTCTTATCCCTTCACTGTACGTCCACCATGGTTCCGTACTTGGTGGGCCTATGTTAGCTATGCAATCATCTTTTCTAGTGCAATTTTTGGGTTTATTAGCTGGAGAACACGGCGCTTGAAAGAAGAAAAAATCCTACTTGAAAAAGAAGTAACAAACAGAACCTCAGAGCTCAATCAATCCTTAGAAAACCTCAAATCCACCCAAGCCCAACTCATTCAATCCGAGAAAATGGCTTCCCTTGGTGAGCTCACTGCAGGCATCGCTCATGAGATCCAGAATCCGCTGAATTTTGTGAATAACTTCTCGGAATTGAACAAGGAACTTGTAGAAGAAGCCAAAGAGGAACTAGCCAAAGGTGATCTCGAAGAGGCCAAAGCTATTTTAAATGATTTGGGAGAAAATTCAGAAAAGATCAACCACCACGGCAAGCGAGCCGGCGATATCGTCAAAGGCATGCTGGAGCATAGCCGCAAGAGTACAGGTGAGAAAGTGCCCACCGATCTCAACGCCCTTGCCGATGAATATTTGAGACTTTCTTATCATGGCATGAGAGCAAAGGATAAATCCTTCAATGCTGATTTTGAGACTGAATTTGACGCTAGTTTGCCAAAGGTCAATGTTGTTTCCCAAGATATCGGACGAGTGATCTTGAATCTGATCAATAATGCCTTCTATGCAGTCGAAAGCAAGGCAAAAGCGATTAAATTCCAAGGAGGAAATGAGGAAGATTACAAACCTAAGGTCACTGTCCATACTCGAAGTGTGGATCTCGCAGGAGAAGGAGGTGTAGAAATCTGCATCGCGGACAACGGTTCCGGCATCCCCATAGCCATCAAGGAAAAAATCTTCCAACCATTCTTCACTACTAAACCTACGGGAAGCGGAACCGGTCTCGGACTGAGTCTTAGCTATGATATCATCAAAGTTCATGGTGGGGATTTACGGGTGAAAAGTATTGAGGGAGAGGGAACGGAGATGATTTTCTTTTTGCCAATAGCAACAAATTAAATATGAATACAGCCAAACAACGAGAAACAGACGCCAGAGAAGTTTATGAACGCTTTTGGGAGTGCTACCAAAAAGGGGACTTGGATGGCTTTGCCTCCAAGTTGGATGACAACTTTGAAATGATAGGGACCTCAGCCTCCGAGATTTGCCATTCCAAAGAGGAGGGCGTTGCGTTTTTTAAGGCCCAAATGGAGGAGCTCGTCGGTAAAGCTGAAATGCGAAATCGCGAAATATCCGTGAAACTTGTTAAGGATCTAGTATTGATCAATGAGGCCTCCGATATCTATGTGTTGAACGAATCGGAATGGGTTTATTATTCCAAAATAAGAATTTCAACCCTCCTTCATGAAACTGAACTCGGCTGGAAAGTCATCCAGCAACATGGTTCCCTACCCGATATGCGCGTGCAAGAAGGTGAAACCATTGCCATTGAAAAAATCAACCGAGAAAATCTGGAACTCCGGGACGCAGTAATGCGAAGGACACAAGAGCTAGCCATTAAAAATCGAGAACTGGAAATCGAAGCGGCCTTGGAGCGGGTGCGTGCGGTGGCTATGGGCATGAAAAGTTCAGCTGACATGTTCCATGTTTGCCGGGTGATTTCAGATGAATTGAGCCAGTTTGGAATCCAGGGTATACGGAATATTCAGGCCGTCATCATCCAAGAAAAAAGGAAGATTTACGATTGCTATCAATACTTCCCCGCCTATCAGAGCGAGATCCTTGAACACACGGAATACTTAAAAAATCCAGTGGAATCTGCCTTGGTCAACCGAATGCTGGAAGCCAAGGATGGCTACTTTGAAGGAAGCCTGACTGGACAAGAATTGGAAGAATTTCGAACCCACAGAAAAAAAGAAAATTATTTAGCAGACCCCTTGATGGATGGGGTAAATGAGATTTTTTACTTTTTCTATTCCATAGGCCCTGGAGCTTTGGGAATCACGCTTTATCAGGATCTTTCACCCGATGGTTTAGTCATTTTCAAGCGTTTCCATCAGGTATTTTCCCTTGCCTACGCCCGATTTCGGGATATCGAAAAAGCAGAAGCCCGTGCCAGGGAAATTGAAATCGACCTTGCCTTGGAGCGGGTCAGGGCAGAGACCATGGCCATGCATAGCAGCGAGGATGTTGGGAAATGCATCCTAAAAATGTTTGGAGAACTTACTGCTTTGGGGGTGTATGAAGGAACACGATTTGGTATCGGTATCCTAAATCACGACAACAATAACAACCAGCTTTGGACGGCTAGAAAGGATGGGGAGGACGTCAAAATGCATATCGGCCATTTAGATATGACGTGGCATCCTTTGCTCAAAAGCGCCCGTAAGGCCTGGAAGGCTCAGACTCCCCTTCATGAGTATATTTTAGAAGGAGAAGATTTGCTGGACTATTACCGAATGCTGAATAATGCACCTGACTATAAAATTCAGATAGCAATAGAAAAGTTACCAAAACGAGAGATCCAGTACTGTTTCATCTTCGAGCACGGGTTTTTCTATGCATTCAGTCCACAAGAATTTCAACCCGAATTAATACAAACCGTCCAGCGCTTCACTACACAATTTGCGCAGACGTATCGGCGGTATTTGGATCTAGTAAATGCGGAAGCGCAGGCTAGAGAATCCGAAATTCAATTGGCTTTGGAGCGCGTTCGGGCTAGAAGCTTAGCCATGCACCAAAGTGATGAGCTTAAGCATGTGATCGAGGTCGTATTTGACCAAATGGTCGCCTTGAAAATTCCTGTGGAGCATGCCGGATTTATCATCGATTACAAGCAAAATGAGGACATGCACATCTGGCTGGCAGATCATCAGCAAGGCGTGCCCAATGAAATTACAATTCCCTATTTCGATTCTCCTCATTGGAATAGTTACCATGAGGCCAAAGCAAACGGAGCATCATTCTTTGCCAACTTGCTACCGTTCGAAGTAAAGAACAAATTCTATCAAGATTTATTTCAACTGATTCCTGAACTTCCCAAGGAAGCGCAAGAAGTCATTTTTAGTAAACCTGCTCTAGCCATCTCCACCGTGTTACTGGACCATGTAGGATTGTATATGGAAAACTATGCGGACACACCATTTAGCGAGGCGGAGAACGGGATTTTGATGCGATTTGGTAAGGTGTTCGAACAAGCCTACACGCGTTTCCTAGATCTGCAAAAAGCAGAGACCCAAACCCGGGAATCTCAAATCAACCTAGCAGTGGAACGGGTAAGAGCCCAGTCAATGGCCATGCACCATCCCGATGACCTTGACAAAGTAAATAAGGAAATACTCTCTCAACTCAATTGGCTTCAGGTTCCCGGCCTGACCGGGGTTACTTTTTATTTGGTAGATGAGCTTGGATGGGTAAGGGCATGGGATTTTTCAAGCCCGGGGAATATTGGAGACCAAACTAGTTATACGCTTCAATTCGATTCCAACAAGCATGAAATGCTTGGATTTCCATTTAAAACACTACGTCAAACTGACTTAGATTACTTCGTCGCTGATTACCCCCTTGAAAAACTCGAGAAGGCTGTTTACGAGTTTGAAGAAATTGATCCAGCAATGGCCAAAATTGTTAAGGAGGCTTTATCAACTGGGGCTTTAACCCATCAATGGACTGCATGTGCCAGAATATCCAACGGAATGCTGGGTATCGATCTGGTAAGTCCTCCCTCCGAGGACACCAAAACCATTGGACTAAAAATAGCGGGGGCATTCAATCAGGCCTATATCCGCTTCCTAGATCTTAAGAAAGCAGAAGCTCAGGCTAGAGAAGCAAAGATTGAAGCGGCATTGGAAAGGATTCGTTCTAAGTCTCTTTCCATGTTCAAAACAGATGACCTTCGCAGTGTTGTCACCGTTTTATTTGAGCAGATGCAGGAGCTAAGTGTGGATATGGGCTTTGCTTCGGTAAGCATTTTTATTTTCGAGAATGGTGCTCGCAATATCATCCAGTGGATCCCCTTACCGGATGGAGTTGACTCAATAAGCATTCCTTATTTTGAGCACCCGATTTCATCTGATCTTTTTGATGCCAAAGAAACCGGAGCTGATTATTTTGAAAAGGTCTATTCGCTTGAGGAAAAAAATACCTGGTTGGAAGCAGGTTTCGAGCTTTCCGGTTACAAAGATCTTCCAGAGGAGTTTAAAAAATCCTTGCTTGAAGCTCCCGGATATGCCATGTCCATCACCTTGGCGAAAAATTCTGGAATCTGTATCCCAAGTTTTGAAGGAACGCTCCCTTCCAAGGATGACGTTGCGATCATGAAGCGCGTAGGAAAAGTTTTCGAGCAAGCATACATCCGCTTCCTAGATCTGCAAAAAGCAGAAGCGCAGGCAAGGGAATCAGAGATACAATTGGCGCTAGAGCGGGTCAGAGCCAAAACGATGGCGATGCACTCTTCCAGCGATCTAGGTTCAACTTCAGCCGTTCTATTTCAACAGATTGCAGATCTTGGGTTTGAAACTTGGAGCTGTGGATTTTGTATCTGGAAAGAAGATGACCATATCGAAGCTTGGATGGGAGCCGATACCGCGGGGAGCTCACTTTCTCCAATTTTGCTCAACTATAAAGAAGAAACAACCCACTATGAAATCTATAAATCATTTTTAGAAGGAGAATCTTCTCATGAGCGAGTTTGGGAAGGTCTGGAGCTGGAAGCGCATTACGACTACATGCAAACCATCCCCTCCGTTAAAACTGCTTTTTCTCAATTATTCGCAGCTGGACTTACACTTCCAACTTATCAATGCTATAACATCGGGTTTTTTAAGCAGGGCTATTTGATGATAATCACCAAAAAGCAAAATCCAGAATTAAAGGATTTGAGTGTCCGTTTCGCTAATGTATTTGAACAGACCTACACCCGCTTCCTCGACCTTCAAAAAGCAGAGGCACAGACTAGAGAAGCGGAAATAGAACTAGCGCTTGAAAGAGTAAGAGCTAGAACGATGGCGATGCAGCACTCTGACGAGTTAGCAGAAGCCTCCTTTCTATTAGATCAGCAGGTCCGGTCATTAGGGATTCGAACTAGAGGTTGTGCCTTTCATATTTATAGTGAAAATGATTCTTCCGAATGGTTTAGCTCCGAGCAAGGAACTATGCCTGTCTATCATACCCCTCGTGAAAATGTTTTCTTAGAATACTATGAAGCGGGGCACCGAGGAGAAACGATCTATATCAAAGAATTTGCTGGTGAGGTCTGTGCGGCTCATTATGATTATCTATGCACCCTTCCTGTAATGGGGGAAGCGCTCAAGGAGCTTAAAGCTAGTGGAGGTTCATTTCCTGAGCGTCAGATCGATCATGCGACTTTTTTCAAATATGGCTACTTGCTATTTATCACCTTAGAAGATGTTCCTGATTCCCACGATATTTTCAAGCGCTTCGCCAAAGTATTCGAACAAACCTACACTCGCTTCCTTGATCTTCAAAAAGCTGAAGCGCAAGCTAGAGAGGCAAAAATTGAGGCAGCTTTGGAGAAAATCCGAGCCAGGACCATGGGTATGCAGCATAGTGATGAACTCCCAGAAGCAGCAAACTTATTATTTCTTGAAGTTCAGGCATTGGGCATTCCATCTTGGAGTGCAGGATATAATATTTTGGCGGATGATAAAAAATCAGCTATGTGTTGGATGAGTAGTCAAGGTGCTCTACAAAAACCATTTCAGCTCCGTTTATGGGGTGAGGATTCATTTGATGAGATGAGAGAATTTATCCTTAGTGATCAAACGATGTTGGTCCAGGAACTTGGAGGTAAAGCGATAGAAGATCATTACAGGCATATGAAATCCTTTCCGGATTTAAAGCCAACTTTTGATGAGATTGATGAAAAAGGACTTTCCCTTCCCACCTATCAGATCAATCATCTCTGCAAATTCACACAGGGCTTTGTCTTATTTATTACGTATGAAAAAGTCCCGGAAGCACATGATATTTTCCAACGCTTTACCAAAGTCTTTGAACAAACTTTTACCCGATTTGTAGATCTTAAAAAAGCCGAAGCACAGGCCAGAGAAGCTAAAATCGAGGCGTCGCTGGAGCGGCTCAGGGCCCAATCCATGGCCATGCACCAAAGTGAGGATCTGATCCTGAGTACCTCCATCCTTTTTGAAGAATTAGAAAAATTAGATCTTTCGATTGAGCGAAGTGGGATCGGGATTTTTGACCCCGAAACGAAGGACTGCGACCTGTGGACTTGTGTGATTTCTCCCAAGGGCAAAGTGGAACTCGTACGAGGAGTGACTTCCCTTACCATCCACCCGATGCTGGTCAAGACTTTTGACGCTTGGTTGGAAAAAAGGCCTTTTTCTTATGTTTTGGAAGGACAAGAGTTGCTCGATTATTACGGTATCGTCTCCACCAGTGACTTTCATCTATCCAAAGATGCGATAGAAACGTCGACGGCCTTACCCAAAGAATATTACAGCTATACACCTTTTGGAGCTGGAGGTCTTTACTTTTTTGCTGCCAATGAGCCCAAGGAATCTGATAATGAAATCGTCCGGCGCTTTGCCAAAGTATTTGATCAGACCTACACCCGATTCCTCGACCTCCAAAAAGCTGAAGCGCAGATCAGAAACGAAAAGATCAAAAATGCTCTGGAAAGAGTACGGTCAAGGTCACTCGCAATGCATAAGTCGGCTGAGTTGACTGAGGTAATTCAGACAGTAAGCGAACAGTTCAAAGAGTTGGAAATAGACATTTCTGGAGGAGCATTTATTGTGATCAATCAAGATTTGGAAAAAGGATTTTACTGCTGGGGAGCAGGTGGAGTCGGTAATTATGTGAGAAAAGTTAAGATCCCATTTATTGATAGACCCATCTACCAAACGCTTTCCAATGGAATAAAAAATGCCAATCCATTTTTCACAGAGTATTATGATGTAGAGGAAAAGCGGGCCTTTTTTAAGCACCTCTTTAAATACCATCCATTTAAGGACACGCCTAGTTCAAGGCAAGAATCCCTTCTGGCCGAAGAATCTGATTACGCTCGCTCTTGTGTGGTGTCGAAGAACACAAGCATTTTCATTATTAACCATGATGGAAAGCAGTTTTCTGAGGAAGAAAATGAGTTATTAAGGGAAATGGGGAGGGTTTTTGAACAGGCATATATTCGATTTATTGATTTGGAAAAAGCTGAGAAACAGGCACGCCTGATCAGTGAAGAGCGTGATCGACTGGAAATCACACTAGATGAGCTCAAAGCCACCCAAGCGCAATTGATCCAGCAAGAAAAACTTGCCTCACTCGGTCAGCTTACCGCAGGCATTGCCCACGAGATCAAGAACCCACTCAACTTTGTGAATAACTTCTCCGATCTAAGCAGGGAACTGATCGATGAGGTTTTTGAGGAATTGGAAAATTTGGAAGCGTCAGCTACCAAAGAAGAGATCATCGCCATTCTACAAGATGTCCAAAGCAATCTGACGAAAGTTCACGAGCATGGGTCCCGTGCAGATAGCATTGTCACTTCCATGCTCCAGCATAGCCGAGCTTCGGGAAGCAAGCGCGAGCCCAAAGCTTTCAATCCGCTGATCAAAGAATTTGTCAATCTCTCCTTCCATGGCATGCGAGCCGGCAAGGCTCCAATCAACGTGGACATTGACTTGCAGCTCGATCCAGCTGTCGGAGAGGTAAACTTGATTAGCGAGGATTTCTCTCGGGTGATCTTGAATCTGTGTAACAATGCCTTTGACGCGATGCGAGACAAGTTGAAGTTGGAGGTCGGAAGTGGGAAGCCGGAAGCGTACCTCGCCAAATTGACCGTAAAGACCGCCTTGCAAAAAGACAAAGTGATCCTGTCGATTGGGGACAATGGTGGCGGAATACCCAAAGAAATTCAGGACAAAATCCTGCAGCCTTTCTTCACTACAAAGAAGGGTACGGAAGGGACTGGCTTAGGCTTATCGATTACCCATGACATTGTAAAAGCGCATGGGGGAGAATTAAGAGTAGAAACTGCGGAAGGAAAGGGAAGTGAGTTTAGGATTTTGTTACCGATTTAGAAATGGATCGTGCCGACGGCACTCAGGTAGAAGTTTGGAGATGATTAGACTGGACTAAAGTCCAGCCTTACAAAATGAACCAAGCCTACGGCTTTTGGGCCGAACTGAAATTAGAAAATGGAATAAGCCTATGGTTTTCAGGCACAACTGAAATGTTAGAAAATGGAATATGCCTACGGCTTTTGCAAGTGTTGGGCAGAAAAGGATTGGATATCAGAGCCGTAGGCTCGATGAATATTGTAACCATGGGTCAGATAATTATCGAGATTACTGATAGATTAGACTAAGGTAGAGGGATTTGAGAGCCTTAGGCTCGATTGGATTTTGTAGCACCGGACTTTAGTCCGGGGATTAAGGTTGGAATTAATTGGCAGAGAACCGTAGGTTCGGAACATTTAGAAATGGATCGTGCCGACGGCACTCCATTGACAAATTATTTACGGCAAGGGGTTGAAACCCCTTGTTACAACATGAATCAAGCCTACGGCTTTTGGGCCGAACTGAAATTAGAAAGTGAAATAAGGCTAGGGTTTTCGGGCATGAATGAGAAGTTAGAAAATGGAATAAGCCTATAGCTTCTTGTCAAAGTAGTAGTTCAAATTAAAAAAGAGCCATAGGCTCGGTCAATATTGTAACCCCGGGTTTCAATCCGGGGGTTAAAGCAAAATAGAGAAACTTGAGAACCGTAGGTTCGGAACATATAATTGAACAAACTTTTAAAACTTATCACATGGCAAATACCTATCATCAAATCTATCTGCAAGCAGTGTTTGCTGTAAAATACAGGAATGCGGTGTTGCACAAATCGTGGCGATCAAAGCTACAAGGAGTATTAGGTAACCTCATCAATGAAACAGGTTGCAAGGCCATTATTGTCAACGGCGTAGAAGACCATGTACATTGTTTCATAGGTTTAAAACCAGTAGTCTCAGTTTCTGAATTAATGAAAACCGTCAAGGCAAAGTCATCGAAATATATCAATGATCATTGCCTCACAAGCGATCATTTTGAGTGGCAGGAAGGGTACGGAGTTTTTTCCTACAGCCAATCGCAAATTGACAATGTCTATAACTACATCTTAAATCAGGAGGAGCACCACAAGAGGCAAACTTTCAAGGAAGAGTATCTTGAACTTCTGAAACATTTTAAAATTGAGTATGATGAAAAGTACATTTTTCAGGAGCTTATTTAAAGTTAAAAGTAGGCTGTCCAAAGGGGTGTTCAAATTGTAAACAAATGTACCGAGCCGACGGCTCTCGGTTGGGTACCTAATTCTCCGCAAGGGATTAAAATCCCTCGCTATAAAATGATCCAAGCCGCCGGCTTTTTGGCCGAACTGAAATTAGAAAATGGAATAAGCCTACGGTTTTTGGGCTTGAATAATATGTTAGAAAAAGAAATTGGCCTATGGCTTTTGTAAGTGTTGGGCAGAAAAGAATTGGATATCAGAGCCGTAGGCTCGATTGGATTTTGTGGCTCCGGACTTTAGTCCGGGGATTAAGGTTGGAATTAATTGGCAGAGAACCGTAGGTTCGGAACATATAAATTTTAAACACTTGACGAATACACCTCCTCAATTTATCTATAAGCAGTCTTTGCATGTAAAGAAATAGAAGGCTATATTTTTAATACTTTCATCCCAAACCTTTGATTATGAAGTTGACAACCAAGCAATTTGACGAAGCAAGTGCAGCTCATGAGCTTTACTGGAAGAGCTATTTGGTAGGCGATATTGAAACGCTTGCTTCGTTGTTAGATGAGGGCTATACCCAAGTGGGGAGTGTAGAAAATGAGGTTTTTTCCAATAAAAAAGACGCCATTCAATTTTTAGTCGATACCATAGATCAGGTGGCTGGTAATTTGGAGATGCGAAACCGGATCACCACATCCGAATCTATTGATGGACTGATCTTATTCCATGAGCAATGTGACCTATATGTTTTGAGTGAAGAGGGCTGGGTGCTTTATTCCAAATTTCGAGCCTCTTCTTTACTGAAGGAACATACCATTGGCTGGAAATTGATTCATCAGCATTCCTCCCTTCCTGACTCCAAAGCGGAAGCGGGTGACAATATTGCTTTGGAAAAAATTTCCGAAGAAAATCTTATGCTACGAGATGCAGTCAAAAGACGGACTCTAGAACTAGAGAATAAAACTAGGGATCTGGAGATCGAAGCTGCGCTAGACCGAGTGCGCAATCGCTCCCTTACCATGCACAAGAGTGATGAATTGGCAGAAACAGCCACCGTCATGTTTCAGCAACTCAAATCTTTGGAGGTCGAGACCTATAGCAGCGGGATTACGCTTTGGGAAAAAGACGGTAAAGAAATGGTCAATTGGGTGTGCAGACCTGACGGAACGATGAACCCACCCTTCAAACTGACTATTGCTGGAGATCCCTGGCATGCCCGTCAATATGAGTCCTGGGAAAAAGGGGAAGCCTTTATTGTAAAGGATTTGGCTGGAGAAGAGATGCAAGAGCATTTCCGATATTTGCGAACTTACCCATTACTGGACGAAGCATTCGAGAAAATTATAGCTAGTGGGCACCCCATGCCTGATAGGCAGATTCATCACGTAGCTAATTTTTCTCATGGAAACTTGCTATTCATCAGCCTCAAACCCTATCCCGAAGCACATGATATTTTTATGCGCTTCGCCAAAGTCTTCGAGCAAACCTACACCCGCTTTCTGGATCTCCAAAAAGCAGAAGCACAAGCAAGAGAGGCTGAAATTGAACTGGCATTGGAAAGAGTTCGTGCTAGAACTATGGCAATGCAAAAAAGTGAAGAGCTATCAGAAGTAGCGGCACTTCTCTTTAAACAATTAAAGATCCTCGGCGCTGATCTCTGGTCCGCAATTATTGCCTTTTGCAAAGAAGATGAGTTGTTAGTTGAAAAATGGGGGAGCAGCCCTATAACAGGTCAGTTTTTTGACCCAGTGTTTATTCCGTTCAATGCGGATCATGGAGAAGAAAGCATGTATAATACATGGAAAAACAAAACAGACTTATACTCCTATGTTCAAGATGGTAAAGAACTTAAAGACATCTATGACCATCTTATGACCATTCCTAGTTTCAAAGCAAGTTTTCAGAAAGTAATTGATGCCGGTAGGCCACTCCCCGTTTGGCAGAAAAATCATGTTGCTTCTTTTAAGTATGGATATCTATTGATAATAACTGAAAATGAATTCAAGGAGGAATATGTATTCACCAAATTTGCCAAAGTCTTCGAACAAACCTACACCCGCTTTCTCGACCTTCAAAAAGCAGAAGCACAGACACGAGAGGCAGAAATTGAACTAGCTTTGGAAAGGGTAAGAGCCCGAACCATGGCAATGGGTAAAAGTCCTGAATTAGCAGAAGTAGTAGCCGTTATTTATAAGGAAATCGAAAAATTGGGATTGGCTGATTGGGGCTGCAATATTCAAATCATGAATGAGGCGGACCATACCATCCAGTTTTGGCTTTCATCAAGTAATGCTGACTTTTTGCCCAACTGTTTTTATTTTCAAGATGATGGACATCCAGGAATCAAAAAGCAGTGGGAGAATTATAAAAACAAGCTCCCTAAAAGTATTCTCGCATTAAAAGGAAAGGATAAGGTTAGCTACGATGATTATGTATTGAACTATACAGATTTCAAATATTTTCCAGAACCTCTCAAGGAAAATATTCGGGCCATGGAGAATGTGTTTTTTAGCTACTCTTTAATGAAATATGGGTTTATCTCTTCCATAAAAAGTGATGCTCCTTTAACTGAAGATGAATTTTCAATTCTTAGTCGGTTTGCAAAAGTCTTCGAACAGACCTATACCCGATTCCTTGATCTCCAAAAAGCTGAGGCGCAAGCCAAACAAGTAGTGAAACAAGCTTCTTTGGATCGGGTTCGCGGTGAGATTGCTTCCATGCGTACTACCAAAGACCTTGAACGCATCACTCCGCTGATCTGGAAAGAACTCAGTACGCTGGGAGTGCCATTTTTCCGCTGCGGGGTATTTATCATGGACGAAGAAAATCAGGTCGTGCATACTTATCTCTCTTCTCCCTCTGGAGAAAATATTGCAGCTATTCACTTGGCCTTTGACAACGATATTGCCTTAGTGGAAAACGGACTTCAAAACTGGAGATCTCAGTCGGTCCATATTGAGACTTGGAGTCAGCAGCAGTTTATAGATTTTGCTCAGACCCTGATCGAACAAGGCCAGGTAACCGACCGAAAAAAATACCAGCAAGGCGAAACACCCCCCGAAAAACTGGTACTTCATCTGGTCCCTTTCAAGCAGGGGATGCTGTATGTGGGAAATGTAGAACCTTTGAATCAAGAGCAAATTGAGTTAGTTCAAACCTTAGCAGATTCCTTCTCCATTGCTTATTCTAGATACGAGGATTTCAATGCGCTGGAAATAGCCAAAGGTAAAATAGAAAATACGCTCGGCGAGCTCAAAGCCACCCAAGATCAACTCATCCAACAGGAAAAACTCGCTTCACTTGGCCAACTTACCGCAGGCATCGCCCATGAGATTAAAAATCCACTGAATTTTGTGAATAACTTCTCTGATCTGAGCAGGGAATTGATTGAGGAAGTTTTTGAGGAGTTGAAAAATCTCGAATCCTCGGAGACTAAACAAGAGATCATTGCGATCCTCCAAGATGTCCAAAGCAATCTGACGAAAGTTCACGAGCATGGGTCGCGTGCAGATAGCATTGTCACTTCCATGCTACAGCATAGCCGGGCTTCGGGAAGCAAGCGAGAACCCAAGCCCTTCAATCCGCTGGTCAAAGAATTTGTCAATCTCTCCTTCCATGGCATGCGCGCTGGCAAGGCTCCAATCAATGTGGACATAGACTTGCAGCTCGATGATCAAATTGGCGATGTGACCCTGATTTCTGAAGATTTTTCAAGGGTGATTTTGAATCTCTGTAACAACGCCTTTGATGCGATGCGGGACAAGTTGAAGTTGGAGGTTGGAAGTGGGAAGTCCGAAGCTTACCTCCCGAAGTTGACTGTGACCACTGCCTTGCAAAAAGATCAGGTCATCCTATCCATCTCAGACAATGGTGGCGGAATTCCTGAAGAGATTCGGGATAAAATCTTGCAACCATTTTTCACAACCAAAAAAGGGACGGAAGGGACTGGCTTAGGATTGTCGATTACCCATGATATCGTGAAAGCCCATGGGGGAGAATTGGACATTCAATCCCAACCTGGAAATACAATCTTCAAAATCCATTTAACACTTTAAAAAAATGAAAGCAAAATCAATCACCGGAAATTCAACGGAAGAAATAAAAACAGCACTCGCTGAAAGTACAAAGGATGGTTTCCAACCGACTCTTGCCATTATCCTTTTAAACAAAAAGGAAGATGCTGAACCAATCCGCCCGATTTTTGGAAAACAAGGTATTGAAATTTTTGGAGTCACCGCTCCCCAAAATTTTACTGAACATGGAATTACGGAGGAACAAATCGCTGTCATGCTTCTGGATATTAAACCGGACAATTTCAAAATAGTATTAAACGAATACGAGGGATCTTCTGCATACGAAGCAGGGTATAAAACAGGCATAGCCGGTAAGAAGGCCTTTAAGAATCCCGGCTTCATCATTACACCATTGGATTGGATGGTTTCCAACGATGAACTGATCAGAGGATTGACAGATGCGGCAGGCCAAGATATCATGATCGCGGGTGGTGGGACCGGTGATCCAGCTGACTTTTCCGGGGTCATTTTTACCCAGGAAGAATTAAGTACCGGTGGTTTATTTGCCCTCATTCTTGATCAGGACAAGGTTGCGATAAGCGGTTTGGCTGTATCAGGATGGAAGCCGGTAGGTACTACGAAAAAAATCACGAAAAGTGAAGGTACCTGGGCATTAACGATTGACCATGAACCGGCGATGCATGTCATTCAAAGATTCTTGGGGAATGATATAGTAAGGGTCAATCCAGAAGGAAGTGGTTTTATTCCAACAGACCTGGGCTATCCATTACAGTTTGAGCGAGCATCAGGAAATGCTATTATGAGGCCTGCGCTGTTTTTTAATCCTGCCAATCAATCGGTCATGATTGCAGGCGGTGTAAAAGAGGGAGAACAATTCCGCTTTTCCCTTCCACCGGATTTTGATGTGATCGACAAAGTGGTTGAGAGTACCAGAATCAGTAAAGAAAAGGAGATGCCGGATGCCGATGTGTTGTTGGTTTTTTCATGTGTAGGAAGATTAGGAACATTCGGTCCTTTGATTTCCACAGAAATAGAAGGGCTGGCATCCACCTGGGGCAAACCCATGATAGGCTATTTCTCATTGGGAGAATTTGGAAAATTGGATGAAGGTCGCTGTGAATTTCAAGGAACAACGGTAAGCTGGGTAGCTTTGAAAGAGAAATAGTATTCAATTATTAATGGTGAATTGTTAATTATTAATGAGAAAATATGAAGGAGAATGTAATCAAAACAAAAAGTTTTGCTTTTGCTCTTCGGGTAATTAAATTATATCAATACCTGCAGGTTGAAAAGAAAGAATATATCCTCGGCAAGCAATTGATGAGAAGCGGAACATCTATTGGAGCAATGGTTAGAGAAGCTGAGCAAGCAGAAAGCAAGCTGGATTTCATTCATAAATTAGCAATTGCACAAAAAGAAGCCAACGAAGCAGAATATTGGATTGAACTTTTATATCAATCAGGATATCTGGATAAACAACAATACGAGTCTGTTTTTCAGGATGTAACAGAAATAAGGAAACTACTAACATCAATTATAAAAACATCCAAACTAAAAAAAACTGATTATTAAAAATTTAACCATTAACAATTATCAACTAACAATTAACCATCGTGAAAGCAAAATCAATCAAAGGAACGTCTCCTGAAGAAATTAAATCGGAATTAGAAGAAAACATGAAAGATGGTTTTGCTCCCACCTTAGCCATCGCTTTTCTTTCAATCAAGCAAGACCGTGCCGCTATCTGCCGGATATTGGATGAGGCCGGCATCACCATTTTTGGTGCATCCACCCATGGTGGTTTTATAGATGGAGAGGTAGAGTTTGGTAAAGGTGCTATTTTATTAATGGATCTAAACCGGGACTATTTTCAAATTTATTTGGATGAATACCCCCAAAAAAATTATCGTGAAGTAGCACAAAATTTGGCTAAAAAGGCCATCAATCGTTTTGCCAATCCTGCCTTTCTTATTTCGGGAACCCATTTGGAAACAGATGCGGAGCAATTGCTTTTCGGGTTTGAGGATGTGGTCGGAAAACATATCAACATCTATGGAGGCATGGCAGGGGATGATTTCACTTTTATGGATCAGTATGTTTTTACCAATGGGAAAGAGACCAACATTGGCACCATAGTCTTAGCACTTGATGAAGACAAGGTTAAAATAAAAGGCCGGGCAACTTGTGGTTGGAAAGCTGTGGGTACAGAAAGAACGGTCACCAAAAGCGAAGGAAACCATGTGTACACCGTGGATGATATTCCGGTTTTGGACCTCACCATCAAATATGGCGGGCTGGAAAATGTGACAGAGGAAAACGGGGGCTTTGCAGTTGAAGTGGCCGCGGCGTTTCCCTTACAATTGCAGCGGGAAATCGGAGACCCTGTGATGCGGCCGGGCCTGATGGTCGATTGGTCTGACCATTCCTTTTACTGCAGTGGATCGGTACCACAGGGTTCCAAAGTCCGGTTTTCCCTACCCCCAGATTTTGATGTGATGCAAAAAGTCATCCATGCCTGTGAAGAAATGAAATCAGAAGAAATGGAAGAGGCTGACGCTTTGGTAATTTTTAGTTGTGCAGGAAGATTTGTAGCACTCGGCCCCTTGATAAATGAGGAAATAGAAGGGATGCAGCAAGTATGGGATGTACCTATGGCAGGCATGTTCAGTAATGCTGAACTGGCGCGGGCGACGGGTGGAAATCTGGAAATGCACAATCTGACCACCTGCTGTGTGGCATTAAAAGAGAAATAGATGAACAGGCATCTTCAAGATATCATCAATATTCTTCAGCTGAACGAAAATCTGACAGCTGAATTGAAAGCTGTAATAACCAAATCCATAAAAGATGCCGATAAAGAATTAACCATAACCGAGTTTAAGCTCGACCGAACCGAAAAAGTAAAACGTACCACAGCTATTCTGCTGGAAGAAACCATAGAGGAACTAGAGCAGAAAAGAATTGCAGTGGAAGAGGCAATGGTGGAGCTCAAAGCCACCCAAGCTCAACTCGTGCAGCAAGAGAAACTCGCTTCACTTGGCCAACTTACCGCAGGCATCGCCCATGAGATCAAGAATCCTCTGAACTTTGTGAATAACTTCTCTGATCTAAGCAGGGAACTGATCGATGAGGTTTTTGAGGAATTGGAAAATTTGGAAGCTTCAGCTACCAAAGCTGAGATCATTGCTATCCTCCAAGATGTCCAAAGTAACCTGACCAAAGTTCATGAGCATGGAACTCGAGCCGATAGCATCGTCACTTCCATGCTTCAACACAGTCGAGCTTCGGGGAGTAAGCGCGAGCCCAAAGCATTCAATCCATTAGTAAAGGAATTTGTTAATCTTTCCTTTCATGGAATGCGAGCAGGTAAATCGCCAATCAACGTGGATATCGACTTGCAGCTTGACCCAAAAGTTGGTGACGTATTGCTGATCTCAGAGGATTTTTCCAGAGTGATCTTGAATCTGTGTAATAATGCCTTTGATGCGATGCGGGAGAAGTTGAAGATTGGAAGTGGGAAGTCCGAAGCTTATCTCGCCAAATTGACTGTGACCACTGCCTTGCAAAAAGATAAAGTCATCCTGTCGATTGGAGATAATGGTGGGGGGATTCCTTTAGAGATTCAGGACAAAATCTTGCAGCCCTTTTTCACTACTAAGAAAGGAACGGAAGGAACGGGCTTAGGCTTATCGATTACCCATGATATTGTGAAAGCGCATGGAGGGGAACTTAAAGTGGAGTCAATTAGTGAAAAAGGTGCCACATTTATTATTCTATTAGCAAAGCAATTACCATGATGAAAAAAAAGATTTTTCTGATAAGCATTTTCATATTAGTTCAGCATTTCTGTCAGGCTCAAGACCTCAGGCGCTGGGATAGTAGAATTGATAGTTTGCAAAGGATTCTAAATGAATCTCCTGCTGATTCAGTCAAACTTCAGACTGCAAGAGAATTAATGGATCAGCTAATCAGCAAAGCCTGGACCACTACAAATACTGGCCAATTTGCTATTGCTTATGAATCATTTGGTAGGGCATTTGAATTTTGGGAAAATCCAGAGACTGTACTTCTGTTTTCTGATGATGATAAAAATGCCGGTCTAAAAAAATTGTATTGGTCTACTTTAGCTAATCTAAATTTCAATTACGGCCATTTGATGGGCGTAACAGGCAATACCGAAGAGCGGCAATTTTATTATCAAAAAGCTTTTCAAATCGCAAATGACTGGGACGATATTACGAATATGGTTTTCGCGTTGTCTGGAATGGCTTTTGTCCATCTCAATAACAATGAAATTGATTCTGCCAGAATCAAAATTGAAAAATCAATGTCCTACCCACCGGAGTTGTACAACTACGAAGGATATTCGGACCTAGCATATATTGATGGTTCCATCAAGCTGGAATCAAACCAGTTTGAAAGTGCTTCAATCGCTTTTTTGAAAGGAATCAAGTATGCTGTAGCGCAGGATTATTTAGTAGGAATTGCCGCTAACAATCTTGGTTTATCTAAGGCTTACAGACAGCTTAATAATGAGGATTCCAGTTATTACTATGGTAGGCAGGCTATTAGGGTGTTCAGGAGAAGAAGAGATATACAGATGTTTGATATCGACATCGCCTCGGCTCATGAGAATCTCTATGCCCATTTTGAGTATTTCAATCAACCTGATAGTGCTTTCACAAACTTAGCTCTTGCCTATTCCGAAAGAAGTATTTTGACCAAGAGAAAGCTTGCCAATTTGGCGGCATTTCAGCAGACACTCTTGAATCGAGAGCGGGTGTCGAGTAATCTCGAGAAAGAAAATTTAGCCATACAGAGTAGGGATAGAACTTATTTCTTTTTGATTATTCTGGTTGTTTTTATAGTGATTGGTACCATTCTTCTCCGTAGCTATCGTCAAAAACAAAAGGCAAATTTCTTGCTAGCTGAGCAAAAGGACGAAATTCAAGCTGCATTGAATCGGCTCAAAGCCACTCAGGCTCAACTCGTGCAGCAGGAAAAACTCGCCAGCCTCGGCCAGCTGACTGCCGGCATCGCCCATGAGATTAAGAACCCGCTCAACTTTGTGAATAACTTCTCGGATCTAAGCCGGGAACTGATCGATGAGGTCTTTGCCGAATTAGAAAATCTGGAAGCTTCATCTACCAAAGAAGAGATCATCGCGATCCTCCAAGATGTCCAAAGCAACCTGACCAAAGTTCACGAGCATGGTACTCGGGCTAATAGCATTGTCACTTCCATGCTGCAGCATAGCCGGGCGTCGAAAAGTAAGCGCGAGCCAAAACCTTTTAATCCGCTGGTCAAAGAATTTGTCAATCTCTCCTACCATGGGATGCGAGCCGGCAAGGCTCCGATTAATGTGGACATAGACTTGCAGCTCGATCCTCAGGTTGGAGATGTAACGATGATCAGCGAGGATTTTTCCAGAGTCATCTTAAATCTCTGCAATAATGCCTTTGATGCAATGCGGGACAAGTTGAAGTTGGAGGTTGGAAATGGGAAGTCCGAAGCTTACCTCCCAAAGTTGACGGTTACAACAGCTTTGCAAAAAGACAAAGTAATCCTCTCGATTGGAGATAACGGAGGAGGGATTCCCAAGGAAATCCTTGACAAAATCCTACAGCCTTTTTTCACTACTAAAAAAGGAACCGAAGGAACTGGACTTGGGCTCTCGATCACAAATGATATCGTGAAGGCGCATGGAGGGGAATTGAAGGTGGAAAGCCCTCCTGCTGCCGAGGCAGGTGAAGTGGGAAACGGATCAAAATTTATTGTCTCTTTACCTAACCAAACAACGCTATGAAGAAACTAGCGACGATATTGATTCTCCTCCTTTTCATTGGTGCTAAACAGACTATTGCACAAAGTCTTGATACGATCATTGCCAATCATAATGCCGTAACTGATAGCCTAAAGCATGCCCTCACTCAAGCAAAAACAGACACAAGCAAAATTGCTATTATGGTCAGACTGTGCAATCAATACATGTTCAATAAGCCTGATTCCGCTATTTTCTATGGCTATCGCGCTATTAATATTGCCAGAGAAGTCGGATTTCCAAAAGGAGAAGTTGATGCCATCCAATCAAGCGCAGTAGCATTAAACACACTCGGAAATTTTTCAAAAGCCTTTCAAATTACTCTGCAGGGGGTCAACCTCGCAAATAAAATTGGTCAGAAAGAAATGAAAGGGAGGCTGCTGGTGGGCCTTGGTAATACATACTCCAACATTGGTGATTATAAAAACGCATCAAGGTATTTTCAACAAGCCTACCTTGTTTCGGATTCGTTGCAACGATCGGGGGCCAACACTTTGCCCATGGCTACGCTTGCGATGTCCTATTTAGGCAACGCTTATTTGGAATTGAATAATATAGATTCAGCAACATTCTATAATCAAATGGCATATGAAAAATCGATTCAACTTGAAGCAAATTGGTTGTCCAATATTACACTGATTAACCAGGCAAGAGTGGAAGAACGAAATGGGCATTTTGATCTGGCCAAATCTTACCTCCAACGTGCTAGCGAGAAGGCTATCAGTACATTTTGGTTGTTCCAAGCCAATTTCGATTTGGCCCAACTCCATTATCGGTTAGGAGAGAGTGATTCGTCCATTTTCTACGCAACAAAATCTTTAGACATAGCCAATGCTAGTGGCATTTATACCAACATCATAGATGCAAACGAATTTCTTTCCCAAATCTATCGGGAAATAGATTTTGAAAAAGCATTAGCATATAGCGCCCACGCAATTACCTACAATGACAGCCTAACACACTTAGCCAATATTACTGACTTTGAAACAATCGCAGGGTTTGATGAACAACAAAGGGAATTTGAAATTGCTGCCGCAGAAACAGCTTTCAAAAATAGTTTTAGGCAAATTTTGTTGCTGAGTGGCCTCGGAGTGATAGTCGTAATTGCTTTGATTATTTTCCGTGGCTATAGAAAAGAAAAGCAAGCGACATATTCACTGCTTCAAAAAAACCAACAAGTTGAATCAGCCTTAAGACAACTCAAATCCACCCAAGCCCAACTCATCCAATCCGAGAAGATGGCTTCACTTGGGGAGCTCACAGCCGGCATCGCTCATGAGATCCAGAATCCGCTGAATTTTGTGAATAATTTCTCTGAGCTAAATAAAGAACTGGTTCAAGAAGCCAATGAAGAACTGGATAAAGGAGATATAGAAGAGACAAAAGCCATTCTAAAAGACCTTGCTGAAAATTCCGAGAAAATCAACCACCACGGCAAGCGAGCCGGCGATATCGTCAAAGGAATGCTGGAGCATAGTCGCAAAAGCACAGGGGAAAAAGTGTTGACTGATTTGAATGCCCTAGCGGATGAATTTCTCCGATTAAGTTACTATGGCATCCGAGCTAAAGACAAAAGCTTTAATTCAGATTTTTCCACAGACTTTGATCCCAACCTCCCGAAAGTGGAAGTCATTCCACAGGACATCGGACGTGTTTTGCTTAACCTGATCAATAATGCTTTTTATGCAGTGAATGAAAAAGCGAAAACTACCCCCCAACCCCCTGAAGGGGGTGTGGAATATAAGCCAACTGTAATAGTAAAAACAATGTCGGTGAAGTCCTCTTCAGGGGATTCCCGCCTCCCGGACGGGCAGGTAGGGGTACAAATCTCTGTCCAAGACAACGGATTTGGTATCCCCGACTCCATCAAAGAAAAAATCTTCCAGCCATTTTTTACCACCAAGCCGACGGGGCAAGGAACAGGCCTTGGACTTTCATTGAGTTACGATATTGTAAAGGCGCATGGTGGGGAGTTACTAGTAGAAAGTAAGGGAGGAGAAGGATCGGAGTTTAGAGTTTTGTTCCCGCTTTGAAATTTGCCCTATCTGACTACTAAATCGGAAGGCCAGCAGCTCTATTTTACTAAAGAGACCACTCCTTAAAAAAGCTTTGGGAAGAATTAAGGCCGCTCTGGACATATTATGGATTACTCTGTCCAAAGTAGGTTTTTGTTACCAATGAAAATGAGGTACTTCAAAAGTCTTGAATAGGCCTTTAGCAAATAACCGTTTGAGACTAGTGAAATAGTTAAAGTGATTTTGATTTTATCTTCATTTATGGACTCAATCTCAATTACTAAAAAAGCGCAGCAGGGGGAAGTAACTCAGGAGTCAAAAATTCCTCAATGACAAGTGATGGAGTCCAAAATTCATCATAGGCTAAAGATGAATTCACTTCTTCACAAGTACTTAATAGTTTATGGGGTAGTTCGGACTTGGGTTTGCCGATAAAACCGATTTTGCCAATCACGTTTAAACCAGGTGAGCATGTAGCTGTAAAGTGCTTTTGCCCTCAAAAATTGAACAAACTGGAATAAAAGAGCGCCCTAAGTTGAGTAAAAAAATAATTTAAAGGCTAAGGATACAATCTTAAAAGATAAAGAAATGAATCAAATAATTCCATTTAATAAAACATCAGAATTTTTTTCCATCCCAAAATGTTGATTGTTAATATTTTAAAATAAAATTTCATACATTTAAATGTTTTTAATGAACGGTAATCTGCATTTCAAATTTTAAAAATATAGTTTTTTTATCCTCGACAATTGGGTTTTTGATTTTTTCAAAATCCTTCTGCTTTTAACAGTATTTAAATTATTTAACCATGATTAGATTTTCAATGCGAACACGCTTCTCACTCAGCAAAAGCCTGTTGATAGTACTGCTTCTTGCCGCAAATTTTTCTTTTGCCCAAACTGTTAAACTGGAGCAAGGCCAAAATGGCGGACGAGATAATGATCCCATTAGCCCAGTCAATTGGGTAACAGGCAGTTCTAATTCTGGTAATAGCCATTTTTTTGAGGGACAATCTATCCCTTACCGTTTAACCATTTCTAAGCTGCGGGCAGGCAATCATACCGTGGAGATTGAATGGGATACCCGTGCAAAAGATAAAAGCGCTATTGACTATATTACCAGTTTTGATAGAATCTGTGAGGATGTAATTCCAAGTTCTGGTAATCCAAGTTTTGGAGTAATTCCAACGCCTAACGGTACTCCCCAACCTTCAACCAGTTTCGGTAAGCTTTCTGCTGATGAAAAGAAAATTGCCATCTATGGAGGTACCATAAGTGAAATAAAATATGTCTTGCAGGAAAATAATTCCGCAACCAGCGCGATCACCAGATTAAGAATATCTTTTACTGCTACTGGAAGCAGTGGGGCTAATAATTCGGTTGTGATAGCTTGGGGAGGTCATATCGCTAGCGCATTAGATTGGGGAAGCGGCTACTCTGCTTCCAGTATCAGCGGGTCTCCCTACCATACTAGAGTAGGATCACTAAATGGAAAATCTGTGGGAAGCCAAAGTCGTTCGGTGCAAGCGGCTTCGGAAATCATTGACTTTGATGTTGACTGTACGATCCAAGGAGAAACTGAGATTTGTGAAGGTTCTTCTGCATCCTATACCGTTCCAGCTGGAGCATCAGCGTACTTATGGTCAGTAACTGGAGAAGGAGAAATAATCGCTGGGCAAGGCACAAATTCAATCCAGATAAATTGGGTAAGTTCTGGAACTGTCTCAGTAGAAATAGATAACAGAGGGGCTTGTTTCCCAACTCAATGTAGCCTAAATGTAACTCGTACTACTCCTCCTGTTTTGTCAGTTGTCGATGCTGTATTATGCAGCACCGAGAATGGCGGAAATACTGCTATTGCAAACTTGAATGATTATGTCACTGTAGATTTTGGAGAACTGATTTTTACCCGTAATGGTCAAACTATTGAATCTGCCGAGTCCATATTGGTTACGAATGGTGATGAGATAGCCGTTACCGCAGTTGGTGGCTGTGGTAGTACGGAAACATTTAAAGTTACCGTCAATGATCGCCAAGTTTTTGGGATCTGCTCTCAAGGGAAAGTATATGAGCTCATAGGTTCTGAATTAAGTGCTCTGAGTGAAGTTTTCAAACAAGGTCAGACTGTCGAAACCAATGAAGTCTTCTTTATTAGCGGCAATGAGGTGCTAATAGAAGTCATTTACATTAAGGATAAGTTTGCTGAAGCCAAAGCGATTCTGCAAGGTTTGGGATTTGTAACTCCAACTGAAGCAGAACTGAAGCAGGACCCGAATTCATTGATCATTGCCGGATTTTTCCCAATAAATAAGTTATTGGATTTAAATCAATACACAGAGGAAATAAATTACGTCCGCCCTGCAATCCCTCCTGTTGCGAATAAGGGGGCTACCACCACTCAGGGTGACCGAGTCATGCGATCTAACTTGGTGAGAGCAGGATATTCTCATTTTGAAGGTGATCAAGCCATTGATGGCACCGGGATTAAAATCGGAGTACTTTCCGATAGCTATGCCACACGTAGAGATGCTGGTGTCAATACATTGGATACCGATATTTCTAATGGAGATTTACCTGCCAGTCTCTATTTTTTAAGGGACTTACCGAGCCGATTTGGAATTGGTACTGATGAAGGTCGTGCAATGCTGCAAATCGTTCACGATATAGCACCGGGCGCCCAACTTGGTTTCAGAACAGGAATCGTTACAGCCGGAGATTTTGCACAAGGGATCCGTGATTTAGCTGCTGCGGGAAGTGATGTTTTAGTTGATGATATCACCTTCCTTGCCGAACCGACCTTTAGCGATGGAAGAGTGGCAAAAGCAGTCAATGAAGTTACTGCTAATGGGGTTTCATATTTTACCTCAGCGGGTAATTTTGGAAGCAAATCCTTTGAAGGTGTATTTACTCCCGTCTCTGATCCGTCTATTGACTTACCACTGAATAGCGGGGCGTGGACAGGACTAGGTCGAGTACATCAATTTAGTGGCGGTAGTACTTCGCAATCCATCAAAGTCTTTCCGGGTCAAAATGGTCCAGCTGTATACATGATTGCACTTCAATGGGATGATCCACTTTATTCAGTTGACCAGACAGGAAGCTTATATGATTTGGATATTTATCTTAAAGACTTCGGTGTCCCTCTATTTGGCTTTAATCGTGACAATGCAAACGGAGACCCAATCGAAGTTCTTTCCTTTACAGTGGCGGAAGAAACTACGATCAATCTTTTAATTGCCAGGGAGTGTGCAAGTTGTTCTGACATAGATTCAAATACTGACATTAAGTTTAAATATATAGTTTTTAGAGGTGAACTTGATCCGAATGATCCGAATGGAATCAATGCATCCACTATTTTTGGACATGCCAATGCAGATGGGGCTATGACTGTGGGTGCAGTGCTTTATGCCAATACCTCAGTTTTTGGATTTGACCCAACATTGGTTCCTAGTGGAACAGAACCTTTTACCGTTGCTACTTTTTCCTCCCGAGGTGGGACATTGACCAATGGGGTAGTTCGGAATAAGCCGGACTTTACTGCACCAAATGGGGTGAATACCACCGTTAGCTTTGGAGCGCCGAATTTGGAAGATGATGACTTTCCAAACTTCTTTGGAACGTCTGCCGCTGCACCGCATGCGGCTGCCATTGCGGCATTGGTCAAGCAAGCCCGCGTTAAGTATTATCCTGGTACTAACCCGCCAGATTGGATCGGAGGAGTTGGTGTCAGCTTACCTGCCGACATCCGACGTGTACTAAAAACTACAGCACAAGACATGCATGAATCCGGAGATGATATCAAGTCAGGATCTGGACTTGTGCGGGCTGATCGAGCATTACTTTCACTCGCCTCACCAAATCCTGATAACATAGAATTGGTTTATGGAGAGGGTGTTAATCCTGGTGAAGTAGAATTTAAACTGAGGATTAACGGGACCAATTTGTATGAAGGCTCAAATGTATATTTGCGCGAAGAACTCTTGAGTTCAACCTACCAAATTGATGATCTTGGATTTGGATATCTTGAGGTAACCATTCCCCCATTTGAAGGGAATCCTGGTGTTACCATAGTTAATAATGCCATTTCGGATAGCGGACTAGACGGCGGAACTGCCGGCCCGGTATTTTTCTTTGATATTGTCAAAAAGATCATAGCTATCCGTGCAGATGATGTTACTAAAAAATATGCTCAAGCTTTAGCCCCTTTTACGGCGAGTGTCTATGAAAGAGTTGATAACAATTGGGTGCTGAGTGCACTGACTCTTGAAGAAGTTGGGCTTACACTAAGTCCCGAAAATCAAGACATTTCATTGGAACTACTTACACTATCTAGTCCAATAAGTGGTGATTTGGCTGATGCGGGAACATATATCATCACAGCTTCTCATTCTCAAACTGGTTTTGCATTCTCCGATTTTTTCAATTATGTAGGTGTAGTACAGCAGGATGGGGAGCTTTTGTATGATGGAACAAGCAATGCCTTTGGGAACTATGGCCCAGGAATAATCACAGTGGAAACATTGCCCATAACTATCAAGCCGGTCGATCTGACCGTAAAATATGGGGAATCAATAAGCGATGCGCTAGAATTCGAAGTGATCATACCTGACGGTCTGATTGAATTTGAAGGTGAAGTGAAAATAGAAGATGTTCAAGGACTGAAAAGTGGAATTCTAACCCAATATTCTCAGGATCTTTCACTGGCTAAAAAATCTGGGGACAACAGCTTGCCTCTGGGTATTTTTAATGGCAGGACAATAATCAATAAAGCTAGTTTTAACAATAAAAGTTTTATGGTCAGTGCGCGTACCATAATCAATGGACGCACAATCATTAACGGTCGTACCATAATCAATGGCAGAACGATAATCAATTCTGCATTTGATGTCCCAGGCGCATCTTTCCTTGAATACCTCGAAGATCAAGACAATCAGGAGCTCAAGCCAGTTAGTATCAATGGTAGAACTATGATCAATGCACGGACCATGATTAATGCTCGGACTATTGTGAATGGACGCACTATTATCAATGGACGCACCATTATCAATGCCCGGACTATAGTCAATGGACGCACCATTATTAATTCAAGGACAATCATCAATAGCAGTGGAGGTGAAGGCGAAGGTGTGGAGGATAATAGCTTGGTGATTTTTGGAGAAAAAGATCTGGAACTTGCTGAAGAAGGCGAAGATGCAGTAATCGGAAAATTTTATGACTTCGGTGAAGAAATTGGTCAAGACGATGATGATTTCAACCTTGAATTCTTCTCCGTTAATATGGTGACGGGATCAGATGTTGGTCAACATTTTATCATTCCAGGAACCTTTGAGTCTAGGAACTTTACCGTCTCCTATCTACCAGCAGATCTCACTATTACGCCTGCTACTCTTACCGCAAAAACAACTGCAAATCCTGAGATGATTGGGTTTGGTGATGCAGCGCCGGAATATTCAACTGAATTTGAAGGCTTTGAAGTCAGTACAACCTTCCTTGATCCTGCAGGAAATGAAGTGATCCTGGATGATGACGAAGAATCGGTAATTGAATCTGTTGACTATTCATTAATGATCAATGAGACAACATTCCAAAGCAGTGGATTGATCTTGGCAGGCACTTATGAAGTTAAGCCAAACATTAGTCTCTTTGAGCCTTCTAATTATAACATAGGTACGATCACTAGAGGTCTGCTAACAGTTGAAAAAGCAACCCCAACGGTATCAGTGACGGGGGGAAGATTCGAATTTGATGGCGAACCAGTGGAAGCAACTGCATTTGCCTATGGAATAGGGGGGATAGAAGATTTACTTGACATAAACCTAATTACCATAGAATATGAAGGAACTGGAGATACTAATTATGGAGCGACAACTTTAGCTCCGATATTTCCAGGCACTTACCGTGTAATTGCGAATTTCGCAGGAAATGAAAATTACAACCCAGCCAGTTCAGAATATGCTTCTCTGCTGATTGTAGGGTGTGTCAACGAAGCACCGGAAATCGGTGATTTTGAGACAGCAATGGGAGCTGGGAATACAAGTAATCCTGCAACCATAAAAAAACCTGCCAATACCCAAATTGGAGATTTGCTTATCGTAGGCTTGATGTTTGAAAAAGGCAAAGCACCTTCTGTCACGCCTCAGGATAAGGATTGGGTATTAATAAATCGGGTTAATCAGCAGAATCAAGTTGCGATGGTCACCTATTATAAAGTGGTGAAAAGTAATAATGAACCGGAAACATATGGATTCCGAATCAATCAAGCTCCGAAATGGACGATGGGAATTACCCGAGTGAGTGGAGCGGATGTGAATCATCCTGATGGGCCTATAGCCGCATTTAGTGGAGCATCAGGACCATCAGCATTAATTGCCACGGCACCTTCATTGACCATCGCTGATTGCAATACTTTGGTGATGGCTTTCTACTCCAATAAGAAAAATGCAACGTGGACGCCTCCAGCAGGAACAATTGAGGTGTATGATGATCCTAATAATCAGCAAGGCTTGACCTCTAATATGATGGCTTATTCTATTCAAAGTGAAGCTGGCAACACAGGAAATTTAAGCGCTACCGCTTCTATTCGGGAAAACTGGGTAGCACAAGCAATAGCAATACGACCACTTGTGATCAACTTGGAATTTGCTAGGACGAATCCGTTATCCACCGAAATCATCAGCGAATTGGCTATCACGGAAGGCACTTCTAGTCTTCAGGGAGATGAAGTGTCGGGGGAAATAATAGCTTATCCTAATCCGGTAAAAGACAGATTGAATCTGAGACTTAAAGGTATTGTGGAAGATGCCCCTACTGAATCTTCGCTAGGTATTTCGGATGCGATGGGCCGAAGTCTTCCATGGAATGGAGTCTGGCATGAAAAGGAAAGCCGCTTAGAGTTGGATTTCTCCCAAATGAATGTTGGGTTATATATCATCAATATCAGAACACTGTACGGTATGAAATCTATCCGTGTGATCAAAAAATCACTTTAAGCTATTAATCACTTTGGATTTAAAGAAGGAATGGAGTCACATCCATTCCTTTTTGTATTATTTCAATTAGGATCTAGCTTTTTTAACTCGACTTAAAGTCCTATTCTTTTTTCTAAATTTATTGAGCCTATGACTCCATTTGAGATAGGACAAGTTTGTTTTTTGGCCAATTAAATGGCATTTTTAATGGTATTCAAATGAGACTAAGGAACATTGTCAGTCTGATTGAGATACATGAATTAGCTCTTTTAGGTATATGAACCATTATATGACCATTTTTAAATCCAGTCTTTTTTTGTTTTTCCTGTTTGTAATACTTTTTAGCCAAACTTTGGCTCAATCCACCCGGGTGGATAGTTTATTAAAAGCCACTGAAAATCTAGCTGATGATAGTTTAAAAGTAGATAGATATTTGGAGTTGGGACTAGAGCTTCTTGGTTCGGATATAATTCGTGCTACTAACTACTTTGATCAAGCCATTGTATTAGCAAATAAAATAGGTTACAAAAAAGGATTGGCAAATGCCTACAATGGCAAGGGTCGAGCTGTTTCCCAGCAAGGAGATTTAGTGGAAGCCACTCTGGACTTTCAGGAAGCTTTGACCTATTTCCATGAGATTGAAGATAAAACAGGCGAAGCTAATATCTTGAGTAATCTTGGTTCTATTTATTTCATGCTTGGGAATAGTACCAAAGCATTGGAGCTACACTTTGAATCATTGAAGCTTTCTGAAGAGCTTAATAATAAATTAAGAATAGGCACTTCTTTCAATAATATCGGGACAGTTTATCTTGGGAATGAAAGCACAATAAGCGAAGCCTTGTCCTATTTCAAGAAATCACTGGAGGTATTTCAAGATATAGCACAGGATACCGGGATGGCCACAGCGGCTATGAATATTGGGGAGGTGTATTTTTTAGAGCTTAACTATGATTCAGCCATCTATTTTCATCAACTGGCACTGGGTCTATGTGATAACACCATTGATGCTACGTTTCCCCTCACTCAACTGGGTGAGATAAATGCTGCATTGGGGAATTTCCAAAAAGCATTTGATTTCCACAGACAGTCTTTGGCCATATCGGAGAGATTGGATGCCAAGTTTGAACTGACGCAAGGGCTTATTGGCTTGGCAAAGACTCAAAAAAAGCAAGAGGATTTTGAGAGTGCTATCATAACTTTCGAAAGAGCCAAATTACTGGCAATCGAGATTGATGCCAAAGATGAACTAGTGGATGTGTATATAAGTCTGGCCGAGACCCAAGCCCTTTTTGGGGATTATAAATCTGCCTATGAAAATGAAATTAATGCGAAATATGTAAAGGAGGAAATTGCAAAATCCAGCACCGCACGAATGATCGAACGGCTTCGATTAGAATTTGATTTAGACAAAAAAGAAGCAGAAATAGCACTGCTTCAAAAAGACACCGAATTACAAAATGCCGAAGTTTTCAACCAAAGGATAATCATATTGGCGTCTTTAGCGGGGTTGTTCATGTTTGCTATAATAAGCATTTTTCTATTCCGAAATAATCTGAGTAAACAAAAAGCAAACCGCTTACTGCAAATGCAAAAGGAGGAAATCCATGCCCAACGAGAAAATATTGCAACCGCTTACGATCAACTGAAATCAACTCAGTCACAGTTGATCCAATCCGAAAAAATGGCATCCATGGGTGAGCTTGCATCGGGAATTGCACACGAGATTCAGAACCCTTTGAATTTTGTAAATAATTTTACCCAAGTTAGTGATGAGATGGTGGACGAGGTCTTGGATGAACAGGGAAAATCAATGGAAAAACGAGATGAGAAGCTAGTTCAAGAGCTTCTTCAGGATGTAAAATCCAACCTGCAAAAAATCCGTAAGCACGGTTTGCAGGCAGATGCGATCGTCAAAAATATGCTCGAGCATAGCAAAAAAGGCCAAGGTACCCGAGAATTAACAGATCTGAATTCACTCGCCAATGGATTTCTGAGAATGTCCTATCATAGCTTTTTGTCGAAGCAAAAACATAATGAGGATGTAGATTTAGACATCAAATTGGATATATCCACCGAGGATAATCTGCCAAAAATCAGTGTGGTTCCGCAAGAAATCGGGAAGGTACTTTTGAACCTACTTAACAATGCTTTTTATGTAGTCCATGAACGAAAGTTGAAAGAACTTGAAGCGCAGAACCCATATCAACCAAAAGTAAAAGTGACCACCAAACGGATTAGCAAATCAAATGGTCAATCGGAAATAAGTATTACTATCAAGGACAATGGTGGGGGAATTCCCGACTCCATCAAAGACAAAATTTTCCAACCCTTCTTTACTACCAAACCGACAGGTTCTGGAACTGGGTTGGGCTTGTCACTTTCTTATGATATCGTGAAAGCACATGGAGGGGAATTGAAGGTGGAAAGTGTGGAAGGTGAGGGGACTGAATTTATGATTTTGTTACCCCTTTGATATTTTCCGTCTGGAGGTACTCAATTGACATTCGGCTCTCAGCAAAGATGAAAATCCTTTGCTATGAAATCAGCCGATTCCTTAGCTCTCACAGAAAGTCTAATTGCACTATTGTAGTTCCTGAATCCCAAACTCAAAAAAATAATTTCTATAATTTTTTGCGTCATACCACTAGCTATTGAGCTCTCCCCAAAAAGCTTTGGAAAGAATTAAGTATGCTCGGGACATATTATTAACGGTACTACCACGAATTTAATGGAAACGATACTTGATTATTTGATGGCAAGAATCTCTGGAGGATAGCGTCCGGATGGGTGAGCCTTTCGGGATTTTCGGTTTTGGACTGCTTTGAACGCCGTTAAGAAAATGACTTAGCTCCCGAGGTACGAGGGAGATCCAGTCATTTTTAGGTGGGCAAGGCAGTCCAAAATTCCGCTGTACAGAATTTAATATGATTAATAAAAGCTTCCAGCGGAAAGAAAAGACCTAGGCTCAGGGCTTTTTGCCTGCCCGCCGTGTGCGGGGTCACTTTTTGGCCGCCAAAAAGTGACAAGGATAGACCTATGGAAAATTTTTGAATACACTCAATAGGTTGACTATTCTCAAAAGTAATGAATCATTATTAAAATGGATATCCCACTATACACTTCATAACATTAGACTAAAAGTAAGCTTCCTTCTTCATTAAATTCAGGGTAGATCCAAACTTCTTAATAGCATTGCTTTTATAAGGATGTTTATGAACACCTGACAAGGTTATTAGCTATTACTCTTTAGAAGGTTAAAAAAATCTTTAAATGAAAAGTCTAAATGAATTTCCTATGATCTAACCAAAAATTAGTGTCTGAGTCAAAAAAATGACCCAGAAAGAATAGCTTCCTGGGTCCATTTTGTAGAAGATTATTCTTCTTCTCCTCGCGTTCGAGCAGGATCAACTCCCCTTGTTCTGGCCGGGTCTACTACCCCTGTTCGAGCAGGATCGACTATCCTTGTTCTTGCAGGATCAACTCCTCTCGTTCGGGCAGGGTCAACGCCTCTTTCTGCAAAACCTTCGTTATCGTCATCTGGATTTTCCGGTGAATCATTCTGGTCTGGGACATCATCTTCACTTATGGAGACCGTAGGGATTAATTCAGCTTCTATATCTTCTGATAGTGGACGATCTGATACTCGAGATGAGTTCGTTTCTGTTACAAAAAATAAGAACCAAGAATTACTGTTTGTTACGCAATTTCTTTTCATGATCTTAAAGTTAAAATACAAATTATACAAAATAAAGGTAGTTTTTTAAGTTAAAAATCCAAATTTTTATAATTCAAAGTTCAATCTTGTAAAACCTCAGCGATCATTCAGTTAATTATGATTTATTTATGAAAAGGTCTTTTGCAGTTCATCTAGTTAGATCCAGGGTGATTCCACTTTTTGCGCTCGCTTTTTCCCTTCTTTATCAGGGTGACTTAGGAGCGCAGACGATTGAAAGCCTGAAAGAAGACTTAACCAAGCTTTCTGTCAAGTCGGGATATGCAAAGGATACAGTGTATCTCAACAAAGCCAATGAACTAGGCTTTATGCTTGCCGAGAGTAATCCAGATAGTGCCATCTTATTTCTTGATCAACAAATTTTGCTTTGCCGCGAGGCAAAATATAGAAAGGGTGAATCTGAAGCGTTGAAAATCTATGGGAACGCACTTCAAAATAAGGGCAAATTCGTGGAGTCAATTGAGTATTATACCAATTCGATGACTATTGCAAAAGAGCTCACCAATCAGAAATTAGTGCCAGGAATCTTAAATAATATTGGATTGGTTTATTACAACTTGGGAAATTATACTGAGGCTTTACATAATTTTTTTGATGCGATAAAAGGGGCGGAAGCTACCGGAAATTTGAGCGTAAAAGCTGCTGCATTAAATAATGTCGCCCTAATTTACTTTGAGCAAGAAAAATACGAAGAGGCCAAATCAAATTATAAAGAGGTGCTCTCAATCTATCAGGGAATCAGAAACGAGGGCCGTGTGATTTTAGCCTATAATAATATTGGGGACGTAGAGCTGAAACAGAATAATCTGCTGGCAGCCCTTGAAAATCTAAAAATAGGGTATGCCGGTGCATTGACTTTGCAAAGTCCTGAATTTATAGAAATGACTGCACGGACGATGGCTGATATCTATGCAGCTCTTGACAGTACCGAGTTAGCCGAAGCGCTATATCGAAGATCCATTGCTATTGCTGAGGAAAAAGGCTACGGGGTCCCATATTCACATTCATTGATAGGGCTTGCAGAATTATACTATAAAAATGGCAACCTTGAAGAGGCCGTGATTTATAGTACTAAAGGATTGGAACAAGCAGAGAAAATGGGCCAAACAACTCAGCTGCGTAATGCGAATGAGCTCTTGGCAAAAATCAATGAGGAGACGGGGAATTATCAGGCAGCATTGGATAATTTTAAGCTGTTCAAGCTATATAATGATAGTATCAATACTGCTCTGGGTCAAAGATTGGCAGCCAACCTCGAATCTGAGTACGAGTTTTCCAAACAGACCTTAGAGTTTGAGAAAGCAACAATAAGGCAGCAGTGGCTTACTTTTTCAGCTTTTGTGGGCTTGTTTACCTTTTTGATTATTCTGTTTTTAGTCTACCGCAACCGTAACAAATTGGATAAAGCCTACCACATCCTCAAGGAAAGAAATTTTGAAATAAAGAATAAAAACGAAAAACTTGAAAAGACGCTTGACCAACTTAAGTTAACTCAGCTTCAACTGATTCAATCGGAGAAAATGGCCTCTTTGGGTGAGTTGACTGCTGGAATCGGACATCAAATCCAGAACCCGTTGAACTTTGTGAATAATTTCTCTGAAGTCACTTCCGAGTTAATCGATGAAATGCAGGACGAACTCAAAAATGGAGATGCAAAGACTGCACTTGGGATAGTTGACGATTTGAAGTCCAATCTTGAGAAGATCAATAAATATGGCCATCTCGCCAGCGGCATCATCATGAATATGCTCCAGCATAGCCGAATCAGCACAGGTCAAAAAGAATTTACCGATTTGAATGCCTTGACGATTCAATACTTGAATCTGTCCTATCATGGTATCAAAGCCAAGGATAAGGATTTTGTAGCTGAGTTTGGACATACTTTAGACCCAAATCTTAAAAAGATAAAAATCATTCCTCAAGAGATCGGACGAGTTTTACTCAATTTGATCAACAATGCTTTTTATGCAGTCAATGAAAGATTAAAATCAAATAGTAACTCTTACAATCCTCAAGTAACTGTGACTACCAAATGGCTGGAAAATACTGTAGAAATCAGGGTTATTGATAATGGTAATGGTGTGCCAGAGTCGATTAGAGATAAGATTTTTCAACCTTTTTTCACAACCAAGCCAACCGGGCAGGGAACTGGGTTGGGATTATCACTTTCTTATGATATCGTCAAGGCGCACGGTGGAGAGCTTAGTATGATCACGCATGAAGGCCAAGGGGAATCAGGTTCAGGATTCATCATTAAACTCCCTATCAATTGAACTAGTAATTTTAAACCAAAATCGTATGGGCATTGCCTTCCGAATTTTCTTAAGCATCGTCCTCTTTGGATCTTTTGGAAGCCGAGGGGCAAGGGAATATAGTAGTCCGGCTCTCTCCACTAGTTCAACTTTTTATTCTGAGCTTTTCGATTCCGAGGAAATCCTCCAACTAGTGCTCAGCGGGGACATGCGCAGACCTCTGAATGATAAATCTCAAAATCCAAAATTTTATCCTCTCACACTTTCTTATCTAGCCAACGGTGATTCTGAAAAATCGCTCTCCATTGAAGTGAAAGCCAGAGGGAATTTTCGAAGGCTTTTGGGTAACTGTACCTATGCTCCCTTGATGCTCAGGTTTGAAAACAATGAAGTCACTCAATCCTCCATATTTTCTGGTCAAAAGGAATTAAAACTGGTCATGCCTTGCCAAGGTGATGAATATGTCATCCGCGAGTGGTTGGTTTACAAACTTTATAACCTCCTTACACCGCTTAGTTTTAAGGTAAGACTGGTAAATATCAAACTAGAGCAGGAGGGGAAAACTAGAAATCCTGAATCATTTTATGGATTCCTCTTGGAGGATGAAAAACAATTGGCAACTAGAAATGGGCTTTTCCCGCTAAAAAGAAAGCTGAATCCACGACAGACCCAAACGGAAGAATTCCAAACTCTGGCAGTTTTTGAATACCTGATTGGAAATACAGATTGGTCAGTACAGTATCTGCAGAATATAAAACTTCTAAATGAGGGCGGGGCTCAGTTGCCATTTGCTGTTCCCTATGATTTCGATCATGCAGGGATTGTAAATGCTCCCTACGCGCTTCCTGCAGAAGGATTGAAGATGAGCTCTGTACGTGAGCGAAGGTACAGGGGATATTGTGTGGAGGATCTCGATGACTTTATACCGACCATTAATCATTTCAAAGCACTAAAGCAGGAGATTTATAGGCTATATAATGACATGCCATTGGTGGAGGGGAAATACCTTGAACAAACACGTTTGTACTTAGATGATTTTTATGCCATTCTCAACGACGAACCTACCTGGCGGAAGGACTTCGGCTATCCTTGCGACCCAAAAGGAACGGGGAATGTGGTGATCAAAGGATTAAAAGGAAATTAGGTCTAGATTCTAACGCTTGTTGGGCTAACTTATAGGTAATCAAATTACCCTAAACGATCACGGGAAAGTACTTCCATACCTTGGGAAGGTTTAGAGTGACTGTCGTCCCTAATGATTTCTTTTTACAGGCTGGGTTTAATAATTTCAATATATTCTGAGGTTTAATTTTCCTTAAATAGAATACATGAAAAACTGCTAGGATGACTTGAAAAAAATTCTGGATCACTATAGCTATTTGGTTGATGACATGGTCGTTGAGAACGTCTTCATAACCAGCATGGAGAACTTCATCAAGGCGTCTGCCTATCGGAGTTCTAGCTATACCAAACAATTTCCTACAGGCTCCTGGACTCAGGTTTCAAGATTGGCTTTACTTGGACAATTGATCGAAGTAGAGTGGGAAGCTTATAAATCAAAGTAAGTAATCAGCAATTGAGGCTAGATCTGAAAGGATAATCAGGTTATACTTTATTCACCATCCGTAATAAATCCTCCTTGTATTGCTTGCCAATCGGGAGGATTTTTCCTTTCAATTCTACATGATTTTCTGATACGGCTTCCAATTTTGAAAAGTTGATCATGAAAGAGCGATGAATCCGTACAAATTGCTTTTGATTCATTTTTTCACAAAGCTTGCTCAGTGAACTTACGATCAAAAAGGTCTGCTGACTAGTTGTGATATTGCAATAGTTTCGCTCAGCTTCTACCCAAAGGATATCATCAAGCATTACTTTGATCAATTTATTTTGGTTTCGGATAAAAATCCGATCATCGTGGCCCTCTTGAAATATACTTTCCCCAGCTAAATCTTTCGAAGCACCTTTGATTCGCTCCTCGACTAGTGCGATGGTCCGTTCCAGATTCTGATTGGAAAAAGGTTTGGAAATGAAAGCAAATGGGTGGGTATCTTTTGCTTTTTGAAAAGTGGCATCATCTTCATTTGCAGTTAAATAGATGATTGGGATATCTAGTATTTTATGGATGGCGTGAGCAGCTTCGATTCCGGTGGATTTACCTTTGAGTTGGATATCCATGAGAATCAAATCGGGCTTGGACTCTAGGGCATGGTGAATTGCTTCAGCAGCTTTGGTTTCGATGCCTGTGACCTCATAGCCAAGCTTACTCAGTTGTAAGCTAATATTGGCGGCGATGATCATATCATCTTCAACGATTAGAATTCTAATTGGACTCATGCTGCTTTCGTTAATAAGAATTTGAATGTAAAGGTAGCTCCAGGGGATTTAATCAAGGTCATTTTTCCGTCTAATTGCCTGGTCAATAAACTAATCAACTCACTCCCAAATCCTGTCCCTATTGGAATAATATCCGACTGAATTCCGACTCCATTATCCGCGACTTCCAAGAGAAGTATTTCCCCGTTTTCATATAGACTGATTCGGATTTCTCCTTTTTCTTGTTTTGGAAAGGCATATTTTAGAGCGTTGGAAATCAGCTCATTCACAATCAGTCCAATCGGAATTGCAAGGTCAACATCCAATTTAATCTTAGACATATCTATGTTCATGTCAACCCTATCCTCAGCATCGAATGTTTCTAGAATAAATCGACCCAAGCTTTCAAAGAAATATTTCATCTCCACGCCTTTCAGATTTTCCTCTCCGTACAGTTGGAGATGGATCATACCCATACTTTGGACTCGGGTATAGGTTTCCTCCATCTCTTGCTGAAATTCCCGGTTCTTAATTTTTGAAATTTGTAAAGACAATAGACTCGAAATTGTTTCGAGATTATTTTTGACTCTGTGGTGGATTTCCTTGAGCAGATATTCTTTCTCTTCATTTTTCTTTTCAAGTAAAAGGCTATATGACCTGTTTCGGATGTAAACCCGATATAGGAGAAACAGAATCGCGATCAAAACAACTGCAATCGTAAGGTATAGCACTTGGATGATTTGCTGTCGGCTTAATCTGGCTTCTTGAAGTTTGATGGTATTCTCTTTTTGAGCCACTTCCATTTCAGTTTGAATTATGGCTATCCGTTCTTCCACCTCTGAAGTGAATATGTCCTTTCTGAGTTCTTCAGATTTTCGAGAGGTCAGTAAGGCCTTCTCGAACGCTCCGGCCCCTTCGTAGGCTTTGCTTAATTCGTCATAGACCATACTCAAATAAAATTTATCTCCAAAGTTGTCCTTCACTTTTTCAATACTTGTCTCGAGGTAGTTAGAAGCTTCAACATATTTTTTTGAAGCAAAACTTACCTTCCCCAAGGACAAGTAAGACCTCATGATCATAAAGTCATTCTCCAATAATTCAGCATATCGGAGAGCTTCTAGACCTGATTTTTTTGCTTCTGAATAATTTCCAAGCTGGGTTTGAAGGTTGGAAAGTGCGATAAATGTGTCGCTTAGATTATTATAAAATCCATAGCGCTCCCCTAGGGCTGCGGACTGCTCAAAATATTGGATTGCCTCTTTTGGCCGCTGAAGATCAACGAGAAATTGTCCGACCAAATGCAGGGTAAAGTCATAGTCCAAATCATTTAAGCCCCTTTTTTCAAAAATTTGAAGCGATTTCAATCCATAACTCAAGGCAGATTCAAACTTTCCTTGCTTCCAGAAGAGATTGCTCATATCTGAGTAGGCCATAGCTTTAGCCTTTTCATCTTCATATTTTTCTCCGATTTCAAGCGTTTTAGAGGCATAGCTAAAGGCCTCTCCTAGCATTCCTTTCCGCTCATAGACATATCCTAAGTTGGTATATAGGAGCCAAGATTCACTAAATGGGATTAGGAGGGTAGCATCATTGAGTGCTTGCTCAGCATAGTCCAACTCCTCCATACGAAGTAAAATTGCTCCTTTTGAAACCAGCAGCTTTCCTACCCAATAACTTTGATTTTTTTCTGTTGCCTCAGTTATGCCCTCCTGAATAATGTTTAAGGCCTTGTTCAGATTTCGGGTGTGATAATAATACCCCAGATCATTAATAATCGGTAATCTGAGCGGTGAATCTTTTGGCATCTGAGCAAGGGCTATTTCGAGATTATCTAAGTATTCGGATCCAAAATCGTCAGTCTCTACAAAAACTTCCTGGTATTGAAAAAATCCATTTCTAGACTCAATCTGCCCAAAACTGAATGTGGAGTTCAAAAAACAGAGGAGTAAAAAAAGATTTTTCATTCTTAAATGTAAGAAAGGAAAGATTTGAAAATCAATTTATTGTATATAAAAAAACTCTTCGGGTAAAATATTCTTATGTTAGGGAAGTATCCGAGTACGTTGGTACTAAAGCATTTTTTGGTCCTCGAAATAAAATTCAACTTTATTAAACAGATTTATTTTCGATTAAGTCCAAGATTAAAAAATCCCTGATTATGAAAAATATATTATTCGTTGCAGTGCTTCTGATAGCATTTGGATGCGATACTAAAACTCGATACACCCAGCAATCCCCTGAAATTGAAATCGTCAAATCTAATATTGGGTATTATGTAGACGGGGATTGGGCGTCTTATGAGGCAACTTATGCAGATGGGGCTACTATTTTCTTTAATACATCAGAGGAAAACCCAGCCTCAATCCAAGAGATTATTGCTGGTCAAAAATTAAGTCTAGAACCGCTATCTAGCTACTCCTTTGATCGGGAAAAAGATTTTTATGAGATGGTCATAGATGATGAAGGAGAAACTTGGGTGAATTATTGGGGCCTATGGAAAGGAACCATCGCTGCTTCGGGTGAATCATTTGAAATGCCAATCCACCTTACCTCCCAATTTGTCGATGGTAAAATTGTAAAAACACATGGTTATTGGGATGCCTCTGCTCTTACCATGGCTTTGACCAAAATCAGAGAAGCTGCGGAAGCTCAGGCTGCAATGGAAATGCCAGACGGCAGTAACTAATTATTTTTAAAACGTATCCTCATTGATGGCTCAAGCTGATAGATTTACTTAACACTAGCTAATGAACCTGCTTTATAATTAAATGTAAAGTAGCAAAGAGGACCAAGAATGAAGTTTTTCAATCAATGAAATCAAGATTAGCTGATTACATCATTTTTTAAGAATAAACTCATATTTTTTTAAATTACCGGGAAGAATCTAATTAAGGGTGATTAAGATTCTTCCCGGTTTCCTTTTTTCCGATTCCTTCTAATCAAGCAAAGGTCATCACTTGGAGAACTGACTGCCGGTATAGCCCATGAAATTCAGAACACATTGAATTTTGTAAATAATTTTTCAGAGGTGAGTTCCGAACTCATTCAAGAGATGAACGAAGATCTTGAAAAAGGAAGGCTGGAGGATGCAAAAATCATTGCGGAAGAGATCCGACAAAATCTAGATCGAATCAGCATGCATGGGAGAAGAGCAGATTCTATCGTAAAAGCCATGCTTCAGCATAGTCGCTCGGGCATTGGACAGAAAGAAATGACGGATATTAATGTGATTTCTGAAGAATGCCTTCGACTCAGCTACCACGGTATTAGGGCGAAGAACAAAGACTTCCATGCAGAGTACCTGACCAATTTGCTCTCGGAAGTTCCACCGCTCAATGTGATCCCAAGAGATATCCGAAAAGTCCTCCTCAATAGTTATAATAATGCATTCTATGCAGTTTCTGAATATGATAAGAGGCTTAGAAACGGAGGGGAAAAAAAATTGGAAGATGAATACACTCCAATAGTCAGTGTCAACACAAAAAGGTTGGCAAAAGGAATAGAAAGTCGAATTACAGATAATGGCAAAGGGATTCCTTCGACAATTAAGAGCAAAGTATTCCAGCCATTCTTTACCACCAAGCCAACAGGAAATGGAACAGGACTGGGTTTGTCGCTTAGTTATGATATAATAAAGGCCCATGGAGGGGACCTTACTGTAGAATCTCCGCCAATCTCTGGACAAAGTGAACTTAGGCAAGGGGCCGAGTTTATTATTTTCTTACCTTTTGGATAATAATGAATAAAAGTAAATTGATTAACTCTGGATTATGAATACGATAAATGTTATCGCTTTTTTTCTAGTTTTCTTTTTCAAGAAGCCACGAAGAGGGGATCTGACTCCCATCAAATGGTATTCAGCATTGAATGGACTTGCCGTTGCAGCGATAGGATTCCTGATTTTGAATATGTCGGTTGATAAAGACTATCGAATTCTAACCTCCTTAGTTTCTGTTTTGCCGATTGCCGGATTAAGCTATTTAGTATTGACTAAACCGGAATTCGAAGGTAAAAAGCAAGTGCTCTATGCTTGGCTTCCAATAATCGGAATTCAAATTCTCAAAGACTTGGTTGAATTGATCTTTCCAGTATTCTACACAAAGCGGGCGGACTATTTCGAAATCGCAGGTATTTTTGCCTTTATCTGGGCGATAGCCATGTGGATCAATAATGGGAAGCAAGCTAAAAAACTTGAGAAAGAGCGCTTAATGGCTTTTGAGCGCGAGCGAGAATTGGAAATCACCGCCAAACTCAAAGCCGAACTTGAGATACAAGTAAATGAACGGACTGCGGAGTTGGTTCAACAAAAGGAAGAATTACAAAAGGCAATTGATAACTTAAAGTCTACCCAAGATCAATTGATCCATGCCGAGAAAATGGCCTCTCTAGGAGAACTGACAGCAGGGATTGCCCATGAGATTCAAAATCCGTTGAATTTTGTCAATAATTTTTCGGAAGTGAGCAATGAACTGATAGCCGAGCTAGAAGAGGAAAGAGCAAAAGCTCCTGAACTGAGGGATGAAGGGCTTGTCAACGAAATCTTAAAAGACATCAGAGAAAACTTGACAAAAATCAATCTTCATGGAAAGCGGGCAGACGGTATCGTAAAGGGAATGCTCCAACACTCCCGGACTAGTTCTGGAGTAAAAGTAGCTACAGATATCAATGAGCTGTTAGATGAATATTTACGGCTATCCTATCATGGTTTGAGAGCGAAGGACAAAAGTTTCAATGCCGATTTTAAAGCTTATCTTGAGGAAGGACTTCCTTCGATTAATTTGATTTCCCAAGATATCGGTAGGGTGTTTTTGAACCTAATAAACAATTCCTTTTATGCAGTAAATCAAAGGAGAACTCAACTCAAAAAGGATGGAGACTCTAAGGAATCCTTCAAACCAACCGTGGAGGTTTCAACAAAGAAATCTGGGAATAAGATACAGATCAGGGTAAAGGACAATGGAATCGGGATGTCTGAAGCAACCAAGCAGAAAATTTTTCAACCCTTTTTTACTACCAAACCTACTGGCCAGGGAACTGGACTAGGAATGTCACTCAGCTATGATATCATTAAAGCTCATGGTGGCGAAATTAACGTCCATTCTGAAGAGGGAGTGGGAACTGAAATCAGTATCGAACTCCCAATTTGAATAAGCTAAAACGAAAGATGACACTACGAAAAAATATTTTTAAGGCTTCTCCATTATTGCTTTTTTGTGGGGCGATCTTTTTTGCCTGTCAATCAAAAGTAGAAGTGCCTTTTCCTGATAACCCCTCTGGTTTTGAAATACCAAAAGCAGTTCCTTTCCAAATGCCAGAGGGAAAACCCATCACCTGGAAAGAAATAGCTAAAGACAGCGTTCCGATTGGGCGAACGATGCGATTTGATATCGATCAATTGCCTTCCAAGCCGTTTTTTCTGCAAGAGGAAGTCCCGCTAAAAAAGCCGGTTGAAGTGAAAACCTTTCAGTGGGAAGAACTTCCTGAGTATCCCTTCAACCTAGTCGTAGAGTCAGATTCCCTGATTAGCACTATCACCAGACTTCCCGAACCTATCATCACTCCGGTGATCACCCCCTTAAAATTAGAAAATGTCAATGCCGGTATTCTAAGCCTTACCAATGGTCAGGGCTTGCCAGGCAACACCATTTTTGATCAAGTGATCGGCCCAGACGGAGTGCATTGGTTAGCGACAGAGAAAGGTCTTGTGAAATTCACTGGAAGTGAATTTCACTTGTACACGATTGTAAAAAGTGAATTCACTGGAGCAATCAATTCGATTTCAGATTTGGATTTTGCACCGGACGGCAAGTTGATTGTCTCCAGTTTTCAAAAGGGAATTGTGATTGTAGATTTTGAAAAGGAGCTAATAGAAAATATTGAGCTGGGCTATGGGTTCTCAAGGGGAAATGTGGACAAAGACGGCAATTTTTGGGGTGGGAGGACCAGTGCTGAGCACAAATTTCTTGATTTGAAAAGTCGAAAAATCTACAATCTTGATCTCACAGCGCTGGATTTAGGAATAACTAATTCGCTGGGATCCTTTATTGATTCAAAAAATAACCTCTGGCTAGGGCTCAACATAGGAGTCGCAGTAATCGGTCCTGACCGAACTAAAATGAAGCTGTTCGATCAGAAAAATGGGCTGGAGGCCTTTGTAAGTTATGACTTCACAGAAATGTCCAATGGAGAAATCTTGATCTCTAGTTTTTCTCCTGGGCTTTCTAGCATCTCTTTAGCCAATTCTACGATCACTCGATTAGCTGAACCACAAGGATTTGATGGTGCTCCGCTTACGATCACGCTAGATCAGAAGGAGAATATTTGGATAGGATCAAATCAATTTTTTACTATCTACAAACCAGAAAAAGGAACGATAAAAAACGTCGAGACCAAATCAAATATTGCAGGACAGGGACCGCCTGCAGTAAACCTGTTTGATCAGGAAGGGATGTATTGGTCCGGGTCGTGGCTACAAGGGCTGACCCTTTATGATCCCAATGGGATGGATTCAAGGCATTTCACGACCGATGATGGACTAATAAGTAACGATACTTGGGGCATCGAAGAAGATAGCCAAGGGCGCGTCTGGTTTGGTAATTACGCCGGACTAATGATCTATAATCCTAAAGACAATAGTCTAAAGGAGCTTATTGTACCTGAAAATATAGGGTCCAATAATCAGCGCGGAATTAACAAATTAGATACCGACTTATTTTTTATTGGTGCTGCTGGAGGATTTAATATTCTTGATTTGAATTCCAATACAATCACCGGCTATCGGGGAAATCCTGAGACTGCCATGGTTAACTGGCGCGCTATCAAAAGAGCTGATGGAAGCCTTTGGATTGTGACAAATAATGGATTGCTGGTCTTTGATCGGGCCAAAGGCACGATGAAAAAAATCGATGCATTTTCTGGCTTAGCGAGTAATACTGTTTGGGGGGTAAAGGAGGATGCTGATCAAAAAATCTGGCTGGTGACGGATTCAGGAATTCATCAGATTGATCCAGAAAAAAATACCATCAGTTATTTTGGTGTTTTGGAAGGGCTAACCACCAATGATCAATCCGTGCTATTACTCACCGAGGATCAGCGACTCGTCATCGGAGGAGCCAAAGGAATCTCCATCATTAATCCTTCGCGAGACTCTATCACCAATGTCAATTCGATTCATGGCTTGAGCCCCGAGGGATTGTATGATATGGTGGAGTCCAAAGGACGGCTTCAACTTGGGACAGAGAATGGCATTGTCGTGATCGATGAACCCAAAAAAGGTGACTTAAACCAAGCCTGGAAATTTTCGAATTTTGGAAGAGCTGAAGGATTTCCATTTACAGATTACAACCAGGCCGCTGCCAAAGTCCTTTCTGACGGTAAGGTATGGTGGAGCGCATCTCCAATATTAACTGTGAATCTCCAAGACCCGATCACCAACTCCATGTCGGATGCAAAAGTAGAACTGACTGGACTCAGGGTAATGGATGAATCTCCTTCATTTTTTCTAAGAAATCAGAAAGTAGAAGCCATTGATGTGCCTGATAGCCTTGAAATAGATAAAAAAGAACTATCCCAATATTTGAATGAAAATAATATTCAATGGGATAGTTTAGATCGAAAAACCAAAATGCCAATTGGATTGGTATTACCGCATCATCAAAACTCGCTAACCTTTATCTATTCCAATCCTTCGATCAAAAGTAGGGATGAAATCGATTTTCGGTACGTGCTCGGGGGATCAGATGACCAATGGTCAGAGATTACCAAAAATTCTATTTCCAGAACCTATTTTAATCTTTTGCCTGGAGACTACGCTTTCAAGGTAATTACCAAAGGAAATAATGGCGTTTGGAGCGAACCTGACTCGTTTTCTTTTACCATAAGTTCTCCATGGTGGTTTACTTGGTGGGCCTTCTTAATTTACTTCTTTCTCCTAGGGTTGCTAATCTACACTGTTGTCCAAGTCAGATCTTTTTATCTGAAGAAAGAAAACCGTCTCCTCGAAGAGCGAGTGATTCACCGTACCGCCCAGTTAAATAAGTCTATCGAGGAGCTTAAGGCCACCCAAGAGCAACTTATCCAGTCTGAAAAAATGGCTTCCTTAGGAGAGCTTACCGCAGGCATTGCCCACGAGATTCAAAATCCGCTGAACTTTGTCAATAACTTCTCTGAAGTCAGCAATGAATTGATCCAAGAGATCAAAGAGGAGCGGGTAAAAGTAAAATCGGAACAGGACGAACAATTAATCGATGAGATTCTAGCTGATATTTCTGACAATCTTGAAAAGATCAATACTCACGGTAAACGAGCCGACTCAATCGTCAAAGGAATGCTCCAGCACAGTAGAAATAATTCCGGACAAAAAGAATTGACAGATATTAATGCACTTGCAGATGAGTACCTTAGACTGAGCTATCATGGATTGCGCGCTAAAGACAAATCATTCAATGCAGACTTTAAATTAGACCTAGACCCAATGCTTCCTAGAATGGAAATCGTTCCTCAAGATATTGGACGAGTCATTTTAAACTTGATCAACAACGGCTTCTATGCAGTGTCTGAAAAGAAGCAGCAATTAGCTATCCAGGCCAATAATTATCACGCCGACTATAAGCCAACAGTTTGGGTTAGTACCAAAAAATTGGAAAAGGGAGTTGAGATTCGGATCCGTGATAATGGAAATGGGATCCCGGCAGACATCAAAGCAAAGATTTTCCAGCCATTCTTCACTACCAAACCAGCAGGGAAAGGGACCGGTTTAGGATTATCAATGAGCTATGAGATTATTACTAAAGGGCATAGCGGGCAACTTTCTGTGGAAAGTGTACCAGGGGAGTACACAGAATTTATTATTATTTTAACTTAACAAAAGATGACAAAGATTTTAATTGTAGATGATGAAAGAGATGTTGAAACACTTTTTCGCCAGAAGTTTAGAAAAGAAGTTAGGAATGGGGACATAGAGTTAGCTTTTGCTTTTTCTGGAGATGAGGCTCTTCAACTATTGAGTGAGGATGAGCCTCCAGAGGTGGTTTATGTTTTTTCCGATATCAACATGCCTGGAATGACAGGGTTAGAATTGCTGAAAAAAATAAAAGACAGGTTTCCAATGATTAATGTTAGCATGATTTCGGCCTATGGAGACACCGAAAATTATCAAAAGGCAATGAGCTCAGGGGCGAAAGAATTTTTCACTAAACCGATTGATTTTGATTCGCTTAAAAGAGAAATTATAGGGCTCATCACAAAGAAATAAATTTAGAATGATTAAGATATTGGTAGTAGATGACGAGGCGGATTTAGAAATCCTGATCAAGCAGAAATTCCGAAAGCGAATCCGAGAAGGCGAGCTTGAGTTTTTGTTTGCACTGAATGGCCGAATTGCGCTCGAGATATTGGACGCCAACAAGGACATAGATATGATCTTGAGCGATATCAATATGCCGGAAATGGACGGATTGACATTGCTATCCAAAGTGAAAGAAAAGCATTCCTTGCTAAAAACGGTCATCATCTCAGCCTATGGAGACATGGAAAACATCCGTACAGCTATGAATCTTGGGGCTTTTGACTTCATCACCAAACCCGTAGATTTTCAAGACTTAGAAATCACTATTGAAAAAACAACCCAATACATTAATCAGGTCAAATCGACTTTGAAAGCACTCAAAGAAAATAACATCCTGAAGATGTATGTCGATGAGACGGTATTAAACTTCATGGGGAATCGTGAAATCGAATCCGGAATATGGGAAAATGAAACCATGGAAGCAGCAGTTGCCTTCATAGACCTTTGCGGCTTTACTGCAATCTCTGAAAATGAGGAGCCCAATATTGTGGTAGGTTTGCTCAATGAATATTTTGATCTGATGGTTCGTGAGATTATGAATGAAGGAGGAATCATAGATAAGTTTATCGGGGATGCGATCATGGCTGTTTTCAAAGGAGATGACTATCATGCCAGAGCACTTCGAGCCTGTATTGCGATCCGAAATAAGATGAATGCACTTCCGGTTTTTTCAGAAAAATCAGGTTTTAGACCTCGAGTCTCTATCGGAATCAATAGTGGAGAAATGGTTTCCGGAAATATTGGGTCAATATCCTTGAAGAAACTAGATTTTACCGTGATCGGTGATACTGTCAACGTAGCCTCCCGACTTCAATCCAAGGCAAGTCCTGGACAGATTCTTATTTTGGAAAAATTTGCTCATGCTGCACCAGACTTCAAATGCAATAGTATTGGAAAAATGGAGCTGAAAAATAAAGCTCTTCCCGTAAGTGTCTGTGAAGTAGAATAGCCCTGAATTGATCCTTCTTAATTTTTTAAAAGAATTACAACTTATCTCAGCCTCTTTAATTACCCACCCATCAAACTTCAATTATGAAAAAAATTACTCAGCCTGCCTTGCTAGTAGCCTTGGGAGTTTCTGTGAGCTTTGCCGCTTTAGTGCCTAAAAATGATTCGGCCTTGGCACCGATGCTAAAAGATTACACCTCGCAGCTCGATAGCACGAAAAAGGATTCACTCGACTATCCAAAATTTAAAGACCTACCTCTCAAGCCTGAGCGGGAAGTCAAATTCAACACCAAAGAAGGTACTTGGATGAGTGTAGATGTCAGTCCTGACGGAAATACACTCGCTTTTGACCTTTTGGGGGATATTTATACGATTCCGATTTCTGGGGGCAAAGCTACCCCAATTACCACTGGAATTGCCTACGAAACTCATCCCCGTTTTTCTCCAGATGGGGAAAAAATACTCTTTACGTCTGACCGAGCGGGTTCTGACAACCTCTGGTACATCGATATGGTGAAAAAAGACACCATACAAGTCACCAAAGATAAAAATGGAGATGTTCCCGGAGCTGCCTGGACGCCCGATGGCGAATACATTGTAGTCAGCAAAGGTCGAAGAATCAACAAGCTTTGGATGTACCACAAAGATGGTGGCGGAGGGATTCAATTGAATGAGAATCCAACTTCTATGAAAACCATTGACCCAGTTGTCAGTCCCGATGGCAAGAAGGTTTATTTCTCACACCGTACCGGAGCTTGGAATTACAACGCGCTTTTACCACAATATCAACTTGGCACTTACGATCTTGAGGAGGGAAAAATCACTAATATTTCTTCCAGATATGGTTCAGCATTTACGCCAACATTGAGCAAAGATGGCAAGTACATGGCCTATGGCACTCGATATGAGGATAAAACCGGTTTAGTCTTGAGAAATCTGGAATCTGGAGATGAGCGCTGGTTAGCTTATCCAGTTCAGCGCGACGATCAAGAGTCCATCGCGCCACAGGGGGTTTTGCCTGCAATGGCTTTCACACCAGATTCCAAAAATGTAATTGCTTCCTATGGTGGAAAAATATGGAGTATTCCTGTTCAAGCTGGAGTCGCTCCAACTGAAATCCCTTTCGAAGTAGATGTGAAATTGGCAATGGGGCCAAGACTTTATTTTGAGTATGAGATCAAGGATACTACCGCTAAGCTCGCCACTCAAATTCGTGACGGAGTACCATCTCCCGATGGTAAAAAGTTAGCTTTTACCGTCCTCAACAGATTGTATGTGATGGACTATCCAAACGGTGAACCGAAACGAATCACAACCAATAACTTCACTGAAGCAATGCCATCTTGGAATCCAGATGGATCTCAATTGGTGTTTACCACTTGGTCAGAAACCGATGGCGGTCATCTCTACAAAGCGTCTCTGGCAGGCAAAGAAACAATCACAAAGTTGACTAAAGAATCAGCTCTTTATGTAGGCCCAGTATGGTCTCCTGACAATCGAATCGTTGTTTTCAAAGGACCAAGAAGAGAATTGCAGGATGCAGAAGGTCCGGGGTTCTCTAGTTCTGAGGCTGAGTTGGTATGGATTCCAGCGGCTGGTGGGGAGCTAACGAAAATTATGGATGCACCTAATTACGGAAATGCACACTTCACCAAAGATCCGAGTAGAATCTACTTGAATGGATCAGGCGGGGCATTACTCTCTGTAAACTGGGAAGGCAAAGATGAGAAGGTCTACGCAAAGATCACTGGAATCACTCCTTTTGGCTCAGCAGCCGGAGACCATGATTCACACGATCACGCTAATTTGGAAGAGACTTCCACCGTGAAATATATTATGGGAATGCCTCGATCCAATGCCGATGCGGTAAATTATTGCATGCTACCGGAAGGGTCAAATGCCCAAGAACCAGCTATGCAACCAGCTAGTGCTAGTACGATCTTGATGGCACCTGAGGGCAATTTGGCCTTGGCACAAGTAAATAATAATGTGTATGTAATCACGATCCCAAAGGTGGGCAAAACTCCTACCATCAATGTCGCTGATCCTTCCTCGAGCAATTTCCCCTCGCGTCAACTGACAGAGATTGGTGGAGAATGGCCAGCTTGGGAAGCCGATGGCAAAAAAGTGCATTGGTCACTTGGAAATGCCCATTGGGTCTATGACATTACCCAGGCAGAGTTTAAAGAAGATTCGGTAAAAGCTGCTAAAAAAGAAAAAATGAGGACTGATGCAGACAGTGTTTCTACTTTAAAAGCATTAGGTCCTGAGGCTGTAAAAACCGCTGACTCACTTGCCAAAAAGCAAAAGGAAGCGATTACTGAGTTGTTGAAAAACGATAAGGAAAAGGCAAAAGCAGACAGTATCTATAAGGCAGATAAAAAAGAGAAAGAAACTTATAAGCCGGAAGAGCATCAGGTGAAAGTCTATTTTGCAAAGGACACTCCCAAAGGAAGTATTTTACTTAAGAATGCTCGAATCGTGACCATGAAAGGGAATGAGGTTATCGAAAATGGAGATATCCTGATTGAAAATAACCGGATCAAGGCCGTTGGAAAGACGGGAACACTTGATGTGGGTGATGCCAAAGTCGTGGATGCTACGGGAAAAACGATTACACCTGGCTTTATCGATACTCATGCCCACATGTGGCCTACTTGGGGATTGCATAAGAATTCAGTTTGGATCTACGCCGCCAATCTTGCTTATGGCGTGACCACGACTAGAGATCCGCAGACTGCAACTACCGATGTGCTGACCTACAGCGACATGGTAGAAGCTGGGATGGTTCCTGGTCCACGAGTTTATTCTACAGGTCCGGGCGTTGGCTATTGGATGTATAATCTAAAGTCGCTGGAGCAAACCAAAGATGTGCTGAAGCAATACAGCAAGTATTACAATACGCAATACATTAAGATGTATTTGGTAGGAAATCGTCAACACCGTCAGTGGGTAATCATGGCTGCGAAGGAGCAGAAATTGATGCCAACCACAGAAGGTGGTCTGGATTTCAAATTGAATATGACACAGCTATTTGATGGCTATCCTGGTCATGAGCATGCGATTCCGATCTATCCATTATACTCCGATGTGACTAGGACCATTGCAGAAAGCAAAATGGCGGTTACCCCAACCTTGCTTGTAGCTTATGGAGGTCCTTGGGCGGAAAACTATTATTACACCACCGAGAGCCCATTACATGATCCAAAACTGAATCGTTTTACTCCGTATGAAGAGCTTAATTCTAAAGCTAGAAGAAGAGCTGGTGGATTGGGTGGCTGGTTTGCACCGGAAGATCATGTCTTTGAGGATCATGCAAAAGGAATCAAAGCAATTGTAGACCAAGGAGGCTTGGCCGGTGTAGGTTCACATGGTCAGTTGCAAGGCTTGGGTTACCATTGGGAACTATGGTCAGTAGCAAGTGGAGGAATGAGTGGAATGGATGCGCTGAAGACAGCTACAATTCTTGGAGCAGAAGCACTAGGATTGGATAAGGAATTGGGAAGTATCGAAGCTGGTAAACTAGCAGACTTGGTGATCATGGATGCCAATCCTCTGGAGAATATCCGAAATACGAATACCATCACACATGTAGTGAAAAACGGTAGAGTTTACGATGGAAACACGCTGGATGAAATCTTGCCGACACCAAGAAAACTGGATGTAAGTCCTTGGACTAAGCCAGTACCAACGATGAATACTGGGTTGAAAGAGTAGAAATATTTTTATAATTTATAAGCCGGCCTATTAAAATGGGCCGGCTTTTCTATTTGCAATGAATTCATACACCTAATTTTAAAAGTTGCTTTCCCGTGCTGCTCTTCCTTATTTGCAGTTGTGAATAACCAATGGATTTCAGCAAGGGCATTTTTTCGATTCTTGACTTTTCGGAAAGTCTGGAATTATGCGCTTTTGTGGGCTTCATTCCAGATTTCCAGACTAGTCGGTAAGCCGATTCTTTGGGGAAATCCTACTACGCTCTCTATCGAGCCGACGACCAGTTGCAACCTCCGCTGTCCAGAATGTCCATCAGGCTTGCGATCTTTTTCCAGACCTACTGGAATGCTGGAAGATCAGCTTTTCGAAAAAGTGATCGATCAAGTTAAAGGCCATTTGACCTGGCTTCACCTTTATTTTCAGGGCGAGCCTTTTTTGAATCCACGATTTCTGGAAATGGTACGCTATGCGGATCAACAAGGGATTTTCACTTCGACTTCTACTAATGCCCACTACCTGGGAGAAAAGCAAGTGGAAGAAGTACTCGGAAGTGGACTTAAGCAGCTAATTGTTTCAATGGACGGCATTACGCAGGAAGTCTATGAGGATTATCGAATCGGAGGTTCAATAGCTAAAGTCAAAATGGGCTTGAACTTACTTTTGACTGAGCGAAAAAATGCGAAGCAAGATTTCCCAAGAGTGATTCTCCAGTTTTTGGTCACCGGGAAAAATGAGCATCAGATTCCTGCATTGAAGACTTGGGCCAAAGAAATGGGTGTCGATGAGCTCCAACTCAAAACCACCCAGATTTATGATTTTGAGAACGGTTCTGACTTGATTCCCTCCGATCTGGGCTATTCACGATACGTTCCGGTAGGAAATGGCCAATGGAAGATCAAGAAGAAAATTGAAAATAAATGCTGGCGGATGTGGCAAGGCGCAGTGGTTACCTGGGATGGGAAAGTGGTCCCGTGTTGCTTTGACAAGGATGCCAAGTATGTAATGGGCGAATTGAAAGCAAATTCTATGGAGACCATCTGGCGATCTGTTGCATATTTAGATTTCCGAAGGACGCTGCTTGAAGATCGGACACAGATCGAGATCTGTAAAAACTGTACGGAGTGAAGCTGCCCTAGAAAGACTTGAAAAGCACCTTTTTGGAACTATATTTGGTAGAAATAAGAAATTCACGGATTTTTGAAGCTTAAATTATTCTAGATTCATCTGGAACTGCCCATATAACATGATTCAAACAAAACGATTCTGGTATTTTTTCAGCGTACTCCTAGCGCTAGTATTTGTCTCTCCTCTTGTTTTTGCGCAGCAAACTACCGACCTCACTCAACTTAAAGTTGATGAATTGTCCGATGAGCAAATCCAACAACTGGTCAGTCGTGCTGCTGAAGCAGGACTTTCACCGGAAGAGTTTCTTCAAATGGCGCAACTTCGAGGGATGCCTTCGGTGGAGGTCGCAAAGCTTAAAAATCGAATAGAAGAATTAAATCGATCTGGGACAAATCCTCGATCTTCCAATGCTTCCAAAAGAGAGCCGCGTCAGCAAGTGGACTTTAACACCATTACGCAGGGAATTTACGAGCCACAGGGAATAAGCGATGCCGAACAAAAGGGACCTCAAATCTTCGGGGAATCACTTTTTTTCAATAGTACCAGAAGATTAAGCTTCGAACCGAGTCTAAATCAGGCCACCCCCAAGACCTACATTCTCGGTCCGGGAGATATGATCTATGTGGATATCTATGGTCAATCGGAGCAGTACTATGAAGCTACGGTCAACCCAGATGGATTTGTTTTGCTAGATAACATCGGGCCGGTTTCGGTCTCTGGAAAATCTATTGAGGAAGCACAGGGGATTATCAAAAATCGTGTTGCCCGATATTATCCCGGACTTTCGGGTTCAAACCCAAGTACTTTTCTCCAAGTGACGCTAGGCAATGTCCGTACCATCAAAGTCAATATTCTTGGCGAGGTTCGACTGCCGGGCACATTTACCTTGAGTGCCTTTTCCACAGTTTTCAATGCGCTTTATGCTGCAGGTGGGCCAAATGAAAATGGCTCTTTTCGTAAGATTAGACTGATCCGGAATAATAAATTAATTGCTGAGATCGATGTCTACGAAATGCTGACCCAAGGAATGGCCGATTTGGATCTGCAGCTCAAGGACCAGGATGTGATCCTAGTTCCTGCATTTCTCGCTCGGGCTAAAGTAAACGGTGAAGTGAAGCGTCCAATTACATTTGAAATAGCTCCGGAGGATACTTTTGAAGACCTTTTAAATTATTCTGGAGGATTTACTGATGTTGCGTTCAAAGATCGGGTAGCGATCTCCAGAATCACCGGAAATCAGCGCTCTGTCTCTGATGTCTACCAGAATCAGTTTGGCATGTTTATCCTCAAAGGTGGAGATGAAATAACCGTACAGCGGATTTTGAATCGGTATTCCAATCGGGTTCAGATCAAAGGAGCGGTCTATCGTGAGGGTACTTTTGCTTTGACAGAGGGACTGAAACTTTCCGAATTGGTCAAGAATGCGGAAGGACTTCGTGGCGATGCCTACACCGAGCAGGCAAGTATCCTGAGAACCAAATCCGATCTAAGTACAGAAATGATTCAGGTAAATCTAAAAGCAGTTTTGGATGGGTCTAATCCTGATGTCAGCTTGCAGCGAGAAGATGTGGTTCGAATTGCCAGTATCTATGATATCCAAAATGAAAAATATGTACAGATTCTGGGCGAAGTGAAGCGCCCGGGAGTCTATCCATTTTCCAAGTCCATGAAGGTGGAGGAATTGATAATACTAGCAGGAGGACTTCAGGAATCAGCCAATTCGCAAGATATCGAGATCGCAAGAAGATTAGAAGATACAGATCTGGGAACCTTATCTGACATTATTCCGGCACAAGTGGAAGCTAACTTATCGATTAGCTCTGCATCTCCTGAGCTCATGCCCTTTGATCAGGTAATCGTCAGAAAGCGATCAACGTTCACGATGCAGAAATTGGTGGCTGTGGAAGGCCAGGTGAATTCTCCGGGAATTTTTGCCATACAGACCAGCGGTGAGCGTATCTCGGATCTTGTCAAACGAGCCGGGGGATTGAATCAATTTGCCTACTCGAAAGGGGCATCTTTAATCCGAAGAACTGAATTTTTTAATACGGAATCTGAGGAAATTCGAAGAAAAAGAAATTTGGAAGCCTTGAGAATGAAACTTGAAGCGGACCCTTCCAACTCAGAGGCTCAGGAAGAATTGTTGCAACGCTTATTTAAAGACCTGCCGACCACTACTGATCCGGTTGACTCTCAACTGGCGCAAAACAAAAAAGAATCGCTGGATCAAATTGCAGCTGGAACTCCGGGGTTTGAAGTGAATCTAAAGCAGACTGAAGCGGTAGCAATCAACTTGGAAACTATCATCCAAAATCCCGGCTCCGAAGATGATTTATTATTGGAAGAAGGAGATATTTTATCTGTTCCAAAATTGCTTCAAACGGTCAGAATGCGAGGAGATTTGGTCTATCCAACCACGCTTCGCCACGAATCAGGGAGAAGCCTAAAACACTACATCAACGGGGCAGGAGGTTTTGATCGAAGGGCAAATCGGAAACAGACTTATGTCGTCTATGCAAATGGGGCGGTGAAGCGAACCAAAGGATTTCTTGGTATTCGGGACTATCCTCAGGTAGAGCCAGGAGCGGAGGTCATCGTACCGACCAAAGGCCCAAGGGTCCCTTTACGTTTGGGAGAAGTCGTTGGAATTACCACTGGACTGGCCACTTTAGGATTAGTCATTTCACAAATCAACTGGTAATGGCAGGATCGCAACATTTTTCTGACAATCAATTTACGCTGAAAGAGCTTTTCCAAAATATTGGGGCATGGCTTAGCTATTTTATTTCCAAATGGAAGATTTTAGTAGTGGCGGCAATCATAGGATTGGGAGTTGGGGCGCTAGTCTCAATTTTCAAAAAACCAGTTTTCCATGCGGAGACCTCCTTTGTATTGGAAGAAGGAGATGCTGGAGGGATGGGTCAAATGTCTGGCCTAGCATCATTGGTCGGGGTGAATTTGGGGTCTTTAGGAGGCGGTACAAGTGGACTCTTTCAAGGGGATAATATCATGGAGCTTTATCGCTCTGACCGAATGATTGGAGAGACGCTATTGAGTCCCTTTGATGCGAATCAATTGCTGATCGATCGATTTATTGCTTTTGAGGAGTTGGATGAGAAGTGGGCTTCTAAGGTGAATTTTGCATCGATGGATTTTTCCATTCCCCGAGATAGCTTTCCTGTTGCTCAGGATTCTGTGGTTAAAGAAGTCGCTAAATTGATTCGTGAAAGTCAGTTGGCTGTAGCTAAGCCAGATCGTAAACTCAGCATTATTCAAGTGACTATTTCTTCTAAGGATCAGCTTTTTGCCAAGGTTTTCAATGAGACAATGGTTGCAAAAGTGAATTCATTCTACTTGGAGACCAAAACAAAAAAAACCGGAGAGAATCTTTCGATTCTAAAATCTCAGGCAGACAGTGTGCGGGCGATTTTAGATGAAAGTATTGGCGCGTATGCAGCAGCGTCAGATCGGGTACCAAATGCAAACCCTCTTTTAAGCTCAGCTGGTGTAGAAAGCAAGAAAAGGCAAATTGATGTGCAGGCAACGGGTGCAGTATACCAAGAGATCGTAAAAAACTTAGAAATAGCCAAAGTGAATCATCGGAATAATTCCCCCTTGATTCAGATCATCGATCAGCCAAGACTTCCGCTAAATCGTACCGAAATACGATTAGTCAAAGGAATGGTATTGGGCGCTTTTATCGTTGGATTAATCACCCTATTTGCACTTTACTTCCGCCGATTGTATCAGAAGAATATGCAGGAAAGCTAACCTTGACCTGCCATGTTTGAAAAACTTTCGCTTCTTCCGCTGGGACATATCATTAGAAATAAATCTTTTAAGAATTTTTTCTTTATGTCGGTGATCCAGTCTTCAAACATCTTGATCTCCTTGATGACTATGCCACTATTGATCCAGAGTATTGGGTTAGACCAGTTTGGATTAGTTAATCTTTCCCTTTCAGTTATTGTACTTCTGAATGTCTTGGTAGTTTTTGGCTACAATCTTAGTGCTCCAAAAGATGTAGCGCTGAATCAAGAGAATAAAGAGGCCCTTTCCCATTTAGTTTCTAATGTATTCTCAGCAAAATTGTTGCTGGCTTCTTTCGCTGCTTTTTTGATTCTCTTAGGGGTTTTCGGGTTTAATTTATTCAAAGAGTACCAGGTCATCCTAGTGTTTTCCATTCTACTTCTTTTTTCTGAGGCTACGCTTCCACTTTGGTTTTTTCAAGGGATGGAAAAAATGAAGCTGATCAGCATTACCAATATTTTCAGTAAGCTTCTTTTTCTTTTAGGGATTGTACTGTTTATACATCGGCCAGACCAGAGTCGTTGGGTAAACTTCCTGATGGGTTTTTTCGGCTTAGGGATAAATATTTTATTGCTTTTTTACATTCATATTTTTTTAGAAATAAAATTTTACCGACCTCAGTTTTCTGCTATTTGGAAAAGTATCAAAGAAAACTTCATTCTTTTTCTAAGCGGCTTTGCAAGTTTTATATCGATTAATGGCGGATTAATTATCCTGAGTTTTTTCTCTGTAGCAGAGACGCTTGGTATGTATAGTCTAGCAGAACGGGTGGTGATGGTGCTACGCCTTTTTCCCGCAATGATTATTCAGGCAATCTATCCTAATGCCTCCAAAATTTATCTGAAAGACGAACAGGCTTTCTTTCGATTTTTGAAGAAAATTTATGTTAGAGTTTTGATTGTAGGCTTGCTAATTACAGCTATGACCTTCTTGACTGCTCCATGGATTATCCAAATCCTAGCTAGAAAGCCACTGACTGAATCCACAGAATACCTAAGAATTTTAGCCTTTGTTCCATTTTTAGCCTGTCTTAATGTTGGAAATGTAACCATGATATTGGTTGCTGATTTGAAAAAGCTTCTTTTCAAAGCATCTTGGATGATGTGTTTGTACATGGTCATCACTGCTTCAGTGTTGACTTCTAAGTATGGAGGAATTGGGCTCTGTTTTGCAATTCTTTCGACAGAGATCGTTGTATTCTTGATTTGCTTGGTTTTACTCTTTAGAAATAATCGAAAACTCATCCGTGGATTCTATAGCTAAAGATTCTGTTGCCATTATTTTAGTCAATTGGAATGGGCTTCAATTTTCAATTGACTGTCTCCATTCTCTTCGAAAATTGGATTTTTCTGATTTTGGGATCTTTCTGGTGGACAATGCATCTGATAATCAAGAAGGTGAAGAATTAAAGGCGGAATTCCCGGAAATAACATTAATCCAGAGCAGCGCTAATTTGGGTTTTGCAGGTGGGAATAATTTAGGAATCCGAAGAGCACTGGAGTTAGACTATAGCCACATCATGCTGTTGAATAATGATACGGTAGTGGCTCCAGATTTTTTGAATAGTATGATGTCCCAATTTGACAAGTCCCCAAGCTTAGGTGTAGTTCAGCCAGTAATCTATTGGATGAAGGATCGAAATCAAATTTGGAATGCAGGTGGAAAATGGAACTCAACCTTTGGAAGGGCTATCCCTCTTCGGGAATTGAAAAATGGGAAAAAGGTTGGATCAGGCATTCAAAAGATAGATTGGGCTACCGGTTGCTGCATGTTGATCAAACGAGAAGCAATTCTTCAAGTAGGACTTTTAAACGAGCAATTCTTCGCCTATTTCGAGGATGTAGAATGGAGTTTGAGATTTAGGAAACACGGGTTTGAAATCGCTTTAGCCCCAAAAGCCATCATCTACCATGAAGCAGGGGCATCTTCGAAAAAGAAACATGAGGAAGGCACGCTGAGTCCCAGGGTATTTTATTACCACGTACGGAATCAGTTTTTCTTGATTCGGTCTCAAGTAAATAAGCTCAACCAACCTTTTGCCTTTGGCTATCATTTGATTCGCTTTGGAGCGTGGCTTGGATATTTTGTGATTCGAGGAAGATTTAAGAAACTCAACTCGGTAGCTAAAGGAATTCGAGAAGGAATCACAGCGCCACTTCAATCTCTTGAAAAATGGCATTAATATTCTTCCTTCTGATCGCGATAGCCGTTGGTGCAGGGTTTGTTTGGACCGTTCAGGAGATGGTGTTCAAGGGGAAGTGGGCTTACTTTATTTTCTTCTTGGCGGCTTTTTTACCTTTTTACATTACAAGTTTGAGTGTGATTTATCTGGCAACAAACTCAACTTTTGTTTTAGGTATTTTTCAAGTGTTGAAAGAATTGATTGTATTGATTTCGGTGTTCATATTTATCTTTTACAATCGCCGGATTTTTGATTATCCTTTTCGACTGCAAACTGCCGATTGGTTGATGCTAGGTTTTTTAGGATTGGGATTTTTGTACTTGCTCCTTCCTATCGGCCAAGCCTCCTTTGTGAATAAAGCGCTGTATTATAAAAGCATGTTGATTCCCGGCTTTATTTATTTTCTGGGTAGAAACACCCGCTTTTCAGACTTGGAAATCAAACGCCTTTTTGAAATTATTTTCTTCATAGCAATTGGGGCTTTCCTGGTAAACTTGCTCGAAGCCTTTGTACTGAATGCCCATCTTCAGCAATTTTCCGGATATGCGCGCTACAATCAAGCGATCAATAATATTGACCCTACCGGTAACTTTGGATTGACTTGGACTTTTGAGACTCAAGCAGTGACCAAGCGGTTGGCGAGTTTTTTCTCAGACCCATTGGAGATGGCCAGTTCAGTCTTGATGGGCTTTGCTGCAGGGTTGATTTGGTTTTTGACGACCAAGAAAGACCAGAACTGGTTTTACCTCTTGATCATGCTGGCCTCTTTGGGGAGCATGTTTTTTTCTGCCTCAAGAGCAGCATTTGCAGCATTTTTCGTAATGATCTTTTTTGTAGCATTGGTTTTTGGGCTTTACAAATTGATCGCTGGAGGATTTTTAGCTTTGATTGCTTTTGGAATTTATGTTATATTCTTTGGCTCGGAGGACTTTTACTTTTTTGTACTTGACACCTTGACTTTTGAAAATACCTCCAGTATTGGGCACGTGGTCGAGTGGTTGCTGGCCTTGGATTCCATGGTAGCCAATCCACTTGGAATAGGTCTGGCAATGAGCGGGAATTTTGGAAGTGTTGCGGATGAGCTACGAGTAGGAGGGGAAAATCAATTTTTGATCTATGGAGTGCAACTGGGATGGATTGGGATGATACTTTATATATCACTCCTATTTTTCAGTATTAAGGATTGTATTAAAGTTTTTTATAATTCTACCAATAAATCAACCGCAAGAATTGCCTTCGTTGGAGGAGTAGTTAAATTTGGCTTACTAATTCCGCTTTTTACGGCAAATGTCGAAATCTACACGTACGTTTCTTGGATTACCTGGTGGATGGTAGGTTACAGTATGAATGAGTTTTCCGCTTTAAAAAACCGATCCAAAAGCTATGATTCTTTACAGGAATTGCCCGCTCTGTAATTCAACAAGTCTAAAAGGCTTTGCGATTGACACCAAAAGAAAGGGGCCTCATATTTCAAGAGTGAAGTGTAATTCTTGTGAGCTCGTATTTGCAAACCCCATGGCAGATCAAAAAGAGCTTCTTGACTATTACCAAAACTACTATGAGAAAGATCTCTATGAGGCTATTAATTACAAGGAAATCGTCCTTAAACTGTTCCTTCATATCCGAACTCTCAAAGAATCTGATCTAAAAAAAGAAGCAAGGTATTTTCAAAATTTGAAGGGGGAGTCCACTTTCCTAGATATAGGATGCGGATTGGGTTTAGGATTAGCTTATGCAAATCAGTTGAATTGCAAACTTTATGCAACCGAGTTTGACAGCGGTGCCTTGGAATTTGTGAAAAATCATTTTCAGGTTGAGACCTTTCAGGGAGATATTTGGGAAGCAAATTACCCTTCTGAGTTTTTTGATTTTATTCATATTTCACATGTGATTGAGCATGTTTTAGATCCTCGAGCTTACCTAAAGGAAATGAAGCGAATCTTGAAGTCAGGCGGAATTATGGCGATCGGTACTCCGGACATTTCATCCAGAATGTATACCTATCATCGTTGGGTAAACTTCCTTCGGTTTAAAATACCTGACGTGATTGATGGGTTGGAGCACACTTTTATTTTTCCGAAAAAGACCTTAGCAAACCTTTGCACTCAAGAGGGGTTTCTAATAGAGGATCATTACACGCATAATTTTGGGGAAAAAATCGGTAATTTGATCTTTTACAAAATGCCTCTTAAGAAAAAAGCAAATCGATTGATTCAGAATCTTTTTCAGGTTAATCAGTGGATTCTTTGTAAGAAAAGTTGATGCTCAATCCCAGATTACCAATTCTATTTAAAATCAATAAATTTCAATTCAAAATTATAAGAGATTTTGGAGTTTAAAGAAAAAATTATCTGAAGAATATCTTAGTCTTTAACTGCCTAGCAAAATGCTCACGCTTCATTAATTACCTACTTTGAAAGTACTCCTCGATCTTCAATACCTCAACGTCGCCACTACAGGAATCAAAACCTATATGGTCGAGCTAGCCAAAGCTGCTAAGAAGTTTCCTCACCCTGAAATTGAATGGGTTTTCACCCACGATCCCGAAAAACAAGCCGCTGATGAAACCTTCAAAAACTTAAAATCCAAAGTTCAGCGCCTGAATTACCATCTCGAGTATTTCCGATGGAAAGAATTTCAGCTGCCGGATTTGGTCAAAAAGCATCAGCCAGATGTATTGATTTGCTTGGATTTCGTTTCTCCTGCTGCAAATCTTCCATGTCAAAGACTGACTGTTTTTCATGATGCGTTTTTCTGGCAAATGCCAAAAAACTATCCCATCTGGTGGCGGAAGTATTTTTTAAGTCTGATTAGAAAGGGAGTGAAAGAAAATACTGGAATCGTTACCACGACACATTACTCAAAGGACTCATTGGCTAAACATTTATCCCTGCCTAATAAAATAAATGTGGTCTACCAAGTACCTAAAACGCTGAATCGGAAAGTTTCGAAAGGATTTTTGAAACAAGTCAACTTAGAAAAAGGAAAATATTTCCTACATATAGGGACTTTTGATAAAAGAAAAAATCTGACACTTTTGGTCAAGGCTTACGCTGAGTTTTTGAGGAAGACTAACTCAGAATTCAAATTGATACTAGCCGGAGGAGCAGGGCAAAGTGCCCAAATGAATTCGTTTCCTGAGGTAAAAAAGTTGGTGGAAGAGTTAGGCTTGGAAGATCGAATCATCCTCCCGGGATACGTCAGCGACTTGGAAATTAATACCCTTTACCAAGGTGCATTCGCTTATGTTTTTCCTTCATCCAATGAAGGCTTTGGAATTCCAATCATAGAGGCTATGCGGGCAGGCGTTCCGGTAATCCATTCTGATCAGCCTGCTTTGGTAGAAGTAAGTGCTGGCGCAGGAATCGTTTGTAAAACTGGAAATTTGGACGAATTGGCAGAAAAAATGATACTTTTGAGCAGAGAAAATACGCTACGGGAGCTTTTAATCCAAAAAGGAGTACAGCGTGCGGAGGATTTTTCATCAAAGAAATTTATTGAAGCTTTTCACCAGATTATTCTGGATCTGCAAAACTAGTCCATGCGGCAAATAACCTGTCCGGTTTGTAATTCGATTCCAGTTGAAAAGCTAAAGGCCTTTCAAATCTGTACCTGCACCCAATGTCATGTGGGTTGGACTTTTATTCCTGACTCGATCGATACGGAGGAATTGTACCAAGACGAGGTCTACCAAGTAGTCGATAATCGGCGATCCATATTTGAGCGAATCATTTTTTCAGAAGCTCGCAAAATTCTTTCAAAAGCCAAGCAAATCGAACCGACAGCTTCCAAGATCTTAGACTTTGGGGCAGGGAAAGGACAGTTTTTATGGGTGGCCAAATCGGAGGGATGGAATGGGATAGGAATAGAGACTGCAAAAGCCCGGGCAGACTTTGCCATCAATAACTATAAGGTAAAAGTCGCGACAGGCTTTTATTCTAAAGGGAAAATCGAAGGAGCCCCCTTTGACTTGATCACGTTGAATCATGTGCTGGAGCATTTGCCAGAACCGATTAAACTGGTTAATGAGCTATTGAGGTTAAATCTTTCAACGCATGGGTTGGTCTATATTGAAGTGCCTCGAGCGAACTCCTGGCAAGCAATAATTGCTGGCAAAAAATGGATGCATTGGGATATTCCGAAGCATCTGACGCATTGGAGCGAGGATATTCTCGTAGCTGAAATGGCGAAAATTGGATTTTTAAAAAAGAATGATCGGCGATTTTCTATTCATTTGGGATTGATGGGAATGGTCCAATCCCTACTTAGTATTTTTGGCTTTAGAGAAAATCTCGTGCTGAGATTGAAGCGAAAAAAGACCTTGGGTCTACTAGTAGGCATAGGATTGATCTTGCCCTTGGCATTGATTTTGGAATTAGCTGCTACGCTAGTTAATCGATCCGGAATAATAGGCGTGTACTTCAAATCAAATGGCTAAACCTAGACATGTTCTTTTTTTACAATCTTCCTCCGAGCTCTATGGTTCTGGAAAGATAATTCAACAGGTGCTACTGGTTTATCGGGCAAATGGATTTATCCCAGTCGTTCTACTAACTGGTCCTGGACCGCTTGCTGAGCTTTTGACCGCAGAGGGATTTGAGGTTAGGATCAAAAATCTGGGAATTCTCCGTCGGAAATATGTAAAGCCTTCAGGACTTTTAAATCGCCTCAGCAAAAATATTCAGGCTTATAGTTATCTGAATCAGCTTCATCGGGATTTTGATTTTCAATTAGTATATTCCAATACTCTAGCCGTGGTGGTGGGTGCTTGGTGGGCAAGAAGAAGAACTATTCCACATATCTGGCATATTCATGAGATTCTTCTGGGCCCTTCACCTTTGGTGAAAATGTTAGCTAGAATGCTTGATGCCAGTACTTCAGAGCCAATTGTAGTTTCTCATGCTGTGAGGGATCACTGGAAGGATAAACTCAAAAAAGCGAAGCCTGAGGTCATTCACAATGGCATTTGCTATGATCCGTACTTGAAAGATTTCTCAAACTCTAAACAGCAGTTAGGGATAGATGCAAATCGAATCGTCATCACCATGGTGGGGCGAATAAATCCCGGAAAAGGACAGCTGTTTTTTCTGGAAATGGCTGAGATGTTGCTCGAGAAATATCCAATGCTGTATTTTCTAGTAGTCGGAGATCCATTTCCTGGATATGAATCCATTGAGCAGGAAATTCTTCAAAAAATCGAATCTCCATCTCTTAGCTCTTCTGTCAATTACTTAGGATTTAGATCAGATATTCCAGAGATCCTTGCTGCTACGGATGTATTTGTGCTTCCTTCGATCCTTCCGGATTCATTTCCAACGGTCATACTGGAGGCAATGGCTGCCGGCAAACCAGTCGTTGCCACGCGCTCCGGTGGGGCGTCCGAGATGGTCCTCGATGCGGAGACTGGTTTGTTAATTTCGATAGGAGATGTGAAAAAGGGAGCAGAAGCTTTAGACAAACTGATTAAAAATGTAAATTTGCGAATTGAAATGGGAAAAGCAGGTCGCAACAGGGTACTCCATGAATATAGCTTGGAGGCTTTTGAAGGAAAAATTACAAATCACTTATGGCGCCAACTAAGAAAAAGCTGAAGGTCGCCATTATGGGTGCCAAGGGTTATCCCTACGTATATGGTGGCTACGATACCCTGATCCGAGAACTTGGAGAGCGGCTAGTCGAACGTGGGGTTTCGGTAAGAGTGTACAATCATCGAGCACTTTTTAAGGAAAAACCGCGCTATGTGAATGGCATAGAATGCATCTATACCCCTGCAGTCGAGAAAAAGAGTCTGACTCAATTGACGCATAGTTTTTTTTCTATGGTCCACGCCTGCTTCTCGGATGTAGATGTGATTTTTGTTGTCAATAGTGGGAACGGGCCTTTTGGTCTGATTTCCAGGCTTTTTGGTAAACCTACTGTAATTAATGTTGACGGATTAGAGTGGCTTAGGCCAAAGTGGAAAGGTGCAGGATCCAAATATTTTCTATGGGCCTCTAGAATGGCAACCAAATTTTATGATCAGGTGATCAATGATTCTGAAGAAATGCGGCGGGTGTATTTGGAATTATTTAATGCAGATTCAAAGGTCATTGCATACGGGGCAAATCCACGTGAAAGTGCTGATAGCAAATTCATTGAGAAATGGGGCCTGATTCCTGAATCATACTTCCTAATTGTAGGGAGGCTAGTTCCGGATAATAACGCCGATCTGATTATTGAAGGATTTTTGAAATCTAACTCAAATCGGAAATTGGTGATTGTTGGAGATCAACCTTTTGAAGATGAATGGGCAGCTGAGTTGAAGAAAATTAATGATCCTCGAATTTTATTTACTGGATATGTAAGGGATCCCAATGAATTGGCTTCTTTCTACATTCATTCTTATGCGTATTTTCATGGACATGAGTATGGTGGGACTAATCCAGCAATGCTCAAGGCGATGGGTTACGGTTGTGCGATCTTGGCATTGGATACACCTTTTAATCAGGAGATGTTACAGAATGGGAAGCATGGCTGGTACTTCGACAAGAATGTAAAAGCCGTAGAACAAATCGTTGGGAAAGCAGAGACCAACCCTTCTAGAATGGAGGAATTCAGAAAGGAGGCTCGCTCGGGTTTGACTCAGAAATATAATTGGGACTATGTGACTCAACAGTATATCGAAGTTTTCCAGGAATTATCCGGGAAAAAAGTTCTTACGAAAATGCCTGTTGGAAAGGTAACTTTAGAAAAGATTATAGATTCACAGTGATCTGATTTTTAGAGTGCTGATAGATCCGCGAAGAACTGCTGGAAAAAAGAAAAAAAGGTTTCCACAGATTCTTGCATAAAAGGTCACAGATTCGCTTAAATAGTATGTTTAATGAGTTTCAAAAGGATTTGCGCAAGCTATATAATGATCCATGTAAATTTGTTGAAAAGAGTGAAAATGGTATTCCTTGGAACTTTCAGCCCCATTTCCTCCTTACCAAAGCATAACTTTTAACCTTAAATTTTAAACTTATGATCAGAAAAGCAACCGCCGTTTGGAACGGTACAGGAAAAGAAGGAAAAGGCCACTTAACTACAGCCAGTACAGTTCTAAATAAAGCTCAATATTCTTTTAACACCCGATTTGAAGATGGAATTGGCACAAACCCGGAAGAACTAGTTGCTGCAGCTCATGCTGGCTGCTTTGCGATGAAATTAAGCTTCAATTTAAGTGCTGAAGGGCTCAATCCGGAATCACTTGATGTGACTTCAAATATCACTTTTGAAGATGGGACGCTTAAAAAATCTCACTTGGTTCTCAAAGCAAAAGTTGCTGGTGTTTCAGATGAGAAATTTGCTGAATTGGTGAAAGATGCGGAGAAAAATTGTCCAATTTCCCAAGCTCTTAAAATGGAAATTAGTGTGGAATACACGCTTAATGCTTAAAAAAACAAAAGAGTTAATTAGAGAAAGCAGGTTTAATGACCTGCTTTTTTTATGCCCATCGTTTTTTGCTCCAAGCTTCTTGCTGAATTTTGGTGAGAAAGGTCCAGACAATCAAACGGCTTTTTTTATTTCCCTGTGCCATTTCAATGACTTTTTGTTCAAACACACCAGCCTTTTTTAGCTCGACTTGAAGCAGTTTCAGATGTTCTGATTTAGCAACCAAAGATGAAAACCAAAGTACTTGAGATCGGAAGTCTGCGCTTTCTCGGATCATCTCTTTTATAAATTCAAGTTCGCCACCTGCACACCAAAGCTCATCTGCCTGCCCACCAAAATTAAGAGCCGGGTTAGCATCAGTTTTTCCATGTAAGTTTTTCACTTTCCGCAATGTTCCTTGGCGAGCCTCTTCTGCAGAATGATGAAAGGGAGGATTGGAAATCGTCAAATCAAAAAACTCAAGAGGTTGGATGATTCCTCTTAGAATCTTCTTTGGATCACTTTGCTTGCGAATTGAAATCTCACTCAATAGGTGGGGATTAGATTGAAGAATCATTTCAGCAGATTGAATTGCTTGATCATTCAATTCAGACCCTACAAATCGCCAACCGTAGCTCGCATGGCCTAAAATTGGATAGATTAGATTAGCTCCGGCACCAATATCCAAAACGGAAACAGTCGGGCCTGATGGGATTTTGTTGCTATTACTTTCCGCCAGCAAATCCGCGACATAGTGCATGTAATCCGCTCGGCCTGGAATAGGCGGGCAGAGAAAATGTGCAGGAATGTCCCAAGTTTTGATCCGATAAAAATGAATTAATAAAGCTCGATTGAGACTTTTTACCCCATCAGGATCAGAGAAATCCAGCGTTTGATTTCCATAGGCATTGACAAAAACATGCCTTTTTAATTCTGGAGAACTTTTAATCAAAGCTTCTAGATCATAGGTTCCCTGATGGAGGTTTCGCGGATGTAAACTGGCTTCTTTTTTGGGCTTTTTGGAGCTTTTCATGTTTGAGAATTCGCTCTAAATCAATTCGATTTTGGAAATTTCCAGTCGAAAAGATTCGGGTATTTTATTTCCAATAAGAAAAGCAAGTTCGCTGATTTGATCGGAATTAAAATTCGGGATAGTCAACTTTCTACCCCGGAATGCCGGATACATCGATGAAAGTGGAATCACAACTACTTGCCAATCGCCTGTGGTTTGAAACTCTGAAATATAAGAATGCCTATCGTAAAGGCTTGATTTGATTCGAAACTGATAGCCTTTGCCATCGCCTTTAAAAGTGATTCTGACTTTGGTGTTATTCCCCACCGTTGCATTGAGTGTGTGGCGGAGAGAGGAAAATCCTCCATTATTTTCCAAAGATACTTTTCCTTGGAAAATGCCATTTCCTGCTTCATTGATGGAAAAACTCCCATCAGATCTTCCTCCCATCACTACATCATCGACTACTTGCCAATCTGATTTGGCGCTATTAGAATTAAAATCATACAGCATAAGCGAGCTAATTAGAATAGGAAGTATAAGTATTGCTTTCACTCTGTTAAAAGCAAGTATAATTTATTTTGTTCATTTGACCTTAACTTTCACGTCCAAGTTGTAAAGCTTTCGAGCCTAATCCCGATTGGTGGGAAAATCAACGATTGGCATCTGACCTTTGAGGTTTTTGAAATCGTGACGATCGACAATCTTCTAAGATAAACCTTCGAGGTCTGAAGTTTTTGCATAAAAGCTGAGGTTAGAATTAAAGACCTCAAAAGTTGCTTTGCGTCCTTTGCGAAACCTTTGTGCCCCTTTGTGGTAAAACAATTTTGTCTAATCAAAACCATCTAGGTCTGAAGGTTTTCCATAAAAGCCGAGGTTAGAATTAAAGACCTCAAAGGTTACTTTGTGCACCTTTGCGAAACCTTCGTGTCCCTTTGTGGTAAAACATTTTTGTCTAATCAAAACCTTCGAGGTCTGAAGTTTTTGCATAAAAGTGGAGGGTAGCAATAAATACCTCAAAGGTTACTTTGCGTCCTTTGTGAAACCTTTGTGTCCCTTTGTGGCAAAACAATTTTGTCTAATCAAAACCTTCGAGGTCTGAAGTTTTTGCATAAAAGTGGAGGGTAGCAATAAATACCTCAAAGGTTACTTTGCGTCCTTTGTGAAACCTTTGTGTCCCTTTGTGGCAAAACAATTTTGTCTAATCAAAACCTTCGAGGTCTGAAGTTTTTGCATAAAAGCTGAGGTTAGAATTAAAGACCTCAAAAGTTGCTTTGCGTCCTTTGTGAAACCTTTGTGCCCCTTTGTGGTAAAACAATTTTGTCTAATCAAAACCATCTAGGTCTGAAGGTTTTCCATAAAAGCCGAGGTTAGAATTAAAGACCTCAAAGATTACTTTGCGTCCTTTGTGAAACCTTTGTGTCCCTTTTTGGTAAAACAATTTCGTCTAATCAAAACCTTCGAGGTCTGAATGTTTATGCATAAAAGCAGAAGTTAGAATTAAAGACCTCAAAGGTTGCTTTGCGTCCTTTGCGAAACCTTCGTGTCCCTTTGTGGTAAAACAATTTCGTCTAATCAAAACCTTCGAGGTATGAAGGTTTTCCATAAAAGCAGAAGTTAGAATTAAAGACCTCAAAGGTTGACCTACCGACTGCCAACTGCTCAGTCTACCTCGAAAATCAATTTCATCGTTATCGAAGCGGTCTTGTTTTTGTCGGCTGTATTAAATGTACCTCCCCAAGAATAGTCTTCGCCGGAGTTTTGACCTGTGATTTGGAAGATTCCCATATTTGCTGAGATCAGATCACCAAGGCTTCCTTTGGAGTTTTCTGCGATTCGCTCGGCTCGGATGGTTGCATCTTCCGTAGCTTTGGCGATCATTTCCAGTTTGAGTGATTCAAGCTCGGTGTAGTAATAACGTGGGTTTTGGGAGTAAAATGTAATTCCCTGATTCAAGAGCTCAGTGATTTCTCTTGAGATTTTCTCGACCTTCTCCACCTCTTTTGATTCAATTTTTAGCGACTGATTCAGTTGATATCCTGTGAAAGTTTGGCCTAGAAAGCGACCGTCATTGGAATAGTTTTGCTGATACTGTGGATTGGTGGAAACGGCATTGAAGATCAGTTGATCCTCAGGAATTCCTTTGGATTTCAAATAGGTGGTGACCGCTTTTTTATCCGATTCTAGATCAGCATAGGCTGAGGTTAAGTCTTTGCTTTCCCTACTAAAATTTCCCTCCCAGACGATTAGATCAGAAGTGAAATTACTCTCACCTAGACCTGTGACGTTTATAGTGCCCTGTGGGCGATTCCGATTAATGACTGCATTGCCTAAAATAAATGCCGCAATGATAATGGCCAATGCAAATAGAATAGCTGGAATGTTCTTTCTCATTTGGTAAAAATTAGTTTATTGAAAATAAGAATTTGAAATCATTGAAACAAAAAGCCTTCTGAAAAATGAAAAATAGAATGGTTTAATTGGAAATGAGATTGATTTGAGAAAGTTCAATTCCGATTTGGTGAATACCTTCAATTATTTTTTTTGTCTGCTTTTCTGATGGTTTTTTCTGGCCCTGAACATATTGTGAAAGTAAGCTTGGATTTAGCCCAATTTTTTCTGCGAGGAATTTGGCATTTAATACTCTGTAGTTCTGGAAAAATTGCTGAAAATCGATATCAAATTTCAGGTCTTTTCGAGTAACTGTAATTAATTGATCCTCAAAATAGAACAAGGAAGCTTCGTATGCATTTTCAATCAATTCGAGTATTGTTCTTCCAGTAGTGAAAATCGGAAATTTTTTAGAATAGGCGGAAAAGCCTGTTTCAGTCTTTTCCAAAGTCATGACAATAGGTTTTTCTAGATTCTTCATTTCGGTAAAATTTAAATTCCAGCGTCTTTTTTAAGTTTCATCTCCAAGCCCTTTCCTACTTCACTACTTCCATGATTAGGAACTATAAGGATTCCCCTTTTGGAGGGATGTCTCATTTTGATATGAGATCCTTTTTGAGAAACTGCATACCATCCATCTTTTTGTAAGAGCCTCAAAAGCTCTGAACTTTTCATAACGGAAGGAACGAAAAAAGATTCCAATAAGTAAATTAAAATTTACTTTTTTTATAAAACCCGCTGCTTAAAATCCTGCGATTTTGGATTCTCTAAATCTATCAAATAGCCATTGACTACTGCATATTTCAGTTTCCCATCTTTCGCTAGAAAGAAGTTAGGAACAGCGCCTGTCATCCAACCCTGACTTAGCTTTTCGGTGCTAGCTAAAACGTTGATCGGTAACTGATGGAGGGTGTTTTTGGCAGTGTTTTTCACTTTTACAGCCAGATAGCCTTCTTTGAGAAGTTCCAGTGCTTTTGTGGCTGTGATTTGATCGATCGAGTCAAAAGTATTCTGATAGACTTTCCCTTCTGTAAAGCGCATTCCTGTAGCATCCAGGGATTCCATTCCGAAAAACACTTGCATATCGCCAAGATCCTCAACAGAAGAGTTCATATAATACGTGCTTCCAGCAGTCACATCTCTTCTCCGAATCGCTAAATCGACTGGGTAGAATTTCCCACTAACCGGAACTTCTACTTTTTGAAGTATCAAATCCATCAGTTGAAGATCATTATCTCCAATAGCGAAATACTGCTCGGTGGTATATTGCTCGTAGCCTTTAGTCGCGATCTGATGAAGGGCATTCAGAATGATCATAAAATTCAGCTTGCGGATGTATTGCTTCTCCGGATCGTCAGTATATCCTCCCGACTCAATTAAGATGGTACTCGTTCCCCATTTCTGAATATTATCTCCAAAAGCTCTTGGCTCAAATTCATCATCATACTTTCCTACTTGTCCTGGGACTACCTTTTGAAGGACTTCGTTCATTCCCGCGATGGTCTGCATGGCTCTTTTTCGAACCTCGTTGATCTCTGTCGCTTCATTATAGGCTGGTGCCAAAACCGAAATAGTCGCTTGCTTTGGCGTATTGTGTACATTGTAGTAGATCTGCTGATCGTGAAGATTGAAGCCAAATTCTGGTTCGAAGTCGTCCCGTGCATTTTTGAGGATTTGCGCCTCTGGCGAAATTTGAGAGACCGCGTCCCGGTTGAGATCGATGTCCAGCGCATTTCTTCGCTTAAAAGCTTCTGCTCCATCAGGGTTGATCATCGGAATGAACTTGATCTGAAGCTGATCCTTCAAAAGTGCACGCAATTCATCATACCCATCACCGCTGGCCTTTAGAAAATTGAAAAGATCAAATAAGGACATCGTCGCAGTACTTTCGTTACCATGCATTTGCGACCAAAGCATCACCTTCGTTTTTCCTGTACCCCAATCCAAGGAAGATACACTTCGACCTTCAATCGATTCTCCCAATTTTTCCAGTTGAAAGGCATCCGCATGTTTCTGAATCAAAGGTTGGAGATCTGCATGTTTGAACCTTCTGTGGGTAATGGCTGATTCGAGGTAGCGCTCCTGTGCAGCTTCCAAAGCTGAAATTGAAAGCGGCTCGAACGTCTGAGCGATTGCAGTTTTATTCCCAACATTAACTAGGATAAACAGCAAAAAAAGGCTAATGTAAGGCTTAAGGATTGATTTCATAAATCTTTATTTTTGCAGTAATTTATTTGTAAATCTAGGCAACTTAGAAGGAAAATTCCCCTTATTTTGCCCTAAATTCAGTATACATGGCTATCAAATTATCCTATTTCGTAAAGGACCTTCCTTTAAAACATACCTTCACTATTGCGCATCAAAGCCGGGATGTCCAAGATACGCTGATCGTAAAACTGGAAGATGCAAGTTTTTACGGCTTAGGAGAATCTACGACCAATCCTTTCTACGGAATGACGATTGGCAACATGATTGAATGCATCGAAAAAGTCAGACCAATTGTTGAAAAAGGATCTTGGGAAACCCCTGAGCAATTATGGGAACTCGGAAGGGAAGTTTTTAAAGATAATCCTTTCGCACAATGTGCCTTAGACATGGCGGCATGGGATCTTTACTCGAAGCAAAAGGGCAAGAAACTATATGAGTTATTAGGTTTAGACCCGAAGAAAATCCCCCTGACCAACTTTACCATCGGAATAGATACCATCGAGAAGATGGTATCTAAAATGAAAGAAGTGGACTGGCCGATCTATAAAATCAAGCTTGGAACTGAAAATGACTTGGAAATTATCCGAGAACTTCGAAAGCACACCGACTCTGTATTTCGAATTGATGCCAATTGTGCCTGGACAGCAGATCAAGCAATTGCCTATTCGGGTGAGCTAAGCAAGCTGGGGGTAGAATTCATGGAGCAGCCACTCGGAAAAGATGATCTGGAAGGTATGCGTCGAGTTTTCACAGAAAGTAAGTTGCCAGTAATGGCCGACGAAAGCTGCATCGTGGAGTCAGATGTCAAGAAATGTCACGGACTTTTCAACGCCATCAATGTAAAGCTGGTGAAAGCTGGAGGCATTACTCCAGGTCTCCGAATGCTGAAGGAGGCAAAATCGCTTGGAATGAAAACGATGGTGGGCTGCATGACTGAATCTTCTATTGGTATCACTGCTATTGCTCATATCGCGCCATTACTAGACTATGTAGATATGGATGGAGCCATGCTTTTGTCACATGATCCTGCCAAAGGAGTTCAGATCAGTGTGGATCAAGTTATTTTTCCTGCCGGAAATGGTATTGGTGCTACACTAATCGAGGAGGATAATTGAGAAAGGCACTTCATCAATTAGGCCTTTACAGAAAAAGAGTTTTCGCTTTGTTGCAGGTTCCGGTGTAAAACGAAATCCTGATTTGTAATCAGATCAAAGGCCCTCCGCTGCGGAGGGCAAGAGCTTGTCCCGAATATCGAGAGGGATTTTAGGAAGCAAATCAGTATTAAATTTAGTGACGCTCAGGATTGCAAATACATATATTATAGAATGTAGAAGCAAACCTTTTACGCTATTACCTCGGAAAGGCACCTACAACTTGAGACGTTGGAAGTCCATGAAGAAATAGGTCAAAATTCAAACCTAATTTTCAGAATTATTTGTAGTAAAAAGATGTAAATACAGATCGAGGTAGATTTTTTAAGAAGCTGAATACTGCATTGAGATAAGTCCAATGCTACAGATTCTTGCACCATATTGGACTAGCCGATTTCAGAGGAAATAAAAGCTTTTGACACTAGCGTTAAAATCTCCCATCAATTTCTCTGGCCTTTAATTCAGGTGATACAATAATAAAAAGCCCATCCAACAGTAACTCCTCCTGATCACTTTCTAGTTAAGTCTTTCCACTTTTATTATCCCTTTCGATTGAAAAATATCTATATCTCTGATTTGGATATATTTTGACTTACTCTCATAGGAGAAATGACTCACTAAAAATAATTTACAAGAATTTTTATTCAATAGTTCTTTTAAACTAAAAAATTTTATATATTTAAATAAATTAGTTCAATTTCAAAGGCATCCGGCTTATCTCAAATAGTACTAGAAAAAAAGACGTTTTTAAAAATATCGTCGACTCTGGAACTTACAATTTCCTCCAGAATAGTTGGATATCTTGAGCAATTTGGATTAATCATAACGAATTGCAGCTAGCGTAGCTAGCAATAACAATAATCTAATCGAGCTAAAAATGAGAACATCAACCACACTAATCCTCCTAATAAGTCTGTTTGCAGTAAGCTGCGGATCTGAAGAGTCACCATTAGATTGTGGGTGTAATTCACCAACAGTTAATACCATCCCAAACGAAAAACTTGATAATATCCCAATAGAAGTACAAAAAATGGGGGTCATCTTCTTTAAAGATGATGAAATTCCTGATCCTTTCGTTCCAGAGGAAAAATTTAATAACCGTTTTTGGATATTCCAAGGTAGCGAAGGTTGCTACAATTGCCAACGTAAGTTCATTGTTTGTAATGAAAGTTTCATAGGAAGTGAATTCGATAATTTAAAGCAAGATAAAAATAGCGATTCAATAGCTATAAAATTCACAGGAGATCTCAAGATAATGTGTGGTAAAGAACTGACAATTGCTCCTGCTGATTTCTTCTATCGGGAAATCGTCCTGACATCAATTGAAAAAATGAATTAAAACCGAAAATATTAATGTTATGAAATATTTATACCTAGTGTTTGCTATTCTAATCTGCTTTACTACACAAGCGCAACAATACTATTACAATGGTAGTGAAAAGGTGATAATTTATCCTTCTCCTGATGCTTATGTGTTGTTTGAAAATGAGGCTCTTGGAAAGTATAGATACTTTATTTGCCAGAGGGATGGACCCCAATTTTTTAACCCCTAACGCTGAATTTTACTTCAAATACAGGGACGGTGGATATCCAAGAAGGGAGTTTAGCAACTGCGAACCTTCCGCATTTATAACAATTACGTATATTTCTGAAAATCCCTGCCTGAAATGAAAAAGAATTTTAGACTTGCTATATCATGTTTTTCAGTTTTGCTGGCCTTTGCTGTTAATGTAGCAAATGGTCAGATACAAAACAGAATCATTGATCCGAAAGAAGCACAAGAGTATGGGGTGGAAGTTAACCTGGCAAATTCTTTATCCGGTTATATTCTCCCCACTATTGATGTGCAGCAATTATTTAAAGAGGATTCAACAGAAAGAAGTCAGGGCAAACCATTTAGGTTTGGAAAAGCAATTGACGTAAATGTCGATTCCCACCATCACAGGCACCGAACTCCTCTGCTCTCCCAGCAACTATACGCTACAGAATGCCCCGGCAGGTAGCACGGTAATGGTCGGTTAATGGTTTTAGGCTTTTTTCGGGAAGTACCTCTGGAATTGGAAATACGGCAAATCTTAGTCCCGCAAACTCTTCTTCTTCTGGGCAGGCTACACTGACATTTACAATTGCCACCGCTTGTGGTGAGGTAGAAATCACCAAAGATATCTGGGTCGGTAAGCCTCAGATTATTTACAGTCCCCCCGGTCAGGATCCCTGCACATCAAACCCCTTTTACTCCACTCAACAAATCCCAGGTGTGACTTATACCTGGTCGGTGGATAATCCGAATGTATCGCTTACTTCCAATGGTACGCATATCACAGCAGTATTAAGCAATAATCCTGAATACTTCAATCTTACCCTGACCATCTCAGATGGGATCTGTACCACCAGCCAAACCCTGTCTACCTATACGGATGGTTATTATTGCCAATGCTTCTCTGATCCTTCCTGCGGTAATGGAGGGTTTGGTTTCGCGGTCTTCCCTAATCCCGTGTCTGATGAACTCACAGTAATGATGGATAGTGAGGAGAAGGAGGCAAATCAAAATACGGATACTCAATTTGAGGTGAAACTATTTGATGTATTAGGAAATGAGCTTTACTCCCAGACCACTTCGGTGTCAAAGACAACCCTCAACGTCCGCCATCTCAAAAACGGCTTCTATTACCTCCATATCCGCTATAAAGATGCATTGATCAGAAAGCAGATCAGGATTGAGAGGTAAGGAATATACCCGCAACCGCTCCGAAGAATTTGTGATTTTTAAGAGCGGTTGGTGTATTTTATATGCCTCTATTGCAATCCTTCCAGAAAATATTGATACATCTAGTCCTCGTGTTGCTTGTATAGTAATTTACTGATTTGAGGCTGAAGGTGCTGTTCAAAATTTTGCCGCAAGGACATCAATGCGTTGGATTTTCTTTGAAATAAAGTGCAGGAAAGAACATGACAAGTGCTCCAAAGAGCTGTTTTCTCTTCTTTTACTTTGCGTTACACCTTAGTGTTTAAATGACTTCCAGTAAAAAGGGATAAGTCCGAAGACTTTGTCCAAGTAAGGGAAATTAAGAAAGGCACTTCATCAATTGGAACTTTATAAATGGGGGGAAAAATATGGAAGTGAAGCTTCAGGAGGATTAGGAAAACTAATCCTCAATTAAAACAACAATGGTCCAAGCCTGCCTGCCGGAAGGCAGGTCAGAAGATTTAACTGCCGTAGGTAGACTTGGACCAATCTTTTCTTAATGATTTGCTTTGTGCCTGAAAGACCTATTTATTGCCCTTCGCTTACAATTAATTTGAATCCTTCACCATGTACGGTGATGATCTGAACTTTCGGATCGTCTCTGAGCAGCTTTCGGATTTTGCTCAAATACACATCCATGCTTCTCGCATTGAAGTAGCTATCATCGCCCCAGATTTGTTTGAGGGCTTGGCTTCTATTCACAAGCGTGTTAATATCTGCTGCTAAAATCCTGATCAGCTCATTCTCTTTTGAGGTAAGCTTCTGCTTCCCATTTGGGCCTTCTAGCACTTGCTCATCGTAGTGCAGCATGAAATCTCCGAAATTGTACACCTTCAAAGCTGTTACCTCGTCAGATTTCTTGGTTCTTCTCAGGATTGCATTGATCCGAAGAAGCAATTCTTCCATACTAAAAGGCTTGGTGATGTAATCATCTGCACCGATTTTGAGCCCTTCAATGATGTCGTCCTTTTGATTTTTTGCCGTCAAAAATAGGATTGGGAGATTCTCTTGAACCTTCTTGATCTCTTTTGCTAAAGTGAATCCATCCTTCTTTGGCATCATAATATCCAAAAGACAAAGGTCGTATTTATCTTTTTTAAACTTGTTCCAGCCTTCCTCACCATCTCTGCAGAGTGTGGGTTCATAGCCTTTCATTTCCAAGTATTCCTTTAGGATATCACCTAGATTCGGATCGTCTTCGACGACTAATAGTTTGACTTTACTCATTGTGTTTTAGGTAAGTTAATGGTAAATGTGCTCCCTTTTCCTGGCTCACTGGCAACAGAAATAGCTCCTTTATGAGCTTCTAACATAGTTTTGACGTAAGATAATCCCAAGCCAAACCCTTTTACATCGTGAATATTCCCAGTGGGTACCCGATAGAATTTATCGAAAATCTTACGCTGGGAATCCTTGCTCATTCCGATACCATGATCCTTTATTTTGATGAAAAACTGTTCAGAATCAGCGGTGACCTGAATTTCAATTTTTGGCTGGTCGGGCGAGTATTTATTTGCGTTATCCAACAGGTTGTTGAAAATATGTGTGAGGTGAAAACGATCTCCCTCTATTTCTGCGTCTTTCAATTGATTATCAAATTTGATCTCCCCACCTCGTTTTTCGATTAAGAGTGCGAAATGATCTACTGTCGATTCCAATATTTCCGAAAGATTTAATGACTCTAGCTTGAGGTTGAAATCCTTTTTATCCAACGCAGCAGCCTGAAGAACGTTTTCTACCTGTGCGACTAAGCGTTTATTTTCATCCTTGATGATCCCCAAATACCGCTTTCTAAATTTGTCATGGGAGGAGAGTTCGGGATCCTGTAGAGCTTCCACAGCCAAGCTCACGGTAGCCAGTGGGGTCTTAAACTCATGAGTCATATTATTGATAAAGTCATTTTTGATATCAGAAAGGGCCTTCTGACGAATGATGACTTTGATCGCATAGATGAAACAAAAGATAATGACTGCTATAAAAATCAATGAACTCGAGATCGGAAGCCAAACTTGACGTGCGACATAGCTGCCTTTCTCTGGGAAATAGATGTAGAGGAAATTGTTTTTCCCCATAATATCATTTGGGAAAAGCTTGGCTTGGATTCCCAGCTGAACTAACGTGAACTGTTGGGCAACTTCTCCAATTGGAAGAAAGAGGCCATCGTCTTTAAGCAGTCCCAGCTCAAAACTTTCTGAGATTCCTCGCTCGAGTAAATGCCCTCTGACTATTCTCCTCACCTCAGTGGTATCCAGTCGATCCAGAATTGCCTTTTGCCCAGCCAAGATTTCATCGACAGTCTGATTTGCGATATCGATTTTCAAATTTGCTTTCCGGATTTTATCCAATGCATCATCTGAAAGTGAAATATTGAAATCTGCAATTACTTGGGGGAAGTTAGAGGGTTGGGAATTTCGGATGGCCCGTTGAGTTTTTTCGATTTCATTTAAATATTGAAACTGCCGCTCTTTCTCCTGAAGAAGAACCTCCATTTCATCCGGTGTGAAAAGTTTAGAGGCTTGCTCAGGTGTCATAAAGGCAAAAAATCGTTCCAATTCCTCGAGGATATTGATGTTTACCCCTTGGGATTCAAGGATCCTGCGAAATGTAGGACTCAATTCAGGTGCAGTACCTTTGAACATGGTATCTATCAAAGAAGGCCGTCTTCGATAGCTAGGTCGCTTGCTGATCTGATATTCTATGGGTTCGATTTTTTGAAAAATTGTCTGTTGAAAAACAGAATCTTGCATCAAAGTTGAAAAGATGGTATTTCTGGTCTGTACTTTCTCCAATTCATCTACTGTACTGGAAAGCGCCTGCAAGACGTTTTGATCAAATCGTTCTCGATTAATGCTAATTGCATTTCTTACCCAATAGTATTGGAAGCCGATCAAGCCGAAGCTAGACAGAGACATGAGTACGATGATAAGAATAATCGAACGCTTGGACATTGAACAAATTTAATTTTATAATGAGGCTCAGCCGTTTGGTTAACAATATTTAACTGGCATTAATCCATATTCTGCTCTCTGAAATAGCTTGGCAATAGTAAATTACTGTACCTTTCAACAGGTTTATTAATTACATTTAAATTTTTAAAAAGGGGGTTTTTACCTCCTTTTTTTTTTGATTTACCTATATTTGAGGCCAAATTTCAAATCATGCCCTCAGTTCAAAATCCCTCTGAAATTCAAGGAATCAGCCTAAAATCCATTGCTCAACAATTTGGGACACCAGTCTACGTCTACGATGGCGCTAAGATTGTAAACCAAATTCATGCCTTGCAAGAGGCATTTGCTGGCGTTCCGTTGAAGATCAAATATGCGACCAAAGCGCTTTCCAATATATCGATCTTAAAACTGGTGAAAGATTCCGGGGCAGGAGTCGATGCGGTTTCCATCGAGGAGGTTCGCTTGTGCGTATTGGCAGGTTTCCTTCCAAATGAGATTATGTACACTCCAAACTGCGTCAGTTTTGAGGAAGTGCAGCAAGCAGTGGATTTGGGCGTAATGATCAATTTGGATAACCTATCCATTTTGGCTCAGTTCGGCCAAACTTATGGAAACACTGTTCCAGTTTGTATTCGAATCAATCCACATATCATGGCAGGCGGAAATGCTAAAATCTCTGTCGGCCATATCCATAGCAAATTTGGAATTTCAATTCATCAATTAGAGGAAATATTAGCAGTCGTAGCTGATTACAAGATGCTGATTACTGGACTTCATGTTCACACAGGTTCTGACATTTTGGATGCAGAGGTTTTCTTGAAAGGTGGGAATGTGCTTTTCGATACAGCCCTTAAGTTTCCAGATCTAAAATTTTTGGACTTTGGGGGAGGCTTTAAAGTGGGGTATAAGCCTGGGGATGTGACTACAGACGTGTTTGATGTGGGAAGTAAAGTCACTGCCGCCTTCCAGGAATTCTGTAAGCAATACGGTAGAGATTTGGAGCTCTGGCTTGAGCCGGGAAAATTTCTGGTCAGTGAATCTGGTTATTTACTAGTGAAAACCAACGTGGTGAAGCAAACTCCGAATTTGACCTTCGTGGGTGTGGATTCAGGATTGAATCACTTGATCCGACCGATGCTATACGATGCATATCACGGTGTATATAATTTGAGTAATCCTGAGGGCAATCCAAAGCGCTATAATGTCGTTGGGTATATCTGTGAGACAGACACTCTGGCGGCAGATCGGAGTCTATCTGAGGTCAGTTCTGGTGATTTGATTGCAATCAAAAATGCCGGAGCCTATGGTTTTAGCATGGCCTCCAACTATAATTCAAGACTTCGGCCAGCAGAAGTATTGGTTTGGAAAAAGGAAGCCAAACTGATCCGAAAAAGGGAGGAGTTTGAAGATCTGATCAAAAATCAGGTGGTATTGGATTTCTAATCCAAGGAAATATTATTACTATAAATCCTTTGGTACTATTATTGATTAGAATTGAAGCTGTTTACGATTGAGAAATTTTAGGTTTTCAATCGGAGCAGGATTGAGACGAATTTGATTGGCCCCGATCATAATCCCTAGTAGTTTCAAAATCCACATTTAAAGATTCAATCTCCTAAAGATAGGCTCATGATGAGTACTTTATTTTTAGGGAAGGAGCATTACCTTATGTCGAGGAGATTATTAGGCATTTTCTTTGTTTTTTTGATTGTGCTTTATAGCACAGTGGAAGACTCCTACGCCCAAGATGTACAATATTCCCAATTTTACTCAGCCCCTCTTTACCTCAACCCAGCTTTAACTGGGGCAAGTGAATTAACCCGAATCGGAGTGAATTATCGAAATCAGTGGCCTGGATTGGACCAAAATTTCAATTCTTATTCCGCCTACATTGATCACTATCTTATCGATTATAATAGTGGAATAGGTCTAATTTTCAATGGAAGCCAAGAAAGTTTGGCTAATCTTTCGACCAACGAAATAGGGTTGTCCTATGCCTATCGGTTGAAATTGGGGGAGAATAAGTATTTCAGATTGGGGGCAATGGGAAGCTATATGCAGCGTGATGCATTTTTTTCTGACTTAGTATTCGGTACTCAGATCGATGTGATTAACGGTACAGTCGGGGGGCTCACAGATGAGTTAAATGGTATTCCGATCGATAGTCGTTACAGCTTTTTCGACTACAGCTTGGGTGGAATGTTCTATTCTGATAAGATCTGGCTGGGAGTATCGGCACACCATATTTCTGAACCGAACGTTTCTTTTGTTGAAGGACAGATTTCCAAGCTTCCAATGAAACTATCCGCGCAAGGGGGGATTCGATTTGACTTGCAAGGAGGAAGAAGAAATTACATTACACATGCTTATGCAGAGCGGTCAATTTCATTTGCCTTCAATTATAAACAGCAGGACCCCTTTAATCAGCTAGACGTGGGAGCACAATTGTTCTTGGATCCTTTGGTATTGGGAATATGGTATCGAGGATTACCAACCAAAAACGGTTTGCCAAACAATGAGGCAATTATTGGATTAGTGGGTATATCACTCGAAAGTGGATTAGATATCGGGTACTCTTATGATGTCACGATATCAAAGCTAGGACTCAGAAATTCTGGCGGAGCACATGAAGTTTCGATTACTTATTCCTTTTTATGGGGTGATCCTAAGAACCGAAATATGAGATCTAGGACTATTCCATGTTTTAAATATTGACGAAATAGCTTCGGTTTTCAATATCTGAAAAAATAATTCCTACTTATCGACTTTTTTTTAAAGGCATGATTTTCATACCCTCTACTTTTTGTGCCTAGAAAAAAGTAGCATCCCCACAGCTTTTTGGTCTACATGACTCATTACCGAAAAAATTAATTTTTTGAATTAATCCCATCATTTCTCACTCTACCAATCTACTTGGTACATAGCGTAATTCTTCCTTTATTCTAAGTATTAGTCAATAATTAAGAATATCATTTTGCTGTATGTGATTTACGGAAAATATTATTCTTAAAACCGAAATACAAAAAAAGCGATCTATAAGACAAATTTTGAAATCTGAAATCGCTAAATGTTTGAAAAAAAGATAAAACTGTGAAAAAGGGAATTGCATTCTGTTACATTTTGATTTTTGTACTTATCGGGAGTGCAAGTCAAACTGCATTTGCCCAATTCGCTTTTGAAATCCCAAAACGAACCACAGAGAATTTTAGAAACTCTTCTATAGATGTCATATCAGTAAAGGTGTCAGGGAAACTAGCCTTGTGCTCACATTCCGATAAAGGTTTAATTCTACTAGATATCACTGGTGGAAAAGCTCCATATACTTTTCGATGGAATACCTTTGAAACTACTAAGGATAGATCCAATCTCAATGCGGGTACCTACACAGTTGATATTACTGATGCAGAAGGGGTAAAGCATACTGAGCGCATTGTCATTCAGCCACCTTATCCCTTGATCCTTGATCAAATCAACACCAAGGATGCTACTTGCGGCTCAGCTTCGGATGGCTATGCGAAAATCAGTGTGAAAATCGGAAGAGGGGAACCCTATAAGATTTTTTGGAGTAATGGGCTTAAGGATGTTTGGGAAGCTAGCAATTTAGCTCCAGGCGCTTACTCAGTGACTGTTTCAGATAAGTTAAATTGTGATGTGACTGTTTCTTTTGAAATCAAAAGTGCAGCTCCAGGGATCCTGGTAACTGATCAGGTTCAATTACCATCTTGCTCAGGTCTGCCGGATGGCAAGATAAACCTTAGCGTGTCTGGAGGTGTAGCACCTTACAGCTATAAGTGGACTAATGGATCGACTTCAAAAGATCTGAATAGCATCGCTGCCGGTGACTATCAAGTTCAAATCACAGATCAGAAAGGTTGTACTTTCCAAAAAAGCTTTAAGGTAGATGCTCCAGTTTCAATGAATCTCTCTACGAGCTCGAAGCCAGCTTCCTGCGAAGGAAATACGGATGGCGCAATTGTCTTAGCTGTATCAGGTGGAACGACACCTTATACCTATGTTTGGAATACGGGAGCAACAAGCAAGGATGTCTTAAACCTTTCTTCAGGAAATTATTCGGTGAAAGTGACAGATGCTTCAGGCTGTATAGTAGAAAAGCAAGTAGTGATCTCCACTCTTTCTACATTGGAAGTAAACCTCATCGAATCAACCAATGCTTCCTGTGCTGGAAACGCTGACGGTCAGATCCAACTTGGAGTGAAAGGAGCTTTTGGAAAATATTCAGTCACTTGGTCTGATGGAACTTCAGGAGACTTAACTCGAAACAACCTAAAGGCTGGATCTTATCAAATCACCGTAACAGACGAGAGAGGCTGTGGGATCACCAAATCCTTTCAGCTTACCGAACCCCAAGCGCTCAATGCTCGAATTGAATCAGTTTTGGATGTGGACTGTGCGATAGGTTCCATCGAAGGAGTGGCCTGGGTATCTATTCAAGGTGGAAAAGAGCCATACCGCATTACTTGGAATACTGGGGATATAGACAAACGAGAGATCAATTTTTCGAAATCAGGAATCATTAAAGTTCAAATCACCGATGCCGGAGGATGTACAATTGAAACTGAAACGAAAGTAGACTTCCCAATCCAAACCACACAAGGAGGAAGAATTGCGTTCAACTATAGAAAATTAGAAATCAATAGTGAAGCAGAAGTACAGGTTTCGGAGGACATCATCTTCGAAAGCGTGATTTCTGATGAGTTTATCGCTTGGGAATGGGAGTTTGGAGATGGAGAAATCTCCCAAGATGCGGATCCAATTCACCACTTTGAAAAAGCAGGATTATTTGATGTGATTCTGAAGGCTTACGATATCTATGGCTGCGCTAGCCAAGAGTCCAAAACTATCCAAGTTTCCAATCCAGCGGAGCTGGTAGTTATGCCAAACGCCTTCACTCCGAATGGTGATGGCTTGAATGATACATTTATTCCAAAGATCAAAGCAGTATCGAGCTTCACCATGGATGTTTTCAATACTTGGGGAGAACGGATTTATTCTACCAATAGTCTCGAAAGTAAGGGCTGGGATGGAACCTCCAAAGGGCAGATTCTACCTGCCAGTAATTACCTATATCGAATCACTTACGCTTCCAGCGATGGTCGTCAATTTGAAAAAACAGGCGGAATAACCTTAATCAGATAGAATATGAAAAAAGTTCTCATCCTGATAATCTTCCTTTTTAGCTGCATCAGCTCTTTTGCTCAAGATGTGCAGTATTCGCAGTTCTATGCGGCACCGCTCTACCTGAACCCTGCCATGACTGGCTCGTCAGAAATGACCAGAATCGGAGTAAACTTCCGAAATCAATGGCCGGGTCTAGATCAATCTTTTACTTCCTACTCTGCTTACATAGATCACTACATCTTCAGTGCGAACAGTGGGATTGGATTGATCGTGAATAAATCTCAGCAGAGCATGGCTAATCTTAGCGTCTCTGAGATTGGGGCTACCTATGCCTACCGATTGAGACTTGGACTTAGTTCTTTTCTTCGCGTTGGAGGCCAAGTGAGCTACATTGATCGTGATGCATACTTTGGAGATTTAGTATTTGGAAGCCAAATCGACGATCAAACAGGTGTAATTGGGGATTTCAGTGGAGAAAATTTAGGAGTGGGAGCTCGGCACCAATTTATGGACTATGGCTTTGGGATGCTTTTTCATAATGAAAATGTATGGTTTGGCATCTCTGGCCATCATTTGACTCAGCCAAATATTTCCTTCTTAGATGGAGCCAATAGCGCTTTGCCATTGAAAGTCTCCGCTCATGGAGGGGTGAAGTTTGATCTTTCTGGAGGACCCTCTTCACAGCTTATGAGCCAACAGACAGGTGCCAAAGATCTAACACTTGCTTTCAACTATAAAAATCAGGGTCTATTCTCTCAATTGGATATGGGGGCGCAAGTAAATCTTCAGCCTTTGGTATTGGGAGTTTGGTATCGAGGAATCCCGGTGGCTCAGAAAGAGCAGCCAAATCAAGAATCAATTATTGCTTTGCTCGGCATCTCTCTTGGTGGTGGACTAGACATAGGATATAGCCATGACTTTACACTTTCTTCCCTAGGCAATGCCAATACTGGTGGGGCACACGAAATCAGTTTACGGTACAGCTTCTTAGCCGGATCAGCCAAAGGGAGAGGAAGAACTTCCTCCATGCCTTGCTTTAAATATTGATTTCATAAACAATCCGATTTCGAAATGGCTTTAATTATAAAGCCCTTTTTTATGTCGAAAACATTGCGTTTGATTCTAGGTGATCAATTGAATTTAGCCCATTCCTGGTTTGATGAAGTGGATTTGAATGTCACTTATTTGATGCTGGAGATGCGTCAAGAGACAGATTATGTGCCGCATCATATTCAAAAAGTGGTTGCGTTTTTTCAGTCTATGCGGAATTTTGCTGATCACCTCAAGAAGGCTGGTCACGAAGTCTTGTACTTCACATTAGATCAGTCAGAAAATGCCCAAGACCTTGGGAAGATGATCACTAAACTGGTCAAAAAAGAAGGTTTTGATTCGTTCGAGTATCAACTTCCTGATGAGTATAGGCTGGATCAGCAGCTTCGAAAAATTTCAGATCAGTTGATAATCCAATCAAGAGCGGTTGGTTCGGAGCATTTTCTTACCGAACGAGAATATTTGCAGGACTTTTTCAAAGGCAAAAAGACCTTCTTGATGGAAACCTTTTATCGTCAGATGCGGAAAGATTTTGACATCCTCATGGAGGGAAAAGAACCCATAGACGGCAAGTGGAATTTTGATGCTGAAAACCGGTCAGCTTTGAAAGATAAACGTCTTTTGCGTAAGCCAAAACTCCATCCAAAATCTGTGAAGTCACTAGTGGAAATGATTGAAAAAGCGGGAGTGAAGACCATCGGAACTATTGATGAAACAGTATTCAACTGGCCTACAAGTCGGGCCGAATCGCTGGAAGTCTTGGATTATTTCTGTGAAAATCTCTTGATTCATTTTGGAGATTACCAAGATGCGATGACTACCTGGGACCCTTTTCTTTTTCATTCGAGGTTGAGCTTTGCGATGAATTCAAAAATGCTCTCGCCCTTGGAAGTAGTCCAAAAAGTGGAGAATCATTGGAAGGAAAATCAATCGGAAATCAGCATTTCTCAGGTTGAAGGATTCATTCGTCAGATCATCGGTTGGCGGGAATATATGCGTGGAATTTATTGGGCTAAGATGCCTGACTTTGCCGAGATGAATTTCTTTGGACATGAGCGAAAGCTACCCGAATGGTTTTGGACTGGGAAGACAAAAATGAAATGCCTGAGCCACTCGATTACCCAATCTTTAGAGCAAGCCTATGCACACCATATCCAGCGGCTGATGGTTACAGGAAATTTTATGCTTTTGGCAGGAATTGATCCAGATGAAATCGATCAATGGTACCTCGGAATCTACATAGATGCCATTGAGTGGGTAGAAATCACCAATACACGGGGCATGAGCCAGTTTGCCGATGGAGGAATTGTCGGCACCAAACCCTATGTCTCCTCGGCCAACTACATCAAAAAGCAGGGTAATTATTGCAGTCATTGCGTCTATGATCCCAACAAAAAAACAGGCGATGGAGCCTGTCCATTTAATTCACTTTATTGGCATTTTTACGACCGGAATCGGGATAAACTGGAGAAAAACCCAAGGATTGGAATGGCTTATCGGACCTTAGATAAGTTGAAGGATAAAGCTGAGATACTGAAACAAGCTGAAGACTATTTGAGCCAATTAGAAAATCTATAAACCACAAATATGCTGGGGTTAGGATGTCTTATGATAATTCAAGACCGCCCAGGTATTGAAGAAAATGGCAAAGCCCATCATGATCAGAAAATGTCTGGCTATATCCTGAAATCCGCTTCCCTTTAACATTACCATCCGCATGACTTCTATGAAATAGGTAAGAGGATTGGAGTAGGCGACCACTTGTGCCCAGTCTGGCATGCTGTCGATAGGTGTGAATAGCCCGCTCATAAGAAGGAAAATCATCATGATGAAAAAGGCAACCGACATTGCCTGCTGCTGTGTATCGCTGTAGGTGGAAATCAGCAATCCCAAGCCTAAAAGGGCTACGAGGTATATCGCCAGAAAGCCATACAGTAGGAATATGCTTCCCAGAGGCACTATTCCATACAAGATCCGCGAAACAAAAAACAATCCTATGCTGAAAATGACAACCCCAATGATCCAAAAAGGAATGAGTTTTCCGAGGACAAACTGATATTTTTTGATCGGGGTGACATTGATCTGCTCGATAGTTCCGACTTCTTTTTCTTTTACAATATTCAAGGAAGACATGTATGCGGCCACCATCGTTACCAGAAATGCCAAGATGCCAGGAACCATGAAGAATCGGTAATTCATATAGGGATTGAACCAATTCGAAGAAGCTACCTGTACCTGCGGAATAGGATTGTATCGAGTAGGGTCAATCCATTCTAATCTGACTTCTGCATTGTAATTTTGAATGATTTGGTTGAGGTATGCGCCGCCAAGATTTGCTTTGGTTCCGTTGATGGCATTTACAGCGATGAATAATTTTTCACGTTTATCTCGAACGAGATTCCGTTCAAAACCTGCTGGAATCTCCAGAATCAAATCAGACTTTTCTTCTTCGATCTGCTGAAAAGCAGCATCAAAAGAATCTCCAAAATCCGCTAATACGAAATACCCTGAAGCAGTAATCTTAGAAACCAACTGCTGCGAATACGGACTTCTGTCGTGATCGACGATCGAAATATTGATGTTTTTTATCTCATAATCTGCCGCCAATGGCATCACCACCAGCTGGATCAATGGCATAGCAAAAATCATCGGAAGTAGAGATTTATTTCTGAAAATCTGCTTAAACTCTTTTCTGAGTAGGAATAGTAGAGTTCTCATGCGAGTCTGATTTTAAATTTTTTGAAACTCACAAAAAGGAAGAACGCCGTCATTCCTACCAGCACCAGTGTTTCCTTCCAGATCGCCGAAAAGCCCAAACCTTTGATCATAATCGATTTCACGATGATGTAATACCATTTGCTCGGTACCACGTTGGAAATAATTCGGAGAGGCAAAGGCATATTTTCTATCGGAAACATAAACCCCGTGAAAAGCATCGTAGGAATCATCATTCCCATCAGTGCAAGTAGCATAGCAGTCTGCTGAGAATCCGTACTATTAGAGATCAAAAGTCCCAATGAGAGTGCAGCTATGATGAGCAAACTACTCTCCGCATAGAATAATATAAAGCTTCCTTCGAAAGGCATTTCCATTAGGAAAATAGCAAGCACAAGGATCACCGTCAGGTTGACAAGCGAGAGCACGAAATAAGGGACGGCTTTAGAGATGATCACAAGAAATGGATTGAATGGTGAAACTAAGAGAGTCTCCATCGTGCCATTTTCCTTTTCACGGACGATAGAAATGGAAGTCATCAACACGCAAACTAACACTAGAACCAAGGCCATCACACCAGGCACAAAGTTCGTCGCTCCTTTCAATTCCGGATTGTAGAGCATTCTGATTTCCGCTTGGATTTGATAGGGTTGTTGTGATTCATTCACACGCTCCTGTTGGTAATCCCGAACAATGTTATTGACATAGTTGGTCAATGAATTGGCTTTATTTGGGTCAGAAGCATCAGCGATCACTTGGATCTGTGCTGAGTTTTGTGCCAAAAGATCTGAATTGAAATTAGCTGGAAAAACTACAGCGAGATTTACGATTCCTTTCTTGAAAGCTGTTTCGATCTCCCGATGACTCATCAGAGAGCGCTGAAGTTCAAACTGATCACTGGCAGCAAGCTTTTGGATGATCTCCTTGGATGCTGGATCGTTGGCGTAATCGACTACCACAATTTTGGAATCCTTGATCTCATTCGTCAGCGCAAAGCCGAAGAGCATAATCTGCACAATTGGAAGCCCAAACAGCATGAGAAGCGTCTTTGGATCTCGAAAAACGTGGTAAAATTCTTTTCTGACAAAAGTAAAAAACTGTTTCATATTAGTCTGCTTGTCGTTTTGCCCCGCGGGCTAGTTCAAAGAAAACCTCGTCCATCGAAGCTGCATGGTACGTTTTCTTGAGGTTCGTCGGCGTGTCAAGCGCTTTCATTTCCCCGTCTACCATCATTGAGATGCGATTGCAATATTCCGCCTCATCCATGTAATGTGTAGTCACGAAGATCGTGATGCCGCGATTGGATGCCTCATAGATCAAATCCCAAAACTGGCGCCTTGTCACAGGATCCACCCCGCCCGTTGGCTCATCGAGAAAGACGATTTTCGGCTCATGAATGATCGCCACTGAGAAGGCAAGTTTTTGCTTCCATCCTAGGGGAAGTGACCCTACGAGCTTCTTACTTTCACCTTTCAGTCCAAGTAGATCGATCAGGTGGTCACTTTTCTCCTTGATTTCCTTGTCGCTGAGTCCATAAACTCCACCGAAAAACCGAATATTCTCAATCACGTCAAGTCTTCGTAAAGCGAGAATTTCTGACTCATGTAGCCGATGTTTGCTTTGATTTTTTCGGCTTCTTTATAAATATCGAATCCCGCAATCGTAGCTTCTCCAGAAGTCGGCGTGGACAGCCCGCAGAGCATGCGCATCGCCGTAGTTTTACCAGCGCCATTTGCACCGAGAAACCCGAATATTTCGCCTTCATAGACTTCGAAGGAGATCGAATCAGTAGCAATGAAATCGCCAAATTTTTTTGTGAGCTTATCCGTTTTGATGACTACATTTCTCATATCAATGGCTCATTAATTGAATAAAACAATCTTCAATGGTTGGCGTGATTTCCTTTAACTCCAAGGAAGTATGACCTAGCATTTCCAAGGCTTTCAGAAGCAATTGCTGATTTACCGGTGAATTTTCTTTGAATGTGAGGTGATGAAACTCCCCAAAAGCAAAGCAACTTTTGGCCAGATCTTGCTTCCGTAAATCTTCTAGCAGCACACTCATTTTTGATGATTTCACTGCGAAAAGCGGCTCCGGATAACACTTGATAATGGCTTCTGGCGTATCGATGGACATGATTTTTCCTCCTTGGATCAAGGCAATTCGCTCACAAAGTGTCGCCTCATCCATATAAGGAGTCGAAACCAAAATCGTAATTCCTTGTGCTTTCAGGCGCTTAAGCATATCCCAGAATTCCTTTCGGGAAACTGTATCCACACCCGTGGTAGGCTCATCCAGAAACAAAACCGAAGGCCTGTGAATCAGGGCACAGCAAAGTGCCAGCTTTTGCTTCATTCCTCCAGAAAGCTTACCAGCTCTCCGGGTTTTGAAGGGCTCGATCTGCACATAGATTTCCTTGATCAAGTCATAGTTTTCTTCTATAGTTGTATTGAAAAGCGTGGCGAAGAAATTTAAATTTTCCTCTACTGTTAGATCTTGGTACAGCGAGAATTTGCCTGGCATATAGCCCACTTGCTTCCTAATTGCCTTGTAGTCGGTAACTACATCTAGACCATTGACCGTAGCGATACCGCCATCAGGAATCAGGAGCGTGGTGAGCATGCGGAAAATACTTGTTTTCCCTGCTCCATCGGGTCCGATAAGCCCAAAGAGCTCGCCTTTTTTGACTTCAAAGGATACCTGATCAACTGCGGTTAAAGCGCCTTTATTGTAGGTTTTCGATATGTTTTGGAGCGTAACCATCAATGCTACAGGAAGTTGATTTCTCCGTACATTCCGATTTTGAATTTACCCTCATTGGGCACCTCTACCTTGATGGCATAGACCATATTGGCACGCTCATCTTTGGTCTGAATGGTTTTTGGAGTGAATTCTGCCTTGTCATTGATCCAAGATATAGTGCCTTCCGTTTGGTCAAAACCACCTGCTCCATTGTCTGTATGCACAGTTACTTTCTGACCCAACTTTACTTGTGAAAGTTGATTCCCACTGATATAGACGCGGAGGATTATATTCGATAAGTCAGCGATTTTGTAAAGTGGCTTGCCAGGCGCAGTCATTTCACTTTGCTCCGCATACTTAACCAACACAGTTCCTTCCAGAGGGTTGATGATTTTACTTTTCTCCAATTGATCGTTTAGCTGCGCGATCTGCACTTCCATCGGTGTAGCATCGTTGGAGATTCCTCGAGTCGAGATGTCAAGATTGGACTTCTGCGCTACAAGCTGTGCTTCGATCATAGCGACCTGTGCCATTGCATCATCAAGTTGTTTTGTGGTGGCAGCATTGGCTTTGACCAGATTGTTGATACGATTTGCTTCCAGATTCGCAGTTTTAAGCTGTACTTCGAGAGCTGCTAATTGAGTAGGGATATTTGGTTTACGGCCAGTCAGCGCTGTTATTTGGGCTTCGAGCTGTCTCTTTTTTAGGAAAAGTTGAACGCTATCGACATAGCCGATGAATTGGTTTGCTGAGAGGATCTGACCTTCTTCGAGGTCAAACTGCTTCAAAACTCCTAAAGCTTCAGCAGAAATAATAGTTTCATCTGCTTCGAATGAACCTGATGCGTCGAAGGTTTTTTCTTCTGTGCAGCCAATAACTAGAGGCAGAAAAAGCAAGGCGAAAATGATTTTTTGGATGGTTTTCATGAGCTAGGTTTTAATTGCCTGAAGTGATTTGATAATTGGATTGGGCTAGAAGAAGCTGAATTTGATGTAACGCGAGATTTTGACGAGCCTGATCTGCTGCATTGATGTAGGTCAGGAAATCATTGGAAGTAATCGTTCCATATTCGAGTTGACTGCTTGCTGAAACTTGAACTCGCTCTCGAAGTGTGATGATTTCCCTATCTGTCTGCATTAGTTTGAGGTATTTCGCGATTTCTGACTGCTGCTGCGTCAATGTAATTTTGGTATTGAGAAGGAAAGTTTCTTCCTGAAGATCAACTGCACGTTGATTTACATTGAGCAGTTCTTTTTCTCTTGAGGAGGTATAAAAGCGAGAAATATTCCAATTAAGACGCAAGCCGCCGATGTAGTATAAGTCAAAGTTGTTACTTAGAAAATTCAATGCTGGCCTGCCATATCCGCCTTGGGCGAAGAGATTAAGTTGGGGAATATTTTTGGTAGAGATCATCTCCTGCTGTATCATCATAGATCGCTTCTGACTTGCGAAGAGTCCGAGTTCAGGACGATTGATCTCTTGTGAAAGCTCGGATATACTTGGAGTTTGCAAGCTGGCGGAGCTGGTTAGCTCTTGTCCGATCAAAAGGCCTAGCATTTGGGAGAAACCTTGTTGGTTAGCGCTGAGTTCGATGCGTTGCTGAGCTGCATGGAGGAGTTCGGCTTGGAGAATGTCCAAGGAAGACTGGAGAGCTATTCCATTTTCAATGGCTGCTTTGGTTTTAGAGATTCCCGCTTGGATATCTTTTTGTCGGATTTCGTTTTGTAGCAGCTGCTTGTCAAGAAGTAAAACCCCGAAGTAAACCTGGTTCACTCGGCCTTTAAGTTGGTAAAGCTCCACCTCAAGTTGCTGGGCTTGAGTCATGGCGTTAGCTTCGGCCAATTGCTTTTGGGTTTTTACTCCGGAAGAACTGGTGAGCGGTTGGGAGACTTCAGCAAACAACTTGTATTGATCTTTGGCAATGGGCTGAATTACCAGATTTGGAATATCGATGGGAAAGCCAGTCACATCGGATTGGTAAGTAGCTTGACCTCCAAGATTGATTTGTGGCAGGTTGCCTTTGCTCGCATTTTCTACTGAATAATCACGGCTAAGGTTGATCAGTTCCAACTGATTTATCTGTGGATAATTAGTTTTTGCCAATTCATAGCATTGTTCCAAAGTGAGTGTTTGCCCTTCTCCCAGCAAAGGATTAAGGAGCCAAAAGGCGAGTAGGAATTTGAAGTATCGAAAGCGTTTCATAAGTCTTATTTTGATATTTCGTTTTAATCAAATGATTAAATTTTGGTTAAAAAAAAGTGTTTATTTTTTTGGCGAGCGAGATTATGAGCCAAAGTGAAAGGTTAAGTATTCAACATTACTTTTATCCAAATTGGAATTAGCAGTTTCCGCTCTTCAAGATGTTTTCTGAATTCCGTCTCAGTGCCATCTCCCAAATGCAGAATCATTGGCTTTGCCACAAAAGGGAACACAGTCAATCCCATGAAATTCATTAGAAAATGATTGGGATGAATAGGCTTGTAGACGCCTGCTTCTATTTGTTTTTGAAGCTGATGAATAAAAACCGAATCGATCATTAGTCTTTTCGCATTGATGACTTTTAGTAAAGCATCGGGATTGCTTCTGATTTCGCTAAGGATAAACATGGGAATGTCCTCGTTTATCAGAAGTCGAGTGATATAGGTATCTACCAATAAGTCGAGCTTATCCTCAAAAGAGGAATCTGGATCATTGATGATGCTTTTGAGTACAGCAAAGAATCCGGTCAAAGCTTCCAGCATGATGAGTTCGAAGAGTTTTTCTTTGCTACGGAAATAATAATTCAGGAGGGCTAAATTGATTCCAGACTCCTCGGCAATATCACGTGTACGAGTCGCGGCAAAACCCTTCTGCTGGAAAAGAACTCTAGCAGCGCTTTTGATTTTTTCCTCGGTGGACTTGTCTAATATTTTCGAAGCTTTCTTTGCCATATATCTGAATAGATATTCCAAAGGTAAAATAATTTAATCATTTATTTTAATCAAATGATTAATAATATTAAAATCAAAAGGTGAAAACGCTACAATTTCCACTTTTTGATCATTTTGAAAGGGTTTTTATTTCTTCCAACTGGGCCAGAGATTGATCAACTTCTTTGATTCCAGCTATAAATAGGAGCTTTTTTACAATCCTATTTTCGGTATTTTCAGACTTGAAATTCAGGAATATCCAGATCGCGGCAGAGGTGAATAATCCGGTGATTAGAATTTGAATAAGTATTCCGGCGGTGGTGGCCTGCGAGGGAAACCAAGAGCTATCCAAGTGAAATGTACTGTAAAAAGGCAGTTGAAACCCAATGTAGCGGACACTCCGAATCAAGGAAAGACGAAGTTCGATCAGTTGTGTTTGAATAGCAGTGACGGTTCCTGAGAAATCAATTTGATAAGAAAGTATCAGATGCCGAATGTAGTCTGCCAATACTTTCACATTGACCAGAAATATGCCTCCGATAGAAATCAGGAAATAGTTTCCAGATAGGCCACTTCCATAAAGTCCAAACCCAAACACCGTTCCGAGCAGAATCACATAGGGAATGCCAAATACTATTCCTGTGATTTTTTCAGCCTTTAGTCCTCCCAAAGTTTTTTTAGCTTTTTGGCTAATTTGTTCATGTAGAAGTATGGCATTCATAGCCATTATTTTTTCGATTTTTTGGTCTTGGGTTTTCCACAAGGCCATTAAGTCTTGATCTCTCATTATTTATTAAGGGTTAGTTTTAAAAATTCGTCTTTGATAATTTTTTTTAATCGGCTGAGTTTGGTTGCCACATTGGTTTCTGTGATCCCCATGATTTGTGCGATTTCAGAATAGGTTTTTTCTTCGAAATAGAGGAGTATTAGTGCCCGATCTAAAAGTTTCAATGTCCCGATTATCTCATAAAGTAATTTTATCGATTGATCAGAATCTTCGTGTTCTTCAGGGATTTTCAGTATAATTCCTTCATCAAATCCGCGGAAAATTTCGTTACGCTTAGATTCCTTTCTCAGGTTGGATATCGCCACATTCAATGCGATTCGGTAAAGCCAAGTCGAAAACTTGTAATCCAAATTAAACTTTGGGAAAGCCTTCCAAACTTGAGTGGAAATTTCCTGAATCAAATCTTTGATCTCCTCATCCCCAGTGGCATAAGTTCGGGCGACTTTATAAAGAATCCCTTTATTCTCCTCTAGGAGTGAGATAAACTGCTTTGAAAGATCTGATTCAGATAAACTCATGTTTGAAGCTTTTCCCAATGATTCGCAGACAAGCTTAAAAAATCACAGGAGTATTCAAATTATTTAAAAAATAGGATTCTATAAACAGCACCAGAGGTGCTTTTGGTCTGTAGGATATGATCTAGATTTGTTACCTGGTTTTGGCCGGAATGATTTCAGTCAGAAAAATGATGTTTTACTAAAATGTGTTGTGAGTAATTTTTAACCACAAAGCGACCATAGAAAACGTAGGGAAATTTGAGTAAATGAGAATTCTTGCTCCAGCGGAAACCTATTCGACAATCCTTACCGAGGATTGTCGAATAATCAATTCTGGCTTTAAGACGATTTTCTGGGGAATAAATTTTGATTTACTAGATGCGATTTCCTGCAAGAAAAGCTCCGCAGCACTATTCCCTATACGCTTACTGTGTTGCTCCACTGTGGAAAGTGGAGGATCGGTAAATGACATGAAAGTTTCATTTGCAAAGCCAACGATTCCAAACTGGTCCGGAACTTTAATCTTATGCTCTTTCAACACTTGCATAGCTCCCATGGAGCCCATGGCTGAAGCGGAAACTAGACCATCTACTTTCAGCCCTTTTCCAAGAATTTCAAGCATACTGGCTCGACCATCTTCCAGTTGAAGGTTGGATTCAAAAATTAATTCTTCATCCGGCGGTATTCCATGTGCTGCTAAGGCTTCCTGATAGCCGCGAAGTCTATCTTTATAGATACTGATTCTTACGTTGCTGGTGAAGTGTGCGATTCTAGTGTAGCCTTGTGAAATCAAATGCTCTGTAGCTAAATAAGACCCCAAATAGTCATCTATGACGACTTGCGAAACCTCAAGTTCATTAGTGGACCGATCAAAAAGAATTAAGGGTGTATTGCTATTAATGATTTTCTTGAAGTGTTTGAAATCTGTGGTTTCTTTTGCAAAAGATGCGATAACTCCATCGACTCCCGCATTAAGCAGTGCCTGAACTTTATCGACTTCATTTTGATAGTTGTCGTGACTTTGGCAGATCATGACGTTGAATCCTGCGGTATTTGCGATCTCTTCTATCCCGTAAATAACAGAGGAGAAGAAGCTTCGATCTGCGGTGGGGACGATGATTCCTATGATATTGGATTTGCCGCTGCGCAAAGCTGCTGCAATATTATTCGGTTGATAATTTAGTTTTTGGGCAGCTTGCTGTACTAGTTCTCGAGTTTTTAAACTGATTCTAGGGTTGTTATTCAGAGCCCGAGAAACTGTAGATGCGGTCACATTAAGATTCTCGGCGATGTCATGAATGGTGGTTTTCTTCTTCATCCTAAAGCAAGCTAGTGCAAGGTTTTGGGCTATTCATTGGAGGGTTTGCCAATAGTGGCTAATATACCACCATCTACATATATTATTTGTCCATTGACGAAATCGCTGGCAGGTGAGGATAGAAAAACAGCCACCCCCATGAGATCTTTTGGATCTCCCCAGCGTCCAGAAGGGGTTCGATTCAGGATAAACTCATTAAAGGGATGACCGTCAATTCTGATCGGCTTAGTTTGCTCTGTCGCAAAATAGCCAGGGCCTATACCGTTTACCTGAATATTATGTTTTGCCCATTCTGTGGCCATATTTCGTGTGAGCATTTTCAATCCACCTTTCGCTGCAGCATAGGCAGACACGGTATTTCTGCCCAACTCACTCATCATTGAGCAGATGTTGATAATTTTACCTGATTTGCGCTGGATCATTTTTTTTCCTACATGCTTTGATACGATGAAAGGCCCGACAAGATCTACGTCGATTACTTCTCGAAAATCCGCCACTTCCATGTCTTCCATGGGAATCCGCTTGATGATTCCGGCATTGTTGATCAGAATATCTATCGGACCATCTTTTTCTATTTCGGCAATTGCCCTTTTGACCTGATCTTCTTTGGTCACATCAAATAGAAATCCTGTCGCAATTAGGCCTACACTTCGATATTCTTTGAGGGCCGAAGCTAACTTTTCAGACGAATGACCATTGATTAGCAATTCTGCACCTGCATTTCCTAGTCCTTTTGCCATCGCCATTCCCAGGCCATGCGTTCCTCCAGTTATCAGGGCTCTTTTTCCACTTAAGTCAAATAGGTTTTTCATCGCTTATCTTAAGTCAGTTACCTTGACCATGTCCATATCTCCATAATCCAGATTCTCTCCTGCCATTCCCCAGATGAAAGAATAATTGCTAGTACCGGCACCGCTATGGACAGACCAAGGTGGGGATAAAACAGCCTGATGACTTTTCATCCAAATGTGCCGAGTCTCCTGTGGCTCGCCAATGAAATGGCAAACCATCTGATCTGGAGCCAAATCAAAATATAAATAAGTCTCCATCCGTCTATCATGTGTATGAGCAGGCATGGTGTTCCAGATGCTTCCCGGTTTTAGCTCGGTGAGTCCCATTTGAAGTTGGCAAGTTTTTACCACACTATTGACAATGAGTTTTCGGATCGTTCGATGATTTGCTTGTTCCATCACCCCAGTTTCTACTATTTCAGCATCAGAAGCAGCGATTTTTTTGGAAGGGAAAGCTACATGTGCAGGAGCAGAATTGAAGTAAAAAAGTGGGATTTTCCCCCCTTTTCCAGGATGGAAAATTACTTCTTTGGTGCCTCGCCCAAGATAGAGGGCTTCCTTATTTTCCAGACTATAGCCAATCCCATCGGCGATGATCTCTCCTGTCTCACCAACGTTGATGATACCAAGCTCTCTCCTTTCCAAGAAATATGCGGCTTTTAGCGGGTCAATTGTACCTAGGGCTAGCGGCTTTTCGGTCGGAGCGGCACCTCCTACAATCAGTCTGTCATAATGGGTATAGACGATACTGATTTGACCTTGCTGAAATAGGTTATCCATTAAAAAATCTTCTCGTAGTTGAGTGGTATCCATTTGCTTGAACTCTCTGTGGTGAACAGCAAATCGGATGGTATAATTTATGTCATTCATGTGTTAGGTGTTAAGTTTTTAAATAAGGGCTTTTTGAAAATTGCGTACCAATTTCTAAAGCTTTTCTTATTGATAAGTGATTTTCAATGGTTTTGCCAAGGCTCTAGAAAAAGCAACGAGGTATTTGTCCCATTGCTCTGGACTGGTGATTTCTCCGGATTTTTCCCAAGCAAAACCTGCGTAATACGAGAGATTTTGTTTCGGATCTAAGCTGATCAGCAAATGACTCTGGTCCTTAATAGCACTTCTTTTTTCTTGATGAGACAAGATCAGGCTGGGATTGACCACGATGGCTGTACCCAAATTTGAATCATCTATTTGCTCCCAATAGCGGAACCAACCGGCCTTGCTATCTAGGTTTGTTTTCCCATTTCCATCATGAAGTGTGATCGCCGTTGTAAGATTTGGCAATGGAGAATCTGCCTTAAGAAGTAACTCCATTTTGAAAAGCTGACTTCCTCTATCTAAGGATATTCGCTTCGTCTCTAGGATTATGACTCCGTCAGCACTCCAAGGGGCGTAAGTCAACTCAAAAACAGTCCTGAGCTTTCCAGTGGAGACAATTCGATGTGAGATGAAATTTTTGGAAACATGAAGTTCCTCGCCTACTTGTACGCCGATTCCGCCGATTCCACGACTGTCTCCTACATGGTAAGGATCATATCCTTCGCCATCGTCTTCGTGATAGCTTCCTCCATCCATGTGCTTCTGGTACCATTTATTGATGATCGGATAGTCTACACGCTTCATCCAGCAATCGATACCGCTGGTCAATGTACCTCCCTTAAATCCGCCATCTGTCAGACGCTGCGCTTCAGGGCCATAAGTTCGGAAAGCTACCTTGTCGTTTTCCCAGGCAAAATCATCGATCCGCTCAGGGATAAATCGACCATAGGTGGTCCGAGAATCTTTAGTAGCTGGTTTGGAGTTTTTTGATAGGATGACTTGGTAGCTTTTACTTTCATTTGACCCAATCTCAGTCCAAAACAAAAGTGCGTCGAAGTATCCATCTAGATCTTCATCCACCCATTGAATTTCACTGGAATCACCTGTACCAATCTCCAATAGTGTCAATTCCGACTTGGGAAAATTTGGTCCCAGCAATTTCTCCAGTTGGCTTACCGGAATACTGATTACCTCAGCCCTATCTTGATCCAACAGATTTTCGATCGTGATTTCAGCTTTTCTCGGAGCGGAAAGAAGAATAGAAATAGGGAGGAAATAAAGTAGGTTGATCATTTTCTGGAATGGTGAAAATTATAGGATTATTTTTTAGCGGTAAGCTTTTGATAGCGGAGCAAAGCTTCTAAATAATAATAATCCGCATAAGCAATCGGGCCATCAATCTCAGTTCCTTTTGGCATATGACCAGTACTGTGCATCAGGATGAAATTATTATTGGTGCCCGGCTCGGCTAGGTAAGCTGGACTACTCAGGCTGGCAAGCATTTTCTCAGCAGTATCGAAATAACGGGTGCTTTTATCTGAATAGGTACTAAGCTCGAGAAGGGCTGAAGCTACAACTGCGGCTGCTGAGGCATCGCGTACTTCATTTGGTGCATCAAAGTCCCAGTAAGGAACCATATCCTCAGGTAGGTTAGGATGATTGAGAATAAATTCTGCTATTTTTTCAGCTTGAGCTAGATACTTTTTATCTTTTGTTTCCCGATACATCAAGGTGTAGCCGTACAGTCCCCAGGCTTGGCCGCGAGCCCATGCCGAATCGTCGGATTTTCCCTGATGGGTTTTTTTGGCAAATACTTCATTGGTGATGGTATCATAGTCCACGACATGGAAGCTGCTGTTATCAGCCCGGAAATGGTTTTTCAAGGTAGTGTCCGCGTGTTTTACAGCGATATCATAGAAGGTAGAATCTCCACTATATTTTGTGGCCCAGAGGAGCAATTCCATATTCATAATATTGTCAATGATCACAGGGAATTCCCAAGGCTTGAAGTCCCAGGATCTAATACTTCCGATCTCTGAATCGAAGCGTTTAATCAATGTGCTAGCTCCTTGAAGTAGAATAGGAGCGTAGGTTTCATTTTTGGTGAGTCTAAGCCCATTTCCATAAGAGCTATACAACACAAAACCTAAGTCGTGTGTATGGGTATTGAATTGAACTGATTCCAATCCAGCGGTCCTTGACGCTGCCGAATCAGCCCAAACTTTTTCACCGGTATAATCATACATATACCAAAGGCTTCCTGGGTAGAATCCACTGGTCCAGTCTCTTGCTGGCACCAGATTTATAGAGCCGTCGGCGTTGGTAGATCGTGGATAAAGCGTTTTATCGCTAAGTGCTTTCAGACTATTTTCCAAATGAGCCTGGGCGATTTCCATACTTTTTCCCACATCAGGTTTTTGCTCCGTCTGTCCATCTGCAGGAGTATAAGAAACAAGTGCTAAGGCTATAAAAAGCAAAGAAAGCAACGTTTTTTTTTGCATGGTATTTTGGTTAATTAGGGTCAATTCTCACCAAAGTAAAAACTGACCCTGAAATAAATTAAGGATTAATATCCTGGATTATTTGGTGCCAAATTCGGATTTATGATCAATTCTGAATTTGGTAATGGGAACAAGTAATCTCTGGAAGGATCAAAATTCGACCTAGGCTCAAGACTGTTAGGACCCTGGAAAACGCTTTCTCCAAGTTTTCTACGCTTGATATCATACCATCTCTTCCATTCGAAAGCTAGCTCCAATCGACGATCATCTATAGTCAAGTCAATTAATTGAGCTTTGGTCAGACCAGTCGAAACATCCTCTGGGAAATCCGTCTTTCTTCCGCCCCAATTTCTAGCACGCTCTCTGACTTGATTTAGATACCCAGCTGTTTCTGTGGCAGGTTTGCTGAGCTCTGCTGAAGCTTCAGCGGCAATCAATAACACTTCTGCATAGCGCATATCGATGTAATTGTGGTCTGAATATCTTCCACCAGCGTTGGAATTGCCAGGAGATTGAGTCCACTTATAGATGTGAGGTCTTGGGGTTGTGAATTGTGGGAAGGTTCTAACCACACCATTGAAAACAATAGTGTCGACCAAACTTACTTTTTTCCGATAATCTTTATTATCCCAAGTTTGATAAACTTTTAGTGAAGGTACACTGACACCAAAAGTCCCCGGTTGAAAGTTGATCACACCAGTCATATTTGGAATCAAATCGTCATTTTGGGATCCAACATTGATCTGACCCAAAAAGTCTAGCGCAAAAATGGTCTCTTTTACGTTGTCAGCATTTGATGCGATCCATAGGCTTCTAAAATCCGCTTCCAGTCGGTACCCAAACAGATCTTTGTTGTCGATCACAAATTTTGCCTCATCGTAGGCTTTTTGATAATTGCCTTGGGTCAAATAGACTGACGCTAAATAAGAAGCAGCTGTTCCAGCAGTTGGTCTACTCCGTACGTCATTTTTCTGCTTGCTTGGAAGCCACTGCTTCGCAAATTCCAGATCAGCGATGATTCCGGCATAGATCTCCGCTTCTGTTGATTTGGAGATATTTTTCAAAGCTGTGGGATCATTTACTGCAAAATTTATATAAGGAAGATCCCCAAATACTCGTACCAAATGGAAATAGCTAAATGCTCTGACAAATTTTGCTTCAGCTATTAACGGATTGATCTCTTCAGCTTTTAGGCCAAGGCTCTCTCCGCCACTTTCGGCTGCGTTTGCAGCATTAATCACTTGGAACCAAACCGGCCAAAATCTACTCACCATCCCGTTATTTGAATCCATATTGAAATCATTCACTTGGATTCGTTCTGCAGAAGTTGCTCTGTTGCCGATATCTACCATATCACTTCGAAGCATCAACGCTGAATTAAACTGTCTTCCAAAAAGAGGTTCGGAAGCAAGTACGCCATAGCTACCAAGAACAGCTGTTTCTACATCCTTGGGAGTATTGAAGAATGTTTCAGGTGCAAATACACCTACTGGTTTTTCTTCTAAATCTGCACAGCCAAACGAAATTAAGGCTAGCCCCAGACCCAGAATTATATTTTTTGAGTTTTTCATGATTTCTTTTTTTTGGGTTTAGAAGCTTATGTTCATGCCTACGGTGAGCGATTTTGCATTTGGATAACTCGCATAATCTAAGCCGAGGTTTCTGTTGGAGTTTGTAGCTCCTGCAGATGAATAATTGACTTCTGGATCAAATCCTCTGTAATCAGAGAACGTAAGTATGTTCTGAGCGCTCACGTAAACCCTCAGTTTGCTGATGGAAATCTTCTCTGTCATCGCTCTTGGAAAATTATAGCCCAAAGCGATGTTTTTCAATCTTACATAACTGCCATCGAATACCCATCTGCTGCTTACTCGTTGAGTCCTATTGAGAGTACGAGATGGGACATCCGTATCAGTATTTGCAGGAGTCCAGCGATTCAATGCTTCTGTAGTAGAATTGATCGACCCTGAAAGGGTCTCAAGCTCCAATAGCGTATAGCTCAAAATTTTGTTTCCTTGGGATCCTTGGAAAAAGATGTTCAAGTCAAAACCTTTGTAGCTGAAGTCGTTATTTAATCCCCAGATAAATTTTGCTTGTCCATTTCCGATGATTGCTCGGTCGTCTGCATTTAGTCTGCCATCAGGGTTGCCAGTAAGTTTCCCGTTAGCATCTTTCTCTCCATCGATATCACGAAACTTTTCGCCTCCGGCGACTTGTTCAAATCCGCCACCGGGAAGGAAAGTTTCTCCATTTTGGTAGACTCCATCATAAATCCATCCAAAGAAACTACCTACCGGCTCACCTACTCGAAGGATTTGAGTTTGTCCCAAGCCAATCAAATGGCCCGGTCCAGAACCGTAAAGGATATCATTTCCGTCAGGAAGTTCCAGCACCTTATTTCTGTTGGTAGAGATGTTAAAGCTTGTTCTCCAGTCGAATTCTCCCGTGGTGTTGATTGTGGTAATGCCCAGTTCGAATCCTTTGTTCTCTATTTTACCGATGTTTTGAAGCTGACTACCAAATCCTGAGTAGGACGGAAGTGGTACTGAGAATAATAAGTCAGAGGTTACACTTCTGTAGTAATCCCCGGTCAAATTGATCCGGTTTTCAAAGAATCCGATATCCACTCCAAAGTCTAATTGCCTGGTAGTCTCCCATGTAAGGTCGTCATTAGCTACCGTGGTAGGGCGGACTGCGTTTACTGGTGATCCATTGATTACGGTGAATACATTTGAAAAACGTGCAAGAGTCTGGTAAGGAGCAATTGCCTGATTACCTGTAAGACCATAACTCACTCTCCATTTGAAATCTGAGAATAGGCTGGACCCTTGTAAGAACTTCTCGTCTTTCATATTCCAAGCAAAAGCGCCTGACGGGAAGAATGCCCATTTGTTGTTCTTACTGAAGTTAGACGAGCCATCGTATCTCGCATTGAAAGTGAATAGATACTTACTGTTGAAAGAGTAATTGATTCGGGAATAAAGCGAAGCAATCTGTACTTCGGAGAATCCTGAGTTCGGGATTTGAGGTACCGATCCTCCTTCCAAATTCCAATATGAAACCGAATTGGTGATAAAGGACTGGCTTCTAGCGAGCCAGTTGGTATTCTGCGACTTTTGGATGGAATATCCACCTAGAATTGAAAAGCTGTGCTTTTCCCCAAAAATTTTAGAAAAGGTCAAGTAATTCTCGTTGATGATATCGGTGTTTTTGTAGGAACTGATACTTGCCTCACCACCTGTATTAAGACCTTGATTCAGCGTAGTTGGGACAAATATTCCTCGTCTTCCATTATCCGTTTTTGCGCCTAAAGTAGTTTTGAATGTTAGGTTTTTAGTGATGTCAAAATTCACAAAAATGTTTGCTTGAAGTAGATCAGCTACGTTTTCATCTTCTCGTTGAGAAGCTACCGCAAAAGGGTTATCAATTGGATCTCCAATTTTGGCAATCGTGAAAGAGCCATCCGGATTAGTTACCGGAAGATCCGGCATAAAGCGAAGTGAAGAACCTACCACACCTGCACTGTTTGCTCCTCCAGAACCTTCCTGAGTCACTACACCATTTTTGCCTTCTCTTCTGGCAAATAGATTTAATCCTACAGTGATCTTATCGGAGGCATTAAAATTCAAATTACTAGTGAGTGAATATCGCTCAAATCCAGAGTTGATAATCACACCCTTCTGATCAAAATAAGCTCCTGAAACGTAGTAATTCATCTTTTCGGTACCACCTGATACTGCCAATTGGTAATTTTGAATTCCTCCTGTTCGAAAGATTTCATCTTGCCAATTCGTATCTGCGCCGCCTGAAATATAATTTGGAAGTACTTCTTGGGTATAATCGAGAAACTGCGAAGAGTTTAGCATCTCCATCCGTCTTACAGGCTCTTGACTGGCAAAGGAAGTGTTAAAATCAATTTTGGTTTTCCCTGCTTTACCTTTTTTAGTGGTGACCATGATGACACCATTGGCTCCTCTAGAACCATAGATTGCGGTTGCAGAAGCATCTTTTAGCACTTCCATAGACTGAATATCTTCAGGTGCTGGAATTGTACCTCCGATGAAACCATCTACTACAAAAAGCGGATCACTGCTGGCATTGATAGAGTTTCCTCCTCGGATTCGTACTTTCAAGGCTCCTCCCGGATCACCATTATTTGCTTGTACACTTACTCCTGCGGCTCGTCCCTGTAATGCTTGGACAGCGTTGGCTACGGGGAATGCTGTGAGTTCGGCGGCTTTTACAGAAGATATAGATCCCGTCAAGTCACTTTTTCGCTGTGTACCATAGCCGACTACGATCACTTCTTCCAATTGAGAAATGTCAGTTGCTAGCTCGACATTTAGTATGCTTGAATTACCAACAGCTAGCTCTCGGGAGACCATTCCAATGAATGAGAAGACAAGGGTTGTCCCTTGATCGGCATTAATGGAGTATTTCCCATCAATATCTGTAGTGGTGCCGGTAGTAGTTCCTTTTACTACGATCGATACGCCTGGCATAGTTTCGCCCGCATCGGAGGTCACTGTGCCGCTGACTTGTCTGGTCTGCGCTTTCAGAAAAATTGGGGTGCAGCCCAGTAAAAAGAGTAGTGCCAAACGTACGGCCAGTCTCCTTTTTTGTAGTGGTTTTACCATGTGTAATTTGAGTTTTGGGTTATTGAAATTTTGAATGCAATTGCGCAATCGATTGCATTTTATAAATTAAAAATTGACTATCAAATTATTTTAACAAAAACTTTTTATGAAACTTGATTACCTTATTAAGGATTAAAGGATATTCCGTGTGAAGTAAATCTTCTAGAGGTTTTTCTATAATGTGTACAATCGATTGTATAATATATAGCAGAATCTACTAGAATGGAAGTGCTGGATTTTTTCTAATTACCCAAAAAATAACTCATATAAATACCTTCCTGGAGTAAGGGTAAAGCCTCCGGCGATGATAATTCCGCTTACATAGAGAATCACCATTTTGCGCTGATGTGATTTAATGTTACCCTTTTTGACTGCTAAAAAAGCTGTGGGAACCGTCCAGAGCACGATGATGCTGAGTAAGTGGAGGTAACCAAAATGATTCAAAAATTGAGGGCCTACACCAGCTGGAATTAGTAAGGCAATTAATGCGGTGAGGATCATAAGAATCATATAAATTCCTCCCAGTTTTCGGTGGATCAGACCTCCCTTGCGAGCGGCAAGAAGATATGCACCTAAAAAAATACAGGGTACTACGGTGAGTAGATGGAAATACATTAACGATTCGTAGCTCATTTTTTATGTTTTTTGAAACTACTAATTCTATTCTTTTATTTCAAGCGATAAGAAATAGATGCTAGCATAAAGTAATTAGAAGAAGTCGGTTTAGATTCTTTCAAGAATTCCTCAGTTGGGCTGATTAGATATCTGGACTCTATTCGCAGAATAAAATTTTCTCCAATCTTCCGATCAAGGTTTAGGCTATAGCCACTAGCCACAAGACCGGGAGTATTTTGAGTGATTGCGATCACGCCTTTTCGGTCTCGATAATATTCAGTTCTCAATGATGCCTTCCAGTTTTGATCAAAAGTATAGGTTGAGATAAGTGAAGCTCCAGACCAGAAATTCATTTTGGTTGAGTTCTTAGCTACTTGCTCCCAGCCTAAATCAATTCCTGCTACTAGCTTCCATTTTTCAGAAATTTGGTATTTTAAATACTGATTGGAGAAATAGCGCATCCTTCGCAATTCATCGGGATAGTTATTCCCAGTTAAGGTGCTCCAGTTCAAGGTCAATCGATCATTTGGGGAGAAATTGGCTTGGGTTCCAAAGGAAGGCAAAGAATTTCCAGCTACCCCTTGAATTATTTGCCAGCCATTGGCCAGCCATGCTGAGAAATACCAGCGTTCATCTTTTTGCCAGCCAAGCTTTGCGCCAGTAAGAAAGTAGGGGCTATTTTCCGCAATGAGTGACCTTCCCAGCGTTGGGTTTTCGGAAGAAATAGCACTCTCAAAACCAATATGCGAGGGTAATACGCCTACATCAAGCCAGAGTTTTTCTTCTTGGTCTAGTTTAATACCAATATTTGCCTCATTGATCCATCGCAGTGCCTTAGGCTCCGCAGCATAGTTGTCCTGAGCATAAGTCCCTTGCTGAAGCCCTAGTTTTCCTCGGAACCGCTTAGATTCATAAGTAACTTGGATTAAGACGAGGTTAATGCTTGGCTGACCGTGCCGAGTATGGTTGTAGAGGAAAGGCAATCGTTTTTTTGCTTCAGGTTGATTGAAATCAAAGCCATAATATAAATCAATAAAACCTCCTACTTTCCAATCGTTCTTCTCTGATTCCTGAGCCCAAGACAGCATTGAAAAGCTAACCGTAAACCAAAAAATAAAGTAAAATTTGAGCCAATTTTGCATTCATTTAAGATAAGGAAATCGCTCAATTTGGCAAAAAATGTGCTTATAAGAGTTCGTAGGAATTTCGAATATGCTTAAGTAAGATCGGAGATAGCTCCTCCAAAGTGGTAATCCGAAGGTGATTTTCAAATTTTCTGGAGACTTGGGTTGATTTGAAAAATGGTGGACAGGTCTGTTGATCTTTCGAGTAAAATTGTAAATCCAAAAATTTACTCTTGGGCCTGATGACCAAAAAAGTCTGCTTATGTACGAACATGATTGCATTTTTGGTATTGTTGACGATCACATCATCCCATTCATAGACCTCTGCTAGGATCTTGTCAAAAGTAAACTCCAACTCTTTTGACTTTCCCTCAAATAGCGAATTCAAATCCGCTTTGATACACATGTGCCACTGATTTTCTTTTTTTAAATCTCTTTCGCAAATCGGGCAAGTCCACATGGTAAAAAAAGCTCAGTTGAGTCCAACTGAGCTATTAAGTTAGGGTTGAATATTATTTTAAAGGAATATCAAGCGTTCCATTACACCAGCCGGCCATTAGATCCCCATCGTATTGACCCAAATAATAGAGAATCTCCCATTCTTTTTCAGAATCAATTTGATAAGGTGCAAAAAACTCGGCATCAGCTAATGGAAGAGGATTCATACTAGCATTTCCCCTGATCGAATGCTTGTAAAGTTGACGAAGAGGTATTCTGCTTAAGAGTCGATTAGCGAGGACGGTAGGTCCGGTTGCTTGTGTGAAAAAATTCACTCCGAAAAGTCTGGATCGAAAGGCTTCTGCTAGGGCTAGTTTATTTGTAGCCTCAGCTTCGACAATTTTTCCTTTGAGCCAATTCATTCTGTTTTCGAAGAACGTATTTAAGTCATCCGAGGTGAGACCGATTTGTGCTAATCCATCTTCTGAAAGTGCGAATCTTTGGTATGGAAGCCTGCGATCCACCTTTGTGTTTGGAAATACTTGGTAAAGTTGATCATCCGGTTTATCAAAATCCAAAGGGTCGAATCGGCTTAAAATCAACTTCGTATCATCAGGTGTTGAGATAGTGAATACAAAGGGATTTACCGTAAATCGATCTGGGTCTCCGTCAGAAGTGATTTGATTTCTGCCTTCAAAAATAGGCCCTTTGTATGGGCCGTTCGATTGAGGACGGTTGGCGAAGCGACAAAGTGCTCCCTTCATTTTCTGATCTAGACCTGGAACGGTTTCACCGTCTATTTCCACTTTGGAAACTTGAATTCCTATCCCTCGGGAATTGTATGTGGCAAAATCCGGAGAAGCCTCTCGGATATTTTTGATATCAAATTGTGGATTAGATCGAAGCAGGTCTTTAAATGCTTCAGCTTTAGTTTTATAGGCAGTTTCGATATCCTTTGCTTGTGACCAGATGGAAGGATCGAGTAAAGTTTCCCCGGCTACAGCATAGGTGAATCCTGAGATTCCCCGTTGTTCATTGGATGGATCAGGATCTGTGGCTAGTCGGCATTGGAAAAAACCGTTAAATGAAATGCTTAGAGTAGACATAAAAAATATTAGTTAAAGTTGTTTGAATAGTTTTGAAATCCTTTAGATGAGATTGGAGCGACCATTTCAGCATTCCAATAAGCAGCGAAATTTTTTCCAATTCGCTCAAAATTTTCGGCTAAATAGGCAAATGAAACATCGAAGTCGCGCGCGTCATCCTGCTTATAAAACGCCATGTGATAGCCACGTTGCTCGCATTGAGTTTTTAAATTGAGTGCTCTTTGTTTCATGGATTCGAAATCAGCAAGGTATTTTTTGACATCATCATAAGGCTTTATTGCCTCTTCGATTCCACAAGAGTCGAATTGTGAGATATCAAATAGAAAATCGGGTCCAGCACATCGATCCGGAACTTTGCCGCCAACCGGCACAAAATTTTCATCGGCCGGCAACCTACAAATCATCTCACCAAGTGGGCGAATTACATTGGTCATAAATGGATAAAATGCCGTTTGGAAATAGGCATTTACCTGTGGAGGTCGGATTCCTGTTGTTTGATCGATTTCATAATGGCCAAAAAATCCACTCAGCATTTTAATCATCGTCGTATATGCCTCATTGAAAAGCTCCATGGCCTCGCTTGCGACCTGATTAGTTATCGGATAGATCGCATTGGAGGGCATATCGGGAATCGAATTGATCAGATGTCGGTCATGCTGTTTGGTACAGGTAGGATTCCAAACCACTGGAAGCGCAGGTTCAAATAGTAAGCCGGATTCTTTAGCCTCTTTGGCCTCCTTATTCATGGAGTCAATCAGCGTTTGAAAAACCCAGAAATGACTTCCCAAAGCTGGAGGAATTCCCCAGACCCCTTCGCCTTCTTCTATAATCTGCTCTATTGCCTCTTCTACATAATTTTCAAATTGTCCAATAACCAATGGATTTAAGACAATATTAAAACCATAATGCTCATCTACGATCCGCTCCATATTTTGACCTTCGAAGATTTTGTATTTCAACCCGATAAGTAAATAAGCCCTAATAAAGGTGTAGAGTTGCTCGATACTGTCGAAATGAGTCCCGTTGGTTAAAGGATTGTGGATTTTTGCCAATGTGTCTTGATTCAGACTTTTGGAGAAAAATTGCTTCAGAAAAGTCATCGCCTCTTCATGGGTCTCCGGATGGTTAAACTGATCTGGCTCCAGGTGAGGGATCGTAAACAAATCTTTCAAACCAGCAGGAATTCCACCTGCAAGCAAGGGGTCCCGAACCGGAAGATGATCGGGTTTTTCCCAAAAGCGAAACACCTCCAAAGCAATAGGGCTAAAAGGCATTAAATTCACTGGTTTGCCCAAAGGAAAAGCAGTCGCGGGTACAGGAAAGTTTGGTCGAAACATGTACGGATCCTTGCCAAGGATCGCTAATAAATTCATGTCATAACAAAGGTGGGTCATTTCCTCTCGAGATACCATAAGGATATTGGCCTCCCATCGTCGGATTTTTTCAATCTGAGCCATCCGGATTTCATTAATCTTTTGCTGGGCAGGATCGGTGGAATCAGGGATATAATCAGCAAATTCCTCCGGATATTTCTTTAAGCTGAAACTTGTAAACAAGTATTGCATCGCTAATAGATGCTCTGTTGTACTTGCCTGTTTCAGTAGAGAAAAGATTAATTCGATAAACTCTTCTTTTTCAGATCCAGTAATTGATTGAAGTATTTGATGCAACTCAGCATCTGGTTGAATTTTTTGAAGATTTTTTTGTGACATAATTGGTAAAAAATAAGTGTAATAAAAAACTAAATCCTAGATTTTCAGTAGATTAAATATAAGTGTTAGTTTGGACTACTCCCTATTTTTGGTATATTTCATATGTTTATTTCATCACTTAAAACTTTTTTTCAAACATGCCAAATATTAAAAACGGAGTAAACCTCGATAATATCGAGGCGCTTACCGGAGCCATCAAAAATGATCCAAAAGTAGCGCTGGTCCAGTTCAAAGCACAATCTGAATGGAAAGGCGGAACCAAATCAGCAGTAACTGTTTCTGAGCTTTTTTCAAATGGAAACAATATTCGCAGTGAAGCAAGTAAATTTCACTTAATGGTAGATGAGCCTGCTGTGTTGGGAGGATCAGATGAGCATCCCAATCCTGTAGAATACCTCGCTGCGGCTCTTTGCGGCTGCCTTACAGCAGGAATAGCTACTAACGCTGCCTTATTCGGAACTGAACTTGAGAAAATCAATGTGGAGGTTTTAGTGAATTTTGATGTTCATGGAGTATTAGGTATGGATAGAACTAAGCCTAATGGACCGCTGGATTTGCACTACAAGGTAACTTTGAAAGGTAAAAATGGAGCTAGTGTAGAGCAACTCCTTAAGTCTAAAGAAACTTTGGATAAAAAATCCCCAATCAAAAACACCATAGAGCTTCCGCTTCGAATTACCACAGAAGTAGTAATTGAAGAGTAATCATGACAGCCGGCACTTCATTTGGAGTAGGATTCTCTGAGTCCTCTGACTCTCGAAAAGCCGGTGTTCAGGCTTCAAAAGAAGCTCTATCTAAAGCTGAACTTTCCCCTGAGGAGGTTCAGCTTTGCTTTTTGTTTTGTACCTCAAGACATGATCCTCTTGACTTTTTTGAGGGAGTAAAGACATGTCTTGGCTCCAAAACCCAGTTTTTTGGCGGATTTGCTAATGGCACCTGTACCAATGATGAAGTTGGCTACGATGGCTATCAGACTGTAATTGGCTTACTGGGGAAATCTGAAATCAAATTTGATCTAGTGATTGAAGAGGGCATTGGATTCCATGAATATGAGACAGGGAAAAACCTCGGGCAAAAAATTGCGGCAAAAACATACGATACAGTTCCTCAAGTATTCCTCCTTTTCGATGCGGTAAATCGTTTGGAAGGACGATTTAAGATGAATTACGGGACACCTTTTATCAAAGGGATGAATGAAAGTCTGAGCCATTGGCCAAATGTTATTGGTGCTCGAATGCTAGGCGACATGAAATTCAAACCAACACGTCAATGGTGCGGAACTGAAATGAGCCAGAATGCAGCAATGGCCCTTATACTTCATGGGAATATTAGGATAGATACACAGATCATGCATGGTTGCCAGCCAGCCAGTGCCTATCATACCGTGACCGCTGCAAAAGGCGCAAGTATCCTAGAATTGGATCATAAACCTGCTTTGGATGTGGTGGGAAGTATTTTGGGAGATGATTTATTAGAAAATCCGCAAGAACTCAAGTTTTTTGTGACATTAGGCAAGAATATGGGGGACAAATGGGAATCTTATAATCCCGGAAATTATATCAATCGGATGTGCGTTGGAGTAGATCCTGAGTCGAAAGCACTTTTTATGGCGGAGATGGATATCTCAGAAGGCACAGAGGTTCAATTGATGCGACGGAGCTTTGAAATGGAATATGTTTCTAAGCGGACCCTGAAATTGATTGATAAAGTGAAAGCGGATAATAGAAGGGTTATTTTTGGTATGTATATCAACTGTTCTGGTCGGGCAGCAGCCTACTCAAACCATACGGATGAAGATGTCAGACATGTCCAACAAGCTATCAATGGTGAATTCCCTTTGCTAGGGATTTATGAAGCGGGGGAACTTGCCGTGATCAAAAATGAGTTACAAGTTTTAGATTGGACAGGTTTATTTTGCCTTTTCAGTGAAGAAATTGTTTAACGTCCAATGAGCGAAGAATCTAAAGATATTTTATTAGCAGAGCTACAGCGACAAGTGGACTACTATCGTCAACTCTCCGATGAAGTTGCTGGGCAAAATATCCGAAGTGATTCTCAGATTTCATTATTAAAGCGGAAATTGATTCAAAAGGAAAATGGCTTCACGATTTTGTCCGCTTTGCATGATGCATTCGGGCATCAGATCTATGAAGATGACTTCTTTACCAATACATTAGAGCTAATTAATACCACGCTCAAAATGGATAAAACTGTCGTTCTATGGGAGCTAAGTGGCCATTCTAAAGCTTTTAGCCCTAAATTCTATATGGGCTATGAACGGGAAGAAATCGATCAAATTCATAATCGGCAGTTGGATTTTTTGATCGATGATAGCCCTATTTTACGTCCATTTCTCGCCAATAAAAATACCCGGGCTAATCCACTGATTGATAAACTTCGGGAGGAGTTAATTTTACCCTTTCTTATTGCCGTTCCCATTCGAATGCGAAGTAAAGTGATCGCTTGGATGGTCACAGGGAGAGAGAAAGAAGCCTGGCCTTTCTATCCTCCCCTAGATGAAGGCGATATGGATACCTTGGTGTCCATCTCCGGATTTTTGGAAGCGGGGCTTTCCAATGCCAGTTTATATACTAGTCTTGAGAAAGCAAATAAAGAATTGGAGGTTTACAATCAAGAATTGGAACAACGTGTAGCAGAACGAACTAAGGATCTACGGATAAAAAATCAGGAGCTTTCGAAAGAGAAAAAGCGCTCGGAGGATTTACTATTGAATATCCTTCCAAAAGAAACTGCTGATGAACTGAAAAAGAATGGATTTGCGAAGGCAAAACTCCAAACCAATGCAACAGTTATGTTTGCTGATTTTGTGAATTTCACCCAATTCTCTTCTCAAATATCTTCAGAGGAATTGGTTGCAGAATTGGATCATTGTTTCCGGAATTTTGACATGATCACCACCAAATATGGTTTGGAAAAAATAAAAACCATTGGCGATGCATACATGAGTGCTTGTGGGGTAACTGGAGAAACTGGCCTAGCCTCTGACGTCGTTCGGGCGGGGATTGAGATGAGAGATTTTATAGAGGCTTATGGAAAGGAAAAACCAGAAGCAATTAGGGAGTATTTTAAAATCCGGGTAGGGATTAATACAGGTCCAGTAGTGGCGGGAGTTGTGGGCCTGAAGAAATTCTCATTTGACATCTGGGGAGATACTGTAAATACCGCAGATAGAATTCAATCTGGTTCTGTGGCAGGAAAAGTCAATGTGTCCCATTCTACCTATATGGTCTGTAAAGAGGATTTTGTGTTTGAAAGCCGAGGGAAAATCGCCGCAAAAAATAAAGGTGAAATCCTGATGTATTTCGTAGAGCTGAAGTAATTAGACCTATTTTTTTTCTGATGAAGTAAGATTAATTCGAGTTTTCGGTAAGCTTTCAGGATGATTTTTTTGAATAAACTCTACCATTTTTTCCCGTACATATACCCGAAGATCCCAAGCCGTGGGGGAGTTTTTAGCCGAGACTAGAATTCTTGATTCTACGGTGAATTCTTTTGCATCAGTCACTTGTAGCACCTTTACTTTTTTGTCCCAAAGGTCAGTCAATTCTAAAATTCTGTCAAGCTCAGCTCGTAGTGCATCAAAGGAAATCGTGTAATCCGTATGGATAAAAACCGAACCAATAATGTCTGATGAGGATCTAGTCCAATTTTGAAAGGGCTTTTCCAAAAAGTAAGTCGAAGGCAAAATCAAGCGGCGCTGATCCCAAAGCCGAACTACCACATAATTCAAATTAATCTCCTCGATCCATCCCCATTCGCCCTCAACGACCACCGCATCTTCCAATCGAAAAGGTTGGGTAATGGCAATTTGTACGCCAGCGATCAGCGTACCGATAGCTTTTTGTGCCGAAAAACCAATGATAATTCCGGCCACTCCAGCAGATGCAAAAAGTCCTACTCCAATCTGCCTTATCGACTCAAATGAGATTAGAATAAGGCCTATTCCGAGAACAACAATTATGAATTTTGCGACCTTCTCGAGTACGTTGATTTGTGTATAGACTTTTCGTGCTTTTAAATTATCCTCCTGATTGATATCATATTGCTTGAGCAAAAGTATTTTTCCGATTTTTGTTAAGACCAGAAGACACCAAGTAAATCCGCAAATAATCAGGACTGTATTGATATGTGGCAAATAGGAAAAAACACCTTCCCATGCTTTCGTATCTTCTCCAAAATAGATTTTAGTAAATCCTAAAAGAAGCGTAATCAAAAGTGGAAAAATTAGTCTGGTGTAAAGATTCATAGGTTGATTTGTGGTTAGCTCAATAAAGCAAAAATCATTTTAGGAATCAAAATTTGAAAAAGTAAGTGTTCTTGTAAATGAAGGTTTTGGAAGAGCAATGTTCAATTTTATTAAGATCTACCAACTTAAAAATTTTGAATTATTCAGGGAAAATATGTCCATTATATGGACATAGTCGCAAACAGCTGTAAATTCAGGCATGAGAAAATTAAATCAATTTCATTTCAGCCTTTTTCTTGCAGCTTTCGTCTTACTTTTTTCTTGCAGTCAAAATAAGCAAGCAGAAGACTTGGCAGTCAATCAAGAAGTACCTACTCCAAAAGTTAGTATCTCCCAAATAGAAGAAGGTATCAAAGCTTTTATCGCTGATCAAACCGAAAAGAATGACGGGTTCTTTCCAGTGAAGGATGAAAATCATGATATGAAAATGAAGCTGGTCCGAGTCCATACCGAATATCTTTCAAACTTGGGCCCCAAGAGCCATTTTGCCTGTGTGGATTTGGTTGACGAAAGTGGAGATGTCTATGATGTAGATTTTTTCATGGAGGGAGAACCGGGAGGAATGGATGTGACCTCGACCACAGTTCATAAATTGAACGGGAAGCCATTCTACTCTTGGAAGCAAAATAAGGAAGATAAAACTTGGTTTAGAGTTGCCCTCGAGCAATCAAATAATAATCTTTTGGGCGTCGTGGAAGGAAGCGATGAGTTTGAATTCTACTACACAGCTCAAATTCCACAATTAGAAGGTCCCGCAAGAATGTGGATTCCCATAGCCGAATCAGATGCATTTCAAGAAGTAGCCCTTTTGGAGTCTTCAGTTCCAAAGGGTGCTAAAAGAATAAAAGATGGAAATTATGGGAATACACTTTTGTTTATGGAACTGGGGCCAGAGAATTCGGGAGAGGAAATTTCACTCACCTACGCGGTAAAACGTAAAGAAAAAGGACCATATGATGCGCCGTTGCCGGATAAGTCACTTTATCTAGCCTCAACCAAACTAATGCCCACGGGAGGAAGATTTGAGGAGATAGCTAAGGAAGAACTAGGGAGCAAAATCAATGAATCGCATTTGATTCAAGCGCGAACTCTATACGACTACGTGATCGACAATATGCGTTATATGAAGTTTGGGGACTACGGAAATGGAGACTCTAATTATGCCTGTGACTCCAAAACAGGCAACTGTACTGAGTTTCATTCTTTTTTCATCTCTTTGGCGAGATCTGTAGGGATTCCTGCCAGGTTTGCCATCGGGGCGTCGATCCCTTCGGATCGCAATGAAGGCGGAATTGATGGGTACCATTGCTGGGCTGAGTTTTATGCGGATGGTAAGTGGTGGCCTGTAGATATCAGTGAGGGAAATAAGTATGCGGCTCTGGCTACGTATTATTTTGGGAGACACCCAGCCAATCGGATTGAACTGAGTCGCGGCAGAGATTTGAAACTTACTCCGGGACCAGAAGCTGGACCTATCAATTTTCTAGCGTACCCTTACCTGGAAATTGAAGGCAAAGAGATCAAAGTCAGCTCCAAGTTTTCCTTTCAGCGGAAGGTTAAAGCATAAAAAAAGGCTGTGAAAACAGCCTTTTTATTTTGTGATCGTCGGTTATTTACTTAGCCGGGTGCTCTGTGCTGTCAGCTGCTGCTGGATGTTCCCCGCCTTCAGCTGCTGCTGGATGCTCTGCAGCTTCTTCTGTTTCTGCCTCTTCGTTGTTTGCTTCTTTTTTTCCACCGCATGAGGTAAAGCTAAATGCTGAAATAAATAGGATTGCAAATGCAAGCGTAAAGGTTGATTTAAGTTTTTTCATAGTTTTTAATAAGTCAGGTTGATGTAAGGTAATTATTATGAGTCAAAGATAAAAAAGCATTTGATTCATTCACTTTTTTAACTTGATTAAAATCAGCCGATTAATTCCCAATCCATTCTGCTACAAATAGATTGGTATCACGGGTTCCGCCATTATTTCTGTTTGAAGAAAAAACCAAGTGCTTGCCATCGTTTGAGAAGACAGGGAAAGCATCAAATGTACCGTCATTGGTGATTTTTGTCAAGCCTGTACCATCCAGATTGATCATGAATAGATTGAAAGGATAGCCCCTTTCCGTTTGATGATTCGAAGCGAAAATGATCTTCTCACCTGATGGATGAAAGAACGGAGCCCAGTTTGCTTTTCCTAAATCAGTTAATTTTTTAAATTCAGAACCATCAGCATTGGCGATGTATAATTCCATGCTGGTTGGCATCACCAATCCATCAGCCAGTAAATCTTTGTAGATCTTCACCTCTTCATCACTTGTTGGTCTGGATGCTCTCCAGATTAGCTTTGATCCATCCGGGGAAAAGAAAGCTCCTCCGTCATATCCTAGATCTGTAGTGATCTGCTTCACATCCGTACCATCAATATTCATGGTATAAAGCTCCAAATCACCCGTTCTCAAGGAGGTGAACACTATTTTATCTCCCTTTGGTGAGACCGTTGCTTCTGCATCATAGCCTGGCTCATTAGTCAGCTGATTTAAGATATTTCCATCTAGATCCGCTGTGAAAATATCAAAGGAATCATAGATCGGCCATACATATTTGCCGTCAGTTCTTGGCTCTGGGACTGCAGGACAATTCTCATCTCCCAAATGTGTGGATGCGTAGACGATCGTTTTGTTGTCTGATAAAAAGTATGAACAAGTGGTTCTTCCTAGGCCTGTACTCAAGCGCTTCGGAGTATTATTTTTCAAATCATCAGTTTCCCAAGTGGTATAGAAAATCTGATCGCATTCATTGCCCCAACTTGCATAATCCGATTGAAAAACCAGCATGGAATCGTCAAATGACCAATATGCTTCAGCATTATTACCGCCAAAAGTGATTTGCTTTATGTTTTTCAGATACTTCATCTCTTCTGGTTGAAGAAGAAGTGAATCAGACGCCGAGTGAGCGGTTGGTTCTTGATTTTCAATTGTTTCTGATTTGGGGTTGCAAGCAAAAGTTGCAAAAAGGGCTAAAATAATCAGTGCTCTCATTCTTTATTATAAGGAAGTTTAAATTTGCAGTACGAAGATACCAATTATTATCTTTGAGCTGAAACCAACTCAAGTATGAATCAAAAATCGAAGTATACCCTCATTTTACTTGTATTTGCCTTCTTCACATGGAGTTGCGATACTGTACCGACGGATCAAAGTTTACTAGAAGGCTTAAAGGCTGATGTTATATTTTTGGCAGCAGACGACCTAGGGGGACGAGCAATTGGTACTGAAGGCGAGCAGAAAGCTGCAGACTATCTAGCCGAGGAGTTCAAGAAGTCCGGTTTGGAGCCAAAAGGAACAGAAGGGTTTTTCCAGCCTTTTACGGTTTCTAAACCAACCAATCCGCATGAAGAAGCAGTTATTGGAACAGATGGCGAAGGCGTGACCGGAAGAAATGTCATCGGATTTATTGATAATAAATCTAGAAATACGATCGTAATAGGAGCCCATTTCGACCACTTAGGAATGGGAGGCCAAAGTTCGCTTCACCGAGGAGATTCCGCAATTCACAATGGAGCAGATGACAATGCTTCAGGGACTGCAGCATTGGTCGCTTTGGCTAAACTATTGAAGCATGAAAAACACTCCTCCAACTTCCTATTTATTGCTTTTTCAGGAGAAGAAAATGGACTTTGGGGTTCCAATTATTTTGTAAAAAATCCAACCATTGAGCTTTCTACAGTGAACTATATGATCAATATGGACATGGTGGGAAGAATGAATGAAGAGAAGACACTCGCAATCAATGGTGTTGGGACCAGCCCATCTTTGTTGCCTGCTTTGGATCTGGTCAATGCTGATAGTTTGAAGTTGGTAACTTCTGAATCCGGCGTCGGCCCTTCTGATCACACCTCTTTTTACCTACAAGATTTACCTGTTTTACACTTTTTTACCGGACAGCATAGCGATTATCATCGTCCTTCGGATGATTCTGACTTGATCAATTATGACGGTCTTTTGTTTGTCGTGAAATACATTGATCGATTGGTAGGTCAGTTGGATTCAGAGCCGAAATTAGCCTTTACGAAGACCAAGGATAGTAATGGAGATTCTCCTCGCTTCACTGTTTCACTTGGCGTAGTTCCGGATTATTTGTTCGATGGGAAAGGTATGCGAATAGATGGAGTGTCTGAAGATAAGCCAGCACAGGCTGCTGGGTTGATGAAAGGAGATGTAATTCTGCAAATGGGGGACTCCACGATTGTGGACATGATGAGTTACATGCGTGCCTTGAGTGGATTTGAAAAAGGTGATTCCACTTCAGTAGCTTATGAGAGAGCTGGAGCAAAGATGGAAACAAAGGTGAAATTTTAATTGTCCGATGTTTGATGTCGGGTGACCGATGAAGAATAGTACATGTTAGTATTTATTTGAAAAACTGTTGGGTGCAATCTCAACGGTTTTTCTTTTGCCTGGCTTTTTTGAATTCATGGATTACCATAAACATCGAGCAGGCAATTGGATTAAGATTTTTCTGAAGGCCTTTTCCTTCGGCTAGATTGATTAGCTGTCTGGCATAAAAGCCTCCTTCCGCAGAATCTTCGAAGACCTTGAAACCTGTGCGAATTGGAGGATTGTCTAAATACGGAACTTCTCTTTTCAAAAATCCTTTTATAGAATCTATGGTGCTGATAAATGGCCTTCCCATTCCGATTAGATCACATTCACTAGCCGTAAGGACTTCGTTACAAAAATCAAAAGATCGAAATCCCCCCGTGATCATCAGAGGAACTTGACTGATTTCCTTTACCTTTTTCGCAAAATCCAAGAAATAAGCTTCTCTTCTTTTGGTACTTTCCTTTTTCACTTTCTCCTCATCTCCTAGGAAAAAAGCAGCCTTCTCATACGTGCCTCCTGAAATTTCCAGTAAGTCTATTCCTGCTTCTGCTAACATTGTGACCACTTGGAGTGAATCAGCTTCGGTAAATCCACCTCGCTGAAAATCGGAGGAGTTTAACTTAACCGAGATGGGGAAGTCTCGCCCAAGTTCTTCTCTACATTCTTCTACAATATTGAGTAATAGTCGACTTCGGTTTTTCAGGCTACCTCCCCATTGATCAGTCCGAAGGTTGGTACGAGGAGATAGGAACTCGCTGAGTAAATAACCATGAGCAGAATGGATCTGAATTCCTGTAAACCCAGCTGTTTTGGCGATTTTTGCAGCTTTGCGAAAGCCAGAAATCACCTGCTGAATATCGGCTTCCGACATTGCTTTTGGCTTTCCAAATAATCCGATTTTATTTAGTTGAACTTCTGAGGGAGCTTTAGGACTCGGATTTACAAATCGATTGGTCTGCCTCCCGGAATGAGAAATCTGTACCCAAAACTGATTCCCATTTTCTTTTCCAGCGGCTGCCCATTTTTTTAATTTTGGGAGCATGGCCTCATCTCCGAAATACACATTACCGGCAGATTCCATGTGCTGCTTATCAATCATTACATTCCCGGTAATCAATAATCCTGCACCAGTCTCAGCCCAAAGGCGATACAAATGCTCGTGGGCAATGGTAGGCTCATATGCTGAATTACTCATCCGCTCGGTCATGGCAGCTTTGACAAGGCGATTGGGGAGGATTGCTCCGCAGGGTAGCGTAAAAGGGGAATTGATTGGGTTCATTCGATCTATTATTAGCAACGAAAGTAAAATAAAAAATTTCTTATTTTACTTTTAGAAAAGGGGTGATAAGCTTCTGGAAATGATAAATCGGAAGGGGAAATTCATCCATGAGCCGATTAAGCGCCTTATTCGACTCATTATATGATATTTTTTGAGCCGAATAAATCGAATACTCGGCTCATGAGTTACAATTGGGAGTTTTGGGAATCGCTAAAATGATGGTCAGTGTGCTGGCAACTTTTGCATCCGAACTATCTGAGCAGACATTTTTTATTCAATGGTTTAATGAGACAAGGCCTGACGGTCCAAAAGTGATCCTCAATCCAATTCTCAGAGCAGGAATAGCCTATTTGTATTTTGAAAGTATTCACCCATTTGAAGATGGAAATGGTCGGATTAGTCGAGCTTTAGCAGAAAAGGCGATTCATCAGGGCCTGGGTTATACTACGCTGATCAGTATTTCAGGAGCAATCGAAAAGGAAAAGAATGCTTACTATTCTTCGCTTTCTACAGCCCAGAAAAGTCTCGAAATTTCGGATTGGCTTCGTTATTTTGGAGCTACTGTGCAGATTGCGCAAATTGATTCCTTGCAACTCGTCGAGTTTACAGTTAAGAAAATGAGATTTTTTGATCGATGGAAAAATAAACTCAATGATCGGCAGCTAAAAACCATCGCTCGAATCCTGGAAGAAGGCCCGGGAGGTTTTGAAGGGGGAATGACTGCTATGAAATATGGGATTATTGCTAAAGCTTCTAAGGCTACAGCAACTCGTGATGTTCAGCAACTGGCAGGATTTGGAGTTTTTGAACCAATAGGCGGTGGTCGAAGCATTCACTATTCGTTAAATATTTCGATGCAATAAGGAGCATCCAGAAATCAAATCCTGTTGCTTTTCCGTCTTTTTAGCTTTCAATACCTATCGGCAAGCAAGTTTACTTTCGATTTCTCACTTTATGAGGCTTCCTTTTTTCTGATTCCGACCTCCCTAAAAGGGTTTTTCTACTATCTTTGTGCCTGCTTTTGAGGAGGATGTTTCCTTGAACGCGTGAGGGATAGCAGCGGTATCGGCGAACCCCGATAGTTATCGGGGAAGCCGATAAGAGCGGATAGCCCGACCCCGGCTTTTTCAGACGGGGGCACGCCCAAAAGACTATTTTATTACCTACTTGCCTACAGAAAAGGACATTGTGAAGACATACAAAGAGTACAAACAGGTCGATTATCCACAGATTGGAGAGTCAGTTTTAGCGTATTGGAAAGAAAATCAGATTTTCGAAAAATCGGTATCTAACCGAGATGGAGCGGAGACTTTTACGTTTTTTGAAGGTCCGCCTTCGGCAAATGGAACGCCAGGAATCCACCACGTAATGGCGCGGACGCTCAAAGATATTTTCTGCCGATACAAGACCCTGCAAGGCTATCAAGTGAAGCGAAAAGGTGGCTGGGATACGCATGGATTGCCGGTGGAACTTCAAGTTGAAAAGGAACTTGGCATCACGAAAGAGGATATTGGAAAAAAAATCTCAATTGAGGAATACAACCGCAAGTGCAAGGAAACGGTCATGCGATTCAAAAACGAATGGGACGACTTGACCGAGAAAATCGGCTATTGGGTAGATCTGGATGATCCTTATATCACTTTTGAGCCAAAGTACATCGAGTCACTTTGGAGTCTGCTCAAGCGACTTTACGACAAAGGTTTGATTTATAAGGGCTATACTATACAGCCTTATTCTCCAGCGGCAGGGACGGGTTTGTCTTCGCACGAACTCAATCAACCGGGTACCTACAAGGATGTCAAGGACACTTCGATCACAGCGCAGTTTAAACTGAAAGGTGAAGAGAATACCTACATCTTAGCTTGGACGACTACGCCATGGACGCTTCCTTCCAACTCAGCTTTAGCAATCGGCGAGAATCTCGATTATGTAAGAGTGAAGACCTTCAATCCCTACACTTTTGATGAGTGTACGGTTATTCTGGCGAAATCACGGATAAATGCGTACTTCAATCCAAAAGCCGCTGAACTGAAACTGGAGACCTATAATCCAGGAGATAAGCTGATCCCATTTGAGGTGATCGCTGAAATGAAAGGAAAAGATATGCTCGGCTGGGAGTATGAGCAGCTCTTCCCAATTGCGGAATTGGCGCTACCTAAACCAGCATTTACGATTATTTCCGGTGACTATGTGACCACCGAAGATGGTACTGGGATCGTGCATTTGGCAAAGGCATTTGGTGCGGATGACTTTCGGACTTTGGTGCAGAATAATGTGCCGGGCGTCTTTGTGAAAGATGAAAAAGGCGGAGACTTGCCTGTGGTGGATAAGCAAGGGAAATTCCTTCCAGTAGTTGGAGAATACTTGGTTGCTAAAATCGCTGAGCATTCGATTACTGCACATAAGCAGTATGGAGCAGCTGATTTCTATGTGAAAAATTACCTGGAAGAGGACGAGAACTTGCCTGAGTATAAAAACACAGATGTGATCATCTCCATTATCCTGAAAAATGAAAATAAGGCCTTTAAGGTCGAAAAATACGAACACACTTATCCACATTGCTGGAGAACTGACAAACCGGTATTGTACTATCCGATGGATAGCTGGTTTATCAAAACTACAGCTTATAAGGATCGACTAGTGGAGTTGAATAAGACGATCAACTGGAAGCCAGAGTCAACCGGAACAGGTCGTTTTGGCAACTGGCTGGAGAATTTGGTGGATTGGAACTTGAGTAGATCCCGATTCTGGGGAACTCCACTTCCTATCTGGAGAACGGAAGATGGTAATGAGGAGAAATGTATCGGCTCGATTGCTGATCTGGAAGCTGAAATCAAGAACTCGATTTCCAAGGGGTTTATGGAAAAGTCTCCTTATGAAGGAAAAGAAATTGATCTGCACCGCCCATTTGTGGATGAGGTGATCTTGGTTTCTGACAAAGGCGAAAAGATGTTCCGTGAGCCAGATCTAATCGATGTTTGGTTTGACTCGGGAGCGATGCCATATGCTCAGTGGCACTACCCATTTGAAAATGAGGAGATCTTCAAGGCTAACTATCCAGCAGATTACATTGCCGAAGGGGTGGATCAGACGCGAGGGTGGTTTTTTACTTTGCATGCAATTTCAGTGATGCTTTTTGATAGCGTAGCCTTCAAAAACGTGATTGCAAATGGCTTGGTATTGGATAAAAATGGGAACAAAATGTCCAAGCGATTGGGCAATGCAGTGGATCCCTTCAAGACAATTAAGGAATATGGCCCAGACGCGGTACGTTGGTACATGCTCAGCAATGCCAATCCTTGGGACAACCTAAAATTCAATCTGGACGGAGTGACTGAAGTGCAGCGACGCTTCTTTGGGACCTTACAGAATACCTATAATTTCTTTGCGCTTTATGCCAATCTGGATGCGTTTGTCTATGATTCGACAAAGGCGGTACCAGTGAAAGAGCGGACAGAGCTCGATCAGTGGATCGTATCTAAGTTGCAGACTTTGATCGCTGAAGTCGAAGCCGCAATGGACAACTACGACGCGACCAAGGCGACACGGGCGATCATGGACTTTACCGTAGACCAGCTGTCCAATTGGTATGTGCGACTCGCCAGAAAACGATTCTGGAGAGGTGATATGAATGCGGATAAGCAGGCTGCTTACGAGACACTTTATGAGTGTTTGCTGAGCCTGTCGCAGTTGATGTCTTCTTTTGCGCCATTCTATTCGGATTGGTTATTTCAAAACCTGACCGAAACTGGTGATTCGACGATTGAGTCAATTCACTTGACTGATTGGAAAAATGCAGACGCCGCTTTGATCAACAAAGAGCTGGAAGAAAGCATGGACTTGGCCCAAACGATCTCTTCGCTTGTTCATTCACTTCGAAAGAAGGAGAAAATGAAAGTGCGTCAACCGCTTCAGCGAATCCTGATTCCTGTTTTGAGTGCCAAAACTCAGGCACAGATTCAGCACGTGGAAGAGCTCATCAAATCGGAGGTAAATATCAAAACCATCGAATATATCAATGATGCTTCAGGGATTTTGGTGAAAAGTGTAAAACCAAACCTTCCGCTTTTGGGTAAAAAACTAGGCCCAAAGATGCGATTTGTGGTAGCGGCGATCAACTCTTGGGGACAAGATCAAATTGCAGAAATCGAGCGAAACGGAAAAATCAATGTTGATCTAGAGGGTGAGGGCTTTGAGCTGCTGTTGGAAGAAGTGCTGATTTCTTCTCAGGATATCCCCGGCTGGTCAGTAGCTTCTGACGGGGGTGTGACTGTAGCTTTGGATGTGACGTTGACCGAGGAGTTGAAGCAAGAAGGAATCGCTCGGGATTTGGTCAACCGAATCCAGAATCTTCGAAAAGACATGGGTTTGGAAGTTCAAGACAAGATCAAAATCCAATTTGCTGACGATAATGATTTGGTCAATGCTGCAGTTGCAGGATTCGGAACTTACATCGAAGCAGAGACCCAAGCGGTAAGCTTGAGCTTTGAATCTAATTTGGAAAATGCATCTTTGCTGGAGATGGACGATTTTAACATTTCTATAAAAGTAGAAAAGGCCTAAGGTCTAGACTTTCACTATGAATAATTACCTGAAATATTTCGGAATTGCTCTTTTTGTAATTCTTTTAGATCAATCGGTTAAAATGCTGGTGCATTTCCAAATGGACTTCGGCACGCCGGGCCAGATTCCAGTAATTGGAGACTGGTTTAAATTGCACTATACCACCAATCCGGGAATGGCATTTGGAATGGAACTTGGATCAGACTATGGCAAACTGCTACTGACTTCATTTCGGTTAGTAGCAATGGTGGGAATTGGTTATTACCTCTATTATATTATTGATAAGAAGCAGCACTCCGCCTATATATTCTGTATTTCGATGATCCTGGGTGGAGCTATCGGGAATCTAATTGACTCCATTTTCTATGGGGTTTGGTTGAATAATGCTCCCTATGATGCAGCTTCACCATGGTTTCATGGGCAAGTAGTAGATATGTTTTACTTCGATATTTGGGAGGGATACCTTCCAGAATGGATGCCTCTTTGGGGAGGAAGCTATACTGCGCTTTGGCCAATATTTAATATCGCGGATGCTTCGATATTTATAGGAGTAGCAATTATCCTTGTCTTTCAGAATAGGTTTTTCCCAGAGAAAAAAGAGCCCGAACAAAATGAGGAAAGCACGCCGGTCTCAACTGAGCAATAATAAACTTACATAAGACTAATCGATCCTCCTGGTTTAGCATTAACTAATTCAGGAGGATTTTTTTTTTCAATTTTTCAGAGAGGTAACCCTTGATTCCTATTGAAGAAATTGGTGAAAGGGAATTAGTTGAATACTCTTGGTATTATCTTTTCAAGTGGCAGAAATGGATTTAATGCCTAAAATCAGAATAAAAAATCCCTGAATTGGCGAGAATCGCTACTATTTTGCTTAATTTTCCCATTGCTTATTACAAAAACAGCGGGTCTCCAGCAGCTTTTGCTCGCTTTCTATAAAAAACCCTGCTGACCCAACACAAAGAAAACCCATGATCGTAGATTCGGAAAAGCCCTTTCAAATTGTATATACCATCTATAGCCATGAATATCTTGGTCTTTTGGTCGAATCCTTCGTGGTTCAATTAGATGAGAAGGGGAGACTTTCCTTGGCTTACCAAAATATTAGTGCCGCAAACGCTTCAGAATTTGATTCTGGACTAAATAAAGCAGATTACGATTTGATCAAATTGATCGATTCCATGAATCCTGAGCTTTTGGTAAAGCCGATGATCAAGCGAGGGAACATTAGGCCTAAAGATTATCTACATAAGATCTTTGATCCTAAGACAGAGGACAAAAAGATACAGGATGCGCTTGAGAAAGTAATAGGTAAGAAGCTTTCTCAAATTATGCCGCTACTTATTGGTAAGCAGCTTTTTGAAATGCGAAGCGATGGCAATCCTGTGGGCAATGAGATTATCGTCAACGCAGAGAGAGCTACTGTACATTTTCATTTTCATAAAAATGAGGAAGACACACATTACTGGCCTTCGATCAAGTTCAAAGGAGAAAAATTAGATTGGCAATATAAAAATGGCTACTTAGTTTGTAATGAGCCAGCTTGGCTTGTAGTGAATGGTCAGCTTTTTCAATTTGAGAAAGGCATTGATGGCAAGAAGCTCAAGCCTTTTTTGAGTAAGAAATTCATCGTGATAGACAAGCGCATAGAGCCTAGTTATTATCGTGGATTTATGACCAATTTGATTTCCCAGTTCGATGTCACTGCCAAAGGTTTTGATATCAATATCGAGCGAGGCACTCCACAAGTCTATTTGCACATCAGTGAACTCCCAGGGAATACGGGCAAAGATTTATTTGGAGCTGATGGGGAGCGAAATGAAGAAGATAAAATGGTATTTGAACTCCGATTCAAATACGGAGAGTACGATTTTCCTGTGCAAACTCCCAATGGGGAGCTATTGGGAAATACCATACGACTTGAGGAAAAGGATGGTGTTTATACCTTTTTCAAAACCATTCGGAGTACTCAAAAAGAAAAGTCCTTCATAAAATTGATTCGTGATAAAGGACTGGATTTTAAAATCGGGAAAGTAGCTGTCCCTAAGACCGAAGCATTTGAATGGATCGGAGAACAAGAAGATTTCTTGGATCTCGAACAGATTAAAATCAAGCAAAAGACCAATCCGAAGGGGAAAGTATATCATATCGGGCGTGCTCAAATTTCCATTGAAGTCAAAGAAAATATAGACTGGTTTGATGTCAAAGCCTTGATCAAATTTGGGCTTTACCTAGTGCCTTTTGCCAAGCTAAGAAAGTTACTCCTTCAGGGAAAATCAGAATTTGAATTGCCAAATGGGGAAATCGCAGTGATTCCTTCCTCTTGGTTTATAAACTATTCAGAGCTTTTCAATTTCATGGAAGATCGTGGAATTGAGGATACGATGGTTCTCCGAAAGCATCATTTGGCTTTGGCTCAAGAGATGGAGGAGGGCAATCTGGTTCAGGTGACTTTGAGTAGGAAATTGGAGCGACTACGGGATTTTGAGGCAATTGAAGAATATGAATTGCCGACTTCCTTTGAAGGAACCCTTCGTCCTTATCAGCAGGCCGGATACAATTGGCTTCGATTTTTGAATGAGTTCAAATTTGGTGGATGCTTGGCTGATGATATGGGTTTGGGAAAAACTGTCCAAACTTTAGCGCTGCTTGCTTCTGAGAAAGAGAAGAATCCGACATTCACTTCGCTATTGGTCATGCCAACTTCCCTGATTTATAATTGGGAATTGGAAGCGAAGAAATTCACACCTGAACTGAAAATCTTAGTCTATTCTGGTAGTCAGCGAATCAAAGATCCCTGGAGATTTGGAGAATATGATTTAGTGTTGACCTCGTATGGCATCACTCGGCTAGACATCGATGTGCTGAAGGAATTTTTCTTCAATTATATAATCCTCGATGAATCTCAAGCGATCAAGAATCCCTCGAGTAATATCTCTGCTGCTGTCATGCAGTTGAAGAGTAAGCAAAAACTCATTCTGACAGGTACGCCTGTGGAGAATGGGGCCATGGACCTTTGGTCTCAAATGAATTTTATCAATCCAGGATTACTGGGGAATCAGACCTCCTTCAAAAAGCAATTTCTGCTTCCAATTGAAAAACAGGAGGACAAAGATAAAGCGATCAAGCTGAATGCGATGATCAAGCCTTTTATTCTAAGAAGGCTAAAATCACAAGTCGCCACGGACCTTCCGGAGAAGATAATCAATGTCAAGTATTCTGACATGACTGCGGCTCAAGAGGAAGTCTACGAGGAAGTGAAGAACTATTATCGAGAAAAAATCATCTCCGATATACAATCTACTGGAAGGAATAATCAGCAGTTTACGCTACTTCGAGGCTTGACTCAATTGCGCCAAATAGCCAATCATCCAAAATTAGTCAGAGACGACTATGAAGGAGATTCAGGCAAATTGGAGGACGTGACTTACATGTTGCAATCTACCATTTCGGAAGGGCACAAAGTTTTGGTGTTTAGTCAATTTGTTCGCCATCTGGCCATTGTAAAAGAATATCTGGAAAAGGAAGGTATTCCGTATGCATACTTGGATGGAGCTACCAAAGACCGTCAGGCACAAGTAGAAAAATTTCAAGAACAAGAAGAAATCAAGGTATTCTTGATTTCTCTAAAAGCCGGGGGTGTAGGATTGAACCTGACCAAAGCTGAATATGTCTTTTTACTGGATCCGTGGTGGAACCCTGCAGTCGAAGCTCAAGCGATCGATCGAGCACACCGAATCGGGCAGCAAAACAAAGTCATTATCTACAAATTCATCAGCAGAGGTTCAGTTGAAGAGAAAATTATGGCTTTGCAAAGTAGAAAACTTGCGCTGGCAGGTGAGTTGATTAATGCTGAGGAAAGCTTTATGAAGAGTCTGGGACAAGATGATATTACGGCCTTGTTGGATTAGAAGCAGACGTTAAATAAAAAAGGGGAAAGCTTAAAACTTTCCCCTTTTTTATTTAACTGATTGTCAAGTTTCTAAGATTTTTCACCAATTTGTTAACCATAATTTATCATAGAAATAGGTGTTATAACTCTGATATTTTTATAAATTATGTCAAAGAGTACTATTCCAAATCCCTGCGCATGCCTAGAGCCAAATCCGAAAATGATCGGAAAATCTTTGTGCTGGATACTTCTGTAATCCTCTACGCACACAACTCCATTATGAATTTTGCCGAACACGATGTGGTCATTCCGATCACCGTGCTGGAGGAGCTTGATCAGTTCAAAAAGGGCAATGATACCAAGAATTTTGAGGCCAGAGAGTTTATCCGATTACTGGATAAGCTGTCTGAAGACCACATGATTCATAACTGGACCCCCTTGAATGGAAAGCTGAAAGGGAATTTTCGAGTCCTGATGAATCCAGATAATCAGTTTAATGCCAACGAGATTTTTGGTGAGGAGAAAAACGATCACAAAATCTTGAACGCAGCTTTATATCTCAAGCAATTTGAGAAAGATCGAAGAGTGATTCTGGTCAGTAAAGACATTAATTTGCGACTGAAAGCAAAGTCTTTGGATATTCATGCTGAAGACTACGAGACTGGAAAAATCAAAAATATCGGCGAGCTCGAGAATACAGGCAAGTATGTGATGGATAATGTAGATATCACAAGTATCAATAAGCTGTATGATCAAGGTTTTGTAGAGGCTAAAGCGGTCTTGGGTCCTAAAAGGCGTAAGGGGAATGCCTTTTACATTCTTCGCTCGGACAAAAACTCCGTGTTATCTTATTACAACTCTCAAGAAAATATTCTTGAGCGGGTGGATAAGCGATTGGCGTATAACATCAAGCCAAAAAATGCGGAGCAGGCTTTTGCCCTTCACGCGATCATGGATCCGAATATCAAACTCGTTTCGATTCAAGGTGTGGCAGGTACAGGCAAAACTTTGCTGGCACTAGCCGGTGCGCTGGAGCTACGAAGAGAATACAAGCAGATTTTCCTAGCGAGACCAGTAGTGCCACTTAGCAATAAAGATATCGGGTTCCTTCCGGGAGATATCAAATCCAAGCTCAATCCCTATATGGAGCCACTTTGGGATAATTTGAAATTCATTCAGAACCAATACAAGGAGACGGATAAAGAATTTCAGAAAATCACTGAAATGGTTAACCAAGAGAAGTTAGTGATCCAACCACTGGCTTATATTAGAGGAAGATCGCTTTCCAATATTTTCTTTATCGTGGATGAGGCTCAAAACCTTACTCCGCACGAGATTAAAACCATTATCTCTAGAGCTGGAGACAATACGAAGATCATATTTACCGGAGACGTTTTCCAGATTGATACCCCTTACTTGGATTCTCAATCCAACGGATTGTCTTATTTGATTGACCGTGCGAAAGATCATCCGCTTTATGCGCATATTAAACTTGAAAAAGGAGAGCGTTCGGAATTGGCGAATCTGGCAAATGAGTTGCTTTGATGCGAACATTTAATCCATAAACAAAAAAGGCTCCGTGAGGAGCCTTTTTTGTTTATGGATTAAATTTTAAGATTATCGCTCATGTTAAAATCTCCAATTACTGCAGCCTTCAACCTTTCGACTGATTGTTCGAAGCTGGGGAAATCCTGTACGTAATCGAACAGTATATTTTCGATTGTTTTATTAAAAAACTGAAAATCAAATATTTATAAAAATGGGACACTTTTTGGAATAAGTAGGATAGAAAGCTAAACCAACTTATTACAGCCATGACTACTTCATCATTTACTCAGAAAAATATTTGTGCGGCATTGGGATTATTAATGGCATTAACGATTGTTCTGAAGGCCAACCATGAAACAAAAATTACAAAGCAGACTGCCCGATTTGAATATACTAAACCAACTACTGAAATCGGTACAATATCCTTCTTTCAACCTCTAAATCAAGAGGTTCAGCAAAAAAATAAGTCCAGTGAGTCAGGAGAATTGTGCCTTCAATGGACTTAGAATTACTCGTAAGGGTTATTTGGTTGATTGTTTGATTAAGCTAAAGAGGTGGGTTTTATCCACCTCTTTCTTTTTAGCTTTCAGTGATTGTATTCAATTTGGCTAAGAAGCTATTGTAATATTGCCTGCCAACTTGGATGACGGCACCTCCTGTCAGGGAGATTTCTTTGGTGTTGAAGCTTTCGATTTGCCCTAAGTTGACAATAAAAGATTTTTGCACTCTTAGGAAAAATTGAGAAGGAAGAATTTCTTCAATTTCCTTCATGGATTTCCGGATGCTGTATTCTCGGTTTCTGGTATAGATTGTCACCATATTTCCATTTGCCTCGACATAGAATAGTTCGGTATATGGGACTTTTTCAAATGCGTTATCAGCCTTGATGAAAACTGAATCATCAACTAAGAATGAGCTTTCATTATTGCTTTTTACTGTAGCGACTTCAGTACTTGGCTTTGTTCTTTTATTGTAAAGGACGATCTCTACAATCGCATGTATATCATTTGTATTGAATGGCTTCACGATAAACCCAGCAGGATTGACTCGCTTAGCACGCTCGATAATCGTCGGATCTGAATAGGAGGTTACGTATACAAGTGGAGCATCTACCATCTGCTTGACGATCTCTCCGAGCTCAATGCCATCTTTGTCGCCTTTAAGTTTGATGTCCATGAAGATCAAATCTGGGCGATTTTTTTTAACCACTTTGATGCACTGATTTGCAGAGTTTGCAATGTCAATGTTCACGTAGCCTAATAACTCAAGGATCTCTTGAATATTTTCTGCGATACTGACATCATCTTCGACGATTAGGATCCGCTCTTCTTTCATGATAGGTAACTTTACTGAACTGTGAGGTATTTATTAAAAATTGAGCTGGTTAAATTTTAGCATACCTCTAATTACCGAATTTTAATTTGAAAATCAAATGCTTTTTTTTGGGGATGAAAGGATTAAAGACTCATCATTTCCTTGAATCGGGCCGCTTGTCGTCTACTTACTTCGATTTTATCTCCACCTTTAAGGGTAACAACTAGTCCACCATTAAACCAAGGCTCAATCCCCTCTACCCATCCTAGATTGATGATATGCTTTCGGCTGGCTCGAAAGAAGGATTTCTCATCGAGCCGTTCATCTAGCGCGTTGAGGGACTTATGAATCATAGGTTTGAAATTATCAAAATAAACCTTGATATAATTCCCGTCAGATTCAAACAGCCTGACATTGGAAAGCTTCACAAACCAACAGCGATCACCGTCTTTGACAAAAACCTGGTCATCTAAATTCAATTTCTTGGAATTGAAATTTAAGGATCCGGCTTCTGTTTTTTGAGTGCCATCTATTTTATTTTGAAGTTTGATTATCGCTTCCTCCAGTCGTTTTGGTTCGATTGGCTTGAGTAAATAGTCTAGCGCGTTTACTTGGAAAGCTTTGAGCGCATATTCATCGTAGGCAGTAGTGAAGATTACGTGAGGGACATTATCCAATTCCTCCAACAGATCAAAACCTGTCTTCTCAGGCATCTGAATATCCAAGAAGATTACATCAGGGTTTAATTGTTCGATTTTTTCTTTGGCATCATCCACATTGACCGCTTCGCCTACTACTTCTACACTTTCCAGTTGGTTTAAAAGGGTGATTAGCTCCTTTCGAGCTAGTCTTTCATCGTCTATTACAATTGCGCGCATATCCTGTTAATTTATTCTTTCTAAGTTAGCCCTTTGTTTGGGAATCTTTATTTCCGTGATCACGAATTGATTTCCGGAATTGAAAATCCGGAAACTAGCCCGATCTCCATAGATCAGTTTCAATCGTTGTACTGTATTACTCAGTCCATTACCTTCATCTCCTTTTGATTTAAGACTCGGAGCTTGGTCTAAATGTCCACTATTTTTGACTTGAATATACAAATCATCATCTAAACCTTCTCTGCACTTGATCTCGATTAATCCGCCTTTGACCAGATTTGAGATTCCATGCTTAATCGCATTCTCTACTATAGTCTGTAGCATCATAGGAGGAATCTTATAGCTATAAGATTCATCTTCAACCAAATATTCCACATTCAATCGCTCCTCAAATCGTATCGATTCAAGCTCAAGGTAATCTTTTACAATATTTAGTTCTTCGACAAAATCGATGGTCTGTTTTTTGTCCATCATCAGCGAAAATCGAAGCATATTGGAGATTCGGGTGATCGCTGATTTGGCTTTGACAGGGTCTTCATCTACCAGTGCGCGAACACTGTTTAGCGCATTGAATATAAAATGTGGATTGAGCTGACTCTTCAAGTGATTCAATCTGATCTCATTGATCTTAGCCTCGTACTTTAAAGAAGTATTGTAATTGTCTAGAAAGTGGAACAAAAAGTAAAGTAAAAACCACATCACATAGAACAGAAATGCCTGAAAGAGATTGGCCAAGATCACCAAAACTCTAAAATCCTCAACCGGACTCAGTGTGCCAAATACAATATTGATCAGAATCTGTGCTACTACATTGACAAAACTCAGTGCCAAAATTGCTAAAAGCGATTGGAATAGGAGCTGAGGAATTCCCAGCTTGAACCAGTTATAAGCCTTAATTAGATACCTTAAAAAATGGGTGGAAATAAGGTTGAATATCGCCAAAACAATAAAAGCCAAGACTTGCACCGCTGAAACGCCACTCGATAGCGAAGCCAAAAAAATGATTACAAAAGCAAAGCCTCCCCAGCCTACTAGCTGCAAAAACCAATATAATCTTTCCTTATTCATTAATTTCAAAGGTAATGAACTCATTTGGACAAGGATTTATAATTTGATAAGAGGAGATATCAGTTGATTTAGATTGGAATCAAGAGGTTAACTCAGTCTTGAGAAATTTACCAGTGTAGCTTTCTTTATTTTTTGCTACTTGCTCTGGAGTTCCTTGGACCACGATATTCCCGCCTTTATTCCCTCCTTCTGGCCCTAAATCCACGATGTAGTCTGCCATCTTGATAATGTCCAAGTTATGTTCAATAATGAGCACAGTATTTCCTTTATCCACCAATCCCTGAACAACTAGCATAAGTAGTTCAATATCCTTGAAATGCAAACCTGTTGTTGGTTCGTCTAGAATGTAAAAGGTCTTTCCAGTGTCTTTTTTAGAGAGCTCCGTGGCCAATTTGACCCGTTGAGCCTCTCCTCCGGAAAGGGTTGTGGCATGCTGACCCAGGGTGATGTAACCCAAACCGACATCGTTCAATGTCTTGATTTTGCGAAGAATCTTCGGCAGAAACTCGAAGAACTCTACCGCTTGCTCAACCGTCATATCCAGCACGTCTGAAATCGATTTGCCTTTAAATCGTACCTCCAAAGTCTCCCGATTATAGCGCTTCCCTTTGCAGGTTTCGCAAGGGACATGGACATCGGGAAGAAAATCCATCTCCACTAGTTTCATGCCTGCGCCTTCACAGTCTTCACATCTTCCTCCCTTCACATTAAAGGAAAAACGTCCAGGCTTGTAGCCTCGGATTTTTGACTCAGGAAGGTCGGTAAATAAGGCTCGGATGTCTGAGAAAACACCAGTGTATGTAGCTGGATTGGATCTTGGAGTTCGCCCGATTGGGGATTGATCTACTTCGATGACTTTATCAAGTTCTTTCAATCCATCGATGCGCTCATAAGGCATTGGCTCTTTTTTAGAGTGATAGATTTCTCTATTCAAGATGGGATAAAGCGTCTCATGGATTAAAGTACTCTTACCTGATCCGGATACTCCAGTGATGCAGATCAGGGTTCCCAAAGGCAGGTGTAAGTCCACATTCTTCAGGTTATTTCCACTTGCACCTTTTAAGAAAAGCTCTCCTATCTTAGTTTTTCTTCGGGTTTTCGGAATTGAGAGTCCAAGTTTTCCATTAAGGTAACTGGCAGTGGCTCCGGAGGATTTCAAAATCTCCATTGGCGTCCCAGCGGCCACGATATGTCCACCATGTCGGCCAGCACCCGGGCCCATGTCGAGGATGTAGTCAGATTCTAGCATCATATCTTTATCATGCTCGACTACCAAAACGGAATTTCCCAAATCGCGAAGACTTTGAAGGGCTTTGATAAGCTTCACATTATCCCGCTGGTGCAAGCCAATGCTTGGCTCATCCAAAATATACAAGACGCCAACGAGCTGCGTACCGATCTGGGTGGCCAATCGAATTCGTTGTGCCTCTCCTCCAGACAAAGTTCGAAGCGGTCGATTCAGTGAGAGGTAATCCAAGCCGATGTCTAGTAGAAAACCAATTCTTTTTCGGATTTCCTTCAATACCTCCGAGGCGATGATATTTTGTTTGTCGGAAAGTCTGCTTTCCAGATCTTCAAACCATTCGCCAAGTCCTCGAATATCCATCATCGCCAGCTGACCGATGTGGGTATTGTCAAGTTTGATATGGAGGGCTTCTTTTTTTAAGCGATATCCGTCGCATTCTGTACAGGTTTGGGTCACTGTAAATTCACTCACCCAATCTTGAATTTTGTCCGAACTGCCTTCCTGATATTTTTGAAGGAAATTGATTATTCCCTCAAAGGTCGTATGCCATTTGGTCCCTGGATATTTGACCGAGTCCACAGCCACTTCTACTTTATCTCCATTCAATAAGATGTCTACTACCTCTGGGGGGAGATTTTTGATGGGAGTACTCATTGAGCATTTGTAATGCTTTAGAATAGCTTCAATTTTCTTGAAAATCCAGATGTCGCGATATTCACCCAGCGGAGCTATTCCGCCTCTGGTAATACTTAATTCAGGATTTGGAATAATGCTTTCTTGTGTAATCTCTTCAGTAATCCCCAGGCCATTACAAACTGGACAGGCACCATAGGGACTATTGAAAGAAAAGCTATTTGGGGCTGGCTCCTCATAGGAAAGTCCAGTCTCAGGATCCATCAGATATTTAGAAAAATGGTGAATTTCACCCTCCTCATCACGAAGCATCATTACCCCTTTACCGTGCTGAAGTGCAGATTTTAAGGATTGAGTAATTCTAAATCGATCCGATTCTTCTGCGATAATTCGATCAATGACAATCTCAATATCATGGATTTTATATCGATCCACTTGCATTTTGGGCACCATCTCCATGACCACTCCGTCAACTCTGACTTTGGAAAATCCCATTTTTCGAATCTGCTCAAAAAGTTCTCGGTAATGACCCTTTCGGCCTTTGACGACAGGAGCGAGGATATATAATTTTTTATTAAGGAAATTGGAAAAGAGCTGCTCAACGATCTGATCTTCCGTTTGGCGTACCATTTTTTTTCCAGTCAAATAAGAAAAAGCTTCCCCTGCACGAGCATACAGCAGTCGCATGAAATCATAGATTTCAGTAACTGTACCGACTGTTGAGCGGGGATTTTTCGAAGTAGTCTTTTGTTCGATCGCAATTACTGGAGAAAGTCCATTGATTTTGTCCACGTCAGGTCGCTCTAGACCTCCTAGAAAAGAGCGCGCATAAGCAGAGAAGCTCTCCATATAGCGGCGCTGTCCCTCAGCATAGATGGTATCAAAGGCCAATGAACTCTTCCCGCTACCACTTAATCCGGTGATTACAACCAGCTTGTTGCGCGGGATTTTAAGATCTAGATTTTTAAGATTGTGCTCGCGAGCACCAAAAATTTCAATGAATTCTTCTTGAGAAGAAATAGGATTACTCATAAATCAGTGGACAAATACAATCGGCGAAGGTACGAAATTAGAAAGGGATGGGCTAGCGAGATTCTAAGATTGTAAGCTGATTCTGCAGGGCTTTGTTCCGAATTGCAACAGAATATTTGACAGGAATAGGAATTTATGAACCAGCGGTGGCTCTTATTCAAAATGAAGCGATGGACACAGTCTTAAAGTAAATCGTCTGACGGATGGCCTTTTCCATTAAGTGGCTAACCCTATTCCAGCAGTCGTTATTCTCGATTTTATTTATTCTGGTAAGAGAAATTCATAAGTTCGTCCCCGCTTCACATTTAGGTTCTTATCACGAAGCCAAGGATTGTATTGCTTCAATTCTTTGTAGTTGCTGTTTTTCATTTTAGCCCAAGAAGCAAGGTCTTTTATGTCTTCTTTTACCTCAATAGTTCTAAGAGTAGGGTTTTGATAGTAATCTCCAGGCTGCAAGTTAAATCCAAATTCGGTTGGGTTTTCGAAGATGACCTTGAAGGCGAGGATTCTAAAAAGATATCGGCTTGTCTCATCGTTGAGGTAAAGCTCATAATAATTAGCAATCAACTGCTCTTCTTGTCTTCTGGCAAAGCCAGTCTGGCCCATATTGTAGCTGGCAGCTACTGCTGTCCAATCGCCGAATTTTTGGTGTGCTTTTTTTAAATAACCAGCAGCGGCATTGGTAGATTTTTCTAGGTGATAACGCTCATCCACATCATTGCTGACTTCCAGGCCATATTCTTTAGCGGTGGATTCCATGAATTGCCAAAAACCTCGAGCACCAGCCGGGGAGGCTACATTCATCAGGCCTGATTCTGCTATCGCCAAATATTTAAAATCCTCAGGAATTTGATTTGCCTTGAGCCATTCCTCAATCTGAGGCAGAAACTTAGTCGAGCGCTTCATAAGCAAAACCATATTCGATTCCCAATAAGCATTCACATAGAGTTCGCGCTCCAGCCGCTCTCGCACATCTGGGATGGCTAGCGGAACAGATTCTCCGGCGAAACTCAAGGTGTCTGGCAGATTAAAAATCTTCACAGAATCCCGAAAAGATCCTTTCGAGGTGGTGAATAGGCTTTGCTCCGAAGTTTGAGGTATGGACTCCCCGCTTCCATTACCTCGCAAAAGCAAATAAATGGTAAGCGAAAGGCAAAGAAAAGTCAAAAAATAAAGAAAGGCGAGATGTCCTTTTTGCATTAGAAATTTGGGCTTAATAAGTATTTGTTGTAGAATTCATCGATCACTTTTACAGCTTCAGTCGCATCTTCGACCACACAAAATAGATCAAGGTCCTCCTCATTGATGTAGTGGTGAGACAGTAGTGAGCTTTTGATCCAGTCAACCAACCCTTGCCAATAGGCTTTGCCTACCAATACGATCGGAAATTTTCCAATTTTATTGGTCTGGATCAGAGTCAAAGATTCAAAAAATTCATCCATAGTCCCAAATCCCCCCGGGAGCACTACAAAGCCCTGAGAATATTTTACGAACATGACCTTTCGGACGAAGAAATAATCGAAACTCATCAATTTGTCTCGATCGATGTAGATATTATTGAATTGCTCAAAAGGCAATTCTATATTCAATCCAACCGATTTGCCCCCCTCGGAATAGGCGCCTTTATTTCCAGCTTCCATGATTCCTGGACCACCACCTGTGATTACTCCATAGCCATGTCTGACTAGTTTTGCAGCAATATCCTCGGCCATTGTGTAGTGGGCATGATCCCTGGGAGTTCGGGCAGAGCCAAAAATGGAAACACAAGGGCCGATTTTGGATAATTTCTCAAACCCCACCACAAATTCTGACATGATTTTAAAAATTGCCCATGAATCCGCGCTTTTAATTTCATTCCAATCTCGCTCCTTGAATGCATTTCTGATTCTGTCTGCGGCTTTTTCTTCTTCTTCCGTGCTCATAAAAATTCAATTTGTTTTAAAGAAAACGATCTATAGAGTCTTTTGGAGGGGAAAATGATATTATTTACCAAACATAAACCCTAAGCTACTGGCAATCAAGATAAAAAAAATAGTAGGTATGGGGATCAATCGGCTATCATGCGGTGTACTTTTACATAAATTACTATCCAATGAACCTCGCTGAAAAGTCTCAGGCAGTATCAATTCTATTTGATCAGCTTGGGGAGGAAGCTAAGCAATACGCTTCCGAAAGTGGGTTAGGATGTGTTTCCGGATGCGGCGCATGCTGCGCAAATCCAGAAGTATCTGCTTCACCACTTGAATTCCTCCCATTAGCCTTTGATTTTTATAATAAAGGGCTTTCTGATACTATTCTATCATTTTTAGATTCAGAGGAGGAGAGTAAAAGCTGCATCGTATATCGTGCACATAGTAGTGATGGTAAGAATGGATATTGTACCAACTATGCTAATCGAGGTTTGATCTGCCGACTTTTTGCGGCCTCTGCTCGGAAAAACAAGTATGGGGCTAAGGATTTGATTATCTGCAAAATACTGAAAACAGAAAAAGCGCAACAGTTTATCGAAGCCTCAAAGCGAATCAATTCAGATTTAGAAATCCCTATGGCCTCCAAATTCTATCAAATGATCGAAGAAATTGACAGCTCACTAGCACAGCATTATCCAATTAATACTGCAATAAGACTGGCTTTAGAATCCGTATTACGTTTTAAATTCTACCAAGAAGAAGAGCTTTTACCGACAGCTTAATTTTTTTGATCTTCTCAATTAGGTTATATTGGGGTATAATTTTTAAGTAAAAACTTGGTATGTTAAAATTAGGAGAAATAATAAATACAGTTAAAGGAATCGTTGAAACCAAAGTAGAATTGGTTAAAAATGAGATACAGGAAGAGTTCATCGGGATTATATTTCGGATTCTCCTCTTGACTTTCATGATGGCTTTAGGGCTTTTGGTACTTTTGTTTTTTAGTTTTTCACTAGCCTTTTTCTTAAGCCAATATACGAAGTCGCCTTACATGGGATTTTTACTTGTGGGCGGTCTATATTTAATACTATTTGGAGGAGTTTATTATGCTAGGTATTCTGATCGGATGCAGCGGGGAGTGGAGATCGGACTAAGAAGGTTTGTATTTAGTAAAAGAAATAGAAAAAAGAACGATGAATAAAAATCTTGAAGACAAGTCGGAGGAACTTGAACAAACTTTGATGAAGCAATTGCAACTCTTCAAAGAAGACTCCAAGGATTGGGTCAAAGTCGGAGGTTTAGTCCTTGCTGGCGGCTTATTGACTTTTGCGATAGTTCAAGCCACTCGGAAGAAGAAAACTCGGGAAACCGAGCGTGCACTGGAAGTTTTAGAAAGAGAAGGGTTATTGAGCAAAGATTTGGAGAAAAAGTTAACCTCATCTTCCAAAAGTAGTTTTTGGCCTTCTCTTGGTGAGCGACTATTATTGGTAGGATTGGCTTTTGCCAAAGAAAAGTACCTTCCAAACTTATTCAACTTTGCTTCGGAAGATGATAAATCGCCAGAAGAAGGTAAGTAAACTCCTCAGGTCACTCCAGTCTTCAGGGAATAAAGGCATAGCGTGGCTAGTAGATCCTGATAAAATATCAGATCTAAATAGACTCAGAGCTGATTTTTCATGGATTCACCAAAGTAATTTGGATTTAATTTTTGTGGGAGGGAGCCAATTTGATCGAGATAATTTTGACGAGGTCGTATTGGTCTTGAAAGATCTAGCAGGAGAAATCCCGGTGGTAATTTTCCCGGGCTCTCACTATCAGCTCACCCAGCATGCAGATGCTATCTTATTCTTATCTCTTATTTCAGGAAGGAATCCTGAGTTTCTGATTGGCCATCAGGTTTCAGCTGCTCCAATTATTCAAAAAATGGGTTTGGAAGTGCTTCCAACAGGTTATTTGTTGATTAACGAACATGAAATCACGAGCGTGCAGTATATTAGCCAAACTACTCCAATCCCGAACTCTAAGCCAAATCTAGCTAAAGCAACAGCTTTGGCGGGGCAGTTTTTGGGAATGACATTTTTTTTCCTGGATGCAGGGAGTGGCTCAAGAAGTCCTGTTTCTTCTGAAGTAATTCGAGCTGTTCGCGAAGTGGTAGAGCATCCAATTATTGTGGGTGGAGGGATTGACTCAATTCCCAAATTGAAAAATGCGTTTCTCGCAGGAGCAGACCTACTGGTATTGGGAAATAGCATAGAAAAAGACCCCGACTTTTTGGTCGAGGCCTTGGCATTTAAAGCGACAATGAATCGATCATTGCACGTTAATTAGTGACTCTCTTCGGCGCATCTTTCCAGCCGGTACTCCGTACATCATTTTGAACCTTCGGCAAAAATATGCAGTGTCCTTATAGCCTATGTCTTTGCCGATATCCCGGATTGATTTTTTTGAGGTTCTAAGTAACTCTACAGCAGTTTCCATTCGCTGGTATTCGATGTAGTCCTGAGGATTTATTCCGGTAAGCATTTTGAAATATTGCCCTACATAATCTTCGGATACATTGGCGATTTGAGCCAAAACTTTATTAGAAAGATCGCCTCCAAGGTTGGTCTTGATAAAGTTAAATAAGTCGATGAGTCTAGGGTCCTTGAAATAGGTAGCATTGGTGGAAAGCTCTTCTAAGAATAAGCGATTCTTCAAAATATGGCGAAGTAGCTCGATTACTAGGATTTCGGTTTGACTTTTAAGGATTCGCTCCTTACCAACATTACTTACCTCCACTTCTTTCATCAAGTCTTCGATGATAGTGGCTAGGCGATCATTGAATCGAATGATAAAAGGGGGAATGTCGAGTGAATTGAAAAAGTTAACCACATCGAAAACTTTTGAGTCAAAGCTGACCATGGAGATACAGTCATCCTCCATATTTATGATGTCCTTGAAGGAAATGCTTTGGAGGTATTTCTTCTTATTTTCTTTGAATTGTTGATTGGATAAGTCTGACTTCTTTAGGCTATTTCCAAGCGTAAGTTTTGTTTTACGCTCAGCAGGAAGGAATAGCACTTCGCCTTCATTTAGCAGCTCTTGATCTTCGCCAAACTTCAAGGTACCGTGATGAAGAAGTATCAGCGTGTTATCAGTCTCTTTGTAATCTTTGACTGTGAATGGTTTTTCAAGTCTAAAATTGTTGCCTCGAATAAACCTAACATTTACCGACTCAATGACTTTGTTGTAATATTCCATGAATAATTTGGAGAAATAGTAAAATTCAAAAATATAATTTTTCTAATTAAAAAACATGACTTTTTTGGAATGAGAGTAAAAAACATAAAAAAAGGGTATAATTAATTGAAATTATACCCTTTCGTTTGATTTTAGTTGACTACCTCAAGATACCTCGAGATATCACTATTTTCTGAATTTCGGAGGTCCCCTCGTAAATTTGAGTGATTTTGGCATCTCGCATGAGTCGCTCTACATGGTATTCTTTCACATAGCCATAGCCGCCATGTACTTGTATCGCTTCGATCGTCACATCCATTGCTACCTGTGAGGCATATAATTTTGCCATGGCTGAGGCATGAGAATAGTCTTCACCTTGATCTTTCAGCCAAGCTGCTTTGTACACTAAAAGTCTGGCTGCTTCAATTGTTGTAGCCATGTCTGCAAGTTTAAACTGAATGGCCTGATGTTGACTGATAGGTTTCCCAAATGCTTTTCGCTCTTTGGAGTAAGCAAGCGCCAATTCATAAGCTCCCGCTGCAATGCCTAAAGCTTGGGCAGCTATTCCGATTCTACCTCCATTAAGGGTTTCCATTGCAAAGGTAAACCCAAAGCCTTCTTGTCCGATGCGGTTTTCTATTGGCACTTTGACGTCAGTAAACATCAATGAGTGAGTGTCAGATCCACGAATCCCAAGCTTGTCTTCTTTTTTTCCGACTATAAATCCTTCTCCTCCCCCTTCTACAATAAATACCGAGATTCCTTTGTGCCCTTTACTTGCATCTGTTTGCGCTATTACCAAATAAATACTTGCAGACGAACCGTTGGTAATCCAGTTTTTAGTACCGTTGAGGACATAATGATCTCCATTAAGCTCAGCTGAGGTTTGCTGGGAAGTAGCGTCAGAACCAGCTTCTGGTTCAGAAAGGCAGAAGGCTCCCAAAACTTCACCACTAGCAAGAGGTTTCAAATACTTTTCTTTTTGAGCTTCGGAGCCGTATTTCTCTAAGCCCCAGCATACCAAAGAATTGTTTACAGACATACATACTGAAGCGGAAGCATCAATTTTTGAAAGTTCCTCCATAGCCAATACATAGGAAATGGTATCCATTCCGCCGCCATTGTATTTCGGCTTCACCATCATTCCCATAAATCCAAGTTCACCCATCTTATGAACCTGCTCTTTGGGGAATTTAGCTTCTGAATCGCGCTCGATAACTCCTGGAAGTAATTCTGTATTGGCAAATTCTCTTGCAGCATCTCGGACTGCTAGATGTTCTTCGGTTAATTGAAAATGCATGTTCTAATAAATTGGGTTGAAATCCGATCGGAAGTTATATGAAAAAAATAAAAGGGGCAAAACCTGCCCCTTTTCCCAATTTTTATTTGATCTGTATCAATCCCGATTCCCAAAAAAGATAAAAACATAATAAGCCAGTGTGGCTAAAGCTGCTAAAGCCGCTACTACATAAGTCATGGCTGCCCACTTGAGCGCATCTTTCGACATTACGTATTCATCTGGTGTGACGATGTTTCGTGTCTTTACCCAAGCAAGCGCCCGGTTACTCGCATCGAATTCTACTGGAAGTGTGACCAAAGTGAACAAGGTTATAATTCCATAGGCACTGACTACAATGTATCCAACGAGCTCATAAGGAAGGCCTAGCGCAAATCCACCCAGGAGTGAGGCGATCAACACGATATTCAAGATTTTGCCGGCACTGTTTTGAATTGGCACCAGCGTAGATCTTAAATTTAGCCAAGTGTAGGAAGTTGCATGCTGTACGGCGTGGCCGCATTCGTGAGCTGCTACTGCTGCTGCGGAGGCATTTCTACCGTAATACACATCAGGACTAAGATTTACTGTTTTGTTCTGTGGGTTATAATGGTCACTCAACTGACCTTCCACAGATAAAACCTCAACGTCTGTGATGTTATTATCTGCCAACATTAATTTGGCGATTTCAGCTCCGGAAAGGTTGGCCTTCAGAGGCGTCTCGGAATACTTTTTAAACTTGCTTTTCAAAGTCCTATTGACCAGAAAGCCAGCTGCGGCAAAGACTATAAAGATTACTATGATCATATCTAATGTTATTTAACGTTGACTTAACGAAGTTAAGCCTCAGTGGGTTTTTTCCAAGCGGGAATTCTCAGCAGAATTATCCAGCTGATTAATCCTGCGAATAGTACTAGGAGGACTTGGGTGCCATGGATAATCGCCGCGAAGATTTTTCCGTCTTGTTCGGATATCCCCAACTGTATCAAAATGAAAGCCACAAGCGCATGAAAGGTCCCTATTCCCCCTTGCACTGGGGCAATCATGCCAATACTTCCCATTACCATGACTAGTAGTACCTCGCTGCTAGACAAATTGGCAGTACTCTGGATCCCCAAAGAGACGGTGTACATAGTCAAGAAATAAATGACCCAGATCGTAATTGAGCTGGCGGCAAACCCGATTGGATTCCGAAGCTTGCCTACAGATCGAAGTCCTCCGCCTATTTCTCTAAAAAAATGTTGGATTTTGTTTACAAAAGAGTGGTTCTTGAATCTTCGAAAAATCAGATAAATGAAAAGGATGAATAGTATTAATCCTCCAAGAGCAATAGGAAGATTGGAAAGGATTCCAGCGCTTAATGATTTTAAATCAACTAATTGATTTGCGAGATTTAGAAACAATTCATTTTCTACAAAAAAAGCAAGGAAGACGGTGCCAATTAAAAAAATCAAATCTACACTTCGCTCCACGATCACTGTGCCGAACAGATGACCTAGGGATATGCCGTTAGTACGTGTCAGTACGCCACATCGAGCGACTTCCCCGGCACGAGGCACCAGCATATTTACCAAGTAGCCAACCATTACTGCATGGTAGGATCGGTTTGGAGTAACCTTAATCCCCTCGTCTTCTTGGATCAATAAGCTCCAGCGCCAAGCTCTCAGCCAATACCCGCAAAGGGCTATGGCCAACGAAGTAAGAATCCAAAACCAGTTGCTGGATTTGACTTGTGCCAATAGACTGTCAAATGCAATATCACGATATAAAAACCAAAATATCCAGCCTGCAACTCCGAGGGAAATTGTAAGCTGGACGATTTGCTTGAGGTTTTTCTGAATCATCAGATTAATTGGTTTTGCTCATCAGGAAAGATCAGTCTAGGCTTGTATTGCTTTGCCTCTTCCAGTTCCATTCCTGCATAGGAAATTATGATTACAATATCTCCAACAGCGGCTTTTCTGGCTGCTGGACCGTTCAGACATACTTGCCCCGATCCTCGCTCGCCTTTGATCACATAGGTCTCCAGTCGCTCACCATTATTCACGTTTACGACCTGTACTTTCTCGTTCTCGATCAGATTCGCAGCGTCCATGAGATTCTCGTCGATGGTGATGGAGCCTACATAATGAAGTTCTGCCTGGGTGATCTTTACCCGGTGGATTTTTGATTTTAATACTTGGATTTGCATTGGTTTAGTTTTGCCGCAAAATTAGAATTTTATCGAAATGTTATCGATCAACCTGATTTCCCCTAAATAGGCTGCCACGCAGATGGACGAGGATAAGCTCGGTCTAAAGTCTGCTAGGACCTCAAAGCTTGCAGGATCGATAAGCTCGAAATACTCGAGTTCTGCGAGTTGACTTTTTTCAAAATCACAGACGATTTCTTGTTGGACTGCAAACCATGCTTTTCCGGCAATAAGTTCCTTTTTGGCTTTGTTTAGCGAATTGAAAAGGATAAGTGAGGCTTCCCTGTGCAATAGGGAGAGTCGCAGGTTTCTAGAGCTCATCGCCAGTCCATCTGCTTCTCGCATTGTTGGTACAGTCACAATATCTACTGGGAAGGAAAGATCCTTAACCAGCCTGCCAATAATGGCTACTTGCTGCAAATCCTTTTGCCCGAAAAAAGCCACATGAGGTCGAATGATATTTAACAGTTTTGATACGACCAGTCCTACTCCGTTGAAATGCCCTGGACGGAAAGCTCCTTCGAGGTTTGTTTCCAGGATTCCAAAGGAAAAGCGGAGTTCGGGAGATTCGGGGTATATTTCTTTGATGCTTGGTGTATATACTACATCCACATTTTCTTGTCTTAACTTCTCTAAATCAACCTCTAAAGTGTTTGGATAGGTATCAAAGTCAGCAGGATTATTGAATTGAGTAGGGTTGACAAAAATAGAAACTATGGTAAGATCGCAGGATGATTTGGAAGCTCGGATTAGCTGAAGATGACCTTCATGTAAGGCACCCATAGTAGGCACAAAACCAATGATTTTATCTGTTTTGATTGCCTGAAGCCAGATTTTGCTCCAATTTTCTTTTATAGTTAGCTGTACCAAAAGGGTGGGATAGTCTATGGGTAAATAGGGGCAAAAGTATATTAATATTCATAATTTCAAGAGTTTTTTGCTTTTTTTTGTTACATTTGTACAATTATTTATCACCCTATAATTAAATCCGATAATTATGTCCAAACTACGAATCCTCTATGTTGCAAGTGAGATCAATCCTTTTCTTGAAACTTCCCAAGTTGCAAACTTCCTTAGAGCATTACCTCAAGCGATGCAAGAGCGTGGAATGGAGATCAGAATTTTGGTTCCTCGATTTGGCTTAATCAACGAGCGGAAGAATAGATTGCACGAAGTAGTAAGACTGTCTGGGATCAATATTGCAGTAGGAGACGAAGAAAAACCATTAGTTATCAAAGTGGCTTCAATTCCGAATGCTAAGCTTCAGGTTTACTTTATCGATAATGAGGACTATTTCCACAGAAAGCATGTATTCCATGACAAGCAGAAGAAGTTCTATGAGGACAATGACGAGCGTGCAATCTTTTTCTGTAAAGGAGTAATCGAGACGGTTAAAAAATTGGGTTGGGCTCCGGATATCGTGCATTGCAACGATTGGATGACAAGTTTAATTCCGATGTATTTGAAAACCACTTATAAGAGTGAGCCGTTATTTAAAGATACTAAATCAGTGTTCGCAGTTTTTAACAACGGATTTTCCCATACCTTTGGCGATGATTTGTTAAACAAGGTTAAGATGGTCGACATTGATGACGCTATTTTAGCACCTTTGATGAGCAAAGATTACATAGGATTTATCAAGATGGGCATGGCATATGCGGACTTGGTGGTCAAAGGCGGTGAAGTTTCCGCAGAATTAAACCAACTAATCGAGGGTCTCTCAAAAGACAAAAAGTTTGAAATCAGCATTGAAACAGAAGCAGAAGAACAAGCTCACGAGGAGCTATTTGACATATATACTACCCTCGCCGGGTAAGTTTACCTTATGGGCGATTCTGTCCATTTCCATTCTTAATTATTCCTGTAGCGATCCTGCTACAGTAGGTTTAGAACTAGCTCCTGGAAACAACCAAATTGGGGTGTTTTTCCAGGAGTTTGAATTACCTGCTAAAGTGGTTTTGTTGGATTCTTTTGAAACCACAACTAATCCTGTTAGAAGAGGAATACTTTTAGCAGGTCATGAGCAAGATGCTTTCTTTGGGATTACGGAAGCAAAGTCTTATTCTAGGTTATCATTTAACCAATCTGCTACTCGCCCTACCAACGAGGCGTTTTATGATAGTGCGACTTTCTCAATTGATGTAATTAGTGTCAATGGAGTTGACTTGGATAAAAAGAAATTCTATTCAGTTCATAGATTAGAAGAGCCGATACTTGATACTGCCTACTATAATTTTGATAAGCTTCGGTTTAACCCATTACCTATTGCTTCGGGGGAGATTTTGTTTGGGGACGTCAAAGACACGACAATTCAAATTAAAGTCGCTCCTGATTTTGCGTTTGAAATTTTTGACCTGTTAGTGAAAGGAAGAGTTTTTAAAGATCTTTTCACATTTCGTGATTATTTACCTGGAATAGCGATTAAATCAAGAACAGGTGATAATACCACAATCGGTTTCCAGCAAGGGCAAAATACGGGCTTTACTTTCTATTATCATTTTGCTGGAGATACTGTTCCTACCTCCTATAGGATTACAACTAGCTCTTCTACGGGATTCGTTGGAATTGAGAGTAATCGACTGGGAACCCCAACTCAAAAAGTTGTTGACTATGGTGTCGCATATGATGTAGGAGATAAAGTAGGTGTAAAATCAAACCTCGGAATGGTTTTAAAAATAGATACTAGTCCTTTCGATCAATTTTTAGATACGTTGGCTGGGGTAACTTTTAATCAAGTTGAGTTTGAAATAGGGGAAATAGAAAGCTACCCTGAAACTCAGAATCCACTGTTTTCAGGATATCTTTATTTGACCAACCAGTCAAATAAATTTATCCGCAGAAGTACCGATAAAAATCCAATTACAGTTCAGATCTCAGGGCAACCACAAGTAGAGTTAGATGCGAATGGAAATCCTATTCCCTCTATTCGGGCACCGTCACGACTGACTTTTAATAATAATACAGGTGTTTACAAAGTGGATATATCATCCTATACAAATGCAATCTATAAGAACACTCTGATTAGAGAAGATTGGCTTTTCTATGGTGGACTTGTTGTTAATGGTTCAGATGATGATGATTTTAAAAAATCCCTTCGCCAATTTGTTGTTGATAAGAATAAAGTGAAAGTAAAACTCATTTACTCGAAAATCAGGTAATACAAACAAAATTAAAAATTGTTCTCCACCCGCTTCCTAACTTAATGGAAGTGGGTTTTTTTTTTGGTATGAATCCTGTTTCTTTGCAAAAGTAAATCACAAGTCAAAAAATTTTTCAATATGTGTGGAATCGTAGCGTACGTTGGTCAGCAAGAAGCCTTACCAATTATCATCAAAGGGTTAAAGAGATTAGAATACAGGGGCTATGATAGTGCCGGTGTCGCATTGTTAGATCCTAATGGATTGAGTATTTATAAAAAGAAGGGGAAAGTTTCTGAATTGGAAAAACATCTTGAATCCTCAACAAATTTGACTTCTAAAATAGGAATAGGACATACGCGTTGGGCGACTCACGGCGAGCCTAATGATGTCAATGCGCATCCTCACTATTCTTCTTCAGAGAAAATTGCGATGATTCACAATGGAATCATTGAAAACTATGAGGTTCTTAAAATAGACTTAGAGCAGAAAGGTTATACGTTTCAGTCTCAAACTGACACAGAGGTTTTCATCAAGTTTATCGAAGATATTCAATTGAATAACCACTGTAGTCTGGAAGAAGCGCTTCGACTAGCACTTCATAAAGTAGTAGGTGCGTATGCCATAGTCTTGATCAACAAAGAAGAGCCAGATACTTTGATCGCCGCCAGAAAAGGATCTCCACTTGTGATTGGAGTTGGAGAAGATGAGTATTTTTTGGCCTCAGATGCTACACCGATCATCGAATACACCAATAAAGTGATTTACCTTGACGACTATGAGATTGCGGTCATCCGTAACAACCGTCTTCAGGTAAAAACAATTGAAAACGTAGAGACCAGTCCATATATCAATCAACTGGAAATGGAACTGGAAGCCATCGAAAAAGGCGGATACGAGCACTTCATGCTCAAGGAAATCTATGAGCAACCTAAATCCATTGCAGATTGTCTACGCGGACGCTTAGATGCTAAATCAGGCAGATTGGTTCTTGGAGGTCTTCGTGATTACATGAATAAATTTCAAAATGCAGAGCGGATCATCATCACTGCATGCGGAACTTCCTGGCATGCAGGGTTAGTAGCAGAATACTTATTCGAAGAGTTTGCCAGAGTACCGGTAGAGGTTGAATATGCTTCGGAGTTCAGATATCGTAATCCAGTGTTAAGTGAAAAAGATTTTATCATCGCGATCTCTCAATCGGGAGAAACAGCAGATACACTAGCTGCCATTGAACTAGCGAAGTCAAAAGGAGCGACTATTTTTGGAGTTTGTAATGTGGTTGGTTCATCCATTCCCCGTGCTACTCACGCAGGATCATATACTCATGCTGGTCCAGAGATCGGAGTAGCTTCTACCAAAGCATTTACGGCGCAGATCTCTGTGCTTGCGATGATGGCCTTGAAGCTGGGATACCAAAGAGGCACCCTTCCAGAAAGCAGATACATTCAACTTTTACATGAGCTTGAAGCCATACCTGGGAAGGTTGAAAAAGCATTACAAAGTAATGAGGCCATCAAATACATCGCAAGTCAATACAAGGATGTTAGAAATGCACTTTACCTCGGAAGAGGTTATAATTTCCCGGTAGCTTTAGAAGGAGCTTTGAAGCTGAAAGAGATTTCGTATATCCATGCTGAAGGATATCCTGCCGCGGAGATGAAGCATGGCCCAATTGCCTTGATCGACGAGGAGATGCCAGTTGTTTTTATCGCGACTAAAGATAGTTCGTACGAAAAAATAGTAAGCAATATCCAAGAAGTTAAAGCTAGAAAAGGGATAGTAATTGCTGTAGTTACGGAAGGGGATACCCAAGTAAAAGCCTTAGCGGATCACGTCATCGAGGTCCCAGCGACACACGAGGCTTTCTCACCTCTAGTGGCAGTAGTGCCGCTCCAGTTGCTTTCATACCATATCGCAGTGATGCGAGGTTGCAATGTAGATCAGCCAAGGAATTTGGCTAAGTCAGTTACAGTAGAATAATATTAGAGAGGCGATCAAATTGATCGCCTTTTTTACTTACAAGCTCCGGGAGTCCAGGATTTAAGTCCTGCAAGGTCAGCAGCACAAGAATTCCCATAGGTTTTCGAATCGCAGCCACAGACTGGATTGTAATCGAGTGTACAGGCTCCAATTCTGATTCGTTCAGGATCAATACAATCATTAATAGGTATTTCATCCTCGCATTGGAATGCTGAAAGACCCATAAACAGTAAAAGGGAAAAGGACAATTTTTTCAACGGGGAGTTTTTTAATCTACTAATGAAACGCAGTAATCATATGGCAGTTTAGAAAAGCCCCAAATAAAAATTCCTATTTTTGTAATGCGAAAAGAAAACTATGCTGGACAAATTACAAACTATTAAAGAGCGATTTGAGGAAGTAGGTCAATTGATCGTAATGCCGGAGTCTATGGCAGACATGAGCAAGTATGCCAAACTGACCAAAGAATATAAAGACCTTGAAAAGGTTGTAAAAATCTATGATGAGTATGATTTAGTGATTCAAAATCTGGCCAATTCAAAAGAAATTTTGGATACGGAAAAGGATGCTGAATTTCGGGAAATGGCAAAAGCTGAATTAGACGAGCTCAGACCCCGAAAAATTGAATTGGAGGAGGAACTTAAGCAACTTTTAATTCCCAAGGACCCCAATGACTCTAAAGATTGTATTCTAGAAATTCGTGGAGGTGCAGGAGGGGATGAGGCTTCGATTTTTGCGGGTGATTTATTTCGAATGTATCAACGCTTTTGCGAAGTGCAGGGATGGAAATTGACCGTGCTCGATTTGACATTTGGTACAGCTGGTGGCTACAAAGAAATCATTTCCACAATATCTGGGGCTGATGTCTACGGAATGATGAAATATGAGTCAGGCGTGCATCGAGTCCAGCGGGTGCCTGCTACAGAGTCTCAAGGAAGAGTTCATACCTCCGCGGCTTCAGTAGCTGTGCTTCCAGAAATGGATGAAGTAGAGGTCAATATCGACATGAACGATGTGAGAAAAGATACGTATTGCTCCTCGGGTCCGGGAGGTCAGTCAGTGAATACAACCTATTCTGCAGTGCGATTGACTCACAATCCTTCTGGGCTTGTGGTAACCTGCCAAGATGAAAAATCTCAGATCAAAAACTTTGAAAAGGCACTGAAAGTACTAAGATCCAGACTCTATGAAATCGAGCTTGCTCGGCATAATGATGCAGTAGGCGCGCAGCGAAAATCCATGGTGGGAAGTGGAGATCGTTCGGATAAAATCCGGACGTATAATTATCCTCAATCCCGAGTGACCGATCATCGAATCAATAAAACAGTTTACAACCTGCCAGAAGTAATGGATGGTCAGATCGGTGAATTCATCTCTTCTTTACGTTTTGCAGAGAATCTGGAAAAAATGCAGACCAGCGGAATCGAAAATTAGGACTGAAATTTGCGAGTAACTCCGCAGGGTCCAATATTTTATTAATTTACCCCATTATCTTGAACCACTAACACTCATACGTTTATGATTATCACAGGAGAACGAGAAATAAATTTGGTGAGCTGGAGCGAAGCTCATTTTCATCAGCTCTATCCTCTGGCTAATAATCCAAAAATCGCGATGAATCTTCGGGATAGCTATCCTCAGCCATATACCATTCATGATGCACGTCATTGGATCGAACACAATCAGAAATTCAATCCTCCGCAAAATTTCGCTATAGAAATTGACGGGAAATTAGCGGGCTCCGTCGGGTCGGATCGCGGCAAAGATGAGCTCCGAACTAATATGGAGATGGGATTTTGGGTGGCTGAACCATTCTGGGGAAAAGGTATTGCGACTGAAGCGGTGAAGCTTTATTCCAATTACATTTTTCAAAAATTCGATGTCCAGCGTTTATTCTCGCAAGTCTATGACTTCAATGGCCAGTCGATGAGTGTACTAGAAAAAGCTGGGTTTATTCCAGAAGCTATTTTGAAAAAGGCATTTATTAAAAATGGTGTTGTCGGAGATATTTTCCAATATGTAAAGATCCGAGGGGAAAAGTAATTTCCCCTTTCTTTCTATTGATTCACGATCACTTTATATTGTCTCAGCTCATTTTTGTTTTGAAGCTGGATAATGAAAAGGCCTTTACCCAGATTCTCAAACTTAATTCTTTCTTGAGTCCTTCCCAATTCCACACGAGAAACTACTTGTCCAAAGGAGTTGATGAGTTGTACAGATTCCCAGATCGTAGCGTCCTTTAATTCTAAATAGACTCGTCCATCTGATGGATTTGGATAGATCTTTACGCCTGTTTCCAATTGCTCAGGAAGGCTAGTAATAATATTAACATTCACAGCGAGGGTCTGAGCTGGACCATTATTGCATTCATTCTGAGGAGTGACTTTTAGTGTTTGGATTCCTTCGGTGAGCCAATTCACTTCCACGCGATTAGATCCTTGTCCCTGCTGGATCACACCTCCTCCAGATATTTCCCATTGGAAATTTACCTCAGGCTGAATAGGAATTTCATAAGTTTGAATACCTAGGCCGACAATCGCACTTCCTTGAATTGTCCCCGGTTGTGCAGGTGCAGAAGTTATATTAATAGGTTGGACTATTAAGGCAGACTTGCCACAGGTGTTTTCCTGAATCACTCCAAGCTGCTGAACACCACTGCTCGTCCACTTTACTTCTATTTTGGACTTCCCCTGACCAGAGATGATCTCCCCTCCCGCAATTGACCATGTATAAGTAACAGCAGAGATCTCCGGTAGTGAGTAGGAATAAGTGGGACCTATACAGGCTTTTCCTTCTCCAGAAATTTGATTTATGGGAGGAATTTGATTTACACCTACGGAAATGAATGAAGTTTCGCCAGCTCCACAGAAATTTTCGCGACTTACAAATACTCCATTATCTCCTATGCTGGTCCATAGGACTTCAATTTCTTCAGTGCCTTGGCCTGATTGAATTTGCCCTCCTTCTACTCGCCAAACTATTGAAGAGCCAGGTGCCGGATTATCTTGAATGTTGTATTTTTGCACATTAAGGCAACTAGTTTGAGGGCCCGAAATCTCACTTAGATCACTCGGAGGGACACAGACATAATTTAGGATCGTTCCATCATCTCCTACCGCATAAGCGACCGTTGGATTTCCTGCACTGACGCTGGTAAGATTCCTTAGTGTCCCGCTCGGTACTTCTCCCCAGGTTTCTCCGCCATTATTGGTCACTAAAGTTTTTCCTTTGTCTCCGACAATGAAGCCTACGGAAGCATCCCAAAAATCCACCGAATTCAAATTTTCCGTTTCGGTTGTTTCTATCCTTCGCCAAGTCCTTCCTTTGTCTTCTGATTTTAGGATCACTCCTTTGTTTCCCACAATAATGGCTGTAGCGGAATCTACTTTTGCGAGGGCATTGAGATTTTCTGCAGTGAGTTTTGGGAGATTTTCCCAGATATTCCCACCATTTGACCAACTGATCTGACCATTATCTCCCATTGCAAAGCCTACCTGAAAATCGAAAAATGTCACATCTCTCAGATTTTCACTGGAGTTGGTTTGCACACTGCTGTTCCAAGTCACTCCGGAGTCAAAAGATCGAGCGATGTAACCGTTGTTCCCTACGATGTATGCTACAGAAGGTGCGAAAAGGTAAAAACCATTAATGGTTTGTGAGGTTTGGGCAGGAACGGCAACCCAGCTTGTCCCCGTATTTGCTGTTCGGTACATTTTGCCAGATTCTCCGGAAACGTAGCCAAATCCCGTATTCCAAAAATCAATACTGACAATTTTAATCGGCTCGGGAATCGGTCGACGGATTAAAGTAAGGGCTGAATTACTGGTAACAAAAAGTTCGCCTCTCTCACCAGAAATGAATCCAAATCGATCTGTTTTAAAATCTGTCGCAGTGAGATTATTTCGAATTCCCAAAAGGCGTTGAGAATAGCTTGAGCCTGAATTAGTAGAGCTGATTAAATTTCCGGCAGGGCCAACAGCAAAAACCTGCGTGGTAGTTGGCTTAAATGCTAAATCTGTAAGTGCACCAGGAGTAGTGGTGCCCAAATTAATTTTAGAAAAACTCGTCCCTGAATTTGTTGATCGAATGGCGGTAGCGGATTCTCCCACGATATTGATGATCCTGGCATCCAAAGTTGAGATTGCAACTTTCCTTAGTGTGGTACTAACTGTCGAATTCAATTTCGACCAATTCACTCCTCCATCAATCGTTTTTAGAACTGTCCCTAGTTCACCGGCAGCATAACCAGTCTTTGAATTTGAAAAACTAATCCCTTTCAAATCCACAGTTTGACCTGAGTTAAGTGTAGTCCAAGAATTGCCAGCATTGCTAGTCCTAAGGATTCTCCCCTGATCCCCAGCGATAAATGCAGAATCTGAAGAGGTGAAATAGAGATCATTTAAAGATTCTGTGGTGCCTGAATTGATGGTAGACCAAGTTTCGCCACTATTCAATGAACTCAGGAGGATGCCTGAATCACCCACTACGAAAAGTCTGCTTTCCGAGAAAAAGGACACACTGTTTAGCCTTGCTGAAGTATTGGAAATCGCTTTAGTCCAAGAGTCACCTCCATTTTGACTGAAGTAGATCATGCCGTTTTCGCCGACAGCTACTCCCGTCGTAGCATTTAGAAAATCTACATCCCTTAGCTTGCCTTCAAACGTAAAGGGTATTTCCTCCCAAGATATTCCTCCATTGGTACTGCGGAGAATGATTCGCTCCCCTACAATAAAACCTAGATTTTCATTGATCCAATTAATGGATTCGAAGTCCAGACCCCAGCTCTGCATTCTAGTCCAAGTCTGCGCGAAGCCCGCCAGACTTAGAAAAAAACCAAAAAAAGTAAGAAATAGAAATTTACGCATTCGCTCAATTCAAGAATTCGAACAAGGCTATATGATCTTGTTACTTTGCCAAAGCCATAAGTTAGTCGATAATTTCAGGAATATTAGAATTCTAATTCCTTATGTGGGCGATGATTTGTAGCTTTAATAAGAATAAAGTCTTTAAATAATCATGAAAAATAACATTATCCTATGCGTTTTGATCCTTGTCGCCACCGCATGCGGACCTCAAGAAAGAGTATCCAAGGAAGTATTTGATGCGGTCAATGAGAAAATGGAGGTGAAAAAGTTATCAGATTTTGAGATTATCGAAGAAGCGATGGTCTGGGGTGACTCGATTAGTACAGAGGCTCAAAACCAGTTTATATCAAATCTTCAAAAAGCAGTGGCAGAAAAAGGGGTTGATGGAGCTGTTGAATATTGCAATGTGAATGCGACTACTATTCTAGATGAGGTTGCTGATAAGTATGGGATCAGCATTCGAAGGGTGTCCAATCGCTTTCGAAATCCTACCGATAAGCCAAATAAAGATGAAGTTCCACTTTTGGAAGCATATGAATACAATGCGGAAAATGGCATTAGCAGTGAGCCAAACCTTCAAAAGATCGACAACGGTAATGCCTATCTCTACACGAAAGCAATTGTGATCCCCAATGGATTTTGTTTGAGTTGTCATGGAGACCCAACCTCTGATCTTGATAAAAAAACCCTAGAAAAAATCAATTCACTCTACCCGAATGATCTGGCTAGAGGTCATAAAGTCGGAGATTTACGAGGGATGTGGGCACTCCGAATACCAAAAAAAGCCGTAGTCAACCGATTATAAATCCCTCAGAAGTTTTCTCTAAAAAATTGCCTAGTCTTATCTGGAATCTCATAGAACCCATGCCTGCCCTCAAAAAATCGCTTTTCTTTTTGCTTTTCACAATTTCGACATTTTCCATATGGGCATTTGGAATTTTCCAATACGCTCATTTTGAAGCCTATACTCAGAAAATTCCAGGGACACAAGTCACCTTTGACATGACACCAATTCCAGCTGGCAGTTTTGAGATGGGGAATGATAATTCTGCTTTTCCCGATGAAAAACCAGCTCATACCGTCACATTAGATGCATTCTGGATAGGCACTCATGAGGTGACTTGGGATGCCTTCGAGCTTTTCTTAGATAAAAATTACGAATTGGCGATTTCAGAAGAACCAATCGGAGAACGAGTTGATGGTCTGTCTCGACCTAGTTTACCCTACTTGGATATGACTTTTGGGATGGGAAAAGAGGAAAAGCCAGCAATTGGAATGACTCAATATGGAGCGATTCAATATTGCCATTGGTTGTTCTTAAAAACTGGGATTTTCTATCGACTCCCAACTGAAGCAGAATGGGAATATGCTGCAAAAGCTGGTTCAAATACCTTATACTTTTTTGGGGATGACCCAAAAGCATTAAGTGATTATGCATGGACTGACGAAAATGCGAATGAATCCACTCAAAAAGTGGGCACCAAAAAGCCAAGTCCTTGGGGATTATATGACATTTATGGAAATGTACTAGAATGGACCTATGATCAATACGATAGTGATTTTTATAAAAGATCAGCCGAGAAAAACCCAGTGAATCCTGCTGAAAAGCTGTATCCAAGAGTAGTTCGGGGCGGAAGTTTTGCCAGCTTAGCAACTGAAATCAGCTCAGCTAAGCGATTCCTGAGCAGCCCAGACTGGAAGCGAATTGATCCCCAAATTCCAAAAAGCCAATGGTGGTTTCCTGAAGCTCCATTTTTGGGTTTGAGGCTCGTGCGACCATTGGACCCTCCCGCACCAGAAGAAATTAATGCCTATTATACCAAAAGCCCAATAACTGATTATTAAACCTAAAATGACCCGATTATGAAAATCCTAAATTCAAGAAGAGACTTCATCAAAACCGGCGCGCTAGTGACCGGAGGAGTCTTAGCATCTCCTTTTGTGGTTCCTGGAGCTTACGCCGCACCGGCGAATGAGCTGAAACTTGCAGTTATTGGCTGTGGTGGTAGAGGAACCGGAGCGGTATTTCAAGCGATGGAAACTGGCCACCCAATCAAGCTGGTTGCGATGGCAGACGCCTTCCGAGATCGACTAGACAATAGTCATAAATTGATCATGGAAAAATATGGAGCTTCTAAAGTGTCAGTACCAGAGGAGATGAAATTGACAGGTTTTGAAGGATATAAAGCCGCAATAGCGGCAGCGGATGTGGTGATTTTGGCCACACCTCCTGGTTTCCGTCCGATGCACTTCGAGGAAGCAGTAAAGCAGGGGAAGCAGATTTTTATGGAAAAACCAGTGGCGACTGACGCCGCTGGAATCCGAAGAGTGCTCAAAGCAGCTGAAGAAGCAAAGGCAAAAAAGCTAAATGTGGTCGTGGGATTACAGCGACATTATCAGAATAACTATCGTGAGACGATCAAACGAATTCATGATGGAGCTATTGGAGATATCACAGGAGGACAAGTGTATTGGAATGATGGTGGCGTATGGGTTCGAGAGCGTCAACCCGGCCAGACCGAAATGGAATATCAGATGCGGAATTGGTATTATTTCAACTGGCTTTGCGGTGATCATATCACCGAGCAACATGTCCATAATATTGATGTGGCCAATTGGGTAAAAAAAGGCTATCCGGTCAAAGCAGAAGGTACCGGAGGAAGACAGGTTCGTACGAGTAAAGAGACTGGGGAAATTTTCGATCACCACGTGGTGTCTTTTACCTATGCCGATGGTTCTGTGATTCACAGTGAGTGCAGACACTTTCCTGGAGCCGCCAACCGAGTAGACGAGTCTTTTCAAGGTACCAAAGGGAAAGTCTATATGAGTGGAGGTAACCATGGGGTTTTGACTGACTGGAAAGGAAATGAGCTCTATAACCATCCACGTGATAACCAACCTAATCCTTACCAGCAAGAGCACGATGAGCTGTGGGCTGTTTTGATGAAAGGTGAGTATAAGTTTGCTGATGCTGAAAATGCCGCGAAGAGTACAATGACTTCCATCATGGGGCGATATGCGACTTATTCCGGTAAGCCATTGACTTGGGATGAAGCGATGAACGGTTCTGTGGATCTATTCCCTGAGCGCTTAGCTTGGGATGCGATGCCTAAATTACTACCGGGTGCAGATGGCTATTATCCACATGCTGTTCCGGGTAAAACTAAAGTGATCTAAACTATGGAACGTAGAAATTTTATCAAAAATATAGGGCTGACGACAGCCGTTTTGGGTGTCTCAGGAACTACGACTCTTTCCGCTTTTGGAAGCAAGAAAGCAGAATCGACGTTCAATATGGATTTTGCACCCCATTTTGGAATGTTTAAAAACTCGGCTCCAGGAGGAATATTTGATGAGTTGAGATTTATGGCAGATCAGGGATTTCGCTCCTTAGAGGATAACGGTTTGCTCAAGCGATCTGTCGAAGATCAGGAAAAAATTGGGAAGCTTTTGAATGAGCTAGGTATGCGAATGGGGGTTTTTGTGGTCGATGGTGGAGATAATTGGAAGACCTCACTTACAACTGGGAAAAAGGAGTTTTTGGATGTTTTCTTAGCGACTTGTCGGCAATCAGTTGAAGCTGCCAAACGTGTGGATGCGAAATGGATGACTGTGGTTCCCGGCTTCTTTGAGCGAAATCTACCAATTGGAATCCAAACTGGAAATGTCATCGATGCCCTTCGAATGGGTGCTGCAATACTTGAGCCACATGGATTGACGATGGTGCTAGAGCCATTGAGTGATACACCAGAGCTTTTTCTTCGAAATGCTGATCAGACGCACATGATTTGTAAAGCAGTGGACAGTCCCAGCTGTAAAATCCTCTATGACATCTATCATATGCAGCGCAATGAGGGTAACCTGATTGCTACTATGGAGAAGACTTGGGATGAAATTGCCTATATCCAAATCGGAGATAATCCCGGAAGGAAGGAGCCAGGTACGGGAGAGATCCATTATGGTAATGTATTTAAGTACATCCACGATAAGGGTTTCAAGGGAGTCATGGGGATGGAGCATGGTAATGCGTTGCCGGGCGTCGATGGAGAAAAAGCACTAATCGCGGCCTATCGAAATGTAGATATCAAGAACTGATTGAATGAATAAAATACTTATTGGACTTTTCGTCCTCGTCTTTTGCTTTTCCTGCAATCAAAAATCCTCGCAAATTCCTGGTAAACCGCTGGGTTGGGAAATATTAGAGACGCCTGTGGGCGCCTCTTTGAGAGGCCTCTCGCCACTTACTTCTGATATTGCATGGATGAGTGGGACCAACGGGACTTGGCTTAAAACACTGGATGGAGGAAAGACTTGGGAGCATGGGGTCATTGATGGATTGGTAGAAGTGGATTTTCGATCCATTCAGGGATTTGATGCAGAACATGCCATTGCAGTTTCTGCCGGTCAGCCAGCTGTGATCTACAAGACCTCTGATGGAGGAAAGTCTTGGAAACTTACCCATAAAGAAGGTCCAGCGGCCTTTCTAGATGGCATTACCTTCTCAGATCAACAGACAGGCTATGTGTTTGGGGATCCAGTTGATGGCAAATGGATGATTTTAAAGACCGTCAACCAAGGAGAATCTTGGTTTGAGATTCCTAATCTTCCTGAGGTTGTGGCTGGAGAAGCAGGATTTGCAGCCAGTGCAAGTTCGATGATAGCAATCGGGGATTTAGTGGTGCTCGGCAGTGGCGGAAAAGAGTCTAATCTCCACGTATCAAAGGATGGAGGAGACAGCTGGAGAAAATTCAAATCTCCCTTGATTCAAGGAGAAGGTTCGCAAGGCATCTTTGCATTAACAGGATTGAGTGCTGGTGAAATAGTCTGTATAGGTGGGGATTACTTGGAAGACGGGATAAGTCAGGGTAATCTTGGAGTATTTATGACTGCATCGAATGATTGGGTGGAGGTACAAAACCCACCTTCTGGATATCGATCAGGAATTACTTATTTCCCGCAGGCGGAATGGCTTATTACTGTAGGGCCAAATGGCTCAGATTTTTCTCATGACGGAGGGCTCAATTGGAAGAATTTTTCAGAAGAAGGGTTTCATGCTGTGAAAACAGGAAGTGCAACAGGATCAGTTTGGGCTTCTGGAGGAAATGGGAAAGTTGCAAAATTAATGTTTTGAGAATAATTAGCTGATTTATTAGCTATTGGATCAAGAATTAGAAGGATTATTCAATTTTAAATAAAATAATAAATTAGTTTTTTTGTAAAGGCTCAAGCTTTATTATTTAAATTGATATTTTTGAAGTGAGTTCACCTGAAAATCTTAGTAAATTAAAAATAGAATGTTTGAAATAATTCCATCCATATGGTTGATTAACGGAAAATGTGTCCGGTTAAAAAGGGGAGATTTTGCTACTGAAAAGGTTATTTCAGATAATCCCCTTGAGATCGCCCAAGCATTTGAGTCGATTGGTCTAAAGCGACTCCATTTGGTAGATTTAGATGGAGCAAGAAGAGGTGAGCCCAAGAATTACCATATTTTGGAGGCAATTACGGGATACACAGATATGAAAGTGGATTTTACTGGTGGAATTACCACTGATGGAGATGTAATTAAATCTTTTGAATTTGGAGCCTCTACAGTTACGATAAGTTCTGCTGCAGCGAATCATCCGGAGCGATTTGCACAGATCCTACTTTCCTATGGGAGAGAAAAAATTAATCTCGCAGCGGATGTGAACCCTTCTGATTATAAACTCAAGATCAGAGGTTGGCTTAAAAAGACAGAAATTGACTTGTTCGATCACATCGAATTTTTCTATGAAAGAGGGTTGAAATATTTGAAGTGCTCTGATGTGACCAGAGATGGACTAGCGGAAGGCCCGAATTTTGAGCTTTTTCAAGAGATTCGAGACCGATTCCCTTCTATCCATCTGGCAGCAAGTGGAGGAGTGAGAGGAATAGATGACTTTAGAAAATTACGAGAAATGGGAGTCACAGCTTCTGTATTCGGAAGAGCTTACTATGAAGGCTTAATAAATCTTGAAGAATTGAAAAAGTTCAATGACGAGAACAAATAAAAAAAGAGGCTTAAGCCTCTTTTTTTATTTTAGTCTGCTTTAAATTTATCCACGATATATAAAAAGATATTGAAATTTAGAGTGGAAGGAGCTGATTCTGGTTTTTTGCCTTCACCAACTAGGCCAGGTTCTTTTTTTGCGGGGCTAATTTTTGGACTCGTAACCAAATTCCTGTTTAAGATTTGAATTGATGGAGTGACTTCATTAGCTGATTGAATAAGATCGGCGTTGGCCTTATCAACAGGCTTAATCATGTCAGTTTCTACTTTCCCCATGTCTTCTTGGGCAAAAGAAACTTCTGAAAAAAGACAGAAACCAAAAACAGCAATGCTGAAAATGGTGATTTTTCTGAAATTAAAAGGAACTGAATGTGACATAATTAATTTTTGGTACCTATCTCTTAACTTGAGTCAGTTAAAAAGGTTCCTAAAAATAGTGAAAAAATCAACTATGCAAACGATTGATTACGAAGATTTCGAAAAAATTGACTTCCGTGCAGGGACAATTACGGAAGTTGAAGATTTTGTGAAGGCAAGAAAGCCATCTTTTAAAATCTGGGTTGATCTAGGGCCTGAAATTGGAATTAAGAAATCCTCGGCTCAAGTTACTACCTATTACAAGAAAGAGGATTTGATAGGAAAACAGGTCATTTGTGTTTGTAATTTCAAACCTCGACAGATTGCTGATTTCATGTCTGAAGTTTTGGTCACTGGATTTTTGAGTTCAGAGGGAGGAGTCGTTTTGACTGGTGTAGAGCGTCAGGTGCCAAACGGAGCGAAACTTCATTGATCAATCTTTCATAGTCCAGGTAAAATTTGCAGGCTCAGGAAAATTAAAAGTAAAGCCTGTTTCAAGGATGGCGCTAGGATCAATTAAGCGTTGTGTTATATTTTCATTGTTTTGATAGCTCTTTGGAGGGTCGACTGCTAGTTTCAGAGCACTGGCCTCTAAAACCTCCCGCTTTTTAGAATGAATTGGAGCCACGCCATTGAAAAGGCGGTTCCAAAGATTAGTAGAAATTACCCATTCGATCATCCGCACCGCATCCTCTTGATGAATATAATTCACTCGACTTTCTCCATCTATCTCCTCTTTTCCCGAAAAATAGTTAATTGGAATTCGACCTGCTCCCATTAATCCACCAAATCTAATAATGGTCGATTCGAATGAATCATTGAACTGAAATAGCGCCTCTGCCTGAAGTAATGTGGGGTTTCCCGAGTTGGAAAGTGTAATTATCTCCTGCTCCTGATAGTTTGCCGAAATTGACTCTTTGGGATAAACTCCTGTGCTTGAGATAAAGATTACTTTCTTGGTAGTAGAATTAATCAGAAGGTTGCGAAGGTATTTTAATTGCTCCAAGTAAAACTCAGCTGTCTGATGTTTTGATCTGGGAGGGATGGTAATTATTAGAATATCTGTTTCAAAAAGCTTTTGAAACCCCAGTCCCATTGGGTGAGGATCTAATTTAAATAAGACGGTATCAATCCCCTTTCGCTCAAGGGTATGCTTTTTCTCCAATGAAGTAGTGCTCCCGAGTACTTGAAACCCCTGAGAGTATAGTGATTCAGCTAGAGGAAGACCTAGCCACCCGATACCTATAATTGAAATTCTCATAGTAGGAAAATAAAAAACCTCCCTGTAGATGGGAGGTTTAATGTTAATCTTTTTTGGGCATTGTACCCAGGATGTAATCCCAGAGTGGAGTGGTTACCCCGAAAGCAGAATCTGGATTCTTGTAATGGTGTATCGCGTGATTTACCCAAAGGGCTTTCAGGAAATTCTTTGGGGGCTGATATGCATGTACAATAAAGTGAACTGATAAATACCCAGCATATCCAATCAAAAATCCCGGAAGGAAATAATATGCAAAGTCCCCCATAGTTAATTTGAAAATCAAATAAAGTATAACAGAATAGGCCGCACTTACAGGAGGGGGCATCGCCAATCGATCCTGATCTTTTGGATAGTCGTGATGGACACCGTGAACGCTGTATTGAATTTTGTCCTTGATCGGCGTATTATAATCCATATGGAAAAAATACTTATGCATCATATATTCTACAAATGTAAAAAACACTAATCCCCCTAGGGAAATCAACAACCCTGAGACTATTGAAATTTCTGTTTGCGTAAAACCCACATAATAGGATATACAAGCCATCACCAAAAACATGGTGATAGGGATAGAAATATGTGTTCTCGACATCCTCTCTAGAATAGGGTTGGAGAACATGTGGGCTGAACCAAAATTGTCTGGTTTTTCCAATCTTCCAATCTTTCTCATACGCTGCTTTAATCAGTACTAAACAATATTTTAAAAATCTAATCTTTAATTATTTCCTTCAAAGGTAAGGAAAAGTGATTTTATTACGACTCAAATAACTAAAATTCATTAATTAACAGTTAAATATTTGCCAAAGTATTTTTAATGATTTTGTTATAATAAGCTATATACATTGGCAAGATCTCTGAAATATCAAATTCCTTTGCACGAGCTAAGGCATTTGCTTTGAAGGTCGGAAGGTTTTTTTCGTCCAAAATAAACAAGGCTTTTTCCTTCATATCCTGTACGTCTCCCACATTGCAGGCAAACCCTGTGACTCCGTTAAGGTTCAATTCGGGGATTCCCCCTGCATTAGAAGAAAGAATCGGCACCTCGCATGCCATCGCCTCCAAGGCGGCCAAGCCGAAGCTTTCCTTTTCCGAAGGCATTAAGAACAAATCCGCGACCGATAGCACCTCTTCTACAGCATCAAGTTTTCCAAGGAATCGGGTATCATCGCAGGTGCCCAGTTCACGACAAAGTCGTTCCATTTTATCTCGCTCGGGACCATCACCTACCAATAACAATTTGGCTGGAATTACTTTTCTAACCTCAAAAAAAACTTTAATCACATCCTCCACTCGTTTGACTTTTCTGAAATTCGAGGTGTGAACTAATAACTTTTCGCCGTTAGGACAAATAGCAGTTTTGAAATGTTCTTTCTTTAACCGTTTGAAGCGGTCCAAATCAATAAAGTTTGGGATTACTTCGATATCTCGGGTCACATCAAAATGCGCATAAGTCTCTCGTTTCAAATCTTCGGAAACAGAGGTGACGCCATCGGATTGGTTGATGGAGAACGTGACTACGGGCTCATAGCTGGGATCTTTTCCGACTAATGTGATATCCGTACCATGTAAAGTGGTAATTACTGGAATTTGGATCCCCTGAGTTTTCAGAATCTGTTTTGCCATGTAGGCTGCAGAAGCATGTGGGATCGCGTAATGAACATGTAGTAAATCTAATTTTTCATACTTAACGACACTCACCATTTTACTGGCAAGGGCAAGTTCATATGGAGCATGCTCAAACAAAGGATAGCTTTTGATGTCGACTTCGTGGTAAAATAGATTTTCACTAAAAAAATCCAATCTAGTCGGTTGGCGGTAGGTGATGAAGTGAACTTCATGACCCAACTTGGCCAATCCTTTACCCAACTCAGTGGCTACTACTCCGCTTCCTCCGAAGGTGGGATAACAAACAATTCCAATTTTCATATCAATAAGTAATGCTGGTTTTGCAAACTGTTTTTGTAACACTCATAAACATTGTTTTTGTTCAATTTAAATTTTTTTTATGGATCGACTCCAATTGCAGAGGGCTTTGGGGGCTGAAAATCAATCGAAAAACCTTGAATTTTTTATTTTCTATTACTTTTTGAGTGACTTCATTTTTGAATTTATTCTATCTTCGGTCACTAAATTTTGATCTATGAATAGAAATAGCGCGTTTATCGCAGTAGCCTTGCTGATCGTCCAAAGTTGTACAAGTCCAATAAATACTGAAGTAAAAGATGTTTCAAAGGTGAATCCAAGTGAACTTTGGTCGAATAATCCTTGGCCTGAAATCAGAAAGGAGCGAATCACCAAACTTTTGCCAGAGGCAATGAAAGCTGCTAGAGTAGATTGCTGGGTAAGTATCTGTCGGGAAAATAATAATGACCCAATCGCGGCTCATATTGGTGGGGAAAATGCCAGTGGTTCGGCCGTTATACTTTTTTATCTTGATCAGGAAGGATTCCACTCGCTTGTTTTTTCTCCTGATGGTGAAGCCACCGCTTTGGACGAATTAAATATCCACGATACCGTACTTCGAGTCGAGCGTGGAGTTTCTACACTAGATCAGGCAGCAGCTTTTATCAAGGAAAAGAATTTTAAAAACATCGCGATCAATAGTTCAACTTCCAACGCTCTCGCAGATGGGCTTACCCATTCTCAGCATTCAGAAATCGAAAAAGCTTTAGGAGCAGAATCTTCTAAACTTATCTCCTCTGAGGATTTAATCTATGAATGGCTTTCCATCAAACTTCCTGCGGAGGTTGAAATCCTTAAACAAGCAGCGCAGTTAGCCTCGGATTTTCAATATGAGGCTTACCAAATGATCGTGCCTGGCAAAACTACCGATGCAGAAGTAGCTAAATTTTTGAAAGCTAAAATGGTTGAATATGGCGTCACTGATGCTTGGCATCCTGATCAAAATCCAAATGTCAATTCAGGAATTGATCGTGGACATTCGCATGCTACTGATAAAGTAATCCAAGGAGGGGATGTGATTCAGATTGATTTTGGAGTGAAACTCTATGATATCTGGGTGAGTGATATTCAGCGATTTGCCTATGTGCTCAAAGATGGCGAGGCTGACGCTCCAGAGGCAATTCAAGCCTACTGGGAAAATGGAAAAGCAGGAAGCCGAGCTGCCCTTGCAGCCATGAAACCAGACGTAAAAGGCGTCGAAGTTGATCGTGCTCAGCGCGTACTTATGGATGCGGCGGGTTCTGAATATGTCATGTGGAGCACCGGTCATCCGGTCGGATATGTGGCTCACGATGTGGGACCAAATCTAGGAGGTTCTCAAAGCAAAACAGTCCGTCCAGCAGCGGAGAAACTGCTCAAAGCAGGAATGACCTTTGCTTTTGATGGATTCCATAGCTGGAAACTACCTGATGGAAATACTAAAACAATCTCGGTAGAAGAGATGGCAGTGGTGACTGCTGATGGTGCTCATTATTTGATCGAGCCTCAGGAAGATTTAATCTTAGTTGGGAAGAAAAAATAAATCTTTATGCTTATCCGTAATGATACCAGTCACCTAATTTTCTTTGCTTAACTGGCGGGAAGGCCCGCCAAGGCGAGGAAGGCCCGCCAAGGCGAGGAAGGCCCACCAAGGCGAGGCAGGCCGAAGACAGTAGTACCGGTAATGCTAGTGGTCACCATATCTTAAGTCGCTTTTTGCCTTTTACTGTTGCAATTGTGGATATACATAAAAACTAATTTAGAAAATTCAACCAGTTTGAATTTCACTAATAAGAATGAAAGAAAATGGAGTCTAGTTTTTGGAGAAGGTGGAAAACTTGAACTAAAAAGGGGGAAATCACTAAGATTTTCCCCCTTTTTAGTTTTTACCTTTGATGAATGCTTGGTAAATAATGTCATGAATATCCGTTCGGATATTTTCATTTAAGAGTTTGGTATTAGTAGCATCAGGATAAACTCGATTCGAGAGGAACACATAGATCAACTCATTTTCTGGATCTGCCCAGACGCAAGTGCCAGTAAATCCCGTGTGTCCGAAAGTGCTTTTTGGAGCTAAATCTCCAGCAGAACCGCCACTGCCATTTCCAGGGTTTGGCTTATCCCAGCCCCATCCTCTGCGGCTTTGGTTGGATTGCCTTTTCGTGAATGCACTTACTGTGCTGTTTTTAATAAGACTTACATCTCCATAATATCCTTTGTTTAGCATCAGTTGCATCATCACCGCTAGGTCATTGGCAGTACCAAATAATCCCGCATGACCAGCAACTCCACCATACATTGCTGCCCCCGGATCATGGACGTAGCCCTGCACTTGTCTTTTTCTAAAGGCTACATCATTTTCTGTCGGGGCAATATTATCCAAAGCCATTTTCAAAAAAGGATTGAAAGTCATGGTATACAATCCTAATGGGGCATAAAAATTTTGCTCCAAAAACACTTCCATGGGTTGGTTGACGAGGGATTCTACGACTGCCTGCATGAAATACATCGTGAGGTCTGAGTAGACGTAGCCGTATTTTCCCCCTCCAGCCGGTTTGGATTGAAGCTTAGAGTCAATTGTCCATTGCCAGATTTTTTCACGTAAGTCATCTTGACTATACATGTCATTGGAGACTGGCCTTGAAAAACCCGGGCTTTGAGTGGCTTGGTAAAACTCAGGTTTCCAAGCGCCATTTTCGACAGTTTTTACATAATGAGGAATGTAGGCGACCAAACCTGCTTCATGTGCCATCACGTCTTTCAGCACCAGCTTTTCTTTGTTTGTACCTTTCAGCTCTGGCAGATAATCTCCCAATGTATGATTCATATCCAGTTCACCCCTACTTTCCAGAAACATTACTGCCTGAGTAGTCGCCAACACTTTAGTGATCGAGGCAAGATCATATACCGTTTCAGAATTAACCTTGGGACTCTTCTTGTATTCCAATTGCCCATAAGAACGCTCAAAGACTATTTTGCCATTTTTTGCCACTAGTACATTAGCTCCGGGGGTCGCTTGAATAAGAATCGCGCGCTCTGCTACTTCATCGATTTTGTCGAGAATATCGCTGTCCAAACCAACGCTTTCTGGAGTTCCATAGGAAAGCCGCTCCAGTCCTGGTAACAAGCCTCCCACTCCGTAAGAATACTGGCTACTGATCGAAACTGGCAAAATGCCAAGTGCATTTCGAGCTCCAAATAAAATTTGTGGACTCAGCATTTGAGTCATTTCGTTATTTTCATATGCTAAAACCACATTGCCCAAACCTTCGAGACTTTGAGCGGCGTAGGCATTTCCAAAGAGCACTGTAACTACTTTTTGGCGCTTGGCAAGATCTCTGATCAATTGGATGTCTGAGGGGGAGATTCCAAATTTCCTGCTTGGGCTATTCGTGACGCCCATCAAACCTATTACGACCACATCAAAATCCTCCAATTGCTTAATGGTGTTGTAATGGGAAGTCTCGTTGGCAGCTTTTGGGATAGAGAAATGTTCGAATTTGCTGTATTTGCTGAGGTATTTCTGAAAAGTTTTACCCTCATCTCCGATACTTAGGCTGGCAAATTTTTTAAGCTCGAGTTGTTTGAATGGAATAAGATCACCCTTATTTGAGGCCACCGTGATGGCATTTGCATATAATTCTTCGATGATTTCATCTGTATCATGGCTATGTAATCGATCAGTGAGTTGGAAGGTATTGATTGGAACAAACTTGTCCAATCCAGCCCAATACTTCGCCTTCAAGATTTTCTTGACTCGTCGGTCGATTTCAGCCTCAGAGATTAGCCCATCTTCTACGGCTTTTTTGATCAAGATTTTGGCTTTAGGTACATCCATCGAATAGAGGAGTACGTCATTTCCTGCCAAGAGGGCTTTGACGTCCACTTCGCCAGGAAGATTTCCTTTTGCCACCCCACGCATATTTAGTGCGTCAGTGAAGATCAAACCTTGGAAATTCATCCGTTTTTGTAACAGGTCTGTGACCACTTTTTTCGAGAGACTAGTGGTACTGTTTTCCTCGGGATCGAGGCTTGGGATATTCAGGTGAGCTACCATCACAGACATCAAATCTTCCTTAAATAGGCGCTCATAAGGGTACAAATCGATATCCCAGATCCGCTTTTCCGAATGCTTGATCACCGGAAGTGCATAATGACTATCCGTCTCGGTGTCGCCATGTCCAGGGAAATGCTTGGCATTAGCAATGACTCCATGATCCTGAAGTCCCTTCATGTAGGAGACGGCTCGCTTTGCAACCAATTCTTTGTTTCCACCGAAAGCCCGATAGCCGATAACTGGGTTTTCAGAATTGGAATTCACATCTACCACCGGGGCAAAATTGATATGCATCCGGAGCTCCTTGAACTGACGGGCCATCTCTTCACCCATTTTGTAGATCAACTTATTATCCTGAATAGCGCCCAGAGTCATTGCTTTCGGGAAATCAGGCACAGAGTCTAGTCGCATACTGATGCCCCACTCGGCATCCATTGCAATAAATAAGGGAGTCTTGGCTTGGGCTTGGTAGAGATTTGTTAGTCTCGCTTGTCGCTGTGGTCCCCCTTGGAAAAAAATGATTCCACCAAGATTTTCTGTTTGAATTAGATTAGAGATTTCATTGATATGGGCTTGATCTTTATTCGAATACGCAGCCACCATAAATAACTGCCCCAAACGCTCCTCAAAAGTAAGGCTTTGGAATACAGAGTCTACCCAGTTTGATTGAGCGATGGGATCCGAAGTTACCAAAGGATCCCCGACAAGAATCGCCTCATCCAGTTTGCCCGATGAAAAAATAATAACCACCAATCCAATGGCGAATATCCTCGAAAGCTTGCTACTCATGCTTGAGTTAATTTTTAATATTTAACTTTTAAAATAAATTTGTACAAATGACCCACTGCTAACGAAAAGAAGCTGGCTAAACTATATTCAAGGTCACTTTAATAGAGGGGAGTTCGTCTTTGGATAGATGAAATTACTAAAATTGAGGCAACATTAACCCGTAAAAAAGGTTTAAAAGGTTATAATTTTGATAGCTGGTCATTAGTTTAGAACTTCAAGGCCAATTGGGATTTTGCCTCCCCCCTCAGTAAAAATTAAGTTGAAATGAAATTCCCTTCCATCTTCAGTACTTCCTCTCCGATGCGATTTGATATCAAACCAAGGTATTATGATCCTGTAAAAGAGCAAATCGAGCAGCGTACTTCCTTAATTAAGCGTGAGCTGGAATCTCAAGGCTTGATCAAGGAAGGCGATGAGAAATTGGGTCCTTACGGTGGAGGAATCAGGGGTTCTTTTTCACAACACAAAGGAATAAAAGATCGGGGAACACCCAATGTTTTTGCGTCAACCGCGGTGATCAGAACTTTGATTTTTCTGGTTTTGTTGGGATCGGTGTTTGGTTACGTGTACTTGGGGCCAGTCATATTTGAATACATGCTTTATTTTACATTACTGATTGGTGCGGTTTATTTTTTCTTTAGACTCAGACCCAAGAAAAAAAATGTCTGATATCATCCAACTCCTGCCTGATGCGATCGCAAATCAAATCGCAGCAGGAGAGGTAGTTCAGCGACCAGCCTCTGCACTCAAAGAGCTTTTAGAGAATGCGGTGGATGCTGGAGCCACAAAGGTTCAAGTGGTGGTTAAAGAAGCGGGTAAGCAATTAATCCAAGTCATAGACAACGGTAAAGGTATGTCAGCGACTGACGCCAGAATGAGCTTTGAGCGTCATGCCACTTCCAAAATCAGAAAATCCAGCGATCTTTTTTCTATCCGGACTTTTGGATTCAGGGGAGAGGCTTTAGCTTCAATCGCAGCAGTAGCACAGGTCGAGCTTAAAACCCGACAGGCTGAATCAGAGCTTGGTACATTGATTCAGATCGAAGGCTCTGAAATTAAAAAACAAGAGCCCTTTGCCGGAAATGTTGGCACCTCAGTTTCTATGAAAAATCTCTTTTTCAACGTGCCGGCTCGAAGGAATTTCCTCAAATCGAATCCAGTAGAAATGCGACACATTGTGGAGGAATTTCAGCGTGTGGCCTTATCCTACTCCGAAATAGGTTTTTCTCTTTTCCAACAGGATCTTGAAGTCTACAGTCTTACTCCTGGTAAACTCAGCCAGCGAGTTGTTCAGCTTTTTGGAAAAAACTACCAAGGACAGCTGGTTCCATGTGAAGAGCTCACCCCTCATATCAATGTAAAAGGCTATGTCGGCAAACCTGAGCATGCCAAAAAGACAAGAGGAGAGCAGTTTTTCTTCGTCAATAATAGATACATCAGAAGTAGCTATCTGCATCATGCAGTGAGTAATGCTTTTGAAGGGTTGCTCCAACCCGATCAGAATCCATTCTATGTGCTGTTTTTGGAAATTGATCCTTCGCATATCGATATCAATGTCCATCCTACCAAAACAGAGATCAAGTTTGACGATGAGCGTACGGTCTATGCGGTAATCCGGTCGGCTGTGAAGCAAGCCCTAGGTTCTCACCATGTAGTTCCTTCGATCGATTTCACTTTTGACGTGAATTTTAATGAGAAATGGGATCAAGATCCAAGCAAAAAAGCCCAAGTGGATCGAGAATATAGCTACAAAACGTTCAATACTCCTGAATTCAAAAAATCCGATCCCTCAGGTTGGGAGCGACTTTTTGAAGGAAATAGTGCGGGACCAAATCGGCAGCTAACAGAGATGCAGCAAGCTGAAGGAGAACTTGATGTACTTACTTTTGGGAGCAAAGCGAATTCTGATCAGGCCCTCAATTCACTGGTCAGACCGATTGAGGATGAGGCTACCGGCACGACATTTCAGGTCGAGCTCAGCTATATTGTAGCGCAGATGTCTACCGGTATGCTGATCTTAGACCAGCAGGCAGCACACGAGCGCATCCTTTACGAGCGCTATTTACGGCAGTTAAAACTCGCCCAAGGCCCTTCGCAACAATGCCTTTTTCCGCCTGTATTGAACTTAGGTTCCTCAGATTTTGCTTTGGTGATGGACTTGATGCCAGAACTGCATAGCCTTGGCTTTATGGTTTCTGAGTTTGGCAAAGACACCATTTTGGTTCAAGGTGTACCGGCGGATATTCAAATCAAGAATGAAAAAGAACTCTTCGAGGGTTTATTAGAACAGTTCAAGAATTTTAAAAGCGAGCTTTCACTTGACAAACGAGAAAATCTTGCGCGCTCGCTCGCTCGTAAATCATCCTTAAAAAAAGGCCAAAAGCTAACTTCACAAGAAATGGAAAATTTAGTAGGCCAATTGTTTGCCTGTCAAAATCCGAACTTTGGTTTGGGAGGAAACAAATCTTTCGTGAAATTGGATTTAGGCAATATTCATTCTTTCTTCGGCAAACAGCATGTTTAGAAATATCACCCCAGTAGTTAAAAATCTTCTTATTGCGAACGCCGTCTTTTTCTTGGTGAGCGCATTTGTTTTCCCCCAGCTGAAGGCTTGGTTTGCATTGTATTACATCCACAGTTCCTACTTCAAGCCATTTCAGTTTTTGACGTACATGTTTATGCATGCGGATTTCTGGCATTTATTCAGCAACATGTTTGGCTTACTCATCTTTGGACCTTTACTGGAGCAGTTTCTTGGGCCAAAGAAAATCTTGATCCTTTGGATGGTTTGTGGGGTGGGATCTGGCGTCCTTTATTCCGGTTACAATTCCTATCGAATGAATAGCCTTCAAGATCAGGTTGAGTCTTTTGAGAATAATCCGAACCCAGAAGCATTTAATAAGCTCGTCATCGCAAATCGAGGCTTTTTCCAAAGTTCAGTATTTGACTTTGTAGATGACTACAGCAGAAACCCTGATGATCCCAATAAGATCAGTCAAGCTAAGCAGACATTAAATGCAATTGTGGAGATTCAGGGAAATGTGCCTATGGTTGGTGCTTCGGGAGCATTATTCGGAGTTTTGATCGCTTTTGGAATGCTATTCCCAAACACACAGCTCTTTCTGCTGTTTCCTCCTATGCCGGTTAAGGCAAAGTATTTGGTCTTATTCTATGGATTATACACGATCTATAACGTGATCTTTAATAACCCGACGGATAATGTTGCGCACGTTGCGCACTTGAGTGGATTGGTAATAGGAGCGATTTTAGTTTATTTTTGGAAAAAAGACAGATCTAATTTTTATTGAGTATGTACGGTAATTTTTGGGAGAATTTAAAAAACGCGTTTAAATACAGCGATAACAGCCTTTTCAAATTGATCGCAATCAATTTGCTGGTGTTTATGGCTTTATTGGTGATCAGAGTGCTATTTACCATAGGCGGAGTAGGTGAAGTTTACCAACAAGGGTTGACTTATTTAATGATGCCAGCTGCGTTTGATCGCCTGATTACCCAGCCTTGGAGCATCTTGACCTACATGTTTTTGCATGAGGGTTTTTTCCATATCATATTCAATATGCTTTTTCTCTATTGGTTTGGGATGATTATCCACCAATACCTGGGAAGTCGTAAGCTTGCAAATCTTTATATTCTGGGAGGCTTGGCTGGAGCACTGTTTTATGTGCTGATTTATAATATTGCACCATTTTTCAACAATGCAGTTGATACTTCGCTCATGTTAGGAGCTAGTGCGGGTGTGTTTGCGATTGTAGTGGGCGCTGCTACGTTGACGCCGAATACCACTTTCATGTTGATCTTGATCGGTCCAGTTAAGATCAAATACATCGCGATGTTCTATGTCGTTCTTGCTTTTGCCAATACTGTTGGGGCTAATGCAGGTGGCGAACTCGCGCATTTGGGGGGAGCCTTAATGGGATTTGTGTATGTCACACAGCTTCGAAATGGAAGAGATTTAGGGATTCCAGTGCAACGAGTTGGTATTTGGTTTGAAAACTTTTTCTCCAAAAAGAATAAAGTACACGTTTCCTATCGGAAGAAAAGTACAGGTCCGAGTTTCGGTTCCGCTTTTTCGAAATCCACGAAAGCTACCAATGAGGTTTCAAATTCAGGGGATGCTACGCAAGAAGAAATTGATCGGATTCTGGATAAAATCGCTGAGAAAGGTTACGACGCTTTAAATAAGGATGAGAAACGTAAGCTTTTCGAATTTTCTAAAAAGTAGTCGATTAATTCGTCGCCGCTCTTCCTCCGAGTGGGAACGCCAAACCTACCCGAAACCCGACTTCCTGTCTGTTGGTGCTTTGAAATTTGAACTCAGTGCTCAAGCCCATCCAGTCTACTAAACCAATGTAAGCTCCTACACCGACATTTGCACCCTTAAAACTCCTTCGTACTCCGGCACCGTCAGGTTGTGTGTTTTCCCAGTTTTGGCTGTATCCAGCCATAAAATATAACTGTGAAGGTCCTTCGGAAACGTAGTAGCGTAAGTCTGCGCTGAAATTGCTTTCTGAGCCGATTTCTGGAAAAATCTGAGTATAGCTTGGCATGAAAGCAAAGTGATCCACAAAGAAAAATTCGATTCCACCACCAATTCCAAAATCTTGCCATCGAAGCCCATAAGTTCCAAACGCATGAACTCGAGCATCACCCTGATTTTGGGTTTGTGAATAGCCCGAAAAGGAGATTAGAACCAGTCCAAAAAAAATCACCAAAGCCTTTTTCATTTCTTCATTTTTAAATTTGGAAGAAATTAGGTGGCTTTGGTGAAGAAAGCAAATGCTTATTCTAAAATGCGGACTAGACGAGCTAATCTTCCATCAGCAGTGATCCCTTCTATGATGACCATCTGTTTTTTGGCGAGATCGGAATTATAGAATTCGAGTTTTGCCTGACCATTTTCATCTGTACTTAAAATTGGATTCCAATAGATCGTTGCCCGTGCATCCTTGCCCGAATTTTCCGCGGTTTTAGCATCGTATTTTGGAAGGTAAAATTCCTTTGGAACGGAGTAGCCTCCATAATTGGTCACAAGCGTTCCTCCTACGCTCCGACCAAATCCGGAGCCCGTTTTGGTATAGACAGCAATTACTCCGTTGGCACCTTGCGAACCAAAAATGGCGGTCTTCGCTGGATCTTTGAAAACATCTACATTAGCGACATCTCTGGGGTTGATGTTGAGTAAAGTTGAGGCTTCTACCGGAGCATTGTCCAACAGATATAAGGGCTGCGTACCCGCCCCACCAAGTGACCCGACCCCTCGAATAGTTACCGATACATCCAATCCAGATACAAATACCTGCACACCGGAAACTCGCCCTTGGATCAGTTGGAAGACGTTGGTAAACCCTACCGAAGAAGGGATTTTCGAAGGATCAAGTGTGACATCACCAGCGCCGTAGATTTTTTTGATTTCTTCTTCCTCGCGTTCAATGGTCTTTGCTTCGACAGTCACACCTTGAAGATCAATAATGTCTTGCTCAGAGTTAAGTTGCTGCATCATATTTCGCTCACGATAGGTGGCCACGAGTTCAGCAGGCCAAATGATCTCTTTTGGGTACTTACCTCCTACATCATTGAATACTGCTTCTGGCCGAATCACTTCGACATCAATAAAATTCTTAAGCCGACTATCCTCTGCAGTGATCGTGACTTTTGCCGAATCGAGGTATTCCAAATCCCGGAAAATAAATCGGCCATTTGGGCCAAATTCGGAGCTTACGATTTCTATTCCTTCACCGACCAAAGCGGTAATTTTTCCACCTCCTAGCCCTTTTTTCGTTTGTTCCTGATCCGTGACAGTCCCTTCAATATTGATTCCCCGTTCGATGAAGTGCTCGACTTTTTGAAAATTCCCAGCCAATACGTTCTCCCAATTAAACCTTCTCCAACCATGAGTCAGCATCACTAAATCTAACTCATCCAAAGTTTCTGGCTTACTGTCTAGGAAATACCTGGCCGGCTGATAGATGCTGCCTTTCAGATCCGAAGTCAATAAAAGGGTAGAGAAAATAGTCTCCACTCGATCCAATTCTTTATCAGTCTGGTCAGCATCCAAAACTGCAATTGAGAAACTTCCTGCCAAGGCATTCCCAGACGCGGTCGATTTTAGATTCATAGAGATTTTTTCTCTTGGGCTCAGATTGCCGGACTTGGTAAGTTCCAGTTGGATTGGATTTATGGGCTGGACAAAGAGCAAGCGCTCGAGCAAGGCATTGCCTTTACTGTCCATTACCGTAATATGATTGATTCCGGAAATCAAATTTTCTTTTGGAATACGAACACCCCAAACGTCGTTTGCCAAGGATCCTTGGATCATGTAGTTGATGATTCCTCGAGTTTGAGAAATCAATAATAGGCTATTCGGCTCATAGGTGCCTTGTACAAATGCGGTGACATAGCTCGCTGCCGGGTTATTGATGACTTGCATCACGATACCCTCAGAATCTACTTTTGGTAGGCTCAACGATCTTTCCTGTCCAGTAGCAGTGTCTTTGATCTTCGCCTGATAGTCCGCACGATCAGGCGTGATTTCAAATTTGCCTAACCCACCAAAATTGCTTGAAAAAGTGATGTCAGTTCCGGTGACTTCCCCTGCTAGGCTTACTGGCATGCCATTCGGGTAGATTCCCCGAAATGCCATATTGGCCTTCTTTCCCATGATCCATCGACCGCCCTCTGGCAAAAATTGAATATCAGCTAGGTCTAGGCTGTAGGGTAAAGACAGCTTTTGGGTTACTTCATAATTTTCATTCTCAAAATAAGTGAGTTCTAGAATCTGATTGGGATTGGCTTTTTCTGGGATGGAAAAAGTAAAACTGAGTTCTCCCTGTGCGTTGAGGGGAAATTTCTGACTGTACAATTGTGCTTCCCCAGCTTTAGCCTTGACCTCAATTGTTTTTCCCGATAAAGCTTTTCCCTCGCTATCCACTACTACCAGATCAGCACGATAAGTCACTTTTCCACCTGCCGATTCGATGCCGGTATACGTGATTTTAGGTAGAAATGATCCTCCAGCACCATCGACCACATTGATCGATCCTGTGAAGAAATAATCGTCTCCAAAATTTCTCATCCAAGCAGTATAGGCCTTGATTTGATATATTCCAGCTTTTCCAAAAGCGGGAAGTCCAAAATCACCCTTTCCTCTACCTTTTTCCAAGCGTACGATTTTTTGTTCGAGCAGAAGACCATCTCCATCAAATAAGTCAACAAATAATGTTGCACTCAACGGGGAGGGAATCTGATTACTGCCTGCAGTGAGGTAAGCGCTAAACCAGACCTCTTCTCCCAACGTGTAGGTGTTTTTATCCAGATGGAGGTAGGCTTTTTCTACCGGATATTCCTTCTGGTAGGTGTCAAAGTAGCTTTGGATTTTTTGGGGCAAAGCTTCCTGTCCATAGAGCTTTACGGAGCTGTAGCTGATAAGAAAAAATATCAGCATTAAAAGTTGGTTTTTCATAAGTATAGTTGGTTCGTTACTAAAAACGTCCCTAATAAAACTAATTACTTATAATCAGACAAGTGAAAAAATCTTAAATCGTGTTTAAAGCCGAAACTTCGTTCTTATTTGCCAGCTGACCGCAAGCTGCATCGATGTCCTGACCTCTTGATTTTCTAACTTTGGCGATAATTCCTTGTGATTCGAGGATGCGCACATACATATCTACGGCTTCTTGCTTTGCCTGACGAAATTCACCTTCGTCGATGGGGTTGTACTGGATGAGATTCACTTTCGAAGGAATGATTTTACAGAATTTGGCAAGTGCTCTGGCATGTCGCTCGTCGTCGTTGATGCCTTCCCAGATCACGTATTCATAGGTGACTTTGCGCTTAGTCTTTTCGTACCAATATTTCAGTGAGTCACCTAGTTCCTCTACAGGATTGGTATTATTTATCGGCATTAGTCGGGATCGGGTCTCATTGATGGCCGAGTGAAGGGAAACGGCAAGGTTGAATTTGACTCCATCATCGGCGAGCTTTCGGATCATTTTGGTCACCCCAACTGTGGAGAGTGTGATCCGGCGAGGCGCCATTCCTAGACCTTCAGGCGAGGTGATCTTATTGATTGCCTCCAGCACATTGGCATAGTTGAGGAGGGGTTCGCCCATGCCCATAAAGACGATATTGGTCAGTGGACGCTGGAAGTAAGTTTCCGCTTCATCCTTGATCGCGACTACTTGATCGTAGATTTCATCCGGATTGAGATTTCGCATGCGCTTCAGACGAGCAGTGGCACAAAAATTACAATCCAGACTACAGCCGACTTGTGAAGATACACAAGCAGTAATCCGCTTGGACGTCGGGATCAGAACCGATTCTACAATCATAGAATCGTAGAGTTTGACTGCATTTTTGATGGTTCCGTCACTGGAATGCTGCATGAGATCTACCAAGATGTGGTTGATCTCAAAGTGCGTTTTGAGCATTTCCCGAGTAGAAAGAGAAATATTACTCATCTCATCGAAGTTTTTCAGAGACTTGTTCCAAAGCCACTCGTACACCTGCTTGGCTCGGAATTTCTTATCTCCTTGTGCCAAAAAGAATTCTTCCAACTGTGCCAGAGTAAGCTTACGGATGTCTTTTTTCTGAATTTCTTCCATGAGGACAAAGGTAAGGGATTCTGAAGTATCAAGTAGCTAGATGTGAGTATCAAGATAGGAGGTGAAATTATTTCCATTTAAAGCTTTTATGGTCTAAGGCTCGCATGGTACAAAGAATCCCATTAAGGTGATCGTATTCGTGCTGAATCAATTCAGAAAGTGCACCTGTGACATGCATAGACTGCTTTTTCCAATTTTCATCCAAATAAGTCAAGGTCAGCGATTCGTGTCGGGCAACTTTCACCAATAGATTTGGAAAGGACATGCAGTCATCCCAAAGCTCGAATTTCGCCTCACTTAGATTTTCCAATTCAGGATTGATGATGATGTAGCCTCTATCCAGATTCAGGTAAAAAAGTCGCTTCATGATTCCCAGCTGTGGAGCTGCAATGCCTCGTCCAAATTGATACACTCTTCGAATATCCTCCATCGCCTCATGAAGCTGCTGCACCCATTCCATGACATCAGGAAGCTCTTCTTGTCTTACCGGTTCACAGTTTTCATACAATCTGGGATCACCAAGTTTGAGGATGTCGTGGATGGTTTTCATGGGATAAAGATAAGAAAGCCCTCTAAAATAAGGAAGACTTGAAATACCATTAAGGATAGGTGTGCTTAGATTTATTTAAAAACTAACCATTAAAATATAGTTTTAACCCTTCGTCAAATTACCAACTAATTTATAGGCATTAGTTGACCCGTTAATTTGCATAATAATAATAATAATAATAATATGTTCACATCGTCTAGCTGATCGGTTAGCGGCTCCTGTCTAGGAGGTTACAAGTATTTCAATTACAAGAATATGAAAAAGTTAATTTTAGGGTTAGGATTGTTTGGAACCACATTCCTTTTCTTTACGTCCACTTCTGCCGTAAAAGCTAATGGCACTTATCGAATAGAAACAATCGAATGTGAAGGTGGTGGCTCTGTATCCAGATGTAGGTTTGATGGAACTGAAACATGTGATGTATCCGGTCAAAAACATTGCGATGAAGTCGGTGGAATTGGTTAAAAAAATAGCGGCCTATCCTAGGCCGGTACCTTATTTAAGAAACAAAATGCTAAAAAACATAATACTTTTATCCATACTTTATTTATTAGTCTCCTCGTGCATAAACTCCTCGGATAAACAAAATTCCACTAAGGAGACAATAATTAAGATCAATCTAGATAAGTCAGGAAATGGTAAATTATCTGAGTATTTCAGTGGGATTAGCTATACCTTAATTGAGAATCAGGAAGCTAATCCGCTTGTAGAATCGTATCAAACTATTTTAACTAATAATTCGATTTATGTACAGGATTATTATAACAGCTATGTTCACAGATTTGATAAAAATGGAATTTTTCAAAGCTTAATTAAATCAACAGGACAAGGTCCAGAGGAGTATCAGCAATTAGACCATTTCCAAGTGGTAGGAGATACCTTATTCATCTTAGATAGAAGTTTAAGAAAAATACTAGGATATAATTCTGAGCAGCAGGTAGTTCATGAAGAGTTTATACCCGTAAATGCATCGAGCTTTCATAAGCAAGGTAATAGGATATTATACTTTATGAATAATGTAAGCGATAAGTCAGATTATAACTTTCTTTTATTTAAAGAGGGTAATTTAGTTCAAGAGTCTGTTAAAATTAGAACTGGATTTGAAAAATTTCAGCACAGCTCTAAAAACGGGTTGAGTCAAGATTTTAATTCAGGATTTCTTTTTCCAATTCCATTCAGCCAGGAAGTAGTTTTTTTCAAGAATGATTTAAGTTTCAATAAAAAAGTAATCTTTGATTTTGGTTCTTACTCAGTTAAGGAATTAGATTTTATTCGCCTGCATAATTCATCCAGATCAGAATTTTATGATTTTGTTAAAGAAAATAATCTCGTTGAAAACATTTCCACGTTCACTAAACTGGGAGACATGTATTTTTTGTCTCTATATCAAACAAGTAAAACTTTGCATTTTATTTTTTTGAATAAAGAAATGAGCGTGAAAAGCCAAGTAACTAATTTTGAAAATGATATTGATCAAATGAAAATCCGGAATATCCCATGGACGGTATTTGAAGATAACTTGATTTTCAAAATAAACTCTGTGGATTTCTACAATGATTATTTAGCTAAGTTTTCTGGACAGCAGGTTTCTGTTAAAGAAGGAAATGTCCATGAGTTTTTTCAAAATCATCAAGAAAAACTAAAAGATGATCAAACTGTGCTGGTTTCACTTACCCTTCGGAAGGATCTTACAAATTAGAAATCGGCTCAAAACTTTCTTAAAATGAGCTGTATTTCTTTTTTAATGAGCCGATTAGTTGGAACTGTTTTAGCAGGTGATCTACGTATATCTTCCATCGCCTTATTCAGCTTCTGCACCCATTCTATGACTGCTGGAAGTTCATCTTGCCTTACCGGCTCACAGTTTTCATACAATCTGGGATCGCCAAGAGTGAGGATATCGTGGATGGTTTTCATAGAAAATTTTAGTTTTCAAGCCCGATTTTCTACCCAGTATTGGGTATTTTTGAGAAGTTTCGTGTTATTTTTCAAACAAATATTAGGATAATAATAATAATATGTTCGAATTAGTTAGTCGAGTGACTAACCGCTCTTGGCCAGGGGGATACGATTAGTTTAAATTATAAGATTATGAAAAAGTTAATTTTAGGATTTGGATTACTAGCTTTTAGTTTCTGTTATTTGGCTCCAGTTAATACATTTGCACAAGGATTTTGTGGGGATAACTGCAATGAGGATCCAAAGTATTATACATTGGCACAGACAGGTCCTAATACTTATTGTTGTGTAGCAAGCACGAATGAGTTGGACACATGTTCAGGGGTAGCTTGTCAGTAATCAAAATCTTAACAAAATGAAAAAGGAGGGGTTTCCCCTCCTTTAAATTATATTCTTTATGAAAAAAAGTCTTTTCTATTTACAGGTTTTTATAGTTTTTGTTAGTTGTTCATCACCAAACAAAAAAGATGCAATCGAATCAAAATCTATAACTATAAATCTTGAAGATGCGAATCCAGAAAGATTTGACTCAATCTTTGAAATAGAAGAAATGATCGCTATTGGAGGATCGGAAGCTATACCAATCAAACAAATCAAAAGAATTCTAACTAAGGATAATAATTACTGGATTCTTTCCTCAAATAAAATTTTTCATCTTGATGCAAGTGGAAAATTTTTAGATTCGATTTCTAGTCTGGGAAATGGTCCTGGAGAATTTCAGTCTGTAGATGACATCCGATGGAATGAAGGCTCCAACTTTTTAGAGGTGTTAGATAAAAACAGAGGCAAATTACTTAGATTCAATAGCGATGGTGTGTTTCAAAATGAATGGAAAAATCCTTATCTCTATTTGGCCACCTCGTTTATGCCCCAAGGGGATGATTATTTTATTTACGGCGGACTTTTTTTTAACGGAGATGGAGATCGTGCAGTCTTGATCTCCGGAAAAACTGGTGAAAAAAAGAAAGGGTTCAGCAAAATTGGAAATGAAAGAACTTACCTGAAAGTACTTAATAATGATACTTTTTATGCTAAAGATGGAGATATGGAGTTTTTTTATTCCGATAGTGATACTCTTTTCACGCTAAGCGAATCGGGCTCTAATTATAAATATTTATTTGATTTTGGAAAATTCCAAACTCCTCAGCAGTTCTTTGATCGTTCATTTGAAAACATAATGGATTTTAGAAATCAAGCAGCAGAAAATAATTATGCTTCAGTTTTTTCAATACAACCCACAGACAAACATATATTCCTTTTCATAATTCAGGGTTCTGATTTTTATACTACAATAGTAGATAGAACCACAAATAAAGTTAGGACCGCAAAGGGTTGGTCGACTGAATTTGGAAAGGATTTTTCAAATTTGAGTTCCTATTCGGCCTATACTCCTATTGGAAGTGACAGCCAATTCCTATATTTCTCCATAGACCCTTATTCAATTAAATCGGAAATAGATAAACTAAGTGGAAATCCTTCCCTTCCAGAATTCTTAAAATCGAATCCATATATTGATCGCATCTATCAAGATTTTGATAAGTATGAAAACCCTTACATACTTAAAATCCGAATCAATGATTTTTAAATGAAATAGTCATTATCATCGATAACCTTTGAAGACCATCCAAGCTTCGTGTAATTCCTGAACCCAACCTGATACTTGATCCAGTTCGGATTCCAAGACTGGCTCACAAATTTCGTAAAGCCTGGGATCGCCTAGCTTAAGGATGTCGTGTATGGTTTTCATAATTTGAAAATAGCTTTTCTATTGAAACTTAGGAAGTCAAACCTATGCTCACTTTGCTTTTCCTGCATTTGAGAGATGAATTTCTTGTCAATAAAAATTCTGAATTAAATAATACGGCTCAAAAATATCCAGAATCACGCTAAATACGGCTCAAAATCCACTATACTTGAGCCGTATTTTTGTATATTTTGAGCCGAATCAATAGTCATGAACAAGAATCAACTCCTCGTATTGGAATTTATCCAAGGTAAGAAACTGGTCTCGCGTGCTGAAATCACAGCCAATTCAGGTTTGGTGGTAAGTGACGCCACTATCAAAAGAATTATTTCTGACTTGGTCAAGGAAGGTTGGATCATATCACTTGGAAAAGGGAAAGCCACTACCTATGCTTCGGCGCCAAAGTTGGAGATTCTTTTTCCAGTAGAGTTGGATACTTATTTCATGGTAGAGCAGGATGATAGACCCATAAAAAGACGATTTGACTTTGATATTTTTGAGAATTTAGATCGTACAATTCTTTTCACTCCGGAAGAGCAGGATCATCTATCCAGCCTTCAAGAGAAATTTCAAAGAAAAACGAAAGAATTAACCTCTTTAGAATTCCAAAAAGAGATGGAAAGACTGGCTATAGATCTAAGCTGGAAATCTTCCCAAATAGAGGGAAACACCTATTCACTTTTAGAGACAGAGCAACTTCTAAAAGAAAAGAAGACTGCATCGGGGAAAACCAAAGACGAAGCCGTCATGCTACTCAATCATAAGGAGGCAATTGATTTCCTGTTGGGACAGCCAGAGTATGGAGTTAATCTATCCTTAAAACTTATTGAAGAACTACACAGCTTGTTGGTAAAGGAATTGGGAATCAATAGAAACATCCGAAAACGAAGAGTTGGAATCACAGGGACGAATTATAATCCTCTTGACAATGAATTTGAAATAAAGGAGGCGCTTGAAAAAACATGTAACCTTGTCAATTCCAGAATCTCAATCTATGAAAAAGCATTTCTGACGCTAGTTTTAATCTCCTATATACAGCCCTTTGGGGATGGTAATAAGAGAACTTCCAGAATCCTGTCAAACGGAATTTTGATAGCGGAAAATTTCTGCCCGCTTTCCTTCCGAACAGTTGATCCGCTTGATTATAAAAAAGCAATGCTGGTTTTCTACGAGAAGACCAATATTACGCCCATGAAAAGGCTGTTTATTGAGCAGGCGGAATTTGCTGTGAATACGTATTTCTGATTCAATAAATGATACTCCTAGATTAACTTGTAGGAGATTAAACAATTCTTGCCTGCCTTTTCCCTACTTTTGCGGCATGAATTACCTTTCGGTCGAAAACCTCAGTAAAGCGTTCGGGGAGCGCAAACTTTTTTCCAATATCTCCTTTGGCATTTCCCAAGGTCAGAAAATAGCCCTAGTCGGCATCAATGGCGCCGGCAAATCTACTCTGATGAAAATCATCATGGGTTTGGAAATCCCCGATACTGGCCAAGTCGGTACCAACCAGTCCATTAAAGTCGCCTACGTCCATCAAAACCCAGTTTTTGAAGGAACGATGTCGATCTACCAAACCATCTTTGATCAGAGTAATTCTGAAGTGCTGAAGGTGATCGAGGACTACCACAAAGCCATGCTGGATGCGGAGCAGGGAATCGACAACTCAGATAAAATGACGGTATTGTTTGAGAAAATGGATGCCTTCCAAGCTTGGGATTTTGAATACCAAGTGAAAGAAGTGCTGGGGAAATTAGGCTTACACGATACGGAACTTCCAGTGGGTTCCCTCTCCGGTGGGCAACGAAAGCGAGTAGCATTGGCGAAAGCTATTCTCGAGAAACCTGATTTGTTATTACTTGACGAACCTACCAACCACCTGGACCTCGCGACTATCGAATGGTTGGAAGATTACTTGGCTAAGGCTAATTTGGCACTTTTCATGGTGACTCACGACCGCTACTTCCTCGAGAAAGTCACGAACGAAATCCTCGAACTCGATCAAGGCAAAGTCCATCGCTACCAAGGGAACTATGGCTATTTCCTAGATAAAAAAGCCGATCGAATGCAAAACGAAGACATCGAACTTGAGAAGGCCAAAAGTCTCTACAAAAAAGAGCTCGACTGGATTCGACGTCAACCAAAAGCCCGAAGCACCAAGGCGAAATACCGTGTGGATGCTTTCGAAGAGACAAAAGAAAAAGCCTCTCAAAAACGTGAAGATCGAGACATCGAATTACAGGTGAGCGCCCAACGACTGGGAAATAAAATCATCGAAATTGAGAAAATGAGTAAATCCTACGGCGATAAGGTGCTCGTGGACAATTTCAATTACGTTTTCAAAAAGAAGGATCGTGTCGGAATTATTGGGCCAAATGGAGCTGGAAAAACTACTTTCTTGAATATGATCACGGGGCAATTGGCTCCGGATTCTGGGAAAGTAGCGATCGGTCAGACCACTGCTTTCGGATATTACCGACAGGAGGAAAGTAGCTTTGACGAGTCGAAGCGGCTCATTGATATTGTCAAGGAAGTAGCTGAAGTGGTGACACTTGACAAGGGACAGACCATCACCGTCAGCCAATTTTTAACTCAGTTTGGCTTTCCGCCAAAGCAGCAGCATACCCCAATTGAAAAATTGAGCGGTGGTGAGCGCCGTCGTCTTCAATTGTTGATGGTTCTGATCAAGAATCCAAACTTTCTGATTCTCGATGAACCAACGAATGATTTGGATTTGATGACTTTGAATACGCTGGAGGAATTTTTGGATTCATTTCCCGGCTGTCTAATTATCGTTTCCCACGATAGATACTTTATGGATCGGCTGGTGGAGCATCTTTTTGTATTCGAAGGAGAAGGCGCGATTTCTGATTTTCCTGGTAACTATTCTGAGTACAGGGAAATTGAAAAGGAGCAAAAAGACCGAAGTCCGAAGACCGAAGATCGAAGTGCCGATTCCACGAAATCTATTCAATCCGAGAAAGCTGAAGTTATCACTGCAGCGCCGCAGGCGAAAGTGAAAGCGGGCTTCAAGCAAAAGAATGAGTTTAAGGAAGTAACTGCTTCCATGGCAAAATTGGAAAAAGAGAAAGCTGAGCTGACCGAAAAAATCAGCGGTGGAAATTCGGATCACGAAGAACTGATGAAAATCTCAGCTCGAATGCTGGAAATAGATTCGAAATTGGAAGAATTGGAGCTGACTTGGTTGGAGTTGAGTGAGTTGGAGGGGATAGAGTAGGGTCATTGCTTTTACGTCATTGCGAGGATGGTTTTCTTTCTTGATTTTACCAATGCCATTCCCATTCGAGGCAATCTTTCTAAATTTTAGCAGATTGCCTGCCTTCTGGGAGGCGTGCTTCGGAATTGAAAGTGATGTGGTAGATGAATATAGTCTCAATAAATTCTTCGCAATGAGGAGACAGCTCTTTTTGCCAAAGGCAAAACTGGTAGCAGCCCTGAATGCAGCGCAGCGAAATTCGGGGTAAATTCCGCACAAAACATCATGCGAGTGCCAAGGGCACGATCGGTAATTACCCCCTAATTATCTCAATCCCGAACTTAATATTAGATTCAAATTACGCATTCCACTAATGGCTCATCTACTGCCAAATTAATCGTGTTTGATACCGATCGTGCCGTTGGCACTCTATAAAATATCGAATAGATTTCGATACCCAGAATTGCATTGTGGGCTTTTACTGGCCTTGCCTTTGGCAAGGGTTCGGCAATCAAAGCACGATTTATTTTATGGAAAAGTGGTGCGCAAAGAAGCTAGTGGTGCCCATCCTTGCGAGACCTTTTGTCAAATAATACAAACTATATGAGATCCAACTAGGTCGAAGCAATCTCAGTCTAAGTAACAGATTGCTTCGGAAATGAGTGATTTCAATTAGTGGAATGGTTCCAGTCAATTCCTCGCAATGACGTATAACTCGCAATGACGATCAATACAAAAACGCCACTTTCACCCCACCATACCAGTTTCTAGTCGGCGCTGGCTGATAAAATCTTCCTCCAAAAGGATTCAGGTCATTTCCTAAGGAATAGCTTTCATCCAGAAGATTATCCACTCCGCCAAAGGCTTCCAAATCCCATTTTCCAGCAAAAGTCCTCGCCCAGCCAAATCGTAAATTCACCAGATTGTAAGCATCCTGATAGACCGTGTTTGCATCGTTGAGCGGAAGTTCGCTGACATATTGATGCGTCAAATTTAGATAAACCCCAATATTGGTTCGCAAATCCAATCGAGAGACTAAAGTGGTCTCAGGTACGCCGGTTAGGGAATTTTCAGAAAAGTCATTTGTCCCTTTTTTATAATCCTTAAACTTGAAAAACTGCCCAGTATAGGCTGTTCCAATGCTCAAGTCCTGAATAAATCCCTGCCCATTTCTCACAAAGCTATAATCTACTGCTGCCTCGATTCCCTTTTGGTCCGTCGCTCCGGCATTTTGAAATAGTACCACTCCTTGGGAATTGGTAAAAGTGGTGATCGTCTGATCGAGTTTGAAATAGTAAGCAACTAGATCTGCATTGAATTTTCCTTTTCCGATTCGATAGCCAAGCTCGTAATTCACTCCTTTTTCAGCTTCCAAGTCCAGATTTAAACTTCCCTCATTCGTCCGCACCTCATCAATGGTAGGTGGAGAAAAGCCACTGCTTAGGCTTGCATATAGCGATGAATAAGAATTGACTCCATAATTCAATGCAACTCGAGGTACTACAATTGGATCAAAAGTTCGGGTTTGCAATCCTGTAGGACCTCCCGAAGCATTGATCTGCCGATCGATTTCAAAGCTGGAAAAGTTCTCACTTAGTCCTAGTGTGAATATGAATTTCTCGGCGAAATCCCACTCTGCCTGCTGGAAAAGAAAACCCTGCGTAGCTCTTAACTTATCCGAAAATCGTACCGTGTCTGCTACTCCACTGCGATTTCCAAAATTTTGAGCATCTGTCAAACTGGTCTGATATTCACCACCTGCGATCAAGCGAAGTGCCTTTCCGCTAAGCTGGGTATCGTGTATGAATTTTGTTCTACCCCCAAATCCGAAACCAAGTTCCTTTTTGTAATCTAGGATAAATGGATTTTCGAAGTCATTGGTATTCAGGTAAACGGTGGTGTTGTTGCTGGTTTTATCAGAAAAGCGATATAAATGCCCGAAGGAAGCGAAAACCGACTTTTGAGCAATGGAGCTATTTTGATTCACCGAACCAGGACGAGCTTGGGTTGGATCAGCTGCCAATTGATCGGCATTTAAAGCTCCGGGAATCTGATAGTTTAGATCAGAAATCAACAGTTGCGTTCGGATTTCTTGTTTTTCAGAAACTGGGAAAAAGCTTCCCAATTGGAAGACCTTTCGGTCCATTGCGGTATGCTCTCGATAGCCATCCGCCTTTTGAGTGACAAAAGAAGCTTCAATTCCGCCTTTGCCAATCTGCTGCGAAAGACCTAATCGGAAGCGGTTAAGCCCAAAGCTTCCTGCGGAATACTCCGTCGAAATTCGATTTCCCTGAGCTAGGACTTGGGAGTTTAAACTGATTGCACCACCATTTCCTGCACCGTAAATACTTCCTGATGGACCTTTGATGACTTCTGCAGTTCTGATATTGCTGAGGTCTAGTAGGTTCAAAGGAGTGGTGCCATCGGGAGCAGTGAAAGGCACTTCATTCCAATAGACTTTGACATTTCGAACGCCGAAGGGAGAACGAATGGAACTCCCTCGAATGGATATTCTATAGCTGGCAGGAGCACGTTCTTCGATTCGGATTCCCGGCTTGGTGTTGAAGGAATTGACGATGGACGTTTCATTGAATCGATTGAAATCTCGTTCTGATACGACTGAAATGGCTGCCGATTGCTCTAAAAGAGGTCGCTCAGATTCGAAAGCGGTGACGGTGACTTCTGATAGATTTAGGGATTTTTCCGTTAATTCCACCACATGTTCTCCAGCGGCAAATTCGCCCGAAAAGGTTTCGTAGCCAGATTTGAAGAAGATAAAAGTTGCGGCTTCCGATCCCGAGAACGTTACGATTCCAGAGGCGTTCGAAAGCTGAGCTTGCCCATTTTCAGGGCGAATACGCACATTTTCCAAGGGTAAAGTGGTATTGGTGTCAACTATTTTGAATTGAACTTGGGCGATTGTAGAAAAACTAATAAATAGGAATAATAGGGATAGGCATTTTCTCATACGGCGAATTTAAGGGGTTTTTGGAAAGGAATATTGACCATTTAAAAATTTTGAGAGAGTGCCGCCTTTTCGGGGCTTTGGTAGATGATTAAATTCCCTTACCTGGCACTTTGTTCGGGGTCATGAATGGTACCGCTCCTTTGGAGCTTTAATAAGGATTAAATGGGAAACCCAGTTTTAGAATGAAATTCATAAGATTGAATTTTGGAAGTGTTGAATTTTGTAAAAAAGGTAGCTAATGGAATTAGGAAGATCCAAAGGATCTTAACTATTCATGACCCTCGGCGCAGCCGGGGGTCAGGCAATCGAATGTGGGTTGGGAGCCCTGAAGGGGCGAAACATATACTTATTTTAAAAAATATCGCTCATCAACCTCAATTCCATTTTCTATCAAAAGTCTTCGATATTCTTGCTCAAAGCTTTCCTTTTTATGATGTTCTTTTTGCCCTTTAATGTAGTTTATCAACCTATCCTTTTCATGAATTGAACTGGTGAAACAACCGTATCCATCTGCCCAACCCGAAAAATTTGGATGCTCTTTTGATTGTTTTATCCAAGAACTGGAATACGCTTTCAAATCCTTCATGAAGTCCGCAACAGCATTGGAAGGATGAATGTCAACTAGCAAATGAATATGGTCTTCGACTCCATTAATTTGATAGAGTTTTGACTTTTTGTTTTTAATTATTCCCCACATATAATTGTAAATATCTGTTGAGTCAGAATTCATAGTTGGCATACTTCCTTTGGTGTGAAAAAGGATGTGGTAATACATCTGTCGATATGAAGTCATGATTTAAAAAGTTTTTTTTAAGGAAGTTAGGGTTTTTTAGAAATTGTTTCGCCCCTTCAGGGCTTCGAAATAATTATTTATTCGTTACCCTGCACTTCGTACAGGGTCATGAAATTAAGGCTCCTTCGGAGCTAGATAGTATCTCTATTCAAATAATCCAACTAAATTTTATACATCAATCCAATTTTCAGCGGCTTTTTCTGCCAAAATACTTGTCGTTGATATTGGTCTAGATCCGTAGGATCGAAACCATTCATGACCCTCGGCACAGCCGAGGGCTAAGGCCTAGGAATAAATATAGGAGCCCTGCAGGGGCGCCACCTCAAAAGTCTCGCCCCTGCAGGGCTTCGGTTAATCAGGTTACTCCTTTACCCTGCACTCCGTACAGGGTCATGAATTGTCCCGCTCCTTCGGAGCTTCATTAAGAATTAAATACAAAATCAAGTTTTAAAAGGTAATTCGTATGAATCCAATTCATAAGATTGAATTTTGGAAACGTTGAATTTTGCAAATAAGATAGCTAATGGAATTAGAAAGATCCGAAGGGTCGAAACTCTTCATACCCGTCCGCTGTGGTGGAACCCTCGGCGCAGCCGGGGGTAGAAAACTAGCAAATCTACACCAGCCCTGTAAGGGCGAAACTTTATAATACTCCCCAAATCAAACTCCACTTCCATTTTTCACTCAAATTGGCTAATATCCTTACTCAATCTAACTCGATGAAAAAATCAATCTGGCCAATTCTCCTCCTTCTTCTTTCATTTTGCCAAGAAAAAGTCCCGCCACCAACTCCGATCTTGCCAATTCCTGATGCTCGACAGATAGCTTGGCAAGAGTTGGAATACTATGGCTTTGTCCATTTCAATATGAATACTTTTTCTGATCGGGAGTGGGGATTTGGAGACGAGAAACCCGAGCAGTTTAATCCAACTGAATTGGATGTGCGTCAGTGGGCTAGAATTGCTTCGGAAGCAGGGATGAAAGGACTGATCATCACCGCCAAGCATCATGATGGATTTGTACTTTGGCCTTCTGCCTATACCGAGCATTCGGTGAAAAATAGCCCTTGGAAAGATGGGGAAGGAGATTTGATCAGAGAACTGGCGGATGCCTGTGGTGAGTATGGCTTGAAATTCGGAATCTATTATTCTCCTTGGGATCGGAATCATCCCGACTACGGCAAGCCGGAATACATTACCTACATGCGAAATCAACTGACTGAACTATTGACCAATTATGGGGAAATCTTCGAAGTCTGGTTTGACGGAGCAAATGGCGGTGACGGATGGTACGGTGGTGCAAATGAAACCCGAATTGTAGATAAATTTAGCTATTACGGTTGGCCTGAGACGATTGATTTGGTCAGAAAACTTCAGCCTGGCGCTATGCTTTTTAGCGATGCAGGACCGGATGTTCGCTGGGTTGGGAATGAGCACGGCTTCGCATACGAAACCACTTGGTCCAATTTGATGCGGGATTCGGTCTATGCCGGCATGCCAGAATTCTCTGAAAAATGGGCAACTGGCCAAGAAAATGGGACGCATTGGGTGCCGGCGGAATCGGATGTGAGCATTCGTCCGGGTTGGTATTACCATGCCTATGAAGATCATAAAGTGAAAACTTTACCACAGCTTCTGGAGATATTTTACAATAGTATTGGAAGGAACAGCTCGATGCTGATCAATTTTCCAGTAGATCGCCGGGGATTGATTCATGAAAAAGATGAAGCAGCAATCTTGGCTTTGGGAGAAAAAATCAAGGCAGACTTTGCTGTGAACTTGGCGGCTCAAGCGGTGATTTCTGCAAGTACTTCCAGAGGAAAAGGTTACCAGGTCGAATATTTATTGGATGGGGATTATGAAACGTATTGGACTACGGGCGATGGTGATATTTCAGCCTCCGTAGAATTGGACTTTGGAAAAGAAACAGTATTCAATCGGCTCTTACTTCAGGAATACACCCCACTGGGACAGCGCCAAAAAGCTTTTTCACTAGAAAAGGAAGTAAATGGAAACTGGGAAAAAATTGTTGAGGGCACGACGATCGGATATAAGCGAATTCTCAGATTTCCCCTTCAAAAAGCGCAAAAGATTCGAGTCAATTTTGAAGATGGAAAAGGGATTCCAGTCATCTCCGAATTGGGAGTTTATCATGCTCCGGCCCTGCTGAATCCGCCAAATATCAAGCGGGATAAGTCTGGCGAAATTACCTTGACTGCTTCTGATTCTGACCTCGAGCTTCGTTATAGTTTGGATGGAAGCGAACCATGCCAAATTTACTCAGATCCGATTCCAATGATCGAAGCAAAAACCTTGAAGGCGCTTAGTTTTGATCCGAATACACAAGAAGAAGGTGAGGTGTTGGAAGTGAATTTAGATCATGCCAAAGCCAAGTGGAGTGCGATGAATTCAGGTGCTGAAAAAGCATTCGATGAAAACCCAGCTACCTTTTGGGCAAGCGAAAACAATGAATTGGCACTCGATTTAGGAGAATTACTTCAGCTGAAAGGCTTTACCTATTTCCCAATGCAAGCCCGATATCCAAGTGGATTTATTCAGAATTATGAGTTTCAAATTTCCGCTGATGGGAAAATCTGGAAAACTGTTTCCCAAGGAGAATTCGCCAATATTGCCAATAATCCCATTCCCCAGGAAGTTCGATTTGATTCGGTAGAAGCTCAATTTATTCGTCTGAAAGCGATCAAAACTACGGATGGGAATTCCGCTACTTTCGCGGAACTAGGTATTCTGACACGCTAATCATGAAACAATTACTTATCTTATTCTTCCTATTTGTAGCTATTTCAGCCCCAAACTTTGCGCAGCAAAAACCTAATATCATCGTCATTTTCGCGGACGATATGGGCTATGGTGACTTGGGAATCAACGGTCATCCCACAATTCGGACACCCAATCTCGACCAGATGGCGATGGAAGGTATGCGATGGACCAATTTCTATTCGGTCTCTCCTGCCTGCACCGCCAGTCGCTATGGATTGTTGACGGGGCGTTATCCCGGCCGATCCGGATTTGGCTGGGTGCTCAATCCGGATTCTCCACGAGGCATTCATCCCAAGGAAATTACGTTGGCAGAAGGTTTGAAAGGGCAAGGTTATGCTACAGCCATGTATGGAAAATGGCATTTGGGAACGACAAAGCCTGATTTCCTACCACTTCAAAATGGCTTTGATGACTATGTTGGATTGCCCTACAGCAACGATATGATTCCTCCAAAATGGCCGGATATCGCTCTGATGAATGGAAATGATACGTTGGAACTCAATCCAGATCAGACCAAATTGACCAAGCTATACACTCAAAAAGCGATTGACTTTATTGAGAAAAATTCGGAAAAACCCTTTTTCGTCTACCTTCCATTTGCGATGCCCCATGTGCCACTTTTTCCCGGATCGGACTTTCAGGGCAAATCCAGGCGGGGACTTTATGGGGATGTGATCGAGGAAATTGACTGGGCTGTGGGTGAGATTTTGACTTACCTCAAAGCAAATGGATTGTCAGAAAATACGCTGGTTTGGTTTACTTCTGACAATGGACCTTGGATCATCAAGGGCGATCAGGCGGGCTCGGCTGGACTGTTTCGCGATGGCAAAGGCAGCACTTGGGAAGGTGGACAGCGCGAGCCTTCGATTGCTTGGTGGCCTAGAACGATCGCTCCAGGTTCGGTAGAAATGAACCTCGGTGCTACGAAAGATATTTATACGACTGCATTACTTTTGGCTGGAGCAAAAATTCCCACAGATCGGATTGTGGATGGAGTGGATCTCCGTGGAAATCTAAACCCAACTTTTGGTCAGAAATCCACGCATGACAGCTTCTATTATTTTGGACACGACAATACTGTTTTTGCCGTCAGGCAGGGGAAATGGAAACTCCATATTCGTACACATAGCCAAACCGGAGAGACCTATTTTGATGATCCCTTGCCTTTGCTATTTGACTTGGATACCGACCCTTCGGAAAAGTATAATCTGGCGGCAAGACAGCCTGAACTCGTAGCCCAGCTTCAAAATTTGATTGCTGCCTTTAACTCAGAAGCAGTAGCCAATCCTGACTTTCATACTTTAGAAAAAGAGAAATGAGAAATTCTATTTTGGCCGTATTAGTCGGAGTATTTCTTCTTTTTTCCTGTGGTAAAAAAGCTCCAGAAACCCCAAAACCAAATAAGCCTAATATCCTGATTATTTTATCAGATGATCAAGGAACCTTGGATTTGAATAGCTATGGTTCGACTGATTTGGCTACTCCAAACTTGGATCGACTGGCCGCCTCGGGAGTTAGATTTACTCAGTTTTATGCAGCAGCTCCAGTTTGTTCTCCATCTCGAGCGAGCTTGTTAACAGGAAAATACAATTTCAATGCAGGGCTTTTCGGGAATGTAGATACCCCTAACAATGATCCGGAAGGGTTATCCGGTTTGCCAACTGAGGAAATCACCATGGCGGAAGTATTTCGTCCTGCAGGATATCGAACGGCTGCCATAGGCAAATGGCATCTGGGACATACGCCAGAAAAGCTTCCCAACGGTCAAGGCTTCGATTACTTCTTTGGACATCAACGTGGTTGCATTGATAATTACTCCCATTTCTTTTATTGGAATGGTCCAAACCTTCACGATCTCTACCAAAATGAAACCGAGATCTATCGAGAGGGACAATTTTTTGGAGACCTGATGGTGGAGGAAGTAAAGCAATTCACCCAACCTTCTTCGGATCCTTTCTTTGTTTATTGGGCGATCAATATGCCGCATTATCCTTATCAAGGACGGGAAAGCTGGCTCAAGCATTATAAAAATCTTCCAAGCCCACGCCGGGAATATGCTGCTTTTCTATCCACCTTGGATGAGTTGGTAGGGAATGTCTTGGATCATCTGGAGCAAACAGGCCAATTGGAGAACACTATCATCGTCTTCCAATCTGATCATGGACATAGTGTGGAGGAGCGAGCTTATTTTGGAGGAGGCAATGCCGGTCCTTTTGCCGGCGCAAAATTCAGCATGCTCGAAGGGGGGATTAGGATTCCAGCGATTATTTCCTACCCTGGGAAAATTCCTGCAGGGGAAGTTCGGCATCAGTGGGCAGGGTCGGTAGATTGGTTGCCTACCTTGGCTGATTATGTAGATGTCTCGATACCAAATACCCAGGAAATCGACGGGCTAAGTTTGCGAAAAACAATCGATGAAAACTCGGCATCTCCACATAGCATCATGCATTGGGGGACTGGAAATCCAGATAATCCAAAAGGAGCTTGGGCTGTACGGAAAGGGCCTTGGAAGCTTCTGGGGAATCCGACAGACCCGACTAAGAAACTTACTTTTGGCGAAGCCGATCAACTCTACCTCGTCAATCTAGCGCGAGATAGCACCGAGCAAAGGAATCTTGCAACTGAACATTCAGCGGTAGTAGCTGAGCTGTTAAAATTACATGAAGACTGGATTGGAGAGATTTTGAACCGCAAACCTTCAAATTGATGGCATTTGCATCACATTTTCCTTATCTTATTTGCTGAAATTACCCCAACCCAAAATCATCCTAAAACCTTTTAACCTATGAACAGACGCATCGCACTGCGACATCTGGCGCTGATCTCCGGAGGACTTGCCCTCATTCCTTCCTGTGATTTCAGTTCGGATGACATCCTCGCTGCCTACGACAAGTTGAAAGTCACCGCTTCGCAGAAATCCCTGCTCGGTGATATTTCTAATACCATTATTCCCGCAGGGGAAATTAAAGGGGCATTGGATCTGGAGGTTCCAGACTTTATCCTAGTCATGATTAATGATTGCTTTACGGATGAAAATCAAGCCCTTTTCACCCAAGGCTTAGCGGCATTCCCGGCTTATGTGAAAAAGTCTGCAGGAAGCAGCTTCGATAAATTGGATACCAAAAAGAAGGAAGAAGTCATTCAGACTGGCGCCAAATTGGAAACTGGGGAAACCGAAGAAGGCATCACCAATAAGGCAATTGCCTACTTTCTCAATACCACCAAACGATTTACTATTCAAGGCTATATGGCTTCTGAATATATCCAAACTGAAGTTATTCCATATTCCTTGATTCCAGGCGAATACAATGGCGCCGTACTTATCACCGACCTTCAAAAACCACGTATTTAATGGCTAATCTGAATTTAAAAAGTAAAGAAGAACGAACTTATGGAGCCATTGTAGTGGGCTCAGGGATCAGTGGAAGTTGGGCGGCAAAAGAACTTTGTGATCTCGGAGTGAAAACGCTGATGATCGAGCGAGGCCGAAATGTGGAGCATATCAAAGATTATCCGACTACCAATATGCTTCCCTATGAATTTCCTCATCGGAATCAGATTACGCAGGAAGTCAGGGATGCAAACCCGATTGTGAGTAAATGCTATGCATTCAATGAGGACGCTGCGCACTTTTTTGTAAAAGACGCCGAGCATCCATATGTACAGGAGAAGCCATTTGATTGGATCAGAGGCTACCAAGTAGGAGGGAAATCGCTGCTTTGGGCAAGGCAAGTGCAACGCTGGTCGGATTTTGATTTTGAAGGTCCTGCGAGAGATGGCTTTGCGGTCGATTGGCCGATCCGATACAAGGAAATTGCTTCTTGGTACAGCCATGTGGAGAAATTTGCTGGAGTATCTGGAAATAAAGACGGCTTAGCAACTTTGCCCGATGGAGAGTTTTTGCCGGGTTATGAGCTGAATGTGGTGGAGAAATATTTCCAAGGAAAGCTGAAAGAGCATTATGGAAATGACCGTCACATGATTTCATCCCGCTGTGCACATATTCATGGAGATGCGGAATACTATGCGCAGCAAGGTCGTGCGATGTGTCAAAACCGAAATTTATGTCAGCGCGGTTGTCCTTTTGGTGGCTATTTTTCTTCCAATTCATCGACTATTCCTTGGGCTTTGAAATCAGGAAACCTGACCCTAAGACCAGATGCTGTGGTGCATTCTGTAATCTATGATGAAGAAAAAGGCAAGGCAACAGGCGTTCGGATCATTGATGCGCATACGAAGGAGATGGAAGAGTTTTATGCTCCGGTATTGTTCATCAACGCTGCCGCTTTAAATACCAATTTGATCTTATTGAATTCCACTTCCAGTCGCTTTCCAAATGGACTAGGAAATGATAATGGGCTGATGGGGAAATATGTGGCTTTCCACAATTACCGAGCTCGGGTTTCGGGTGAATATGAAGGGCATTCTGAATATGCGACCAGTGGCGGAAGGCCAACTAGTGGGTATTTTCCAAGATTCAGAAATGTCGAAAAGCAGGAAACTGATTTCCTTCGGGGCTATGCTGCGGGATTTTCAGCAGGAAGAGGAGCTAGGTCTGATAACAGTGGTATTGGGGAAGAATTAAAGAGTAATCTACTCAATCCAGATCAATATGGACCTTGGCGTGTTGGTTCTCACATGATGGGAGAGACGATTCCGAAGGAGTCGAACTATGTTGCATTGGATGCGAACCTCAAAGATCCATTCGGTATGCCACAACTGAAAATCAATGTGGACTACGATGACAATGATGTGAAGATGACCAAGGATTACATCGAGCAGATGACCGAGATGTTTGAGAAGGCCGGCTTCACCAATATCAGAGCTGAAGACGACAATCGAACCCCGGGATTGGATATCCATGAGATGGGTGGCATTCGAATGGGAAAAGACCCAAAGACTTCCCTCCTCAATGCCAATCATCAGCTTCATGCGGTGCCGAATGTCTACGTGACGGATGGAGCAGCGATGACTTCCACCTCTACCCAAAATCCATCACTTACTTATATGGCTTTTGCAGCGAGAGCGGCGCATCATGCGGTGAAGGAAAGCAAGAAATGAAGTTAGAAAGCTAAAGTGAGAAGTCTGAAAAATACAGCCCAAGTCGAAAGATTTGGGCTGTTTCATTTCTAAGTAAAAAAACTAACCTCCCCAAATCGCCATTTCCACCTTAGGATAATCCTGTTATTTTTTAGAAGTCACCTTTTCCTTTTGTCTCCAAAAAACGTCATTTCAATGCCGAAGAATATGATTTAAGTCATTAACCCCTAAATGATTGGGCTCAAATTGGATTTGATTTTTATTAAAATGGTAAATTAAGAAAGGATCAATTCCTCATTTGATTTTTTGAGGATTGAAAGATTTAAAAACTGGCTAAAACCAGACTTTCTAGAATTTTCAAATTTTAAGATCTATTTATGAAAGAACCCAATTTAAAAGATTACGCTAAGTTATATCAGCATTTTGACTGGGAAAATGAGCGAAGCCAATTAGCAGGATTACCTCAAGGGAAAGGGCTAAACATCGCGCATGAAGCAGTGGACAGTCATGCTTCCAGCCATTTGAAAAATACGGTTGCGCTTCGCTTTATTAGAAAAGGGGATAGTATTGATGACTATACTTATGGAGATTTAAAGATCCAGACTTCAAAATTTGCCAATCTTTTGGCTGGGTTAAAATTGAAACAAGGAGATCGGGTATTTTCGCTTTTGGGGCGTGTGCCGGACTTGTATGTCGCGGCTTTGGGATCGCTGAAATTCAAAGCTGTTTTTTGTCCACTATTTTCGGTATTCGGCCCAGAACCCATTTTTCAGCGATTGAGTAAGGGAGATGCAAAAGTTTTGGTCACCAATAAAGACTTTTATGAGAAGAAGGTCAAGGGGCTTCTCGATAAGCTTCCTTCTCTAGATTTCATCTTACTGACAGATTCAACTGACCATTTGGATAAGAAAGCCCTTTCCTTAAGCAAATTAATGGGTGAGGCTTCCGAGGAATTTGTCATTCCTCCCACAGATCCTGAGGATCCAGCTTTGTTGCATTTTACGAGCGGAACAACAGGGATGCCCAAAGGGGCTTTGCATGTCCACCAAGCCGTTCTTATCCATTATTCTACCGGAAAGTATGTTTTGGATTTTCATGAGGGGGATATTTTTTGGTGTACTGCAGATCCGGGTTGGGTTACAGGCACCTCGTATGGTATCATCGCTCCTTTGGTTAACGGCGTCACCTGTATTGTAGATGAAGCCGAATTTGATGGATTGAGGTGGTATTCCATTTTGGAAAAACAAAAAATCAACGTTTGGTACACCGCACCGACCGCAATCCGAAGGTTGATGCGAATGGAGATTGTGCCCAAAGAAAAATATGACCTTTCTAATTTAAGATTGGTGCTGAGTGTCGGCGAGCCGCTTCATCCCGGAGCTGTCACCTGGGGACAGAAAGCTTTTGGAGTTCCAATCCTGGATAATTGGTGGCAAACCGAAACCGGCGGGATCATGATTGCCAATTACAGTTCGATGAAAGTAAAACCGGGTTCCATGGGAAAACCTCTTCCGGGAATAGTAGCTGCTATTGCAGATATAGATGGTACCGAGATTAAGATTTATGATAAAATGGAAACTCAAGGTCATTTGGTTTTGAAAAAAGGGTTTCCATCACTTTTCAGAGGCTATCTACACGAGGAAGAACGCTACCAAAAATGCTTCAAAGGGGACTGGTATATCACCGGAGACCTAGCTAAGATTGATGCGGATGGATATTTCTGGTTTGTCGGCCGTGCTGATGACATCATTAAAACTTCAGGCCATATGGTCGGTCCATTTGAGGTGGAAAGCACTCTTATGAAACATCCAGCGGTGGTGGAAGCTGCGGTAATTGGAAAACCTGAGCCATCGATTGGCGAATTGGTCAAGGCATTTGTTGTCCTGAAAGAAGGTTTCGAGCCTACTGATGAGATGCAGCAGGAGTTGATTGGTTTCGCAAGAAAAACGATGGGACCAGCAGTGGCACCCAAAGAGATTTCCTTTATCGAAAGTCTTCCTAAAACCAAAAGTGGAAAAATCCTGAGAAGACTGCTCAAAGCTCGTGAATTGGGATTACCAGAAGGAGATTTGTCCACACTTGAAAAAGGCTAAAGATTATGGAAAGGAAGAAAAAGATTGATTCAAAAGAAGGCCAGCGGCTTCTACAACAGATGATACTCATTCGAAGGTTTGAAGAGAAATCTGCGGAAGAGTATACCAAGTCTAAAATCCGTGGATTCCTTCATCTCTACTCGGGAGAGGAAGCAGTAGCTGTTGGTGTTATTCAAGCTTTGACCGAGGAAGATAATATTCTATGTACCTATCGGGAGCATGGTCATGCGCTCGCAAGAGGCGTGGATCCAAACTCAATCATGGCGGAGATGTATGGGAAGCAGGAGGGTTGCAGCAAAGGGCGTGGAGGATCTATGCATCTTTTTGATGCATCAAAGAATTTTTTCGGAGGAAATGCAATCGTCTGCGGGCATTTGCCTTTGGCAGTAGGAATGGCTTTGGCAGCCAAAAAACAAAAGAAAAATAATGTGACTTGCTGCTTTTTTGGAGAGGGAGCTGCGGCAGAAGGCGAGTTTCATGAATCGATGAATCTTGCTTCTTTATGGCAAGTTCCAGCACTTTTTGTTTGCGAAAACAACCTTTATGCCATGGGTACTGCTATCAAATTAACCCATTCCATGCTGCAACTGGAGAAGAAAGGGGCTGCATATGGAATTGAGTCTGCTGCTGTAGATGGGATGGATCTTTTGGCAGTGATGGAAGCTGCTCAAAAAGCAATAAAGACGATTAAAGAAAAAGGAAAACCCTATTTTCTGGTTTGCAATACGTATCGCTTCCGGGCGCATTCCATGTTTGATGCCGAATTGTATAGAGAAAAATCGGAAGTCGAGGAGTGGAAAAAGAAAGATCCAATTCCAAAGTTTCAGGAATTTTTACTGAAGGAAAAACTCATTACGGCTAAAAAAATAACCGAAATCGAAAAGGCAGTAGATGCCCAGATTCAAGAGGCGATCACATTTGCAGAAGATGGAACTTGGGAAGATATTGGAAACCTGACGCGATTTGTATACTCTGAAACGGAATCGATATGAGCGACATGATCAAAATAACTTATCGGGAGGCTATCAAACAGGCTATTCGAGATGTCATGCAAAAAGATGAACGGGTTTTCCTGATGGGCGAAGATGTGGGAAATTATGGTGGAGCATTCGCAGTGAGTAAAGGTCTTTTGAAGGAATTTGGAGCAGATCGGATTATGGATGTCCCGCTCTCGGAATCCGGATTTACCGGAGCAGGAATCGGAGCAGCACTTGCAGGGATGAAGCCGATTGTAGAGGTGATGACTGTCAATTTCAGTCTTCTTGCGATGGATCAGATTTTCAATAATGCGGCGACACTTCAGCACATGTCTGGCGGACAGCTCAATGTTCCGGTAGTGATCCGAATGGGTTGTGGCATAGGCCGGCAATTGGCGGCTCAGCATTCCCATAGTTGGGAGCCTTTCTTTGCACATGTACCTGGATTGATTGTTCTATCAGCAGGTACGCATCAAGATGCGCGAGGGATGTTGATTTCCGCGATGGAGAGTCCTGATCCGGTAATCATTTTCGAATATACTTTCATGCTAAATCTGGAGAAGGAAATCCCAGCAGATTCAGGAGCGGTGGAAATTACAAAAGCCAAAGTCCTTCGGGAAGGAAAAGACATTTCGCTGATTACCTATGGAGCGGGGGTTTACAAATGTTTGGAGGCTGCCGAAGCCCTTGGAGGTGAAGGAATAGATGCCGAGGTAATCGATTTGAGAGTGTTGAGACCTTTGGATGAGGAGACTTTCCTTACTTCTGTAAGAAAGACTCATCGGGCCTTAGTTGTCGAAGAAGCATGGAAATCCGTCAGCATTTCTTCAGAAGTAGTTTCCAGAATTATGGAAAAAGCCTTTTTCGACTTGGATGCCCCTGTAGAAAGACTCTGCGGTGTGGAGGTTCCGATTCCTTACCCCAAGCATTTGGAAGATGCGTCTATTCCACAAGTGAAAGATATTTTAGAAAAAGTCAAAAAAATGCTAAAGCCATGATCAAGTTTCAAATGCCAAATTTAGGAGCGGATATGGAAGCCGGAACACTGGTAGAATGGAGAAAAAAGCCAGGCGACGCCCTCCAGCGGGGGGATATTATTGCAGATGTGGAAACCCAAAAAGGCTTGATAGAAATAGAGGTTTTTGATGAGGGGACGCTAGAAAAACTTCTGGTTAAAGAAGGGGAAAAGGTTCCCGTAGGCTCTGTTTTGGCCTTGATTAATGACGGAAAAACTGAGGAAACCATCTCAGTTGTCCCAGATGAAGAAGCTCCAAAAACGGAAACTCATCCGATTGTGGAAGTAGAAGAAAAAATAGAAAAGAAATCTGATCCTGGAGAAAGGATTAAGATTTCTCCTTTGGCAAGAACAATAGCTGACGCGAATCAGATTGATATCTCTTTGTTGAAAGGTACAGGTCCGGAGGGATCGATTGTGAAAGAAGATGTTGAAAATGCCATTTCTGAAGGAGAAAAGCCAATCAAAGAAGATGAAAAGGAAGCAGAGGTAATAAAAGATATCGCTGTAAAACCTGCAGGACCTGCTTCTGAATCGATCCGAATGGCAGTTGCCGCTGCCATGAGTAAGTCCAACCGAGAAATTCCTCATTACTATTTGGAAAAAAGGATGGACATGTCCAAGGCGATGGATTGGATAAAAGCTGCCAATAAAGAACGTCCGGTGAAAAACCGCATCTTGCCAGTAGCGCTTTTGATCAAAGCAGTAGCCAAAGCACTGGATGAAGTTCCGGATCTCAATTCCACCTGGGAAAATGGCCTTCGGCGAAAAAATGAAATCAATATTGGCTTCGTGGTTTCCTTACGATCTGGAGGTATTGTCGTACCAGCAATCTTACAGGCAGATTCAAAAACTGTAGATGAAATTATGGAGACGATGAATGATCTTATTCCAAGAGCTAGAGCTTTCAAATTAAGAAGCTCTGAGCTCAGTCATTCCACATTTACCATCACCAGTATAGGAGAAGGTGGTGCCGACAAAGTTTATGGCCTGATCTATCCGCCCCAAGTTGGAATTGTCGGTTTTGGAGAAATCAGTCAACAGCCATTTGCCGAAGATGGGATGTTGGGAATTCGATCCGTAGTGGATGTAACTTTAGCAGCAGACCATCGCGCTACTGACGGGTTGATAGGAAGTAAGTTTTTAGCGGCGATCAATAGATATTTACAAAATCCAGAATAAAAATGAACCAGGAAGAAATCAAAAAAATAGTTTTTCAATTGCTCCAAAGGATTGCTCCAGAGACCGATCCATCCCAATTGATGCCAGAAGAAAATATCCGGGAAGCGCTCAATATTGATTCTTTTGATGTGCTCCAGTTTATTGTTTCAATCAGCGAAAAATTGAATGTGGATGTACCTGAAGAGGACTATGGACAAACCAGTAGCTTGAAATCACTGTTGGCCTATTTGGATAAGAAGTTGAATGGGTGATTCTGTTTCAAGTTGTCAATAAATCCTTTCAAAAAGGCAATTTTCCTAAATCCACATTGCCACCGGTCAGAATTATTCCCACTCTTTTTCCAGCAAAGCGTTCCTTATTGGCGAGTAAAGCGGCAAGCGGCACAGCGCAGGAAGGCTCAATGATGATCTTCATCCGTTCATAGATCAAGCGCATGGCGGCGATGATCTGTGGGTCTGTCGCCAAAAGTATATCTGAAACATACTTCTGAATCAGCTCAAAATTCAAAACACCCAAAGAGGTCAAAAGGCCGTCTGCAATGGTTTTGGGATCAGTCTGAGGAATGATTCGACCAGCCTGAAAAGAGCGGTAAGCGTCATCAGCACCAGTCGGCTCAGCTCCGATCACTTCGATCTCTGGATCCCAATGATGCGTTAGCAGGGCAGTTCCCCCTAATAATCCTCCGCCACCAACTGGAGTCATGATGATCTCCAAGTCATCCTGCTCTTCGTGGAATTCTAAAGCGCAAGTTGCCTGCCCTTCGATCACATCCATAAAGTCATAAGGAGGAATAAATGTCGCGCCGGTGCGCTTCACTACTGCTTCAAGTGTAGTTTCCCGTGCTTTAAGATTCGGTTCACACTCGATGATTTCCCCTCCATATCCTTTGACGGCTTTCTTTTTGATTTCCGGAGCGTTTGAGGGCATTACGATATAGGATGGGATTCCCGCTACAGTTGCCGCTCTGGCAAGTGCAGCTGCATGATTGCCGCTACTATGGGTTGCGACACCTTTTTTCTTCTGTTCATCAGTGAGTTTCATGACAGCATTGGCTGCCCCACGAGCTTTGAAAGCACCGACTTTCTGAAAATTTTCACATTTGAAATAAATCTCACAGCCGGCCATTTCGTCAATGGTGGAGCAGGTGAGGATTGGAGTTTTATGAATAAAAGATTTGATACGGACTGCGGCAAACCGAATGTCATTCAGTGAAGGGAAGTGGGTGTTTTCCATGTCGAAAAGTAGGGATTTCTTTTTAGCTAAAAAACGATTCAAGGAATGAATTGAATAGATAATCTGTCGATGATTTAGTGCTTTGAATAATTTTTTAAATCTTCGGGAATGAATTGGAAAGCCTTTGATTTTTTCCCAGTTATGGGAGAGCCACTTACAGTGAAAAATTCAATGAAACTTGATTTTAGCCCTGCAAATAAAGAATTAGAAACAGTTGATTTGGGAAAAACTAAAATTTTCAATCAGTTTGTGTTTGATCAGTTGGGAAGGGCTGGGAAAACCTACGGAGTAGGCGGCTATCTAGAGCATCGGGCGATTTACAGGCGAAGCGAGCGATTTGAGATTTCGGAGGCTGATTTTCGTAACATCCATCTTGGAGTAGATATTTGGACGCAAGCGGGTGCGCCAGTATATGCACCCTGTGAAGGAGAAATTCATTCTATTCAGGACAATAAAGGCTTTGGGGATTATGGCCCAACCTTGATTCTGAAGCATGAACTGGGTGGGACGATGCTTTATTCGCTCTATGGCCATTTGACTTTGACGGATTTGGATCGTTTTGAAGTGGGACAAAAAGTGAAAGCAGGAGACTTGATCTGTCATGTAGGCCCATATCCTGAAAATGGAGATTGGCCACCGCATCTGCATTTTCAACTGATGTATGACCTAGAAGGAAAAGTTGGAGATTATCCAGGAGTCTGTGCCAAACGAGAAATGGAGAAGTATGCCGCTAATTGCCCAGATGCAAATTTGGTATTGAATTTTGAGGTATTGATTTCTGATTAGGAGTTAGCCAGTGTAATCAATCTCAAGCCTTCCAGCGTGAGATTCGGGTCCACCTCATCAAAGACTTGATTCAGAGGACTCAAAACAGCAGAGAGTCCTCCCGTGGCAATTACCCTAAAATCCAGTTGAGCTTCGGTACCAATCGTCTTGATCATTCCCTTGATTAAGCTGCTGTAGCCATAAAATATTCCAGCCTGAATGGCATGAACCGTATTTTTTCCGATCGCAGACTCAGGCACTTTCAGCGCAACTTCCGGGAGTTTGGAGGTATTTGAAAAAAGAGATTTAATGGCTGTTTTGATGCCTGGGACAATATTCACACCAAGTACTTCGCCATGCTTACCCACTACCGTAAAAGTGAGTGCTGTACCAAAATCTATTAGGATGACTGGATCTTGATTTCTCGAAAAAGCCGCCATGACATTACACATCAAATCGGTTCCTATCTCCTGAGGTCGATTGGTTTTGATGGGAAGTTTAGGATAGCTTTTCGAAGAAATGAGATAGGGTTTTTTCCCTAAAAAGTTTTGGCAAAAGTCTGTAATAACTTTGTTGATTTCGGGAACCACTGAACTGAAACCGATCTTGGCGATATCTGGAGGTCCAATTCCATGCTCTAAAAAATAGAGTGGTACCTTCTTGCTGAGCTGATTGGCGAGGGTATCAAAATTTGTTTCCAATCGGAATTGATTTTTCCATCGGTTTTCGGTTTGGTCATAAAGGGCAAAAACTACATTAGAATTACCTGCATCAATCGCTAAAAACATATCTCTTGGTTTTGGCTAAATTTAGCCTTTCCTTAAGTCATAATCCAAAATTCAAATCAAACCCCAATCAAATGTTTTCAATTCGAGCTGGAAAAATCGAGGACCTGCCACGTATTTTAGAGTTAATCAACGAACTCGCTGTGTATGAAAAAATGCCCGAAGAAGTCATCAATACAGTCGAACTGATGGAAAAGGACGGCTTCGGCCCAAATCCCGCCTATGGATTTTTTGTTTGTGAGAAAGAGGGTACAGGAAAAATTATTGGAACGGCGATTTATTACTATCGGTATTCTACCTGGAAGGGAAAGCGGATTTATCTCGAAGATCTTATTGTCACAGAATCCGAAAGAGCTCAGGGTGCGGGTAAATTACTTTTTGATCGGATTATGGCCAAAGGTCTTGAAGAAGGTTGCACAGGTATGATGTGGCAAGTACTGGATTGGAATGAGCCTGCAATTAATTTTTACAAAAAATACTACCAAGCAACCCTAGAAGGAGGCTGGCTGAATGCGCATCTTCAGGACTATGAGCTCAAGACTTTATTAAAATAGTAACAAAAAAAGGCCAGCATATGCTGGCCTTTTTGATTAATAGCAATTTTTCCGCTTATGACTTCACCGAATAGTTTGGAGCTTCTCGGGTGACGCTTACATCGTGCGGATGTGATTCTTTTACTCCTGCTGCGGTGATTTTGACAAACTTGCCATTTTTCTGCAGGTCTTCTATAGTCCTTGTACCACAATATCCCATACCAGCCTGAAGTCCACCTACCAATTGGTAAAGTACTTCTGACACTAAGCCTTTGAAAGGAACTCTTCCAACGATTCCTTCCGGAACTAGCTTTTTGACATTGTCTTCAGCATCTTGGAAGTACCGGTCTTTGGAGCCTGATTCCATAGCTTCCAACGAACCCATTCCACGGTAAGACTTGAACTTTCTTCCCTCGAAGATGATCATTTCACCTGGAGCTTCCTCAGTACCTGCAAGCAATGAACCGATCATAATTGAACTTCCACCTGCTGCTATAGCCTTTACTAAATCTCCAGAATATCTGACTCCTCCATCTGCGATTACAGGCACGCCTCGATGCTTTAACACTTCAGCGCATTCGAAAACTGCAGAAAGCTGTGGAACGCCCACACCTGCAATAATTCGAGTGGTGCAGATAGATCCAGGTCCAACGCCCACTTTAACTGCATCTGCTCCTGCATCTGCCAAAGCAATTGCTGCTTCGGGAGTAGCAATATTTCCTACAATTACTTCCAAGTCAGGGAAAGTGTCTTTGATTTTCCGGCAGGTATCAATTACTCCTTTGGAATGACCGTGTGCAGTATCGATAGATACGACATCCACTCCAGCGTTTTTAAGAGCTTCTACTCGTGCGACGATATCTGCTGTCACTCCGACTGCAGCTCCGACGCGAAGTCTACCATATTCATCCTTACAGGCGTATGGCTTGTCTTTTCGCTTGAGGATATCTTTATAAGTGATCAATCCGGTCAACTTATATTCGTCATCTACGATTGGTAATTTCTCGATTTTATATTCTTGAAGAATTTCCTCAGCCTCTTCTAAGGATACTCCTGATTTGGCTGTAATAAGCTTTTCAGTAGTCATAATCTCTCGAATGGGTCGATTTTGATCCTTGATAAATCGAAGATCTCTATTGGTGATTATGCCTTTTAGAATTTTGTTATGATCTACAACCGGTATTCCACCAATCGAGAATTCACGCATGATAGCTTCGGCATCTCTTACAAAGGAATCGATATGAAGTGTGATTGGGTCTAAAATCATCCCAGCCTGAGATCGCTTTACTTTTCTCACTTGAGCCGCCTGCTGCTCGATGGTCATATTCTTGTGAATAAATCCAAGACCCCCTTCCAAAGCTATAGCAATTGCCAATTCGGATTCGGTTACCGTGTCCATCGCAGCGGAAACCAAAGGAATGTTTAATCTTATTTTCTTGGTGAGTTGGGTTGAAGTATCAGTGTCTCTGGGAAGGACTTCTGAATAACCTGGGACTAAAAGCACGTCATCATAGGTGAGTGCTTCGTAGAGGAACTTATCGGAATTTCTATTCATGGCAAATATTGGATATAGGTAACCCTATTTGCCCGTCAAAGTTATACACAAAATCTGAAGCTGGCACAGACCCGCCAAAATTTATTTCGAATTAGGCGGTATAAGTTGTGGAAAAGACCTAAAAATTCTGAATGCGTACTTAAAATAAACTTTTCCCTTGTAAACTTATCCAAAGGATTCCTGAACTCATCAAGAAATAAACGAAACCGAAGATGAACATTTTCCAAGGCTCATTTTTAAAAAAGTACCAGCCTGCCAGCGATAGTACTTGCAAGGCATGTAGTCCTAAGAAATGAAAAATCCGAAGATCTCCATACGCTTTTGCCCAGCCTAAAAGGAAATAACCTTCCTGTCCATCTGTTGCACCCACGGTGTGACTTAGTCTGCCCGCCATAAGATAGCCCTCATATCCTCCGATCAGGAAGATGACTAGGCCTAGTTGAATGCCTAGTTTATACCCTTTGGGAATTGTTTTTAGCTTGGAAATCAACAAGAGGAGATAAATGAAGCAAAGAGAGTTGAGAAAAATCAGTATTCCCATGGTTCCGAAAATTGCACCGTCGATTGGGTTGGAAATGTTAAAGTGGGATGTTTTGCCTAGATAGGCCTGATAGCTGATCAGAAGTAATTCGGCTGACAATAAAATAAATACAGTCCACGAAATGAATTTCACCGCTTTCCGATTGGGAATATCAGCCATAATCCAAGCAATTGTCCAAAATAAAATAGTCGTGGAGACATAGAATTTTAACGGTTTGTTCCAAACACTTACCCCCAATAATTCGCGCGAATCAAAAAGTGGGAGAATCGCCAGAGCGAGAAAAACAAAGAAGTAAAACAACCCCGAATCCGCAAGTAGACGGTTTCTTTGGCGAAGTTCAGTAAACCAATTTCGGATCATAAGGATGCTGAGGATATTTCCTTAAATGAATTACACGAACCAATATGTATAACAGTAAGCCTGTTGGTCCCAATAAAAAAGTGAAAACCAAGCAAGGAAGCAGAATCCAACGATTTATTTTTCGCTTATCCCCATCATTACAGATCCACATACCGGTGAATAGATCAAAAACCAAGTAGTGAATCCAGCCTGCTAAGACCGCTTCATCCTTTACAAAAAGTAATTTGACATTGGCTAAAGTGTCAAAACCACCCTGTGAATCTCCACCAACACCTTGTAGGATAAAGAAAAGGTATAGGCAAGCCATAAAGACAAAAACTACAGAAAACAGGAAAGTATAAACCCAATGTTTCTGATATAAAACGAAAAGTAAGATCCAGCTTAAAAGGGCTAAGGAATTTGCGATGGAAAAAATAAGTTCTAAGTCCATAGGAAAATAGTTAAAACTGAATTTACTAATATCTTTTTGGAAATCAGAAGCTTAGTCCATTACTTTTTCTTTTGGAACCTGGCAATGTAGAATCCATCAAAGCCACTTTCATGAGCAAGAACTTTTTGATCTTCGATCAATTCAAAATCTTTTCCAGCCTCTGAAGCCAAAAATGTGGCTACCTGATCCTGATTTTCCGAAGGAAGAATGCTACAAGTGGCATACACCATCTGTCCACCTGGCTTCACCATCGATGGGTAGGCTTGAAGAATTTCTTGCTGCGTCTTCCGAACTTTCTCTATTGATTCTTCGCTCAATTTCCATTTGGTGTCAGGATTTCTCCGAAGAACACCCAGTCCAGAGCAAGGGACATCTAAGAGGAGTCTGTCGGCTGTCTCTTTGAGTCGCTTGATGGTCTTAGAACCTTCGATCACTTTACGCTCGATGATGCTTACTCCATCTCTCCGAGCTCGAAGCTTAGTTTGCTGGAGTTTCCACTCCTCCACATCCATCGAAAGGACTTTTCCTTTATTCTGCATCAACGCAGCAAGATGAAGTGACTTGCCTCCTGCACCTGCACAGGCATCGATTACGCGCATTCCAGGCTCCACCGCGAGTGCCAAAGCAACCAACTGGGACGATGCATCTTGAACTTCGAATAGGCCTTCTTTAAAAGCTGAATTTCTAAACACATTAGTTCGCTCATCCAAAATTAATGCATCAGGATAGCCTTTGATAATGTGAGTGGCGATGTTGTCTTCGGCAAGTCGATTTTTCAATCGTTCCCGAGTTATTTTTAAAGTATTCACCCGAAGCACGACTTGAGCTTCTTGGTTGAGTGCATGGATTTCATTTTCCCATGCCCCGCCAAGTTCTTTTTTGCCTAATTCAAACAACCAATCCGGGACGGATTCGAGTTTTGCCGGATCGTCTAGCTTCTCGTATTTTTCTTTGAGCTTGTCAGCATTGATTCGCGCAAACTCTTCCCAAGGGGGAAGCGAATGCCCCTGCATCAACCAATAGGTACCGAACAGATCATAGTAATCTTTGGAAGGACTCAGATAGTTGATCAATCTCCACCAGCGAACCATCTCATAGGTCGTCTCTGCAATAAATGAGCGATCTCTAGCACCCCATTTTGGGTTGGATTTAAGTGTGCGCTCGATGACTTTATCGGCGTACTGTCCTTCTTCGAAAATTGCTTGCAAAGCGGTATGAACTCCGCGGATGGTATTGTTATGTAGCTTCATGGAAATAATATTCTCCACAAAGGTAGAATTTCTTTCGGTTGTTCTGATTTCTAGAATTAAAAGGGAGTGAAGACTAGTCCAAATCGGATTCCATCTCGCGATACTGCGGAGCCGAAATCAGTGAAATTTCCATAGAAAGTTCTGTAAGATTCTTCAAAGGAAGTCGGAGCAATATTGGTCAAGTTCGGACTTGGGTTAGAGATTTGTTGTAACCGAAATTCGATCAGATTTGCCCTGAGTTCTAATTTGAGCCATTCATTTGCCTGATACGCAAAAGCTAAATCCAAACCGGTTCTCCAATCAACCTCTGCGAAATCTTTATTTATTGGATTGGCGATTGAGAGGCAATATGCACAAGGGATGATCTGATAATAACGCTCGATCGTTCCCTCTTTTCCAGATTCTCGCATACTGTAAAGACTGAAGTTGAAGGAGAATTTTTCGCTTAATTCCAAATCTCTTCTGATAAAAGCACCCAGACCGAAGACCTTGTTTTTAGTAGCTTGAAGGTAAAAATCTGGATTCGGGATTCTGGTGTCTCCTTGTCCAGTATTGAAATTATAAAATTGAAAAGCAGCTAAGCCTTCATCCTGCCTGTAACTCTGAAAGTTGGTTAGTATTCCAATAGACCATTTCTCATTCAACTTGAAACCAATCATCGGCCTGATACTGGCTGAATATTCGGAATCAAAATCAGATGAAATTCCTCCTTTGACACTTTTCTGCCAATAAGCTCCATCAATCCCAATCCAAATTTTAGAATCTGATTGAGCAAAGGTATTTGTCGAAAAAAGCAAAATAAGAGCTAGCGAGTATAACTTTTTCATAGAGTAAAATTTAGGTTTGCTACTTTTACGCATATCAAAATCAAATGATTAAAAACCATGTCCACTTTTTCAGATTTAGTTAAAAAACTTGCTTCGCAGCTTAAAATCTACGATGCACAAGAAGCTGAAAGTCTAGTTAATTGGCTTTTGGAGTATCATCTAGGTTTAAGAAGAGTCGACATGATGCATTTTTTGGAGGAAAAAGACTTACCGGAAAAACTGTTTGAAGATTTGAATCGACTGAAAACCGGAGAACCAATCCAATATATTCTAGGCAAAGCTCCTTTTTACGGACATGAATTTTTAGTCAATCCTTCCACGCTGATTCCCCGCAATGAAACTGAAGAGTTGGTCCATTTGATCCTCAAGGAAAATAAGGCGACGGGCTTAAAGGTTTTGGATATTGGCACGGGGACGGGTTGCATCCCAATCTCCTTGGCTCTGGAAATGAATCGTCCGGAAATGTATGGCTTGGATATATCAAACGAAGCGCTCGAGATTGCAGAAAAGAACGCCAAAATGCTGCATGCCTCGGTAACTTTTTTGAGATGTAATATTTTGGAGGACCTGCCAGAGCTGGAGCGTTTGGATATTTTGGTAAGTAATCCGCCCTACATTCCTGAAGCAGGAAAATCAGAAATGCACCGGAATGTCTTGGATTTTGAGCCGGAATTGGCACTTTTTGTTCCAGATAATGACCCCTTGCTTTTTTACAGAGTTATTTCAGATCAAGGCAAAAGACTTCTGAAAGCTGGAGGGAAAATCTACTTCGAGATCCATGAGGACTTTGGAACTTCGGTGACTTCTTTATTGGAAACAATGGGCTATTCTGAAGTTAGATTACTGAAGGATTTGAATGGAAAAGATAGAATCGTAGTAGGAAAGTGGGAGGTAGGAAGTTGAAACCAGCCAATTCAGCTAAATCTGCGTTCCAAAGCATATTTTTTTAACCTGAATGATTTTCCAATTCCTCTTATTCTTTGATTATTATTCCCTTTTGAGAGGATTATAAAATCTCTTCACCTATCCAAAAAATCCCAGGTGCTTTGATTTCGGTGATTCCTTCCGGCACTTCGATCATCGTCGCATAGGTGATCGGAAGGAGGAGCTCTCCTTCGGAATTCTTGATTTCTACTGGCATCCCTTCTCTGCCATGGATATGAATAGAAGACTCGGCAAACCATTTTTTAAATTTCCCGGACTTTACCGGATAGTATCTCCAATTGCCATCGATGAGTGTCAGGTTCATTAAGCCCAACTTCCCCTCAAGTTCAAAAGCTGTTTGATGTGAAACGCCCACCAAATGAACCGCTTCATGCTTGCTCCCGAGGAGGTAATTGATCCCATCAGTCAGAAAGTTATCATTTTCAACTGTCAGAAATTTCACAGGGTATTGGGATTCTAAAAGTTGGGAATTTTCGCTCTGAAATACACTTGAAGCCATTATCACATCAATTTTGATTCCCCAGCTTAAGACTTGATCCAAGGCTTTTTCACTGACTAAAATGGTGGGGACCCATTCAAAAATCCCAGAAATCTGATCGAAGTGAATGTTTTCAGTGTCTAAAATTAAAACTGCGGGTTCTTGCTGCTCTTTGACAAAATGATGGGAAGACATTAGCTCCAGAGTTTTTGATAGAAATTAAGGGCGTTCTCGAAGGCCAAGCCTTTGAGCTGCTTTTCTGTCAAGTCGATTTCCAAACTATCCAGAATGGAGGGGTATTTTCCTGCATTTTCTGCCAAAGGAAAGTAGAAAGGAATTCGACTCGGATCGCCAAAATTTCCAGTGTAGAAAAAGTCGGCCCCAAAGCAGATGTTTTTTTCAGCACCGACTTCAAAACCATGTAGAATATGCTCAAACAATCGTTCCGGAACTTCTGTATCCAAAAACGCCCGAAGGAAATTCACGCCAACAATTCCATTTCGCTTTATGATTTCTTTGGCAAACTCATCAGTTAGATTACGACGATGGTTCCAAATTGCTCTGAAATTGGAATGACTGGCAATTACCGGAATCTCTAATTTTTGACTGTCGATGTGGTTCAAAATACCTTCTGCCAAAAGATCCGAGGTATGAGAAAGGTCAATAGGGATTTGCTTGCCAGCCATATAGTCCAAAAGCTTTTTACCATCATCTTTCAAACCGATTCCGTCGGTATAGTTTCCGCCGCCAAATCTGTTTTCGGTATGATGTGTCAAACTGATGTAAGCTAATTTCCCTACTTGCTGGATAATAGAATCCAGCTGGGTATAGATTTCCTGCCATGAAGCAGATTCATTTCCTAAACCAGCGGCATTTTCGACGGAAGCGATTATCCCGACCTGTTTTTGTTTTTCCCAATCTGATAAAAAGGCCGGGCCAGCAAATGCGAGATCGACCGGATTTTCCTGAAGAAGTTTGGAGAAAATAGTGGCTTGGCTACTTGCCAGCTTCATACTTTCAGGCCTGACATCAGTGTAGATTGCCATGACCTGCATGCGTACGCCACCGGCTATAAGCCAAGGAATAGCGCAGGCAATGTTATCTTTGGAATAGGGGTTGGCACCAGGCACGACACATAAATAGGAAAGCATGTCGCAGTGCATGTCAATAATGGGCAAACGCATGGAATTTGGGCTTTTGAACAAAGTAAGCCAAAAAAACGGGGGTTTTTTAATACTTTTAAGATTGATTTATATCTCTCATTTTCAAAAAGAATACTACTTATGGCCATTTCAAAACCATTTAATTTCAAAAAGTGGATCGATGAAAACCGACATCTTTTGAAGCCACCGGTTGGTAATCAGCAGGTTTATAAGGACAATGATGACTTTATTGTGATGGTTGTTGGTGGGCCAAATTCTCGAAAAGATTACCATTACGATGAGGGGGAGGAGTTTTTCTATCAATTGGAAGGTGATATCACACTGAAAATTATCGAGGATGGCAAGCCAAAAGATATTGAAATCAAGGAAGGGGAAATATTTCTCTTGCCTGCGAAAGTTCCTCATTCGCCACGCAGACCAGCCAACACCATCGGATTAGTAATTGAGCGCTACCGAAGAGCGGGTGAGAAGGACGGTTTTATCTGGCACTGCGAAAACTGTGGCGAAAAACTCTATGAAGAATATGTCGAAATGACTGATATCGTCAATCAACTCCCGCCTATTATGGATCGATTCTGGAATACTCCTGAGCACCACACTTGCAAAAACTGCGGAACAGTAATGGAGAAATAGGGTTATAAATTTAGATTTAAGAGGTATGATTGCTGATTTGGCAAAATCAAAGTCGCTCGTCAGCTGAAAATCTTTCATTCCTCAAACAAACCTTTCAACTTTGAAAACTCCCCAACTTTAAAACCAAATGACCTACGAATACTCCGAAGCTTTTGCTCAAAAAATGGATCAGGAAGATCCGCTTTGTTCCTACCGCGAACACTTTCTTTTCCCTAAAATAAAGGGAGTAGAAGCGATCTATTTCTGCGGAAATTCTCTTGGCTTGCAGCCAAAATCTGTCACGAATTATCTGAAGAAGGAACTTGGAAATTGGGCTGAGATGGCTGTAGATGGTCATTTTGATGGGGAAGATGCTTGGCTATATGTACGTCAAAAGTCTAAACCCGCATTGGCCGAGATCCTAGGAGCACAGTCACATGAAGTAGTGGCGATGAATAATTTGACGGTCAATTTACATTTATTGATGGTCTCCTTTTATCGACCAACGAATGACCGCTTTAAAATTATCATTGAGGCTGGAGCTTTTCCTTCTGATCAATACATGCTGGAATCTCAGGTGAAGTGGCATGGCCTAAATCCCGAGGATGTGATTGTAGAATTGAAGCCGCGAGCGGGTGAGCATACACTAAGAACAGCAGATATTGTCGATGAGATTCGTCGTCAAGGCGATTCACTGGCGATGGTGAATATGGCAGGTTTGCAATATTACACCGGGCAACTTTTTGATATGAAAGCGATTACGGCTGCAGCTCATGAAGTGGGAGCTGTTGCTGGATTCGATTTGGCACATGCGGCAGGAAATGCGCCATTAAGCCTACATGATTGGGAAGTGGACTTTGCCACATGGTGTAGTTACAAATACATGAACTCTGGTCCCGGTAATGTCTCTGGGATTTATGTTCATGAAAAATATGCAGATCGGCAAGATTTACCCCGATTTGCTGGTTGGTGGGGCCATGATGAGCAGCAGCGTTTTCTCATGGAGAAAGGGTTTATTCCCATGCATGGAGCTGATGGCTGGCAATTAGCGAATTCTAACATTCTTGGTTTGGCAGCTCATCAGGCCTCTTTGGATATTTTTCAAGCTGCAGGAATCTCAAATCTGCGCTCAAAAAGTGAAAAACTAACAGGATACTTAGAATACTTAATCCACGAAATCAACGGAGATTCGGGAGTTTTGGAAATTATTACCCCAGAAGACCCAGCCGAAAGAGGCTGTCAGTTATCTTTACTGATCCATCGTGGAGGCAAAGCTGTCTTTGATGAGTTTTATAAAAACGGAGTAGTTGGCGATTGGAGAAATCCAAATGTGATTCGACTGGCACCAACACCGCTCTACAACAGCTTTCAGGATGTTTTCCGTTTTGCACAGATTTTGGAACAATCCTTGAAAAAATTCGCTTAAAACAAAGCATGGATAAATCTATCCGAATGAAAAAGAACGAAATCACAATCCTAGGTGCCGGACTTATCGGTTCACTTATGGCACTATATCTGAAGCGTCAAGGTCTGGAAGTTTCCATCTATGACAAACGGCCAGATAAGTTAAAGAAACCTTATGGAGAAGCCGGGCGATCCATCAACATGGCTCTAAGCCATCGAGGTTGGAAGAGTCTCGAGGAAGTTGGGCTGAAGGAGAAAGTCCTTCCCTTGGCGATTCCTATGCACGGTCGAAAGATTCATGACGAGCATGGAGGCACTACTTTCATTCCCTATGGAAAAGCAAATCAGGCTATCTATTCCATTTCCCGTGGCAAGTTTAACCAGCTTCTAGTAGAAGAAGGTGAGCGTATTGGGGTGAATTTCAACTTTGAGCATAAATGTGTCAATGTAGACTTCCGCAATCAAGAAATTATATTTGAGACGGAACAAGGGGAATCCAAAATTGAGGCTCCAGTAATCATTGGGGCTGATGGATCTTATTCCGCACTTCGCATGTCCATGCAAAAGCAGGTTCGGTTCAATTATAAGCAGGAATACATTTCCCATGGGTATAAAGAATTGACCATTCCGGCAACCCCTACTGGAGAATTTGCTATGGATCCAAATGCCTTGCACATCTGGCCTAGAGGCAAGTTTATGTTGATCGCTTTGCCAAATCCAGACAAATCCTTTACCTGCACGTTGTTCTTGCCTTTTGAAGGCACTAAAGTCTGTTTCGAAAAGATCAATGATGATCAAGATTTGGAGTCCGTATTTTCAAACTACTTCGACGATGCCTATAAATTGATGCCAGACTTAAAGTCTGAGTTTTTCAAAAACCCAACTTCAGCTTTGATTAATGTCGAATGCTACCCTTGGGTACAAGGCCAAAGCTTATTGCTCGGAGATGCTTCTCATGCGATGGTTCCATTTTATGGACAGGGTATGAATTGCGGCTTTGAAGATTGCTCCATTCTGAATGGTCTGATTGATAAGCTTGGAACAAATAGCTGGGATTTGGTATTTGAGAAATTTCAGAAGAAGCGAAAGCCTGATACAGATGCCGTCTGCCAATTAGCGATGGAGAATTTTGTGGAAATGAGGGATTCTGTTTCTGATCCGAAGTTTATTCTTCGGAAGAAAATTGAAGCCAAGTTGCATGAGCTCTATCCTAAAGATTGGATTCCGCTTTATTCGATGGTCACCTTTTCAGAAATCCCATATTCTGAAGCATATGCTCAGGGGAAGCTTCAGGATATAATTATGAATCGCGTGATGGCAGATCCGCTGATTACAGAGAACTGGAATAAGCTCGACTACGAGGATATTATCAACAAGATGGAAACATCAAAGGCGGTTTAAAAGTGATTTAACCGCTAAGGGCGCAAAGGTTTCACGAAGGGCATAAAGGATTGTAGGAATTTGAATCAAGAATTTCAATGTCATTGCTACTTGTGAAGAAAAGATTGATTGACATGATAGTAAAAAGGGAGACAATTTTCGATTTGTCTCCCTTTTTTGATGAATTGATAAGCTATATCAAGGTCCGGAACTGCTTCAAAAACCTTGAATCATTCTCAGTGAATAATCTCAAATCTTTTATCTGATATTTTAGCATCGCAATACGCTCAATGCCCATTCCGAAGGCAAATCCGGTATATTTTTTAGAGTCGATGCCACAGTTTTCAAGCACATTCGGGTCGACCATTCCCGAACCTCCGATCTCTACCCAGCCACTGCCTTTGCAGACATTGCAGCCTTTGCCACCGCAGATCAGACAAGTGATGTCGATCTCTGCACTCGGCTCCGTAAACGGGAAGTAAGAAGGTCGGAATCGTACTTTGGTCTCCTTGCCAAACATCTCCTTGGCGAAGTGATAAAGTGTGTTTTTCAAATCAGCGAATCCTACATTTTCATCGACGTAGAGCCCTTCGACTTGATGGAAAATACAATGTGCTCGGGCTGAGATCGCTTCATTTCGATAAACTCGACCAGGTGAAAGCGTCCGGATTGGAGGTTTTTGGTTTTCCATCACTCGTACCTGAACTGAAGAAGTGTGCGTACGCAGGGCGATATCAGGATTTTTTTCGATGAAAAATGTGTCCTGCATTTCTCGAGCGGGATGGTTTTCAGGAAAATTCAAGGCAGTGAAATTGTGCCAATCGTCCTCGATTTCCGGTCCTTCGGAAAGGTTGAATCCAATCCGCTCAAAGATCTCAATGATCCGCTGCCGAGTGGCTGTCAAGGGATGAATCCCACCCATCGGGGAGTTTGATGGAGGAAGCGTCAGGTCAATACCTGCTGACTTTGACTTTTTATTGGCTGAGTTGACCTTTTCGATCAATTCTTGAAATTTTTCTTCTGCGAGTTGTTTGACACTATTGACTTCTAGTCCGTAGGCCTTTTTCTCTTCATTAGGAATTTGTCCCATGGCACCGAATAGTTCGCCTACGACACTTTTCTTGGAGATAAACTCCATTCTATATGTTTCCAGTTGGTCGGGGGTATTGGCATCTGCAGCAGCAATGGCAGCTTTGATGGCTTCTATTTTCTCTTGGTACATGGGATTCGTTTTATTCGAATAGCAAAGCTAAGCCTTTTGGGGTTTTTTGGAAAGGTTCAATAGCATCATTCATAATTGAAAATTGGAAGATTGAAAAATTGAAAAATTAATCTAATAAAGCGACAGATTAATAATCAAGCGATTGAAGTTCCAGAAGGTCTCGTAAATCGTCATTCGTAGATCATCAATTTAGATTTTTTCCTTCCTCTTAATCCAATCTCCAAGTAGCCCTCGTATCTCCTTCCAAATACGAAATCAAAAAAAAATCAATCTTAAAAAACAACAGCATGAAAATTCAAAATTATTTCAAAGTAGCATTAGTAGCATTCGTTTTTCTTTCCTCAAACTTGGCTTTCGCACAAATGGAAAAGACTAAAATGGTCGGTGGAGCAGAAATGTACCCTTCTAAAAACATTGTGGAGAATGCAGTAAATTCTGCGGATCATACGACACTAGTAGCCGCAGTAAAAGCCGCGGGTTTGGTGGAGACACTTCAGGGAAAAGGTCCTTTTACAGTATTTGCTCCTGAGAATTCAGCTTTTGACAAGCTTCCAAAAGGAACTGTTGAGACACTTCTAAAGCCAGAGAACAAAGCACAATTACAAGCAGTATTGACTTACCACGTGGTAGCTGGCAAAATGGGTTCTAAAGAAATTGCTGAAGCCATCAAAAAAGGAAATGGTAAAGCTACGCTGACTACTGTACAAGGTGGAACAATAACCGCTTCAATGAAAGGCAAAGACCTATACATCACTGATGAGAATGGTGGACAATCTAAAGTAACTATTGCAGATGTATTCCAGTCGAATGGAGTGATTCACTCAGTGGATACTGTGGTACTTCCTAAGATGTAATTATAAGTTGTAGATCACCTATTAGCCTGTCGAGATTCTTCTCAGCAGGCTTTTTTATGCCTAAATTATTTGTTCAGCAACTCCTTTGGGATATCAAATACTGCTATTCCAGGGTCTTCGTCTGTTGTGAGTCCATATATTTCATTTGTGGCATCATTGACTACAAAATTGATGATTGATCTATCTAAAGTTAGGTTGTAAAGCGATTTTCCTTTGTGGTCAAAAACCCAAATTTGCTCGGCCATAATTCCTGTTTTATTGAATTCAGCTTGACTCACACCTCCATATAGTGCGAAAATATATTTATCAGAAACAAAAGCATCTCTATATCGGTATGGGTTTTCGTAATCTACATTTAAATGTGTAATGCTTCCAGATTCAATGAGTTCGAATGGAGGCAATTCCAAATCGGGCCCATCAATAATGATAAATGATTTGTCCCGATTGTTAAAAATTTCAAGCCTATCTCTCATTAGGCCTACTCTGATAAATATTCCTTCATTTGAATTTCCTTTGAGCCAGCCGCTGTTCAACGCGCTCAATTGAAAGCTGTCCAATTCTGGGCGATCCTTGACTTTCTCCCATTCCCCATAGCCTCCGATTTTATTTCCTTGCAGATTATATTCTAAAATACGGTTGTTAGCTTCTCTCGATATTCCGAGATAGGTACTGTCAGAAGCCTTGGTAAAGAACCAAAGATCCAGCATGGCTTCAGTCATTTTCCATTCACTTTTGCCTAAAAGAGTGGAGTCTTCCATTGAAAACTCAACTAGTTTCCTTCTATTCATGGAATATGCCCAAAATGAGTTTGGATTTTCGCCCTCGTAAAATGAACTGGCGTCAATCAATTCTAAGGGGCCTTGACCATGCTTTCCTTTTGGTTTGTCATAAGTCCAATCTGTAGAATTGATGATATGTATACGTGGATTTTCTTCCGGAACTCTCCAAGCTTCTGAGATTATGACCCTATCTCCAATCAAACCAATGTTAGATGGATTTATTACTTCCTCAAAAAAGTACTTTTGAGAGTTGATAGGAATTACTTTGAAATCTTCCTTTTTTATGATCCTATAGTTTCCTTCTTCAGTATCTTTTTTACAAGAAACTAGTGCAAATAATAATAGGGCTAAAACAAATCTTCCCATCTGTAGGTGCTAAGGAGTTTATATTTTGAGTTAATATACTAGTTTCAAATCTTCAAACAAATTCCTTTTAGTTTATAATATAAAAAGCCTGCTGAGATTATTCTCAGCAGGCTTTATACTTTTACTTCTGTCCTCTTTTTAAGGTTTTAGAATTCTCACTTCAGCCTTTTGACCTCAAGGATTACCAAGTTCTTCCACCGCTTGGTCTTCCTCGCTCCCAAGGATTGTCGGATGGAGCTGGCTCTTTGAAGTTGCCAATGATATAAGTAAAGGTGAGCATGCCATATCGAGTCAAGACATTAGTGAATACATCCGTGATTGCGACATCCGAAATAGTCCGGCTGATGCTATTATTTTGATTCAGCAAGTCAAAGATGACGAGTTTGATTTCTGCTTTGTTGTTCTTTGCGAAGCGCTGTCCAGCCTCGATATTCCAGAGCCAAACTGACTGATCCAGTCCTTCGGAAAGACCTCGATAAAAGATGTTATTAATATTATTTCCAATGAAGGTCTTGCCGTTATTTGGAGAATAGTACAGTCTCAGATTCGATTCTTGGATGTAATAGTTTTGATCCAGATTCGACTGCAAGCTGGAATTTACAATCGTATAAGTTCCTGTGGTGCTGATCGTGAAGTCTACATTCTTGCTGATGTTACTGCTCAGCGTAAAGCCCTGACTCAGGTCAATGTTGTCGTTCAAGTTCAAATCACCGTTGATCAATCCTGGAGTTCTGTTGAAACCCAGTCTTGTGTTAAGATTTAAATTAGACTTGATTTTCTTCACAGGCATTCCATAAGTCAGGAAGAATCGAGTTCGGAAGTTGCCATCTAAGTTTTCAGGTCTGGTGATTTGCCCGCCTGGACGAAGGAGGATATTTCCATTGATCAGCGTATCCTGAGCCGTGATAAAGGTGCTATTCCCAATGAAATTTGAAGTGGCAGAATAATTCAGAAACATGAATAAGGTCTTGGATTTCTCCAGATTTACCTTGCTGATATTTGCAAAGATGTTGTGGTTGAAGCTCTGACCTAAGTTTGGATTTCCGATACTTAGATTCAGCGGATTCTGATTGTTTACCACATTTTGAAGCTCATTTACGCTTGGCTCATCGGTATCTGTTCGGTAGCGAACTCTCCAAGAGAATCCGGTCTCCCGATTTCTGAAGTTGACATTTACGCTTGGGAGGATATTGTTGAAACTCCGCTTAAAAACGCCTTCCGTAGGGAAAAAGGCTTCGTTGTTTAATTGAGCATTTTGATAATCCAAATTCAAATTGATGCTATAGCCACTGTTATTGTAGGCATAGCCACTTCGAAGCCTTTGCGTGATAAATTTATTATCAAACTCATTACTCAAAGCTGTGTCGAGCACATATTGGTTTTCTCGATCCAGTACACGAGTTTTCTGATCTGCCCGAGTATTATTGTTGCTGACTTGATAGCCGAAGGTTCCAATCGATTTTTCACCAAGAGGTTCTGTCAAGGTTGCGTTGATTCGATAGTTAAATCCATCATTCAATGCGTTTGTTATTTGTTCGGTGGTGTCTAACCGATCCCGGTTGTAATCTACGCTAGCTGCCAATAAATTAGAAAGCTGATCTCGATTAGACCAGGTGGTGTTGATATCTGTAGAAAGGGTTCGTCCTTTTTTGTCAAACTTATAGCGGTAAGTAATATTATTGGAGATGTTCAGCGCTTTAGTTTCCGTATTGGAAATAGAGCGAAGCGCACTCAGCGAGTCACCGGAGCTAGCCAACGTCAAGGCGTCACGGTCACTGAAGGTCCTGTTATCTTGATAAGAGAACGAAGGTGTGATTACCAATGAGTTTTTTTCATTTAGATCTGCCTCGATTCTTGCATCCGCTCGATGATTGAAATTTTCTACTGAGTTGATCAGGTTTTCCTGATAGATCTGACTGAGGCTTTCGTTGATTACAGTCGTTCGATTCGTGATTTGGCTGAGGTTGTTCGCAGTATTGTTGAAGAAGTAGTTGCCGGTGAAATTCACTTTTTTACCCCATTTGTCACTGTAGTTTAGACCAATTGCATTGGTGCTGATAATACCAATGTCATTTCCGCCCGAGAAAGCATTGTTTCCTCCTCTTCCCCTTCCGCCACCACCACCGGCGGAGGCATTAGCACTTACGCCTGCGAGGTCTTGGCTTGAGAAATTTTGCTGATTGATGTTATTGAAAAGACCCAGAATTGAAATCCGCTGGTCTCCTTTGAAGAGGTTGACACTTCCACCCGCTGAGTAGCGGTCGTCTGTTCCATACCCTCCATAAACTCTCCCAAATTGTCCATTTTTTCGGTCTTCACGAAGAATAATGTTGATGGTTTTGGTGTAGGTTCCATCATCAAAACCAGTTAATCGGCTTTGATCTGAACGCTGATCGAGCACTTCTACTCGTTCGATTGCGTCAGCTGGAAGATTTCGCAAGGCAATGCTTGGGTCGGAGCCAAAAAACTCTCTTCCATCCACTAATATTTTCTGCACGGCCTCACCTTGCGCCTGGAGTTGCCCACCTTGCACCGTGATACCAGGCAATTTCCTAATCAGGTCTTCTGCCTGCGCATTTTCTTGCGTCTTAAAGGCTTTGGCATTAAAGGAAGTGGTGTCTCCTCTCTGCTCTCCAACTGGATTGAGTCCTTCGATGACAATTTCGTCTAGCACTTTTGAATCTTCCAAAAGGACTAATTCTCCCAAATCTATCGGATCTCTGAAGTTGTGCGCTTTGGTGATGGTCACATATCCGATAAATTTAATTTCGATTTTGACATCAGGTATTTGAGGTCTTGCGATTTCAAATTTACCCTGACCATCAGTCACCGTGCCTACAAGCAGTGAATCTGTGACGGTCTTGATCAGTACATTTGCACCGATCATTGGAGTTTTGGTGACTCCATCTAGTACAGTTCCAGTAATAATCCTCGCCGGACGATCTTGGCCAGCAGGTCTTTGTCCAAAGGAAGGAAAAGCCAGTAAGCTGCTAAAAATCAGTAAAATAGTAAAGTAGTTCTTTTTCATATTGTTACAAAGTTCTACTGCTTTGACTGTTTGCCAATACGAAAGGTTTACTTGGGTATTCGATAAAAATAAGAGTGGATGTGGGGCAGGATAAATGGTTTATTGCCCATTTGAACTATGAGAAAATTTAAACTTTTGCCATGATCTCCGGATAGGATATTCCAAAGTGGCTGTCATCGTAGATCGCATTTCCATTTTTGATGACAATAACTTGAGGAGATTCATGCGGGACGCCAAATTCTTGAGCTACTAAATTCGAGAGTTCGCGGTAGGCGATCAGATCTAAAAAGTATGGAACAACTTTTTCCTCATCACCATTTTTCCATTTCCGAAGCAAGCGATCCAGTGACACGCCACTCACCGAGCAGCGGGTGCTGTGCTTGAAGATCATTACGGGAGTTGATTCGCTGAGTGCTTTGATTTCGGCGATTTGTCCGGGTTGAGTTAGTTTATTCCAGTTCATTTCTTTATTCTTTACTTTTGGGACAATACTTGCAGGGAAGAAATAGTTCCTTTCTAAGATTCAATCATTCATGAAAATATCCCCTTTTTACCAATTAAGTAAAAGCATTCTTTTTTTCGCGGTGCTAGCTATCGGCTTTTCAGGATGCAAAAGCCTCAGCCCCACCAGTAATCCTGGTCCTAGTCCCATGCCTCCGCCAGCGATCTCGTCAGTAAATGTGCCGCTTCAGATTCCCAAAGCTACTTTGGATAAAATTTTCAATTCACAGATTCCGAATATGCTTTTTGAAGAGAAGGGGCTTGATATGGGTTCGGGAATCAATGGTGACTTGAAGTTGACTCGAAATGGGACGATCACTTGGAAGGCAATGGATGATCAGTTGATCCAATTGACGGTGCCGGTTTTGGTCGAAGGACAAGTGGGCTTAAAAAAGGGAGGACTGGGGAGTCTTTTCAAATCTAAAATCCCAATCAATGCGCAATTCAGCCCTGTATTTGAGGTGGATCCGGAGATCAATTCCAATTGGGATTTGGGAATCAAGGCATTTGAATTAGTTGACTTGGGAGGCTCACTGACGCTTGATGTACTCGGAATGCAAATTGATTTGAGCAGCTTGGTAGGTAAGGAGATTCGAAAATGGAGTGAGCAGAATCTGATCGGTAAAGAATCCATTGCTTCCTTAAAGACTTTGGTTGACTTGACCTGGGCACAGGTTGGAAAGCCATTTCAAGTGGAACTGGAAGGGGTGCAGACCGCATTTTCGATCCAGCCTCAGGAAGTTCGATTCCGAGAGTTTTTTGATGCGAATCAGAATTTTAATGTGTGGCTAGGACTTGAAGGAAAAGTGAATTCTCATCCCGCATCGGCGGCGCCTTCGAGGGCTTTTCCACTCCCTAAATTGACTCCAAATGAAAATTCTAAAAGTGAATTGGAGATTATAATGCCACTCACAGTCAGTTATGATCAACTGAATCAGCTTTTGGCCGAAAATCTAGCGAATAAAGTATTTCAAGTGGATAAGAAAACCACGATGATTCCTTCCAATATCAAAACGCAGGCCTTTGGAGAATTGATAGCCGTGAGCATGGATTTCTTTGCCGAGCAAAGCAATGGTAAGTCTTTGGAAGGGACAATTTTTGCAGTAGGAAAACCTGCTTATGATGCCGAAAACCGACAGCTGATTTTCGAGGATATCAACTTCAAACTCGAAAGTGGAAATCTCGGAGCGCAAACCAGCATCGGACTGAAAAAGCGAAAAATCATCAAGAATATTGAGCGAGGGGCCGTTTTCCCGATTGGCGAGCTGATCGACGAGAGTATGGGAAGCATTCAAGATCGATTGGGGCTTTCCACACCAATTGCTGATTTGAAGATTCAAAACCTGCAAATTATTCCTGCTGGATTCTATCCGATGAAAAATGAATTACTGATCCAGTTGAAAGCTACGGGGAAAGTAGGAGTGGACTGGAAATAAAAAAGCGATCTTTTGGACCATCAGTTTTTGCAACAGATCTACTTCAAGACAAGCTAATTCTCTCAAAATGGGACAGGGTTTAAGATTAATCTAACCCAGCTCCCCAGCTTTAGAGAGCGAAAATCTGGATGAAATGGGACCTATGATTTCATGAATCAATGCTGCACCGATCACTACTCCTATAACAATTGACCCAGTTTCTTCAAAAACAGGATCTTTTGCGAGTAACAGAGCAAGACCAATTACAATCCCACCTTGGGGAAGTAGCCCGCCTGCAGTGTATTTCATAACTTTTGAATCGGACTTGGCTATTTTCCCCCCTACGTATATACCTGAAAATTTTCCGATTACCCTGGCAATGATATAGATAAGGATGAGCACATAGCTTCCTGATATGGAGCCTAGATCCAGTTGCATACCAGATAAAGTAAAAAATATCACGAAAATCAATTCATCGGTATACCGTTCAATAAGCTTGAATATTTCCTCTGAAGCCGGATTAAAATTAACTACAAAAGCTCCGAGCGCTATTGTAGCTAGCAGGGATTCAAAACCGAAGTAATCTGCAACTCCGTAGCTTAATAGTATCAAGCTTATGGTTATAACGATTAAGGCTCCTTCCTCTTGTTTTTTAAAAATCTTGATGATCAAATAAAACAGTAAGCCAATTAATCCGCCCACAAGTAATGCCCCTCCAATACTTAAGCCCAGCTCCAATAGCGTTTCGTTGAATTCAATATTTGATTTCCCCAAAAAGGAGGCTGCAAACGCAGTAACTAAGGTGTAAATAATAATGCCTACGATATCATCAAATGCTGCAATTCCCATCATCGTGGAACTCACCTCACCCTTTGCTTTATATTCATGGATTACAGCAAGTGTAGCTGATGGATCTGTTGGTGCTGCTAAAGATGCAAGCACCAGACTAATAGCGATTATCACATGAACTGAATCGAAAATGTGAATGAAAAAGTAAAGGGTTAAAAACATAAACAGGAATACAGAAATGAATGCAAAGACACATTCCATGACTGTTAATGTTAGGATTTTGCTTCCTGTGGTCCTGAGTTTTTGTATTGATAATGAACCGCCTATTGAAAAGGTTATGACAGATAGGGATATGGAAAGTAATGGATCTGTATGATCCACAAACTCGGATGATATAATTCCTGATAAGTCGGGATTAAGAAGGATTCCGGCTAGGATATACCCTGAGATTTTGGGCAGTTTTATTTTTTCTGCCAACTCTCCCGCGATATATCCAACGAATATTAATATCCCGATACTCAAGATTACGTGCATAATTCTTTTGTTGGATTGTGGAGAACAAATCTAAATACATTTTAAAAGTTTACTATAAAAGTTATTTAGGTTCGAATATCCCTAAACTGCTTTGAGATTCTTTTAATAAAGGCACCTACTTTTCCTTGCTATCCCATACATACCATGAGGAAGCTTTCGGGAGAATAGACCTGAAAGTAAACGTAAAAACTTATTAAGATTGGGAGTGGATCAACTTTCTAACTTGGAAACAACAATTTTTTGTCTAAACTGAGAAGAAAAGGTTATCTAGGTGCCCTGGACTATTACTATAAATTAAAGCCTGAGATTCAATAAACTGCTGCTAGATTGAAACCAAAAAAGCCGTCCAAAGGACGGCTCTTCAATCGGGTTCAACAGGTTAATCACTTCATCTTTTTCATAAGCGCGAGAGCATCTGCTTTGATGCTCTCGTTCAGGAAGTTTTTAGAGATCTGATCGATCTTACTTTTGAAATTTTTCTCCATTTTCATCGCGGATACGGATCGCATGGCGAATTTCACCACCGAAGGGTCATTGTCTTCGAAGGATCGCTGAAGGATCGCTTCTGCGATTTTGGGTTCACGCTTCTGCGCACCGAACGCAGCGGCAATCCGTACGGGCGCAATCCCCCGATCACCAGCCGCCTTGAGGATTTCATCAGCTGCTGTTCCCGAGATATAGCCTACGAGATAAGCAGCTTTGATGGAAAGGTTCTCATCATTCCCCTCGACTAATTCAGAAAGTAGCGGTAACGCCGCCTCTCCGAATTTCTTTGCTCCAGCCGGATAGTCCAGTTCATCCTGTCTCAAAAAGGCGAGCAGTTCCTGTGGATCAAATTCCGTCGTTTTCTTTTTTGCTTGTGCCATGATTTTTGAGTTTAAAGTGGAATAGTAAGATTTGAATTGCGCATGGTAGTGCCTTCAGCTGAAGTCAGATCCGGTGGAGGATTGGTGATATTAAAAGTCCCCAGTCCTGTCATCAGGCGATTATTATCACTCACATGATGAATGCCAAGCACATGACCAAACTCATGACCTAAAGTCCAGCGACTCGCCGATCGAACTACTACGCAGCCAGGCTTACCAGAAGGGTGTGCTGCACAACCGTTGTATCCAGGAACGGTACTTCGGACATAATAGACCACCACATCATTAGATCCAACGAAATTCCGCTGGTTATAAAGCATGTTTTGCTCAATCGTGACGGTTCCCATCCGACAATCTCCTACATCCACGTCATTTAGAGAAGGTATGTTGAGATTCTCAGTGGAAGCGCAATCCACACGTACTCCAGCTACCGAATAGACTTCCTGCATTGCGGCAAATTGCTCATTGATGGTAAAACTGGTTGGAGTTTCCAAGATTTTCACATGGACACGCACGCGCTCTTTTAATACGCGTACTCCAGCAGTGGAGGACCAATAGATGCTGCCGTGCTGGAAATGAGAAATTCGAGCTGTTCCTCCAAAAACTACTAATTCATCTGAAATTGGATAGCCAAGAAAACTTCGTTCCCATCCTAAGGAAGCCCAGTGTGATCGAATCAATCCATGAACTTCAAATGCTCCCGTACTTGGACTCCAATAGATACTTCCACCTTGGAAATGATTATATCGACCTACTCCATCTGGGCAGGTGCTCTCATTAGTCAATGGAAAGCCCAAGAAACTTTGCTCCCAGCCCAAACTCGAATATTTCCCGCGGATCGCTCCGTGAACCTCCCAAGCGCCTGTGCTTGGGCTCCAATAAATGCTCCCACCCTGAAAATGATTGTACCTACCGACTCCACCGGGAGTAGCAGTTTCATCTGTTTTGGGATACCCTAAAAAACTCCGCTCCCAGCCCAAAGAGGACCAACGCGCGCGGATCAATCCATGTACTTCATGAGCCCCGATAGACGGATGATAGTAAATGGAACCGTTGACATAATGCTGAAATTCGCCGACACCGTCTGGGCATCTATTGATCCCAGTAGTGTTTGTTCCCAGCCAACCTGAGGAGCCTCCCAGCGCCCAATACTTGAGCATAATGGGATGCCATTGGATCATTTTGATCGCTTCAATTGCTTTGAGATTTACATTCTTCTCTACAACAAGGTTAGGATCAATTCTAAATTTTGACATAGTGTTAAAAGTTTAAATGAAGAAAAAAGTAATAATCTAAATTAAATATAAATAGCTGAAAACAAAGCTATTATGTTTTTAGGTTTATCATTTAACCAATAAAAAATAAAAAAAATTGAATATTTTAAAATCTCCTAGCGAATCAACTGTCCGAAGTTTTTAATCCCTTTGACCTGAGCTAATTTTAAAAGTTTCAGTAAAAGTTGGGCAGTGAGAAATGCATCTCCAGATGCGGTATGTCGATCTTCAGTTAAGATTTGATATCGCCCGCAAAGAGCATCTAATCCGTAATCTTCTGGATGAATCTGACTTCGATCTGCATGCGGACCGAGCTCTAATCGAATAGCCAAAGTCATGGTGTCAATCATCGGATTTGGTAGTTTTTCCAATCCAAAAGGGCTGCAAGCCTTTTGCATCATTTCTGTATCAAAACCGATATGATGGGCTACCAAAATTGAATTCCCAAAGTATTTTAAGCTTTGCTCCGCAAAATCTCGAATCGGAATTTGATTTTGGCGTTCGATCAAGCCATGAATTGAAGCGGTTTTTTGCCCAGATTTTGGAGAATTTGGATAGAGCTCCAATGCTGTTTCGATCAATATTCGTTGATCCTGAATTTTTACTCCCCCTAATGAAAGAATATAATCGTCTTTTATCGAAAGACCGGTAGTCTCGGTATCAAAAATGGTAAACTCCAATTGATCCAAACTTCGGATGGGAGGAATGGATTTTTGATTCTTAAGAAGAAAAGCTTCTACAAAATCAGCTTTCTTCACTTTTTTTTCTCCAAAGTTCCACCAACTCATGACTGAAAATAGTCTAACTGAAAGCGGATTTTCACAATGTTTTGAAGTTCAGTAATTGGTGAAAAGGTGTTTTTTAGTAATTGCCGTTCGAGTTTTCCGAGACTTTCAGGCTGAATAAACCGCCCACTTGATTGATTTTTCAGGCCTTCCAATGCTCGGGTTCGCATTAGAATTTCATAGGCTTTTGCCGCCTGCTTGAAAAGTGCCTCATAGTTAGGCTCCAACTCTGCCAATCGATCAAAACGCTTGAAAGTGTTATTTACTCCAATCACTCCATGACTCAATACAAGAAGTCTAGCCAAGTCGGCCAAAGGCATCATCGCACGGGATTTGATGTCGAATTCATTTTTATGTTCTCCGGACTTTTCTACTACAAAGCCTTTGAAAAAACCGAGAGGTGGAGGATTCATCAGTGCATTTTTCGCTAAGAAATTCAGGAAGATTTTCTTGTTTTGAATTTCTTCATAGATGTGAAGACTGAGCGTTTCTCCTAACCCCAAGTTGCCGGCAACCGGCCGAAAATCAAAGAAAATTGTCGCGCTAAGGATCGCCTCCTCTGTTGGTCTGATGATCCATTCGCTGAAATAGCTCTTCCATTGGCTCATCGGTTGTACCCACTTAGGATTGCTGGCCATGATGTATCCTGGGCAAGAAGCAAAGCCACAAGCAAGGAGTACTTCGACCATTGCCGTGCCAAGCTTTAGAAAGTACGCATGGGCCTCCTCGGTCAAAGCTTCAGGAACATCTTCGTAGACCAAGGCATTGTCTTGATCTGTACGGAGCAATTGTTCTTCACGACCTTCAGACCCTAGCGAAAGGAAGCAAAAGGGGATTTTCCGAAGCGCTTCGTCTTCATTAGCCAGTGAATTTTCCGCGATTCGCATCGCCTGTTTGATGATGATGTCATTGACTTCGGTCATCACCGAAGCCACAAAATCCATGGTCAGTTCATTTTCCAAATAGTAGCGGAGCATTTGTTCTGCCTGATCCCGGATAAGTCTCATTTCTTTTAGATCCAGCGTATTCATCAACCCATGGATCAATACTGCGGGACTATTTCCCATGGAGAGCAGCACATCGTGATCAGAGATGATCCCTGAAACAGGACTTTGAGAAGTCCCATCTTCTGTCAAAATCAGGTGATGTAGCCGATTCTTTATCATGGTCAAATACAAATCTGAAAAGGAAGCATCTCTCCGCCTTGTCAAAACCGGCGTACTCATTACTTGTGCGGTGACAGTATCCAGCGGTATTCCCTTGGCAACTACTTTGGACCGTAGATCTTTGTCGGTGATGATTCCCAATGGGAGAAGATCTTCCCCGCAGACTACGATACTGCTCACTTGGTTTTCAGCCATCAGCGCAGCGGCTTGTTGGATAGTTTGCTCAGGACTACAAGTGAGAACTTTTTCAGAAAATTTGATTTCCGACTGATCAGAGAAAATCATCAAGGAATGATCCCTAGATTGATTTTTAAATGCGCCTCTGGCTTTTTGTCCTTCGGAAAGGTCCTGTCGGATCACAACCTGCCCAGAAGCAAAGCCAGCAGCAAAATAAAGGGCTACTCGACTGTTTTGCTCCAATACTTCTTCAAAGACAGAAACAGGAATTGCATAGACAAGACTGTTTTCCTGCACTTTTGCAGAGAGTACATAGGGTCGCTTTCCAAGTAGAGCCAAAACCCCAAAGACATCACCTTCATCGCATTCATCGCGAATTTCCTCTTGATTTTGGATTGATTCCGTCAGAATAATTGCCCCTTCTTTTAGAATATAAAAATGGGTTTCGGCAGCTTGCCCTTGCCTAAAAAGCACCTCGTCCTTTTCTAAATAGCGGATTTCTACGGATGCAGCCACTTTTTCCAAAGCTTCTTTTGAAAGAAAAGAAAAAGGAGGAAACCGCTTGAGAAACTCCGCTACCCGGTGGACGATGACATTCATGGCAAGTATGAAATATGAAGTGAGAACTCTAAAAATTTTCAGACTTCTCACTTTAGCTTTCTGATTTTATTTTCGGCCTTCAATAATTTTCTCCACTACCTCTGGATCTAGCAAAGTACTGGTATCTCCCATGCTGTCAAGACTCCCTTCGGCTACTTTCCGTAGGATCCTACGCATGATCTTGCCGGAGCGGGTTTTGGGAAGGCCAGTTACGATTTGAATTTTGTCTGGCTTGGCGATTGGGCCAATCATCTTTGAAACCATTTCTTTGATCTCATTGACTAGATTAGCCTCGGTTCTGTTTGTCATGTCGCAGATCACATAGGCATAGATGCCCTGACCTTTGACTTCATGCGGATATCCAACCACAGCGGATTCTATGACCAGCGGATGTTCATTTATCGCATTTTCAACTTCGGCGGTTCCCATTCGGTGACCTGAGACATTCATGACATCATCCACTCGTCCGAGGATTCTGTAGTAGCCGTCATGATCTCGCTTGACCCCGTCTCCAGTGAAATACATTCCTGGATAGGTGGAGAAATAAGTTTGCTTGCAACGCTCATGATCGCCATAAGTCGTGCGAACCATAGAAGGCCATGGGAATTTGATGCAGAGATTCCCTTCCACCGAATTTCCGGTCAGTTCATTTCCTTCAGGATCTACAATGCAAAGTTGGATTCCCGGAAGTGGAAGCGTAGCATAAGCTGGTTTGGTAGGGGTGATCCCTGCAATTGGTGAAATCAAAATTCCACCGGTTTCGGTTTGCCACCAAGTATCTACGATTGGGCATTTGTTCTTTCCAATGTGCGTATGATACCAATGCCAAGCCTCTTCGTTAATCGGTTCACCGACGGAGCCGAGTACTTTTAGCGAGCTCAAATCATAGCCTTCGATGGGTTCGGTGCCATAAGCTTGTAATGCCCGGATGGCAGTTGGGGCAGTGTAAAAGATGTTTACTTTATGTTTTTCGCAGACTGCCCAGAATCTTCCGGCATCAGGGTAGGTTGGAACTCCCTCAAACATTAAAGTCGTGGCACCTGCCAGTAGTGGTCCGTAAACGATGTAAGAGTGACCGGTGATCCAACCAATATCAGCCGTACACCAATAGACATCGCCAGGTGAATATTGAAATACATTCTCAAAGGAATATTGGGTATAAACCATATAGCCGCCGGTAGTATGAACCACGCCTTTTGGCTTGCCCGTCGAACCTGAAGTATAGAGAATGAAGAGCATGTCTTCGCTGTCCATTTCCTCCGCTACATTTTGATCAGATTCGCTCTCGATTACATCATGCCACCAATAGTCTCGCCCAGACTTCATCGTCACTTCCTGCTTGGTTCGCTGGTACACGATTACCGTTTCTACGGAGGATTTTTCCAAGGCTTCATCCACTAGGGATTTTACACCAATTGTCTTGTTTCCGCGATAATTTCCGTCCGACGTCAAGACCGCCTTGGCTCCGCAATCAGTGATCCGATCGGCCAATGCATTACTTGAAAATCCTGCAAACACCACCGAGTGAATCGCGCCGATTCGGGCACAGGCTAGCATTGCGATAGCGGCTTCAGGGACCATCGGCATATAGATGATGACTTTGTCACCTTTGCCAATTCCTTTAGATTTCAGCGCATTCGCGAAGCGATTCACCTCATGAAAAAGCGCTCGATAAGTAAGGGTTCGCCCAGCTTCATTCGGGTCATTTGCTTCCCAAATGATCGCTGGCCGATCTCCAATCGTATAGAGATGTCGCTCAAAAATATTCTCGGTGATATTCAGCTTTCCATCGACAAACCACTTCACATCCGGATCTTTGAAATTCCATTTTAAGACATTTTTCCAGCGTTTTCGCCAGTGAAATGAATCGGCTATTCTTGCCCAGAATTCTTCGGGCTGGGTGACACTTTTTTGGTATTCGTAGAGATATCCGCTCAGGGTATGAATTCGATCGCTCATGATAGGAATGGGTTTTACGTTAAGGTATTAAATTTTTAATGCACTTGGGCATCGCCGGATCCTCTAGGAATCCGTATTTCTTGAATCATATCCTGTACATCTTTTGGCGGTGCAGGAGTAAATTTGGAGACTACAATGCAAATAAAGAAGTTAAGAAACATCCCAATCGAGCCTATTCCTTCTGGAGAAATTCCAAACCACCAATATTCTTTAGTATTCAGTTCTGGACTGATGAATTTAAAGAAAATGATGTAGCTAAGCGTAAAGACCAATCCAGAAACCATTCCGGATATAGCGCCTTCCTTGTTGATTCGGCTGGAGAAGATCCCCATGATGATCACTGGAAAGAAAGAGGCTGCTGCCAAACCAAAGGCGAATGCTACGACTTCGGCCACAAAACCAGGAGGATTGATCCCGAAATAACCGGCGATTACTACCGCGCCAGCAGCAGCTAAACGTGCAATTCGGAGCTCTTTTTTCTCAGACATATTTGGTCTGAAAGTTCTGAAGAGGTCACGGGATACCGAGGTGGAAATCACTAAAAGCAATCCTGCCGCCGTGGAAAGTGCAGCGGCCATTGCACCAGCGGCAAGAAGTCCAACCACCCAATTGGGAAGTTTGGCGATTTCAGGCGAAGCCAAGACCATAATATCTTTGTCAATCGTCAATTCGTTGGCTTCTTTGTCTGCCACATATTGAACGATACCGTCCCCATTTTTATCATCAACTGTGATTAGGCTTGTTTTTTGCCAATTAGCCACCCAAATCGGTAAGTTGTCAACCTTTTTTTCACTGACAGATTCAATGGTATTGTAGATTCCGAAAGCGGCTACCGCAGGAGCGGTGGTATAAAGAATCGAAATAAATGCTAAGGCATAGCCAGCGGAAAGCCGGGCATCTTTCACTCTTGGGACGGTAAAGAAACGGACAATCACATGTGGCAATCCAGCCGTTCCCACCATCAAGGCCAGGGTGATCATAAAAATATCCACCATTCCTTTTCTCCCTGAGGTATAGGCCTCAAAGCCGAGCTCGGTCAACACGCCATCTAATTTGTCCAGCAAGTAAGTGCCGTCAGAAACTGCACTTCCTAGTCCTAATTGAGGAATTGGATTCCCTGTCAATTGCATAGATATGAAGATAGCTGGAACCATAAAGGCAAAAATAAGGACACAGTATTGAGCGACTTGAGTATAAGTAATGCCTTTCATCCCGCCCAAAACTGCATAGAAGAATACAATACACATCCCGATAACTACGCCCCATTCGATAGGTACTTCCAGGTATCTTGAGAAGACAATTCCCACCCCGCGCATCTGCCCGGCAACGTAGGTAAATGAGATAAAAAGCGCACAGATGACTGCCACTACTCGCGCTTTGTTGGAATAATAGCGGTCTCCTACGAAGTCAGGAACGGTAAATTTTCCGAATTTCCGAAGGTAGGGTGCAAGTAAAAGCGCCAACAATACATAGCCACCTGTCCAGCCCATTAAGTAAACAGAGCCGTCATAGCCTGCAAAGGAAATAACTCCTGCCATAGAGATAAAAGATGCTGCGGACATCCAGTCAGCTGCAGTAGCCATGCCGTTGGCAAGAGGGGAAACTCCGCCACCAGCGGTATAAAATTCTTTGGTGGAGCCAGCTCGGGTGTAGATGGCGATGCCTATGTATAAGGCGAATGATAAACCTACAAGAATGTATGTCCAGGTTAAAATTTCCATGGGGTTGATTGATTTTTTTGGTTAATCCTCGTTGACATCAAATTCTTTATCCAGCTTGTTCATCCGAACCACATAGACAAAAATCAAAATCACAAAAGTGAAGATTGAGCCTTGCTGGGCAAACCAAAAACCGAGTTTGAATCCGCCTAGTCTGAACTGATTCAAATATTCCACCCCAAGTATTCCGAATCCAAAGGAAACTACAAACCAGACTATCAGGAGGTAGAATAAGGTTTTGAGATTTTTGCTCCAATAGCGTTGCATCTTGGTTTTAGACATGATCAGATCGGGTTTTATTAATTAGGAATTGGGACTGTGCACCTTGGTGACGATTCAGAAAAGAATAGGTTAATCCGCTACGAATTAATCAAAAAATTTTGGTAAGTCCCGAATCCTCCCCAATTAAATTTGGTAAAAATGGCCTGTTTCAAAAAGTTAGACTTGGTTTTTAATCAATGTTCTTATTTCTATTTCCCTCTAATTTAAAAGTATGTGGGGAATCAATTCCGTGAAATGATTTCTTTCTCTCCCATAGATCTTAATAGATTGCAGCACGGATTTTCTGAGATCCCTCAGCAACAAAAATCAAATCTCTTACTGTTTATGTGCTAATCCGCGAGAAATATTTTTTGTCCCTCAGAGAATTTTTTTAAATAAAATACTCCGAAGCTATCGCTAATCCAGCTGCGAAGAAGCTAACCAATAATTTATTCCAATGAAAGGTGTGGTGTGGGCTGCTTTCGAAAAATATGGTAGTCGATATGTGTAGAAAACCGCCAACGACCAATCCATAAAGCATTCCGATTCCTTCTTTTTGTAGAATGCCATTTTCAAATAAAAACGAACTTGAGAACATTCCCAATGGGGAAGCCAAGGCAAAAATTATAAGGAGAATCAGAGTCCATTTTTTTGAAAGAGAGTTGCTCAAAACTGCAGCAAGTGCAAAAGCTGCTGGACCTTTGTGCATGACTATGCCGATCAAGACAGATTTACTGCCATGGACATGGGCAACTGATTCTACTCCGATCAAATTGTCGTGAGAAAGTAAAGTGCCTTCCAGGAACGCATGAATAAATAAACCGAGCATCACAGTAATTACACCGCTTTTGCTTTCACCATGAAGGTGATGGATGTGTCCATGCTCGATTCCACTAGATAGAAATTCAAGAATCTGTTGGAGTAAAAAGCCGATTAGGATGAATAAACCTATTTTTCCACCATCGAATCCACTTGAAAATAATTCGGGTAAAAGGTGTAAAACAGTAATAGAAAACAAATAGGACCCAGCAAAAACGAGAACCAGTTTGAAATACTTGTCCTTGAATTTTGGGGCGAAAAAAACCAGTGATCCTGCACCCATTGCAGTAAAGAAAAGAAGAAGAAAGTTTAATCCCATGTTTCAGAAGGCTCTCCATAGTCTTTCAGAAAAGCTCGGAGGTATAACTTCAGTAAAGGTAATAAAATTCAATAATGTTGCATTTATATTCCTACTCCTGTATAAAAGACAAGTAAGGCTTAAGGCTTTCACTGGCAAAAGTTTTATATCCGCCTTTGCCATCACCGTATATCAGAAAGACTTCGATTTCGCTGAGTGCAGAATCTAATTGGATCGCTCGATCCACGCCCATGACCATCAAAGCAGTGGCATAAGCATCCGCAGTCATGCAATCTTTGGCCAATACAGTTGCGCTAAGAAGGTTGTGATTTACAGGATATCCTGTAGCAGGGTTGATCGTATGGGAGATTTTGACCTGATCTTTCACATAGAAATTTCGATAATTTCCAGAAGTTGCCATACCTCGATTTTCCAAAGCAATAATACTGTACAGATCAGAAGCACTGGCGGCTTCATCCGGACGATTGATACCTACTTTCCAGAGCTCTCCTTTTTCATTCACACCTCTAGCCACGAGCTCTCCACCGATTTCAATCAGGTAATTTTCAATACCTCGTTTAGTCAAAAAGTCAGCAATGACATCAGCTCCCTGTCCTTTTGCGATAGCTGAAAAGTCTAGATAGACTCCCGGAACGGTTTTGCGAACTTCCTTCTGATCAAAGTTGACTTTATCAAATCCCACTAATTTTAATAAGACTTGAATGTCGGCACTATCTTTTAATTCCGGTCCGCCGGGGCCAAAGCCCCAAACATTTACTAAAGGACCGACTGTCGGGTCAAATGCACCAGCCGTATTTTCGTAGACGATTTTTGAGGCATTGAGTACTTGGGGCAAATAGGGTAAGCTAAAAGCCAGAGTGTCCATCCGATTAAATTTTGAAATCTCAGAATCAGGGATGTAAGTCGAGAGGCTATTGTTAAAAACTACCAGTAGCGAGTCAACGGAGGATTGAAGGTTTTTGCCGGATTCGGTTAAGTAAGTCAATGAGTAGTTGGTCCCCATTGTTTGACCTGAAAAGGTGATTTTCCCGGGAATTGCAAGTTCGGTTTCTTGGATTTCGTCAGGATTATTGGTCGATCTCCAGAAGTACACACTTAATACCAGCACCAGCAGGATTAGGGAATAAATCGTATTTTTTTGTGCGTTGGAAGCCATTAGTCAGGAGATTTGCTGCGAATTTAAAGCTAATTTTTTGCTTTGGGCGAAAAGTGTGAATATGAAATTCTCTACTTATGGCAAGTCTAAATTTCTATATTTGTCCATCATGAGAGAAGATTATTTAAGTGGAGACGAGGAAAGTCTCAGTTCAAAAGATAAGGATTTTGAGAAGGCATTGAGGCCACTGAGTTTTGAGGACTTTACTGGTCAGTTTAAGATCGTGGCGAATCTGAGAGTCTTCGTAACTGCTGCGAAAAATCGAAATGAGCCACTTGATCACGTGCTTCTTCATGGCCCTCCTGGTCTGGGAAAGACGACTTTGAGTCATATCATTGCCAATGAACTGGGCTCGGGATTGAAAATCACTTCGGGTCCTGTCTTGGATAAGCCCTCGGATCTAGCTGGCTTGCTGACTAATCTAGAAGAAGGGGACGTCTTGTTTATTGATGAGATTCACCGGCTCAATCCGATCGTGGAGGAATATTTGTATTCGGCGATGGAGGATTTCAGGATTGATATTATGCTGGATTCTGGCCCAAATGCCCGATCTGTGCAGATTTCCTTAAGTCCTTTTACACTCATCGGGGCCACAACCCGATCTGGTTTGTTGACTTCACCGCTTCGCGCTCGATTTGGGATCAATAGTAGATTGGAGTATTACGATGCCAAATTGCTCACCGATATAGTCCAGCGCTCTGCTGGAATTCTCAAAACTCCAATAGACGAGGTTGCTGCCTTTGAGATTGCACGCAGAAGTCGTGGAACGCCCCGGATCGCTAATATGCTTTTGCGTAGAACACGCGACTTCGCAGAGGTGAAAGGCGACGGAACCATCACCTTAGATATTGCACAGTTTGCACTCAATGCACTGGATGTCGATGTCAATGGCTTGGATGAAATGGATAATCGAATCTTGCTGACGATCATCGAAAAATTCAAAGGCGGACCGGTTGGGCTAAGCACGATTGCTACGGCTTGTAGCGAGGAAGCTGAGACGATAGAGGAAGTCTACGAACCCTTTTTGATCCAAGAAGGCTATTTAAAACGGACCTCTCGTGGTCGTATGGCAACAGAGTTGGCTTACAAACATTTGAAAATCAAGCCGAATCTGGGATTGGGTGGCTTGTTTGAGGGGATTTAAGAAAGAAATAGATCTAAGATAAAAAAAGCCACTCCAGATCGTTCTAGAGTGGCTTTTTCTTAGTGAAGTTTAGCTTACTTCTTCAGCGTCGCCATATCAATCACAAATCGATACCGAACATCTCCTGCGATCGTACGCTCATAAGCTTCATTGATTTCGTCCATGGCGATTATTTCCACATCAGAGACGATGTTATGCTCGGCACAGAAATCCAGCATTTCCTGAGTTTCTTTGATTCCGCCGATCAGTGATCCAGCCAAACTCTTTCGCCCAAAGATCAAGGCTGTCGCATGGATTTGCTCAGGTGTAGGAGGAACTCCCAGCAGGACCATGACGCCATTTACTTTCAATAGATTCAAATAAGCCGAGTAATCATGAGAAGCGGATACCGTGTCTATAATTAGATTGTAAGATCCCTTCAATCGTTTCATATTTTCGGGATCTGTGGTCAGCTCGAAATGATGTGCGCCGAGATAGTCTGCATCCTTTGCTTTTTCTGGAGAGCGGCTGAGCATGGTAACTTCTGCTCCCATTGCTGCCGCAATTTTCACAGCCATGTGTCCTAATCCGCCTAATCCTACTACGGCTACTTTATCTCCTTTTTTTACATTCCAATGCTTCAATGGAGAATAGGTGGTAATCCCTGCACAAAGTAGCGGAGCGACTCCTTCTAGTGGAAGTTTATCAGAAACCGAAAGCACAAACTTTTCAGTTACTACGATTGATGTTGAATAGCCGCCATAAGTAATTGTTTTTTTGTCTTGAAGGTAGGAACTGTAAGTACCTGACATTCCTTTTTCGCAGAATTGCTCCAAGTCTTCGTCACAGCTTCCACAGCTTCCGCAGGATTCCACCATACAGCCTACGCCTACAGTATCTCCTACTTTATGCTTGGTGACTTCTGAACCTACGGAAATAACTTTTCCTACGATCTCGTGACCAGGGACTACTGGGAAAATGGTTCCTCCCCATTCGTTTCTAGCAGTGTGAATGTCTGAATGGCAAACTCCACAAAAGAGAATATCGATTTCCACATCCTTAGGGCCTGGAGTTCTTCTTTCAAGTTGAAAAGGTGCAAGTGGTTGATCTGCATGTTTTGCAGCATAAGATTTTACAGTGCTCATAAAAATAGATTTTAGTTATTTAATTTGATTGACCTTGATTAATGCCCGTAATTCTGTTCTTCTTATTTTACAGGCAGGAAGACCGAAGTTGCCGAATTTCTTAAATTCATATTTTGGCTTTGATTCTCTTTTCCCTTTACTGGCAAAAGGGTAAATTAATATTTGAGTTTTTTGGCGGCTTCCTCATCCAAAAACCAAATTAGGTCTGCTGTTGCTGGATTGACTAGGCTGGCTGGATAGCTGCGAAAGTTGCCCTCTTCGGTTACAATTTCGTAAACTTTTTCGGCTTTGCTTTCCCCAGTCACCAAAAAAGCGATCCGTTTGGCATTATTAATCAGCTTACCGGTGATCGTGACCCGCTTTTGTCCAGAGTCCGGATGTCTTGCTACTTCGCAGTTGTGGGAAGAATCCCAAAGCTGAATTGAATCCGGGAATATTGAAGCCGTATGTCCATCATCTCCCAATCCGAGTATCACCAAGTCAAACTGGGGAATGTTGTTTGCTTTTGGAAGTTGATGATCTAGAACCGTTCCGTAACGAATCGCTTCTTCGGTAGGATTACTTTCTCCATGTACGCGGAAAATATTTTCAGCCGGAACAGTAATTTTAGATAGGAGATGATCCACTGTCATTTTGTAATTGCTCTCTGAGTCTGTCTGAGGTACACATCGCTCATCTCCCCAGTAGAAAAAGACTTTTGACCAATCAATCTTTTTGGCAAAGTTTTCGGCCAAAAAATCAAAGACGACTTTTGGAGTACTTCCACCTGAAAGCGCGACGTGAACGCTTTCTTGTGACTCGGTCAACTCTTGAAACTGGTATGAAAATTCTTCTGCCAGTTTTTCTTTTGAACTGGAAATAATCAACTGCATGGTAAAAAGGGTTTGATAAAGTATCGTTTAGGGCTATGGATTAACAAAGTACGCAGAAGCCAGATTCATCTGTTAGCAAGTCTCCGGGATTTCTCCAACCAAAGCCATCTTCCATCAAATCATCTGAATTCCGTGGCCCCCAAGTTCCTGCCGAATAGCCATAAGTATTGACTTGAGGACTATTTTCCCAGCACTTCAATATAGGATCCACAAATTTCCAAGCCGCTTCCACTTCGTCCGCCCTTGCATACAGTGTGGCGTCTCCCTGCATCGCATCGAGCAAAAGGCGTTCGTAGGCATCCATGACATGAGCAGACTCAAGGTCTGAATAGTAAAAATCCATATTCGCCTGCTCTACATGGAAACCTAAGCCAGGGACTTTTACCCCAAACTTGATCAAAATCCCTTCGTCGGGCTGAATCCGGATGATTAGTTTATTGTCTTTTTTGTAAGCATCCTGACTTTTAAATATATCATGATGCGGTGTTTTGAAGTGAATGACTACCTCTGTTACTTTCGTTGGCATTGCCTTACCGGTACGCACATAGAAAGGCACATCGCTCCAGCGCCAATTATCTATGAAAAACTTCACAGCAGCATACGTCTCAGTAGTAGATTCGGGATTGACCCCATCTTCTTCCCGATATCCTTTTACTTTTTTGCCATCGATCGTCGAGGCCACATATTGACCGCGAAGTGTGTTTTTCAGGATTGTCTCATCGTCCTTCATGATCCGAATCGATTTCAAAGCTTTTACCTTTTCATTCCGGATCTCTTCAGCATCCGAATTAATCGGCGGCTCCATGGTGATGAGAGAGATGACTTGTAGCAAATGACTTTGAAACATATCCCGGAAGGCGCCTGATTTGTCATAATAGCCACCTCGTTTCTCTACTCCGACCGTTTCTGCATTGGTGATTTCGACATGATGAATGTAACGGCGATTCCAGACTGGTTCAAAAATTGAATTGGAAAATCTAGTAACGAGGACATTTTGAACTGTTTCCTTGCCTAGGTAGTGGTCAATCCGGTAAACTTGAGATTCGTGAAAGTATTTATGCAGTCCCTCATTGAGTGCTTTTGCCGAGGCTAGATCGTAGCCAAAAGGCTTTTCTACAATGATTCGTTTCCACCCTTCGTCCTCTTTGGTCAAGCCTTCTTCATAAAGATTTTTTGCGATCGGCTCATACAGGCTTGGAGGAGTAGAGAGGTAAAAAATGTAATTTTCGGCAGTACCAAATTTTTCGTTCAAATGTTGAATCCGGTTGGCTAGTGGAGCATAGCTAATGTCATAGTCTTCTCCCAGATCGGTGTAGAAAAGTTTATCAGAAAACCTTTCTATAAAAGAAGCTTCCTCTGAGCTTAGTTTTTTCTCCAAAAACTCGCTTTCAATCACAACTTTTTTTCGAAAATCATCATCCGTCATTGAACTCCTGCTCACACCCATCACCACAAAATTTTGTGGTAGATGCTTTCCCTTGTAAAGGTTGAAAAGTGCCGGAATGAGTTTTCGGGCTGTCAAATCACCTGAAGCTCCAAAAATGATCAACATCTGGTTTTGAGTTTTTTTCATAAGAAAATCTAAATTGATTCGGAGTTGAATGGAGAGGTAAATTGATTTTTGCCTAATAGTTTTTGCTAAAAAGCTTCATAGGTCATTTTGATAAGTTAATTTTGACCTTGAGGATGTAAAAATAGGGCTTATTTATTTTATTCTTCTAGCCGAGGAAATGAATTGACTTTGGTTTTTCAGGAATTGACAAAGAGACTACGAGATGCAAGGAACATATGATTTTGGCCTGATAGGCCTAGGAGTAATGGGTAGGAATTTCATTTTGAATGTAGCAGATAATGGGTTCAAAGCTTTTGGATATGATCTCGATCAGTCCCAAGTGGCGGCGCTAAAAGCTGAGGGCGATCCAGATCAAGTGGACGCAACTTCAGATATTGTGACATTTACCAAGTCGCTCGGTTTACCTAGAAAGATCATGCTGCTTGTGCCTGCTGGCAAAATCGTAGATCAGGTCATTGAAAGTTTGCTGCCTCACTTAGATAAAGATGACATTATCATTGATGGTGGAAATTCCTTTTTTACAGACACGGATCGAAGAGAGGCTTATTTAAAAGAAAAAGGAATTCATTTTTTTGGATCAGGAGTTTCCGGTGGGGCTAAAGGTGCTCGAAGGGGCCCGAGTATTATGCCTGGAGGAAATAAAGAAGCCTATCAGCATGTGAAGCCGATCTTTGAAGCAGTTTCTGCAAAATACAAGGGTGAACCCTGTGTGGCCTACCTTGGCCCAAAATCAGCTGGAAATTATGTCAAGATGGTTCACAATGGGATTGAGTATTCCATGATGCAACTGACTTCGGAGATTTATGATTTAATGAAGAAGTCCGTGGGCTTATCGAATGCTGAACTTCACGAAGTTTATTCCACTTGGAATTCCGGAAGGCTTCAATCTTTTTTGGTGGAGATCACAGCCGAGATTTTTGCCCAAAAGGATTCACTCACAGATGGAGATTTGGTGGATTTGATTTTGGATAAAGCCAAGCAAAAAGGAACTGGAAAATGGACCTCTCAAAATGCGATGGATCTAGGAATCCCTGTTCCCACGATCGATATGGCCGTGAGTATGCGAGAGATCTCCGCTTTGAAAGAAGAGCGACTACTTGCCGATGAGTTGTATTCGAGACCAAAACCTCTGGGAATTTCTAAAGAAGACATGATCGCTAAGGCGGAGCAGGGCTTGTATTTCTCCTTTATTATATCCTATGCGCAAGGATTACATCAATTGGAAGTTGCTTCCCATGAATATGGGTATGAGTTGGATATGGCAGTGATTGCCAAAATCTGGCGAGCTGGATGTATCATCCGAGCAGGACTGTTGGCGGATATCGCTGATGCATTTACCGCAAAACCTGATTTGGCAAACTTGCTGTTATCACCTGCTTTTGTGGGAAAAGTTCAGGAGACACTTCCGGATGTTAGGGCTCTAGTAGCCTACGCTGCACAAAGTGGGATTCCAGTTCCTGGGCTAGCTTCTGCATTGAGCTATTTCGATGCATATACATCTTCCAAACTTCCCCTAAATCTGATTCAGGCGCAGCGGGATCATTTTGGTTCTCACACCTATGAGCGAATCGATCGAGAAGGGATTTTTCACACGGAATGGGGAGAGGGCAATCTTCAGTAGGCAGGTTGCAGTTTGCAAAGTTTAAATTACCCTACTTTCAATTTCAATTCGCCGTTGCGCTTAATGATTTTAAGCTCAAAAAACTGGTTGACAAATGCTTTGCAATGATTCTCGGCCCATTCAGCTCGACTTTCGGTATCGTAGAGTAAGGTCATTCGGAGCATTGTCTTCACATATTGCTCGTGTGTCCCGAGTTCCTTGATCCAAGCAATAAACGCAGCTTCCCATTCTTCTTTGAATTTGTCGAAATGATTTCGTCCATCAAAAAGGATTTCCAGCTGATTGTCATCATGCTTAAAGCGGTAGATTCCACAGAGCTGACGATAAATAATGTTCACCCGATCAAAAGGAAATTCGAATGTATTGAGGATGTTGGTATAGGTCTCATCCATGAGGAGAAGCGGATTATACATATAGGTATAAGAGCGTTTCAACTCGTAAATCATCTGATCGATCAACTCATCTTCGAGTACAAACTGTGCTTGTCTGAGGATGTAGTTTTTATCTAAAGGGAAGATTTTTTCGATCATTTTAAAAAGATTGACGCACAAAAATACAAAACTTATCTTTTTACTTCTGCTTTTTGAAAAATTTAAGGATTAAAAATTGACTAGGGATCGTGCCTTCAGCACTCTTAAAAATATTGAATTTGTTTTGTAACCCAGAATTTCATTCTAGGCAATTACGAATATTCGGATTCAATTATCACCAATCCGCACTTCCTTTTGGCACATAAGCAGCCATCCGGTCTAGCAGCTCTACAGGATCACCAGATACAATCAATAATTCTTCTTGCTCTGGGTAGAGAAAGCCCTGCTCCATTCCATGATTTAAGAAATCAATCAACTTGTCGTAGTAGCCATTTACATTATAGATACCCAAGGGCTTTTGAATGTAGTGGAGTTGATTTAAGGTCATGATCTCAAAAAGCTCCTCCAAGGTGCCAATTCCACCAGGCATCGCAATAAATCCATCTCCCTGCTCAGCCATAAGCCATTTTCGGTCCCGCATTGTTTCTACGATAATCAATTCCGTACAGCCGCGATGTGCCACTTCTCGATCTACCAGTTTTTGAGGGATGATCCCCACTACCTCTTTACCGCCAGCAAGCATCTCATCTGCGATCACTCCCATGAGACCAACACGGCCCGCTCCATAAATCAATGTTTGGTCCCGTTTGATCATCTCTTGCGCTAAAGCTCGAGCGGCAGTTTCAAAAATCGTGGAGTTCCCTTTACGGGAGCCGCAGTAGACGGTGACTTTTTTCATTGTTTTTGGAATTTGATTACCGAAAGTAATGGATCCAATCGTTCCTTCAAAGGATTTAATAATGTGGTAATTGGTCCTCAGATTTATCTCGAATGCCTTTATTTCATAAGATTAAAAAAAGAAAAGTCTATTTTTCGGCTATGAAAATCTGTTTTGCTACCAATAATCACAAGAAAATCGAGGAGGTGAAAGCTGCCCTGGAAGGAAGAGTTGAAATCGTTTCACTAGCGGATATCGGCTGCACAGTCGAATTGCCAGAAACAGGTGACACACTAGAATATAATGCTTTTCAAAAAGCCCGATATGTTCGAGATAATTTTGGAGTGGATTGTTTCGCAGACGACACAGGGCTGGAAGTGGCTGCTTTGAATGGCGAACCGGGAGTCTACTCTGGAAGATATGCAGGAGAACCTCGGTCGGACCAGCGAAATATGGATAAGCTATTAAAGGCCCTCGAAGGAATTCCGAATTCAGGCCGAAAGGCAAGGTTTAGAACGGTCATAGCTTTGCTAATTGAAGGCAAGGAGTATCAGTTTGAAGGAATTGCCGAAGGAGAAATCTTGGAGCAAGAAACTGGAGTTGGAGGTTTTGGATACGATCCGATCTTTAGGCCTAAAGGGTTTTCAAAGTCATTTGCTGAATTATCTTTGGCAGAAAAAAATGAAATCAGCCATCGTGGGATTGCCGTCAGTGCATTGATAGAGTTCCTTTCCAACAGATAATTCTGAAAAAAGGAATTGAATTCAATAACTTTGCCCTATGCAAAAACCATTTATCGTCGGGATCACAGGAGGTTCAGCTTCAGGTAAAACATTATTTTTGGAGCGATTGCTTAGCACTTTTGATTCTGGCGAGGTTTGTCTTATTTCTCAGGACAATTATTACAAGCCCCGACATCTTCAGCCAATTGATGCACAGGGAGTGCATAATTTTGATACGCCTCATAGTATAGACTTTGAGCAATATGCTGCTGACATCCGCATGTTACAGGCAGGAGAAACGGTATATAGGGAAGAGTACACCTTCAATAATGCTGCAAAAACTCCGAAAATGCTGACTTTTGTTTCCTCACCCGTAGTAGTGGTGGAGGGGATTTTTGTATTGTATTATCCCGAATTGGCGGAGCTGCTGGATTTGAAGATTTTCATCGATGCCAAAGACCATATCAAGCTCAAGCGGAGAATCATCCGGGACAAAGTGGAGCGCGGATACGACTTGGATGATGTGCTCTATCGCTACGAAATGCATGTGATGCCTACGTATGAGAAGTACATCAAGCCATTCAAAAATGAAGCAGATTTGATCGTGACTAATAATCATAATTTTGATAAGGCGCTGGAAGTCATACGCACCTATCTTCGATACAAATCAGGGATGTGATTTCAAAAAAAAGACTCATTCCTTTTCAAATTTTAATAATTGGCTATATTTGCGCCGCATGAAACAGACTAAACCTCAAAACAATCTAATCCAACAGCGCATCACTGTGTTGCTGGCTCTGCTGTTTTGTTTGTTTATCTCTAGTGTGGAGTATGTGCCTTCTGCAGACCCGATTTCCAAAATCGAAAAGCAGCAACAAAAAGCCGATAGCAATCAGAATCAGACCTTTTTAGATGTCGCTGTTGATGCGGTAGTGCCTTTTGCAGTACATGTTTCTCAAAGTGTTTTATACTTTATTTATGAGATTGTTCGGTTCAAAGGGACCATTACCCTAACCGAATCCACCAGTATTTTTCAGCCTAACCAATTGGTAGAAATCCTATTCGAACGGATAATTTCTACCAAAGGCCCCTGATTTCCCTTCTCTAATTCCGTTTTAATATCCCCTTCGATCCCTCGGGCGATCGGACTATCCCTTGTATATCTATTCAATTAATTTCTATTACCCATGCAAAATAAAGGTGTCGTTGTGTTTCTGACAGTGATTGTTACAGTGCTTTGCCTGTACTATCTGTCATTCACATTTGTATCAAACGGCGTTCAGGAAAAAGCTACAACCTATGCTACTGACGCTACTGGCAATATTGACTTTGCCAAAAAACAAGGCTTTCTAGACTCCGTTTGGAGACAGCCAGTTTACAGCTTTCTAGGAGCTGATTTCACCTATCAAGAAGTAAAGGAAACCGAGCTAGGTCTAGGCCTTGATCTTCAAGGTGGAATGCACGTGACTTTGGCGGTATCTCCTGTAGAGATCGTAAAAGGAATCGCTGGTAACCCTAAAGATGAGCTTTTCAACAAGTCAGTAGAAGAAGCGAAAGAAGAGGCAAAAACATCCACTTCAAAGTATGTTGATCTTTTCTATGCCGCGTGGCAACGAAATAATCCAGGAAAAAACTTGAGTGCGATTTTCGCCACTGCAGCAAATAGAGGCAAAATCTCGTTGGAAACTACTGATGCGGAAGTTCTTGAAATCATCGACTCTGAGGTTGAAAATGCAATCGAGCGTTCATTCAATATCTTGAGAACTCGTATCGACCGATTCGGAACATCTCAGCCAAACATTCAGCGAATCCAAGGCTCAGGTCGTATTCAGATCGAGCTTCCAGGGGTGGATAACCAAGAGCGAGTAAGAAATCTTCTTCAAGGTGTAGCAAAACTTCAGTTCTGGGAAGTGGCAGAAGCCAATGAAATCAGTGGTGCTCTAGAGATCATCAACTCCTCTTGGGTTGCTGACAATATTGCGAATCCAGAAGTATCGGCTGATTCAGTAGCTACAGCAGGGTTATCAGAAGAGGATTCCTTGAGAAATGCGCTTGAAAAACAATTGGAGCAAATTGATCCATTGAATCAATCGAATACTACTTCTCCGATTTTCGCATTGTTGAAGCCAAACTTCGGTTTAGCTTATGATATCCGTGACACCATGACGATCAACAGAATCTTGAAGAAGCCAGAGTATAAGTCGCTTCTTCCACGTGATATCAAATTGCTTTGGGGTGTAAAACCAGTTAAGGCAGATGATGGATCAGAGGTTTTGGAGCTTTTTGCTATCAAATCTACTAGAGGATCAGATCAAGCTCCACTGGAAGGTGATGTGGTAACTGATGCCCGCCAAACCTTGGATCAATCTTCTCGTCCAGCAGTATCCATGCAGATGAATGCTGAAGGTGCTAGAAAATGGAGAAAATTGACCAATGAAAATATCGGAAGAAGAATCGCTGTAGTCCTTGACGATTATGTATACACCGCGCCGGTTGTCAACGGAGAAATTCCAACTGGTCAGTCTGAAATCTCTGGAAACTTCTCTTTACTGGAAGCTCAAGATTTGGCTAACATCCTGAAATCAGGTTCACTTCCTGCACCAACTCAAATTGTAGAGGAAAGCATCATCGGTCCAACATTAGGTCAAGAAGCTCTAAATCAAGGTTTGTTATCTATGGTAGCTGGTTTGTTGATCGTAGTATTATTCATGGTAGCCTATTATGCTAAAGGTGGTTTTGTAGCGATCGCTGCATTGGTGTTCAACATCTTCTTTATCCTTGGCATCCTAGCTCAGTTAGGTGCAGCATTGACCTTACCGGGTATCGCAGGTATTGTGTTGACGATCGGTATGTCGATTGATGCGAACGTCTTGATTTTCGAAAGAATTAAAGAAGAGCTTCGCAATGGCGTTGGGCTGTTGAATGCGATTAGTGCAGGTTATGACAAAGCGTTCTCAGCGATTCTCGATTCAAACGTGACCACCTTTATGACTGGTGCGATCCTTTATGCTTTGGGACAAGGTCCTGTTAAGGGTTTTGCGATCGTATTGATGATCGGTATTGCTTCTTCCTTCTTCTCAGCCGTATTCATTACGAGAGTGATTGTATCTTGGATGAGCAAGAAGGGCGATAAAAGCACTATTAGCTTTGCTACACCATTTGCAAAAAATGCGCTTTCTACATTGAACTTGGATTTCCTTGGTAAGCGTAAAGTTGCGTACTTGATTTCTACAGGTATCATCATACTCGGCCTAGGCATAGCAGCAGTCAACGGGTTAAAATTCGGAGTTGACTTTACGGGAGGTAGATCTTATATCGTGGCTTTTTCTGAGCCATTGGCAGCTTCTGAATTGAAAACAGGGCTAGACAACGAGTTTGAAGGATCCGTAGAGGTAAAAACCTATGGCGCATCCAATGTGCTAAAGGTGACGACTTCCTATCTGGTAAATGAGGATGATGCCGCTTCTAACTTAGAGGTTGAGAATAAGGTGAAAGAGGGGATTTCTAGCGTGACTGGATTGACATTCACAGAAGACGCAGAAAAACTGGCCAGCGGTCAGTTTGCAATTACAGGCTCGTCCAAAGTAGGAGCTACTGTAGCAGATGATATCAAAGCTTCCTCTGCTGAGGCAATGCTTGCGGCTTTGGTTGCGATCTTCCTTTACATCTTATTGAGATTCCGTAAGTGGCAGTTTTCCTTGGCATCTATCATTGCCTTGATCCACGATACGCTGTTTGTAATTGCAGCATTTGCGATTGCAAGTGCATTCGGAGCAACATTTGAAATTGATCAGGTATTTATTGCAGCAGTATTGACAGTGATTGGTTATTCGATCAATGATACTGTAATCGTATTTGATAGAATCAGAGAAAATATCGAAAATAGAGGCACTCACAAACTGGTCAAGGTATTCAATGATGCAATCAACCAGACACTGGGTAGAACCTTGATCACCTCATTTACGACGTTGATCGTGGTGATCGTACTTCTGTTTTTTGGAGGCGAAGTACTTAGAGGATTCTCCTTTGCCCTATTCATTGGTATCGTAGTAGGTACTTATTCTTCTGTATTCATCGCTACTCCTATAGTGGTAGATTTGATGAAAAGAGAAATTGATAATGAGGCGGAAAAAGAGGCTAAGAAATTAGCCTAGGTCAACTAATCAAATTCAAAAAGGAGTGGGACATGTTTCACTCTTTTTTTTTGTCTAGTTGCAGATTAAATTCTTATCTTTTATGGAATTATTTACGAAATTTTAATCCATCACAAATTTTTACAAAAAACTTTTCTATGAAAATTTCAAAAGAGGACTTCGAAAGCATGAAAGCTAAATATGACAAAGAAGTCAAGAAAGGCAAGACGGCCAAGGATAAAGAAAACAAGGATAAAATCGACCAAACCAATTGGATATTTTTTGATAGGGAGACTTTAGAAGGTTTATTAGCTAAAGCAGATAAAGATCCAAAAAAAGGAGGTATCCAATTTTATATTACAGAATACACCGAGGAGGTTGCTAAAAAGTATCACCCAAATGATGTCGACAAACTAACTGGAGCTCTAACTCTTGTAATGAGGTCTGCAAATCTAGAAAATGAACTGCTTTCTGCGTCGGAGGATGAAGACGTTTATGAGAATATAGGAAGGATCTGTCCTCCTCATTGTGATCCTCAACCTTAATCAAAAAAGAGATAAATGAGTTTTTCTGATGCCTTTTTGAGCTGGTATAATGTTGTAATCGATATAATCCTTGTTTTGGCTATCATTTCATTTTTCAAATTATCTAAGGAAGAGAGGGCCAATAGTCATTATTGGCTCCCTTTACTTATCTTGGTATTTACGGTTGCTTATGAAACGGCTGGTTCCTTTTTCTTATTTTACAGAGAATTGAATGCGGGAATCAATGCATTTTTTGGAAATACTGAAAATCCTAAATACACGGTATGGGTTTATAACATATTCAATGCTTACATCTTAACTTTTCTTTACTTCTTTTTAATCCGATTATATGAGACCAATAGAAATAGGAAAATCATCAATGGGATGATGGTTTTTTTTCTAGTGGTAATTCTGGTGTTTAATTTTCTGGGCATTGAAAACATTCACGATAATCAGCCAACTCTTTTCTTTATAGGAGCTTCATTTCTAATTATTGCCTCTGGGCGCTATTTTATCATGATAGTTTCTAATGATCGTTATTTGGATATTAATCCATTAAGACTTTTTTCCTTCTGGCAACTGACTTTCATTTTGTTCAATTACTCGATGGTTTTTTTGCTCATGATTTCAAGAAAATACCTGTGGCAAAACTATTATTCCCTTTATGGTTCATTAACTTACATTAATTCGATATTGGGTATTATAACCTTGCTGATTTTGTTACTGACACTTGCTGGACCTAGTTTGAATTGGAAATATGAAATTCAACCAAGAGTTCACTGAAAAAGAAAGCTCTATTTATTCCTTTAATTTATGCTGGATCTTTCTGACAGCTATCCTGTCTACATTTGAGATTGACCAGACTAGTATTTATCGCAGGGGTATTCAACAGTATCTTGACAAGTATTTTTCTGTTGTATTGATTGCCAATCCTAGTGTAGCGAATCTGATGAACCGTAAGGTCGATAGAAAGGCCGTAGTAAAAAAAATCGAAAAACTAGGTTGTTACTGATTGGATTCGTAGAAAATTAGAAAATGCGTTGGGATTTGCCCCGTTCTTTTTTTGCTTAGTCGCAGATAAAATCCTTATCTTTTGGGAAATTATTTACCTAGTTTTATTGTATTTCAAATTTTTACAAAAATCACTTTTCTATGAAAATAAGCAAGGAAGATTTCGAAAGCATGAAAACCAAGTATGACAAAGAAGTCAGAAAAGGTAAGCCTGCCAAGGGCAAAAAAAACGAGGACAAAGACAATCAAACCAGTTGGATATTTTTTGATCGCGAAACATTAGAGAAGCTGTTGGCGAAGGCAGACAAAGATCCCAAAGTAGGCGGAATTCAATTTTATTTTACTGAGTACACCGAAGAGACTGCTGAAAAATTCTATCCAGAGGAAGCAGCTCAATACGCGGGTCAGATGACCTTAGTGATGCGAGCGGCAAACCTTAAAAACAGCAATATTATCGCTGCGGAATTAGAGGAGGAAGAATACCAGAACAAAGGTGCTCAGTGCCCTTACCAGTGCGAATAGGGATCGATAAATAGCTGATAGATGAGTAGGATTTTTATTTTTTTTAGCTGGTATCTCCTATGCGTGGACATATTGACTATTCTTAGTTTGTTTTTATTTATGAAGCTACCTCGATCGGAAAGACTTAAAACAAAATATTTTCTTCCCTTTTTGATTGTGGTTTTTACTGCCTTTTACGAAAATTTAGGAGCGTATTTTTGGTATGATACTGAGCTGAATGCAAGTGTGAATGAGTTTTTAGGAAATACAGTCAATCTCAATTATACAGTCTGGTTTTACAATATTTTCAACCAAGAACTCATGACAATTCTAATCTTGCTTCTTTTAAGGTCTTATTTGCCTGAGAATAAAAAAAGGATTGTCAGTTGGCTATTATTCTTTTTTTTAGTGAGTAGCCTTTTAATACAAATCACGGGATTAGAGCCTGTTTACGGCAGTCAGCCTCTGATTTTTTCCATCGCTGCAGGTGCTATTCTCACGGCATGTGGATTTTATTTTATGAGTTTTATGACAAATGATAGCTATATAGAATCGAACCCTCTTCGGCTTGCTTCTTTTTGGCAAGTGACGTTTATCCTCTTTTATCATTCTGTGATTTTCCTAAAGACCGTTTCTCAAAATTATCTTTGGACTGAAAACTATTCGTTTGGTAAATCTTTGGAATTCATAAACACAGTCATTTGGATTCTTATTTTAGGCGCCATGATTCTAAGTTACGCTGCCCCTATTTTTAAATTAAATTTAGATAAAGAGCCCAGCTATGTCTGAAGAAAGTAGTACCATAATATCCATAATCATCGCCAGTATATTTCTGGCTGCTATTTTGTCATTTTTTGTAGTGGCGATGGTTCTCCTCCATAGACAGCGACAAGTGCAAAATCGTCAGAAAATGGATCAGCTTAAGGAAGCGCACGAAAAAATCCTCCTAAATATCGAAAATGAAATTCAGCAGGATACACTCAATCACGTAGGCCGAGAACTTCATGATAATATCGGTCAGTTGCTTTCTTTGGCAAAACTGAATTTTGGTTCGGTTAAACCTGAGAAACACACTGCCGGGCGTGAATTATTAAGTCAAATTATCCAAGAAGTTAGAAGCTTATCCAAGACTCTAAATCTAGACTGGGTCGAGGAGATAACGCTAGAGGAGTTTATAGAGCAGCAACTCTATAAAATAAAAACAACTGGTTTTTGTGAAACAAAACTTGAGTTGAATGCTCCACTGAATAACTTGAAAAAAGATGAAAAGCTGGTATTGATACGAGTAATCCAAGAGACACTCAATAATGCGATCAAGCATGCTTTACCCGATCAAATAGAAATAAAAGTGCTTTCAAGCGGTAATAGAAAGCAAATTTCCATTCAGGATAATGGGAAAGGCTTCGATACCAATAAAAAATCTACAGGAAGTGGAATGACTAATCTAGCCAAACGGATGGAGACCATTGGAGGGGAATTTCACATTGAATCCGAACTGGGAAAGGGCACACTCATCAAATTGACCTTGCCTAAGTGACTTTTTAGGGATAGATTAACACTTAATTATTAACATCATCTCAACTTTCCCAATGATAAAAATAGCGCTCGCTGATGATCATAACTTATTTGCTAAGGGAATAGAAGGTATTCTTGAGGACGAAGATGATATGATCGTGGTGAAGACTTTTCCCAACGGAAAGGAGCTAGTGGACTTTTTAGGGACTCAACCTATCGATGTGATTTTGACTGACTTGAATATGCCCATTCTTGATGGATTTGGAGTAATAGCAGCAGCCAAGAAAAATTTTCCAGAGATTAAGATCGTAGTACTATCTATGTATGACGAGGAGAAAATCTTCAAACAAGTCATTAATGATGGGGCGGATGCCTTTATTTTGAAAGATGCTGATCCCGATGAGTTGATTTTCACGATTCACGAAGTCTTCAAAGGACATCACGTTCATAATTTTGAGAAAGTTAAGAAGCAGGCAACACAAGGAGTTTACTTTGATAGCTTTCGGGCAAAATATAGACTTTCACGAAGAGAAACAGAGATCATCAGCCTAATCAAAGATGGCATCCAAAACAAAGAAATAGCTGAGACACTCAGCCTTAGTCAACAGACTATTGAGACACATCGGAAGAATATCCATGTAAAACTTGGGGTGACTTCCAGAATAGAATTGGTGAACAAGGCTTACGAAATGAATTTATGAATACCCTTATTCGAACAGCAATCGTGGGTTTTGGCTCAGTCGCTGAGAAAATGCACGCCCCATTAATCGATGTTTGCGACTCGCTGACCCTTACAGCTGCAGTAGAGCGTAATGGCAACAAATGTCAAGAGAAGTATCCTGGAGTTCAGACTTTCCGAACTTTGGAAGCATTACTAGAAGCAGATATGGTAGACCTTGTTGTCATTACCACCCCAAATGAGTTCCACTTTCCCATGGCTAAAGCATGTCTATTGGCGGGGAAACATGTAGTGGTAGATAAGCCCGTCACTATTTTTTCGTATGAGGCAGAAGAGCTGGATCGGATAGCCCAAGAAAGAAATCTGATTCTAAGCGTATTTCAAAATCGACGCTTCGATGGAGATGTATTGACGATCCAGAAATTAATTTCTGAGAATGCTTTGGGGGAAATCACTTATTTAGAATCACATTTTGATCGATTTAGACCAGATATCGCCGAAAACTGGCGCGAGAAGGATGTTCCCGGAAATGGGATTACCTATGACTTAGGGGTTCATCTGATTGATCAAATTGTACTCTTTTTTGGCTTGCCTAATTGGATACAAGCTGATATCCGAAAGCAACGAACTGGGGCGATTGCAGATGATTATTTCGATATTCAGTTAGATTTTGGTTCGATAAACGCTCGGGCGACAGCCAGCGTTTTGTCAGCATCACCCACTCCGAGATTTTTGGTTCAGGGAAAAAAAGGGTCTTACCTCAAATTTGGGCTCGATGTTCAGGAGGCAATGTTTAAGGCCGGTCAGACCCCGGAAGGAGAGGAATGGGGTGTGGAGCCAAAGGAGAAATGGGGAAAAATTTTCTACCACGAAAGTGAGGAGTCATACCCAACCGAAAATGGGGATTATCGAATTTTTTATAAAAATATTGCTAATAATATTTTAGGAAAAGAAAATCTTCTAGTCACCATTCCTCAGACTATTAGCGTGTTGAAAATTATAGAAGCTGCGTTTGAAAGTGCGGTCCAGGGAAGAAGAATCTCAAAAGAACAAGGTGGCTGGTAATTTTTAAATTCTGGCACTTTTTTGGGATAGGTACTAGAAACAACTCAACCCACCATGAAAAAAATATTCTTATTAGCATTTGCTCTTTTTGCATTTATATCAATTTCTCAAGCTCAAGTATCGGTAGGCATCAATTTCCAGAGTTCTGAAACTTTTATCACCGTAGGTACTGACACGGATAAAGAATTGTTTGGAGAAGCAAGACTTGGCCTCCGTCGCGACATTGGACTAGAATTGATGGGAGGTTACAACTTCATACGGAAAAGTGAAGTCAATGCCTATGTAGGTTTAGGATTGGGCTTATTAGGAGATGATCACCACAAGCGTTATGATGATCATAATGATATCTATGTTGCTATTCCTTTTGGTGTGTTGATAAAACCATTAAGCACTAAGAATTTTGGGTTTTTAATAGAAGCTGCACCTGTATTTGGCGACAACCGGGATAGTTACCTCAGAGGAGGAATTGGGGTGAAGTATACCTTTAGATAGTTTAAGGCTTATTACTAGTAAAAAGAACTCCTGTTTATTGAAGACAGGAGTTCTTTTTTTGTATGAAAAGGGAGTTCTTTAAAGTAAATCAAGCTTCTACCTGAGCCCAGATTCAATTAGTTTCCTTAATTTTGCTACTATGGCAAAAACAGTAACTCCTGCGGAAAACGGGCAATTGAAAGATATTATTTCCCATGCGAAAGAGTATGGCTTCGTGTACCCGAGCTCAGAAATCTATGACGGTCTCCAGGCTGTTTACGATTACGGTGCTTATGGTGTCGAGCTTAAAAACAATCTAAAGCGACTCTGGTGGGAAACCATGACTCGCGTACAGGATAATATAGTCGGGATCGATGCGTCGATTTTTATGCATCCTACCACTTGGAAAGCTTCTGGCCACATTGATAGCTTTAACGATCCGATGATCGATAATAAGGATTCTAAGAAGCGCTATCGTGCGGATGTACTCGTGGAAGAACATGCTGCAGTATTCGAACGAGCTGGTGATATTGAAAAAGCAAATGCCTTAACTGGAGCTTTGGCGAGAATGCTTGAAGCGGAAGACTTGGATGGAGTAAGAGATTTGATCACCAATGAAGGGATCAAATGCCCGATCAGCGGTACTTCCAATTGGACGGATGTCCGTCAGTTCAACCTGATGTTCTCTACTCAGGTGGGTTCTGTGGCAGAAGATTCTACCACGATTTACCTAAGACCAGAGACCGCACAAGGTATTTTTGTAAACTTCCTGAATGTACAGAAGACAGCTCGAATGAAAGTTCCTTTTGGGATAGCTCAGATTGGAAAAGCATTTCGAAATGAAATCGTCGCTCGTCAGTTCATTTTCAGAATGCGTGAGTTTGAGCAGATGGAGATGCAATTCTTTGTACGACCTGGTACTGAGTTAGACTGGTATCAGAAATGGTCAGATATGCGGATGAACTGGCATTTGGCACTTGGTATTCCTGCAGAAAAACTCAGAAAGCATAACCATGAGAAATTGGCACATTATGCCAATGCAGCAATGGATATCGAGTTTGATTTCCCTTTTGGATTCAAAGAAGTGGAGGGGATTCACTCTCGGACAGATTTTGACCTAAAGGCACATCAGGAATTTTCCAAGAAAAAGCAGCAATACTTCGATCCGGAAATCAATCAAAATTACATCCCTTATGTGGTGGAGACCTCAATCGGAGCAGACCGTTTGTTTTTGTTGACACTCTGTAATGCCTATACAGAAGAGAATACCGAAGAGAAAAGCCGAACTTATCTAAAGCTACATCCCGCCATTGCCCCTGTCAAGGCTGCTATTCTTCCGATCACAAAGAAGGACGGACTTCCGGAGAAAGCGCAGGAATTGGTGGAGTTGTTGAAGTACGACTTCAATATTATCTATGAAGATGCCGCATCCATTGGAAAGCGTTACGCCCGTCAAGATTTGATTGGAACGCCATTCTGTATCGCGGTGGATCATCAGACGCTGGAAGATAATACCGTGACGATCCGTCATCGTGATACCACTGAGCAAGAGCGAGTGCCGATATCAGAGGTACATAGTAGAATTGCCGAAGCGACAAGCTTTAGAAGAATCTTCGAAAAGCTTTAAAAACCGAAAAAATCTATTGGCTGGAATTCCAATAGGATCCCTGAAATGAAAATTTCAGGGATTTTTTTGCCAAATTATCAACTCTTACCTTGATTGAGTAGTTTAGAAGCTAGATGAAAGAAAGGGAATGAGTAGAAAAGTAATAATCATTGGATCTGGAATTGCAGGAATTGCTGCCGCCATCCGAATGGTGGTAAAAGGCTTTCAGGTCGATGTTTTTGAAGCCAACTCTTATCCAGGAGGAAAGCTTTCTGAGATTCAAATTGGAGATTACCGATTTGATGCAGGACCATCACTTTTTACACTGCCAGAGCAAGTAGAAGAACTATTCAGATTAGCTGGTCAAAATCCTCAAGATCACTTTGAATATTTGAAGCTTCCAATCGCCTGTCATTATTTTTGGGAAGATGGTACGCAAATCAATGCGTATGCAGATCTTGACGAGTTTGCTGATGAAGTTGAGGCAAAGCTTGGAGCTTCTGGCGGTTCCATTCGCAAAGCGCTGGAAGATTCCGCGTTCATCTACGATCATCTCTCCCCGCTTTTCATGCATCGTTCGCTGCATAAACTGGGCACTTGGACCAATCCTGATGCATTGAAATCGTATTTAAAAATGGGAAAGTTGGGGATCTTCTCCACCATGAACGAAGCGAATGAAAAGCTTTTTGGGAATCAAAAATTAGTACAGCTTTTCAACCGCTACGCTACATACAATGGTTCGAATCCTTATCAGACTCCAGCAACGCTTAATATCATCCCACATCTTGAATTTAATATTGGCGCCTTTTTCCCGAAAAAAGGAATGCATGACATCACTCAAAGTCTTTTCAAACTTTCGAAGGAATTAGGTGTGACCTATCATTTTGGTGCTAAAGCGGAAGAGATTCTAGTAGAGAATGGAACGGCCGTTGGGGTGAAAATTGGAGATCAGATTCATCTCGCCGATTTGGTGATCAACAATATGGACATGGTCAATGCCTATAAAACCATTCTGAAAAAACAAAAGCAACCTAAGTTGCTTCTCAATCAACCCAAGTCAAGTTCAGCTTTAATCTTTTACTGGGGGATCAAGCGGAAATTTGCTGAATTGGATCTTCACAACATCTTTTTCTCAGATAACTACCTTGAGGAGTTTGAGCATATATTCAAAAAAGGAACGATCACCTCTGACCCAACGGTGTATGTCAACATCACTTCGGTCTGCAAGCCAGATGATGCGCCGACAGACTGTATGAATTGGTTTACAATGATCAATGTACCCAATAATCAAGGTCAGGATTGGGAAAGCTTGATTGCAGAAGCTCGAAAAAATATCATCCACAAGCTCAACCGAATTCTTAAAACAGATGTGGAATCGCTGATCGAAGTGGAGGAGATCTTGGATCCTCGTACCATTGAGTCTAAGACCTCAAGTGCACAAGGCGCACTCTACGGCAACAGTTCGAATAACAAGTTTGCCGCATTTCTCCGCCACGCGAATTTCTCGTCTTCTATTAAAAATCTTTATTTCTGCGGGGGAAGTGTCCATCCTGGGGGAGGGATTCCACTTTGCTTGCTTTCAGCGAAGATTATGTCGGAAATGGTGGAGTAAAACAATTTTTAATTTGATCCGTTTCCCAATTTTAAAATAAAAGTAATTAGTTCATTATTCCTCATTTTCCTAAACAAACTACGAGATGCGATACACTTTACTCCTACTCGCTTGCTTATTTCTCCATGTCGCCACTGCAAACAGTCAGACTAAGGTCGGTTTGATGCTTACACTTGAAGACGCAAATGACAATCTTTCAATTAGACCGGGAGGAGGTATATTTCTTGATCACCGATTTACGCGAAAGAGCGGGATTGAGACTGGAGTTTTCTATCGGACTTTTCGGACTTCAGGGGCATTGATGACGTCAGAACCACCACTCGGAGGAGATCCCATTTTTCTTCCGTTCCAAGTGAGAGAGAGTTATTTGACGGTGCCAATCTTATATAAATTCCATTCTAGGATAGTAAATATCTCCGCTGGACCTACACTGGACTTTTTTGTAGGTTGGAATGATAAAACCACCACCCCTGATGTGGAAGTCACTAATTTTTCTGTTGACCCCTCTTTTTCTTTTGGAGGAATGCTTAAAATCAGTAAAGCAATAAAGCTTTCGGATGTATTTTATTTAGAGCCGGATGTTCGAATTAATCCGATTTTCAGCTCTGGAAGGATTTATGGAGGATTTGGAATCGCTTTCAGTTACTTATCTAAGAAAGATTAAAATTCTTCAATAGCCTCTTTGATTAGATCATATTCATAACCCTTGCTCATCAGGTATTGACTGATCTTGTATTTCTTTTTGAAGGGATCTGATTCTTTGGTCTGCTCCCATTTTTTCTCTGTTTGGTTGAGCAACGTATCGTAATACTCTATCGGATCTATTTCGGTCAGAGCCAGTTTGATGGTTTTTTCCGGGACTTGCCGCATTTTCAGTTCGCGCTGGATTCGAGATCGTCCCCATTTCTTAATCCGAAATTTTCCTCTGCAGAAAGATCTCGCATAACGCTCTTCGTCTACATATTCTTCTGCGATCATTTCCTGAATCAGTTTATCGGCATTTTCTCCGTCAATTCCTTTTTCGGCCAATTTTCGTCTTACATCCCAAGGGCACCGCTCTTGGTAAGCACAGTAAGTAGTCAATTTTTCATGAGCTTCTTCAAGCGCCCAATTCTTTTTTGAGGGTTGATCCTCGTTATATTTTCCCCTACTGGACATTTTCTGTAATTTTAACAGAAAGTAATTTTCAATTCTATTTTTGTTAAACCTAATAAATTTTAATCCTCATCATGCGCAAGAAAATAATAGCCGGAAACTGGAAGATGAACCTCACCTTTGACGAAGGTCAAAAACTCACTTCTGAAATCGTCAATATGTACAAAGACGAACAAATAAAAGACGTGATTGCTGTGCTCAACCCGCCATTTCCTCATTTATTTCCTGTAAAAAAATTGATTGGGGATACACCGGGAATTTCTGTAGGAGCACAAAACTGCTCAGAAAAAGAATCTGGGGCATTTACTGGAGAGGTCTCTGCAAAAATCTTGGCTTCTTTCGGAGTAACCTACGTGATCATAGGCCACTCTGAGCGAAGAGGATATTTCAAAGAGTCTAATGAAGTCCTTGCAGACAAAGTAAAGGCAGCTTTAGCAAGTGGACTGATCCCGATTTTTTGCTGTGGGGAATCACTTGATATCCGAAACGCCGGTACGCATGAACCTAATGTGAAATTTCAATTGACAGACAGTCTATTCAGCCTTAACGCATCCGACTTTTCGAAAATAGTGATTGCCTATGAGCCAATCTGGGCTATCGGTACTGGCAAAACTGCGACCTCTGACGAGGCCCAAGAGATGCATTTGGCCTTGAGACGACACATCGCCTCTAAGTACGGTAAAGACATCGCAAACAATACCTCCATCCTTTACGGTGGCAGCATGAATGCTGGGAATGCCGCTGATTTGCTTTCCAAGCCAGATGTCGACGGTGGATTGATCGGAGGAGCTTCGTTGAAATCTCGAGATTTCTTGGATATTATCAAATCTTATTAATTCATGGATTACCTGGAGTTTAAAATCAATTGCCTGGAGGAATTCCGGGAAATCCTTATTGCAGAGCTATCCGAAATCGGATTCGATTCCTTCCTCGAGCGGGAGGAAGGAATTGATGCCTATTCCCTTTCTCAAGACTTCAATCGTGAAGCTTTTGACGAAGTCATTTCCAATTATTCCGAGGTAGCTCAAATCCAAGTTTCCGAAGGGGAAATGGAAAAAATTAATTGGAATGCGGAATGGGAGAAAAACTACGATCCGATTGCAGTAGATGATTTGGTCTACGTTAGAGCTTCATTTCATCCTTCACAGCCGGATTTCAAGCATGAGATCGTGATCAATCCAAAGATGTCCTTCGGTACAGGGCATCATGCGACTACTTTCCAAATGCTCAGGCATCAAGGAATAATCGATCATCAAGGTAAAAAAGTCCTCGATGTAGGTTCCGGAACTGGAATTTTGGCCATCATGGCTCATCTCCTTGGGGCAAGTCAAATTGAAGCATTTGATATAGACGATTGGTGTGTGGAGAATGGCAATGAAAACTTTGACCTAAACGGAGTGACTGCACGTATGGGCTTAGGCACCATAAGAGAAGTGAATCCCATTGGTCCTTTTGACATCGTCTTAGCGAATATCAATAAGAATGTATTATTGGATGAGATGGGTATTTATGCTGAGCTATTGATTCCTCAAGGCTTTTTGTTACTCAGTGGTTTTTACACCGAAGACGTCGCAGATTTAGAGCAGTTGGCGAAGCAGACTGGCCTAGCGCTAATTGTGCAGCAGAGCAAAGACAATTGGGCAGCTTTGGTGCTCCAGAAGAAATAATATGACCGAGTTAATCGTATATGCAGTTTTATTTTTAGCCCTTATTGGGCATTGCCTCTTGGCGGGGAAAATGTATCGAGCTGTTCACGAAAATCAGGTCTTGAGTATTCAGGAGAAAAATGACTGGAAACTCAAGGCACTGATTTTTCCCGCCTACTTTTGGAAACAGTATCAAAATCGCTGAAACTGATAGTAAGTGTCTTGAAATGTTAAGCTGCTCAGGGGCATTTTACAGCTTAAACTAATTCGATTCACTTAAAGCCCCGAAGTTTACTAATTTAGCCTAATGGAGTACATCTGGAAACAAAAACCCAAAACCTCACAAGCTGAAATAGACCGACTTTGCAAAGAGATCAATGTCAATCCGATTCTAGCGAATGTCTTGATTAATAGGGGGGTAAGTAGTTTTGAAGATGCAAAAGAGTACTTCCGCCCAAGTCTAAGCGAGTTGCATGATCCTTTTTTGATGAAGGATATGGCCGAAGCCGTGGATCGAATTCAAGGTGCCATTGCCAATGAGGAGCAAATCATGGTCTATGGAGATTACGATGTCGATGGTACTACTGCTGTTTCTTTGGTCTATGGATTCTTGACGAATTTCTATCCTAACGTGGTTTTTTACATTCCTGATCGCTACAAAGAAGGTTATGGGATTTCAGAAAAAGGAGTTCGATATGCTGCAGAGCAAGGGGTGAAATTGATTATTGCCTTAGATTGCGGGATCAAGGCCATCGAAAAAGTGGCTTTAGCAAAACAATTGGGAGTTGATTTTATCATTTGTGATCATCATACTCCAGGCGAGTTTTTGCCAGAGGCTATTGCAGTCTTGGATTCTAAAAGAAGTGATTGTCTCTATCCTTACAAGGAATTAAGTGGCTGTGGCGTAGGATTCAAATTGATTCAAGCACTTGCCAAAACTAGAGGCATGGAAGATTCCGCATGGTATCCTTTTTTAGATTTGGTAGTCGTAAGTATTGCAGCGGATATTGTGCCAATCACGGGTGAAAATAGGATTTTATCCTATTATGGATTAGATCGGATCAATACCAATCCTAGACCTGGACTTCAGGCATTGATGGTTAAAAGTAATTTGGTGAAAGAGGTGGGAATCTCTGATATTGTTTTCAAAATCGGTCCTCGGATCAATGCCTCAGGAAGATTAGAGCATGCCAAAGCTTCGGTTGAATTGTTAGGTTCCAAGGAGTTGGATATCGCGATGGAGCGGGCAAAATTAGTCGATGAGGTGAATTTAACTCGGAGGAATTTTGATGAAAACATCACCAAAGAAGCGTTTGAGATGATGGAAATCAGAGAAGGGTCTGGACAATGGAATTCTACTGTTCTTTTCAAAGAAGATTGGCATAAAGGAGTAATTGGCATTGTAGCAAGTCGCTGCATCGAAAAATATTACCGGCCCACTATTATTTTGACGGAGTCAAATTCCAAAGCCACTGGTAGTGCAAGATCTGTGGTGGATTTTGATATTTACGAAGCTATTGCCGAATGTTCTGATCTTTTGGAGCAGTTTGGTGGTCATAAATATGCAGCAGGATTGACCCTTTCGGTGGAGAATGTGCCCGCTTTTCAAGCGAAATTTGAAGCAGTGGTGAAAAGTAGAATTCAGGAAGTTCATCTGAAGCCGGTGATTGAAGTGGATGAAGAATTACTTTTAGATCAGATAAATTTCAAGTTTTATAATATCTTGAAGCAAATGGCACCTTTTGGTCCTGGAAATACCGAGCCGATCTTTAAGATTTCTAATGTACGGGCGAAAAATGTCACCGTTTTGAAAGACAAACATTTGCGCTTTGAGATAGAGCAAGATGGACAATTGACTACTCCGGTGTGTTTGGGGTTTGGAATGGCTGATCGAGCCAAAGATCTTGAACTGACTACGGTCAATATGCTTCAGAGTAAAATGAGTTTCGATATTGTCGCAGAAATGCGGCAAAATGTCTTTCGGGATAAAAGCAGTTTGCAACTTTATGTGAAAGACATCAAATTTGATTGATATGATCCTACGAGCAGAACATTTGGTAAAAATATATAAAGGCCGTCGCGTGGTCAATGACATCTCCGTAGATGTGAACCAAGGCGAAATTGTAGGGTTGCTAGGTCCAAACGGTGCTGGTAAAACCACTTCCTTCTATATGATTGTTGGCCTGATTCAGCCAAATGAAGGTAAGATTTATTTGGAAAATGAGGATATTACGAGTCTCCCGATGTACAAGCGAGCAAAGCTGGGAATTGGCTATTTGGCTCAAGAAGCGTCAGTTTTCAGGAAACTATCGGTGGAGGAAAATATTATGGCCGTTCTGGAAATGACTAAAATGCCAAAGCAGGAGCGTAAGGAAAAAGTAGATAGCTTACTCGAAGAGTTTAGCTTGACTCATGTCCGTAAGAATCTTGGAATGGTGCTCTCGGGAGGAGAGCGTAGACGAACAGAAATAGCCAGAGCATTGGCAGTTAACCCAAAGTTCGTGTTGTTGGATGAGCCCTTTGCTGGGGTGGATCCGATTGCGGTGGAGGAAATTCAATTCATTGTAGCAAAGTTAAAAACCAAAAACATTGGGATTCTGATCACGGATCATAATGTGAACGAAACACTCTCGATTACAGATCGGGCCTATCTGATGTTCGAAGGGAAATTACTGAAAGCTGGTACAGCGGAGGAATTGGCAGCAGATGAGCAAGTGAGAAAAGTGTATCTGGGAAGTCAGTTTGTGTTGAAACGTAAAATTTTTAACTGATGGAGGTCCTCAATACCTTTATGACTTGGATTTTTAAGAATCGACTGGGTCAAATAGAAAATTTTAAGAAAAATCCCATCGAAGTTCAGCAGACAATTTTCAGAGAATTGATTGAAGCTGGAAAACGAACTGAGTTTGGGAAAGAATTTGATTTTGCCTCGATTCGAAATTACGATGACTTTGTAAAGAAAGTCCCCATCAATGATTACGAAGGGCTAAAACCCTACATCGATAAGACGATGAGAGGAGATCAAAATGTCCTTTGGAATACAGAAATTGAATGGTTTGCCAAATCCTCCGGTACGACCTCCAGCCGAAGTAAATACATTCCTGTTAGCACAGAAAGTCTTGGAGAATGCCATTTTAAAGGAGGCAAGGATATGCTTTCTATGTATGTTGCCAATTATCCGGATTCTAAATTATTTGCAGGGAAAAGCTTGACGATTGGCGGAACATTGGAAAATAATCCGCTCAATCCGCAGGGAACGGCACGGGCAGGAGATATCTCGGCTGTGATGATGCAAAATCTTCCGATTTGGGCACAATTCGTTCGTACGCCTTCCTTAGAAACAGCTCTAATGAGTGAGTGGGAAGCCAAAATCGAAAAGATGGCTCGAGAAACAATGGAGGAGGACGTGACCAGTATCGCAGGTGTTCCGACGTGGACGATTGTGCTCTTGCAGCGAATACTAGAGATCAAAAAGGCCAAGCACATTCTGGAAGTCTGGCCAAATTTGGAGATTTTCTTCCATGGAGCTGTAGCATTTGGGCCTTATCGAAGCCTATTTAAAGAATTGATCCCATCAGAGAAGATGCGCTACATGGAGACTTACAATGCCTCGGAGGGTTTCTTTGGTCTCCAAGATCAAAAGGATTCCGATGAATTATTATTACTCTTGGATTATGGGATTTTCTATGAGTTCATTCCAATGGAAGATTGGCTGAGTGAGCAACCAAAGGTGATTCCGCTTTGGGAAGTTGAAGAAGCTACTAATTATGCCATGGTGATCAGTACCAACGGTGGATTGTGGCGCTACAAAATTGGCGATACCCTAAAATTTACTTCAACAAAACCTTATCGATTCCGAATCTCAGGGCGGACAAAGCATTTCCTCAATGCATTTGGGGAAGAAGTAATCGTAGAGAATGCAGAGAAGGCAATTCAATATGCTGCAGAACTTACCGATGCTACGATAGCCAACTTCACTGCTGCTCCAGTTTATTTTGAAAACTCAAGTGCCAAAGGAACCCATGAGTGGGTGATCGAATTTCAGAAAGAGCCATCGGATAAAGCAAAATTTGACACCTTGTTGGATCAGCATCTCCGAGAGATTAATTCTGATTACGACGCTAAGCGGTACAAGGATCTTGCGCTCGTAGCTCCAATTATTCATCATGCGCCAACAGGGCTTTTTGAAAAATGGATGGGTAAGCGTGGGAAACTTGGCGGTCAGCATAAAGTACCTCGACTATCGAATAGCAGAGAGTATTTGGAAGATATCTTGAGAATGATGGATTAAATAAATGAGAAGGCTAAGTGAAAAAGAGGTAAGAAGGCTAAAGTGAGAAATCTAAAAGTCTCACAATCCGACATGTTCAATTTTCAGCCTTTTCATTTCATCTTTCCTCTAGACTGTTCTTTCGCTTTTGCGAGAAATAGAAAAATCTGAATATTCGTCAGACTCTTCAATTTTAACTTTTCAGACTTCTCATTTCAGCTTTCTGAATTCTAATCTCAGCTTTCTCACTTAAGATTTCTGACCTCTAATTTTAGCTTTTAGACCTCAAACCTCCAGTCCCTTGTCTCGCATCTTTTTAAATTCGTCAAATCTTCTGAAGATAGCAACTGAGAATCCGATCAGCATAATGATCGTCCCGATCCAAAGCACATTGATATAGGGCTTCACAATAGCCTTCATGACTACGTAATCTTTTTGGTATTGATTCACCTTGAAGACAAACTTATTGTCTTCCGGCAGGATATTCTCCAAGCTGATTTTCAGTCCAAGTTCTGCGTCAACCACAGGAATTTTACCCACCTGATTATTTCGGATGATGAAGGTTGGTTCGAGGATTTTTTCTACATCATAATCCAAGATCCGAAGCTTTGCCTTCACTGCGACATCTCCTTCTTGCAAGACATATCCATCGATTTCTTTGAGAACCTCTGCTCCATCAAAATAGGTTACAAAGTCGGCCACATGGAATTGCTCTCCAGGAGCAGCCTCATAGATTTCATCTTCTTTCCAATCTGGGTCAGAATGATCATTCATCGCTGCCACATAAGTATATAGATCTTCATCGAAGTAGATCTTTGAATCTGGCGAAGAAATTAAGCCTCCCATTCCTTCATTGAATTGGGACATCGGATTCAGCGAGAATTTTAAAGTCTCGTTCTGGTAGTATTCGACATTGAAATAGTCATTCTCCTCAAGCACCAAATTTACCAGTTCACCTTTTTTGAAATAGTCTTTATAATCGGCTAAGGCAAGGGCCTCATTGACATTGTCGGTAGATTCCAAGATTTTAGCCGGAACATATTCCGGAATACCGACCACTTTTTTCTGACGTCCTCGGTAGATAACCGTATAGTCTTTCATCTGCGTGGGCTTATTGATCCAAAGTAGCACGTGCTCCTTGTTCAGTTCGTCCTCCCAGCTATTCGAATAGGTCAGGCCTGACATGTTGATCGAAATGACATCCGAGTAGCCAGAGCTAAACATGATCCCGATCAATACCATGCCTAAGCCAATATGAGCCAATGACCCTCCAGCTAGTTTGAAAGTGGACTTCCTCAGCAACCTGAAAAGGATAACCGAATTGGCAGTAATGGTGAACGTCCCCGCAAGCACGACGATGATATATTGCCAATCATAAACTTTGGTAAGAACGATGATCGCGGCTGAGATCAATACCGAAATAATATATGGTGTGACCAAGGCATCTTTCAGCGCTTTTGCATCAATTTTTTGCCACCAGAAGAATTGGCCAACAGCTGTCAATAGCGCTAAAACTACTGCAAACCATAATTGGAATTTGGTGTAGAATTCTATTTGATCCGCTGGAGGAGCCATATTGGAGATCCCTCCAAAGCCTTCTACGATAGCATTCCAGACTGGAATTGAAGTAGGTAAGATCACCTGAAAAGCCATCAACCCTAATGTAGTAGCACCGATGAAAATCCAAAATTCACGGGAATAAACCGAAGCTTCTTTGTCCGAAGTGGGGATATGCTTCCATGCTCTTGCGGAAAGGAAAATTGCAATCACTGCAAAGAAAAGCATGTAAATCAGTAATTGTCCAGAAAGTCCCAAATCTGTAAATGAATGGACAGAAGAATCTCCTAATACTCCGGATCGAACCAAGAAAGTCGCATAAAGGACCAAGATAAAAGACAAAATCACTAAGACGATTGAGGTCTTCAGCGCAGTGGCACTTTTCTTAAAGGTGATCATCGTATGGATAGCAGCTACCATGATCAGCCAAGGAACATATACCGCATTTTCTACCGGATCCCAGTTCCAATATCCTCCAAAGTTCAGCGTGACATAGGCCCAATAAGCACCCATGATGATGCCCATACCAAGTATCATTGCAGAGAAAATTGCCCAAGGTAATGCTGGACGAATCCACTCCGAATAGCGCTTAGTTACTAATCCACCCATCAAAAATGCGAATGGGACGAGAGTCGAAGCATAGCCTAAAAATAGTGTAGGCGGGTGGATCACCATCCAAATATTTTGAAGTAGTGGATTCAAACCCGTACCATCTTCTGGTACAAAGTCTGGATTCATTTGGAAGATCGGAGCTTGAGTAGCGTCTCGAAGAAGAATAAATGGCGAACTTCCGATTCTTAAATCTCCGATCACCACACCCAGAATCATTGAGACCAGAAAGGCTTGGACCAAAGCAAAAACAATCATCACAGGTGCTTCCCAGACCTTGTTTACGCGAATAAGAATTGCTCCCAGAACCACGTTCCAGAATATCCATAGGATAAATGCCCCTTCCTGACCTTCCCAGAAACTGGAGATCATGTAGTGAACTGGCAGGGCTTTGCTCGAATGCGAGTACGCATAGAAGTATTCGAAGCGGTGATTGTAAATGATTTCAAACAGCGAAAAAGCAATCAGCGTCGCCGAAACACCATGAACGGCAAAACTGATACGACTAAATCGTCGCCAACCCGCCTTTTCAAGTTCGTTAGCTTTGAAATAATTATAATATGCGTAGGCCGTAACGATTGCGCTTACGAAAGCCACAATGGTCATCAGATGGCCAAGATTTCCTACAAAGTTATTGATCATGATTTATTGAATTCTGCTGCTCCTACTCACATTCCTGCCGCCTGCACTTCAGTCTCCTGATACTTGGATGGACATTTCATCAGAATTTTATCTGCGATGAAAATCTCCTCATTTTTATATGCACCGATCACCACAACAGATTCAGATCGGGTAAAGTCTGCCGGTACCGGCTCATTGTAAAATACTTCCTGCTCAGTCCCCTCATTATCAATGAGCATGAAGGTGAAAGACACCTTGTCTTCTCGGACATTGAGTCCTACTACTTCTCCAGTTGGATCCTTCTTGAGATGCCCAACTACGTGAATTGGTTTGTCTTCTCCATCCTTTTTCATTTCTAGGGCTGTGGTGAAGTTTTCATAGCTACTCGCATCTCCTATCGAGGTCATAATTATGACTATAGCGATGGCAATGATTCCCAGTCCGATTATGTGTCCTTTTTTCATAGTTCTAATCTTTAAGAAGGAAGGTTCCTTTCAAGTTTACTGATCTTCCGATCGGTATTGATCAGGTAAACGGTGATACCTGCAAAAATGATTACAATGATTCCGACCAAAACATAGATTTTTCCTTCTGATCTCATCACATCCGCCATCTCCACAGTTGAGTTCGAATAATCAGCGGCTGTTACTGGAGTTTTTTCCTGTGCCAAAGCTGAAAGACTAAAAACTAATAAAACGATTGTTACTAATTTTTTCATGGGTTATGAATTAAGGAAGCGATCTTCCAATGTTCGTTCAATTCTTCTTGTTCGGACTCTCAATGTGGCAATCCAAGTGCCTAAAAGAGTCCATCCAATAATCGCAGGATAGAAAATCATTCGAAGGTTAGAGTCCAAATCATAGGCATTAAAACCAGGGTTCCCACCATTTCCCGGATGAAGACTGTCTGTCAATCTAGGTAACACAAAGATCAAAGGTATAAATGCCGCAAAAGCGAAAATGTTATAAATGGCACCGATCCGAGCGCGTTGTTGTGTGTCGGTCAGAGAATTTCTGAGAATTAAGTATGCGAAATACATCAACAAACCGATGGCAGAGGCATTTTGCTTTGGGTCACCGCTCCAATAATCTCCCCAAGTGAATTTCGCCCAAAGCATTCCAGTGGTAATTCCCAAAACACCGAAAAGAATAGCGGCATTGGTGAATTCGATAGCCAAATCATCACAAAGGATGTCATTAGTTCTAAGGTACTTGATGCTATAATAAACCGCTGCCAAAAGCATCAAAATCATCCCAAACCACATGGTCACATGGAAGTGCAAAGCTCGAATCGTCTCATTAAGGATTGGAAGACGAGGAGCATCCAGTAGTAACCCTGCAATTAAAGTGTACAGCAGCAGTGCGATAGCTAATATTTTCCACCAAGATTGGCGCATAGGTTCTTTTTGCTAATTCAAGTGCAAAAATACGGCATAAGTTCCTGAAAAGGGCCGTTTTTCTAAAGTCTTTTGAAGGGAAGTGAGAATTTAGAATTACCGTATCATAAGCGCTTCTGATGATGAATTACGATTTACGAAATACGAGGGCTTGAGAACTGCAATCAGTTATTTCTAAAATAATCATTCTCGAAATAAATCTTCCAATTTTCAAATTTTCCAATACCTACGAACGCCACAAATACGGAAACAAAATATACCCCGTCACCGCTACAATCGCATTGATCGCTGCCAATGCTAAAAGTTTATCAAGACTGACACTCCAATCCAAGCCGTCCAAGGCATTTTTGGAAATTCGGATGGCCATCAAAAGGATTGGGATAATCACTGGAAAGCTTAAGATCGCCATCAGTGTGGCATTATTTCCAGCTTTAGAAGCAATCCCACTGACCATGGTCAAGCTTGCGGAAAAGCCAATTGATCCTAAAATCAGATTGAGTAAAAACAAGCCTTGATCCTGAACGGGGTTTCCCAAAATCACCGAAAAAACACCGTACCCCAACAAAGCTAAAACCAAAGTTAATCCAGTATTGTAAATTATTTTGGAAAGAATAATGGCTTCCGGTGAGGCAATCATGTAATAGTAGAGTTGCCGACCTTGATGCTCTTGGATAAAGCTTTTGGCTACTGCATTCACAGCCGAAAAAAGTATGATGATCCAATACAAGGCATTCCAAGAATTGATTGAAAGATTTCCCGCTTTGGCACCAACGCTCAGGTAGGTGATAAAAACCGCCGAAACCACATAAAGTAAAATTCCATTCAGCGCATATTTCTGCCGCCATTCCAATCGGAGTTCTTTCTGGATGAGTACGGAGATTTCTTTAAGCATCGCCAAAGATAGGAATTTATGATTTTTGATATCAGATGTATGATTTAAATCCTACATCACACATCTGAGATCATAAATCGGTTTCTGCCATTTTGACACCAAAATTGATTTGGAACAACCCTTGCAATTCGGTCTAGTACAAATTGAATTATAAATCAAAACCAATCATAGCCATGCAGGAAAAAGGTACCATCTCGATTCATACCGAGAATATTTTCCCGATTATCAAGAAATTCCTTTACTCAGATAATGAGATTTTTCTTCGGGAGCTCGTAGCCAACGCCGTCGATGCGACGCAGAAAATCAAAAGACTTGCGACATTAGGTCAGTATACCGGCGAGCTTGGAGACACGACAGTCGAAGTGAGCTTTGACGAGAAAAAGAAAACCATCACCATCTCTGACAAAGGGCTTGGAATGACTGCCGAGGAGATCAAGAAGTATATCAATCAGGTGGCGTTCTCTGGAGCTGAGGAGTTTGTAGAGAAATTCAAAGATGCCAAAGATGCCAATGAGATCATCGGTAAGTTTGGTTTGGGCTTCTATTCCGCCTTTATGGTGGCAGACAAAGTGGAAATCCATACGCTTTCTTATCAAGAAGGAGCTGAAGCAGCCAAGTGGACTTGCGATGGCTCAACTAGCTTTGAGATCTCCAAAGGAAAGCGTAAAACGCGTGGAACAGATATTATTCTCCATGTCAACAAAGACTCTGAAGAGTTTGTCGATAAGTGGAAGCTTCAGGGAATCTTGGACAAATATGCCAAATTCCTTCCTGTGCCGATCAAGTTTGGAACGAAGTCAGAATCTATCGAAGATGGGTTAGATGAAGAAGGTAAGAAAAAGTGGAAGTCGGTAGATGTAGATAACATCATCAATACCACTGCTCCGATCTGGACTAGATCGCCAAGCGATTTGACGGATGAGGATTATCTTAAATTCTACAAGGAGCTCTATCCGATGTCGGAAGATCCATTGTTCTGGATTCACCTGAATGTGGATTATCCGTTCAACTTGACTGGAGTATTGTATTTTCCTAAAGTGAAGAATGAGTTTGAGCTACAGCGAAACAAGATCAAGCTCTATAGCCGTCAGGTATTTATCACCGATGAGGTAAAGGACATCGTTCCTGAATTTTTGATGCTACTTCACGGGGTGATCGATTCGCCGGATATTCCTTTGAACGTATCGAGAAGCTTCCTGCAGGCGGATTCAAGTGTTAAGAAAATCAACAGCTACATAACTAAGAAAGTAGCAGATAAGTTGGCCGAACTCTACAAGAAAGACCGCAAAGCTTATGAGTCTAAGTGGAACGATATCGGTCTTTTCGTGAAATACGGAATGATCTCCGAAGAGAAATTCTACGAAAAAGGAAAAGATTTCGCGCTTTTGAAAAATACCAATGGCGAATTTTTTACCATCGAAGAGTATCAAAGCAAAGTAAAGCCAGTGCAAACTGACAAAAACGAGCAGACTATCATCCTTTATGCTACGGATGTCAATAAGCAGGATGGCTTTATCCAATCAGCAAATCAAAAAGACTATGATGTCTTGGTGATGGATTCGCCGATTGATAGTCACTTTATTCAGAATCTGGAAAGCAAACTCGAGAAAACTCAACTCAAGCGAGTGGATGCCGATGTAGCGGAGAAGTTGATCCAGAAAGAAGACAGCTATGCGAATCTATTGACTGTGGAGCAAAGCAAGGCGGTCAAAGAAATCTTCGAAAAAGCGATCGACAACAAAACTTATTCGGTGGAAGTAGAAGGTCTCAACCCAGAAGAGATGCCGGTGACGATCACCATGGAGGAATTTATGCGCCGCATGAAGGAAATGGCACAAACTGGCGGAGGCATGGGCTTCTACGGTTCGCTTCCGGATGCCTATAAGGTGGCGATAAATGGAAATCATCCGATGGTCGATAAGATCCTCAAGTCAGAAAGCGAAGAAGAAAAGACCAGGTTGGCTAAGCAATCCTTTGACTTGGCGCTATTGGCTCAGGGCTTACTTACCGGTAAGGACTTGACTGCATTTGTGAAGCGAAGTGTGGAGATGCTGTAAATAATATTAACAACTCTCCAAGGGTTCACCCCGATTGCTATCGCGGGCCTTGGAGAGTTTGGTTACCAAAAAATCCCCGAATCTCTCGGGGATTTTTTTTGGTTTCACGCCTTTCAAACTTAGATTTCCGCTGTTTGTACTAGAATTTTAGGAATTTGTTAACAAATTGAATAATAAGGGGTTGTAATTTGTATTTTATTGAGAACTAAAAATAATAGTATTGACAATCAGTTACTTAATTAAGTTTGCTAAAAAATTTTAATTAAAAATTAGGATTTTTGAAACGGGGGGGGGCATCTTTAGTTCAAGTTCAAGGCGCCGGGGACTTTTTAAATAAAATTTTAAATGCTTAAAATCTAAAAATTATGAAAAAGTTATTTTATTTTGGATTTTGTGTATTAGCCTTCTTGGTTATTTACACTTCGAATCCTACAGAAGCTATATCGCAGATTTATGAAAACTGCCCTAATAATGAACTTTCTTTCTCCATACTTGATGAGGAAACAAAAATGTGTGGAAACAGTGGAAGGGGTGGAAGTGGTTCCTCAAGAACTTTTCTAGTTTGTAATCCTGACCCTGTGCAATGCTGTCCAGGCCTTTCTATTCCTCAGGAGCCATCATGTTTCACCTTAGCTCCATAATTATGTTTAAAATATTCAGAATAATAGTTTTTTTTCTTTTAATTTCTTGTTCTTCAAAAGAGATTAAAAATGAAATAATTTATTTTGATGAAAATAGAATGGAGGAAATTTCAATTTCCTCCATTTTTTCTAAAGTTGAAACAATAATATTGGAGACTCATCCACAATCACTGATTGGAGAAATATCAAAAATTTTATACTCAAAAGACAAAATTTTTATTCTTGATAAAAGAAAAGCTAAATCAATCTTTATATTTGACTATAATGGCCAATTTATAAAAAAAATTGAAGGAGGATTAACCGGACCAGAACAGCTTAATTTTCCAGATAACATGGTTCTTTTAGAAGATAGGTTTGTTGTCTATGATTCGCGACAAAATAAGATCATGAATTTTAATCTCAGTGGTGAGCTAGAGAATGAAGAATATTTGAAGGCCTCTAATATTTATGCCTTGGATTTAATTTCATTTAATAATAAAGTCTTATTTTTTGACTTTTACTCAAATCCTAACCTTTTATTTTCCCTCGTTAGTTTATCCAAAGACTTTGTTTTAAACCAAAAGAATAACTTTGGTGAATTCAAGGTAGTTTCAGGTAGGCGTCTTCCATACTTATCTACAATTGAAGAAAGAAGTAAAGTTCAGGTGCAAATACCTGGGTCTGATTGCTTTTATAGATTTGACCTACGTGGTAATATGAATCGGGTTTGTTTTGATTTTGGTACCAGACAAATCTTTGAGCCTTTAGAAATAGTCGAATTTCAAGATTTTTATGATAAGGTAAGCAATAATGAAATAAGACTATTGAGAGGAGAGTATGTTGATTTGGAGAAGTTTGTTTTATTTTCTACGCAAAAGGGAGAAAAAATCAATCTTAGTGGCATGGATAAAAATGAAAATATATCATTTGAAGTGAAATTGGTTAACGACTATAATAACCTTTGTCCTGATATAGAATATCTACCTAGGTATAGTGTCATATCGGGAGAAATTTCCTTGTCTTTTTTTCCAGGCGATTTAAAATTGATTTATTCTACTTCAGCAAGGCTAGAGGAGCTTATGGAGTTTTTTAAATCTAATAACATTGAAGACACAGATAACCCAATTCTATTTCGATTAAGGGAGTAGTCAAATTTGATTTATAGAGCTTTGAGGTCAAACAAATTCTATTTCTATGGAAGTATTTGTTCATGTAATAGTTCAGTCTTATAGGACGCGGGACAAAAAATCCCCTATTAGCGGGGATTTTTTTGTTTTCATGCATTCAAACTTAGATTTACGTTGTTATACCTTATTTTTAGGAATTTGTTAACCAAATAAATAAAATCAAGTTACAAATTGTACTTTTCCTTCAAACTAAAATAATGGTTTGAAAATCAATCAGTTAACTAAGTTTCCTAAGAATTATCAACTAAAAATTAGGATTTTTGAAACCTGGGGGGCATCTTTAGTTCAAGTTCAATGCGCGGCGAGCTTTTTAATTAATCTTTTAACTTATAATTTAAATCAAAAAGAAAAAGAATGCTTTGAGTATCCTGACCATTGCTTTTGGATTGGCTTTCATTACAATGCCAATCGGAGTAAAAGGAAGTACCACCTATCTCAAAGAGATGGAGGCTACAATAGTATATGGGACTACAGGTGAAGGAGGGGTTGAAATAGCGGGAATGGAAATTCCGATTGGTTTGAGCGGTTCCTTTGGAATTGATCCTATTGGAGTCTTGAAAAATTGCTCTTGGGCTTTCTCTACCTGCGATAATAGTAAGGTTGGTTATAGCCTTTTTGACTTTTTTAGGCCGGGTTTTACTCACCCGGCTTTTTATTTCAGCTTGCCAGACTATTTTCACAATTCTTTTCTAGTACAATTCATCAAATGAAAAACCTTTTATTTTTTTTATTTATCCTAATGGGTTGCGGAGGAGAAAACTCATTCAAAGCCTATGATACGCTCCAAGAGGGAAATATTCTAATTAATATAGATGATCTCAATTTTCAAAAATCAATGGTTATTGATTCGATATTTAAGATATCAAAAATTGTAAAGTTAGAATCGAATGCAGATTCTTTTATTGGATCCTATGATAAGATTTTGATCGAGGAGGACCGTATTTTTATTATGGATTCAAGTTTTACTTTCTCAATTTTCGTTTTTGATTTTGCTGGTAAATTCCTTTTTAAAATTTCCTCTTTTGGAGAAGGGCCTAATGAATATCGCGAATTAAGAGATTTCACTTTGTCATCATATTCCAACACCATCGATGTCTTAGATTTTGAGGGCAGGAAAATATTGCGTTTTAATAAACAGAACGGTGAATTCTCGGGCTTGAACCGAATTGAAACAAATTCATATTTCCGTTCAATAGAAAAAGTTGAGGATGGATATGTTGCAAGTCATGCAAATAACTGTGGAGTTCTAGAGGACTGTTTCAATCTATCGTTTCTGAATGTTGATTGGATGGTGGAATCCAAGTCACTGGAAATGAATAAATTTCTTAAAGGGTATGATTTTAAGGGTGATCCTCAGTTTTCGAGAAATAGTGATCGAGTTTTTTTCAGGGAACTTTTTAATGATACGATATATGAAGTCGAACAAAAGTCCAAGAAGCTCAGAGCTGCATTTTCGATTGATTTTGGGAAGTATAAGTTGCCCAGTGATTTTAAATATTCTCGAAAAAACTCAAATTTAAATGAAGCTCTTCAGTATTCATTGAATAATAATTTCACACTTGGGGTAAAGGATTTTTTTGTGTCAGAGGACTATTTTTATTTTAGGTATGGGGTACCAGAGTTACGAGAGGTAATTATTGACTTGAATACCATGGAAAATGTATCATTCCAGCGATACATTACTTCCAACTTCCTTTACACTGGAACTATTTGTGCCGTATTTCAAAATCAGTTTGTCAAGGTGAATTCTGCAGAAGAAATAATTTCATTGGTAAAGAATTATTATGACACCAAAGATTCTTTGAAGGTGAGAGAGGAGTATAGTGCGTTTTATACTTTGGCTAAAGATATTGACCCGGGATCCAATGGAATACTAACATTTTTGACTCCGGATTTTTGATTTAGTTTCTAAAGTGTGATTAAATATTATAATATAAGGCTTGATTTGAAGGTTAAAAAAATGGAAAAAGTAAGAAAGTCTGTCCCAGATCTAAGTAAATTCTTTCTGGCGCTTTTCATAGTGGTCTTCTTTATCCAATGCAGAGTTGAAATAGAGCAAGGAACTGATGATTATCCAATCACTATATATCAGTGGTTTTCCCAAGACTGTAAAAAATTACAGGAAACTGGAGGAGAGTGGTTTTTGTACTTTGATGCCCAACTAACATGTAACACTTGCAAGTTAGATATCTTGTCCAAGATACGGGAAGAATCAAATCTTTGGGTAGTTACCCGGTTTGATTCAGATATTAAGCTTGATGCTTTTAAGAAAGCGTATAAGCTGGACAACAAAATTTTGAATTTAGCTCCAGATCAGAAAAACCAACTTGGAATTCCTTTTTTATTCCAACTGGACGGAAAGACCATGAAAGATCTGGTAATACTGGATGATGAAACGTTGGCAAAAGGCGAATGGCAAGAATTCTTTTTCAAAACTAACTAGTAGGAAAATCCGATTCCCCACTCCCGCACTAGGCTATTCCGATAATTGGGTTATTTTTGACTATGCTTTCCAAAAAGACTAAGTACGCCCTACATGCACTCACCTACCTAGGTAAGCATCGGGATGAGGGAACTGTCCTGATCCATGATATCGCGGAAGAGCATGGGATTTCCCATAAGTTTCTGGAGAATATCCTGCTCGAACTCAAGAAAGCTGGCTTGTTGGGAAGTAAAAAAGGTAAAGGTGGTGGCTATTACTTGATCAAGGAACCTCAGGATATTCCCCTTTCGAAAGTAATTCGGCTTCTTGATGGACCCATTGCCATGCTTCCATGTGTGAGCCTGAACTACTACGAACCCTGTGCGGAATGTAAATCTGAGACACAATGTGGATTAAATAAAGTTATGATCCAGGTTCGAGATGAGACACTCAAAATACTGGAAAACAAGACCTTAGCAGATATTTTAAAATTTGAATAAAATTTTTTACCTATAAACCCTATAAATAAGATAGGGTTTATATACTTTTGGAGCTCCAACTCGTATCAATCGTTATGATAATAGATCAACCCATCAAAAAGTGGTTTGTCAGCAACACTGGCGAAGACAAGCATTTCAAAAGCATCCTGAAGTCCATCTCCTGGCGAATGGTCGGCACCATTGATACGATGGTGATTTCCTATTTCGTTACCGGTCAGTTGAAAATGGCCATTTCTATCGGTTCCATCGAGGTTGTCACTAAAGTGGCCCTCTATTATTTTCATGAGCGTGCCTGGGAAAAGGCTACAAAATCTTAATCCGTGAAAGAGAATTTGGCAGAAATCGAAAATCAGTTGAACCTATTGCCACCAGCATTAGGCCTGAAGCTTATTTCCGAAATATTCCAAGGGAAAGTAACCTTTTCGAGCTCTTTAGGTCAAGAGGATCAAGTGATCACGCAGTTGATTGCTTCGCAAAACTTGCCGATTCAGATTTTCTCCTTGGATACTGGAAGGCTTTTTCCAGAGACATTGGATCTGCTTTCAAGGACCGAAGCCAAATACAAAACTCGAATTAAGGTTTACTATCCGGAAACCGACTCTGTTGAAAATCTGGTTTCTGAAAACGGAATCAATGGGTTCTATGAATCTGTTGAAAACAGAAAATCCTGTTGCTACGTGCGAAAGGTTGAGCCATTAAAGCGAGCCTTGGCCGGAAATGAAGTATGGGTAACGGGTCTTAGAGCCGAGCAATCAGCGAATAGATCTGAAATGAAGCGCATCGAATGGGATGATGCTAACCAGATCCTGAAATACAATCCACTGTTGGATTGGACTTTTGACCAAATGATTGAATACATCCAAGCAAATAAAATTCCCTACAATCCGCTGCACGACAAAGGTTTTATCAGTATCGGTTGCGCACCATGTACCCGCGCAATTTCATCGGGAGAAGATCCTCGTGCCGGCCGATGGTGGTGGGAAGAATCGAAGAAGGAGTGTGGGCTGCATAGTAAGTGACCGATGTTGGATGTCGGATGTCCGATGAGGCTTCGATATTCGATCTTCAATATTCATTATTGAAAAACTAGAACATTGAAAGATTCCAAAATTGAATTGAAACCTTTTCAATATAAGTAACTAATTGAAAATAAGATTTATATGCTTTCAATAAGCTCGTAAATCTTTCCTCGTAAATCGTAATTTATATGTCAAACCTATTACTACCTAACCCAAAAGAAGCAGAATCGATCCATATCCTTCGGGAAGTGGCGGCGCAGTTTGAGCGTCCGGTTTTGCTTTTTTCTGGGGGAAAAGATTCCATCACTTTGGTGAGATTGGCTCAAAAGGCTTTCTATCCTGCCAAAATTCCTTTTCCGCTCTTACATGTGGACACGGGACATAATTTTCCTGAGACCATCGCATTTCGAGATAAGCTGGTAGGCGAATTGGGATTGGAGCTGATTGTGCGAAATGTCCAAGATTCCATCGATCAAGGCAAAGTTCGGGAGGAGCGGGGACGCTATTCCAGTCGAAACTCTCTTCAGACGACCACACTTCTCGATGCGATCGAGGAATTCAAATTTGATGCTTGTATTGGCGGAGCGAGACGGGATGAAGAGAAGGCGCGCGCTAAAGAGCGGGTTTTCTCAGTAAGAGATGACTTTGGGCAGTGGGACGAGAAAAACCAAAGACCTGAGCTTTTCGACATGTTAAATGGCAAAATACACTTAGGACAAAACGTACGGGTTTTTCCAATTTCTAATTGGACCGAACTCGATGTTTGGGAGTATATCCGGAAGGAGGAAATTGAGATTCCGAGTATCTACTTTGCCCATCAGCGCGAGGTTTTTGTTCGAGATGGCATGATCTGGACTGCCAATGAGCATGTCTTTCGTGAGTCCTCCGAAGAAGTGAGTACCAAGTGGGTTCGATTCCGGACTGTTGGTGACATGACTTGTACCGCCGCTGTGCTTTCGGAGGCAATTTCCTTAGATGATGTAGTAGATGAAATTCGTGATTCGACGATTTCTGAGCGAGGAGCAAGAATAGACGACAAGCGATCCGAAGCGGCTATGGAAGTGCGGAAGAAAGTGGGATACTTTTAGAAAAAGTGTGAGGCTAAAGTGAGAAAGCTAAAATTTAAATCTCCGAGCATCAGTAGTGACCTGTATTACTTCTATAGAAGAAGCGTAAGACAACAGAAATGATATTTAGTAAAACCGGCTTTGGACTTTGGTCTGCTGACCGTTGACAAAAAGAAATTGAGCATGGAAATACAAGGAAGAAAATTGATAAAAATCGCCACTGCGGGTTCGGTCGATGATGGCAAAAGTACCCTGATCGGGCGCTTGCTGTACGATACGAATTCTTTGACTACGGATAAGATTGAGGCAATTGAGCGAAGTTCGAAGCAACGTGGCTACGATTACTTGGATTTTTCCTTGGCAACCGACGGCTTGCTTGCCGAGCGAGAGCAAGGCATCACTATCGATGTGGCGCATATTTATTTCAATACCACCAAGACGAATTTCATTGTCGCAGATACTCCTGGACATGTGGAATACACCCGAAACATGGTGACTGGAGCTTCTACTTCACAGGTTGCCATTATCTTAATTGATGCTCGTAAAGGAGTAATAGAGCAGACTTATCGGCATTTCTTTATTGCAAATCTGCTTCGAATCTCTCATGTAGTCGTCGCGATCAACAAGATGGATTTGGTGAATTATGAGGAGGATATTTATTTAAAAATCAAGACAGATTTCGATGTATTAGTTGCCAAAAGTGACTTCAGCGAGGATCAGATCACCTTTATTCCGGTCTCGGCATTGAAAGGTGAAAATATTACAAAAGCTTCAGATGAAATGTCTTGGTACATTGGAAATACGCTTTTGGATCATTTAGAGATTTTGGAGCCAGCAGATTTGGAGGAAAATAGTGTAGCAAGATTCCCTATTCAATATGTGGTCCGACCGAAAACAGAAGCCTTTCATGATTTCAGAGGATTTGCAGGAAAGCTTTACGGTGGTAGTCTCAAAGTAGGCGATCGAGTGACTGTTTTACCATCCGGAAATGAAACTCACATCAAAAGCATCCAGCTTTTCGATCAGGAATATCAAGAAGCAGCAGCAGGTAGTTCCATCACTATCACTTTGGAAGATGAAGTTGACCTGAGCCGTGGAGATATGCTGGTGAAGTCCGAAGCGGTTCCGAGAAGTGAAAAGCAAATAACCGCTACAATTTGCCAAGTCAATAACAAAGCATTGAAAGTTGGGGATAAATACCTACTTCAGCATGGCGTAAATCGAGTTCTGGCTAAGGTCGATCAGATTGAATCTCGAATTCACACCGATTTCTCAGGATTTGAAGAAGTGGATCAATTGAAGCTAAATGATATCGGAAAGGTGAAGTTCAAACTGAGCAAGCCGATTCATGTCGATTCCTATATTAACAATAAATCAAACGGCAGCTTTATTCTGATCGATGAGAGCAGTTTTGATACCGTAAGTGTTGGATTTATCGAAGAAAAATAGAGAAAAGAGATTAGGAGAAAAGAGATTTTCTTCAATCAAATTTCAATGTTCAACAATCAAAATTCACTAAGTCAGAATTCAATGCTCGGGGTCTTCACTCTCCTGTAATTCTGAAATCTATTAACCTACTTTCCCTATCGGGAATAAAACCTATTAAAACTATGCAAAGCTTTCGAACCGAATTGGAAAATCCGATTGTAGAAAAGGATATACTGGATTTGGAGCGTAAGATTGCGCTTTTCAAAGAAGGGAAAATCGACGAGGAGAAATTCCGAAGTCTCCGACTAGCCCGTGGTGTCTATGGACAGCGTCAACCTGGCGTGCAAATGATCCGAATCAAATTGCCTTATGGACGAGTGACCTCTGCCCAGCTTCGACGGATTTCAAAAGTTTCTGAAGAGTATTCCACGGGTCGTCTACACATTACCACACGTCAGGATATTCAGATTCACTACGTGAGTTTGGACAGAACGCCTGCACTTTGGGCGGAGCTCGAGCGGGATGATGTCACCCTTCGCGAAGCCTGCGGGAACACGGTACGAAATGTAACTGCTTCAGAATTGGCAGGAATAGACCCAAAGGAACCCTTTGATGTAACGCCTTATGCAGATGCGACTTTTCAGTATTTTTTGAGAAATCCTGTTTGCCAGGAAATGGGGAGAAAGTTCAAAATGGCTTTCTCATCTTCTGATGAAGATAATGCATTGAGTTACCTCCATGATTTGGGATTCATCCCGAAGCTTAAAGAAATCGATGGATCAACAGTGCGCGGCTTCAAAGTCCTCCTTGGTGGAGGCTTGGGATCGCAGCCCCGACATGCGGATGCGGTTCATAAGTTTCTGGAAGTGGATCAGCTGATTCCATTTATCGAAGCTGTCCTTCGAATTTTTGACCGACATGGAGAGCGTGCTCGGAGAAATAAAGCCCGAATGAAATTCTTGGTGAAAGACTTGGGCTTGGATACTTTTCTAGATTTAGTCGAGCAGGAGAAAAAGGCCCTTCCATTTTCAAGTTATCCTATTCAAACTGAGGAATACGAAGCCAAACAGCTTCTTCCCAATCCAGAAAAACCAGATTTGGATAAGGAGTTAGGTTTGGATTTTGAGCTTTGGAAGCTGACAAATGTGCTTCCTCAAAAACAAGCCGGCTATGTGTCTATAGGAGTAAAAGTACACTTGGGCGATTTTTACATTGATCAGGCGAGAGCATTGGCCGATTTGGTAGAGCGCTATGCGAATGATGAAATCCGATTTACGATTCGGCAAAACTTCCTGATCCGAGATGTTCGGGCCGATTTGGTTCCTTATTTCTATCAGGAGCTTCAAAAGATTGGCCTGGGAGAAAAAGGATATAACTCTTTGGGCGATATCACCGCTTGTCCAGGTACTGATACTTGTAATCTTGGAATAGCAAGCTCGACCGGGATCGCCGTTGAACTAGAAAAAGTAATTCTAAATGAGTATCCTAATTACCTGAGAAATCAGGATTTGGTGATCAAAATCTCAGGATGTATGAATGCCTGCGGGCAGCACAACATGGCTCATATCGGTTTTCAGGGTATGTCCATGAAAGCTGGAAAAACGGTAGTTCCTGCACTTCAAGTCCTACTTGGCGGTGGGAATCTCGGGAATGGAAATGGAAGATTTGCGGATAAAGTGACCAAAGTTCCCAGTCGTCGTGGGCCACAGGCTTTGCGGGTGTTGTTGGATGATTTCGAGCAAAATTCTAATGGGCTGGATTTCCTCAGCTATTACGATCATCAAGGACAGATGTATTTCTATGAATTGCTGAAGGAGCTGGCGGATACCTCCACGTTGGTCGCAAGTGAATTCGTGGATTGGGGACATGAGGAAGCGTACCAGGTTGCAGTGGGAGTCGGCGAGTGTGCCGGCGTAGTCATTGACTTGGTGGCGACTTTACTATTGGAAGCTTTGGAGAAATTGGAACTGGGCCAAGAAGCATTGGCTGAGGGCAGGTGGGCTGATAGTATTTACCATCATTATGCAGGTTTGATTAATTCTGCCAAGGCCATTTTGCTAAGCGAGGATATCAGCACAAATAGTTACGCTAATATCATTGCTCAATTTGATGAAGCATTCGTTGCTTCAGGCAAAATTAAGCTAGAAGGTGCTTTTGCGGAAAAAGTTTATCAAATCAATCAGCAGGAGCCTACGGAAGACTTTGCAAGCGCCTATGCTAAGCAGGCATTTGAAATTTACGGTTTGTTGAAAAACTATCGGGAAGAGGAGGTTAGCGTATGAGAAATCTGATTTTCCCAAAAGTAACGCTGGTTGGTGCGGGTCCGGGCGATCCGGAACTGATTACTTTAAAAGGCGTTTTGGCATTGAACCAAGCAGATGTCGTGCTTTATGATGCCTTGATAGATCCGGTTTTATTGAAGCATGCGCCTAAATCTGCGATTAAGATTTTTGTGGGAAAACGAGTAGGGCGGCATTCCCAACCTCAGCAAGACACGAATCAGCTTTGCGTCAGCTTAGCCAAAAAGCATGGACATGTGGTCCGATTGAAAGGCGGTGATCCCTTTGTCTTTGGGCGTGGAGCGGAGGAAATCGAGTACATCGAGGCCTTTGGGATTCCTACACAATTGATCCCGGGAATTACCTCGGCGATTGCTGTTCCGGCTTCGGCTGGGATTCCGGTGACCAAGCGGGGCGTGGCGGAGAGTTTTTGGGTGGTGACTGGCACGACTTCAGGGGGTGATCTATCCACAGATCTTGCTTTAGCGGCACAAAGTACTGCGACCGTAGTGATCCTGATGGGGACAAAAAAGCTTCCCGAAATCGTAGCTATTTATGAAAAAGCTGGTAGGAAAAATTTACCAATTGCCATTATCCAAAGTGGAACCACCCGGGAGGAGCAGATCACGGCAGGTTACATTGCTGATATTTCTCAAAAAGCCCTAGAAAATCGAGTCGAGGCTCCGGCAATCATCATTATTGGTGAAGTGGTGCGAGAGAGTTTGAAGTTGGCAGAGATTTACCGGGAGGTAGTAAAGTCCAACCTTTGAGGTGTCATTTCGAATGAGGGACGAATTTGAAATCTCCTCGAAGGTTTCTAACTATCGTTCTTTTCAACTTTATCACCTTTCGATTTCCTGTGCTATCCTACTTTTTTAGGAGCGGCATCTACTACTAATCGGTCCAGCGTCTAGAGACGCAGGCCAACTGAAAATATCGAGCACCGAATGATGAATTTCGAATATTGAAGTACAGCTTCCCCAAATCTATTGTCTTGATTCTAAACTCTTGATACTTAAAAAATGAACCACCTATATCCTATCTTTTTAAAAGCCCACGAGCTAAATATTTTATTGGTCGGAGGAGGTTTTGTGGCTACAGAAAAGCTGGAATTTCTGCTCAAATCCAGTCCTTTAGCCCAAGTGACCGTGGTTTCTAAAGTGTTTAGACCGGAGTTCTTGGAAGTTGCAGAAAAGTCAGATACCGTCACGTTAATTGAGGATGTTTACCATGAAAAGTATTTCGGAGGAAAGCATCTAGTCATCGGAGCAACGGATGATAAAGCTGTCAATCGACAAATCCGCGACGAGGCAAAAGAGCGCTTTCTTCTGGTCAATATCGCTGATACGCCCGAGCTCTGTGATTTTTACTTGGGGGGAATAGTCTCCAAAGGCAATCTGAAAATCGCCATTTCAACTAATGGAAAATCGCCAACAGCAGCCAAGCGCCTTCGGCAACTTTTGGAAGAAGTGCTACCTGATGAAATCGATGACTTGCTGGAAAATCTAAACGCTTATCGAGCCACGCTAAAAGGAGACTTTGAATACAAGGTTAAAGCAATGAATGAGGTGACGGAAGGTTTGGTGAAAAGCAGAATTTTGAAATCAGAAGTCTGAAATAATAATTTCTTCCCTTACTTTTTCAGCTGCTGATCCACTCCCGTCATTTCCCAATGTGTCAATGAAACTGGAATACCTCCAATGGCATTGATTTGATCGAAGAAATCTTTGAGTTTAAATTCTTCGCCTTTTGCCTCCTTGATCCGAGCATAATCCGCCATCGCATTTTCCAATAAATACTTTCCGGTGATGTAGCTACTTCCATAGCCTGGTTGGCGCATATATAAGTGTTGTTCAAAAAGGAGCAGTTCCTTTTCTGTTTTCATCCAACCTCTTGGTGTATAATTGGAATGAATTCCCCCTGCTTCAACCATTGTCATTTCATTTGCTTGGGCGTAGAGCGAACCCAGTCCTCTAGCCGCTCGCTGCGCAATCATGATGTAAACGAGCTCTCGAGCTCTTGGAGAGTCTTCATAAAGTCCGGCATCCATGAAGATCTCTTCAACTGCCGTTGCTGTTCCTTCATTTCTAGAGTCCCAGATGTTATAAAGTAAAGGTTCCCTTCGAATCTCACTCGTATGCGGCTCATTGTCCATTCTTGCCAATTCAAACCAGTGGTAGAAATGGGAATACAAGGGGAGCGGATCGATATGCATACCGATAGTGAAGAAATTCCGTTTTTCCTTTGGGATAAATGTGCCTCGATGGGCTCGTAATGCCGGTTCGAAATAATCTTTTACGGTTACGATTTCTTTGTCTCGGAGAAAACTGATCAGCGTATTGAGCGATTTTTCTGTAAGAATTTCAAAATCCTCAGCTGTATTTGCTTCAGTTAGCTCTGGGAGATCCCGATTTCGATGCTCCTCCAGTTTCAGCGACGACCAAGCTCTAGCCAATTCCCGCTTGAGAATCATTACCTCATCTTCCCAGGTAAGCGGAACCAAGTGAACATTCTGGAGATACCACGTATAATTCTCCTTTCCTATTCCAGACTCCCCTGTTTTTGAAGGAGCTTCCTTTTCGAGCCAAGCCACGAATTCTTCGGTAGCTAAGATGGCTTTTTGAACAGCTGTCACGAGCTCAGCATCTTCCTGGATTCCTTCCAAATCTAAAATGGTTTTCAGTTCTTCCGCTTGATTTGCTATAGTTGGGATTCCGGCTGCCCAAAGTTCCTTGGCGTTACCGGTTAGGTTCGATTCCGCTTGTTTATTTAGCGCAGGGATGGACTGAAGCTCTTGTAGAAATTGGGTTCGTCTTTCAGCAGTCAGAGGAAAGCTGTATTGCCAAAGCTCCAAAATGCCATGGTGTGTCGGGCCTTCATGAGCCGGGACATCACTTCGCTCAGTCCAAAGCGAGGTGTAATAGGCGGGATCACGTTCCCAGGGTTTCAGAATCCGATGATTGAAATCAAAACCATTCATTTCTGCCCAGACGATTCGGGAGTCTACCTGCTCAGGTATTGACCAACCGGCAGTATCTAGACTAAGAAGTTGCTGGTTTAGCTTTTGAAATTCAGGCCAACGTTTCTTGAAAGTAGCCTTGGTGTAATCTGGTGCTCCTTCTACTAATGGAGGAGTTTCAAAGCTTCTCCATTCCTTAAAAAGCTTGACCAAATCCGAGTATTTGGCTTGTATTTTTTCAGTTTGAGAAGTGGGATTTTGAGGGTTTTTACAGGAAAAAGCTAGCATGCAAATTAATGCAATTGATAGTAATTTAGAGCGACTCATAGCGGTTGGTAAAAGTTGATCAGTGTTTTAAGTTAGCATAGTCAGCTTTAGGATGCAAAAAGAATAGTTTTTCTGAAAAAAAAAATTCCAATAAAGCTGAACTATACACACTTTATTTAGAATGGCATAATCTAAACAACCAAATTTAATTTGGTTTTGTTGTTGAGGAAATTATTTAATAATTATTCATAAAACTCTATTTAATGGGCATGAAATCCAGTAAATAATACAGAAAATGAATAATAGAAGTTTTTTGAACCTATATGTTTAAAAAAAGAAGACATAAAATGAGATTTATTTGAAAATGGGGTTCTTGATAAGAAATAAATTTATTTTGCAAAAAGATGATTTTGTGGATTTTTTTTGAATAAAAAGTATAAATTTCAAAAAAAATCAACCAATATATTTATGAAAAACTACAAACGCATTATAGTATTCCCAGCCTTACTTGGATTGGCAGTTTCTTGCGCTGAGATCATAGAAAACGATCCGGTTTTATCTGAACAGACCGTATCTGCGCTGGAGCAAAATTTTGTACCAGGTCAGCTTTTGATTAAGCTGAAAACGGTGACTACTAAATCCAGAATATCGGATGATATTTTGGCCGCGGTGGAGGGTACCATCGTAGAGGAGATTAAGACTGGAGCGATGGAGCTTGCGAATGCAAGAAAAGGCGGAAATACTGGAGACTTGATTCTGGTAGATTCAAAATTGGGGACGATGGCAGCAATCGAAAAATTGAAACAAATGCCAGAAGTTGAGTATGCAGAACCAAACTGGATCTATCAGCATTTTGCAACTTCGAACGATCCATATTTTACCAACAACTCCCTTTGGGGAATGTCAGCTGGCGGGAATCAATTCGGTAGTCAAGCTGCAACTGCTTGGGCTAATAATAAAACTGGAAGCGCAACTGTCTATATTGGTATAATTGACGAAGGCTATATGTATGAGCACGAGGACTTAGCTGCCAATGCAGGCGTCAACCCAGGTGAAATCGCAGGAAATGGAGTTGATGATGATGGAAATGGACTAGTGGATGATGTGTATGGCTGGGACTTCGCGGGCAACAATAGCAGCTTATTTGACGGAACTGGAGATGACCACGGGACTCACGTAGCTGGAACTATTGGTGGTGTAGGAGGAAACGGAAAAGGAGTCGCTGGAGTGGTTTGGAATGTGAAACTCATGGGAGCGAAATTCCTAGGAAGCCAAGGTGGCACTTCAGCTAATGCAATTAAGGCAGTGGATTACTTCACTGACTTGAAAACAAGACATGGTATTAATATAGTAGCAACAAATAATAGCTGGGGTGGAGGAGGATACTCTCAAGCGCTAAAGGATGCGATAGATCGAGCCAATGTTGCAGGGATTTTATTTATAGCTGCAGCTGGTAATTCAGGGACAAACAATGATGTGACGGCGAGCTATCCATCAAACTACGATAGTCCGAATGTGATCGCAGTAGCATCGATCACAAGCAGCGGGGCATTATCAAGCTTCTCTCAGTTTGGTGCGACTACAGTAGATATTGGAGCTCCAGGTTCTGGTATTTGGTCAAGCGTACCAGTAGCAAGTGGAAAGGGTAAAAGAGCTACCGTAGGATCAGGTTATGCAAGTTATAATGGGACATCAATGGCAACTCCACACGTATCTGGAGCTGCTGCGCTTTATGCTTCTCTCAATCCTAATGCGACTGCTGCTCAGATTAAAGCTGCACTTTTGAATTCCGCTACGCCTACTGCTTCTTTGGCAGGAAAAACGGTCACAGGCGGAAGATTAAACGTCTCTGGCTTTTAATTCAATCAATAAAGATTCAATTCAGAAGAGAGTCTCCACAAGAGGCTCTCTTTTTTTGCCAAACTACGCTCGATTACACAGTGAATACTGGGTTTTCGTCCGGGATCATTTTTGACACAAAAGATTGAATTTGAAAAGGCAAGACCCAGACATTACGTATCTAATTTTTTATTTCCCCCAGTTCCCGTATTTTTGGGCTTTCTTAAAAACAGCATTTCTAATTCCAGTTTATGGCATATTTATTTACCTCAGAGTCCGTTTCTGAAGGGCATCCAGACAAAATCGCAGATCAAATCTCTGACGCGCTGATTGACAATTTTTTAGCTTTTGATCCTAATTCCAAAGTAGCTTGCGAAACGTTGGTTACCACCGGCCAAGTATTCTTAGCAGGTGAGGTAAAGTCAGATATTTACCTTGACGTCCAGAAAATTGCCCGTGACGTGATCAATCGAATCGGATATACCAAAAGTGAATACATGTTCGAGGGCAATTCTTGTGGAGTGCTTTCTGCGATTCATGAGCAATCTTCAGATATCAATCAGGGTGTGGATCGTGCAAATCCAGAAGAGCAGGGAGCCGGAGATCAGGGGATGATGTTTGGCTATGCCACCAATGAGACTGATAACTTTATGCCTTTGGCACTGGACCTTTCGCACCTGATCCTTCGGGAATTGGCGGTAATGCGGAGAGAAAATAAGGAGATTACCTACCTCAGACCGGATTCCAAAGCACAAGTAACCATCGAATACAGCGACGACAATGTGCCTCAGCGAATCGAAGCAATTGTGGTTTCTACTCAGCACGATGATTTTGATGAGGAAGCGACCATGCTCGCTAAGATCAAATCAGATATTATTTCGATTTTGATTCCCCGCATCAAGGCCCAACTTAAGCCTGAGCTTCAGAAGCTTTTCACAGACGATATCAAATACCATATCAATCCTACCGGGAAATTTGTAATCGGTGGGCCGCATGGCGATACCGGGTTGACTGGTAGAAAGATCATTGTGGATACATACGGAGGGAAAGGGGCACATGGTGGAGGGGCTTTCTCTGGAAAAGACCCATCTAAAGTAGATCGATCAGGAGCTTATGCTACGCGTCATATTGCTAAAAATATGGTTGCAGCGGGCGTTGCAGACGAGATCTTAGTTCAGGTATCATACGCCATTGGTGTAGCCGCTCCGATGGGAATCTATGTGAATACGTATGGGACATCTAAAGTAGATCTTCACGATGGGGAAATAGCTAAAAAAGTGGAGGAACTCTTCGATATGCGACCTTATGCAATCGAGCAACGACTGAAATTGCGCAATCCAATCTATGAAGAGACTGCAGCTTATGGGCATATGGGAAGAGTAAATGAAGTGGTGACCAAAACCTTTTTGTCACCTTACAGAGATGAAATTGTATTGGAAGTGGAGCTCTTCACTTGGGAGAAACTGGATTATGTGGATCGAATCAAATCGGTCTTCGGATTATAAAATCTAAGCCTCCTGAATTTCAGGAGGCTTTTTTTATGAAAAAGGGATTCAACCGCAAAGTTCGCAAGGGATTCACCAAGAAAAACAAGAGCGAATTTAAAGTTCAAGCTCAGAAGCGAGAAGTTGGTTTAGTGACCTTTTTTAATTTTGGTTTGATTTTTAGTCAAAGTCTTTTTTAAAAAACTTTTTAAAACCTAACCTAAGAAGATAAATTTCGTATTTTGAATTAATTAATACGGTCGTATGCGAAAGATCCTTCTTGTACTTTTGTTTTTTGGGTTGCTTAATGAGCTAAAAGCTCAAGGCATAGTCACTTTTAAAGAAAATATTTTCAATAACAATCGCTTCAAAATCGATGGGCAAGCCGCCACGGCTGCTGAAGTAGCTAAGCTGATGGCCAATTTCGAATCGAGCCAAAGAAACTTCGTCGAAGGGCATAAGCAGATGCGAATCGGCAGTGGAGTGATGATTTTGGGAACGGGTATACTACTCGGAGGATTGATCAATTTTGGTGTTTCGAATGGAACTCAGGACGATTTGAATACCTATATTTTGCTGACTGGGATTGGTGCCGGAGTGGGAGTAATTGGTGGAGGCATTCGCGGTAAAGGAAAGAAGCGTGTCGAAACCGCAGTAAGTGAATACAATTACCTGAAGGGTCGAGGGGATATAAATCAATTCAGCTTTCAAGTCTCTCCGGGAAAACTTGGTTTAGTCCTTAACTTTTGAAAATGAAAAACATTGGAATAGTTTTGCTTTTAGTAACTCTTGCAAATGCTGCTTTTTGCCAAGAGACTCCTTTTCTCCAATTGAATATTCGAGAAAATATTTTAACTCAAAAAATCGATTTTCTGGAGGGGCCAAAAGTCTTGTCCAAATTGGAAATTCAACAACTGATGGCTTCGGTAGATCCAGAAACTCAGGATCTTTACCGCAGAAGTGTAAATCAAGGTAAACTGAATACGGTATTCGCGTTAGGAGGTCTTGCATCTACAGTTGGTGGTTTAGTATTAATCATCAGTCCCCAGCAGCAGTCATTTACTCCTAGTAATCTGCTCATCCCGTTACTGATTACTGATGTGACTTTGACTATTCTCTCCGGAGTATTCAAGCGAAATGCGCGAAATCTCGCTAGAGAGGCAGTCGATAGCTACAATTTTGGAAGGACGGATGCACCGGTCTATTTCGAAGAAAATAGAATTGATGTTCCACTTTTCAGCAAAGTCATCCGATTTTAAAGTCAGAAGTATGAAATCAGAAAGCTGAAAAAAGGCAATTTCACGCTCCTTACTTCAACTTTCTAATTTTCAAAACTAGGTAGACTATTGTGAGCTATGCGGTAAAAGATCTTTAATTTGAGCTTAAGCTATTTCAGCTTTCTCGCTTTTGCTTTGCGGAAACATTTCCTCAATCAACTCGGTGTAAAACTCCTTCACATCTTTACCAATAGCCTTCACTTGTTGGGAAATTAAGCTAGTTTCTGTCTGACCAGGGACGGTGTTGATTTCGATAAAGTAGAATTGAGCAGTTTCCTTTTGCAAGAAATAATCGATTCGGACCGCGCCTTTGCAATTCAGTTTCTCATAAACCTGCGTGGAGATTCGACCTACACGCTCCACTTCCTCGGTATTCATTCTGCCTGGCGTAATTTCCTCGGTCATGCCGGGAATGTATTTAGCTTCAAAATCGAAAAACTCCTTGCTACTTACGATTTCAGTCGCAGGCAGAACGGTGATTTCTCCTTTTCCCCGAAACACACCAATCGAAAATTCTCTTCCTGATACAAACTCCTCGACGAGTACTTGAGTGTCTTCTGCGAAAGCTTTTTCTAAAGCCTCTGGTAACTCTCCCCAAGTTTTTACTTTGCTCATTCCTATGGAGCTTCCGCCATTATTCGGTTTGATGAAAAGTGGTAAAGTCAGTTCTGATTCAATTCGGGAAATATTTGCGCTTGAGTTTTCAAAAAGTTGGACGGACTTGGCGATATGAAGCTCAGGGATATCGTCTACGATAGCTTTAGTATAGCCTTTATTCATAGTAATCGCCGAGGTGAGTTGGTCGCAAGTAGTATAAGGCAATCCAATCATATCAAAGTAGCCGGCTAGCTTTCCATCTTCACCGGGTGAGCCGTGGAGGATATTAAAAATGCCATCGAACTTAATTTTTTCACGGTTGATCGTAAGGCTAAAATCGTTGAGATCCACCATTACTTTCTCTCCGGTCTCGGTGAGATGATGCCAATTTCCGGGATAAATCAGGATTTTGAACACATCATACCGTTCCCTATCGATGGTTTTTTCGACTACGGCCGCACTTTTAAGTGAGATCACAGATTCTCCGGTGTAGCCACCGGTCACAAGGGCGATTCTTTTCTTCATATATGGAGTCAATGGGTATGCGAATTAGCCGATTTTTTGCGGAAAGGGGAAAGAAAGTCCTAAGATTTCCTAAGATTTTGGCCTTCTATCCTAACGAATTTTCAAAGACTTAAACGCCTCCTTATATTTATGACCCTTATTTAGGCATTCACCCAAATTTTAGAAATATGATTAAAAGTATGAAATCGACGCTTTTTGCGCTCATCCTTTTGGCTTTTGTAGGATCAACTCTATCCGCGCAGGAGCTCAAAAAAGTAACCATGGAAGATGTGTTTAAGAAAAACACCTTTTTCCAACAAACCGTCAGAGGCATCAACTGGATGAGAGATGGGCAATATTATTCCACCCAGATCAATCAGATGGGCTATCCTATGGTGGTGAAGATGAATCTAGCAACAGGAGCGCAAGCTGGAATCTTACTTGATGGGAAAGCTTTGGGATTGAATTTCAGTAGCTATTCCTTCAATATGGATGAGACCAAAGCCTTGGTGGCAACCGATGTAGAATCGATCTATCGACGCTCTTCCAAAGGGATTTTCTACGTGGTAGATATGGCCACTGGCCAAAAGCAGGAATTGATGAAGGGTGAGAAAATCTCCTATGCCTCCCTTTCTCCAGATAATGACAAAGTGGTTTTTGTGAAAGACAACAACTTATACATGGTGGAATTGGCCAACAATAAATTGACGCAAATCACGAAAGATGGGGAATGGAACAAAATCATTAATGGTGCTGCGGACTGGGTTTACGAAGAGGAATTTTCTATGGCTCAGGCTTTCAAATGGTCTCCTGATGGAAGCAAGATTGCATTTATCCGCTTTGATGAGTCTGAAGTTCCTGAATTCAATATGCAGCTTTGGGGGTCGCTTTATCCAAAGGATTACAAATTCAAATACCCAAAAGCTGGAGAAAAGAATTCCGATGTGAGCATTCATGTGTACGATCTGGCTTCTTCCAAAATTCAAAAAATTGATTCTGGAAACGAATCAGATATTTACCTACCAAGAATCTATTGGACGAAAGATGTGAATCAACTTGCTTTCATTCGACTGAATCGTCTTCAAAATCAGATGGATTTGTACCATGCTAATGCAACAAGTGGGGAAAGTAAATTGGTCATTTCTGAAAGTTCAAAGACCTATGTAGACCTAGATTACAATGACGACTTGCAGTATTTGAATGATGGGAAAACTTTTATTCGAACTTCAGAGCAAGATGGCTACAAGCATATTTACCATCATAATCTGGATGGAAGTCTGATTCGTCAGATTACCACAGGGAATTGGGAGGTGACTGAGATGGTTGGCATAGATGAAAAGGCAAAGAAAATCTATTTTATCTCCTCAGAAGTATCCCCGATGGAGCGCAATTTCTATGTAATCGGATTGGATGGAAAAAGCAAAAAATCGCTTACTCCTTCGAAGGGAACTCATACGATCAATATGAGTCCGGATCACCGGTTTTACATGGACTATTTTTCAACTACCTCAAAGCCAGTGATGGTGACGCTCAACGAAGCGAGTGGGAAGGAGATCAAAGTTTTAGAAGATAATGCCTCGCTGAATACTACTTTAGCTGCTTTCGCTTTGGGAGAAAAGGAGTTTTTTACTTTTCCAACAGTCGATGGGACTTCGCTGAATGGCTACCTGATCAAGCCGAAGGATTTTGATCCAAACAAGAAATATCCGGTGCTGATGTACGTCTATGGTGGTCCAGGATCACAAAATGTGATGAATTCCTGGTCTGGATCGCGTGATTTTTGGCATCAGACTTTGGTGGCAGAAGGAATAATTGTAGCCTGTATTGATAACCGTGGAACTGGGGCTCGAGGTCGAGATTTCAAGCATGCTACTTATGCGAATCTTGGAGCTTTGGAAACAGTCGATCAGATTGAAGGTGGGAAATACTTGGCCAAACTTCCATTTATCGACCCTGCCCGAGTGGGAATTTGGGGTTGGTCCTATGGAGGATATATGTCCTCACTGGTTTTGATGAAAGGGAACGACGTCTTCAAAACGGCAATTGCCGTAGCTCCGGTGACAACTTGGAGATATTACGATACGATTTATACGGAGCGCTATCTGCAAACTCCTCAGCTAAATCCAGCGGGATACGATGACAATAGCCCGATCATGCATGTGAATAAATTACGGGGAAATTTCCTGCTAATCCATGGTACAGGAGATGATAATGTGCACTTTCAGAATTCTGTAGATCTGGTCAATGCTTTAATCACAGCCGATAAGCAATTCGAGACATTTTACTACCCAAATCGAAGTCACGGAATCTCTGGAGGAAATACTACTTGGCATCTCTATTCGATGATGACAGATTTCTTGAAGCGAAAGCTTTAAAAATGAAAAGGACCAGAATAATTCTGGTCCTTTTTTCATGATTTTTAATCAATTCGGATCTGATCCAGATAGAATTTCATTCGGGTATGATCCCGAGGTAAAAAGTCAATCTTATCGATTTTGTCTAGTTTGTGGTTGTAAAAGACCTCTACATATTCATTTTCGAGCAAGTAGAGATTGACCTTATAGCGGTAATATCGAATCCCCACGACGAAAGTGCCCTCCGTATAGAGGGTGTTTATTTTTTTGTGAAATGGTAGACATGCAAATTCTTCTTTACTCATAATCATCAAGGGAGATACTAAATTAACGAAATCTCGAGTTTTTTTGGAAAGAAAAAGTTGAAAACTTGCCCGCAGTCACTTATACTTGAGTTCTCATAAACCAGCATGCTCCAACAAAGATTCCAAGTATCCACATTTCTATTTTTAGCGCTCTTGATTTTTAATTTTTCCTGTGCCTCCAAAAAGAAGGTGGTAAATGAACCCGTCAATCAAGTAATCTCTACAGCCAAAAGTTATACTGGGACTCCTTATAGGTACGGGGGAACTACCCGATCAGGAATAGATTGCTCTGCTTTGGTTTATCACTCTTTCTATTCGGTTGGGATCAACATGCCTCGAACCTCAGCATCACAAAGTGAGCAAGGAAAAAGTATCAAAAAGAATGAAATCAAGCCGGGTGATCTACTTTTTTTCGCGACCGGAAGAAAGCGGAAACAAGTCACTCACTCAGGGATTGTGACAGAGGCTACCAAAACTGATATTCGATTTATTCATTCTTCCACTTCCCTTGGAGTATCTCAGGATTACTTGAGCAATAACTATTGGGCGAAAGCATTTTTGTTTGCAAGGCGGGTATTGGATTGAATCCGATCAGTTTTTTTGATTAAGTCCAAAAATCTATCGTCTAAATTCAAGGAATGATCGGATTATTTTCCAAATATCCTTTGGTATTAGGCTTTTCTGCTTAATTTTGCGGTCGAATTAAAAAGCACATCCTTTTACATTTCTATTATCAAATGGCAAATATTGGAAAGATAACTCAGGTAATCGGGCCCGTAGTGGACGTTTCCTTCGAAGGCGGTAACCTTCCAAACATCCTCGATGCGGTTGAAGTAACCAAAGAAAACGGTCAAGTGGTCGTGATGGAGGTTCAGCAACACCTGGGTGAAGACAGAGTAAGAACTATCGCAATGGACTCTTCCGAAGGAATGGTTCGTGGCATGGAAGTACGAGATTTGGGTCAACCGATTTCTGTTCCTACCGGCGATGCAATCAAAGGTCGTCTTTTCAATGTGGTCGGTGAAGCTATCGATGGCCTTCCTCAGGTACCTGCAGGAAAGCGTCTTCCAATTCACAGATCAGCCCCTAGATTTGAGGATCTTTCTACTTCTACCGAAATACTTTTCACAGGTATCAAAGTAATCGACTTGATTGAGCCTTATGCAAAAGGTGGTAAGATCGGATTGTTCGGTGGTGCCGGTGTAGGTAAAACTGTATTGATTCAGGAATTGATCAACAACATTGCAAAAGCATATGCAGGTCTATCTGTATTTGCTGGTGTGGGTGAGCGTACCCGAGAAGGAAATGACTTGCTTCGCGAGATGATCGAGTCAGGAATCGTGACTTACGGTGATGAATTCGTACACAGTCTTGAGACAGAAGGTGGATGGGATCTTTCCAAGGTAGATTTGAAAAAATTAGAAGACTCTAAAGCAACTTTCGTGTTTGGTCAGATGAACGAGCCTCCTGGGGCGCGTGCACGAGTGGCCTTGACTGGTTTGACTTTGGCAGAATATTATAGAGATGGTGATGGCGAAGAAGCTGGAAAAGATATCCTTTTCTTTATCGACAACATCTTCCGATTTACTCAGGCTGGATCTGAAGTGTCAGCACTTCTTGGTCGTATGCCATCTGCAGTAGGTTACCAGCCAACTTTGGCAACTGAAATGGGTACCATGCAAGAGCGAATCACATCCACAAAGAATGGTTCAATTACATCAGTTCAGGCCGTTTATGTTCCTGCTGATGACTTGACTGATCCAGCTCCCGCGACGACTTTCGCTCACTTGGATGCTACTACAGTACTTTCTAGAAAAATCGCCGAGCTTGGAATCTATCCAGCGGTGGATCCTTTGGATTCTACTTCCCGAATTCTTTCTCCAGATATTCTGGGCGAGGAGCATTACGGTTGTGCGCAGCGCGTGAAAGAGATTCTTCAGCGTTACAAAGAATTGCAGGATATCATTGCGATCTTGGGCATGGAAGAGCTTTCTGAGGAAGATAAGCAAGTCGTGCACAGAGCAAGACGTGTGCAGCGTTTCTTGTCTCAGCCGTTCTTCGTAGCTGAGCAGTTTACAGGCTTAAAAGGTGTCTTGGTAGATATCAAGGATACGATCAAAGGATTCACCATGATTATGGATGGGGAATTGGATCACCTTCCTGAGGCAGCGTTCAACTTGGTAGGTAGCATCGAAGATGCGATCGCTAAGGGAGAGAAAATGCTAGCTGAAGTTAGATAAATCAATTGTTAGTTTTCGGTTGTCAGTTTTGATAATCGAAAACTGACAACTTTTAATATATTACTGAAGAACTTCATTTATGATTTTTCAGAAAAGAGGTCTCCAAACGATAAAAAATCCATGCAATTAGAAATCGTCACACCAGACAAGAAAGTATTTCAGGGTGAAGTGAGTGAAGCGAGTTTCCCAGGAGCTGGTGGAGCATTCCAGGTCTTAACTAATCACGCTCCTTTGGTTTCGGCACTTGCAAAAGGAGCAGTTTCTTTTACCACTGCAGAAGGCAAGCAGACGATGATTGTCGATGTCGGCGTAGTGGAAGTAAAAGATAATGTGATTGTATTGCTGGCTGAGAAAGTAGTCGGCTAATAAAAACAAATAGAATCAAAAAAGTCCAACTCTTGCGGGTTGGACTTTTTTGGTTTTAGTGTAAGGGTGCAAACTTTTCCAAATTTTCAAACTTTGGAAAAGTTATTGAATTCTCTATTAATTACTCTTCAATTGGCTTTAGGACGGCACGTTTGATGTATTTTTTATCCGATTTCATCAGGCTTCCTTCGTAGAAGTAAAGCGTATCATTGACCACGCCAGCGAGCATGCCTATATCAAGAATATTACGCGGGTTTGAGGTTTCTGACCAAGTTTCTTTTTCCTTGTCATAGACTAAAACATGGGAGATGGTTATGCTTTTTTTGTCTTTCTCTTGGTTGTTCATCCAAGTTTGAATTAAAATTGACTTATCTGTTTCATGGATTGAGTTAAAATAATGGTTTGAAGGAATATTCACTTTTTTCCGTTCTCCATTTTTTTCCATTTCTTCAAAAGAGTATATCTCTTCCGCTCCCTTTAGTTGATAGTTGAAATACCGACTTTGAGGCAATGGAATTTCTTTTAGAAGTTTTCCGAAATCAAATGCATCATATTTAATTATTTTTTGAGCGTGTGCAAAAGTGAAATAGAGTGATTTACGATTTGATGTTAAATTTAGGTAGTCGATTGCTCGTAAGGAGCCTTCAACGTCCTTTATTTGATCTGGATATTCCAAGAAAGGTTTGTCTTTCATTTGACCTAAATCATCAAATAAATAAATCAACTTGCCGCTTTCCCGATAATGTTTTGGATTCATTTGCTCATAATTTGCCGATCCTAATTCTACTAAAAACCCGATTGGTAATTTTTGGAATTTAGAGCCCATGATTTTTATTTCTTTGTCATCTGGAAATTGGAGTTTGATTTTTTCAAGAAGTTCCTGTTTTTCAACATTAAATTTTAAAATTGATTGACTTCTCTTATCAAGCAAGTATACTATTGGATACTCAGAAGCATCAAAATAGGACGGTAAAAATGAGCCCACCGGGTAATCTCCAGATGCAATTCTTTTCCTTTGTTTTCCATTGACATGGTAGAACGCTACAGATGGAGATTTTACCGAACTGACCCCTAGAAGGCTATCACCAATAATTTTTACATGAAACTGACCATTTAAAAAATAATCCTTCTCTTCTAGTTTTATTGAATCCACAATTTCAAGATTTAATAAAATAGGTAAGGCATTATTCCCGTCTGATTTTTTGCAAGAAATCAACGCGAATAATGCCACTACTAATATGCAGCGCTGCATCATAATAGATTAATTAATACATGCAGAATTTACCAACTCTGGATCCTCATCAGGACAATCCCAGAATATACAGGAGGTACAAACTGTAACGAAGCAATTGTATGGGTCTTCGAAAACATCGCAATCAAATGAACTTGCCTTCACCGGCTGCACTACCGCAAAACTACCCAATACCATACCTAGTACGGCAAGAGTAAGAATCATCATTTTTCGCGTAATCGTTTTTGTGTAAAGTTGTTTAATTGATTTACTGTCATGACGATGTGAAGCTATAAAATTTCGTTTGAACTACAATACATGTAATAAGAATTTAATTTGAAATTACTGGAGCGGCGTTTTTTTTTGGAAGGTCTAAAAATTGTTTCAGCTTATTGGGTCTAAACTAGATTTATCAAGATTCTTTCCTAACCTAAACGAATTAAGGGCCTTCCACTTCGTCCGAAGAAGAATACTAATTTCGAATAATTTAATTATCATAACTCGCGATCTTTCAATTAATTCCTTACTTTTGCATCCGAAAGGGGGTGGACACTATGATCATTGTAAACGTAAAAGAGAACGAATCAATCGAAAAAGCGCTAAAGCGTTTTAAGAAGAAGTTCGATAAGACCGGAGCGGTCAGAGAACTGAGATCGAGACAAGCTTTTATAAAACCTTCTATCGTAAGAAGAGCGCAAGTCATCAAGGCAGCATATAAGCAGAAACTTCAAAATGAAGCAAACGGTTAATTAGTCTTGATTTTAAAATATCGAAAGCAGCACTCAAAAAGTGCTGCTTTTTTTTGTGCTAAAGGTGAGGAAACTCACTTTTCCTTCACTAATATTCCACTAACTTGATACTCAATCCTGAACAATGATCGAATCATTCATCAACTATTTGGAATATGAGAAGAAAGCTAGTTCCCATACTGTGACAGCTTACAGGCATGATTTGGAACAATTTCAGGAATTTGCCTTACTTTCTTTTGAGAAAGATTCTATTTCGGAAGCTGATCATACGGAGATCAGAGCTTGGGTGATAGACTTGGTCGATGAAGGTCTCAGTAGTACTACCGTCAATCGGAAAATGGCAACGCTACGATCGTTCTATAAATTTTTGCTTCGCTCAAGATTGATCAAAAAGGATCCTACCTATAAGTTAAAATCTCTTAAAACCCCCAAAAGACTTCCTGAATTTGTACAAGAATCGACCATAGATTCCGTTTTAGAGGAAGCTGTGTATGATGCAACTTTTGAAGGACAACGTGACAAAATGATTATTGAGTTTTTATACCAGACTGGAGTCAGATTATCAGAATTGATAGGATTGAAATGGTCTGACATTAATCTCATCGAAGGATCAGTTCGAGTGCTAGGGAAGCGAAAAAAAGAACGAATAATCCCTATTACATCTGCCTTAAAACGGAATATCCTTTCGTATCAAAAAGTATTTGAGGAAAGGTTTTCAAATGGTCGGCAAAGTGACTATTTTATTGTGGCTAATCAAGGAAAGCAAAGTTACCCTATGCTGATTTATCGTACCGTTAGGCATTATTTAGATCTTTTTGCGCAGACTTCTAGCAGGAGTCCGCACGTTTTAAGACATACATTTGCCACCCATTTATTAAACAAAGGGGCAGACCTGAATGCCGTCAAAGATTTGCTGGGTCATGCAAATTTGGCAGCTACGCAGGTCTATACCCATAATTCACTTGAAAAACTTAAGGCGGTGTTCGAACAGGCACATCCTAAAGCATAATAAATTAATTGTTCAACAACTAAATGCAAATCAATATGAAACTGCAGATGCACTCCATTCATTTCGACGCAGATCGAAAACTGATCGATTTTATCCAAAGAAAAGCTGACAAACTGGATACCTTTTATGATCAAATTATTGACGGAGAAGTTTTTATGAGAATTGATAAAAATGACAATAAGGCCAATAAAATTGTAGAGATAAAGCTTAATGTTCCCGGAAAGCAATTCTTTGCCAAGAACCAATCTGATTCCTTTGAAGCAGCTGCGGACGAAGCAGTAGAAGGTCTAAGAAGGCAAATAAAGAAGTACAAAGAAAAATTAGTGCTAGCTAGGCAATAACTTTCTTGCCATTTTTCGTATAAACCCTCAGGATACTGAGGTTTTTTTTTTAGCTGATTTTTATATGAAAAACACGAACTACTATTCCTGGCTGTTTTGGGGAGTCGCTCTTTTAATTTCTGTGACCAAAGTGATTTTCACACTGAGGCCTGAGATTAATCTGTTTACAGAAGAGGCTCAATATTGGCTTTGGTCTCAAAATCTTGAATGGCATTATTATTCCAAACCACCTCTTATCGCCGCTTTTAATAAAATAAGCACCTCTATTTTTGGCATCACTGAGATTGGGGTCAGAATAAATGCAATTCTTCTAGGCCTCGGTACTTCTTGGATTGTATTCTTATTTAGTAATTACCTCTATAAGAGCAAAAAAACAGCGTTCTGGGCAGCAATTTTTGTGATGTGTATGCCATTTTGGATCTTGTTCTCTACTTTTCACCTGACAGATTCCGAGTTAGTATTCTTTTGGATACTAAGCCTTTATTGGCTGTATAGAGGGTTGAACGAGCAAAAAAGGTCTTGGTGGATCTTAGCAGGTTTAGCTTCAGGTATTGGCTTGATGGCCAAAAGTATTATGATAGTCATAGGTCCGATGGTCCTCGCTTATCTGCTTTGTACTCGCCAATGGAAGAAAAATCAATATTCATTTTTTCTTTTTTTGTTGTTAAGTGCCATTGGCTTCTTACCAGGTTTTATCTGGAATTTGCAAAATGATTTTAATACCTATCGTCATTTGGCTAGCTTGGGTGGAGTGTCAGGCTCAGAGGATGGCTTCCAGTTCCTTAAATGGATGGATAGACTAGGTGTGTATCTAGCAGGTCAACTAGTAATGATCTCTATTTTTTTACTCCCAATTTTTTTCTTTTGTATCAAAAGCCTGAAGTCGGCTATGGATTCAAAAACAACCTTTATTCTTTTACCAGTTTTTTTCTCTTGGCTTGGGTTTGGGTTCCTGACAATTTTCAGTGATGTAGAAGCTAATTGGCCAGCTTTTGCATATGTGACTTTACCGATCTTCATGAGTAAATGGATTTCAGAGCAATCGTTTAGATGGGAAAAAGTGAGAAATGTAGGAATTGCATTTAGCCTAAGTCTACCGCTAATTTTTTTTCTTCCTGGAGTTTTTCCTTTAAAAAACCTTGAACTCATAAAAACTATTGAGCGCAACTCATTTAAAAGACTTGCTGGCTACCTCGACTTGGGTAAAAGAATTGACTTCCTGGAAGATAGCCTTGCTATTGAGCAACCGATTATATTTTCAGAAACTTATCATATGGCCTCAGAGCTTGCTTTTTATCTCGAAGATCATCCTCAGACTTACACCATCAATGTAGGGGCTCGGAAAAATCAATTTGATCTCTGGGAGGGAATAGAGAAGTATAAATGTGTGCCCAGAAAAGCGATTTTTGTTAGCTGGAATTTAGATTCGCCCGACGAGGTGACTCAATTTGAGCAACTGCTTTACGAAGAAAACTTCGAAGTGAAATTTCGAGGTGATTCAATTAGAACTGCTAAAATCAAGGTTTTTGAAAATCTTTTAGGTTATACCCCTGTCCGTTCGGATGCCTTTTAAGTTATTTTTTCTCCAACCAAAAATAGATTTTTCCATTTTCCAAAAGCAAACTTTCAAACTCAAGACTTCCCGCTGCCAAGAGTAAGTCAGGAATCGCTTTAGAATCCCAATTCACCGTTTTGGTAATAATTTGGTATTGAGAGGTGTCTACCTTTTGTAGAAGTTTATCCTCGATAATCAAATTTGAAAATTGATTTAACTGTTCTTCCCAACCTTCTTTTGGTAGATCAATCAAATCATAATTTGGCCCAAGCCCTATTCTGATTTTGCTGCTTACATGGAGATTGCCGACAAAAGCAATCGGTTGATCTTCTAAGATCTGATTTTCAGTTACGAATTGATTAATCTGCTGTCCTTGATCGGGTAGGGAAATTCTGAAAGTAGCTGTAGAGGCAAAATAGAAAAGAAGTAAAATACTATAAGAAATAGCTTTGGGGAGTTTTTCACTCAAGAAAAATAGTCTGATCAAATAGGCTAGTACCAAAATCCCAAAAGCAATCTGAACCCAAATCCAGGGTTCAAAAGTCATTTTGAAATTCAGCCAAAAACTAAAAAGGATAATTGTGAAATTTAAAATCAATAAAGTCGCTAAGGCGATTTTCAGTCCATTTTTTCGAATTTCGAATTTAGCCTCAATCAAAAACCAGCCGATCCAAACGGCAATGACTGGTGCCACAGGAAGTAGATATCGTTCATAAAATTTACTCGTCAGTGCTCCCATCCCCAAAATGGCCAAAGTCCATAATAATGCAAAAATGAAAAAGGTCGGGTTTTGATTCCAAAGCTTTTGAAGTGTCTCTTTGCTTTTCTTCAAGCCAAAGAAGATCCATGGGAGAAACATTACATTCAGTAGTAGAAATGCTAAAAGTCCATTTTGGAGGATCAAAAGAAATCTGGAAGTGACACGTGTGCCCACTTGATCGTGTAGGAAGCCATCCAAAAAGTAGGGGCCATGGATTTTCCACATGGCACCAAACCAAAAAAGGCCAATAAATATGCTTGCAAGAATTGCAGGATAATAAAGAATCGTTTTCCAATGGATTCTCTGCCAAGGATTAAAAAGTAAAACTCCAAATCCCAAAGCACCTAGTGCTGCAGCCGGAAGGCCTTTGACTTCAAAAGCCAAAGCCAAACTAATATAGAGTATCCAGAGATACTTTTTTGGCGCTTCATTGCCAAAACGAATCAGACCCCCAAAACCCACGGCGCTTGCAGTCATCGTCAATACAAGTAGCACATCCGGAATAGAGCGGGTTGCAGAAAATATCAATACTGGATTGGCAGCCATAATCAAGGCTGAAATTCCCGCAATTCGACGATTGGCAAAAAGAGTTTTGGATAGCAAATAAGTAAGACCTACAGTCGCGGCACCGGCAATAAGAAAGAAAAGCCGCGAAGCAAAAGGTGTAACCCCAAAAAGTTTGAATCCTGCTAAAACAGCCCAATAAGTTAAAATAGGTTTTTTAAACCGCAGCTCCCCACTCCCTAGATAAGTGGTAAGATAATCGCCGTTTTGAAGCATTTTCACTGCTGCATCGGTGTAGTACATTTCATCCGGGTAGTGCATATGAAAACTCAATGCAAAGGGTCCTACCAATACTGTAAATACAGCCATGACTACCCAAGGATTGATTTCGTAGGCTTTTTGAGACATGCGTCAAAGATAAGGCGAAAGGGATAAGAGTCCCCAAATTTTATGCTGCTTGCGGGTAAGTTCATCGCTAATTTTGCCGCAGGGAGTAAAAAGCCCTATTTTTAACAAATTTCAGCATATGGGCAAGCCACTACTATCCGTTGTAATCACCGTTTACAACGAGGAAGAAAACATCAAACCTCTTTTAGATCAAACCTACGCAGCCTTAGCCACGATCGATTATGAGGTGATTTTGATTGAGGATGGATCTACGGACGGAACCGTACGTGAGGTGAAAAAATATGCGAATGAGCGTACCAAGCTCATTATTTTTAATCGTAACTATGGACAGACCACCGCATTGGCTGCGGGAATAGATATGGCTACAGGCACTTTTATCGCGACTATGGATGGAGACTTGCAGAATGATCCTACAGATCTGCCGATGATGCTGAATAAAGCGATTGATGAAGATTGGGATGTGGTAGCAGGTCGCCGTGCAAATCGGAAAGATGGTTTTGTGCTGAGAAAAATTCCTAGCAAAATCGCAAACTGGGTAATTCGAAATACCACAAAAGTTTACCTGAACGATTACGGCTGTACCTTAAGGGTGTACAAAGCTGAAATTGCCCAGGGAATGGGGCTTTATGGCGAGTTGCACCGATTCATCCCGGTATTGGCCAAGCAGCAAGGAGCTCGAATGACAGAAGTGGACGTAAAGCATCATCCACGAATCCATGGCGAATCAAAATATGGTCTAAGCCGGACTTTCAAAGTTATGGCTGACTTGATCCTAATGCTCTTTTTTCAAAAGTATTTCCAGCGACCGATTCACCTTTTTGGGGGGATTGGCCTGATTGCGTTTTTGATTGGGATTCTCATCAATTTTTACTTACTGATCTTGAAAATATTGGGTGAAGATATCTGGGGTCGTCCAATTATGATTTTGGGATTCATTTTGGTTATTGGGGGAATTCAGTTTGTCACTACAGGAATCATTGCTGAGATTATCGTGCGAACTTACTTCGAATCTCAAAATAAGAAGACCTACACCTTGAAGTTGGTGTTTGTGGGAGAGCAAATTGTAGTGGGCAGTGGGCAAATAGCAGAGGACCGGGGGCAGTTCTCAGGCATGAGTCAGCAGGAGGCGGAAAAGGAGAAATCGGAGTGAGCCAATTTTCAAAGGCCATTGTAAAGAAATTCAAAACAATCCTAAAGCTAGGGTTGACAGGGGTTGCTCTTTACTTGGTTTTTCGGAAGATTGATACGGAACAGTTATTGGAAATAGTCAAAACCATTCAATGGTTTTGGTTGATTCCTGCGGTTTTACTTTTTTTGGTCAGTAAAGTGTTTACCGCTTTTCGCCTCAATCAATATTTTAAAAATATCAGCCTGTACATTTCCGAAAAACTCAATCTCAAGCTTTACCTCATCGGGATGTTTTACAACCTTTTCCTTCCGGGGGGAATCGGCGGGGATGGCTACAAAGTATATCTTTTGAATAAGCACTTTAAAACTCCAGTGAAAAAGCTGGTGCAATCAGCGCTTTTGGATCGACTTGGTGGTTTAGTGGCGATTGGCTTTTTGCTTTTCGGACTTTTTCTTTTAGTAGATGTTAAGATAGATTTCTTGGAAACTCAGGTCTGGAATGGCTTGATGATCGCAGGGTTGATCTTGACGATTCCTGGATTTTGGGTGGTTCAAAAATTTCTGTTTGCTGATTTCCTACCTTCCTTTTGGTCAGCAAATGGCTGGTCGATGGCAGGACAGCTCTTCCAGTTAGTCTGCGCTTGGTTTATTTTGCGGAGCTTTGGAGTTACAGAAAATATCCTAGCTTATCAATTGGTCTTTCTACTTTCCTCTATCGTGGCAGTTTTGCCTCTGACCATTGGTGGAGTGGGAGCTCGGGAATTAGTTTTCGTCTATGCCCATACGTATGCAGGGATTGAAGAGACTTCCGCTGTTGCGTTTAGCCTCATATTTTTCTTGATTTCAGCAGTGACGTCACTGGTCGGAGTTTTTGTAAATGTTGATTTTGAAGAGCTTGAAGCCTAAACCAAACAGAACGAAAATACCTTCGCTATAGGACTCGCCGAATTAATCATAAAACTTCGTAAAGGCTGTTGAGACCTTCCTTAGCATTGACCACTAGTTGAGTCAATAATTCTATTTCATTCCCTATTTTTGCCATAACACAAATTCTGATCATGACCCGAGCCGAGCTTTTCTCCCAAATCCAGCAAAAATCTTCCTTTCTCTGTGTAGGCTTAGATCCTGATTTGGATAAGATTCCTACTCATTTGCTTTCGGAGCCTGATCCGATATTTAGCTTTTGCAAGGCAATTATAGAAGAGACAGCAGATTTTGCTGTAGCCTACAAGCCAAATATTGCCTTCTTTGAAGCGCTAGGTCCGAGAGGGTGGGAAAGTTTGCGGAAAGTATTAGAGATCATTCCAACTGATATTTTCACTATTGCTGATGCCAAGCGGGGCGATATCGGGAATACCTCAAAGCTTTATGCAAAGGCATTTTTTGAAACCATGAATTTTGATTCGATCACGGTGGCTCCTTATATGGGAGCAGATTCTGTTTCGCCCTTCTTGGAGTTTCAGAATAAATGGGTGATTCTCCTCGCCTTGACTTCGAATGCTGGCTCTGCTGATTTTCAATTGATTTCTGACGCTCATGGGAAGCCGCTTTACCAATCAGTTTTAGAAAAAAGTCAGGAATGGGGAAGTCCCGAAAACTTGATGTATGTGGTAGGTGCTACCCGGGGTGAATTGATTGGGGAAGTTCGAAAAATAGCTCCTGAACATTTCTTTTTGGTGCCGGGAGTAGGAGCACAGGGTGGAAGTCTCGCTGAAGTCGCCAAATACGGAATGAATTCGACTTGTGGACTTTTGGTCAACTCTAGTCGTGGAATTATCTATGCTTCGGCGGGAAAAGACTTTGCGCAAGCTGCTCGAATAGAAGCTCAAAAGCTGCAGGAGGAGATGAAGAGTCTTTTGGAAAAGTATTTGGTTAACCTTTGAGTCTTTAATTCTAACCTCAGCTTTTATGCAAAACTGACAGACCTCGAAGGTTTTGAATTGACAAAATTGTTTTACCACAAAGGGGCACGAAGGTTTCGCAAAGAGCACAAAGTAACCTTTAAGGTTTCTTCAACTTCGAGGGTTTTGTAAATTATTGTAAAAAATGATTTTCTAGCCGTCCGCAATCTATCCTTTGAGTGAATTTACTTTTTAGGGAATTCTTTCGGAAGGAATTGAAGGGCAGAGTAACAACTTCAGGTTTTATCTCAACCTTCAGCAATTTTCCAGTGGATTCTTTTGTAAAGTGAGATTCACTTATTTGGGTTTTCCATCTTCTAACTTTTTAGATTTTCTTTAAATATTAACTAATTCTTTTATATTTCATAAACTTTTAGTCTACAATTGCTTATGGTGTTTAGAGAGGATTTTTTACAACTCGTCTGGAAGTATCAATACTTCGACAAAAAGGAGCTTCAAGGAACAAATGGCGAGGCCATTCGGATCATTCAAGTGGGATTTCACAACCTCAGTGAAGGTCCTGATTTCAGGGATTCTGCGATCGAAATTGATGGGATTACTTTCCATGGTCATGTGGAGATACACCGATTGGCCTCTGACTGGAAGCAGCATGCCCACGGAGGTGATCCAGCCTACAATTCTGTAGTTCTCCATGTGGTTTGGGAAAATGATCAGGTGGTCTATCGTAATGATGGTACTCCAATGCCTACTCTAGAATTAAAGGGAAAGATTTTTCTTGAAATTTGGAGAAATTATGAGCGAATGTTGGACTATAAAGCTGACTTGCCCTGTGCGCATGGGGTGAAAGATGTCCCAGAGATTGTTCGATTTTCTACCTTGGAAAAAGCCTTGGTGGAGCGATTGCAGGAAAAATCGGAATTAATTCTTCAGATCTTGGACCAAACCAAAGGGGATTGGGAAGAAACTGCTTATCGTTGGCTTTTTACCGCTTTTGGTTTTAAGACAAATTCCCAACCCATGCTTGAGCTTGCCGAGCGGATTCCATATAAAATACTCCTCAAACATCGCAATCAACCCACGGTGCTGGAAGCAATTCTGTTTGGACAGGCTGGCTTATTGCCAGAGCAGTCAGATGAACCTTACGTCCAATTTTTGATTCGAGAATATGAATTTTATCAGAAAAAGTACAGCTGGAAAGATTCTATGAAACGGCAACATTGGACCTTTATGGGAGTCCGTCCCACTAATTTTCCGAGTCTTAGAATTGCCCAACTCGTGGGTATTCTAGCTCAAGCACCAAGCTTGTTGCAAGCCGTGATGGAAGATTCGAGAGATTTTTCAGCTTTCAGGAAATTACTTCAAATAAGTCCTGGAGACTATTGGAAGCATCATTATAGCTTTGGCAAGCCAAGTGAGAAAGCTTTGGCCAAGGGTGTTTCCAGCACAGTGGTGCAGCTTTTGATTATCAATTTTGTGATCCCACTTTGGTTTGCCTATGGGAGATTTTTTCAGCAGCCAGACTGGCAGGAGCGCTGTTTTGACTTACTTCAAGAGCTTTCTCCGGAATCTAATTTTATCATCCGGAAGTTTGAGTCCACCGGGTGGAATGCTGAAAATGGCTTTGATTCTCAAGGGATGATCGGGCAGTTTAAGAATTACTGCCAACCCAAAAAATGCCTGCAATGTAAAATTGCCCAAAGCCTCATCAAGTCGGATTCCAAGACTATTATTGGCTAAGCCCAGTAAAAGCCGTATTTTTGCCCCTCGAATCAACTAATATTATGGAAAAACCAGTAATCATCTTCGGCGCTAAAGGAATTGCACATCCTGCATTAGAGATCTTTAATAGTAATAATGTAGTGGTGTATGGGTTTTTGGAGGAAGATGAGAAACTTCACGGGACAGAGATCAACACAGTTACTGTATTGGGGAATACTGAGGATGACGGTTTCCTTAAGTTGATTGGTCAGAAAGCAGAGGCATTTGTAGCAGTGGATGATACCAAGTATCGTAAATTCTTGGTGGAAATGCTTCAAGAGCGCCGTAAGGTTCAGCCTGTAAATGCGATTCACCAGACAGCCTATATTTCAACAGACGCTGTAATTGGTCATGGAAACTTTATCAATGCTAAGGTTAATGTTGGGACTGCTGCTACCATTGGTAGTCATTGTATCTTACACTCTGGTGCCATTATTGATCATCATGCTACTCTTGGAGATTTTGTTCAGGTGGGTGCAGGATCTATCATTAATGCGGAGGTGACTATTGATGAGGGAGCTTTTATCGGTAGTGGTGTAACCATTATTTCTGGGGTTACGATCGGAAAAAATGCCCGAGTAGGAGCTGGATCTGTGGTGATTTCTACAGTGAGTAATGGGGAGACAGTATTTGGAAACCCTGCGGCCAAGGTGAAATAAAAATTAGGAATAACGATTTCCGAATGACTAAATTAAGCGTTGAGCTAGATTTATCGAAAAAGTAAAGCTGATATCCAGTATCATACATCTTAAATTCTAAAAACACCCTGCCGAAACAGGGCTTAGGTTATGGAAAACAAAGACTATCAAATTCTACTCTATTATTGCTATGCTAAGATTGATAACCCGGAGCAATATCGGGAAGAACATCACTTTTTCTGTGTAGAAAATAACATGCGAGGGCGGATTATCATTTCTGATGAAGGCCTTAATGGAACAGTCTCAGGACTAATTGAGGATTGTGAAAAATACATGGATTATATCCATGCCGACCACCGATTTGCGAAGACAGAATTCAAAATTGAAGGTTTCGATGCCCATGCTTTCACCAAAATTCATGTGCGGTATAAGCCGGAAATTGTGCATTCAGCTCTTCGTCATTTGGATCCTAATGTGAAAACAGGAAAGCATCTTGAGCCTGAGGAATTCAAGAAGTTGAAAGATCAGGAAGATGTTGTGATTCTGGATGTGCGCTCAAATTATGAGCATGAACTTGGACATTTCAGAAATGCAATCACACTCGATATTGATAATTTCAGAGACTTTCCGGAGAAAGTAAAGTCCCTTGAGTATCTCAAAAATAAAAAAGTAATAACCTATTGTACTGGTGGTATCAAATGCGAAAAAGCTTCTGCATTTCTATTAGAGCAAGGTTTTGAAGACGTGTATCAATTGCATGGCGGGATTATCAAATACGGTATGGAAGCAGGAGGGGAAGATTTTGAAGGCAAGTGCTATGTCTTTGATAACCGAATCGCAGTGGAAGTAAATACGGTGAATCCAAGTGTGATTTCCACTTGTTATGTCTGCGGCACGCATTCGGACAGGATGGTCAATTGCTCCAATTCAACTTGTAATGCTCACGTGGCGATCTGCGAGAATTGTGGATGGAAAATGGAAGGAGCGTGCTCAGAAGTCTGCAAGGAGAGTCCAGAAAGGCGGGCTTACGATGGCTCTGGATATTATCAGAAAAACTCCAATGGATACAATCCTTACAATGCGCTTCATCGTAAAAAAGATAAAGTAGAAATTTTTAATCAGTAGCTCGTGCATAAAATTATTCCTGAAACAGAACTAATCCTTAATTCGGACGGGTCTGTTTATCATTTGCATTTGAAGCCAGAACATCTGGCTTCAACTGTTTTTACGGTAGGCGATCCAGATCGAGTGCCTTTAGTTTCTAGACTTTTTGATTCTATTGAATTTAGGACCGCCAAGCGAGAGTTTGTGACTCACACTGGCTTTGTAGGCAAAAAGCGAGTTACTGTCATGAGTACTGGAATGGGAACAGATAATATAGAAATTCTGATGACTGAGCTGGATGCTTTGGTGAATATAGATTTGTCAACTCGACAAGAGAAAGAAATAAAAAAAAGCCTTCAAGTCATCCGTTTAGGTACTTCTGGAGCTTTGCAGGCTGACATCCCGGTTGGTTCACTGATCGCTTCGAAGAAAGCGATTGGCTTGGACAGCCTATTCCAATTTTATCCAGATTTATTAGGGGATCAGACCTTTGCTATTGAAGTTCAAGCTATTTTAGGCTTAGCATTAAGGCCTTATGAGGCCAATGCCGCTAAGGATTTATTAGATCAGTTGCCTAAAGCATTTCTGCAAGGCGTGACATTAACCGCACCGGGGTTTTATGCTCCGCAGGGAAGAGAAGTCCGGTTAAAGCCTCGAATTGGCGGAATGATGGATAAGCTGGCAAGTCTGAGCTTCACAGGGGAAAGACTCACTAATTTCGAAATGGAAACGGCTGGATATTATGGGTTGGGTGAACTCCTTGGCCACAAAATGTTAAGTTTAAATGCGATTGTGGCAAATCGGGTGACTCAAGAATTTGATAAAAAGGCTGAAAAAACCGTAGAAAAACTCATCCACGCAGCTCTTGAAGTGTACTGTTGAAAAAATCACCCTTTTCTTTATGCAGACAGATTTTGTAAATTTCTGATCGCGAAATCCATTGTAAAGTCTTCCCAATTGTTGGAATCCATATCTTGAATAAGTTTGGACATAAATTCTGCACATTCTTGCTTGCAGACATAGATTCCAAAAGTGGACTCTTCTCGATTAATTAAAAACACACGTATACTCCCAAAATGTCTGACGATATCTGACCAAGATCCCAAAACGAGTAATTCATCTTGGTTCATCTTCGTTTGGATAATCTTAAAATTTCCTTTTGAACAAGTGATTTTCATGACTTTTATAAAAAACTTAGATCCAAATTTACCCGATCTGTCAGTGAAGATCAATACGTAGAAATACGTATTTTTTAAAAAAATCTGTGAATTTGAGTTCTATTCGATGCTAAATTTATTCTGTTGAGCCCAGATTACTAGTGAATTGTGTTTTTTCTCCAGCTGTAATTTGGTAATCATATTGCTTCGGTGTTTTTCGATTGTTCGTTCCGAGATGAAAAGTTTGGCAGCGATCTCTTTAGTCGATAATCCTTGAGAAATCAATCTTAGAATTTTGATTTCCGAAGGTGTAAGATTGTAATCAGCGACTTCAGACTGATTGATATTCATGTCCTTGAAGAGCTGCTCACTAAAAAATTGTTTGCCAGATAGCACGGTGGTAATTGCATTGGATAAATCATCCAATGCAAAATCTTTGAGAATATATCCGGAGAGGTTTAGGTCCTTCGCCTGCTGATAAAGGTAGATTTCCTTGTGAAGCGTCAGTAAAATTATTTTTGTTGGGATGCTTGCAGATTTGCAGTGCGCAGCGATTTCAATTCCAGTCATACCAGGCATCTCAAGATCTAAGATTGCCAAGTCAGGGGTGGATTCGATAATTTGCTTCAAGGCATCCGTTCCATTACTCGCTTTGAGTATGGTCTGGAATCCGAGATCTTTCAGAAAATCATATAATCCTTTTAGCAAAATGGGGTGATCATCAGCTATCAGAATCTTTGGGTCATTAGATGGCATTAACGATAAAACTGAGGGTTGTGCCTTTTCCTTTTTCACTTGATACTTTCATAGTTCCTTGAATGGAACCGATTCTTTCTTTAAGTGTTTTTAGTCCTAGACTTTTAAAGTCATTGTATTTTTCCGAAAAATCAAATCCTTTCCCATTATCTGAGATAGAAAGCGTGATGGAATTTCCTTCTTTAGTCAAAGAAACCTTCATTGCAGACGCTTCAGCATGCTTTAATACGTTATTTAAAGATTCCTGAAAAATTCGGTAAATATTTAATTCTTTTTCCTTAGTCAAAATTTTACCTAGATCCTCTAGTTCGGAACTGACAAAAAGTTCAGTTTCTCTATCTACTTGATCGAGAAGTATTTGGATTGCTTTCTCCAGTCCCAATTTTTCTAGCTGCATCGGGTGAAGTGATCTCGCAATACTTCGAAGCTCACTGATGGCGGTATCTAATAATTCCCCTGTAGGGATATCTTGATTGAGCCGGACTTTGTTTTTGATTAAAAGTAGACTTTGACCCAATCCATCATGTAAATCTTTGGAAATCCGAATACGCTCTGCCTCCTGATTTTTCAGGAGCTCTTGTGCGAACTTGGATTGCATCTGCGCTTTTTTTCTAGATTCTTTCAGGTTTTTCCAAAAGAAAATTGCCATTCCTGCCCCGATGATAATCAGTATAAGGAAGAGAAGCCAGCGGACCCGAGCTTGGCTTTCGGATTTGATTCGTTCGATTTCAAACGCTTGTAAAGCAAGTGCTCTTTCTTTTTTCTCTGTTTCAAAGCGAGTCTGATAGTAAGAAAAAGTACTGGCCCTATTAGCTACAAATATTGAATCCTGGTATGTTTTGTATGCATTGAGATTGTTAAATGCATTTTGATAATCCCCAAGTTTCTCAAAAGAATGAATAAGATTTTTATAGGCCAATATGATGAAGTCCATCTCATTAGAGGCTTTTGCGCTGACTAAAGTTTGCTTCGCAATCCGATTTGCTTCATTGAAATCAGCTTCAAAAGATTTATCCCAATATTGCGCAGCAAGGTAAACTACATTTTCACTCGTAATGTCAGGCTCTAAAGCGATTAATTTTTCGGCCTTTTGGAGATAAAAATCCAACTTAGCTCGGTTCCCCTCTTGAGCAAAAATGATGGCTAACTTTAGTGGTACGATCGCTTCAAAATATAAGTATCGCTCCTCCAAGGGGAATTGTTGATCGATAGCAAGAAGTGTTTCCTTTTCGAGATCCAATCGTCCATTTTTCCGATAGTCTTCAGCCTGATTATATTGCTGGATCGCAAGTTCCATAAGAGATCCAGACTCTCGATAATATTCCTGAAGTTGATTTCGAATTTCCGTAGCTTCATCGTAGAGGCTGAATTTGCTGTACAATATCGCAATGCCCCCCAAAGTAAAATTTTGATAATCTTTTTTACCCAGCTTTTCATAGATCTCATTTGCGGTTTGATAGTCCTTCATCGCCAGAATCAAGCTGCCCATGGTGTCATAGGCCTGACCTCTGAAAAAGTAGGAATCAGCGATCAAGACCGAATCTTTAGATTCAAAAGTTTCTAGTGCCGTGGAGTATTCAGGTATAGCTGCTTCAAAGCGATTTAAGTCAAATAGTGCTCCAGCAAGCTTTAAATGAACTGTCCCTCGGAGTTTACTATCTTTGATCTGAGCCGCAAAACTGGCTGCTTTACGAAGGACTTCTGCTTCTTCGTCATTATTATTCATCCCTGGAGCTGGATGATTGAAAAATAGAATCGAGTACTTAGCCAGCGAATCATATTGATTTTCTGCTAGGCTAAGCTTCAGTAATTGCCTAAGCACCAATCCAGTGCTGCTGTCGTTTTTATCAAGTTGGTAATAAGTGGTGGAAAGGATTTTGAGATCAGTTTTAACAATTTTTCCAAACCCATGATGTATTAATAATACCCCAAAAAGAAGGGCCAGTACTACTTTTTTCAAAATCTGAGAATTTTTCGAATGCTAATCTTATCTTTTTACTCGCCAAAAGCAAAGATATCCGCTAAGGAAAGACCATTTGTTTCACTATTTTAATTCCTGCCAGGAATTCTGCTGGTAGTTAAAAAAGTCTTTTATGGATGAATCTTATTGGGTTTTAAGAAAGTATTGACCTTTTTAATTTGCAGTAAGTTAATTTTTGGATAGGATCTTCTTTTGAAAATTTAATATGCGTTTCTCTTTCCTGAGAATCATTGCACTTTTAACTATTGTTAGTACTTAACGTTGGATTAAGTGCGGAGAATTTGAAGATGCCTTTGCAATAGCCGGACTTTTGATACTCCATTCTCATGACCTGATCCAAAAAAATGGTTGGGTGGATGCTTCCTGAAATTTAGAATCAGAGTTAGCCTTTTTGAGCGGTTATTTCCGAACAATGCCAAGAACTGCTTTGCGCTATGCCTTTGAAAAATTTGATTCAGATGTACGTAAAAAAGAGATCAGGAAAAGATTTTTAAAGCAGTAGGTAACCCTAAAGGGCTAATAAACTAAAATGGCTAACTTGGAACCGTATGCTAAAAGCAAAAAATACTATGAAAACAATCAGCAGTCTTGCCTTTCTATTCCTTTTCTTGACTTCTCCACTGATCGCTCAGGATAAGGAGGAAAAGAAAAGCTTCGAAGCAAGAGAACCCATACGCTTTGAAAGTACTCACTCTGGAACTTTTGGAGGGCAAAAAATCACATACAAAGCGGTTTTATCAGAGACCTTTTTGAAAAACTCCAGTGGTGAGGTGACGGCTGCGCTTTGGTCAACTTCTTATTTGAAAGAGGAGGCGAATAATTCTAGTCGGCCTGTCTTGTTTGTATTCAATGGTGGGCCGGGATCTGCATCGATCTGGCTACATATTGGTTTTTTTGGACCTAAGGTTGTCAAGGTGGATTCGGAAGGGAAGGTCGATGATGGGGCGGCTCCTTATCAGTTTGTGGAAAATAATCAGGCGCTTCTTGACTTGACTGATTTGGTTTTTGTGGATCCGATTGGAACAGGATTTAGCCAGGTCTTAGGAAAAGGGGAAAATAAGGATTATTGGGGATTGACTGAAGATGCTAATTCGATTGCTCAGTTTATGAAACTTTGGGTGACTGAAAATGGAAGGTGGCAAGCACCGAAATTTATAGCAGGAGAAAGCTATGGAACTACCCGAGCGGCAAAAGTAGCTGAGGTACTCGAAGGCGGCGGTAATCCGATGGCTTTGAATGGGATTGTCTTGATATCTCAGGCTTTGGACTATGCAGGATCATCTTCTTGGGCTGATAATTTAACCTCATTCTTCACCTATTTGCCTTCGCAAGCAGCTACTGCTTGGTACCATGGCAAAGCTGGAAAAGGAAAAACTTTGGAAGATTTTACCCAAGAAGCTCGAGACTTCGCGTATGGGGAATATTTGGAAGCTTTATTTCAAGGTGAAAAACAAAGTCAGATTGAAAAAGAAGCAATAGCCACAAAATTGGCCTATTTCATGGGTTTGGATAAAGCATATATACTCAGATCCAAAAATCAAATTCTGATGCATCGTTTCAAAAAAGAATTACTTCGAGAAGAAGGAAAAGCTATTGGAACCTTAGATGGGAGATTTCTAGCCAAAGAAACTGACCTTGTAGCAGAAGGCCCAGTACTTGGTGACGCCAGTAGCTACATGACTGAGAGTGCGTATACGGCAGTGTTCAACAACTATTTATATACTGATTTGAACGTTAAAATGGACCGGCCGTATCTTGGCTCTGCCACAGCGATGGGAGGTTCTTGGAATTGGAAACCAGTGCCCGATGGAGCATATTGGGAGCCAAGTTATGTGAGCACAGCCCGATCATTGAGTGAGGTGATGCACCGCAATACAGCTTTGAGAGTCATGGTGGCTAATGGCTATTACGATTTGATCACGCCATTCTTCGATTCTGAGTATACTTTTGCAAGACATGACTTTCCGCAAGAGCGAATTCAGATGAATTATTATGAGGCTGGTCATATGATGTATAATAGACAAGAAGATTTTGATGCATTGGCAAGAGATATAAGAGCCTTTTTGAAAAATAATTTAAAGTAGCACCAAAAGATTCCATGAATATTTCCAATTGTGGAACCGAAAAGTAAGGATTTGAATTCCTTTTTAGAAACTATCAATAAGCTATGCAAAGACCCGATTTTAATGTCGAAGAAGTAACTAAAATTATCCGTGGACGTCGTTCCATGTTTGTCGCTCAATTCAAAGAAAATGATCCTATTGATGATTCTATCATTGATGAAATGCTTGAAAATGCACGTTGGGCACCGACTCATAAGCTGACTCAGCCTTGGCAATTTATTGTCTATACGGGTGATGGCTTGAAAACCTTTGGTCAATACCAGGCTGACATGTATAAGATGCGTGCTGAGAAAAACGGAACACCTTTTTTGGAAGCTACCTATCAGAAATTTATTGATAGCCCTCAGAAAGCATCACACGTGATTGCAATTTTGATGAAAAGATCAGAGGGGATTCCTCTAATGGAGGAGATTTCAGCCACTGCTATGGCAGTTCAAAATATGTATTTGACTGCTTCCGCTCATGGGCTAGCGGCCTATTGGGGAACTGGCGGACCAACCTTCTGGCCTGAAGCAAGGAAAGATTTTGGCCTAGAGGGGGAAGATATCCTGATGGGATTCTTCTATGTGGCCAAACCAGCAACAGACAATTGGCCAGAAGGTAAAAGAGAATCCATGGATGAAAAAGTAGCTTGGATCAGAGAATAATCACATAAAAAAAGCGACAATCGATTGTCGCTTTTTTTATGTGATTGATTCTAGAAGCCTACGAATGCTGGGGGCTCCACACCATTAGATCTCAGGTAAGCAATAGCTGCTCCTCTATGATGGGTACTGTGATCCATCAAAAGTGCCATAACTTGATTTCGAGACGCTTGATTTCCAAATACATCCTGAACTTCTTTGCCTTGCTCTACAGTGAGTGAAGCCATCGCCTTGGCACCATAATCATATGATTTGCCTACAAAATCTGCCAATTGGACTTTAGTAGCAGTTTTTAAATCTATACTAAAGTCTGGTTCCCCTCCCATTAAATAGCCTTGTGAAATACCTACGATTGCAGAACCTATGTGGTGGATTTGTTCCTTAAATGACATAGCGGCTGGATCCGTCTTATATTCCATGCCTGAATCGGGCATTTTATCTAAAACGTCAAGGGTAAACTGCTTGCTGTTTTTCCATTTGCTCATGAATTCTTCCTTAGAAGTTTGAGCCATTACTTGAGCACTTGTAATGAAGTAAATTCCCAATAGAATGCTACCAGAAATAAATTTAACTAGCTTTTTCATAGTGAATTAAGATTAGATTAAGCTGAAAATTTAATTAATATCTGTTGAAATCAAATCGATTGCATAATTTTAAATTATGAGAAAAGTACTTTTCCCTTTTTCCTGTCTAATTCTATTTGCTTCATGCGAGCAAAATTTTCTACCAAAACCACAAGGTTATAATCGGATAGATTTACCGCCGCATCAATTTTTGACATTGACAGAAGGCTACCCTTATACGCTTGATTATTCTGAATCCGCGCAAGTGGAAAAAGACTCATTTAACCTAGCTGAGGATACTTGGATTAATTTGAACTATGCTGATTTTGGGGCCAAAGTTCATTTGACTTATAAAAAAATTGATGGGAAAAATATCGATTTCAAATCACTTTCGGAAGATGCTTTTAAGCTTACAGCCAAGCATCAAAAAATGGCTTATGGAATCGAAGAAGGGATTTTGGTCACACCGGAAGGCTATGTTGCAGTGGTGGCAGAATTAGAGGGTGAGGTGCCTACCCAGTTCCAGTTTTTTGTTACAGACTCTACGCAACATTTTTTGAGGGGAGCACTTTATTTCAATACGTCAATGAAAAATGATTCCCTTGCTCCAGTAATTGAATACATCAAGGTGGACATGGCCCACCTGATGAATTCAGTTAAATTTTTAGATTAATTCAGATTTTTCCAAGAACGGATAATAATCACACCTCCAATGAGAGCAATCGCTCCTGCGATAGATCCTCCAAGCATATTTCCATAGATGAAAAATCCCGAGGAGAATAGTGCAGCATATACCATTGCTGAGCCGATCATCATCAGTCCAATTTCTTTTGGAAGTTGCCCAATAACTTGTCTTTCATTAGGATAGCGATCAAGAACTTTTTTCCATCCAAATGCCGCAGGAGTTACTTTACGATAAAAGCTTAAAAGCACTTCATCTTTCTCTGGCTTCGTTAAGAATGTCACTAATAGCCAACCCACAGTAGTGATAGATACACTGTATACCAGTTTGAGATAAGCCTGGTTTTCGGGAATCAAAATCCAGTTCACTTTCGGATTGATAACCTCAAAGAAAATGGCTACCACAAATGAAATGGCCATTGCAGAGATCTCAGTATATGCGTTGATTCTCCACCAAAACCATCTGAGGATAAAGATCAAACCGGTTCCGGCGCCTATTTGTAGCAGAATATTAAATGCGTCCAATGCACTTGAAAGTGCCAAAGCTAATACGGCTGATAAAGCCATCAACCCTACAGTCGAGATTCTTCCAACGGCTACGAGTTGTTTGTCTGTAGCTTCTGGCTTCAAAAATCTTAAGTAAAAATCATTTACAATGTAGGAAGATCCCCAATTCAAATGGGTAGAAAGTGTCGACATCACCGCTGCGATCAAGGAAGCTAAAACGATCCCGATCAAGCCAGTTGGCAGGAAGGTCAGCATCGCTGAATACGCCAAGTCATCACCTAGCTTATCGGCTGGAATATTTGGGAAAGCAGCTGAGATATCAGAGACATTTGGAAAGACAATTAAGGAAGCCAAAGCAATTAAAATCCATGGCCAAGGGCGAATAGCATAGTGAGCAATATTGAAGAACAATGTCGCACCGATGGCATTCTTTTCATCCTTGGCAGCAAGCATACGTTGCGCAATGTAACCTCCGCCGCCTGGCTCTGCTCCTGGATACCAAGTCGCCCACCACTGAATAGCTATTGGCATCAAGAATAAAGGAATATAAGCATTTGGGTCAGAGAAATCGGGAAGGAAGTCAAGTTTACCAGCCACGTTTTCGTGAGTCAATAAATTATTTAAAGACCCAATCTGAGGTAGGTCTAGGATGTAATATGCTGCTGCAAAAGCACCAATCATTGCGATGAAAAACTGAAAAAAATCAGTCAATAATACACCTTTCAAACCGCCGAGTGAACTGTATATCACTGTCACGACGGAGGCAATAAGTAATGTCTGGACCGGACTCAACCCTAGCATTACCCCACCGATTTTGATAGCAGCCAGTGATACTGTAGCCATAATTACCACATTGAAGAAGACTCCTAAATAAATCGCTCGGAATGCCCTAAGAAATGCGGCTCCCTTTCCTGAGTATCGAAGTTCATAAAATTCTAAATCCGTGGTGACTTCTGATCTACGCCAAAGTTTGGCATATACGAATACAGTAAGCATACCAGTTAATAAGAAAGCCCACCAAGCCCAGTTTCCTGCTACACCATTTTTTCGAACAATGTCAGTTACTAGGTTTGGAGTATCGGCGGAGAAAGTAGTTGCTACCATTGAAACTCCTAATAGCCACCAAGGCATATTTCTTCCAGAAAGAAAAAATTCTTTTGCAGATGTTCCTGCTTTCTTGGAGGTAAATACACCGATTAGTAAAGAGACGATAAAGAATGCAGCAATGATTGCCCAATCAATTCCGGTAACATTCATAGGGGGTGGGTTTATTTTATTCGGGCTAATTAACAAAAAAATTACTAATTGTACCCTAGCTTATTTAATAAATTTTAAAAACATACCTTAAAATTGATTTTTATAAATCATACCCTTAAAAGATCGCAAGAGCTTGGTTTTTTGTTTTATGAATTAAAAATCTGAGTAATTTTGGAAATGTATCGAAACGATATCCTTGAGCTGATCAAACAGTTTCAAATAGAAGGGACAGAAGAATCTAGATTTGAAAAGTTTGGCTCAGGATTGATTCATCAAACCTTCCTGATTGAGTTGAATCAAAATAAATATATCCTTCAATGCTTCAACTCAAACGTTTTTAAATTTCCTGATCGAATCGAAAAAAATCTTGGTCTCTTAAGCGAACTGGGTGATTTGAAGATTTTGCCTTTTCAGCTCCCGCTTCCAATTCTAAATCGAGATGGATCTGGAATAGTAGCTTTTAAAGGAAGTTTATACAGGTTATTTGACTTTGTAGAAGGAGAAACGTTACAACAGATTACTGATCCAAATCAAGCCGTAAAAGCCGCAGAGGCCTATGCACTCTTTTCCAGATGGGCAGATAGCTTTCCGTTAGATCGGTTTGCCGAAACTATTCCTGATTTTCATCGACTAGACCTACGATTTGATCGATTGGAAGAAGTGGCAAAATCAGCGCAAAATTTAAGCGCTGCCGAAACCGAAATTTTGGACTTTTATCTAGCGCAGAAGCTACTCGTGGAGACTTACCTCAAGATTATTCATAAGATTCCGCAACGCTTAACTCATAACGACACCAAAATAAATAACCTGATTTTTTCGCCAGATTTCTCAAAAGTGGCTGCAGTAATCGACTTGGATACGATAATGCCGGGTTATTTGCTTTACGACTTTGGAGATTTAGTGCGAACTGTGGCCAGTGCAGCCGAAGAAATCAGTCAGGACTGGACTAGTCAAAAGTTATTGGTTCCAATTTTTGAAAAATTACTCGCTGGATATTGGGAAGGAGCAGGCGACTGGATGAGCCAAGAAGAGGCGAAATCTTTGCTGATTGGCGGCGAAGTGATGACCTGCTTGATGGGGGTTCGGTTTTTCACAGATCACTTGGAGGGCAATGTGTATTATCAAGTTGCATACTCCGACCAAAATTTCCATCGAGCGAAAAACCAAATGATTTTGCTCCAAAGCTTGCAGTCCCACAAAACTGATCTGGAACTTATATTCTCTCAAATCACCCGAATTTCGATTGAATCTTGACAATTCAAGACATTTCTATTGTCTATTGAGAAGACTCGGGCTATTTTGCTTCATTCCTAAAAATCAGATTCCTTGGCAGGCTTTTTCGACACCAAAATTGAATTTCTAAAAGGCGTAGGACCGCAGAAAGCGGCACTGCTGAATAAAGAGTTGACCATTTTTACGTACGGTGAATTACTGCAGCATTATCCATTTCGCTATGAGGATCGGACGAAATTTTTCAAAATAAGAGAACTTTCAGCAGAGCTGGAAAACGTGCAAATCATTGCAAAAATCAGAAATGTTGAGCTGGTATCAATGGGGAATAAAAATCGATTGGTAGCTCATGTTGCAGATGAAACTGGTGAGATGGAGCTCACTTGGTTTAAAGGTATTCAGTGGGTTCAAAAGAAATTGCCAATCGGTGGAGTTTTTATTTTTCTGGGAAAACCTGCTCTTTTTGGACGGAAATGGAGTATCGCACACCCAGAAATGGAGCCTGTAACCGTTGCAAATGAGCAACGAAATAATTTTCAGCCGGTCTACTCCACGACGGAAAAGCTCCGAAATCGATTTTTGGATTCTCGTGGTATTTCCAAGATCATGGAAGGGTTGGTGCAGGGAAGTCTGCCTCATATCCAAGAGACGATTCCCGATGCCATTCGAAACCAATATCAATTGATCGATCGTCAAGAAGCGATCAAACAAATCCATTTCCCTTCCGAGCCCAACCTGCTTCAGCGGGCTCGAAAGCGATTAAAATTTGAAGAGTTTTTCTACCTACAGCTTCGCCTGCTCAAAATGAAAGTCACGCGTACTGAAAAGTACAAGGGACAAGTATTGGGAAATACAGAGCTGCTCACTGAGTTCTATAATAATCATATTCCATTCGAACTGACGGGAGCACAAAAGCGGGTAATCCGCGAATCTTTTCAGGATTTGAAGTCTGGAAAGCAAATGAATCGCTTGATTCAAGGTGATGTGGGAAGTGGCAAGACGATGGTGGCTTTTATCTGTGCTTTGATTGCGATCAGCTCAGGTGCTCAGACCTGCCTGATGGCGCCCACGGAAATCTTGGCTAACCAGCATTACGAAGGGTTGAAAGAGTTTGCCGATATGATGGGAATCAAGATCGCTTTGCTTACAGGATCATCAAAGAAGGCACAGCGAAGGGTGATTCATGAGGAGTTGCTTACGGGAGAGCTCAAGATCTTGATCGGAACACATGCGCTGTTAGAAGATATCGTGCAATTTAAAAACTTAGGATTAGCGATTGTAGATGAGCAACACCGATTTGGAGTGGCGCAACGGGCGAAGCTTTGGGCAAAAAATGAGGTCCTTATCCCGCATGTCTTGGTCATGACGGCTACTCCTATTCCACGAACTTTGGCGATGACACTCTATGGTGATCTAGATGTCTCGGTCATCGATGAGATGCCCGCAGGTCGGAAACCCATTCAGACAGTTCATCGCTATGATAAGGACCGCTTGAAAGTCTTTGGCTTTATTAATGAAGAAGTCAAAAAGGGAAGGCAGGTTTACATCGTTTATCCATTGATCGAAGAGTCGGCGACTTTGGATTTAAAAAATGTTATGGATGGCTTTGAGAGTATTTCGAGAGCTTTTCCGAATTACCCTATCAGCATCGTGAATGGGAGTATGAAAGCAGATGCCAAAGATTATGAGATGAAGCGGTTTGTCAAAGGCGAAACCAAAATCATGGTGGCCACCACTGTGATTGAAGTGGGAGTAAACGTGCCAAATGCTTCTGTGATGATCATTGAGAATGCAGAGCGCTTCGGGCTATCACAGCTACATCAGCTTAGAGGAAGAGTAGGGAGAGGCGCTGAGCAAAGCTACTGCGTGCTGATGAGCAAGTATGAATTGTCCAAAGATTCGAGAGTCCGGCTCGATACGATGGTGCGAACCAATGACGGCTTTGAGATCGCGGATGTGGATTTGAGATTGCGGGGACCAGGAGATCTGATGGGAACCCAACAAAGTGGAATTACAGATTTATTGATTGCTGACTTGAGTAAAGACGCCCCGATTTTGACCTTAGCGAGGGATGCCGCTCAGCAGGTATTGGCAAATGATCCAACTTTAAACCTTCCCGAAAACGCTCCGATTCTAAGACAGATACGTCAGCAAAAGAAGCATGCTGTGAATTGGAGTAGGATTAGTTGAGCTCGTTAAACTTTGATCCTATTTGATTTTTTTACTAAAAACCTGAGCAATCCTCCTAAAAATCTGCTTTTCCTTTTCCCAGAAAAATTGAAACTGCCCAAAAATAAATCCATAGATCAGCAGGAAGATTTGATAAAGCGGAAGTACGAGAAGTAAGTACAGGAGGGTGTTTACAAAACCGCCTTTCTCCACACCGAAAAAATCAAGAATGGGATTTTTGATAAAAAGAATGGTAAAACCCGTGCAGGCAAAAACTACCAAAACCATCACCACCTGAAAAAGGCTTTCCAATTTCCACTTGGTTTGTAATCGCTGAAGAAATCCCTGTTTAGGGTTATCTTTTTCCATCTGACAAAAGTAATACGAATCCCTTTGAATAAAAGAACCGGACAAAAATCCGGCTCTTCAATAATTCTATTCTGTTAGAACGGCTTAGACACTTATAACGAAAGCTCTCCCGAAAGCATTCGGGTCTATCAATCTCTAATTCTCTTAATATCTATTCTCTACACCCCTAATTCTCCCAATTAAAGACCCCATCATTCAAGCTTTGCAGGGCATCTTTTTTATAATTGGAGTCTAATAGCACCGACACATTATGCCGGCTTCCGCCATAGGAGACCATTCTGATGGGGTAAGGAAGCAACGCATCCATCACAGATTTTAACACGCCTTTGGTCTCAGAGACCATATTACCTACAATACAGATGATCGTTTGATTCTGGTCCACTTCTACTGTCCCAAACTGATTCAGTTCTTTCAGAATTTGGGTTAAATGTGTCAAATCATCGATTGTAACGGAGACTGCCACCTCGGAAGTAGTAATCATATCAATCGGGGTTTTATACTTCTCGAAGATCTCAAACACCTTTCTCAAGAAACCATAAGCCAAAAGCATTCGGCTTGATTTGATTTTGATCGCGGTGATCCCGTCTTTGGCAGCGATTGCCTTTACCCCAACTGTTTCAACTTTTTCTTTGATCAAAGTTCCCAAAGCTTCTGGCTGCATGGTATTGAGCAATTTTACAGGCACATTAAATTGTTGCGCTGGCCAGATGGAAGCGGGGTGAAGAATTTTTGCGCCGAAGTAAGCCAACTCGGCAGCTTCATCAAAAGACATCTCAGCAATAGGACGTGTACGGTCTACTACTCGAGGGTCATTATTATGCATTCCATCGATATCTGTCCAGATCTCGCAGGCTGAAGCCTGGATCGCTGCTGCGATGAGTGAAGCCGTATAATCTGATCCGCCTCGCTTGAGGTTATCGATTTCATTTCGATGATTTTTACAAATGTAGCCCTGCGTGACGAAGGTTTTTCCGGTTGGATTCTGTGCTAAAATAGCTTTCAGTTTCTCAGAGATTTTCCCAAGTTCCGGCTCAGAATTCTCATCGATACTCATAAAATCCAAAGCGACTAAAAATGTGGAAGGAATCTCAAATTCTTCTAAAAGTGTTTGAAATAACTTGGTCGAAAGCAATTCGCCTTGTGCTAGAATATCCCGATTAATCGCCTCATTAAAGGAGATTTTGAGGATAATATTCAAGAACTCGAAATGCTCTTGGATTATTACTTTTGCTTTTTCTCTTGCCAAATCTGTCTTTAGCAGCTCAGGATAAAAGCTCAAATAATGGGCATTCAATTCATCGATTTTTGATTTTGCAAGCGTACGGTCAGCAGAAGCTAGTGCTTCTCCGATCCCAACGAGGGCATTTGTCGTACCTGAAAGAGCAGAAAGCACAACAATTTTTGGCTCTTCTCCACAAGTGATCAAGTCTTTCACCTGATGCATACGTTCTGGGCGACCCACTGAGGTCCCGCCGAATTTCATGATTTTCATACAATAGGTTTTTGAGCGTGGTATTTTTTAGATTCGGCCTAACCGCAAAGAACACGGAGGAGTCGCAAAAGGAGCGCAAAGAAGACAAGATTTTTTAAGTTTTCAGAAAGGAACAATTTATCAACTGGATTTTGATTTTCCCTTATTCTAATCAGCGCCACCTTCTTATTTCTATTTATTGAGGCTGTACTTCGCAAGTATTTTTCTTAGAAGCCTAGCATTTTGATCGCTGTGATAGCAGCTTCATCGCCCTTGTTGCCATGCTTTCCTCCCGCACGATCCAATGCTTGCTGCTGGGTATTTGGAGTTAATACTCCAAAAATTACCGGCTTGTTATATTTCAGGCTGACATTGGTGATACCATGAGCCACCGCATCGCAAATGAAATCGAAATGCTTGGTTTCGCCCTGAATCACACATCCTAAGCAGATCACGGCATCAATAGATTCTTCTTGTGCAAGCCACTGAGCAGCAAGCGATAGTTCAAATGATCCAGGAACGTTCTTTCGGATGATATTTTTTTTCTTTGCTCCGTGTTGAATCAAAGTTTGGTAAGCGCCTGAAAATAGCGCTTCAGTGACCTCTTCATTCCATTCAGAGACGATGATACCAAAAGTTTTACCGCTGATGTCTAGAATGTTTTTTGCCGAATGTTCGCTGAGACTTTTAAGTGATGTAGCCATAACAAGTAGGTGAGATATTAGATTTAAGATTTTAGCTCTTAGGAATCTTAAAAGAATCAAGAGTTAAGAACCAAGAAAGTGTGAAAAGTTATTGGTGTAGAAACAAAAAAGAGTAAGACCTCAAGGCCTTACTCTTTTAGAATGCAATGCAATCAAAGCATTACTGAGCGGCCAAACCTTCTAAGCGAGCTTTATGTTTTCGTGCGCCAGCAAATTCAAATGACTCGTAATAGTCTTCTTCAATTGTATTGTATGTAGCAATTGCGTCTTGAATCTTTCCGGATTCTTCGTAAGCAACAGCAAGTTTATTCAGGTATTTCGGAGTGAAATATTTATTCTCATTGGTATCAGCAGCTTTTTTGTAATTGGTGATCGCCTGATCTACTTTGCCCAATTCCATATTGGCATCACCGATTAAGGCGTATGCTTTTGCCTGCACAAGGTAGTCGTCAGCTGAGAATTGCTCCAAATGAGTCAATGCCTCTTCGTACTTGCGCTCAGAAAGATAGATTGATCCAACATAGAAGTTTGCTAAATTCGCAGCATCTGTGCGCGGATAGTCTTCGATGATTGAAAGGAAGCCTGGATTAATTCCGTCACCGTCCAATGCCAACTGAATACTATCCTGCTCAAAGAAATAAACCGCTTGGAACATTTCCTTCTGTGCATCCACATTCTGGTTTTGATTATTGATCTGAAAATATAAAATACCTCCAATCAATATTACAGCAGCGATTAAAACGCCTGCTAAAATTTTACTATTCTGTTTTAAAAAAACCTCTCCCTTTTCTAATCTTGAAGCGATTACTTCAGGGTTTTCTAGTAGATCGCTTTGATCTTGTGTTTTTTTAGATTGTTTCGTTGCCATGTTACTCGATTTTCAGCCGCAAATATACGGTTTTTATGATTTAACCAAAGCCAAATGCAAAAGCCATGAATTTGAATCTTAATTCATGGCTTAAGCTATTGATTAATAAGATTTTATTCCATTACAAAAGGATAGTCTTCTTGGACATAGACGTCTTTGAAGGCATCCATTCCATCAGGCCAAGGAGATTCTTCGGCAAATTTGACTGCATCATTCACCTGAGTTTTCACTTTGGCGATGATCGCTTCTATTTCTTCCTCTGTCAATATTTTGTTGTCACGGATGTTGCCAAGCACTTGCTCTACCGGATCTCGCTGCTTGTATTCTTCGACCTCTTCCTTGGTTCGATATTTTTGAGGGTCAGACATAGAGTGACCTTTGTACCGATAAGTTCTCATCTCCAATAAGGTTGGTCCGTCGCCTCTACGAGCACGTTCGGCTGCTTCTGCTACGGCTTCATGCACTGCCTCGACATTCATTCCGTCTACTGCAAATGAAGGCATATCGTAAGATTCTCCAAGGGTCGAAAGATCATCGACATTCGAGGAGCGCTTTACTGCCGTGCCCATTGCGTAACCGTTATTTTCGATTACAAATATCACTGGGGTTTTGTATAGCATGGCCAAGTTTAATGCTTCGTGAAAAGCTCCCTGACGAACAGCTCCGTCACCCATGTAGCAAATCGCAAGATTTTTAGTGCCTTTGTATTTTTCTGCAAAGCCGAGACCCAAACCCATTGGTATTTGAGCGCCTACGATTCCGTGGCCACCGTAGAAATTTTTCTCTTTGTCAAATATGTGCATTGATCCGCCTTTTCCTTTGGTAGTTCCAGTTGCTTTACCAAAAAGTTCGGCCATGACAGCCCCAGGGTCTGTACCCAATCCCAGCGGATGGGCATGACATCTGTAAGCGGTAATCCACTTGTCGTCTTTCTCCAAAGCGGAAATTGCACCTGAGGCACAAGCTTCCTGACCAATGTACAAATGACAGAAACCTCTGATTTTTTGCTGCCCGTAAAGCTGTCCTGCCTTTTCTTCGAATCTCCTCATTAGGAGCATGCTTTCGTACCAATAAGAATAAGTTTCTTTTGAATAGTTAACCTTAGACTTGGTCGCTGCAGTTTTCTTTGCCATATCTTAAAATCAAAATGTGCTATTTTTAGATTTCAAATATAAGCAACCATCCCTAAAAATCAGGCTACCGCCAAAATAATTACCTCATCCATGTATCTGAAGTCGCTTGATCTTACGCAATTCAAAAATCATGAAAAACTTCATTTCGACTTTAGTACCCAATTAAACTGCTTTGTGGGGCTAAATGGAAGCGGTAAAACAAATGTTCTCGATGCCATTCACTACCTCTCACTTACCAAAAGTGCCGTGCAGTCAAGTGATAGCCTTAATGTGCAGCATGAGCAGGATTTCTTTGCAATTAAGGGCCAATTTGAGCTTAACGACAAGCCAGTCGAAGTCCGCTGCACCTTCGAGTTGGGGAAGAAAAAGCTGATTTATCAAAATGGAAAGGCGCTCGACAAAATTTCTGAACACGTTGGGTTGATTCCCTTGGTCCTGATTGCCCCCGATGATACGGAGTTGATCAAAGGAGGTAGCGATGGCCGTCGTAAATTCTTTGATGGGCTGATTTCTCAGTTGGATCATGGCTACTTGGATAAGTTGATCCGCTACCATCATTTTTTGAAGCAGCGTAATGCTTTACTCAAGAAATTCGCCGAAACAGGTAGAAGGGATCTTACCCTTTTGGATCATTATGACCAAGAGTTGATTGGCTTAAGTAAGTTATTGGCTTTGAGAAGATCCGAGTTACTTCAAGAACTGGCGCCGCTGCTCCAGCGAGACTATGAAGAAATCTCTCAAGGCCAGGAAAAAGTCACGATTACGTATGAGACGGAGGCCATGCGGGATGATTTTCAAGGATACTTCCAAAGCCTTCGGAAAAAAGATCTGATTACCAAAAACAGCAATGCAGGCATTCATAAGGATGATTTCAACTTTCAGATAGGGGATCATCCAATTCGGAAAATCGGAAGTCAGGGTCAGCAGAAGTCATTCATCATTGCGCTGAAATTGGGACAGTTCCAGATTTTTGAACAGGCCAGAGGCGAAAAGCCACTCTTATTATTAGATGATATTTTCGACAAGCTGGATGATCTCCGGATTGCGCAGCTGATGCAGCTGATCTCCAAAAACACCTTTGGGCAGATATTCTTGACTGATGCCCGGCCTGAGCGCTCCAAAAAGATTTTGGGAGATTTGGATGGGGAGGTGAAGTTTTTTAGCCTTTAGAAATTTAATTTGAATCACCTATCACAAAAAAAACGCCCAAATGAGATACTTCATCTGGGCGGAATCTTCTAAATTCCAGAATTAATTCTTTCTTCTGAAAATCGCTTGAATCGTTTTAAATCCTTTCTTAAACACAATTACGAATAATAAGAAAAGAAAGATAGCAATCAATAAGACTACTAAAAGATAAATTATAGTTTCCATTTCGTTTTTATTTAAGGGATTTGATAATACCAAGCAACTTCTCCAGTGCAACCATCTATTCTGATTTTAACATCAAACTTTTCATAGGCCAGAAATTGATTTCCATCTATCCAAAGGGTGTAGGCAACAGTAAATTTTCCCTGAAAACCATATGTATATCCATTTGAAGCGCTCGGTATTAAATCAGGATTCAAATTCCCACCTCTTACTCCAAGAAACGGGCTGAAGCCATACATATTAAAGCTTGAGGTATTTAGGTTTCCATTTGATATCCCTAATATTATTTCGACTCCATTTAATCCATCTGACATCCCGGGAAAAGGCATAGCAGGGATTCTAGCACTAACTAAATGCGCATTAGTAAAGCAAAGTATACGATTATTTTGATTTGTCTCAATTGCCCTAATCTGTTGGGAAATTGATTTTAAATTGTTTGAATAACTTGTTGAAATATTATTTCTGCTAAAAAAATCTGATAGATTTTGAAATTCAATTTCTTTTGACCCTTCTTTAGACTTCTTTAGGTATTCAAAAAATAATTCTGTTTCACTAAACTTTAAATTAAGCGCATCTACGTTAGGCTTTCCAGTCTTATTAATGCTTGTAATTTCATAACCATATTTTTCCGCAATTACCTTAATTTTTTTTTCTAGAATTAAGTTTTGTTCTTCCTCAATACATGAACTAAGAGAAAAAATAGGGATCATCAAAAGTATAAAAATTAATTTTCTTACTTCTTTTTGTGTTTTGTGTTTTCATTTTTTTGGAGGTTAATTATTCCACAAATTTCAGATCAAAAAACATCAAAAAAAATACCCAAGATTGGGTATTTTTCGAGGGTTTTGTGACTTTTTTTGGCTGAGATTCTTGAATTTTGGGTTTTCAGGAAGACCTTTTTTAGTTCTGGTTTAATATTCCTGAATCAAAATCTGAGCAGGAATGTGAAGCTTTTCATGGAGCTTTCGGATCATCGAAAGGCTGAGTTTTCGTTTTCCTGAAAGAATCTCTGATTTTCTAGATCGAGCTCCTAGAATCTCTGTCAGATCTGATTCAGTCATGTTCATTTGTTCCAGTCTGAATCTAATAGCGTCTAATGGATTGGGCTGTGAAATTGGATAATGCTCATTTTCAAATTCTTTTATCAAGATTGAAAGCACCGCCAATTCGTCTGATTCTGAAGTTCCTGACCCTACAACACCTTGCATAATTTCATATACTCGTTCAAGTGCCGATTCATATTGGGTATCATCTTTTATGGGTCTTATCATAACTTATGTTTTTAGCATTTATTTGGTCATAGTCTTTATGTGTTCCAAACCAGACAATGAAGACGATTTTTAGTCGGTATTCTATGTCTACAATAAGGCGGAAGCTGTTCCCATGAATATTGAATATCGAGCGCTTATCTGATAAAATTGAAGCATTTCGGTAATGGTTTTTTAACTCATTTGGATTATTCCAGTCCGCAGAGGACGCCTCATCATACCAAGCTAATAGAGGTTGCTCAGCGTTTGGGTATTTCTGACACCAATATTTTAAGGTTTTGACTGCTATTACTCGCACGTGTAAATGTAGAAAAATGTTACCAATACGGTATCGTTTTAAGATATATTTTAACCCGTACTAACATTGGTCGGATAATTTGATAATTGAAGATCCGAAGCCTCAGCAATTAAATTATTTCCACAAATCTTCCGGATATGCTCCCGATTCATGCAAGCCTTTCAGCGCTGCGATCACCACGGGCTTATCCTCTGTATAGGTCACTCCAAACCAGACTTTACCGCCTGCCAAGATTTCGAAAGCAGCCTTGCCTTCTTGAATCAAGTTATTTGCAACAGTAGGGATATAAAACTCAGATTTAAGATTGCTCTGATTGGCAGGAAGGAATTCATTCCACATCCGTTCAATATCCCCAAAGACGTCCGCATGGAATCCCCAGAAATTCATGCTTACTGGCGTGTTTTCTGCGATTTCCAGCACTTCACTTTCACCTTTACTGAGTATTTGATCGCCTTCACGAGCGATGGAAGTTCGCTCGACCATGCCGATTAGCTGCCCTTTTGTATTGGTTTCGCAGACTCCACGGCTAACCGTCCCATGCTCAGAAAGTACATTTTGGATCGCATAGCCCACCATCGCATGTAGGTCTGGCTTTACTTCAGTGGAAAGAAACTTACCTAAAACTTCAAACGCCTCTTTACCATAAAAATCATCCGCATTGATTACAGCAAAAGGTTCCTTGATCGCATCTTTTGCGCAAAGTACCGCGTGAGCCGTACCGAATGGCTTCACTCGATCGGCTTGCTTCAATGCAGCCGGCACAAAGCTGTCTAAGGATTGGATCACCCAGTCTACTTCTATTTTTCCTTCGAGCTTAGGAAGGAATTTCTCTTTGGCTATTTCTAATATTTCTTCTCTGACGATAAATACCACTTTGCCGAATCCGGCTTGAATCGCATCAAAAATCGAATATTCTAGGATAGTTTCTCCATTAGGGCCAAAGCCGTCAATTTGCTTATTTCCGCCGTATCGGCTGCCCATTCCTGCGGCAAGTACTAAAAGTGTTGGTTTCTGAGTCATGTTATTTTTTCTGAAAGTCTAATTAACCACCAAGTTCAAAGAGGTTTTGTTGAGAAAGGCAAAGAATATTTTGATTTAAGGCAAAAATGGAAGGGATTAGTTAGTAAAATTTTAATTCGTTCCGAGCCTCTTGGAGTTCAAACTTATTGCTTTCATCTCCTTTGCTAAACTTCAATTTATGAATGGTCTTTATTAACGAAGACAAAAATAAAGGTTTATCCATTTAGGACAAGTGAATGTTTTAAAAAGTTGCCGTCACCACGGCTTCTATAAATACTGCAAATCATTAAATATTATCCCCATAAAATGAATTAGGATATTTTTAGAACCTTAAATATATTTTTTTACAAAAAAAAGTAATTCAGTGGCTTAAAAAATACCCTTAAATTCATTTTTATTTAAAAATCTGATTACTTTCATGTCATAATCTCAACAAACCACTAACCTTATTAAGAATATGAAAAAAATTGAAGCGATCATTCGAACCTCGCGCTTTGATCAAATCCACAAATGCATTGCTGGATTGGGAGTGAAGTTTCTCTCCTTCTATGAGATCAAAGGGATGGGTTTTGAGCATGCAAGACAAGAGATGTACCGGGGGGTTTCCTACGAACCTGCCTATATCCCTCGTACCAAACTCGAGATTGTGGTACCAGATGACCAAGTCGATTCAGTGATCCAATGTATTCTCAGCGAAGGGAAAACTGGAGAAATCGGAGACGGAAAAATCTTTGTCTTCGATGTCCTTGATGCCTACCGAATCCGAAACAGCGATACCGGCGAGCAAGCACTTTAATCTTTTCCAAAAAAAATCACCTATCGAACCTATTTTACCCATGCAAGAATTATTCACCGTAAACAATCTGTGGATGATGATAGCAACCATATTGGTCTTCATCATGCACTTAGGATTTGCCAGTTTGGAAGCTGGACTCACCAGATCAAAAAACACAGTCAATATTTTATTTAAGAATACCATAATTCCAGCCATTGGCCTGCTTACTTATGCTTTTGTGGGTTTCAATCTCATGTATCCAGGAGCTGACTATGCAGGAGCCTTCTTCGGCTTTTCGGGTTTCGGCCTTCCGCTACCAGAAGGTTGGGATACCAGTAATTACAATGAAGGGTATACCTTCTTCACCGACTTTATCTTTCAAGCCATGTTCGCTGCTACAGCGGCTACTATCGTGTCTGGTGCTGTAGCTGAGCGGGTCAAACTTGGACCATTTATTACTTTCTCCATATTATATGTAGCGATTTGCTACCCAATTGTAGGTATGTGGAAGTGGGGCGGAGGATTTCTGAATACATTGGAAACTCCCTTTTATGATTTCGCAGGATCTACCATCGTGCACTCGGTTGGCGGTTGGGGAGCTTTAATTGGAGCCTATTTATTAGGTCCTAGAATTGGGAAATATACTGCTAGCGGTATGAAAGCAATCCCTGGTCACAACATTCCGCTTGCAGTTATTGGCGTGTTTTTACTTTGGTTTGGGTGGTTTGGATTTAATGGAGGTTCAGTGCTCAGCGCTAGTCCCGGACTAGTGTCCAAAGTATTTGTGACTACTTCCATCGCAGCATCTGCAGGTGCATTTGGCGCATTGATTATCTCTTATTTGAAATTCAAAACCTACGATATCACTATGGTGCTGAATGGAATTCTAGCGGGTCTAGTGGGAATTACCGCCGGTGCCGATCAGATGGGAGTTGGCGAGTCAGCACTAATCGGTTTTATCGGTGGAGGCTTAGTGGTTTTTGGAGTGGTGTTTTTTGATAAAATTAAAATCGATGACCCTGTAGGGGCGATTTCTGTCCATTTGGTCGGGGGAATCTGGGGAACCTTAGCTGTTGGGCTTTTTGGAGATTTGGCAGGGATAAGCCAAGTGATCTCGCAGCTGATTGGAATTGGTTCGGTAGGTTTGTTCTGCGTGGGCTTCGCTTGGGTTATTTTCTTCACGTTGAAAAAGACGATTGGAATCCGAGTAGATGAAAGAGAAGAGATCGAAGGGTTGGATATTAATGAGCATGCGATGCGGGCTTATCCTGACTTTGCTACAAAAGATTAATTGAAAAAGTGAAGTGCCTAAAAAAGCCCCGATTGGAAAATCGGGGCTTTAAGCGTTAGATAGCTAATTGAAAGTATCGGTTGAGGACAGGTTCGTGAACCTTTCCAAACATCGAGTAACACCAGTCCTTAAATTCTTGGACTTCTGTTGGTAAAATAAGTCGGAGTCCTTTTCTGAGCTCGCGTTCAAAAAGGTATCTCGAAAAGCTGACTTTTTCCAAAATGGTCTTTACATAATCTATCATAGTCTAAAGAGTTTAGGGTTTATTAACTGTTTCTAAGTTTCAATACGGAGGCATTTCATTAGATGTTACGTTATTTTGGAAATTATAAGAATAGAATAATCACTATTTTCGCAACTATGAATAAAACGATCGCCCGTTTCATTTTCGTATGTTTTTCTTTCCTGTATGTTGGTAATGCGCTAGCGCAAGAAGTAGATATTGAGCTTGGGCCAGGGGAAATAGGATTGAATGAAACTTTCACCATCAAAGTAACGCTGTCTGACGAGAAAATCAAATCGTATGATCAGTTTCCTGAGATCTCCGGTTTTCAAAAACAGGGAATTTCTCAGTCGTCCTCAATGAACCTGATCAATGGTCAAATGAGCAGCTCTAATAGTATCATTCAATATTATAAGCCTTCCAAAAAAGGAAATTTTACGCTGCCGAATTTTGAAATCACCATTAATGGAACTGCCTATTCTTCAGCTGGAAAGCGAATCGCGGTTACTGATCCTGTGACCTCTAGTGGTCTCGGAGGAAGTTCTGGATTTGATCCGTTTGCGGATTTCTTTGGCCGAACCCCTTCCGAGCAACCTGAATTTGTGGAGTTGGATGACGATGCTTTCTTCTCCGTGGCAGTAGACAAGGAGCAGGTCTACCAAGGGGAAGGATTCAACTTGAGTTTGGCCTTTTTCATGTCTGAGGCCAATCAAGCTCCTTTACAATTTTATGAGCCAGGTAAGCAATTGGATGCTATTTTGAAAAAAATAAAGCCTACAAATGCCTGGGAAGAAAATTTCAACATCAGCAATATTGAGCCAGAGGAAGTGACTATAAACGGTAAGAAATGGACAAAATTTAAAGTATACGAGGCGACTTTCTTTCCTTTCTCCGAAGGGAAAATTGAGATTCCAAGAATCCCTTGGGAAATGATCAAGTATAAAGTAGCTAAGAATCCCACTTTCTTTGGAGCGAATAGACAAGAAGATTTTAAGACCTTTTATTCCAGTCCAAAGACAATTAATATCATTCCCTTACCTCCGCATCCTTTGAAAAATGAGGTTAGCGTCGGGCAGTTTCAACTCCGAGAGAATATCACCACAATTGAGGTAGAAACTGGTCAAGGCTTCGATTACAACTTTGGGATCTCTGGAGTGGGTAATATCAATGCCGTATCGGCTCCTAAACGGATCCCTACCGCAAACCTCAATACCTTTGATCCAAATGTAAGACAACAGATCAATAGGGGTTACGGTCGAGTTTCTGGGATTAAAGATTTTAATTATTACATCACTTTCACAGAGGCAGGAGAATACGATCTTCGGAAAAATTTCGAATGGATTTATTTCGATCCATCGCGGGCGGTATATGATACACTAAGGCCAGCCTCCATAGTCAAAGTGGTAGGAGAGAGTAAAACTAATGAGGCCATATCCTCTCAGCGGCTAGGTGGTCTGTATGATCGCATCGGAATCGAGGATAATCGGTTTTTAAACGAGCAATATAAATACTACTTTACGATGGCTATTAATGTCTTTTTGATGATTTCAATGATTTTACTGGCAATTTTGATTTTAAGAAAAAAATAATGGGGAATTCATTTGGGAAGCTTTTCAAGATCACCACTTTTGGTGAGTCTCACGGAGTAGCTTTAGGAGTAATTATCGAAGGCTGCCCGGCCGGATTAGTGATCGATGAAGCTCAGATTATCGCTGAAATGCAGCGACGTAAACCTGGCCAATCAAAGATCACCACCCAGCGAAAAGAAGAGGATGAGATTGAAATTCTATCAGGAGTTTTTGAGGGGAAGAGTACCGGCACTCCCATTGGGATTGTAATTCGAAATGCGGATCAAAAGAGTAAAGATTATTCACATATCGCAGACAAATTCCGGCCCTCGCATGCAGATTTCACCTATTTTGAAAAATACGGCATCCGTGATTATCGTGGTGGAGGTAGAAGTAGTGCGCGTGAAACGGCTGCAAGAGTGGCAGGAGGGGCAATAGCAAAACAATTTTTAGCAGCTAAAGGAATCACCATCCAAGCTTATGTATCACAAGTCGGAGACTTGAAGTTGACTAAGGATTACAAAACTTTAAATTTAGCAGAAGCCGAAAATAATATCATTCGCTGCCCGGATCCAGAAACTGCAGAGGCGATGATCGCTTTGATTGATTCTGTTCGGTTAGCCCGTGATACGATCGGAGGAGTAGTTTCATGCGTGATAAAGAATACCCCTACTGGACTTGGCGAGCCTGTTTTCGACCGTCTTCATGCAGAACTGGGCAAAGGCATGCTAAGTATTAATGCTGTCAAAGGTTTCGAATATGGAAGCGGCTTTGATGGTGTTGCGATGCGTGGGTCTGCTCACAACGATTCAATTGTAAAAGAGGGCGATAAAGTCAAAACTACTACAAATCATTCTGGCGGAATTCAAGGTGGAATCTCCAATGGAGAGGATATTTATTTCAGAGTGGCATTCAAACCCGTGGCTACCATTATGCAAGATCAGGCTTCACTCAATGAGGCTGGAGAATCGGTGACAGTATCCGGGAAAGGCCGACATGACCCCTGTGTCGTACCTCGAGCAGTCCCTATCGTGGAAGCGATGGCAGCTTTAGTCATTGCCGATTATCTTTTGTTATCAAAAACTAATAAACTGCAGGATATTTAAACCCTTACCCATGTTAAAAAAGATTCCTTTACACACTCAAATCATTGCTGGACTTATCTTAGGGCTGATATTTGGTTTGACAGTAATCCGTACAGATATTCCAAGTTCATGGACCATCGACTACATCAAACCAGTCGGGACCATTTTCATCAATGGTCTAAAAATGATCGCAATGCCCTTGGTGTTGGCATCTTTGATTATCGGAGTTTCTAATTTGGGAGATATTTCCAAACTAAGTCGAATTGGTGGAAAGACCATAATTACCTTTATCCTGACCACGGTTGTTGCAATTACTGTAGGCTTGACTTTAGTAAATGTCTTCAAGCCAGGTAAAAGCTTACCAGTGGAAACACGAGAAAGCCTTATGGCTCTTTATGAAGGGGATGTCAGTACAAAGTCAGATGCCGCTGCCAAATTCCAAGACCAAAGCCCACTTCAGCCTATTGTGGATATGGTTCCTGAAAACTTCTTCTTAGCGACCACAGACAATGCTGCGATGCTGCAAGTGGTTTTCTTTGCAATCATCGCAGGGATTGCTTTGCTTCAAATCCCTAAAAGTAAAGCCGCTCCAGTAATCGCATTTTTCGACGGTTTCAACGATGTGATTATCCAAATCGTGAATTACATCATGCTGATTGCTCCTTATGGAGTATTTGCTCTGATGGCCTCACTGATCGTGGAGATAGCCGGTGACAATCCAGACTCTGCGTTTGATCTGCTCTACGCACTCTTGAAATATAGTTTGATCGTATTGGGAGGCTTGTTTTTTATGATGCTTGTGGTTTATCCATTGCTCTTGAAAAGCTTCACTCGAGTACCTTACCTTCAGTTTTTCAAAAGTATTCGACCTGCGCAGCTTCTGGCATTTTCCACTTCATCCAGTTCCGCAACGCTTCCAGTGACGATGAAAATCGCTGAGGAGGAACTTGGAGTATCTGAAGAGATTTCCTCTTTTGTACTTCCGCTAGGTGCCACGATCAATATGAATGGCACGAGTTTGTACCAAAGTGTGGCAGCAGTTTTCATTGCGCAAGCTTTGGGAATGGAGCTTTCATTCTCTCAGCAATTAATGATTGTCCTGACTTCTACTTTGGCGGCCATTGGGTCGGCTGGCGTACCTGGAGCAGGATTGATTATGCTGATTGTAGTGTTGGAATCCATCGGAGTACCTGCGGCTGGAATTGCCTTGATCATGGCTCCTGACAGAATCTTGGACATGTTCCGTACCGTAATCAACGTGACAGGTGACATAGTGGTCACTACAGTAGTTGCAAGTACGGAAGGTGAACTTCCAGAAGGCTTGCTTCGTAAATCAAATCCATTCACAGCGAATGAGAGTGTACAGGATTCCTGAAAATTTAAGTAGTAATTGATACTGAAAAAGGCTGCTCTATTTACTTAGAGCAGCCTTTTTTGATTAATTTTTTCGATTTTATTTCAGACTTCCAGTCATTTCTTCAGGCTTTACCCAATCGGTAAACTGCTCTGATGTCAGAAGCCCAAGAGCGACAGCGGCTTCTCGAAGGCTCGTTCCCTCTTTGTGTGCTTTCTTTGCGATGGCGGCGGCATTTTCATAGCCGATATGAGGATTCAATGCAGTCACTAGCATTAAGGAGTTTTCTAAGTGTCGCTGGATCATTGGTCCATTTGGCTCGATTCCAATCGCACAATTATCATTAAAAGACACGCAGGCATCTCCGATCAATCTTGCTGACTGAAGGAAATTCGCGGCGATCATTGGTTTGAACACGTTCAATTCAAAGTGTCCGTTTGAGCCACCGATAGAGATCGCTACATCATTGCCCATCACCTGAGCAGCGACCATGGTTATGGCTTCCACTTGAGTAGGATTTACTTTTCCTGGCATGATAGAAGACCCTGGCTCATTTTCAGGGATTAATATTTCCCCGATTCCAGATCGAGGACCTGAGGAGAGCATTCGGATGTCATTGGCTATTTTCATTAGGGATACTGCCAATTGCTTTAGCGAACCGTGAGATTCAACCATTCCATCATGGGCTGCAAGTGCTTCAAACTTATTCGGAGCGGTTATGAAAGGGAGACCTGAAAGGGTTGCGATTTTTTCCGCCACTAGCTCCGAATAACCTTGTGGAGTATTCAAGCCAGTTCCGACTGCGGTGCCTCCAAGCGCAAGCTCTGAAAGATGCGAAAGGGTGTTTTTCACTGCACGAATACCATGATCCAATTGAGCTACGTATCCGCTAAACTCTTGGCCAAGTGTCAAAGGAGTCGCATCCATAAAGTGAGTACGTCCGATTTTCACCACGTCCTTGAAAGCCTTTGCCTTGGCGTCTAGGGTGTCTCGAAGTTTTTGTACCCCTGGAAGAGTCGTTTCTACGACCATTTTATAAGCTGCAATATGCATTGCAGTCGGGTAGGTGTCATTGGAAGATTGAGACTTGTTGACGTCATCATTAGGATGGATTTTCTTTTTAGCATCTTCAAGTGATCCTCCTAAAAGTACATGAGCTCGGTATGCAATTACCTCATTCGAATTCATATTAGATTGGGTTCCAGAACCTGTCTGCCAAACAACCAAAGGAAATTGATCGTCATGTTGGCCCGCTAAAATCTCGTCGCAGACTTTACCGATGATTTCAGCCTTGTCAGCTTCCAAAACTCCGAGTTCTGCGTTAGTCTGTGCAGCAGCCTTTTTCAAAATAGCGAAAGCTCGAATGATCTCGATCGGCATGCGGTTTTTCTCGCCACCGATTTTAAAGTTGTTGATGGATCGCTGAGTTTGCGCTCCCCAATATTTATCTGCCGGTACCTCGACAGGCCCCATGGTATCTTTTTCTATACGAATACTCATTGCTGTGATTTGTTGATTGAAAATTTTGACTGCTAAAATACCGTCAAATCCTGATCTCAGAAAAGATGAAGGATTAAATATCTTACTTGTAAAGTGTCAAGCTTTTAATCTTTCATTTGAAAATTAAGATGCTTGTGAAATATTTCCCGAGAGCTTTTTACTTGTCTGTTGAAGAAAAACAAGGCGATAAAATAATTTATAGCTGTCAATCCAACAGCCGCTGTGGCGTAGAAGTAGTTTGGAGTGGCCAAAATATAGAAGGCTGCTGTGGCCAATAATATGCCTGTCCAAAAGCTTAAGAAGAAAACAGCCCCTGGGAATAGCTTGTACTGCAAAAATAGGATACAACCCCGAGGTGTTTCCTCTACTTTCCCCAAGAGAAGTGGCAAGAAAGTATCTCCTCTATTCACAACTTTGGAAATTCTAAATCCACTCTGCCCAACTATTCCATTGAAAAAGGAATCCCGATCTTGCTGAGATCTTCGGTCCAAATAATTTACCTCAACGGTAACTTTATTTAGCTGTGAAAGAACCTTTTTTTTAGAAAAGGCACTTACCAAGATTTCACTATGATAGGGAAGGAGGTTCAAATGAGATTATTTAACTGCGATACAGGAGATTTCTACGTTTACATTTTTGGGAAGCTTACTTACCTCAACTGTTTCCCTAGCTGGAGGGTTTGATTTGAAATATTGTCCATAAGCCTCGTTGATGGTTCCAAACTCATCCATGTTTTTGATGAAAATAGTACATTTTACGACATTAGAGAATGAGAAATCTGCAGCTCTGAGAACAGCTTCCATGTTTTTCATTACGGCATGAGTCTCCTCTGTGATGTTTTCATTGAGCAATTCTCCCGATTCAGGATCGAGTGCAATATTCCCAGAAACGTAAAGCGTATTTCCTGCTAAAACAGCCTGAGAATAAGGCCCAATTGGCGCCGGTGCTTCTTTCGAAAATATAATTTGATTCGCCATTTTTTGAGTTTTTCAGGGTTAATTAAAGAACCTTATGAGTTCTGTTTAAGTTTTTTTATCCGACAACCGACAACCGACAACCGACAACCGACAACCGACAACCGACAACCGACAACCGACAACCGACAACTGCCTACTTTTCTTTTGCTTCATTCCAATACACATCCATTTCCGCAAGGGTCATTTCTGAAAGTGCTTTACCGTTATTTTTTGCCGCGTTTTCCAAATATTGGAACCGTTTAATGAATTTTAAATTGGTTCGCTCCAGCGCTTCCTCGGGATTGATATCGATAAATCTAGCGTAGTTGATCAGTGAAAACAACAAATCGCCAAACTCCCCAGCCGCTTTTTCTCGATCTATTTCAGCATCATTTGCCACATTGAATTCATCTTTGAACTCCTGCATTTCTTCTTCAACTTTCTCCCATACTTGATTTTTTTCTTCCCAATCAAAGCCTACTCCTCGGGCTTTCTCCTGAATCCGCATGGATTTGATCAAAGCGGGAAGTGATCGAGGTACTCCTCCTAACACAGATACGTTTCCTTTTTCTTGGAGCTTGATCTTTTCCCAATTTTGCTTTACGGCTTCTTCATTGTCAGCTTTCACATCGCCATAGATATGAGGATGTCTTCGAATCAATTTTTCGCAAAGCGAGTCGATCATAGTTTTTATATCGAAGTTGCCTTCTTCTGAACCAATTTTGGCATAAAACACAAGGTGCAACATGAGGTCGCCAAGCTCTTTTTTGATTTCTTCAGGATTTCCTTCCAATATCGCATCGGAAAGCTCAAAAGTCTCCTCTATTGTTAGGTGCCTCAGACTTTCTGTAGTTTGTTTTTTATCCCATGGACACTGAGCTCTCAGCTCATCCATGATGGTCAATAATTGGTCAAAAGCTGCTAATTGCTCCGTTCGGGTACTCAAATTTGACATGGGGTATGAAACTATGCGGGAAGTATGGACGTTTTCGAAGTAAAGGTTTAAATTTGCGCAATAAAATTCGTTATGGCAACTCTATTTCTCACACTTGGCTTCGTTGCATTGTTCTTCATTCTCATGTCTGTTAGGCTTCTTTTCCTTAAAAATGGAGAATTTAAAGGCACTTGTGCTTCGCAAAATCCATACCTTAACAAAGACGGCGAGGCCTGCAGCTATTGCGGTAAAACCGTAGACTCAAGCAGCTCTTGCGGAAACCCGGATAACGAGGTGGACAAGGTGATGGCCAAGTTTAAGTAATAAGATTTTAAATCCGGTTTCGGAATTTTTCACCTAATAAAATATCGTACGTGTCGCTTATTAAATCAATCTCTGGAATCAGAGGTATTATCGGAGGAAAGGCTGGCGATGGACTAACCCCCATTGATGTCGTCAAGTTTGCTGCTGCCTATGGGGCATGGGTGCTCGAGAAAACTAATAATCCAAAAATAATAATCGGACGAGATGCTCGAATTTCGGGAGATATGATTTCAAGACTTGTCTCCGCTACTTTGCAAGGTTTAGGAATCGATGTTATTGATTTAGGATTAAGTACTACACCTACAGTAGAGCTTGCAGTTCCTTTGGAGAATGCAGGAGGAGGAATTATTCTTACGGCAAGTCATAATCCAATCCAGTGGAATGCGTTAAAACTTTTGAATTCCAAGGGGGAATTTATCTCTGATGAGGAGGGGAAATCCATTCTCGAAAAAGCTGAGAAAGAAGATTTTATTTTCGCAGAAGTAAAAAAACTTGGTAAATATTCTCAAATCGACGATTACATGGATCGCCACATTCAGCATGTGTTGGATTTGGAATTGGTGGATGTCGAGGCGATCAAAGCAAGAAATTTCAAGATTGTAGTAGACGCTGTAAATTCTACGGGAGGAATCGTGGTGCCTCGCTTACTTCGTGCACTTGGGGTAGAAGTTATTGAGGAGATGTATTGCACTCCTGACGGTCATTTCCCGCATAATCCTGAGCCATTACCGGAAAACCTTCGGGACATCTGCCAAAAACTTGAAAAGGGAAGCTTCGACCTTGGGATCGTAGTAGATCCTGATGTAGATCGATTAGCTTTTATCAATGAAGACGGATCTCCTTTTGGAGAAGAGTATACTTTAGTTGCGGTGGCTGATTATGTGCTTTCGCATACCAAAGGCAATACCGTGTCTAATTTGAGTTCGACTCGCGCACTTCGTGATGTGACGGAAAAAAGAGGGGGATCTTACACTGCTGCGGCAGTAGGAGAAGTCAATGTAGTCAACCAGATGAAAGCCGTGGATGCAGTAATCGGTGGTGAGGGAAATGGAGGAATTATCTATCCCACCTCTCACTACGGTCGTGATGCCTTAGTGGGTATTGGTTTGTTTTTAACACACTTGGCCAAGTTTGGAAAAACGATCTCAAGACTGCGTGCAAGCTATCCAAGCTATTATATTTCGAAAAACAAAATTGAACTGACGCCTGAAATAGACGTCGATAGAATACTTTTGAAAATAAAAGAAAAGTATAAAAATCATCAAATCAACGACATCGATGGGGTAAAAATAGATTTTGAAAAGGAATGGGTACATTTACGAAAGTCAAACACTGAGCCGATTATCCGAATTTATTCCGAATCGGAATCTGAAGCTACGGCCAATCATCTTGCAAAAAAGATCATGCAGGATATCAAAGAGGTGGTAAGTGCTTCATTGACTTGATATAAAAATAGTCTCAAGTCCCTATTGAAATCCAATAAAACCCCGCTTGCGAATGAAAGTTTATTTAGATAATGCAGCCACTACAGCTATGGATGATCGAGTGATCGAAGCCATGCTGCCTTTTATGAGAAACCACTATGGCAACCCTTCTTCCGTCCACAGTCATGGCAGAGAAGTTCGTACTGCCATCGAGCGGTCAAGAAAGAAAGTGGCTGAATTGCTAAATGCTAGTCCTTCGGAAATTTTTTTCACCTCTGGAGGTACCGAAGCAGATAATACGGCAATCATCTGTGGGATAGAAAGTCATGGAATTACCCATGCCATCACCTCTCCAATCGAGCATCATGCAGTCTTGCATACGCTTGAGATTTGTGAGAAAAAGGGTCATATCAAGCTCAGTATGCTGGATGTCAACGATAAAGGAGAAATCGATTTTGCACAGCTTGAAGAATTGCTAAAAAGCAACCCAAAAACTTTAATTTCCTTGATGCATGCTAATAATGAAATAGGCAATATCAACGACTTGGAGCGAATAGGGACTTTAGCCAAAGAATACGGTGCATTCTTTCATTCCGATACTGTTCAGACTATGGGGCATTATATCCATGATTTAAAAAATTTACCGGTGGATGCGATAGTCGCTGGAGCTCACAAGTTTCATGGGCCAAAGGGAGCAGGATTCTTATTTGTTCGAAAGGATAAAAAAATTCATCCATTTATTCATGGTGGTGCGCAAGAGCGGAATATGCGTGGAGGTACTGAAAATGTGATCGGGATTTTAGGAACTGCCAAGGCACTAGAAATTGCCTACGAAGAAATGGACTCTCATCAAAAGCATGTGGAGGGAATAAAAAATCATTTCATCTCACAGCTAACAAACGAAATCCCGGGCTTAAGCTTCAACGGACTTTCTGCAGATTTAAGCAAAAGTCTCTACACCGTATTAAATGTCAGTATGCCACCATCTGAATCCAACCGCGGGATGTTGCTTTTTAATTTAGATTTAGTAGGGATTTCTGCTTCAGGAGGCTCCGCTTGCAGCTCAGGCGCAACAGTTGGATCACACGTTCTTAGAGCCTTAAACCATACTCCAGAACGCGACGCAGTTCGGTTTTCCTTTAGTAGGTTTACTTCAATCAAAGAAGTTGATTATACCATTAGCCAACTCAAAGAACTCTACGCGGTAGAAGCATAATATTAAAAAAAGGAGCTCGAAAGGCTCCTTCTCTATTTAGCATAGTTTTCTCACTCGGGTAAAAATATAAACAAAGCAAAAGTACCATTCCACATCCCGTGAAATAGCACCCCTTTCAAAAGACCTTCATGCATGCGTATAAAACTCAAAATTATCCCTCCGATGAATTGTGAAAAAACTAATAAGGGAGCCCAATAGAAATTTGTCCACCAATTTACGCCTTCAAAATTGGTAAGATGGACAAATGAAAAAAAGATGGAAACAGAATATACCATTAGGGGAATTGGAATTTCTCTTTTTAATACTTTCGATCCCAATAAAATCATGAGGTAAATCAGATAAAAAATACACAAATAGTACTCAGCGATTACTATCAAAACGGTAACAATCAAAGTGAGTATAATAGATAGGTACTTGCGATTTTGGTGATATCGAAAATACAGTTCTTCTCCCATTGGAGCGAGAATAACTACTACAAAAAATAATAAATAGGGCTTGTCGTCTAGATCATCAAATACGTTTGAGTCAAATCGATCACCTGATAAGTAATTAACAAGTAAAATTATTGGAAAGATGAAGATGAATTTTGCAAGTACAAGGATTAGGAAATCTTTGAAAGAAGCTTTTTTGGCGGGGAAATATAAGCCTGGTTTTTTAAAAAACTGAATTATATCTGCTAGGTACGGCGACTTGGCCGTGATTGATTTTATCATTTAAAACTGATGTAATTATTAAAAATATAGTTATTAAATAACTGTGTGCAATAATCACTTTTTATACCCAATCGAATAAGGAGTCCAGATCTCATAGATCGGATCACCTTTGGAGCTCAGCCCGCTGTGATGCCATTCGCCATCGATCACTTTGAAATCGAAATCTAATTCAGCTCCCACTCTGCTATCGTCTCGTGAGAAAAAGGTGATCGTCTCTGCATACTTCCCATCCTTGGCCGTATAAGTTCCTCCGCCAGTTCCAGAAAATTCTTTCGTCTCCGAATTGAACGCAATCCACTGAAATCTTCCACCGCTTAGAATCTTCACGGTTCGACGGGCTCCTGGTGTAGATCGAGAGATTTCCTCGTCTCGCTTACGGCCAGTTATTACCCAATTTCCTGTTAATTGATCGTTCGAATCGGATATTTTTTCCCAGATCTCCACAAGCATTCCATTGTCTGTATTGGCCGAAATAACCATTTTCTCATTGACTAAATCAAATTGGAAAGGTGTGGAAACCCCGACTTGTAGCGGGTTAAGGGTAAAAAAATCTAAGGTTTCAATATATTTTCCTGAATCTAAAGAATAAGGTCCTCCGCCAGCAGCGATAAAATGATTGTCTGAAACTTGCTTCGCTCCAAAGGCGAAATAGTCATCCTGATAGATTTTAATGAATTCTACATCGGTCACTTCCTCCCCATTTTGATGGGTAAGTTTCCATGCTCCATCCAAGGTCTGTGCGGAAATGAATCCAGAAATAAACAAGAATGCGAGTAAAAGAGTAGTCTTCATAGGAGTTCATTTTGATAATTGTTTCAAATTCTACAACTATTCGAAGAAAAACAATCAAATCTTTGTAATAGGTTTACGGAATCCTATTTAGGGTAAATAATCATGACAAAAACCTATACGCTTGGTAATTCAAAATCTCAGATAGAGGCGATGATCCCAAAATTGGTGATCAAGAAAGTCAAGGTAGGAGATCGTTCTATTGCCTTGGTTCGAATGAAGGATGAGTTTTATGCATTTAGTAGTACTTGTCCGCACCGGGGGGCATCATTGATCGAGGGGAGTATTAACGGAATAGGAGAGATTATCTGTCCGCTGCATCAGTACCGATTTGACATTAAAACTGGTCAGGTCAAATCAGGTTCTTGTGGAGAGTTAGAAGTTTTTCCTTGTGAGCTATCAGAAGTTGGATTGAAAATCACGCTGCCAGATCAGTAGCTAAAATTTCTTTTTTGAAGTAAGAGCAAGGTCATGCGAAGAACCGTAAGTTTAATATCTATAAAAGCTAAATAAATGCATTGGGAGCAATTTTGGTATCGCTGGACATTCATTGCGGAGCAAACGACCACTCGATATTTTGTAATTGCAGGGGTCGTATTTGTAATCTTTTATTACTTACTGCATAAGATTCTGGCAAACAGGAGAAGCCAAGCTGCCTTTCCAGGTTGGAAGCATTATTCGAGAGACATTATTTATTCACTAATTACCATTGTGATTTTTGCAACGATGGCCTCCTTGGTATTTATCGTTTTTAGTGATTATTCTAATCTTTTCAGACCTTGGGATAAGTATGGTGAGATTTATTATTACTTGACTTTTCCAGCCATGTTGCTGATTCACGATGCCTATTTCTATGCGACGCATCGATTGATGCATCATCCCAAACTTTTCAGATACGTGCATCGAGTACATCATCTTTCCACCAATCCATCACCTTGGACTGCTTATGCTTTTCACCCGCTAGAGGCCATATTGGAGGCAGGAATTATCCCAGTTATCGCTTTTACCTTACCCGTCAATCCTCCTGCTTTGGGTCTATTTTTACTCTTTCAGTTTTTCTTCAATGTCTACGGGCATTTGGGATTCGAATTACTTCCTGCCAAATTTCATAAAACTTGGATCGGTAGATGGGTCAGCACAGGTACAGCTCACAATCAACACCACCAACATTTTCATGGTAATTATGGCCTTTACACGTTGATTTGGGATCGACTTTTTGGAACGCTTCGTAAAGATTATGATCAGAAATACGAGGCAATGACTTCTGGCAAAAAGCAAGATTGACGATCAAAGATGGAATGAGACGCCTGCCTGCCGAAGGTAGGGAAGACAGGAGACGGGAGATTGAAGATGGAAATTCCCGATTTTCGTAGCCCCAACGTCCCTCGAAAGTTTTCATTATTTTAAGTGCTCAATCTCTTTTCTCTCTTTAGTCCTTTTCAGAAAAAAAAGCGAACTTCCAACTGATTAACTGTCAATCGTAATTCATGAAAAACCTCTTTTATTCTGTACTTGGAATTGTACTTTTTGGGTTATCCTGCCAAGTACAATCTGATGAAACCGACTACACAGACTGGTCACATTATGGTGGACCGGCAGATGGCTCGCGGTATTCGTCTCTCTCGCAGATCACGAAAGAGAATGTCTCCCAGCTCGAAGTGGCTTGGACTTATCATACTGAAGATGCTACCGAACGATCCCAAATCCAGTGTCAGCCGATCGTGGTGAATGGGATTTTGTATGGTTCTACCCCGAAATTGAATGTCTTTGCCTTAGACGCAGCGACGGGCTCCGAAGTCTGGCGATTCGATCCTTTTCAGATTCTGGGAGGAGAAAACAGCTGGGCAGGGACAAATCGCGGAGTGAGCTATTGGGAAGATGGTGAAGACAAGCGAATTCTCTTTGGAGCTGGCAATTGGCTGATGGCGGTAGATGCGCTGACGGGTGAGCCGATAGCTGACTTTGGAGATGGAGGAAAAGTAGATCTCCGGAAGGGGCTGGATACCGAACGGGAGGATTTTCTAATTGTGGCCAATGCGCCTGGGGTGGTTTTCAAAGATTTATTGATCATAGGAATGCGACTTTCCGAAGGGTTGGATGCGGCGCCAGGTCATATTCGGGCTTACAATATCCGAACCGGCAAGCGGGAGTGGATTTTCCACACCATCCCAAAAGAAGGCGAAGCAGGCTATGAGACTTGGGATCCAACAACGGTCTCCCAAATCGGAGGAGCGAATAACTGGGCAGGAATGACGGTCGATCAGGATCGGGGAATCGTCTTTGTGCCAACAGGCTCTGCCACTTATGATTTCTGGGGAGGAAATCGTGTTGGAGATAATTTATATGCGAATTCTTTGCTGGCGCTAAATGCCGAAACAGGCGAGCGGATTTGGCATTTTCAAGCCGTGCATCATGATGTTTGGGATCGGGACTTTCCGGCAAATCCTAATCTAATCCGAATCCAAAAAGATGGCAAGTGGATCGATGCTGTTGCCCAAATTTCCAAGCAAGGGATGACCTACGTATTTGATCGAGAGACTGGTGAACCAGTTTGGCCGATTATTGAAACTCCCGTAACTCAATCCACCTTGCCAGGCGAAGTGACTTCTCCTACTCAGCCAATTCCAACTTTGCCAGAGCCATTTATGCAAATGACTTTTCAGAAATCTGACATTATAAATCTCAAGCCAGAATGGCAAGCTGACATTCAATCACAGCTTGAAAATGCTTTGATGGGAGATTCATGGCTTCCTCCAAATGCAGATCAACCGATCGTGCTTTTTCCCGGAATGGATGGGGGTGGAGAATGGGGCGGAGCATCTTTTGACCCGACGACACAGACGATGTATGTGAATGCAAATCAAATCCCATGGATCATCCAGATGACTGCAAATGCCAATTTTGAAAATGTCGGGCAGGCAGTTTATACGAACTATTGTGGGAATTGTCATGGATTGGAACGGAAGGGAAACCCTCCAGCTATTCCGAGTTTGATCGGTCTGAAAGAGAAATATAGCCCTGAATCCCTTGATCTTTTGCTTCGCAAAGGAAGAGGAGCCATGCCTGCCTTCGACTATATTTCCAAAGAAAATCGCGCAGTTTTAGTGGATTACCTTCTTGGAAAAGCTGAAATCAAAACAGATAAAAAAGAGCTTGAAAGTGCGAATAGCCAGCTCCATCCACGCTATTATATGAATGGGTATAAAAAACTGCTGACCAAAGATGGGCTTTATGGATCAAATCCACCTTGGGGATTGCTTACGGCTATCGATATGAAAACGGGGTTGAAAAAATGGCAAGTTGCTTTGGGGGAAATTGATTCGCTGAGTGCCCAAGGTTTTGCGCCAACTGGCACAGAAAACTACGGTGGGCCGGTCACTACAGCCGGAGGAGTGTTATTTATCGCCGCGACCAAAGACGAAAAAATCCGCGCCTTTGATAAAGAAACCGGCGCAATACTTTGGGAAGCTAAACTTCCAGCGGCTGGACATGCCACTCCTGCGGTCTATGAAATGAATGGAAAGCAATTCCTAGTCATCGCATGCGGAGGAGGCAAAGGCACCAAAAGCGGAGATGCTTATGTAGCTTTTGCGCTGCCGGATTGATAAATAGGGAATCAAAAGAGACGTCTTAGTTCTCAATGCGAGTGAAAATCACTTCCCCGTCACTCCCAAAAACACATTCACCTTGGGATTGATAGGATTACCTGACATCCTTCTTAGGAGGACAAGCTGTCCACTATGGTGAATCATGTCTACAATCGGACCATTAATCATATTCCAAAAGGGATATTCCGTTCGGTTTTCTCCGCGTTGAAAAATAATCTTCAATGCTGATATTTCCGAGTCACTTTTCCCAGCGAGCAGTTCGCTTGACTCTAGAATATTCCGCAAGGTCTTTTCTCTATATTCTAAAAAACTCATTCCCGAGATGTCTGAGGGCTGAATATTGGGAATATTTCGGGCTCCGTTAAGCATGGTTTGAGAAAGACCGAAAAGGTGTTCGATCGTTTCCATCGTATTTCTGGATTCGGGTGTAGGGATGAAATCTAGATCTTTTTCTGTCAATCCTTCTGTCGCCCAATAATAGCGAAAGCCCAAACCATCGATCAATCGACTCAGCACATTTCCGCCTGTGTATTCCCCGGTTTTTTCTGGGATTTGAGCGTAAGGAAGTTGGTCGATTGCGACTTGAGCAAAACCAGAATTGAAATAAATCATGAAAATGAATAAAGCGAATAGGTGTTTCATAAGGCGAATAGAGTGATTTTTTTCCGAAAAATAAGGAAGCTGAGAATCCCTACATTCGTTGCACGGTCATTCCGCCGTCCACTGAGATAATCTGACCGGTGGAATAAGGTAAATCTCCCCGAACTAATGCAGCGGCAACTTTCCCGATATCCTCCGGCATTCCCATCCGTTGTTCGAGTGTAAAGCCACTTTTCACTGCTTTGTGATAGGATTCTCGTACGGCTTCGATCATGTCAGTTTCGATCACTCCCGGTCGGATTTCATACACTGGAATATCAAACTCAGCCATCTTGACTGCCATCACCGTGGACATCATCGAGGCAGCAACTTTGGACATACAATAAGAGGCACGATGGATAGAGGCCACTACTGCTGATACTGAGGTGACGGTGATGATGGTGAAAAGCCGCTCAGGATTTGCCTGCTTCGCTTCTGCCATCCACTTGGCAATGGCTTGAGTCAGGAAAAAGGTGCCTTTCTGATTGATATCGACTACATAATCGTAATCTTCCTCTGAGATGTCAAATACATCGCTTCGGACTTTCGGAGCCACGCCGGCATTATTGACGAGGATATCGATTTTACCGAACTTATCTCGCATGCCTTGGACGATTCCTTTTCTGCCTTCAGAAGTCCCGATATTTCCTTGTACATACTCGACTCGGATCCCAAAGGCGCGTAGTTCTTCCAAACTTCCCGCAGCATCCTCGGCTGATCTCACCCCATTTATGGCGAGATCTATGCCTTCTTGGGCAAGTTTTTTTGCAATTCCAAATCCGATTCCTCGGCTTCCTCCTGTGACTAAGGCGACTCGATTCATGTGTTTATAATTTGTTTTTTAACGGTCACATGGAATGCCCCTAGTCCTGATAAAAATACCGGGATATCCCCCTTTTCGAAAGATTTTCTCATGGGCATTTCATGTGCTTTTCAACTCTTTTAAAGTGGTAAATTCTTCCATGGCTTTGTAAAACGGATCAAGCGGAAAGCATCCTGAGATCATTCCATTTCGTGGAGCGGTAGTGCAATCTGAAAAAGTTCTACAGATTTTACCACGCTTCATCCCTTTTCCTGCTAAAATATCCTCGGGCAATTCTGGATAACTCAGCACCATTCTGCCTAATCCAATCGAATCTGCTTTGCCGGTTTGAAGAACATTCTGGGCCACGTTTGGCAGCCATTCTTGCAAGTAAGAATACGCCGAGCCGACCACATAAAAGCTTGGAAATGCAGCCTTTACAGCTGTAGTTGCCGCAATTTGCCGCGCAACACCTTGCAGTGGATCCTCGGGTGGCTGGTATCCATCAGATGGAGGAAATAAGGCCGGTCGCTGAATATGCGGGTTGTAATAGGGACTTCCTGCTGTGGTACAAAGCAATTCGATATCGAGCTTTTCAAGTTCTTGAAGAAAAGCAAATGGTTCGGTCAAATCAGTTTTCAAACCAGAAGGATCGGAGCCAAAAGCATAATTATAGTCTCCCTGAGTTGCAGGAACACCGGTTTCTTCTGGTCCTTTTTGAAAAGGCATCCAATCAAAAATGCTCATTCGCACCCCAATTTCCAGTCCGGGAGCTTCTGCACGGATTCCGGCCACGATCTCTCGAAGAAATCGACTTCGGTTTTCCATGGATTTTCCATAACGACCTTCGCGATCGTAGCTGCTTAGGAATTCATGTCCTAGATAACCGTGACAATGCTTGATATCTACAAAGTGGAAGCCTGCCTTTTTGGAAAGTACTGCTGCGCGAACATAATCATCAATCAATTCACTGATTTCCCCGTCACTCATCAATGGATAATCTTCTCCCAATCCAAATTTTTTGTCTAAAACTGGATGATGGTAAAGAATCTTCGGCTCCATTTTAGTCTTGCTATTTGGCTTGCAAAATCTTCCCGAATGGGTGAGTTGCAGGCCGATAAGTAAGTCATCGGTCGTTCCGAATTTTTCTTGATGTGACTCTTGAATGAGTTGAAAAAGCCCAGCAAAATCCTGAAAATTAGCTTTATTCATCAACAGTTGATTGGGATTGGCCCGGCCTTCGTGACTTACTGCTACTGCCTCACATCCCCAAAGAAGCTTTGCTCCGCTGATCGCAAAGTTGCGCCAGCGCCGCTTGGTCAGATCAGTCGGTCTTCCATCGGTAGTTCCATCCCAGCCTTCCATTGGCAGAATACAGAATGAATTTCCGATTTGATTTCCTGCTCGTGTTTGATGACTTTTTGCAAATGGGGATTCTGATCGAGTACTTAGCTCATCGTCAAAATCCATGAGAATACCTTGCTCAATTAAGTAGTTTCTGAATTGCTCCGCGGTTTTAAGTTGGGCAATTCTAGGAAATTTTGGTTTGTGTTTTTCAGTACTCATATCGGTTTTACGCAGTTGAAAAAGCTATAATAGGGTTCGTTATTTTTTATTCGCTGAATTAATAGTGCCAGTTCCCTAGCATGGTAATCGCCCCACATACAGGATTCTCCATAAGGAGCTTTTCCAGGCTCCGGGGCATAATCCCAGCCATTCGGCTGATGGTAGATGGCATGCAAGATCAACCCTTGATGGCTTGGGTCTGTGGATAAGTAAGGCTCCTGAAATAAATGAAAGGCTATTTGAATCCCCGCTTGATGATATCTGGCAGCTCGCTCAGGGTCAGTGGTTTTGATAAAATTGGCTATTCTGATCAGTCCCTGCGCAGTAATGCAAGCCGCTGAGCTATCTACTGGTTCGATTCCATTGAACGGATCGGCGGGACGATTCAGGTAATCTCCCATTCGTTGGAGTCCTGGTGCTCCGGTATCCCAATACGTAATCCCATCTGAAGGGGTATTAGCCAGGTAAAAGTCAGCCGTTGCAATCGCAGCAGTTTTTAATTCTGAAATCAAATCCTGTTTAGAAATTAGTGCGGCATAGTCTTCGGCTGGAATTTGATCCAAGATTTCAAGTGTTTCTCCAAGTCCGGAAATGGCCCAAGCCTGACCTCGAGTCCAGGTACTAAAGCCGGTATAGCCTTGCTGGGAATTGGGACAGCGGTAATTTCCGTCGTTGGTATTGAAGATGATTTCATGTGCTGTTCTTCCTGAGACATCATAGCTATCTCTTCCATTTCCATAATAGATCGAATACCGAACGGTGGTAAGCATGTGCTGAATCGTCCGCTGAATCAACGATATTTTAACATCATTTTCACCTTGGAGCACATGGCCAAGCGCATGGGAAACGACTAAAGCGCGACAAGAGCGCATCGTATCGACAAAAAGTGAATGTGGACCATTGAAGGAATAGATATAACCCCCGCCGGGTATCGTCGTCCATCTGGTAGCTTGCACCGCTCCACTTACTTTGAGTGCGAGTTTATAGAATTCCTTTTCCCATTCCGAAGCTTGAATTTTTCCCTCCTGAATCAATCTGAGCAAATTGCCATAGGTGCTCACATTATTGAACCCATGATCATGGACTCCGGTATGAGTCAGGTGGGGAGCCATTTTTTCGACGGTATTCTTTCTGCCGATTTCAAGAAATTCTGAATCTCCAGTGGCATCAAACTGAAGTAAAGCAGCGCCATATTGAAAGCCCTGAGTCCACTCCGTCCAGCCTCGACTGACGTACTTTCCTTTTTCTGTGAAGACAGGCGCACCTTTGTTGGGATCGAGTGATCGTTCGAGTAAATGGATTTTTTGACCGGAAAGCTCCCAAAATTGCTTTAGTGGAGCGTCCAAGCTCGCTATCGAAATCGTAGAATCAAGCTTCATTGTATGTCTTTTGAGTAAAGTGGTGTTTGAGCATCAAGACTGTTGTGGCGACGGCTAAAATCCCGTACATCACAATGTCCAACGGCTGACCCAAGAGTTGATTGGGAACAATCTCCACTAATGATAGAATAAAATAGCCTAAACCTAGGCTGGAAATTAAGAGTAATCCTTTTGGTGGATTCTTGAAAATAACTGCTCCCAATACTACTGGGGCAATCATCGATGTGCCAGTGAAACTCACTCGTGCAAGTAAGACCAATTCGTCAGTCATGTAGGTTGAGAAAACCAACACGATGATAGAAAATGCCAAAATGGAGATTTTCGTAGCACGCATATTCGCCTGATCCGAACCTGTAAGCAAGGATCGTAATTCGGTGCCTAAGGCAAAAATCTGGGCATTGGTCGTCGAAAGACAGGCCGCGAATAAGCCAACTACCGCCAAAGCCGCAACTGGGACCGCCTGATCAAATAAGAGTGCTTGAGTCAGGAAGTCGGCGGTGCTGGCTTCAGGATATTTAATAGCTCCATAGAGCCCAATAAAGGCAGTCGGGAGAATCACCAAAATTGCGAAAATCCCAACTGCATAGGCCATTTGATGAACCGATTTCAAATTTTTCATCACCACTAGTCGTGTGGTAAACTGTGGTTGCGAAACCGGAATCAGCACAATGGCAATTGCTGAGGCGATTAGAAACTGAGGACTAAAAAGTCCTTTTGGTCCGGGAAGGCTGAGCAGACCCGCATTTGATTCGGCTACTTTAGCCATTGCTAACTCAATTCCTCCAGCCATCTTGAGGCAGGTAACTCCAATAATCCATATTACGGCCAACATAATCACACCTTGGATGGCATCGCTGTAAACAATTGCTTTTAATCCACCGATCTGTGAATAGACCAACATGATCACAACCAAAACTGCCGCCCAAGCCCAATAGGGGAGCATTCCCGGAAAAGCAGCATCCAGGAAAATTGAAATACCACGAATTTGAATCGAAACATATGGGATCAGAAATAAGAAGGAACTGACAAAAAGCAAGTATCCCGCATAGCGATTACCATAGCAGGATTTCATCAGTCCAGCTACGCCTTGATAGCCGACTAAAGCAGCTCTTTTCCGTAGGGAATAGCCAAACCAAATTAGGAAAAAGACCATCAAGGCATCCGAAAGGGCCAAGAAAATCCAAGCTCCTACACCATGGGTCCGGAAGAAATCAGGCATTCCCATAAAAGTAAATGCACTGAAAAGAGCTGCCGAAAAGGTCAGGAATCCTAGGATTGCTCCGATGTTTGAGCCACCGAGGATGAATTCATCCGAACTTCGATCTTTTCGATATGAGAGGTAGGAGGCATAGGCGAGCATGCCCAGAAAAATGGTAAAAAAGAAAATTAGCCAGCTAATCATGATTTAGCGGGCTCGCCGTAGGGGAAAATTTTAGAGGCTATAAACGTGGCAAGTACAACTAAGACGGTCACAAAAAACCCAGACCAGAAAATAAAGGGAATTCCCGCTAAGGTTGGGGTCATTTTATTTTCCTTAAAAATAATTAAGAAAGAAGCCATAGCGAGAGCAATGACGAATGATACGAGGAATCTCCAGATTTTTTGTTTCATGTAAATTGACTTAGGTTATTTGGGTGAATAGGTGTTTGTTGGTATTTTATATTGCGGCGAGTCAAAATAGCAAATATCTCTTTTATTGTTAGCCTGTAGCGTTGAGCTTTTCGAATTTTTATTAGAATTGTTTTGATGCGGTTGTCAGATCTCTGTTGTCAGTTACCTGTTCTCGTTCAACTATTTCCTATGTAGCGTTATCTGCCCAAATGCTGATTAATTTTTTTAATTCGGAAAATCGTTTCCATGCTCCCGCACGAAAATCAGTTTTCCAAAAAGTAATTCTGGGCAGAAGAGGGTTGTTTTTCAAACCGGTTTACCACGGGTTTCACCCAAGGCTTTTCATCTTTGAACCCTTCAGAGCCATCTTTTCTTGGGTTACTTATCTAAATCTTTGGTTTCAATGCATTTGAAAGGAATCTAATTGGGTAAGCAATATTTCCGAGTCGAATCCAGCTTCTGGAGATTCAGAAAAAATTTCAATATGATGCTATGTGTCTGTGAGACGATCAATTTCTCCCCTTTTTGAAACCCTCGGCTGTCTTTGTTGTTAAAAAGAAAAAAGATCTCATGAAAAAGTTTCTTGTTTTATTTCTCTTCATTTTTAGCACGTTGTTAAGCTTTGGCTGTGAAGCCCAAACCAAGTCAAAAGCAACAGACGACAACTATACCTACAAAGCTCCAACTCGGGATGGTACAGGCAAAATCTACATGGGCCGGGAGATTTCCCAAGTCATGGGCTTTGCAGGAAGATCTTGGCTGGAGCGGCAAAGCCGAGAGCAAGAAGAAAGTGTCTCGTTAGCGATTAAAAATTTGCCGATTACGGCGGCTAGTGCGGTAGCAGATATTGGCGCCGGCTCGGGCTATTATACTTTTCGAATTGCACCAATGGTCCCTCAGGGGAAAGTTTTTGCCGTGGAGATTCAGGATGATGCGATCAATTACCTGAGCCAGAAAAGCAAAGAATTGGGAATGAATAACGTCGTGACGGTAAAAGGAACTGAGTCTACTCCAAACCTTCCGGAAAACGCCATCGATCTTGCGATCATGGTGGATGTCTATCACGAACTCGCCTACCCAAAGGAAATGCTGGAAGCCATTCATAAATCCTTGAAGCCTGATGGAAAATTTCTCTTACTAGAATACCGAGGCGAAGACCCTACGATTCAGATCAAACCGCTTCATAAAATGACCGAGAAGCAAGTTGAGAAAGAGCTCAATGCCAATGGGTTCCAACTGGTGGAGAATGGCAAATTCATGAAGATCCAGCACTTTTTGGTTTTTGAGAAGGTGAAGTAGAGTTTTAGAGGATAGGAGATTAGAGAGTAAGAGAGTGGGAGCCGCGAAAGCTTTCGGAGGAGATTAGAGCGTAAGAGATTGGAGACTTAGGACTTGACATTAGAGGTGTTTTTATAATACAGCCTCTTTTCAAATACGGTTTTTTATGTTGGATTCGGATCAAACTCCCCCTTTCTGAAAGTGGTTTAGGGGGATTTAAAAGTGAGTTTAGGTCTATTTTTTCTTCGTTGTCGGTGCTGATACTCCTACTTAAAAATAGTGGTTCTACCACGAATTTAATGCAAACGACACTTGATTATTTGATGGCAAGAATCTCTGGAGGATAGCATCCGGATGGGTGAGACTTGCGGGATTTTCGGTTATGGGCCGCTTTGCACGCCGTTAAGAAAATGACTTAGCTCCCGAGGTACGAGGGAGATCCAGTCATTTTTAGGTGGGCAAGGCAGCCCAAAATTCCGCTGTCTCCTCATCTCAAATTAATGAAAAAAGCTTCCAGCGGAAAGAAAAGACCGAGGCTCAGGGTTTTTTGCCTGCCCGCCCGTGCGCGGGGTTACTTTTTGGCCGCCAAAAAGTGACAAGGATAAAACTATAGAAAATGGATTGAAGTGCTCAGAACGTTGAATCTTCGCCGTATTGATGAAACTCTGGTAAAATAGATATCCTACATTATTCTGTATAAGATAATTCTAAAGCCAAACTTGCTTCTTCATTAAATTCAGGGTAGAACCAAAATAGTAAAGTGGAGCTTGTGGTAAGAATTATTTTCTAGATTAAAAATTTTTTCACACACCTGATTTAATGCAATTACCTTTGCATCATGTCCACTTCTACCAAAAGCCAAGCTGAAATTCTTTCCAAATTGGGAATAGCCAGTCTCAATCCCATGCAGCTGGCTGCGCAAAAAGCCATTCGTTCTAACAATGATTTGATTCTACTTTCTCCAACGGGGACAGGAAAAACGTTGGCTTTTCTACTTCCCCTGATTCAAGGTTTGGATGAAAAGATCAGTGAGGTACAGTTACTAATAATTGTGCCTTCCCGCGAACTGGCGATCCAGATTGAGCAGGTGATGCGCGAGATGGGGACTGGATTCAAAGTGAATGCGGTCTATGGTGGTCGGACAGGATCTAAAGACCGGATGGAGATCAAACATCGTCCAGCAGTATTGATTGGCACACCTGGAAGAGTGGCCGATCATCTCCGAAGAGGGGCTTTCGAGACAAAGTTTATTGAAACTCTCGTCCTGGATGAGTTTGACAAATCACTAGAAATCGGATTTGAACTCGAGATGAAACACATTCTTGATTTACTTCCAAAAGTCAAAAAGCAAATTCTGACTTCTGCTACACAGGACGTGGCAATGCCAAAATTTGTCCAACTCAACTCCCCAATCCGGATTGATTATTTAGCTGAAAAAATCACGCAACTCACGGTCAAGCGAGTACTGTCTCCAAGCAAGGATAAGTTCGAAACGCTGATCCAACTGATCAGCAACTTCGGTAATCAAAACGGGATTATCTTCTGCAATTTCAAAGATTCAATTCAGCGTGTGAGTGATGTTTTAGCAAAAAATGGAATCTCCCATGGTACATTTCACGGAGATATGGAGCAGCAAGATCGAGAACGATCGCTAATCAAATTCCGAAATGGAACCCATCAGTTGCTTCTGGCAACGGATTTAGCTGCCAGAGGAATTGATGTACCTGAATTGGGATTTATCATTCATTATCAGCTACCAAGCCGAGAGTCGGAATTTACTCATCGAAATGGACGTACAGCTCGAATGAATGCTGAGGGCACGGCTTTTATTCTGTACAATGAAAAAGAAAGACTGCCGGATTTTGCAAAGGATGCTGAAATCGAAAAACTTAACCCTGCCAAACTTCCTACTCCTTCTGAATGGTCTACTCTTTTTATCTCAGGTGGTAGAACCAATAAAATCTCCAAAGGAGATATCGCTGGCTTATTCCTTAAGCAAGGAGACCTGACGCAGGATCAGTTAGGAATCATCGAACTCAAAACGGATTGTGCTTTTGTAGGGGTGAAAACCTCCCAAGTCGCTAAACTTTTGCCAAAGGTCAATTCAGTGAAACTGAAGGAGAAAAAGGTACGGGTGACTTTGGTTTAGAGTCCGAATCTATAAGTGACGTAAACCTGATTGAGGTTAATTAAAGTCATCTCTCCATCACCTGCCTTATAGCAGCTAATGGTGATGATTTGAGTTTTCTTTTTCTTGTATTTATCAGAATGTTACGGATCCAAGATTACCTCAAAATCACGATTGACTTGTACTCTGTTGCTTAAAAATTGGAGCTCATCAGTGGTCACCTTAAAGTTTGTTAATATTTTTTGAAGCGGAAGGAACTTTTGGAGTCCATATATGATTGAACGTTCATTCAGTCAGCAAGTCCATGAATAGTTTATTAGATAAAAAGAACTGTATCATCCAAAGTGCGCTCAATTTGATTCAAGAGAATGGCTTCCATGCCAGCCCTGTGAGTCAAGTGGCAAAGAACGCCGGAGTCGCAGCTGGCACGATCTATACTTATTTTGAAAATAAGGATGCATTGATCCTTGGGATTTATGAGTACGTAGTAGAGGAGATCAAAAAATATGTCTCAGAGCGGGATGATGACTCTTTACTATTCAAAGATCGATTTTATAATTATTGGAGAAATCTAACTGACTTTTATGAGCTAAATCCCGCTATGCATGGGTTTTATGATCAGTTTATAAAATCCCCTTTTAATTCTGATGAGATCCAAAGCAAGCCTAATGTATGGCATGATTTCTCCTGTGAGTTTTTCGAATCAGGAATCAAGCAGGGAAAAATTAAAGCATTAAACCCTATCGTACTTTCAATTCTTGTGAATTCAAACGTGAATTCGATCGTCCGAATAAAGCAGAATTTCAAAAAGAAACTTTCCCAAAATAAGATGGAACTGGATGAAATATCGCACTTGATCTGGGATGGGATCAAGGTCGATTAATCCAAAGGTCTTTTTCAAATCAAACCTATTAATTAGTACATATATGATTATTAAACGTTTACTGTTGGGCATACTGAGTATTCTACTCTTTTCAAAAGTCGCCTACAGTCAGGAAGTTGCCACAATACCCCAAGGCGCATTGACTTTGGATCAGGTGGTGGAATATGCACTATTTCGGAGTCCGATCATCAGACAAGCACAGATTGATCAAGAGATCGGGGAGCGCGATATCAAATCAAACTTAGCGGACTGGTATCCTCAGATTACCGCTTCAGCGGCAGGAGCTTATAATATCAAACTTCTGCAGCAGATCATCGGCGATCAGTTGATTACGTTTGGTCAGCCATACAATTCAAATGTTTTGCTTCAGGCGAACCAGACTTTGTTCAATAGAGATCAGCTTTTCGCTTCAAAATCCTCAAAATATTACCGTCAGCAACTGCAGCAGATCATAGCCAACGCCCGGATCAATACAGTGGTCGATGTGAGCAAAGCTTTTTACTCGATTCTATTATCCGAGGAGCAAATAAGAATTCTTGATCAAAACCTTAGTCGTTTAGAGAAGCAATACAAAGATGCCTATAGCCGATTTGATGCTGGATTGGTAGACAAGACTGATTACCAACGCGCCTCGATTGCATTGACCAATGTGAAAAGTGATCGTAATCGAGTGGCAAACTCTTTTGATGCGAAGTATGACTATCTGAAGCAATTGATGGGCTATCCAGATAGTTTGGATTTCGTCATTGAATTTGATGCGCAAGGTGCGGCAGGCGCAATCGCTGAAGATGCAGCAGATCCATTAATCCTGGACAATCGGGTGGAGTATCAACTCCTGCAAACTCAGCAAACGCTCAATGAAATCCGGACCGGATATGAAAAATGGAATTACCTCCCTGAGCTATCAGCTTTCTACCGATACAATTGGAATTATTTCAATTCTGATTTCTCCAACTTATACAAAGTAGCTTATCCGGTTTCAGCTGTGGGACTCAATTTGTCAATTCCAATTTTCCAGGGTGGAAAACGAATTCATAAACTGAAATCAGCCGAACTTCAAGTAGAGCGGGGAAATGTAGAAATTGAAAATCTTAGCAATCAAATTAAGACCGAATATTCCGCAGCCCGAGCGGATTACAACAGTAGTGTCTACGAATGGCAGTTGATCAGAGATAATATGAAAATGGCGGAGGAAGTCTATACCATTATCAAGCTGCAGTACGATGAAGGAATCAAAGCCTATGTGGAACTTGTCGTAGCAGAAACTGACCTTCAAACAGCCCAAATCAATCATATCAATGCATTTTATCAGGTTTTGGAAGCCAAACTTGATTTAGAAAAAGCATTAGGCACCATCAATTAATTAGAACCAGCATTAAATTTTATATATATGAAATCATTATACAAACTTGTGGTTTTTGCCGCCTTGATCCTGGCTGGCTTTTCTTGCGGGCAAAAGCAGCCTGAAGGACAGCAAGCTCCGGATGTTGTCGCAGTAACTACTCATACCTTAGAGAAAAAATCCGTGACAGGATTGGACGAATATCCAGCAACACTTGTACCGCTAAACGAGGTGGAAATTCGCCCTCAAATAGGTGGTTACATTACCAACATCTTCATCCAAGACGGTCAAGAAGTAAAGAAAGGGCAGAAGCTTTATGAAATCGACCGAAGCAAATATTCAGCATCACTTCAGCAGGCTAAAGCTTCGGTCCAAAGTGCTGAAGCCAATTTGTCACGATTTGAAAAAGATTACGATCGCTATAAGAGATTGGATGAACAAGATGCGATCGCAAAGCAAACCCTAGATTATGCACAAACGGAAGTGCTGAATGCCAAAGCGCAGCTGAGCTCCGCAAATGCCCAGTACGAATCAGCTGCTACAGATTATAATTATTCAGTGCTAGTGGCTCCATTTGACGGAACAGTAGGTATTTCCCAAGTTAGACTGGGAACTCAGATCTCACCAGGTCAACCAGTACTAAACACCTTGTCATCCAACGATCCGATGTCCTTGAATTTTGTGATCAATGAGCGTGAGATTCCACGATTTAATAAAATGCTGAAGTCAGAGGATAACCCAGACTCCTTGTTTAGAATCAAATTCAGTGACGGCAGTGTGTATCCGTTTACCGGAAAATTCACCACAATAGACAGAGCTGTTGGAAGACAATCCGGTACGATCAATCTCCGTGTCCAATTCCCAAATCCTGCTCGCGAGCTTATCGCTGGAATGACTGTAAATATCCAAGTTCTCAATGAAGATATAGGAGCGCAAGTCATGATTCCTTACCGAGCGGTCACTGAGCAGATGGGCGAGTACTTTGTGTATGTTGTGCAGGCGGATAATACGGTAAAGCAGCAAAATGTGATCCTAGGCACACAGATAGGAGATGACATCGTCGTGAGAAGTGGGGTCACAGAAGGTGCCAAAATCGTGGTGACTGGCATCCAGAAATTACGTGATGGCGCTCAAATCACTGAGCAAACTGCAATCAAATAAATCATTTTTTCAATAAGACTTGATTACTAACTAATGATATCAGACGTATTTATAAAACGGCCAGTAACAGCAATGGTGATTTCGATCGTCATCGTGATCGTTGGGGTTTTAGCAATTTTAACTCTCCCTATCACACAGTATCCTGAAATCACCCCTCCGGTGGTTTCGGTATCAGCTAATTACACAGGTGCAGATGCAGTGACGGTGGAGCAGACAGTAGCGACACCCATAGAAACCCAAGTGAACGGTACGCCGGGGATGGCTTATATCTCCTCAAACAATACCAGTACCGGTCAGATGCAGATGAACGTCACCTTCGAAGTAGGGACGGACATTAACCTGGCGACTTTGGATGTGCAAAATAGGGTCTCTATTGCCGAGCCGTCTCTTCCCGAAGCAGTTCGTCGACTGGGAGTGATCGTAAGAAAGCGGAATCCATCCATTATGATGGTGTTGAGTATTACTTCTCCAGAGCATTCTCACGATGCTAAATTCCTTTCCAATTATGCCAATATTTTCATCAAAGATGCACTACTTCGAGTAAACGGAGTTGGTGATATCACCCCTATTGGTCAGGATTTCAGTATGCGAGTTTGGTTGAAGCCTGATAAATTGGCTCAATACGGTATTTCGGCAAGGGAAGTTACTGCGGCCATTCAGGAGCAAAACTTACAGGTAGCGGCGGGAAAAGTCGGAAGTATGCCGCAGTTCGAATCTCAGGTTTTTGAATATCCAATTACCGTAAATGGACGCCTGGAAAGTTCTGAGGAGTTTGAAGACATCATCTTGAGAACAAATCCTCAGGATGGATCTCTGGTTTACTTGAAAGATGTAGCAAGAATCGAATTGGGTCAATTTGACTACAGTAGGTATTCTACGCTGGATGGCGAGGAAGCAGCAATTTTGCTTGTTTATCAAGCACCGGGAAGTAATGCGCTGGAAACTGCCGAAGGGGTGTATGCCGCTTTAGAAGAATTGAAAAAGAGCTTCCCTACCGATATGGCTTACACGGTTCCTTTTGAGTCTGTATCCGTTGTGGAAGTGTCGATCAATGAGGTAATGAATACGTTCGTAGAGGCTTTGCTTCTCGTGATCATTGTTGTTTTCTTATTCTTGCAAAGTTGGAGAGCCACTTTAGTTCCTGTTCTTGCGATCCCAGTTTCCATCATCGGTACGTTTATTTTCTTCCCTTTACTCGGATTTACGATCAATACACTGACCCTTTTTGGTTTCGTATTAGCGATCGGTATTGTAGTAGATGATGCCATCGTGGTAGTGGAAGCGGTGCAGCATTACATAGATTCCAAGAAGATTTCAGCGAAAGAAGCGACACGCTTGGCGATGAAAGACATCACTGCTCCAGTGATTGCGATTGCCTTGATTTTGGCTGCCGTATTTATTCCGGTAGGATTTATCCCAGGAATCGTGGGTAGAATGTATCAGCAGTTTGCGATCACTATTGCGATCTCCGTATTGATTTCTGCTTTTGTAGCCTTGAGCTTGACTCCGGCTTTATGTGTGCTTTTGCTGAAGCCATCAGAGGTAAATGAAAATGGGAAAGGGCTCAACAAGTTCTTTTACAAATTCAATTTGTGGTTTGAACGTACAACCGGCAGTTACACCAACGGGGTGAGAAATAGTATCAAAAGAGCTCCTTTAGTCTTGATTTTGCTCGTGTGTATTTACGCAGGAACTTATGGTCTTTTTCAGACCAAGCCAACTGGTTTCTTGCCCACAGAAGATGAGGGAAGAGTTTACGTGGCACTTCAACTTCCTGAAGGATCTTCAAGTACCCGTACACAAGCAGTGATGCAGCAAATGAATACTATTTTAGAGGAAACTGAGGGGATCAATCACGTGACCGGTATCGGAGGATTGAATGTGATCAACTTCTCATTCAAACCCAATGCAGCCACGTTCTTTGTACAGATGGATCCATGGGATGAGCGAAAAGACTCTTCGCTACAGCTTGGAGGGATGCTGGCAACATTGAATCGGAAGTTTGCAGCAATTACCGAAGGAAATATTGTGGTAGTTCCACCACCGGCAATTCCAGGTTTGGGTAACACAGGCGGTTTCAGTTTTATGCTGGAGCAGAGATCTGCCGCTGGCGATATCAAAGAATTTGAAGGAGTCTTGGGGCAGTTCCTTGCTGCAATAAATCAACGACCTGAAATCGCGAGGGCATTCAGTTTCTTTACAGCCAAAACTCCAGGTTACCATGTAACCGTGGACCGAGAAAAAGCTAAGAAATTGGGGGTTCCACTAACTGAGATTTTTACTACAATGTCAAATTACATGGGCAGTACCTATGTCAATGACTTTACCAAATATGGACGAAACTTCAGAGTAGTGGCGCAGGCGGATACCGCTTACCGAGCTGGAATTAATAATCTGGAACAATATTATGTAAGAAGCAGTGGAGGAGAATCGGTGCCATTGAGTGCTTTAATAAGCTATGAAGTGGTGGAAAATGCTCCGGTGATTTCTCACTACAACTTGTTCCGCTCCGCGGAAATCAATGGGGATGCAGCACCTGGATATAGTAGTGGACAAGCGCTGGCAGCCTTGGAAGAAGTGGCAGCAGAAGTATTGCCCGCAGGCTATGGCTATGACTTCTCTGGCTTGAGTAGGGAGGAACTGTCTTCTGGAAATGCGACGATTTTAATCTTTACGCTGGCAATTGTACTGGTTTCCTTGCTTTTGGCAGCCTTATATGAAAGCTGGTCTGTGCCATTCTCGGTTTTGCTGGCTTTGCCATTGGGAGCCTTTGGAGCAATTGTAGCCTTGCATTTTCTTCCAAATTTGGATAATAATATCTATGCACAGATTGGTCTGATTACACTGATAGGTCTAGCTGCAAAAAACGCCATTCTGATTGTGGAATTTGCCAAAGAGCGTGTGGATGTAGGTATGCCCCTGATTCAGGCTACGCTGGAAGCGGTGCGCTTGAGACTTCGCCCGATTATCATGACTTCCATGGCTTTTATCCTTGGAGTGGTTCCTCTGGCGATTTCCAGTGGAGCTGGTGCCGTGGCGCGACAGACGATTGGTTTTACAGTGATCGGAGGGATGCTTGCGGCGACCTTCTTGGCGATCTTCTTTGTGCCCGTGCTTTATGTGGTGATTACCAAAATCGCCTACGGCAAAAAGACATTAGCAGAATTGGAAGCTAACTATGATCCAAGTAAGCACGAGAATCATTAAATAGCATAATACTTTTAAAAATTCAAATGCCCCCATAAAGCGAAGCGCTTGATGGGGGCAATTTTTATGAAATTCATTCTAACTACGGAATGCGCGGAGTTTTACACAGAGCGCACAAATGAGAGTTGAACCCACTTCTCCAATAGCTGTAAATGGTTTCTGATACCTGATCGGGAAGGAATGAACGATGATTTAATTTGAAATTTTAGGATATGGCTTCAGCCATTTACTGAAATAGGAATGTGAATGTCTCCATTAGTAAGGCAGGACTGAGCGGTTAAAATATTTTTGTAAATCCTTTTAGCAAAAGGATAGCCCTGACAATTGTCGGAGGACGGGCAAGAAAATCTAGGTATTGGTTTTTTTGGCAGAATTGAGGTTAACAGAGAAAAGGAGGATTCATCAAAACGATTAATTGTTGATGGTTCTGCGATTGCAAATCCATAGATCAAGGGTCGATATTACAAAACTCGAAAAGCCGGGTTGTAAGGGAGAAAGATTTTTTGCCCATACGTTTAAAGAATTATAAATTATAATCGCAGGAAGGTGTAATTAAATCCGACTACTGTATGGCATATAGATAGGCCTGTATTCTACGCTTGGCGGGGTTGAAAATGATGATGATGGTTCTACCCTGAATTTAATGAAGAAGCAAGTTTGGCTTTAAAATTATCTTATACAGAATAATGTAGGATATCTATTTTACTAAAGTTTCATTAATACGGCGAAGATTAAACGTTCTGAGCACTTCAATCCATTTTCTATAGGTTTATCCTTGTCACTTTTTGGCGGCCAAAAAGTAACCCCGCGCACGGGCGGGCAGGCAGGCAAAAAACCCTCCGCCTCGGTCTTTTCTTTCCGCTGGAGGCTTTTTTCATTGATTTGAGATGAGGAGACAGCGGAATTTTGTGCTGCCTTGCCCACCTAAAAATGACTGGATCTCCCTCGTACCTCGGGAGCTAAGTCATTTTCTTAACGGCGTGTCAAGCAGCACAAAACCGAAAATCCCGCAAGTCTCAGCCATCCGGATGCTATCCTCCAGAGATTCTTGCCATCAAATAATCAAGTGTCGTTTCCATTAAATTCGTGGTAGTACCAAAATGATAGGACATTTATATGAGTTTAAAAATAAAATTAGACAGAAAATATTGATCATTATTTCAAAAAAAATAGACTAGGCAAAAAAATGCTAACAATACACGCTATCCAGAAAAACAAATAGTCGGTTAACAATATCAAAATTTATCATTTTTTGTTACTCAACATTCTGATTTAACGAATATGGAAAAGTACTTTCCTTTGATAACGGTGGCTGTAGATAGAGGAAGTCTGGAAAAACTTATTTGGCGATGCCAATTGATAAAATATTGATAATGAAGAAACAAAAGTAATTATATAGTGTCTAACGAGAAACTGATTATAAAGGTCATTTGGTTTTATGCGAAACTGAGCGGAGTGAAGGATTAAATCAAGTAAAAAGTGAAATTGGGATTAATTTTTAAAAAAGGATATTTAGAAATGTTATAAATTTTAGGAATAAAAATGATATTTGATTCAAGAAATATTAAACCTACCTAAACTTAAAACTTTTATAATATAAAGAAATTGGAGGATTTAGACTTTGTGCTTATCCATTCAGCCAGTTGCTACTCACATCATTTTTTGAAGACTTATCCATGAATTAATAATATACTGCAAAAATTATTTTATATAATTAGGATTTTTGAATTTAAAGCTTTTGCAGGCCTTTGTGAATAATATTTTCTCGGAAATTATTATTAAAATATTGGATTTTATTTATCTAAATTTTAGATTTAAAAAAGATTTGTAATATTCTAGTTTGGTGAATTTATAACTGGAATAAGACAGATCATCACTATTTTTGTCTAATAGCTCAAATGTCGATGATGACTACAAATATTTATTTCACGATCTTTAGTCAAATTGTGTACGGAACTAATATTTAATAAAAAAAGTATTTACTAATTTTTTATTTTTCAAAAATACATTTAAACCTCTTTAAAAAATAAAACCATGCGGTAGTTTTACTGAAAAATTCCGCATGGTTATCACAAATTATTTAGGCATTATCACTGTGTCAATCACGTGGATAACTCCATTTGATGCTTCAAGATCTGCGGATGTTACTGTTGCATTTTCTACTTTCACGCCATCTGCAATAGTGACTGTTACTTCTTGACCGTTAACAGTCGCCGCTTTTTGTCCGTTAGATAAGTCTTTGGACATTACTTTACCAGATACTACATGGTAAGTAAGAATAGCTGCAAGTTTTTCTTTATTTTCAGGCTTTAAAAGTGATTCCACTGTGCCTGCAGGCAATTTCGAAAATGCTTCGTTGGTCGGAGCAAAAACTGTAAATGGACCATTTCCACTAAGTGTCTCGGCTAATCCTGCAGCTACAACTGCTGCTACTAATGTGGTAAAATTTGTGTTTTCTGAGGCAATTTCTACTATATTTTTCATTGCGTATTTTTTTATGTTGGTTCATTAATGTAACGCGCTGTATCACATATTGTTTAAATAAAATTTAAATATTAAATAAAGGATAAGATGGAGTATGCGAGTGTATCGGTATTATTAAAAAAAAAGCAATGATTAAGAATACTTAGGTACTTATTAAGTAAACGCTTTTATACATTAGTAAACCGAAATAAAATATGATGCTTTAAAAATTTTATCCTGACAGTCGCAAATTGCCTAAATTTTATCCAAAATTTGCTATTGTTTCCCTTGTCTAGCACATGGACAAGAAGTGGCCAGAAGGTCATGCGTAATATAATATTTATTAAGTTCTGTTAGGTTTTTTAAAATTCCATTTGAATGAATTATCTGAGAGAAAGACCTCATACGAAGTAATATTGAAAGTGACAGAGGTGTTTTCCCCTTTTATAAGTGGAATTGATGTACATTTATGATTGTAAATATCTTATTAAAGGCTTTGCATAAGGTTAGTATGCTAAAACCAGTCCAGACAGCTGTTTGACTATGCTTAGAGTCGGGTAAAAATAAAATAATATTACTTATTTTTAAAAATTGTATCTGTACTCAATGTAACATGCTAGAGTGACCCTAGGGAACAATTTTGATGATACACCGTTTTAATAGTGTAGCCGAAGAAAAAGCTAGTGTGTTTATTATCATGGTTGATATAAATATTATTTGTTACGAGACATTATTAAAAAAATGAAATTTATTTAAATAATTGATAGAATATTTATGTTTATCATCTCTCTTTGCAGATTAAAATAAGTTGTAACCAAAATTAGAATATTTAAAATTAAGTAAAAATGAAAATTCTATTCAATACTGACAAAAATATAAGCGGAGATGAAAGAAATGATAATCATTTTACCTCTGTAATAGCAGAATCTTTAGGTCGATTTCAATCTCACATATCAAGGATAGAAGTTCATTTATCAGACGAAAATGGCGGAAAAAATGGACCTAATGAAATACGGTGTTTAATGGAAGCTAGAATTGAAGGGAAGCAGCCCTTCGCAACTTCTTCTCAGGCAGACACCGTTGAATTGGCCTTGTCAGGTGCACTGGACAAAATGAAAAATTCACTTGAAACTATTGTAGGACAAATGGAAGGTCATTGAGATTAAATTATGACATGAGGAAAAATGAATGAATCTTAATGTATAAACTTTATCATTTCAGGAAGATGCGTATAATTAAATTTTCTTGCTGGAGTTGAGCTATGGGTGAGATAGTTCCAGATTAAATGATTTTATGCTTTTACAAACACTTTATTTAAGTGTGTACACACAATGGAGATGCAAAATAAATTTGATATTTGGATGATTCACTCTCTGCCAACTTGATTAATATTGCCGCGATTAGAAATTATTAATAATTTTCAGAAAATTACTTGGAATACAAAATAATGAGAATTAAGTAGAAAGTAAATCACCAGGTATAAGAAAGAAGAGTAAATGTATGAAGCCTATTATAAAACTCTTGCAGATAAGATTTTAAACTACGATCAAGTAATCTTATTCGACCCAACCAATGCAAAATCAGAGTTAGGCAATTACTTAAATAAGGATTTGCATCTTAATGCTATTAAAATCGATGTGGAATCAGTAGATAATATGACGGATAACGGAATCGATACTTTAGTAAAAAATAATTTGTAAAAATATTATATAACCACAAAGATATAAGAGTAGATAATTTTGAGGAAATTACTTTATATCGTGTCTCATTTGGTTAGTAGTTATATGTAAAATTTTGTTTTTCCATATCAATTTCAGGTTAGCGAAACAAACGGGATTCGCCTGCTGACCTACTACAGAAAAGTCTCGTTATTTGGCTTCTATAAAAACAAGAATTTTAGGACGGAAAAGCAATTCCTGAAAAGAAACCGGGAAATAGTACCTGCAGAATAGATGCGTAGACGGATCAGATGGACAAAGAATTTAAAACAATACTCATAGATTTTAAAAATAAAAAAATGGATACAGAAAAATTTAACCTATCCTCGAAATTTGGAAAAATACGCGAGTACTGGCGACTTATTGTCTCAGTGTTGTTTTTGGTGATCATTTTGTGGTCATCGGTTTTCCAGATAAGTACCGAAGAAGTAGGTGTTATTACCCGATTTGGGAAGTATGTTCGACAAGTAGAACCGGGATTGAATATCAAAATACCCTTTGCCGAGGATGTTTATAAAGTTCCCGTAGAAAGGCAGCAAAAGCTGGAGTTTGGTTTCCGAACTGCCAGAGCTGGAATAAATACTGAATACAGCGAATCATCAAATACAAAAGATGAATCGCTGATGCTTACTGGCGACCTCAATCTTGCAGAAGTGCAGTGGGTCGTCCAATACAGGGTAGATAATGCTTACAATAATCTGTTCGAAGTCAGGAGCCCTGAAAACACGCTTCGCACGCTCTCTGAGGCTGCAATGAGACAGATTGTAGGCGACAGGACTGTAAATGAAGTGCTGACCGTCGGCCGTACCGAAATAGGAAGTGAGGCTCAAATACTGATTCAACAAATATGTCGGGAATATTTATTGGGTTTCAAAATAGAACAAGTGGTGCTTCAGGATGTCAATCCGCCGGAGCCGGTCAAAGCAGCTTTTAATGCTGTAAATGAAGCTCAGCAAGAGAAGGAAACGTTGATTAACCAGGCAAGGTCAGAATATAATAAAGTAATACCCAAAGCAAGGGGTCAGGCTGAAGAAACCATTCAACAAGCGGAAGGGTATGCTGCCGAGCGTGTAAATAACGCAGATGGGGAAGCAGCCAGATTTACGGCTTTGTATAATGAATATGTTAAGGCACCTGAGGTGACAAAAAAAAGGATTTACCTGGAAACATTGTCAACTGTAATACCCAAAATTGGAAATGTGGTCATAACAGATCAAGAAGGCAATAATGTATTGCCATTACTGCAAATGCAGCTGAACAATAAAACTGTAACTAATGAAAACTAAATCAATTTTAATTTCAGTGTCAGTCCTTATTTTTCTGATAGGTCTAAACAGTAGTGTTTTTATTGTACAGGAAAAGGATCAGGTGGTAATCACTCAGTTTGGAAAGCCGGTCGGTGAAGCCATCACTGAGCCTGGGATGTACTTCAAGGTACCTTTAATACAGGATGCCAATTATTTCGAAAAGCGCGTTATGGAATGGAACGGTGACCCAAATCAGGTACCAACCAAGGACAAAAAGTTCATTTTTGTGGATACTTATGCACGCTGGCAGATTACAGATCCGCTTCAGTTTTTTAAACGATTAACGAACGAGCGGAATGCGCAATCCCGGATAGATGATATTCTGGATGGGGACACACGGGATTTCATAGCAAATAATGACATTGAAGAGGCTGTGCGATCCAGTAACAGAGTTCCTGAATCATCCGATACTGAAATTATTGGTGATTCTTTGGCTAAGATTTTTGTAGGTCGGGATAGTATCCAACAAATGATCTTGGAATCGGCCAATAAGCAGACGATTGAGCTCGGAATTGAGATCTTAGATTTTCGATTTAAGCGTATCAATTATGTGCAGGAAGTTCAGAATCAGGTGTATGAGCGAATGAAAAGTGAACGTTTCCGTATCGCTGATAAATTCCGCTCAGAGGGTCAGGGAGAAGCTTCGCGTATTAACGGCGAGAAGGAACGAGAACTTAAAAATATACAATCCATTGCATTCAGGGACGCTGAGATGATTAAAGGTAAGGCAGATGCCACCGCTGCCTCGATTTATGCAAACGCTTATAACAGGTCGAGTCAATCGATAAGCCTTTATAGCTTTCTCAAATCGATGGAGACATTTGAGAAAACTTTTGATGGAAAAACAACCATTTTCATTTCCACGGATAGCGAATTGTATCAATACCTGAAAAAGATGGATTAACGTTTTATGAAAAAAATAATCATGGATATTTTACAAGAAGCAGCAGTATTTGAAAAAGCTAAAATGAGTAGTATGACCACTAGTGATAGGGTGACGGCTTCAAGAGAAGCAAAACGGCTGGTATTAGCAATTAACGAGATTTATAAGGAGACAAAGGATACAACCTTAATGGATGCTATGAAGCGGTTAACCCTTAAGAAAAGAAGAATTGATATTAGATTGAAGGGAAGACCTGCCTAATGAATGTGATAAGCAGGACTTTGAAACTATAAGCACTATTTAAGATCTATTGAAACTATTTTAGGGGGAGTCTTATTTCCTAATTATAAGTCTAAGAAATGGAAGAATTAATTGTGCTGATGGAATTTTAAATAATGCCTTCATAGCAGTTAAATTTTAAAAGATTCACTTATATACTAAAGCAGGCAAATCATCCTAAAATTTAATAGAAATAGCGATTACAATTCCGTACGTAAAGAGACCAGAGATCAAATCATTAAATTTATTTCTTATGAAAACCAACCGACTTTCCGGCAAGCTCACAGCTGCATTGAATGAGCAAATGACAAAAGAAGCATATGCATCGTAAATCTATTTATCATGGGCTGATAACAATGGATATAGTGGCATAGCAAATTTCTTTTCTATCATGCATCGGAAGAACGCAACCACATGATGAAGTTGTTTGAATACATTCTAAAGAGAGGTGCAAAAGTAAAAGTGACTGCCATTCCTGCACCTACTTCTGATCCAGTAAGCGTAAATAATTGTTTTGAAAAAGTATTTGAACATGAGGTAAGCAATACTAAAGCTAATTATAGCTTAGTAGAGTAGTCCCACAATGAAGACGATTGGCTACATAGAATTTCTTACAATGGTTCGTGAAAGAGCAAACAGAAGAAGAAAATCTTGTGATCAGTTTATTGGATAAAATTAAAATTGCTGGCAGTGAAAAGGCCACAATAGATACACTGTATTTCTTGGATATAGATTTAGCAAATACTCCCGATGATGGAAGATTGGCACAGAAAGTAACAATAGAAAACCCTCAAAAAATATGAAAAATCAAGTTGTAAAAATTATTGCTGTTGAACCTGTAACACATGATGTGAAGCGTTTCATTGTTCAAAAGCCAAAGGGTTACAAATTCTCCCCTGGACAGGCAACCGAAGTTTCCATAAACTCACCTGCATTACAAAATGAAAAGCGGCCATTTTCTTTTACAAGTTTAAATGACAGTGAGCATCTTGAATTTACTATTAAAATTTACGATAGTCACAACGGAGTTACTAAGGAATTAGGAAGGTTGGGACAGGGTGATGAACTTATTATTCGTGATGCTTGGGGTGCAATTGAATATAAAGGTGAGGGGGTTTTTATAGCAGGAGGTGCAGGTGTTACACCATTCATAGCCATTTTTAGGCAGCTACAAGTGGAAAAAAAAATTGCCAACAATAAACTAATTTTTACAAACAAGAGCGAAAGTGATATAATTCTGAAAGAAGAATTTGACAAGATGCTTGGAGAAAATTTTATCAATACACTCACTGACGAAAAAAAAGACGGCTATGAAAATCAGATGATCGATACTGCTTTCTTGAAAGAAAAAATAACAGATTTCAATCAACAATTTTATCTGTGCGGACCGCCATCATTTGTAGAAGCCATGTCAAAAGCACTTGGCAGTCTAGGTGCTAAATCCGATGCCGTAGTGTTTGAAGAATAGGCTGTGGAATAGCGTTTTTCCCTGAAATGGGTTTACAGATAAGGTGCCACAAGATTAAAAGATTTGTTGTGAAGGATTTTAAAAAATCATGAATGAAAATATAAAAACGACAAAGACCCAAAAGATCTTCCGCATTTTACTTGCAGTAGTTATGATTTATGCAGGTTTTAGTCATCTCACTTTTAATAGGGTTGACTTTCAGGCGCAAGTTCCAGACTGGGTACCGCTCAGCAAAGACTTGGTAGTGATTTTATCTGGTATCGTAGAAATCACGCTGGGACTAGGATTAGCTCTTTGGAAAAGTCAACGGGTGAGATTTGGTTGGGCACTAGCCTTCTTTTTCATTTTGGTTTTTTCTGGAAATATTGCCCAATATCTGGATGGAAAAGATGCTTTTGGTGCTTTAAATTCCGATAGTGCACGATTGATCAGGCTTTTCTTTCAACCTGTTCTTATAGCTTGGGCTCTTTGGTCATCAGGTGCCTGGCAATCATGGATAAATTCTAAAAAAGTAATAAAATCAGAGAACAATAATTGACATGAAAGCACTACAAATAGTAAAGTACGGAGAACTCAAAGAAGGATTGTCTTTCTGCGAAACGTCAAGACCATCAATCAACGCTACAGATATTCTTATTGAAACCAAGGCAGCAGGACTCAATCCCATCGATTATAAAATGGTGAGTGGCGGCCTGAAAGATATGGTTCCATTGGACTTGCCCAGTACAATCGGCTATGATGTAAGCGGCACCATTATAGAAAAAGGGAAAGAAGTCATCGGCTTTGAAGTAGGTGATGCTGTATATACTCGAGTTCCTCAAAATCAGATGGGCACTGTGGCAGAATTTGTCGCTGTTGATTTCACAGTGGTTTCAAAAAAGCCTGCGAATATTTCGTTTGAAGAAGCTGCTGGCTTGCCATTGATAGGGCTTACCGCTATTCAAGCTTTGCAAGGTGTTGGTCTCAAGGAAGGTGATCGTGTTCTTATCCATGCTGGATCAGGAGGTGTAGGCAGTTTTGCAATTCAATATGCCAAGGCTAAAGGAGCTTATGTATATACAACTACCAGCACCAAAAATGTGGACTGGGTGAAAGCGCTTGGTGCTGACCGTGTCATCGACTACAAAAAGGAAGATTACAAGTCCATAGTATCGGACTTAGACATTGTGTTTGACACGCTCGGAGACGATTACACGCTGGATGCATTCCATGTTATCAAAGAGGGTGGCAAAGTAACAAGTATTGCGAGTGTTCCCGATGAGGAAACTGCTGCTATGATGGGAATGGAGGGATATAAATTGCCTGAAAACTTCTCCAAACTGATTGATCAAAAATCAGCCAACTATAAATTTACTTGGATGCAGCCCAATGGTGAGCAACTGGATGCCATCTCGGCGATGGTGAAAGAAGAGAAAATCAAGCCCGTCACTGATAAGGTATATGCTTTCAAAGATGGTATTGAAGCCTACTTATACTTTGCTACGGGAAGAGCCAAAGGGAAAGTAATTATTAGCATCTCCTAAGTTTTAAAAGGGTTAGATCCCATTATTAATTTATAATAAATATGACTGACGAAAAACAAAATGTATTAATAGCTGGCGCCAATGGCACCACAGGAAGAATTATTGTTGAATTACTGAAAGATTCAGACGTTTATCGACCGATTGCCATGGTAAGGAAACAAGATCAAAAAGACTTTTTTGAAAAGGCTAATGTTCCAGTGGTACTTGCCGATTTGGAAAAGGATTTAAGCCAAGCAGTAAAAAATGCACATAAAGTAATTTTTGCTGCAGGGTCTAAAGGTAAAAATGTGATAGGAGTAGATCAAGATGGGGCAAAACGACTAGTGGATGCTGCAAAAGACGCCGGTATTAAAAAGTTTGTGATGTTAAGCACCATGGGTGCAGACGACCCTTCTGTGAGTGAAGAAATGGAAGACTATTTAAAGGCAAAACAAAATGCCGATGAGTATCTAAAAGCGAGTGGCTTGGACTATACTATTGTCAGACCTGGTTCCCTAACGGATGAAGAAGGCACGGGCAAAATTCAGCTAATGGAAAAATTAGAAAATCACGGAAGTATTACAAGAGCCGATGTTGCCAAAACGCTCATTGGAGTATTGAAGGACGACATAATGCAAAATCAGGTTTTCGAGATATTAGCAGGGCAAACGCCGATTGAAAAAGCCATTACTCACTAATAAATAGAAATAACATTTTAAATAATCCAATATTGAAAGCAATGTACACAGCAGAAGAACTGCAACAGGTGGTCGAAATGGCTACGTAATAAGTAATAATGACATTTTGGACCTAGAAGTAAGAACGCCTAAAGCAATGGGCGGAGCAAACTACGATTATGCAAATCCTGAAATGCTTTTTGCAACAGGATATTCAGCTTGTTTCGATAGTGCCTTAAACTTAGTAATTAAAAAAGGTGAAATAAAGACAGGAGAAACCAGCGCAACTGCAAAAGTAAGCATAGGGCAAATTGAAAATAGTGGTTTTGGTTTAGCGGTAGAATTGGCAGTAAATATTCCAGAAGTAAGCTTAGAACAAGCGCAGAAATTGGTAGAGTAAGCGCATCGAGTGTGTCCTTACTCTAATGCCATGCAGGGTAATATTGAAGTAAAATTTTCGGTAACAAATAAGTAAAAAATGAAATGTGTAAACGCCCTCTCGAACTGAGAGTTTCATGAGGTTTGTTGGGCCGGCAAAGACTCCATCAGTAAAAGATTATTTCGATGAATTAAGTAATACACCTAGGCTACGATTGCACCGAGTCGGGCTATGGTAATTGAATTGTCCTACAGCGCAGCATTGAAACGCTGTATTCTATGCAATTGGAATGATTCAGCCAATGGCTTCAGCCATTTACTGAAATAGGATTGGGATTGCGTCCACCCAGTTAAGGTTTGTGCCTAAGCTGTAAATCCACCGTCGACGACATTGGTGGATCCAGTGACAAACTTACTTCGGTCTGATGCCAGAAATAGCGCCATTTCAGCAATGTCTTCATTAGTGGCATATCGCCCAAGTGGAATCATTTGTGTAAAACTTTCTTTTACCGCTTCCCCAGCTCCTGGTGCAAAGCCTTCTTCCAAAGAACGCATCATTCGATTATCTACCGGCGAAGGGTGGATGGAATTCACCCGGATTTTATCAGGCGCTCCTTCCAAAGCTCCCGTCCGCATTAATCCTATCGTGGCATGTTTACTGGCGACATAGGCAGAAACTTGCGCAGTTCCCCGGAGTCCAGCCACCGAAGAGGTGATAATCACCGAACCTCCGCCACCTTGTTTGAGTGCGGCAAAACCGTATTTCATTCCCAACCAAACTCCTTTGACATTGACTCCGATAACTTGGTCAAAAACCTCCTCAGGATAGTCCGACATCGGTTTGACGACACCTTCTACCCCTGCATTGAGGAAGATTACATCAATTTTTCCAAAGGTTTTGAGTGCTTCATCGGTGTATCGCTTCACATCTGCAGATTTGGACACGTCAGCCTTAATGTAGATGACATTTTTTCCTTCAAGTTCCTTTTTAGCCTCATCGAGGTTTTTTTGGTTAAAATCCACCAAAGCGATTCCCTTCGCTCCTTCTTTCAGAAAAAGTTTGGCAGTGGCAAGTCCGATTCCGCCTGCTCCACCTGTAATAATTGCAATTTTATCTTTCAGTTCCATGGTATTGTGCTTTTGTTTAACACTTCTAATTTAACCAGTTAGCAGTTGAGAAGTCCTGACAAGAATCATGTTTGAACCTTATATTTCTCTGATTCGCTTACCGTTTTTCAATTGGTTCTACCTGACCATTTTTGTGGAAAGATGCGATTCATTCCCATTACAAATTTTAATTGGTAGGAGGGTGGAATTGCTTCCGACAGCTGCACAGATTACTTACAAGCAGAAGGTCAAGTTTAAAAGTTCAACCCCTTTGGGGTTGGGCCTGGTGTTTTGATATCTATTTGCCATGAGTTTCACCCATGGCTATTCATGGTTCGATCCCCTTGGGATCAGTTATTTTAATGAGGGGTTTCAGAAAAGATATCTTAGCCACCGGCAGGCATTTCAGGACCGTTAATAAAATTGATTTCACATCTTTCTTTATTCCATTTCAAGACCACGAATTGGTCAAACCATGCATAGCCCCAGTGCAACCGGGGGTATGAAATGACGGCGGGAAATTGCAACCCTGAAAGGGTTGAACAATTGATGAAGGAAATTAAAGTTTGATTGTATCTGACTACAGTGCAGCATACAACTAGGCTGGGGTGTGGAGAAAACTCGTTTAGAAGTTTTTTCTAGCTTGATTCAAACTGTCATACATCACGGCTACTCGGCCAGTCTCGTCCAAAATCCCATCCATTTTCAAGGTGGTAATCACCGGTTCTTTAGCCATTCTCACCAAGGTCACTTCGTCAAAAGCCATGGAGTCTGCGGGATTCTGCCCACCTCCAGTAGTCCCCAGCATAATGTAATCCCGCCCTTGTCTTTTGCGATGCGAATAGGAATGAACATGTCCATTGAATATGGTATAGGGACGATTGGCCAGTAGTGTTTCTAGTCTTTTCAAGCCTTTGTCATCTTCATGCATCCATAGCGGTTTGTGCATCAAAACAAAAGTCCATTTTACATTGGGATATTTTTCCAGAACAGCTTTGTAGTACTCAAACTGGGTATTGCTCATTCCGCCCAGACTGCGCTCGGACATTTTATAGTAGTCGGATTCCTCATAAACCCCTTCAATCTCACCATCCAAAATTTGGAGTGCTTTTGCTCGCGCTTCATAGATTTCCATCATGCGCTGCTCCTCATAGTCTTCTGAGTCTAGCATCAAAAACAGTACATTTTGATACACAAAATGATAAAAGCGACGCCCAAATCGATTTTCCCAGAATTTGCGCATCACTGGATTGGTAAGGTCATGATTTCCGCCCAGGTGAAAAAAGGGCATATTGAGATTTGAAGTTCGCCCATCAAAGGAATTCCACTCTTTTTCAAGTTGCACCGTATCCTCAGTCCCTCCTTCAATCAGGTCACCTACACTTAGCACAAAGGTGGGGTCCAAGCGATTTAATTGACCTACCGCAATACTGTAAATGTTTGGCCGCTCGCCACCAGTGAGGTCTGAAATAATAGCAAAGGTGAAATCTTCCTCTTCCAGTTCAAAAGTTTCACTGGTCCAGGGAGTGGGCCCGCTGGAAATATCATGCTCAAAATGAGGTTTTTGCTCAATGGGAGCGGAGCAGCTGAATGCCAGAAGTAATAAGAAAAATGCGAATTGCGGTGATTTCATAAGGGCTTATTTTAACGTTTTAATCGTTTCAAGTCTACTCATCTCCTAAGCTAGGCCTAAAAAAAGGGACTGCAATTTCATCAATTGAAAATCTGCACATAGAATCGTCCTTTAGTGGAGAGCTATTGGTATACATAGTCTCGATGACTATCAGGACCAAACCAAGGTATGGGATTTCAAATCTCTGGATCATGGTTCGAGATTACATCCGTAATATTTATCGGGACTCGAACAGCAGGGAATTGCAAATTCCTCAAAAAAGTACAGCGTAGATGCAATCTACGCTTAGACGAGGATTCTACTCTTAGTCGTGCTCAATCCTTGGCGGTTTTAGGAATGTTAAAGACTACCAAAACATCAGACTAATAATCGTGAAATTTTTCCAGTCCTTCCAAATTTCCCTGCGTCTGGCTTTGGACAAGCTTACTTTTTGAGAATTCTTACTTATCCGAAGCTTGTGCCGGCAATAGAATTTTAACTTTTTTCTGTTTAATCGATATTGCGTCAATGTGTCCCATCTTTGACTGATCTTTTGTGCTAAAATGGAGATGGACAAAACTGTCTTTATGTGTATAAATGCCTTGCCCAGATTGTGAATAAAAACCAAAGATTTCACCAGCTATAGCTGCATAATTAAATTTATAACTCGAAGCGCCTTCTTTATATCCGGGTACATCTGGTGAGCGCGGAGCAACCACATGGATGGTTAGTCCATCAAATTCCCCGAGTATTCTAAATGGAAATGGAATGGTAATATCATAGCCTTGCGCTATGGCCAAGCTTTCTAAGGCTTCTTGTATTTCAGTATCACTTTCAGCTTTCATTTCTATTTCAAAAGTTTTCCATTCCTTCACATAGGCATAAACGAAGAATGGGGCTTTGGCTTGCTTGTCAGTACTTACTGTAAGCATTCCTTTTTCGTCAGCAAAAGCAATCAAAGGCTCGCCATTTAAGATAGTGAGCTCACCTTGCATTTTACCATAGGGGCCTACTCCATAGAGATGTTCTTTCGTAAGCAGGCTGTCAATGCCTATGCTAGGAGAAAATCCATTTTGTCCCATCTGGCTCATTGAGCCTGAGTGCATTACTTGCGCTTCTAAATTCAAGGAAATAAGCAACGATACTAGTAGGCTTGTAATTAGTTTCATATGATTATAATTTTCTTTTCAATTGTCACATGGAATCTAGCAGAATATAATCATCCCAGTGTGTGTCGATTACGACATGCTCGATTTGATGTTATAAACCGTATTTTTTAATTATTGCCAATTGTCCTGCGTGGTAAGTTGTGTGTGAAACGATTCTTCCGAAGGCTTCCGCTTTGGTTTTGCTACCAAATTCTTTGGTGGAAATAGTCATTTCCCAATCTTCATCAGTTTGTTTTTCTACGATGGATTTAAGCTTTTCAAAGGATTCGGTAACGTAGCTTTTCAATGCTTCCAAATCTGTCCATTCGCCTGTGTCTTTTTTATCAATTACGGTTTTGGCAGTTACTTTTACCGTGTTGTCTCCAAATACATTTTTAGCAAAAAGCAACTCAACATCACCTATATGACGGATCAGAAAACCTGCCGAATTTGGACCGTCACCCAGTTTTTTTGTTAAATCTTTAGAAGTGATATTTTCTAGTTGATTGGAAAATCTTGTTCGGGCTTCTATCCAAAGTTCAAGGAGTATTTCTGTTTTCGTTTTCATTAGTTGATCAAGATTAAGTTGCTGTCAGTTTTGGCAAATAGCCAATGTTTTACATCGGGTTCGATTTCGATGTAATCACCCTGACCAATTATTTCTTTAATTCCTCTTTCATTTTCAAAAACTACCTCTCCTACAATTCCAATCAATAATGCTGGAGTTTTAGTTGTATGCTCTTTCATCTCAGCATTTGCGGCTAGTTTTATAGAGATTACTGATCCTCCTGTTGGACTGAATATTTTCTTTGTTTGCAGAGGTTTCTTTTCGGTGAAATTAGCGTTGAGATGCATAGTCGATTTTTTATAATATTAAGTTGAATAAGAATCCTGATAGAATGATAAAGAGTGTGACAACTCCGAAGTAGATGGAAATCAATTTCATGCTCATTACTTTTTTGAGCAATGTGGCTTCCGGAATGGATAAACCAACCGTCGCCATCATAAAGGCTATTGCAGTGCCAAGTGGTACTCCTTTAGCAACAAAAACCTGAATTACTGGTACTATCCCTGCGGCATTGGTATACATTGGAACCGCAAGAATTACAGCAAATGGAACTGTCCACCATTGTCCTCCACCTAAGTATTGGCCAAAAAAGTTATCCGGAACATACCCGTGCATAGCTGCCCCAATGGCGATACCTATAATCACATAAAGGACCACTCCTTTAACAATATCCCATGCTCCACGGCTAATTCCTGGTAGGCGTTGAGTAAAAGTAGATTTCTCTTCTTGGTATTCGCCCTGCTGCATTTTACTTTCCAAGATCTTCTTCACCCAATCCGAAAGCATAGGCTCAAGATTGAATTTACCCAATAACCAGCCGCCTATTGTACCCAATAAAATGCCCGAACCAGCATAAATAACAGTGGCTTTAATACCAAACATACCGATGAACATCGCAATGGCGACTTCATTTACTAAAGGCGAAGTAATCAGGAAAGCAAAAGTCACCCCTAATGGAATACCTCCTTGCACAAAACCAATAAATAAGGGAACTGAAGAACAGGAACAGAAGGGGGTAATGGCTCCGAAAATAGAAGCAAAAAGGTATTCTAACCCGTAAAGTTTTTTTCGATTGAGATAGTTTTTGAGCCTTTCAATAGGGAAGTAGGCGTTTACAATTCCCATTAAAAAAACAATCAGAAACAACAGAATGAGGATTTTCAATGTGTCATACACAAAGAAATTTAAAGCTGTACCCAAATGGGTTTCTGCTCCGATCTTGAAAATGGAGTAGATCAGCCAATCAGCAAAATGTTGTAACCAATCGAACATAACTTAGTCTTTTAACAGCAATTCGAGCTAGCACCTTTATCAGCCACATTAGTAGTATCGCCTTTGGTAGGAAAGCCTTTTTGTACCCAGCGAGTAATCCCATGTTGCATATTCACTACTTTATCATACCCGTGATTTACCAAAAAACCAGCGGCTCTTAAACTCCGGCTTCCATTTTTGCAAACCATTACCACCTCTTTATCCTTTGGTATTTCATGGAAGCGTTCGTCAAATTCACTTAAAGGAATATTGAGAATAGTTGGTACGTCAAAGGCCAAGTGTTCCACTTCGTCTTTTTCTCGGACATCAACTACTAACGCCCCATTTTTCACCCATTCTTGGGTGGTTGTCGGGCAGATTTCTTTTACTAAAGTTTGACTTTCCATCCTGTTATTGTTTTAAGAGATCAACAATTTCGGAAACCTGAGCAATCCGACCTTTTATTTTCATCTCGCCATTAATCATGAGGACAGGAGTAGTAAGCACATTGTATTTCATCATTTCTTCAATGTCTTCCACTTTTTCCACATTGGCTACCATGTTGGTTTTTTTAAGCGCTTCAAGCACATTACTATAGGTGGTTTTGCACTTTGGGCATCCCGGACCTAATACTTTTATTTCTGTCATATTTCTGATGTTTATTTCAGTTTTGAGACTGGACTTATTTTTTTATCCCCGGAACACCTTTTGGTGCGTAATCCTGCCACCAAAACTCCTGCATTTTCTGCTCCTGAGGGTGAACCTCATCCAAGGTATTTCCTTCATATAAGCGACCATTCATCATCACATGACTAATGTCTTTAGAGTTCCTGATGTTATCCAACGGATTGCTATTCAAGATGACCAAATCTCCAAGTTTCCCAACTTCCAGCGTCCCTAAGTCTTGATCTAAACCAATTGCTTCGGCACCTAGAATTGTTGCAACTCTTAGCGCATCATATGCTTTCATGCCGCCAGACTGCACCGCCCAAAGCTCCCAGTGATAGCCTAAACCTTGTAATTGTCCATGGCTACCAATACCGGCACGTCCGCCAGCCTCAACCAAGTCTTTGGCAAAGCCAGATTGCTCTACATGCACATACTCATCTTCCATAAACCAGCCATCATTCCGTCTTCTGGTTCTGGAATCCAAGTTCCAGTGTGGCATAAAATGAGTCAATTTTGGATCGTCGTGAGGATTTTCAGTTGCATAGAAATAATTCTCCGTCCATGGTCCTCCATAAGCAACCAAGAGTGTTGGTGTATACACAGTTCTTGAAAAAGCCACTAAGTCAATCACGTCTTTGTACAATGGAAAAATTGGAAAGGAATGCTCGTGACCAGGATATCCATCAATTATTTGTGTAAGGTTATTCTTGAAGTCAAGCCCACCTTCTGTAGTAGGCATAATATTTTGCTCGCGAGCGGCCTGAATAATCCATTGCCGCTGCTGACGATTTCCTGCCCCATACATTTTGATAGTTTTGGTATTGTAATAAGCACTGTATCGCATCATTACTTGACGTGCATGCGCCAAGCTGTTCACATTTTCACTTCCAAAAATACCAGGGCCTGTAGAGTAAATTCTCGGACCGATCAATTTACCGGCATCTACTAAGTCACCATAAGTCAGTACATCAGTAGTCGCCGTCTGCGGATCGCGCGTGGTGGTTACACCAAAAGCCAGATTGGTCAAATAAGGCCAAAACTGCCCACGGTGTAAGTTCACCGGATGACGAAAGTGGGAGTGCGTATCTACAAAACCCGGCACTATCGTTTTGCCAGTTGCGTCAATGACTTTCACATTTCGATCCACTTGGATGTTCTTCCCAATTTCTTTGATCCGGTTGTTCTCGATTAAAATATCAGTGCCTTCCAGCACCTCATTATTCTTCATGGTCAGCAAACGCGCATTTTTAAGGAGCACAGTTCCTTGTGGGATATCACGAGCAGCTTTTACTTCGATTCTACGTTCGTTAGGTTCGTATTCTTTCGGGCTGTCGTCCTTTTCTACTTTCTTTTCGGCACCTTCTTCCGCATCCTCACTTTCTGCTTTTTCGGCTTCTTTCTTCACTTTTGCGTCAGCGGCTTTTTGCACTTCGAAAGCTTTGGCATCGCTTAGGTTATAAGCGACATGCGCATTTCCTACAGCCCAGTGCACTACAGTATTGTCCCAGCCCCAAGCAGGAAACTGCCCACCGATATCAGTTAGTTTCCGAGAGGGAAAGGCTGCATTTTTTGCATCAGCTACAGAAATGCTTGGAGCTTTATCACTCACTTGAGGTACTGTGACCACAAACAAATCCATGCCGATAGCCGCTAATGCTTGATCACCTTCTCTGGCCATTTTTATCCAATCCGCTTTTGGCGCATCGGAAGAACCAGGAGCAGCTTTTCCGGTCACCTGAACATGTGCTTTCTCATCTGTGCCATCCCAACGGATGGAGACTAAACCTGTCCGCCCCGATAAATAGATTCGATCGGAGTTTTTGGTGAAATGTGGATTAGATCTCCCATCGGTGTAGCAGATAAAGTTATTGCCAGAACCAGCTGATGAAAGCCAAATAAGGTCACTTGTACCTCTAAAAGCAGTACGTTGGAGCGCATTTCTGAAGTCTTCAGCTTGTCCTTTGATTAGCACTATTCTGGTGCCATCATTATTCCAAACTGGGCTTTGGAATACACCATCATCTTTGTTTAGTTGAGTCAAGTTGCTGCCATTAGGTCTTACTTTATAGACCTTGCCACCTTCAGCTTGCCAAGTGACAAAGGCGATCCATTGACCATCGGGAGACCAAGTTGGTTCTGCCTGAGTTTCGTTCAAAGTCAAAAGCTTCTTTGGTGTTCCGTTTGGCAAATCCACCAGATATAACTCATTGAGGGCTGTAAAGGCTATCTGCTTTCCATTTGGCGATGGGGCTACATCTCTGATTTGTGTGATGGTGAAGTCTGCATCATCAGAAATAGGATAGTCAAAATCAAGTTCCGGCCCCAGTGCGATGCTACTCTTTACGGTAAAAGGTATTTCTGTGGCCTTTTTACTGGCTACCTCGATCTGGTGAATTTTGCCTCCATAAGAGATCACAATGCTTTTGTCATCCGGTGTCCAAGAAAATCCCGGAAGCACATCTCTTGAAGCTCTCGATTCTTGATCGTCATGCTGGATCGGGTAGGCTAGCCAACTCTCATCCCCTGTGGCAAGGTCTCTCAGGATTAATCCTGTCTCAGTTTCGTGACGTGTGGCATAAACCAACCATTTGCCGTCACTAGATGGTGTAGGACGAAATGCCGAACCATATCGGGACGTTTGCGGGATCATTTCACCCGTCACGCGATCATAGGTTGAAATCTGGTATTGTGGCATTGGAGCGTTGTAGGTCCAAGATCCATTTCTTTCGGAAAACCAAACATATTGATCATCGGTGCTGAAGGCACCTTCGAGCATCCGCAGTGCATTTGGCTCTTTGACCATCGCTACGCCAGAGCCTCCATCGACATGATATAGCCATATTTTGTGTGATCCATCACCTCCCTGCCGGGAAGCAATCATGTATTTTCCGTCAGGAGTCCACTCTGGTCCTTGGTATCTATTGTCGTTCCCTTTGGTGATTTGCTTTTTCTCGTTGTCTCCAAGGTTGAGCGTCCAGACGTTTTCTCCTCCTGATTCATCCGAGATAAAAATGATTTGCGTACCATCAGGACTGTAACGAGGCTGTGCATCAAACTGCATTCCCGATGTGAGCTGAGTTGCACTACCCCCAGAAATAGGGATGCTGTAAATATCACCTAAGAAGTCGAAAACAATAGTCTTCCCATCAGGACTAACGTCCAAGGCTATCCATGAACCTTCGGAAAGATCAAAATCAAAAGTTCTTCCTGGTTCGAGCGATAAGCCTTTACTTTCTTTCTTTTCCGGCTTGTCAGGATCATCTTGAGCCATTGACGTAAAAGAGAAGGTCAAGGCCAGCGCAGCTAGGAGTAGCTTTTTCATAAGTGGTTGATTACGTTAAAAAATTCAATCTAAGCCGATTATGCTGGAGGACAAAAGAGTTTGGGATAAGAGGTGAGTGAGTGGCCGGTTAGTATTTAAAACTATTGAAGCCATTTCGTGAAAATCTGTTCGAATCCCATGGCCCACGGTTAAAACTATAGCCGACGGTTAAAACCCTGGGCCATGGTTTGGAATTGTCCCATAGCCCAGCTCCCCAATATCGGGATCAACGTTGGGCAAAATACGCTCGTCATGATTTAGGAAATGGCATTATCCATATTTGAAGAACCACCAATTCGATTTTTAACGTCCTCATAATCTTATTTGAAAATCACCTTCTGGTAATGCGCTTTTTGGTTTAGATCTAGCTAGGAAGGGGATTTACCTCTTGAAAAATGGAATCATAAATTTCTTATCATATTTGAGTGAAATTCCTTCCAGCCGGTAACTGAATCTACCCAGTCCGAGCAGCAATTTGACTACACCCACAGGAGGAATATCCATTTTAGAGCTATGCAGCTACTCACCAATTGTCCTACTTGTGACGCCACTACGATAGGCTCTTTTATTAAGGTCAGTGCTCAAATGCATTCCAATAAAGAGCGGTTCAACTTTGACCAATGTGCCAAATGTAAACTGGTTTTCTTAAATCCCAGAGTACCATTAGACCTGTTAAAAAACTACTATACTGCCTCTTACCTGCCATACAGAGGGGCAAAAGCCTGGGGGAAGTATCAAAAATTGGTGGAGAGCAGTCAAAAAAAGCTAGATATGAAACGCGTGAAGCGCACCAAAGATGCGCATCAGTTGTCACCCGAATCCTTGATTCTAGATATTGGTTGCGGTAGGCCAAGCTTTTTGAAGGCCTGTCAGCAAATCTTAAATTGTCGAACTTTTGGCATTGACTTTAGTGACGAAGGCTGGAAAGATGAAGCTGCTCAATTTGAAGGGCTAGACTTACAAGTCGGAGAAATTCAAGAGCTACCAAGCAGTTTGCAGCCTGATGTCATCACGATGTGGCATTATTTGGAGCATGATTACTCCCCATTTGCAAACTTGAGTTATTTAAAATCCATTTCGAAACCTTCCACAACACTCATCATAGAAATTCCCAATTTCGATTCGGCGAGCAGCAAAAAATATGGCGAAAACTGGGCAGGTTGGCATGCACCGCGTCATATATCCTTATTCTCGCCGGATAACATTGCGCTGCTGCTTCAAAAAAGCGGTTGGAAAGTTTCCGAACTACTCACCTATGGCACGATGGATCCTTATTTGCTCTATTGGATGAGCGAGATGGAGAAAAAGGAAATCAAGTGGGATAAAAATATGGAGGATGAATTTTTTGTGTTTATGCTTGGGATGATAAGATTTATGCCACAAAAATGGTGGGAGAAAAGATCATCTCTTGGAATCATGACCATCATAGCAATTCCAGAATAGCAATTTTAAAGGCTAGGTATCATTAAAAAAAATATGGCTTCGCCAAAACGATTAATTGTTGATTGTTTTGGGATTGCAAATCTCTGGATCAAGGTTCGAGATTACATCCGCAATATTTATTGGGACTCCAACAACCGGGTTTTCATGGAAGCATCGTAGATGTGGAATTTTTGTAGCCACAGGTTTTAACCTGTGGTTATAAATTGCAATAACGTTTCCAGGTTTTGGCCGAGTGGATGTCAATCTAGAAATGAAGGTTCGCCAAAACGGAGAGATGGCAATAATAAAGGGTTCGACCACCATAGGGGAATTACAAATTCCTTAAGATATTAAAGCATAGATGCAATCTACGCTTGGTTAAACCATAAGAGAAGCGGGGGATGCAATCTGCGCTTAGGCAAGCATTCTAGACCTAGCGCGGATCACACCTAGTCAAATTCAACGCTCTACACCTAGAAGGGGAACGACAACAAAAATAAAATGTACCGTCCCGAAGGGACTCTAAAAAGATACGTGATTTCTTTTTTACCAGCCGTTAAAACGACTGGCTAGGATATGGTTCGTCCCTATGGGACTTTAAAATATGGCTTTGTCAATAATGCCGTAGGCATGGCCGATTATTTAGCCAGTCAATTTATTGGCTGGATTTGAGAATTGAAATGAGGCGGGGAAATGCCGTAGGCATGAACGATATAGCTATTATTTTAGGCAGCTAGTCGGGATAGGAATTACAAATCCAGAAAAATTAAAAGGCTGGATAGGTTCGACCCCTTCGGGGTCGTGAAGGTTGTTAATCGTATTCATATTTCCATGGGTTTCACCCATGGCTATTCATGGTTTGACCACTTCGTGGTCGTTCAATAATTATTTCCAGATTGATTTTGAAACCATCCATTTTATGATCCCAACGGGATCAAACCATGAATAACTTGTCCGCCGTGGCGGAGCCCCGTATGAAATGCAGGGTTTGGAGGATCAGCAGGAAGACCCCACGACGGTGAAGCCGTCGAACTTTATTGGGTTGCTAGAAAAATAAAAAGGTGTAGTTACACCTAATCAAATCAAACGCTCTACACCCAGAAGGGAGCAACAATAAGGGGTTCGACCAGCTTTAGGGGATTAAAAACACCTAATGATACTAAAGCGTAGATGCAATCTACGCTTAGGCTAGCATTCTACTCCTAGATGGGAGTCAAAAAGCAAATTCGGAAATAGAATGATTTTTTTACTACAGTATCGGTCCAACACCCTCTGGGGATTGCAAATCCCTAGATCAAGGTTCTAGATTACATCCGAGAACCTTATCGGGACTCGGACAGCTGTTTCAAGGGAATTAAAAATTCCTAAAAAACAGTAAAGCGTAGATGCTGCCGATTGTTATCGCGGTCTACGCTTAGCCTAGGAGACATGAAAGTGTAGTTGTAAACTTCCCTTCGGCTAGGATTCTACACCTAACAAGGTGATAATTCTATTATACTCACCTCGATTTAATATAAGGGGAATAAATAAAGCGTTCAATGCAATTGCACAGTTGATACGATGAATTCCATCTTCAATAAAAAGGCCTCCATTGTTCCATACTAACAATGGCGGGTCGACAGGGAGGTTAGTTGACCATCTTTTTAAGATTCCATCGATCTTTTTAGAATTTAACCTCAGGTTTGAAAGACCATCTTGAGTGAATTCTATTTTATAGGAATCGTCTAAATTCGTTAATATCAGTTTGATTGAAATTGATTTAATGATAATAAATCTTGATCGAGACTCAATGTCCCAAGGATGGAATAGCAAAGGCTTTTTGATTTCCCAAATAGGCTTTAATTCATTGATTTGGTTATTCATTTCTGCGATTTTAAAAAGTGATTCCTCCGATTTCAAATTCTAATTAATTGTCTAGCGTAGTTACAAGCTACGTTCAGTCAAGAGTCAAAATACACTTAGAAAAGGAATATGCGTAAGATTAGTATTTTACACCTAACAGGAATTTAAAATCACGTTTTTAACAACCTGTGCGACTGTGTTTTCGGTTATGCCTTTTGCATTGCAGTAGTCACTCTTTAGCCAGTCCTCCAAAAATTTGGCTCCTTTACTGGCATTACAAGACATGCAACATAGAGCAATATTGTCTATTCCGTTTACTCTGATGTCATTTACAATGTGTTCCCAAGATGGTTTGGTTTTTCTAGATCTCATATCTTCAGTAAAATCTACACCACAATAGACACATGCCAAATCTCTTTGCCTTACAATATTTTCAACTTCTCTCGGAATCCCCCACCGGTTTGCCATTATTCTTAATTATTGTTCAACAAAGAAATCCTCATCAAGCTGCTTTACCTCATAAACAGATTTGATTTGAACTCCGACATTAAATTCGTGCATTAGATCAACTAATTTATGCCCGTCAATTAAGATGATTTTATGATGTGCGTTTTTTGCCTTTTCAGTTGCTCCTTTGTCAAAAAGAGAAGTTGTAACAAAAACGCCCTTGTTAGTGTCCCCACTCATGGCACCTATAAAATTCCTGATATCCTTTTCGCGTACTTTATTCTCAGAAAATCTTTTCGCTTGGATATAAATTTTATCAAGACCTAATTTGTCTTCATTTATAATCCCATCTATTCCGCCATCTTGAGATTTGGCGGTTTCTATAAAATCTCCGTATCCCATTTTTTTGAGTAGGATCAAAATAACCTTCTCAAAATAGTATGGATCAATGGTTTTTAATTTTTCCAATAAGTCATTTTTGATTTCCAACTCGATTTCTGAAAAGCCTTCATCTATTAGATCTTGAGGAGAAGCATTTTTTATCTTTTGGATATTAGAAGAATTAGGTTTCCCTTTTGAATTCTCTTCAGTGTAAAAGCTCAGCATATCACCATCTTCTTCAACTTCCTTTAACGTCAAGCCACTTTGCTGATTTTTTCCTTTTTCAGTGATTTGAACATGACCTCGTTCGGGATAGTGGATGTAACCTCCTTTTTTTAGGTAAGATTTCCCCCATGCTATTCTGTTGTTAATTAGAATTTCACCAGATTTGGTTTTTTCTTCAAGTAGTTCTTGTGGAAGAGCTGAGTAATATTTTCCAATTACTAATTTCTGCATTTCTCTCGTATGCAAGATCTTACCATCGCTTAAGATTTCTAAAATTGGATTAAACGTTTCGTGAAACTTCGGTATTTCTAAGATCATTTTTTAAGTGTTCAAATTTTGAAAAAAGTTTTGGGCCACTTCTTGCCTCTGAGTTAGTTTTTGGATTCACTAATCTATACCTAAAAACCCTTTCCCCAACTCCGTTCCTATAATTTCCAATTACTTTTTCGATATTTTACCCCTATCTTTTTGGCTTAACCCCAATCCTGATGTTTAAGACCCTTTTTACTACCATCCTGTTTCTTTCACTTGCGCTGTCTGGCTTTTCCCAAGACCTGACGCAGCTCCTTGATTCGTATAAGTTCCGAAATGTCGGCCCCCTTCGTGGCGGTCGGGTGACGGCGGTGGAGGGCGTGGATTCCAAACCTTCGCATTTCTACATGGGTGCTACCGGCGGGGGAGTGTGGAAGACAGATGACTATGGCATCACTTGGACAAATATCTCGGATGGTTACTTTCCTACCCCATCCATCGGAGCGATCTCGGTCTATCAGCCCGACCCAAAGATCCTCTATGTAGGTACAGGTTCGGATGGCCTTCGCTCCAATGTGATCACCGGCAAGGGTGTCTATAAATCAGAAGATGAAGGCAAGACTTGGAAGTTTATCGGACTGAAAGATGCCGGACAGATCGGTGCCGTGGAGATTCACCCAACTAATCCGGATATCGTCTATGTGGCGGCAATTGGTCAGGCTTTTACGAAGAATGCAGAGCGGGGTGTTTTCAAAACTGTCGATGGTGGTGCAAATTGGGAAAAGGTATTTTTCCATTCGGATAGTCTTGGGATTTCTGATTTGGAGCTCGCTCCGGATGATCCCAATACGATCTATGCCGGTGCTTGGAGGGGTGAGCGCAAGCCTTGGACGATTACTTCGGGTTCATCGAATGGTGGCGTATATAAGTCCACTGATGCCGGAAAGACTTGGACGAAACTGACCAAAGGCCTACCGACCAAATTAATTGGAAAGATTGATTTTGCGGTTTCTCCAGCGGATCCAGCGGTGGTTTATGCGAATATCGAAGCTTCGGATAAGCAAGGCGGATTGTACCGCTCGGCTGATAGGGGTGCAACTTGGGACATGGTCTCCGATAATTCCAACTTGACCAATCGACCTTTTTACTACACAAATATCTACGCCAATCCGAAGGATGCGAATACGGTTTATAACAACGCTTTGAGATTTCAACGCTCCTATGATGGCGGCAAAACTTGGAAATCCTTGTCCACACCCCATGGAGACAATCATGACATTTGGCAAAACCCAAACGATACCACGATCTGGATTCAAGCCAATGACGGCGGGGCGAATATCACCCAAAATGATGGGAAGAGCTGGTCCACGCAGTTTAATCAACCTACCGCCGAACTCTATCAAGTTGAAGTAGACGATCAATTTCCGTATTGGCTCTATGCGGGCATGCAGGATAATTACAGCACCGTAGCAGTACCGAGCCTGCCGCCACTTAGTGTGCAGGCAGGCAGCAATGCCTTCATTATCAATACGGGAGGCTGTGAAACTGGACCTGCTGTACCCAAGCCGGGCGATCCAAATATTGTCTATTCGAATTGCAAGGGAAGGTTTGGCGTCTATGACAAACGAACGGGTCAGGAATTGCAGTATTACGTTGGTGCTTCCAATATCTATGGACACAATCCGAAAGATCTGAAATTTAGATTTCAGCGGGTGGCACCGATTCACGTTTCCCCGCATAATTCCGGAGTGATCTACCATACTTCACAGTATGTGCACAAGACGTTGGATGAAGGAAAGACTTGGGAAATCATTTCACCAGACTTGACCGCAAATGAGCCCGATAAGCAGGTAGTTCCAGGTGGCCCGATCACGCGAGATGTCACCGGCGAGGAATATTACAGTACGATTTATGCCATTCGAGAATCTCCGATTCAGGAAGGGTTGATCTGGGTAGGTGCCAATGATGGACCAGTTCATGTGACCAGAGACGGTGGCAAGACTTGGGAGAATGTTACGCCAAAGATGCCGAAAGGTGGGCGAGTGGATTCTGTGGAGCCATCTCCACATGATCCTGGAACGGCCTATGTGGCGATCCTTCGCTATTTGTTGGGCGATGATCAGCCTTATATCTACAAGACTACAGATTATGGGAAAACTTGGGCCTTGCTGACGGATGGGAAAAATGGAATTCCGGAAGATTTCCCGACACTGGTCGTTCGTGAAGATCCTGCCAAAAAAGGAATCCTCTATGCAGGAACACAGTTTGGCTTATTTATTTCCCTAAATGACGGCAGCACTTGGACGCCTTTCAAAAGCAATCTACCAGTCACCCCGATCACCGACATCAAGATTCATCAGGATGATTTGGTAATGTCCACGATGGGAAGAGGTTTTTGGATTTTGGATAATCTGATGAGTGTAAGAGGGATTTCTGAGATTGGAAATCAAGCGATGGTCTTTTTTGATACCAAGCCGGCCATCCGAAACATGATGTCTGCACAGCGGGAAACCAATGGCCCGGAATACCCTCGGGCTGGCGCAAAGCTGGATTATTACTTGGCAGAAAATCAGGAGGGACTTCGATTGGAATTAGTGAATGGCAGAGGACAGGTGGTTCGAACTTTCAAAGCTGATGCTCCAAAAGGAGAAAAAGTAGACACTGCCAGAAATATGTCCACAGAATTTACTGAAGCTCCGGCTTCAGGTGGACTTCCTAATAAAGCTGGGATGAATCATTTCAGTTGGAATATGCTGCATCAGGGAGGTTGGAACAAAGACCCGAAAAAAGCTTATACCGGAAATGGGCCGATGGTTTCGACTGGGGTTTATACTGCAAGATTGATTTCGGGAGAAACGGTTTTGGAGGAGAAATTTGATGTGGTCCTAGATCCACGGGTGACTTTGGTGACGGATGCGGATGTGGCGGAGCAAGAAGCCTTGACGCTGGAAATTCAGACGTTCCGCAACGAGGTGGATCAACTGATTGCTGCTATCGAAAAGGAAGTGGAGGCGCTAAAGCTTGTGATTGAAAAGGAAAGTCCATCCAAGAAAATAGCGCGTAAGAAAAATGAATTGGAGACTATTTACAATCAATTAGTCACGGAAGAAGGCACTTATATGCAACCGATGCTGGAGGATCAGGCGAGTTATTTGGGTTCGATGCTAGGTCAAGCCGATCAAAAGCCGGGGCAAGATGCCTATGAGCGACTTGAGGAATTGAAGGCATGGTTTGAGCGTGTTAAAGCAGGGTATGCGGGAGTGGTGAAGTAGAGAGCCAGTTATCGGTTGTGGGTTCTGGGTTGTCAGTTTTCGTCATTACGAGGATTTAATACAAAATTGGGCTTGCTGGGTAAATTCAAATCAGAACCTTGGCTTCCGGAGAGCAGGCAATCTGCCCCAAAGATTGAGATTGCTTCGAGCTGGCTGAGGCTCTTGTAGCTCTAATTTTCCGTTTCAGGTCTCGCAATGACGTGCAGACGACACGCCCTAGTCCTGAGGCTCCTTTTCGATTCAAATCAGGTAAGCAGTCCCATTCATGATTTGCCCAATTCAGGAGTTTAGGGTATTTCTCTTTCAGCACTTTTCATCGCATCCACTTGGAGTTTGATTAGGTCTAGTTGCTCCTGAGTTTTAGCTTTAATCTGATCAAGTTTCTGGTTTTGATAATCCATAGATTTGGATCGAAATAGTTCGGCGGTGACTAGTTTTTCGAGATCTTGGAGGCGTTGGGATTGAAGCTGCTCTTGCTTGACATATTCGCGGAAAAGTAAAAAGTGCAATAGTCCGATACTCACTAAAACCAGTAGTGTCAATCCACTCAAAAAGTAAGAATCCAATAAGAAAAGTAACATAAGCGCTAAGAGAATTTTCCTAGTCTTCAAATGTAATAAACGATGTTATGGGGTGGAATACGGCAAAGGACCTATTTCGGTTGTCGGTTACGAGTTCTCGGTCAATGTCGGCCGCCCCTTGGGTCATTGAACCGCCTACTAGGTCACTTTCCCTTTAGCAAAAATGCCAATTTAAACTTACGCTTGTTCCACTCCCTACTTCTGAATTTATTGTCAATTTCCCACCAAGTTCTTGGGCTCGTTTTCGCATATTGAAAAGTCCGTTTCCGGGGGTGATCTTGGATTCATCAAAGCCTTTCCCATTGTCGGTGATTTGGAGGGTGAGGCGCCCTTTTTTCTGCAAAATGCTCACTTGAATTTCACTAGCCTCCGCATATTTGATGGCATTTTGAATGGCTTCCTGCAAGACCCGGTAGAGTTGGATCCCATTCGCCGAGTCAAAGCGAAGGGACGAGTCCAGCTTTTCTCCACCTAGGAATTCAAACTTTATTTTTTGATCAGCCAGCTGTGCCCGCTGCAAATAATCGGAAATCCTTCCAGACAATTGCTCCCAACTTACCTGCCCGGCATTCATCGCCCAGATCGTATCCCGTAGCTCAGTGATGGTCTGTTTGGTGAAGTTGGCAATAGTGTCATAGCGCTGCGTCAATTGCTCCTTGATTGGATCAAAGTACTTCAGGTTTTCGATAGCCGATATGATAAAAGTGAGTTGTGCACCGATGTTATCATGCAGGTCTCTTGAGATCAGCAATCGTTGTTCTTGGAGTGTGTTTTGCGTTTCGATTTGGACCAAAGCTGTCTTCAATTCTGCTTGTTGCTTGAGCTGCTGGTTTTTGAGTTTTTGCTGGGAATAGAGCAAATAGCCCACTATCCCGAGTATGACTGCCAAGGCCAGCGAACCGAAAAGCTGAATAGTACGACTGCGGATTTCCAGTCGCTGCTGCGCAATAGCGGCATCTTTTTTCTCGGTTTGATAGCGGGTTTCCAAGTCCGCGGAAAGCTGCTGAATCTCTTCCTCGGTGAGTTTTTTATTTAAGGCCACATATTCGGAAGTGTAAAAGGCTGCACTGTCCGGCATTCCCAAAGCAGCATAGACTGGCGACATCAACAAATACATGCTTGCGATATCCTCTTCCGCATTTTGATCCTCGAAATTCTGTAAAGCCCGAAGGTAATATTCCCGGGATTTTGGATAGTTTTTAAGGTCATTGTAAGACTGTGCAAGGTTGGACTCAATGAGGGCATAATCATAAGAGGCGCCAGCTTGTGCGGCCAGCGTGAGTCCTTTTTCTGCAAACTCAATTGCCACCTTACTTTTTTTCTGGGTGTTATAAAGTGTGGCAAGATTATTTAAAGTGGTGGAGGTATTATACACATCCTCGAAATTCTCAAAAAGCATCAACGCCTTGAGGTATGTTTCTTCTGCCTTTTCAAAATTTTTAAGGTTTTTATAAGTGTTACCTAGATTGGTGTAGGCCATCGCCAGACTATATTCATCTGCTTGGCTCTTCCGATATTCTGCTACTTGGGTGAATATTTCAAGCGCTTTGGGATAGTTCCTCATTTCGAGATAGATCACCCCGATATTATTTCGGATAAAATCAGCATTTCGATCATTCCCGGTTCGCTCAAAAAAAGCCAGTGACTTGAGGTAATTGACCATAGCAGAATCTGACTGAAAATCCCGCTGATAGACCGATCCCAGATTGGTGATTATGCCGTAGATTTTGGCAGAATCCCCGAGTTCGTACCGAAGATCTAGCGCGGTCTGGTAATTTTCACGGGCGTTGATCAGTTCGCCTTTCTCCATCCATGCATAACCCAAGTCACTGTAAAGCTGGCTCAGAAGCACAGGATCATTTAGGGATTTGGCTGTTTCTACTCCTTTTTCCCCAAAGATTATCGCAGAATCCATGGAGATCGTTACATAGTTCCATACCAGCTCGGAGAGAATAGTAGCTTGATCTGTAGGGGTTTTTGCTTGGTTTAGGGCTGTTTTTAAACTGTCCAAAAGTTCTCTTTGGCTTTGCGGGAAAGCTAGAGAACAAACAATTACACCTAAAAAAAAGAGTAGAAAGCAGAATTTCTTCATGGAAAGCTATTTGGCCAGAAAATAAGTGAAAAATGAGGGTATCGCCAAATGAAAGAGTTGCTTTGGCATTCTATCACGCTTCCAATTGATTAAGTGGTTATTTTTTTAAAATGGGTTCAAATATTTGGAGCGGAGAGTTTTGGGCTTTCAAGCTTTTGAACAGCGGTTTGCAGATGCCAAACTTATTTGCAAACCTTGAGGTTAAATTATAAGAATATAAACCCAAAGAATAAACATGATGAATTTTTCAGAAAACGAAAATCAACAGATGATCGCCAAGATGATCCAAGATTTCGGTGCGAAAGAAATCACTCCTTTTAGAAAAGAATGGGATGATAAATCGCATTTCCCCAAGCCTCTTTTCAAGAAACTAGGTGAGCTTGGATTGATGGGCGTTTTAATCCCAACCGAATACGGTGGATCTGGATTTGGATACTTTGAGTATGTCACTGCGATCGTGGAGCTTTCGAAATTAGACCCATCGATAGGCCTTTCTATGGCGGCACACAATTCCCTTTGTACCAATCATATTTTCATGTTTGGAAATGAGGAGCAAAAGCGGAAATATATCCCTAAACTAGCTACCTGCGAATGGCTTGGAGCTTGGGGTTTGACTGAGCCAAATACAGGCTCGGATGCCGGAAATATGAGAACTGTTGCGATCAAAGACGGGGATCATTTTGTATTGAATGGCGCTAAAAACTTTATTACACATGGTGCATCAGGGGATGTGGCGGTAGTAATCGCCCGAACCGGTGAAGTGGGAGATTCCCATGGAATGACTGCTTTTGTGATCGAGCGCGGCACACCGGGATTCGAAGGTGGGCGTTTGGAAGATAAACTCGGCATGCGAGCTTCTGAGACTGCTGAGATGATTTTTACAGATTGCCGAATCCATAAGGATCAGGTGTTAGGTGAAGTAGGAGAGGGATTTATTCAGTCCATGAAGGTGCTTGACGGTGGCCGTATTTCCATTGCTGCCTTGTCTTTAGGTATTGCCGAAGGTGCACTTGAAGCATCGATTGCTTATTCCAAAGAGCGTCACCAATTCAATAAGCCAATTAGTTCTTTCCAAGGAATCTCCTTCAAACTTGCCGATATGGCAACGCAGGTGGAAGCTTCAAAATTATTGATCTACAAAGCGTGTGATCTAAAAAACAGAGGCGAAAAAGTCACTTTGGCAGGAGCTCAGGCCAAGTTATATGCTTCGGAAGTATGTGTTTCGGTATCAAATGAGGCGGTTCAGATCTTTGGTGGCTACGGTTTCACCAAGGATTATCCAGTTGAGAAATTCTATCGAGATTCAAAGCTTTGTACGATTGGAGAAGGCACTTCTGAGATTCAGAAATTGGTGATTTCCAGAGAAATACTTCGGTAAGTCAAAATTGAGCAGTCAGAAATCTTAAGTCAGAAAACTGAAAAAATGTAAAAAGCTGAAATCCGATGGGGTTTCAGCTTTTTTGGGTTATGATGATATGAGTAGTTGCATCTTCCAGTGTGAAACGAAATCTTAATTTAGAATCGGATCGAAATCCCCCTTAGTCAAAGGGGGCAAGGGGGATTCTAGTAAGTAATTCAGTATTTAATCCGTTGGCGTACAGGATTGTGCCAATATAGAATCGAAAGACAATGTGGTTAATCACTCAATTCCATTCTAAATCTTCTTAAGATCTCGGAGTGGTTTTTTCGGATTCTATTTATTTTCCCAAACTGACTCTAAAAATTCCACACAGCTATTTAATGAAGTTACAGCTTCGTCAGTCCAAAAAATTGGCAACGATTTCATTTCCCTCGAATTAGATTTTTTGCTGAGGTATGAGGAGTGATTTTTTTTGAGTTGTTTGAGAATGCAAGAATTTCAGAAAGTACCATTTCTTCTTCAGTGAGAGATTCGGTCTTCAGTTTATCTAATATTTGAATTAAATCCTCATCCTCTAAATCTCTAACCCAATCTATAATTTCAGCTTTCTTTTCTGCAATGTTCATAGCTAAAGGTAGTTAAATGAGATATTAAATTCAATTTGTCCTGATATTCCAATCTGGATTCTTTGGTCCCCCTTCTGGGTATAGTCAAAACACCGTGGTGACTGGGTGTGATCCGTACAGTAGTCGGATGTAATTCCACCCTACTATCCTTACCAATTTGCAATTGAAAATCAACCGCAACTACCAATAACTCACCTCAATTAAATCTATCATTCCCAAATGCCTGCCCGTATGGCTGGATTTCGAGCACTCTATTAAAGGAAGTCTTCGAGCTTCTCACCCAAATAAGACTAATTTAAATCGCCCGAATTACAAATTCTGAAGGATAGGATGGTATAGATGCTCCCGTACAGCTGTCAGGACTACATCTAGTCAAACGCCCATGCTACGATCAGAGGCGATTGATGTTGAAGACCTTTTCTGATTTTAGTTGGAGGTCCTCAATGTTGAAATCTGAACTCCAGTTCCTAGGAGTTGCCAAGTTTTACTGTTTAAGACGATCTCTGGGTTTTGGTCCTCGAGGTCGAATTCAAAATTGAACCAAGAATCAAATTGATTAAATTTTGTTTGCTTGGAAGTTAGCTCAAGTTTCGAGTCTCCGCTTGTTGCCCTGATTTCTAATTGCCCCACGGCGTAGGATCCAGCCTGATTTGGTATGTTATAAACGAAAAAGTAAATTTTTCCAAGTTGCTTATTGAATATGAAAAAGTAAGGTCTTCTTACTGGAGATTCTACAGAACCTAGGTTTGAAGATATCATTTGCCAGCCACCGGCAGGGTTTATCTTGTTGTTCACTAGATTCAGGGTATTTCCCTGAGTAAACCAAGGCAAAGTTATATTTCTGGTTCCGATTTGATCATTATAATAAAACGCAACTATGTTGATCAATTCAGAACCATCCGAGAACCAAGTTTCCGATGGGGATGTATTATCTTCTTTGATGGCGTGGGCTATTCCAAATTGAAAGACAGTGTCTGCAATCTCTATCGGCTCCAAATTTTCAAGGTTTTGATCCATATCTTCTTGATTCTGACAAGAAAGGAGTCCAGTCAATCCTAAGATTGCAAGTATTAAATAAGATAAATTTTTCATAATTGGCTGAGTTGTGAATGGGGCTAAAAGACTTGGAGTCGGAGTACTGAATATAATTGCTTTTTTGTAGTCAATTTTGTCTTTTAGAATTTGAAATAGTTTTCTATCGATATGCATAATCAGTGATCGTAATCACCAAAAGTACCATTTTGAGAAAGTTCTTTAGAAAATACGCTTAAACTCCAGCGACCATATATACTCCAGCTGCCAAAGCAGCTCCTGCGATTGGGGCCAAAATCGGAACCCAAGCATAGGACCAGTCAGTAGGACCTTTGCCTTTGATCGGTAAAAGTTGATGCATCAATCTTGGGCCAAAATCTCGAGCTGGATTGATCGCGTAGCCCGTAGTTCCGCCTAAGGAAAGTCCAATCACCCAAACAAGAAATGCGACTGGAATAGCGCCGAGCGAACCCATTCCAATCGGAGTAGCTACTTCATCGCCCATATTTACGCCCCTGTTATAGAGAATTACCAAGATCAAGACGAACGTACCGAGCAACTCAGAGAGGAAGTTCAATTTGAAGTTTCGAATTGCTGGCGAAGTCCCAAAAGGTGCAGCAATAATTCCTTGATCTTTTTCAGCTTCATAATGGTCTTTGTACATCAGCCAAGCTAATCCCACTCCCAGCATAGCGCCTAGAATTTGAGCTAAAATATATCCTGGAGCTAAGGTCCAGGCAAATTTGCCCGTGATTCCCAATCCAATCGTTACCGCTGGATTGAGATGAGCGCCACTGTAAGGTCCTGCTACTACCACTCCGCAAAATACGGCTAAGGCCCAAGCAGTGGAAATCTCCATAATCCCTCCGCCATTTCCTTTGGTTTTGGGTAAAAGCATGTTGGCGACTACGCCAGATCCTAAAAGTAAAAGAAGGAAAGTGCCTATAAATTCTGCTAGGTATGGGTTCATTTTGCTAAGATTGGGTTTTTAAGGATTTCTTCATGGGAATATAGGAAGTGAAAATCAATTAGTCTCGATCCAATTCTTGGAACGGTCAATTGCTTTATGCCAGAAATGAAGCAAATTTTCTCGATTTTCTTTTTCCATGTTGGGAGTGAAACTCCGATCAGCAGTCCAGAGTGATTTGATTTCCTCCTGATTTTCCCAAAATCCAACAGCTAATCCTGCCAAGAATGCCGCTCCAATTGCGGTTGTTTCAATGATCTCAGGTCGCTTGATTTCGCAATTCAGTAAGTCTGCCTGAAACTGCATCAGAAAGTTATTTGAAGTGGCACCACCATCTACTCGGAGTTCGGCGGTTGGCTTGCCGCTATCTTTTTCCATGGCCTTCAGCACATCATAGACCTGATAGGCGATCGCTTCCAATGCTGCGCGGGTGAAATGTGCAATAGTGGTTCCTCGGGTGATTCCAAAAAATGCTCCGCGGGCATTTTGATCCCAATGTGGTGCGCCTAATCCAGCCAATGCAGGTACGAAATAGACGCCATCGTTATCTTCTAAGCTGGTCGCAATTTTTTCGGTTTCCTTGGCATCTTTGAAAAGCTCCAATCCATCACGAAGCCACTGAATCGCCGCTCCGCCAATAAATACGGATCCTTCCAGCGCATAATTAATCTCGTCGCCAATCTTCCAAGCGACGGTCGTGAGCAATTGATTTTTCGAACGAACCGCTTTAGTTCCGGTATTCATCACTAGAAAGCAGCCGGTTCCGTAGGTGGTTTTTGCCATTCCGGGTTCAGTGCAGAGTTGGCCAAAAAGTGCAGCCTGCTGATCACCCGCTATTCCTGCGATTGGGATTTTTGTACTGAGCACATCACCTGTTGTTTCGCAATAAACTTCAGAGCAAGATTTCACCTCAGGAAGCATGGATGCAGGGATACCAAAAAGATCCAATAATTCCTGATCCCATTCCTGGGTATGAATATTGAAAAGCATGGTTCGGCTGGCATTTGTGATATCCGTGAGGTGGTTTTCTCCAGCTGTAAGTTTCCAAACCAACCAGCTATCCACCGTACCAAAAGCCAATTCTCCGGCTTCAGCCCGAGCTCGAGCACCTTCGACATTTTCTAAGATCCATCGGATTTTGGTAGCAGAAAAATAGGCGTCAATGATCAACCCAGTCTTGGAAGCGATGAGTTCGGCATGACCTTTCGACTTTAAGCTATCGCAAAAAGCAGCTGTCCGTCGATCTTGCCAGACGATGGCATTGTAAAGTGTCTTGCCAGTCTTCCGATCCCAAACAATAGTTGTCTCTCGTTGATTAGTGATGCCGATTGCAGCGATCTGATCTGCCCGAATACCTTTATTTACCAATGCCTCGATCATGACTGAAGATTGGGAAGTCCAGATTTCCTCAGGATCATGTTCCACCCAGCCTTGCTTTGGGAAGTGCTGTTTGAATTCCTTTTGGGCGGTGGAAACGATTTTTCCTTTTTTATCAAAAACGATCGCACGAGAACTTGTCGTTCCCTGATCAAGCGAAAGTATATAAGGTCTTGTTTGGGTCATTGGGTTTTTGGGTTAATTCGTCAAAAAGATAGTTGATTATTCACAATTATTCTGGTTTGTCCACTGAGTTTGAAATGGTTTGAGCCCATAATCGAGTGGCAATATCCATCTTAAAATGCTTTTTAGCAGTGTTTTATTTGGCTAACAGAAAGAAAAAGATATCTTTAGAGATCATGATTCTATAATTATGTGAATCCTCAATTCCCCAATTTCCAGTCTCTAGTCTCCCCCTGATAATTACCTAATTTCCAATCCCCATCCCTTATTTAATCAAATACTTCGAGGCAGTTTTTAGAAAATCAGCCAGTTCACTTTCCACCCAATCAGCATCTTGGTTCATTTCTTCTGCCATCAGTTTGGCTACCTTAGGAGCGGAATCAATAGCGGCCTGCGCATCCAAAATCAGAATTCTAATCCTTCTGGAAAGTACATCTTCGAGTTTCATGGCCATTTCATTCCGCACTCCCCAAATTACTTCGGCCAGGATATTAGGAAAGTCTGGGTGGATTTTTTCATTCCATTCAGGATGTTCTTCGGCCAGCGCTTTGATGGCTTTTGCATCAGTTCCATAGATTCCCCAATGTCCAGCTTCTAGGTGGCTGGTATTTCCCTGGATACTCATTTCGGCGGAAGTCGATTCTTTAGGTTTCTCTCCAGTCACTTGTTCAAAATAATCTACCGTGTCCTCGCCCATTTTCCGGAAGGTGGTCCACTTTCCGCCGGTCAGCGTCACCAAGCCACTTTTGGAAAGAATGATCTTGTGGGAGCGTGAGATTTCCTTGGTCTTGGTGCTTCCTTCTTTTGGTCTGGCCAAAGGTCTTAAACCTGCATAAACTGCTTTTACATCTGCTCGAGTTGGTTTTCGAGTCAAGTAACCTGAGGCTGTTTCCAGCACAAAATCAATTTCTTTCTGTAAAGCTTCAGGTTCAAGCTTCGGCTTCTCGCGTAATGTATCGGTTGTCCCCACTACAAGTTTGCCATGCCATGGCACTGCAAATAGGACTCGACCGTCTCGGGTTTTTGGAATCATGAGTGCGTCTTGTCCGCCTAAAAAATCCAGGTCCAAGACCAAGTGAATTCCCTGGCTGGGTTGAATCATTTTTGGAGCTTCTGGATTATCCATTTGTAGGATTTTATCTGCGAAAACTCCAGTGGCATTGACCACCATTTTGGCCTTTATAGTATAGTATTTCTTACCGATTTCGTCTTGGACTTTCAAGCCGGTAATTTTTCCTGCTTCGTTTTTAATCAGATCCGCAACTTTGGTATAGTTCAGAACACAAGCGCCGGCTTTATCGGCAGTTTGTGCAATCGCCACAGCCAATCGGGCGTCGTCAAATTGTCCGTCATGATATACTACGCCACCCATCAATCCTTTTTGAACAATGGCTGGCATTCGGGTGATAGTTTCTTCTTTGGAGATCCACTTTGATTTTCCAAGTCGTAGCCGACCTGCCATCCAATCATACATTTTCAAGCCAACCGTGTACTGAATTCGGTCAAACCAAGTGTAAATCGGGATGATAAAAGGTTGATCATGCGCCAAATGAGCTGCATTTCTCAAGAGCCTTCCCCGTTCTTTCAATGCCTCTAATACTAGGCCTACATCCCCTTGTGCCAAGTAGCGAACTCCTCCATGGACTAATTTGGTGCTTCGGCTTGAAGTACCCTTGGCAAAATCCGCTTTCTCCAAAAGTAAAACTGACATTCCTCTGGAAATCGCATCAAGTGCTACGCCTAAGCCAGAAGAACCTCCTCCAATGATAGCGATATCCCAAGTTTTGGTTTCGTCAATGAGTTGGTTTAAGTTTTCTTCTCTTTTCATAAGTTTTCTTTCTTACATAAAAGTAAATAAAAAGAAATTAAAAGAAAGAAAAAGAAACAAAATGAAATCTATTTTTTTTTTAATTCAGTTTCTTTTTGAGTAGTTTTAACTCCCAAAAGAAAGTAAAAATGACTATTGCTGAGCGACATAAACACATTTTAGAGGAATTGGATCGAGCGGGATTTGTATCGGTTTCTGACCTGGCTAAAAACATGGAGGTGACCATGGTGACGATCCGTAAGGATTTGAAGATCCTGGAAGACAAAGGCTTGCTCTACCGATCTCATGGTTCTGCTACGCCGGTTTCGCCTTATGTATCTGATCGATCAGTTCAGCTCAAAAAGTTGGAACAAGTTGCTGAAAAAACTCGAATAGCGCAGAAAGCTTTAGAATATCTGGAAGAAAATGAAGCGATTTTAATTGGTTCTGGAACCACGGTAGTTGCTTTTGCGCAAGCAATCCCTAAAAACTTCAAACTTACTGTCCTTACGGCTGCCATGAATGTGACCTTGGCATTGATTGATAGTATTGAAGTTGAGTTGGTGCAATTGGGTGGGGTAGTTCGGAAAAGCAGTAGTTCGGCAGTCGGGCATTATGCCGAGGAGATGTTGAAAAACTTTGCTTGCAGCAAGCTGTTTCTCAGTGTAGATGGGATCAGCCTGGAGAATGGCTTGACTACTTCCAATATGATGGAGGCACATTTAAATTCACAGATGATTCGCTCTGTTCAAAAGACGATTGTCTTGGCCGATAGCCGAAAGTTTGGGAGAAAGGGTTTTGGTAAAATCTGCGAACTCGAAGACATTGATATGATCATCACCGATGCTGGTATTCCGGAGGTGTACCGGGAAAAGTTGGAGGAGAAGGGGATAGAGGTGGTGGTGGTTTGGTGACCGATGACCGATGCCGGATATCCGGTGTTTGGTGACCGATGCTGGATGACAGATGCTTGATGTAGGGTGTCGGGTGACCGATGCGGGATGTTGGATGTCCGGTGTTTGGTGACCGATGACGGATGTCTGATGATCGATGTGGGATGTGGGATGTCCGGTGTTTGGTGACCGATGTTTGGTGACCGATGATTTGAAATGGCCTGCTTGAACTAGTTACCTCATATAATGAGAAGGTTAATTAACTAATAAAAATGAGTTATGAAGATCATAAATAAATTTAATTAATAAAATAGGTAAACGAATTTGTAAATTCGAAAAAATAAATAATTATTTTATAGTAGGTAAAAATTTTAAGCGCTTAATCATTTATCGCAGCTATCAGCCAAGCTGGGAATTGGCTTTTTTCCAAACTAACTTGATATATAAAAGTTATTATTAGTTATTATTTTTACTGTATCAAGCTTATCAGTTTCACAGAGTCAAAGTATAGATGTGCCCATAATTACTGGGGATTCAGTCTGTCGATGTCATGGTGAATCTTGTCAAGGGGGGAATCAAATATCCTTGAGGCGCAACTGTGGAAGAATCACGGGCATAGATGGCTGTGGAACTAGCCCAAATTGCTAACAAAGAATGGCTGGTCCTAAATGGGCCAGCCTAATTTTCACTAAAAAAATTACGGCTGTGAAAAATTATTATAATCTTTTCCTGATCATGACATTGCTTGCGTGCAAGTCGAATATAGATTCAGATAAGAGTAAATCAGATAAGGAGGACTTAAAATCTGCAGTTCAATATAAAATGGTTTCTTTAGATACTGTTTATTTGGAAGCTCCAAATTCAACTTTCGTTGGATATTTATTTTTGACCAATCGTGACATTAATTTCATTGATAGAATTCAATCAAAAGTTTTCCAATTCGATCATCAGGGTAATTTTAAACAGGAATTTTTAGGCAGGGGAGATGGTCCAGACCGACAAAATGGGATTTTTGGTATTGTATCGGAAGGCGATGAATTGATTGTTTTAAGTGATAATCATATCTCTATTTTTGATACTTCATTCAAGCTGAAAGATCGATTGAACTTCACGCTTGGCGGCCAAGAATCAGTGGAAGAAATGCTTCATGCCCCAAGATCAGATATGTTTGGTCTTTATGAGATTAGTTGGATTAGTCAGGAAGTCAATATGCCGATTTTCCCCTTAGCTGAGGGGCAAGGATTTATTCTTCCTGTGATGATGACACATCCAGAGCTAAATGGCTATTGGACCACCGAATATTATGAATCTGTCGCAATTTTTGGACTTTTTGATGAAAAATATAATCTGCAAAAGCTAGGTGGAAAGCGTTCTGAAGAATACTTAAAATACAATTACTTGCCGAATTTTGATTACTCCTATTTTACGACCAAAGGGGATAGTCTACTGGTATCCTTCCCGATAGATCCTAAAATCCATGTGTATGATTTGGAGTTTAATTTTTTGGGGACATTCGGAGAGCCTGGAATAGCCATGAAGATGGATTATATCCCTACCCAAACGCTTGAAGAAGCGGAAAGTCAATGGGGAACTGATCGAGTTCAATTTGGGCACTACGATGATATTTTTTACGATGCAAAGGAGGGTTTATTATTTCGGAGTTATTTGCCGAGAGGAAATGGAGCAAAATCTGCTCGTTTGCAGGTTTATAAGGGAATTCAACTTGCAGCAGATCTAGAAGTGCCAATTAGATTTAGAGTATTGGGTTCGGTCGATGGCGTTTTTTACGCCGATGGGATCGTAGATGAGGAGAATGAAAAACTGGCATTCTTTAAATTCAAGCTCGATGAAAAATAGGCAATATTTGGGTTTTTTACTTTGTTTTCTGACTCAATCTATTTGGGCCCAGAGCCTAAAAGTAGTAGACGCTAACACATTGGAGCCGATTCCATTTTTTCATCTCTATGACCCTCAAAAAAGTAAGGTGTTAATGGGTGGCCCTGAAGGAACGGTTTCACTCGATGAATTGATTAGCACTTATGCTGACTCACTTTATATTTCTCACGTGGGATATGAGACTATGAGCTTGAGAAAGGAAGATCTAGATCTAAACAGTCCGGAAATACTAATCAAATTACAGCCTTTGGTATTTGAACTGGAGGAAGCTAGGGCCCAGATTTTGGATGAAGAGCAGCTTTTTATCCGGTTTCAGACCAAACTCAAGAATCAACTCAGTAAAAATTCTTGGCTAGTTCGTGTCCATTCTTGGGAGTTTATAGATGGATCAAAGCAAGTAATAGATCAATACGGTTTGTTGGGTTTCGGAGGTTTGATGGAGCGAAAAGGGAAGTTAAGCGAATATGATGGTTCGAATTATTTTTTGGTTTCTGAATACGCTCGGAAAACAGCCGTCTTAGAGTATGTAGCATTCTTCGACACCAAAGACATATTTGGGGTTGTGCTGAACGAACTATTGCAGGGGATAGCTCAGGCGAAACCAAAAAAAGTAAGTGTCTTGAGTTCTTCAAGAGAAAAGTTGACTTTTGCGGTAAGCTATCGGATTGAGGAGTTGAAAATCGAATTTATGATTTCTGAGGCTGCTGAGCTACTCGAAATCAAGTGGACTGGACCCCTTGATTTAAACCTTTCTTTTGCTGATAATATTCGCACTGAATCCGGAAAGATTAGATTTTATGCAGATTCGGAGTTGCTCGTACCGATCTCTGTAGATCTCAAATTTGAACGCCTAGCTTCCAAAAAACAGCATCAGTTTTATATGCTATCCTCTTTTATCCCCAGTCCACTCGATTATAGGGTCTTTCTCAGTGAAAATTATCCTTTGGGAGATTATTACAAACTAATGGCGCAATTAGGGGATTTAGATGATTACGATTCAAAAGCCACCTTTTTTCAAAGTTCAAAAGCACGGTTCGAATCCAAGAAAATGACTCAATTCGCAGGAAAATCTTTTGATGAAAGCATATCTTGGATAGACATCACAGCAAAAGCGCAGTACGCCACACGTCGAATGGTGGACGATTCAATGAAAGCAAAGGTTCAGGAGTTTTACGAATACAAAATCGCCTTACTGGGGGAGTATAAAAAATTAGGTTTGACTTGGTAATTAATAATCCTTGAATGTCTTCCGCTGTACCTCTACATCATCTTTTTTCAAATCAACGATATAGATATTCTCATATTCTGCGTCCGTCAAATCTGGAAAAGGCGATCCCTTTGCTACCAGAATATTCACTAATTGAGGCGCAGTATTACTATGTCCAACAACCAAAATATTCCCTTCGAGCTGCTTTAATTTCTCAGCAAAAGCTTCCTGATCTTTAGGGTCATAGATTTCTATTTGCACTCCAGCTTGGTCGGCTGTGGGCCATGCCGTGTTTTTGGTTCGCTTGTAATCTGTGGCAAATACATGCTTGATGTCTTTGTCCGCAAGGATTTGGGCTAATTTCGAAGAACGTAAGATTCCCACTTGCGCAAGTTCCGGATCTGAATCTTCCACCAGCATTTTTTCTGCATGTCGGACGATGTAGATGGTTTTTGGGGTTGGAGATGGACTGCAAGCGCCTAAAATTAGAATACCGAAAACGAAAAGTAGAAGATTTTTAATCATAGTACTAAAGATATGCTGTGCAAGATATTTATCAAGATAGACTTTCAGATAGGCCTTTGGAAGAATTGCTCCTTACCATCTTGCCAAAGGAGTCTCTCGACTTATTTCGAATCCGATGATTAGCTAAACAAACGTCCGAGGATAGTTGAATTGTATCTCAATAGTTAATACAATTGATGAATCCTCAACCGTTCTTAACCCGAAAATGTATTATCCAAATGCTGATCCTTGGCTTTGATAGTTTCAAACTCGAGGAATTGCTCCCAGAATTCTTCCTCTGGTACTGCTCCACGTAGGTATAATTTATCCTTTTTGATCGGGTGCTCAAAAACTAAATTAAAAGCATGCAGATTGATGCTTGCATCAGGGTTTGGCTTAGCAAAACCATATTTCAAATCGCCTCGGATCGGGCAACCCATCGAAGCCAATTGTACTCGGATCTGGTGTGGGCGACCGGAAATCGGGCGAACCTCCAATAGCCAGTGATCATTCATAAACCCAAGCATCTTGTAATTCAGCTCCGCTTTTTGCGATCCTGGCACTTCACGATCATGGGCAGTGACCACATTTTTTTGCTCATCTTTCACTAGCCAATGGGTTAATTTCCCCATTTCCTCTTTAGGCTTTCGCTTTACGATTGCCCAATAGACTTTGTGAATGTCCCGCTTGCGGAACATCTCCATCATTCGCTCCAGTCCTTTGGAGGTGCGGGCAAAAGCTACTAATCCACTCACTGGACGATCCAGACGGTGAATGGGGTGCAGGAAAACGGCTCCTGGTTTATCGTATTTTTTGGCAATGTACTCTTTGAGGTAATCCGTCAGCGTCTTATCACCGGTTTTGTCCCCTTGGACCAGAATCCCGGCGGCTTTATTGACTACTAAAAGATGGTTGTCTTCGTAGACAACGGTAAAGGGCTTCTTTTTCATAATGGGTTGCAATTTACGGATTTTTCAGTGCTTGTTTTCATCCTTCTGACTTTAGCTTTCTAATTGTCCATTTCAGCTTTTTCACTTCAGCTCTCAGCTTTTTCCTTCATTTTCCCCACTATATCACTCACAATTGACTCCGCATGCACAATGCTGTTCTCGATGAAAAACTCTCGGGTATTCAATCCGCCACAGACGACGCCTGCAAGGTATACCCCTGGCACATTGGATTCCTGATTGTATTGATCATAGCAAGGTTGACGCTTTTCATCTTGACTCATCTCTACACCGAGTTGGTCCAATAAACCAAAATTTGGTTTGTAGCCAGTCATTGCCAGTACAAAATCATTTGCAATGGTGACTTCCCCCTCAGGAGTAGAAATTATCACTTCTGTTGCTCGGATTTCTTTCACTTTCGATTTGGGATATGCCGTAATCGAACCTTCCTTGATCCGGTTCATGATATCAGGACGCACCCAATATTTCACATTTTGATCAACTTCATCATCCAGCAGGACCATGCTTACTTCAGCTCCTTTGCGCCAGCACTCCAGCGCGGCATCCACAGCTGAATTCGCTCCACCGACGACCAATACTTTTTGCCCGATAAATGGCCAAGGTTCCTTATAATAATGCATGACTTTCTCCAAGTCTTCTCCGGGAACATTCATTAGATTAGGCAAATCATAGAATCCCGTGGCCAATACGATTTTCTTGGTTTGGTAACTTGATTTGGAGGTTTTGATTTGGAAAAGATCTCCTGCTTTTGAAAGCGTTTCGACTCCTTCGTAGAGGTTTACATTTAGGTCAAAGTGGAAAAAAATCCTTCGGTAATATTCCAAAGCCTCAGTTCTAGTAGGTTTATTTCCCACTGACATAAAAGGGATGTTGGCCATCTCCAAGCGATCTGAAGTGGAGAAAAAAGTCATATTCACCGGGTAGTTGAAGATCGAATTGGTCAGTGTTCCTTTTTCCAAAATGACATAATTCAATCCTGCTTTTTTTGCTTCCACACCGCAGGCTAGTCCTATTGGGCCTGCTCCAATAATAATGAGGTCAAAATTTTGCATGACTAGGTTGATTTAAATGAGTGTAAAGGAAAGAGCAGTGTCTAGGTAATCCCCATACTTGATTTGGTAGGTTCGTTCCTTCATTCGGACAAGCCCTGAAGCTTCTTGAACTACCGCTATGGCTGAAACAGTTCCGTACGATTCTCCGATTCGGACAAACTGTGCAGACAGTGCTATTTCCATATCAATAGGAACCCCAGTGCTTGGAAGTCTCTCCAATTCATAGGTTTCGGTGGATTTTAAGATATGCAACAGCTTATTTTCATTAGGTTCAGTCTCCATGAGTGCTGTAAGTTGTGCTTTTGCCAATTCGGTTTTTGGCCAAGGATCATTCAGCAATCCATTGCTGATAGCATGAATTCCGGGATTGATCTCCTCAATTCCATTCCCATAATTACTCAGATACCAGAGACTTTTACCATCTGAGACCAAGAGATTGAAGCCTTCGTAATTTTCCTGAGACTTTCCGATCTCCCCCAGGTATTGCTTCGGAGCAGATTGACCTTCCAGCCAATTCTGGACCAGTTTGCCTCTACTAATTATGGGCTTTAGTGAAGTGGAGAAGTCACGATAGTTAGTCAGTAAAGCCCAGCGACCATTGGAATGAAAGCCCAACCAAGTCCCACCACTCCGGAGATCTTTTCCTGCATAAATCTTGCTATCCCATTGGTGTAAGTTTTGGGTGGGTCGTTCAAAAAACTCATCTCGATTGGCTGAAATAACCAGTGGGAAATCAGGATGAACCTTCCAAGCAATAGCTACTAAACACATATTCTAAAGTAAAGAAAAGGCCGGATTAACCGGCCTTTTGGAATATTATACTTTTGATTCTTGTAAACTTGGGTAGTCTGTGTAGCCCTTTTCACCTGGGGTGTAAAAGGTGTCCTGATCCCATGCTGCCAGTTCGGCTCCGAGTTCAAATCGCTTCGGTAAATCTGGATTAGAAATAAATGGCTTTCCAAAAACAACTGCGTCAGCCAAACCTTCCAGAATAAATTTATTTCCTTTTTCTTGGTCAAAACCTGCATTGATTGCTAATGTGCCTTTGTACATCGGGCGATAGTGCTTTGCGATCTCAGTGACCAAATAGGGAATAGCACTTACATCAGTAAATGGTTCTGAAAGATGCAGGTAGGCTAGATCGTAATCATTCAGTTTTTCTACGATGTAGTCAAAAGTTGGAATCGTCTCCTCATCGGCTTCCATCCCGAACACGCCATTAAGTGAAGGGTTCAGTCGAAGTCCAATTCGATTTTCAGGCATTACTTCTTTGATTGCATCTATGATTTCAAAGAGGATTTTTGCACGGTTCTCAATGCTTCCACCATATTCATCCATTCGGACATTGCTGGTTCTGTTGAAAAACTGATGAAGTAAGTAGCCATTTGAAGAGTGAATTTCCACCCCGTCAAAGCCAGCTTCCATCGCATTTTTTGCCGCGTTTTTGAAATCTAAGACCGTTTGCTTGATCTCCTCAATCGTCATCTCTTTGGGAGTGACTGTTTCTTTGAAGCCTTTTGGCGTAAACGATTTTGCATGCGGATTGATGGCAGATGGGGCTACTGGTAATTCACCATTATGAAAATCAGGATGAGAAATTCGTCCCACGTGCCATAGCTGAATAAAGATGTGACCACCTTCTTTGTGGACAGCTTCAGTCACTTTTTTCCATCCTTCAACTTGCTCCTTGGAATAAATTCCTGGAGTGTTGATGTATCCAACGGCTTGCTTTGAAACTTGTGATCCTTCGGTGATGATCAATCCCGCTGAGGCACGCTGCTTATAATATTTTACATGAAGATCAAATGGGGTATTTCCTTCATTCGCGGCTCGGCTTCTGGTCAAAGGGGCCATCCATACTCGATTGGAAAGATTTAAATCACCAACCTGCATTGGTTGTAAAAGTGGTTCTTTGGTACTCATATTAGATAATTGGTTTAGTTTTTAAATTCGATGTCTATACAACTGTTTGCCGCCCTACTCAGTTCAAAGATTGGATTTATTTATTCTCGACGGCTTAAACTTAATCGCGAGATGAACTGATTGTCAGCATCGAGTTTTGATTATATTTAGATTAAAACGCTCTAGTATGGATACAAAATTGGTGCTCATTACCGGTGCTGGAAGTGGAATAGGGCTTCATCTCGCTAAAACACTCCAGGGAAAAGGGCATTCACTTTTATTGATTGATTTAAATCTGAGCATACTTCAGAAGCATTTTACAGAAGATGAAGAAACTAAGCTTTTTCAAGCGGACGTCTCAAAAGCTGAAGTGTGGAAGCAAATTGCACATTATATAAGTTTACAAAAAGCTCAAATTTCTCATCTTTTTAACTGCGCTGGAGTGGTCAGGCCAGGTTTTGTTCGTGATTTTGATCTGGCTGATATTGATTACCATCTCGATATCAATACCAAAGGAAGTATCCTTAGGATTAAGACTTTGGCAGATTTGATGAAAAATCAAGGATTTGGTCACGTCATTACGATTTCGTCTTTGGCAGGATTGGCGCCAGTTTCTGGACTGAGCTTATACAGCGCTTCCAAATTTGCCATTCGAGGTTTTAGTTTGGCAGCTGCGGCAGAATATCGTCAGTTTGGGGTGAAAATTTCCGTGGTCTGCCCGGATTTGGTAGCCACGCCCATGCTGGATTTACAGCTCAATTACCCAGACGAAGCCAAGCTTTCCTTTAGTGGACCATCAAAAGTTTTAAAACCAGCTGACATTACTGCTGCCTTGATTCGCCTGATGGAAAAGCCCAAAGACATGATCTGCATCCCAGAATCTCGAGGACTACTTTCTAAAATTGCGGGGATTTGGCCGGCAGTTGGAGAAATATTTCGGGATAAATTGGAAAAAAAAGGTTCAAAAGCTATTAAAAAACTGCGTTAAGGCTGATTTTTTTAGATTTAACAGTTTTTAATACGATTTATTTCGTACTTATTTTTGACTTACGATGATCTTCGTATAACTTTGTACGAAAGCTATCGTAAGAACTATCATGACGAAACCAACCGAATCAGAATTAGAGATCCTTGCACTTCTTTGGGAAATGAAAGAAGCAAGCGTTCGACAAATTCATGAGCGACTTGCTCTTACCAAAGACACCGGTTATACCACTACTTTGAAAATCATGCAAATCATGCATGCTAAGGGGATGGTCACTCGAGATGAGCAGAATCGCTCGCATATCTATCGTCCATCGACCAATCAAAAAGACACTCAAAATTCATTGTTGAAAAATTTAGTCAAAACTGCCTTTGGAGGGTCAGCACAAAATCTTGTCATGCAGGCCTTGGGTCAAGAGAATCCTTCAAAAGATGACTTAGATGAAATCAGAGCTTTTTTAGATCAACTTGAACAGAAGAAATCATGAATCTTTTAGCAGACTGGATCCCCGAGCAATTACGCTATGCCTTAGGTTGGACACTTGTTCATTCACTTTGGCAGCTTCTCGCGGTAGGAGTTGTACTTTGGATTGGATTGAAAATTGGTAGCTATAAAAGTGCTTCCTTCAAATACAACCTGGGTTTAGTCGCGCTCGGATCAAGCTTTATACTGACTATGGCCACTTTTACTTACGAGCTATCCAACTTTGCTCCAGCTCCTACTATGGAAGTCTGGCTCACGAATCTCGTTTTTGTAGACTCAATAGGTGCTGCTTCAGGGATTGCGCTAGAAGATTCCCTCCTTCAGACAATTCGCTGGATTGATCAGCAGTTACCGATTTTAGTGAACTTCTGGTTTCTTGGTGCCTTACTTTTTCTTTTCAGACTTTTCAATAGCCTGACTGAATTACGGATGCTTCGCAAAGCTCCATCGCTGAAAATTGATTTAGAGGTAGAGAAGACTTTTTACCGATTGATTGGCAGATTGGGATTGGATGTGAATGTTAGTTTGAAAGTAAGTGAATCAGGTTTGTCTCCGATTACTTTTGGGTTTCTAAAGCCAGTGGTTCTGATCCCTGCTGCCTTGGTTTTCCATCTTTCTCCAGCACAGCTAGAAGCCATTATCGCCCATGAGTTGGCTCATGTCAAGCGAAATGATTACCTCATCAATTTGATTCAATCGGCATTGGAGGTCCTTTTCTTTTATCATCCGTCCTATTGGTGGATGAGCCAGACGATCAAGGAGCTCCGGGAAAATGCCGCAGATGACTTGGCTGTACAGGCTGGAATCCCCCCAAAAGAATTGGCTTATAGCTTGGCAGAAGTGTTAAATTTTGGAACTCAGAATCCTCCCGAATTGGCTTTGCCCGCCAGTAAGAAGCGAAATCCAACATTGCAGCGCATCAAAAGAATCATGGGCCAACCAGCCCAAATCTATCCACAAAACCCTATTATTTCTATCCCTATGTTACTAACCTTATTATTCAGCGCAGGCTTGATTGCCAGTGCGCAGCAAGACAGTCCAGATACCTTTGAGGCTATGGTATCGGAGGTGCATTTAGATAATCCAGAGATTTTCGGTCTGGAATCAAAATCCCGATTTATCACTCAGCTCGATACCGTCAAGGGTGCAGCAGCGGTAAATAAAGGTGAGTCTTCTACCGAATGGATTACTAATTCTGGAGAAAGGATCATCGTCAAACGGGATGGAAATAATTCCTATACCTATCGTTTTTCAGCAGATACAGTGATTACAAATGGGGATACGGTGATCACAAAAGGAAATAAAACTTATGTTTTCAAGAATGAAGACGGAGTTGATTGGGCTACTATGCCAACCATGGACTTCAATTTACCGGAGGCTCCAATGGCACCGGATTTTCCAGATGCCCCGATTCCACCTTTCTATATGGGCGAAATGCCAGAAATGCCTCCAATGCCGGAAATGCCTTCGATGGCTGATATGCCCCCGATGCCTGAGATGCCCCCGATGGCAGAAATGTCAAATTTTGAATTTTTCAGTTCTGGAAAAGGATCTACAGTCCATCGGAATGGGAAAAATGGAGTAATTGTCTCTAGTGACACGACTAACATGACCAAAGCCCAAAAAGAAAACTGGGCCAAAGAATGGGAAAAGCAGGCCAACGATTGGGCAAAGCAAAGTGAAGAAGCAATGAAAAGTTGGGAACCACAAATGAAAGAATGGGAGCAGAAGATGGAAGTTTGGCAAAAATCTAACGAACCTAAAATGAAGGAATTCGAGGAGAAGATGAAAGCTTGGGAGAAGTCCAATGAACCCAAAATGAAGGAATTCGAAGAAAAGATGAAGGCTTGGGAGAAGGCTCAAGAACCTAAGATGAAAGAATTCGAAAAGCGGATGGAAGAGTGGCAAGAAAAATTTCAACCTAAAATGGAGGAGTTTCAGCGTAAAATGGAAATCTGGCAGGAAGAAAACGCCGGGAAATTTGAAGAGTTTCAGCGAAAGCTGGAGGAGCAGTTTAAGAAAAAGGATAATTCAAAAAACTAATAACCTATAATGTTTTATTGTGTGTTGAATTCTAAAAAAGACCAGCTCGATGAGTTGGTCTTTTTTTAGGTTCTATTCACCAAGCTTTGGCAAAGGCAAGTCACCATTCAATGGCCTAGAGAAAAATAATCGCTTTAAAAGAAGGATCTTTATGACCCTTAGCCACCAGTAAGGAGAAGATTAAGGCAATTTTTTTTATGGTGCAAATAAACGATTAACAGCAAAAAATCAACTTTTGAAATCCCAAAGTTGATTTTTTAATTCACTAATCTCATCAAAACCTGGGCGCAAAGCCAATTATTTCTAAAGTATCCTGATCAATAATGACTCCAATAGGACCAAGGAGCGGATCATCTACAGTATTGAATAACACCATGTAATTTCCATTCGGAAGATTTGTAACAGAAGCCACTCTCCAATCTGTAGTCAGAGTTGCTTTCTCATTAGCTGATAGGCCGTTGTAAGCAATCTCACGGATTTGCATCAGCGGATCAATCTCATCTTCTTCTTTGCATGATACAAATGCTAGAAGTAAAAGGGAGAAAAAGAGGAAAATCGAGTATTTTTTCATTGGGATTAGAAATTTGGTTGAGTCCATTTTTTAACGAATAAAAAATGGTTAAGGTTAGGGTCTAATTAAAAACTATAGTAATGATTAATCCACTCGCTGAGCAGCTTAAAGTTAAGTTTTGCCCTTGCCAGTTTCAAATGATGAATGATTGGCAGGGAAAAGTTGGAAGAACAGTTTAAAAAGAAAGACAACTTGCGAAATTCATCGCCCTTAAAAATTAATTGTGTGTTGAACTCTAAAAAAGTCTTGCTCATTGAGCGGGACTTTTTTGATTGAATGGAGTTGAATAGTGGATTATTGCCAAAGGTAAATTAATATAGCGGCACCAATTGAAATCCATGGCTAAACACTCTAACAAGGCGCTACTTTTTATCTTCATTACGATTTTAGTCGATGTGATTGGCTTAGGGGTAATTATACCCGTGGTGCCTAAATTGATTGAAGACTTGACCGGTGAAGGATTGAGTCAGGCATCTAAATATGGTGGCTGGTTGATTTTCTCTTTTGCAGCGATGCAATTTCTCTTTTCGCCGATTATGGGTGGTCTTTCGGATCGATTTGGTCGAAGACCGGTTTTGCTTTTTTCCTTATTCGGATTGGGAGTTGATTATGTGTTTCATGCGCTGGCCCCAACATTATTTTGGCTTTTTGTAGGTCGATTGATTGCAGGAATGTTTGGAGCAAGCTTTACAACTGCCACCGCGTATATCGCAGATATCAGTACACCGGAAAAGCGTGCTCAAAACTTCGGTTTGATTGGAGCGGCCTTCGGGTTAGGTTTTATTATTGGTCCGGTGATCGGAGGATTGGCTGGAGCTGAGTTTGGACCAAGAGCACCGTTTTTAGTAGCTGCAGGCCTCTCCTTATTGAATGTGCTTTACGGGTTTTTTGTGCTTCCTGAGTCACTTCCTTTAGAGAAAAGACGGGCTTTTAATTGGCGAAGAGCTAACCCCATCGGCTCATTAAAGCAATTGAAAAAGTATCCAGTAGTCTCTGGATTGGTGGTTTCGCTGGTACTGATTTATCTAGCTGGACATGCTGTGCAAAGCAATTGGGCCTACTACACCATGTTTAAGTTTGAATGGAACGAGGCCATGGTTGGATATTCGCTTGGGGTGGTTGGCCTGCTCGTGGCGATTGTGCAAGGAGGTTTGATTCGGGTAGTTATCCCAAAGCTTGGAGCGTCTCGAGCCGTCTACATCGGAATAGCACTCAATGCGATTGGCCTACTTTGTTTTGGGATGGCTTCTGTGGGCTGGATGATGTTTGTTTTCTTGGTTCCTTATTGCTTAGGTGGGATCTCAGGGCCAGCATTGCAAGGTATTATTTCCGCTCAAGTCCCGGCAAATGAGCAGGGAGAGCTACAGGGCGCACTGACAAGTCTGGTAAGCTTAACGGCTATTGTCGGACCGGTCATGATGAATAGTATTTTTGCCTATTTTTCTTCAGACGAAGCCCCAATTTATCTTCCAGGAGCCTCATTTTACCTTGCTTCATTCTTGACTGTGGTCAGCTTGTTTTTTGCTTATCGGGTACTTTCTACTCGATTGGTAGAGTCCACCTGATCATATCCTGATTTATATTAACAGGTAGATTTTCCAGAAATCAATCGGAGCCAAATCAGGGATAAAATATTTTCTAAAAAATATAGTTTTATAGAATCCACGGGAATTTCCCCCACTTTCTAGATAAAGTGGATTCGTGAGTTATTTTTTATTACAATTCTATCGCTCGGAAAGCCTCAAATTCCCGTTTTGGGGTGTTTTTCGCCAACTCTAATTCCTTTCTAATCAATGTAGTACCCCTCAAAAAATCTCAGATATTTTTCTGGTTTTATTGGGATAGGATAAAGATTTAGCTACTTTTAAGACAAAGTGGGAAAAAGTGGGGCAAAGTGGTAGAATGTGAATTTCATTTTGTTACTTTTGTCTCTACCTCCTATTCAACAGAAATAATATCCGTAGCAAATGTTTAATGGTCAATATGATTGTAAGCTAGATCCGAAAGGACGTCTGGTCTTGCCAGCCAAAATCAAGGCGGCGATTCCAGAGTCTAATGGCGTGACGCTTATGATTCAGAAGGCTGCGGATGGATGCCTGAAAATGTATCCTATGGTGGAATTCCGAAAATTGGAAAATCAGGTAAACGCACTTTCTGATCATACCGAGGAGACAAGAAGATTGAAACGTTCTTTCTTCATCCGAATCGCTGAAGTAGATCTGGACAGTTCGGGAAGATTACTAATTCCTAAAGCATTCCAAGAATATGCGGGTCTTGATAAAGATGTAATCGTAATCGGCTTGGGGAGTAAAATCGAGCTTTGGAGTGCAGAGCGTCTAGAAGGGTCCGTCATCAATGAGGACGAGATCCTATCACAACAGATGGAAAAACATCTTTCTTAACAGCCATGACAGAGTCTACTTATCATATTCCAGTGATGCTCAATCAATGCACTGAAGGATTGGCTATAGATCCTAACGGGATCTATGTCGATGTGACCTTTGGTGGTGGTGGGCATTCACGAGAGATTCTGAAGCATTTGGACAAAGGTCATTTGTATGGATTCGATCAGGATCAGGATGCAGAAGCGAATATTCCTGCCAGCGACAACTTCACGTTTGTAGCGGCCAACTTCCGAGATTTGAAGAAATATCTCCGCTTTTACGGAGTGACTAAGGTGGATGGGATATTGGCGGATTTGGGAATTTCTTCCCATCAGATAGATGTGCCGACCAGAGGATTTTCCACACGATTCAAGGGTGACCTGGATATGCGGATGGATCAGGAGGCTTCAGTTTCTGCCAAAGAAGTATTGAATACCTACGAAGCAGCTAAGCTTCATAAAATCTTAGGAATCTACGGTGAGATCAAGAACGCGAAGACGTTAGCGAATGCAATTGTGTCAGAGCGGACGGCAAAGCCTTTTGAAACGACGGAAGACTTTACTGCTTTTCTAAAAAGATATGCTCCAAAGGGGAAAGATTTTAAGTACTACGCCCAAGTCTTTCAAGCATTGCGCATCGAAGTCAACGATGAGATCGATGCCTTGGAGGCGCTATTGATGAATTCCTTGGAGGTGTTGAAGCCGGAAGGAAGATTGGTAGTGATGAGCTATCATAGCCTAGAAGATCGATTAGTCAAGAATCTGATGATTAAAGGGAAGTTTCACGGTGAGGTGGAAAAGGATTTCTATGGAAATCTTATTCGGCCTTTGGAGCCTTTGACACGAGGAGCGCTGATTGCTGACGAGGCGGAAGTGGAAAAGAACCCAAGAGCGAGAAGTGCGAAACTCAGAATAGCTAAACGAACTGAGATATGAGTCAAAATACATTCAGAAAGAAATTAACGTCAGGAAACACCTCGAAAACAGGAAGTCGGAAATCGATTTTCACTTGGATCGAGGAGAAGCTGGACGTGACCGGAATTCTGGGTGAAGGAGTACCAGTTCAATTGGTTCCGCCAATTGGATTTATCACGCTACTGGCGCTGATCTATATCTGGGGAAATCACCGGGCAGAGAATATGGTCCGGAAAATCGAGAAAGCACAACAAGAAGTAGAAGACCTTCGCGCGGATGTGACCACGCTGGAGGCAGAATATATGCTCAGCAGCATGCAGTCAGAAGTGGCAAAGCGTGTAGCTGCGCAAGGATTGGAAGAATTAAATCAACCTCCTATTAAAATTGAAGTACCCAAGTGAACGTAAAGCAATCCATATTGATCCGAGTACGGGTGGTTTTCATCCTAATCGCTCTTGCGGCTGCAGCCATCCCATATCGAATCGGGCAGTTGCAGTTCAAGGAGGGAGATCAATGGCGTAAGAAAGCGGAGACCATTAACTTCCAATATCGAGAGGTTCCTGCTACTCGAGGTAACATTTACGCAGGAGACGGAAGCCTTTTGGCTACAAGTCTACCTTTCTATCGAGTGGCGATCGACCCAACTATTGCAAAAGGAAATCTTTTTAACGCAGGTTTGGATTCCTTGTCCAAAAAGCTTTCAGCTTTTTACAAGGATAAATCGGCGTCAGCTTACAAGCGAATGATCAAGGATGCCCGTCTGGATAACAAGCGCTATCTGGTGGTGAATAGAAAACAAATCGGATATCAGGGCATGCAGGAAATGTCCAATTGGCCGATTTTTAGAGCTGGCAGATTAGGTGGAGGAGTAATTTTTGAAAAAGTAGAAAAGCGCTATCAGCCTTTCAAGTCATTGGCTAGCCGTACGGTTGGATTCATTAATGCAGATGACTACGGTGCAGGAATTGAGTACAGTTTTAATTCTCAGCTCAAAGGAAAAGATGGGAAAGCACTTTTTCAGCGCTTAGCTGGTGGGAGTTGGAAGCCAGTTTTTGATGCAGAAGATGTCAAGCCTGAAAACGGTTTGGATGTCTACACCACGTTAGATGTCAATATTCAAGATGTGGCGGAGACGGCTTTGCTTCGGCAGTTGATTGATCGTGAGGCTGAGTTTGGCTCGGTCATCGTGATGGAAGTGAAGACTGGCCAGATTAAGGCAATCTCTAATCTTCAGCGTAATAAAAGTGGAAACGGCTACGGAGAAAATTACAATTTTGCGATTGGGGATCAAGGAAATACAGAGCCAGGGTCCACATTCAAATTACTTTCCATGCTTGCTTTGCTGGAGGAAAATAATATCAGCCTCAATGACAAGGTCGAGACAGGGAATGGTGTCCACATGTTCTATAACAGAGCAATGCGTGATGCTAAAAATGGTGGCTATGGCACCATCACCGTTCGGGAAGCTTTTGAAAAGTCTTCCAATGTAGCCATCTCAAAACTGGTCGATCGATACTTCGGATCTAGTCCTTCCAAATTCATGGCCTACATTGAGAAGGCAGGATTAAGTGAGCCATTTGACTTTCAACTTGTCGGTGAAGGCAAGCCTTTTTTCAAAAAGCCCGGAACGAAAACTTGGTATGGAACCTCCTTGCCCTGGATTTCGATCGGCTACGAGTCCAAATTGAATCCGCTTCATACCCTCGCGCTATATAATGCAGTAGCGAATAATGGGAAAATGGTGAAGCCGTATATCATTACGAGTATTTCCAAAGGAAACCAAATTCAGGAAAGCTTCCAGCCCGAGGTTCTTCGAAATCAGATCGCTTCAGAAAAGACCATTAAGCAACTTCAAGAATTGTTAGAAGGTGTGGTAAGCCATGGAACAGCAAGAAATATCTCCAATGCTGATTATAAAATAGCAGGTAAAACAGGGACAGCTCAAAAGCTGATCAATGGAGCATACACCAAAAAGTACTACACCAGTTTTGCGGGCTACTTTCCTGCTGATCGTCCGAAGTATTCGATGATCATTGTGATCGACAGTCCAAATGGTTTGGCCGCTTATGGCGGTGATGTTTCCGCCCCAGTTTTCAAAGAAATCGCCGATCGAATCTATGCATTGGATTTAGAATTAAATCCTGGTAGTAAGCAAACCATGGTCGCCGCGGCAGCTGAGGATCGAGGACTTCCATACATCCAAGCAGGAAAGGTCGAGGAGCTTCAAGAGATTTTTGATGAGTTTGGACTGAAGTCAAATACCATGAATTCTGAAGAGTGGGTGACGACGGTCGCCTCAGATACAAGTGTCAAGCTTCAGATCAACGATACCGATAAGGCAATCGTTCCGGATGTATCTGGTCTTCCACTTCGGGATGCACTATTCATTTTAGAAAATAAAGGGTTGCAAGTCAATTATTCAGGAAAAGGCCGTGTGAAAGCACAGTCGCTGGTTCCCGGAACAAAACTAAGCCCGAATGCTACTATAAATCTTGTCTTAGGCTGATGAAGATATTTAAGGACATATTATATAAAGTGTCGCTGACTTCTACTGTGGGAAACATGGAAGTCAAAGTGAATGCACTTGCCTTTGATAGTCGACAGGTCAAGGAGGGGACAGTCTTTGTTGCCATTAAGGGAACCCAAGTGGATGGTCACGAATACATCGAAAAGGCACTGGAGTCAGGCGCCATCGCTATTGTATGTGAGCAGCTTCCTGCTTCGATGCAGCCAGGGATAACGTATGTCGAAGTCCAGAATACTGCCAAGGCTTTAGGGATTTTGGCAAGTAATTTCTTTGGGAACCCTTCCGAGAATATCAAGGTCGTAGCAATAACCGGTACAAACGGAAAAACCACTACAGCCACTTTGCTCCACCAGCTTTTTATTCGCATGGGGTACAGTACCGGCTTGCTATCGACAGTTGAAAATAAAATCAACAATCAAGTAATACCTTCAACACATACCACTCCAGATGCCATCAGCGTACAAGCGCTGCTGAGGCAAATGGTAGATGAGGGATGCACTCATTGCTTTATGGAGGCTAGTTCTCATGCAATCGTCCAAGAGCGAATCGCTGGATTGAAACTTGTGGGGGCCGTATTCACTAATATTTCACATGATCACTTAGACTATCACGGCACTTTTGATGAATACATCAAGGCTAAGAAAAAGCTATTTGATGATTTGCCAAAAGATGCTTTTGCACTTGTCAATGACGACGATAAGCGAGGTCAAGTGATGCTTCAGAATTGTAAAGCAACACATCAGACTTTTGCCCTAAAGTCACCCGCAGAATTCAAAGGAAAGATCATTTCCAATACCCTTGAAGGATTGGAACTCGATATCAATGGGAAGTTGACATGGTTCAGAATGATCGGTTCATTCAATGCTTACAACCTGTTAGCAGTGCTTGGAGTGGCAGTTTTGCTGGGCGAGGAGGAAGATGAAGTCCTTCGGGAGCTATCAGCGATCCGTGGCGCGAAGGGCAGATTTGATCGAATTGAAATAGGAGGAATTATCGCCATTGTGGATTATGCACATACCCCTGATGCTTTAGAGAATGTACTGAAGACTCTTAATGGAGTGCGGACGGGCATCGAGCAATTGATCACGGTCGTGGGCTGCGGAGGAAATCGGGATAAGACCAAGCGGCCGATTATGGCGAAAATCGCGGTCCAGGAAAGTGATAAAGTAATTTTGACTTCAGACAATCCACGATTTGAGGAGGCAGAAAATATCCTGAAGGATATGCAAGCAGGTATCGGACCAACTGAAATCCGAAAAATGCTTACAATCTCTGATCGAAGAGAGGCCATTAAAACAGCCTGTATGCTTTCGAAAAAAGGAGATATCATCCTGATTGCTGGCAAAGGCCATGAAGATTATCAAGAAATAAAAGGCGTGAAGCATCATTTTGATGATGCAGAAGTGGTAATAGAATTCCTACAACAATTCACCAAAAAATAAGATGTTATACCCAATTTTTGACTATTTGGACCGCGTATTGGATATCCCTGGCACAGGTGTATTTCGGTACATTTCGTTCCGTGCAGGTATGGCAGCGGTATTTTCTTTGTTGATCACCATCACTTTTGGGCACCGCATTATCAATTGGATCCAAAAAAAGCAGATCGGTGAGACCGTCCGTGATCTCGGACTGGCAGGACAGGCTCAGAAGAAAGGAACCCCTACGATGGGAGGACTGATGATCATTGCGGCGATCCTGATTCCTACTTTGCTTTTTGCCAATCTGAACAACATTTATATTATCCTTTTGCTGATCACCACGGTTTGGCTTGGAGCCATTGGTTTCGTGGATGATTACATCAAAGTATTCAAAAAAGATAAGGAAGGATTGAAAGGTCGATTCAAGATCGTAGGTCAAATCGGGATTGGAATCATCGTCGGATCGACGCTCTATTTTCATGAGGATGTAGTGATCCGAGAATTTACCAATCCGGTATCGATTGATGAAGGAGTAGTTGAGACCCCTTCTTTTCAGGATGTCAAAGTGGCTAAGACGACGATACCTTTTACCAAAAATAATGAGTTGAATTACGAGAGCGTGCTAAGTTTCCTTGGAGAGGCGATGACACCAGTCTTGTACATTTTTGTAGTGACTTTTATCATTACGGCAGTTTCCAATGGGGCGAACATTACCGATGGAATTGACGGTTTGGCAGCAGGAACGTCGGCCATTATCGGCTTGACCATCGCCATTTTTGCCTACATCAGCGGTAATGCTATTTTCTCGCAGTACCTCAATGTGATGTATATCCCTAATTCTGGGGAGCTTGTGATTTTCGCTTCAGCGTTTATCGGCGCCTGCGTCGGATTCCTTTGGTACAATGCATTTCCTGCCCAAGTTTTCATGGGTGATACAGGTAGCCTGATGCTGGGTGGAGTGATTGCCGTTTTGGCTTTGACGCTCCGCAAAGAGTTGCTTCTACCGCTGATGTGCGGAATCTTCCTGATAGAGACGACTTCGGTCATGATTCAGGTGAGCTACTTCAAATACACAAAAAAGAGATACGGTGAGGGCAAAAGAGTATTCCTGATGTCACCGATTCATCATCATTACCAAAAGAAAAATATTCCGGAGGCGAAGATTGTCACTCGATTTTGGATCGTAGGGATTCTTCTTGCTGTGATCACACTTGCGACTTTAAAACTTAGATAATAAATGAAACTGATAGCCATCCTTGGAGCCGGAGAAAGCGGAATGGGAGCAGCAATGCTTGCCAAGGTGAAAGGCTATGCTGTTTTTGTATCTGAGTTTGGTCAAATTTCAGATTCCAATAAAGCTAAGTTGACCATGGCAGGTATTGAGTTTGAAGAAGGCGGACATTCCGAAAAAATCATCCTCAATGCTGACATGATTATCAAGAGTCCGGGAATCTCTCCTAAGATTCCGGTAGTTCAGAAAGCATTTGAAGAAGGAATCGCTGTTGTGGATGAATTGGAATTTGCCTACCGATACAGTGCTGGGCGAGTGATTGCCATCACAGGAACCAACGGCAAAACCACCACAACACTTTTGACTTACCACCTTCTCAAAGAGGCGGGTTACGATGTAGGATTAGCGGGAAATGTTGGCGAAAGTTGGGCCGCTCAGTTGATCGAGACGGATCATGAATGGTGGGTGATCGAATGCAGTAGCTATCAGATTGATGGATTCTTTTCTTTCAAGCCGAGTATTGCTGTTTTGACCAATATCACACCTGATCATTTGGATCGTTACGATTACAAATTCGAAAACTATTTGAATTCGAAGCTGCGACTTTTCAAAAACATGGCATCCAACAATTGTTTGATTGTCAATGCTGATGATACCAATTCTGTTCAAGGTATTGCCACAATTAAGACTAGAGCTACTAAGCATTGGTTTTCGCTAAAAGAAAAGCCAAGTGTAGGAGGCTATTTAGAAGCTTCGAATCTAGAGATCAGTGTTAAAGAGCAAAAGCTCAGCATTCCTGTAACCGCTCTTTCCATTCTTGGGGAGCATAATTTAATGAATGCCCTTTGTGCAATAATGGCAGCTACACTAGCAAATGTTTCTGAGGAGAGCCTAATTAAGTCATTAAAAACCTTCAAAAATGCACCGCATCGAATGGAGGAGGTTCTTGAATTGGCAGGAGTCACTTTTGTCAATGATAGCAAAGGAACGAATGTGGAATCTACTGCCTATGCCTTAGCGTCCTATTCCAATCCTATTATTTGGATCGCAGGCGGGGTAGATAAGGGGAATAATTACGAACTGCTTCAAAAATATACCTCAGGAATCAAAGCGTTGATTTGCCTAGGAAAAGATAATGCGAAGTTGAAGGCAGCATTTGCTACTTCTATTCCAGAAATCAGAGAAACAGAATCGATTGAAGAAGCAGTCAATTGGGGTAAATCACTTGGTGAATCTGGAGACGTGGTATTACTCTCTCCGGCTTGCGCCAGCTTTGACCTTTTCAAAAACTACGAGGATCGCGGAAATCAATTCCGAACTGTAGTTTTAAACCTAAACCAAGCCATCGCATGAGCCAATTCAAATCATGGATCGATGAGCATTTCAAGGGTGATCCTATCATCTGGGGGATCGTGATTCTACTCTCATTATTCAGTATTCTGGTAGTGTATTCTGCGACGGGTTCACTAGCCTATAAGTATGCAGGAGGCAATACAGAATTGTATCTGTTCAAGCACTCCATGCTCATTTTCGTCTCTTTGGGCGTGATGTGGGCTGCACACCGAATTCCTTACCGAAAGTATGCAGTGTATGCTAGGTTAGGTGTCATTGCTTCGATTCCGCTTTTGATGGTTACCTATCTATTTGGCTCCAATATCAATGAGGCAAATCGTTGGATCACGATACCTGTCATCAATCAAGCTTTTCAGCCATCTGATTTGGCAAAGTTGGCCTTGATCGCAGCCATTGCAGGGATGCTGGCCAAACGTCAAAATAACATCAAGGATTTCAAGAGCACCTTTGTGCCGATCATTATTGCGATTGGATTGATCTGTGGATTGATTGCGATGGCTAATTTTTCCACTGCGATTCTTCTGCTGATGACATGTCTTTTGATCATGTTTATCGGTAGAGTTCCGGTAAAATATTTGGCAATAGTTGTGCTCGTCGGGGTTTTAGGCTTGACCGCTGCAGGTTTTATAGGTCAGCGTGGGGCAACTTTGATCTCTCGAGTGGAGGCATTTATGGACAAGGATGAAATTCCTTTCCAAGCAGAGCAATCATTCATTGCAATTGCCACAGGAGGAGTGACTGGCAAAGGTCCAGGAAATAGCGAGCAGCGAAATTCTCTTCCTCATCCTTATTCAGATTTTATCTACGCCATCATCATCGAAGAGTATGGAATGGTAGGTGGTTTTGGAGTGCTTTTCCTATACCTCGCTTTGCTATATCGAGGAATGCGTATTGTAGCCAATTCCAATAAGGCTTTTGGTGGATTGCTTTCTGCGGGACTGAGTTTCGCGCTGGTGATTCAAGCCTTGGTCAATATGGCTGTAGCCGTAGGCCTTGGTCCGATTACGGGATTGCCACTGCCATTATTGAGTATGGGAGGAACCTCATTGGTATTTACGGGAATCTCCCTGGGAATTATCCTTTCGGTAAGCCGAGGAGATCATCAAGAAGAAACATTGGCCAATACGGCCAGAAATAAACAAAGACTTAAAACAGCTTAATCATCGAGACGCAGCGCACATATCGCATTTTGATCAGTGGTGGAGGTACCGGAGGGCACATCTATCCGGCGATCGCTATTGCGAATGCTTGGGTGGAAAAACATCCAGGAAGTGAGCTGCTGTTTGTAGGGGCTTTAGGTAAAATGGAAATGCAGAAAGTGCCTGAGGCTGGCTATCAGATTATCGGATTGCCAGTGGCAGGAATTCAGCGGAGGTTGACATTCGATAATCTAAAGTTTCCGATGAAACTCTTGAGAAGTTTGAGACAAGCCTCAAAGATTGTAAGTGATTTCAAGCCAGATGCAGTAGTGGGAGTAGGCGGATACGCAAGTGGTCCAGTGCTCTATGCCGCGCAGCGAAAAGGCATTCCAACTTTGGTTCAAGAGCAAAACTCTTATGCAGGATTGACCAATAAGATTCTTTCCAAGAGAGCTCATAAAATCTGTGTGGCTTATCCGGATATGGACAAATTTTTCCCATCGGACCGAATAGCTTATACCGGAAATCCTGTAAGAAAGGATATTTTAAATCTGGATGATAAGCGTGAAAATGGCTTTGCTCATTTCAAATTGGATTCAGACAAGAAGACTATTCTGGTATTAGGAGGATCGTTAGGCGCACGGACACTGAATCAAGCAGTCTTGAAAGACATGAAGCAGCTAGACATAGCGGGCTATCAAGTGCTTTGGCAGTGTGGTAAATTTTATTTCAAAGCAATGCTTCAGGAAAGTGAAGAGGCAGCGTTGAAGGGAATTCACCTTCGGGAGTTTATCCGGGAAATGGATCTAGCCTATGCTGTGGCAGATGTGATTGTGTCCAGGGCAGGTGCGCTTTCAGTATCTGAACTTTCGATTGTTGGTAAGCCGGTGATTTTTATCCCTTCCCCAAATGTGGCAGAAGATCACCAGACCAAAAATGCAATGACTTATGTCAACCATCAGGCAGCTTGGTTGCTGAAGGATGCAGATGCAGTGGGTCAATTGAAATCTAAAGTAGATGAACTACTCAGTGATGCACATCAAATGGCAGAGTTGGGATTGAAAATAAAAGAATTGGCAAAGCCAAATGCGGCAACCGCCATTGTAGAAGAATTAGAATTAATCATCGGATGAGCTTCGAAGGGATACATAACGCATATTTCCTAGGCATCGGTGGGATCGGTATGAGTGCTTTGGCACGCTGGTTCCAGCATGAGGGAATGGCTGTGTCCGGCTATGATCGAACACCATCTCCATTGACAGATCAGCTTATCACGGAGGGAATGACGGTGAATTTTGTGGATGAATTGGATGCTATTCCTGAGTCCATCAAATCTAATCCTAGCCAATCACTGATCATCTGGACGCCGGCAATGCCTGCCGATAGTGCTCAGTTGAATTATTTCCGAGAGCAAGGCTATCAGTTGAGAAAGCGATCGGAGATTTTGGGTATGGTAACCAGCACTTTCTACACCATAGCGGTGGCAGGAACTCACGGCAAAACCACTACTTCTTCTCTTCTTGCGCATTTGCTGAAGGCAGCGGGAAAGCCAGTCGCAGCATTCCTGGGAGGAATCACCCAAAACTATCAGAGCAATCTGATTCTTGGAGATAAGAATTCGAAAGAGCCAACACTTGTCGTAGTTGAAGCAGATGAATTTGATCGATCATTTTTGCGATTACATCCAAACGAAGCCATCGTCACAAGTGCTGATCCGGATCACTTGGATATTTATGGTGATGAATCTTCGATTCTCCAGGGTTTTTCAGAATTCCTCAAGCTGATTGATAAGAAAGGAAAACTCTATATCCAGAAGAATGCAGCACTTAAGCTGGAGGAAGTAGGAATGCCAAAAGTAAAGACAAAAACTTACGGGCTTGGATCTGCTGTTATTTCCGCTCAGAATATTCAGGCAAAGAGGGGATCATTCATTTTTGACTATGTGACTGAAAAGCAGACGATCACTAGATTAGAGCTTTTTGTTCCCGGTTTCCATAATGTGGAAAATGCCATTGGAGCTATTGCTGTTGCCCTAGATCATCAGCTGACAGAAGACCAGATCCGAAAAGGTTTGGCCTCTTTTAAAGGGGTAAAGCGAAGATTTGAGATTCACCTCAATACAGAGAACCTGGTCTTTATCGATGATTATGCACATCATCCGGAAGAGATCAGGGCTAGTTTGAGCTCCGTTCGGGCAATGTTCCCGATGAAAAAAATTACAGTGATTTTCCAGCCGCACTTATTTACGCGGACGCGTGATTTTGCAGCGGGATTTTCTGAAAGCCTGTCATTGGCAGATGAGGTAATCTTATTGGATATCTATCCAGCTCGTGAACTGCCAATCCTTGGAGTGGAATCAGCGATGTTATTGAATGATATCTCGGCAACCAAGAAATCCTTGGTTAAAAAAGAGGAGCTTTTCAATTATTTGGAAACAATCAACCTCGAAGTATTGGTCACATTGGGTGCTGGGGATATTGATCGACTGGTGCCGCCTTTGGCAGAATGGACAAGGGAACGAGCTAAACGACTTGCACTATGAACAAGTCCAATCTAAAAAAGGTCATCGCTTTTGTAGTCCTCAGCTTGACCGTTGTTGGCTTTATCGGATTTGTGGAGAAGCAAACGCTCTATAAAACCTATCAGGGAGCGGAGATTTCTATTGAGGGATTGAGCGGGGTCTATTTCGTAGAGGAAGCAGAAATCACCCAGATTCTCAATCAGGCTTTCCCTGATTTGAAAGTCGGACTCCTCCTGGAGGAAGTTCCAATGAATGAAATCGAGTCTCGAATCAGTGGACATCCATTTGTCAAAACGGTGCAGGCAATGATCGGTCAGAAAGGTATTCTGAATCTTAGAATTCAACAGCATCAGCCGATCGCCAGAATTGCACAGCCTTATGGGGCAGATGGCTACATCACCAGCGAAGGCAAGGTGATTCCTACCTCTAACTCATACACAAGTCGGGTTTTGATTATCGAGGGGAGTTTTGCGGAGCGATTGATGGATCAGGGGAATGTAATGGATGAGATGCCTGAATTGATGGGGCTTATTGAATTCATCACCAAAGATAAATTTTGGAATGCGCAGATCACCGAACTAGTAGTGAATGCGGCTGACGATATACAGCTTTATCAGCAGGTCGGTAATCAGCTAATTGAGTTTGGTGATGCGCAAAACATTGAGGATAAGTTTGACCGAATTTTGGTCTTCTACAAAGAAATTTTACCCAAGAAAGGCTGGAATACCTATGCTAGGGTCAGTGTAAAATATAAGGATCAAATCGTCTGTGAATAAAAAGCTTGGATATGGAAAATAAGTTAATTGTAGGACTAGACATCGGAACCACAAAGATCTGTGTGATTGTCGGTCGCAAAAATGAGTATGGAAAATTGGAAGTGCTCGGCATGGGCAAGGCGGTCTCTGACGGCGTTGATCGTGGTGTGGTCACCAATATTGACAAAACTGTCCATGCGATCGAGAAAGCAATAGAAGAATGCTCCGAAATGGCCGACGTAAATATCGTCGACGTGATCGTAGGGATCGCCGGACAGCATATTCAGAGCAAGATCCAAAGTGGAAGCATCATGCGTCAGCCCTCGGATGATGAGATCACTGTCGAAGATGTACGTAGACTTTCCAGTGAAATGGAAAATATACTCGTGCCTCCGGGAAACACCATTATTCACGTTATGCCTCAAGACTATACCGTCGATTACGAAGGTGGAATCAAAGATCCTGTGGGCATGTCAGGCACACGGCTGGAAGCGGATTTCCATATCATCACCGCACAATCTACTGCCATCAATAACATCAACCGTTGCGTACGGCGGGCAAAATTAGTTTCCAAGCAACTGATTCTTGAGCCATTGGCAAGTTCGCTTTCGGTCCTAAGTGATGACGAGAAGGAAGCGGGCGTTTGCCTGGTAGATATCGGAGGAGGCACCACAGATATTGCGATTTTCTATGAAAATATCATTCGGCATACCGCTGTGATTCCTCTTGGAGGCAACATCATTACCAAAGACATCAAAGAAGGATGCATGGTGATGCAGAATCAGGCAGAATTACTCAAGACTCGCTTTGGCAAAGCCATCGCTGAGGAGGCAAACCCAAATGAAATCGTATCTATTCCGGGCTTGAGAAATAGACCTCCAAAGGAGATTTCCATCCGAAATCTAGCTTCTATTATCCAGGCGAGAATGGAAGAAATTATCGAGATCGTACAGAATGAGATTATGCAAAGTGGCCACTATAAGAAGTTGGCTGGCGGCATTGTCTTGACAGGCGGTGGTTCACAGCTGCAGTTTATCTCTCAGCTATTTGAATACATGACTGGTTTGGATACGCGCATTGGCTATCCCAACGAGCATCTTGGCAAGTCAGTGATCGAAGAGGTCAAAAGTCCAATGTACGCGACTTCGGTAGGCTTGGTGCTTGCAGGATTCAAAGACTTAGATGATCGGGATGAAAAGTACAAAGAGCGCGTTGCGAATGGTCAACCTACCACCAAGCGAAAAGAACCTCGTGAGCTATTCTCGAAAGATATTTTCACCAGTATCAAAGAAAAATTAAAAGGTATCATCAGTGATGATATCGGAGACGAAAATTACTAGGGCTTATGATTGGGGAGGTCAATTGCCTTGCGGTTGATTTCCCTATTTATTCAAATCCCTATTTCCAATAAACCTGAACTCATTTCACCAAATCAATAAATATGTCAGATAACATGAAAGATTACAGATTCGATCTTCCAAAAAATTCAAAATCCATTATCAAGGTCATTGGCGTAGGCGGTGGCGGTTCTAATGCCGTCAATCACATGTTTAGCCAAGGCATCAAGGACGTAGAATTTGTGGTAGTCAACACAGACGCGCAGGCATTAAAGTCGAGCCCAGTTCCATTAAGATTACAGCTTGGAGCTAACCTCACCGAAGGCCTAGGAGCAGGAGCAAATCCTGAGCAAGGAAAAAATGCAGCACTTGAGTCCGAGGCTGAAATTCGGGAGCTCTTAGCTGATAACACGAAGATGGTATTCATCACCGCAGGTATGGGTGGAGGAACTGGTACTGGAGCAGCTCCAGTGGTAGCCCGAATTGCCAAGGAACTCAACATCCTGACGGTAGGAATCGTGACTGCACCATTTATGTTCGAAGGCAAGAAAAAAATGAATGTTGCTCAACAGGGTATCGAATCCCTTCGGGAAAATTGTGATACCGTATTGGTGATCCTCAATGACAAGCTACGGGAGATCTATGGCAACTTGGCGATCCGTACTGCTTTCAGCAAAGCAGATGATATTCTTTCTACGGCCGCTCGTTCCATCGCAGAGATCATTACCATCCACCAAGATGTAAACGTCGATTTCGAAGATGTGAAGACGGTTATGAAAAATGCTGGAGCTGCCGTAATGGGATCTTCAACTGAAGAGGGCGAGGGACGTGCCATCCGTGCAGCGGGTGCAGCGATTTCATCTCCTTTGTTGAACAATGTAGATATTCGTGGCGCTGAGAAAATCCTCCTTTCCATCATGTCTGGTGAAGACGAGGAATTGTCTATGGACGAGTTAAGCGATATCACTGAATACATCCAAGAAAAGGCTGGAGACAATGCTGAAGTGATCTTCGGTCAGGGTATCGATCCAGATCTTGGTAAGGCGATTCGAGTAACAGTGATCGCCACAGGTTTTGAAATGGATCGTCTGGCAGGAACTGCTAGAAAGGAAATGCTCAAAGCAGCTCAACCTACACCGACTTTCACACTTCCAGAGACCAAAGCTCCAGTTGACGAGCCTCAGGTAGAGAAGACCTTGATCAACTTGGATTCAGGCAAAAGCAAAATCGTAAAGGAAGAAGCGATTGATGAAGATTCGACTTTCGTATTTTCCTTTCCAAAAGCAATGAATCCAAAGCCAGTTTCAACTCCTGAAGTAGAAACTCCAAAGGAGAAGGCTTTCTCATTTGAAGTTAAGAAAGAGAAAATCGAAGAAGCTCCAGAAAAAATTGTTCATGATCTTTTCGAGGAAAAAGAAGAAGATGAAAAGCCAACTGATAAGCTGGATAAAGTCAATGAGCCTGCGACGATGGGATTTGCAAATGACTATTATGAGCAGATGAAGCAGAAAGCTATTCAGCGTGCGCATGAGCGATTTGAGAAGCTAAAGGGCAACAGATCTTTCAATCCTACGCCGGATGAGCTGAAGGAGAAACTGGAAGTACCGGCATATCAGCGTAAGAATGTGGTGCTCAATGAGCCGCAGCATAGCTCTGAGCCTAGCATCAGCAAATACAATCTCAGCGACGAAAATGAGATTCTAGGTAACAACAGATTCCTGCATGATAATGTGGACTAAGTCCTAAAATTCAAGCAGCATGTCTGCCTGGCTATGCAATAACTCAATGTACAACTTGTTGGTGAGCAAGTTATCTGACATATTTTGCTCTATTTTAGCAAGCTTCGGCTTGAGAGCGAGTACATGCATACCTAAATAATGGAAGATGTCGGTAAGGTGGCTCAACGCGATGCCACCCCCGCCAACTCCAGAGGAGATTCCAATCATCGCCGCTTTTTTATTCCGGAAAGTATTCGGATAGGTCATCCCGTCGATAAAGGTTTTTAGGATTCCAGGGAATGAGCCATTGTATTCAGGCACTATAAAAATAAATTTCTTTCCTGAAGCTACTCTTTCGTGAAAGGCATTGTACCCCTCATTTTTACCATTGTTTTCATATAAGGCAGTTTCAATAAAATCTGAAGGCAAATCTGTCAATTCTAGGATGTCACTTTCTGCGCCTTTTTCTAAAAGTATCTTTTGAACTATTTCAGCAATTTGCTTGGATACAGAGTTTTGGCGGTTGGTTCCTACGATTATCTTAATCATGTGTCTTAATTGTTGAAGCCAATACAAGGAAGTCCTGCTAAAAGTTCGAAGATTTCTTAATTTTGATTTCTCACTACACTAATATTTTTACCCATGACCTATTACGATCAAGTCCTAGAGGCTGCTGCAGCCATCCGAAAGGTTCTCCCAGTGTCTACCAAAATCGGTATTATTCTCGGTACTGGCCTAGGGAGGCTTGCGGATCAAATCGAGCTGAGCCAAACCTTAGATTACCGGGATATTCCACACTTTCCTTTGAGTACAGTAGAGAGCCATTCTGGAAAATTGCTTTTGGGGACTTTAGCAGGTAAGCCAGTGCTTGCGATGAAAGGGCGCTTTCATTACTATGAGGGATACTCCATGAAGGAGGTTACTTTTCCCATTCGAGTGATGAAGCAATTGGGTATCGAGACCGTTCTTATATCCAATGCTTGTGGAGGATTAAATCCAGCTCAGAACGTGGGTGAAGTAATGCTGATCACAGATCATATCGATCTCTTTCCGGAGAATCCACTTCGGGGCAAACATGTTGAAGCCTTTGGGCCACGCTTCCCGGATATGAGTGATGCTTATTCTTCTGAGCTTCTGAGTCGAGCCTTAAGCTTTGCCAAAAAGAATAAAATTCACCTCCATCGTGGCGTCTATGCCGGAGTGCAAGGTCCCAATCTCGAGACTCCCGCAGAGTATAATTACCTTCGAAGTATTGGAGCAGATGCGGTGGGGATGAGTACGGTGCCAGAGGTGATTGTGGCGAGACAAATGGGGATCGAAGTATTTGGGATTTCAGCTATAACCGATTTGGGTGTGGAGGGTAAGATCAAGCGGATTACTTTGGCCGAAGTCTTGGAGGCTGCCGCAATTGCAGAGCCTGTGATGGCTGAGATTATCAAGGAATTAGTAAGGCAGATGGATTGAGGTTTTAATACATAGAGTTGTCCAAAATATATACACATAGTAGACCCAATATGAGTTAGAGCTCCTGAGGAGCGGTATCTTTGTAGACTGGAAAATCAACACAACGCTTTCGGTTTTTGGCCGAATTGATGTTAATCTGATCAATAAGAGTTCGCCAAAATGGGTGGATGATAAATCTTTTCACCGAGTAAAAGCGGAGTTTCATAAGGTTCTTTTTTGTCTTTATTTCTATGCGACTATTAGGTAAGTAGACATGCCTGAGGTTGAGATTGCTTCGTCACTCGTACCTCGCTTCTCGCAATGGTGACCGCCTACCAACTCGTCGGTTTATAATCCTTCAGAAACTTCCCATTCCAATGCTTACCTGAATTGATTCCATCAAATAATGGATCCATCACACGAGCAGCTCCATCGACGATATCCAGTGGAGGCTGAAAATCATGTAAATCTTGCTTTCGCTTTGCTAACTCCGCAGGATCTTCATCAGTCACCCAGCCCGTATCTACGGCATTGGTGTAAATCCCGAATTTTGGTAATTCAGCGGCAGAAGTCAGCGTCATCATATTCAGTGCAGCTTTGGCCATATTGGTATGTGGATGGCGAGCTTCTTTGTGAAACTGGTGGAATTTCCCCTCCATTGCAGATACATTGATGATGTGTTTTTTGCCGGTATCAGTCTTCTTCATGATGTTCACGAGACGATTGCAAAGGACAAACGGTGCCACAGAATTCACCAGCTGCACTTCCAACATTTCATTGGTGTGGATTTCTCCAAGTTTCAGTCGCCAGCTATTCGTCTTTCTTAGATCTAATTGTTGAAGATCAGCGTCAAGTTTTCCAACGGGAAAAATTTCCTCCGAACTTAAGGAATCATCAATGCTGTAAGGAATTTGTGTGAGCTTGGCGGAAGAAGTCAGACCTATCCCGAGTTGTTTTCCATGCCAAGAAACAGGGATATTTTTATGTTCCCCTTCGGCAAATTGCTGACTGAGAACACGAATCTCTTGCAGGCAGGCATGATGATCGGAAAGTAATTTTTGCGAAGCGGAAGTAAGATCAGTCCAAGTCAAAGCCTCGTTTTCCATCAAATGCTGGTAAAATCCAGATGGACGTCGAACGGTCTGCGCAGCATTATTGATCAGCACATCCAATCGGTCGTATTGCTGCTCGATGTAATTGCAAAAAATCTCCACACTTGGGATATGTCTCAAATCCAATCCATGGATATGAAGTCGGTCGCCCCATTCGCTGAAATCAGGTTCTTTGGCATAGCGCAAAGCAGAGTCTATCGGGAATCTAGTCGTAGCAATCACGGTTGCTCCCGCACGAAGCATCATGAGGGTAATGTGGTATCCTATTTTCAACCTAGAACCCGTCACCAATGCCACTTGATCCTTCAGATCCGCCGTTTGGAAACGTTTGGCATAATTGAAGTCGCCGCAACTCGTACACATCGTGTCATAGAAATGATGGAGCCTGTCAAAGGATTCCTTGCAGACATAGCATTCCCGTGGTGATTCCAATTGAATGGCTTCTTCAGCTTCCTTACCAGTCAAAGCCAACATACTCGGAGCGATGAAAATCGAAGCTTCACGCGCAGAGCGAATACCGGTGGTCTTTCGGGAGGTTTTGTCGAGGTCAAAGAGTTTCTTGCGGTGGATCTTTTTCGCTCCCTTTTTTCGCTCGGCAAGTTCTTCCTTGCTAGGTCGGGAAAACTGCCCCGCAGCCATTAAAAGTGCGAGTCTACTGTCCTTTGGAATGTCAAAAATCTGATCTGAATCTGCATTCAAACTCTCCAGAACAGCGATGCATTGTGCTATTTGTTCAGTTGTGATTTTCGCCGACTGAACAAATTGTTTTTCCTTTTCCATGGTAAATGCTTACAAAGGCACAAAAGTAAAGATTTATAAAATGGAAACGGGTGTGGATTAGCAAGATGGAATTGGGATACGACTAAAATTCGATCAAAAAATTATCAACTTGCTTTGGTTGGGGTTGATGAAAAATAATTTCCCAATTTAAGTTTGGTTGGAAAAATAAAGCCTAAATGTTGATCTTTTTATGGTTGAGAATTTGAAAAAGCTTTTGATAATGGAGAATATATATTAGTAGCAACGCGCTCGGTCAATTAGGAATTACTAAGTGATCTTAATTGGTCCATGCCCCATCAGAGGAAAGCTACTCCTAGTCTCTTTATTACAATTCTGAGTTAATCCGGAGTAAGGTATCGTCCAGCCCTGTTGAAAGTTGTTTCAGAGCATTGGAGATTGGAATTAGTGCAGCGATGATTTTCCAATCACTCTGGACCGCGGACACGTTTAATTCAGGTTGTAGAAATGCAGGGTCGGTAAGCATATAGTTCATGATCTTTTCGATCAGTGGAGTAGAAAAGGCCTCCGTTTGTCGCAAAAGCTCCCGCTCTTCGTTACTAAATGAGATCAAAATTGGGCCTAATTCAGTGACCAAGTGCTGAACAGCATCTGTTATTGCTTGGAGCTTTTCAGGCGAGAGGTCTATAGGTAGATTACTGTTCATTTGGATTGCATGAGAGAAATAGTCTCCATTGCTGTTGTAAAAGTTCGGAATAATTCGCAGTATTTTTTTAAATAAATAATTAGATTTTTTAGCCTGAAAACCGAAGTGTAGGCTGGCACTTTTGAAATCATTTTTTTTTGAAAAATCAAGGAGAAAATCAACTTTAATAGCTCATATATCTTTCAGAAATTGATTGAGGGCAAAGTGGTTATAGATAAACCTTTAGTCCTAGAAAGCAACCGTTTTCTATACGGAATCTCTCCGCTTATCCCTCTGATTGTGAAATTTTTAAGTTTTCAGTTAGATTAGAGCAGATGATTCGGATCGTAACACTTTTAATTTTTATGGGTTTGGCTCAGGTCGCCTTTGCTCAAACTGATTCGCTTACCTTTTCTTTTGGTAAGAATTCTGGATCAAATCCCGCGACTTATATCTTGACAGGGAAGATGACTGAAGCAGGAACTTCAGACCCCATTGAGGGGGTTGGGATTTCTGTTGATGGTAATTTTACCGGTGTTAGTTCGGATCGCTTTGGCACTTATTTGGTAAATATTCCTCCCGGAACACATCGGGTTTCCTTCCGGCATATTTCTCGAATTCCAGTTTTTGTTCAAGTGACGATGTATGCCAATGGCGTGGTGAATCTGACTATGGAAGATAAAAGCTACGAGCTTGATGGAGTTGTAGTCATGTCAGACGAGCCTGATCGCAATGTGAGGAATCCCATTACCGGCGTGACCAGACTCACCACTCGTGAGCTCCAAGCTATTCCAGCTTTCCTCGGAGAGGCGGATATTTTCAAAGGCTTGCAGCTACTCCCTGGGGTGAGCTCAGTCGGGGAAGGCACTTCTGGAATCAATGTTCGCGGTGCAAAAACAGATCAAAATCTTTTACTGATGGATGAGGCACTGGTACTCAGTTCGAATCATGCTCTGGGTTTTCTCTCTGCCTTCAATACGGATGTGACTGAGACATTCACGCTGTACAAAGGAAATCTGCCTGCAAACTATGGTGGGCGAGCCGGATCGGCTTTGGATATCAAAATGAAAGAAGGGGATATGCAAGACTGGGGTGGACAGGTAGGAATCGGAACTTCTAACGCCAGACTTTTACTTGAAGGACCCATCTTAAAAAATAAGGTCAGTGTGATTATGGGCGGGAGAATCTCCAATACCAACTGGCTGATGAATCAAGCACAGGATTTTGATATTCAGAATAGTAAACTGAATTTCTACGATGCCTATGCGGGATTAGCTTGGGAGATCGCTCCCGGCCATGAGCTCAGCGCCAACACCTTGATTACAAGTGATTATTTCAAATTCTCTGATGAGTTTGGTTACGACTGGGCGAATCGGGTGAGCTCGATAAATTACAAGGGAATTCTTGGGGAAAATCTTTCGATTTCGGCTCTAGTTGCAGATGGCAATTTTAACAATGCTTTTTTTGATCCAGAGGGTTTGGATGCTGCGCAAGTTGATAATGGTATGCGCTATCAACAAGGCAAATTTTCCGCTACTTGGGCAAATGAGAAACTAGCGATTAGTTCTGGCGTGGAGGCGATTTATTACAAAGGGAAAAATGAGGTCATTACTCCTTATACTAATGAATCTTCAATTCAAACCGAACAAATAGGAAAAGAGCAAGCCGTAGAAGCTTCTGTATTTGGATCATTGGAGTGGGAGATTTCTCCAAAGACTGGTGTAGTCGCCGGATTCCGTTATTCCACATACAATCAATTGGGACCAGATACAGTTTATCAATACCAAGAAAACGGTCCGATCAGCCTTGATGCTCAGACAGGATTTACACCTGTAGGAACTGGGAGTATAGCGAGCTATTCGGGCTTGGAACCTCGCTTTTCTCTTCGTCATAATCTGAATTCCAACTCTTCGATTAAGCTGAGCTATTCCAGACTTTTCCAATACATCCAATCAGTATCGAATACCTTCGGGCCTACGCCCATTGATCTTTGGCAGTTGAGCACGACCTACATCAAACCGCAGCGCTCGGATAGCTTTTCGCTTGGCTACTTCCGCAACTCTAAAGACAATACCTGGGAATTTTCAGTAGATGGCTTCTACCGAATGACGGCGAATCAGGTGGAGTATCGAGATTTTGCCCAGATCTTTTTGAACCCACATATCGAAACTGAATTGGTATTTGGTGAAGGGAAGGCCTACGGAGGGGAATTTCTAATCAAAAAGAACCTTGGAGTGCTGACTGGCTGGTTGGCGTATACGTACTCGCGCTCATTTTTTAGGACGCTAAGCTCTTTTCCTGAAGAGAAAATCAATGGAGGCGCATGGTTTCCTTCTAACTATGACAAGCCGCATGAGATAAACTTTATCCTGAGCAAAAAAATGTATCCGCGAGGACTATTTAATTTCAGCGTCAATTATGCCACGGGAAGACCGATCAATGCGGTTAACTCGAGTTATGTTTTGGGAGGTTTGATCGTGCCTGAATACAGCGGTCGAAACGAGTATCGTATCCCGGATTATTTCCGGGTCGACATCTCTTACACGGTAGAAAAGGTCTTTTCCAAAAAAGGAGATAGCTTAAATTTTAGCATTTATAATCTCTTGGGCAGGCGGAATGCCTATTCGATTTTTTGGCAAAAGGATGGTGATTCCCAACAATTACGGTCGTATCGATTGGCAATCTTGGGATCGATCTTCCCATCGATTACATACAGTATACAATTTGGAGGAGGTAATGATGAGTAAGCAGGAGTCAGTGAGCAGGGGGCAGTATTCAGTTGGCAATGGTCTATATAGATATTTGTTGATTCTGGTGGTTATGCTAGGGTCTTGTGTGGAAAAAATTGATTTTCCATTGAATCGTGGTGTCGAAAAACTAATCGTCTCCGGTCAGATCACTAATGTAAGTGAAGCTCAATACGTGTATCTATCTGAGACGACTTCTGCAGATCGAGAGCCTTTACTTTCTGGAAATTATTTCGTGATCAATGACTTGCCTCGCCCAGTTTCGGGAGCTCAAGTAGTCCTGAAAAGTGAACTGGGTAATAGCTGGAGCTATAGCATGATTGAACCGGGCACGTATGAATTGACAAGCTTCGGTGGATTGGAATCTGGAATAGCCTATCATATCGAAATTGACGTGGAGGGGAGGTCTTATCGCTCAGATCCGGAAGTATTTACTGAATTGATAGGAACTGATAAACTCAGCTATAGCTTTGATCGAGGTATTTTCAAGGATCAGCCAGAAACCGCTTTTATTAAGATACAAACAGAGGTTACCCTGCCCGAGCAAATCGGTGGCTATTATTTGCGATGGGATGTAGATGAAGCTTATTATTGGGATTTAACTTTTTTCCCTAATCCTTTTAATACGGGCCCTGGTGATTGTTATGTGTTTGCATTTCCGGATGCAGAACGGATTACCCTTTTGAATGGGGATTTATTGAATCGGCCGGGGGGCGTTTCCACGCAGGTCGTAGCTGAGCGGATGGTGGATCAATCTTTTCTCAGTAGGCATTACTTTAATGTGCGACAAACGAGCACCAGCAAATCATCCTATGACTACTGGCGAAAAGTGCGTGAGTTGGTCAACAATACAGGCTCCGTATTTGATACGCCCCCGGCACCGATCCGCGGTAATATCCGAAATGTGGACAATCCCAATGAGGTGGTTTTGGGCTACTTCGAAGTAGCGAATGTGAATGTGACTCGAATTTATACTACTCGTGCTGAGGTTCCTTTTTTCATCGAAGAGGCATGTACTTATTCCCCCTCTCGCCGATTGGATGACTATCCCCGGACTTGCTTGCGCTGCAGTGAATTTAAAAATAGTACAACTGTGACTCCGGTTTGGTGGTTTGATCAGTGATTTTTTGAACAAGGAAGATTGAGAGACTAGAGATTGGGAGATTAAGAACTTGTGATTTTAATAAGTTGTATTTTCCTTTTGGGAAACGATTTGGTTCTTGGGAGAGGATCCTAGGGATTTTTTTTTAATGATTGCTGCTAAGCTAAACTTTCATCTTCTTAAAAAGAATCGAGTATTTCATAGATCCTACTTCCAAAATATAGAAAGAGTTAGCAACCGCAGTCTTCTACCATAAATTTGACGCCTTTTCGGGTGGCTGTTTGTATAGCGAGACTTACCGTGCTGAAGTTCCAATAGGTCTGGCCGCCTTCTTTGTCCGACATTCCCCAGCTTTGAATAGCTGTGGTCACTGAATTATCAGAAACGATTTTGCCCGTTTGGGTTTCAATCAAAGTCACTCGCATAGCCGCAGAAATGTCCATATCCGTGATTGGAGGATTCATTTCATATACTTCCTGTGGATTCCGATAGTCCCAGCCCTCGCTGTCTCGAGAAGTATCCAGCGAAAGGCCCAAAAAATAAGAGTAGCCCAAGCTTGAATTTACTTTTGCCCGTTGAGCTGGATCGTTTAAGTCCTTGATTCCTGCAGAAAGAAGTTCATAATCCATTTGGTCATAGAGTTCAACTTTTTTAAAGCCTTGTTCTTGGAGGATAGCTAAGATTTTTCGTTCTAATTCGTTTTGCTCAGAAGTGCTCAAGCGACTAAAGGATCTATCCCAAGCCAGAGGCAATAGTAGGATGCCATCCGACTTTGAAAGGCAAATATGGCACTTAACACGAGTAATGACTTTTGTTGAGGTGCAGGAAGTGAGGATTCCTACCAAGATCAGGGCGTAAATTATAAGTCTCAATTTGGTAATACTATTAGTTAAAGGATTCGCCGATTGTTCGATATCTTGACCAATTGCTAGCCAAACCAATGACTGCTATCAGTTGAAAAAGGATGGCAAGACCAAGAATCAGATGTGCATCGGGATTATCATTGATTTTGAAATACCCTCCGATAATAGCTCCTGAGAAACTCAAGAAAAGCAGGCGAAGCATCAATCTTTGGCGTTTGGTCATAACTGTAAATGAAAATTAAAAATCTAAGTCAAATCTAACATCTTATATCTTAAATCTTATTTTTTTTCATTTCCTCGGATGAAAATCCGTCAGCACCTGCCTTAAGTAATCTCTGTCCAAATGCGTGTAAATCTCCGTTGTCGTAATGCTTTCATGGCCAAGCATTTCCTGAACGGCTCTAAGATCTGCTCCACCTTCGATCAGGTGGGTCGCAAAGGAATGGCGGAAAGTATGGGGACTTACATTTTTCTCAATTCCAGCTTGTTCTGCAGTTTTTTTGATGATCAAGAAGATCATTACGCGAGTAAGTTTCTTGCCTCTCCGGTTGAGGAAGACAAATTCCTCATGTCCTTTGGAAATGGTCTGATGCATGCGGACTTCCTCCCGATAAATATTCAGATATTTCAAGGCGTCTTTTCCAATTGGTACTAATCGCTCTTTATTGCCTTTTCCCACCACGCGCAGAAACCCTATATCTTCAAAGATTTGCCCTTTTTTCAATTCGGTGAGTTCGGACACCCGAAGCCCAGAACTGTAAAGCATTTCCAGCATAGCTCGATTCCGATGGCCCTCTGGCTCGCCAAGAGGTATGGCCTCCAAAAGTTGCTCGATTTCTATGAAACTCAAGGTGTCCGGAAGTTTTCTGCCAAGTTTGGGCGCTTCAAGGAGTTGGGCAGGATCTTCAGAAATCAGATCTTCATACATCAAGTATTTGTAAAAAGCTTTGGTCCCGGAGGTAATTCTAGCCTGAGTATAATCTGATATTTCAAGTTTGGCGAGGTCATTGATAAATCGTCTTAGATGCTCAAGCTCTAAATTGAGTGGGATTTTTTCAGGGAAATTTACTTCGCAATATTTCGCAAGCTTCTCCACATCGCTTGTGTAGGCTTCGATGGAGTTGGCGCTGAGTGAGCGCTCGAGCTTGAGGTAATGACGAAATTGCTTAATGTGATTTTCCCAGATTTTTTGCATTCCGGTTATAAGGTTGGAAAGTGATAAAGTTAGAAGGATTCCTCTTTACCTACCTTTTAACTTTACAACTTTCACACTTTTCAACTATCTAGCAACCAACCTTTCCTCCTTAATACCCTAAATCCTTTTAACTTTAAGCTTCGAACCTAAGCTAAACCATGTTGAAAATCCAGATCATCAACGGCCCAAATCTCAATCTACTCGGAAAGCGTGAGCCGGAAGTCTATGGAAGCACGTCTTTTGAAGACTATTTGGAAGAATTAAAAAACCAATTTCCAGCAGTTGAAATTCATTACTTTCAAAGTAATGTAGAAGGCGAATTGATTACTAAGATTCATGAAGTCGGTTTTTCATTTGATGCCATTCTGCTGAATGCCGGAGGCTATACGCATACCTCCGTCGCGATCTCGGATGCTATCGCAGGAGTGACGACACCGACACTCGAGATTCATATTTCGAATATTTATAAGCGAGAAGAGTTTCGCCACAAAAGCATTATTTCCAAATCCTGTGTAGGTATGATTTCTGGCTTAGGCTTGAAAGGCTATGCACTTGGTATCCAATATTTTCTTTAAAACTCAGACCTATGATCACTTTTGCACCTGGGCCATCTAAAGTACATGATGCCCTTTCTACTTATTTACAAGATGCTTTTAATGAAGGGATCCTCAGTGCAAATCACCGCAGCGGACCTTTTATGAAACTGTATCAGGAGACAGAATCGTTGATGCGTCAAAAGCTTCATATGCCGGAGGATTATTCACTTTTATTTACTTCCTCCTCAACTGAAAATTGGGAAATCATCTCCCAATCGATTGTAGAATCAGCGAGCTTCCATATTTATTCTGGATCATTTGGCAAAAAATGGATTGCATTTGCGCAGCATATTATTCCAGCGAGCAGGGGCATGAAAATCGAAGCGAATCAGGCGATAGACGTTGAAGATCTGGAAATCCCAGAAGAGTTTGATCTGATCGCAATCACTCAAAATGAAACAGCGAATGCCTCTCAGGTTTCGATGAAAGTAATTCAAGCGATCAAAGATAAATTTCCCGAGAAAATGATCGCTGTGGATACCACCTCCTCGATGGCAGGAATTGAGTTTGACTTTTCACTAGCTGACATCTGGTATGGATCAGTGCAAAAATGTTTTGGGCTTCCTGCAGGTTTGGGCGTTTTGATTCTTTCCCCAAAGGCGATAGAAAAGACCGCGCGAAAAGGAGAAAATGGGCGGTATAACAGTTTAAATTTCATGCTCGAGAATTCAAGAGGCTATCAGACGCACTACACACCAAACGTACTTGGGATCTATTTACTCAATCGTGTGCTGAAGGCTATGCCTGAAATTCAGCATGTCGATTCCAATCTTCGAGAGCGAATGCGGAAGCTGGAAGACTGCATTGCAAGGACTAAATCACTCCGAATGCTCGTGACCAATGAGGCCACACGTAGCACTACTGTGATGGGTGTGACTGGGCCTGAGGACATTATCACGAAAGTGAAAAGTGAAGCCAAGGCTGCTGGAATGGAATTGGGTAGTGGCTATGGACCATTGAAGCCGACCAGTTTTCGAATTGCGAATTTCCCGGCAATCACGAATGCCGAAATGGATAAGTTGATTGAGTTTTTGAGTAATTATTAACCTTTGGTCTTTTTCATACCTTAAAGATTCTCATTTATAGCACTAAACTTTCGAGGTTATGAGAATAGTCTCAAAGGTTTAGTGCTATATTTCTTTTTTGACTTTTTCATTGCCGAGGCACTGAAAACACAGCGAATACCCAAGATTATATTCCGCAAGACAGGTTTTAGCTTTCTTATTTCCGACTTCTGAATTGCTTTTTAATCTCACTTAACGGATAGGAATTAATTCCCTACTTTTGCGGCATGATTGATTTCAAAGAGATTTTGTCCGTTTCCCTGATCTTATTTTCAGTGATCGATATACTCGGTTCCATACCGATTGTGATCAATTTGCGAAAAAAGGTGGGTCATATTCAGTCCGAAAAGGCAACTCTTGCTGCCGGGCTCCTCATGATTGTGTTCTTGTTGGCTGGAAAATCAATCCTCAATCTTTTTGGTATTGGAGTAGAAGACTTTGCTATCGCGGGAGCATTGATCATTTTTGCGATCGGCGCCGAGATGATCTTGGGGATTGAGATATTTAAGGCTGATCCTGAAGCTACTACTACCACAGGAGCTTCGATCGTTCCGATTGCTTTTCCTTTGATCGCTGGAGCTGGGACCTTGACTACTATTTTGACACTGAAAGCAGAATTTGAGCAGGTCAATATTGCGATCGGGATTTTGTTGAATTTGATCTTTGTCTATGCTGTGCTTAAAAGTACGAACTGGCTGGAGCGAAAGCTGGGTAAAACCGGACTGGATGTTTTGAGAAGAATTTTTGGAATTATTTTGCTTTCAATTGCAGTGAAAATTTTTAAATCAAATGTCTTTCCTGCGGAAGTTATCTAAATGCAATCCGATTCTTTAACTCAGATTTTATTTCTTTGACCATGATTACGATTTATACAGATGGCGCAGCAAAAGGCAATCCGGGGCCGGGCGGCTATGGAGCTGTGTTAAAATTTGGGGGCCATCGAAAAGAATTAGCGGAGGGCTTTCGCCTTACGACCAATAACAGAATGGAGCTTTTGGCGGTAATCCGAGCGCTCCAAGAATTGAAAAGTACCGAATTTCCAGTTCAGATCTATTCGGACAGCAAATATGTAGTGGATTCGGTCGAGAAAGGTTGGCTTTGGGGTTGGCAGAAAAAAGGGTTTAAGGATAAAAAGAATCCTGATCTCTGGTTGCGTTACATCCCGCTTCACTTGAAATATAAGCCCAAATTCATCTGGGTAAAAGGCCATGCAGGGAATATTGAAAATGAGCGCTGTGATCAGCTGGCTGTGGAAGCTGCGACTGCACCCAATCTGCCTGCGGATCAAGGCTATGAAGAAAGCAAGAAATAAGTCTGAAAAGATGTTAGGTGTAGGATGTCCGATGTTGGAATTATAACCTTCTCTAAATAGCGTTGACACTTTGGTTCAACATAAGTTCTAAGTCGGCTCAAAAGCGTCAATTTCATTCTAAGACATAGAACTATTTCTCCTTAAAACGTATTCTGGCTTTTCTTCAAATAAGAGTTCTTGATTGGCTTAGGTAAGTAAATCCATGGTCACTAAAGGAATATCCTGACGATTCAAATCCAAAAGTTGTTTGTATTCAGCTTTGGGGTATTGCCAACCTTCATCTCCCAATTCATAAAGTAATGGAGCGAGATTTTGTACGGCAGCTTTACAACCTTGGACGATTGCTCCCATTTTTCCAGTTTGCTTAGATAGTGCCGCCTCATTCTCGATTTCGAATGGTCCGGTAAATCCATTTTCTTTGAGTGTATTGACAAATGACCTCCAATCCATAGAATCTCCCAACCCAAAGCCTGGAAGTGTAGCCTCGTAATGGTGTCTATCCCAAGGACTTTTGCTGGAGCTAATTCCTGTTTTCTCCACCCATTCCTCACGAACTTCCTGCATAGGGTACATATTCCCCCAGTAAGGATCAGGAAAATTTCTTGTTGATTTGACGTGAATCCGTTTCAGTCGGTTCATGTCGGTATGCTGAATGACAGCTATGGGATCCGTATGCTGCCAAACATCATGAGAAGGGTCATAGATTTCACCGTGATTGGGAGAAGGGATGAGTTCGTACATGAGTTTTCGAGCAGCCAAGACACCTGGGAGATTATTGAAGGTCCCGAAATGACCCGAACTTCTCCAGCCTTCCATGGGGCAGTTTTCGTAGAGCACGGTGACCCCAAGATCTGCCGCATAGTTGATGATTGGAGTAAAGACTTTTTGATATTCGAGTAGGTTCTTTTCAAATCCACCTTCTTGATTACCTAGTTCATGGTTGTAGCCTACGAACGTTCCGACTTTCACATCATTTTCATCTCCTCCCATGAGGTAGGCCATTCGGATAAGCCGGAGCAGATGGTTTTGATTTTTGATTCGATGCTCTGGATCTCCACCAATAAGATTCTCAAAAGCGCCGATGGATAGTTTCAGATTTGCGGCATTGAATTTATCCAGAGTCGCTTTTGCCTCCTCCGAACCAAAAGTCTCATAGTCTAGGTGCGTAGCTACAAAATCATTGCGCGAGCCATCTTTTCTAAACACGCAAAGGTCTAAGCCTTGAACGCCGATTTCTAATGCTTTGTGAATGGTCTGATCGAGATCCAGCGTATCAAAGGCTGAGGTCATGATCCAGATGGGATTTGCCATGGGGAAAGAATTTTATAATTGAGAATGAAAAATTAGAAATTGTTTCGCTAAGTACCCAATCTAAGAATACCTTCTTCGGATCTCAATTTTTAGCTTTTGTCTTTCCCAAAGTGCTCTGGCTAAGTCCAGTGAAACGCTGTCCGGTTCGGATTCGTGGAGGATTTTTTTGAGCTTTTCCTCTCCTAAATCGATTCGATAGCAGATTTGGAGCAATCGCTCAAAATCCCGGTCAAGGAGCTGGCTTATCGCTTTGGAAAGAATCAGTATAGCCTGTTCTTCTTCGAAGCTTTCTTCCAATTCAGGCAATTCAAAATCCTTTTTAAGGAATAGGAATGTGTCTTTTGAGGTGTTTTCACTCATAAGCTGTAATGAAAAAAGCCCCTAAATCGGGGCTTGAATTATTTTTCTTCTTCTTTTTTCGCTTCAACTGATTCAGCAAGTGTCTCTGGCGCTTGGGCTCTTATTAGAGAATACCAAGAAATTAATTTTTTGATATCGGAGGTATAAACTCGAGCTTCGTCCACTTCGGGAAGTACATGCTTCATGAATGCTCGGAGTTCAGCATCATCTGGATTAGAATCTAATCCTAGATCTCCTGCAAACTCCTTCTCGATCTTTTGCATCACCGACTTAAGTGGTTCTGCACCTGCTTCAGTAAGGGTATAAATACTGATATCGCTAAGTATGGATACTCGCTGAGACATTCCGGCTACTAGTTTCGAATTCTTTCCATCCAGACTTTCTAAGATGACCCCACTTCTTGTAGGCTTGAGTACTTTGAATAAACCGGGCTTACCAGCTACAGTTGCTAATTCTTTGAAATCCATTTATTTTAATTTTTGCAGGTTGCAAATATAAGAGTATCTCTTAAATCATTTCCCAGTTTCGTATTCTACGACTAACGTTTCGATAAAAGCTGTCAATTCCGCTTTACCCGTTCCAGCCTCAGCACTAGTCACAAAGTAGTCTGGTTCCTCTTCGAAGACCTCCGTCAATTTCTTTAGGAAGGCTCGGATGTTGAGATCAGTTTTTGATTTGGACTGTTTATCTGCTTTCGTAAATACTATTGCAGTCGGAACGCCTTCGGTACCGCACCAAAGTAAAAATTCAAGATCGATTGATTGTGGCTCTAATCGACTGTCAATTAATACAAAAACCCCACAGAGGTTTTCTCGCTTGGTAAGATAGGTACTTATCATACTTTCCCAGCCTTGCTTTACTTTAAGGTTAATTTTGGCGAAACCGTAACCTGGAAGATCAACCAAATACCAGCGATCATTGATCACAAAATGATTGATCAATTGTGTTTTTCCCGGTTTTTGGGAGGTTTTAGCTAGTCCCTTTTGTCCAACTAGCAAATTGATCAGGGAACTCTTGCCCACATTGGATCGTCCGATAAATGCAATCTCTGCACGATCTGGTTTTGGGCAATTTCCTGGGTTGGAATTACTGATGACAAATGCTGCTTTATGAATCATGATTGAGGATTTGATTGTAAAAGTACAATTTTAAGCGGAAGAGTCTGAAATAACTCCGGGCAGAACATTTTTCCTTTCCTCAGGTTTCTTGAGTATTATTGTGCCTTCAAAGACCGATTCGTGATGTCAGTAGTTCCATACAAAGATAAAAAAGACTCAAAAAAAGCTCAAGTAGCTGAAATGTTTAACAACATCAGCCCGAAATATGACCTCCTCAACCACGTGTTGAGTTTGGGGATCGATATTATTTGGCGAAAAAAGGCTATTAAGCTTCTGAAAAAAGATCAACCGAAATTGATCCTCGACATTGCTACCGGCACGGGAGATTTTGCAATTGAGGCATTGGCTCTCAACCCCGATAAAATCATCGGAGTGGATATCTCCGAAGGGATGCTAGCCGAGGGAAGAAAAAAAATGAAGAAGCGTGGACTGGAGCATATTATTGATTTGCAGCTTGGAGATTCAGAAGGATTACTTTTTGAGGATAATAAGTTTGATGCAGTCATCGTTTCATTTGGAGTCAGGAACTTTGAAAATCTAGAAAAAGGTTTGTCAGATATGTATCGAGTATTGAAGCCTGGTGGAAAGGCAGTAATTCTTGAGTTTAGCAAGCCAACTGCCACTCCAATGAAGCAGGCTTATTCATTTTATTCAAATACTATTTTGCCTCAAATTGGGAAACTAGTATCCAAAGACAATTCTGCTTATACTTATCTTCCTGAATCCGTACAGGCTTTCCCGGATGGGGAAGAATTCCTGGCGGTATTGAAAAAAGTCGGCTTTACCAGCAACGTATGCAAATCACTCACTTTTGGAATAAGCTCAATCTACACAGGGGTAAAGTAATCCTGTTGGGATTAGCCTTTAGCCTTATAGCAGGTTCTTCGCTTGGTCAAGGACTTTTCGGCTTGACGAGCACATCTGGCTCTGATGACCGCACCCTTTCCTATGGATTCTTCTTGGCGGGCCATACTTCGGCCTATCGATTAAAATATACTGATTCATTTCTTTCTACTCAAGCTGGTATTGCCCCTACCGTTAGAGGGATATTCCCTCAATTTTCTCCAGGATTTTCCTTAGGTTTTACTGGAATTTTGAGTTTCCATGATCAGGTTCAGCTGCTATTTACGCCGAAGGTGGGTTTTTATGAGTATCAAACTGAAATAAGCTATTTCAATACATTAGATAATGCGCTGCCAGGTAATTCTGCGGATCCAAATCCAGGGTCTAATAGCCAACTTATAAAATCTGAAGCTACCTTAATTGAATTGCCACTCCTCTTCAAGTATCGGTCCATTCGATTCAATAATACACGAATGTATTGGGTAGGTGGAGCAAGTTATAACTTCCGTACCAAAAGCCAGGATGAGGCCAACATCGAAGAATTAGTCACTACTGGAAGGGACTTTTCCTTGGAAATGGGGATGGGTTTTGAGATTTATTTCAAGTATTTCAAGTTTGCTCCTGAAATACGATTCTCTCACGGCTTGACTAATCTCTACCAAGCTGAAAATACCAATCCATTATTCCGGGATGCGATCTCTTCGATCAAAAGAAGGTCAATTACTGTCTATTTAAATTTTCAATAAAAGGAACCAGTCTCAGCGGCTGATAAACAGCAGTTCTTAAAGGCCGATCAATTGCATCGGCCTTTTTGCTTTTTGTTAAATCCATTATCTTGCCTCTATGAATAAGAAAATTGCTTTGATCACCGGTGCTACTTCCGGTATAGGAAAATCAACCGCGCTAATACTCGCAAAAAATGGGTATTCTATTATTGCTACAGGAAGAAGAGAAGTAAAGCTGGAAGAACTGCGCCAGGAATTAGGGCAGGGAGTTGATTATTTGCCACTGGTTTTTGATGTGCGGGATCGGGAAAAAGTGTTAGAAATTTTGGACAACTTACCTGAAGGCTGGAAATCGATTGATGTTTTAGTCAACAATGCTGGAAATGCACATGGCATAGATCCAATCCAATCTGGGGATCTGGACGATTGGGATGCCATGATGGATATTAATGTGAAGGGCTTGCTATATGTCACAAAAGCAATCGTGCCCGGCATGTGCGCCCGCAAATCAGGAATGGTGATCAACATTGGCTCAATAGCTGGGAAAGAAGCGTATCCGAATGGAAGTGTCTATTGCGGATCGAAAGCGGCTGTCGATGCGATTACCAAAGGAATGCGAATGGATTTGAATCCATTTGGGATTCGGGTAGTCGCCATCCACCCGGGATTAGTAGAGACTGAGTTTTCTATGGTAAGATTTAAAGGGGATGAAAGCAAGTCTGAAAAAGTTTATCAGGGATTTGAACCTCTTGTCGCTCAAGACATTGCAGAAATCATAGAATTTGTGGTAAATAGACCTCCACATGTGGTGTTGGCTGATATTGTGGTGTTACCCACAGCTCAGGCAAGTGCTACTATTGTCAATAGAAATTCAAAATCTTGAAAAGATCAGCTCTCATCTTTCTTTCACTAGCCCTAGCCTGCTCTGCGCAAAAAAGTGATCAAGAGAACTTTTCCACGCAGCAACGTGAGGTTTTGGATCCTATTCCTGAATTGGAGCTGGAGGCTGACATACCGGAACTTGAGCGGCGATTGCAAGATCAGGGTTTGGTAAGTCTTGAGGAGTTTATTCCCGGCATTAAGGTGGAATTGAAATACAGTACTACGGATAATTTCTTTGGACAGGATGTATATGGTGATCTGACGAAAGCTTTCCTTCAACCAGAAGTGGCAGATCGACTTAAAAATGCTCAAGAAAAATTACAAGCTAGCTATCCAAACTTGACCCTTTTGATTTATGATGGAGTTCGCCCGCTAAGTGTGCAGCAAATTCTCTGGGACAATCTCGATAAGCCTGACAATCTAAAACCACTTTACGTGGCAGATCCAAAAGTCGGGAGCTTACACAATTTCGGAGTTGCTGTCGACCTTACCATCTATGACAATGAATCCGGGCAACCTTTGGACATGGGAACTGGATATGATTTCTTTGGCTACGCGGCTTATCCTGATCGCGAGATGGAGATGCTTGCCTCTGGGACTATTACCAAAGCTCAGGTAGCTAATCGGGACATTCTCAGATCTATAATGAATACTTCAGGATTTAGCGGCATCGGCTCCGAATGGTGGCATTTTAATGCTTTTTCCAGAAAAGAAGCAGGAGAAAAGTTTGAAATCATCAAATGAAAAAGGCTGGAAGACAGATGACGGGTGACCGAAGTGCCTAGATTTTAAGAGTAAAATATATACGATTTTTACGATTACCTTTTAGAAAAGCCAAATCGTAAAAAAATTAATTTTCAAATTCAATATTCAATTTTCAACAACCCAAAAAGCAAAAAAACCTATGAATCTAAAATGCACATTTATCACTTTGGGGCTGGTTTTCAGTATTATCCTGATTGCTCCCGCTCAGCAATTTAAAGCCTTGGTATTCACCAAAACAGCTGGATTCCGTCACCAATCCATTCCGAATGCGGTGGTGGCATTGAAGAAGATGGGAGAGAAGCAGGTATTCAGCGTTCATACCTCCGAAGATCCTAAAATTCTTTCTGAGGAAAGTCTAGCCAAATACGACGTGTTGATTTTGGTCAGCACTACAGGGACTATTTTCGACGAGGCGACAAGAGCTTCTCTTCAGAAATTTGTAAGAAGTGGAAAAGGAGTTGTAGGAGTGCATGCTGCGGCAGACTCGGAGTACGAGTGGCCATGGTATAATCAAATGATGGGGGCGTATTTCTTGGCGCATCCAGCTCAGCAAACCTTAAGACTCGAAGTAGTGGACCAAAATCACCCAGCCACCTGGCACCTTCCAAAAAACTGGATGTGGACAGACGAACTCTATGAGTACAAGGATATCAATCCAAATTTGAAGGTTTTGATCAATGCCGATGAAAGCACTTACAAAGTAGCAAAAGGTAATGGCGCAAATCATCCAATGGCTTGGTATCATGAGTTTGATGGAGGGAGAGTTTTCTATACCGCATTGGGCCATGTGGACTCTGCTTGGGAAGATGATGTCTTTCTAAAGCACCTTTATGGAGGGATTTGGTACGCAGCTACTGGAAGGCCTTTCAAAAAATGATTTCATTAAAACCGAATTGTCGGAACTATAAGCTGACAATTCGGTTTTGTATTCAAAAATTGATTCTATTATGTTGAAAGCTCAAGCCAAACCTGTTCACCTCTATATGGAGGCAAACCCCAATCCTAATTCTTTAAAATTCGTTGCTAATTTTATGTTAGCAGCAGATGGGGTAAGCTTTGACTATCCAGATGCAGCTAGTGCGACGAATTCGCCACTTGCTCAGGAACTCTTTAATTTTGCAGCAGTTCAACGAGTTTTCGTGGCCTCCAATTTTGTCACAGTCACCAAAGATGAAGCCGTTGATTGGATAGAGATTCAGACGATTATAAGAGATCACATCCGTCATTACCTTGAAGCAGGTAAGGTCGTCGTTCAGGCAGATTTTGATCGAGATCCACTTTTTGATGAGAATGATTCAGAGATTGTGAAGAAAATCAAAGGTATTCTGGATGAATACATTAGACCTGCTGTGGAGCAAGATGGTGGCGCAATTGTATTCCATTCCTTTCAGGATGGAATCGTAAAGGTTTTACTTCAAGGTTCTTGTTCTGGTTGCCCATCTAGTACGGTGACTTTAAAAGCTGGTATCCAAAATCTTCTGACTAGAATGCTTCCTGAAGTGAAGGAAGTGCAAGCAGAGGGAGTATAATTTTAATTCTATAATGGGAAAACGAGATTGGTCTTGGGCGATTCTTGGACTAATTGCTTTGGTTTTCCGATACATAGCAGTCCGAAATCCCGAGAAAACAGATGAAATCTATTCCCGAATCTTTTTTCCGGGAATCCGAAATGTGATCGATATGTCGCTGGGGAAATTACCTTTCCCCAGCGTTTATTTATTTATAGCCTCTGTTTGCCTTATCATTGGAATCAGTTTTTTTCGCTTTTTGAAAAGGAAAGGATGGAAATCTAGGACTTTTTATGCCTTTAGATTTTTATTGAATGGCATAGGAGCTTTGGTGTTCTTTTTTCTCTTTCTCTGGGGATTTAATTACCAGCGGACCCCAATTTTTGAACAGCTGGGCTTAAATCCAAAGTCACTCAATCTGGAACAGCTTAAATCTGAAATTCAAATCACGCATCGCTTGGCGCGTCAATTTCGAAATTCGATCACCACAGACACCTTAGCCATAGAGGAAATCCTCCCATATCCATCTCTGGAAGAAGTAGTTCGCTACAATATGGGAGAGAACCTCGACCTGCTAGGATTGAATTTTACTGGAAAACCAAGAACTAAGCTTTTCCCACCACCGGGATTTATGCGCAAAATGGGGATTCTTGGGATTTATTTCCCATTCACTGGCGAAAGCTACATTGATCCTACACTTCATCCACTTGAGAAGCCCTTTACCGTAGCACACGAAATGGCTCATAGCTATGGGGTGACTAATGAGGGTGAGGCGAATTTTATCGCTTGGGTGATTTGTTCCAATAGCGATGACTTCTTATTAAAGTATTCAGGTCATTTGCGACTTTTGATGTATCAACTCAGGGATTATTACCGAATGGCTCCTGATGAATACCGAGAATGGATCAAAAAATTGGAACCTGGTCTGAGAGCAGATTTAATTTCTATTCAAAAAGCTTCTGATGCAATCAAACCTTTTTCGATTGAGCTGAGTCGGAAATCGAATGATATTTTTCTGAAAAGTCAAGGTGTCAAAGCGGGTATTAATAGCTACCAACAACTTCCTATGTTGGCTTTCGCATGGCGTCAGCGAATGAATTTGGAGTTTTAACATTCCAAAATTCAAGATTTCAAATTCTGATTTAAGACCAGGGGCCATCCTGAATTATCCTACTTATTCGATGCTAATTTCTCATGATTTATGTGGTTGAGGACAATCATTCGTAAAAAGTTCGATAAATAACTATTCGGTAAGTTTGTTTTTAATTTTGTGAAAACTATTTTTAAGGGAATTAATCTAAAATATAAATTCGATGCGATTACTTTTTTTCTCACTAACTCTTTTATTCAATACGTTCACTTTCTCAGTAGCCCAGATCAAGGTAGAGTCTGAGCGAGATAATGATGGAAACGTCTTGATTTTTGCGACCAATACTGAATCAATTCCATACTCGGTGATTCTGAATTTTTCAACGCTTCAAAATTTAGCTACCACTGGTGGAGGAAATGTCACAGCGATCGCTCCTCCCGGACGGAGCCAGCTTACCAGGCTGAAACCGACTATTGCCGGCCAATCAACAAGTTATAATTACTCCTATTCCTTCGGCAAAGGCAATGTATATGGTAAAAGCAAAGCAGACCCTGTCTACCTAATTCCAGTTGCCGCCGGGACCAAAGTCACAGCCATACAAATGGTTCATTTGGAGAATAAACTTGGGACAAATCGCTCAAACGATGAGCACGTTGGGGTTTCATTTCGATTCGAGGAGCCCACCTCAATCGTCGCTCCAAGGAAAGGAATTATCGCTGAAGTAAAAATGAGCAACATTGAGCAGAAGGAAAATCTTGACTTCGCCAGCAGTGAAAACTATATTGAAATCTACCATGAGGATGGATCGATCACCAAACTGATGGTATTGAAGCAGTGCTCAGAGAAAGTGAAAGTTGGAGATGTGGTTTTTCCAGGCGACGTGCTGGCAGAATCTGCTGGAGAGAATTATCGATCCGGTCTACATGTCCGATTAGTGACTATACGGACTGAAAAAGATGGAGTAGATAAATTTAAGTACAGTGTGATCCCGACTAAGTTTGCCACTCCTTTGGGAAATATCGAGATCTCAAAAACGCTTGAAATAGAGGTGGTGCACCCGAAAGAGATCATCGAATTAGAAATGAGTAAGAAGGAACTGAAGAAATACTACGCAGAAAATTAGTTCCGCCTTATCGCTTTCGATTTCCAAACCATACACCCAAAATCACCGCGGCGATTCCAACATAATGGCCCAAAAGCAATACTTCACCATCTAATACTCCCCAAAATATAGCCACAATCGGAATAAAATAAGTCACAGAACTGGCAAACACAGGAGTCACTTTTTTCACCATAATATTGAAGAGAATCAAAGCGATCGCGGTCCCGAAGACGCCTAGCAAAGTTAGATAGCCTAAGGCCTCAAGAGCGCCATCTACTTGAGTGACTTTATACGAAAAGTCGGTGCCGGCAATCAGGTAGACCAAAGCCATGGGTAATACTACCAAGAGCGAAATCGCTGTGATTTCAATCGGCTTAAGTTTTTCGAAACGAAATTTGATCAGGTTGAGATTGAAGCCATAGCAAACACAGGCTAAAATAACGAAAAAAGCATAAGCATTAATCCCTGTAAATGTCCCAAAATCCGCCCCCTCTTTCACTGTGACCAGAATGATAACTCCTACAAAGGCAATTCCTAATCCGATTCCATTTCGAAGTGTGATCTTCGAGGAAAAGAACAAGGCACCTATCAACACGACAAATAGCGGCGTCAGTGCATTAAGAACACCTGTAAGAGAACTGCTGAGTTGCGTCTGGGCTTTTGCAAAAAGAAAAGCTGGAATAAAGCTACCCACTAAACCAACTAGAAGCAGATTTTGAATTTGTTTGCTGGAGAGGTTTTTGATTCGGGGTAAGGAAAGCGGTAGTAGGAAAGTAGCCGCAGCTACAATGCGGTAGGCTCCCACCTCACCTGGAGAGAAGATTTCAAGTCCACGTTTGATCAAGATAAATGAGCTTCCCCAAATTAAGGCTAACACAATCAGGAAGGCCCAGTTGACTAGATTACTATCAGATTGATTTGAATTCATAAAATCAGCTTTTGCCTTTGAATCGGCGGGGGGAGTAAGAGTAGGGTATGAAATTTAATTCTTGGGATTTGTTTCAAGGATTGTTAAAAAACGTGATCCGCGTATGCATCTGCCACTTGATTGAGGACTTCGCATACGTGCTCGTAAGTTTCCGCAGTGACCATTTCCGATCGATACTGTTTGAAATTCGGCATGCCTCTGAAATAATTGGTGTAGTGTCTGCGCATTTCCAGAATTCCCAGTTTCTCGCCTTTCCACTCTACAGAGAAGTCCAAGTGTTTCTTTGCTACCGCGATCCGCTCCTCCAGTCCAGGAGTAGCTAATTTTTCTCCAGTCGCCAGGAAATGTTTGATTTCATCAAAAATCCAAGGATAGCCAATCGAGGCTCGCCCGATCATCATTCCATCGACATCGTATTTATTTTTATATTCTAAAGCTTTTTCAGGAGAATCGATATCCCCATTCCCAAAAACAGGGATGTAAAGACGTGGATTAGCTTTGACTAGGTTTAGATAAGACCAATCAGCTTCACCTTTGTACATCTGTGCTCTTGTACGTGCGTGAATGCTGATCGCTTGGATGCCGACATCCTGAAGTCGCTCCGCTACCTCTACGATCCGAATTGTATTTTGATCCCAGCCTAATCGAGTTTTCACGGTGACAGGAATATTAACTGCTTTTACAATCTCTGCTGTCATGGCTACCATTTTATCGATATCCAAAAGTATTCCTGCACCAGCGCCTTTACAGGCCACTTTATTGACAGGGCAGCCGTAATTAATGTCTAGAATATCAGGTCTGGCTTCTTCGACGATCGCGGCAGCTTCGCGCATGGATTGGATTTCGTTTCCAAAAATCTGAATGCCGATTGGACGCTCGTAATCGAAAATATCGAGCTTAGCCACACTTTTGGCAGCATCTCGAATCAATCCTTCTGAGCTGATGAACTCCGTGTACATCAAGTCCGCACCGTGCTGCTTGCACACTGCTCTGAACGGAGGATCGCTTACATCTTCCATTGGTGCAAGCAACAATGGGAACTCTCCTAACTCCAACTTTCCTATCTTAACCACTTGTTATTCTAAATTTGGCGTAAATTTACCTCAAATATGGAGATATACGAAACCCAATCTGAAATTGCCAAGCGAAAGAGTTGGCTTTTATCCTTAGTAGTCATTGTCTTAGTCGCTATAGGTATTTTGGTGATTCTTCAAGTTTTAGCTTTGGCCGCTACGCCATATCTATTTGGAGTATCAATTGAAGACATCATGGGGCTAATGTCTGGTGATTTTTCTTCCCCAAATGGGCGAATGGCCATGTTTTTTATCCAAGGAATTGGTTCTGGAATTGGATTTTGGTTGGCTGCCTATGTGATCGCGCATTTTATTGACAAAGCGGATTTTCATTGGGAGATTCAGCTTCCTCGATTCAACCTGACCGGAGCTGGCTTGGTCATCGTTATTACTGTTGGAGGAATGCTTTTCAACGCACTATTGGTTTACTGGAATTCGCTTTTGGTACTTCCAGAGTCTTTGTCTGGGTTGGAACTTTGGATGAAAGAGACCGAAGAGCAATTGCTTGAGTTGACTAAATTCTTGACTGATTTCCAATCGATTCCTGAGCTACTTTCGGGGATTCTGGTGATTGGTATATTAGCAGGAATCGGTGAAGAGATGTTCTTCAGAGGGGTTGTTCAGCCCAAAATGAGACTTTATACCGGTTCTGCCCATGCGGGAGTTTGGGTGACTGCAATCATATTTTCCGCCATTCACCTGCAGTTTTACGGGTTTCTTCCGCGCGTATTTTTAGGCGCCCTGTTTGGGTATTTGTACCTTTATTCGGGAAGTTTGATCTATCCTATTTTGGCTCATATTCTAAATAATTCCATTACCGTAATTCTAGTTTATCTAGTTAATCAAGAGCTGATTGACATTGATTTGGAGTCGACAGATGCGGTGTCCTATCCTGCGGCGATACTCGGCTTATTGGGTCTTTTAGCAGGAATATATTACTTTAAGAAAATAAACAGACCTAATGGAGAACTGGACAAAAGTATTTGAAACGGAAGCTCAAGTGAGAGCTGAAATAGTAAAAGGTGTACTTGAAGAGCATGGGATCCAAGCTGTAGTTCTGAATAAAAAGGAGACAGTTTACCAGATCTTCGGCACCTATCATGTCCTCGTTCAGCGTGATGATTCAATTTCAGCCTCAACTATCGTTCAGAATGAGATCACGTTTTAATATTAATAATTACAGCAATCTGGGCCAGCGAGCTATCACGGCTGTGATTGGGGGATTGATCGTAGTAGGAGGAACTATTTATTCGGAATGGACTTACTTTTTGGTTTTTGCTAGCATTTTAGGCTTTTCTCAAATGGAATTCTACAAGCTCAGTGGTTTGGATGGTATGCTTCCTTTGAAAAGTTTTGGTACTTTCCTGGGCCTGATGATCTTCTCTCTGACGTTCATGGTAGAGAAAGAACACCTACCGACGGAATATTTATATATGATTTTCCCGATCGTTTCTCTGACTTTTTTCATCAAGCTCTATCGTAAAACGGATAAAAAGCCCTTCACTGGTATTGCATATACTTTTTTGGGGATATTTTATGTAGCAGTGCCTTTCTCCTTGTTGAATTTGGCAGTTTTTTCTGTTGATGGCGTTTACATGTACGAAATCTTAATTGGCTGTCTTTTGATCCTCTGGGCAACAGATACTGGAGCCTATTTTGCAGGTACACGATTTGGTAAAACCAAATTGTTTGAACGGGTGTCACCTAAAAAGTCCTGGGAGGGATTTCTGGGAGGAGCTTTTTCTGCAATCGGAGTAGCTTTTGTCTTAGCTAAATATTTCCATGTGATAGAAGATTGGAAATGGTTAGTGATCGCAGGCATCATTATTATAGCAGGTACGTATGGAGACTTAATTGAATCCTTATTTAAGCGATCCATCGAAATCAAGGATTCCGGAAATGGACTCCCAGGACATGGAGGATTTATGGACCGATTTGATGGTTTGCTATTATCAGCCCCATTTATCACCGCATTTTTGAAAATCTTCTAATTCTATCCCGCTGAGATTAAAAATCTGATTAATATTGTACAGCATTTGAATAACTAAATCTAAACCCAATATGGCTTACATTGAACCGGCTCCGATCAAGGATAAAGAAAATCCTTTAGAGTCAATGATGGAAAGATTCAACATTGCAGCTGAAAAGCTTGGACTCTCTGATGAGATCTACAATGTGTTGAAAAATCCCGCCAAACAAGTTATCGTTTCTCTTCCAATCACGATGGATAATGGAAAAATCCAGGTTTTTGAAGGAATCCGAGTAATCCACTCCAACATTCTAGGCCCAGCGAAAGGGGGAATCCGATTTGCACCAGACGTGCATATCGATGAAGTCCGAGCATTGGCGGCATGGATGACATGGAAGTGTGCTGTTGTAGATATCCCTTTTGGAGGAGGTAAAGGTGGCGTGAGGTGTAATCCTCGCGAAATGTCAAAAGGAGAAATCGAGCGATTGATGCGCGCATATACCTTGGCATTGATCGACGTATTTGGCCCAGACAAGGATATCCCTGCACCGGATATGGGTACAGGTCCTCGAGAGATGGCTTGGCTGATGGATGAGTACTCCAAGGCACATGGCATGACGGTGAATTCAGTAGTAACTGGAAAACCAATTGTATTGGGAGGCTCTCTTGGACGAACAGAAGCAACTGGTCGTGGGGTAATGGTGTCTGCACTTGCAGCGATGCAAAAGTTAAAAATCAACCCTTTTCAAGCAACTTGTGCGGTACAGGGATTTGGGAATGTTGGATCTTGGGCAGCGCTTCTTTTGGAGGAGCGGGGACTGAAGATTATTGCTATTTCTGACCATACTGGTGCTTTTTATAACGATAGAGGAATTAATATTCAAGAGGCTGTTGCCTACAGAGATTCCAATAATGGAAACTTGGAAGGATTCACGGGTGGAGATAAATTGGAGAATGCAATGGACTTGTTAACCCTTGAAGTGGATGTCTTGGTGCCGGCCGCTGTGGAGGATGTTATCACAGTACACAATGCAAACGATATCAAAGCTAAGCTAATCGTAGAAGGAGCTAATGGTCCAACTTCAGCAAAAGCTGATGCTATCATCAATGAAAAAGGAATCATGGCTGTGCCAGATATCCTTGCTAATGCTGGCGGAGTAACTGTTTCCTATTTCGAATGGGTACAAAACAGATTGGGTTATAAGTGGACTGCCGATCGAGTGAACAGACGGTCAGATCGAATTATGAAAGATGCTTTCGATAATGTCTATGAGGCTTCTAAAAAGTATGATGTGCCTATGAGAATTGCTGCATATATCGTGGCAATTGATAAAGTGGCGAAAACCTATACCTATCGGGGAGGCTTCTAAGTCGCTTCTCTCAAAAGTTTATTTTATCTTTGAGGCGTGGCTAATGTTGTCACGCCTCTTTGTTTTAAGACTATGACCATACATCGCGAAGGACGTACATTACTATTTTGGTTGCTAATCGTATTAGCAGTAATCAATTATCTGATCTATTATTTCATGCCAGATGCAGAACTTCTGGCAAACACAGTGCTGCTTGGCAGTGTGATCTTCTACTTGATTATTCTTCAATTTTTTAGAAATCCTATCATTACTCTTCCAAATGAAGATGGGATTGTATTTGCGCCAGCTGATGGCAAAGTGGTAGTAATCGAAGAGACCATGGAGGATGAATACTTGAAAGAGAAGCGGATTCAAGTTTCTATTTTTATGTCTCCAATCAATGTTCATGTGAATCGCTCGCCAATCAAAGGTGTAGTGGAATACTTCAAATATCACCCTGGAAAATACTTGGTGGCTTGGCATCCGAAATCAAGCACGGAGAATGAGCGAACTACGATGGTTCTAAAGACTCCAAATGGAACAAAAATTCTGGTAAGACAGATTGCTGGAGCCTTGGCAAGAAGAATCAAATGGTATGTATCAGCAGGCTCTGAACTAGCTCAGGGTGGTGAATTTGGCTTTATCAAATTTGGATCCCGGGTGGATATGTTTTTGCCTTTAGGAACAGAAATCTTGGTGAGTTTAGATCAAAAAACAAAAGGTGCAAGAACTCCGATCGCTCGCTTAAAGTGATTTTTTGAGGCGATAAATCCAAATCCCAGAGCCCAGGCAAGCAAGGAAAAGAATGAAAGTAGTCCATTCAAAAGTCCGTTTTGCAGCAATTTTTAATTCGATTTCTTTATCCTTTTCCAGGATCACTCTTTTTAAAGCTTGGAGCTGATTTTCTAGCCGGAAAGAAATGGTTTGGTAATCTTCTTTTTCTTGACCCAATACCGAAGATTCAATAGATCCGATCATCCGGAGTTCATCCATGATCTGATTATCCTTCGCAAGGATTCGTTCAAGCCATCCATTGGTCTCAATCATGTCTTTTTTGGTTCGATTTCCGAAGATTCCAGACTTTTGAGACTCAGAATTTTTCCATTGTGCCTGAAGCTGATCTCGTTCTTGGATCATTAGTTGAAGTTTTGCATCTCCAGCTTCAGGAATTTGAAGATTGAAAAGTGAGAAAAGAAGGAAAACAATGGTCAGCATGTTTTGGAATTTTAGGCTTGTGAAGATTGATTGGGATAGGATCACTAGTAGTAATCCTATCCAATTTTATGCCACCAAAAATTTAACGCTTCCAAGCTCGAGTCATTTCTTTTTTGCCAGGAGGGCCAGGAAGAGCTTCTACTTCTAGTCCCAGTTCTTTCAAGTCTCTTCTCAGCTGACCCGTCGCGCAGTAGGTAGTGAAGATTCCTTCTGGGTTCAATTCAGTACAAACTTTACTAAGGATTTCTTTAGACCACATTTCCGGCTGTTTGCTAGGTGCAAAAGCGTCATAAAAAACCACATCGGATGGGTAAAGGACAACATCCTGAAGGGTAGTTTTTTCCTTTTTCATATTGAAATATTCAGACATGATGACGCCTTTATCCCACTCAGCTTTGTGCAGTCGCTGGAAATAAGCCTTATAATGAAAGATGCCATCGTCCATATCGCCATAGTTCAGCTTGGAATAAATATCCTCAGTTAATGGAAATGGTTCGATGGTGTGATAAAGCACAGGGATCTGATTTTGCTCCGCCCAAATTAAAGTTAGCCAAGCGTTCAGTCCAGTACCAAAACCAACTTCAAAAACACGAAGCGGTTTTTTGTTTGGACTGTTCATCATCCATGAGTCTAGCCCATAAAGCATGCAGATATGAATGGATTCTCTGAAAGCCCCTCCTGAATTGTGGTAGCTTTCTTTTAGCACTTCATTATAGAGGGAATGTGACCCGTCCTCGGTCACTATGATTCGTAGTTCTTCACTCATATTTCGTAGATCAATACATTACAATAGGCCGAGACCCCTTCTTTTCTTCCTACAAACCCAAGTTGCTCCGTAGTAGTGGCCTTGATAGAAATGTCACCTTCTGAAACATTCATCACTTCAGCTAGGCACGTTTTCATGGCTGGAATATGAGGATTGATTTTTGGGAGTTGAAGACAAATAGTGGAGTCAATATTCCCAACTTCATATCCATGTGTCCGGATCAGTTTCATGACCTCAGTCAATAAGATCTTACTATCAATCCCTTTGTATTGCGGGTCTTGATCCGAAAAGTGATGACCGATATCTCTGAGGTTAGCAGCACCTAAGAGCGCATCGCAGATGACGTGGATTAATACATCGGCATCCGAATGTCCGACTGCTCCTTTGTCATGGGGTACTTTTATTCCTCCCAGCCAAAAGTCAACGCCTTCTTTGAGTTGATGGACATCGTATCCAAATCCTATTCTGAATTTATTCATGAGGGTAATGATTGATAGTGGAGCACAGAAGCATTTTCTTCTTTTAGTATTTTATTAGCCCATTCCTTGATCGAATGCTGATCTAGGGCTGATTTTTTTTCATATTCCTGCCAATACAAATCTGGATTTCCCAAATGAGCATAGTAAGCAAGATTCATCGCTCGATTGATTAATTTGATTGACTCATAGGTCTTTATCGCTTCTGATTGATTCTTTATTTTGGTCAGTGAATTATCAGAAATTTCATCTAAAATGAATTGCTGCACAACTTCATCCAGTGCCTGCTCACCATCGAGGGAAGAAACTCCTTTCTCCATTTTACCTGAGAAAATAAGTAATCCCGGGTCTACGGAACCCAAAATATAAGCACCTATTGAGGCAAAGAGCTTTCCATTTTTCACCAGAGTTTGTTCTAAAATGGCGGACTTTCCTGAGCCCAGTAAATCGGTGATTAAATCTGCCTGCAGGAATCCTTCAGCCATTTTAGCGGGCATTTTATAGGCTTTGTAAATTGCATCTGTTGGTACTTTGGCTTGAATAAACTTCTCTTTTTTACGGGTTTGGGCGGAATCTTGAATTCTGATAGTTTTCTCTGGATTCTTACTTGGAATAGGTCCAAACCATTTTTCTGAGAGAAGACGAATTTCATCTGGGTCCACTGCTCCGGCGATCACTAGGATGGCGTTTGAAGGTTGATAATGGTTTTGATAAAATTCTTCTACATCAGTTCGTGTGAAATTCTCGATGTCCTCAGTTCGCTGTCCAATCGTCGGCCACTTATACGAATGACTATCAAAAGCCAAATCTCGAAGATGGTGGAATGCATCGCCGTAAGGTTGATTGAGGTAGCGCTGCTTGTATTCTTCCAAAACCACTTTTCGTTGCGTTTCGATAGTTTTTTCGGAGAGATTCAATTGTAGCATTCGATCAGACTCCAGCCAAAATGCAGTTTCAATATTTGCAGCCGGTAGCGTGATGTAATAATTGGTAATGTCTGGGCTAGTAAAGGCATTGCAAGAGCCTCCAACTCGTTCAAGCTCTCGGTCAAAAACAGGGATATTTGCAGATCCTCCAAACATCAAATGCTCAAAGAAGTGTGCTAAGCCAGTCTTTCCTGAGATTTCATCCTTTGAACCGACCTTGTAGAGGAGATTAAAAACGGCCATTTTACTGCCGAGATCTTGGTGAGTAATTACTTCTAATCCGTTTGGAAGGAAAAATCGATGATAGTGTAGCATAATAAGTAGTGCAAAGCTAGGGTTTTTGTCAAAATCGGCTCAATGGTTTTTTCCGTATGGATTTTAGGGAAGGATAATTTCCGCTGATATAAGGATTTCTGGTTTTTTAAAAAAAAGAGTAAACTTTGCCGAAATCCTTTATGTTTAATCCGACCATCCAATCCACGCTATCTTAATCATGAAAAAACATTGCATTGAACTCGATCAAACCCGACAATTTTCAAAGTTTTTTCTTGACTATATAAATGGAGTGCCTTCTCTGGGCCCATTTTACAGTCATAGGCCAGAGTTGGGGAGTTTCAAGAATGCAATCGAAAAGAAGAAATTTCCAGCTCAAAATCGAGCAACCCTAGTCAAAAGCTTGAAGAAGCAATACGAAGGGATGGAAATTCCTGAAGCAGTCTCTAAAAACATCAGCAGTTTGGCTGATCCGCAGACCTTCACCGTCATCACAGGACATCAATTAAACCTATTCACCGGGCCACTTTATTTTATTTATAAGATCGTCTCTACGATTAATCTAGCCAAAAAATTAAATGAGTCTCATCCAGATCAGCACATTGTGCCCGTGTACTGGATGGCTACGGAAGATCATGATTTTGATGAGATCAATTATTTTAAACTAGACGGCAAAAAATATCAGTGGAATTCAGATCAAAAAGGAGCAGTTGGAGATTTTGAATTGGATAAAAGTTTCAAAGAGTTTCTTAAGTCCGTGCCCTTTGCTTCCGAAGTATTCCTAACCGCTTATTCAAGTTCTAAAACTCTTGCGGAGGCAGTTCGAAAGTATGTGAATGCACTTTTCGGCGAAGAAGGGTTAGTTATTGTAGATGGAGCTTCTGCAGAACTCAAGCAGATTTTTGAGCCGGTCATTCAATCCGACTTATTTAAACACGAGCCTTTCCAATTTGCTTCTTCTGCCACTTCCAAATTGGAGGAGCTGGGCTACAAAAGCCAGATTTTCCCAAGAGAGATCAATTTTTTCTATTTGGAAAAAGGAATTCGAGAGCGAATCGAGCGGACGGGCACAGGATTCACGGTACTGAATACCACTATTCATTTTTCTGAAAAAGAAATGCAGGAGTTGATTAAAACTCATCCCGAACGGTTTAGCCCAAATGTAGTTCTTCGCCCACTTTACCAAGAGATGATTTTGCCTAATCTTGCCTACCTAGGCGGTCCTGCCGAAGTAGTTTATTGGCTTCAATTGAAGGAAGTATTCAAACATTTTGAGATTCCTTTTCCGATTTTATTACCCAGGAATTTTGCTTTGCTGTTGAATAACACTGCTGTCCGGAAAATGAAACAAATGAATTGGACCTTTAAAGATCTTTTCCAGGATTTTACGTTTTGGAAAAAGGCTTTTGTCCTGAGCGAATCTGATTTTGATATCCTTATGGAAAAAGAGCGGGAAGTGATTTCCGTACTTTTTGATAAAAAGGGAGCTCAAGCGATTCAATTGGAGAAGAGCCTTTCAGATTCTTTTGCTGCTGGGAAGGTGAGGACGCTCAAGATTATTGATCAAATGAGTGCCAAGCTTCGAAAGGCAGAGGAGCGGAAGCAGGAAGTACAGCTGGATCGGGCTAAGAGCCTCGAGGCATTTGTCAAACCAGGTGGAAGTCCACAAGAACGTGTGGTGAACATGATGCAGTTTTACCTTGGCGATCCAGATTTGATCCAAAAACTTATGGAATGCTTTGACCCCTTGGATTTCAGAATGATGGTATTGGAGCATGATTCCTAGTAAAGCTGAACTTCGAGTTCTTTTTAAAGAGAAACGAAACCAATTATCTGAGGCTGAACTCAAGGAGGGCTCCGAAAAAATCGCTGCAGCTGTTGAGGGTTTTTGTGAGCAGTATCCTGATTTGGATCACTTTCATCTTTTTTTTCCAATTCAAAAACTCAAGGAGCTGAATACGTTCTTGATACGAGACTTACTTGATCGAAGGAATAAAATGCTTTATACTTCTGTAATCGATGATTCGACGAACGAGATGGAAACCATTCTGGTAGGAAAGAGGACTGAATTCGTGGAAGACCGATATGGGATCCCTGTTCCCAGGAACTTGGAGCGAGTTTCAACTGAGCAAATTCAAGCAGTTTTCGTCCCGCTTTTGGCGGTAGACCTCAAAGGCCAACGAATTGGCTATGGAAAGGGGTATTATGATCAGTTTTTGGCTACTATTAATCCAAAGGTGATCAAAATCGGGCTGAGTATTTTTGAGCCTATCGCTCAGATTCCAAGTGAATCGTTTGATATTCCATTAGATTATTGCATTACCCCGAAAAATATGTTTAATTTTTCGAAATAAACTAAATCACTTGTATGAAAAGGAGTTGCTTAGGGTTTCTATTTTTACTCATTATATATATCAATTCATATACTACTAGTCCTGCTCAAGTAGCGGATTATAATACCATGATTGGTGTGACAGGTGGAACAAATGTGGGTGGGACTGTCAAACAGTTCTTCACAGCCCAAGGGGCGGCCGATTTGCTCGTTTATAATCGTTGGAAAGGCTGGGTTGGTGCATTGCTTTATGAGCATCACATGGATATCCGGGAGTTTGAAGGATTAGAGTGGTATGTTGGCGGTGGAGGCCACTATGGAGTATGGAAAGCAGGGAAAGGGGAACCACCTTGGGTCTACAAGAGTACCCAGGACTATCAAGTCTATGGAGTAGATGCCATTGTTGGGTTAGAGTACAATATTAACCGAAGCAATTTTTATTTTGGGGTTTATTGGAAACCCGCAATAAACTTTCAAGACTTTGCTGGCTTTTGGGAAGACGATGCAGCCTTTACTCTACGATATTCCTTATAAAAATTTATTTTCTTTAAATTTTTGAACCTGTTTTTAACCTTTTGGCAGGAAACTTAAATATTCTTTGCAAAAAATCACCCTGACAGATTTTTTTTATCATTTTTTGCCATTACTACCTATAGCTGCATAATTCAAAGGGAATAATATTCTAAATAAACTAAAAAGAGTGCTTTTTAGGTGATTTTTTTGCGATTCAGTCAAATATTATTTTATTTTTTTTTATTTATCGAAATAAAACATTTTTTGATTTGAATCATTTTCCCAAATCCTCAGAATATTGTTTTGTTAATGTTAATAAATCAGTTGATTTCAGTTAATAAATGTTAACAAAGAGGACAAAACCGAATTATCGATTTTCCACCCCACTTATATAAGAAATTTACCGTTGGTTTAATAAATAGCTATAAAATTAAACAATAAATATAAAGCAAGTAAATATATTGTGAATTTTATATTTAAAATTGCATTTATAATATAAAAAATTTAAATATAATGTGTTTTGTTTAAGTTTAAGTTCGATTTTGAATTTCGCCAGAAAGGAATTTTATTTACGTATCAACTAAACTAAATACCTTATGAGAAAAGCTTTACTCTTGGTTGTTGCGCTATTCACCATGACACTCAGTTATGAGGTGTCAGCGCAGCAACGAGTGGTTACCGGCAAGGTAATCTCAGATGAAGATGGACTAGGTCTGCCAGGTGCAACCGTCCTCGCGAAAGGTACGACAGTGGGTACTACCACCGATTTGGATGGTAATTACTCCATTAACGTACCTGCGGGATCCAATGTCCTGATTTTCTCTTTTGTGGGCCTTAAGGCTTCAGAAGAGTCAATCGGTAATCGGACCGTAATTAATGTAACTCTTTCAATCGATGCGTCTCAGCTATCCGAAGTGGTAGTAACGGCGATCGGTATCGAAAGAGAAAAGAAAGCGCTCGGTTACGGAGTTACTTCCGTAGGCAGCGATCAACTTGAAAATCGTCCTGAGCAAGACGTAGCACGTGTATTGCAAGGAAAAGTACCAGGTGTGAATATCACCTCTACTAACGGTATGTCAGGTTCTGGTACCAACATGGTAATTAGAGGCTACTCCTCTGCTACCGGTTCTAACCAGCCGCTATTCGTTGTAGATGGTGTGCCATTCAACACGAGTACAAACAACACCAACGGTTTCACCCAAGGTGGTGCGACAACCTCTTCAAGATTCTTGGATATCGATCCTAACAACATCGAATCTATGTCAGTTTTGAAAGGTCTTTCAGCAACTGTTCTTTATGGTGATCAGGGAAGAAATGGTGTAATCTTGATTACTACCAAATCTGGTGCTTCCAAAAGAAAATCTGCTGAAGTAACCATCAACCAATCCGTATTCTCCAATACTGCGGCTTCTCTGCCTACGTATGGAACTACTTATGGTAACGGTTTCCAGCAACAACCAGGTTTCTTCTTCTCTAACTTCGGTCCGAGATTAGATGCTGGTATCCAAGTAAATCACCCTTATGCTACTTCCTCTGTTGCTTCGGTACGTGAGGCATTCCCTCAGTTTTGGGTAGATGGTATCGTTGGTGGTACACCTATTAAGTATGACTACAAAGCATATGAAGATCCGTCTACGGCATTCTTTCAAACTGGTCTAGTATCTAATACTTCGATTCAGATTGCTGGTGGTTCAGACAAGACTGGTTACAGTGCAAGTTTCGGTTACACCGATGACGAAGGTTTTACTCCAGGTAACAATCTGAAGAAGTATAATTTCGGATTGGGCATCAACTCTGCTGTCACTGATAAGCTCTCGGTTAACTCTTCATTTACTTTTGCGATCACTGATCTTCAGTCTCCTCCAGTAAATGCCTCATTCGGTTCAGGTCCTTCAGGAGGTATCCCTTCCGTGTTTGCACACGTTCTGTATACTCCAAGATCTGTGGATTTGAAAGGACTTCCATTCGAGAATCCAGTAGATAAGAGCTCTGTTTATTATAGAGGTGGTAATGATATTGTTAACCCAAATTGGTTGGTTAAAAATTATGTGAATACTTCGGACGTTCAGCGTTTCTTTAATTCTACTTCATTGGTATATGATGTCACAGACGACTTCTCTGTAACTTACAGAATAGGTTTGGATACATACACTGAGCAGCAGGAATTGAGATACAACAAAGGAGGACCATCTTCTAGCTTGGCAACCACCTCTGGATATTATAGAACTATCAACCTTAAGAATACGATCTGGAATCAAGATTTGGTATTGAATTGGAAGACTGAAATTTCAGATAAAATTGGAATGTCATTCCTATTGGGTGGTAACTCAAGATATGATTATTTTGAGCAGGTAGGTGTAGCTTCTCAAGGTCAGTTGGCCTATGGATTGTTCAGACACTCTAACTTCACTAACTCTTCCAGTAATGATGCGTATAGTGGAGGCACTATGAACAGCACACAAGAAGAGCGAAGAATGGGTATTTATGGTAACGTTACTTTGGATTACTCTAATTTCTTGTATTTGAATTTATCTGCAAGAAATGACTGGACTTCAACTGTAGAGCCGGAAAATAGAAGAATCCTTTATCCAGGAGCATCAGTTTCGTTTATTCCTAGCTCAGCGTTCAACTGGAACTCTTCTACGGTAAATGATTTGAAATTGAGACTTGCTTACGGTACTTCTGCTGGTTTCCCTCCTCCATACAGAACTCGAAATATCCTAGCACAAAGCGCTAGAGCGTTTGATGTAGGCGGACAGGTGACGCAAACTCACGCAGTAGCAAACAGATTGGGTAATCCTAACTTGAGACCAGAGCTTCAACAAGAAATTGAATTTGGTATGGAAGGTGTCATGTTCAACAATAAGTTGAGATTCGACCTTTCGCTTTACGAGAAAAATACCCGTGACTTGATTACAAACTCACCTATTGACCCTGCCACAGGATTTACTTCTACGCAGATCAACATTGGTAAGCTGAGAACAAGAGGAATTGAATTCCAAGCGACTGTAACTCCTATCTCTACAGCATCTGGATTCCGTTGGGAATCAACGATCAACTGGTCAATGTACCGAAGTGTGGTTATCGAACTAGGTGGTGGACTAGAGCAAGTTTTGGTCGCTGGTTTCACCGGCTTGGGAAACTTCGCTATTCCGGGTGAGCCATTCAACGTGATCAAGGGTACTGGTTTCGCCCGAGACGAGCAATCAGGACTTCCTATTATTCTTTCTAATGGTCTCCAGAAGCCAACTGCGGATCTAGTAATATTGGGTGATCCTAACCCAAAATGGAATGGTTCTTGGATTAACACGTTCTCTTACAAAGGATTCACTTTAAATGCAATGCTTGAGTACAGACATAAAGGAGATGTATTCTCCAATACTGTAACTGCAACGCTTGCTAGAGGTGTAACCAAAGATCCTGTGATCGATAGAGAATTGACCTTTATCATGCCAGGTGTGAAGGAAGATGGTACGCCAAATGATATTCAAATTACTGCAGCTAATTACTTCTTCAGTGGTTATCAAGGCGCTTCAGATGAGCCAAATATATTCGACGGCTCAATGATTAGACTTCGTGAATTATCCCTTGGATATCAATTGCCTTCTAACTTGATGGCTAAGACCCCATTCAAGAGAGCTTCTGTAGCAGTAAGTGGAAGTAACCTTTGGTTTAAAGCCTTAAACTTCCCTCCAAACATGAACTTTGACGTGGACGTGTTAGGTACTGGTGTGGGTAACGGTCTTGGTTTCGATTTTGTAACCGGCCCTAGCTCCAGAAGATTTGGTGGAACTGTAACACTTACATTCTAATCCCAAAACTGAAATACAATGAAAAGAAAAATATATAGCCTAATGATCGCTGCAACTATGTTAGCTGCAACATCATGTGACCTCGACCTACAAGATGATCCGAACGCAGTAACTGCTGCTACGGCTGATCCAAACTTCCTTTTGAATAGTATACAATTGGGTTATCAAGGAGTCTTCAACACAGTAGGTGATGATGGCATGCGATTAACCCGTATTATCAACCAAGGAAGTGCACAGTATGAAGGAGCGTATACTTCAAGTACTACGAATGGATATTGGACAGGTACCTATTCTGGTATTCTTGCAGATATCGCATTTCTTGAGCCTTTGGCTGAAGCTGCAAATCTTCAAAGACACCTAGGTATTGCGAAGACTATCAAGGCGATGGTTTACATGCACCTAGTAGATTCTTATGGCGATGTTCCATTGTCAGAAGCGCTTGATCCGTCCAACTTTAATCCTAAAGTAGACACAGGTGAGTCTGTTTATGCAGCCGCACTTGCAGCTTTGAATGAAGCTGATGCTCATTTCAAAGCTTCTCCATCTGCAGGAACTCCAACTGATTATTTCTACGCTAGGAATTATACCAAATGGGGCAGACTAGTGAATACCATGAAATTGAGATATTATTTGAATACTCGATTGGTAAAAACTGCTGAATCTAAATCTGGTATTGATGCACTGGTTGCAGCAAACAACTTCCTTAAAGTAGGCGATGACTTCGTATGGAAGTTTGGTACTACTAGAGCTGATCCGGATTCAAGACATCCTCGCTTTGCTGGCCAATATACTTCAGGTGGTGGTGACTATCAGTCTACTTTCTACATGTGGCATTTGACAGAAGCAAAAGGATTTGATGACCCACGAGTGAGATATTACATGTATCGTCAGTCTTTGGTGAATTCTACAAATTCTGATGAAATCGAGTGTATCACTCAAATTGCACCTCCACAATATTTAGTCGGTAATTTTATTTATTGCTTGCCAGGTACAAGAGGATATTGGGGTCGTGATCACTTAGATCCAGATGGTATTCCACCAGATGGATTGAAGCGTACTGCATGGGGAGTTTTCCCTGCTGGCGGTAGATTCGATAACAATAGTGCGGTCCCTGTTAATAATCCTTCACTGGGTGCACAGGGAGCTGGTATTCATCCAATTATGTTGGCAGCTTATGTTGACTTTATGCTAGCTGAGTCTGCATTGACTCTTGGTACAGCGGGTAATCCAAAAGCCTTAATGTTAGATGGAATTAAGAAGCACTTGGAGTATGTAAGAAGCTGGTCAAAGACTACTATAGAGACCGGTACGATTACTGGATTCACTGCTGATGCGGTTTATGCCACACAAGTGACTAACTACTTGAACTATGTGTCTACTGAATATGATGGAGCTCCTGTCAAAATGAAAATTATTGGTAGAGAATATTGGTTGTCTCTTTTCGGCAACGGTACTGAGGCTTTCAATTTGTACAGAAGAACTGGTCAGCCATCTAATATGCAGCCGGGCTTAGAAGTGAATCCGGGTGTATTCCCTCGTTCGTTCTTCTATCCTTTGAACTACTTGGTGACAAATACCAATGCTGTTCAGAAAGCAGATCAATCTGTTCAAGTGTTCTGGGATAACAATCCTAAAGGCAACGCTTGGGTTTACTAACCAAAAAATATATACGAAAAATGAAAATATTTAAATATAGTTTCGGACTGCTAATGGGAGCCTTGGTTTTCTTAAGCTCTTGTCGTGACTTTGTGGAGCCTAGAATTCCATATAGCACATTCGACACAGCAGCTTATTTGAGAACTATCACCCGAACTAGCACAAGTTTCAACTTCTTCAATTTGGCTAACTCAAAGTTTGATATTGTCATTGAGGCAGTTGATGCTGAAGATGGTGCTACTGTAGAGACAGTAGAAGTAAGAGTGAGACACAGAAGATTGATTCCTGGAGTGGGTTTGAAATACACACCACAGGCTGATGTTTTGATCAAAACGCTTCAGAAATCTGATTTTGCACCGAATGCAGATTCAAGATTCTTGAGAGCTCAGATTAGTATCACCGCTGCAGAAGCAATTGCAGCCGTTGGATTGACTTCAGCTGGTATTAATGGTGCTGATGTGTTTGAGTTTAGATTGGTATTGAATGACCGATTTGGACGTGTATTTACCAATACAAATCTATCTGGTGACGTTGCAGGTGGTCCTTTCTATGCTTCTCCGTTTCTTTACAATGTTGCTGTAATTTGTCCTTCAGATTTAGCGGGAACTTATGATTTTACTGCAACTTCTAGCTATTGTGCTAAAGCAGCAAATACTTCGGGTAAGACTATTTGGACTGCGATTTCCGGAAGTCCAGGTGCATATCGAATTTCAGATGCAGCTTTCGGTTTATGGCAGGCTTGCTATGGTGATCCATGGGTTGGGACCGTTAGAATTAGTGATGCTTGTGGTAAGTTAACGATGAGTGGCACTGACAGCTTTGGAGATAGCTATTCTATGACAGTGACAAGCACTGATGCAAACAACATCAAGTTTGATTGGATCAATACTTACGGCGAAAATGGTTCTGTAACAATTAAATCTAATGCTGGCAAGCCTTGGCCTGCTGGATTGAGATAATTGAACAAGTTGTAATAATATTAAAACTGCCTCTAATTTTTAGAGGCAGTTTTTTTATGTCTATTAGTTTGATATTCTTTGTTGAAAGAGCTTAGTTGACTATTTTAGTAAATAATTGTTTTGATTGTTGGTTTACGATTTTTTGTGAAACAACAATTTGTTCGTAACTGCTTAAATAACTGGACTGGTTTTGTTGCCTAAACTAGGAACAAAATGATCGAAGAACTAATTAAAAATGCCCGCCTTTCATCGAGTGGTCGTAAACTACTCACCTCACAACAAAA